>Ga0326727_10000007_pt1 | contig 1172953 bp, 999 predicted proteins | sample MB2enrmetagenome_FD_207643 | JGI IMG/M metagenome (GOLD analysis project Ga0326727, IMG submission 207643) | Lab enriched peat soil microbial communities from McLean, Ithaca, NY, United States - MB29MY | ecosystem: Environmental > Terrestrial > Soil > Wetlands > Peat | place: USA: New York... | reverse complement strand
GCTCCAAGCTCTCAGCTCCAAGCAAGTTCCCTAAACTAATAAGATAAGCGCGATGATCGGAGCACGTTTGGGCGAGCTGCCTTAGCTCCCAAGCTCGAAGCGAAACCACCACGTCCTTGCTTGGAGCTTGGAGCTGAGAGCTTGGAGCTAGGCCCTTGGGCGCCGATAGCCCGGTATCCGTCTCCCTACTTGCGCAAAACCCCTGAAATTTGAGAAGGTTATAGGGAATCGCCAGTTCCCAGTTCTAGTTTTCAGTTTGATAGTCCTAATTGAGAACCGAGCGTTGAGAACTGAGAACCAATTGGAGCGCGAGGCATATGACAAAAGCGGATCTGATCGAAGAAGTTTCCCGGCTGGCGGAACTGACCCGCAAGGACAGCGAAGTGATTGTTGAGACGATCTTTGACAGCGTGGTGCGCTCGCTGCGCGTGGGCGACAAGATCGAGATTCGAGGCTTTGGCAGCTTCCGCACGCGCCAGCGCAAGCCGCGGGTTGGCCGCAATCCGAAAACCGGCGACCGCGTGGAAGTGCCGGCAAAGAAGATACCGTTCTTCAAGCCAAGCAAGGAATTGAAAGACCTGATCAACAGCGGCGCGAGCGCGCCACCTGCGGCAACACCCGCAGCCCCGGCTCCGCCGGCAGCTCCCGCCAGTTAAGGCCGATATCGGCGGGCGGCGGGCAGGCGCGAATGTGTAAGATGGATTGTGCGGGCCCGTAGCTCAACGGTTAGAGCAGCAGACTCATAATCTGTTGGTTCCTGGTTCAAATCCAGGCGGGCCCACCAGCAGGGTCCCTCGCCAACTCGGGATTTCGCCAGCGGACTCCCGCTTCGCTCACGCCCGTTCTACGGCTCAAGTTCAAACCAGGCCGGCCCACTAAAGGCAAGAGTCCCTTGCTCCTGTCAAAATTTTGCTAGTGTTTAGCGCGGAACCGGCGAAGCCTGGGTTGCGGCTACCGATTCGGTTACCTGCGGCGCCGGCGCGTATTGGGTGTTACCAGCCTGATTGGCGATCACCTCACATGTTCCCTTGCCGCTCGTCATGGTGTAGGTTGGGCCCGCGTTCGAACACGATCCCGCGCTGGTGAAAATGACCGGGTTGCCACTCCCGCCACCAGTGGCTGCAACCGTGAAGCTGCGACCGACCAAGGCTCTGGGCGGTGCATTGATGGTGAAGGTGATCGTCTGGCTGTAGGCGCCGAGGAGCACGCCGACAACGCCGATCGAGCAGTCCCCGGTGCTCGTACAGTAGTTTGTGACAGCCAAGTCGGGGAGACCGTCTCCGTTGAAGTCGGCTACGCCCACGGAATAGGCCCCGTCGCCGCCTGAGTTATAAGGCACCGCACTCTGGAAGGTTCCATCGCCATTGCCTAACAGCACGGCGACGACACCGCTGTTTTCATCGTTGCAGCCGGTAAACCCGCATACGTTTGCGACAATTAGGTCAAGCTTGCCATCGCGGTTTACATCCGCAACCGCTACGGAATAGGCGGTGTAACCATCCGAACCGTAAGTCACGGCGGGTTGAAAGGTTCCGTCGCCATTGCCGAGGAGCACGCCCACCGCGCCGGGCGAGATGGTGCCACCCAAATCGGCTACTATGATGTCGAGCTTGCCGTCCCCGTTTACGTCGGCCACGGCCAGGGAGACAGCCGTGCCGCCTGCACCATAGTTGACAGCCGCTTGGAAGGTGCCGTCGCCATTGCCCAAGAGCACGGCGACGGAATTGGAAAATGCATTGGCGGCCAACAGATCGGGCTTGCCGTCTCCGTTAACATCAGCAATGACCACAGCGTACGTGTTGCCCGCTTGCGTCGCGTAGGTTACGCCCGGCTCGAAGCCTCCGCTTTCGTTCGACAAAAGTATGCTGACGGAGCCGTTGGAATTGCCGTCGGCGATCCAGTTATTAGCCAATGCGAGGTCGGGCTTTCCATCGCCATTGAGATCGGCGGCGGCCAGGCCCAGCGTGTAGAGGCCGGTCGAGGAGTAAGACACGGCGGGCTGAAATGTTCCGTCGCCGTTGCCCAGCAATATTGCCACTCCGCCGTTTTCGCCGCTGTCGTAGCAGTCGAGGTAGTTCACGCAAAGATTGGAAACGACCAAGTCGGGTTTGCCGTCCTGATTTATGTCCGCCACCGTTACAGAGGTAGCGTCGTCGCCACCCGAGCTGTAAGTGACGGCCGGTTGAAATGTCCCGTCGCCGTTGCCGAGGAGAACGGCGACGCTTCCATAGTTGCAATTCGTGGAGACATCGCATCCATTGGCGACAATCAAATCGGGAATACCGTCCCCGTTCACGTCGGCCACGACCACCGAATTGGGGTCATTGCCTCCGGAGCCGTAGGAGGCTGCCGCGTGGAATGTCGTGTTGGTATCCAGATTCCGGGCCGACGTGCTCCTGCTGGCGGAGACAGGCTCTGCGGTGTTTGGTCCGCCATGAGCGCTTTGCGCGAACGCAGCGACGCCGAGTGTGAGAACCAAAGCGAGGGCGACCGATGGAAACACAAGGCTGCGAATGGTTCGAAAAGAGAGAGCCGGGGTCCGTTTCATGGCAAGCTCCTTGTCTGGGCGGGCTGCTACTCGTAGCCGGTCGAATATCTGGTGTAAAGTTCGCCTTATTTGGCGCAGGGCCGATGCTGGGGAGGTAGGAGAGGCGAGACTATTTACCAGCGCATCCTATGAAACATCCGACTAATTGTCAATCATGTCGCGCCCTGCCCACGGGCCGTCTATCGCTTCCCGTTAAGTCTGTAGTTTTGCTTACGGATTGCGTCGGGGCGGAATATTTTCGTTGTGGGGAATCGAAAGGGACTGATCACTGATACATAGGAAGCGCGGGATTGTAATCCTCAGGACTGAGGCTCTAACTAATCTACTCACGACTTACTTCAACCCCATCCTGCCGTTGAAGTGCTGAATCACTCCGTAGCATTCGCAGGCAGCGGCTTCCAGATTTTTGCGATTGAGCACGCGAACTGTGCCGCGCAGGTTCTCGATGAGGCCCGCTTCTTCCAGTACTCCGGCTGCGAGGCTAACGCTGGGGCGTCCCGTGCCCAGCATTTGCGCGAGAAATTCGTGAGTGAGAGGGAGCAGTTGCGAGTCCACGCGGTCCTGGCACATGAGCAGCCAGCGGACCAGGCGCTGGTCGATATCGTGCAGGCGGTTGCAAGCGGCGAGCTGCGCCGTTTGCATGCCGTGGATCAGAGCGAAATGGCCGAGTAGCGATTCGAGTGTGGGCGTGGCCGGTAAAATCTCCCGAAACGCTTTGGCCGGAATCCGCACGCCGCTGCCGGACATTTGCATGATGGCGCGAAAAGTTCCGCGTTGCAGGCCCATCATGAGCGGCATGCCGACCATGCCCTCCTTGCCGACGATGCCGACCTCGACGCTGCGGCCGTCGGAGTTGAGCGCGACGATGGACGCCATGCCTTCGTTCAGGAAATAGGCGAAGTCGATCTTTTCGGCGGGCTCGTGAAGGATCTGGTATTGCGGGAGGTCGACCGGATCGAGTCCGGGCCGGAGCAAGGCGTATTCGTCGTGGGGCAGGGATAACAGAATAATATTGCTGACCGCTCTGCCGCTGCCGTCCGTACGCTCTCCGGAACGAACGGGAATGCTTTTCTCGATTTTCATTTTTGTGGGCGAATGTGTTTGCGTCAATGTATTCACGTCAAATCTGATGCGGAAGGCCGGCAAGATCCGTTTCCAGCAAATCCTGTAACCGGGGTAGGAAAATGACCCACTGCTACCAGAACTGCGCCCGGTAAAACCGCGCCCGGCCAAGTACTCTCATCGGCTCATTGCTCCGCCTTGTCCCGATTCGAATCCGGATTGGGGCCGGCTGGATCGCTGCCGGCGGGATGACTTTCGCTCAGAATCCGGTTTAATTCCTGGACGAGATCCAAGAATCTTTGCGGATCTTTTTCCTCTTGAATCCGTGCGCAAAGTTCACGAACTCGGTGGTCGCTGATTATGTCCATGGGAACGCGGCAGTATGCCAACTGGAAGCGCGTCCCGTATGTTCGATTTAATACAGAGGCGCGAAATCACGACAGAATCGTGGTGGCCGGGCAAGGAGCCTGCTAGGGCACGGGGCGCTCGTTGCGCAGGTTCCGGAGCAAGGCTATACTTGCGTTGTGTCGCCCGGTCAGTTCTGGGGATTCGGGCGCGGGAGGCCGTCTTCAGCAGTACCGGGTTTCGAATACGGGCTGCCCAGCCTGCAGCAGCAGCGATCGCGAGCGTCCCTCGCTGGGCAGGACGCGTTGCCGCCAGCGTCTTCTTTACGTTTTTTCCCGCCGATTGCCGCGTTTGCGGCGCCCCGCTGATTGAAATTTCCGACATTCCAGTTTGCAAAAATTGTGTAGGCGAACCGCAGGCGCTGACGGGATCGTTGTGCGCGGTGTGCGGCGAGGGTTGCGACTTTCCGTCCGGGATCGATGCGGCGCAGTCGCGCTGCCGCCTTTGCCGGAAGCTGCATCCGCCTTTCGATCGCGCCGTAGCTTATGGAAGTTATGACGGCGCGCTCCGCGATCTGATTCATCTGCTCAAGTTTCATCGGGTGAAGCCGCTGGCTAAGACTCTGGGCGGGATGCTGGCCGAGGCGATCGCTGGGCTCGAACCCTCACTGCCGGGCGGTGCGATGTCAGCCGGTGCGACCGCGGCTGGCGCGATCTCATCCGATGCGATCCTGGTCGCTCCGGTTCCGCTGTTTGCCGGAAAGAAGGTGCAGCGCGGATTCAATCAGGCGGAGCTTATCGGTCGCGCCGCACTTAAACGCCTGGCGCGTCCGGAGCGCTTCGAGTTTGCTCCGGCCGTACTGGTGCGCTCGCGCGATACGAGCAGCCAGATCGGCTTGACACGGCGCCAGCGCCGGGAAAATTTGCGCGGGGCTTTCAAGGCCGGCGATCCAACGCAAATTGAGAACCGGTACATCCTATTGATCGACGACGTTTACACGACGGGATCGACCGCCTCGGAATGCGCCCGCGTTTTGCTGCGGGCGGGAGCGCGGCGAGTGTGGGTGGCTACGGTGGCACGCACGCTTAAGGTTGCGGACCTCGGGTTGCCGGAAGAATTTTTAGAGGAAGCGGTTGTGGGCGGCGCGGCTTCAGATGAACAGTACGAAAATGTAGCAGGCGACGGCGAGGTGGCTGGAGTGGTGGCTCGCGGGTAGCGAAAAGTTTATGGCGTTGCAGGCGCACAATTTCGGCGGATACCGGCCCGACCCCGGGCTGCTGGCGGCGGGCCTGCATCAGGATGGCGACCGGCAGGCGCTGCATCAGCCGGTGCTGGTCCTCAATGCCTCGTATGAGCCGATCAATGTTTGCGCCGCGCGCCGCGCCATCGTGCTGGTGCTCAAGGGCATTGCCATGACGGAGGAGGAGAACGGACATTTTCTCCACGCCGCGCGCGTCGCCATGCGCTTGCCCTCGGTGATTCGCCTGCTCGAGTATCGCCGCATTCCGCACCAGTCGCGCGCGCTCTCACGCAAGAATATTCTGCTGCGCGACCGCAATACCTGCCAGTACTGCGAAACCACGCTGCCCTCGTCGGAATTGACGCTCGATCACGTCATTCCTCGCTCGCGCGGCGGACTTTCGACGTGGGAGAACCTGGTCGCCTGCTGCCATTCCTGCAATCGGCGCAAGGGCAATCAGCTTCCGCACGAAGCCAACATGAGGCCCATGCGCGAGCCGCGTTCCTTCAATCTCCACACCTCGCGCCACATCATGCGCCTGATGGGGCGCAGCGACGACAAGTGGAGAAAGTACCTCTTCTACTGAGCGCTGATTCTACCGAGCGCCGATGCCGCTAAACGTGGTGGCTTATTGCGCCCTGTCTCCAGCCTTACGCGGACAAGTGAGTCGGTCCTCCGCCTCAATGTTTGTCCGGTGGTTTCGGATTCTCGCAGCGCAGCACGGCGCACACCTGGTTTTGCTTGGCTGCGATGAATTGGTCTTTCAGCCACGGCCAATCGTGGTCCTCCAAACAAACGACTCCCCGCCACAGGACGAGGAGAACAACGACGACAACGGCTCCCAAGGCAAGTCTCGGGAGTCGTCCTTTGCCCAATGCGAGCCGTAACAATTCGATGGCGGCGCGGGCCAACAGCGTCAGGATCAGCAGCTTCACCCCGAGCGCCTGAACCGTCTTCTCCTCGGAGATAAAGGTCGAGGCGAGGATCATCACGATTTCGACGATCAGCAGCAGCGTGAACCAGTAACGCATGAGCAGGTTCGCGACACTACGCGGAATCGCAGCCTCCACCAGTGCCCAAACGATTCTGCCCATCTTGACGAAAAAGGCAGCGGGGCTTTTCATGGCGGCGTATTTGTCGGACATGGTGTCCATCATGTGTCCGATGATTTCGGTGGAGCGCGCGGCGGAGCGCACGGTGGTGGCCGGGTCGGGCTGAGGCGACGGCGCTGCGCCCACGGGTGTTGTGCTTCGCTGCAAGGCTGACCTCAGGTCCCGCAACATCGCCTCGTCCAGGGGAAGACTCAGGCGCGCGCCAGGAGGCGAAAATTTTCCTTTGATCCAGTTCGCGAGCATGGTCAGCACCTCGTCAGGACTTAGGTTTCTTTCCTTCTCCGTCGCCACCGGTCACCTCTTTCATCCCCAGACCCGCAAATGCGGCCGCCGCCAACTGCTGAGCCACATCGACACCACACTTCTTGACCCAGTCCTCCAGGATGGAGTTATGAGCCTTGCGCACCAAGTCATCGGCATTTCCGGGAAGCAACGACCGGATCAGGCGCTCGGCCGCGTCGAGGCGACCCCAGAGAATGTCGCTGCGCCGCCAGCGGGCGTCGAGAAACGCGCCGAAATGGCCGAGCCAGATTCCTTTCAGCTTATGAACCTGCTCGCCAAGTTCGTCCACGATGGCGAAGGCATCTTCCGGACTGATGCGGACGATTTCAACCCGGTCGAGCTCGCCCACATCCGTTCCATAGAGCACGGGAAAGACGGCCGCGTCGTATTCGGAAAATTGGCCGTAAAGACAGAGAATAGCGGCGTGAGCGGCCTCCGCGCCGGGCCCCGCTAGAGCCGGCAGCATATGGAAGAGATCGCCGGGTCCAATGGCCCGGCTGACCGCTCCGCGGATGATTCCGGCAATCTTGTTGAGTTGCGAAACGGTATGGGCGGCGTTGGGGTCGCTGGTAAGGAGCCGGCGCGCATTCTCGTTGTACTCGTCGTTGTCGTTCTGCTCGAGATGCGGAGCGAAGGGACCACGCTGCGTGTCTATCGGTTTCGCCACACCGAGCACCCGATCGAGAAGAGACTCGCTCATCTGGGCGAGGTTATCCTGCAATTCTTTGCTGCTGTGAAGGAAGTGGGACGTCGACCGGAGCTGGCGGAATCGGTCCTCGAACGGTTTCTTGAGCTTCTTGAGGGCTTCGCGGAATGACGTAATCCAGGCTGTTTCATCCTTCGTTTGCGCCTTGGAAAGCGAGATGGCGATATTCCCCGGCGGCGTAATTCCCATGGCCTTCAATTGCTGAATGGCGCGGTCATTCAGGAGGTAGAGAGAGTTGATCTGGCTGGTCACGAATTTCATGCAGCGCGTCTCGAAGGCCAGATCGAAGTCTTTGAGAAAACGGGTCAGCGTTCGTCCCTCCGGATTTCCCGTGACGCCGGCCGGAATCGGTAGTTTTTTTTCGAGCGTGGCCTCGTCCCGTTCGTAGAACATTTCGCGCCAGGCACGGACCAGGCAGCGAACCGCGTAAAAGTACGAAGAGTCCTGTTCATACTTGAGCGCCTTGCCGACAACGTTGGCGAGCTTATCGGTCGCGTCGTAGACGCGCAGCAGGGCGTAACTCATATAGGCGGCGCCCCGGTCTTTCAGCACCTCGGTCAAACTGATGTGGGATTGCGATTGCAGCAACGCGCGCTTCTTGCCGGCCAGGTTTGCCCGCGAAGCATCGAGCCCAGACCGCGCCACGAGCTGCCGGGAAACGCCATCGATCAATTCCGTAACTTTGCGAATCGTACGATTGCGATCGTTGACGCGCAGCAGGTCCTCGCGGATCGGCTGGTAGGTCGGCAAGGTAACGAGAGCGGCGAGAGAATTCTGGATCGCATTCGGCGCGACGTCGTCATTCTGGGGCTGAAGTTCGGGATGTTCCGGCGCGGGATCGATGTAGAGCAGGAAGCGCTGACTGGGGATGTCGCTGCTCCGCTTACAGAGCGTGTCAATGACGTAGCCGAAGGGCTTGTTGTCGAGATATCCGCCGTCGCCAAACGAGCGGCTTTTCAGCGTGCTCAATTCTTTCCTGTGCGCATCCGCGAAGTAGTCGATCCACGGATCGATGTCTGTCTTGTAGGGATATCCGCTGTAGGAGGGCGTCAACTCCTCGACTTTGTTGAAGCACATGGGTTCGAAAGCGACGGGGAAAGAAGATGTGGAGCGGGCGGCAAAAGCGAGGAAAGGGTTGTTCTTGAGCTGAAAGGTGTCGCGATGGCCATCGAGATTTCCGGTTGCGCCCGCCGTCGCCCCCGAGCGGTTGTATTTGAAATGGAATGCCCACTTATAGTTGCGCTCGTAGACGAGGCGGTCAGAAATGCGCAGCGGAATTACACGTCCGCGAATGTCGGTGGTCGTTACATATAAGTCCAACTCTTCGACTAACTCGGCGGGAGCCGCGGTGGCGGGCGGCTGGGCTGAGTCTCGGGCGGAGCCGGGGATGCCATAGGGGAAATCCATCCCCGTGAAGGCCTTCAGCAGTTCGACGTACATGCGATCGCTGTTGAGAAGCGACTTCTGATGCGACGGCTTCGGAAGATTGACACCTTTCGTGGACCCGGCATCGTTCAACAGGTTGCCAATGTCACCTTCGCTAACCCAGAGGTCCTCCAGTTTGTCCATGCTCTGGCCGTTGGCGAGGGCCTTGGAGAGAAAGATCCCGTTGATGCCGCCGGCGGAGGTTCCGGACAGTATGTCGACGATAAAGCGCACGCTGTTCCTGTCACCCTGTGCCGTGAGTTGCTTCGCGAGTTCGCGATAGACCTCCTCGGTGCCTTTGAGGTCTTTTTTTTCGAATCGGAATTCACAGGCGTCAGCACCCTCCCACCCTTTTCGCGCCGTCGAACGCACCAGGTGGAGTAACTCCTGCGCGATGCCATTCATGTAAATCGCGAGCGAAACGCCGCCATACATTACTACAGCGAAGCGGATTTCATTGGTAACTTCAAAGTCCGAAGCCATAGCTGCTCCGATCTGAAGCGTGAGGTCAAAATGGTCTGACAGGGAAGATGGAAATTCTGCGGCGAAGCGTTGGGTTTGTCAATAGGAAGATACCGCCTGTTACGTTTCCGGGACAGGGCGAGACCTCCAATGCCGAGAACCGGTTATCTCCAACACTAATTGGGCTTTTGAAGACTTACCGGTTAAGCTCTACCGGTCAGGCACGAACCGGATCGTCCTCGGGAGATGCGCCGCAATCGGCCTCGCGCAGGCGCTTCACTTCGTCGGCCATGGCGAACTTGAGTTTGTCGATGCCTTCGCCAGTGACGGCCGAGATGGGATAGAGCTTGAGCTTTTTGCGGGTGCACCACTGCTTCAGCTTCTTCAATTTGTCGGGGTTGGCGGCGTCGATTTTAGAGGCGACCATGAGCGTGGGCTTCTTCTCGAGACCGGCGCCAAAATTGTGCAGTTCGTCGAGAATGACCTGAACGTCTTTCACGACGTCGGGCCGTCCGCTGGCATCGGAGACATCGACGAGATGGACCAGCAGCCGAGTGCGTTCGATGTGGCGCAAAAACTGCGTACCCAGGCCTGCGCCGGTGTGTGCACCCTCGATCAGCCCGGGAATATCGGCGACTACGAAACTGGTCTCTTCGTTCTTCTTGGCGCTCTTTTTGGCGTTCTTTTTTTCATGGACGACGACTACACCGAGATTCGGTTCGAGCGTGGTGAAGGGATAGTCCGCAATCTTCGGCCGGGCCGCCGAGATGCGCGAGATCAGCGTCGACTTACCGACGTTCGGATAGCCGACCAATCCCACATCGGCGAGCAGTTTGAGTTCGAGCCGGAAGACCCGTTCTTCGCCGGGCCGTCCTTCTTCATGCTCGCGCGGCGCCTGATGGGTCGAGGTGGCAAACTGGGCATTGCCGCGGCCGCCGCGCCCGCCGCGGGCGATCACGACTTTTTCGTCGGGACGCGAGAAGTCGTGCACCACCTCGCCTGTCTCCTCGTCGTAAACGATCGTTCCCACGGGCACCTTCAGCACGATGTCGTCCCCGTCGCGCCCCTTTTTATTCGAGCCTTCGCCGTGCCGGCCGCGTTCCGACTTGTACTCGGGATTGAAGCGGAAGTGAACCAGCGTATTGTGGCGCTCGCTCGACTCCATCCAGACGTCGCCGCCTTTGCCGCCGTCGCCCCCGGAAGGCCCGCCGCGAGGAACAAACTTTTCCCGCCGGAACGCCATGCAGCCGTTGCCGCCGTTGCCGGCTTTAACCCGAATTGTGGTCTCGTCGATAAACATAAGAAACGCTTAATAACTGGAAACGCTCGCGACCGGTACATTTCTGGTCCAGGTCCGAATCACACTGAGTATAAAGGTCGTTCGCCTTTGGCTGCTGGAATCCCGCTCAGGCAATCGCCATTTTTGCCGATAGTTTTGGAGGACGGACTATAAGCCAAGAATCATGACGATGCCAAAAGTTGCCGCTGCTCCGGCACGCAAAGAAGATCTCGTCAGGCAATTGCCTGCATGGGACGCGGTTCTGCGCGAAGCCACGACCGAAGTCTTCAGCACGATGGTCGGGACCAGTGTCGCGGTTCCGCCCGCGCCGCAATCGGCGCCAGACTCCGCTCCGGGCGAGGGGGCTATAGTCGCCTATGTTACCGGCATGATCGGGATCGCCGGAGCGATGCGCGCGGTGTTTAGCCTGCGCTGTAGCGAGCATGCGGCAACCAAGATCGCCTCGCAGATGCTATGCCTGTCGACGGAAGAAGCCGCTGACCAAAAGTCCGACGCGATCGGCGAAGTCTGCAACATTATTGCCGGGCACTTCAAGCACAAGATCGGCCTCGGAGACGCCTGCACCCTGACCGTGCCCACCGTCGTGATGGGCGGAAACTACAGCATCCATTGTCTGGAAAAAGGGGAACGCCTGGAGTTCCCCGTCACCTACGAAGGCGAGACGGTGGTGGTGAAGCTGGATATCCGCGCCTGATGTCGAGCCTCGGGCCGCGACTAACGAGTCTCAAGCCTGGGAACGCGATCCTGTTTCAATCTCAAGGCTAGAAACTCGTGGCTTCCTTAGCCAACTTCGACCGGCTCGACCATCACGAACTTGCCCATCGTGCCCTTGTCCAGGAACTTGATTTTGCCCGTGACCTTGGCGAAGAGCGTGTCGTCTTTGCCGCGACCGACGTTCAGTCCGGGCTTAACGCGGGTGCCCCGCTGGCGCACGATGATGGTGCCGCCGGGGACAACCTGTCCGCCGAATGCCTTGAAGCCAAGCCGCTGCGCGTTCGAGTCGCGCCCGTTGCGTGAAGTGCCTTGTCCTTTTTTATGTGCCATAACTAGCTCTCAATTCTCGGTTGTCAGTAACCTCTTAGCTCCAAGCTCTCGGCTCCAAGCTCCAAGGAAAACTTTATTTTTTCTTGGTGGTCGCTTTCTTCGCGGCCTTCTTGGCCGCTTTCTTTTTTGCCGGTTTCGCCAACGCTTCCGCGTGCGTGTCTTCGTGGGCTTCGGCCGTCTTCTTTACTTTCTTTTCTTTCTTCGGAAGATCCGGAGCCTTAAAAGACTGGCCGCCAAAGGCAATCTCGGTGATGCGGACGGCGCTGTAATCCTGGCGATGCCCGCGCAGCTTTTTGTACTGCTTCTTCTTCTTGTAATGGAAGACGAGGATTTTGGCGCCGCGGCCCTCGCCGACAACTTCGCCGGAGACGAGCGCTTCGCCGTCCGGCTTGCCGACCTTGCCCGCCTCGCCCGATACCGCCAGCACGTCGCTGAACTTGACGTGTCCGTTGTCGTTCGCGACCTTCTCTACCCGGATCACATCTCCCGGGGCGACTCGGTACTGCTTACCACCAGCGCGGATCACCGCGTACATAGCTCCTCCAATAACAACTGTCGGCGGACACTCTGGTCCTGCCGGGGTCAAGCCAGGCTTGACCGAACAAAACTCTCGCTTGCTGCTTTTGCGCTGCGGCTTGTTGACCGGAAACGCGGCGCGAGCCCAACGGGGTCCCCATTGCGCGCGCTTTTCGCGGGATGGGGTGTTTAGAACGGGTCCGCGGGTACAGGCAAACTCAACTATTTTAGCGTGCGGCGCGGAAATCGGTCAAACGAAATGAGTTGTGACGGCAATGCAGAGAGGGCGCCGGAGCAGTGCAGCTCCGGCGCTTCCAGCCTGTGCCAACCCGCCAGCTCTATCGTTCCACTAGCCTTCCACGTCGAAATAAATCTTGGTCGTGGCCCGATACTGCTGTACTTTAGCGCCGTCGAGCAGCATGTCGAACGACTCCACGTGCGCCCACTTGATATTGCGTACCGTCTTGGCCGCTTCCTTGACTGCCGCTTCCGCGGCCCTGGCAAAACTCTCGGTCGAAGTCCCAACCACGTCGATAATCTTCTGCGTCATAGCTCTCTCCTCGTACGAAAAAATCAGATAAAAGGGTAACTCGGGATTGTACTTGACCCAGCCTAATGCCGCGAGGTGAGATGCGAAGGACCAAGGAACGAAGACGTGGGACGAAGGACCCGCGCCTAAAAAAGAAAAAACCACACACCGCCTGACGCGATGTGTGGGCACCCTCGCTGGAGGGCCTTCGGGACTTACTTCCCGGGGTCCGGAACAGCGGCGACGGCCGCCGACTGCTTCTCCGGTTCTGATTTCTCTACTTTCTCCGCCCCCTGCTTCTTCGCATCTGCGTCTATCTTCGATTTGATCGAGCCCGCTTGCTTTGTTTCGTCCGCTTTCTGCGCGAGCTGTTCCTGCGCCATTGCGCGGACCTTCACCGAAGCCAGAATCTTCTCCAACTTTCCGAAGACATGGTCGCGATCGACCGCTTTTACGCCCTCCTGGCCAAAACCCGAGGTCGAGAGGCCGAGCACGTACTCGTAGCAGGCGCCGTTTTCGTAGTCGTGGTAGTACCGTGTCTCGATCTGGCGAGTGGCGTTGCCCTCGAACTCCGAGGTCATTTTCATCTCGGTCGAACCGATTTTCACGCTCTCGGCATCGATCGGCTCGCCATCGGCGTCGCTCGTGTCGACGAAGGCAAAGTGCGGGCACTGGTCGGCGGAGACGCTGCGGTTCACGTTCACGCGGAAGAGCGCCGCCGAGAAGTCGGTGCCTTCATATTGCTTCTTCGGCAAAGCGACCGTGGCCACCGCCGCGCCGCCATCTTGCACGAAGTTCATGGGCAGCGCCGCTATGTCGCCCGTACCGGCGTCGGCTTTGTCTCCCGAGTTCAGCTTGGCCTTTCTCGGATAGACGAATGAGACGCCGGAATTGGCGTCGCTATATTTGACGTTCGCCGCCAGCTTTCTGCGGGTTTTCTTAGCCGCGGCCGGAGCGGCCATCTGCGAACTCGCCAAAGTTCCCGTGCCAGGCAATTCCGCGGGCGAGCCCTGCATCGCGGCGGCGGGGTTCGGCGACGGTAGGCTCACGCTCACCGACGCGGGTTTCGATTCTTCTTTGGAGCAGGCGCTTACAGCCAAGAGCACGCCGAGCAGCGCAAAGCACGCGGCCGCGCCGATCTTGTCGGCGCGCGTCCACGCCGAAGCGGCATCCTTGCCTACCCGTGCCACTTCCTTGCGCGGCGGCGCCAGGCGTCCACTAGTCAATTGATTCTTGTTTTCTGAATTCGAATTCCAGGTCGTTCCCATCTCATCACCTCCCTGCGCTTGGCGCAGACGCAAACGGAGAGGCAAGGCGGGAGCCAGACGAAATGCGATTGATTCTTCAAGGCTTTTGCGTTGCAAGCTCAGTCGCAGCCGTAGCGGCGGGCACACGGTGTGGGGGAGGGGACACAGTAAATTGGGCACGGCAAATGAGATGGACGAAGCGGAGCAGTCCCCGCCCCGCCCCAGCCAGATCGGAAGGGCTGACTAAAGTCAGGGGGTGGAAAATTAGCCGGGGTCCCAAAGCGCGTTTTTCCAAGTTCGGTTTCACTTCCGTAACCCGAACGTACACTCCCTTTCGGAAACCTCGGTAATCGTCGGTAACCTTAGACCGCGGCTCGCAGCGACTTACAATGACCATGAACCGCAGAAGTAGCTTCGATTGCAGACGACGGAGGTGGGATTGCGGAGGTGAAGAACCTGTCACTTCGGCAATCTGGCTTCTTCACTCGGCAAGCTGACCTCTTACTTCTGCAATCTCAGGAGTTCGGCGAATCCTATGGCGTTCGGTTTCGGCTTCAACAAACAGAAGGTCCTCAGCTCCGCGGAAAAATTCGTGCAGCAAGGCAAGCTGCAAAATGCCATTGCTGAGTACGAAAAAATCCGCAAGCACGACGACAAAGACCTCACCGTCATCAACACGATCGGCGATCTGTACTCGCGCATGGGAGACAGCGAAAAGGCGATCGAGTGCTTCAAGACGGTCGGTGACGCCTACGCCGGGCAGGGTTTCACGGTCAAAGCCATTGCGATGTACAAGAAGATCACCAAGCTCGCACCGAGCGTGGATGGATCGCTAAAGCTGGCCGAACTCTATACGCAACAAGGATTGTTTAACGACGCGCGTGCGCAGTACTTGCAGGTCGCAGAAGACTTCATGAAAGGCGGCGATCTTGACCAAGCCATCCGGCTTTTCCAGAAGGTCCTCGAAATGGACCCGGAAAATGTGCCGATGCGCATCAAGCTGGCCGAGGTCTACATCAAGCGCGGCAAGAAAAAAGAAGCGTGGGAAATTTTCAGTGCCGCCGCCGAGGCATTGCGCGGGCGCGGTTCGGCGGCCGCGGCCGAAGATGTTCTGCAGCGCATGCTGCAACTCGATCCGGGAAACAGCTATGTGCTGCTGATGCGCGGCAAGTCCGCGCTAGAATCGGGCGACGCCAAGGGCGCCATCGAGTATCTGGAAAAGGCCACCGACATCGATTCGCATCCCGAGGGCCTGCGCGATCTGCTCAAGGCCTATCTGCACGGCGGAGAACTTACGAAGGCGACCCCGCTGGCCGAAAAACTCCTGTCCGTGCACAACGACGCCGAGGGGCTGTTCCTGCTCGCCGAGGCCGCGGCCCGCTTTGGCCATCCGGGCGAAGCGCTCGAGATTTATTCCAAGCATGCCGACCGCATGTTGGCTACGGATTCGACCAAGCTGCTGGCCAACCTGCACACCATGATTGCGCAGGTGCGGGACGATGCGGGCGCGCTCGAGATCCTGATGGATCTGCTCAAGAAGTCGGGCGAGAGCACGCACGTCAACGAGGTGGTCGAACTGCTGGCACACGCCTCCGTCAAGAACGGAAACCTGGAGCGCGCCAAGGAACTTTACGGAGTGCTGGCCAAGGACGAGCCGCAGAATGCGCTCCACATGCAGAACTTCCATCAGGTAGCCGACCGTATGTTCGGGCCGGGCTCGTCGGTTGCGGCCGCGAGCGGGATTACCGCGGAAGAAGGCTCGATGATCGTCGAGGAGCTCGAAGCGACCGCCCCGGTGGTCGATCAGAGCTATCCCGACGAGGTCGCGATTGCGATCCGCTCGGCCGTAACCGAGGCCGACCTGTTCCTTTCTTACAATCTGCCCGAAAAAGCTCTGGCGCCGCTGATGGCGGTTTTGCCACAGGCGCCCAACGATATTCGTTTGAATCAGCGGCTGGCGGGGCTGCACACGCGCGCCAAACGTTTTGCGGAAGCGGCCGTCTGTTGCCGCACGCTCGAGACCGCTTATCACGACGCGTCGCATCCGGATGAGGCGTTGCGCTATGGCGAACTCGCCACACGCTACGAGCAGAGCGCGCAGCACGCGGCGGCACAAGTTGCCGAGCCTGAAGTTGCGGTTGCGGCGGCGGCGGGAGCGCCCATGCAATCGGCGGCCGCGTGGCCAGCGGCTCCGCACGGCCATGAATCGCCGGCCTTCGAAGTTTCCACCGCGCCCGAATTCTCCGTACACGAACCGAGCGCGCACGATTCTTCCGGCGTGCAGGACCTGTCTTCCGAATGGGAGCACTCGCTCACCATTGACGAGCCGAGCGGAGAGTCGATGGCCAAAGCCAAGGACGAAATCGCGGCGAGCATTGGTGGCGGAACGGCCGAAGCGGAGGAAGATCCGAGTTCGAATCCGGACATCGCCGAGACTGTCGACGAGATCAAGTTCTATCTGGAACACTTCATGACCGACCAGGCGCGGGCGGCGTTTGAAAAACTGCAAACGCTCACCCGAAGCGCTGCCGTGCTTGACCCGCTGCGCGAGGCTTTGGCCAAGGGAGCAAAACCGCAAGAGGAGCCGGAAGTCGAAATTTCGGAAATCGAAGCTGCGGACGTCGAGAGTTTCGAAGTCGAAGTGGAAGGTCTGGATTCCACCGCTCATGTGGAAGAAGAATCCAAACCCGAGGAATATGGGACCGCACCCGAACTGATGTCACATCACGGAATCGCCGAGGACGCGGCACCAAGCGACGCCTACGCCCAGGACGCGGGCGCCGAGCTCGAAGCCGTCGATCTTACCAGGCCGCCCGAGTCTCTCCATATTGTGGAGGCGACGGACGAGCAAGCGGAATCGATTCATCTCGTCGAAGCGGCGCACGAAGAACCGGTGCAGGAAGGCGCGGTGCACGAAGAACCGACTCCCGAAGAGACGGTTCACGAACTGGCGGCTGAGGCAACCCCCTTCGCGGAATCCGAGCACGTTGCCGAGCCTGTTCATGTTGAACCGGTGCATGTCGAACCGGTCTTTGTTGAGCCAGTTCATGTTGAGCCCGTTCATGTCGATCCGCCGCATGTCGAGCCGGTTCACGCCGGCGAAGTTCACGCTGAGCCCGCTTATGCTGAAAGCGCTCATGCGCTGACCGAACCGCATCCCAATGAGTTAACCGCGCTGGTTGCGGATCTCGAGGCTTCGATTGGAGATGCGTTCCCGGAAACCGCGCCGGCGGCGGCCGACGCACACGCTGCCGATGCCGCGCAAACTCGCCAGGCTCCGCAATCCTCCCTGCAATTCCCGGAAACGCACACGGAAAAGTTTGCGGGCTGGCCAGTGCCGCATGCCGCGCCGGCACCCGCGTCTCATTTGGAGCCGGTTGCGCACGTTGCCAGTACTCCCGCGACGGCGACAACTGCAACGTCAGGCGCGGCAGCGGCACCCGCCCTCGCCTCGGCAAGCGCCTTCACTGGCCGCGCCGTGCGCGCGACCGATGGCGCCGCGGACGTCGATCTCTCCGAGATGTTCAGCGAGCTGCGGCATGAACTCGAAGAAGAAGCGACCGCCGGCGACGACGATCCCGAGACGCACTACAACATGGGTGTGGCCTTCCGCGAGATGGGCCTGCTCGACGAGGCCATCGCCGAATTGCAGCGCGTCTGCACCGCCATCGACCGCGGCCATGCATTCTCGCAGAGCATTCAGACTTACACCTGGCTGGCGCAGTGCTTCCTCGATAAGGGCGTGCCCGACGCGGCCATTCGCTGGTACGAAAAGGCGCTCAATATTCCCGGCCTCGATAACGAATCGCGGCTCGCGATCCACTACGAACTCGGCTCGGCCTGCGAGCAGGCGCATAACAAGGCACAGGCCTTGCAGCATTTCACTTACGTCTTCGGCGCCAACATCGACTATCGCGATGTGGCCGAGCGTATTCAGGCTCTATCGTCGTAGAATCGAATGAGTGGGTCTGGCGCGCGCATAAGGCGGATTGTATGATCCGTTCCGAGTGAGCTACCGCAGATTATTCGCAAGACGATCTCTCGCAGGACGATCATTGCCGAACGACCATCCCCACGACGACGCGTGCAATGATTTCCGATCCTAAACTTCCTTTCGACAGTGCGCCCGCGGGTGTCGAACCCGCTTCCGGAACGCCGGACGCTTCATCCCTCCGGCCCGTGAAATATGTGGCTGGATCTTCCGCGAATGCGCCGCATGTTGCCGGCGCCGCGGCCACGTCCAGCGCGGCGCGCCGTCCGGTCTCCGGCTTGGCTCTCTGGGCGCGGCGTTTCGGAGTGCTGCTTTTCGTCTTTCTCTGTGCGACGGTTGGGGTGATGTTGATGATCGTGCCGTGGCGGCCGGAGTGGTCGGAGAATCCGCTGCTGCTCTCCTACCCGTGGCTGCACGATGTGGCGGCCAGCGGATTTGTGCGCGGACTGGTTACCGGCCTGGGCTTGCTGAATGTCTGGATCGGTTTCTGGGAAGCTCTGCGCTACCACGAAGATTGAAGAAAAGTCGTCGGTCCTCAGTCATTGGTCGGCAGGGAAGTAAGGACTGGGTGGGGAAATAGAAAGGCGCCGATGACCAACGACTGACGACAAATGACCGGCGACTAACGACCGACGACGGATTTATCTATGACTGAACCGAAGCTCAAATCGGCGCCACTGGCCTATCAGAACGAATCGTTTATCAGCAGCCCGGACGGGAGAATTCTGCGCGTGCTCTCCGAGTACGTCGAGCCGCTGGCGCGCTTCCGGCGCGAGCAGATTCAGGACACGGTTGTCTTCTTCGGCTCGGCGCGGGTGAAGAGCCGTAGCACCGCCGACACGCACTTGAACGGCATGCGCGGCAATGGCGTCACTCTCTCCGCTGCCGAGCAGGCCGCCAGCATGAAGCGCGCCGAGGCCGCGGTCGATATGGCGCGCTACTTTGAAGACGCGCGCCGCCTCGCCTATATGCTTACCCAGTGGTCGGCGCACATTCCGGCGCGGCGCCATCGCTTCGTCGTCACCACAGGCGGAGGCCCCGGCATCATGGAAGCCGCTAATCTGGGCGCGCATGAAGCTGGAGGCAAGACCATCGGCCTCAACATCAATCTTCCCTTCGAGCAGTTTCCCAATCCTTACATCACGCCCTCGCTGAACTTTGAATTCCACTACTTCTTCATGCGCAAATTCTGGTTTGCGTATCTGGCGAAAGCGCTCGTCATTTTTCCCGGAGGGTTCGGGACGCTCGATGAACTCTTCGAAATCCTTACCCTCGCGCAAACGGAAAAGCTCGCCAAGAAAATTGTTGTCGTCATCTACGGCACGAAATATTGGAAAAAAATCATGAACTTCGACGCCATGGCCGATGCCGGCGTCATCTCGCCGGAAGATCTGCAACTGTTCAAATTCTGCGACTCGCCGGAAGAGAGTTTCGAATTCCTGAAAGAAAATCTGACGCGTTATCATCTCGGCCCGCAACAACCGAAGCGCACGGCCGAGGCGGCGACACCGGAGATTGCCAAGACGCGGCCCTAATCGCATCGAGTTGACGGCAAGGTCCGCGTCCGCATTGTCCGCGGGCTCCAAAGGAACTTAGGCGCCGCTGTTCCCGTATACCCTCCTGCGCGTATAGTGCTGGGAACGTCTCCCCGGCGCGCGAGCGCTCGTGGACCTTTGGAGCCAAACAACTACTATGACCATGCGTAGAGCCTCGTCGTTTTTCACTATTTTTGTTCTCTTCATTTCCGCTCTGGCCATGGCGCAGCCGCCCGGGCCGAACGAGATGCCATCTGTAGTCACCGTGCCGGCTGCCGCGCAGCCGAGCGACCACTTCGACGCCACGGCCGCTACCGACGCCTACATGGCGCAGATTTCACCGGAAAGAATCGAGCGCTCCAACAATTACTTTGAAGGCGGATACTGGCTCATGCTTTGGGATTTCCTCTATGGCGCGGCGATCTCGTTACTCCTGCTCGGCACGCGCTGGTCCGCCAAAATGCGCGACCTTGCCGAGCGCATCACGCGCTTCAAGCCGATCCAGACTCTTATTTATTGGATGCAGTATCTGATCGTTTCCACTATTCTCGGTTTCCCGCTCGCTGCATACGAGGGCTATTTTCGCGAGCACAAATACGGCATGGCCACGCAAACCTTTGGCCCGTGGTGCATCGATCAGCTGAAAGAATTGGCGGTTGGCCTGGTGCTGGGCGGCATTCTGGTTATGCTGCTTTTCGGCGTAGTGCGCCGTTTCCAGCGCGGCTGGCCGATTCTGGGCGCGGCCGTGAGTTACGCCTTTATAGTTTTTGTCGTCAGCATTGCGCCGGTATTTATCGTTCCGATCTTCAACAAGGTCACGCCGCTGAAGGATCCGAAGGTTGTCGATCCGATTCTGCGGCTCGCACGGCAAAATGGAATTCCCGCGAAAGACGTCTACACCATCGACTCTTCGCGGCAGACGACGCAAATGAGCGCCAACGTAAGCGGCTTCGGCAACACCATGCGCATCACACTCAACGACAATCTTTTGCGCCGCGGATCGCCCGAAGAAATTCAAGCCGTGATGGGACACGAGATGGGCCACTACGTTTTGAACCACGTCTACAAAGGCCTGACTTTTTTTCTGATCGTGGTCGTGGTCTTCTGGATGTATCTATGGGGAACCGTTGGCTGGGCGCTCAAGCATTGGGGCGAGAGGTGGCAGATTCGCGGCCTCGGCGACACCGCCATCGTGCCGCTGGTGATTCTGCTGGGCTCGATCTTTTTCTTCATCGCCACGCCGGTGCTGAATTCTTACACCCGCACGCAGGAGTATGAAGCCGACATGTACGGCCTCAACACCAGCCGCCAGCCTGACGGATTCGCGCAAGGCGCGATTCATCTCGGCGAATATCGCAAGATGAATCCTGGACCGATCGAGGAGTGGATTTTCTTCGACCACCCCAGCGGCCGCAATCGCATCTACGCCGCCATGCGCTGGAAGGCGGAGAATCTGAGCCTGTTCACGGCGCCGCCGCAGTCTGGGCCGTCAACCGTGCCGCCGGCGACGCAGCCGCCCGATACGGGTAAAAAATAATCCGGATGTTGTAGGCTGACAGTCGATGGCTGAAGGCTGTCAGCTTTACTACATCACCAATCGCGCCGAGTTTCCCGGCGACGAGCTAACTTGCCGCCGGGCCTTGCTCGCCAAAATCGCCGAAGCCGCCCGCGCCGAAGTCGACTACATCCAGCTTCGCGAGAAAGATTTGAGCGCCAGGGAACTGGAAAGACTCGCACAGGAGTGTGTGGCAATTATTCGAAATCTGAAAACCGAAGACCGGGAACTGCGAACGCGTGTTGTCATCAACTCACGCACCGATATCGCGCTGGCCGCCAGCGCCGACGGCGTTCATCTGCGCGCCAACGATATCTCTCCATCGGCGGCGCGGTCGATCTGGCGGGAAGCGGCTGCTCGTGACTCGCAGCTCGCGGCTCGTCCCTGGACCGTTGCAGTCTCCTGCCACTCGCCCGCCGCCGTCGCCCGCGCTCAGTCTCAAGGCGCCGACTTCGCCGTCTTTGCGCCCGTTTTCGAGAAAAAAGACGCCCCATCGGTTGAACCCCGGGGAATCGAGGCCCTGCGCGAGGCTTGTCTGGCCAAAATTCCTGTCTTCGCTCTCGGCGGAGTCACTCTCGCGAATGCCGCCGCCTGCCTCTCCGCTGGAGCCCGCGGCATCGCCGGAATACGCCTATTCCAGCAAAATAGGGTCGAAGACGTCGTCCGCGCCCTGCGGAAATCCTAGGTTCCCAAAATGCCCCACGGAGGCCACATCGCTCCGTGTCCCTCGGGCATGCCCCATTTGCCCATCTTTCTCGCGTCATCTATGCCATAGTGACCATCTAAGCGTAAAATCGTCTAATTAGCGTAAATCTGTGGGGCTATCTTGGAGAGGCTGGCTTAAAGAGGGTGTTCTGCCACGGCGCAAGATTGCGTTGCTGCCGCCGAACAGTCAAGATTTTGATGAGAGCCTATTGCAATCGAGGAATTGCGGTCCGCACCGTCTGCCTGCTGACTATCGTGCTCATGTGCGCGATGGGTGTGGCTCAGGCGGTGCACGCGCATCCCGACGAATCCACCGCGCCTCATCATGCCTGCTCAATCTGCCTGACCGCCCATGCGCGCCTCGGAACGGAGATGACCTTCGCGCCTCCGGTGCTGGCGGTTTCGCCGCTATTGGCCGCGGCTCCCGAGTCGCACAAGGTTTCGCGCTCCACTAAAGTTCACTTCATTCGTCCTCCACCTGCCGCCTGATCCTTCGCCAGTCGTTCCGGAGTCAGCTCCGGATGGATCAGCATTCTGAATGCGCTCTTCGCGCAATCGGCAAAAAACATATTCACTGGAGGAAGCATGGCGGTTTGGAAGTGGAGGTTATTGGGGACAGCCTTTTTAGTTCTCCTTAGTCTGTGCGCAACAGCGAGTGCCGAGCCCGAGCCGGCGCCGCAAACGGGCGGCAATGCCGCTTCCATCGGAGGCACCGTCGAGGACGGAACCGGTTCTGTTGTGGTCGGCGCCGCCGTCACCATCAGGAACCCTGTGTCGGGTTATGAGCGCTCGGCGACCACCGACGCGCAGGGAAGATTCAGCTTCACTAACGTGCCCTTCAATCCCTATCACCTCTCGGTGACGGCGCAGGGATTTTCGGCGTATTCGCAGGAGGTGGATGCGCGCTCCACCGTTCCCACTAACCTGATCATCAATCTCCAGGTAAACGCTTCGAGTACCACGGTTAATGTTGAAGCTCAGGGCGGCGATCTGGTGGAAAACGATTCCACCTTCCACACCGACATCGACAAGAGTTTACTGGACACGCTTCCACTTGAGAACCAGACTTCGGGGCTGAGCGCCGCAGTCACGCAAGGCACGCCCGGCGTGGCAGCCGATGCCAACGGGCAGCTTCACGGCCTTGGCGATCATGCCGAAAATTCCATCTCCATGGACGGCCAGCCCATGACCGACCAGATGAGCAAGGTGTTCTCGAATCAGTTGCCGCTCGACGCCGTGCAGTCGATGGAGGTCATCTCCGGCGCGCCGCCGGCCGAGTATGGCGGCAAGACCAGCGTCGTGATCAACGTCACCACACAGTCCGGCCAGGGCGTGACCACGCCGCATGGCGCTATCGTGGCCTCTTACGGTTCCTTCGGCACCTCGACGCTCGGATTCAACGTGGCCTACGGCGGAAAAAACTGGGGCAATTTTATTTCCGCGAGCGGCCTCCAAAGCGGCCGCTTTCTCGATCCGCCGGAATTTTCCGTGATGCACGACAAAGGCAACGAGGCCAATTTATTTGACCGCGTCGACTATCAGATTTCATCGAAAGATTCGCTGCATCTCAATTTCAGCTACACGCGCTCGTGGTTTCAGACGCCGAACACATTCGACGGCCAGAATGCGACCCCGTGGAGCGGCCTCGACGGCGTGCTGCCTTTGGTCGAGGACTATCAAGGCATCGGCCCGGACGGCCAGGTCGTTGGGCCCACGGATCAGCGCTCGAAAATTCAGACCTTCAACATCGCGCCCTCATGGACGCGCGTCATCAACAACAACACCGTCTTGACCGCCGGCGGATGGGTGCGGCGCGATAAATATAATTACTTTCCCAGCAACGATCCCTTCGCCGATCTCGGCGCGCCCAGCTTGCAACGTCAGAGCGTCGGACAAAGCCGCAGGCTCACCAACGCCGGCCTCCGCGCAACGCTCTCCTACGTCAAGGGTATTCACAACATCAAAGCCGGAGTCACTTACGGCCAGACTTTCCTCGACGAGAATGACAATCTGGGAATTGTCGATCCCGCTTACAACGCGCCCTGCATCACCTTCGACTCGCCTTCGGGCACATACGTACCGGTGCCCGGATACACCGATCCTTCCCAGTGCGCGGGCGCTGGCTTCCAAACAAACGTTGCCGACCCGACTAGCCCTTTCTACAATCCCAACGCGCCGAACACCACATTCTATCCTGCCTTCAACTCGGTTCTGTTGCCCTACGACCTCACCCGCGGCGGCGCCAAGTTTGCCTTTAACGGGCACACTGACGTGAAAGAGCTCGGTGTCTACCTTGAAGACACGATTACCGCGGGCCACTGGAATCTCAACCTCGGCTTGCGCGGCGATTTATACAACGGTCTCACCTCCGCCAGCCAGGCTGAGCCGCGTATTGGCATCTCCTACAACGTTAAGAAGACGAGCAGCGTGTTACGTGTCTCCTACGCGCGCACGCTTGAGTCTCCGTTCAACGAGAATCTCATTCTCTCCAGTCTCGGATGCGCGAACCCGGTCCTCAATCCGCTACTCTCGTGCAGTCCCGCGCTGGGCAATTCCCCGAATCCCCTGAGCCCCGGCTTCCGCAACGAGTTTCACGCCGGTCTGGAGCAGGCATTCGGCAAGTATCTCGTTTTTTCCGGCGAGTACATCTGGAAATACACCCACAATGGCTACGACTTCAGCGTGCTCGGCAACACGCCGATCACCTTCCCCATCGAGTGGCACAACTCGAAGATTCCCGGATACGCCGGCCGCGTGAGCGTACCGAATTATCACGGCTTCACGGCTCTGTTCGTTTTCTCAAGTGTCGCCGCGCGCTTCTTCACTCCGCAAATCGGCGGCGCGGGCGCTACCGTAACCACTGCTCAGGGACTGCCTTTCCGCATCGACCACGACGAGAAGTTTAACCAGACGACCCACCTGCAATATCAGCCCTTCAAGCGCGGTCCGTGGGTTGGATTCAACTGGCGCTATGACAGCGGATTGGTCGCCGGCGAGACGCCCTGTTACGGCGTCAATGCCAATAACGACTGTCCGCAGTCGACAACTTTCAACGGCCAGCCTGCAATTCTGATGCAGGACGCGCTGGGCAATCCGCTAAGCGCCGATCTGGAATTCCAAGCCGGCTTCACCTGCGCTGGCCAGCGCGCGACGCCCAGCGTGGCTTTGCCCTCGGTCTGCCCGGCTTCGCAATTCGGTTCGAACCTGATCAAGGTGCCGGCGCCAAACACTGAAGACGACGATCGCAATCCTCCGCGAATTGCCGGACGGAATGTCTTCGATCTATCCCTCGGCCACGACAATCTCTTTCACGGCGACCGCTTCAAGTGGAGTGCGCAACTCACGGCGGTCAACATTGCGAACCACTACGCTCTATACAACTTCCTCTCGACCTTCAGCGGCACGCACTATCTCACGCCGCGCGGAGTGACGGCGGAGATTGGCTTCCACTTCTAAAATCCTCGTCGACGCTGGAGAGCTTCGATTTGGTCAACTAAGCGGTGTCAGGGTACGAGTTAAATCGTGCCCTTGTTTTTTCCGCGTCCAAAGTTGCCGGAACAAGGTAAGATTTTGCCGATGAATTTCTCCCGCGATCCTCTTCCGTGGTTTGCCTTGATTCGTGATCTGGTCGCTTTTGGCGTCGCTTCGGGCACCGGCATAATCCTGTGGTATCGCAAACGCAGCGCACGGTTCTGGCCAATGGCGTACGGTCGAGTAGAAGGTGCTTCGAGTTTTCAAAACAGTACGCTCTGGCTCACCGATATCTCTTACTCATATCGAGTAGCGGATGAATACTACTCGGGACAATTTCAAATCAAGGCGCGCAGCGAGCGCAAAGCTGACGAAACCGTCGCACGATGGAAAGACCAAAATGTCGGCGTGAGATATTCACCGAAGAATCCTGCCATTTCGGTGGTCAGAATGGAAGACCAGGCGAGCCTTCACCCCGAAGAATTTCAGGGGCATTAGTTCGCTGGCTATTGCAACTTCGCGTATTCCGCCTTGGCCGCTTTGAGCAGCGGTAAATCCGGGTCGGCGTCCTTCCACGCGGCCAGGAAATTCTGATACGCAATGCGCGCCTTTGCCAGGTCACCTTCTTTTTGATACACGCGGCCCAGTTCCAGTTGCGCAATGGGCACGATCCCATCCGGCCCCATCATACTTCTCATGTCGATAATCTTCTGGAAATCCTGTTGCGCCTCCGCATAACGGCCCAGATCGCGATACGCCATGCCTCGCGCGAAGAGAACTCCGCTATTCGCCCGCGAATAAAGGATGGCGCTGTTGAGCAGGTCCAGCGCCTTCGCCGGATCGGCCTTCGCCGGATTCGCTGGCAACAATGCGACCAGCGCCCGAATCATCGGAACGTTAACGTTCTGCGCCATCGTGTCGTTGGGCCGCGTCCGCTGAATCTCATCGGCCAGTGCCAGCGCTCTTTGCTCCTCCCGTTCGATCGCCAAAATGCTGGCGACGCCCGGCTTCACGTTAGCGTCCTGCGAGCGCAAAGCCTCGTTCGCATCTTCCAGAGCCTCCGCCCGCTCGCCCACCAGCGCTTCCAAACCGCCCGCCTGGGCCTTCAGGCTGGCGCGCCCCGTCAGGTGCATCCGGTCGAGCGCAGTTCCAGCTTGCTCGACGAGGTTGCGCGCCGTTTTCAACTCCCCGCGCATGCCCGCCAAGCCGGCGCGAAACGACAGTACCGCAAACTGCCCCTGCGGAGTGACCGCTCCCGCCTCCAGATCCTTCTCCATCTCCGCGTCTCGCCCTTCCGCCAAGTCCAGGTCCGCCATTTCGACGTACAACACCGGGTTCGTCGCCTTTTTTTGCAGTGCCGTGGTAAGTGTGGCGCGCGCTTCCGCGATCCGTCCCAATCCGGCGTATGCCGTGGCCAGGTTTTCATAGCCGCTCACCATGTCAGGATCGAGTTCGACCGCGCGCTTGGCGTTGATCAGGGCATTGTCGAACTGCCCAAACATCGAATAGATGATGGCCAGGTTGTTGTACGGAATCGAATCGTTGGGATAGGTCTGCTTGAACAACTCGAGCGCCGTGATGCCCTTGTCCAGTTGGCCGCCGTCGGCGTAGTAATGCTCGGTGATGTAGAGTTTCTCGCGCTCGCTGGCACGGTCACGCAGTTCGAATGCCTTCTTCCTGTTTTCCTCCGATAACTCGTTCTGTCCCAGATTGCCGTAAACCGTGCCGAGCCGCGCATACGCCATCGCGAAATTGGGATCGAGTTCGACCGCGCGCTGGTAGTCCGGAATCGCGCCCAGTTCGTCTCCCGCACTGTGCTTGCTGTCGCCGAGGCTCAACGACTTGAGCGCCTCCAGCGAAGAGGTCGTCGCCTGCGACAGCGACATATCATACTTCTGCACCATGGCCAGCGATTCGCCTAACTGGCTGCGCAGCTTGGTTGCCGCGCTGTGCAGCGCGTTGAGCACATCTTCCTTGCGGTCGGCCTGCACCTGTTGGCGTCCCAGCGAGTCGCCCGACGACGCATTGGTCGCCTCCAGCGTGATCACATACTGTCCGCCGACGCTGTCAATGTCGCCCGCCAACATCGCCTTGATGCCATCGCGTACGCAGATTTCGCGGCCAACCTCCGGCGTTACCCGCTCGTCCGGCTGGCGCCCCATGAACTGCAATGTCTGGCGAATCTTCTGATCGGGAAAAACATTCAGGTACGGCGACTGCCCAAGATCCACCGCCAGCGCTTTTTTTAACGTCCCGTCAAACACGGGATCGGCCGTGGTATTCACAAAATCCGTGATCAGGATTGCGTCTTTTTCCGTGAGCGCATGGCTGCGGCGCGAGAATACAAAACCAACTCCTGCCGCGACAATGATGAGCACGACGACCGGAACCAGCCAGCCCGGAATCTTTTTCTTTTCGGGTGCCGCCGGCCGCCGGTGCAGTCCGCTGGTCGTCACCGCCGTCACGGTCCCCGACTCCGAATCCCGCCGCAGCCGTTTCAGGTCCGACCGCACCTCCGCCGCGCTCTGGTAGCGCAGGTCGCGGTCTTTCTCTAAGAGCTTGTTGAGCACATCCTCCAGATGCGGTGGCAGATCGGGATTCAGCCGCAATGGTGAAGCTGGCGGCCGGTTGAGGATCGCATCGAAGATGACCGCGGAAGTATCGCCGCGAAACGGAATCGTGCCGGTAGACATCTCGTACAACACCGCGCCGAAAGAAAACAAATCTGTACGCGCGTCGAGATCCTTGCCGCGCGCCTGCTCTGGCGACATGTACGCAACCGTACCCACGGTCGAACCCGGACTCGTCAGGAAAGGATTGTCCACCGTAGCCGATGAGCCAACCGTCGCGGCCGACAGCACCGACGGTTGCGCCGCCCGCTTGGCCAGGCCGAAATCCAGAATCTTCGCCTGGTTGCGATTCGTAACAAAAATATTTGCCGGCTTGATGTCGCGGTGAATGATGCCCTTGGCGTGCGCACAGTCGAGCGCGTCGGCAAGCTGAATGCCCAACTCGAGTAGCCGGTCGAGGTCCATCGGCTGGCCGTGGATCAGGCTCTTCAGCGTCGAGCCCTCCAGCAACTCCATGGCGATGAAGTGCCGGCCGCCATCCTCGCCAACTTCGTAGATGGTGCAGATTCCGGGATGATTCAGCGCCGAAGCAGCCCGCGCCTCGCGCTGAAATCGCTCCAAGGCGGCAGTGTCTTTTTCCGTCTCCGGAGGCAGGAATTTCAACGCAACGTGCCGGCCCAAGCTGAGGTCTTCAGCCTCGTAAACCACACCCATCCCGCCTCCGCCAAGCTGCGACAGAACTCGGTAGTGCGAGATGGTTTGGCCGATGATTTCCACGAGACTCCGGGGGTCTTTCGATGTTAGGCGTCAGTGTTCGGACAAGTCAAACCTTCGGCATCTGTCTCATATACGATGCCGCTAGTGTCGAAGTTCCCCGCGGAAATCATGCGTCGCTGGGCTCCGGAACGGCACGTGCGCACTCAACAATTTGTCTAGAACCATTCCATAAATCGGTTCCGAAGGGACGCGCGAACGCTTACCGATTTGTTGAGGCGTGCCTGCTTGTTTCTGTGCCGACTGATTCATTGGCCGGGCCGTCTCGTGCCCGGATCGATCCTGCACGCTTTCTGCATTTGCCCTTTCCTCCATTTACTCACGGCCAGCCGGGACGATATAGTTAAGTGTTCTATGTACACCGACTTCATCGCCACCGACCGCTGGACCAAGAAGAAGGTACACGTCCTCTACCAGGCTCTGATCGTGGCCATCGCCACGCGGCACGCCGACGCAGTCGATATCAAGTTCCTGGTCGACGGGCGTTCGGTCTGGGTCGCGCTGCCACATCCTGCCTGGGTCGAATATAAGAACCGGACGGGCAGGATGATCACCGATCCTCTCGCAATCGAGATTGCCGGGCATTTTCTGAAGTCGGCGCTTGAGGCCGGCGAAGGGCTGGGCCGTGAGATGTATATGCTCACTGTGGCCGAGACCCTCAAACACCTCGACGCCGTCGCCGCCGATGCCGCGGCGCCTATCAGTTCGTCCGCTTAGGCTGCCGTAGTGGTCGATCCCATAGCACTCCGGCTGCGGGCAAGACTTTAACTTCTTGCGGCTCATCACAATGCGGTGTGACCCATGACACATAGCGCCGTGTTACGCCTGTGGATAATCGACCAACCGCCGCCCGTGCAGCTCGCGCGGGCTGGTGGTGACCGGGTATGAATCGCTGGCAACAGTCCAGGAAATGAGCGAAAATAGTGCGCCTGTCTTTGGGGTGGGGCGGACCTTTTGCTGGCGATGCGTTTCTGTGCACGAGTGCCCTTTTTTCGCGGGGTGCGGATGGGACATTTCGTGATCCACCTGCGTCGGAGTGAAAGGACGGTATGGCCACACATATTTTAGATCCTGAAACCATGGCCGATGACACCAGCGGAGGCCGCCACAAGGAGCTTCTTGCCTGGGTCGAGCAGGTGGCCCAACTCTGTAAGCCCGACCGCGTCCACTGGTGCGACGGCTCCGAGGATGAGTACCAGGCGATGATCCGGCTGATGGTCCTCGCCGGCACCGCCATTCCTTTGAACGAAGAGAATCGTCCCAACAGCATCCTGGTCCGCTCGAGCCCGGCCGACGTCGCTCGCGTTGAAGAGCGAACCTTCATTTGCGCCCGGACCAAAGAAGAAGCCGGCCCGACCAACAACTGGGAAGATCCGGCCAAGATGAAGGCGCTTCTGCTGAAGCTCTACGCGGGCTCGATGACGGGCCGCACGATGTACGTAATTCCCTACAGCATGGGTCCCATCGGCTCGCCCATCGCCAACATTGGGATCGAGATTTCCGACTCGCCTTACGTCGTCGCCAACATGCACATCATGGCACGAGTCGGGACGCGGGTGCTCGATGTGCTTGGGTCGACTGGCGAGTTCGTTCGCGGCTTGCATTCGGTTGGCGCACCGCTTTCGCAGAACGAACAAGATGCCGCGTGGCCGAACAACGCCAACGAAAAATATATCTGCCATTTTCCAGAGACGCGCGAGATCTGGTCTTACGGCTCGGGCTATGGCGGCAACGCGCTGCTGGGGAAGAAATGCCACGCGCTGCGGATCGCGTCAGTGCAGGCGCGCGACGAAGGCTGGCTGGCCGAGCACATGCTCATCCTCAAAATGACCAGCCCCGGGGGCAAGGTCAAGTTCTTTACCGGCGCTTTCCCATCGGCCTGCGGCAAAACCAACCTTGCCATGCTGATTCCGACCATTCCGGGCTGGAAGGTGGAAACGGTCGGGGACGATATTGCGTGGATGAAGTTCGGCGCCGATGGCCGCCTCTATGCCATCAATCCGGAGTATGGCTTTTTTGGCGTCGCTCCCGGAACGAGCATGAAGTCGAACAAGAACGCCATGCTCACCGCGACGCGCAACGCCATCTTCACGAATTGTGCGATCACGCCGGATCGCGATATCTGGTGGGAAGGCATGACGGATGAGAAGCCCGAAGAACTTCTCGACTGGCTGCGCCGTCCGTGGACGCCGCACTCGCTGCGGAAAGCGGCTCATCCCAACGCGCGCTTTACGGTTCCCGCGCGGCAATGCCCAGTGATCGCGCCGGAGTGGGAAGATCCGAACGGCGTTCCGATCGACGCGATTCTCTTTGGCGGGCGGCGCGCCAGCGTGGTGCCACTCGTGACCGAATCGTTTAGCTGGCAGCATGGAACATTTCTCGGCGCGACGGCCAGCAGTGAAACCACTGCCGCGGCGTCAGGACAGGTCGGACAGTTGCGCCGCGATCCGATGGCGATGCTTCCCTTCTGCGGATACAACATGGGCGATTACTTCGCGCATTATTTGAAAATCGGCGAGCGGGAAGGCGCGAAGCTGCCCAAAGTTTATTACGTCAACTGGTTCCGCACCGGTGAAGACGGAAAGTTTCTGTGGCCCGGCTACGGCGAAAACAGCCGCGTGCTGAAGTGGGTCTTTGAGCGCTGCGAAGGCACGGGTCACGCGGTCGAAACGCCGATTGGACTCCTGCCGCGAGCTGCCGACCTCGACACCAGGGGTCTCAACCTCCGCGAAGAAGACCTGCGCTACCTGCTGAGCATCGACGTCGATGGCTGGCTGGCCGAGATCCCGCTCATCCGTGAGCACTTCGCGAAATTCGGCGATCATCTTCCCGCAGGGCTGAGCCAAGAACTCGAGGAACTGGATCAGCGGCTGCGCAAGAGCATCACGCGCGTCGGCAAGATGCACCGCTTCGACAAGGTAACGAAACTGGGGAAACGATCCGAGGAGTAAGAGGGGCTCGGATCCTTGTTTCTTACTGACACCGTTTCTACGTCACAGCCTTTTTGGAGACGTCACACAGATTCGCTTAATGTTCGCCAAAAAATATTTCCCCGGTTTAGCAGGGGAAAGAACGCCAACGATATAAGTTTCTTCTTTTTAATGCCTTAGGTTTTGAGAAGATGGGCCGCCATCTTTTCTGGAGATAGAGATATCGCCGGAAGCAAGCACTTGGCTGGCAATGACTTGGCGTGAGTGTAGACGAGGAACCGGGCGGGAACGGCGCGGCCTAATAGCATGGCTGTCAAGGGTATAGTGACAAAATTGTATTTACACACTGGTAACTTGTTGGAGGCCGGAGAGTTAAGTTGTGTTTGCGGGGCGCGTCGCCGGATGGGCCGCGGGGGAGCCAAGCAATTTTCAATCACTTAGCGGGGAGACACTGCGGAGTCGTGCCTTGTGGGCTTTGACGGGCCAGAGGGCTTCGTCTTGGGACGGGGCGTTCTGTGGATGGCCGAGCGGCTCAACCAGGCTGCGGAAAAACTCGTTACCGCGTAGAAAGTGCGACCGCAGCGGCTAAAGCCGCATTGAAAACAGGACAGTTACCGCAGCGATAAATCGCTGCGCCACCCAAACAACATCGAGTTTTTCCGCAGCCTGTTAACGCCGAGCAGCGATCCGATGAAAATCGGTGCGAGCAAGGTGGAGGAGACTGGATTGCGCCGGCGAATGCATAGGCGACGAAACTATGACATGGAGTGAATCTTGATCCGGTTTGAACTTGTCCCAAGGTGAGGCGAGATTTTTGTGAGAGGGTTTTATCTTGTGTTCGGTGGGTTCGGTGGGTTCGATGGAGCATGGATTTATTTGCCGATGCAGAAGGTTCCGAAGATGAGGGTGAGGATGTCGTCGGTGGTTGTGGCGCCGGTGATCTCATCGAGCGAGCGCAGGGAGTTGTAGAGATCGAGGAGCAACATCTCGTGGGGAACGCGAGCGGACACGGCATTTTCTGCTGCGCCGAGCGCGGTGATGGAATCATTCACCAGTTTTTGATGACGGGCGTTCGTGAGGAATCCGGCTTCGATCTGCACGCCGCCGTCGCCGCCAACTTGTTGCAAAATGGCTGCGCGAAGCTCGGCGATGCCTGCTCCGGTGAGCGCCGAGGTTTCGACCGTTTTCAACCGAGAACTCGGGAACGAGAAGCTGGGACTCGCGACATCGCACTTGTTGGCCACCACAATCGCGGGCCGGCCCGCGACCTGATGCAACAACTCGCGGTCTTCATCCGAGACGGACTGCGACGCATCGAGAATGACCAGCACGAGGTCGGCGTCGGATAAGGCTTCCATCGACTTGCGAATGCCGATGCTCTCCGCCTCGTCGATGGCGCGCCGAATGCCTGCCGTATCCACGAGCCTCACGGGGATGCCGCCGAGGGCAACCGTTTCGCTGACGAGGTCGCGGGTGGTACCGGGCTGCGCGGTCACGATGGCGCGCTCGGATTCGACGAGGCGGTTGAACAAACTCGACTTGCCGACGTTGGGGCGGCCGACAATGGCGAGCGTCAGGCCTTCATGGACGACCTTGCCGTAGGCGAAGCTGGCGGCGAGGGTTGCGAGCGGTTGGCGGACTTCGGCGATGGCGTTGAGAATCGTCGCGTCGGGCGCGATGGAAATATCGTCTTCGGCAAAATCGATGCCGGCTTCAAGGAGAGCGATGAGTTCGATGAGCTTCCGTTTGATTGGCTTGAGACGGGTGGAGAGAGCGCCTTCGAGTTGCTGGGCCGCGACCTTGGCCTGAAATAAAGTTTGCGAGTCGATGAGATCGCGGACAGCCTCGGCTTGCGTGAGGTCGAGGCGTCCGTTGAGAAAAGCGCGCATGGTGAACTCGCCGGGTTCGGCAAGGCGGGCGCCGCGGGCGAGAGCTAATTCAACAATGTGGCGGAGGACGACCGGCGAGCCGTGGGCGGAGATTTCGACGATGTCGTCGGTGGTGTAGGAGTGGGGCTTCTGGAAATAGGTGACGACGACCTCGTCGATGCGATCCGAATCGATGCGACCCGACGTGGCGTTAGACGACGGTTCGGCGGATCGAAGCTTCGCAGCTTCCGTGGCGGCGGAAAAATCTGGCGAACCTTGTTCGCCCGGACAGCCGAGGGCGGCTGTCCCCACATGAGCAGGGGAGGGTTCGATCAGTTCGGCGAGGATGGCGCGGCCGGGTTCGAGCGGGTGCTTGAGTTGGAGCATGGGCGCGGCAATAGCGCGCGCTTGGGGGCCGGCGAGGCGAACTACTCCGATGCCTCCGCGGCCGGGCGGAGTGGCGATGGCGACGATGGTGTCGTCGAGGTTCACAGGGTTATCTTAGCGGTGAACGACGTCAAGGGGGACGAGTACTGCGATCAAGCGTGAGTCCAGGTGGGTCTATTCCCTGGGGGCGACGATGAGTGTAATCGCGATGTTTCGCCAATCAACTCGACGGCTCAGCTTTCTTCGCGAGGTAATACGTGTTATTTCCGCTATCAGTGTGAACGTCGACCAACGTGAAGCCGTGATCGCCGAGGATGCGTCGGTAGCTGTCGACGCTGTAAGAGAAATACCGAACTGTCACGCCATTCATCTTGCCCTCTTTGCCATCAAAGCCGTCGACATCTCCAGACGTGAAAAGGAAGGGCGCACCCAGCTTCAGGATGCGCGAAACATTCGCAATTGCGCTAATCGCGTCCTCTGGATTGAGATGGAACATGACACCCCACGCCACCGCAGCATCGAACGTGCAATCGGCGAACGGGCAGGACTGAATAATTCCTCGAACAGCGAATGCTTCAGGGCAATTGTGCCTAAAGTCTGCGAGCATCGCGCTCGAACTATCTAGGCCAACAACTCGGTGGCCACCGCTGAATATCGCACGGGTGATGGGTACACCGTTGCCGCAACCAATATCGAGAACAAACGATCCGCGTGGGATGGATGACGCGAGAGCGATCGCTTCGGGTACCCCTGTCTGGTCGTCGCGTTCTGATGCATACCACTCCGCGATTAGTTCATACTCTCGCACGTTGAACCTCGTACTTGTATACGCCTTTAAACGTAGATTGGCGAAGTCAGGCCATTTCGCAAGTGTGCGCTTTCCTTTCGCTCCTTGGTGGTGGTCCCAAAGGACATTGGCATATGGTACTTGTCGTGGGGCGTTTCTCGAACGTTCATCGAGCATCGTGCGTGTTTGAGCTCAGTCAACGATGAACAGGCGGGCGCCAGTACTTGTCGACGAGCGATGTCCCGGTTCACCATCCGGCGTCTGATAGCTCTCACCGGCCTTCAGGGTAAAGCGGGTTCCATCGGCAATTTCGGTCTCCAAGTTTCCTTCCAGGCAGAGAATGACGTGGCCCTTAGTACACCAGTGATCGGCCTTGTAACCCGGCGAGTATTGGACCATGCGCACGCGGATCTCGCCAAACTGCTGGGTTCTCCAAAGAGCGCGGCCAGTCTCGCCCGCATGCTCGGTCGGGGTAACACTCGCCCAATCGGTGGTGGTAAAGGGAAAGCCGCTGATCTTCATGATGGAAAGTATAGCGATGTCCGGGGGACAGCGTCCCGGTTTGCGGCGTGCGCACAGCGTCATTTATACTTACCGTTTGCCTTAGGACAGCCGATACTATCAGGAGCAGGGATTTTCAATGCCGAAACGTACATTTCAACCTAACCGGCGGAAGCGCTCGAAAAAGCACGGGTTCCGGACTCGCATGAAGACGAAGAGCGGAGCCAAGGTGCTGTCGCGCCGCCGTGCCAAAGGACGCAAGCGCGTCTCCGTAAAGCCGGGTTTCCGCGAGTAGCAGCATTCCCGCCAGGGCTGTAATGCCGTCATTAGCAGAGGATTGCGAGGTTGTGATCGCCGACTCTTCGAGCCGGAGTGGAAGCGAGCCCGCAGGTTTTGGCTTTCCGCGCGGGGCGCGGTTGCTGAAACACTCGGAGTTTGAGCGCGTCTATAAGCAAGGACGACGTCATTTTTCCTCGCACATGACGGTGTTTTATCTTCTCCAGGCGAGGGGCGCGGACGAGACGAGCAGTGCGCGGGTGGGCTTCACCGTGGGGCGCGTTCTTGGTGGAGCGGTGGAGCGCAATCGAATCAAGCGCAGGTTGAGAGAAGCGGTGCGGATGCGGCGCGCAGGACTGAGCCGCGCGGTCGATATCGTGATCAATCCGAAGAAGTCGATCCTGACTGTGGAATTTGCAAGGGTGCTCGAAGAAGTGGGGCGAGCATTCGAAACGATCGAGAAGAAACTGGCCGATCAATGAAGCCCTTGGCGATGACGATGTTGCGGTTTTACAAACGGTGGATTTCACCGTCGATCGCGCCGTCGTGCCGCTACGTGCCAACGTGCTCGGAGTATGCGATGGAGGCCATCGAACGCTATGGGGTGGGGCGCGGAGGCGCGATGGCGGCCTGGCGGCTGCTGCGCTGCCATCCTTTTGTTAAGGGCGGTTATGATCCGGTGGTGAAAGAGCGGGCGAGTTCCGCCGACATTACAGCAGGCGGGCAGGAATGCGCGCCGCACACGTTTACTCGAGGAACGAGGACGAGTTACTAACTTGGCTGATTATCAAAACCCTCAGCAAGAACCGGGAATGGAGCGCAGGCTGCTCCTCGTCTTCGCTCTGACTTTTTTGATCATCATGCTTTTTCAGCCGATCCTGAAAAAGTACATGCCGCAGCCGCCGGCGCCGCAGCCCAACCAGCAGGCGCAAACGAACCCGGCGCAGACGCAGGCCGCGAACAATCAGCCATCGGGAGCGGCGGCGATGACGCCGTCATCGGCGGCAGTTCCGGCGAAGCAAGCGGCCGCCGAAGCCGACACCGTCATCGAAAACGATCTTTACCGGATTGTCTTCACCAATCGCGGGGCGCAGGTGAAGTCGTGGGTGCTGAAGAAGTGGGACGACGAAAACGGCAAGCCGCTCGATCTGGTGAATGGGACGACGGCGCCGAAGTTCGGCTATCCACTATCGCTGTGGGTTTATCCCAGTAACCTCGACGAGGGGAACCGGGACAAGATCAATAGCGCACTTTATGTCGCGACGAGCACAGGTTCGACTGCGCCGGCGGACATTACATTCGACTACTCCGACGGCGACCTTACGGTGCACAAGACCTTTCATTTCGACCACAGCTATGTGGTCGGGGTGCAGGCGTCGGTGAAGTTCCGGGGAGCGAATGTCGCGGCGTTTCCGATGTGGCCTTCGGGCTTTGGCGACCAGATCACGCTGCCGCAGTATGCCGCAAGCCAGATCGCGTATCAGGAAGGGAGCAAAGTCGAGCGGCTGAATAACAGCAGCTGGTCGGTGCTGCCTTCGATCAAGACGGTGAACGGCGGCACCGTGCCCGGGCCGTTCCAGTGGGCCGGCGTTTCCGATCAGTACTTCGCGGCGATCTTCATGCCTGCGGATGCGCAGAACTCCGCGCTGGTGACGCTGCGAAGCCCGAATGAGTTTCCCCACAATCCCTCCGATCCGAACGACAAGCGCACCGACAAGATGGATGTTTACGGCGCGGCCGTAGGCAGCCTGAAAGGGCCGACGGAAACGCGGCTCTATGTCGGCCCGAAATCTTTGGCGGACCTTGAAGCGGTGCATGTTCCGGGAATCACCGGGTCGGAACCGGACCTGCGCGCGGTGGTTGACTTTGGCTGGTGGGGGCTGATTGCGCGGCCGCTCTTCATCTGGCTGAAGTGGACTTATGCCTTCGTTCACAACTGGGGCTGGGCCATCCTGATTCAAACCGTCATCATCAATGTGGCGCTGCTGCCACTGCGGCTTTCGCAGATGAAGTCGATGCTAAAAATGCAGCGGATAGCGCCGCAGGTAAAGGCAATCCAGGAGAAGTACAAGAAATATAGTCTGCGGGATCCGCGCAAGGCCGAGATGAATACGGAGATTTCGGCGCTCTACAAAAAAGAAGGCGTAAATCCGGCGGGAGGGTGTTTGCCGCTGCTGATCCAGATGCCGTTTTTGTTTGCCTATTACCGGATGCTGGGGGTGGCGATGGATCTAAGGCACGCGCCCTGGCTGTGGGTTCACGACCTGGCGGCGGCCGACCCGCACAGGATCCTTCCCATCATGATCGTCGTGACCATGTTCGCCATGCAGCGCATGACGCCGCAGGCGGGCATGGATCCTTCGCAACAGAAGATGATGAATTTTATGATGCCGGTCATGATGGGCGCCATCAGCTGGAACCTGCCTGCGGGATTGGGGCTTTATTGGTCGGCCGGGCAATTGATCAGCATCGTGCAGCAGGCGGTGATGAATCGCACATCGCTGGGCCGCGAAATGCGCGAGATGATGGCGAAGCGCGCGAGGAAAAAAGACAAGTAGGAGGTAGTGGAACTTATAAGTCCGCTACGCACGAGTTACGAGTGAGCGCCAGCGCGCCACGGTTTTTGTGAGACCGGGAACCGAGAACTAACGTTTATGCCAATTACCGACAAAGTCGCCGCTGCCAAGCAAATCAGCGAATTCCTGCAAGCCATAATTTCCAACGGCGGGTTCAAGTTGAAGTACCGCATCACCGTCGATCCCCCGATCGCGCAGAACCGCGACTGGGAGCACCCGGAGATCCTCGTGGAATTCGCGGGGCCCGACTCGGGGCTGCTGCTGGAACGGGGCGGCGAACTACTGCGGTCGTTCGAACTGCTGGCATCTGAAACCCTGCACCTGCAAGGCAACGAGCACGAAAAGATCTGGTTCGACTGCAAGAATTTCCGGGCACTGCGCATTGACGAACTGCAAATGGCGGCGCGCACGGCGGCGGAAAAAGTCCGGCGGACGGGCGAGCCGTATCGCTTCGGTCCAATGTCGTCGCGGGAGCGGCGCATCGTGCATCTGGCGCTGCGCGAGGAACGGGATCTGCGCACGGAAAGCGACGGCGAAGGTGGACGGCGCTCGGTGGTGGTGTATCCCGGCGACTATAAAGCGCCGCGCAGAAACGATCGGCGCGGGATGCAATAAAACGAGTTCGCAGGCCGCTTCTTTTGCGGAGCGCAATGTGAGTTGCACCCTTCTTGCGGCAGTTAGTTTCTCGACACTTGACAGCTAAAAAAAATCGCGGTGCAATCACGCAAGCACAAAAATATTTTTGTTGCGCTTCACCGACAGGGCGAAATTTTTTGTGCTAGTATGCCGTTCGTCCTGTAATGAACTTCACCGATAAACCGTACTCGAAAATAGACGCTGCCCCACAGTAAGCGTAAGACTTCATATTTAAGAAATTGGTTTTATCCCGGCCTGCCGCCGGGCGTTTGGTATTCATAAAATGTCCGTCACAAGTTCCACCATCAGTCCGAATCCGTGGGTCCGAATCCTCGATGCCCTCGAGAAGAAGATCAATCGCCACTCCTACAACACCTGGCTAAAGCCGACGCGCTATAGCCACATCAGCAACGGGGTGCTCTTTGTGCGAGTGCCGAGCGACGAGTACCGCAAAGAAGGCGACAAATACGCCGACCTGATTCAGGAAGCGGTCGACGATCTCGGTCTGGGCTACCAGGACGTGAAATTCGTCACCCCCGAAGACGATCCGTCGAATACTCCGATCCGCCATAATGGCGGGTTATCGGCGTATTCCGCGCCGGCGAACGCGGCGCCGATGTCGCTGGCGCCCTCGCAGGGCCGATTCGACTGGGATAGCGCAGCGCAGCTTAATCCGCGGTACACGTTCGATGCCTTCGTCATCGGAAGCGGCAACCAATTCGCGCACGCGGCCTGCCAGGCGGTCGCCGAGCGTCCGTCCAAGGCTTACAACCCGCTTTTTCTTTACGGCGGAACGGGCATGGGCAAGACGCACCTGATGCAGGCCATCGGGCATGAGATCAAACGGCGCACGCCGCAAGCGGCCATCTGTTACGTATCGAGCGAGAAGTTCACGAATGAAATGATCAACTCGCTGCGCTACGACAAGATGATCAGCTTCCGCGACAAGTTCCGGACCGTGGATGTGTTGCTTGTCGACGACATTCAGTTTTTGGCGCAGAAGGAGCGGACGCAGGAAGAGTTCTTCCATACCTTCAACGCGCTGCACGAATCGATGAAGCAGATCGTTATTGCCAGCGACCGTCCGCCGAAGGAACTGGCCGAGTTTGAAGACCGCCTGCGCAGCCGGTTCGAGTGGGGCCTGATTGGCGATATTCAGCCGCCCGACCTTGAGACCAAGGTTGCGATCCTGCAAAAGAAAGCGGAACAGGAGCGGGTAACGCTGCCAACTGACGTCGCGCTCTACATCGCGTCGAATATTCGCTCCAACGTACGCGAGCTGGAAGGCGCGCTCATCCGACTGGTCGCGCATTCGTCGCTGATCGGAGCGGAGATCACGCTGCCATACGCGCAGCAGGTTTTGAAGAACTTCATTGACTCGCAAGCGCGCAAGGTGACGATCGAGTCGATTCAGAAGGCGGTCGCCGAGCAGTTCGGGCTGCGGCTGGTTGAGATCAAGGCCAAGAACAACTCGCGCTCGATTGTCTACCCGCGGCAGATCGCCATGTACCTGGCCAAGCACCTGACCGAAGCGTCCTTGCCGGAGATTGGCCGCCAGTTCGGCGGCAAGCACCACACCACGGTGCTGCATTCGGTCGAAAAGATCGAGGGGGTGCGGAAGGACGACAAGGATCTGAACCGGCTGCTGAACAAGCTGACGGAGCAGTTGGGGGCGTAGGAAGCGGGTCGTTGGTCGCTCGTCGCTGGTCGTCAGGCGGAGCAGTTGAGGCGGCGGAAAAACGGAATCCCGGCGAGGAAGAGCAACCACAGGGGCTAAAGCCCCGGTTGATTTCGCATGACTTACGCGGCCCTAAAGGGCCGCTCTTCCACGGCAGTCCATAAATTTGTGACTTTTCGACCGCCTGTAGAGCCGCCGAGGGGCGACGAAGCGACCAGGGCGCTGGTTTTCTGCCATTTGCATTTGATATAAGAAGAAGAACGGAAGTATAGTCGGGAGACCCAAATATGCCGGTAGAAGTCGCTCCTGCACCTGCGGCCACTACGACCATGGAAATAACGGTCAGCAAAGCCGAACTGCTTCGCGAACTGACAGCCACGCAAGGCGTCGTCGAGCGCAAGACCACGATCCCGATTCTGTCGAACTATCTTTTCGAAGCCTCCGGCGACAAGTTGTTTCTGACGGCTACCGACCTCGACCTCAGCCTGCGCACCTCCTGCGACGCCAAGGTTAAGAAAGAGGGGGCCTGTACCATCCCGGCGCGCAAGTTGTACGACTATGTTCGGCTGTTGCCCGATGCCGACATTACGATTAAGCTGCTGGAAAATCACTGGGTCAGTATTCGCTGCGGACGGTCGAACACGAAGATGGTCGGCATGGCGCGGTCGAATTTTCCCGGCCTGCCCGTCTTTCCAAGCGCCGGAGCGATTAAGATTTCCGCGCCGGTGCTGCGGTCGATGATCGCGAAGACCGGCTTCGCCATCGCCAACGAAGAATCGCGCTACACGCTGAACGGCGCGCTCATGGTGCTCAAGCCCGAGTCGATCACGATGGTGGCCACGGACGGCCATCGCCTGGCGCATATTGAGCGCACTGGAGAGAAGTTTGAGGGCGTCTCGGGCGAGATGAAGACGCTGGTCCCGAAGAAAGCGATGGATGAGCTTAAGTCGCTGCTCGATTCCGACATCGAGTTCATCGAGTTCGCAAAAGACGAGTCGACGCTTTTCTTCCGGGTTGGGCCACGTTTGCTCACGTCGCGGCAGCTCACCGGCCAGTTCCCGAACTACGAAGCGGTGCTGCCGAAAGAAATTACGAAGGCGATCATGGTCGAAAGCGGCGAACTGGGCGGGGCGATTTCGCGTGTCGCTCAATTCGCGGACGAGCGCTCCCGCGCGGTGCGGCTGCGTCTGGAAAAGGGCGAGCTCAAACTGTCCGCGTCATCGACGGAAACCGGCGAATCGGAAGACTCGCTCGAAGTCGCCTATGACGGTGACGCGATGGCCATCGGCTTCAACGCGCAATATCTGCTGGATTTCATCAAGGCGGTGGGCGCGGGCGAGGTCAAACTTGAGTTGAAGGACGCGCAATCCGCCGGCCAGCTTCGTCCTGCCGAGGGCGAAGACTACAAGTATCGTTATATTGTGATGCCGATGCGGATCTGAGGCAGGGACGAAATGTGAGGCGCGGATACTCCTTTCCACGCTCTTAGTTCCGAGGTATTGCGGGTAAGGGAGACGGCGAGCTCGGCGTGAGTAATTCCAACCCAATCAGCGTTTGACCGGGCTCGCGCTGCCAATTTAAATTGACGCCCAATCGAAATTGATGCGCAATCGAGGAGGCCTCATGTTATCCGGTTTTAAGCAATTCATTCTTCGCGGCAACGTGGTCGACCTGGCCGTGGGCGTAGTCATTGGCGCGGCCTTCGGCACAGTGGTGACTGCCCTGGTCAAAGACCTCATCAATCCATTGGTCGCGCTCCTGGCCGGGAAGCCGGACTTCAACTGGATCAGCTTCACCATCCGGGGTACGGCCTTTCCGATCGGCGATTTCATCACGGCGCTGGTCAGTTTTATCCTCATTGCCGCCGCGGTCTACTTCTTTGTGGTGACGCCGATCAATGCGCTGATCGCACGCACCCGTAAAGCGCCGGCGCCCGCCGATCCGACGACGAAGAAGTGCCCGGAATGCCTGAGCGAGATTCCAATCGATGCCCGGCGCTGCGCCCACTGCGCGCAGCCGGTGGTTGGCAAAGCGGCATGATTCCCAGGGCTTTTACGGATAGCGTATGCTGTGGCAGTTTTCTCTACCTTCCTGTAAAATTGAGGTTTCGGCATCAGCCTGGGAAGGATCTCTAGAGTCATGGCACGAGTCTGTGATATCTGCGGCAAGGGGCCGCAGTTCGGCAACACCATCAGCCACGCGCACAACGTGAGCAAGCGGCGCTGGAACGTCAATCTGCGGCCGGTTCACGCCAAGGTCGGCGCAACCACCAAGCATATGCGCGTCTGTACTGCCTGCCTGCGCAGCGGTAAGGTCGTTAAGGCGTAACGTGGTTGAGTGGCGCGGGCGGCCCGCCCGCGCTCTTCCGAAACAATAAAGGCTAAAATTCGAAGGCGGTAGTCTGTCTAGTTGACGCCGAGCAACTGCACATCGAAGATGAGCGTGGCATTCGGCGGAATCAATCCGCCACCGGTTCCGCTGGCGCCATAAGCGAGATCCGACGGAATGCGCAGTTGACGCTTGCCGCCAACCTTCATGCCGGCCACGCCTTCGTCCCATCCCTTGATTACCTGCCCAGCACCGAGCATGAACTCAAAGGGACGCCCCGTCCCGACCGAGCTGTCAAATTTCTTGCCGTTGGTCAGCCATCCGGTGTAATCGACCTTCACTTTGTGTCCAGCTTGCGCTACGGCGCCGGTTCCGACCTTGATGTCCCAATACTCCAGTCCGCTGGGCGTTTTAGTAGGTGCGCCGGTAACTTTGGTTGGACCGCTGGTTGGCGTCTTTGCCGGAGCCGACTGAGCGCCAGCGGATACCATTAGAGCAAGAACTGCAATCATCAGAGCAATCGTTTTCATATTTTTCCTTCCGTTGTGTTTCAATTTTCCCCAAGCATCATAAGAGAAATTCGGATCATTCACTCGTGCCGGTTTGTGTACGTCTTGACATAGATACATTGTGCGGATCCTGTAAGGCTCAAACTAAAGCGATGACATCGATCTCGACCAGAACGTCTTTTGGTAGCCGAGCGACCTCGACGGTAGACCGGGCTGGCGGAGCCAGCGTGAAGTAGCGCGCATAAACTTCGTTCATGGCGGCAAAGTCGCCCATGTTTTTCAGGAAGACGGTGGTTCGCACGACCTTGTCAAATGCACTGCCGGAAGCTTGCAGAATCGCGGCCAGATTCTTGAGCACGCGGTCGGTCTGCGCGGCCACATCGCCTGCAATGACCTGCTGCGTTGAGGGATCGATGGCCACCTGGCCCGAGGTAAAAAGAAATCCTCCGGCGCGAATGGCCTGCGAATATGGGCCGATAGCTTTGGGCGCGCCTTCGGTCGAAATGACTTCTTTTATTGTGCTCGTCAAATTACAGCCTCCCGTCAAAATAGCGAACTCTGGCGCCGGTTGGGCGTGATGCCGAAGTGCTCGTAGGCGAGTTGGGTCGCCACACGGCCGCGCGGCGTGCGGTTGAGGAAGCCGATCTGCATCAAGAACGGCTCGTAAATTTCTTCGATCGCATCCGGCTCTTCCGCCAGCGCCGCGGCCAGAGTGTTCACGCCCACGGGCCCGCCCTGATACTTTTCGATAATGGTCAAGAGAAGTTTGCGATCGATCTCATCGAAGCCGTGCTGATCGACTTCGAGCATGGAAAGCGCGGCCTGGGCGGTGGCATGATCGATGACTCCCGCGGCTCGCACCTGCGCATAGTCGCGCACGCGGCGCAGCAGGCGGTTGGCGATGCGCGGCGTGCCGCGCGAGCGACTGGCAATCTCGTCGGCGCCGGCGCGATCGATCTTCACTCCCAGAATTTCCGCCGAGCGCTCGAGGATGATTCGCAGATCTTCGTTGGTGTAGAACTCCAGGCGGAGCAGCAAGCCAAAGCGCGAGCGCAGGGGAGCCGAGAGCAGTCCCGCGCGGGTGGTTGCGCCGACAAAGGTGAAGGGCTTGACGTCGAGGGTGTGGGTGCGCGCCGAAGGACCCTGGCCAATCATGATGTCGAGCTTGTAGTCCTCAAGCGCGGAGTACAAAATTTCTTCCAGGGCGGGCTGCAAACGGTGCACTTCGTCGATGAAGAGCACTTGCCGCTCGCGCAGATTGGTGAGGATGGAGGTCAGCTCGCCTTTGATCTGAAGCGTTGGTCCGGAGGTTTGCTGAAAGGCGACCGCAAGTTCGTTGGCGATGATGGTCGCGAGCGTAGTCTTGCCAAGTCCGGGGGGGCCGTAGAGGAGCACGTGGTCGAGGGCCTCGCCGCGCGACTTGGCTGCCTGGATGGCTACATCAAGATTTTCTTTGACCTTGGACTGGCCGATAAACTCGGCGAGGCGCTGCGGCCGCAGCTTGAGCTCAAAGGAAGAATCGTCTTCGACTGGAGCGGCTGAAACGAGCCGGTCTTTGAGATGCAGCGCGGGATTATCTTTGGCGGCAGCCACTGAAAGGGATGTTAGCAGTTTCGAGTTGTCGGTCGCTAGCTGGCAAATCGTGCGAGCGGAAACTACAGAATATGCGGCACCAACGCCGCGACCCGTCGGGAGTAGTTTTCATATGACTCGCCGAATTGGGCGCGCATCCACTTCTCCTCGAGCCGGAGTTTGTTCCAGAGGGTGACGAAAACAAGCGCTGCGGCAAGCAGACCGCGGAATTCGCCGCGCGCGATCGCAGAGCCAAGGAACGCCAACAGTAGGCCAGTGTAGATGGGATGGCGCACAAGGCCGTAGGGACCGCTTTGAATGAGTTCGTGACCTTCCTTCACGGTGACGGCCTGGCTCCAGTTGGCGCCCAAGTGATGTCTGGCCCAAACGGAGAAAAGCAGGCCAATAGCCGTCATCGCGGCACCGATCCAGAAGCATAAGCTGACCGGGGGGAGAAATCGCCGATTGAGCAGCGGGAGCGGAACATGGGACAGCCCGAGAAGCAATCCCGCTGCAATCATCAAAATCATACGGGTAATGCGCGACGGCAACGACTCCTCGCGCGCCGCCGCCTTGACGTTGCGGGACATCGCCCACCAATAGGCGAAGTAAGCGAGCCACATCGCGGGGAACAAATAGCTATAAAAGAACGCCACCGTGTCCTTCAAGCTACTGGCCAATCACGCCCAGGCGGACGCCCTTAAGCTTCCCTGGATCGAACCAAGCCACCTTCTGGCCGAACCAGGTCTTGGTGCCAACGAGCCTATACTTCTTCACGGCTCCGGGAAAATCCCGGCCGGCAAGCAGGAATGCCACGGGAGACTCGCCAAACTTGGCGATGCGCTCGGAAATCCACCCCGCGCCCGACACCAAAATCACGGGCTCGCCAGGAAAGTAGGCCATCTTCCCCCAATCTTTTTGGGTTTCAACGATCGGATCGGCCCAGCCATAGGCCTTGCGAAACATCGCGACCGCGGCATCGAGATTGCTCACGCCGATCACGACATTTTCGACACCCGACACAGGCGCTCCCTGAAGGCTGGCCGAGGTCTGCACGCGCCAGGCGCGAGGCGTCTCGTCCTCAATGACGAAGGGCAGTAACGAACCCGGCGTCCCGGAGCCAACATCAGCAGTCGTCCATTCGACCGACATGCCATCCGGCCGCTTGCGGCTGCCCCTCTCCGGATTGGCAACCGCGATTCCCGCCTTCTTCAGACGGTCGACCTCTTGCAGCAAAACGTTTGTGCCAACGGCCCATGCGCAGGTCGTCGCCTCTTCGCCCATGAACCTGGACCAAGCAGACCCGGAGGTTTCGCCGGTTTTGACCGGCGCAATCAGTTCGATATAAGTGCCATCGTCAAATCCCACTGCCGCCATTTGGGTCACGCCATTGCCGTGCGGGCCGCCGAAGTCCGGAGTTAAGCCCACGTCCGTAAAGGTCTGCCGCAGCGTGTCAAGATTGGATCCGCAGATGGAAACGTGGTCAAGTTCGAGAATCGTGTCTTTGGATTGACCCATCGCCGTGATCGCAAGCAGCATCATTGCGAATGCCGCGCCACAGAAGCGGCAAGCCTTCGGGGAAGTCCGCCTGAACATGTGCGCCTCCAGATGGAGAGAATGGTACGCCAACTTTGCGCTCGCGGGAAAATGATTTCGAGGCGGCGGGACGTCGATTTCGGGGGAGTCGGGACCTGGGGTGATTCCCGGGGCTATTGACAATGTGTCACATAATGTGTCACATTATTGGATATGCCATCGGTAAACATGCGCCAACTGCGGGACACCCGCCGCCTCAAGGCGTGGCTGCGCGCCGGGAAGACAGTTGAACTTCGCGAGCGCGACAAGCTGATCGCCCGCATTGTGCCGGAAAAAAACGTAGGAGTGCCCGCCGAGTGGCCTGACTTCGCCGCCCGCGCCAAGGAAGTCATGGGCGACCGTGTTCTCCCTAACGTCGTGCTTGAGGACAGAGGACGGTATTGAACGTTTACGCGGATTCGAGCTTTGTCGTCTCGTTGTATTTGACTGACACACATTCGGCCGAGGCTCGCCAGCGGGTGAGAGGATCGGCGCCAATCATTTTGACTTCCTTCCACCGAGCGGAGTGGGCGCATGCTTTAGCGCAGCATCAATTTCGCGGAAATCTGACCCCAGGCGCGGCGCACCTTATCGATGCCCAATTCATGTCGGATCAAACAGCGGGGCTGTTTCGTGAAGCTGCCCTACCGGAGGGCGCGTTTGAGCTTTGCGCAGATCTCGCGCGCAGACATGGTCCTATCTTGGCTATGCGCACGCTCGACAGTCTGCACGTAGCCTGCGCTCTCGAATTCAAAGCTGAGCGTTTCTGGACCTTCGACGAACGGCAGGCCAAACTGGCAAAAGCGGAGGGATTGAAAAGCCGATGAGCGTCGAATATACGAAAAATGTGGAAACGTGCCGCATCAATTGCCGGTAAGCGAAAGCAGGGACTCCTAGGTCGATCTCCTCCCCACACTCGATGCGTTTTCTAGCGACGAAATCCTTGGATACGACGAAAACGGACTGCCCCATCCTCAAGAATCGAGCGGAAGTAAACCTATTCTTCTTCTTCCTTCACATCTCCTCTCAGTGCCTTAGCCTTCTCGATAATCTTCTCCTGGAGCTGCGCGGGCACGACGTCGTAGTGATGCATCTCCATGTTGAAGCTGCCACGGCCCTGGGTCATTGATGTCAAATCGGCGCCATAGGTCAGCATCTCGGCCATGGGAGCTTCGGCTTTCACGATGGTGTTGCCGCTTTTGTTGTCCATGCCCTGAATGCGGCCGCGCCGGCTGTTCAAATCGCCCATGATCGCGCCGGCAAATTCATCCGGCACGGTGATCTCGACACTCATGATCGGTTCCAGCAGCGTGGGCTTGGCAACTTCCATCGCCTTTTTGAACGCGATGCGCCCCGCCATCTGGAAGGAAAGATCGTTGGAATCGACGTCGTGGTACGAGCCGTCATAGAGAATTACTTTGAAATCGACCATCGGGAATCCAGCCAGATAGCCGCGCGCCGCGGCGTCGCGTATTCCCTTCTCTACCGGAGGAATATAGTTTTTCGGAATCGCTCCGCCAAAAATGTCATTGACGAATTCGAACTCACCGCCGCGCGGCAGCGGTTCCACTTTGATCTTGCAATCGCCATACTGGCCGTGGCCGCCGGTTTGCTTTTTGTGCCGGCCCTGCACATCGGCCTTGCCGCGAATGGTCTCGCGATACGGCACCTTGGGGGCCTTTAGCACGACCTCGGCGTGGTAGCGCTTCTTCATCTTCGAAACCACGACCTCGATGTGCTGCTGCCCTGTGCCCGCGATCAGGAATTCCTTGGTTTGCGGATCGCGGAAGAAGCGCAGCATGGCATCCTCTTCCATCAACTTGTGCAGCCCGACGCCGAGCTTGTCTTCGTCGGCGCGAGTCTTCGGCTCGATGGCAAATGTGATGGCCGGCTCCGGCAGCTTTACCGGCGGATACTGAATGGGTGCAGTCTTGTCGCCCAGTGTATCGCCGGTCAGCGTCTCTTTCAGCTTTGCCACCGCGCCAATATCGCCGGCATGAAGTTCAGGAATCGGAATCGACTGCTTGCCTTGCATTACCCAGATGTGTGCGAATTTCTCAGCCGTATTGCGATTGAAGTTCTGCAAAGTGGCGTCGTTTTTCAGAACGCCAGAAAAAACTTTGAAGTAGGAAATGCGGCCGGCAAACGCGTCCGAAACCGTCTTGAACACAAATACCGAGGCCGGCTCGTTGTCGGTTATCTTGCGAGCGGCCGGAGTGCCATTGCTGCCCGGCTGCCCGGTAACGGCGTGGTGCTCGCTGGCCGCCGGTGTGTAATCGACAATAAAATCCATCAACTCATCGACGCCGATGTTCCCCAGACCGGACGTAAATAAAACGGGAAAAAGCTTGTCCTCGCGAATTGCCTCATGCAGGGCGGGCACCAGATCCTCTTCCGGAATCGTCCCCTTCTCGAAATACTTTTCCATCAGTTCGTCTTTGCCTTCAGCGACAAGTTCGACCAGCTTTTCATGTGCTTCTTTCGCCGCGTCGGCCACGCTCGCCGGAATCGGCCCCTCCTTGCCCTTGCCGGTGCCGCCCATCTCGTAGGTGTAAGCCTTCATGCGCACGAGGTCGACAATTCCGCTCAAATTTTTTTCGCTGCCGATGGGCAGTTGCAGGGGAGTCACCGCGCGGCCAAAGGCCTTGGTCAGCGACTCCAGAGTGCGGGTCGCATCGGCGCGCTCGCGGTCCATGCGGTTCACCACGATCATGCGCGGCAAGTTGATCTCTTCGCAGTAGCCCCACACGCGCTCGGTGACAACTTCCACGCCGGCAACGCCATCCACCACGACCAGCGCGGCGTCGACCACGGGCAGCACCAGCTTCGCCTCATGGACAAACATGTTGAAGCCGGGCGTATCCAGCAGATTGAGCTTCGTCTTCCCCCACTCCACGACCGCCATTCCGGTCGCGATCGACATTTTGCGGGCAATTTCTTCTTCGTCATAATCGGTGGTCGCGGTGCCGTCATCCACGTGCCCGAAGCGCTGCGTGGCACCGCTGGTTTGGAGCATGGCCGAAACCAGGGTAGTCTTGCCCGCGTGGCCGTGCCCGATCAAGGCAAGGTTGCGGAGATTGGCTCCTTCGTAAACTTTCACGGTTTGTCTCCTTCAAGGAACGCGTGGAACAGCCGCCCTCGGCTGTCCGGCAGAGTGTGAAACTCCGCAACTTCGAGGCGGGACCGCAACATCCGAAAAAATGATAGATTCCGGCCGGGCCGTATCGAGAGAAGAGAGCTGGTACAGGCCAAACGCGGCATCGCCTGCGAAGTTACCGATGCTAACACAGGGGTTTGGGCAGGCTCAAGGAAGCCTGCACCCGTATTGCGAAATTCAGCTGGTGTTATTCCGTCGTGATTTCGAGTTGGGGCACACCGAGTCGCCCGAGGAAAGCTCGCGGCCTTGGGGAACCGCCCAGGCCCATCGCCCTTTATAATCGCCACACGGCGGCCGCAGGCGGTGGATTGCGCGTTCGCCAGGCTATGATTCGCCCTAGTTACGCCGATTTCGTCCGTATGGCCCTCGACGCCACGCTTATTCCCGTGGCCAAGTCGATCCCTGCCGATTTGCTCACGCCCGTCTCTGCGTTCCTGGCTGTTGCTGAGGGAGAGCCGGACGCCTTCCTGCTTGAATCAGTCGAGGGAGGCGAGAAGATAGGCCGGTATACCTTTCTGGGAGTGCGTCCGTACCTGCGTCTGGAATCGCGCGGCGACCAAGTGACCGTTCATCGTGATCCTGGAGCGTTGCATCGGACGTTGTCGCGGACGGCGTCGCGGACTTCGTATCGCACTTCGGGAACAGGCAAGATGGGCAAGAAATCAGCCAGCATTCCGAAGATCGAAACCCGCACCGCCGGCATCTTCGATGTCATCAAGGAACTGCTTGGCCAGCATCGGCCCGCCCAGGTTGAGGGCCTGCCGCCCTTCACTGCCGGCGCCGTCGGCTATTGCGCTTACGACATCGTTCGCCAACTGGAAAACATCGGCTCACACGCCGAAGACGATCTCGACGTGCCTGACTGCATTTTGATGTTTTTTGATCGAGTTCTCGCCTTCGATCATTTGCGGCATCAGATTCACATTGTCGCTTCGGCCGATGTTTCCGCCGAGAAGCCGCGGGCGGCCTATGATCGCGCGCTACGCGACATCGCTCAGATCGAACATAAACTTGCCGCCGGTTGGAAGTCTTTGACGCCCTTCAAGCCTGAGCGAAAGTCTGACGCGTCTTGGGCGGGGAAAGAACTCGCGGTGCAGGCCCGCACCCCAAAAGCAAAATTTCTCGAGAGCGTTCGACAAGCCAAGGATTACATCGCTGCTGGGGACATTTTCCAGGTCGTGCTCTCCCAGCGCTGGGATTTCGAGCCCGGTGTCGAGCCGTTCGATCTCTATCGTGCGTTGCGCACGGTGAATCCGTCGCCGTACATGTACTTTCTGCGATTCGGATCGAGTAGTGCGAGCACTGGCGGCCGTTCGAAGAAGCCGGGCGGAGAAAGGGCAGCGGTGATGCATGTTCTTGGCTCGTCGCCAGAGATGCTGGTCCGCGCAACTGGACGCAAGCTTGAATACCGGCCCATCGCGGGCACGCAACCGCGCGGTAAAGACGATAGCGAGGACGCCGCACTCGAAAATAGAATGCTCGCCGACGAAAAAGAGCGCGCCGAGCATGTCATGCTCGTCGATCTTGGCCGCAACGATCTGGGCCGTGTCAGCGAATACGGCTCCGTCCAGGTTCGGAATCTGATGTACGTCGAACGCTATTCGCACGTCATGCACATCGTTTCCGCGCTGGAAGGCCGTCTCCGTTCCGGCCTCGATGCCATGGACGCTTTCGCCGCGTGCTTCCCGGCTGGCACGCTGAGTGGCGCGCCGAAAGTCCGGGCCATGCAGATCATAGAAGAACTCGAACCGGCCCGGCGCGGGGTCTATGGAGGGTCGGTTCTTTACGCCGATTTCGTGGGTAATCTGGATTCCTGCATTGCGATCCGAACTCTGCTGATGAAAGGCAAGAAGGCGTATCTCCAGGCTGGAGCGGGAATCGTTGCCGATTCCAACCCGGAGAGCGAATTTCAGGAGACCGAGAACAAGTCGAAGGCTGTGCTTAAAGCGGTGGAACAGGCGCGCTCCGAGTTCTAGCTCAGTGACTCGTCCGCTTAGAGTTTAACCTGGGTATCCTCCGACTCACCATTCGGGTCTTACTGTCCGATCGCCAGGAGCGCCTCCGCCAGAGGTTGCGGTGGAAACATGATGTGCTGCTTCCAGCCGAGCATAGTATCCCTTGCGGGCGCGTACGCGAAGATGTTTGCCGTTCTTCTCGGCGTTGATTTGAATCGCACGGTACCCGCCGTTGGGCTCAAAATTAGCGGGCCTGTACGCGATCAGATAGCGGCTGCGGATCAAATCTCGCAACGCGTCCAGTGACTTGCCTAGCCCCGAAATGTCGCCCGGAAAGATCGCCTCTCCCCCGCTCCTTTCCGCGAGTGCCTGTAGCACTTTATCCGCCGCTGTTTTTGCCCCTCCGTTATAGTTTGTGCTGATGGTGTAGATGGTCACACCTGTCGCCTCCGAATCGTGAATGCTCTGATTCAGCGTCCGGTGGCTAGAATTGTCTTCGCCATCCGTCAGCACTACGAGCACCTTTGCCACCCGTTCATGTTCCGGATACCCCGCTAGTTTCCAGCATGCGAATGAGACAGCGTCGAATAGACTCGTTCCACCTTTGTCGGTAAGCGCATCGATACCGATGTCTAGCGCTTTTAGATCATCGGTGAAGTCCTGGGTCACGTTGGTATTGGTGGAAAAGCCGGCTACGAAGCCCAAATCGGAAGGGCCACTCAAGACCTTCTCGACAAATTTCATAGCGGCGCGCTTCTCGAAGGTGAACCTTTCTTGGACCGATCCGCTCGTGTCCACGAGCAAGCCCAGCAATAGGGGCAACTTGGATTGCGGCGTAAACTGTAGAACCCGTTCAGGCGGACGATTGTCATCTCGAATCTGAATATTGGATTGCGACAGATCGGTCACCATCCGCCCATGGTCGGTCACAGCGAAAAATTGAGCGACCTCGTCTACGGACTTGCGAATGGTCCATCCGGCACCGGACGTGGAAGTCTCGACGGTATCCGCGGGGACATTGTGGCTGGTATTGCTCTCGGAATCTGCGCTCTCCGACGCCACGGTGTCGCACCCCCCGCATGTGTCTCCTTCCGTTTCCGTCTCCAATCCGCTTAGTTCCCTCTTGAGCCTCTCCGCGTCGGGAAACGTCTGCAGCGGAGAAGACGTAGGCGCAGTGCCCGACTGTATCCCAGACGCTGCCTCGACTTGTCGGGTCACCTGCCTGTTGTGCGCGATGACCTCCAAGTCGTGGTGCGCCACCGCGGCCAAGGGACCCGTCGGGTCCTCGCTGACGAAGAGTTTAAGCTCCTGTTCCATCGTCTCGAAATCGTTTAGAGATTTCGCGGCGACCGCCCCAAGGTAGTGGACTTCCGCCGCCTGGGAGTGAGGCAGAGAGTGAACTTTGCGAGAAGTCTCCAGCACCTGTCGATAATGGTGGTTCTGAATCTGCGCGAAGGCTAAGGAAGAGAGAATTTGGGGATTGGACGGGGTTAAGGTCGACGCCTTCTCCAGGTGAGTTTCCGCCGGAGCAAAGTCCTTGCGTGACATTTCCAGTGAACCGAGCTGTACTAAAGGGCGGGAGAACTTATCGTCGAGCTGAATGCATTTTTCAAATTCCTTTTGCGCCTGCGCTGTGTTCTCCTGCGCAAGATACACTAGTCCGAGGTTTACGTAGGCAGAAGCGAACTTAGGATAAATCTTGATCGCTTTCTGTAAATGCGCGAGCGCATCGGTCAACCTCTGCTCTTTGAGAAGGCCGACGCCAATATTGAATTGCTCGAGGGCCTTTTGCGGAGCATCCAGGTCTAGCGCCGAGACCAGACCAACATCGAGTAGCTCTTTATTTTTCTTTCTCTGCTTTTCTTCATCCTTCGCGTTGTGAAGCTGTGGCGAGAGTTCCATCGTAGTGTAATCCGCTCGGTCGGTGAAGTACGCGGATTCCATCGTCCCAGACCCTGCGTAGCCAAAGTTTCCTTGAGCGCAGAGGTCGACGCACAGGAATAAGAAAGCGCAAGCAACACCTGAAGAAATGGCTTTCATAGGAAAAGACCAGAAATAGGGGGATGCAAAACAGCTTAACGGACCTTGCCTGATTTTGCCAGAAAACGTTTGTCCCACGAGGGTACCAAAACCCTTGCGGAGGCCGGGAGCCAGAAAATTATGCGGTTTGTGAGTCTGCGAAGCACGGGAAATATCCAACTAGCGCCTCCGATTCCTTCTGACGCCCGCAAATTTTGTCTAGTACGCAGTACGCTTCCGCAAACTGCGCCGACCGCGCAGTCCACGGTCTAACGGTCAAGTATCGGAACCTACGGCCAGTATTCCAATCCCAGACAACAGAAGCTCGGCTCATTACTGCACGGTCGCGGCCAGCACCACGACATTGGGATCGCTGGGCAGAATCACGCTAGCCACGGTTTTGCTGGAGTTGAGCGCGAACTGGTAAGCATAAAGATTGAACAAGCCGTCTTCTTTCGTGCCGTTCGCGGTATTGCGATACGACATGGCAACGGCTTCCACTTCGCCCGGAAAATTCTGCGGCGCTGACCAGTCACTGAAGCTCTGCGTGAACTGGGCGCTTGTCCCGTCGGTGTAGTTGACGGTGAACGTCTGTGACGACTGACTGCCCTGTACGGCAGCGGCGAGCAGCGTCAGGATCGAGTAATTGCTCTGCGGCAAACTGACCAGCTGTCCGTTGCAGCCGACCGCGTCAGGCTGGTTCGCGGCTCCGAACTTGAATTCGGCGCCGTTGAGAACTCGCATCTTGGTTAGGAGCTTCGACGAATACGAATTGCCTGAGCCGTCGATGCCGCCAGTCGAGTACGTCGTTCCGTCGTTATAGATCCCGTAAACGTTGAAGGCGGGCGATAGATTGACTTGCTGACCCGCGCCTTTGCCCGTGGCGGCGCTCACGGCCAACGTGAACGTGAAATTCTGGGTGACCCCGGCGGAATCGCCTGTAACAGTAACCGGGAAGAAGCCAGTCGTCGCAGTCGAGGTCGATTTGAAGGTAACAACCTGGTTTTTACCATTTGCTTGAGCGGAAGCAGTAACGCCGCTGGGCAACGACGAGACAGTCAAGCTAATTGAACCCTTGAAGCCGCCAAGATCGGTAATCTTGACGGTCGCCTTGGCGGAGGAGTTCTGGTTGAGGAAAACGGTGGCAGGCGCGGAGAGCGCGAAACCGCTGCCGCCCACCCCAACCTCGATGGCCTGGGCATATTTCACCGCTTCGCCGTTGCCCACGAAGTCATCGTAGAGCCACATGAAGCCGCCCAAGATATCGCATTGCTGGTGCCAGCCAGCCATCCTCGATTGCACTTCTTTGGGAGTGTCCCCGTGATCCCACAGGCCGGGGAAAACCGGCACGCTGCCGAAGTCCCAACCGGTGCAGGGATTGTTTCCTCCCCCGCCGGCATAGGCCTGGAGATGCACGGAATCGGTGGTTCCGGGAAGCTGGCTATTGATCTCCGAAACAACACTCGTCCAATAGCTATTGTTGTTATAGGCGTCGGGCACAACGTGATAGCCGAGGTTGCCAAGCATGACGGCAAACTGCACGGTGGTGCTCTCGTTGAAACTGTTCTCGTCGTCAAAATCAACGGCGTCGAGCGCGGGAATCGCGGTCTTCAGAGCGAGAAAATCCTGATAGAGAATGCTGCCGGGACCGGTGCCTTGTGAGTTGACCAGCGCGGCGATATTTTCCCAGTCGCCATAGTTCGACGAGCCGATGCTCAGGGTCACGCGCTTTACATTGCCCTGTTTGAGGAGGGCCATGTTGCCGGCGAAATCGGGATGGGTCTGATCGCCCACGTAGACGCCGCCCGAGGTCAGCGGGAATTCGCCGTTGAGATTCAGGTCGCCGACGGAGCTGACTTCGACACTCCACACGATCGCCTCGGTAAAGCCGGAGTTTTGCAGCTCACGGATATTGTTTGCGGCGTTCTTATAGTACGGTCCACCGCCGAAGATCCCGATGTATCCGGTTTGGGCGAAAGAGGAGACAGGCAAAAAAGCCAAGGCAAGAAAAAGGGCGAACGATTTAGCGCAATTTGAGACGGCGAAAAAGCGTGAAAGCCGCATATTTACTGGTCTCCTCGAAACGAGCCATTCTAGCGTCAAATGGCCGATCCGTCTCCAATTGATTGCAGGAAATTCGCGGATTGGACAGAAATAACGACGGGTGGAAAGGCGAAGCCAGTTAGAAGGTCGGGGAAGATGAACTAATCTTCAGGAAGTTTGCAATTAGTTGCTTCCCAGCGCCGGTCAGCACGCTTTCCGGATGAAACTGTACACCCTCAATGGCGAACTTGCGGTGTCGCAACCCCATGATTACCCGAGTGCCGTCCGGATCGTGCGTCCAGGCACTGACTTCGAGATCGTCCGGCAGGCTCTCTTCGCGGACGATGAGCGAGTGATAGCGGGTCGCGGTCATTGGCGAAGTAACGCCACGGAAAATCGTACGGCCGTCGTGCTCGACGCGGCTGGTTTTGCCGTGCATGAGATTGCGGGCGCGCACCACCTCACCGCCAAATGCGGCGCCAATAGCCTGATGTCCGAGACAGACTCCAAGCAGTGGAAGACGATTTGCGGGCTTCGCGGCAAAGTGGCGGATCAGATCGATGCTGATTCCCGCGTCTTGCGGAGTGCAAGGCCCAGGGGAGACGACAATCCGATCCGGGCGCATTGCCTCAATCTCGCCGATGGTGATTTCGTCGTTGCGGCGCACGGTGACATCCGCGCCAAGCTCGCCCAGATATTGGACGAGGTTGTAGGTGAAGGAATCGTAATTGTCGAGGACGAAGACCACCCCTCTTATTTTATCTTGGTTTTCTATGGAGAATGGAGGTTGTGTGGGCCGCTGGCGGGCAAAGGACAGCGCACAATGCTCGCCCCCGAATCAAGAAAGCATAGGAGCACGTAGAACCGAATACTCGGCGCACCTTCGGCGGGATTGCGCAAAGGTCGAGAAGCAGCTCACAAAAACGTACGCGGAGCCGAATTTGTCAGCCACCTGATCCCGATCACCTAAGCGCATGTTCCTTCAACTTGTTGTAACGAGGCGAACGAGACATCGTTATTCCGAGACTTCACTCCGACTCTAACAACCGGCAGCAAAGACTAGACAATAGAGACCTCTCCAAACTGCGCCAATTCAAATTCTTCGCAAGCATGGATTTTTCGGTGTCATGCTTGTCATGCGGCATTCAAACACTTTTCTTCTTGCTCGACGCCTCGAAAATTGCAATCCCCACAAATGCGATCCAGATGACGAAGGAAATCAGCGCTTCAGCTATTCCATCTCCCGATCGAGAATTGGCATGCGATCTGCCCGAACTAGGAATTACGTGGGTAGGATGATTAGCACTGTGAGCCGTAATCTACCTATAAGAAAATCAAAAATCAATTTCTTAGACCGGAGAATGGCTCGAATCTTCGACACAAAGTCGCTCAGCGGCAATGCGCCGAAGAGCAGAACTGACAGCAGATTCGGAGTACCCAGCAACGGCATTGACGGCATCTGCTGGCAGGGTCAGAGAGACACGTCCATAACCGGAACCTGGATCGGGCGGCAATGGGTGAGGCTGGCAAACGAAGTCATGCAGCCACGATCGTATCTCGACCGAAGTAAGCCTAGCCGTAATCTACCTATAAGAAAATCAAAAATCAATTTCTAGAACTGAAGAGCAATAAATTGTGTCCAAGGGTGGGGATTGGCTTCTTCCCGGCGATTCCTCCAGTGACGTATGGGTCGCCCTGAATTGAAAAGGAAGAACCTCGCGCGGACGTTTCTACAAGAATGCACACTCCGATGCGGGGGGCAGGCTTGCCATCAAAGCTTCCTGCAACGCTTTCGCATTCGTACGCACTCGCCCCTCTACTTGTATGCGCCCCATTTCATCCAACACGCAGTAGCAGCTGTTGCGGTCTCCCAGATCCAATCCGACGGTTAACTTCTGCTGCAAGATTTTCCTGCTCGCCTTTGCTGCTACGGTGCTAACCTTCTTCATTGCCGGTCTCCTTTTTATCTGTGCCTCAGAGCACGTCGATAACTTGGGAGCGTACAGCATCCCGTTCGGAGACCGGCCTTCTCATCCCATCTGTTACATTCAACTGACGTGCCCTTCTCGAAGTCGTCGGAAGAGCATTGGAAGAAAAAGCCCCGCTCAACCGGGAATCGAGCGGGGCGAAACAAACTCTCATTCTTGCTTCTGCAACCTGAGACCTACGGCGTCAGCTCAAACACCGTCCCGTAGGAGTAAGCGCCGCCATCGGGGGTAGTGCCGTAGAGGTTGCCATTTTTGTCAAAGACCAGCCCGGCGTAGGGATCCGCCCCTTCCGGCCTATTCCTTGGATTCAAGCTCCAGAGAATCGTCTCCGTCCATCCTTGCTTTGTGGGCGTCAGCTCAAACACCGTCCCGTCGCCGTCAGCGCCGCCCACTAGGGTCGTGCCGTAGAGGTTACCCTTCTTGTCAAAGACCAGACCGGCTTCGGGTTCGTACCCATCCGTCCCGTTGTCCTCGAAGCTGTGGAGAATCGTCTCCGTCCAGCCTTTCTTTGTTGGCGTCAGCTCAAACACCGTGCCTTCGTAGTAAGCACCGCCGTAGTAGGTCGTGCCGTAGAGGTTGCCCTTCTTGTCAAACATCAGCCCGGCGTAGGGATAGGCCCCATCCGTCCCGTTGTCCTCGAAGCTGTGGAGAATCGTCTCCGTCCAGCCTTTCTTTGTCGGCGTCAGCTCAAACACCGTCCCGTAGTTGTAAGCGCCTCCATTGAGGGTCGTGCCGTAGAGGCGCCCTTTTTTGCCAAAGATCAGCGCGGACCAGGGAAGGAACCCATCCGTTCCGTTGTATTTGAAGCTGTGGAGAATCGTTTCCGTCCAGCCTCCCTCTGTTGGTGTCAGCTCATACACCGTCCCATCGCCGCCAGCGCCGCCTTGGTGGGTCGTGCCGTAAAGGTTACCCTTTTCGTCAAAGAGCAGCCCGGCGTAGGGATAGGCCCCATCCTTCTCGTTCCCGAAGCTCCAGAGAATCGTCTCCGCCCAGCCTTTCTCTGTGGGTGTCAGCTCAAACACCGTGCCGCCGCTGTAAGCGCCGCCTTCGTAGGTCGTGCCATAAAGATTTCCCTCATTGTCCGTGACGAGGCCAGCGTAGGGTTCGTACCCATCCGTCCCGTTCCCGAAGCTCCAGAGAATCGTCTCCGTCCAGCCTTCCTCTGTGGATGTCAGCTCAAACACCGTGCCGCCGCTGTAAGCGCCGCCATTGTACGTCGTGCCATAGAGGTTGCCGTTCTTGTCGAAGACCAAGCCCCCATAGGGATAGTTGCCGTCTCCGGACTGACTGCCGAAGCTGTAAAGCACAGTTTCCGTTTGCGCCTGTACCAGCTGAACAGTGACTGGGAGAAACACCGCAGAAACCACCGCCAATGCCGCGGCGTCCCGCGAACTCTTATGAATCGAGAAATGCATTTCAGTCTCCAGAGAAGCTAGTCAGATTTTGTCTTGTCGCCCAGAACTAGACCTTCTGGTCCGCGCGACATCGAACTATACCTGTGCTTCACCCCATCGACAAGAGTGAAACAACTTGCGAACTAATGACACTTGATCCGTTTTGCGCCGGGGGCAGAGAGTCAACTGGTGTTAAATCTCTCGATTACACTCATTTACCTCCTCCTGGGGTGCGACAAACAACCTTTCGGTATCGACAATGAACCAGAGCGTTTGGGCCTCGCGGGTTATGGTTGCCCAAAATCCCTCCAATGTCGGTCATTTCGAAGTCGTTCACTTCAGAGGGTTACACGATCTGCGGAGTTGATGCCCACAAACACATGTTTTCGGGCCGGCTCACCGGTGACTGATCACCTCCTCTCTAGGCCTAACTTCCGCGAAACCCGTTTCTGGCCAATCAATAAACTTTCGACAGCTCGGTAACCACAAGCGCGTTTATCGAGTTGTTCGCGCCACCGCCTCGGGTCGTGCCGTACAGTCCTAATTCGGTCACATCTCCGCGAAGCCAGTTTTGGGAGCCACTCCCGCGACGGGGCTTACCCCTTCGATGGCTTGATTATGTCCTGCGAAGGGCGGCGAGTGGATGGAGAAGGTGCTTTACAGTTTCGGGAGACAAACAACCACCGGTGAAGAACCGTGGGATGGTCTGATCATGGACAAGGACGGCAACCTCTACGGCACGACCACCGAGGGCGGCGCGACTACTCACTGTGACTATGGGTGCGGCACAGTGTTCAAGCTGTCGCATAAGAAAGACGGTACATAGACGGAAGGGTCCTAACAGGTTAACTCCGATTTTCCCTGACACAATGCCGAAGGGCATGAAATAAAGCACGGGAGATTACTGTAGCGGCAAGTAATCGAACTCCTGAACGACGATATCCCAGGTGTGAGTGGGCAGCCCGTCAAAGTTCCATAGATTAATGTCAACCGGGCAGGGATCCTGAGGAATCCACTTAGCGGGATCCTTAGATCCGTAGTAAGTCCAGTGATGGATCACTCGGGTTACCGGCTGATTGACCGGTATTGTACCAGCCATGAGATAGAATTCCACGCTGGTTGAACTCCACACAAAGCGGGCGGTCGTCGTGTTGGTGCGGGGAGTTGGAACATAGAAATCCACCTCGTGATCGATTTGTTGGTCGGTACCGTTGCCAGTGGATGGATACACAGTAAAATCGGCAACCTGATTTCGCACGCCTTCGCCGTCCCAATTGGAAAACTCAATATCAATCTCGTTTTCACCGTCAACACCAACGCCCGCGTTCGGCCCGTATGTGAATAAGCCCAGAACCAGCGGCGGATCCATTTTGTAATAGTTAGTACCTTGTAATACCCACTGAAATGTACCGAAGTTGAATAAGTTCCTGGTATACATTTCGGCGTCCGTATAAATACCGTTCTTCTCACGGACGTGCACGTGTAAATACCCGTTTGAGTCGACGACCATGTTCCGCTTGTAGGCAATCAACGTTCCGCCACCCGCAGGTTGACCGTTTTGAAAGTTCCACGTGTATCCCATCCAGTTATCGACATTGCCGTCATACTTTTGCGGTATCACTTTCAGTGTAACAGACACCGATTTCAATACGCTTCCGCTTGTGGCCGTGATGGTCAGTCCGTAAGTTCCGGCATAGGTGTAAGACGCAGTAGCCACTAGCAGCACGGACGAGCCTGAACCACCGCTAATCGAAGACGGGTTCAGCTCGGACGTAAGTCCTACGCCACTTACACCTAGGTCTACCGTTCCCGTAAAACCTCTCAGCGGCGATACAGAGACCGTGTAGGTGGTGCTCGACCCAGCTGTCACCGTTTGTGACGAGGGGCTCACGCTCAGCCTGAAACTCGGTCTGTCATCCTTAACAATGCTGGATTGGGAATCCGCCACGCAAACTATCGGCAGGAGTAGTGCAATAACAGTTAGAAGAGAAAACGCGGTGGATCTATTCACGGTGCCCTTCCTTAAGATGGCATCCGGCGCAGGCGCTAGATTGGAATCTCTGTATGGACTTCAACCGTGGGCAACATTATACGCTCGACTTCTCACCGGCATAGCGCGCAAGCGTTTTCACATCATAGCCAGCTTAGCTAAATGGCTGGCGATCCGGAAGTTGGCCAGAAACGGCTTCGAGGACATTAGTCCTGTGAAGTCGGCTTGTGGAAAGTGATGTCGACTGACATTCCATTAGCCGTCTAACGCGCCAGACCCGCTGTTTTACCAGATCAGTGTGCCAACGGTGTGCCCGAATCTCGAACTGCTATCCGATTAAAGAACCTCTATCTTTCTCAATCGCTCAAGCAATATTGAGACGCGAGCCTGGCTGGCTTGGTCGGGAAGCAGGTAACCGGGTAATGCATCGAGAAACTCCGGGGTGGCAAGCAGCTTCCTGAATTCTGCTCCGATGTACGCGCGAACGTCCTCCGGCCCAGAGCGGATTTCTTCGGCTAGTTCTGGCCGTCCATCCACGACGGCCATTAGATCTTCAAGATCATGACTCGATTGATAGTCATGCTTGCCTCGACCAGCAAATGCCTCTAGCTTCGTCGCGCAGAAGTAAACTGTCGTCACAACTCGAACGCGCAGGTCCGGTTCCAGTTCATGTATGGCGGCGGAATCCATAGCCGGCTTGTACCAGCGATTGGAAAACCCCAGGATCTTCTCGTCGAGCGGCATGACGTCCAAAATCGTCTTCTTCAGCCGCCATCGGCAAAGCGGAGCTCCTTCACTGGCATCCTCACTAAAGCCGCACCTACGGAGTCGTACCGAGAAATCAGCGTATGCGGAGTATGAACTGATCTCGGCAATAGCATCGACATCGTAGGTGGGACGGACCTCTGCGGCCGCTTTGTCGGTGATGAGAAGCGCTGTTGTGCTTCCTCCTACGAAGACCAATTCGCCAAGGAGTGGCTTGAGAAGTCGGGCTGCCTCAGCGAGCATTTCGAGATTGTGCTTTGACATTTTCTGTGTGCAGTCTGCTTATCAGCTCTTTCTCTGCGATCTTACGCTCACGTGCTCGCCCATCCCTGATGGCATCCACCAGGGCGAGCAACTCGTAGAGAATGGGATCGCGGAGCGCGGCGGCGGGGGCGGTCCTATATAAAGGTTCGAGAGCTATGCCCCGGGTTTCTCCGTCTCGCCATGGCCAAACCGGAGGAAGCTCATCACTGGCAATTTCATTCTTCAGCGGGGGAGCGGCGAACGAAGTGGGTACTCCGCGAGTTACCTCGCCGTGTTCTGCAGGAAATGCATACTTCACGCCATGCAGGAGGAATTCTTCGATAGCTGAGAGATTCGGTTTTTCCTGCAACTCCGGGCCATGCAGAAGCCGAGCTTGTTGAAGACGCTTGATGGCAGCATGGATCTCAGAGGGACTCATGTTGAGATCCGCCGCGATCAGGGACATCGGCGGGCGCTTGCGCTCATAGGAACAGAGTTTCAGAACGACCATGATGTCTTGCGGCTTTAAAGGCATGCCGTTATTCTATATTCGCGATTCGCGAATAGCGAATACAATCGCATTGGCATTGAAAATACGTGGCTTACGGCCGATAAGTCGTTTTCCGATCAACTTCCGGTTTGCTCGTCAACCAAGACCTGCAACCTTAGTGCAGTCCGTCTGCGATGTAGATCGCATACAAGCCGCGCCGGTGCCGGTAGGCTGCGATTTTCCCATCGGCGGAGGTGACCATGCGTGCATACATCGAGCCCAGCATCGACAACGTATGGCCCGACGCCCTCCAGCTACGGCAACATCACAACTTATACGGTCGGTACTCGCTATAACCCGATTATGAATCCGCGAGCCGGCTTTGCCTACCACGCGGAATACAACTGGTTGCACCAGGATGGCACTGGAGTCGTGCCTGGGACCAACATCAACACCAGCGAACTGCTGCTGGGCTTTGACTTTGACTTCTAGAGAGGATGACGATGAACACGCGATTGCTTAAATCGGCGCTGTTAGTGGTGATTGCCTGCTTCTTTGCGTTGTCCGCTCTGGTGCAAGCGCAAGTCACCGAGGAACAAGAGAAGGTGTGGCTCGATACGCCGGCCGCCACCGCCCACATTGGGAATATGACCGGTGACGCACACGCCGCAACCGAACCGTATCGTCGTTACTGCATGGTTTGCCATGGCGAACTGGGAGACGGCAACGGCGAAAGCGCGGCGTGGTTTGAAACTCCGATGTTCGCAAAGCCTCGCGACTTCACCTTAGGCGTTTTTAAGTGCCGGTCAACTCCGACCGGAACTCTGCCCACAGACGAGGACATCTACGACACCATCGCGCGTGGCATGGATCGCTCAAACATGCCGCCGTGGAACACCTTTCCGGCGCAGATGAGGGCGGACCTGGTGGCGTGGATCAAGCATTATTCGCCACGCTGGCAAAACGAAAAACCCGGAACGCCGATCGTCATCCCGAACGAACCGGAAGTGACGGCGGAGCGGATCAAAGCCGGGCAGGAAGTTTTCTCTCGCATCCAATGCTGGAAGTGCCACGGGGTTGAGGGCAGAGCGAACGGGCCATCGGCCTCGACACTACAGGACGATCAGGGACATCCGATCCTGCCTTACAATTTTGCCGAGGGTGGCCGCTTCAAGTGCGGCACAACGGATGCCGATCTCTACCGGATCTTCATGACCGGACTGGATGGTACGCCGATGCCCTCGTTCTCGGACAACATCAAGCCGGAAGAGGCGTGGGATCTCGTGTTCTACCTGAGAACCCTTCAGCCGTTCCATACAAAAGCAAAAATGCTGGCGGAGCAAATGCATTTGAAATCGCTCAATCCAGATGGCTCATTGCCAAAATAAGTCAGCTCACAGAAAGAGACAGACAAACCATTAAGGAGCATCAGGAGATATTCGATGAAGAATTGGTACAAGCGCACCTTCCCCATTTTGTCCGCGTTGGTTGTAATCGCCGCGATTGCGGCCGTAATTGGCGAGCACGTCAAGGCCGCCGGCGAGGGCTCGATTACCGGAACGGTGAAACTTACCGGAACGGCTCCCCATATGAGGGGCATTGATATGTCCAAAGATCCCTACTGCGCTGCACAACACAAAGACAAGCCAGCCACGCTGGAGAATGTCGTTGTTGGCTCCGGTGGCGGTTTGGAAAATGTAGTGTTGTATATTTCCGATGGTCTGAGCAGCAGCGCAGCCAGCGCGGTTTCGTCAGCGGAACCGGCCTTCGACCAAAAAGGCTGCATGTATACACCGCACGTCATGGCTGTAAATCCAAACGAGAAGTTCAAAGTGATTACCAGCGACCAGACTACGCATAACATTCACCCGCTTCCGTCCGCCACCTCGGGAAACATTGGCTGGAACAAGTCGCAGCCGCCGGGAGCGCCGCCGATCGAGTCGAGCTGGAAGAATCAGGAAATTGCGATTCCCGTGAAGTGCAACATCCATCCCTGGATGCATGGCTGGCACGTTGTGGTAAAAGGTCCGTATGCGGTTACGGATGACAACGGCAATTTCACCATCAAGAACGTTCCGGCCGGCTCTTACACCGTCACTGCCTGGCAAGAGGATCTCGGCACGCAGACTGCGAAGGTTACGGTGGCTGGCGGGCAGGCGGCGAAGGCCGATTTCACGTTTAAAGGAAAGTAGCAGTCGAATTCGTCTGGGGCGGCGGGATCGAACCGCCGTCCTCTGTGTGGGGACCTATGGACACTGCAATTGGAGTATTTTCCGCACGCGACCATGCCGAGGAAGCGGTCAGGGAATTACGTGGGCAGGGCGTGCCTGAGCAGTCCATCATTTTCTTAACCCGCTCCGAGAGCGAAGCCAAGACAATCTCGAAGCAATTCGGCGCAACGGTTGGCGGCTTTGTCGGGGGAGCAACTGGAATGTCCGCCGGCGTGGTCGCCGCGACTTTACTCCTTCCCGGCGTCGGAGCCGTGTTTGCGCTGGGATTTGGCGCGGCCGCGCTACTCGGTCTGGCAGGCGCAGGCGCAGGCGCAGGCGTTGGATCGTTTGCCTCGCAGGATGGTGAAACACCGCAGCCCACCTCGGGCTCGAAGGCCTCCGAGGATGCGAACTTCTTTCGCGAGGTTCTGAAGGAAGGACGCTCGCTGGTTGTGGTTCGCGCCGATACACCCGAAATCGCGAGCAAAGCATGCGCCATACTCGACCGCCTTGGCATTGGCATGCAGGGTAAGACACCGGTAAGAATGCAAACCAAATCGCGGCAGATCGGCGACATTGTCGTCCTCGATGTCAGCGGGAGGATTACGCATGGTGAGGGCAATATCATGTTGCGCGAAATCGTGCGCGATCTAGCCGAAAAGGGATCGACGCGAATCGTTTTGAACTTGAACGAGGTGATCTACATTGACAGCTCCGGGCTTGGCGAATTGGTGAAGACTCACACCACCGTGCGCAACAAAGGTGGCCAACTGAAGTTGGCGAATCTGAACAAGAGAGTTCACGACTTGCTGGAGATCACGCGCCTGGCAGCGGTTTTCGATATTCAGAAGGATGAAGCCAGCGCCATTCAATCTTTTGGCAGTCATGCTACGCCACGAGCTTCCGACTGAAAGTTTTGCCGCTCGTGCGTTAAACCAGAACGAACTGCCACACTTTCTGAGATGTTCGCTCCTGTGCGCGAGCGCAGGAAAAGATCAGTTTCGCAAGACTACAACGATTGACCATAGTTGATCGAGGCGAGGGCAAATGGCAAAACTTCTTGCTGTGACAATTATCGTGATCGCAATTCTTTCCGCGATCCCCATTGTGCGCCACACGTGGTGGATGCCCCAGGATATCTCGACCCACGGCCAGGCGATCGACGAACAGATGTCGGAAACAATGGCCGAAGCGGGCGTGTGCTTTCTCGCCTCCCAGATTCTGCTGGCCTTCTTCGTTTGGAAGTTTTCCGGTTCCCGGCCGGCGGAAAAGATCAAGCGGTTCCCAGGCGGCGCGATGGGCCTGGTGATTGCCGCGTTCCTGCTGGTCGGAACGGAGGTGCTGGCGCTTGGAGTGTTTGGCGCCAAGGCTTGGGCCAACGTCTATCTCACTCCGCCTGCGGCCGACGCCATTCCGATCCAGGTGCAGGCCGGTCAGTTTGCCTTCTACTTCCGTTATCCGGGCCCGGACGGAACGTTTGGCCCGATTCATCCCGACCAGATCAACGAAGGCAACGAGAATTTCTTTGGCCTCGACACGACCCACGATCAGGATTCGAAGGATGACATTGTGACGGCAGAGTTAGCCATTCCGGTGAATCGTGAAGTACATCTGATGATGCACTCCAAGGACGTGGGACATTCCTTTTTTGTCCCGGAATTGCGCGTGCACCAGGACTTCGTGCCAGGACTGGATCTTTCCATTCACTTCACCGCAACCAAGATTGGGAGATACGAGATCGTGTGTACGCAGCTCTGCGGCCTTGGACACTACAACATGAAAGCGTATCTGGAAGTGATGTCGCAGGCGGACTATGACGACTGGCTGAAGAAGCAGGCAGCCTTGCAGTAGCAATCCTGCGGTACGTAAGGGCTCGGCCTCGCTGGTGGCGAGGATATCCATAGAGGTGGGGATCACATGCACGATATGTCAGCGCAAGCTCACGCGGCGCACGCCGCACCGACAAGCTTCATCCGGAAGCACGTCTTTAGTCTCGATCACAAGGTGATCGGCAAGCAGTATTTCGGCTTGGCATTTCTCGCTGCGATTATCGGCATGTTCCTCTCCTGGGTCATGCGTATTCATCTCGGGTGGACGAATTTTGCCATTCCCGGGCTACATCTGCTGTCGAAGAATGGCGCGCCTGGCGACGTGATGACGCCCGAGTATTATCTGCAACTGATGACCATGCACGGCACGATCATGGTCTTCTTCGTGCTGACGACAGCGCCGTTCGCAGCGTTTGGCAATTTCTTTCTGCCGATCCAGGTTGGCGCGGAAGACATGCCATTCCCGCGCTTCAATATGATGTCGTTCTGGGTGACGTTCGTCTCGTTTGTAGTCATGGTCGTATCGTTCTTCGTGCCCGACGGGCCGACCCTGGCGGGATGGACTCAGTATGCTCCGCTGAGCGCGGTCGGCTCCGCGGCCGGACCGGGCCAGGGACTCGGAGAAGTCTTGTGGGCCTCGTCGATCGCAATTTTCTGCGTCGGCCAGTTGCTGGGCTCGCTGAACTTCATCACCACCACGCTCGATATGCGCACTAAAGGCATGAGCCTGTGGCGCATGCCGCTCACGACCTGGGCATGGTTCATCACTTCGATCATGGGACTGACGGCATTCGCCGTCCTGATGCCGGCTTGCATACTCCTGGTGCTGGATCACGTTGCGGGAACCAGCTTCTTTGTTCCATCAAATCTCGTGATCAACGATCAACTCCAGCCGCACTCCGGCGGATCGACTCTGCTATGGCAGCATCTCTTCTGGTTCTTTGGACATCCTGAGGTCTATATCGCGATCGTCCCGGCGATGGGCATTGTTTCTCACATTCTGATGGCCACGATTCGCCGGCCTCTGCTCAGCCACCGGGTGCTGGTCTACTCGATGGGCGGCATCGCCGTGCTGAGCTACATGGTCTATGGCCACCACATGTTCGTCAGTGGAATGAACCCAATCTCCTCGATCGCGTTTTCCTTCCCGACTCTGATCATTACGATCCCTGCGACCATCATCGTGCTGATCTGGCTCGGAAGTTTATACGGTGCGAAGATACGGCTCAATACGCCGTGCCTGTTTTCGCTCGGCATGATCTCGATGTTCATCACGGGCGGAATCAGCGGATTCTTTCTCGCCCAGCCGTCGCTCGATATCATGCTGCATGCGACCTACTTCGTAGTCGGCCACTTCCACTTCGTCATGGCCGTCTCCGCCATGTTCGGAATTTTCGCCGGCACTTACTTCTGGTTCCCGAAGATGTTCGGTCGCATGATGAACGACACTCTCGGCAAGGTTCATTTCTGGCTGAGTTTCGTTGGCGCCTATTGCATCTTCATGCCCTTCCACTACCTCGGACTGGCCAGCAACGTCCGCCGGTATCAGGCGTTCACAGACGATTATTTGCAGCCGCTGATTCCGGTTCACCGGTTTATTACGATCGCTGCTCTCGCCACCGGCGCCGCGCAATTGATCTTCGTCTACAACCTCATTCACAGCCGCTTCTGGGGTGAGAAAGCGCCGGACAATCCCTGGGAAGCAACCTCGCTGGAATGGGCGACGACTTCACCGCCGCCGTTCGATAACTTCGGCGGAACCTTGCCAGTCGTGTATCACGATCCGTACCAGTACGGCATCGAAGGATCGACTGACGACTACGTCATGCAGACGGACCCTAAGAATATTCAGTCGCAGGGCGACGAGGCCTAATCGAAAAGGAATTTGGAGTAACGAAATGGCAACAACAGTTCATCCTCCGGCGAATCGCGTAACCGGCAATGGGCCGGATCTGCCGGGCGCAGGAAATCGCGGGTGGCGCAATCTGGTTCCCGCAAATGGTTCTCTGCGCAAAGTCCAGGAAGACGCTCCGCCTCCGTCATCGACCGCGGTGTGGATCTTCGCTGCCGCCGTATGTATGACCTTCGCGGCGCTGACCAGTGCGCTGATTGTTCGCAAAGGCGGCGCATCGGATTGGCGTCATGTGGCGCTGCCTCCGATCCTTTACCTGAATACGCTGGTTTTGCTTGCCAGTAGCGCGACGCTTGAGGTTTCACGACGTCGCATCGCCGCGTTCATGGGGGGCGGGAAAACGTCGGAGTCGAATTATCCGGCCGGTTGGCTCTACGCGACGCTCGCTCTTGGCCTTCTTTTTGTCAGCGGCCAATATTTTGCGTGGCTACAACTGCACGCGCAGGGCCTGTTCCTTGCGACCAACCCGGGCAGCTCTTTCTTTTACGTGTTTACCGCGCTGCACGCATTGCACCTGCTCGGGGGGCTGTATGCCCTGGCGCGCGTTGTTTTCAAGCTCCGCGCACATACCCTGCGTCGTGTAACGCTCGACGCAACTGCGCATTATTGGCACTTTATGGACGCGCTCTGGATTTACCTGCTTTTATTGCTGTGGATGAAACTCTAACGATCTGACGGGAGGCTCTGTGAGCCAAGCTGATTTGACGATGGGACATCATCATCCGCCGGGGATGGTGGTCGGTTTACCGCCGTTCGTGGTGTCGGCGAAGAAGATGGCGATGTGGCTGTTCATCATCGCTGACGCCGCGACCTTCGCCGCCTGCCTTGTCGCCTATGGATTCCTGCGCAACGGGACCGCCGAATGGCCGCGACCGTTCCACAGCATCACCAACGTCGCGATCATGACGTTCATTTTGCTTACCAGCAGCTTAACTATGCTGCTCGGCATTCGCGCAGCCAAGGCGGGCGACAAAGGCGCCGCTTTCCGCTGGACCATGATCACGGCGCTCGGCGGCATTATTTTCGCGGCCCTGCATATCCGAGAGTGGCTTGGCCTGATCGGCGAAGGCATGACCATGTTCCATAACCCCTGGGGTACGGGGCTGTTCGGCGCCTCATTTTTTAGCATCACTGGGTTACACCTTCTGCACGTAACCGGCGGTGTGATTGCTCTGATCGTGGTCGGTGCCCGTTATATGGGCGGCCGTTACAACGCGGACGATCTCGAAATCACCGGTCTCTATTGGCACTTCGTCGACCTCGTATGGATGTTCGTGGTGCCTTTTGTTTATCTTTTGAATTTGAATCACTAGAACCTGTCACGGAGCCAATACAATGGTTAGCCCGCCCGATGTAGAAAAGCACGAAGCACCCGCGAAATATACCGACTCGCTCGGACGTTACCTCGCGATCTATGTCTGCATTTTGTTGCTCGCGACAGCGCAATTTTTTATTGCGTTTTCCAATGTCGATGCCGAGCACATGTTCGCGCGGATGCTATTTGTCGCAATCGCTGAAGCCGGCCTCGCCGTCCTGTTTTTCATGCACCTGTGGGCGGAGCGGCGTGGGTTCCTGCTCTTTGTCCTCGTCTTCACGGTCTTCGTGACACTGGTCATGCAGTTCGGTTGGACGGACAGCAATCGCATGGAGCATGGGGTCCCTTACTCCCACTCCAACACAGCCACGACGCCGTAAGCATCTGTGATTAGAGGATTGAGGGCGATGATGCGCTTTAGCGGATTTAGCAGGTTGACTCGGCACTGGCCGTTGGCATTGTTTGCATTGTTTGTATTTGCAACTGCGCTGCCCGCCTGCGCGCAAGGTTGCGCGCTTTGTTACACGCAGGCTGCGGCTTCGGGACGTCAAATGATCGAGGCGTTGCGCAGCGGAATTCTGATCCTGGTGATTCCGCCGACTCTCGGCTCGATTGCCCTTGCGTATATTGTCCATCACAAGCGTCACCAGACTCGCCGAGCGGAGCCCAACGGACCCAATCTAGATTGGTAGAGGTGTAACAATGCAAGCAAACCTTATCGTTTTTATGGGTTATTCGTTGCCGCTGGACGTTGTAACCTGCCGAGCCTTTCTCTCTGCCAGATGCTGGCGTGCTACACAGGAAAATGATTCGCATGGGTGATACTGAACACGATGAATCCACCTACCCTTGGACTCGTGGAAGCCGCCGGCCGAAACCGTAAGTGGAGGTGACGCACGAAGTTGAGAAAGCCTCCGGAGGTCTGCTGTCAACGGTGAGAATCAAGCGCACCCCATAGCGCGTCCTCGCCCATCGTTGCAGGGCTTCTTCCCCTTGCACAAACGCTGGACATCGCCGGCATGCTCCCGCCTCCGTGCAATATTAAAATGTGCAATGGTCAATTGGGCGGGTGCTTTCCAGCGAACCCCGCGTTTCGCGAGTTGGCATCGCGCGCTGGCACGGAGGAATGGACGGTGAATGCGCAGGTAGTTTCGCTTTCAGGATATGACCTGATCAACTCCCCCCGTTGGAATAAGGGCACCGCTTTCACCGACAATGAGCGCGACCTTTTTTCTCTACACGGCTTGTTGCCGCCCCACATCGGATCCCTCGACGATCAAATCGAACGCCGCATCCAGACCCTCAACGGCCAGGCTACCTCCTTTAACAAATACGCTTTTCTCCGCGACCTCCAGGACACTAACGAAACTCTTTTCTACGCGCTGCTGGTTCGGCACATCGAGCAACTTCTTCCGCTCGTCTACACGCCCACTGTGGGCGAAGGCTGCCAGCGCTTCAGCGAGATTTGGCGAAAACCCCGCGGCCTGTTTCTCAGTTATCCCAATCGCGACCGCATATCGCGCATACTCGCCCATCCTCGCTACGACGACGTCCGCTGCATTGTCGTCAGTGACGGCGAGCGCATTCTCGGCCTCGGCGACCAAGGCGCCGGAGGCATGGGCATCCCGATCGGCAAAATGGCCCTTTACACCGCTCTTGGCGGCATTCGCCCCGAGTATTGCCTCCCCATCCTCCTTGACGTCGGCACCGACAACGAGGACCGTCTCCAGAATCCGATCTACATTGGGTGGCGGCACGACCGCATTCGCGGTGACGAATACGATAGCTTCGTCGACACCTTTGTTCAGAGCGTCAAGAAACGCTGGCCGCACGTGTTGTTGCAGTGGGAGGATTTTGCAGGCTCCAACGCCGCCCGCCTCCTCGATCGCTATCGCGACCAACTCTGCACCTTCAATGACGACATCCAAGGTACTGCCGCCGTCGCTACGGCGACCTTGCTCTCCGCCATGAATGTCAGCGGCGTCCCGCTCGAAAAGCAGAACATCGTGATCCTTGGCTTTGGCACGGCCGGCCTCGGCATCGCCGAGCTTATGGTGCGCTTCATTCAGGACAAGGGCTTATCTCTTGCCCAAGCCCGTAGCCATTTCTATGCTGTCGACCGCTACGGCCTGATCACCGAAAAAGGAAAAGATGTTCGCCCGGAACAATTGCCCTTCGCCCGCAGGGAAGATGAAGTGCAATCCTGGCGAGGGCCAACCGGAGAAATTACTTTGCTCGATGTCGTGCGCAATGCAAAGCCCTCTGCTCTCATCGGCGTCTCGGGTCAGCCCGGAGCCTTCACCGAGCAAGCTGTGCGTGAAATGGCAAAACACGCCCCTCGCCCTGTTCTATTCCCGCTCTCGAATCCAACCTCTCGCAGCGAGGCGACTCCGCAGGACCTGATGAATTGGACCGAAGGCCGCGCTCTCATTGGAACCGGCAGTCCCTTCGATCCCGTGAACGTTGACGGGGAAAAAGTCTCCATTCCGCAGACCAACAATTCCTATATATTTCCCGGTCTCGCGCTCGGAATCGTTGCCTCCAAAGCGAGCCGTGTCACCGATGCCATGATCAAGGCTGCGGCCGAAGAACTTGTGCGCCATCTGCCTACTTTGCGCGATAAGCAAGCGCCTCTATTGCCGCCTCTATCCGAGGCCAGAAAACTGGCGGTTCTTATCGGAAGAGCGGTGGCCAATCAGGCAATCCAGGATGGTCAAAGCCATTTATCGGGCGATGCCGAGCTTGAGCATGCGCTTGCAGCCAATTTCTGGGAGCCTGTATATGTTCCCTATACGCCGGCCGCAGGAATCCCTCATACTGCGGGCGGTTAGCGGAGCGCCGTCCTCAACTTTCGGTTCGAAGTCAACATCAGCGATAGGAAAGCGTCCGGTCCGCAAAAGATCGGCGTTTCGGGCAAGGGAAGACAACCCGCCATATCGTCCCAACGCTTTTTTCTTGCGCTACGACTGCGTCCTGTGCGACAGTACTTCCTCAATGACGCGCGCTTTGCGATTTACGTATTCGCTGTTTACTTACCGCTACTTCCCTTACGGAGTAGCGGCTGCGGGGAATCCACTGTGTGCGTCAACTTCGACTTAGAACCGCATACAAGTTCAGCCTGGGCCGCGATCTCCGGATCGCGGCTTTTGCTTTGTGCGCGCTATCTCGAAAGTGAATCGCACAAATCCCGGGGACACAAAAGGAGTCACAATGATTATCAATATGGAGTACGGGGCATCCGAGGAACAGATCTCGCACGTGATTGCCGCGGTCGAGCAGGCAGGCTATAAGCCTCATCCCATCCGTGGCACCGAGCGTACCATCGTTGCCGCCGTCGGCAGCGGCGGAAACCGCGTCCTGCTCGAAGCTTTGCAGGCCGCTCCCGGCGTCGCCGAAGTCGTGCCCATCACTCATCCCTTTAAGCTTGTCAGCCGCCAGGTCCAACCGCAACCGTCGGTCGTTTACGTTCGCGGCGTGCCTGTCGGCGGCGATGAGTTCGTCGTCATTGCCGGGCCGTGCTCTGTCGAATCGCGTGACCAGCTTCTTGCCACTGCAAGATCGGTCAAGCAGTCGGGAGCCCGCATGCTGCGCGGCGGCGCTTACAAACCGCGCACGTCCCCTTATGATTTCCAGGGCCTCGGCGAAGAAGCTTTGCGTCTCCTTGCCGAAGCTCGCGACGAAACCGGACTTCCAGTTGTCACCGAAGTGATGAGTACCGAGGACGTCGCTTTGATCTCCGAATATGCCGACTTACTCCAGGTCGGCGCCCGTAACATGCAGAACTTCGCCCTTCTCCGCGCGCTCTCCCGCGTCGATTGTCCCATCCTCCTCAAGCGTGGGCCGTCCTCAACCATAAAGGAATGGCTGCTCGCTGCCGAATACCTGCTTTCCGGTGGCAACCAAAACGTCATCCTCTGCGAGCGCGGCATTCGCACCTTCGAAACCGACACCCGCAACACGCTCGATCTCGCCGCCATCGCACTGGCCAAGGAACTCTCGCATCTGCCCGTGATCGCCGATCCATCGCACGGCACCGGACGCCGCAGTCTCATCCCAGCGCTCTCCAGCGCGGCTCTCGCCGTTGGCGCCGACGGCCTGATGGTCGAAGTGCATCCGTGCCCCGAGCGCGCGCTCTCCGATGGCCCGCAATCCCTCAGCCTCCAAGGCTTCGCCAGCCTCATGCAGATGCTGGCGCGGCCCTCGCGCACAATAATCCCGTCGGATAACGGTTTCCGGGAGCCCTCGAAGTCGCCGCTTGAAGGAGTCTTGCCTAGTTGACAGGTGGCAATCCCACCGCCGCTGCCACCTTTTGAAAGGCAGGGTCTTGGTGCAGATTGCCGAACGCGGGATCGCATGCGATCTGCGTGAGACCGTCAACGCGCCGCTCATACGCAATCTTCAGATAGTGCAGCGCTTCCTGCTTGTCACCCATCAGGGAATAGGTCGTCGCCAGCAGGAAGGGCGAAAACTGACCGCGGTCAAAAAGTTTTTTCTGTTCCGCTGCGAGGACCTCCATCAGTCCTTTGCCGCCTCCGGCCGCAAAACCCTTCTCGGTCGCTTCAACCATGGCGAGTGCAGACGCGTCGTGCATTAAGCTCGCTTCTTTTCTAGCCTCGACGAGGTACTTGCCATAGTCCCCGGTCATCAAGTAGATGAATTTCAAGTAGCGATGGGAAGAAATAAAGTCGGGCTCGTTCTCCTCCATTTGGGTCAGCAGTGCGATGGAGTCCTGGTAGCGTCCCGCGCTGAACAGGAGTGTCCCTTTGTCAGCCAGCACGGATTTCGAAGCAGGATCCAGCGCTTGCGCGCGGTCAATCTCGGCGAGCGCTTCTGGATCTCGCCGCACGCAGGAAAGATACGTCGCGTACCAGTGGTGAGCGACTGCATTGTCAGGGTTCAACTCGATGGCGCGCCGGAATTCCCGGTCGGCGGTGGCTGCGTCCCACATGCCGAAGAATGAGGCAAACGCCAGTGAAGCGTGCGCTTCAGAGGATTGCGGATCCAGTTCCACCGCCCTTTTCGCCGCCGCCAGTGCACGCGGATATGCCTCGTAAGCAGGCATCACCGAGTATTCTCGCAGCAGATTGTACGAATCCGCGAGCCCTACATACGCTGGCGCGTAGCCCGGGTCGTGCACGATCGCCCGCGTGAACGAATCCACGGCTTTGTTCAGGCTGTCGGGACTTCGCTTCTCCCAGTAATAGCGCCCTTCCAGGTAGAACCTTTCCGCTTCCCGATTGGCCGCAGGCCGCAAAGACTTCGATCCCCGTGCACTCGTAAGATTTCCACCACTGCCATCCGCCAGCCTTCTACTCGATCGATGACGAACCCACAAGCTCGCACTCACGCCAATCAAAACCACAGCGATCAACAAAACGGCCAACTGTAGTGAGCGCCACGCAACTCCCGATTCCCGCGACGCTCCTTCACCGCCGCCAGACTCCGCCTGAGCAGCCGCAGCCATTGGTCCATTTGCCGGTTCGGCAAAACTTGTCGGAGCGATCCACCGGTAGCCGCGCCTCTCCAGAGTCTCAATAAATCGTGGATTCGACGCCGAATCGTCCAGCGCTTCGCGCAGGCGGTTGATCGCCGTTGTGATCCCGTGGTCAAAATCCACAAACACATCGTCCGACCACAGCGTTTGCCGGAATTCCTCTCTGCTCAATACTTCGTTCGGTCGGCTCAACAGCAAGATCAGAGCCTTGAAAGGAAGTTCCTGAATCTTGACCTTGATGCCATTCCGTCGCAGCTCACCTGAGCGCAGGTCCGCCTCGAAGATTCCGAATCGCACAACCGGCGGGCTGACAGAAGACGAAGAATCAAAGGGGATCGTGGAATGCACAGACGCGCGCCTTCCGGGGGAGACATCATTCTAGCACTGCCCCAAAACTCCTTCAGCCCACTAACGTGTGGGACAATCGGACTAATTCACTCTTGTTATAACTCCCTCTATCCCTCTTCCACTAAATGACTTGTCTCGTGACCTCTCGCTGATCGAGGTTTGATCCACAGTCCATTGACCTCGCTCTACCCTCAGTACAAAGTGACCCGCGTAGTCAGAAGTCAATCCAGACCGGCTAGACCGTCCAGCAGTCGCTTCATAACTCTCAGGAGACATACCATGAATTCCATTGTTCGTTTGCTCTATCCCATATTTGCCATCACCCTGATCATTTTTCTTTTCACCGCGATTGCGCCCATCGCGCCAGCACAAACCGAAACTCTTCTCTACCAGTTCACCGGCGCCCCGGACGGAGCCACTCCCTATGCCGGCCCGGCTCTGAAGGGCACCACGCTCTATGGCACAACCATGGAAGGCGGGACCGGTCCGGGAGACACCGGGTACGGCATCGCGTACGCGATCAGCACGACCACCGGCAAAGAGACGATTCTGCACACATTCACCGCCAACACCCAAGCACCCTATGACGGGGTAGAACCATTAGGGGGAGTGGCTGTTTACAACGGCAATCTCTACGGCACAACCCTCGGCGGTGGCTTATATGACGGCGAAGGCTACGGAACCATCTACGAGATAGCGAAGAGCGGCAAGAAGTACGTTGAAACCGTGATCTATGCCTTTTCCGGCGGCCTCGATGGTGCTTACCCCTACTATGTCACCCCGGTTTTCGACAAGGTCGGCAACCTCTACGGCACAACCGCATATGGCGGCTACTACGGTAACGGCGCGGTGTTCAAGCTCTCTCCCGGCGGCCAGCTGACTACGCTTCACAGCTTCTACCAGGCCGGTGGCGATGGCTACACTCCCGATGCCGGCGTGGCCTTGGACGCCAAGGGCAACGTATACGGCACAGCCCCAGGGGGTGGCGCGTACGGCTATGGCGTCCTGTACGAAATTACAGCTGCCGGCCAGTACAGCATCCTCTACAACTTTACCGGTGGGACCGACGGTGGCACACCGCGGAACGCTCTGGTGTACAAGGGCGGCAAGCTCTATGGCACTACGCAGTCAGGCGGCGCGGGCTGCACTTGGGGCTGCGGCGTGATCTTTGAGTACACCTTGGCGAAGGGCAAGGCGGCCGGCAAAGAAACCGTCCTTTACACCTTCAACGGGACCGACGGTTTGTATCCGCTGTACGGGCCACTGGTCTTCGACGCGCAGGGCAACATCTACGGCACAACGTCGGACGGCGGCCCTACGAACCTGGGGAATGTGTACAAACTCGCTCCCGACGGCACCCTCACTACTCTCTACAACTTCGACCAGCAACCGGATGGATACGCACCCATGGGAGGCGTGGCGCTTGACGCGAGGGGCATCGTCTATACGACGGGCGCCTATGGCGGCAATTACGGCGGCGAATACGGCGCCGGCACCGTGATCAAGATCACCCCATAACTCGCAATCGGGAACGCCGGCGGGCTCTCTCCGGGCTCGCCGTTCCCGCTCTGAACGCGCAAGACGAAAGAGATCATTCCACATCAGGAGACATGCTATGAACTCAATCGATTGGCACGTTAAACACTTGGGCGTGGCCGCAATCGCGCTCACCATCCTCGCCGCGACGGCACTACTCTTCACCGCGCCCATCTCCCTCGCACAGGATTCCAAAACTCCCTCCTTGCTGCCCGCACCATCCAATGGCAAAGCCATCGTCTGTATCTACCGGACGTACAGATTTACGGGTTCGTCGTCACACGACGAGCTCTACATCAACGGCACGCATCTTGCCAAGCTGCTCAACAGCGAATACGCATTCATGGAAGTGTCGGTGGGGACGGTTGTGATTTCCGGATTGCCCAAGGAGTACTACGGAAGCGTCATCATGTCCGCTGCAGCGGCCGCCAATCAGGCCCGACAGAAAGAAAACGAGCGGGCCAGGTTTGAGGCGGAGGCGGACAAAACCTACTACTTCAAATGGACGGCCGGACCCTTCGCAACTGGGATCAAGGTGGAATCTGTGGATCCTGAGAAGGGAGCAAAAGATATACGTAAACTCCATCTCTCCAAGCCCGTTGACGACAAGGAGGAAGCGAAACCAGGAACGACAGACACCGACAAACCGCCCACAAATTGAAATCGTTCCGGCTATGTGTGAGTTTTCCGCACACGCAAGAGTAAATCATTTCAGTGACCCAGGAGACCTAATATGAACTTAATCTACAAGCACGTTAAACACTCGGGCGTGGCCGCAATCGCGCTCACCATGCTCGCCGCTGTCGTTCTATTGGCCGGATTTGTAATTCCGGCGCAGGCTCAAACTGAAAGCGTGCTCTTTTCGTTCACCTATGGCCCGGAGGGCGCGTTTCCCCTAGCGAGCCCGACTCTGGTGGGCACCACGCTCTATGGCACCGCGTCCCAAGGCGGTTATAACGCTAACGGCACGGTGTGGGCAGTAAACGCGACAACGGGAAAAGAAACGACTTTGTACGAATTCCAAGCCGGCCAGAATGACGGCTATACCCCGATGGGCGCCGTGGCTTATTACAAGGGCAGCTTCTATGGCACAACCTGCGGCGGGCCGCACGGGCAAAACAACTCCCCAGGAATGATCTTCAAGCTGACGAAGAGCAAGAAGACATACGTGGAAAGCATCATCCTCTTCAACAGCGACGGCAGCAATGGTGCTTGTCCCGGCTACGTCACACCCGTCTTCGACAAGCAGGGCAATATGTACGGCACGACGTCGGGGGGCGGCGAGATCAACGGTTCGATTGTCAACGGCGGCACCGTGTTCAAGCTATCTCCGACCGGACAGATAACGACGCTTCACAGCTTCAACAACTGCGGCGTCGGTACCGACGGTTGCGTACCTTGGGCCGGCGTCACGATGGACAAGAAGGGCAATCTCTACGGTGTAACCCAGACCGGCGGCACCTCTAGCAATGGCTATGGCACGCTATACGAAATTAACGCGAGCGGCGCCTACCAGGTTCTCTACAACTTCCAGGGCGGAAACGATGGATTCTATCCCTTGGCTCCTCCTGTGCTGGACAAGAAGGGCAATCTTTACGGCACCACGGAGAATGGCGGCTCCGGCGGGTACGGCACGATCTGGGAGTTCAACCCGAAGACAGGGCAGAAGACGATCCTTTACAACTTTTCTGGTAACCCGGATGGTAGCTCTCCATGGGCCGGGGCGCTGGTCTTCGACAAACAGGGGAACCTCTACGGCACAACTTCGGGTGGCGGAGACGCCAACAGCAGCGGAACGATTTGGGAATTGGCTCCGAATGGCACGCTGACCTATCTTCACAACTTCAGCAACCAGCCCGATGGCGACCAGCCGTATGGCGGCGTGGTGTTCGATAAGGAGGGCAATATCTATACCACAACCACCCACGGCGGCACCGACGAATATGGCGCAGTGATCAAATTGACGCCGTAACCGCACTGGGTTGGCGAGATCGCCCCGGGCTTGCTACTCGTCACTTTTCCGTTTCAGCATGGAAGATTCCATCTGGTTCGGCAAAATCCGGGAGTACACCGCCAGGAATCTCGGGGAGGAGACTTCACCGCAGCGTGTCTCCTGGCTGTGGTGCCGGAGCGCGAGTGAAGGACTTTGCGCTCCGGTTTATTTGTCGGTCTCGGAATGCTGCCGAATAGGAGATGTCCCCACGTTGGGTGCGTCTTTCCCGCCGAAAAACTATGGGATCTCACGCATGAAGCCCGCGCTCTTGGTTTGATTCTTGTGCATTGGGCTGGCGACGGGGAAGGCCTACCAGCCCGAACCCACTGGCTTTACTCGTTCCACTTTCGGAACAGCAGCGCCCCGTTTGTTCCGCCGAAGCCGAAGGAGTTTGACATCGCGTATTCGAATGTCGCCTTTCTTGCCTGGTTCGGGACGAAGTCCATGTTGTCCGTATCGGGGTCCTGATTCTCCAGGTTGATGGTGGGTGGCAGAATCTGGTCGCGCAGTGCCAGCACCGTAATGCCAGCTTCCAATCCTCCGGCGCCGCCCAGGAGGTGGCCGGTCATCGATTTCGTCGAACTCACGGGAACCTTCTTGCCAAAGAGATTTCTTATCGCGTGCGCTTCGAGCGTGTCGCCGATCGGCGTGCTGGTGCCGTGCGCGTTGAGGTAGCCGATCGCATCCGGTTGGAGCTTCGCATCGCGCAGAGCATTCTGCATCACACGATAGCCACCTTCGTGCTCGGGCGCGGGCTGCGTCATGTGATAAGCGTCCGACGACGTTCCATACCCGACGATCTCCGCAAGGATCGCCGCGCCCCGCCGCCGGGCGTGTTCGAGTTCCTCCATGATCAGAATGCCTGCGCCTTCCCCAATGACGAAACCATCTCGGTCTTTGTCCCACGGGCGGCTGGCGCGGGCCGGGTCGTCGTTGCGCGTCGAGAGCGCCCGCATCGCGGCGAATCCGCCCACGCCCATCGGCGTGATGGCGGCTTCCGCGCCTCCCGCAATCATCACGTCGGCGTCGCCGTACTGAATGATCCGGTAAGAGTCGCCGATGGAATGCGCGCTCGTGGTGCAGGCTGTCGCTGTCGCTTCGTTCGGCCCTTTGGCTCCGTACTTCATCGAAACTTGCCCCGCCGCCAAATTCACGATGGCCGCAGGAATGAAGAAGGGAGAGATTTTGCGCGGGCCCCCTTCGAGCAGGGCGCGGTGTTCCCGCTCGATCACGTCGAATCCGCCAATGCCCGAGCCAATGTGCACGCCGACGTGCTCGGCGTTTTCAGGCGTGATCTGGAGACCCGACATCTTCATGGCTTCATCCGACGCGGCCAGCGCGAAGTGGATGAAACGCCCCATCTTCTTGACTTCTTTTTTCTCGATGAATTTGAGCGGGTCGAAGTCGCGGACTTCGGCAGCGATCTGACAGGCAAAGGCGGAAGCGTCAAATGCGGTGATGCGCCCAACGCCGCTCTTCCCGGCTAACACCCCCTCCCAGACTTCAGCAGTCGTGTTGCCGACACCGCAGAGCAGGCCGATGCCTGTGACTACGACGCGCCTTTCCCGGTTGTTCTCCAAACTATTTTCCCGCCTTGGCGTGCTTGCCGATGTAATCGATGGCGTCGTTCACGGTGCGGATCTTCTCCGCGTCCTCGTCCGGGATTTCGATGTCGAAAGCCTCTTCGAAGGCCATGACTAGTTCGACGGTGTCGAGCGAATCGGCGCCGAGGTCGTCCACAAACGACGCGCTGGGAGTGACTTCGCCTTCGTCCACCCCTAATTGCTCTACGATGATCTGCTTCACTTTTTCGTCAACAGCTGCCATGTTTCCTCATTTCTCAATCTGGAGTCGCGCGGCCGGGCCGGCGTTTTACGACTGCATTCTGCTCACACGTTTAGATGATGAAATCGAAACCAATAGTCTAAAAGGGATTGGGAAAGTATGCAAAGGGGGAAAGCTGTCAGCTCTCTGTCGTCACTTCTCAGTAAAGGCGGGCGTTGGGCTTTCGGCTCTAGCCTCTCGGAGTAGAACGCCAAGAAGCCGCGGCCAAGAATCGAAAGCCGAAAGCTCGGCGCCCAAAGCCCAATGCCGAAAGCCCACTACCCAAAGCCCAATGCCCACTACTTCGAGTACTCATCCCTCAACACAGTCTGCCGGCTGGTCATTGGAATTGCTTTCCCTTCGATGTACACCTGTTTCACATCAGTCTTCACGTCCAGCGGATCGCCGTTAGCCAGGACCACATTCGCGGTTTTGCCTACGTCAAGCGAGCCGAGTTTGTCCTCCACGCCCCAGATTTCGGCCGCGTTCAGCGTCACTGCTTTGATCGCTTCGTCGTAGGGAAGTCCAAATGCCGTCGCGAATCCGGCCGCGTCGGGCAGGTTGCGCACATTGTGGGCGTCGTAGGAGGCGAAGGCGATCTTCACTCCGCGCTTGTAGAGCTGCGCTGGTAGGCTATAGACGGCGTCGTAACGCTCGTCTTCTTTCGGAGCCTCATAGATTGGACCCACGATCACCGGCACGTGCAGACTGGCCACGTAGTCGAGCACTGGCTGCGAGTGGCTGATGTGGTTGAGCACGAACTTGAGATGAAACTCATTGGCGAAGTTGACGATGGTCTCAAGGTCGCTCGGATTCTCGGCGGCAAGGACGATTGTCTTCTTGCCGTTGAGATACGGTAGCAGCGCTTCCAGCTTCAGATCGCGTTTGGGAGCGAGCGGCGGCCCCTTTTTCTCCTTGTTTTTCTCTTCACTCGCATTCGCAGCTTCCGATTTCTTGCGCTCGTACTCCGTCCACTTGGCATCGTAGTCTTTCGCGTCGAGAAACGACTGCCTCATCTGCGCGATCAATCCCATGCGAGTGGAGGGAAATTTGCGCTTGTCGAATCCCCCCTTATTGCGGCGCTGGTCGCCGGTAAAGTTGATCGGCATAGCGATGTCGCGGATGAGCAACATCTGTTTGGCGTCGCGTCCGGCGAGCTGGATGAAAGAATCCTGCCCGGGAATCGTGTCCTGGCTTTCGGGCGCGACGATGGCGTTGGTGATGCCGTTGAGGCGGGCCACCGGAATAAGCGCCGACTCCGCGTGAAATGCGTCATAAACGTGCATGTGCGGCATGATCTCGTCGCTCATCTCGACGAGATCGTTGGTCATCGGTTCGGAAGAGATCTCGGTCAGGCCAAGCTGCGTCTCCGAGTCGATGAGGCCGGGATAAATAGTCATGCCCGTCGCGTCTACCACCTGCGCGTTCGCTGGAATGGCAATGGAAGCTGCCGGGCCAACGGCGATGATCTTGTCGCCCTCCATCACCAGTACGCCATTCTCGATAGTGCCGTGGGTGACCGTCAGCAGCTTTCCGCCTTTGAGAGCGATGGGGTTTTGCCCATAGACAACCGAAACGGCCACCAAAATTGCCATTCCGAGCGCTGCCAGGAATCTGCATTTGGCAGCCCGCTGAGAGCCGATGGCTGACGGTCCGGCACTGAATCCTTGGAGCTTGGAGCTGAGAGCTTGGAGCTTCATTACTCGCCCTCCTTATAGTGTGTCGTCCCCAGCCCGGGCAACGAACGGTCGAAATAAACTTCCCCGTCGATCAGGACTTTGTTCGGCACGCCGGTGGTGGAGAGCGGGTAGCCGTCCCAGATAACGAGGTCGGCGTCTTTGCCAACCTCGATCGAGCCCACGCGGTCGTCGACCCCGACGATCCACGCGGGGTTGATGGTGATCATCTTCAATGCCTCTTCTTCGGTTGCGCCGCCGTAGCGTATGATCTTCGCCGCCTCCTGATTCAGGCGGCGGGTGTAGTCTTCGGAATCGCTCTTGATCGCGACCCGCACGCCTTTGCGCATCGCCATCACTGCGTTCCACGGGATCGCGTCCCACGCTTCCTCTTTAAAGCCCCACCAATCGGCCCAGGTGGCAATGCCGATATTGTTGGCGGCGAGCTGATCGGCAACCTTGTAGGCCTCCACTGCGTGATGGAAGGCGCGCAGGTTGTACCCAAATTCCTTCGCCATTTCCATCTCGGTAAGCATCTCGTCGGCCCGGTAGCAGTGGATCTGCACCATCAACTTGCGATTGAGCACGTCGGCCAGCGCGTCGAGCTTAAGATCGCGTTTCGGCGGAGTGGCATCCTTGTCGCCCCGCTTCACCTTATCGTTATAGGCGGCCCACTCTTTCATGTAGTCCTGAGCTTCGACGAGCGCGGCGCGCTGCACTTCGAAGTTGCCCATGCGCGTCGAGGGAAGCTGGTTGCGGTCCCCATAAACGCGCTTGGGATTTTCTCCACTGGCAAATTTGATGGAGCCGGGCGCGTTGGGGAAGAGCATCTGGTCGCGCGGATCTCCGTATTTGTGCTTGATGACGACGGCCTGGCCGCCAATCATATTGGCGGAGCCGTGCAGCAATAGGCTTGTGGTGACGCCGCCGGCGAGGGCGCGGTAGATCGCCTTGTCCTGATAGTCGAAGGCGTCTTTCATGATCATCTGCGGCGTCACCGGGCTGGTCGCCTCGTTGACGTCATCGTCGAGCGCGATGTGCGAGTGCGAGTCGACGATGCCTGGCGTGAGGTATTTTCCTTGCGCGTCGATGACGGTGGCGCTCGCGGGCGCGTTTACGCTTTGCCCGACCGCCGCGATCTTGCCGTCCTTTATATAAACGGAGCCGTTGGGAATGTTGCCGTGCGTCGCCGTCATCACCATCGCGTTCTTGATGACGACGTCATGGTGGGCGGCGGTCTGGCCAAAAGCGACTGGAATTGTGATCGCGGCGCATAAGAGCGTCAGCGCAAGTCTGGTGAGTCGCATTCTATGAAACCTCGGAGAAGAGTTCCTGCAAGAAGTTTGGATTGTAGATGCGCGAGCGGATGAGGTCAACGTCACCCTACTTGCCGGTTCGCCACTTGCGTGGGACGATTTAAACGTGAAAACGATAGCTGCATTCGTCGTATGTTTTGGCGTGGCCTTAGGCTGTAGAGGGGAGTGCGCGAAGAATCAAGCCAGGAACGAAGCTGCGCTCATGGAACTCGAACAGGTATGGGCTGCCGCGCTTGAGCACCGCGACGCCGTCACAATCGCTTGCATGCTCGCCGAAGAATTCGAAGAGGCAGACGTGGACGGCTCGCTGCACACGCGCACTCAAGTGCTCGATCACATTCCACAGCGCAAGCCGGGATCGAACCACCTCACCGAACTCCGGGCGCACGTCGAAGGCGATTTCGGATACGTGCGCGGCCTCAACGAAGTAATCGACCCGGGCGGAAACATCCGGGCGCGAGTTCGCTTCACTGACGTCTTTACTTATCGCGGCGGCCGCTGGCAGGCGATCCTGGCGCACGAGTCGCTCCTCGGCGAGGCGAGCCGCTGATGCGCGCGGTCGTGCAGCGCGTGACCCATGCCAAGGTCACGGTCGATAGCGAAATTACTGGCGAGATCGCGCACGGGCTGCTGGTTTTGCTGGGAGTGGGCGCCGGCGATACGACCGCCGACGCCGACTACCTGGCCGACAAAATTATCGGCCTGCGCATTTTTGAAGACGACGCCGGAAAGATGAATCTCGGAGTCGCCGATGTCGGCGGAGCGGTGTTGGCCGTCTCGCAGTTCACGCTCTACGGCGATGTGCGCCGTGGCAGGCGGCCATCATTCGATGCGGCAGCCACTCCACAGCTAGCCCGCGAGCTCTACGAATATTTTGTAGCGAAGATTCGCGGCACCGGCCTGCACTGCGAGACCGGCCGCTTTCAGGCCATGATGCAGGTCGAACTCGTCAACGAAGGCCCGGTGACGATCCTTCTCGATTCGAAAAAGAGCTTCTAGTCCCAGTTCCTGGTTGCTATGTTGCACCCAAGTTTCCCTCCCGGCCCCGAACGACTAGCAACTAGCAGCCAGCAACTTTCTCAATCTCTCTCCGGCGGATGTTTCCCCGATACCGGCTTCTGATTGTCCTGATCTAGGTATTCGCGCGGACCATGATCCGAATGCGCGTTCGGAACCGGCACATCTCCCTCCGCGGTCAAGAATTCCTGTTCTGCCTCGGATGCTTCCTGTCCCATGGTTGTCGTGTAGATCGCCTCGTTCAGAACCGTTCCAGCGTTCGCTTGCGCCACCGCAAAAATCGGGAATGCCTTACCGTTCGCGAATCCTACAGAAATGTAGTCGGCTACCATGTAACCGGAAAACGTGTTGGGCAGCCACGTCACGCTCATCGGACCGGCCAGCGTCACGGGCGCGGCCCAGGTTTTGCCCGCGGTCGTTGACTGGATGAATCCCGCATAGAGCTGGCACGAACTCAGACTGCAATTGCTATTCGCGTAGGTATAGTAGGCGAGGGCGATATGCGCCTTCTTTGCCGAGGTCGCCCGATCGATCACCATCCCGGTGATGAAATGATCGACGGTGCTGGTGGTCGCATCAATGGGCACGCGCTGCACTGCCGTCCATTTTTTACCGCTGCCCGACGTGCTGTAGACGATGTCGTTTTCGGCGCAGTTCGTGCGGTACCGGCAATCGGACCACGCGACATAAACCGTGCCCTTGCCGTCGATGGCTGAGGAAATCAGGCCTCCGCTGCGCAGGTCGGCGCTCTCGTAGTGGCTGGTCTGGCTCGCTACCTCCACCGCCCTCGACCACGTCTTGCCCCCGTTGGTTGAGGTGAACGCGATCACATCGTCGTCGAAGCCGTTGATCGGCACAATCACCGTGCCGTTCGGCTTCACCACGGGCACTCCGCCGATCCCATAGTCCCTGCCCAGCGTCGGTGTCTCCTGGCTCCAGGTCATTCCCCCATCAGTCGATGTGCTCATCTCAATCAGGTCGCCCTGATCCGTGTCGTCCCACTCGGAATAACAATGGCCGTAGTACTTGCTGGTCGCCGTATTGTCGCAGACGATCCAGTTTTTGTCGGGAGAGCCCAAATTGGTGACGGCGATCGGATCGCTCCAATTAATCCCATCCGTTGAGCGGCTCACGGCCACCGACGTATTCGTGTTGCCGATTGGCAGAACCGAAATCAGCCACACGTTGTGCAGCGCGTCATAAGCGACAGCCGCATCGCTTGCTGCCTCGCTGAGACCATTTCCCTCGTAAATCGTGAGGCCGGGCAGATAGCCGTTCACCCATGTCGCTCCGCCGTCCGTCGAAGTGGCAAACCCAATGTCGGCCCCGCCTCCGCCATAAATTCTTGCCACCTGAAAGCCGGTCACGATGGTTGAGCCCCACGAGTACGCGCCCGGCTCAACTTCAGATTGATGCTGGCTGGCGGGGTCTGTAAACGTGTCTTGGCTAAGTTGGGTCAGCGCAACTTGCGCCGAAGCGAAGCCCGCGAAGATCAATGTTGTTGAGAGGATGAACGCGAACAGACGAACCGCATAGAAATGCGAGCGAGTCATTTGGTGGGACCTCCGCTTGGCTTTCGTTATGTAGTGATTGCGGCCTTCCTGGGATTCCGCAGATGCGGCAAGGAATCGGGGGAATGAGCAGGCGCTGACAAGCAGCGCTCCTGGCCGCAACTAGAGAGAGTAGTAGCGCATTGGGACAGTGTCAATGCCAAATCAGACGCGGCATTTGGCCGACTTGCGGACATAGAACAAAACGTGTTGTTGCCGCCAGGTCGGTTGCTTAATCGGACGACTGCACCTGCATGTCGTCGCCGATCCAAAGCTGCGCCGGCGACCCCTGCGTCGTACGCGTCGCGGTGACCCGGAACCCGCCGCCCGACGTTTCGACATTATAGATATAAGGAGGCCGCTCGCTGCGGATCGTCAGATAGTTGCCGCCGATCAGTTCGTCGAGCGATGCGTACTTGCCCTGGCTCGCCATGTATCCGCGCTCCGCGTTGGCGATCGAGATCAGATCGTTCTTCACACCGGTGATGTTGACCGGATCCTGCCCCCTCCCGGCCACCATCTCGGGATGATAGGTCTTAATCTGCGAGGAATAGAGATACATTCCGATGGCCAGCGTGATCACCGTTCCGAGAAAGCCGAATGCACGCATAAATCGCCTCCGATAGCTTCGATCCCTTTATTGCAGCCCGAATTATGATCACGGACAAGTGACGAGAGTGATGGAACTCGAGCGGCTAACGGGGAGTAACCTGCCCTGAGTTACTTGTGCGGCGGCGGTTGCGGCACGGGGTGCCGCTCGATCACCACGCGAGTGCGTTCGCGCGTCATCCGAATGATGCAGCCAAGGCGGTCGGGGCGCGACCGGCAGGTGTTGTCGCGTATCTGGAGCCAGTTGGTCTGGTCCGGCGAATTGATCATCCACGCCGTGCCGTTAGTGGCATAGTTAATCTGGTCGAGATAGTACGCGCCGTTCAGATCGATCTCGGCGGCATCGGCGTTCATCTGCTCGCACTGGTCAGTCGATGTCGAGGTCCCACGGATCGACGCGCAGTAGTCTTCATCATGCTCAAGCAAAAGCCTGAGCTTATTGTCGCCAATAAAGTACCGCGTCGTAACCGGGGGCACGGCGGAATCGTTAGACCACTGCCGCAGGTCGTCGGCAAACGCAGGCGGTAGCTGGCTCAGCTTGATCGCCGGTGCTTTAATTTGGCGCGAAAAAACTGTGACCGTCGGCGTGGGCTCGCCATTCGTGGGGTGGAAGTAGAAACCGCCAAGCGCGATACCTTCCTGCGTATCGATCCACATGAAACCGCGGCCGCCCAGGTAGGGCCCGCTCCGTCCGGAAATGACCACGTAACGGTTGTCGCGAACCTGTACCGGGATGGTTGATCCAGCGATCACTTTTTCGAGGGCGTCGGCTAGCATGATGTCCCAGCCGTAGTGGAACATGCAGTCTGGAATCACGGAGTGCATCAGCTTCCGGTATTGCTTATCGCGAATAACGTCGCCCGAAGCCGCTCCGGCGTAATGATTGAGGAATAGAAGCTGGCCGGAGGGGATCGGTTTCTGAAAGATGGCCTTGTCGTAACTCGGGAGTGGCCTGGCATCAGGAGCGGCTGCCGCTTGCGCCACTGCGTTCAGCGCGAGCGAGACTCCGACAAAAGCAAGAACGAGAACATCGAAGGGCAAACGATGCGGCGCTCGAAAGGATGGCATACCCCGTGGCCTCCTTTAGCAAAGAATCGCACGATTGTACTGCCGCCCTCCGCTTTGACGAAACAAATTGTTTTGTATTTTTTCGTAACTTGCGATGCTGGAAACGAGCCGCGCGGCTCTCTTTGTAGTAATGTTTCCGGTTGGCCACTTGCACACCGTCTTCGCATCTCGCGCTGTTGCCTCCCGGTAGCGCTCGGCCACATGCGGTACGAACAATACTTTCACAATCGAGGTCCAGCATGACTCGCATGGCTTGTATTTCCTGTTTGGTTCTCTCCGCGATTTTTTCTTTCACTCAGGTCGAGGCTCAATCGTCATCGGGTGCTCCAAAAGAGATTCCCGCCTTCGACGTCAACGCTATCGACAAGTCGATCGATCCGTGCGTCGATTTCTATGAGTATTCCTGCGGCACGTGGCGAAAGAACAATCCCGTTCCGCCGGATAAGTCGCGCTGGGGACGCTTTGACGAACTTGCCGACCACAACCTTTATATTTTGCGCGACATTCTGACCGAGGCCGGCAAGTCCGGCAAACACTCGCCCATCGAAACCAAGGTCGGCAATTATTACGCCTCGTGCATGGACGAGGGTGTAATCGAGAAAAAGGGTACCGTTCCGCTCCAGCCGGAACTGGCGAAGATCGAAGCTATCAAGTCGAATAAGGAATTGATCGCGCAGATCGCCTACATGCATCGCAACGGCGTGCCCGCACTCTTTGCCTTCTATGCCCAGCCCGACATGCACGACTCGCGCCAGACGATTGCGACTCTCGACCAGGGTGGCCTCACGCTGCCAGATCGCGATTACTACATTAAGGACGATGCCAAGTCAGTAGAGACGCGGCAGAAGTACGTCGAGCACGTGCAGAAAATGTTCGAGCTCGCGGGAGACAAGCCCGAAGCTGCGGCCGCCGGGGCAACAACCGTGCTCGCCCTCGAAACCAGCCTGGCACAGGCCTCGATGGATCGCACCGCGCGCCGCGACCCGAAAAATCGCGACCACAAGATGACAGTCGGCGAGATCGCCGAAGCCGCCCCGAACTTCGATCTCACCCTTTACTTCACCGATAACGGGTCGCCGAAGTTCTCATCGCTGAATGTCGGCAACCCTGACTTCTTCAAGCAGGTGAATGCCAGGTTGGATACGGCTTCGCTGGCGGACTGGAAGGTCTACCTTCGCTGGAAGACGATCAACGATATGGCCCCGGAGCTTACCAAAGCTTTTGTCGACGAAAACTTCGCCTTCAATGGCAAGTACATGTCGGGCCAGCAAGAGCTTGAGCCGCGCTGGAAACGCTGCGTCAAGTCAACCGACGGAGATCTCGGTATGGCGCTCGGCAAGCTTTATGTCGACCGCGTCTTTGGCGCCGAGGGCAAAGAGCGCACCCTGAAGATGGTGAAGTCCATCGAAAGCGCCATGCGCGACGACATCGGACAACTCACCTGGATGTCCGACACAACCAAGCAGAAGGCATACGAAAAACTGAACTCGATCGTCAACAACATCGGCTATCCCGACATGTGGCGTGACTACAGCAGCGTAACGATCAAGCGCGACGATTACGCGGGCAACGTGCAGCGGGCGACGGCGTTCGAAGTACATCGCGTCTACGCCAAGATCGATAAGCCCACCGACAAAAAAGACTGGGGCATGACGCCGCCGACGGTGAACGCCTATTACCGGTCGTCGATGAACGACATCAATTTCCCCGCTGGCATTCTGGAACCGCCCTTCTACGGCAAGAATATGGACGACGCGGTGAATTATGGCGGCATCGGTGTGGTCATCGGCCACGAACTTACACACGGCTTCGACGACCAGGGGCGCAAGTTCGATGCCAACGGAAACTTCAGCGACTGGTGGACGCCCGAAGACGGAAAGGCGTTCGAGGAGCGCGTCAGTTGCACGGCAAATGAGTATTCGAACTTCGTCACCGTGAAAGACGACAAAGGCGAGGTCAAGCTCAATGGCCGCCTCACACTTGGCGAGAATACCGCCGACAACGGCGGATTAAAGCTCGCCTATATGGCGCTGATGAATACCATCGGCAACACGCCAATTAAGCAGATCGACGGCTACACGCCGCAGCAGCGATTCTTCCTCTCTTTCGCGCAGATCTGGTGCCAGAACGTGACCGATCAGGAGGCACGCAAGCGCGCTCTCACCGATCCGCACTCGCCGGGACAGTACCGCGTGAATGGCAGCGTGCAGAACTCGGCCGCATTCCAGGAGGCCTTCGGATGCAAGAAAGGCCAGCCAATGGTCTCGGAGAACGCTTGCCGAGTGTGGTGATCGGGCTGTAGCATTGTGGAACTTTTTTTCTTGCGCGGGTGCGATGACCCGCGGAAGTTTCTTGAGGGAAATTCTTCGCCACTTGGGGTCTTGGAATTGCGGAACTCTAGATTCGGCGCGCTTCGATGTGCGCTCGCTGTCGTGTTTGCCATCGCTTCGCTGGCGGCTTCGGCCCAGTCCGTTCCACCCGAGCTGTTCAACGGCCTGAAATGGCGGCTGATCGGACCTTTCCGCGGCGGCCGCGCCGTTGCGGTCGCGGGCGTGCCCGGCGATTCCACCACGTTCTATTTCGGCGGCGTCGACGGCGGAATCTGGAAGACGACCAACGCCGGGGTCACGTGGTCGCCGACCTTCGACGGCCAGCCGATCGCCTCGATTGGCGCGCTCGCCGTTGCTCCCTCTGATCCCAACATTATCTATGTGGGCACCGGCGAATCCGACATCCGCTCCGACCTCTCATCCGGCAACGGCGTCTACAGATCTTCCGACGCGGGTCGCACCTGGACCCACCTCGGCCTCGAGGATACGCGTCAGATCAGTCGCATTGTGATCGATCCGCGAGATTCACAAACTGTATACGTCGGCGCACTCGGCCACGCCTATGGACCTAACGCCGAGCGCGGCATTTTCAAATCGACTGACGGCGGAGCTCATTGGACGAAGTCTCTCGATCTTGGGCCCGAGACCGGCATTGCCGATCTCGCGGTCTGCGCCTCGAATCCGAATTTGCTCTTCGCGACCGCGTGGCATAGCCATCGTCCGCCGTGGAGCACCTACGCTCCGATTGATGGTCCCGGCGGCGCGCTTTATCGCTCGCTTGATGCTGGCAAATCCTGGGCCCGCCTCAATGGCATCGGCCTGCCGGCTGGCGATTGGGGACGCGCCGGAGTTGACGTGGCGCACAATGGCCGTCGCGTCTACGCGCTGATTCAAGCCGCGATTCAAACTTCAGGGCAGTCGGCTCAGTCAAAGCAATCGGGACTCTATCGCTCCGATGACGGCGGCGACACCTGGACGCTGGCAAATAGCGATTCACGTCTCACCAGCCGCGCTTGGTATTTCACCGGCGTCACCATCGATCCGCAAAATCCCGACGTCGTCTACATGCCGAATGTTGCGCTCTATCGCACCGAGGATGGCGGCAAGACAATCTCAATCGTGCGCGGCGCTCCCGGCGGCGACGACTATCACCAACTCTGGATTGACCCGAAAAATTCTTCCAGCATGGTGCTCGCTACCGACCAGGGTACATCGATCAGCCTCGATCGCGGCAAGTCGTGGAGCAGCTGGTACAACCAACCCACGGCGCAGATTTATCACGTAACCACCGACAATCAGTTTCCCTACGTCGTCTACGGCGCGCAGCAGGATAGCGGCAGCGCGGCCGTCTACAGCCGCACCGATCACGGCCAGATCACGCCGCGCGACTGGTTCCCGGCCGGGGGCAGCGAGAGCGGCTACATGGTGATCGATCCCGACGACCCCAACATTGTTTATCTCAGCGGAACCTACGGCTCAGTCTCGCGCTTCAACCGCAAAACCGGCTTCAGCCAAGACATCACGCCGTGGCCCGTTCAAACCTTCGATTCCGAAATCAATCAGCGAAAGTATCGCGCGCCGTGGACGCCCGTGTTGGTGGGCTCGGGAGCCGACCCGCACGCACTGTTTTTCGGAACGCAATACGTGATGAAGACTGTCGACGGCGGCCTGCACTGGGAGACAATCAGCGGGGATCTGACCGGAGCGGATGCGGCTTCGAAAGTATTCGCATCGGAAGCGCCGTCAATCGAAGAAGCAAAGCGCGCCGGATACGGCGTTGTCTCGACCATCGCGCCCTCGCCACTCAATGCCGATGTGATCTGGGCCGGCAGCGATACCGGCCTGATTCACCTAACCCGTAACGCTGGAAAAACGTGGAAAGACGTGACTCCGCCGGGACTCAGTGCATGGAGCGCGGTTTCACTGATCGAGGCTTCGCATTTCGATCCCGCGACGGCCTACGCGGCGGTGAGCCGCAGCCGGCTCGACGACCAGGCGCCATATATCTACCGCACGCGTGACTATGGCGCCACCTGGCAGCAGATTGAGCAAGGAATCGCACCGTCTTCATTCGCCCGCGCGGTGCGCGAGGATCCCCAGACCCGCGGCTTACTTTTCGCAGGCACTGAACTCGGTGCCTACGTTTCATTCGACGACGGCGATCACTGGCAACCGCTGCAACTTAATCTGCCCGCATGTTCGGTTCGCGATCTCGCCATTCACGGCGACGACCTGATCATCGCCACCCACGGCCGATCGTTCTGGATTCTCGACGACATCGCTCCGCTGCGGCAGGCGCGCGATGCGGCAAAAGCAGATGGCGCATGGCTCTACAAGCCTGAAGTCGCAGTGCGCATCGACAACGACACGTTTGTCGGCACGCCGCTCCCGCCCGAGGAGCCAACTGCCGAGAATCCTCCGAGCGGCGCGATCATCGATTACTTTCTTCCGGTGCCCCCCAAAAAAATCACGCTTGAAATTTTTGACGCACAACAAAACCTGGTGCGGAGATACTCCTCGGTCGATCCCCAGCCGAACCGGGCTCCCGGCGCAATCGCCGATCGCTGGTTTGCCCAGCCCGAAATTCTCGCGACTGCGGCCGGTATGCATCGCTTCGTGTGGAATCTTGTCTGGGGCAATCTGGATGTCGGCGGCGGCGATTCGCGTCCGCCGACTCCGCCAAAAGCGATCCCCGGTACATATCAGCTGCGACTCACCGTCGACGGCCAGTCCAAAACGCGGCCCTTACAGGTGGTGATGGATCCACGCTCGCCTGCAACGGCGGATATCCTGCAAAGGCGCTTTCATCTTGCGCAACAGGTTTATCGAGAGGCGATGGCCGCCCGCCAAACCATCGCAGAGATCAAGGCTGTGCAGAAGCAACTGGCCGAGATCGAGAAAGAGTCGGCGAACCATCACGCCGATCTAAAGGCGGACCTTACCAGCGCCGACGCCATCCTTAATAAGATGATTGCCGCAAAGCCGGTTGGTTCGGAGCACAACCTAAACCTGCAAGACGCCGCGCTCAATCTTGCGTCAGCTCTGCGCGTGGTCGAAAGCGGAGACCGCGAAGCCCCCGCCGGAGCGCTGGCGGTTTACAAGGAGGCCAGCGAACAGGTCAAAGCGCGGACCGCCGAGTGGGCGGCATTCCAGCACACGACACTCCCGCAATTGAACGAGAGGCTGCACTCCGCGGGCCTTGGCATGATTACGGTCAACGTAAAGTAATTGAGCCGACCGCGATTCGCGATCCGCAGCGATCCACTCGTTTTCAGTCCGTGCCGCCCACCCAACCACTAGCCCTGATTTCTCATCCAAGCACCCGTTTGAGAAATACCAGCTGGATTTGTCTGCCTCGAATTTGATCGGCTGGCCTGGGCGTTCCCGCCACTTCATCTGACTCCTGGGTCTGGCCGCGTCAAGTGCCCTACGTACTCATTGGCACAACTTCTCAAAGCGGACGAAGCGCGTATCGATCGGCCATGAGCGAAAAGCCTGAGTTCTGGCGCGGGTGGCGGGAGCGGATGTCGGCGCTTCGCAACGTCCCGGCTGTCCTGCGTTTCGTCTGGGAGTCGGGCCGCGCCGTTGTCACCCTCGGCTTGGTCGCGCGCGTCGTCGCCGCCCTTCTTCCTCCAGCGCTCTTCTGGGTGTCGAAGCTCATCATCGACACGATTTACCGTATTCTCACCACGCATCAATCCGCCGGCTCGCGTTTGTGGTGGCTGGTCGCGCTCGAGTTCGGCATTGCCGTCGTTATCGGCATGCTCGGCCGCGGTATCGATTATCTCGACGCGCTGCTCGCCGGAAAATACATGCACCACATCAGCGTGCGCGTGATGGAGCATGCCGCCAGCCTCGACCTGCTCGCCTACGAAGATCCTGTTTTCTATGACCGCCTCGAACGCGCGCGTGTCCAGGCCACCGACCGTCTCTACATGATTCAGGCCATCGGACGACTGGTGCAGCAGGTGATCACCACCATCACACTTTCGATCTCCATTATGTTTTTCTCGCCGTGGCTGTTGCTGTTGCTAATAGTCGGTGTCATTCCGGCATTCGTTGGCGAAACCCACTTTGCTTTTCTCGGCTATGCGAAAAATTTCAGGCAGACTCCGGTCCGCCGCCAGCTCGACTACCTGCGCATTCTCGGGGGCAGCAAGGAAGCCGCAAAAGAACTTAAACTTTTCGGCCTTCAGGATTTCCTCGCCCGCCGCTTCAACAACCTTTCGACCCAAGTCTATGAAGAAGATGTCGCGCTTGCGCGGCGCAAAGCGGTCGTCGGATCGTTTCTCTCTGCCATCGGCACTGCCGGCTATTACACCGCCTACATCTTTGCTGTTTGGAAGACGGTCTCCGGCGTCTTTAGCTTCGGCACCCTTACTTTCCTCGCCAACGCGATTCGTGACGCCAGTTCGAATCTGCAACAAACCTTCTCCACACTCTCGACGATCGCCGACCAGGCTCTCTTCATGACCGATCTGATTGCGTTCTTCGAGATGCGTCCGTCGATTGTCTCGAAGCCGAATGCACTGCCCGCTCCGCGCCCCATTCGCCACGGTTTCGAGTTTCACAACGTTTCATTCCGCTATCCGGGCGGCGGAAGGCTCGTTCTGAACCAGCTCAATTTCTCCCTCCGTCCCGGCGAACGCATCGCGCTCATCGGCGAAAACGGCGAGGGCAAAACCACCATCGTCAAACTTCTCTGCCGCCTCTACGACCCGGCCGAAGGCCAGATTCTGCTCGACGGAATCGATCTGCGCGAATACGACCTCGAGGATCTCTACCGCGAAATCGGCGTCATCTTTCAGGACTTCATGCGCTATGAGATGACAGCGCGCGAAAACATCGCCGTCGGCCGCATCGAGCAAATCGGCAATCTCGATCTCCTCAAACACTCCGCCGATAAAAGTCTCGCGAGTGACGTCATCGGCAAGCTTCCCGCGGGCTTCGACCAAATGCTCGGCCGCCGCTTCGATGGCGGCGTCGATCTCTCCGGCGGCGAGTGGCAAAAGGTCGCGCTCGCCCGAGCCTATCTGCGTGACGCACAGGTTCTCATTCTCGACGAGCCCACTTCGGCCCTGGACGCCCGCAGCGAATACGAGGTCTTTCAGCGCTTCGCCGAACTCACTGCCGGAAAAATGGCGCTCTTTATTTCCCACCGCTTTTCGACCGTCCGCATGGCCGACCGCATCGTGGTGCTCGAAAACGGACGCATCGCCGAAGAGGGCGATCACGACGCATTGACTAATCTCGGAGGCCGCTACGCCGAAATGTTCGAGCTACAGGCCGCGAGTTACCGGTAATCGAATGCAATTCATCCGGATCATTCTTGATTCAGCAAGGATCGGCCAGTAAGTATGCGACCCGAAACCCAGATCGAAAGCTTTATAGAAGAAGAACGGCAGGCATCGGCGCCGGTCAGCGCCACCCAGCACGAATCGCTTCACCAGGCGGCGATTCGGCTTGCCGAGACTCTAAGCTGGCTCCCAGGCTCAACGTCATCCGACGCGCTCAAAAAACGCTGCCGCAATCTGCTCGACTCATTCAAGAGCCTGCTCGCGAGCGTCGAGCCTGCGTTTCAGAGAAATTCTTCGTCCGAAGATTTGCTCTGGCTCCGCAACAACTCGCAGCAGCTCATTTCGGCGGTGCGCATCGCCGCCAACGATCTCGAACCGCTCGGCACTCTGCCCATGGTCGCCGCAAAAGAGGAGATCCTCCCGCGCGTGGTCGCCATTGCCAAAACGTCACTCGACGAAGTCGGAACCGCGCTCACCAAACCCCGGTTCACCGAATTCTGTCTCGCCTTCGAAGAGAAAACTCCCCTGGAATATCACGAAATCGGCGCGCTCGTCCCCGCCCTCAAGCTCGTCATTCTCGAGGAAATTGCCGCGCGCGGCGGCCGCGTCGTCAAGAATCTCGCGCGCTCCGCCGACGGCGTCGTTCCCTACATTCGCGTTCTCCAGCACGTAACGCAAACTTCGTGGAAGGACGAACTCGAATCCCTGATCCCATTCGACTCGATCCTCCGCGAAGATCCCGCCGGCGTCTATGCCTCAATGGACGCAGAGAGCCGCAACATTTATCGCGAAACCGTCGCGCGCCTAGCGCAACACTCCGACCGTTCCGAAATGGAGATCGCGAAGAAGGCGCTCTCGCTCGCGCGGAAAGCGCAAAAGCGAACCTCCTTCGATCCGCGCATCGCCCTCCGCGAATCGCACATCGGCTATTACCTTGGCGCTGAAGGGATGACCGAACTTGCTCAGCGTGTCGGCTATCATCCGCCCGCCGGCGAGCGTTTGCGCGCATTCCTGCGTAAGCATCCTGACGAATTCCTCCTCGGTGGCATCGCCGTTTTCACCCTCGTCATCATCAGCATTGCCATCTGGCTACTGACCCCGGTCACAACCTCGGTCGCCCTCGTACTCCTCTCCATGCTCATTCTGGCGCTGCCAAGCTCGCAGGCCGCAGTCCAGATCATGAACTACCTCACCACAAACCTGCTGCCCGCTACCACGCTCCCCAAGATGGATTTTTCAAAAGGCGTGCCCAGCGATTGCGTCACCATGGTCGCGATTCCAACGCTCCTGCTCAACCAGGAGCAGGTGCACACGCTGATCGAAGAACTCGAAGTCCGCTACCTCGGCAATCACGACCGCAACATTCATTTCGCTATCGTCTCCGATCTGCCTGACGCACACCAGCCTGCGCCCGAAGACGACGCGCTCGTCGCGCTCTGTTCGAAACTCGTCAGCGATTTGAACGAGCGCTATGCCGCTAAGGCCGCGGGAACGTTTTTCCATTTCCATCGTCACCGCGTCTACAACCCGCGCGAGCGCGGCTGGATGGGCTGGGAGCGTAAGCGTGGCAAGCTTCTCGACCTGAACCAGTTGCTCCGCGGCCACTTTGATAGCTTCCCGGTAAAGATCGGCAATCTGTCCATCCTGCCGAGCGTTCGCTTCGTCATCACGCTGGACTCCGACACCGAACTGCCACGCGGCTCGGCGCACCGCATGATCGGTGCGCTCGCGCATCCTCTGAACCAAGCCATCGTCGATCCCGTCAGCAACATCGTCGTTGCCGGCTACGGCATACTTCAGCCGCGCGTCGGCGTCAGCGTGCAGTGCACAGCGCGTTCGCGGCTGGCCGCCATCTTCGCCGGCGAAACCGGACTCGATCCCTACACCCGCGCCATCTCCGACGTCTATCAGGATCTGTACGGCGAAGGCTCCTTCACCGGCAAGGGCATCTATGAAGTTGACACCATGTTCCAGGTGCTCTACGGTCGCTTTCCGCGCAATTCGCTTCTCAGTCATGACCTGATCGAAGGCGCCTATGCCCGCGTCGGCCTCACCACCGATATCGTCGTCATCGAGGATTATCCCTCGCACTACAGCGCCTACAACCGGCGCAAACACCGCTGGCTGCGCGGTGATTGGCAGATAGTCGAGTGGCTCACCGATCGCGTGCCTGATGAATCCGGCGCGCGCGTGCCCAATCCCATCTCGCTCGTCTCGCGCTGGAAGATCCTCGACAACCTGCGCCGTAGCCTGGTCGAGCCCGCCACCTTCGCGCTGCTCTTGTTCGGCTGGTTCGTCATGGGCCATCCCGTGCTCTGGACGCTCGCCACTATCTGCATTCTCTTCGTGCCCGCCTGGGTCGAGTCTGCTTTCGGCGTCACGCGCGCCCTTGCGGAAGGAAATCTTCGCGGGCTGCGCGATCCGCTCAGCGCGCTCTTCGCCGCAAATTTCAGCGTTTTTCTGACGCTCACTCTGCTCGCCCATCAGACTCTTCTTTCGCTCGATGCCGTTGGGCGCGCCATTGTGCGCCGCATGATCACCCGCGAACGACTCCTCGAATGGGAAACCGCCGCCGAGGCCGAACTCGGCAAGCGACTCACTCCCGTCGATCGCTATCTCAACTGGCTGCCGCTGCTCTCAGTCGCTCTGGGCGCTCTGATCTGGTGGGCTCGTCCTTATTCGCTCATTGCCGCCACGCCGATCCTCGTACTCTGGGCCTGTTCGCAGCCCCTCGCCGTCTGGCTCAACAGTTCGCCTATCGAGGCGCCGCCCGATATCACGCACAAGGACACGCTCCTGCTGCGCCGCTCCGCCCTGCACATCTGGCGCTACTTTGCCGAGTTCTCGACTCAAGAACATCACTGGCTCATTCCCGACAACGTTCAGGAGCAGCCCTACAAAGTTGCACCCAGCGTTTCGCCCACTAACCTCGGCCTTCTGCTCAATGCGCGCCAGGCCGCCGTCGAATTCGGCTATATCACCGTTCCCGAGTTCGCCGATCTCACGCGTAAGACTCTCGACACGCTCACCAGCCTTCCGAAATATCGCGGCCACCTGATGAACTGGTATGACACGCGCACGCTCGATCCGAAACCGCCGTTCTTCATCTCCTCGGTCGACAGCGGCAACCTCGTCGCCTCGCTCTGGACGCTGCGCGAAGGTTGTTTCGATCTTCTGCGTCGCCCGCTCTTTTCAAGAGCACTGGCCGAAGGCTTTCGCGATCACCTCCGCACCCTGGTGGAGTTGCGAGCGTTGCCGAAGCGCGCCCTGCTCCCCTACGAGGCCGAGTTGGAGGCAATGCTCCAAGCGGACCTCGAAGCGGTCCACGCCGAAACGGCGCATGTCGAAAAAAACGACTGGCTCACCTCGATCCTGGAATTCCCCGTCGAGGCCCTCGACGAAAAGAACCCGCGTACCCGCGATACTGCGGCATCCGCCGACATTGCATGGTTTCGCGAGCAAACACGCGCGCGAATTCAACACCTGCGCGAAGCCGTGCGGGCCTACATGCCCTGGCGCCTTCCCGAATTCGCTGCGCTCCGAGAAAAAGCCGCCGGCGACGCCAAGCACATCGACAACGATCTGCCCCTCGAGCACCTCGCCGATCTCATCAGCGAGATGGAGAATCGCCTCGAAGGCACGATGCAGGCCGCGCAAAACGGCAATCGCTCCCTTGGCATGGAGTTAAGAGCGCGGCTCTCTGCCGCGCGTGAAAATGCCCGCCACCTCGTCCACTCACTCACCGAACTCGGCCGCCATGCCCGCGAACTCGGCAATCAGATGGACTTCTCTTTCCTGCTCGACAAGCAGCGGCAACTCCTCTCCGTCGGCTTCGACGCGCAATCCGAAGAACTCGTTCCTTATTGTTACGACCTGCTCGCTACCGAGCCGCGCACCGCCGTCTTCATCGCCATTGCGAAAGAGGACATCCCGCAGGATTGCTGGTTCCACCTCGACCGCCCGTTCACCCGCGATCATGGCCGTCCCGTGCTGATGTCGTGGACAGGCACGATGTTCGAGTACCTCATGCCGACCATCTGGATGCGCAGCTATCCCAACACGCTGCTCGATCGCGGCATCAAGGCAGCAGTGCGCTCGCAGCAGCAATATGCGGCCGAAAAAGGCATCCTCTGGGGCATCTCGGAATCCGCCTCCGCCTGCCGCAACGATGCTGGCGACTATCACTACGAAGCCTTCGGCGTCCCCACACTCGCCTTACAAAAAAACGAATCCGAGCCGCTCATCGTCTCGCCCTATTCGTCGCTCCTCGCCTTGACCGCCGACCGCAAGGCCGCCCTCGCCAACCTCCAGCGCATGAATTCCCTCGGATGGTTCGGCTCTTACGGTTTCTACGAATCCGCCGATTACACCGTGTCGTGCCGCCGTTTCGGCCCGCGCTACGAACTCGTCCGCCAGTGGATGGTCCACCACCAGGGCATGAGTCTGCTGTCGCTGGCGAATTTTCTCTGCGACAACGTCGTGCAGAGCTGGTTCCATGCCGACCGCCGCGTGCAGGCCACCGAACTGCTGTTACAGGAAAAGCCAATCGCCCAGATGGCTGAGGCCTAGCACGAGCTATAGTGATCGACCAAAAGCTGCATCGAGCAAACTTAGGTCGGTCCTCTCGCAATTGACCGCTTTCCAGCTGTTTACCGGAAGTCAGGGGCGTCATAATTAAGGTCATGTCCCCCGATTTATTTGCGAAGCTTTCCAAAACGGCCTAGCATCGAATTAGTCGTGTGCTCTCCAGCCCCCGGCCCAAAAGCCCGAGGAGAGCCGTATTCGGCGCCCTGCAAACTAATTTTGGGATGGGTGGATGCCTACGTTTTCCGCTGTTTCGCCGTCAGTTTTTCCGCGCGTAGAAGAAGACCGCTACCTGGCATTATTGCGCGCCGCCAACGCCATCGCCACGGCCAGCGATTGCGAAGCCACCTCGGAGGCCGTCGTCCACAAGCTTCGCGAGGTGACTCCCTTCGATTTTCTCCATCTCGTCGCTTACGACAAAGATTCGGACCAGGCCTGCTTCTCGCTGCTCGACTCGAACGGTACGCGCATTGATGCTCCTTCCGAAGAGGTCTGTCCGCTCCACGAGTCTCCGCTTCACTACGTCCACGAATCGGGTCAGTCTCTCGTCACGCTCGACTGGAGCCAGGAAGATCGTTTTCAGAAGTACGCCGACATCCTCGCACAGCATGGCGTCGTCTCTACCTGCACTCTGCCTTTAACGCGCGGCAAGCGCCGTCTCGGTGTTCTCAGCCTCGGCCGCTCTTATCCCAACGCCTACGATGACGATGAAGTCCGTTTCCTCACCCTCGCTGCTGAGCAGATCGGTCTCGCTATCGACGCCGCCGTAAATTTCTTCATCTCGCAGCGCGTGCAGGATCAGCTCAAACTCATCCTCGACCTCACCAACCAGGTCGTTTCCAATCTCGAGTTTCACGATCTTCTCCAGGCCGCCTCCGCCAGTGTCCGCCGCGTCATGCACTGCGATGCCGCCGCCATCATGCTTGCCGATCCCGAAGGCAAGTTTCTACGTGTCCACGCGCTCGATTATCCCGACAGCCGCGGCATCTTCGGCGAGGGCTCGCTCGTTCCCATCGAAGGCACCATGCCTGGCGATTCCTTTAAAAGCGGGAAGCCGCTCGTCGTCAACCGCCTCGTGCCTGGCGAACTGGCGCCCGAAATGTATGCGAAGGCCAAAGGCGAAGGGCTGAACTCTTTCTGCGACGTGCCGCTCATGAGCAGAAATCGCCTCCTCGGCATTCTCGCGCTCGCCTGCCGCAACGAAAACGCCTTCGACGAAGACGAAGTCGCTTTCTCCATGCAAGTCGCCAACCAGATCGCCATCGGCGTCGAAAATGCCCTTGCCTACACCGAGATCGCCGAACTCAAAGATCGTCTGGCGCAGGAGAAGCTCTACCTCGAAAACGAAATCCGCGGCGAGATGGATTTTGAAGGCATCGTCGAAGGCATCATCGGCCAAAGCTCCGGCCTCAAGCACGTTCTCAACCTTGTCGAAACCGTCGCCCCCAGCGATTCCACTGTCCTGCTTCTTGGCGAAACCGGTACCGGCAAAGAGCTCATTGCCCGCGCCATTCACGACCGCAGCAAGCGCAAGGACCGCACTTTCGTAAAGCTCAACTGCGCCGCCATCCCCACCGGCCTGCTCGAAAGCGAACTCTTCGGCCATGAGCGCGGCGCATTCACCGGCGCCATCTCGCAAAAAATTGGTCGTCTCGAGCTTGCCGATCAGGGTTCACTTTTCCTCGACGAAGTCGGGGACATCCCCACCGAAATCCAGCCCAAGCTTCTTCGTGCCTTGCAGGAGCGCGAGTTCGAGCGCCTCGGCAGCGCTCACACAAAAAAGGTCGACGTCCGCCTCGTCGCCGCTACCAACCGCGATCTCGAAAAGATGATCGAGAATGGCCAGTTCCGCAGCGACCTCTTTTACCGCCTCAACGTATTCCCCATTCGTATTCCGCCCCTGCGCGAGCGCCCCGAGGACATTCCTCTCCTCGTCCGCTACTTCACGCAAAAATACGCCCGCCGCATGGAGAAGAAGATCGAATCCATCCCGACCGCCGCCATGAAAAAGCTTTCCAGCTGGCACTGGCCGGGCAACATCCGCGAACTCGAAAATCTCATCGAGCGCTCGGTCATCCTCACCCACGGTTCCGCGCTTCAGGTCCCGATCGGCGAGCTCGGCAACAATCACAACCATTCGGCGGTACAGGCAGTGCAGGCCCTCCCCGAGTCCGCCGACCGCGCCGAAATCATGCGCATCCTTAAAGAAACCAGAGGCCGGGTAGCCGGTCCCAATGGTGCCGCCGCCCGTATGGGTCTCAAGCGCACCACGCTTATCTCGCGCATGAAAAAGCTCGGCATCGACGCGCGCCAGGCTCTGTAATTCCAGAGTTCGGCAACGTTCTTGTTGAGCAAGAAGCACAAAAAACCTTCGTGCCCGTGTCTCCGCGGGGATGTTTCTCTGGCGTCTATATTCACCGCCTCTTCGTCACACTTCGACATCTGTCGAAGAATCCGTCGACACTTTTCGACACTTCAAACGTCGTCAATCACGCTTACCCGCACAATATCAATAGCTTCGCATCAAAGCCCGCTTTGGCAGTCGCCGTGCCAATACAAGTGGCATAGCAACCGAAGCCAATGTTCAAGATTTCAATCAAGGAGACGAACGGTCAGCGGAGGCTGGTCTTACAAGGCAAGCTGATTCCTCCCTGGACCGCTGAAGTGGAAGGCGCATGGCGTCACGCCGCCGAGCAACTCCGGGGCCGCAAGCTCGTCATTGACCTCAAGGATGTCACGGTCATTAGCCCCGACGGCGAAGACACGCTCTTCAGGCTCATGCGCGAGGGCGCTCACTTTGCCTGTTGTGGCGTGCTTACAAAGCATATGTTGAACCGCCTCGCGCGTCGCTGCCGCGAGGCCATCGCTGGTGTTCACGCGCCTTGTGATCACGAAGACAGCAAAGAGATTGGGGAAACCACCTGATTGTCGATTTTCCCAGATCCATACGACCACGGTTCATACGACATTCATCCAGACGACGATCGATTGAGAGGAGAAAGTTGAAGATGCTCGGGACAAATCAAATCGCACACAACTCCACCACGCACCCTAAGGCTTACGCCACGAGCGCCGACTTCTGCCGGATCTTCGAGAGTGACATGAATCGTCTTTATCTCCTCGCGTTCTTGCTGACCGCCGATCACGCACTCGCCGAAAAATGTTTTGTAGAAGGTTTGGAGGATTCGAAAAACGGCAATTTGGTTTTCAAGGAATGGGCCGAGCGTTGGGCTCGCCGCTCCGTCATCACCAATGCGATCCGCCTGGTTCGCCCGCGTCCGCAAATCGCCGTCGCGGATTCGATGCCGGGCTCGCCGTCCGACTTGCCGGTGAACGGCCAGCCCGCGCCCGAACTCGGCGCTTTGCCGCAGGTGAGCGCAGAGGACGTCGCCGTAGCCGCCCCCCACACCTTCAGCGATGAAATCGCCGCCATCATCGCGCTGCCCGCGTTTCAGCGCTTCGCCTTTGTGATCTCGGTTCTCGAAGGTTATTCCAATCGCGAAACCTCGTTGCTTCTCGACTGCTCCGTCCACGAACTCGTCTCGGCGCGCACGCACGCGCTGCAACAAATCGGAGGCCGTCCCGAGCTTCATCGCAAACTCGCCGGCATCGACGCAACCGAAACCGCTCTTGCCAACGCGGGAGCGGCTTACGCCAAGGAAGTGATGGCGCACCTCGCCGCTCCCGCGTAACGCTTTTGCAGGGCGGTCCCGTTCTGCGGTTTCAGATTTTGGGTGGCGCAGCGCTTTCGGCGCTGCGATGGAGCGATTTTATTTTTCATCGGCGGCTTTAGCCGCCGAGGGTGAGGATGGCAAATGAAAGACCAAAAACGTTCTGGGAAATCCCACTTCAAAAATCATCTCGCTCTCGCAGCCGCGCTGCTCGCCATGACTGCGAGCGTTGCTTGCAGCAAGGGTAACGTTCAGGCCGCGCCCGCTATGCCCTTGCCGCTGGTCACCGTAGTCAAGGCGCAGGCTCAGGACGTCCCCCGCTATCTCGACGAGATTGGCCACAATACTGCCTTCGAATCGGTTACAGTGACGCCGCAGGTCGCGGGCCGCATCACGGAGCGCCATTTTCAGGACGGCGAAAATCTCGAGAAGGGCCAGCTTCTCTTCGTAATCGATCCGCGCCCCTACAAAGCCCAGGTCGATGCCGCGCAGGCATCACTCGCGCAAGCTAAAGCCGCGCTCGATCTCGCCAGGATTCAGTTCGCGCGCGACGAAGAGGTCATCGGCGAGCACGCTATCTCCAAGCAAGATTACGACACGAAGAAAAATGCCGTCGATGTCGATCAGGCGTTAGTCGAGTCCGCCGACGCCGCGCTCGAAACGGCAAAGCTGAACCTCGAGTACTGCTACATCCACTCGCCCATCAATGGCCGCGCCGGTGCGCGTCTCGTCGATGTCGGCAACGTGGTGCAGGCCAACTCGACTTCGCTGCTCTCCATCGAGCGCCTCGATCCTATCTACGCTAACTTCACCATCACCGAAAGCGATCTGCCCGCCGTCCAAAAGCAGATGTCCGCCGGCAAAATGACCGCCGCAGTTCGTCTCCCCTCCGAGCCTGAAACCGCCGCTCGCATTGGCCGCGTCGAGTTCCTCGACAACTCCGTCCAGAACGGCAGCGGCACCGTCAACCTCCGCGCCACGCTCACCAACAACGATCGCCACTTCTGGCCCGGCCAGTTCGTCGACGTCAAGCTTGTGCTCTCCACTGAAAAAAGCGCGGTGCTGATTCCGAATCAGGCCACGCAGATCAGCCAGCAGGGCCCGTTTGTCTATGTCGTCAAGAGTGACGACACCGCCGAACTTCGCCCTGTACAGCTCGGCCAGCGCCAGGGCGACAACGTCGTCGTCACCTCCGGTGTCTCGCCAGATGAGCGCGTTGTCCTCGCCGGACAAATGCTCATCCGTCCCGGCGGCAAGGTGCACGTCGCCGGTGCAGCTCCCGCCGAACCCGCCTCCAACGCCGATAGCCAGGTCAGAGCCAAGCAGGGAGGCCAGTCGTGAATTTGTCTGAAGTCTTCATTCGTCGTCCAGTCATGACCGTCGCGCTGACGGTCTCCGTCTTGCTCTTCGGCCTCTTCGCGTTCACGCGCCTGCCCGTTAGCGATCTGCCCGCCATCGACTACCCAGTCATTCAGGTGCAGGTCAACTACCCCGGCGCTACGCCGGAGACGATGGCCAACAACGTGGCCACGCCGCTCGAGCGCCAGTTCATGCAGATCCCCGGCCTCGAGCTCGTGACCTCGAACAACCTCCAGGGTCATTCCAGCTTCGTCTTGCAATTCGATCTATCGAAGAGCCTCGACGGCGCAGCTACCGACGTTCAAGCCGCGATCACGCGAGCCCAGGGCCAGTTGCCCGTCGATCTCCCCAGCCCTCCCACCTTCACCAAGACGAATCCCAATGATCAGCCGATCATGTACATCGCCATCGTCAGCGACACGGCGACCGAGGGCCAGCTTTACGACTATGCCAATACGCAGATCGGTGAGCGCATCAGCATTCTTCCCGGCGTGAGCCAGGTTTCTATTTTTGGAACCCAATCGGCCGTGCGCATCAAAGCCGACCCCTCCGCCATGGCGATGCGCAATATCTCTCTCGAAGATCTCACCAATGCGGTCAAGAACGGTACCTCCTATACCGGCGCCGGACAATTCGATGGTCCGCATCGCAGCTTCCTGGTGCAACCGCAAGGACAGCTGACCACTGCCGACCAATACAACAATCTGATCGTGGGCAACACCAACGGCGCCCCGATTTACCTGAAAGACGTCGCGGCCGCGAAACAAGGAGTGCAGGACGAGCGCATCGACATGCGGGTCTGGGTTCGTGGCTACCATCAACCGGGCGCCAACGTCTTCATCGGTGTCTTTCGTCGCGCCGGCGTAAATGCGGTCGAAGTCGCCAAGTCGGTGCGCGACATGCTGCCATCGATTCAAGCCCAACTTCCCGGTTCCGTTCTGCTCTTTACGGCCTATGACCGCTCCCAGACCATCGTTACCGGCATCGACGACGTTAAGACCACGCTCTATCTCGCATTCGTGCTCGTGGTCATGGTCATCTTCGTCTTCCTCGGCCGCGCCACCGACACGTTGATCCCCGCTGTCGCCTTGCCCCTCTCGCTCCTGCTGACCTTCATCTTCATGAAGCTCTTCGGCTACAGCCTCGACAACCTTTCGCTCATGGCGCTCACTCTCGCCATCGGCTTTCTTGTCGATGACGCCATCGTCTTTCTCGAAAACACGGTTCGCCTGATGGAGGGCGGCCTCAACGCCTTCGACGCCTCCATCCAATCGGCCAAAGAAATCAGCTTCACCATCTTGGCCATGACGCTCTCGCTCGCCGCCGTCTTCATCCCGCTCGTCTTCATGAGCGGTCTGATGGGACGCATCTTCCGCGAGTTTTCCATCACCATCGTCATTTCGATTCTTGCCAGCGGTATCGTCTCCCTCACGCTCACGCCGCTGATGACCGCGCGCCTGCTGACCGATCGCGGCCAGGGCGCTAAGAAGACCTGGATGGAGCGCGTCTTCGGCGCTATCGAGCATCGCGTCCTCGATATCTACGGACGCCAACTCTGGTTCTTCCTCCGCCATCGTTGGATCTCCGCCGCCATCTGGGTCGTCTGCCTCGCCGGCACTGGCTATCTCTTCTATGTCGTGCCCAAGGCGTTTCTGCCCGTCGGCGACAGCTCCTTCATTCGCGGCATCCTCGTCGCGCAAGAAGGCACCTCGCCCGATCAGATGCACCGCCTCCAGACGCAGGCTGAAAACATCATGCGGGCCAATCCCGCCGTCCGCAGCACTTTCACCATGAGCGGCAATGCCGCCTTCCTCGGTTCGAACCAGGCCTTCCTCATTGCCTTCCTCAAGCCGCCATCACAGCGCGCGCCCATTCAGCAGGTTGCGGGCCAACTCATGGGTGGAATCGCCACCACGATTCCCGGCACAATCGCATTCTTGCAGCCGAACCCCGCGCTCGAAATCTCCACCGGCGCCACTTCCAACGCCCAAGGCCAATTCGCCTATGCGCTCAGTGGCATCGATCCCAACGAGGTCTACGCAACTGCTGAAAAGATGATGGCCAAGATGCACCAGTATCCCGGCTTCCTCTTCGTCAATTCCGATCTCTACAATCACACGCCCAACCTCCAGGTCGATATCCTCCGCGATCAGGCCAAGCTCTACGGCGTCTCCGAGACGCGCATCCTCACGCTTCTCCACGATGCCTACTCGCAAAACTACAGCTACCTGATCAAGAAGCCCACCGATCAATACCAGGTCATCCTCGAGGTCGCCGACGACAAGCGCTCCTCGCCCGATGACCTCAGCAAGCTCTACATCAAGAGCGACGACGGCCAGCGCATGATCCCGCTCAGCGCCGTCACCAGTTGGCATCCGGTCATCGGACCGCAAGCCGTCAACCACATCAACCAATTCACCAGCGTGACCATGTTCTTCAACCTGAAACCCGGCTTCGCCATAGGTCCCGCCACAAACTACGTCGAAAACACGGCCAAGCAAATTCTTCCGCCGAGCGTGCAAGGCGCGCTCCAAGGCGAAGCGCTGACCTTTCAGAACACGGTCCACGACCTCGCCATCCTCATGCTCGTCGCCGTCTTCGTCATGTACGTGATTCTCGCGATCCTCTACGAGAGCTACCTGCATCCGATCACGGTTCTCTCTTCGCTGCCGGTCGCACTCCTCGGAGGCTTGCTCACGCTCTGGCTCTTCGGCGCTGAAGCCTCGCTCTACGCCTACATCGGCATGTTCATGCTGATGGGCATCGTCAAAAAGAACGGCATCATGATCGTCGACTTCGCCGAAGCCCGCGTCCGCCAGGGCATTCCCGACGACCAGGCCATTCACGACGCGAGCCTCGAACGCTTCCGCCCCATCATGATGACTAACGCGGCCGCGCTCCTGGGTGCAATGCCGATCGCGTTGGGCTACGGCGCAGACGGTTCCTCGCGTCGGCCGCTGGGCTTAGTGGTCGTTGGAGGTCTGATCGTCTCGCAGTTCATCACCCTCTTCGTGACGCCTGCGATCTATCTCTACTTGGAAGAATTTCAGGAGAAGGTCCTCGACCGCTTCTCCTTCTTCCGCAGCCCGCGCGAGCGCGAACGCGCCCGCATGCCCGAGCCGAGCTTCGCGCTCCAGCAAGGCCAGGGAGACTAAGGACAAGAAGGCCAAGGGGACCAACGAGACTAGACGTGATCAAAGGGTTGCCAGGGAGCGGGGAGCAAACATGCTCGCGTGGGGACAGCCGCCCTCGGCTGTCCAGCGGAGCAAAGTTTCGCAGCTGCTAGTCAGCTTTTGGGTGGCGCTGCGCTTCAGCGCTGCGATTCACCGCCACATATCGATGAGCGGCTTTAGCCGCTGAGGAAGGTTATCTGTCATGCTTACTTACCTCCAACGCGCAATTGTCCCGCTAGCTCTAGCCGCTACGCTAGGCTGCGCGGTCGGCCCAAACTACAAGCGCCCAACCGTCGACGTTCCGGGAACCTATCGCGGCGCGCAAGCCGAGGAGCATCCCGCGGAGATGCAACCCGCGCGGTCGCAATCCGCCGCGCAGCGACCTGGGTCAACGCAATCAACCCAATCCCTCGGCGAAGCCAAATGGTTCGAGGTCTTCCAGGACCCCGAACTCCAATCCCTCATCCGCACCGCGCTCCAGAACAACTACGACCTCCGCATCGCTGCCACGCGCGTCCTCGAAGCCCAGGCGCAACTCGGCATCACGCGCGCCAACCAGCTTCCCACGCTCAGCGGCGGAGGCAACATCACCAGTCAGCAGAGCCCACAGCTAGGCCCAATTCCCGCCTACGAACTTACTCAGGGCCAGGTCACAGCCTCCGCTGCCTGGGACCTCGACTTCTGGGGCAAGTATCGCCGCGCCACCGAAGCCGCGCGTGCCAACCTGCTCTCCACCGAGTGGGCGCAGAAAGAGGTCATGAGCGCGCTCGTGGCGAATCTTGCGACCGCCTATTTCCAGCTTCGCCAGTACGATCTCGAACTCGAGATCTCGCGCCGCACGCTCGCCTCGCGCCGCGACTCGCTCCATCTCACGCAGACCCTCGAGCGGCACGGCATCAACTCACTCCTCGACGTTCGCCAGTCCGAGCAACTTGTCTTCACCGCCGCCACCGAAGTTCCCGACCTCGAGCGTCAGGTCGCGCAGCAGGAGAACGCCATCAACATCCTCCTCGGCCGCAATCCCGGAGACGTTCCCCGCGGCCTCAAGCTCACCGAGCAGCCGCACGCGCCCGAAGTTCCCGCCGGAATTCCCTCCGCGCTACTCGAGCGCCGTCCTGACATTCGCTCCGCCGAAGCCAATCTGATCGCGGCCAACGCCCAGATCGGCGTCGCCCGCGCCGCCTACTTTCCCGACATCGCTCTCACCGCCAGTGCGGGCTACGAGAGTTCCAAGCTAGCCGATCTCTTCCAGGGACCAGCGGGCATCTGGAACATGGCTGCAAGTTTGACGCAGCCCATCTTTCAAGGCGGACGCCTGAAGAACAACGTCCGCTACACCGAAGCCGAGCGCGACCAGATGGTCCTCACGTATCAGCAAACAATCCAGGGAGCGTTCCGCGATGTCTCCAACGCCCTCATTGCCTACCGCAAAAACCAGGAAACCAGAGCCGAGCAGGAGCACCTGGTAGAATCCGCCCGCGACGCCGCAAGACTCTCAGAGGTTCGCTTCAAAGCGGGCACTACCGACTACTTGGAGGTACTTACCAACGAAACCAACGCCTTCTCCGCCGAGTTAGCTCTTGCCCAAGCGCAAGGTAACGAACTCATCGCGCTGGTGCAGTTGTATCAAGCGTTAGGCGGAGGCTGGCAGTAAGAACTTGAGCTCTGCCCGACTGTTGTGTGATCCCTCGGTCAATCTAGCTTCGTACAAGCATCGGTGCGATCGTGTGACATCAAACCTTCATATCTCAGGGTAACCCCCGAGATCCCGTGCCGGACGCGGGTTCCGGCTTCGACGTCCCTGGATCAAGGCAAACCCTTCGTACTTCTCCGCACCAAAGCAGTCGTCTCCCAAGTTTGATCTTCGTGGAGATAGACGCCGCGTCGCTTCGTCGGTCCGCGGCTTAATTAGGAGGGCGATATGCCCGCCGGTCGCCGCTGGCTACTCGCGATCTCAACCTCTGCCTTTTCCCTTTCAGCTATAATCGCCAATCTTGGTTGCGGGGGCACGTCTTCTGTTGCGCCTAAGACCCTGAAGTCGGTTTCGGTATCGCCCAGTTCGGCCACCATTGCGCTTGGGGGAACCGTGCAGTTTGTCGCTACGGCGACCTATAGTGATGGCTCGACGGCCACTGTGACCTCCGAAGCGTCATGGTCCGCATCGCCCGCTTCCATCGCCAACGTCAACGCCAGCGGACTCGCCTCCGCCGCCAGCCCAGGCGCGACGGTTATCAGTGCCGTATATAACGGAATCACTGGCGCTGCCAATCTGGCGGTTTCGCCGCCCACTCTTGTCTCGATCGCCGTCGCTCCCGCCTCCGGCGCCACCCAAGTGGGAAGCACACTTCAGTTCGCCGCCACCGGCACCTATAGCGACGGATCAACCACGGATATCACTTCAAGCGCCAGTTGGGTCACAGTAGACTCCACCATCGCCACCATCGACCCCTCCGGGCTCGCTACCGGCATCGGCGCCGGAACCACCACCGTCACCGCGTCACAGAGCAATGTAAGCGGCAACGCATCCCTCACTGTCACTGCGCCTCCGCCCGTTCTGCAAAGTGTTCTCACCTGGCACATGGATGGCCAGCGCACAGGCCTCAATGCCAATGAGCTGTTATTGTCCCCCGCTTCCGTCAACACCAAAAACTTTGGAAAACTGTTTTCCTATTTGGTCGACGGCTACCTATATGCCCAGCCTTTGCTAGCCTCGAACCTCAACGTGAAAGGCATCATTCGCAATGTAGTTTTCGCTGCCACCGAATACGACAGTGTCTTTGCCTTTGACGCGGACAACTTCGGCAATGGAAGTCCGCTGTGGCAGGTCTCGCTTCTCCAGAGTGGCGAAAAGCCCGTCACCAAGGGTCCCATTCAGCCCTTTGAAGGCATCACCTCAACCCCAGTCATCGATCCTAATTCGAACACGATCTATGTCGTATCGACGCAAGCCCAAACCGCCAAGGGCACGTCGACCTTTCGTCTCAACGCCCTCGATCTCACAACCGGAGCCCAGAAATTCGGCGGACCTGTCACCATACAGGCCCAAGTTCCAGGAACAAATCCCAGCGGCCAAAATGGCATCGTCTATCTCACCACCGCATGCGTGCAGCGCGCCGCTCTTCTGCTTTCGGGCGGAATCGTGTACATCGGCTTTGGCGGTTGTCCCACCGGGTGGTTGCTCGCTTATGACGCGCAAACCCTCGCCCAGACGGGCGTCTTCAACTCCAGTCCCAACCTCGCCGGTGAAGGTCAGTACGCCAGCGCCGGAGGTGTCTGGATGGGAGGTGGTGGTCCCGCCGCCGACGCCAACGGCTACATCTATGTCACCACTGGAAACGGCCCATGGGACGGGCAAACCGCATGGTCCGATTCAGTCTTGAAGTTTTCCAATGACGGCAAGCTGCAATTGCTCGATTACTTCACTCCCGACGACTATCACTACATGAACTGTGCCGACGGCGATCTCGCTTCCGGCGGCCTTCTCCTGATTCCCGGTGGCACTCAGGCTCTCGCCGGTGGCAAAATGGGTAAACTCTATCTCGTCGATACCACCAATCTCGGGCACGAGCAGGAGAACGACGCGGGCGCAACTCAGATCGTCCCGGGATTATTGACCAACGAAGGTTTCGACCCCTACTCCAAAAGTTGCACTGACAGCCAGGGAACTTGGACAGCAGACGTCAACCCCTATGAGTTGTTTTCCACCCCGGCTTTCTTCAACGGCTCGGTCTATGTTGGCTTGACTCCAACTTCCTCGACGATCCCAACCAACACCGTTCAGTTGCAGTATTCCGGAACATTGTCTCTGAGCTATGACAGCGCGCCCGCGCTCCAACTTGGGAGCAACGGCGGCACAAGCTTCATCTCGGCAAATGGCAACGACGACGGCGTGCTTTGGCTTCTCGACCATGGCAACCCGATCCAGAATCAGAATCCAAACGATCCTCCGCCGTCGAATGCAATCCTGCGCGCTTACGATCCTTCCGACATTGGAAACAGTGAGCTCTACGACAGCAGCATGAATCCCGCCGACATGCCCGGCTACGGAATCAAGTTCACATCTCCGATTGTGGCCAATGGAAAGGTTTATGTCGGCACAGCGCACGACCTGCCAACAGTTCAAAATCCGCAGGGCGAATTGGACGTCTACGGCGCTAAATGAAGTCGGCGATCTCTTGCCATCTACTCACTCGATGAGCAGTAGTTGAACGCAAACGAGCCGCTACTTCATCGCATCGATCATCAGATACAACTGCGAAGTGTCCTTCACCTCGACGAACGGTTTATCCGGATGCTTGCTGCTCACGATCCAGATCGTCGGCGTGTGATCAATATGCAGGCTGTTGCCCAGGTCCTTGTCCGCGTTCACTTCCGCAATCAGCTTCGGGTCTTTCTCCACTGCAAACGGCAGGCTTAGCTTGTGCTCTGCCGCAAACTGCTCGGCAAATTTGTGCATTACCAGCGGGCTCACGATTTCCGTCTGGTGGTCGAAAACCGCCAGCCGGAACTGGTTTCCCAACTCCTTCGAATGTGTGTCGAAATAGCGCGCGATCACCGCCGCGTCGTACGACCAGTTATGCATCGGCAGCGGAAAGTCGTGCTGCACCAGCGGAATCTTGTACACCCGCGACGCCTGGTCCAGCAGAGGTGCCACGCGCCCGCATTGCGGACACTGCAAATCTTCAAACACCACCAGCGCCGTCTGCGCCCCCTTCGGCGGACGCAGCGCCTCCGGCACGCTATCGGCCGAAACCGGCATCAGGCAAGGCAAAGCAACTGCCAGCGCAAGCATCCCAGCAAACAGAAAAACCAACCGCGGCATACGATTCTGAGTTTTCATAATCCCAATTCTGATGTTTTTGATTCGGACGACCCGGCTCAAACCATCGAGCGATGCTCCTATGTTAGCGAATCCAGGCTAGCGAATCCAGCCGATTCGCGCATCGCCGTCAACCGCCGGTGCCCCCCGTAACCACTCGTTCTCGACATCGAATGTCCAGTTTCTTTCCCGCCGCAATCCCCGGAATTCTGCAATAATGCGCGATGGGAAAGAGCCCCAATGAGACGAATCCTGCCCCCAATTCTCTTCTGTCTTCTGGCAATCTCGCTCTCGCCGGCCCAAAGTTCGCCAGCCCAGAGTTCGGCCCAGAGTTCGCCGGCAGCAACCGCCGCGCCCAGTTCGAGCGCGCCCGATTCAACCGCGCCTTCGGCCGCAGCCGACACTGCCCAGCCCGCGCCCATCCTCGAATACTCGCCGCCTCCCGCCGAGTATGCCCGCGCCAAAGAGTATGCCCATTATCACTACGCGCATTTTTTCTTTGACGCTTTCTGGGGATTCCTCATCCTCCTCGTCGTCCTCCGCTGGCGAGTCGCGCCCGCCATCCGCAATCTCGCCGAGCGCGTCTCCCGCAACCGCTTCGTCCAGCTGATCATCTTTGCCCCGCTCACGCTGCTTGTCATCTCCATCCCGCAGCTCGCTACCGATATCAACGATCAGCGCCTCGACCTCGCTTTCGGCGTCTCCGTCCAAAAATGGCCGGCCTGGTTTTCCGACTGGATCACCAACCAGATCCTCTTTCTGATCGTCGGCACCATCCTTGTCGCGATCCTCTACGCCGTTCTCCGTCGCAGCCCGCGCCGCTGGTGGTTCTATTTCTGGCTCGCCTCGATCCCGGTAGTTCTCCTCGTCATATTCGCCCAGCCTCTAATCGTCGACCCGCTCTTCTTCAAGTTCACCCCGCTCGCCGATACGCAGCCCGTGCTCGTCTCCGAGATGCAAAAAGTCATGCGGCACGGTGGCATCGAAATTCCGCCCGCCCGCATGTTCCTGATGAACGCCAGTTCGAAGACTACGCAGCTCAACGCCTACGTCACCGGCTTCGGCCACTCCAAGCGCGTTGTCATCTGGGACAACACCATCAACCGGGCCGGCATCCAAGGGACTCTCTTCGTCTTCGGACACGAAATGGGCCACTACGTTCTCCTCCATATTCCTAAGGAAATGGCCATCATTGAAACGCTGATCCTGATTCTGTTTTACCTGGGCTATCGTCTCGCGAATTGGATGCAAGCCCGCTGGGGATACCAATGGGCCATTCGCTACCTTCAGGATTGGGCCTCGCTACCCTTGCTGATCTTCGTCATCACGCTGCTGGCATTCCTCGCCACTCCAGCCTTCAACGCGGTCGGCCGCCACTTCGAGCACGAAGCCGATCGCTATGGCATCGAAGTGATTCACGGAATTGTCCCCAACGCCAATCAGGTCGCCGCTCAGTATTTCGAACAAAGTGGAGAAAAAAATCTGAGCGATCCTAGCCCAAACTGGTTCACCAAAGCCTGGTTCTTCGACCACCCCACCCGGCCCGAACGCGTCCACTTCGTAGCCACCTATCATCCGTGGTCCCAGGGCAAAGAACCGGAATATGTAAAGTAGAGACGGAGCTCACCCGTCTTCATAATGCGGCAAGGGGAATCGTGCACTAAGCGAGAGAAAGGAAATTGAGCGACGGGCACCGGTTGAACCGCGATTCAACCCATCGCCAGGACGTCGAGTGCTTGAGAAGAATCAAGCCAAGTCTTTCTCGGCGTCTTGGCGGTAAATTTGGCTCTTGATTGAGCCAGAGGTCGCCCCTACTGCAAGTCTTTATCCGGATTTAAATTATAGAAGTAATAAAACCGCAGCCCCAGGTTGCACTTATCGTCCCGCCCCGGCTGCGCGCACTGCGCCAAAAACTCCCGCGGCAGCGGCGGAAACGGATCCGACGCTGTGATGCTTCCCCATGCCGCCCGGTCCAGCGGCACATCACCGGAAGGCGTCCTCAAGGTCATCCCGCTCACTGTCCCGTTCTTCAAAATCACAAACTCAATCGCCAGCTTCCCTTGCTTCAGTATCGGCGGATACACCGACGGCGGCATCAGGTTGTACCAGTTCTGTTTCACCACCTGCACCACCCGCGTCAGGTAGGGACCAAAATCCACGCCCAGCGTGTCCGTCAAAATCTCCGCCGGCGCCATCGCCTTAAATCCGCCGCGATTCAGCCCCGCGCCATAATCGCCCGCCTCGCCACCGCCGCCATAGCGCCCGCGATTCGCCGCCGCCGCCCGCGCCGCCTCTTCAATCGCCGACCCCGCCGTCATCGGCAATTTGAAATTCGGCTGTACCTTCGATCCGCCCTGCGGAGGCGCTTGCAGCCGCGCCACCTGGTCGTTTTGCGACGGCTGCGCAAATCCCGCGCTCGGCTGCGCATTCGTCTGCGGCGTCTGCTGCGGCACATTCTGCGCCGCCTGCGGCTGCGGAGGCGGGGTCGCTCCCGCTCCCGGTTGCGGCGCAATCGGTCCCGGCCGGCCCTGCCGCGCACTTTCCAGAATCTTCTTCAATTCTTCGCGGTTGATCTGCGGCGCCTTTGACGTCGCAATCCGGTCTTTATCCGAAAGAATCTTCGTATCTGGACGCCGCATCGCCTTCTGCTGATCGGGCGGCAGCTCTAAAAACGTCGTGTCTTTCTGCTCATCGATTCGCGCCGGCAGTTCGATCGCAACTGTGCGGTGCGGAAAGAGCGCTGCCAGCCGGTCCGAATTCCACAACAGAATCACGACCAGCAAATGCAGAATGACCGACAGCCATGCCGCCTCGCGCTTGCGCGCCCGCGCCAGATCGTCTTGCAACTGAATCAGAAGATGCGGAACGTCGTCCGGATCGAAGCCGCGGTATGCTGTCTCCCAATGCTGCGCCTCCGACAATTCACGATGGTCGGGCGCTACCGGAGGCGGAGGGGGCGGCGTCTTCGGCGGAATTTGGGTAACTGGCATCAGGCAGAAACGTACTCAGGCACAGGCCGCGGCTCGCGCGTCAATCATTACCGAATCGATCGGTGCTGAATCGATCGGTACCGAATCGACCGCTATTTGTTTGATGCGTCCAAAGCAGTCGCGCCTGGAAGCGATGGCGCGAACTTCTCAAGTGCTATCAAGCGCAGCTACATCTTTAGAGCGACGGGCCACCCCCGAAGTTGCGTATGCTGCTTCGTAAATTTACGTAAACGAGGGAAGCAATGCCTTTACCCAATATTGTCGCATCTTTTCACCCAGAAAAGTGAGTACCTGGGTAATGGCGAACGGGAGCGCTTCTCGCACCCATTCGCCTCTGCGGCCCGACGTCGAACGCAGCTTGCTTTTCACGGGGCTCGCCTTCATCATTAACAACGCAATCCCAGGAGCCAGCCAATGAACCGTCTTTCTCGCCCTTTTCGGATTTTCCCTCTGATGCTTGTGGTCGGCATGGTTCTCGTACTATCTTTTTGCCTGGCCTCTGCGCAAACTCGTTCTGAGGCGGTCTATAACGGACACAAAGTTCTTTATCCCCCGTCCAGTATTCCTACGTCTGGCCGTCCCTTTACGAACTATTTCTTCGTCGATTCAGACCGGCCCAACCTGCAACCGAATCCTGGGGATGAGACTCCCGGCTCGTTGGCCTGTGTGTACCAACTCGTAGAGGGTCAGTCGGGCTGCCCCATCGCCACCAGTCTCAACGTGCCCAGCGGTGGTATCGGCGCAATCGCCATCGTCGACGCCGGCTACTATCCCACCGCGCAATCGGACCTCGACATGTTCGATGCTCAATTCGGCATCCCTGCCACTACCGTCAATCAGGTCTGGACCGGCAAGAAGCACCCTCCGACTTACAGCGATTGGCTAGTCGAAGAGGCATTGGACATCGAGTGGGCCCACTCCATGGCGCCCCAAGCCAAGCTTTTCCTCGTCGTCTCCCAGCTTTGCAATGCCGGCGAGTGCGCGACCGACCCCACCTGGAAGGCGATCACGCTCGCCAGCCAGCTCGTCGCCCAGAATGGCGGCGGCGTGGTCAGCATGAGCTTCGGCGACTACGGCGAGCAAAAGAGAGAGAAAAACTTCGACAAGTACTTCACTCAGCAAGGCGTCGTTTATTTTGCCGGCAGCGGCGACGAGGGCCTCGGTATCGGTTTCTACCCAACCGCCTCGCCGAATGTCGTTTCCGTCGGCGGCACTTATTTCAATCGTGATCAAAACGGAAACTTCACTGGTGAGGTCTACGGCGGCGGCGGCGGTTTTATCAGTCCTTATGAACCGCGTCCCAGCTATCAGAATGGCATTTCGCAGATTGTCGGCAATCATCGCGGATTTCCAGACGTTGCTTCCGACTACTGCTGCGCCGCGATTGTCCTGCAGGGTGGCTGGTACGACGTAGGCGGCACCAGCTGGGGCACGCCAACCTGGGCCGGAATTGTGAACGCGGCCGGAAGCCGGCAGCAATCGTCGGTGGACGAGCTGACGATGATGTACAACGAGCTCGCCAATCCGACAGAGTACGCGGCCTACTTCAACGACATCACTCAGGGCGCGTCGCAGTGCACGGTCGGATGGGATGTGTGCGCAGGTATCGGCTCGCCCAAAACCTACGCGGGAAAGTAGCAGGGCGGAGCCGGTCGTGGAAGCCTTTTACCCCGCGGCCGGAAAAGACGATCCCAATACATTGGAGATTGGCGATGAAAATCGATTCACCGCCAGCCTTAGCCATGGGTACGGCGGACCGAAACAAAACTCCAGCGCGAGAGATCGCGCTGTGGCGAATTTATCTTCTGCGGTCCGGATACCTCTTGATCGCCGTCGGCATGGGAATGCAGAAGGTTCCTGCTTTCCTCCACCACGGGCCTTGGGAGCTGATGCATGGCGTGGTCAATTCCATGCTGCTCGCGCTCGTGTTGCTGGCGCTCTTGGGGCTACGCTATCCCTTGAAAATGCTGCCGCTTTTGTTCTGGGAAATGGCGTGGAAGGCCACATGGCTTCTCGCGGTAGCGCTGCCGGCATGGCGGAGCCACACCATGGATGCGGACACCTGGAACACAACTTTTGCCTGCCTGATGAGCGTGATCTTCCTGTTCGTCGTACCGTGGGATTATGTCTGGCGGAATTTTATCGTCGCGCGCTCTGATCGCTGGTCGTAACGGGCCGGCGCTAAGCGTCCGCCCGGCCAAGATCATCGAGGGATGTAATTGTCGAGCAAGGGCAGTAACTGCGATCCAAACTTCATCATCCGCGCTTGTGCGTCGTCAGCGGACTCGCCATCAAGCATCGGGGAATTCAAACGCACCAGCGCGCCATCGCTGCGATTCATACGAATCAAATCGGATAGTAGATAGTACTTGGCCCACCGCTCGCTGGCGACAGTGCGGCCGTGGACCTGAAACCAATACAGCACGAGCGTCCGGCTATTGATTGTTGACACTACGTAACGGTTGACAGGGAGCGAAGTGCCATCGGGACGTGCAATCTGAATAATCTCTGGCGGGGTTGAAGGCCAAGCCATGGGCGTAGGCGGCCTTCTCAACGCGTCAAACATTGCATCGCCTGCGTTCGTCCGAAAATACTTAATTAACAGATTGATCCACGGTTGCGGCTCGCTTGTGTTCTCGTAATCGCGTAGTAAGAACTCAGCATTGTCGAAAAGGGCAAGCGTCGCCTGGTCAGGCGTATTGTCGGTTGCTGACCAACCATCGATCTGCATGGGCAAGGAAGTCAGAGGCGCCCTCGGCAAAGAACCGTGCCCATGCGACCGGCTATGGAGAAAGAGTCCAACGGCCAACATGAGGACGGCCGCACTCGCAAAACGAATTGAACGCCCACCTTTTCCGACTGTTGTGATCGGAACACTTGAAGGTGACTTCACAGAAGTCCCTCCCTCGATGCATGGTCAATTATGGCACCACCGCGCATTGTTGGCGTAGCATCGTTACCAGACCTATCATCGAGGCCCAGCCGCTCCCGCCAATCCGCCCCTCAAACCCCAACCCTTCCCGCATGCCGTGCGATCTCGCCCAGGATCGCCAACCCCAGCTCCAACGCCCGCCGCCCATCTTCCAGCGGAACCACCGGCGTCGATCGTGACCGCACCGACCCGAGGAACGCTTTGATCTCCGCCAGCAGCGGCTCCTCCGCCGTAACCGCCGGTTTAGTCATCTGAATCTGCGGATTCACCGTAGGTTGGGATTGTGAGAAAACTGGGTGCCCCACGTCTCGTGATGTTCGAGACGTGGGATTTTCGGACCCAATCCCACTCTGGCCCACTGAAAACACCAGCACATCCTGCCGCCCGTAATCGATCGAAATATATTGTCCCGGCTGAAAGAACCGCACCTTCCGCACGCGCTCGGTTGAAACGCGGCTGGCTGTAAAATTCGCCACGCACCCCGACTCAAACTCCACCCGCACATTCGCGATGTCCACCTTGCCCGACAAAATCGGCAGCCCCACCGCGCGAATCTCTTTCACCGGCGACTTCACAAACGTCAGCACAATGTCGAGATCGTGGATCATCAGATCCAGCACCACATCCACATCGAGCGCCCGCGGAGTAAACACGCTCAGCCGGTGCACCTCAAAAAACATCGGACGATTGACCAGCGGCAAGGTAGCCCGCACCGCCGGATTAAACCGCTCCAGGTGCCCCACCTGCACCACGCGCTTGTGCGCCGCCGCCACGCCCGCCAGTTCATCCGCCTCGGCCAGCGTTGCCGCCACCGGTTTTTCGACCAGCACATCGACGCCCGCCGCCATCAGAGCGCGCGCCACTTCCAGATGCAGCACTGTAGGCACCGCGACCGATGCCGCCTGCACTTCACTATGCGTAGTCAGCATCTGCTCGATCGATCCAAACGCCCGGCAGCTAAACTCGCGAGCGACGGCATCGGCCCGCGCGGTATCGGGATCGACGACGCCAACCAGCCGCACCCCGCCTGCCGCCTGCAACGAGTGATAAACCCGCGCATGGTTGCGTCCAAACGCACCCACGCCAACCACCGCAACATTAATAGGAGAAGCAGAACTGGATGAACTCAGACAAAGCTCCTGAAGAACAACCAAAAATAATAACGAAAAAAAGAGCGCGAGGAACGAGCGATTTTCTAAAACGCCTTCTCTGTCATCCCGAGCCCGAGCGCAGCGAGTGGGCGAGAAATCCGTAGTTCTAATTCGGCTGATGACCCATGTCGTGTCGAAAGGTTCAAGCTCAGAGCTCAAAGCTCATAGCTCATAGCTCATAGCTTCTTCAACAGTGCAATCTGCCCCGCATGATAAAGCTCATGCTGCGCCAGCCCATCCAACATATAGCTGAAGTTGTAATGAGCCCCGCTCTTCCCCGGCACGGGCTTCATCAAGTCAGTCTCAGGAAAGTGCGTCACCGCCGCCGTCAACTCGTCATGCACGCGCCGCACATCCTCCAGCGTCTTGCCCCAGGCCGCGTCGCTCGTATCGGTAACCGGAGGAAAATTCTCCGTATCGGAAAGCTGCACTGCCACGCCAGTCATGCGCCGGCGCACCGCTGCATCCCAGGCCGAAACATGCAGCACGAGTTCCCAGATCGTGTGCGCATCCTTGATCGGCCGAGCAGCAGCCTGCGCCGCTGTAACCCCGGTCAGAATTTCAAACAAAGAATCTCCGTGCCATGCGCCTCCATAGAATGCGCGTTTCAACTGGTCGGCAATACGAGAAGTCTCAGACATAGTTCTTCCCTCGCGAGACATTTTGTTAATTCAGAAACTCAAACATGAGATGTAGGACAGTCACTCCGCGATCAAACAAATTCCCGCCTCATCCGCCGCGTCGATAATCGCACGCCCATCCAGCAACAAACATCGACCGGCATCGATGTTTAGACAGCTCGCCCCGGCCCGCCGCATCGCCTCGACCGTCGCCACCCCAATCACCGGCACGTCAAACCGCATATCCTGAGCCGGCTTCGCAATTTTCACCACCGTCAGCCCCCGATCTAAAGTCGAAGCCTCGCCCTCCAGCGACCGCATGATCTCCCCCGCGCGCGCGATGGTAGCATCCGTCCCCTCCATCGCCTCCACCGCCACGCAAGCCGCCTCCGCGATCACCACCGTCTGCCCGATGTCATACTCCGCCAGCCGCCGCGCGACAGCCCGTCCATACTCGATATTCTTCCGCTCCGCCGCGGAAGGTCCGCGCCGCGAGAGTACGCCCGCCTGAGCCAGCAAAGGCTCAAGCAGTGAAGTTGAATTCTCAAGAACGATCCCCTCATCCGCCAGCACCTTCGCCACCGCCCCCAGCAGCGAGTCCGTGTTCCGCGTCCCCAGCGACAGCAGCAACTTCGCCAAACGCCAGTCCGGCTTGATCGCGGAAAAAATCTGCTTGTGCTTCACTTGTCCCGCCATGACGGCCCGCGTCACGCCCTCGCCCTTGAAGGTCTCGATCAGCTTCGACAGCTCGCCGAGCGACATCCAATGCACCGCCGCCGCGCCCTTCGTCTCGATCTCGGGAGAGGCCTCTTCCTTGATCGCCGCCACGACCACCTCGTACCCCTGCGCTCGCGCCGCCTCGAGCACGAGGAATGGGAACTTCCCGTTGCCCGCGATGAGTCCCAGCCTAGCCATAGGTGCCCAGTGTAAATGAAGGTGTTAGCGCGGGAGCGGAGAAGTGCTCCACGTGGAGCAATAGTTGACGAATTTGTATGTACAGGAATGAATAGTGCCATTCGATGGAGTGGCTTGGGGCGGATATACCCGACCGGGACTCCCCTTGGGAGAACGCTTCGAGACGGATTTGGCATCATCCCCGAGAGGAGGATGGCAAATGTATTTTTCTCAAGAACTTACCCCAAGAAATTGATATTATTTATTTATATATTGACAAAATTAATTTCTTTGGGTATAAACGCGACAATAAGTGAGGTCGATATGGACATATCGAAGTCAATCTGTCCGGACTGCAGTCGTTCGCTCAAGGTCGCTCGCATGGCGTGCCCCTCTTGCGCCATGGTTGTTGAAGGCAACTTCGAGGTCTCTCCCCTGGCGCGCCTCAGCGTGGACGATCAGGCCTTCGTGATCGCCTTCGTACGGCATCATGGCTCGCTTAAGAAGATGGAGAGTCTTTTTAACATTAGCTATCCGACCGTCAAGAACCGTTTGAATGCCATCGGAGCCGCCCTCGACCGTAACTTCGTCGAGTCCGGCGGTCAGCCGGCGCAATCCCCCAATCTTTATGTGCTCGAACAACTCTACCGCGGAGAGCTCACCGTGGAAGAGGCCTTGGAAAGGCTGAGCTGACAAATATAAGGAGGCAAATTATGAACGCAGAGAGAAAGAAGATTCTGGAAATGCTGGTGGAAGGAAAGATCACAGCGGACGAGGCAGAGAAACTACTCGACAAGCTGAAGGGCGTGTCCGATGCCAGATCAGAGGCTGCCGAGGCCGGAGTCGAAGCCGGCGCGGAAACAAAGGCGGGCGAGAACGGTATCAAGCCGCGCTTCATACGCATCCTGATCGACAAACCGGGACAGGACCAAGTTAATGTGCGTATCCCGCTGGCCTTCGCGCGCGCAGGGAGCAATTTTCTAGCCGTGCTGCCCTCTCGAGTGCGGGAGCGCTTGGCGGAACAGGGAGTCGATATCGGCGGCTTCGCCACCATGGGTGCCAAGGAGTGGGCCGAGGCCGTAGAGCAGATGAACATCGACATCGAGAAGGGGGACGGCAGGAAGGTCAAGATCTTCTGCGAGTAAACCGTCTCCCTCCGCGCCTGCGGCCTGGTTGCTCTCGCCCGCAGGCGCTTTCTCCGCCGAACTGATATCGTCGTTTCCGCCTTTCAGAGTTCGCCCTCCTAAACAACACCCGCTGTGTGTCAGGCGCAACACAGACGCTGTTTCCAGACACGTCACCATCTTAGCTTTCCATATAGAAGTCGTTTTGTTTCATTGTTTTATCCATGGTCTTCGGTGTGCTTTCTTCTTCTGCGAGCGACGGAGGAGACGAGAGATGACACGGACGGCTGAGGCGGCGAAAGCGGGATGGGTTCTGGGGACGGTGCTCATGGCTTCGACGATTTGCGCGGCGCTACAGGCTTCTCCTTCTTCTGCGGCGACTGAGTCGGCGTTCGCCAAGACTCCGAAGCTGGCCGAGGCGACCGTGCGCTGGATGCTGGTCAGCATTCCGGATCGCAAGCTCGCGCTGATCGAGAACGGCAAAGTGCTTCGGATTTATCGCGTGGCCGTCGGCAAGGCTTCGACGCCCAGCCCGGTGGGATCGTTCAAGGTCGTCAATCGCGTGAAGGACCCAACTTACTACCACAAGGGGCAGGTGATCGCGGCGGGTAAGGGCAATCCGGTTGGTTCGCGCTGGATGGGTCTGAGCGCCAAGGGATACGGGATTCATGGAACGAATCAGCCGGGGTCGATCGGCAAGGCCGCTTCGACAGGATGCATTCGCATGGGACGGCGCGATCTGGAGGAGTTATTCGCGCAGGTGAACGTGGGCGACGCGGTGGAGATTCGCGCGGAGCGGGATGAGCAGGTGGCGGCGGTTTTCGGCGGAGAGACGGATGCGGTGACCGTCGCTTCGGCCGACGAGAGTGCGGACGGAGTTGGGCAGTAGCGCTTGACTCGCTGGTTCTCGCTGGGATCGACGAAAAGCTGAACCCTAGAGAGCGCAGAGAAAGACGGAGGAGTTATGGAGACCATGCTTCAGGGATTGGTGATTGTTGGCGGACTTACTTTCTCGCTCGCGGCTTCCCTGCTGATTGAAGAGTTGATCTTCGGACGCATCGCGCAGCTTGCGTTTGTGCGGCGTCCGGAAAAAGAACGAAAGACGAAGACGTAAAGACAAATCGCCAAGGACCAAGGACGAAGGGCCAATACCGAGCACGAAACACGAAGAACAAACAGATTCAGAACCCAACCGGAAACTAGCAACAAGCAACTAGCAACTACAAAGGAGCACTGCCATGCTGTTCGTGAAGTACCTGCTGCTGAGCGCCGGCATCGGGATGTTCGTGATCGCCGCCGCTATTCTCGCTTATGACACTTACCTGCTGCTAACCCACCGCCGCCGGTCGTTTCCGGAGGGCACAACTCCGCCGCCGGAGCCCGTTCCCGGGCCTTCGATCCGCTGGCGGATTCCTGTCGCGCTCGTGATGATCGCCTGGGCGCCCATCCTTATTTCTGCTTCCATCGTGATCGTACCCGCCGGGTCGGCCGGCGTCCGCGTCAGCCAGACTCGCGGCACGCTGGCCGGCACGCTCTATCCCGGTGTGCATTACGTTACCCCGATGGTCGAGCATGTCGAGCTGTTCAACACGCGCGACCAGCTGTTTACCAGCGGCATCAGTGAAGATTCGCTGGCCAAGGGCGCGGCCAAGGCCGAGCCTCTGCACGTGCAGGCGAAAGAAGGATTGACGTTAGGGCTCGCCATCACGGTGCGCTACCAGCTCGATCCCAAGCGGCTCGATTATGTCGAGGCGAACCTGCCTCAGCCGATCGAAAAAGAATTGGTGCCGCCGGTGGTAGCGACCGCATGGCGCGAACTGGTTCCCAATTACACCGTGCGTGAAGTTTTTTCGGCGAAGCGCGAGGAGGTACGACAGCGCGCCACCGAACAGATTCGCAGGCGGCTGGGCAGTGACGGGATCATCGTAAAAGAAGTGATGCTGCGCGACATCGAACTCCCGGCCGAGTATGCCAAGGGGCTCGAGTCGCTGCTCTTGAAGGAACAGGAAAACGATCGCATGGGCGTCGAGACCGAAATTCACCAGAAGCAGGTGAAGATTGCCGAAGCCGATGCGGACGCGCAGAAAGTGCAGTCGGTGAAAGAGGCCGAGGGACAGGCGGCGGTTCGCGTGTTGCAGGCGAAGAGCGAGTCCGACGCCATGCAGTACACGCTGCCGCTGAAGGAGAAACAGATTCAGCAGTCGAAGCTCGAGGCCGAGGCGCGGAAGGAATCGACGGTGAAGAACGCGGAGGCGGCGGGCGAGGCGAAGCTGATCGACAGCAAAGCGGAGGGGGAACGGCGCAAGCTGCTGGCGCAGGCGGAGGCCGAACGCATCCGGCTGACCGCTTCGGCCGATGCCGAGCGCATGACAAGCGAGGCTGCGATTCTGAAACAGAATCCGCTGCTGATTAACAAAATCGTGGCCGAGCGGCTGTCGGATAAATTGCAGATCATGATGGTACCGGCGGACGGCAAATTCTTTTTCACCAACGATGTGCTGCGCGGGATGAACGCCAGCAATAACGTGAGCCGGGCGGAAGATGCTGAGCCGGACGCTAAGGATCCGGAACAGAAATAGTCTGGTCGTTGGTTGTTAGTCGTCAATCGTCGGATCTGTGCTTGGTCATCGGTCATCGGTCACTGTGCGTTGGCGTTAGAACCGGCGCCCTTGGCCGGTTGCCGGTGACCGGTCACCGCTCTTCGCTCTTCGTCTTTGTTTCGAACATTCGAGGGCTCTTCATGCCGCGCTATAATCAGCTCATCCAAAACATGCTCGCTTGCATGCGGCGCCGTCGGCGGCTGGAGTCACGCACTCATCTCTGGCTCTTCTTATTCCTGCTTTTTGTCTGCTCATTCCCTTTGCCATTGTTCGCATCGAATCTTACCGACGCCGCGCGGCAACTGGCCGATCGTATTGCCGCCGCTACCGGACCGGGCGCGGTTGCACTCGAAGTCAGCAACCGATCTTCCCTCGACGAGAAATCGGTGCGCGACGTTCGAACCGCCTTGCACGGAGAGCTTCGCGGCCAGGGCGTGCGCGTGGCGAATGCCGAGCAGGCGGTGGGATCGGTGACCGTCGTCCTCTCCGAGAGCCTGCGCGATTTTGTGTGGACCGCCTCGATTACGATTGGCAACGATGCGCCGAAGGTGGTTTTCGCCTCGCTGCCGCGGGCTGCTTTGGGCGCGCCATTTGCGGCAGCTCCGGCGATCACGCTGAAAGTAGTTCCGCTGTTTTCGCAGGAGGAACGCATTCTGGATGTCGCGCTGATCGATAGCGGCGCGACGCCGGGCGGAACATTTTCGGGATCGGCGCGCCTGCTCGTGCTTGACGGCACGCGAGTAGCCGCTTACCGGCAGCAATCAGGCCATTGGGAACTTGAAGCGTCCCTGCCGGTGATTTCGACACGACCCTTTCCCCGCGATTTGCGCGGCCGCCTGCTGTTGCGGCGCGATCATCTTTTTGACGCGTATCTGCCCGGCACTTATTGCCGGTCGAGCGCGGCGATGCCGCTGGCGCTTGCTTGCTCGGCGAGCGACGATCCCTGGCCCCTGACCTCGGACGACGCGGGACCGGGCGTGGTGCGCGCGTTTTATGCGCCGACGCGGAATTTTTTTACCGGCGTGCTTTCGCCAGGCATCGGCAAAATTTCCAACGTGCCATCGTTTTATTCGGCGGCGGCGCTGGCGCATTCCGGCTACACGCTGTGGGCGATTGCCGCGGTGGATGGCTCGGCGCATGTCGTCGACGGCATCACCGATCAGGCGATCCGTGGCGCGCGCTGGGGAAGCGATCTGGCGGCGGTACGCTCGAGTTGCGGCACTGGCGTGCAGCTTCTGGTTACGGGCGAGGGCTCGGCCGCGCGCGATCATGAACGCGATACGGTTCGCGCCTTCGAGATTCCCGATCGCGAGCCGGTGGCAGTGAGCGCGGCGGTCGAGTTCGACGGCGCGATTACGGCATTGTGGCCCGACGCCAGCGGCGCGAGTGCGGTGGTTGTGGTGAAGGGCGAAGATTCAGGACGATATGAAGCGAGTCGCATTACTGTTGCTTGCGGTAATTAGCGCGGCGTTGGCGTCGGCGGAGACGCGTCCGCATTACGGCGGAACCCTGCGCGTTGCCATGCAGGCTGCGCCGAATGCGCTCGCTCTCCCCGATGCAGCGGAACCCGCCGACTATTGGGATGTGGCGCGCGTGTTGTCGATGGTTAGCGATACGCTGGTGCGCGTGGATGCGGAAGACCATCCGCGGGCTTGTTTGGCAGTGGCGTGGCAGCACGACGCCGCGACGCGGCATTGGCAGTTCACGCTACGGCACGGAGTAAAGTTTCACGATGGCAGCGCGGCTTCGGCTGCGGTGGTTGCGCAGGTGCTTGGCGCGTTGCATCCGAACTGGACGGTGCGGGCCGCGGTGGGGGCGGTTTTTCCATCGGCTGCGTCAGCAGATGCGGCGCGCGAAATAATTACGATTGACACGGATACGGCGGTGCCTTCGATGCTGGCCGAGCTGGCTTTGCCGCGTAACTTAATTCTCAAACGTGATGCGGTCGGCGTTCCGGTGGGCACGGGGCCGTTTCGCGTGACGGATTTTCAGCCAGGAAAAAGTTTGAAGCTTACTGCGTGGGATGAGAGCTGGGCCGGACGTCCGTTCATCGACGGAATCGAAGTGGAGTTTGGCAGGTCGCTGCGCGATCAGGCGCTCGGGCTGGAGTTGGGTCGCGCCGATCTGGTGGAAGCCGCCCCGGACGCGGCAAGTGGGGCACGGGGGCAGGTTTCGACTTCGCTGCCGGTGGAACTGATGGCGCTGGTGTTCACGCCGAATTCGCGCGTGCAGGATGTGCGAGTGCGGGAGGCGTTGGCACTCTCGATCGATCGCCATCCGATTCAGCAAGTTCTGTTGAAAGGCGCGGGCGAGCCGACGGCGAGCATCTTGCCCAATTGGATGACTGGGTATAGCGCCGCTTTTTCTACTTCGCCGAATGTGTCGCGCGCAAAGGCGCTCCTGGCGGAGGCGCACGCGCCGGCGCTGACGCTGAGTTACGATCCGCGCGATCCCCAGGCCCAGTTGATTGCGGAGCGGATTGCTTTGAATGCGCGCGAAGCGGGACTCGCGGTGCAGGTTTCGTTGTCGGGAGCGGAAGATGTGCGGCTGGAGCGGATCGCGCTCATCACGCCCGATCCGGCGCCGGCGTTGCGCGAGGCGGCACGCGAGTTGTCGCTGGGCGGACCGGCGGTGAGTGGACCGACGCCGGACGAGACGGCGCTCCGAGGAAACTCAGTATCAGTAGAGGAACTTTATTCGGCCGAGCGGGCGTTGCTCGATGGCGGTGCCGTGATTCCGCTCTTTCATCTTCCAGTGGCGAGCGCGGCGGCGGCGCGGGTTCGCGGATGGTCGGCGGAGCGGCTCGGGCTGTGGGATTTCGCCGATCTCTGGCTGGAGGACGCGCGATGAGCTTCCGCAAAAAACTGCTGCTGCTTTTTGCGGTGACGATTCTGCTCTGCGTGGTGGTCATGTCGATCTCGATTTATGGAACGATGCGCACGTCGTTCAACCGCGCGAATCAGGATCGGGCGAATGCGGTGGCGGCGCAGTTCCGGTCAGAGTTCCAACGGCACGGCCAGGATGTAACGCGCAAGGTGGAGGCGGTGGCGGCGAGCGAGACGGTGCAGCGCATCGCGCTCGAGATCAATCGCGCGGCGGCGCAGTCGTCTTCATCTTCGTCTGCGGCGGTTGGCGCGCCGGGAGCGGATTCCAGCGCGTATCCCTCCGAGGCGCGTTCGCTGGCCGTGCAGCAGGGTTTGGATTTTCTGGAGCTCGTCGATCACCAGGGAACGATTCTTTCTTCGGCGCAGTGGCAGGCAAAGTTCGGATATCCGGAGCCGGCGATTGCGTCAGCGACGGGACCGTCGGGCGCATTTTTGAAGCGTGAAGACCTGCCGAATGGGCCGTCGCTCGGACTGTTTGCGATTCGAGCGGTACATGTGGGAGATCAGCCGCTCTTCGTGATCGGCGGCGAGCGCTTGGATCAGCAGTTTTTGTCGACCCTCGATATTCCGGACGGCACGCGCGTTTTGCTTTATCAGAATCTCGATGCCAAGTGGAACCCGGGGGCGCTGCTGGATTTGAATGGGCCTGCCGCGGGCGCGGACCGGGTGCAGGCGCTGATCGAAAAGGTGCGCGGCAGCGGGCGCGAGGAGCAGGCGCGGATCGACTGGGGCGGCAACGCGGCGGATGAAGAAACCGTGCATGCGATTCCGCTGAACGGCCCGAACTCGCAGCTGATGGGAGTGTTGCTGGTGGGAAGTTCGCGGCGTCCGCTGGTTGAATTGCAGACGCGGATCATTTCGACGGCAATGCTGGTCGGCGGCGCGGGAATTTTAATCGCCGTCCTGGCGAGCCTGTGGTTTGGCGCGCGCGTCACGCGGCCGGTGGTTTCGCTGGCGGATGCGGCGCGGCGCGTGGCGGCGGGAGATTTGGCGGCGAAGGTTGAGGTCGAGTCGCGCGACGAACTGGGCGAACTGGCCGCGTCCTTCAATCGCATGACCGAGGATCTGCTGCGTGAGAAAGATCGTGCGGTGCAGGCGGAGCGCGTCGCGGCATGGCGTGAGTTGGCGCGGAGGCTGGCGCATGAATTGAAGAATCCGCTGTTTCCGTTGCAGGTGACGGTGGAAAATTTGTTGCGCGCGAAGGAAAAGTCGCCGGAGATGTTCGAGGAGGTATTCCGCGAGAGCACCTCGACGTTGCTGGCTGAGATCAACAATCTGAAGGCGATCATTGGGCGGTTCAGCGAATTCTCCAAAATGCCGCAGCCACAGCGCCGGCCCACGCAGGTGAACGATGTCGTGCAGTCGGTGCTGCGCGTATTTCAGGCGCAGTTGCAGGCGAATAATCGTATTGCAGTGCGGACCGAATTTGGCGAATTGCCGCAAATTTCGGCCGATCCGGATTTGCTGCACCGGGCGCTGTCGAATCTGGTGCTGAATGCGATTGACGCCATGCCGCAGGGCGGAGAACTGACGATTCGCACGGTCGCGCTTGGCGCCGAAGAAGCGGAGGCAGCGGATCGCGTTGCGATCGCGGTAACCGATACTGGATCAGGATTGACACCGGAGGAGTGCGCGCGCCTATTCACTCCTTATTACACGACGAAGCAGCATGGCACTGGACTCGGGCTGGCGATCGTGCAGTCGGTGGTGAGCGACCATGGCGGGAAGATTTCTGTGGAGAGCACGAAAGAGAAGGGCACGACGTTTCGGATTGAATTGCCGCGCCGGGGGGAAGGTTCGCAGGCTTCGCACGGATGAGCTTGACGCAAGAATCAAATTCACCGCCGAGACGCCGAGCTCGCAGAGAAGTCGCTTGAATTGGTTTTCTCGGCGCACTCTGCGTCTCGGCGGTAGATCTTGGGTGTAACTGAGGTAAATTACTGTGCCGCAAAAAGCGCACTTGCTTATTGTTGACGACGAACCGAATACGCTGGCCTCGCTTTCACGGGCATTTCGCCTGGAGGGCCATGAGGCCACTGTATGCGACAACGCCGCGAAGGCTTTGGAACTGGCGATGACGCAGCCCTTCGATCTCATTCTCTCTGACGTCGTGATGCCGGGGAAGGATGGGCTTACTATGCTCGAGGAATTGAAGGCCCAGGGCGTCGTCACTCCGGTCGTCATGATGTCGGGACAGGCGCATATCGAGATGGCGGTGCGGGCCACGCGGCTGGGCGCGCTGGATTTTCTCGAGAAGCCGATCTCGACCGACAAGCTGCTGCTCACAGTTGAAAACGTTCTGAAGTTGGGTCGCCTCGAGCGGCAGAATCGCGACCTCGAGTGTCGTCTCGGTAGACACGAAATTGTATGGACAGGCGACACCATGCGGCGCGTGATGGCGCAGGTGGAGCGCGTCGCCGCGAGCGAGACCCGCGTCTGCATCTTTGGAGAAACCGGTACCGGCAAGGAACTCGTCGCGCGTACCCTGCACGAGCGCAGCCCGCGCTCGGCAGGGCCGTTCGTCACGCTCAACTGTGCGGCGGTGCCGGCCGAGTTGATCGAATCGGAATTATTTGGCCATGAGAAAGGATCGTTTACCGGAGCAGGGGCGCGCCATCTGGGCAAATTCGAGCAGGCGCAGCACGGCACGATTTTTCTCGACGAGATCGGCGACATGCCGCTCACCATGCAGGCCAAGCTGTTGCGCGTCCTCGAAGAGGGCGAGGTCGAGCGCATCGGCGGCGACCGCGCAATTGCGGTGGATGTGCGGGTTGTGGTGGCCACGCATCGCGATCTTGAGGCGCTGGTGCGCGAAGGAAAATTCCGGCAGGACCTGTTTCACCGTGTCTATGTGTTTCCGCTGCGGCTGCCGCCATTGCGCGAGCGGCGCGAAGATATTCCGGCGCTCGTCGAACACTTTGCGGCGCAGGTCAGCGCGACGAATGGCTGGAAGCCGATGACGTTTACGGCCGATGCTATCGGCGCCATGCAACAGCATTCATGGCCGGGGAACATTCGCGAGCTGCGTAACGCAGTCGAGCGGCTGATGCTGCTTGCGTCCGCGAATGAAGTGACGGCCGAGACGGTGGCATTGGCGCTGCCCGCGTCGTCTGGCTCGGGAGACGCTGGATCCGCGGGTTCCGGCCCGCTCTCGGAGCGCGTGCGGGTCTTCGAGAAGCAGACCATCCTCAGCGAACTGAAGCGCAACCACAATCAGATTTCGAATACCGCGAGGGCGCTGGGGCTGGAGAGGTCTCATCTTTATAAGAAGGCGGAGCAGGTGGGGATTGACTTGAAGGCGGTGCGAGGTGAGATGGAACACTAGCGCTCCCTCTCCAGCATCCAGTTGCAATCTAGCCGCTCCCAGACGACAATCGCATCGTGCCCAGCACTAGCTTTTATCAGGCTCCCGAGCCTGCCGCTCCGTTCCGCCCCGGCGCCCTTGTCATCGCGACGCTTGCCAACCCCCGCGAGAAATTCTGGGGCGCGGTCCTGCAACTTTCGCCCATCGGACTTAGCCTCCGCGGTGTTGATCTCTCTTCCTTCGACGACTTCACCGCCCAAATCCGCGACGGCGAGCCCTTTTCCGCCGGCGTCCTGTTTTTCCCCATGCATCGTGTGGAGCGGCTCGAACTCGATCTTCCCGAGGGCACTCTGCCTTCGCTGGCCCAGCGCTTCGCGCAAAAAACCGGACAAGACCCGGCGCCGATTCTCACCGGCGAATTTTTGCCGGCGCCGCATGACGACGCTGCGGGAGAGCCCGTCCGGTGAACCTGCGGCAAATTCTTTATGCGCCCAATCAGCTCACGCTGCTGCGCATGATTTTTCTCCCCTTCATCGTGATCAACGTGGTGAAGGGCGATTTCAAGTGGGCGCTGATTCTGTTTGTCCTCGCAGGAATCAGCGACGGCCTCGACGGCCTGCTGGCGCGCACGCTGCATCAGCAAACGCTCCTCGGCCAATATCTCGACCCCATCGCCGACAAACTGCTGATGAGCACCATGTTTCTGGTGCTCTCCATCGAGCGGCAGATTGAGTGGAAATATACGATTGTCGTTTTCAGCCGCGACGTTTCCATCCTGATCATCAGCGGCGTGCTCTTTACGATCGCCGGGCTGCGCAATTTCAATCCGAGCATCTTCGGCAAAGCGAATACCTGCGCCCAGATCGGCGCCGTCTTTTTTGTGCTGCTGCTTCAGGTGGAGAAAATTCGTGCCGTGCAGATTGTGGCGATTGGTTTTTTGCGCGCGACGTTTATTTTTACCATCCTCTCGGCGATTCACTACGCGCTGCTGGTGCAGCACCGGCTCCATCAGCACGCGCCTGCGGCCGGGGCGCCGCCGGCGAAAGCCTGACGCTCCGCGCCTCGCAGCTTACGCTCCGCGCTTCCCGCCGCAGCTCACACTTCAGCACGCCATTTATTGATTGAATCCCGCAAGCTCAACCCGCTTTGCGATGTGGTCTTTAATCCAGTGCGCGTCCCACCATTCCTTCGGGTCGATCTGCACGCCGTCGAGTTGCATGGCAAAGTGTATGTGATCGCCGCCAGCCATGCCGGTCTGCCCGCTCAGGCCCATCACCTGGCCTTGTTTCACCATGTCGCCTTCGTGCACGTTGATCTGGCTCAGGTGGCCGTAGATGGTTTGCAGCCCGTAGCCGTGATCGACGACGATGCAATTGCCGTAAATGCCGAGCGGCGCGGCGTACACGACCTTGCCATCATTGGAGGCTTCGACGCCCACGTGCTGCGTCACAGCGAGGTCGTAGCCGAGGTGAACCTGCTGATCGATCTTGGTGCCGTGATAGATATAGTTCCTTACGTCAGCAAAGTTCGCTTCGGCCTTGGAATTTTTCTGCCGCGCGAAGGGCCGCGACCACAGGAAATGATCGGCGGTCTTGAGGCGAAGATCGGAGAGCGTCTGGTTGTTGGCGCGGCGCATTTCGCTATTGATCTTCACGAATCGCGCCACTGGATCGCCGGTTCCGTTTGGATCGAGCTCATTCACAACTTTTTGCAGAAACGCATCGCTGACTTGCAGATCGTGCGTCGTATATTTCGGCTGCTCTTTTTTCGGAAACTCGACAACGAGCGGGCTGGTTGCCTCATTGCCGGCTCCATTTGCCACGTACGCAACGGGAGCGGTTCCCGCCGGCATGTTCCAGGCGAAGGCGTAGAGAGAGAACATGCCCGGTTTGCCGCCGGGCATCGGCCATCCGCGGAATTTCTGGTCGCCCACTCGCACTCCGGCTTCGGTCCAACCGCCGGAGACGCTGAACGTCGCGAGGTCCGCCATGCCCAGGTAGAGATAATGCTGCTCGGAATCCGCGGTCACGCTCGGCGGCTGCGTGACCACCGTGACTTCGCGCTCCCAGCGGCCCGTCTTGTGAAGCAGATCGTTCGATGACGCTTCGACGATCAGCGTGGCCTTGCCATCCTTGAGTTGCGGAGCGGACTTTATTCCGGCGGTGAAGTTCCAAGTCGTATCCGTCTGCCTGGCGGTCGGCCGAGATTCGCCGATCGGGTAGCGCGTGCCATTTTGCTCGACGAAAGCGGCGATGTTGCGAATGCCGCGCGGATTCTGCACGTGCACCGAGACGGGCGTGGCCTGGCCGAGGGTTGTCACGGCGGAAGTGGCATCGACTACCGGAGTTGACGAACGCAGCACCAGAACACTAGGGACGGCGATTACGAGGAGAATGAGAAGAACAATTATGGTTCGCACAAGTTATTTTACTTCCGGGCGAGGCGCGGAAAGGTTGGTTTCCACAGGAACTGTTGTATTCGCTGGCGACCGCGGAGGGACTTGAACTTGAGCCGGTATGCGGGCGTGAGCGAAGCGGGAGGCCGCAGGCGAAATCCCGAACGGAGTGAAGGACCGGATGCAACTCTGGCGACCCCGGAGGGACTTGAACCCCCAACCCTTAGTTCCGAAGACTAATGCTCTATCCAATTGAGCTACGGGGCCGCTGACTGAAACTGTACCACCAACCCGCCCAGATTCGCCTTGGCAATTCGTGCGCGAATATTGGCCTTTGATGGCCTCAAGCTCGCGGCTCGAAGCTCAAAGCTTCTCTCCAATCGCCCGCGATACAATAAAAGTTTCTTACCGTGCACTCATCCATGTCGATTCGCCTCTACAACACTCTCTCCGGCAAGATCGAAGACTTCCACCCCATCGACGCCGGCCGCGTCCGCATGTACGCCTGCGGGCCCACTGTTTATGACTACGGGCACATCGGAAATTTTCGGACATTCATCGCCGTCGATCTTCTCTACCGCTTTCTGCTCCAGTCCGGATACGACGTCCGCTACGTCATGAACATCACCGACGTCGACGATAAGATCATCCGCAATGCCGCGCGCGATGGCGTCAGTGTGCAGCAGTACACGGCGAAATATGCGCAGGCGTTTTTCGAAGATTCCGCACTCCTGAATATCTCGCCGCCGCAGTTCGTGCGCGCGACCGAGCACATCAATCAGATGGCCGAGTTCATCGCCAAGCTCGTCGAGAAGGGCTTTGCCTATCGCACGGATGACGGTTCTTATTACTTTCGCATCGCGAAATTTCCCGAATACGGCAAGCTCTCGAAAAAAGATTTTGCCGGCATGACCGACGGCGCGCGCGTCGACGTCGACGAATACGACAAGGATAACGCCCGCGACTTCGCGCTCTGGAAAGCGCCGAAGCCGGGCGAGGCTTTCTGGGAGACCTCGATTGGGCCAGGGCGGCCCGGCTGGCACATCGAGTGCTCGGTGATGTCGATGGAGCAACTCGGGCCGAGCTTCGACCTCCATGCGGGCGGCGAGGATTTGATTTTTCCTCACCATGAAAATGAAATTGCGCAGTCCGAGGCGATGACCGGGCAGCAGTTCGCGCGCTACTGGTTTCATGCGCGATTCTTGCTCGTCGAGGGGCAGAAGATGTCGAAGAGCCTCGGCAACTTTTTTACGCTGCGCGACCTGGTGCTGAAGGGTCATAAGCCGTCGTCGATTCGCTGGCTGCTGACGCAGGTGCCATACCGCAACCAGCTCAACTTCACATTCGACGGACTGAGCGCGGCGGCGAGTTCCGTGGAAAAACTGCGCAATTTCCGTTTCCGGCTGACGAGTTCGCAATTTGCGGCCGGATCGAATGCGCCGATTTCCCAGCTCGCAGCCGATACGGCGCGACGAGTCAACGACGCGCTGAGCGACGATCTGAACACGGCCGAGGCGCAGGGCGCAATTTTCGAAATGCTGCGGGCCGCAAACACGGCGCTGGACGCGGGACAGGTGAAGAAAGACGATGTGAATGCGCTGCTCGAAACGCTCGACCGCTTCGATGCGATTTTCGGCGTATTGAAAGATGACGACCAGCCCAAGATGAAGACAGTTCTCGACTGGGCACGCGCGGCGGGGCGAGCCGACATCAGCCCGCAGCTGGAAGAAATCGCGGGCTCGGCGCAACTCGCCGATGAGCAGGTGAATCAAAAGATAGCCGCGATGGAAGCCGCGCGCAAGGCGCGGAACTTCAAGGTGAGCGACGCGCTGCGCGCCGAACTCACCGGCGCCGGAATCATGGTCGAGAATACGAAGGATGGGGTTAGGTGGCGCAGGAAGTGAATAAGATTGAGTAATTGGGTAATTTAGTAATTGGGTAATTTGAACCCTCATCGAGCGCTCGGCCGGGAATAATAAAGGATGTTCAATTACTAAATTACCCAATTACCCAATTTCTCAATGCTTTCTCTCGACGAACTCATCCGCGAGGCTGAAATCGCCCACGGCCACCTCTGCGCCGGGCAGATTCTCGGCGTGCGCTTGGCCATGCTCGGCCTGTCTAAGCTGGGCATCGAAGACCCGCGCGGCAACAAGGCTGACCGCAAGCGACTCGTCACCTTTGTCGAAATCGACCGCTGTGCCACCGACGCGATCGGCGTTGTCACCGCCTGCCGCCTCGGCAAGCGCGCGCTGAAGTTTCGCGACTGGGGAAAGATGGCGGCGACCTTCGTCGATCTCGCAGCACAGCTCCCGCCCCAACTCCCCAACGGCGGCGGCAACTGGTACAAAGCCATTCGCGTGGCCGCCAAAGAATCGTCCAAGAAACTGGCGCGCGAGATGTATCCCGAAATCGCTGACAAGAATCAGCAGCAGATGCGCGCCTATCGCGAGATGAACGACGACGACCTGTTTTCGACCGAGTGGGTCAAGGTCGAACTGCCACCCGAAGAATTTCCCGGCCATAAAGGCGAGCGCATCGTCTGCGCCGAATGCGGGGAAGGGATTAACTTTCGGCGCGAGGTGGAGCGGGACGGGCGCGTGTTGTGCCGGGCCTGCGCGGGGGACAAGTACTACGATCCCCTCTGACACGCCAGCGTCTCTCTCCTTACCACGTATACCGCGCCGTGTAACTCACCACCTTCTCCTCATCCGGCGCAATCTTCACCGGGAACTCAATCGTATTGCTGTCGATCTTCTTATACTCATCCGACTTCACCGTGATCTCCCAGTTTTCGCCGCGATAGAGGTGCTCCACCACGCGCACTTCTACCGGCTCTTTCTTGTGGTTGCGCACTTTGATCTCGAATGACTCCCGCGCTGTCTGCTTGCCGTTCTCGATGAAGTAGTCCACGCGACGGCGTTCTCCGGCCAGGTCAAAGGCGTTGCCGGTATAAATGCGAACCGTCTCATCCTTCGGCGTGTGCTCGATCATGTTTTCGCCGGTGAACTCAATCTGGCCATCATCGTTGCGCCGATAAAAGCGCACTCGGCCCTTGGGGAGCGGCATGCCAAGATGGTTCGCCTCGGAGTTGCGGAACTCGCGCATCGCCCAGATCTTCGGATTCGACTCGGTCCCATAAGAATGGTCGTTGCGGAAGTTGTCCCAGTTCCATCCGTAATAACGGCTCGCATCGATCTTGGCGCCGTCGTAGATGTAGACCTGCTTCGTCGCGACGCCCGACGCGTGAATGAATTCAACTTGCTTAGTCTCGCGGTCGCGCAGCGTGGTGCGGCGATCGAGCGTGTAGAGATGATATTCGTCGAAGGCCTTTTCGCTGACCGCCGTGCCGGCCATGTCGAGCGCCTTTGCGGCGGCCGAGACCATCACCATCTCGTTTGCTCCGGCATTGCGCTGAATCTTATTCACGTCGCCAGCCATCAGCTTGATGCGCGCATCGGCAAAGGTCTTGCCGCTCTGATTGTCCATCGTGACCCAGCCCACCACGTCGACGACATCGCCTTTTTCCGGCGCAACGATGTTGTAGTCCGCCTCCCAGTTCAGGCCACCGGTCACGTAGGAAAATTCGGCGGGGAACTTGCCCGGCTTGTCGGTCGAGAGAATCCATTCGAGCCGCGGATGGAGAATGGTCTCGGCCGTGAGGTCGGGGAAGATCGGTGTGCCCGGCATGCTGAAGCGCAGCTGGCCGCCGACTTCGATGATGGGCTGTTCCGACGCGGCCACCATCTGCGACTGGTAATACTGCTGCCCGTAGCGGTTCATCGCGAAATAATCGTGCGGCGCGTAGCCGCTGCGAATGATCTTGCCCTTCACGGTCTGGCCGCCGCCGATTTCGAACTCGATGGTGCGCCCCTCGTAGAGCGAGAGCAGCGAAGCCTGGTTGACCGGATCGGCGCGGTAGTTCTGCTCCAGCACGCGAAGTGAGCGCTTGCCGGAAAGGTCGCGCAGCACGACGGAGTCGGGCTCGAGATGATAAGTAATGTCGTTGACCGTCGCCTGATTTTCACCCGCCGTGAGGTCGAGTGGAATCTCCTGGCGCACCACGGCAAAGCTCTGGTTGTAGATGGTGAGCGACGGTTGTGAAGCGGGCTGTTCGGTCGATGGTGAGTTGGACTGCGAAGCCGCGCGGCTGGATGGTTGCGCAAGCAGGCTGCCAAGAAGCAGCACGAGACAGACGAAGCGAGCTTTCATCGCTGCACTCCTCCGTACAAAATTGTGAGTACGTTTCAGTCATCTGCGTGGCGTCCGGGAGAGTTATACGCGCGGTGCGCAGCGGACTGATGGTAGAACGCGGAAGGGACCGATTCTTGCGCGCTTGCGGAGAACGCACGGCGTACTGCGTTTACGGACAAAGCGAGATTGAAGTTACCTCTGTGCCTCTGTGTCTCCGTGGTGAGGATCTGCGGGTAGCGGATCGTGAGTATCCATCACAGACGGGCCCCCAGTCTAACCGCGCGCCGCCTCATACGCATGGGCCACACGCAGCACCCTAGCCTCGTCAAAGTGGCGACCAAAAAGCTGCAGCCCAATCGGCATACCGTCGCGCGTCTCGCCGCAGGGTACCGAAATTCCCGGAATGCCCGCAAGATTCGCCGTTACCGTGTAGATATCGGCAAGATACATGGCCAGCGGATCGTCGACCTTTTCGCCCAGCTTGAACGCCGCAGTCGGCGCGGTGGGAGCGGCGATAACGTCAACCTTCTGGAACGCCTCGTCGAAATCGCGCGTCAGCAGCGTGCGCACTTTCTGCGCTTTGAGATAGTAAGCATCGTAATAACCGGCGCTGAGCGCGTAAGTGCCCAGCATGATGCGCCGCTTCACTTCCATGCCGAAGCCGCCATCGCGCGTCTGCCGGTACATCTCCGAAAGCGTACGCGCCCCGCGCGCCCGAAAGCCGTAGCGCACGCCGTCATAGCGCGCAAGGTTGGCCGAGGCTTCGGCAGTGGCAACGATGTAGTAAGTGGGAATCGCATATTCGGTGTGCGGCAGGCTGACGGGGACGATTTCGCAGCCGAGTTGGGCTAATTTCTGAATCGCCCCTTCGACTGCGCCGCGCACTTCCGCGCCCAGACCGGAGCCGAAATATTCTTTCGCCACTCCGACTCGCATCTTGCCGCCAGAATTCGTGAGCGGCTTCGCGAGTTCCGCGACGTAATCGGGCACGGGCACGTCCGCCGAGGTCGAGTCCATCGCATCGCGCCCAGCGATCGTCCGGAGCACCAGCGCCGCATCCCTCACCGTATTAGCAAACGGACCGATGTGGTCGAGCGACGACGCGAACGCAATCAGTCCGTAACGAGAGACGCGCCCGTAAGTCGGCTTGAGTCCGACGACTCCACAAAACGAAGCGGGTTGGCGAATCGAACCCCCGGTATCGGACCCCAACGTTGCGACCGCCATGCCCGCCGCTACCGCTGCGGCCGATCCGCCCGACGAGCCTCCCGGCACGCGCGTTTTATCCCGTGGATTGCGCACCGGACGATACGCCGAATTTTCCGTCGATGACCCCATGGCAAACTCGTCGCAATTCAGCTTGCCGAGAATAATCGCGCCCGCCGCTTCGACGCGAGCAACGGCGGTGCAGTCATAAGGCGGAACAAAGTTTTCCAGAATCTTCGATGCCGCCGTGGTGCGTACGCCGCGCGTGACCATCACATCTTTAATCGCGATTGGCACGCCCGCCAGCGGCGGCAGCGGCTTGCCCTCTACCGCCAGTTTGTGGATGCGTTCCACTTGCTCCATAGCGCGCTCTTCCGAGAGTGTCAGAAAAGCGCCAATCTCACCGTCCTCGCGCCGGATGCGCTCATAGCACTCTTCGACGACCGCGAGCGCGGTCGTGCGCCGCTCCGCGATCGCCGTGCGAATTTCATCGATCGTGAACGATTTGGTCTTGTCGTCAGCCATCTACCTCAGCCATCTGCCTCGGCCGCCTACCTCAGCCATCTATCTCTCAATCACCTTCGGCACTTCAAAAAATGTTCCGTCTGTGTCGGGCGCATTCGCCACCGCCTCTTCATGCGGCAACGACGGCCGCAAGCCTTCTTTCACGTCGTCGCGCGCCGCGTAGCCAAAACGCTCGCTGCCCTGCCGTGACACATCCACACCATAACGATCCGAAACCTGCGCCATCGGCTCAACCCCGCTCGTATCTAGCCCGTTCAGCCGGTCAACATATTCAAGGATCGAATTCAAATCGCGTAACATGCGCGCGCGCTCGTCGGCTGTGAGCTCCAGGTTAGCCAGCTCCGCGACATAACTAACGTCTTTTTCGGTAACTTTCATCGTCTCGAGTGCGAACAAAAACTTCCGCCACGGAGACACAGCGACCCAGAGGAAAAAAGAAAATAAAAAGCTTTTCTCCGTGCCTCAGTGTCTCCGTGGTAGGGGTTCAATCTCAGCTCGCCTTCGCAACCTCGGCATTCGCGGAAGCTGCGGCTGCCTTTTCCCGCTTCTTCTTCAGCTTGCGCACATGCGATGCCGCATACATCGTGCCGCGGCACCTTTTATGTCCGCAATAGCAAGGCGCATCGTCCTCGCCGTCATAAAGGCAGTAATCGTAGGTCAGCTCCTCGCCCGCTTCGATGTCGCGCAGCGCGATGACCCACATTTTGCCCGCGATCTGATCCGTCTCGCAGTTCGGCCGGCACGAGTGATTGATAAACGCAGCCACGCCAAATCCATCGAGAATGACCTTGCCTCCGTCCAGGCCGAACAGGTACGTATTCTCGTAGTCGTCGTAGAGGTCGTCAGCCTCCTCGGTCGTCAAAGGCTGGCCGACGTACTGAATGATGACCGTCCCCTTGCGGATGCGCTTCGTCGTGTAGCAACCAAAAGAGTGAATCGCGGATTTGCGGATCTCAAGTGCCATTGGATGACAGGAAGTTCTCTATAAAAACCTACCACGGAGCCACGGAGACACGCAGGAAGAAAAGCGGAAAAAAGATTTTCCTCGGCGTCTCGGCGGTGGATGTGCACTTTCTGATAGCTGATAGCTAACGGCTAACGGCGGAGCGCGTATCACCGGCGGCCAATACGCTCTGCTAAACTTTTCCCGGAGAACAATTATGGCCCACAATCATCCTCCCCGCTTTCTCGCAATTGTTAACGATGCCCGCAGCCGCATTCGCGAAACCAATGTGGACGAGGTCAAGCAGCGCCTCGATCGCCGAGCTGAGGGAAAAGATAAGTTTGTTCTCGTCGACGTACGCGAAGACCGCGAGTTCGATGCCGACCACATCCCCGGCGCGGTCCACCTCGGCAAAGGCGTCATCGAGCGCGACATCGAAAACGCCTACCCGGCGCTCGATACCGAATTGGTCCTGTATTGCGGCGGCGGCTTCCGCTCCGCCATGGCCGCCGACAATCTGCAAAAGATGGGCTATACGAACGTCATCTCGATGGACGGCGGCATTCGCGGCTGGCGCGAGAAGGCGTATCCGCTGGAGAAGGGAAAGTAGAGCGCCTCGAGGACTGCGGTGGAGATAACTTCGCTTCAAGGCCCGGTAGAAAAAATAGACGGCAAGCTCACGCTGTTGATCCCGCTGGAGGCGGGCGGCGATCAGTTCATCGAATGCTCAAAGGGCATTTCTGAGATACAGGGTGATTTTCTGAAAGTCACAATTCCGGAGTGGCTCGCAGGCATGTTGAGAATCGACGTCGGAAGCGTAATCTCCGTTGACAACGCGAATGGAAAGTTCAACATCAATCCGATCAATCCTTCTCCGCTTCAATAACCTTCGCGGAAGGCAGGTCCTTGATCATCATCGGCTGTTTGGAGTCTGCTCTCGCTCTCACTGACGACTGACGACCGACGACGAACAACCGCCCCCCACATTGCATCCCCGCCCCAACTCTGAAAAGATAGTCCCATCGGGGATTACATCTTTATGGCAACCATAGGAAGCTTCGCGCTCTGGCTCGCCCTTGCCTTGAGCGTCTACTCCTTCGGCGCCGGCCTGCTCTCGCTCTTCGGACGCGATGCCGCTTCTGCCCGCCTCGGCGAAACCGCCCGCCGCGCCGGCATTGCGACCTTCATCATCGTCGTGCTCGCCAGCTTCGTTCTCGTCTCGGCCGCCTTCAATGACGATTTCTCCATCGCCTATATCTACCATCACAGCAATCGCGACCTTCCCGCCGCCTACAAGTTCGCCGTGCTCTGGTCGGGACAGGAGGGCTCGCTGCTCTTCTGGTCCCTGCTCCTCGCCGGCTACGGATTCGTTCTCCGCCTCCGCCATCGCACCGACCAGCGCCTCTTTGCCTACGCCTCCGTCATCATCGCCGCCGTTCAAGTCTTCTTTCTTTTGATACTCGACTTCTCGGCGCATCCCTTCGCCATCATGCGAGGCGGCATTCCTGCCGACGGCGCCGGCCTCAATCCTCTTCTCCAATATCCCGAGATGGTCATCCATCCGCCCATGCTCTATCTCGGATACGTCGGCTTCACCATCCCCTTCGCCTTCGCGCTCGGTGCGCTCATCATGCACTATCCCGGTGAAAAGTGGATCCACATCACCCGCCGCTGGACCATGGTGACGTGGTGCTTCCTCACGGTCGGAATTTTCCTCGGCGCGCACTGGGCCTATGCTGTCCTCGGCTGGGGAGGCTACTGGGGCTGGGATCCGGTCGAGAACGCCTCGCTCATGCCCTGGCTCACCGGCACGGCGTTTCTGCACTCGGTCATGATGCAGGAAAAACGCGGCATGCTCAAAGTCTGGAACATGGTCCTGGTTTTCGCCACCTTCCTGCTGGCTCTGCTTGGGACTTTTCTCACTCGCTCCGGGATCATCAGCTCCGTTCACGCTTTCGCGCAGTCGTCCATCGGCACCTGGTTCATCGTCTTTATTGCGCTCACCACCGCTGTCTGCGCATTTTTCCTGGTCAAGAATCTTTCGTATCTTAAGAGCGAGCACAAACTCGAATCGCTGGCCTCCCGCGAGTCGAGTTTCCTGTTCAACAACCTGCTGCTCCTGATTCTCTGCTTCACCGTTCTCTGGGGCACGTTCTTCCCCATCCTCTCCGAGTGGGTGCAGGGCCACAAAGTCACGGTCGGCCCGCCATTCTTCAATCGCGTAGCGGTTCCGGTCGCTCTTCTTTTGATGTTACTGACCGCCGTCGGCCCGCTGCTTGCCTGGCGCAAGACTTCGCTTGAGAGCCTGAAGCGCAACTTCCTCTTCCCGACCATTGGTGCCGTCGCCGTAGGACTCATGATGGTGCTCTTCGGCGTCAAGCCCTGGGAAGATCCCTCGTACTTTTACGCCGTGATGGCGGCGGTTCTTTCCGCGCTCGTGATCTTCACCGTCGTCTCCGAGTTCGTCCGCGGGGGCCGCGTCATCGCCGCCAAGAGCGGCCAGAATCTCTTTGGCGCCATGCTCCAACTTACGCGCCGCAACACGCGCCGCTACGGTGGATACGTCGTCCACTTCGGTGTCGCGCTCGTCATCATCGGCATCCTCGGCGGCGCCTTCAACAAAGAAGTCGAAAAAGAAATGGCCTACGGCGACAAGATTCAGCTCGGCCCCTACACACTGGTCTGCCAGTCCTACACGCAGGACGACAATCCGAACTACGCGGTCGAGTCGGCGATGTTCAACGTCTACCGCGGCCCGAAGCTGATTACGACCATGGCCCCCGAACGGCGCTTCTACAAGGCCAGCGGCCAGCCGCAGACGATCCCGAATATTTATCCGAGCTTCGCGCAGGACCTCTTCCTCGTGAACGATATTTATGTCGTCTACGAAGGCAAGAACGACACCACCGGCCGTCCCATCATCAAAGCGCACCTCAATCCGCTCGTGCCTTGGATCTGGATCGGCCTGGTCATCATGGTCTTCGGAACGATCATCGCGCTCGTGCCAAATTACGTTCCGGTGCAGGTGACGGTGACAGCGCCAATTCACACGCCGGCGCACGCCGGAGCGGGAGACTGACATGAAACCACTCGAGTTTCCCCGTACCTATGCGCATTGTCATCCCGAGCGGAGTCAATCCGCTCGCAAAGCGAACGGATTGGCGGAGTCGAGGGACCCCTACCTCACCCAAACCTCCGGGCTCTCGCAGCGTCGCATCCTCCAAGCCCTCATCCTCACCGCCGCCGTCTTCCTCTTCATGGGCGCGAACCCCGCCCCCGACGCCCGCTTTCACGACCTCGGCCATCGCATGATGTGTACCTGCGGCTGCGGACAGGTCCTCCTCGAGTGCAACCACGTCGGCTGCCAGTCCTCCGACAAAATGCGCAACCAGCTCATGGCCGCCATTGACAAGGGCGACAACGACGACCTCATCTTGCAAGGGTTCGTGCAGGAATACGGCCCCACTGTCATCGCAGCGCCCACCGCCACCGGCTTCAACAAAGTCGCCTGGATCATGCCCTTCGCAGTGCTCGCGCTCGGCATCGTGGTAGTAGCCAGAATCGTGCGCTCCTGGAAAGACCGTCCCACGCCAGCCCTGGCCGACGGCATAGTCATCCCGCAGCAAAGTCACGAGCTAGACGACCTGAGAGCCAGAGCCCGCAGAGAAACCGACGTATAAGAAAAACCGACGTATAAAGGACCGATGTCTGAAGGTTTTACTGAGAACTGAGAGCTGAAAGCTGATTCTATGAACATGGTCTATTTCATCTGCGCCGTCTTCACCCTGGCGTCGTTCTATTACGTCTTCTTTTTCCCCGGTGAAGTCTACGCCGGAGAAGAAAAGACGCGCCTCGGCTATCTCCGCGAGCGCAAGGAATCCGTCTACGAAAACCTCCGCGACCTGAATTTCGAATACAAAGCCGGCAAGGTCCCCGACACCGACTACCAGTCCATGCGCAACTCGCTCGAAGAAGAAGCAGCCGCAATTATGGCTGAGATTGAACGGCTGGAGTTGGGGTCGGTGGCGTGATCGGGTAAGAGGTGCGGCCCTTTTGGGGGATTGTCATCCCGAGCGCAGCGAGGGATCTACAGTTTGCCGCGAGCGGCATGAGCTGCCGCCAGCGCGGTGACAAGTGACAATGTACACTTTACAGTGTATCCTTAATGATCAGGAGCTTTAAGCATCGCGGACTCAAGCGCCTCTACGAAGACGGCGACCGCCGTGGAATACGGCCTGACCTGATTGAGGACGTGGAAGATATTCTCGGCCGGTTAGACCGGGCGGAGACGCCGCAGGCAATGAATCTGCCGGGTTATCGCTTACACGCGCTGAAAGGCGACTTGAAGGGGTTTTGGTCAGTCACCGTGCGAGCGAATTGGCGCGTTGTCTTCCGTTTCGACGGTGCGGATGCTTTTGAGGTTGAACTGACCGATTACCACTGAACGAAACCAGGAGCATTCCATGCCGATGAAGAACCCGCCGCATCCCGGACGCAGTATACGAAGCGCATGCCTTGGGCCCTTAGGCCTGTCCGTCACCGAAGGCGCGAAGGTTCTAGGCGTCACCCGCCAGACGCTCAACAACGTCGTTCACGGCAAATCCGGCATCAGCCCTGAGATGGCGATTCGCCTCTCGAAAGCCTTCGGCAGCACGCCCGAAACCTGGTTGCGCATGCAGCTCGCCTACGATCTCGCACAGGCCCGCAAGAACGAGTCTAAAATCAAGGTCCGGCGCGTCCACGTTCCACAGGAACTCTACGCGTAGCGAGGCAGGCGATGCGCGGCCGTGATGGGCATTTGCCTATACAATTGCATACCTTCGTACCGCGCGCTATATGCACAAGAGGGAAATCGATGCCTTCGAAAAAGAAAATCCCGAGCTTTAGAGGCGACCGCGCCGCAGCCGCCTTCGTCGACAAAGCCGACCTGTCGCAGTACGATCTTTCCGGCGCGAAATTAATCCGTTTCGAAATCAAGCGCAAAGACAAGTCGATCAACCTGCGTTTGTCCGAAGAACTTTACGACGCCGTCCGCCAGCGCGCATCCCGCGCCGGTCTGCCCTATCAGCGCTTTATTCGGCTGGCGCTCGAACAGGCTCTTGGCGAGTCGAAATGAGGGGGCACTACTACCTGGGAAGTATCCCCCGCGTCAGCGCGTGTGATAGGCCATATTCTGGCGATTTTGCCTCACCGCGGGTAAAATATCGGACAAGTCCCATGAGCCAAGACGCCGTCAAGCAAATTGAACGCGCCATCGGATCGCTTACGCCGCGGGAGATCGAGGAGCTATACGCGTGGCTCGACCAACACTATCCTCCGCCCATCGACGCTCGTGTTCAGTCCGATCTATCTGCCGGACGCCTTGACACGGCCATCCAGCGCGCTCTGGAGGACGAGAAGAACGGCCGCGTACAGCCTCTCTAACAAAGCCAATGCAGCATCGAGCCGCCTCCGACTTTTGGCAGCAATACCGTGCGCTCTCTGATGAAGTTCGCGCCCGTGCCGACAAACAATTTTCATTGCTCAAGGCAAACCCGCACCATCCTTCATTACAATTCAAAAAAGTCGGAGAACGTCATGGCCATGAAATATGGTCGGCCAGGGTTACCTTGAACCATCGCGCCCTCGCAATCCGAAGACCCGATGGATATTTGTGGTTCTGGATCGGCGACCACAAAGCCTATGAGTCGCTAATTTCCTAGTGCTGCTAGCCCAGGTGAAGAATCTGCCGCAACAAGGAGTTCTTTTGATCAATCTCGCAAAGTCCGCCCTACTAACCGCGCTCCTCGCCCTCACCCTCACTTCCGCCCACGCCCAGACCCTCGCCGGCACCGTCACCAACGGCACCACCAACCACCCCGCCGCCGGAGACACCATCGAACTCATCAACATCTCCAATGGCATGGACGTTGCCGCCACCGCCAAGTCTGACTCCGCCGGCAAATTCAAGTTCTCGCTCAAGGACGACGCCCAAGGCCCGCACCTCGTCCGCGCCACTCATCAGGGCGTCACGTATTTTCAGTTCGCCCCTCCCGGCACCGGCAACGTCGACCTCAAGGTCTACGACGTCGCCAAGAAAGTTGACGGCATCAGCCTCACCGCCGACGTGCTCCGCTTCCAGGCCGACTCTTCCAGCCTCCAGGGCGTTCGCCTCTTCGCCGTCGACAATCCCTCATCCACCACGCAGATGAACGATCACAACTTCGAGTTCTATCTGCCCGCCGGCGCCAAGGTCGATCAGGTGCAGGCCAAAGCGCCCAACGGACAACCCATCCCCGCCGAGGCCGTTCCGCAAAAAGAGCCGGGCCGCTACGCCATCGCCTTCCCGCTGCGTCCCGGAGAGACTCAGTTTCAGCTCGAGTTCACCATGCCCTATTCGGGCTCGCTCAAGGTCGATCCCAAGCCGCTCTATCCCGCGCAGCATTTCGTTGTCGTGCTGCCGAAGACGATGCGCTTCGCGCCCGCCAGCGGCGTCAGCGTCTTCAAGCCGATGAACGATCCCAATACTCCCGATACTACCGTCCAAGTCGCGCAGCAGACGACCGTCGGCCAGCCGCTCGGCTTCTCCATCAGCGGCACCGGAACCATCGCCGATCAGCCCGAGCCAGGCGGCGCACAATCCGGCCCGCAATCCGGACCCCAATCCGGACCCCAGTCGGGGCCAATGGCCGAAAATCCGCAGGCCGAAAGCTCTCGCCCCGGCGGCGGACTCGGCGCGCCCATCGACGCTCCCGATCCGCTCGAAAAATATCGCTGGTACATCATCGGAACCTTCGTCGTTCTCCTCGCCATCGGCGGTTGGATCGTCACCAGGCGCCAGGGCGCAGTCTCCGCCGCGTCGTTCTCGGGAGCCTCGTCCTCGGGAGCCTCGTCCGCCGGAGCAGCCCGCGCAACCTTTGCCTCCGGACCGCTCGCCGCTCCCATCACCGGACCGGGCGCGCGCAACCTAACCGGTGCAATTCCGACGGCAGCGCCAACTCATTCCCCAGCTCCAACCTCAAAGTCCGCCATGCTGCTCGAAGGCTTGAAAGATGAACTCTTCAATCTTGAGGTCGAGCGCAAGCAAGGCAAGATCACGCCGGAAGAATACGAAAAGGCCAAGGCCGCCCTCGACCAGACCCTCGAGCGCGCTCTAAAACGCCAGGGCTGAAGTGACGCGCGAGACTCGGCAGCTTGCTGAACAACTAGGTTTTTGGGTGGCGCAGCGGTTCACCGCTGCGAAAAGTCGATTGCTTTGATTGGGGCTTTTAACCCCGAGGTGCCTGCCGCCGATTTTTTCAGCAAACTACTACGGCGCTACGACCAGCGCAACACAAAACGGAGCAGAAGACTCCAAGTCCGTGAGCTGCTCGTAAGTCCTGTGTTTTCAGGATCAAATTAATAAGTCTTTTGTTTTCAAGATCAAATAACAGGTCCGCATGAATCGGCCAGGAACCTCGGCTAGATTGTTGGATTAACTATCTTATTTTCAAATAGATATCGACTGTCATCCAGCACTCTTCGTCGGCCTCCTCTAACCCCTTTATTTTCATAGATCAAACGACAAATCATCTCTAACTTTATGATTCTAATAGATCGATGGGGAGGGGTATCCAGTACTGACTAGTTAACACCTTGGCCCGCTTTCGGCAACCGCATCAAACGCGAACGCCTCACATCCAATAACATGAATACCTGAGGCACTTATGAGCAACGTCTTCAAAACCACTCTTCTCCTCACCGTCATGACGCTCCTGCTGATGCTCGCCGGACGCGCCTTCGGCGGCGAGAACGGCATGTTCATCGCCCTCGTCTTTGCCGGCATCATGAACTTCGTCTCCTACTTCTTCTCCGACAAGATTGCGCTCGCCATGTATCGCGCGCAGCCGGTTACGCGCGAGCAGTTGCCCCGCGTCTACACCATCGTCGAGCGCCTCACCCAGAAAGTCGGCCTGCCCATGCCGAAGATCTACGTCATTCCAACTGATTCGCCCAATGCTTTCGCCACCGGGCGCAATCCAACGCACGCGTCAGTCGCGGTCACGCAGGGCATTCTAGGCCTGCTCAATGACGATGAACTTGAAGGCGTGCTCGCGCATGAACTCGGTCACGTGCGCAATCGCGACATCCTCATCAGTTCCATCGCCGCGACCCTCGCCGGCGCAATCACCTGGCTCGCGCACATCGCACAGTGGGGAATGATCTTCGGCGGATACGGAGGACGCGACCGCAACTCCGGAGACCGCGGCGGCGGCGGAATCGCCGCCCTGATCATGATCTTCCTCGCGCCGCTAGCCGCGACGCTGATCCAACTGGCCGTCTCGCGCTCGCGCGAATACGGAGCCGACGACACGGGCGCGCACTGGACCGGCAATCCTTACGCCCTCGCCAGCGCCCTCATGAAGATCGAGAACTATTCGCGCCGCCAGCCGCTGCTCGCGACTCCATCGACCGCGCATCTTTTTATCATCCAGCCGTTCTTAGGAGGGATGAGCTTCGGCAATCTGTTCTCGACGCATCCGCCAACCGCGAAGCGGATCGAGCGGCTGACAGGACGCCCGGCAGAGTTTCTACAGTAGGCTCTCGGCTCTAGGCCCTCGGCTCTTGTACTACAGCCGCGCGAAGCTCAAGCCTGAAGCCGAGCGCCGAAAGCCCAAAGCCGTTTCTATGACTCAGGTAACGCCGCGCGCGCCAACGCGCATAGTAGAATCCAACAAAGTGGCCCCTGAAACCCTGACCGCAACCGCCCGTCGCGCCGCCGAACTTGAGAGTGCTCTGCGTACCGTCATCCGCGGCAAGGACGATGTGCTGCGTCTGGCGCTCGTCTCCGTCTTCGCGCGCGGACACTTGCTCATCGAGGGCGTTCCTGGAGTCGGCAAGACTACTCTCGCACAGGCGCTGGCGCGCGCCATCGATTGCTCGTTTCAGCGCGTACAGTTCACCAGTGACATGCTGCCTTCCGACGTGCTTGGCATCTCGATTTACTCCGCCATCGAGCAGAAGTTCGAGTTCAAGCGCGGGCCGGTATTTGCCAACGTCCTTCTGGCGGATGAGATCAATCGCACCACTCCCAAGACGCAATCGGCGCTGCTCGAAGCCATGAACGAAGGCCAGGTTACGGTGGACTCTTATTCGTATCCGCTGCCTCAGCCCTTCCTCGTAATCGCCACCCAGAATCCCGTCGAACATCATGGAACCTATCCGCTGCCCGAGTCGCAGCTTGACCGCTTTCTGATGCGCTTGCACATGGGCTATCCGGAAGCGTCGGCCGAGCGTGAGATTCTGCGCTCCGAGGCGGGAACGGCCCAGTTGGAGAAGTTGCAGCCGGTGCTCAGCGCAAATGATGTTCTCGAGATTCAGCAGGCGGTCACGGAGATTCATGTCGATGACTCGTTGATCAGCTACGCGCTGGCAATTGTGGCTAAGACGCGCGGGTCGGAATATCTTTCGCTGGGAGTTTCGCCGCGCGGCTCGCAGATGTTCTACCGCGCCGCGCAGGCGATGGCCTTCCTTGAGGGCCGCGACTACTGCACGCCCGAAGATTTCAAGCCACTGGCTGTGCCCGTCTTTGCGCACCGCGTGGTCGTGAACGCGCATTACGCTTCGACCCTGAAGAAGTCGGAGCAGTCCGAGCAAGTACTGAAAGAGATTGTGGATAGCGTGGCCGTGCCGGTTTAGGAGGTTCCAAACCCCCCGCGAAATCCGCTAAATCAGCTCTAATCGGGCAATCTCGGGCGAAACTAGGCCGCATCGTATTACTTCCCCTCATCCACTTTTCGCTTGAACCCCTTTCCGTAGCTATGTTCCAATCAATTCCACGTCCCCCCGACGTTGGTTAGCGTCTCCTATGAAACTCTCTCGTGGTATGAACCGCGCCGTCTCTGGTGTGCGTTTGCATGTCCTCAGCGGGCTACGCGCTGCCGTTGCCCTGGGCATCGTGCTCGCCGCGGCCAGCTTGCTCAGTCAGATCGCCTTCGCTCAGGACTATGTCATCACCAACGACGATTCCACGACGAATGGAGTCTCGTTCTTCACCATCGGCCCCAACGGCTCGCTTGAGTTTGCTATGGAAGTGCAAGGGCCTGGACTCGGCATTGGCGGCGGCTTGTTCGGAATGTCGCGCATTGCTGCCGTCGACAGCGGGAGCACGGAGTGCATCTTCGCGACGGAGTCCTTTACGAATGATGTCTTCTGGATCGTGCCCGGCTCGGCTTATCCGGGTGGCTCGGCGACGGGATCGCCTTCCGATGACGGATCCGCGAACGGCGTTGGCATCGCGGCGAACACGCAGTACGTCTACGCCAGTTTCAGCTCCTCGAACACCATTGCCACATTCCAGGTGCAGGCGGGCTGCGCTCTGGCATTCCTGAATGACATCACGGTCGGCGGGTTAAACGGCGGAATCATCGACGGCATGGCGATTCACGGCAACATGATGATCGCCACTTATGCCGATGGTTCGATCGAGTCGTTCAGTATTGGCGCGGGAACTCCGGTGTCGAACGGCGACAAGCAGCTTTCTACCGCCTCCGTTGGCGGCAACACTTATCCGAATGGTATCGACATCACGCAGGATGGGCACTTCGCCATCTTCGGCGATACTTCGACGGCTGATATCGTCGAGGTCTCTGACATTTCTTCGGGCAAGCTTACCGCGACCGTGGTCTACAAGACGCAATCCGGCATCAGTTCGAGTAACGTGCTCTTGAGCCCCGATGAGAGCATTCTCTATATCAGCAACACGCAGGGCGATGTGGTGTCGGCAGCGTTCTTCGACAAGAACACGGGGCAGATTACGAACGGATGCAAGTCGCGCAAGATCAGAGGTTACGTGGCGGACTGGTCCTACCTCGGCAGCCTGGCGCTCCAGCAGATCACGGGCAACGGCGGCGGCGTGTTCGTGGCCGAGTTTGGCGCGCCCTCGGGAATTGCGGCGCTGAACCTGACGGTGAATGGAACGAAGTGTACCCTGCGCGAGGCGAAAGATTCTCCGACCACGGATTACTACAGTCGCGGGCTGCTTTCAATGGCGAGATTTCCGCCGCGGGCGTTTTAGCGCCACCGGTTAAGTAGGTGGGAGAGTTGGCGAATTTGATGACTATGAAATCCATGCATGTTAGAAACTGGATCCTGACAGTCTTCGTGTGTTCTCTCTCGGCAGGCGCGCTTTGGGCGCAATGCCCGGCGCGGCCGCAATCCGGATCGGAGGTGCTCGATGCCTATGCGATCACCCCCAACAATGGCACGGTGCAAGCCGACATCTCTCTGGGCGAGTCGGTCGACCAATACGGCTACACGCACTACTGCTATCAATATCAATCCCCGAATGGCGTGGTCGAGGCGCCGACGCTGCGCCTCGATCCGGGTGACCTGCTGCAACTCAACCTGACCGACGTAATTCAGGACAATGACGCCTCGAAAATGCAGATGCATCACGGCGCGGCCGAGGAGGTTTGCGGCGACGGTGGAACGGCCACAGTGAGTTCCACAAACATGCACTTTCACGGCATGCCGATTTCGCCCGACTGCCACCAGGACGACGTGATCGACACGGTGATCCAGCCGGGCTCGCCGGCCTTCAACTACAACATCCAGATTCCATCGGATACGCCGCCGGGACTTTATTGGTATCACCCGCACATTCACGGGTTCACCGAATTCCAGGTCAATGGCGGAGCGGCGGGCGCAATTGTCGTCAACGGAATGGAGAAGGTGCGCCCGGAGGTGAAGGGGCTGAAAGAGCGGATCTTCGTCGTCCGGCAGCAATACCTCGTGCCCTGGATTCCGGGGCCGTACCAGTTAAGTCTCAACTACCAGGTTTCGCTGTTCCCGAGCGCGCCGGCGCCGTATATCAACATTGGGCCGGGAGAGAAGCAGTTCTGGCGGGTGGCGAATGCGACTCTGCAAGACTTTATTCCACTCCAGATTCTCATCAACAACAAGCCGGAGAAGCTGGAACTGATCGCGCTTGATGGCTATCCTTTGCCGAAAACACGGATGGCGGACACAATCCTGATTCCTCCAGCGGGGCGCGCGGAGTTCATCGTGACCGGACCACCTGCGGGCGGGCAGGGCGCGATGCTGGTGGGCCCGTACGATACGGGGCCGACCGGCAATCCGGATGTGACGGTACAGCTCGCGCTCATCAATCCAGTGTCAAGTAATGTGGCGCGCAACTCGCCGTCCTCGCAGCCGCTCACGGCCGGAGATTCGCCTGCGGCGACCAAAATGCGCTGGTCGAATCTGGATAACGTGAAGATTACGGCCGAGCGCAAGCTCTATTTCTCGGAGGAGTTCGGCGGCACAAACGGTCCGATTCAGTTCTACATCACGGTCGAGGGCCAACCGCAGAAGGTGTTCGAACCGAACGAGAAGCCTGTGATCCGGACGAAGGTTGGCGCGGTCGAGGATTGGACAATCGAGAACCGCGCCCTGGAGACGCACGCCTTTCACATCCATCAGATTCACTTCAAAGTGCTCGAGGTCGACGGCAAGAAAGTTCCCAACAGCCGGATTCTGGACACGATCACGATTCCTTACTGGACGGGAACGGGGCCGTATCCGAGCGTGAAGCTGCGCATGGATTTCCGCGATCCAAATATTGCGGGCACTTTCCCCTTTCATTGCCATATCCTGCTCCATGAAGATCTGGGCATGATGCACAAGATCCAGGTCGACCCGTAGGTTTCCAACATTCGAGGTGAGAGATGACGATTTACATCGGCAGGAAAGCCCTGCTGGTCGCTGGCGCGGTCATGCTATTTGTTGCGGGATGCTTTATTGGCGCGCGGGTGCGCCCGCCGCAGGTGGTTCATGCCGAGTACAAGCCGAGTGAGGGCGTTGTGCCGAAGTCGTATGGGCATATGGTGGCGGCAATTGCGGATCGAATCGGCACCGGCCTCGTGTTCGAGGACAAGGATGGCACCATCCGCTTTGTCAGCATCACCGGCATGAAGGAAGGGCAACTGAACCGCTACGACCAGACGCCGACGAAGGGCGGCATTCCGAAATCGTATGGGCACCTGGTGGCGGCTGTGGTCAACGGGAAGGGTACCGGGCTGGTGTTTGAAGATGCCGACGGCGTGATTCGCTTTGTAACCCTTACCGGCGAGATGGAAGGCGAGTTGAAGCGCGAATAGCGCGTCTTTTTTTGGCTGGGCCTCACCTTGGCATTCAGAACCGCGCTTCATACATTTTGTTGATCGCATGTTCAGTCGTTCGTCTCTCAGCGATCAACTATGCGAGGGCTGGCCTCAGTCCTGCTATTATGTTTCCCCAGTTCAATTCATGAGGGGTGCGATGAAAGTTCTCGCGGCAGTTTTGTTCGCTGTTTTGACCACACAAGTTTTGATGGCTGTTCCGCAGCAGTCGAGCGATACGCCTGACGCCGCCAAGCAGGCGCACAAGGAAAAGTCAGAGAACAAATCGAAGAAAGAACCGGCGGCTGCTCCAGAGAAGTCTGCGGAGAACAAGCCCGCCGAACCCGCCAAGTCCGAAGAGGCCACGGACAAGGAAGAACATTTTGATGTGAGTGAAGTTCCGCCGGTGGTGACGCATCACACCATCACGGTTGGCGGAAAGGCGCTGGCCTACACGGCGACGGCGGGGCGGCTTCCGCTAAAGCGTGCGGATGGAAAGATCGAGGCGGAGATGTTTTTTGTCGCCTACACGTTGGACGGTCAGGACGCTGGGAAGCGGCCGTTGACGTTCGCGTTCAATGGCGGCCCGGGATCGGCATCGGTGTGGCTGCATATGGGTGCGCTGGGACCGAAGCGGGTGGTGCTGCAACAAAACGGCTTCATGCCGGCGGCGCCGTATCGCGTGGAAGATAACCCCGACACGTTACTCGACCGCAGCGACATCGTGATGGTCGATGCGATGGCGACCGGGTATTCGCGCGCGGCGAATGCGGAACTGACGAAGAAATATCTGGGACTGAAGGGCGATGTGCAGGCGTTTGGGGAGTTTATTCGTCTGTATCTGTCGCGATACGAGCGCTGGAGTTCGCCGCTCTTCTTGCTGGGCGAGAGCTATGGGACGACACGCGCGGCGGGACTCTCCGGCTATCTTGCGGATCATGGCATCGCCTTCAACGGCGTGACGCTGCTTTCGACGGCGGTTGATTTCGGGACCCTCGAGTGGACGAACACGAACGATCTCCCTTACTTCCTGCTCGTGCCCACGTTCAGCATGATCGCGGCTTACCATCACAAACTCGGCGGCGATCTGACGGCGGATCTCGACAAGACGCGCGATGAAGTGATGCGGTGGTCGCTGAACGATTATGCGCAGGCGCTGGCGAAGGGCGACACGCTGAGCGCGGAGGAGCACGGCAAGATCGTGACGCAGCTTTCGCGTTATATCGGACTGAAGCCGGAGGTGATCGAGGCGCACGACATGCGGATTGATGTGCCAACGTTCCAGCGCGAGTTGCTGCTCGATCAGAAGCTGATTTCGGGACGGCTGGATGGACGGTTCACGAGCCCGAACCCGGGCGGACGGTATTACGATCCCACGAGCGCCGCGATTCTGCCGCCTTATACGTCGGCGTTCTACAACTACCTTCGCACCGATCTGAATTATCAGACCGACACGCCTTATCGCGTGTTTGCCTACGATGAGCCTGTCTTTCAGAAGTGGGAGTGGGGCGACGCAGAACAGGGATTCCCGAGCACGGCGGACGATTTGCGCTCGGCGATCATCAAGAATCCCTATATGAAGGTGCTGGTGATGGAGGGATACTACGATCTCGCCACGCCCTTTGCCGCCGCAAACTGGACGATCAACCACCTGAACCTGCCGCCGAAGTTTCGAGAGGGCATTTCATTTGCGACTTACAATGCCGGCCACATGGTCTACGTCGATCGCGCCGAGCACGACAAGATGAAGAAGGATCTGGTGGAGTTTATGGAGAAGTGTTTGAAGTAAATCGGCGTTAGGCTCTCGGCTTTGGGCTTTCGGTTATTGAGCGTCACCATCGACGGAAACGAGCGCCGAGGGCCTAGAGCCCAGAGCCTGAATCATGCGCGCTGCCGCTATCTTTGGGTTGGGAACGTCTCCGTCCGATCTCCAGGCATTTCAGCGCGGGTCTTCTACGCAATGGATTGAGGGTCTGCCAGCTTCCGCTAGCGATGCGGATGCGGTTGTCATCTTCGGTGGTGACGGCACGATTCACCGGCATTTGCCTTCGCTCGTGCGGCTTGGACTTCCCGTGCTGGTTGTTCCGGCGGGAAGCGGCAACGACTTTGCCCGCGCACTGAATCTGCGCTCCGCTCGCGATTCGGCGAAGGCGTGGCGCGACTTCGAGTCGGGAAAGTTGGCGGCGCGCGCAATCGATCTGGGCGTGATTCGTTCTCCCGCTTCCCCCGAGGCCGAGCGCTATTTCTGCTGTGTCGCGGGATGTGGACTGGATGCGGCGATCACGAGCCGCGCCAACCGGATGCCACGCTGGCTGCGCGGACATGGAGGCTATGCGCTTGCGCTCTTGCCAGCGCTCTTCCAGCTTCCGGCCTATCCGATGCGCATTCGGTACAGGAACGGCTCCGTCGAAAGCGGCGATGACGAGCCACGGCTTACGTTGCTTGCGGCATTTGCCAATACGCCGTTTTACGGCGATGGAATGCGCATCGCGCCGCGAGCCGATGCGCGCGATGGGAAACTCGACATCTGCCGTGTCTGGACGATGAACCCGTTCAAGCTGCTGTCTCTGTTTCCGACGGTGTATTTCGGCGATCATCTGAAGTTCCGCGAAGTGGAATATGCGAAGGCGGAACGCGTGTGCATCGAGACGGAGACGCCGCTCGATATTTATGCGGATGGCGAGTTTGTTTGCCGGACTCCAGCGGAGATAGCGAGCGCTGCTGGAGCGCTGAAGATCATTGCCGGCTGAAGATCGAAGGCTAGTTACTGAGATGTAACCTCCACCCCTTAAAGTGGTCTTTGAGAAATAAGGACTTGGTGGCGTTCATTCGCCAGGTCTTTGAGGAATAAGGACTTAGGGCGACGAGGCTTGAATTCGTAAGTTATAGATTCAATGGGGATTATGGGAATCAAGGGTGAACGATTTCTAGTTGCCCCGTAAAGTCTTGATTCTAAATGGATTTAATTCGTAAAGTATTCCGGACAAAGGAGTTAGAGGATTGGTCTTGGCCCTGAAGCCGCGACGCCCCTCGGTCGCGCCGCCTCCAAACGCTCGATGAGTGCGAACGGAATGGTACGCCAGTTTGTCGAAGTCAACCGCTCCCTCCCGTTGCTCCAAGGATGATGGCGAACGCGAGAGCCAGCGAGGATCATCAGCCGGAATTTTTTGTCGTTGCTCGTCGGATCTGGAAGCTCGCGTTTGTCAATGAGGACTCAGGGGATTTACCGCTGCACGGCTTCTTTGCGAAAGACTAACCCGCCCAGTTATCATGAAAAACAATCGAGCGTTTTCACAAAGGGGCCAAGTCCACACTGGGAGGGCAAATGCTTAGAGCCAAGTTAACGCCTCTTCTGTTTCTTCTCGCCAGCTTGCCAATGTTCGCACAAACGGACAAGTTAGAGCTGTTTGGCGGATATGCTCTGGAGCGGCTCGCGACCGGGTGCGCAAACTATAGATGTCCACTTAACAGCGGCGGTAACACCACCAATCTCAATGGCTGGATTGCATCGGCGACCGGCTACTTTTATAAGTCGCTGGGAATTTCGGCGCAATTCGCCGGAAACTACAATGGCACCGCCGAGCTGTCGGGCTCGACGGTCGATCGCTATACCTATGAATTCGGGCCTGCTTACGCAGTTCATTTCGGAAACGCGAGTCCTTTCGCGCACGTCTTGGTCGGAGGAGTCACCCAAAATTCCTCACCAAGCCCGGGCCTGCAACAAAACCAGGGCCTGGCCTACACTCGGTTCATATGGTCGGTGGGCGGAGGTCTGGACTTCAAGGTATCGAGCCGAATATCCATTCGCCCAGTGCAGATCGATTACGAGAGGCAAAGCGTTCCGACAGGAGAGGCCGCCGATGCACTCTCCTCAGTCGGCGTTAACGGATTGCGGTACTCGGCGGGGGTTGTCTTACGCTTCTGAATCCCGTGGTCCTTCCGTCGGTCCAATTCGCTTCGCCCTGGCGCGCCGAAGGCGACCAGGAGAAAGTGTCGCCGGAGGAAACAAGACTACTTTTACCAGCCTGGGTGGCGACCGCTCTCGGAGTCAGAGACACGATGCTCGTCGACACATCGGACGCCTGCGATGGGTCGACCGGATTCGCCGACGCCGGGAGCAATTTAATCGACATGGGAAAATCAGCTTGCCAACTCTCAATCTATCCGGCATTTCCGGCTGATCTTCCAAGAACACGGCGGTACATTAGCGCGCCATGAAGACTCATTCCCACTTGGTTTCGGGGTTATGGCTAACTAACCATGAGCTTGCACACGACGATTTGGTGGTCAGTGGAATCGGGATCTAACGACACCTAGGGCTTTTGAGGCGGCACTTTTCGCTTAACCTTTTCAACCACAGCCATGATCGACACCAACATCCCCGCAACCGCCAGCCAACCGTACTGCAACCACCAATAATGATGGTTATTGTCAAAATGGAAGGCCACGAAGAACAGATACAGCGCGTATGGGCCGACGAAGGCTTTGGGCAACCTTGCCCATGGTATCCACCTTTCCCACGGAAGCATCCACGTAACTACGATGGGAATAATCGGTATGGCAGGGGCCAAGATCAGCCAGTCGATAGCGGACATCGCATAAAAGCATAGCGCTTCGGAATGCGAGTTACCAGCAAAGCGCGTCTTAGGGTCAATGCAGTATAAAGGCGATGTTACGCCACCCGAGGGCTAGGGACTAACTGCAACACAGACGACGATTGGCAATTCGGTGTTTAATGAATGACGTGAATAGGGATTGTACCAGCGTAGTTGGCTTTTTCACGGAGTGCGTACTCGTCCTAGCTTTTGTCTTCTTTGCGTTCTCCCCTCTTCTCGGGCAGCAATGCCCAGAAGCCACCAAGGACGGGCCTAGCACCGCATCGGAGGTGCGGACCTTGGAAGGCGCGCTAGTTTTTCACGACTCAATCCGAAAGTGGTTTGAACTAAAGCTCGACTCGCCTCAATGCGGGCAAGATTCCATCGAACTTGTACGGGCTTCTCTTGACGATTGGAGACCGCTAGAGGTTCTGAGGGGCTGCCGCGTCAAGTCCACCGGAACCATCGACATCTCCGGCACTGGCTACTACTCGCTTGCGACATATCAGGACGTAACCAACATCGAACCAATCGGTGCATGCGAAACCCAGTTGCCACTTCCTGATTATTCCGACGCAAAGCCCGACCATACAGTTCGACGGTATCGGGTCGATATGCACGTGAATTATGAGCCGGGTGATCACCCGATCATCTTCCGTGTGTCGAGTGCGGGTAAGGAATTGCAACCGTGGCAGGCTTACGCGAGCTATTTCCTCACAGGAGGTTACGTCCTCTACGGGTACTGTGCCGATGGCTTCGTCGTCGATAAAGTCTTTGGAACGCCGCAGGCCAAGCCAACTCTTATTGACACGGCCTCATTTGATCCTGAGAGTGCAGCAGTGTCCGGGAAGACGGATCTGCATCTAGGGTATACCTGCGTTCGTCAGCGATAACTGCTGAAATCCGTTCTCGCAACTTTGCGCCTTTCCTTCGGCTTTCCAAGGCTCGATGAGCGAGATAGGGATTTTCCGCCAATGACGGCAACGGGCAGAATTACTTTCTTACTACAAACGGTTCATCGGCAAGATTTTCGGGGTGATACTCTCCCGCGTCCGTTGCCGGGGCTACGTCGTGTAGCTTGGCATCGCTCCATTCTAGCTTTGTCACGCTGTAGGGCTTTAGACACCAGACACACGGGTCTTGTCCTTTGGCGCTCCACAGTTCCAACTCATCCTTTGGCCCAAAGCGCAATTGTGCTTGTAGACCATGAAGGGCCGCTGTCACCCTGTAGTCGCTTGGTCCACGGCCCACGAAGACAAAGAACGTGCCCGAACCGTCAACGGCCAAGCTAAACGCAAATACCGCAACGGCGTTACGTTCCCAGCCTTGTAGAATAGCCATACCCTTGAAAATTGCCGGTCCGCCCGGAGCGAGAGATAGCACATCGAGATCGAGTTTGACATTACCGTTGCAGAGAATTGCTATGTGGGGCCGGTTGTCCATGAAGTCCGTCGTGCCCGGAGTAGAGCGGACGGTGTCGTAGACGATCAAGATGTCCTGACCCGACAAACGAGTGAAAGCCTCAACGTCGGCTGCTTGCGAAAGCCTAGCTCGGATCGTGGAGGGAACGGCCACGTCGTGTGCGGGTTTGACTAGCTCACGAACAGATTGCGACCACGCCGGAATCGTCAGGGAGATCAGCAACAGCCCTATGGGGAAACGAGTCATGCTTAGGACATCTCGATTTTAGTCCTAGTTGTTGTAATCAAGCGTTAGCGCAAGCGTGCGCTTTTATTTCGCTCTTTCGAAGGCTAACGAGCGTCTTTTCACCAATGGGCAAACTGCACGCGCAGTTTCAGACTGCTGGGGGCCAGTTACTTGGTTGGAGGGAAGCGCTCGTCGAGGGTCAGGTTCAGCTCGAGGACGTTGACTCGCGGCTCGCCGAGGACTCCCCACTGGCGGTTGGTGGTGTGCTCGGCGACCAGCTTTTCGATGTCGGCTGACGATGCGTTGCGTTCGTGCGCCACGCGTGCGATCTGAAACTTCGCATTTGCCGGAGTGATGTCGGGGTCGAGGCCGGAGGCTGATGTGGTTACGAGATCGATTGGGATTGGCGCGCCCGGATTCTCGGCTTGCGCGGTCGCGACGTCGGCTTTGACGCGGTCGATGAGTTTTTGATTTGTCGGGCCTAACTGCGAGCCGTTGGTGTTGGTCGGGTCGTATCCGTTGCCGGCCGCGGAGGGACGGGGATGAAAATAGCCTGCGCCGGAAAAGCCCTGGGCAATGATCGCGGAGCCGATCGGCTTGCCATCTTTGTAGATCAGCTGCCCATTCGCCTGATGCGGGAAGATGGCTTGCGCGAGGCCGGTGACAATCAGAGGGTAGATGATCCCCAGAAGGATCGTGGTTGCGATCGTCATGAGAACAGCGGTGATCAGATTCTTTTTCATAAGCACTCCACTACGCCAGACCGACTGCGGTGATGAGCATGTCGATGAGCTTGATTCCGATGAAGGGGACGATGATTCCGCCCACGCCGTAAACGAGCAGGTTCTTGCGCAGCAATGCGGCGGCGGGCATGGCGTGGTACTTCACGCCGCGAAGCGCGAGCGGGATCAGGGCGATGATGATCAGTGCATTGAAGATTACGGCCGAGAGGACGGCGGATTCGGCCGTCTTCAGGTGCATGATGTTCAGCGCGTTGAGCACCGGGAAGGTTCCCGCAAACATGGCGGGGATGATGGCGAAATACTTGGCGACGTCGTTGGCGATGGAGAAGGTGGTAAGCGCGCCGCGCGTCATCAGCAACTGCTTGCCGATTTCGACGATCTCAATGAGCTTGGTTGGATTGGAGTCGAGGTCGACCATGTTGCCGGCTTCTTTTGCGGCTTGCGTGCCGGTGTTCATGGCGACGCCGACGTCGGCTTGCGCTAGCGCAGGCGCATCGTTGGTGCCGTCGCCGGTCATGGCCACGAGTTTGCCGTCGGCTTGCTCGCGGCGGATGAGGTCCATTTTGTCTTTCGGCGTGGCTTCGGCGAGGAAGTCGTCGACACCGGCCTCGCGCGCGATGGCGGCGGCGGTGAGAGGGTTGTCGCCGGTGATCATCACGGTCTTGATGCCCATGGCGCGAAGCTGCTTGAAGCGGTCGCTCATGCCGCCCTTGACGATGTCCTTGAGATAGATCACGCCGAGGGCGCGCTGATTTTCGGCGACGACGAGCGGCGTGCCGCCGGAGCGCGAGATCTGCTCGACGCTCGATTGAATTTCGCGGGGGAGGGATGTGCCGAACTGATTGAGATATTTTGTGATGGCATCGACCGCGCCTTTGCGAATCTCACGGCCATCGAGATTGACGCCGGACATGCGGGTTTGCGCGGTGAAGGGAACGAAGACAGCCTCGTGCGAGGCGAGCTCGCGGCCGCGGAGGCCATAGCGTTCTTTGGCAAGCACGACGATGGAGCGGCCTTCGGGAGTTTCGTCGGCGAGCGAGGAAAGCTGGGCCGCGTCGGCCATTTCGGCTTCGGTGATGCCGGGAGCGGGGATGAATTCTGCGGCCTGGCGATTGCCGAGGGTGATGGTGCCGGTCTTGTCGAGCAGCAGCGTGTTGACGTCGCCGGCGGCTTCAACCGCGCGTCCGGACATGGCGAGGACATTGTGCTGTACCAGGCGATCCATGCCTGCGATGCCAATCGCCGAGAGCAGGCCGCCGATGGTGGTCGGGATCAAGCAGACAAGCAGCGAGACGAGCACGAAGACGGTTTGCGGCGAGCCGGAATAAATCGCGAAGGGCTGGAGCGTGATCACTGCCAGCAGAAAGATGATGGTGAGCCCGGCGAGGAGGATATTGAGCGCAATCTCGTTGGGCGTTTTCTGGCGCTCGGCACCTTCGACGAGCGCGATCATGCGATCGAGGAAAGTTTCGCCGGGGTTGGATGTAATTTTGATTTTGATCTTGTCGGAGAGCACGCGCGTGCCTCCGGTTACGGCTGAACGATCGCCGCCGGCTTCGCGGATGACGGGCGCGGATTCGCCGGTGATGGCGGATTCGTCGACGGAGGCTACACCTTCGATAATTTCGCCGTCGGAGGGGACGAGTTCCCCGGCGGAGACGTAGACGAGGTCGCCGGTGCGGAGCTTGGAGCTGGGAACCTGCTCGACCGTGCCGCTCTGAGCGATGCGGTTGGCCACGGTTTCGGAGCGGGCGCGGCGGAGAGTCTCGGCCTGCGCCTTGCCGCGGCCTTCGGCCATCGCCTCGGCGAAATTCGCGAATAACACCGTGAACCAGAGCCAGAGCGTGATCTGGAGATTGAATTTGAACGCGGTGCCGCCTTTGAAAAGCAGCGCGGTCGTGATGACGCTGCCGACCTCGACCACAAACATGACGGGGTTGCCCATCATCTTGCGCGGGTTGAGCTTCAGCACGCACTGCCAGAGCGCGTTGCCGATGATCTTCCACTCCCAGATTGCTTTTTTGCGCGAGTGCTTCATAGGCGATTGGCCGAGGTTCACCACCGGCGGCGTTTCCTTGATTTCGGTTGTCGTTGGCATCGTGAATCCCCTAGAACGTCTTGCCCGCCATCATGAGCAAATGCTCAAGGATGGGGCCCAAACTCAGTGCTGGAAAGAATGTGAGCGCGCCGACGATCAGAATGGTGCCGATCAGCAGCACGGTGAACAAAGGCGTCGTCACTGGGAATGTGCCCAGCGACGGCGGAACATATTTTTTGCCTGCAAGATTGCCGGCGATGGCAAGCATGGGAATGATCATGAGGAAGCGGCCGGCGAGCATGGTGATCGCGGTGGTGATGTCATACCAGGGCGTATTTGCGGTGAGTCCGCCGAAGGCCGAGCCGTTGTTGCCGGCGCTGGAGACGAAGGCGTAGAGGATCTCGGAGAAGCCGTGCGGGCCTGGGTTGGCAATGCTCGATGTGCCGAAACCCTCGACGCTTGAAACAGCCGCGAAGCTGAGAATCACGAGCGGAAATACCAGCGTGACCAGCATGGCCATTTTGACGTCGTAGGCTTCGATTTTTTTGCCGAGGTACTCGGGCGTGCGGCCGACCATCAATCCTGCGATAAAGACCGCGAGCACAATGTAAATCAACATGCCGTACATGCCCGCGCCGACGCCGCCGAAGATCACCTCGCTCAGCATGATGTTGACGAGCGGAACCATGCCGCCGAGCGGCGTGAATGAGTCGTGCCAGCTGTTGATGGCTCCGCAACTGGCGTCGGTGGTGACGGTGGCAAAGAGAGCGGAGTTGGCAATGCCAAAGCGGACTTCCTTGCCCTCCATGTTGCCGCCCGCTTGTTGGGCGGTGGCTCGCTGGTTCGTGCTAGCCAGGAGGGGGTTGCCGCGAGCCTCCGCCCAATAGGCGGCCGTGACTCCGGCAAGAAACAGAATTGCCATAGCCGCCCAAACTGCCCAGCCGTGACGCGGGGAACCGGTCATGCGGCCGAGTGTGTAGGTAAGACCTGCGCCGATGGCGAAGATGGAGACAAGCTCAAACAGGTTCGTGAACGGAGTCGGATTCTCGAATGGATGCGCGCTGTTGGCGTTAAAGAAGCCGCCGCCGTTGGTGCCGAACTCCTTGATGATCTCCTGCGAGGCGACTGGACCCTGAGCGATGGTCTGGTCGGTGACCGTGTCCATCACGGGCTTGCCTTGTGCGTCGACGACGGGCTTGCCGTCGGCGCCGACCTTCTGAACTTTCATGGGCTCGACGAGCTTTACCGTGTCATAGGGCTTGAGGTTCTGGACCACGCCCTGCGAGACGAGAACGAGCGCGCCGAGGATTGAAACGGGCAGAAGAATCCAGAGGCAACTGCGGACGAGATCGACCCAGAAGTTGCCGATGGTCTGCGACTGGCGCCGCGCTATGCCGCGGATGAAGGCGATGGCGAGCGCGATGCCGGTCGCGGCCGAGACGAAGTTGTGATAGGCGAGGCCGGCCATTTGCGTGAAGTAGCTCATGGTCGACTCGCCGGAATAGGCTTGCCAGTTTGTGTTCGTGGTGAATGAAGCAGCCGTGTTGAAGGCGACATGCACCGGCGTGACCGCGCCGAATTTCTGCGGATTGAAGGGCAGATAGCCCTGCACCCGCTGCATGAGATAGAGCAAAAGCATGGAAACGCCGCTGAACAGGAGCATGGCGAAGGCATACTCCGTCCAGCGCATCTCGTGCTTCTCATCGACGCCGGTCACGCGGTAAAGCAGGCGCTCGACCGGACGAGCCACGGGATCGAAAAACGTGCGCTCGCCGCTGAAGACTCTGGCCATATAAACGCCGAGCGGCTTGGTCACGGCGAGAACCAGCGCGAAGAAAATCAGGATCTGTAGCCAACCATTTGCGGTCATTAGAATTTCTCCGGCCTGAGGAGCGCATAGAGCAGATAGACCATCAGACCCGCGCTCACCACAAGCATGACGATCGATTCAAGGTTCATAGGATCCCCTTAGCGAATGCGGTCGCAAAAATGCACGTACGCCAGCGACAGCGCAAAGAATGCGATTGTGACTACAACGTAGATCAGGTCTTGCACAGCGACCTCCGAGTTCCGTTCACAAAATCAGATGCGTTTCATCAAAACTTGACCATGATATCGAGGTCGATGAAGTGCTCATCCCGGCGCAGATCCGGGAACCAGACGCTGCTGCCCTGGGCGCCGCAGGCGGTTTGTGCGCCACTTAAGGTCAGCGCCATCGACGAATTGCCGTTGTTGCAGGCAAAGTACTCCGGATAACCATTGTTTGTGTAAGGCACGCCGCCAGGGCCTGGGGGCGTGATACCGCCGCGCCCGGTCCAGTACGGCACATTCGCGTGGCGGTAGTCATACTCCCAGCGGAAGGTTATCCATTGCTTGGGCATGTAGTCATAAGTGATCGAAGCATCCCAAGCCTTGAACGGATCCGAGGGATTTCCGGAGAAGTAAGGTGAGTTGATCGCCGCCGAGGGCGCCGTTTCACCGTTGATCGGCGGAATCAGAACCAGGTAGCGGCCGGGGTTGTTGATCTTGCCGCCGCCGATCGTCAAGCCATACGTGTCTTTCTTGAACCAGGTGCGATCGTAAAGCATAAAGCCAACAAAGCTTTGCTTCGGGTTGATTCCCGCACCAAAGTGATCGCCGCCAACCGACTTCGCATCGTGCGTGTTACCGTGGCAACCAACGCCTTGCAGGTATGTACCCGACGCAGTGATCTGGCTCGGTCCAAATTCGCAGCCCAGGTCTCCAGTGAAAGAAAGGGCCATCTTATCGATGGTTTGTCCCGGCTTATCGAAATACTTGATCTCGATGCTGTCATCCGTGTGAATGCGGCCGCGGTTTGGAACATATAAGTCGTCGTGGCCCAGCCCGTAGTTATTGGAGATGATGTTGACCCAGGGGCGCGGGGTCCACTTGATTTGTCCACCAAGGCCTTTGCGCGAGTTGGCCGAGGCGTAGGATTGCCAGCCATTAATCAGCCACGGCTCGATCTTCAGATGGGGCGTGGGAAAAATCTGGACGCGCAAACCTTCAAAGAACCAGGGCGTATTTGATGACACGTAAGATGGCTGGTAGGCCCAGTTATCGAAGTTGTAATAGCTGAACAGGCCGATGTAAGAGAGAAAAATCCCGGCGTCGATGTTAACCCCATTCAGGGCATCGATGTGATAGCCGCCATAGGCTTCGGCCAGGTCACGGTGCGCCTCGTTGAGATTCCACTGGCCCTTGGCGTAACTCGGGTCGTTGCGCACCGTGGTCGTGGAATACATTCCGAATTGAGTCATAAACCGGGCACGGACATTGTCATAGTGGAAGTCGCCGCCGAGGCCCAGTTGCTCGAGTTGAATCTCGTTGGTGCGGAAGAGTTCGCTCGATCCGCCCATCGAGTTATCGACGGGCTTGTTGAAGTCGTAGTTGTAGGTCATATCGGCGCGAATCTCCGGCGTGAAGAATTTCGAGTCGAAGGCCACATCCTTGTTGCGCGGATTGCCATTCAGCCAGGTCCAATCCCAGTCCGAGAACGGGGCGATCTTCGCCGGCGGGGAGGAGGACAAGGCCGAGGACGAAGATGACTCCACGGCAACTGCTGCCGGCAAGGCCGGGGATGCGATCATCGGGACAGGAGTTGTCGCCTTCGCTGAATTCACTGTCATACTGGGCTGGGAAGCGGCTTCGTGCTCCTGCAATAGCCTTTCAAGCTGCTCAACCCGCTTAGTTAGTGCTTCAATCTGCTTTGCTACATCAGGAGGAATGCTCTGCGACGCACCCGTTTGAGACGAGGTCGAACTGGTTGACTCCTGCGCGCGCGATGAGACCGCGGCCACAAACAGAAAAACTACCGCGCCGATCAGCACGATGGCCGCGCTTTTGGTGCCGGATCGCGATTTATGGTTCGTTTGAGTAGTGCGTGTTTCCGTGTTCATGGCAATAAATTCTTCGCTCTCTCTTTGCGATGTCGAATGCCGAAGTTCTCCCTCCCGTTCCCAGAGTGCACCGCGGCTGTCCTTGACCAACTCCAGCAGGAAGCGGAGCAGGAAGGCTTCGGCCAGCACGCACAGCAACAGGAACGAGGGCAACATCATGCCTCTGTCAGGGAGTCGACGGGTTCCGGAGGTTAATTAAACAGGGAGGCGCGTAAAGGGGCGGTAAGGAATTCCTAAAGAAGTCATAAAGACGAAAATCTTCGGTACCTCGTGCGCCGGATGACCGCTCCCTCGGCTGAGACCAGCAACCCCTAGCTGAGACTCAGCAACCCCATTCCGCTTGGCCGGGCTTGGCGAAGTATCGTCTGGATGGACGCTCGGTGGGCACGACTTCGACTTCCAGCAACGCCAGCCGGGCTGCGGTGATGAGCCGGTTCTTTTCGCCGGCGGGCACATTCGCCCAAGCCTGGCCCGTACGCAGGTGTGACGCGCTTCCCGAATCGTCGCTGAGAGCCTGATGATAGTGATGGAAAAGCTGCGCGAAACGCTCGACCGATACTTCTTCGATGGACATGAACTGTTCCCCTTCGGCCGACCCCACATCCGCCGGCATCGAGTACATTTCAATCGAGGGTCCATAAAATGTGCGTAAATTGAAAATAAGGAAATCGTAAAGTCCTGGAGATTTTCTGGTCAGTAGCGAGCCGCGAGTTTTTGCCTGGTTTTGCTTCGCATTGCGCCCTACGCGCCCGGTTCGAAGCGATAGCCAACCCACGGGTCGGTGACGATGTAGCGTGGCGAGTCTTTCGAGGATTCGAGTTTTTTTCGCAACTGGCCGACGAAAACGCGCAGATACTCCACCTGCTCGGTGCTATTCCCGCCCCAGACGGCGGCTAGGAGGGCGCGGTGCGTGATCACCTTTCCGGGATGGCGCGCGAGGTAGACGAGCAGATCGAATTCCTTGGGTGTGAGGTGGACGGTGCGGTCCTTGACCGTCACTGTGCGCGCGCCGAGATCGATACGGAAATCGCCAACTTCGATAATGGCCGACTCGGAATCGGCCGCCGGAGCGCGGCGGCGGAGATTGGCTCGCACACGGGCCAGCAGTTCTTCCATGCCAAAAGGCTTGGTCACGTAGTCGTCGGCGCCGGCATCAAGAGCCTTGACTTTCGTGCGCTCCTCGCCGCGCACCGAGAGCACGATGATCGGAACCTGCGTTTGTGTGCGTAGCCGCCGGCAGAGTTCCAGGCCGTCCATGTTCGGCATCGCCAGGTCGGTGATAACGAGATCCGGAACCCAGTCCTTGACGATTTCGAGAGCCGTTTCCCCATCATTGGCGGCCCGGATGTCGTACCCGTGAGCGGAGAGCGAGGTCCGCAGCACGCGCGTGATCTGCGATTCGTCATCGACGACGAGTATGTGTTTGTGGTCCGACATGCTCAACTCGGTTCCTGGGTGACGATGTGCACGTCGACTGCGGGAGCGTCGCGCAGGAACTCATGAATTGCCGAAAGATAGAAATATCGCCGCCATCCCTTCGTGGCTGAACGGCCGAAGACCACCTGGGTGATGTGATTTTCATTGACGAATTCCGCCACAGTCTCGGCGACGCTCTTTCCCGTCCGGCGCACGACCTTAGCGCCGACATTTTCCGCGAAACGAATGTTGGCGTTCAGCGTACGCTGGTTTTCCTCGCTCTTGTCCTGGCCCAGGTCGGTGTAGACGACGAAGAGCTCCGCATTCATGGCCTGCGACATGCGGGCGCCCCGCGCGATCAGATATTGGGCGGCGGGGTTGGAGCTGATGCACACGGCAATGCGCTCGCGAATCGGAACTGCGGCGCGGTCTTTGTCGAGAGTTTCGCGGCGCTCTTCGAGGCTGTGATCGACAGCCTGTGCCACCTGACGCAGCGCAAGCTCGCGCAGGGCGATTAAATTTGTTTCACGGAAAAAATTGTCCAGTGCGCGGCCAACGCGCTCCTGGGGATAGACATCGCCGCGCCGCATGCGGTTTTGCAGCGCCTCCGGCGTCAAATCGATCATGACCACTTCATTGACGCGCTGGAGCACCCAATCGGGAACGGTTTCGCGCACCTGGATTCCCGTGACGCCCTGCACGGTCGGGGTCACGCTCTCCAGATGCTGGATGTTCATGGTGGAGAGGACGTCGATGCCGGCGTCGAGAAGCTCCAGTACGTCCTCGTAACGCTTGCGGTGCTTGCTGCCCTCGATGTTGGTGTGAGCGAGTTCGTCGATGAGGACGACTTTTGGCTTGCGCGCGAGAATGGCGTCCACGTCCATCTCCTCGAAGCGCGCGCCTTTGTAGTCGATTGATTTTCGCGGCACGATCTCGAGCTGCGTGACCAGTTCGGCGACTCCCTTGCGGCCGTGAGTTTCAATTACGCCGACGACGATGTCTTCGCCGCGGCTCTTGCGGCGGATCGCCTCGGTCAGCATCGTGTACGTCTTGCCGACACCGGGGGCATAGCCGAGAAAGAGCTTGAACACCCCGCTCTTTTTTGCGGTGGGAGAAGTTTCCTCCAGCCATTGTTCGGGCGTTTTGGACATTGTGACAGCGATTATTGTCGTCGAGAGTCGATGCTTTGTCGATTGCCCACGGGTTAAATACAGTTCTCAACCCGGAGCCGCTCACAGCGTAAGGCACACCGCTCGTTTACAATGCCCACGTGAAATCCGTCGCCCGATCCGCCGTCGGATACTTTCTCGCGGCATTCTGGGTCGCCGCAGTAACGGTGGTTTGTTACCGGTGGCTGCACCTCAATGCGACGACCTCGGCGCTGTTGTTTTTGCTTGGCGTGCTGGGGATCTCGGCATTTTACGGGATTCGCGAAGCGGTGCTAATGTCGTTCGCGGCGACACTGGCCTTCAACTACTATTTCCTGCCTCCCATCGGAACATTCACCATTGCCGACCCGCAAAACTGGGTTGCGCTCTTCGCGTTCCTGGTGACGGCGGTCAGCGCCAGCGAACTTTCCGGCCGAGCCAAGCGGGGACAGCGCACGGCTGACGAACGCCGGCAGGAGCTCGAACGGCTTTACGCCTTCAGCCAATTGTTGCTGTCGAGCGACAATGCCGCCGAGCTCCTCAATCTGGTTCCGCGGTACATTGTCGAGACCTTCGCTGTGCGCTCCGCCGCCATTGCCCTTTCGAGCCGCGCAGATATTTACCGGTCCGGACCTTCGATCGACGGGCTCGAATCGCATGCGCTGCAATTGGTGACGCTGCGCGGCGAACCGCGCTTCGATGCGGACAGCGAACTGGCGTTCATGCCGCTGCGAATCGGCATGCGCGTGGTGGGAAGCATGGGCGTCGCCGGTTCTCATCTCTCGCGGCAGACGCTGGAGGCGATCGGCGGTCTTGTGGCGATCGCCATTGAGAGCGCGAATTCGTTTGAAAAACTCAGCCGGGCGGAGGCGGCTCGTGAGAGTGAACAACTGCGCTCGGTGCTGCTGGATTCGGTAACGCACGAATTTCGCACGCCCTTGACCTCCATTAAGGCGTCGGCGACTTCGCTGCTCGGCTCCGGAACGCACTCGGCGGAGGAGAGCCACGAACTGCTTACCATCATCAATGAGGAGAGCGACCGGCTGGACCGGCTGATTGGAGAGGCGGCGGAGATGGCGCAGCTCGACGCCAGCAAGGTCCAGTTCACTTTCACTTCCGCCGCGGTTCGTCCCATCGTCGACGAGGCGGTCGATGAACTAAAACAACTGCTCGCGCAACATCCCGTGGACGTGCGCATTCCAGATGACCTTCCTCCGGCCCGCATGGATCCAGCGCGTATTCGGGAAGTTCTGGTTCATCTCCTGGAAAATGCGGCGAAGTATTCTCCGGCGGGCGCGCCTATTCGCATCACGGCCGAGGGCCGCGACAGCATCGGCAACAAGCCTCGCATGCTTACGGTTAGTATCGCCGACCGCGGGCCCGGGATCGACGACTTTGAACAGTCTCTCGTTTTCGAGAAGTTCTACCGCGGACGCAACCAGCGAGTGCGGGTGCATGGGACCGGTATGGGACTGGCCATCTGCAAGGCAATTGTGGAGGCGCATGACGGCCACCTCGGCCTGACGAGTCAGTTAGGACATGGCTCGGTCTTTTACTTCACGCTGCCCATGGCGTAGCGCCAAGCAAAGTCAAACGCGAAAGACAAGAAGACGACCAAAAAGAAAGCTTCAAAGAAAGAAAATAAGCACGACGCGAAGAAGGACAATATGGGCAAGTAAGTCGTAGCCTCTATTTTTTGCAGGCATACAAGCCCGGCGAGCCGCCGCTGGGTTTTTCAAGTTGTGGGGAATCGTGATGGGGCCGGGTCAAGGAGAGAACGTGCTAAAATTTGTTTCGCTCTAAATCATTCCCCGGGCTCGTGGCACGCCAGATCTCTCCCGGACATGACGGACTGAAACGTGGCCCAGAATCCCAATCCAACCAATGGCTCGATCACTTACGCCGACGCGGGCGTAAACATCGACCGCAGCAACCGCACCAAGCAGCGGATCAAGTATCTCGCCCATAAGACTTTTACCAAGGGCGTGTTGAGCGAGATTGGGGGATTTGGGGGACTGTTTTCGGTCGATAAGAAATACATCGATCCGGTGCTGGTTTCGAGCGTCGACGGGGTGGGCACCAAGCTCAAGGTCGCGTTCGAAATGAACGTGCATCATACGGTGGGCGCGGACCTGGTGAATCACTGCGTCAACGACATCGCGGTGCAGGGAGCGGCGCCGTTGTTCTTCATGGATTACCTCGCGACCGGGACGCTGAATCCGGAGGTCGCTGAGAAGATCGTTGGCGGGTTGGCCGAAGCTTGCAAGCACAATGGTTGCGCGCTGATCGGTGGCGAGACCGCCGAGATGCCGGGCTTCTATCCCGAGGGCGAGTACGACCTGGCGGGTTTTATCGTCGGAGTGGTGGAGCGGGAAAAGATCATCAGCGGCAAGGATGTGCAGATCGGGGATTGCGTGCTGGGCCTGCCGTCGAATGGCCTGCACACAAACGGATATTCGCTGGCGCGCAAGTTGTTGTTTGAAGTCGCTGGATACTCGCCGGAGACCTTCGTCAGCGAGATCAAGAATAAGGTCGGCAACGAATTGATGCGGACGCACCGCAGCTATTGGCCGATTATCCGCAAGCTGATTGCGGGCGAATGCGTGGCCGCGCTGGCGCACGTCACGGGCGGGGGAATTACCGAGAACCTGCCGCGGGTTTTGCCCAAGGGTACGGCGGCGGCGATTGAGCTTGGGACTTGGCCCGTGCCCCCGATCTTTGAACATCTCCAGCATCTCGGAAAGGTCGCGCAGGAGGAGATGCTGCGAACTTTTAACATGGGATTGGGAATGCTGGTAGTGGTTCCAGCAAAGAAATTCAAGAAGGCGCAAACGCTGCTCGAACGCGCCAGCGAGAAGTTTTACAGCGTGGGCCGGATTGTGAAAGGCGATCGCAAAGTGATCTACGGCTGAGCCCAGGCCGCCGCAAGTCGCTGCAATTCTCTTCTCTGTTGTGAATAATGTTGCTGCATGAAAAATCTTGGAATTCTTCTCTCCGGGCGCGGCTCGAACTTTATCGCGATTGCTGACAGTGTGGATGCTGGACGAATTCCGAACGCGCGCATCGCGGTCGTGATTTCGAACCGGACGGCTGCGCCGGGAATCGAGGCGGCACAAAGACGCGGGTTGAACGCCCTCGTTATTCCGGCCAAAGGCAAAGAGCGCGAGCGGCATGACGCGGAAGTTGTGGCCGCGCTGAAAGAGCACGATGTCGATCTCATCTGCCTGGCCGGTTATATGCGCCTGCTTTCTCCCTGGTTCGTGCGGCAATTTCCGCAGAAGATTCTCAACATTCATCCGTCGCTCCTGCCGGCATTTCCGGGCCTCGAAGCACAGCAACAGGCATTCGCTTACGGGGTCAAAGTGAGCGGATGCACCGTGCATCTTGTCGACGAGGAACTCGACCACGGCGCGATCGTCCTGCAAAAGGCGGTTCCGGTGCTCGACTCCGACGACGAACATGCGCTCGCCGCCCGCATCCTGGAGCAAGAGCACCTGGCCTACACGGAAGCGATCAATATTGTCTTAGGCGGCAATTTCGCGGTCGTCGGACGGCGGCTCACTCCCACGGGTACGAACTGATCTCTTCGGCCACCAACTATCGGACGTGCCCTTTAGCTTAGTGGAGGCGCGTTCTCCCATCCGATATAGATCGTAGGGGCAGACATTCGCATGGCCGCACCAGATATGACCGCGGAACTCGCCGGGAAGGGCGAGTTCACTAAGAAATTGTTGCAACGAGTCGAGAGCTTGACTCTAGAGGTTGCCGAGATCGCGGGCACCGTTCAGGACGTGGCGGTTTTTGTAGGCCATCAAGAAATGCTGTTTGACAATCTACGCACCCTGACCCAGGACCTGCGCACCGGCATCGGGCAAATCGATTCCGCGGGCCAGGAAACGACAGGAATCACGCAGCGAGCGGCGCAGCAGTCGGTCGAGTCGCTCCATTCTGTTGCCTCGGCGCTCCAAGAGATTCGGCAACTCGTCGAGTCGGTGCGTGGAATCGAGGAACGCCTGGGTTCGCTGAAGACCTCGCTGGGCGGGGTGCGGGGGATGTCTTCCGATATTCAGACGATTGCGCGACAGACGAACCTCCTGGCGCTCAACGCGACCATCGAAGCGGCGCGAGCGGGAGAGGCGGGCAAGGGCTTTGCGGTAGTGGCGACGGAGGTCAAGAATCTGGCGAGCCAGGCTGGGACGGCTACGGCCGGCATCAACGACACCGTAAGTGACCTCTCGAACAACATCGGGCAGCTTATCGATACCAGCAGCGCGACGCTCCAGATTGCCGACGAAGTGAACCGGGGAGTCGGTGTGATCAACGGCGTGCTGGAGGATTTCAACGGCGTCATGAGCAACGTCGAAGGGAAGGTGGGCGAGATCGCCACTGCTGTCACGGCCAGCCTGGCTCACTGTCAAACCGTGCTCGATGACATCGACACGTTCTTTGAAGGTGTGAAAAAAACCGGGGAGAACCTGCGGGATGCCGAGACGCGCGTGACCCGGGCTTTGGAACAAGGCGAGCACATCATGAACCTGGTGGCGGGCGCCGGCCTCAAAACGGGCGACACGCCATTCATCGAAGCCGTGACGGAAGCTGCCAGCCGAGTCATGGAGGCGTTTGAAGCGGCGGTGGAATCCGGACGTGCCAGTGTGGCCGACCTCTTCGATGACGCCTATGAGGCAGTTCCGGGAAGCGATCCGGCGCAGTTCATCACGCGCTTCACGCAGCTTACCGACGACTTGCTTCCGGCGATCCAGGAGCCTCTACTGCGACTCGACCGGCGAGTGGTATTTTGCGTTGCCGTCGACCGCAATGGCTATCTGCCCACCCATAACGCAATTTTTTCGAAACCGCAGGGCAAAGATTCTGTCTGGAACAATGCCAATTGCCGCAACCGGCGGATTTTCAAAGACCGTACCGGCCTGCGAGCGGCGCAAAACCAAACTGAGTTCCTGCTTCAGACCTACCGGCGCGACATGGGCGGAGGAAAATTCGCACTGATGAAAGACCTGTCCGTTCCCATCATGATCAACGGACGACACTGGGGAGGTTTGCGCCTGGCTTATCGAATGGAATAGAGAGCGCGGCTTTCAGGCGGCCTCCGGTTCTGTAAGCGGATCGCAGATGCAGCCGCAGTCATCCGTTCTCGATATCGGTTTTTCTACATCAGCAGTTCGGCGCTTTTGCGCGTGATCGGATGCTGCAACACTTCAAGTTCATTTTTCACCAGATTCAGACCATAGACGCAATCTTCGAATCTTTGCGAGAGCTGTGCAAAAAGCGGCGCCACCTTCGTGTATTCGAAGTCTTCAAATTTGGAGACGATGTAGTAGCTCTCTTTGCCCGCTTTGACCCACTCGACGAAGTTCTCGACGCGCTGACGGCGCAGGCGATAGTGGTTGATGCTTTCGGGAAACATGCCGGCAAAAAACAGAGTGTAGTCGCCAATGTGTTTCCGCACCTGGCGCTCGCGATCGAACGAGGGGGCGGGACCATAAACCGGATCGGATTCGATCAGCATTTCCCCGACATCGTTCAGGGCGCGGCCCGACGCGGTGCGGATCTTCAACAGTTGCTCGGCCTCGCAGAACTCGGCGAGCAAGTGCGCGACGTAGCCGATTACTTGTGGATCGCGAATGCCGATCTCCTGCGCGTAATGCCGTCCTACCAGTTCGTTGAAGAGTTGCTGCAACGGATGCTTTTCCGAGATCATATTGCCCCCACTTCTATTACTTAATCGTCACCTCACCCTCTTTGATTCAGCCGAACCAAAGGTTGTTGAGATTAGATACTGTAGTTCTCGATGCTAAACAAGTCACCATCGTGCTACTCGGATAGCGAAACACCCCACGGGACACGGTGTTTCGCGTACAGTTACTGGCAGTCGAGGGCGTCGGCTGCCAATAAGACTGGTTTACGGAGCTGCGATGGGCGTTGCTTCATCTATTTCGATGCGAGACGATGGGAAAGATCCTTAGCGAAAAATGAAAGGACATGTACAGATGGAGCGAACAAATATTGCCAGCGGAACGCCATGGGAACCGGTGGTCGGTTACTCGCGCGCCGTGCGTGTGGGCGCCCATGTTCACGTGGCGGGCACAACTGCGACAGGAGCGGACGGAAAAATCATCCCGGGCGACGCCTATGCGCAGGCGGTGCAGACGCTCCGGAACATTGAGAGTGCTCTCGCACGCGCGGGCGCTGCTCTGAAGGACGTGGTGCGGACGCGAATGTTCGTCACCAACATCGCGGACTGGGAAAAGGTCGGAAGAGCGCACGGCGAGTTTTTCCGCGATATCCGGCCGGCGACGAGCATGCTGATCATAAGCGCTCTAGTGTCGCCCGAGATGCTGGTCGAGATTGAGGCGGAGGCTATCGTTTCCGACGTTGGATAATTGCGTTGGACGGCGGCGAAGGAAGGCCCGTGAAATAGGTGGGTCCGGTTTACTGTTTGGGGGACACGGTAATCCGCAAACGGCTGGCAACGGGTTTGCCGTAGTGGAAGCCTGGAATAAATTTCCAGCTGTCGGCGAGCGCGATTTGTGCGGAGGTCGGTGGAGTTGCAAAAGGCACTGGATCGGCCGACCTGACCTTTCCCGCCGCGTCGATGACTAAATTTAAACTCAACTGCGTTACGGCCGTAGTCGATTGAGGAACCTGGAACTCGGGCGGGAGTTCGAGCAGGATGCCTTGTGGCGCAGTGACACGCGACTTAGGATCGCGCAACGACTTGCGGTCCATGGTGAAAATTCGCACTCTTTTCTTCGGCTGCTCAGGGGGTGCTGTCGAAGTGCCCTCAGCCAAACGATGGATTCCTATTGAGTAAGCTTGCAGAATTGCGGAGCGAATGCGGTTGCTGTCGACCGAGGGCCACAATTCCGCTAGAGAATTCCAGGCATCTTGTTCACGCCCGCTGTATAGATAGGCCCAGACAATCTCGAGAACCTTGGCTTTCGCCGCGCGCAAGTGGTGCAATTTGTCGGCGGAAGCCGGAGTCGGGGCGGAAGCCAATTTGCCGTCACTGTTCTTGAATGCCTGCAGCTCGTCGGCTTGTATTTCATTTCTCTTCCGGAAGATTTCGTCATCGAAATAGGAGCGGAATTCGGAGCTCACATCGAGTAACCTGCCGCGTTCGAAGCGAAAGACGATGGAGGGCGCATCTAATTCGCCCAATACTAAGCCCTCGAACCCATCGACTGTGGCGGCATCGTTGGTCCAGATCTCGATGCGGCCATCCAAATCGACATCGGACGCGCTGTAGAAATCTCCACCCGCGATGGTACGGACTAGGCGGGGCGGTTTCCCGAGTTGATAAATGCTGTATTCGGAGCAGCAGCCCGACTCCGATTTCTTAATTTCAAAGGCAGCTGAGGGGACGCCGTCGCCGAAGTCAACGCCAAAAGCATCAAGATCAAGCTGCCAAGCGCCCGTAACGACCGGGAATTCGTGCTTTTCCCATATCAGCTTGGCGGCACAGGTCCTATTCGCGAAGGTCGTCAAATCCCCGCTCCTGCTCGCTCCTACTTGTACTTTGACTCCATTACGAGCTTCAGCGCTGAAATTAGCGTTGCCTTCGCGGCAAAGAACATCGCGAGCATGCGCCCGAGAGGTGAGGAGCAGCGGCAGCAGTAACAACAATCGGAGCGTCGCCGGCGTCTGGCGGGTACAGGAACCCTGGATGGACCGGAATAGAATCAGCAAGCCCGCTCCGAGTCGAACGACAGCATCAGGCGGTCGTTACGTCAAAAAGAAAGACGGCGGCAGCCAGAACGCTGCCCCCGTCATCTTCGGACTTTAAATTTAGCGTCGCCCTTTCTTTTTCGCCGCTTTCTTCTTGGCCGCTTTTTTCGGAGCCTTCTTTTTGGCAGCCTTTTTCGCGGCTTTCTTCTTTGCGGTTTTTTTGGCCGGTTTCTTCGCCGCCTTCTTGGGCGCCGGTTTTTTCGCCGCTGGTTTTTTTGCCGCCTTCTTGGGCGCGGCTTTCTTTGGAGGAGGAGGCGCGCTGCCGCCGCCCTTCATGGCAGGTTCTGGCTCGGACGAAGGTTCGGGCTCCGGAACCTCATCTTCGTCTTCGTCGGTCAGGGCTGGTTCTTCTTCCTCTTCTTCCTCTTCTTCAAAATCTTCTTCGAGCGATTCGCTAAAACTGCCGCTGTCGCCGAATTCATCGGTTTCATCATCCCGACCGTAGAGGGTCGGATCGTCGAAAGGCATATCTCCTCCTGTATATTTTGGCCCGTGCGCTACCTAGCGCGCGAACCCAGGGAATTAGGACTACTGTCGCGAAACTCTCCCTGCTTTTCGTATCGGGCCGCGATTATAGCATGGGCAGTTTCACGGGCAGTATCATGCATTCGCCGGAGATTTGCGAGAAAAAACTAAAGAATATTCGAAGAGCGATGGCCGCAAATTTGCGGAGCGAAGAAAGAACGAAGCCGCTGGCTGCGTGCGTTTACTCGTAGGCTAGCGCGTCGATCGGATCCTTTTGGGCCGCTTTGAAGGCCGGATACAGCGCTCCGGCAATGGCTCCCGCGATGGCGATGAGGGCAGCGCGAAGGACCCAGTCGGCGCCAACGATGATCTGAAGTAAGGGCAGCCTCTGCGCCAAGGCTATACGCGCCACCAAACTGATCACAATGCCAAGGATGATCCCGGCAATCGCAAGCAAGCTCGTTTCCCGGAGAACGACATTGACGATATAGAGCTTGGAGGCCCCCATGGCCTTGAGAATGCCAATTTCGCGCGTACGCTCCATGACCGCCGTGTACATTGCCTGGAAGATGACAATAAAACCGATGATGACCGCAATCCAAACGACGACATGAATGACCGTGGATAGACCGGGATAATTTCCCGCGGTCATATTGGCGAGATAGGCGGCCATGGAGTTCGCCACATAGCGCTCCATTCCCGGCAGAGCTTTGACTTCCTTCACGACTTCATCGGCATTGGCCGGATTGTCCAGCTTCAGGTAGAAGATTGTGGCCTTGTCTTTCGCTCCGATTAGATCCTGCAAGGTGCTGATAGGAATAAACTTACGAGCTCCCTTACCGCGTTCGACAATGCCGCAGACACGAAACTTCGTATTCAAAATGTCAATTGAATCACCGACCTTGATATGCTTCGATTCGGCAAAAAGATCATCCACCAGTACGTCGTATGGTCCCTGGAATGGACCTCCCGACAGATAATGAAAGCCATTGGACATGCTTTCGTAGCTGGGCAAGTCAATGCCGGCGATGATTTCGAGCGCACCCGACGAACTGATCTGTGTCACCACGGGGGCGACGCTTCGCACATGGGGCAGTTCGGCCAGCTTGTCTTTGATCTTGATCGGCATGGGCGCTCCGGTGAGCCCGGAGATGAACGAGGAGCCTGGCGGCAGCACGATGACATCCGCGCCAATGCCAGCGGTGCGGGTGCGCGAGTCATTCAAGAGCCCGAGCAGCAGCCCGACAATCAGCAAAATTAGCGTCACTTCGAGCGCGACCGCCACAATGCTGATCAGCGACCGGAGGGGCCGGTGCACAAGGTTTCCGACAATCATGCGGTTCATCATGTCTTTTTGGCTCGTGACTTCTGGCTGCGGCCTTGGCGGCCAGATTTTACCGACTAGGATCGCCGGGTCTTGCCGAGGCGCTCCCTGAATCCGGCTTAGCGCCCACATGGACAACCTCCGCGCCAGCGGGTTGATCCAGGGAGAACTGCTCATTGCTGAGCTGTTTATTCACCTCCAGCTTCAGCACATTAAAGGTAATGTCGTAATTTTCACGCGGTCGCTCGATCTCAATTGTGGACGGAAACGATACGCCACCGAAGTCCTTGTAATTGTTATAAGTAGCGTCGGTCGCCACGTTTCCTTGCAAATCGTAAATTCTTTGGCGATGGGGCAGCAGATCGGTACGGCTAAACTGAATCCTGCGCCACAAATACCATCCCTGCGGACCCTGCCGGACGACGGCCAGCTCATAATCCGGCTGCTCGACGCGGTGCCGCCTGGAATCGAGCACCGTCTCGTAGCCGTTCTCGAGGACTGCGATTTCGCAATCTGGGGCCGGGCATTCCGGGCCGATCTGGGGCAGAAGAAGTGCCTCGTAGATATATTGAGGCCGCATATTTTCCAGCCGCTTGTCGGGCTGGTAGCTGCCCTCGCCGGCCGGACCTACGAAAAACTTATCCTTCGGTGGCACCCAGAGTTTGAACTGCTTGCCGTCGCTCACCATGTCGAAGGCAGTATTGCGAACCACCGGCATCAGTCCCTTCATGCGCAGCATGTCAGGCTTGCGGGCGAGAATATAGCCGCGGATTTCCTTGTAATCGGTGACCCGGCCGTTCTTGGGATCGGCGGCGGAGGCGTCAATGTCGACGGTCGCCTGGATGGATTGGATTTTGGCCGCCTGTTGGTTTACGTAAGCGATCAAGTCCTTCTGATCGCTGGCTTTGAGCGGGGCATTGGAGAATTGGCGCTCGTAGGGACGGGTTCGAAAAAGGCAGCCCCCCAGCGGAAAGGTCAGCGCCACCAGTGAAACCAGGGACACTCGGCGAAGATGACGACGTATTAATCCCACTTGAGTACTAGAAGAACGAATGGCCATTAGCAATCTGATTAGTATAAAGCACGCGAGGATGCGATTTAGCGCAATCCGATGGCGCGGCGGTAGGCGGCGACGTTCCGATTGTGTTCTTCCAGAGTTGTGGCGAAGCGGTGATGCCCATTGCCATCGCTTACGAAGTAAAGAAATCTGGTGGCCTCGGGATGGAGCGCCGCTTCCAGCGAGCTTCTACCCGGATTGCCGATCGGCCCAGGCGGCAGCCCGGGGAAGCGGTAGGTATTGTAAGGAGAATCGACGGCCATATCGGCGTGGTGCAGCGCGCCGGTGTACGTTCCCAGCAACAGTTCGCCATAGATAACGCTGGGATCGGCATCAAGCGCCATCCTTTGGGCGAGACGGTTGTAGTAGACGCTGGCCACGCGAGGCCGCTCTTCCGGCGCGGCGGTTTCCTTTTCGACGATCGATGCCATGGTGACAATCTTGGTTAGGTCAAGCGGTTGGCTGGATGCGACGCTTGTAACAGCCGAAGCACCGGGAAGCAGCCCAATCTGCTGCCCGACCACCCGGAACTGACGGACCATCGCCGCAGCCATATCGGCGAGAGTCTGGGTGCGCGTGAACTCGTACGTGTTTGGAAAGAGATAGCCTTCGAGCGACTTGGCGTTTGGCGCGACGTCCGCGATAAGCTGGGTTTGGGTCTGGGCGATGCGAAGGAAATCCTGCGCCGAGCCAAGTTTGGCGTCCTCGATGGCTTTGGCGATGTCGAACATCGTGAAGCCTTCGGGAATCGTCACCGTGTGAAAGTAAATGTCGCCCCGCCCGATACGACCGTAAACCTCCGGCAATGTAGCTTTCTTGGCGAAGCGATACTCGCCGGCTTTCAGGGTCGGTTTCGGGCGAACCATGTGCCAGAACAGGAAGGCAAGTTCGCTCCGAATGATTCCGGACTTCTTGAGTTCGGTCGCGATGCGGCGCGTGGAGTACCCCGGACGCAGCATGACGAACGTCTCGGCGGCTGGCGCGAGCGGGAGATAGATCTGCCACGCGGCAGAACTCGCAGCCGCGAGCAAGGCGATAAGAAGTAGTGTCAGGAATACCCGCAAGCCGCTAGTTTAGATGCAAGCCCGGTGCCGGACAATGAGATCGATGGTGCGGAGTTAGCGAGAACAATGGAAGCATTCAGGCTGGTTCTTAGTTCGACTTCTACTCTCCCAGCCAGTCGGCATACGGCTTGAGCGCTTCCACGTGGTCGCAGATGATCTTGAGCGCGCCGGTGATCGGGATGGCGAGCAGGAGGCCGATAGCCCCCCACACCGCCCCCCAAAAAAGCAATGCTAGCGTAACCGCCAAAGGGTTGATCCGCAGCCGGCTGCCAAGGAGTTTTGGATAGAGAACATTCAGGGCGATCAGGTGCATTGCGACCACACTTACTACCACGATCACGAGATCGCCGGTGTCGAGCTGACCGAATCCCACGAGGATGGGCGGCAGCATCGCGAGGACCACACCCAGATAAGGCACCAGACTGAGAAAGCCGCTTAGAACTCCGACAAAATAAAAAAATGGCACGTGCAGCAATCCAAACGCCGCCACGCTGACCCCGGAGATCAGCAGGCCGATCAGGAAATTCCCGACGATGAAGCTCTGTAGCATCTTGCCGATCAGGCCAAGCGTCACAAAGGCTGTGTGCCGGTAGTGCAGCGGAAACAGCATGACCGTGGCGGACCGGGCATGGCTTTGCCAGGTGAGGAGAAAATATGTAAGGAACGGAACGAACGAGGCGGACAACAAGGTGTCGGTAACGCTACCCGCACCGTGCGTTAGCACATCGGACCAACTGCTGACCTGCCGGACCTGGATCACGTTCTTGTCGGGAGCGGCCACGGCTTCGCCTGTTTTTTCCAGTTTCTCGGCCTGTTGACGGAAGGGCCGAATGATCGTCCCGATCTTCGAAGAATACTTGGGGAGATTGTCGGCGAAGATAGTGGCCTCGGTATAAGAAGCCACCGTTATTCCGTACAGCGCGACGAGGAAAAGGGCGACACTGAACAGCGCTGCGGCAGCCCGGGGAATGTGGAGAAATTCCAGCGCCTGGACGAGCGGCGAGAGCGTGAAGCTCAGCAGGATGGAGAAAAACAGTACGGCCAGTACGGATTCGCCATAGTAGGCGAAAAGGATGATCAAGAAAATGCCGAGCAGGGTCAGCGACCAGTGACGGTCATTTCCCAGCTTTTCCGCGGTTTCTATTTCTTCAGGCATTGGCCGAGACATTGTCCAGTCGCTCCGGTTCCGGACCGGCACACAATTTTGCCTGAGCAAAGCCTGAATTGCACGAAGTAAACGCGCTTTTCTTGACGTTCTTCATCGCCGCGGCCATGATCCTCGTATGCCTTCGAACGAACGGGTGCTGGGTCTCGATGTGGGCTCCAGGAGAATCGGCGTGGCCGTCTCCGATCCGCTCGGCATCACCGCCCAGGGACTCGATACCATCCAGCGCCAGAACAAGCGCCGGGACTGGCAGGCGCTGGGCGCCGTGCTCGAGAAGTATCAGGTGGTGGAGATCGTGGTCGGGTTGCCTCTTCGTTTGACGGGCGCCGAAGGCACGCAGTCGGAGAAGATGCGGAAGTTTGCCGAGGATCTCAAAGCTCAATTCGGCTTGCCGGTCCACCTCTGGGATGAGCGCTGGACCTCGACCGAGGCCAACCGGTTATTGCGGGAGACCAATCTTTCCATCGAGAAGCGGGCGAAAGCCGTGGACCGGATGGCGGCGATCCTGATTCTTCAATCGTGGCTGGAGGCGCATCCCCGCTCAGGAGGCTAGTTCAGTGATCTCTGGCAGGCGCAGATTGCACTTGGTGAGGGCATTGGTCAGGGCTTCTTCGATGGCCGTCTCGGCGCAGTTCCGGGAGATCGCGATCTCGCTGACCAGCAGGTAGCGGGCCCGCTCCAGCATCTTCTTTTCCCGAAATGAGAGCGACTTTGCCTGCGCCAGCAGCAGCAGGCTCTTGAGCACCGTCGCGACGTCGGCGAGAGAGCCCGTACGCATGCGCTCGGAGTTTTCACGGAAACGATCTTTCCAGTCCGCGGCGTTGATGCATTCACCGGTCGAAAGGTACTCGACGATCTTCTGCACCTCGCCATTCCGCACCACGGGCCTGATCCCCACGCTCACCGCGTTATGGCAGGGAATTTCAACCTTGAGGCTGCTCGAGGGAATCTTCAGAAGATAGAAGCGCTGGACCGTAGCCCCGATGGTGCGGCTACTGATTTGTTCGATAATGCCAACGCCATGATTGGGATAGACGACCTTATCGCCAATGTGGAAAACCTGGCCGTTACCCATAAAGTCCTCTCCCCTGGAAGCTACGCCCTCCTCAAGTCTAGCCCAGGGGGAGGGGTAAAGCAAACGAGGAGGCTGAAGCTGGGCAACCGGAGGTCTGGGGCGATTCGTGCTGAGGGGATTGGCCTATTTGGTGGTGGTGAGCGTCGGCAGCGTAAGTCGTTTCAACTAAGTACCTTTGTTTGGTCTTACTTGAAGTCGGGATGCAGCCCGGCGGACGGCATCGGGCGCATTCCAGGCGTATAATGACCAACGCACCCATCGACGATTTTCATGACAGAGCAAATCAAGAAAAAGCTGCGAGACGAGCTGAACACGCTTGAACACGAGCTCGCTTATGACATACCTCGCGAGCTCAAGAAGGCGGTCGCGCTCGGCGATCTCAGCGAAAATGCCGAATATCACATGGCCAAGCAGCGCCAGGAATATCTCAAAGCCCGCGTCCGCCAACTGGGCAAGCGCCTCGCCGATCTCTCCCTGATCAACATGGCCAACATACCCAAGGACAAAGTCGGCCTCGGCTCGACCGTCAAGGTCTACGACAACGTCAAGGGCGAGGAGATGGAGTATCAGTTGGTGATGAGCGAAGAGTCCGACGTGACGGCAGGCAAGATTTCGACGACTTCGCCCATCGGCCGCGCTCTGCTGAACAAAAAGGTGGGAGACAGCGCGATCGTCGTGACGCCCAACGGCAATCGCGAAATGGAGATCCTCAAGCTTTCGACGATGCACGACCTCGCCGATCTTGACACCGGTACGGAATCGAAGTAGCGAGCGGTACAAGAATTTATGACCTGGACAAGTAGTGTGGGACGCGCCTGCGGCGTGTTGCTGGACGCCATTGTTCGTCTGCTGGCCCTTTCTCGAATCAATCCCAACTTCCTCACCTTGATGGGGCTGGTTGTCAACACCTACGCGGCGTTTCTCTTCGGCTACGCTAACGGCGACAACCAGCGGCGCATGTTCTTATACGCCGGTCTGGTCATCATCGGCAGCGGTTTCTTTGACCTGGTGGATGGCCGGGTGGCCCGTGCCTCCAATCAGGTTACTCGCTTCGGCGGCTTTTTCGACTCTATCGTCGACCGCTACAGCGACGCCTCTCTGTTTTTAGGCCTACTGGTCTTTTATGGCCGCGGCAACCGCTTCTTCTATGTCGTGCTGGCTGCCCTCGCAATGATCAGCGCCATCATGGTCAGCTATGCCCGCGCCCGCGCCGAGTCGCTCATCGGCACCTGCCGCGTCGGCTTCATGGAGCGCCCGGAGCGCCTGGTCCTTCTCATCATCGGCGCGCTATTTAATGTTATGGCGCCGGTGCTGTGGGTGATCGCCGTACTCTCGACTATTACCGTCATCCACCGCGTTCTCTACACCTGGCAGCGCACGCGGGAGATGGATGGTCTCGCTCCGACTCGAGCCGCCTGAGATTGTTCCAACTAACTTTCCAACAACTACACGTCTCGCCTTTGCGTTGCGCGACGGACTTGCCCGATCACGTGGTTCGCGAGGCTGCAAAAGAACAAGCCTTCCAGGAAGATCATGAGAAAGCACGCGGGCACTACGATCCGTCGCTCCGCCGGAACAAACAATTCTCGACCCGACCAATACAAGAATAGCGGTGCAAAAGTAATGGCCACGCCTTGAAGCGCCCAGACCAGCCACATCAGGGGGGACTTGATCAGAGACACCCACTTCGGACTGATTTCGACCACAACAGGGTTTGTCATCACCATCTCCTTCTCGCAAATCTGCCACGAAATAACGAACGTGAGGACGACATCAGCTAAGTTGAATGGTATCGCGCGATTCGTCATCGCAAGTCATCGGTTATCTTTCGCGCCGTGACCTAAGTCATGGTTGCGCCATTGGCCACGCCGCGCACAGACGCCGGCCGCCTGAATGCTAGACTAGACGCCGAACTTTTCGTGGGAGTCTGAACTTGCCAACAAATCCCGTTCTAGTCGTGCACGGCGGCGCTTGGGCCATTCCCGATGACATGGTCGAGGCGCACCTTGACGGTGTCCGCAATGCTGCCAGCGCCGGCTGGCGCGCGCTGGAGCTGGGCGGCTCCGCACTGGACGCGGTTGAAGAGGCCATCGTCGTCATGGAAGACGATGAAACCTTCGACGCCGGCCGCGGCGCCTTCCTCAACCGCGACGGCAAGGTGCAGCTCGACGCCTTCATCATGGACGGCGAAACCCTGCGTGGCGGCGGTGTCGGCTGCGTCGAGCGCCTGCGCAATCCCGTTCGCGCTGCGCGCCAGATTCTAAGCAATAGTCCGCACGTCTATTTCGTCGCCGAAGGGGCCGAGCGCTTTGCCGCCGAGCACGGCATCGAACTTTGCAACAACGAAGACCTGATCATTCCCCGCGAGGTGGAACGCCTGCGCGAATATCAAGCGCAGGCCTCAACCCATGGCAACGACCTGTTTGCGCCGGAAGTTCCGGACGACGTGCTTTCGCACGATACGGTAGGCGCGGTCGCGCTCGATCGCAATGGGAATATCGCTGCTTCAACTTCCACTGGCGGCACGATCAACAAAGCTCCGGGACGGCTCGGTGATTCGTCGCTGATCGGCTGTGGCTGCTATGCCGATAATGCCAGCGCCGCCGCGTCAACAACCGGCTGGGGCGAACCCATCATGAAGCTGGTGCTGGCGAAGTGGGCAGCCGATCGTGTCGCCGCCGGCAATCTGCCCGAATGGGTTGCCAAAGAGGCAATGAACTATCTCAAAGATCGCCTCAACGGGCACGGCGGAATCATTCTTCTTGATGCGCAAGGCCGGTTTGGCATCTCTCACAACACTCCGCGCATGGCCTGGGCGGTGCGCACGACAGAGACGCTGGAAGCCGGGACGGAGCGCCCTTAGCTAGCGGATTGCACTACTTCCAGCTCTTCAGGACTTCCAGTTCCTGATTCGCGACCGCCGGCGGCAGGGGCGCGTAGCCAAGGCTGGAGCACTGCTTTTGTCCCGACGTTAACGCCCAGCGGAGAAACTCAAAAATGGCCGATTTTTTTGCGCTTTGCTGGTCCTCCGCAGGCACTAACAGCCAGGTGAAGGTAGCTATCGGATAGGCATTTTTTTCGGGCGCATTTGTAATGGAGATGCGGAAATCAGGCTTGGCCATGTCGGTCACTCCCGCTGCCGCCGCCGTCACACTGCCCACATCGGCTTTGACGAAATTGCCCGCTGCGTTGCGAACCGCTCCGTACCGGAGTTCATGCTGGATCGCATAGATTAATTCGACATAACCGATCGAGTTCGGTATCTCGCGCACCAGGGCCGCGACTCCTTCATTCCTCTCCGCGCCAAGTCCCACCGGCCATGAAATCGTGGTTTCCGCCTGCCCCACATGTTCCTTCCATTCCGGGCTGACCTTGGAGAGATAGTCGCTCCACACAAAGGTCGTGCCGCTGCCATCGGACCGATGAACCACAATGATTTCACTATCGGGTAGGGCGATGCCCGGGTTTGCCGCCTGGATGATCGCGTCGTTCCACCGTTTAATCGTACCGAGATAGATTCCCGCCAGGGCCGAGGGAGTGAAATTAAGGGAGCCGTTAACCTCCCTAAGGTTGTAGATGGGAACAACGCCTCCCAGAACCGAGGCGAACTGTAAGAATTTGACCTTCGTCTTCGCCATCGCCTGGTCGGACAATGGCATGTCGGAGCCCGCAAAATCAATGCTGCGTTCCGTGAGCAGTCGGATTCCGGATTCCGACCCCACGGGGTCGTAGTGGATGCGGACATCCGGGGATTTCTGCTCGAAAGACTCGAACCACTTTTGGTAAATGGGCCAGGGGAAGGTTGCGCCTGCACCGTGCAAGGTCACCGTTCCGGGATTTTCGTGGACAGTTTGTGTCTCTTGGCTTTCCTGTTCGACCGCCTCGAGCAGTTTCTTCACGAATTGATCGGCCAGGTCAGTCGTAATCGACCTCACCGAGAACTTGCTCGGGGTCACCAGGTACGACCAGAGCGTAGTTCCCGCCTTTCCATCGAGCTCCGCGGAAAGGAAACCATCAAAGATCGGATGGCGGTTGGCGCTCGAAGCGTGGACGCTGAGCGAGATATAACCAGTAGCCCAAATGCGGCCCGTTCCTTTGATGATTGCATCCGCATCAAGGGGACTCGCGACGATCTGGAACTTGTGAGTTGCCCGAAGCCGATCCGAGATTCTCTCCCGCATCGCGGCCGCCCCTCTTCCATCACCGAGGGAACCGACATACACTTTCTTGACTTGAGACAGCGTCTCCGCCGTTTGCACGCAGCCGGCGTTGCCCCCACCAAGCAAGAGACAGAGCAGGCCACCGAGAAGAAAGCGCATCGGGGGGAATTTAGAAAGCTCTCTCAGGTTCGTTGTCATCGCTAAAGTTAGAACTCTACATGCGCCCGGAACGTGGGCACCACCACCGGCCCGCGGTCGCGGTTATATCCCGGATCGTTGATGTGCTGCACGCCCGGCGCAAGGTAAATTCCGCGCCACACATGCGCCGTGTAATAGCTTTCGACAATGTTTTCGCGGCCGTAATTCAAGTTCCCGTCGCCGAGCAGAAATCCCAACCCGCCAAGCCGCAAATATTCCTGATGATCTTTGCAGATTCCGTTGGTCACGACCGCGATTCCAGCGCGATCCTGCTGGCGATGCCACCACGCCCCATGCGCGCCCAATCCGGCGGCAAAGGTGGAATCGACCTCTGTGTACGCGAACGATTCTGTCTTGCCGTTATCCCAGCCGAAGCGCGCGAAGGCCGTCAGATTTGAAGTCAGATTCTGTTCCACATTCGCGCCAAATCCATACTTGCGCGTAATGTGCCAGGGATGGTTGGTGATATCGGGAAGCTGTACCAACCCTGCTTCGAATTGCGCCACCGCCTCGCGGTAGATTCCCATGTTCGCGTAGTTCGTGTAGGCCAGCAACCGGACCGCGCCCCCTTTTTTAGGGATGAACCCATGCCGCAATTCGTATTCAAAATTCTCCGCGTGCACCTGCCAAGGCCGCCAGACCAGGTCGATCCCGTTCGCGACCTTCGGCATCAGCGCCTCGACAAAGCGAAACCCCCAATTGCGGTCTTCATAGTCGGCGAGCAGGCCGATCGTGTAACCGCGAGTATCGGCGGCATAATCCCACGCACCGTTGTTGTCGGTGGTCCAGTTGATGAACTGGAGATGGGTGTCGCTGCCCACCGAATTTACGTCCATGAAGTCCGGCATGCTGAACTTGCCGAAGCGAACCTCAAGCCGCCGCCGCGGCAGTTCGTCAAAGAGAGAAAAGGCGTTGCGGTCGTTTTCGACCTTGTCTTTGCTGAGCGCAAAGACGTGATGGATCATGCCGCGGCCAAGGTACGGCGCTTTGCTGAGCAGCGGATTGCGGACGATATCGAGATCGGTATTACCCGCCAAACCAAAACCCTGGCTGAGCGCGTCGCCGCCGGCCTCTTCGATATCGACCAGCAGTTCGGTCGAGCTGTTCAGCCTCACACCCGTGTAGAGCGTGAGCACGCGCGACGTAGCCTTTTCATAATTCGGACCCAAACTGTGGGTGCCACTATAAGCCGCCGGAAAAGATGGAAGCGCCTGAAAAATGAAATTCGCCTGGCCGGACAGCCAGAAGCGCGTGCTCTTGAAGTGTGGGAGCATCGATTCCGTGCCCTCGTCGGCGGGCGCGGGATCGGGAGTGGCGGCTTTATCCGGGGAGTTCGCCGAAGGCGCGTCGGGCCCGGCCTGCAAAGAAACCGCCGCGGGTACGCTTGAGCCCAAGCCCGGCTGAGCCCAGGCCGGCGCAACCGCGCACGCCAGCGCCAGCATTGCGCAAATAAGAATGTGTGTCGGCTCCCACATTAATATCAATATAGAATCGTATATTAACTATAGTTAACAGAAAAGAGTCGGAGCAAACTCCCGCTCCCGCCCATCCATCCTACGGCAAGGAACATTACAGGAACATTACAGCAACCTTACGGCCCAGCTACCCGAAAGCTGGCTCCATCTCCTCGGCAATTTTGCCAGCCTGCGTTATCATCTCCCGATGCCCGACGTCGACCAGATTCGCGAATTCTGTCTCTCGTTTCCCGACGCAACTGAGGACATGCCCTGGCCCGAGGATTTGTGCTTCAAGGTTCGCGGAAAGATATTTGCCGGTATGGCGCTCTCCGGTGGCCGCTTCCCGAGAATCACAATGAAGGCTTCACCCGAAGCATTTCACGAGTTGCTCGAAGTTGAAGGCATCATGCCCGCGCCTTACGTCGGCCGTTACCAGTGGATCCAAATTGCGAGTTCCAATTTGCTGCCTGCCGATGAACTCAAATCCCTGATACGGCAATCCTACGAATTGGTAGCGTCGAAAGCTCCGAAAGAAAAGGCAAAGGCCCGGACGACGAAGCTAAGAAAGCATAATGCGGCGAAGGAGAAATCCAAGAGGAGCCCGAAGTCGACAAACAACTCGCCGAAGCGTCGTCGAGCCGGGTAGAAGTCATCGGTGGTAATCTTGCGCAATGCCGCCGCCAGCGGACCAATTGATCGATGAGGCCCTGCAGGCCCGGCGAGAGGGCCGCCACGAGGATGCGAAAGCGAATCTCGCCGAGGCCATCGATCTGTGCCGCAAGGCAAGCTCACGATCCGATCTCGCTCGTGCCCTATCGGCTCTCGGTCAGATTGAGCGGGACCTTCACCACCTGGACGCGGCTCTCCAGCATTACGAGGAGGCGTGCGCGATCTATCGTGAAGAAGGAAATCACCCGAAACTCGCGCACACAGTTCGGCACCTCGGAGACATCCATCGCTCCGCCGGCCATGCGACTTCAGCCGAGCCCTGTTACGTCGAGGCTCTGCGGATCTACCGCAACACCCCGCAAACCACGCCGCTTGAACTGGCCAATGCGGTCCGCGGGTTCGCCCTCCTCAAAGGAGATGCCGGCGATTCGCCGCGAGCCATCTCGCTTTGGACGCAAGCCCGACGTCTTTACGAAGAAGCAGGTGTGACCGAAGGCGTGGCCGAATGCAATCGGCGATTGGCTGCGCTGATTCGAACCTCGCCCGAGCCGCGATAAGGGCAAAACGGCCTCCCGGCGGATCATAATCCTCGCGTGCAACGTTTGACTCCCGCCGACGCACTAGACTAGCCTCGTAGGTTCTCTTCATCCCATGCGCATCCGGGTCAAAGTGACAATCTGTGCTGTGCTGGCGTTGTTTGCCGCCAGCCTTGCCGCCGCACCTTTTCGTCCAACTCACGCGCGGCACGCCATCGTCGCCAGCGTGCAGGAACTCGCGTCCCGAGCCGGAGTCGAGGTTATGCAGGCCGGCGGCAACGCCGTCGATGCCGCCGTTGCCACGGGATTCGCTCTTGCGGTTGTTCACCCCCAGGCAGGGAATCTTGGCGGCGGTGGTTTTCTCCTGCTGCGAACCGCCGATGGGCAGGTCCACTTCATCGACTATCGCGAGAAGGCGCCCGCCGCAGCCACCGAAAATATGTATCTTGATGCGCAGGGAAATGTCATTCCCGACCTCAGCGTTGTCGGCTACAAAGCAATCGGCGTTCCCGGATCGGTTGCCGGCCTCGTCTATGCCGAGAAAAAGTATGGCAAGCTCACGCTCGGGCAAGTCATGGCTCCCGCTATCAAACTCGCGCGTTACGGTTTTCCTCTCGCCTATGAAGATGCGCGGGATCTCAGGGATGACAGATATCTGGCTGAGTTTCCGGAATCGCGCCGCATCTTCCTTCGCGATGGCAAGTTCTACCAGCCCGGCGAGACCTTGAAGCAGCCCGAACTCGCTCGCACCCTCGAGCGCATCGCAAAAGATCCCGATGACTTCTACCACGGCGCGATGGCGCACGAACTAGCCGCCGCGATTCAGAAAGGCGGAGGCCTGGTCACGGCCGCCGATCTCGCCGCCTACGAAGTCAAAGAGCGCGAGCCGATTCGCGGCACTTATCGTGGCTACGAGGTCATCGGCGCGCCGCCGCCGTCCTCGGGCGGCGCCACTCTGATCGAGATCCTCAATATTCTTGAGGGCTTCGATCTCGCCAAAACCGGCAACCGTTCCGCCGAAACCATCCACCTCACCGCCGAGGCCTTTCGCCGCGCCTTCTACGATCGCACCGACTTCATGGGCGACCCCGACTTTTCCAAAGTTCCGGTGCCGCAATTGATTGACAAGAAATACGCAGCCGCGTGGCGTGAGTCCATCGATCCCCAGCACGCCAGTCCCAGCAAAGATCTCAAGCGTCCGCCGTTCGACAATCTCGAGCGCGTCGCGGAATCGCAACCGGTTGCGATCCACGAACCGGAGAACACGACGCACTATTCCGTCGTCGACAGCGAGGGCAATGCGGTCGCCGTGACCACGACCCTTAACGACTCTTTCGGCTCGCGCGTTACCGCCGAAGGCCTCGGCTTCCTGTTCAACGACGAGATGGACGACTTTGCCACCAAGCAAGGCGTCCCCAATGTTTATGGACTGATCCAGGGCCCGGCCAATGCCATTGGCCCGAACAAGCGTCCGCTGTCGGCGATGACGCCGACCATCGTTCTTAAAGACGGCAAGCTCTTTCTCGTGCTCGGCTCTCCGGGCGGGCCGACGATCATTACTACCGTCGCAAACATTCTTATGGGCGTCGTCGATTTCGGGCTCGACATTCAGGACGCCGTCAATGCGCCGCGATTTCACAATCAGTGGCTCCCCGACCAGATTGCTGTCGAAGACCGCCTCTCTCCCGATACAATGAAGCTTCTCGAATCCATGGGGCATAAGCTGGCGGTCCGGCATTCATGGGGCGACGGCGAGTGCATTATGGTCGATCCCAAAACCGGCGAACGGCTCGGCGCCAGCGACGGACGAAACAACGGGAAGGCGGTAGGCTACTGATGCTCAAGGCGGTATCGACATACGTCTATGTAAAGGAACGTCTCCATCCGGGTCTGCTCGATGAGCTTGTCGGCGGCGGAGCGCAAGCCATCGAAATCTTCGCTGCCCGTCAGCACTTCGACTATGCCAACCGCAAGCAGCACGTGCGCGAAATCGCCGACTGGTTCAAGTCCACTGGCATTCCGCTGAATTCCGTGCACGCGCCGCTCTACTCCGACTACGAATGGGGACGCACCGGCTCGCCGCCCGTGAACATCGCCTCGACCGATCGCGCGGGCCGCATCGATGCCATGGACGAGATCAAGCGCGCCCTGGAAATCGCCGAGCAGATTCCGTTTCGCTTCCTCGTACAGCACATTGGCAATCCCAACGAGGAGTTCGACGAAAAGAAGATTGAAGCGGCAATGACCTCCGTCGAACACTTGCGCGCCTTCGCCAAGCCGCTCGGCGTGCGCATTCTGGTCGAGAACATTCCGAACGAGCTTTCCACGCCGGATCGCCTCGTCGAGTTCATCCATACCATGCACTTTGACGACATCGGCGTCTGCTTCGACTGCGGACACGCCCACATGATGGGCGGGATTCCCGAGGCGTTCTCGATCCTGAAGAAACACATCTGCTCGACCCACGTGCACGACAACCATAAAGACAAAGACACGCATCTTTGGCCCGGCAACGGATCGATCGATTGGAAAGAGACGATGGAGTTGCTGCGTACTGCTCCGCAAACTCCACCTCTGCTCCTCGAAGTCGAAGGCGAAGAGAAGAAAGGCTCCAGCGAGGAGTTGAGCACAACTTTCCGCAAACTGGAAGAAAGCTAACCGCAGAGTTCGCAGAGCGCGCAGAGATTTTCTGGGATACTTGCGGTTCAACTCCGCGATCTCTGCGCCCTCCGCGGTTTAAGATTTTGATTATGTCTTCACCCGTAAGTACGATCTCCGAAATCGGCCAGCACGAAGGTCAGTCCGTCACCATCCGCGGATGGCTCTACAATCTCCGCGAGAGCGGCAAGCTCCTGTTCCCGCAATTCCGCGATGGCAGCGGCGTTATCCAGGGCGTCGTTCCTAAGAACGCCGTGTCGCCTGAAGTCTTCGATGCCATCAAAGGCCTCACGCAGGAGTCGAGCGTCATCGTCGAAGGCAAGGTCCGCGCCGATAAGCGCGCTCACGGTGGCTACGAGCTTGATGTCTCGAATGTCCAGGTTCTCCAGCGCGTGCCCGAATCCGATCCGTATCCCATCACGCCCAAAGATCATGGCACCGACTTTCTCATGGAGCATCGCCATCTCTGGGTGCGCTCGCAGCGCCAGGCGTCGATCCTGCGCGTGCGCGCCGAGATCATCAAGGCCGCGCGCGATTACTTCGATTCGCACGGCTTCACGCTGACCGATCCGCCGATCATCACGCCCGCTGCCTGCGAAGGCACGACCACGCTTTTCCCGGTCGACTACTTCGACGAGCAGGCCTTCCTCACGCAGTCGGGCCAACTCTACATCGAAGCCACCGCGATGGCGCTCGGCAAGGTGTACTCATTCGGACCAACCTTCCGCGCCGAGAAGTCGAAGACGCGCCGCCACCTCACGGAATTCTGGATGGTCGAGCCCGAGATGGCTTACGCCACGCTTGACGATCTCATGGTCCTCGCCGAGGGCTTTCTGACATTCATCGTAAAGCGCTGCCTCGAGCATCGTCGTGCGGATTTGCAGGTCATCGGCCGCGACGTGGCCAAACTGGAGAAGATCGAGCCGCCGTTTCCGCGCGTGGCTTATGACGATGCGGTGAAGATGCTGCAAGAGGCGCATGCGCAGGGCAAGCTCGAGAACAACTTCGAATATGGCGGAGACCTCGGCTCGCCCGATGAAACCTACCTATCTTCGCAATACGATAAGCCTGTCATGGTGCATCGCTATCCGGCAAACGTGAAGGCTTTCTATATGGAGCCCGATCCGCAGCGTCCCGACCTCGCGCTCTGCGTGGACGTGCTCGCTCCTGAAGGCTATGGCGAAATCATCGGCGGCTCGCAGCGCACCGCGTCTTACGAACTCCTCATCAAGAGAATCAAGGAGCACAATCTGCCCGAAGAGGCCTTCAAGTGGTATCTTGACCTGCGCAAGTACGGCAGCGTTCCGCACTCTGGTTTCGGCATGGGCATCGAGCGCGCGGTTGCCTGGATCTGCGGGTTGGAACATGTGCGCGAGACAATTCCGTTCCCGCGGATGTTGTATCGACTGTATCCGTAGGTTTAACCGCAGAGTTCGCTGAGATCGCAGAGAAGGTCATTTCATGAGTGCAGCGGCGGCACAAGCAGATCAGCTCAACGCGATCACTGAGCAGATCATCGGCGCTGCCATGGATGTGCATCGCGTGATTGGTCCGGGGGTCCTCGAGTCCGCTTATGAGGCTTGTCTTGCGTTTGAGTTGCGCTCGCGGGGATTTCGGGTCGAACAGCAGAAATCGCTTCCGGTTGTCTACAAAGAGGTCAAGCTGGATTGCGGCTATCGGTTGGATATGGTCGTAAACGACTCTGTGATTGTTGAAGTTAAGGCGGTGGAAAGGCTGAACGCCGTGCATGATGCTCAGTTACTTTCCTACCTTCGCCTTATGGACTGTCGAGTCGGTTTACTCTTGAATTTCCATTGCACTATGCTCAAGCACGGAATTCGCAGAATAGTAAATGATTTCCCAGTCTCTGCGAACTCAGCGATCTCTGCGGTTAAATAGCACCTTATGGCTCATTCGAATCGATCCTACAGCAGCATCACTCCCCGCCATATCCGTGTAATCGGCGTGCCCCTCGACCTCGGGCAGTCGCGCCGCGGCGTTGACATGGGTCCGTCCGCCGTTCGTGTCGCTGGACTCGAGGCTCGGCTTGAAGCCATCGGCCACGTTGTCGAAGATGCGGGCAACATTGCGGTCGCCATTCCCGAACAGAAAAAAGAAGGCGATGCCAGCGCCAAGTATCTCAAGGAAATCACCGCGACCTGCCAGAAGAGCGCCGACATGGTGCTCAAGGCGCTCGAAGCCGGCAAGGTTCCACTCGTGCTTGGTGGAGATCATTCCGTCGCCGCGGGTACGGTCTCCGGCGTCGCGGAATTTTATCGCCGTCAGGGCCAGAAGATTGGGTTGCTCTGGATCGACGCGCACACTGACATGAACACTCCCGAATCTTCGCCGAGCGGCAACGTGCATGGCATGCCGCTGGCGTCGATCATGGGATTGCCTCCTGTCGAGTTGGGTAAGATTTTCGACTTCTCGCCGAAGGTCGCTCCGGAAAATTGCGTGCTGGTCGGCATTCGCGACGTCGACAACTTCGAAAAAGAAAACATACGCAAAGCGGGCGTCGAAGTCTTCACCATGCGCGACATCGACGAGCGCGGCATGCGGGCGGTGATGGAAGAAGCGTTGCGCATGGCCGGCCGGGGTACCGCCGGGTATCATGTTTCGCTCGACATGGACTGGATCGATCCCGAGGATGCGCCCGGCGTCGGCACGCCCGTTTGGGGTGGCGCGACTTATCGCGAAGCGCATCTCGCGATGGAGATCATCTCGGACCATGGACGCATGTTGAGCATGGAGATCGTCGAAGTCAATCCAGTGATCGATGAGCGCAACCAGACGGCGGATCTGGCCGTCGAGTTGGCGCTTTCGGCGTTTGGGAAAAAGATACTTTAGAGCTCGCCTTTCCGCAGTTTTGAGGAGCCCCCTCCCCCCGGTGGGCCTGTCCTGTGGAATCATATACTTAGCATAAGTTGGCGCGCAAAGTATTCAAAAATATAGACTTGAACTTACTTCCAATAAGTCGTTTCACGACTTATGTTTAGGCTCGATTTCCAGGGATTTACAGTTTTATCCTCGCCAAAGTATTCATTCGCATGGCTTTATAGGCAAAGTATTGAGCGCATTGGGATTAGTGCGCCATTTCCGCGCCGTTTCTCGCTACCGCCCCCCCCTCTCTTTTGTCCAAAGAACGCGACGGCTTCCGACGCATTGCGCCTGGTTTTATGTTTGGATTTTTCTGGGATCTAAGTCAAGGGATTTTCTGCTGAAGTTCTTCTGCAGTCGAGAGAGACGGGGCAGGCCCCGTCTCTACTCTGGTTTCTTGGGGCACCGACTGGGCTGCGGTGGAGCGTTCCGCCTACTGCACGTCGGAAACTTTGCCTGCCAGGAACGTGACCTTGATGTCTTTGTAGACGTAGATCTGTTTGGAGCCGAGATTGATGATCTTGTCGGGCATGCCGATTGCGTTCTTTACCTGATCGGGCGTCATGCCTTTCTCGATCTGCGCCGGCTCGGGTGCGGGTTGATTCTGGGCTTGTCCACCGCCGCCGCCATTTCCGCCGCCGCCCTGGTCGTTACCGCCATTGTTGCCGCCGTTATTGTTGCCCTGATCGTTGCCATTGCCGCCGTTGCCCTGGTCGTTGGTATTGCCCTGGCTGTTCTGGTTGTCATCGATGGCGAGCAGGCCGGCGATAGCGTCTTCCACTTGCGGCGCGCTCATCTTAGCCAGAGCGCCCTTGCCGAACTGAAAGACTACGTCAGCTTTGTAGAAGGTGGTGGGACTGATGTTGTTGCAGGAGTCGCAAGAGACGATGCCCATCACGACCTGGTCTTTGTCCGCATTGACCTGGATCTTGGTGGGATAGACCTTGCTGCCGACCTGGAAGAATTGGGTCGTCTGCTGCTTACCGAATTTCCCCAGGGCGAAGCCGCGGAGCTTCATGCTTCCGGCATTGGGCGAGTGGACGGTGCCGTCCTGATACTTCGTGGCCATCGCGCCGGACTGGTCGCCATAGGGAACGCTGAGAATGCCGCCCTTTTTGATATCGAGAATGGTGCCCGCTTCGATGACGGCGGCGCCGTTGGAGTCTTCGCCCATCTTGACCAGGTTGTATTGGGCGTTGAGTTGATCGGCCAGCGAGACTTGCGCGCTCACGAGAGCGGGCGCGAGGACGAGGACGATCAAAGTGACGATCAGAAAGGGCATCTGAATCTTGTACCGCATTGCCAAATTCCTCCTGTGGTGCATTTGGCCCATTCGGGCGCGAAGTTTTTACGGGAAGGCGTCTGGTGCGAACCTCAGGGGCTAAAGCCCCAATCAAGAACAACCGAGTTATCGCAGCGGTAAACCGCTGCGCCACCCAAAACAGAGTTTCTCAGCGATCTGGTAAGCCTTAGCGATCCGTAAGCCTCAGCAATACGTAAGCCTCAGCAATACGCAAGCGTCAGCAATACGCAAGCGTCAGCAACACGTAAGCCGTAGCGATCTGCAAAGCCCCAGCTTTTCTTTGCTTCGGAGGGCGCGACTTAAAGTCGTGTCCTCCCCTTTTTCTGAAGGGCGCGCCTCGCTGATTCCGCGAGGCGCGCCTTCAGGTTAGTTGGGTTGTTTGGCGTCGGCTTCGGCTGCGTCTCCATCCGCCTGCGCCTGCTTCAAGTCGTCCTGGACGTTTGAATCGGGCGTAGGAGCCGGGATTTCGCCACCCGTAGTCGTGGTGTCGGGAGCTTTCGGCAGGCCGTTCTTGCCATTCTTGGCTGCCATCTCCTTCATACCGTCGGCCATGTTCTGGCGCATGTTGTTGTACATATCCATCAGGTCGTCGGTGGATACGCCAACGGTCGCGCCGACCGCGCATTCATCCTTGCGGCTGGCTTTTACCTGCGTGTCGACCATGTGGTCGTCGTCAGGCGTGTCGCTGGTGCGATAAACAACGTCGCCGCCAGTGAGCGTGCACTCGTTGCCATCCGCGTCGGTCAGGTCCTCTTCATTCGCTACCACGAAGTAGCGGATGTTGGGATCGAGCGCCGCCGGAGGCCCGCTGTCGTTGCCTGCGCTGTCTTTGTTTGCAGCCGCGGTCTTCTCGGCTGCGATCTGGTTCTTGATCTCCTCGGAAAGCGCGTCCTTGATCTCCTTGGTCATGGCAGGCTGGCTGCTGGCCGCCGCGCCGCCACCGGAGAGCAGGAAGTGGCCACGCGGGTATATGGAGGCGAGGTTCGCCGCCACCAGCGGATCCGAAGTTGAGAGTTCAGCCACGACGTCGCTAGACGCCTGGTTAAAGGTTGGAGGCATCAACTCGCCGTTGTCTTCCGCCGCTTGCTGCTGGTCGGCGTAGGCCGCTTGCAAGGCTGCCCCAACGAAGAAGTCGGTCAGCCAGAATGCCGCGCTCGGATAGACCGGATAAGGATTCCAGTAGGCGCCGTAGTAGCCATACCAGGGAGCTCCACCCCAGCCCCAGCCGTAGTAAACCGGCGCCGGCCACGGGTTGTAGGCCCATCCGTAGTAGGCGGGACCCCAGTAGTAGGCGGGAGCGTAACCGTAATAGGGGTAGCCACCGTAGTAGTAGCCGCGATAGCCGTAGGCGTAAGCGCGGCCGCCGCGCCAGTAGGTGCGCTGATAGTATTCGTGTCCGCCGTGACGGTAGAAGGCGCGCTGGCTGTACCCGCCATGACGCCCGTAGGCGACGGTGCGGCGTCCGTTGTGCTCAGAGACGACGCGGCGTCCGCCGTGCGGGCCACGATTGACGGTTACGTTGTGGCCGTTAACGTGTCCGGAGACGGAACGAACCGAGCCGTTGGCGCGCGTCTGGACGTGGTTGCCGGAGCGCGTGGTGTGGCTCTGCGAGCCCTTTGGCGCGTGGTTGCCAGCGGTGCGATTGCCGCCGGTATTGCGATTGCCGGCGTTCTGGCCGCCGCGATTGTTGTTGCCAGCGTTGCCGCGATTGCCGGCGTTTTGGCCGCCACGGTTGTTATTGCCAGCGTTGCCGCGGTTGCCGGCGTTCTGGCCGCCGCGATTGTTGTTGCCAGCAGCGCCGCCGCGGTTGCCGGCGTTCTGGCCGCCGCGATTATTGCTGCCCGCAGCGCCGCCACGATTGCCGGCGTTCTGGCCCGCGCCGCCGCGGTTCATGCCGCCCTGAGCGCCGCCGCGATTACCGGCCTGGCCGGCGTGACTGCCCTGGCTCTGGCCGCCGGGTCCGCGATTCTGACCTTGCGCGCCGCCGGGCCCCCGATTTTGCGCGCCTGCACCGCCGGGATGGGCGCCGCCGCCTCCAGCCGGATGCGATTGCGGAGCGGGATGGGAGCCCCCGCCTCCACCGCTGGGATGCGAGCCGCCACCACCGCTGGGCTTGTTTCCGGCGGATGCCATCGCCGTAAGGAAAAATACCGCCAGTGCGATCGACCAAATCGCGAGGAGAGATGTTGCTGTCCTACTAGAATTCATGAGCGACTCCTGAGGATGTGCACAGCTTTTTTGCGTATTCAAAAACAGGAACGGGCCGACGCGGAATGCACGAAGGACGCGATTCCACGTGAATCTTTTTTGCGCTGAGCGCTCTTGGGTCGAGTGCCCTTGGGGTGGAGGGCCGGCACCGGCCTTCAAAGCCCAACAATTTCACACCGGATTGCCTTCCGGTGTCAAGGTATCTTGTCTGGAATTCGTAGCCAGTGCTTGCGCTGTTTGAATGTCAGATGAATGACGGAACTTCGAACCATCTCCGAGCTCGCAGCTCCAAGCTCCAAGCGACCCGAGCAAGCACGACCGCGGGAATGCGGGAAAGCGGCGACCGGTCACCGGTTTTGCATGGAGCTTGGAGCTGAGAGTTTGCAGCCCGCCGGCGTGCTTTGATGCGACCGGTACCAATCCTGCGATTGACGGGGAATGCCTGGCGCGGACAGACTGATTGTTTATGGCAAAAATTCGAGTGGGAATTTTATTCGGCGGCAGAAGCGGCGAGCATGAAGTGTCATTGCTCTCGGCGGCGTCGGTGTTGAAGGCGATCGACAACACGAAATATGAGGTGGTGCCGATCGGCATCACCAAGGACGGACGATGGCTGACGGCGGAGAGCGCTGAGCGGCTGTTGAAAGGAGAAGCTGACGCGGGCAAGGCCGGAGGTCAGCTCTCAGCTCCAAGCTCCAAGCTGCAAGGAGAGTCAGCCGCAACTTCTCTTGCCGCGGATTTGCGCGGATCGTCGCGAACCGGACTTTCAGAGAAGCATCTGCGGGCGGGCGATCCGGAGACGACTCCGGGCGCTGCCGTGCTCGCGACGGGCGAGTCTGTGGTGGTGCCGCCGGAGCCGGCGCGCCGTGGGTCGGGGTTCGCGCCTTTTCAGACCGAGGCGAAGCTGCGCGGCGCCAATCTGGAAGGAGCCGATCTGGGCGAGACACAGTTGCGACGCGCCGCCGACCGCGCCATCAATGTGGATGTGATTTTTCCGGTGCTGCACGGAACGTTCGGCGAGGATGGCACGATCCAGGGATTGCTGGAATTGGCGGACATGGCGTATGTCGGCGCGGGCGTGCTTGGCTCGGCGGCGGGCATGGATAAAGATGTGATGAAAGCTTTATTTCGCAACGCCCGGCTGCCCATCGTGAAGCACGTGACCGTGCTGCGTTCGGCGTGGGAGGGCTCGCCGCGCAAGGTTGAGAAGCTGGTGGAGAGCAAGGTTAAGTATCCGGTGTTTGTGAAGCCGGCGAATCTGGGATCGTCGGTGGGAATTTCGAAGGCGCACGACCGCAAGGAACTCGGGCCGGCGATCGAAGAGGCGGCGAAATTCGACCGCAAGATCGTGATCGAAGAAGGCGTCGGCGGAAAGAAAAACAAGGCGCGCGAGATCGAGTGCGCCGTGCTGGGGAATGACGAGCCGAAGGCGTCGGTGGCGGGCGAGATCGTGCCCTGCAAGGAATTTTACGATTACGACGCGAAGTATCTGGCGGAAGGATCGGAACTGGTGATTCCGGCGAAGCTGACAAAGACAGAGATGAAGCATGTGCAGGCGCTGGCCGTGGCCGCGTTCAAAGCGGTTGATTGCTCGGGACTGGCGCGCGTGGATTTTCTGATGGAGCCCAAATCGCGCAAAATGTATGTGAACGAGATCAATACCATGCCGGGGTTCACCGCGATCAGCATGTATCCCAAGCTGTGGGGCGCGACGGGCGTTTCGTATCCGGAGCTGATTGACCGCCTGATTCAGCTGGGGATCGAGCGGCACGAAGATAAAAAGCGCAACCAGTACAGCCGGTAGCTCTAACGGGCTTAACCGCCGAGTGCGCAAAGATCGCCGAGAAATCTTTATTCTTTCAAATGCGCGATTGGTGTCCGTTCCCGGAGATCTGCCGTTACAATCAAAGATCAGTCTTTCTGCGCACTTTCGCAGGCGAGAATGAAGAATTTCAATAGCAATCAGGGGGAGAGACCATGTCGCAAAATCATTATGTAAGCAAGAGTAAGCGTCGCCAGAAGAGCAAGAAGCGCGTGGATGTTTCGCAAGGAACGATGGCCAAGGTGCGGCAACTGGAAGCGGCAGAGAAAAAGAAATCATAGTGCTTGACAGACCGCCTGGTCGGTTATAGTATTTGATCCCAAGTTTGCTCTTTGTTGAGCAGACCGGAATTTCATGCAGAGTGGCTGAGGGACGAGCCCAAGGACGCCACGGCAACCGGGTAGCGATCATCTATCGCCATTGCAGGTGCCAACTCTCGCCCGGTAACGGGGACCATGAGATTCGGGTAAGCGAACCGACTTTTATTTGTATTTGAAAGTCCCGCATCTCCCGAGCCTCTTTTCCTACCCGGAAAAGGGGTTTTGTCGTATACGGGGAATTATTTCCCGGCTCGTCCCGACGCCACAGAAGGAAGCAGCATCATGACGGGCACCTACCAGCTCCGCTGCCGCGAATGCGGCAAGACTTTTGACAACCAGCCACGCTCGATTTGCGAGTGCTTCTCGCCGCTCGAAGTTGCCTACGACTACGACGCCATCAAGAAGCATGTTTCGCGCGAGTTGTTCGCGCAGCGCCGCCCGAATATTTGGCGCTACCGCGAACTGCTGCCGCTGCCAGCGGGCTATCAGCCCTCCCTCCCGGTCGGGTTTACCCCGCTGGTCAGCGCGCCGCGCCTGGGCGAGCGCATTGGGTCGCGCAATCTCTACATCAAGAATGACGCCGTGTGCCTGCCCACGTTGAGTTTCAAAGACCGCGTGGTTGCGGTGGCGCTGGCGAATGCGCGCGCCTTTGGATTCGATACCGTGGCGTGCTCGTCGACAGGCAATCTGGCGAATTCGGTTGCGGCGCAGGCGGCGCGCGATGGATTCAAGGCGTGGGTTTTTATTCCTTCCGACCTCGAGCCCGCGAAAATTCTGGGCACGCATGTTTTTGGCGCGGAGGTCGTGCGCATCAATGGCAGCTACGATCACGTGAACCGGCTCTGCTCGCAGATCGCCGACGAACAGAAGTGGGGATTCGTCAACGTGAATCTGCGGCCGTATTATGCCGAGGGCTCGAAGACGGTCGGTTACGAGATCGCCGAGCAGCTGGGCTGGCGCTTGCCGGATAACGTTGTTGTGCCAATGGCGGGCGGCTCGCTGATTACGAAAATCAAGAAGGCGTTCGACGAACTGATTCGGCTTGGCCTGGTTGAGCCGAAGTCGGTGCGCTTCTTCGGCGCGCAGGCGTCGGGCTGTTCGCCGATTTCGACGGCGGTGAAGCAATACAGCACCGAGATCGAACCGCAGCGTCCCAAGACGATTGCGCGCTCGCTTGCCATCGGCAACCCCGCCGACGGGCATTATGCGATCAAGGCGATCACCAAGAGCGGCGGCTGGTCCGAGGATGTGACCGACCACGAGGTGGTCAACTCGATTCAGTTGCTGGCGCAGACTGAGGGCATCTTCACCGAGACGGCTGGCGGGGTCACGGTTGGGTCGGCGCGCAAGCTGATTCAGCAGGATCGCATCCTTCCCGATGAGACGACTGTCCTCTGTATCACCGGCAATGGACTGAAGACGACCGATGTGCTGGTCGACCGATACCAGGCCGAAAAACCGATTGCCGCCAAGCTCAGCGAATTCGAGGCGTACCTGGCCTCGAAATTTGCTGCGCTGCCGGCGCCGGCGGCGTTTGCAGCCGCAGCTCCGGCCGTCGCTTAAAAATAGTTCCTGGTTCTCAGCTCAGTTCCGGGAAAACCCCATGGGTCACCGGTCACGGGTCACCGCCAGCGAGATGAGTGCCCCCTAACCGGTGACCAGTGACCGAGAAGTCTCAAGGCAAAATCTCAAAGGAGAAATTCATGAGCATCACCGTACAAATTCCTACCGCCTTACGACGCCTGACCGCAGGCACGCCGCAAGTCACCTGCGATGCCGCCAACTTGAACGAACTCTTCGCCACGCTTGACGGCAAGTTTCCCGATCTCAAACCGCATCTGCGCGACGAAGCGGGAGAGATTCGGCGCTTCCTGAATATTTACGTGAACGAGGAAGACATCCGTTTCCTTGGCGGATCTGAATATTCGTTTCAGGAAGGCGATGAAGTTCTGCTGGTCCCGTCGATTGCCGGGGGAGCGGACTAAGCGCAGGCCTTAGCCCATTCCGCAACGACTAGCCCGCCCAAACAAAACTTCCACCCCATCACGCGAAAGCGCGCGATGGGGCTCCGGCCCGGATCCCTCGAATGTGCGGCGCTCGACTGCGGCTCTACCTCTTCTGCTACGGAATTCCTCAATTGCGCTGGCGCGCAGAAAAACCGACGACTGACTGCTGACAACTGCCTTTCAAACACCTCCCGCCTCCACGGCATCTAAGGCGCGTTGGCAATCTCAGCGGTAGGAGGAGTCTGTATGTCGCACTACGCATTATTAGGGGAATACAAATTCGGCAATGCGGCCGAAGATATTCGTGGCGCCGCTCTCTACGGCGTCGAGGACGAAAAACTCGGCAAGATTCAGGACGTGATTTTCAACCACGAAAATGGCGACATCGCTTACATTGTCGTCGACACTGGCGGCTGGCTGACCACCAAGGAATTCCTGGTGCCTGCGGGGCGGCTGCGCCAGTCCGAAAAACATGAAGGCGATTTCGCCTGCGACCTCACGAAACAAGAGGTGGAGAGCTTTCCGCCATACGACGAAAAGGATCTCGAAAATCGCCGGCAGTGGGAAGAATACGAGGACAGCTATCGCGCGAAGTGGCAGACGAAGCCGGTCATGCATCGCGCGGAGACCGACCGCAACATTACGCCAACCACATTGCAGATGGAAGGCAACCGGAATTCCGCGATCGCGTCGGGCAACGAGTCGGAACTGCGGCCCATCGCCGCGGACGCCGATCGAGCTTCGCTCGATGCCGCCGATAAGCCGACCGGACGCGTCGTTCCCGCGGGAGTCGATTCGGTCGTGATCAGCAACAGCGCGGCGGGGATCGGAGGCCGTTGGGACACGTTCCAGGCCCGGCTGCGCGAACGCCGCAAGGAAGCGGCGGCCGGTTGTTCGACCTGCCGCGTGGGCCCGGGGAGCGTCTCCGACTCGGAGAGTGCAACGGACTTGAAAAAAGCGGTGTAAATGCCGCAGAAAGTTGTGCACGGAGTGGCGGGCCGTGAGGCCCGCCACTCGAGTTTTCGGACGAACCGCATCACGGAACTTGCGACGGAAAAACCGTGGCGGGAATTCCGGTGCACAACGCCGGCATCTCGCGGTTGCAGGCGCAGCAGGCCTCGCGGGCGTTTCGCGTGTTCGACATTTAGCCTCGAGACGCGAACCGCTCACGCCAACTTCTACGGTCCGGAGACCTCCCGATAGCTGCCGAGCACGTCTCTTTGCGAGATCACTCCTTCGAGTTTGCGAAAATCGGCGCGGCTCACCACCGGAAGCACCGGCCAGCGGTCGACGTAACGCAGCGCGGTTTCGAGCGGAAGATCGGGATGCAGGTAAGGAACCTGGCGCGTGGCGATCACCGAGCCAAGGCTCAGTGCGCCTTTGCCCTCCTTGGCCATAGTCTCGAGCTCTTTGGCGGTCACGCTGCCCCAGCCAGTCGGGTCAAGTTGCACCAGCATGGGTCCACTCGACTTGCCATCCACCTGCCGCAGGATGCGATCGACACTGTCAGCCGCGCTGAGAACTAAGCCCGGCGGCTGCATGGCATCTTCAACGCGCAAGATGTTTTCTTCGCGCTGCTCTTCCATCGAAGGCAAGTCGAGGCCGTCCTGGCGGGTGAGGGCGTCGAAGATGGCCACCGGTTGCAGCGTTCGCGAAATGAAATAGGCGAAGGTGTTGGCGATCATCACCGGCAGAATGATCGAATAATTGCCGCTCACCTCCAGCACCATGAAGACTGAGGTCATGGGAGCGCGCAGAAATCCCGCAAAGAGCACGCCCATTCCGACCAACGCATAAGTGCCCGGTGTGATCGTCAGATGAGGAAAGAAGACATGCTCCGCGCCACCGACTGCGGCGCCAAGCATCGCCCCAATAAAGAGCGTAGGAGCGAACATGCCGCCCGGCGTGCCGCTGGAGAACGACAGCATGGTGGCAATGATCTTGAGGCCGGCGAGGATGGCGAGCATTTGCCAGGTGAACTGGCCGTGCATGGCCTGGTCCATGTATTCGTAACCGGCGCCCATTACCTGCGGATAGCCGACAACCGCGATGAGCCCGATGAGCAGGCCGGCCACGGCGGGCTGAAAATATTGCGTCCACTGCGGCAACATGCGGGAACGGCGGCGCAGATCTTTTATGCCGACGGCGAATGCGACCGAGGCCAATCCTCCGATGACACCGAGGATGGAATAGGCGATGAGCTCGGAGGGGCGTTGCAGCTCGACGGCTGGGATGCGGAAGAGCGACTCGGAGCCGAGGAACCAGCGCATGACCACGACGCTGGAGACGGCCGAGAGTACGACCGAACCGAGAATGCCGGCGGTCCAGCGGCCGATGACCTCTTCGATCACGAAAAGCACCGCGGAAATAGGCGCGTTGAAAGCGGCCGCGAGACCGGCGGCCGCGCCCACGGGAGCGATCAGGCGCATGCGGTCGCGCGAGAGGCCCATGCGACGGCCAAGCGCCGATGCGATGCCCGCGCCGATTTGCAGCGAGGGATCCTCAGGGCCGAGAGAGTGGCCTGCTCCGATGGCCAGCGCGGCGGTGATGAACTTGCCGATGGCTGTGCGAAAAGGAATGTAGCCGTTATAGATGTAGAGCGCGGCCTTGGTTTGATTGACTCCGCTGCCGCGCGCCATCGGGAAGACGTGAATGACCAGCACCGCGACGACCAGGCCTGCGAGGGTGGGCGTCAGGATCAGCCGGAGGGGCGAGAGAACGTCGCCGGAGCCGAGAAGATAGATGCGGCACCAGTCGATGGCGAAGCGGAAACAGACGACGGCAAGGCCGGAAAAAATTCCGATGAAGACGGAGAGGATCAGGAAGAAACGCTCTTCACGAAACACGGCTTGCAAGAGCGCAAGCTTCGACGGCGGCGCGCCGGGAGCGGCCGGAGACGGGGCGGGCGCTTTTTCGACGGCGATGTCGGGTTGAGAATCGAACTTCCTCTCCAAATCAACTCCCCTCGTGCAGGTGCGCGATCAGCAACAATGCCAGGTCGGGCCCGGTCGGCGCTCCGCAACTGGTGCTGGTTTGCCGTTCAATGTTGAAGACGAGTTCCATAGTGGACTCGACCAGGTCGGGATCGCGGCGCAGCGCGGACGCGCCAATACGCGGCTTCATTTTTGTCCAGCTATCGGTGAGCGTGGTCAGGCCGGTGGCCGGCGTGCCCGCGCTATTTGGCGCTGAACAGGATTTGAGCCGGTCTCCGGCGATGCCGAAATCTTCGATGACGATGTGTGCGCGCTGGCTGGCGGAAATCTCGCGGCGGAAGGGATCGAAGAGCAGCACATCCTTTGTCGTCTTGAGCTGCGCGGCGCTTTCGGCATCCTGGGGATCGGCGGCGACCGCCTCCTCCAGATACTTTTCAGCCGTCGGATAGCGCGCGAGTTTGAAGGCCGCTTCTCCCGCGCCGGCCAGCGCGGTATGGTTATGCGGATCGGATTTCAGGCTCAGGCGAAATGCGGCGAACGCATGATCGTAATCCTGCGCGCGTAAAAAAAGCCCACCAAGCTCCGCCTGCTCCGATGGATCGTTGCTGGCATTGGCAGCGAGAGCGATCAACTCCGCCTGCGCCTGCGTTTTGGCGTTGATCTTCAGCAGGTATTCGATCAACTCCAGCCGGGTGAAGCGGCGCGCCACCTGCTGGTTGCCATTCCATGTGGCGTAGACGGCATTGTGGTAGTAACGCAGGGCCTGATCGGTTTGATTTTTCTGGGCCGCTACGCGAGCGAGTTCAAGATTGACGAAGCCATTCTCCGGCTGGCGGTCCCAGAGATTGATGAGATAGGCGTACGCCTCGTTGGTTTTGTTCAGGCCAATCAGCGCTTCGGCGAGATCGAGCTGATAGGAATAGTTGTCGCGCGAGTAGCGCAGCGCGGAGCGGAAATCGAGGACCGCGTTCTCGAAGCGCTGGTCGTTGAGGTCGTTGACACCGCGTTTATACCAGCGGTTGGCGAGGGCATCCTGTTGCGCCTGAAAGGCGTGCGCCAGCGCGGTGACGGCGATGAACGATACGATAGCCGCCAGAAAAAGCAGGGCGAGCACCACCGGGCGCTTGGTCAAGTAGGCCTCGATCTTTTGCCGCGTGTTTGGGCCACCAGCCATCATAGGCGCCGGGGGTGTCGCCACCTGCGAATTCCCATTCATATTATGCAAGACGAACTATGCAAGACGAAGCTGGGGCAAACTGGATCGAGCAAACTGGATCGAGCAAAACTGGATCGAGCAAACCTGGATCGAGCAAACCTGGCCGAAGCGATCTTAGCCGAAGCGATCTTAGGATGAGCGTCCGGGAGAAAAGGCGGCCCCGCAAAGGGCCGCCCTTCAGCTTATTGTTGAAAAGCGAAGTGATCCACACGATTCTCCTGCCAGCACTGTTCGTTGTCTTCGGAGCAGAACGGTTTTTCCTTGCCATAGCTGATCGTCTTGATGCGATCGGCGGGCACGCCCTGCTGCAACAAGGTTTGCTTCACCGACTCGGCGCGGCTGGTGCCGAGCGCGAGGTTGTATTCGATGGAGCCGCGATCGTCGCAGTGTCCTTCGATGAGCACGGCAATATTCGGATGTTGCCGCAGGAAAGCGGCATTCTGGTCCGCGATTGTCGTCTCGTCCGGGCGAATATCGGATTTGTTGTAGTCGAAGAACACGTCTTTGACGTTGCGGGCAAACAACTCCGCATCCGTCAGCGAAGCCGGGGCGGGCGCGGCCTTCGGCTGTTCGGGCGCCGGTTGCTGCTTGGCAACCACAGGCGCTGGGGCGGTTTGGGCGGGAGGCGGAGCCGGCGTTACTTTCGCCGCTTTCTTCGCGCATCCCACCGACAAGAGCAATACGGCGGATACCAACAATATCGGAAACGCTTGCGATTTCTTGTAAGCCATTGGATTCTCCTCATCGTCACAAACTAAGAGCGGAACAATCGTGAGCTTCAAACGCGGTCGAATCGCGCCAGGCGCCGGACTCAATCGGCAGCAGCCCGTCTCAGCGGCAATCGCGACGCGGTACGAAGAGCGGGAGTTTTAACGAGGAGATCAGCAACGCAGAACGCCGTCGCATTCGACCAGATTGATCGGACGGCATTCCAAAACCAGGGCAGCCACGGGAAAGAGTGCGGCCAACTGCAAAAGCAGGGAATCTCGCAACGACTTCAACGCCGACTGCACGATGGAAAGGCGCAGCCGCGCGGCCGCGCGCGCCGCCTGAAGGGCCGTCACCGGTCCATTTACGGCGGAATACGGCCCCTGCATCACCGGAAACAAAAAAATGGTGATGACACAGAGAATAGCCAAGACAGCGAGTTCCACGCCTACGCGGCCAGAAGTCATCTCAGTAACATCCCTATTATATCGAATTGTCCGGCGCGGGGAGCGGTAGCGGCTGCCATAAGTACGCGGGCCTTCGAGGATAAGTATTGCCTCGGCAGCAACTTAGAGCCTAAGGGTGGCCTGTATGGTGCCATCTTCGAGCGACGATTCCAGCCTGAAACCGAGCTTGCGGCAGATGGCCTGCATCTCGCGATTTTCCGAAAGAATCGTCGACACCACGCAGCCGAGATGTTCGTCACGCGCGACTTCGATCAGGCGGCGGTAGAGTTCGGTTCCGAGCCCCTGGTGCTGGAAGCGGTCGTCGACCAGCACCGCCATTTCGGCTTCGTCTTTGCCGCGAATGCGGCTGAGGCGCCCAATGGCGATGATTTCTACTTGGTCGTCCTTCCTTTTGTGCTCAACCACCAGCGCCATCTCACGGTCGTAGTCGATGTAACAGATGCGCGTGAGGCGGTCGTGCGCCGTGCGCTGGCTGAGCCGCAGCGGCTGGAAGTATCGCAGGTAGACGGTGCGCTCGGAGAGCACCTGATGCAGCTTGATGAGAAGCGGTTCGTCTTCGGGACGAATCGGCCGCACCAGTATCTCTTCGCCATCCTTCATCACTCCCGGTTTCACATATTTATTCGGATACGGGCGGATGGCGAGGCGAGGAATTTCCTCTTTTGTCGTCGATAGCGGATAAAGAACAATGCGCGCATCGAGCGCGACCAGCCGGTCGGGCGAGGCCAGGAGCGGATTGATGTCGATTTCCTTGATCCAGCGCTGCTCGGCCACAAGTTGGCTGAACTGGACCAGCAAATGTTCAAGCGCGGCCAGATCGACGGGTTTGCGTCCGCGCACACCTTGCAGTGCCTTGAAGATTTTCGTGTGCTCCATGAAGCGGCGCGCCAGAGTGGTATTCAGCGGAGGCAGTGCCAGCGCGCGGTCGGCGAAGACTTCAACCAACTGGCCGCCCGTGCCAAACAGCATCACCGGTCCAAACTGCGCATCCACGGTGCTGCCGAGAATCAGCTCATAGCCCTCGGCGCGGAAGAAGGGCTGCACGGTCACACCGAGAAAGTGCTCGGGACCCGCTTTCTCGCGTACCGATTCTTCAATCTCCCGCCAGGCCGTGCGGACTGCATCGGCATTGCTCAGGTTCAACTTCACGCCGCCGACGTCGGTCTTGTGCGTGATGGTGTGCGAGAGCAACTTCACCACGACCGGGTAGCCGAGCTCGTCGGCCCTGGCGGCCGCCTCATCCGCGCTGTGCGCCTCGAGCGTGGGCACGGCCGGAATCTGGTAACAGGCCAGCAGTTCCTTCGATTCCGGTTCGGTAAGGAGCGTGCGGCCACTCTGGCGAATGCGGTTGAGGATGTTTTCAGCGCGCACGCGATCCGGACCTTCCGCACCCTGCGCCGAGAGTGGCGTTTCATAGAGCCCACGCAGAAGATAGGTGTGACGCCACATGTAATAGAAAATGCGCGCGGCGGTGTCGGGGTAGGCAAAGGTCGGAATGCCGGCGCGGTTCAGAATCTCGATTCCGGCCGAGACCTCGGAGCCGCCCATCCAGCAGGCGAGCACCGGCTTGCCTAGCGTCTTGGCCAGCGGAGCCAGACGCTCCGCGGTGATTGTCGGATTCGCCATGCCTTGCGGACAAATGATGGCCAGAAGGCCGTCATTATTTGTATCGGCGCCGACCAGCTCAACCGCTTTTACGTAGGAGTCGGGCAGCACGCCGGCCAGGATGTCGACCGGATTGTTGTGGCTCCAGTGCGGCGGCAGCATCTGGTTCAACTGGTCGAGCGTGGCGGGAGCAAGCTCGGCAAGTTCGCCCCCGACATGGATGATGGAATCAGCCGCCAGCACGCCCGGGCCTCCGGCATTGGTTACCACCGCAAGCCGCGGGCCTTTGGGCCGCGGTTGCTTGCTGAGCGTCTCCGCCATGTAGAACAAGTCGGCGATTGTATTGACGCGCAGCACGCCGCAGCGGCGGAATGCCGCTTCAAGAACTTCATCGCTCCCGGCCAGGGTACCTGTGTGCGAAGCGGCTGCGTGAGCAGCGGCGGCGGTACGTCCGGCTTTGATGACGATGATCGGCTTGCTGAGCGAGACCTCGCGCGCCGCCGACAAGAAGCTGCGCGCATCGCCCACCGACTCCATGTACAGGACGATGGAATGCGTCCGTGAATCGTTGCCGAGATAATCAATTAGGTCTCCCCAGCCCACGTCGAGCATGGAGCCGATGGACACAAATGCGCTGAAGCCGACAACTTCTTTTTGCGCCCAATCCAGAATAGCCGTGCCCAGGGCGCCGCTCTGGCTGATGAAGGCGACGTTGCCCGGCCGCGCCAGGTGCGGGTCAAACGTGGCATTCAAGCCACTGACCGGATTCATGATGCCCATGCAATTCGGGCCGATGACGCGCATGTGGCTGCCGCTCAGCTTCTCGAGAATCTGGCGTTCGAGCTCCTTGCCGTGCTCGCCATGCTCTTTGAAACCGGCGGAGATGACGATGGCGCCGCGCACGTCGGCCTCAACGCACTCGCCGATGATGCCCGGCACAGTGTCGGCGGGAGTGACGATGACGGCAAGATCGACGGTTTCTGGAATCTGCCCGATATTGGCGTAAGCCTTGATCCCAAGGACGCTCGCATTTTTCGCACTGACCGGATAGAGGGTGCCACCGAATGGACTGCTGACCAGGCTCCAGAGAACCGCCCGCCCCACGCTGCCCGCACGATCGGAGGCGCCGATGACGGCCACGCTTTGCGGCTTGAAAATGGGATCGAGCGGATGACACTCGGTGCGCAAAACGTCGTGCGCCTTATCCTGCAACGGCCGGTGCTTGCTTACCTTTCCAGTCTTGGTCAGGCTCATGGGGAGATAGTGTAGCAATGGATGCGTTGCCCGCGATGTGACGGCGAACACGCCCGGCGGAAAACGGCCATCGCTTCAGGCGCAGCGGAATACGTCATTCTGTACGTCATTCTGTACCCGGCGTCCAACGAGCGTTTTGCGCTACAATCGTCGAACGCGACTTCGTTTCAAAGCTCGACCCTGAAGCTCTGGCAGTTGGCCAAAATTCTTTGAGGTGACCTATGAAGCGAACCCTCCCCGCGTTGCTGCTCGCCGCCGTTTTTCTTCTTTCCGTTTTCGCCACCCTCTTCATCACCCATTACACCGTCAATGCCGCGCCGGCATTCAAGGGCGTGCTTACCTGGCACAACGACAACGAGCGAACCGGACGGAACAGCAGCGAAACCGCGCTCACGCTCAAGAACGTCAATGTCAATACCTTTGGCAAGCTCTTCACTCTTTCAACCGACGGCCTGGTCGACGCCGAGCCGCTCTACGCGCCGAATCTGAACGTCGGCGGCGCGAATCACAATGTCCTGTTCGTGGTCAGTGAAAACGATACCGTCTACGCCTTTGACGCCGATAACGGATCGCCGCTCTGGCAGGTGACGGCGCTGCCCGGCGGCGAGGTCGCCTCTGACAGCCGCGGTTGTGGCCAAGTCACGCCAACGATCGGCATCACCTCGACGCCGGTCATCGATCTTTCAGCCGGGCCGCACGGCACCATCTATCTTGTCGCCATGAGTAAAGACTCCAGCGGCAACTATCATCAGCGGCTGCATGCGCTCGACGTCACCACCGGAGCCGAGCAGTTCAACGGACCGGCCGAAATTTCCGCCCAGTATCCCGGCACCGGAGACAATAGCCATGGAGGATATGTAGTCTTTGATCCCAAGCAATATAAAGAGCGCGCCGCGCTGCTTTTGCTGAATCATACGATCTACACCTCATGGGCTTCGCACTGCGACGATCGGCCTTACACGGGATGGATCATCGCCTACAACGGAACCACGCTCGCCCAGCAGGCTGTGCTCAACGTGACTCCAAACGGCAACGAGGGCGCGATCTGGGCGGCGGGCTCTGGACTGGCGGCCGATCCGCAGGGAAACGTTTATTTCGACGATGCCAACGGCACCTTCGATACCACCCTCGATGGCAACGGCTTCCCGATCAATGGGGACTACGGCAACGCCATCGTGAAGGTCTCGACGAAGAAAAAGAAACTCGCGGTCGCCGATTATTTCAACATGTACAACACGGTCTCCGAGTCCGATTCGGACGAAGACCTTGGCTCGGGCGGCGCGATGGTGATTCCCAACGTCAAGGATTCGAGCGGGGTTGTTCACCAGTTAGTGGTCGGAGCGGGCAAGGATTCGAACATCTATCTCGCGGACCGCACCAACATGGGCAAATTTAATCCTCAAAACAACAATCAGCTCTACCAGGAGCTCTCAGGTGCGCTGGCGGGATCCGTATATTCGGCGCCCGCGTTCAATAACAATGTCATTTACTACGGCGCGGTCGGCGACAACATCAAGGCCTTCGCCTTCAACGCAAGCGCAAAGCTCAACTCGACCCCGCAATCGAAGACTCCAACCGCGTTTGCCTATCCTGGAGCAACGCCCAGCATCTCGGGCAGCACGAAAAACAATCTGATCCTCTGGGCTACCGAGAACACGAACCCCGCCGTTTTGCACGCCTACAACGCCAGTAATCTTGCGGTCGAGCTCTATAACTCGAACCAGGCTGGAAACGGCCGCGACCAGTTCGGGAACGGCAACAAGTACATCACGCCCATGATCGCCAACGGCAAGGTCTACGTCGGAACACAAACGGGAGTAGGAGTGTTCGGACTGCTGCCGTAAGAGCTGCATTTGCAGACCGCCGAAAACGAGGGCCCTAAAAAAATCAGAGATCGTGGGGCACTGCTCCGCGATCTCTGCGTTGTTTTCCCTGGCGGCTCTACCGCCAAAAGCTCGTAAGCCGGCGGCTACTTCTTCCGCTTGTCGGCGATGCTCTCGTAAGTCGCCCGGGAGAGCGACCAAGGTTCAGCGTTCATGGGCTGCCGCTTTGTATCCGGCGGATTTCGCCTCAGCTTCGGTCATAAATTTCCCTGACTTAGTCTTGCCGTACCAACGCCCGCCTTTGTGATAAACGCCGGTACTGGTGTTGACCCAAACTTTCCCGCTGGCTCTGGCGGCCGCAATGTCCGCGCTCGAAGGTTTGCCGCTCCCGGCCGTGGCCGCCGGCTCCGCAGCTGCCTTTTCACTGGCTGGCTTCGCGGCCGCAGCCGTCCCGGAACCGCCGCTGGTCTGCCCAACCGCGGTGCCCGAGATCAAACAGAAAAACACTACGCCCAGGAGGAACGTGTGCCCTGAGCGCTTCGCGATCTTCCACGATCCAAATGACATAAAAATGTGCCTCGCAACCGAGGCTCCGAAAAAACCAGTCTACGCGTAAATTCCGCGTTGGCGAATCGTATAGGCCACGCGGTCGATGGCCAGCATGTAGGCCGCAATCCGGTTGTTCACGCCGTGCGTCTCGGCATAGCGGACAACGTCGTCAAAGGCTGTCACCATGATGTCGGACAGATGTTCGTTGACCACGGATTCCTTCCAGAAATAACCTTGGCGATCCTGCACCCACTCGAAGTATGACGTAGTAACGCCGCCGGCATTGGCCAGAATGTCGGGAATGACGAACACCTTCTTCTCGGCCAGAATCTCATCCGCTACCGCCGTCGTCGGACCGTTGGCACCCTCGGCCAGAATCTTGCACTTCACCCGGTCCGCATTCTGGCTGGTGATTACGTTCTCGGTCGCCGCCGGAATCAGGATGTCGCAATCTTCCAGGAGGAGATCGTTGCTGTCATACTTGTCCGCCCCAGGGAAGCCGTGAATCGTGCCATTCCTCTGCCGGAACTCCCAGAGCTGTTCCAGGTTGATTCCTTTCGTGTTGTAGAGGCCGCCGCCGACCTCGAGAATCCCAATCACCTTGTATCCGGCCTCGGCCATCAGCCGGGCCGCGTTCGAACCTACGTTGCCAAAGCCCTGCACGATGACGCGCGTCTCTTCGCGATTCAGCCGCAGCTTCTTCACCGCCTGATCGCACACCATCAACACGCCGCGTCCCGTTGCCTCGCGGCGTCCGCGCGAGCCGCCAATGTTGATCGGCTTGCCCGTCACCACCGCTGTAACGGTTTGGCGCGCGTGCATCGAATACGTGTCCATCATCCACGCCATGATCTGTTCGTTGGTGTTCACGTCGGGCGCGGGCACGTCTTTTTCCGGCCCGATGAATTCGAACAGTTCCGCCGTATAGCGCCGCGTCATCCGCTCCAGTTCGCCCATCGACATCTTGTGGGGATCGCAAATAATTCCGCCCTTCGCCCCGCCAAACGGAATGTTTACCACCGCGCACTTCCAAGTCATCCAGCTCGCCAGCGCCCGCACCTCGTCCAGATTTACATCCGGCGCATAGCGAATCCCGCCCTTTGCCGGTCCGCGCGCGATCGAATGCTGCACCCGGTATCCGGTGAACACTTCCAGGTGCCCGTCATCCATCTGCACCGGAATGTGTACGGTGATTTCGCGGCTTGAAGTTCGCAGCACACGCCAAAGGCCTTCATCCAGATTCAGTTTTCGGGCAGCCAGATCAAAGCGCGCAGCTTGTGCCATCCACGGATTTGTTTCCTGTGCCATGTCGATGGTCGTAGTCATATAGATCTCCGATATTGATTGCGGTCGCGCCGGCCGGCGCAGGTTGGTCGTTACAAGTCTACTGTAGACGAAACTGCAAGTATATTGATGCCCCGCGGCCTAGGCAAGCCGGGGGACCTCCCAAACTGACGCACGAAAGCGATTCCCTCCTTATTCTCTCTTCTCATTTGCCGCCGCCCTCCTGCTTGACATCCTCCTAGCTCGCATTGACGAACTCCGCCAGCGGTATGACGTCCACTCTTTTCCCCAGGGAATACCTCCTCTCGCCCGGATACAACACATAGAGCCGGTCAAGTCTCAGGTCCTTCAGTGCAATTCGCATCGACGGCGTTAGAACCGGCGCGTCGGCGCGCTTGCACTCGATGCCAATGCGTCGCCCGTTCTTGAACAAAAGCAAATCGAGCTCCGCTCCATTATGCGTCGCCCAATAGTATGCCTCGTCCGGAAGAAAGAACTTGAGCACCTCCTCTACCGCATATCCCTCCCACGAAGCGCCGACCTTGGGATGAAACTCCAGATCCCGTTGATTGTCGATTCCGAGGAGTGCATGAAGCAGCCCGCTATCGCGCACATACACCTTCGGCGCTTTGACCTGGCGCTTGCCCAGATTCTCAAACCAGGGTGGCAATTGCCGGATCATGAACACATCCGCCATTAAATCGAGATAGCGGCGTACCGTCGGCTCACCCACGCTCAGAGCGCGGGCGAGTTCCGCCCCGTTCCAGATCTGTCCGTGATAATGAGAGATCATGTTCCAGAAGCGCCGCAGCGCCAGCGCCGGGATCGTAATCCCAAGTTGCGGTAAGTCACGCTCCAGGAATGTCTGAAGAAACTGGCGCCTCCACGCCAGCGAATCCGCCTCATTCCGTGCCGTATAGGCAAGCGGGAATCCGCCTCGCAGCCAGTGACGACTCTGTGCGGCTGCTCCGAGGTCGGCGAGCCGAAAGCCCTCCAGATGAACCGTCTCAAGGCGCCCCGCAAGAGACTCCGACGATTGCCGGAGCAAGTCGGGCGATGCGCTCCCAAGGACGAGAAACCGCGCCGGCAGCGGCCTTCGATCAGCCAGCACGCGGAGCAGCGGAAACAGATCCGGACGCCGCTGGATCTCGTCAATTACCACCCACTTCTTCAGCGGCCGCAGAGCGGTATCAGGCTCAGACAGGCGGGCAAGGCTCCGCGGATCCTCCAGGTCGAAATAGTTGAGCGAATCGGGCGGTACGATCTCGCGCGCGAGGGTAGTTTTCCCGCATTGCCGTGGTCCAAGCAGAGCGACAACCCGGCTGCGCCGTAACGCAGTCCGGACCAGCACAATATCGGCCATGCGGACAATCATGGCACAATTATATACCATGAAATTCTAACGATCACCGTTAGAATTTCATGGTACTAAAATCCGTCTTCACGTCGTCGCTTCGGCGGAATTTTCGCGATAGATGAGGTCGGAAGCCGCTAGCCACGGCCATCTTCATAGCGTCGCCTTCTTTTCTTCAATCAGCCCGCAAATCTTCTCCACGAACTCCGCCGCCGCCATGTCCTCGGTCTTCTCTTTTCCCCGGGTTCGCACATTCACCTTCCCTGCCTCGGCCTCTTTATCTCCGACCACCAGCAGGAACGGCACCTTCTGCATCGCGTGCTCGCGGATCTTCGCGTTCATCTTCTCGTTGCGCGCGTCCACATCCACGCGCACGCCCGCCGCCCGCAGCGATCCCGCCACTTTCTCCGCATACTCCACGTGCCGCTCGGCGATCGGAATCATCGTCGCCTGCACCGGCGACAGCCACACCGGAAACGCCCCCGCATAGTGTTCGATCAGCACGCCAAAGAATCGCTCCACCGACCCGTACAACGCGCGATGCACCATCACTGGCTGTTTACGTGTTCCATCCTCGGCCACATATTCAAGATCAAAGCGCTGCGGCAGGTTGAAATCGAATTGCACCGTCGAAAGCTGCCACAGCCGTCCGATCGCATCCACCAGCTTGATATCGATCTTCGGTCCATAAAACGCCGCTTCGCCCGGAATCGTCTTATATTCGATATTCAATTCCTTCAGAACTTTTTCCAGCGAATGGGTCGCATGGTTCCACTGCTCCTCGCTGCCGACAAAATTCTTGCGGTCGTTCGGATCCCACGTCGACAGCTCCGTCTGAAATTTGTCGAAGCCAAAATCCCGCAGCACATCGCGCGCGAACTCCACACAATCGGCAATCTCTTTTTCGATCTGCTCCGGGGTGCAGAAGATATGCGCGTCATCCTGCGTAAACCCGCGCACCCGCAACAGCCCATGCATTACGCCCGAGCGCTCGTACCGATACACCGTCCCCAACTCGCCCAACCGCACCGGCAAATCGCGATACGACCGCAACGAATCTTTGTAGATCAGAATGTGCCCCGGGCAATTCATCGGCTTCAGCCGATACTCGGCATCATCCAGTTCCATCGCATCAAACATGTTCTGCGCGTAGTAGCCCTCGTGGCCCGAGGTCTGCCACAACTGTTTGCGCATCACGTGCGGCGTATAGACCAGCGAATACCCGCGCTTTACATACTGCTCGCGCATCCAGTCTTCCATCTGCTTGCGGATGATCCCGCCCTTCGGATGCCAGAAAATCAGCCCCGGCCCAGCCAGTTCCTGAATCGAAAACAAATCCAGCTGCTTTCCCAGCACGCGATGATCGCGCTTCTTCGCCTCCTCAATCGAATTCAGATACGCGTCCAGGTCCTTCTTCGAATAAAATGACGTTCCATAAATCCGCTGCAGCTGCGGATTGTTTTCATCCCCCAGCCAGTACGCGCCGGCAATATTCAGCAGCTTGAATGCCTTGATCTTCCCCGTCGAAGGAATATGCGGCCCGCGGCAAAAATCCAGAAACTTCCCCGTCTTGTAGATCGAAATCTTTTCATCGGGCTTGGTGAACTGCTCGATGAAGTGGCACTTCATGAAGTCGCCTTCCGTCTTGAAGCGCTCCAGCCCCTCGGTTCGCTCGACAAACTCGCGCGCATAAGGCAGATCCTGCTGCACCAGTTCCTGCATCTTCTTTTCGATCTTCTCCAGATCTTCTGGAGTGAAGGGAGTTGGCCGATAAAAGTCGTAAAAGAATCCATTCTCCGTCGCCGGCCCGTGCCCCAGTTTCGTCTCTGGAAATAGCTCGAGCACCGCCGCCGCCATGAGGTGCGCCGACGAATGCCGAAACACCTCCAGCGCCTCGGGATCCTTCTCCGTCAAAATCCGCAGGTCGGTATCTTTTTCCAGCGGTCGCGTCAGATCGATCAGATTGCCATTCGTCTTCGCCGCCAAAGCCGCATCCGCCAGCCGCGGACTGATCGACTTCGCCACATCCAGCGCGGTCGCGCCCTTCGCGATTTCCTTGGTGCTTCCATCGGGCAATTTCACATGAATGCTGTCAGCCATAGATTTCCCTTTGTGTTGCGGTGAATCTTTAAGTTTATGAGACAGGAAAAGGAGGGTCAAACGGCGAGCGGGATCGCGGAGGCGCGGCCGAACAAGAGCCAGCGCATTGTGACAGCTGGGCGAGCTTCATACACCGCCGCACCGTCCGTGGCACTCGAGGCACGAACTCCATATCATTTTTGTCATGAGACCGCAGTCACGCATTCACCTCGCCGTCCGGACTTGCAATAACGACTACATAACCGTCCTGGTCACGTAGCCACATTTCTCTATGCTTAGGATTCGGGTTGATATGCGGTTCCAGGAGGATCTCAGCACGCAACGCACGCGCCTGATCGACAACCTCATCAAAGTTACTCACCTCGAACCAAAGTAAAACGCCATGGCCAGGCAGTGCGGCGTCGGCATTGACAAGGTTGGGATGATCTTCCTCGTCCCAGGCATGGAGTTGAAGAATCAGTCCATCACCGCTTTGCAGTCGATCGTACACCTCACGATGGGGATGTTCGGGAAGCGTATCGAGGCCGAAAAGTTGTCGATACCAACTACTGCTCGCGCGAACGTTGCGGACAGCGATTAGCGGCTGAACCCGGACAATGGCGCTCTGCCCCACTGCTCTCATACATATCTCCCGGTGAAATCAACCTCACCTGAAAATCGGTAAGCTTTGATCTCACTCGCCGACACCATTTTTTAATGGCCAGATCTTTTGGTCAACGGGGAGAGCCGGAAGATGCCAGGTCGCTCTTCTCGGCTATATGCGGTCGTTGCGAGCGTCCGGAAAAAGAATTTAGTCATTGCCGTCTGGCGATGAAACCCGTGAGACAGCGTCGCCCCTATCTCCAACTCGGCCTACGGCTTTCCCTCCTCGAACAGCACCACATCCGAATCCGTGTGTCCGCGCAGCACCCCGAGGCTCTTCCCGTCCGGTGACCACTCGAAGGACAGAATCTGCTCCGAGTCAAACTTGGTAATCTGATGCGGCGCCGATCCGTCGATGGGCTGCACCCACAGATTGTCCACTCCGCCCTCGCGCACCGGATAAGCGACCGCCTTCCCGTCCGGCGTGAATTGCGGCCCGAGTGCGATATGCGGATTGGGATCGATCATCCGCGCCGACAGCGTCTCCAGATTCAGCAGCCCGATCTTCGACGTGCCAAGCTGCGAGCCCACATTGACCAGTTCCACCAGGTACGCCAGCGACTTGCCATCCGGCGATACTCCCATGCCGCGCCCGGTCTGGAATCCACCCGCAACCGCGGTCGTTGCTATCGGTTCAGCCTTCGACAGGTCGCCCGCAGCTTCGTCCAATGGCACCCGCCAGATGTGCTGCACGTCGCGGAAGAAATACACCCAGCTTCCCGCGCAGCTCGGCTTGCGTTGCCAGCCGTCGTTCTCCCCATCGGTCAACTGCCTAGGGTTCGATCCATCCGCATCGACTCGCCAAAGATTCATCGAATTTGTGCCGCCGTGGAATGCCCACTGGAAAACTAAATATCGCTCCCCGCACCGCCCGAAATTAAAAATCGCGGCGGCAGGATCGTTCAGCATCACAGTTGGCGCCTGGCCGTGCATATCGGTTTTCACCAGCCGTGTGAAATCCGAGGTGAGCAGATTCCCGTCCGCGCTCCAATTGAAACTGCCGATGCTTTCTCCCTCCACCGCAACCGGAGTCGCATTCGCGGAATTGCCATCCCCCGGCAACAACACCAGGCTGCTCACCGGTTTCTGCTGCACGGTCGCCAATGTCCTGCCGTCGCCGGAGAGCGCCACCGCCGAATAGCTGTTTGTATCTCGCGAGATGGGATGGATCTCCCCATCCGACATCGAGAAGAACCCAATCTGCTGCCGCGTCAATGCCGGACCTTTTTGGTGATACGTCACGAACAAACTTTCGCCATCCTTCGCCCATTGCATCGTCTCGACGAATTTATCCGCCAGGTTCACCGTCCGGATCTTCCCGCTCTCAATGTCGAACAGGCTGATCGCGCCGAACTGCCCCGCCACATGGTCGGGATAGGCCAGTTGCTTCCCGTTCGGAGACCAGGCCACCCAGCGCGGCAAATAATCAAGCGGAAAAATATGCAGAACTCGCTCGTCGCTGCCATCGATCTTCGCGCTCAGTATCCGCCACTTGCCCGTCTCCGGATCGTTAGCCCGCATGTAAGCCATGCGCGTGCCATCCGGCGAAAACGTTATCGCGCTGTCGACGTCGCGCGCCACCACCTGCGGCGTTCCTCCCAATACCGGCGAACGATAGATGCTGAAATCGCTGTTGATCGCATTCTCCGCTTTGCGGAAGTACACGTAGTTTCCGTCCGGCGAGAAGGCCACACTCACGATCGTCGCCGAAGGCGGGACGATCTGCGTGTCGCTGCCGGTGGCAATATTTCGTAGCCACAAGCTGTTCATGCCTTTGTCGTCGATCACCGTCAGCAGATACTTCCCGTCGGAGGAGATGGCCGTTACCACCGCTTTGTTCGAGTTCGTGACCTGCGAAATGGCGAAGCTCTGGAACGGAGTCGTCGCCGCCCGGTGCAACAGCGAGTAAACCCCAAATCCAGCCGCCAACAACACCACGATCGCAATCGCCGCAATCCCGATTGCTCCAAATTTGTGTTGCTTCGCCGCGGCCACCACCGCCGAACTGCTGCCATGAGCAGTACCCACCGCGCTCGCACTCACCGCCGGCGCCACTCCACTTGCCGATGCCGGAACCGTGCCGCCTGAACTCGCCGGCACACTCGGCGTCGCACCGCTGCTGATCGCGCCGCGGCTCGTGTCCGTCTCGCGCTTCAACCGCTTCAGGTCAGCACGCATGTCTCCCGCGTGCTGATAACGCAGGTCACGATCTTTTTCCAGAGCCTTACTGATGATTCGTTCCAGCTCCGCCGGCATGTCCGGGTTGAGCCGCGCCGCCGCCACTGGCGCCCGATCCAGAATCTCCCGCTGAATCACTCCCGAACTCTCTCCCCGAAACGGCAGCAGCCCGGTCGCCATCTCGTAGAGCACCGCACCGAAAGAAAACAGATCCGTGCGCGCGTCCAGTTCCTTCGCTCGCACCTGCTCCGGCGACATATACGCCACCGTGCCCAGCGCCATCCCCGGACTCGTCAGGTGCTCGATAGTTCCCGTTTCGGTCGCGTCCAGCGCAACTCGCCCGCGCGTCGCGCCCACCTTGGCCAATCCAAAATCGAGGATCTTCGCGTGTCCCCGCTTGGTGACAAAAATGTTTGCCGGCTTAATATCGCGATGCACAATGCCTTCGCCATGCGCCGCGTCCAGCGCGTCGGCGATCTCGATGCCCAGCGCGAGGAGCTGCTCCATCTCCACCGGCCGGCCGGAGATGAGATGCTTCAGCGTCATGCCATCGAGAAATTCCATGGCGATGAAGGCGCTGCCCTCGTGCTCGCCAATGTCGTAGATCGTGCAGATGTTGGGATGATTCAACGCCGAAGCCGCCTGCGCCTCGCGTTGAAAGCGTGCCAGCGCCTGCGCGTCTCTCGATACATCCTCGGGCAGGAATTTCAACGCGACGAAGCGCCGCAGCCGCGTATCTTCGGCCTTATACACGACTCCCATGCCCCCGCCGCCAAGCTTTTCGACAATCTGGTAGTGTGAGACCGTTTCCCCAATCATTGGGCTGCAATGTTAGGGCTCGGCGTGCGGCAAGTCAATTCAGCCCAATCGGAAGCCCAATCCGAAGGAAGTAGGGAAGTAATGGTGCAGGAGTATTGGCGCAGAAGTATTGGTGCAGTTTGAATCGGTTTGAAAGGGCATGGCTTCAGCCGTGCCGGAGCTGAGAATGTTTTACAAAAACTCCGCATTCCGCGTTCTCAGCGTCCCGGCGGCTCCCGCATCATCATCGCTCCAAACGCCCCACCCACCGCCGCCAGCACTACCGCGATGACAAACGACCGCAACAGTCCCACCGGCGTAAACAATTCCCCAATGCTCGCCTGAAACTGCGCATTCGTCGTATCGATGCCAAATTTCTGAAACAGTCCCGTCAGTGCATCGATGCACTCCCGCTGCGCGTGCATCACGATAATCGGAATAATGAAAACCGCATTCACCGCAAACAGCACAATCCCCGCCGCCCCGCCCAGCCGCGCTCCCATCGACGCCGCCGGCGACATTCGCGCCTCGCGCCGGTACAAATAGACCGCCAGCGCCCCCGTCAGCACGATTCCGATCACAGGAATAATTCCGATGAAACTCCCCACGCATCCCGCCCAGATCGCCGCTTTCACCGCCGCACGCTGATTGAACAATCCCGCTGGCAATTCCTGCGGCTGGGCGAAATCCGAAACCTGAGGCGCGCGGATGGTCGGCGTCTCGGCGCCGTCGCCAGCCCTGGATGGCTGCTCGGGCACTGCTTCCGCCGCCGCCGCAATCTGCACGGTTATCTGCGGAGCACGGCACTGCGGACAAAATGCCCGCCCGTCCTCCACCACCGCCCCACACTTTTCGCAAGGATGATCCACAGAAGAGAAACTAACGCAGAAAAAACCAGACAGCAACCCAGGCCGCCAACCCAACGGGTAAAGCCGAAAGCCCAAAGCCGAGAGCCGAAAGCCAAGCCAGCTAAATCGTAGTGTCTTTCCCCGTATGCATCCGCACATAGACCAGCGCGAACCGCGTTCCCTTGCCGTTCGGCTTCACCGCCACAATATGCTGATTCTTCTCCGTCCCCACCTTCAACTCCACGCTGTCGCCCGAGCCGCTCTTGTCGCAAGTCACTGCCGGGTCCTCGTCGCTATGCCCATTGATCCGCCCGCCATTCGTATACTCTCCGCGGCACGTAATCGTCTTCCCAAACTTCTGCAATTCCTTGTCGTAATACGACGTGATCTTCTCCGGCGCGTCATCCGACAGGAATTCCGCCGCCACCACTTTCATCTGGAATCCCGGAAACGACAGGTTCACATTCGCGCTCTTCTCGTCGCTGCTGTCATCCTTCGGTGCCGCCTTCGCTCCCGGATACACATCCAGCCCTGTATCGCGAATATCGGCATTCTCGCTCACATGCAGATCGCCTACCGGCGACTGAATATCGACGTGCTTTGATCCATTCTCGCCCTTCTTGTCGACATTGATGCTGCACGCCGGCAGCGCGGCCAGCGCCAACGCCAGCGTCCCCAGCCACAATCCCGCAGCCAAACGATTCCGTCTCATATTTTCAATTCTCACCATGTCCCGATCCTCCAGAACCCGCGCGGGCCGCCCGTTCCAGCCCGTCGCCTCGATTGGCAACTCCCGGAATCGCCACTGGCAGATGCCCGCCGATATTGATCTCGCCAAAAATCGCCTTCACCGCCGCCGTCTCCGAAACCGACACGTTCGAAAATGCACACACATAATTCTCAATCGCCGGAAAATCCGAAATCATATACGGATTTCCCATCGCCAGAACGATCGTTCTCGCGGTGCCCCGGTCCAGAATCGCCTTCAGCACGGTCGCGCTCGCCTCATCCATCGAAACCGTATTCTTCACTCCCGACCCCGATTGCACCATCTTCCCCGCCGTCGGAATCGAGTACACCGCCGCGATCACGTGCTCGGCCTGTTCCACCGCCGACGTTACCACCGGCATCATGCCCATTGCGGAGCGCGCATCGACATAAATCACGTGCGCGTCCGGCACCCGCGCCAGAATCTCCCGCGCCAGCACGCGCCCCGACTCAGTTCGCAGATCGTCCGAAAAAATCACCGCAACAATACGGTTCTGCGCCTCTGTCACTGACTGATACGGAAGTCCCGCCTGCGGAGTTCCCAGCCGCCGGATCGGTAATTCGCGGCCATTATCCCGAACCAGCGTAATCGCCTCATCCGCAATGTGTTGCCCAGCCGCCATGTTCTCCGGACTGCCTACCACCTGCGCCAACCGGTCGATATCCACTAGCCGGTTTTTGTGCAGCCCAAGAGAAGCCTTCAGTTCCAGAATCTTCAGCACCGATTCATCCAGCCGCGCCCGCGGAATCTCGCCGCTCTTCACCGCCTCCAGCACATCGCGATAGCTCGCATCGAGATCCGCTGGAATGATCAGCACATCGTTCCCCGCCTTGAACGTCTCGACCGCCGCCCGCCCCACGTCTTTCACATACATCCGCGTCAGCCCGCCCATGTCGAGCGCGTCCGTCACCACAATCCCCTTAAATCCCATCTCGCCCTTAAGCAGCCCCTCCACCACCGCCTTCGAGGTCGTCGCCACATGATTCGGATCGGGATCGAGCGCCGGTACCGTGACATGTGCCACCATCACCGCATCCACGCCCGCCGCAATCGCCCGCTTGAATGGCGGCAACTCCACCGCCTCCAGCCGAGCCCGGTCGCCCGCCACTTGCGCCACGCCCAGATGCGAATCCGTCGCCGTGTCCCCGTGCCCCGGAAAATGTTTCGCCGTGGTCAGCATCCCGCCTTCATGCGCGCCCTTGATATATGCCGCCACATAATCGCTCACCAGCGCCGCATCCCCGCCATACGACCGCGTATTGATAATCGGGTTCGCCGGATTCGAATTTACATCCGCCACCGGAAAGAAATTCCAGTGCACCCCAATCGCGCGCGATTCAATCGCCGTAATCCGGCCCGCCTCTTCCGCGTTCTCCGGCCGGCCCGTCGCCCCAAACGCCATCGCGTGCGGAAACACCGTCGCCCCATTCAGCCGGATCGAAACGCCGCGCTCAAAATCCGCCGCCACAATCAACGGCAGCTTCGAATCCTTCTGCAACCGGTTCAGCATCTCCGCCGCTTCATACGGCTGGCTCTTGAATAGCACCGGCCCGTCCACCGGCACCGTCATGCACAGCGACCCCACGTGATACTTCTTCACCTGGTCGCGCAGCTGAATCCAAACTGGATCAGCCTCGTTGAAAAACTGAGCCCGCGCCCAGATCATGAACAGCTGTCCAACCTTCTCCTCCGTCGACATCCGCCGCAAAGTCCGCTCCGCCCACTTCCGTCCCGGCCCGTCGAGGTGAATCGATGCCGTCTTCGAAGCAGATCCCGCGCCCTTGTTCATATTCTTGTCTTTGGCCGAGCCGCCGGCAGCACAGAATACAAATCCCAGAACCAGCCCAATCGCAATTGAAGACCGCAGCATGCCGAGAACATTACCAAACTTAGCCCCTGTGCATCGAGCATGAAGATAACGCTGGACCAATGGCGACGAGGCTAGAGGGGACGAGGAGAAGCCGAGAGCAGGAAGCAAGAATAGGGCGAAACAGGAAGAGGGCGAAGCAAAAAGAGGGCGAACGACGTGATCAAGGGGAGTAAAGGGATAGCCTGCACTCCCTCCAATGTTGTCATCCTGAGCGAAGCGCAGTGAGCAAAGCGAGCAAGCGCAGTCGAAGAGCCTGCCCCCGAGCGAGTGCAGCGAGGGAGTGGGCGAAGCCGAGGGGACCCCTACAGACTCTACGCTGCCCGCGCGGAAGGGACTCCTCCGTGAACAATCGGGAAGGGTGGCCTCTCCGCTATCCGAAAACTGCACAAAATCGTCAACCACCGTGGAAGAGCGGCCCTTAAGGGCCACGTAACCAGCCTGGAAATCCGGGGCTTCAGCCCCGGTTACTTCACCGTCTTCAAATACGCCACCACCGCCCGCGCATCCGCCTCGCTCATCCGGAACGGCATCATCGGAAACCGCAGTGCCTGCCCGTTCGTCCATACTCCCGTCGTCAAGAGCTTCACCATATCCGCGTCGCTCGCCGGAGGATCTCCGCCAATCCGCGGAGCGATCATCGGCCATCCATCCATGTTTCCGTTCGCCGGCGTCCACGGCACCGGAGCCCCTTGCAGCCACTTGCTGCGGTCCACTTCTCCATTCGCGTCTCGCGGCGTGTGGCACTGCCCGCACATCGCCACCCCCTCCACCAGATACTTTCCGCGCGCCGCATCTCCGCTCTCCGGCGCGCCTTTCGCGGCCTCCGGCTTCCGGCCCTGTGCGTGAACCACCGGTGCAGGCAGTGAGCTCATGAGCACAAGCGATAACACTGCCAATCCCAATCCCAATCCCAATTCACATCTAAAGACGCCCAGCGTGAACCTGCGCCCGGCATCCGTGCGCGGCGATGAAACACAACGACGAAACCAGCGGCCTTGAGAGCGGAAACGATTCATTCTCTACCTCGCAAATTTTTTGAGCGCAGCGAACAACCAGCGACGCATCGAGCCCTTATTGTAAGAGCGCCCTTTCAATGAGTCTATCGAACCTTCTCGCCCGATTGGTCCGGGCAGCTTCAGAGGAGTATGACAATAGACGATCAATGAGCGCTCTCGCCTGATAAGAACAGTTCTCGCCCAGGGCCGCATCAGGTTGTCCGGTAACGCCCGCTCTCGCCCGCTTGTACCCGTTGTGGGAATGATGGATTAGGACACATAATGTGCCCCTGTTTTGGCGCCTGATCACCAGACTGCAACGCTTGCACATTGCGGCCCGGCACCCAAGAGGGGGGAAATTATGTGGCAACGAAAAATCAGAGCAGTCTGCATTCTGGCCCTGAACGTCCTAGCAATCGCTCTCGCAGAAACGCTGCCAGCCGCAGCTCAAAACGAGCCTGGTGGTAAACAGGTTCCGGCAGTCACCCACAACACCTGGTCGAGCGGCACGCCCATGCCTACGGCCGTTTTCTATGCGGCTGTGGGGGTGCTCAAAGGCCAAATTTATGTGGTCGGCGGCTGCACGGTTCCAGGCGGCGGGGCCATCGCCGACACCCAGATTTACAATCCGGCCACGAACACCTGGAGCGCTGGCGTGTCTTTGCCAACCCCGCTTTGCGACAGCAACGCTGCCGCAGTGGTGAAGAACGTCTTGTATGTTTTCGGCGGCTCCTCCGGCGGAGAAGATTACGGCAACACGGTATGGGCCTACAGTCCGAAGACGAAAACGTGGTCTTCGAAAGCTCCCATGCCGACCCCAAGAGGTGACATGGCTGCGGTGGTGGAAAAGAACATCATCTATGTCATCGGTGGAAACGGAACCGATGGTTCCAGGCTCAACACCGTCGAAAGCTACAATCCCGCAACCGATACCTGGACAGAAGAGACTCCAATGCTGGTTGGGAAGGCCGAGGCTTCGGTCGGTGTGCTTGGAACCACAATTGTGGCCGCCGATGGATATGAGACGGCCGGGGACTTTGGAGACAACGAAGGCTACGACGCGTCTACAAATACGTGGACGTCTCTCGCGTCCGATCCCACGCCGCGGAACGGGGCTTGCGGCGGGCCCATCGGTACATCCATGTATGTCGCGGGGGGCTACTACAACGGCAACCCGGACATGACCTTGACCGAATCGTTCAAACCGTCCAAAAACACCTGGAAGACGCTGGCTCCCATGCCGCAGGCCACCTACGGGGGTGGTTCCGCCGTGTACAAAGGGCAGTTGTACTGCCTCGGCGGCGCGACTAACCAGGAAGGCGTTGCCCTCGACTACGTGCAGATCTACCAGCCGTAGGGGGATGAAGCGGGCTTAGGTTTCACCCAAACTGTAAAGGGTGCCCGCTCAAGCTCTGTTTGGGCGGGCTTTGATTTGGCCCGGTTTCTTACTTGGAACTGAACAAAGCGGTCAGTTGTTGCAACGTCGCCATTTCACGCATTGAGCCCGCCACAGGTGGTTCTGAGTGAGATCGCCTGATAACAACAGTGACGATTGACTCTAGTGGACTTTTGTAATCCAGTACATTTGCATGGCAATGCAAACTTTTTCGTTACTCGGAATCGGGCTGATTGTGGGCGCAGGGATCGCGGCCGTAGACAATCTCGCATTCAAGGGAGAAGTCAGTCCAATCGTGATCGTAGGAATGCTTCTCGTTGTTGGTGCTGTCTTAGGAATGATTTGGGGAAGTCGGGCGGTGGTTGCAGCTGCAATCGGTTGGGTCTGTTTGCCAATGGCTCACGTTCTGAAACACATGATGAGTCTGCCTGACACAATTCACCCCAACACTTATCCGTCTATTCTGAAGCTCGGGGCCTTCAGCTTGGTGATTACAGCGATCGGTCTGGGATTCGGACTAGCCGTTCGCCGACTTCTCGGAACGGCCAATTCTCAACGAGTGTAAAGGCCTGTGGGTGTTGAAAAACTCTCTTTCCCGGAAAAACACCCTCAAATTTGGGGATAGAAAATGTCTACCTGCGTTGAGAAAGTCGCTCAAAAGTTATTCTGACGCAAATCAGTTTTTGCAGATTTCGGAAAAAAGAGTTTTTCAACAGCCACGCCTGATAGCGCCAATCAGCGCCTGTTGGGGTGCCTTAACTTTGTTTTATAAAGTAATCGTTATGAACACCACGAAGCGAGCGGTCGCGCAGCTACTGTTCATCCTCCCGGCCATCCTCTTCATGGGCGCTTTGCTCGTGCGGCAGTTGTCGCCACTGCAAGACGAACCGGCGCAGACCGCTCAGCGGATCGTAATGTGGTACGCGGGGAGAGTATGGACACTCTGGGTCCTACTCATCACCCTACCACTTGCCGTGCTGGTCACCGGCTGCGTCACATTGGCTCGCAATTGGCGCGATGACTTGGAACTGCGGCAGGCGGCGCAGCAGACGCTCTCCGCGATTCACGCGGACCGGGCGATGCTATTCGTCGCTGCGATGACGTTGACCTCCGGAGTCATTCTCGCAATTGTCGCCATACACACGGCCGCTAATTGATGATGACTTTTGCTGTTGATCTAATTCCCCCATATCACTCGTTGACCCACAAAGAGGCGAACAGACGGCGCAAAGTTGTGAAATCGCTGATAACAACACTTGACTTCAGTTCCTGCAGAGTTACCCTTCCGGCATGACGCAGCGAAGAACTGCGGCTTTCTGGTTGCTCTTTGTCCTACTGCTGTGGCTTGCTCATGCACTCGGCTACCTTCTCCATGAGTACGCGCATTCATTCACCGCCTGGGCGGTAGGATATAAGGCAAATCCGCTGGCTTTGGACTACGGGAGCCTGAGCTTCAAGAACATTGGGTTCCAGGGCGACATCGACGAGAACGTTGATTACGCTTCGATTTTCAAGGCGGGAAAAAGCTATCTTGTCTCGTTAGTCGCTGTCGCCGGGGTCCTCGGAAACGCGATTTTTTACGCGCTATCGCGAGGAATCTACTGGTTTGCTAAGAGACAAAACCGCCAACAGTTAGGGCTGTTCGCTTTTCTATTCTGCCTCATGAACGTGGGGAATTTTTGGGACTATGTGCCGGTCAGAACCTTCACCACGCGCTTCGACATGGGCAACGTTGAAGCCGGACTGCACGTTTCGCCGTGGTGGATATTGACGGTTCTGGGCATTCCGTTCTCGATAGCCATCGTCCATTTCTTCGCGCGACTGCTGCCTGATGCTCGCAGTTTCCTCTTCCGCGACGAAACTATCCCCGAAATCACCCTGACGACGGTGAGTTCATTCACGGTCTTTGTCTTCTTCGGCAGCGCGGGACTGCATGGCTTCGGCGAGACGTCGCACTGGATATCAGTTTTGTCGGCGTGCCTGCTGTTCCCCTTGACGCTCATACTCTGCTGGCCGCGTAAGGCAGAGCCGATGACGAATGATCGCCATTTCACTCATCGACCCCAGCAAAAGTAACGAGAGCCGGCAACAACAAGAGCAGTCATCCACATTGCCAGGCAAAACAACCGGGAATGCCCACATGAGCCTGAACGTGTAATGAATTTGGTTCGCTGCTTTGTTTTCAAGATCTTACGTGTAAGCTATTGAACAATAAATATCTTACAGACACTCCCGGCGCAGGCGATCCGATCTTTTGTTTTCAATAACTTACAAAAAATGCTAAGTCCTTACTTATCAAAGATCTAGAAGAAAAAAGCCGCTAAGTCTATGATTATTAAAGATCGACAGGGGAGGGGTAATATGACTAACTAGTAAATACTTCGACCCAATTCTTACGCCTCATATCGCCTGCCCAATTCGGTCCAGCGCGGCCATCTGGACTTTCGCATCGTCCCCAAATCCCGCAAGCCATTCCACCTCAGGTTCCCGCCGAAACCATGTCATCTGACGCTTGGCATAATTCCGATGCGCCTGCTGTGCCGCTCGCAAAGCCGACTCGCGATCAAGCTCCCCGCGCAGAAACTGCACCGCCTGTTTATATCCCAGCGACGAAAGCGGTCGCGCCTCAGCCCCATATTTCGCCAGCATCGCTTCCGTCTCCGCCATCAATCCCTCCGCAAACATCTTCTCCGCTCTCTGATTGATGCGCGCATACAAAGCCTCGCGCTCCGGATTCAATCCCAGGCGCAGCACTCGAAATCCCGTCAGCGGCTCGCTGCCTTCCCGCCACAATTCGGTCATCGGACGCCGCGCCGCAAGGCAGACCTCAACCGCCCGAATCGTCTTGGGAACATCGTTGGCATGAATCCGCCCCGCAGCCGCCGCGTCCAGCCGACGCAAAACGCGGTGCAGATATTCCCCGCCACGCGCCGCCGCGCGCGCCCGCAAGCGCTCGCGCAAAGACTCCGAACGCTGCGGCCCGGCAAACAATCCCTCCAGCAAAGCCCGCAAGTAGAGCCCGGTTCCTCCACTCACGATCGGCAAGCGCCCGCGCCCCGCAATCTCGCGCACCGCCGCGCGCGCCCGCCGCGCATACTCTCCTGCTGTCACATCGCTACGTGGATCGGCGAAGTCGAGTAGATGATGGGGAACTTCCGCGCGCTCCGCTCGAGTCGGCTTCGCCGTGCCGATCTCGAAGTCGCGATACATCGCCACCGAATCGCAGTTGACGATCTCGCCGGAAAAGCGCCGCGCGATTGCCAATGCCAGCGAGGTCTTGCCGCTCGCCGTAGGGCCAAGCACCACCACCAGCAGCGGCTCGCGCCCCGCGTCCGCCATGGAGCCGCCAGCGCCCGTCATCGCAGCCGGGTCCGTCAGTGCGCGCTCCAGCGAATGTTCTGCCAGTAGCGCACCACCTCCAGAATCAGCAACAGCAGCGCGATCACCAGCAGTCCGCTGGCCTCAGCCGCATACTGTGCATGACGATGACGATGCCGCTGCTTCTCCTCTTCCGCCGCCGTCTTCGAAGGCAATGGCCGGTTCACGCGCACATTGTAGCCCGCCCGAATATCCGGTGGAAGCGCATAAGTCGCCCGCGATTCCCCCTGCTAGAATCGTAGTGTTCTCATGGAAGCATCCCGCATTCGTAACTTCGCGATCATCGCGCACATTGACCACGGCAAATCCACGCTTGCCGACCGCCTGCTGGAGCTGACCGGATCCCTCGCCATGCGCGAAATGCAGGAGCAGGTCCTCGACGCCATGGACCTCGAGCGCGAGCGCGGCATCACCATCAAAGCCCACGCCGTCCGCATGTTATACCAGGCCCAGGACGGCCAGACTTACCAGCTCAACCTCATCGACACGCCCGGCCACGTCGATTTCTCCTACGAAGTCTCGCGCTCCCTCGCCGCCTGTGAAGGCGCGCTGCTCGTGGTCGACGCCTCGCAGGGAGTCGAAGCGCAGACGCTCGCGAACTCCTATCTCGCCATCAACCACGGCCTCGAAATCATCCCGGTCATCAATAAGATCGACCTGCAAAGCGCCGACATCCCGCGTACCAAGGAGATGATCGAGTCCGCCGTCGGCCTCGACGCCAGCGATGCCCTCCTCATCAGCGCCAAGACCGGTCAAGGCGTGCCCGAGGTGTTAGAAGCCATTGTCAAGCGCATCCATCCGCCGAAAGGCAAGGCCGACCGACCGCTGCAAGCGTTGCTCTTTGACTCCTGGTTCGACCCCTACCGCGGCGTTGTCGTGCTCGCCCGTGTCTTTGAAGGCACGATGAAGCTCAACCAGAAGATCCGTTTCTGGTGGAATGGCCGCGTGTTTCAGGTAGAGGCGCTTGGCGCGCTCACGCCCAAGCCGATTGTTGTCGATCAGCTCGAAGCCGGCGAAGTTGGATTTGTCATCGCCAATATCAAGAACGTCGCCGACACGAAGATTGGCGACACCATCACCGACGACGAGCGCCCTTCCATCGAACCTCTGCCCGGCTTTGAAGAGATCAAGCCGATGGTCTTCGCCGGCCTCTACACGGTGGACGCCCACGAACACACGCAACTGCGCGAGGCCCTCGAAAAGCTCAAGCTCAACGATTCATCCTTCTTCTTCGAGCCGGAATCCTCCGCCGCCCTCGGATTCGGCTTCCGCTGCGGTTTCCTCGGCCTCCTGCACATGGAGATCATTCAGGAGCGCCTCGAGCGCGAATACAATCTCGACCTCATCACCACCGCCCCCGGCGTTCGCTACATCATCCACAAGACCGACGGCGAAGTGATCGAGGTCGACAATCCGTCGCGTTGGCCCGACACCAGTGAGATCGCCAAAGTAGAAGAGCCGGTCATCCTAGCGGTGATTCTTACCAACGAAGAGTACGTCGGCGGAATCCTGAAGCTGGTGGAAGAGAAGCGGGGCAAGCAGAAGAGTTTCGAATACGTCAGCGCCTCGCGCGTCATGCTGCAATACGAGCTGCCGCTCAACGAGATCGTGCTCGACTTCTACGACCGGCTGAAGTCGGTCTCGCGCGGCTATGCGTCGCTCGACTATCACCTCTCCGGGACCTGGGAATCGCCCATGGCCAAGCTCGACATCATGGTCGCGGGCGAGCCAGTCGACGCGCTTTCGACGATCATCCATAAAGACTTCGCTTACGAGCGCGGCCGGGCTCTGGCGTCGAAGATGAGAGAACTCATCCCGCGCCAGATGTTCGAGGTCGCGATCCAGGCCGCCATCGGCGCCAAGATCATTGCCCGCGAAACCGTCGCCGCCATGCGCAAGAACGTCATCGCCAAATGCTACGGCGGCGATATTTCGCGCAAACGCAAGCTGCTCGAAAAGCAGAAGGAAGGCAAGAAGCGCATGAAGCGCATCGGCCGCGTGGATATTCCGCAGGAAGCGTTCCTGGCGGTGCTGAAGGTCGGAGAGAGTAGCAGCTAACTTACCAGGAGATCCGATCCGGGTTGTTCCGCGGGCAAGAAGTTAAGGCCGCGTGACCACATCATTCGGCCCGGCGGGAAGGGTAAAACTAAGCCCGTTTTCGCGGTTCGCTCGCACAGTAGCCGGAACATCGAGCGCCGATACCTGAATGCTATCCAGTTCGCCGCCGATCTCGCCCGCGCGATGCGCATACATAACCCGTCCCACGATGGCATAGTCCGCTACGTCTTCGCGGTGCCCGTCGCGATACAGCAGCACGGTCGCGGGCAACTCGCTGGGAGGTGGCTGCACCGCTCCGTCGCCCGCCGGAACTTCACGCATTCCGATCGTGCCCTGACGCGCATCCGATGACGCAAGCGGCAAGCCTCCATACCGAACATAGTGATCGCCCTGCAATTCGATGAGCAGGGAAGCCGGTTTTGGCGCGGGAACTTCTTCGACCGCTGGCGCCTGCGCGATCATATACTGCGGCGCCGCGACCTCCGGCACTGCCGGAGTGAAAGGATAGTCGTCATAGAAGTATGCGGTGTCGCCCAGGAAATACCCGCGGGCCGCATCGCCCCGGTGATGCCCGTGGAACGACCGTCCCAATCCGTAGCCGTGGCCGCGCCCGCTGGCACTGTGGAATCCACGCATCTGCGCTGCGCCGACGCCGCAGAGCAGCACCGCTCCAAAAACGACAAGATGGAACCGATGAGCCATCCTGCAAGAATTGTACCGCTCAAGCATGTCTCTGGGCCGCCTCCAGCGGCGAAAATCCGAGCGAAGACCGCTTCGGCCAATTCCAACTCCGCGAAATTACTGCGGATTTCACGCGCTACCATCTTGACTGTATGTGCAAATCTCAATTTGGGTAACGGTGGTGTTAATTTGGGAGGTACTATCAACGAAAGCAAACCATACAGTTAACCAACTTAAAAACATAGCGTTAGATGAATCGGTGATGTCCAGACAGCTCCGACCAAACCGTCGGTTCGCGTGATGAATTCGCGCAGTCCCTCTCATCCACAATGTTTTCCACAGGGCGGAGCGCGGCCCGCATGGCCCGCGCCTTAATATCAACGCGGGGTGTGCCGAAGGCTGGGTTGCAGTTGCGAGAGGATGATCGCGCCCAGACAGCCCTGAGCCTTGCTGCCCTTCCGAGGCGCGCCGCTGTTCCACCCTACTGAATCATCTCGCCCGGCTCGCTGTTCCCGTCCGCCATGTTCGCGAACCGCGTCGAATTGTGCAGAAACGCGAGATGAAACTTGCCGATTGGCCCATTGCGCTGCTTGGCCATGATGATCTCGGCCCTGCCCTTGAGCTCCAGATCGTCGGGCTTATAAATCTCCTCACGGAAGATAAACATAACAACGTCGGCGTCCTGCTCGATCGAGCCCGACTCGCGCAGGTCCGAAAGTTGCGGCCGGTGATCTCCGCCGCGGCTCTCCGGCGCACGGCTCAGCTGCGAGAGCGCAACCACCGGCACCGCCAGTTCCTTGGCAATCGCCTTCAGCCCACGTGAGATCGCCGAAACTTCCTGGGTGCGGTTCTCATATCGCTTGCTACCGCCCGACATCAGCTGCAAGTAATCGACGACCAGCAGATCCAACTGTCCCTTTGACTGCTTCAGCCGGCGCGCCTTGGCCCGCATCTCGCTCACGGATATTCCCGGCGTGTCGTCGATGAAGATCGGCGCCGTGGCCAGCTCTTCCATGGCGCGCGCCACTTTCTTCATATCGTCGGCCCAGAGCGATCCGGTCCGCATCTTGTGCGCGTCGACGATGGCGCGCGAGCAGAGCAGGCGTTGCAGCAAGGCCTCGCTCGACATTTCCAGCGAAAAGATGCCGACAACTTTCTTGTCTTCGATCGCGGCATTCTCGGCGATATTCATGGCGAACGAAGTCTTGCCCATCGAAGGCCGCGCCGCCAGAATCACCAGGTCCGCTTTCTGGAATCCGCTCGTCATCTCGTCGAGCAGGGTGTAGTGCGTCTCGAGTCCGGTAATTCTTTGCCCGCGCTGGAGCAGCGCATCAATCGAGCCGAACGAATTCCGGACAATGTCCTGAATGCCCTGAAAGCCTTGCCCGATCCGCTTTTCGGAGAGCGCAAAGATCGAGGCCTCAGCGTCGTTCAGGATCTCATCCGCCGGGTCGGCTTGTTCGCTTGCCTTGGCAATCGCCGAACTCGCCACGCCGATCAGCCCGCGCAGGATCGCCTTATCGCGCACGATGCGCACGTAATGCTCGATGCTCGGCCGGTCTGGTACGCCATCGAGCAGGCTGGAAACGTATCCCACGTCTCCGATCGCCTGGAGGTCTTTCTTCCGATCCAGTTCGTCGACCAGGGTAATGATGTCGATCGGCCGGGCGTTTTCCGCCAGGTCCATCATTCCGGAGTAAATTCGGCGGTGCGCGTCGAGCGAAAAATCGTCCGGCTTAAGGTGCTCGGCCGCGTCATTGTAGGCGTGGTTGTCGAGAAGGATTGCGCCGAGGATGGATCGCTCCGCCTCGACGTTCGCAGGCATGCGTCCGATATTGCTGTCGATGGTAGCCACGATATTGACTTGTGTGCGAGCCATCGTAATTGGTTTGTGCCTGTGAATGTCCGCGCGCCAGTCGGAAAACAGGGTCCTAAAAAGAAATTATTCGGCTAGCCAGATGCAAATCGAATCGCATGGTTTAGCCGGCTCGCGTTTATCCCGACGGCACCGCCAAGTATGGCACACAGGCGAACAAAAAGGAAAGTTCTATTTCGCTGACGCCATGCAAATACAGCTGTAAACCGCTACAGCGTCCGGACTCGACGATTGGAGAGTTTCCTGTATCGACCCGCAGGGCGGGCCCGCGCAGAATGGTGGCATATGCAACGAGAACACATTTCGATGAGGCCGCCGCTTCTATCTTCCGAGGTCGATCTTTCCGGAGGCACTCGCGACGTAGTCCGCAACAGCGGAGGGCTAGGCGCAGATTCCCAGGGAGATCGGTCGATGAACCATGCGTCGATGAACCAGGTGTCGATGAACCAAGCACAGACCAATCCGGAGTTCACCAAGTGGTGGAGACGGTGGGTTTCGCGGGTGCAACGGATGTCGATGAAACGGGCTCCATCGGCTCGCCGCCAGCGAGCGGACGAACTCCGCCGCAGGAATTCGAGTTTACAAGCATATCGCGGAACTTCTCACGACTGTGAATTCAAACGGCATCTATGACAGGCAGCGTTCCGGAATTTTGCCTTCGTCCAACCTTTGCATGCAAGGCGGCCCAGCCGATGTTGACCGCGCATCTACATCTTCGCGTCCCGAGCGATCCGCTAAGTCCGCCGCACCCTTTCCCAGCGCCCGAACCTATTCCCACTCCAGCGCGCGAACCAGCCCCTGACGGTCCCGAGAATCCGGACGTTCCCGTGCCCGGCCCTGACCCCATCGAACCCAGCCAGATCTAAGAGTCGCCGGGATCTGATGGGTCCAATCGGAAGATCACACTTAAAGTTTCTCGCCTCTTCTCCGATGGAAAAAGTGGGGCAGTCGGCGCAGCATCCTCTCAGCCGGCGATCTCATGGGAGTCTGCTTGTGAGCCAACTCAACGACATGAAAACGCAGATCGAAGAGAAGATCAAAACCGATGGACTGGATGCCAAGGATATCAAGGGCAAAATCAGCCTGAAGTCCGGAAAGCTCCTGGCATTCATCACTTCCGCAACTCCGGACGATCCGGAAACGGTCGCCAAGCTTAGGCAAGCCGCCAAAGAAATCCTGAATATGGCGTTGTAAGGAGAGCAACGATATGCAACTGAATTCGATTCGAGCCAAAGTTCTGGCTGCACTGGCAGCTTGTCTCCTCCTGGGTGTGGGCGGATTAATTGCGCTGATGCATTACAGCTTCGAGCAAAATTCGCACGCGCTGGCGCTGGAATCGGTCAGCGGGGCGCAGAAGCTTTATTCGATTTTGGAGGCGCGTGAGATCAGCAAGATGGCGGCCGTCGGCGACACGCTTATGAAGAATACGCAGGTGCGAGACGCCTTCTTGGCCAAGGATCGGGATCGCCTCCTTCAGCTCACCGCGCCTCTGTACGCCCAAATCAAGGAGGAGGGCATCACCAATGTTGTCTTTCACACGCCGGAGCCGGAACTGAGTGTCCTGCTTCGACTCCACGCCCCGGCTCGCTTCGGAGACAGTATTGACCGTTTTCTGACTAAAGAAGCGGCGCGCACCCATGCCATGGTAACGGGAAGCGAACTTGGGAAGGGGGGATTTGCCGTCCGTGTGGTCCAGCCTTTCCCCGACTCCCACACCGGCATTGGCGGTTACCTCGAGTTCGGCGAAGAACTCGGCCAGTTCATCCATGCCATGAAGGACCAGACCGGCAGCGATTACGGCCTCCTCCTCAATAAGAAATTCCTGGACCCCAAACTCTGGCAGGAATCGAGTGTGACTTGGAATCGCCGGGACAATTGGGACGACAATGCCAACTTTGTCGTTGCCGACAAGACCACGACTTCCGATGCGATCATTCAATTCGATGGAGACTTGTCCTCGGTGCCCCCCGAGGGCACGGTGCTTGAGCGCTTCAAGGACGGCGACCATGTCTTCGTCCGCGGACTTTTCCCCATCGTCGATGCCTCCGGCAATACCGTCGGTGCGATGTTCGTAGTGAAGGATATCTCCGGCTTCTATCTGTCGATGCTGCGTACGCAAACTGTGCTCGTGGTGCTGACGGTCGCCGGGCTGGTTGCCATCACCATCTTCGTCCTTACCATGCTTAGCCGCCTCGTTTTCCGCCGTCTCGATCACATTATCCAGGTGGCAACCCGTGTGGTTGGCGGCGACTATGAGACGGAGATCAAGGTCAGCTCGGAAGATGAAGTGGGCCAGTTCGAGCGCCTGTTCGAGCAATTCCGCCTCGTCTTCGTCGACGTCCTGTCGCATGTCCCCGAACTACAGGAGAAATGATGGGAACCGGGGGGCCGTGAGAAGCGGATAAATCGGAAAAGAGCGGAAACGCTCCAAGAAGCAAAACAAATGCGGCCCGGGCCAGCCACCCGGGCCGCATCGTCGTCGCGGATGCTTCCGACTGCCGTCTTCCGCCAGGGACGGAAGCCATTGGGCCACTCGCCCCAGAGGAGCGGATCGCCCAACGCCACCGAGGCTCTCGCCCCGGTTTTGAAAAGCCCAGCGCTTCCATCCTGCTTTAGAGGAGGATTCGGAGGAGGCCGCAATGCCCGGGCTCCGGCCCATTGGACATGAACCGGAAATCCCCCGATGACTCACCCTCGAGAGAGCCATCGGCAACGCTGAACTCTTTGGCCGGCAGCGCTTCGGAAACCTTCTCGCGCTTTGGCTCGGAACACTCTGCCGGAGGTGTCGCCCGGACGCAACTGCAAACTGCTGCGGCCTTGTGCAAAAGATGTGCAGGAAAGAAAGTTCTTGTGGAAAGCGGGCGGAAAAGTGAGGCGTCCTGGGTCCTTCGTCCTTCGTCCTTTGTCCTCCGTCCTTGGTCCTCCGCTGTAGGCCGATCGATGGCTTGAGGACAGCTTCAACCGCCTTCTCTTGTCTGTCCTGCGTTGCGAGGACTAAAAACCAAGGACGACGGACTAAGGACGAAGGACGAGCGGCCAATGCCTGTCAGCGTACAATAGCGCCGTGATCGCTCATCTGCGCGGGACCTTGCTGGCTAAGCATCCGAATCAGGCTATTGTGGAGACGCATGGTGTTGGGTATGACGTTACGATTACCGTCTCCGCTTTTTCCGAGATGCCAGCCGCGGGGAGCGAGGTGGCGTTGCATATTCATACCCATGTGCGCGAGGATGCGCTGAGCTTGTATGGGTTTCTACGCATCGCCGAGAAACAGCTTTTCGAGAAGTTACTTACAGTAAGCGGGATTGGTCCCAAGCTCGCGATCACGATTCTTAGCGGCATGCCCGCGGATGAGATGGTGAATGCGATTCGCTCCGGCGATGTGGCGCGGCTGACGCGGATTCCCGGCATCGGCAAGAAAACAGCCGAGCGCATGGTGCTGGAGTTGCGAGAGAAGCTGCCGGCGAGTTCGGGAGCGGCGGAGGTGAGTTTAGGCGCGGCTTCGCCAGTGGAAGAGGACGTTATTTCGGCGCTCGTAAATCTTGGGTATCAGAGGGCGGCGGCGGAGAAAGCTTTGAATGCTACGCGGGGCAAGGCTTCTGGTGGGTTTGACGGCTTGTTCCGAGAGGCGCTGGGCGCGCTGGCCAAGTGAGCTGCGAGCTTTAACTCGAGAGTCGCAAGCCATGAGGCAACGTTCGGCGGGTAAAAGAACTGGTCACGAATCGGGTCTTAATCGCAGCGCCGAATCGCTGGGCCACGTAAAGGAAGAATCAAAGACGGAGGATTATCTGTGCGGCGGCGTTTGGCTATTTTCGTGGTTGTCCTGGGCATTGCTGCCGCATTCGTCTGGCAGTTGCCGGAACTTGTCGACGAGCGCCAGAACAAGATTCTCGTCAAGCCTCCATACTCTGTCTCCGACAAGGCTCTTGTCCTGCACCGGCAACTTACCGTCGTCGATCTGCATGCCGATTCGCTTTTGTGGGGACGCGATCTTTTGGATCGGGATACCATCGGGCACGTCGACATTCCGAGGCTGGCCGACGGGAACGTCGCGCTGCAAATCTTCTCTCTTCCCACCAAAACGCCGCGCGGTCTCAACATTGAACGCAACGATGACAAGACCGACAACATTACCTTGCTGGCCATAGCGGAACGATGGCCTATCGCTACCTGGAATAGTCTGACGCAACGCGCGCTCTACCAGGCGCGCCGGCTCCATCAATTCGCCAATGGCTCGCGCGGCGGATTTGTAGTGATCCAGAGTTCGGCCGATCTGGCGAATTATCTCGGGCGGCGCGCGCAGAATCGAAATCTGACTGCGGGATTGCTTTCGATCGAAGGGGCGCATGCGCTTGATGGCAAGCTCGAAAATCTGGACGCCTTATACGGCGCGGGATACCGGATGATGTCGCCCAGCCATTTTTTCGACAACGATATTGGCGGGGCGGCGGCCGGTGTTGGCAAAATCGGACTAACCGACAAAGGACGCGAGTGGGTGCGGCAGATGGAGGCGCGGCACATGATTGTCGATCTGGCGCACGCTTCGCCGAAGACGATTGACGATGTGCTGGCGGTGGCGACCCGGCCGGTCGTCGTTTCGCATACCGGCGTGAAGGGCACATGCAATAACAACCGGAACCTGAGCGACGAGCAGATTCGCGCGATTGCCGCCAAGGGCGGACTGATTGGGATCGGTTATTGGGACACGGCGACCTGCGGGACTGACGCCAAGGCAATTGTGCGGGCGATGCGGTATGTGTCGAATATTGTGGGCGCGGAGCACTTGGCGCTCGGATCGGATTTCGATGGGGCGGTGACGGAGCCGTTCGACACCACCGGCCTCGCGAAGATCACCGAGGCGATGCAGCAAGCGGGATTTTCCGAGGCCGAGATTCGCATGGTGATGGGAGAGAATGCGGTGAAGTTCCTGCTGGAAAATCTGCCGGAAAAGTAGCTTCACCGTAGGGCAAATCACCGCCGAGACGCAGAGGGCGAGGAGGCTGGAGTGGCGGAGAACAAAACGAAACCTACCAACCTGAGCGTGGCCGCGTTTGTTGGTGCTCTCACGGACCAGGCCATGCGGGCCGATGCCAGGGCCCTCATCAAATTGATGCAGAGTGCCTCCGGCGAAAAGCCGAAGATGTGGGGGCCTTCGATTATCGGGTTCGGCTGTTATCACTATCGCTATGACAGCGGGCGGGAGGGCGATGCGCCGTTGATCGGGTTTTCGCCGCGCAAGGCCGCCACTGTTCTGTATGGCTTGACGGGGCCTAGCGCGTCCAAGGCGTTACTGGCAAAGCTGGGCAAGCATACGACCGGGAAGGGATGTCTCTACATCAAGAAGCTGGCGGATGTCGACCAGCGGGTGTTGGAGGAGATGATCGCCAAAGCGCTGGCGGCCATGCAGGAACGGACGCGCTAACCATCCCAATAACGATGTTTTCCTCGAGCATCTGACGAGGAGCGGACACATTCCTCCCTAAACTAACTCTTGTAACTTTCCGCCGGTTCGCGAATCGGAATCGGGATACCGGATAGAGTAATCGTTGGACGGGCGGCTGGCGCGAAGTTCACGGTCGCGATGAGGGGCGATGCCGGAAGAGGCGATGGCGCTGGGTGATCCAGCGGAGTGGTCGAACGAAGAGAAGCTGATCCAGCGCATTCGAGAGGGCGAACATGAGCTTTTCTACGAGCTGATTCGCCCTTACGAGCGGCGTGTCTACTCGGCTGCCCTGGCCATCTTGCATAATGCCGCGGATGCCGAAGACGCGGCGCAGGAGGCGATGCTGAAAGCCTTCAAGCATATCCGGCAGTTTCGTGCGGAGGCGCGCTTCAGCACCTGGCTGATTCAGATCACCGTCAATGAGGCTCGGATGCGAAAGAGGAAGGAACACGCGCACATGATCGAGCCCATCGTCGATCGCGAGGACGCGGAGGGAGATTATATTCCGCGGGAGTTCGCGGACTGGCGCGAGATTCCATCGGAGGCGTTAGAGCGGAAAGAAGTCAGAGAAGAACTCGGAGAGGCACTGGCGGCGCTGGGACAGATTTACCGTGAGGTGTTCGTGTTGCGTGACATGCAGCATTTGAGCATTGAGGAAACCGCCAAGGTACTGGGTATCTCGTCCGCATCGGTGAAGACGCGGCTGCTGCGGGCTCGGCTGATGCTACGCGACATGCTGGCGCCGGGACTCGGCGGGCCCTGGAGCACGCGTTTACATTTCGCCAAGGGGACCAAGCCATGGTAGTTCACTGCGAACAGGTGTGGCGGGAGATCTCCAATTATCTGGATGATGACGTCGATCCGAATTTGCGGGCGGCGATGGAAGCACATTTCGGGGAGTGCGAGCGCTGCCGGTCGGTGCTCGAGGGCACGCGGAATGTGATCCAGTTGTACGGCGACGAGCGCATGAATGAAGTGCCGCTGGGATTCGGGAATCGGCTGCAACGGCGTTTGGCCGAGGACATGCGGCCCACCCGGCGGCGTTTCCTGGGATGGGTGGTGGCAGCGGCGGCGGCGGTGCTGGTCGGGGGCGCGATCGAATTGGGCCGGTATTCGACTCTCTGGCGACATGGGAGCGGAGTGCCTCCTGACATGATGGTTGTGGTGTCGACTGACAGGAAGCTGTTTCACGTTCCGGGCTGCCCGCTCATTAGTGACAAAACGCATATCCGAAACATAACCGCGCGCGAGGCCGAGAAAGAGGGCTACGCGCCTTGCCCGGTTTGCCTGAAAAAATATCTGCGGACCGGCCTCGATGCGCCGGAATTTCCGTCTAATCGTCCTTCTTAGCCAACGTCGGCAAGATTTACCGAGCATTCACAAAGGGCTGTAACTTCCTTCCTTGTGGGACATCTCTGGGCGGGCGGCTTCGTGCCGCAAATCTGTCGCAAGAGGAGATGTAAATGGTCAGCAGGATTCGCACGCTGTTACTGGTTATGTTGGCAATCGCCGCAGGGTTGCCGGCACTGAGCAACGCGAAAACGCAGGAGAGCGCTGGAGCGGTGTTCGTCATGACGAACGGAGCGTCTGGCAATGCGATCGTTGCTTATAAACGAAACGCGGATGGCTCGTTGCAGGAGGGCGGGACGTTTGCAACAGGAGGTCGAGGCAGCGGCGGTACGACCGATCCGCTGGCTTCGCAGGGATCGCTCACGCTGACCGGAGACGGTTCGTTTCTGTTGGCGGTGAATGCGGGCAGCGGCACTATTTCCGTATTCCGAGTGCATGGGGCCAAGCTCTCGCTGACTGACCGGGTTCCCTGCGGCGGCAGCGAACCGGTTGCTGTCGCGGAGCATGGCGGCCTCGTTTACGTGGTAAACGCCGGAGGAAGCAGCGAGGTTGCAGGGTTTCGGCTTGATGGCAGTGGGAAGCTCAAGGCGATCGCGAATTCCGTCGCTTTCCTTACCACCGGGAACTCCGGGCCGGGTTCGCTGGCGTTTAGTCCGGACGGCCAGTTCTTGCTGGTGACCGAAAAGCTTACCAACAAGATCGACGCTTTCCATGTACAGGCGACCGGCACACTCGGCCCTATTGTCGCCAACGCCGCCGTGGGCCCGGGCACGTTCGCAGTGTTGTTTGCGCCGAACGGAGCGGCGCTGACAGCCGAAACTGGGCCGGCAGGCGGGAGCAATGCCTCGGCCATTTCGTCCTATGCCGTGTCGCCGAACGGAACAATTTCTCCGGTCAGTGCTAGTGTGCCCACGCTGGCGGCGGCTACCTGCTGGCTGGCTGTCACCCCCGATGGGCGTTTCGTTTACACCTCCAACGCGGCTTCGTCTACCATCTCCGGATTCGCGGTGGGTAGTAATGGAGCGCTGACCGCCTTGCCGGGAACGGTGGTGGCGATGCTGCCGGGCGGAAGCACGAACCTTGATGCGGCAATCAGCTCGGATGGCGAGTATCTTTACACGCTGGATTCCGGGACTGGCTCGGTAAGCATCTTCGGCATCAACGAAGATGGGACGCTCACGAGCTTCGGAGAAGCAGGCGGGCTCTCTGCCGCGGCCGGGTTCAACGGCATCGCGGCAAACTAGCGATTACACGCGGGCGAGTTGTGGAGGGTTCGCGGCTCGCTCGCATTTTTTTGGGAGGAAAGGGCCTCCGGATACCCAAAAGCGGCGAGAGATACGGCCAGGAAACACATGGCCATCAGGCGTGCAATGATCTTCCTCACGAGATCCTCCTCAGTTTGTCGTTGAATTTGCGGCCGACACACTTCCGGCTGCGTAGAGGAGATTCGCAAGGCCGCAGGACGTTACGCGGAGAGGTAGAAAGTTGGCTGCGCTCGGCCCGATAGGCGGGCAGGAATTCCCGCCCCACACAGCCTGCACACACAAGCTAATTCATAATTTGCTCGATTGCAGTGCTTGCAGAGAGGCATGGGTCCGTGCTGGCGGCGGGGGAGTATCACCCTTGAGCATCATCCAGAGAATGCGGTTATAGAGCCGATCGTCCACGCGATCGGGTGCGCTGAGATCGAGTCCCTCCGACATGCGAGCGGCGGCGGTCTTCTCCGGATTCTTTTCATTCAAGTCTTGCGTGGGGATGGCGGGGTCATACGGCGTGAGGTCAGGCGTTGCCGCGAAGATATCTGACAGAGAGCGGCTGAAGTAATCGAATTTCGAGAGCCGCCCCATACCGAGAATGTCTTCGATGGCCGCGATGACGTCGGTGGTGTTGATGAAGCGATGCACGGTGCCCGGGCGGTTGTAGGCCGACATGGCGAAGAAGGGCGCGCGGCGTGAATCGGTATGGTCGGGCCCGGCTTGCGAGTCGTCCTCAACGACGAAGATCACGGTGTCCTTCCAATACGGGCTATGCGAAAGCGCCTGCACGATTCGCCCGAGCGCGAGGTCGTTGTCGGCCATGCAGGCTCGCGGCGTGCACTTGCCGGGACGTCCGGCCGCCAGGTGATCCATGGGCAGCCAGACGACTTCGAGTTGTGGCATGTTGCCGTCGCGCACGTAGCGCTGGAGTTCGGCGATCCACACATCGGCACGCTTCTGATCCTGCGTGACCAGATCAAAAGGAATGTAGTCGGGATTCACGTCGGCGCCCAACTCTGGTTGCGTCACCGGCCAGCCGGGATTGCCTTTGACCATTTCGCCGTAGTCGCGGAAGGTGATGCCGTCGCGGGCCGCGAGCGTCCACAGAAAACCGCGCTCCGGCTGGTCGCTCTCTTCGCCGTCCGGGTCGGCATGTTTGCCGGCGTAGGCGGAGGGCACGACCTTCTCACCATAGTTGGTCGCGTAGGCGGCGGTAGACCAGATGTGTCCCAGCGAACTGCACTCGCCATTGACGAAGAAGCGGTCGAAGAGGCCGAAGCGCCGCGCCAAAGCATGGTGGTTCGGAGTGACGGTGCTGGGGAAATAGACGAGACTCGCGTCGCCATCGCCTTCCTTCATGTCTCCAAGCACCTGATCGTAGGTGCGATTTTCTTTAATGATGTAGACGACGTGGCGGAACGGCGGATAGCGGCGCGCGGCGGATTTCTGCCCCCAGTTGTTGGCGGCGGCGACACGCTGCGTGAAGGCTGCCAGTTGCGTCGATGATATGGCGAATGGCAGCACCCGCAGTGTGCCATTCAACTGTCCGAGCGTATAGGCGGTTGGATTTCCATCGGGCCAGTTGGTAAGCGGAACGGGGCCGTCGGGGTTGGCGTGCGTGCCGTGACCCTTACCGGAGAGTACAAGCAGTTCTCCATTGACTTCGGCGAGCGCGGTGGGATACCAGTCGGCGGGCACGCGCCCCAGCAACTTGCCGGTAGCCTCGTCGAAGACGGCGACGGCATTGTTGTCGGCTTCCGCGATGAGGAGGCGTTTCCCATTGGAACTCAACGCGACCGCATTGGGAGTACTGCCCTCGGGCGGCGCACCGGGCGCGGCGTCGTGAAGGTAGCGCGTCACCTTACACAGCTGCGTGTTGACGACGGCCACCTGGTCGCTACCCGCGAGCGTGACATAGAGCGACTTACCGTTCGCGGCCAATGCCGAAGGATGCCGGCCGACTTCGATGCGGCCGAGGTAGGCGAGCGTTCCGTCAGCCAGAGCGCGGAATTGCGAGAGCGTTGTGCTGCCCCAGGCAGAGGCGAAGACCTGACCGTCGGCCGTGAGCGCAATGCCGTAGGGATAACGGTCAGTGGGAAGGCGCTGCGCGACCTCGCCGGTTGCGGCGTTCACCACGGCCAGGCGATCGCCGACGTTCTCGGCGACGTAGATGAATTTTCCATTGGACGAAAACGCGATTCCCGCCGGATAGCTGGTGCCCGTGCCCTCCGTCGTCTTTGCCTTCGCCAGTTCGAACTTGTTTTCGAGGGTGGCAACGCCATCCTTCCATGCGTAGAGGAAGAGCAGGTCGGTATTGCCGCCGGAGACGCAGAGGCGATGACCGTCGGGCGAGAATGCTGCGCCATAGAAGGCGCCATCCTGGAGGAGCGTCTGGGCAACCTTTCGGGTCTTCAGATCGACGACTTGAATGCCCTGCTCGCGCCAACCGCTGAGCACGACGACCGCTTTCGTTTTTTCTGGCGCGAGTATGAGATTGATCGGCAAGCTGCCGAGGTCGATTGATTCGCCGACGGGATCGAGTCGAAGGCCGGTGGGCAACGGCGAGGTGAAAGTTGGCGTTTTTTGGGCGGAAACCGTGCAGAGCAGCGCGGAGAGCGAGAGAGCAAGGCGACAGACTCGGAGCGAATGCATGACAGCCATTCCTTACGGTACTGCGGGTCAATTTGCGCGAACTTCGATTAGACGGTCCGATGCGCGAGTGGTGATCATCAGTCTCTCGTCCAACCCTCTGACTTTGCTCTAGGCCAAGGCGTAGAGATATTCGACGTGGGAGCGAACGGCTGCGTCGATCCCCGCAACCTTCGGGTTGGTGGAGTCGATCAGAAAATATTCGTTCGGAGCGTGGGCTCCCGTGCCATGGCCAAGACCGAAATGTCCGGCCGGGAGATTGATGGGATCGGAAGTAAAGATGTATCCGGGCCATGATCCCGCAGAGCGTGGCCACAGATCGGGGTCGAGGCCGAGTTTGCGGTAAGTGGCGATTTGCGCCTGAATGAGTTTTGAACCAGGGTCGGTCTGAGTTGGATCGTAGCCGCCACTCATGTTGACTTCAATGTCGCCGAAGCCGTGTTTGGCGAGGTGATCTTTCAGTAGCGCCAGCGTGCCGGCAGCGGTCATGTCGGGCACCAGGCGCATGTCGATCTTGGCGACCGCGCGATGCGGCAGGACCGTTTTGCCGCCCGGGCCGGTGTATCCGGCGACAAGACCTTCGATGTTGATGGTCGGCTTGGATTCGAGGAGCACGAGAGAATCGAGCCAGTTTTTGTCATGCACCCAGTGCTCGACCCCGAGTTGCTGTTTGACGGTGGCTTCACTGCGGCGCGCGGCCGCTTCCTGAACCATTTTCATTTGGGCGGCGGTGAGGGGCTTGGCTTTGTCGAAAAAGCCGGCTACGGCGGGCGTGTGTCCGTCGGATTCGATCAACGTGTTGAGCGCTTGCACCAGGTGCCAGGTGGGACTGTCTACTTGAGCCTCGAGGCTGGAGTGCACGTCATGCTTGGGGCCGCGGCCCCAGCGCTCTCCGGTGGAAACCAGTTCGAGTTCGACTACACCTTTTGCGCCGAGTGAAATCTGGACGCCTCCGTCGAGGTCCTGGCCCGCTTCTGGGATATATACACCCATGCATTTTTTCAGGGCTGCGGTGACCTTCGGTTGATGAACGACCTCGGGAAAATGGGTCGAACCGATCTCTTCCTCACCTTCGCAAACCAGCACCAGATTTACCGGCAGCTTTTTTCCGGCGGCCTTGAAGGCGTGGAGCGCGCCCAGAAACGCGGTTTCCGGGCCTTTCTGATTGACTGCGCCGCGGCCTACGCAAATTTTGCCCAGGCCTTCCTTATCGACGATGCGCGCTTCGAGCGGCGGCGAAGACCATTCGCTCGGGTCGAATTGCTTTACGTCGTACATGAAATAGATGCCAACGGTGGTGGCGGCTCCGGCGTCGAGAAGGCCAAACACTCCGGGCTTGCCAGAGGTGGGAATGATTTCCACGTTGGCGAATCCGGCATCGCGGGCGAGTTGCGCCATGTACTCGGGGCCTTGCGGGTAGTTGCGATTCTCGGCCGCAATCGATGGCAGCGCGATCCAATCCTGGAGGCGCTTTACGTTTTCGTTATGCAGCTTGGCGATTTGGCTCAAAACCGGTTGGAGGTCTGGATGTTCGGCGGAGTTGTCGACGGAGAAGGCCTTGATTGGCAGGGCGGCGAGGGCGGCCCCGGCGATCGCGCCGTGAATGAATTCTCTGCGATTGAATGGGTTATTGCGCGACTCGGTCATGGCGTTCCCCCTGGGCTTGGATGATGGCCGCGATTCTATCGCAGTTCGATACCAGTTGGGTCGCTGAAAACGCTAAGACGGTCGGACCGGCGTCTTAGTTGCCGACGAACCGAAGATGGAGGTCGCGGTCGTTGCGGCAGGCTTCGGCCATTTCTTTGACTTTTTTCCAGGCTTCTTTCTGCGATTCGTCGCGGGCGCGGTCTTTTACGCTATCCCACTCTTGCAGGAAAAATTCCATTTGCAGGTGGTTGAAGACGGTTTTTCCGAAGGGATCGATGCCGCTAAGAAGCGGCAACTTAGGATCCGAAGAGGCTGGGATCACTCCGCTGAGAATGACCCATTCGCCGTGCTCGCCGAGATCGTCTTCTAGTTTGACCACCAGGGACATGGGCGAAATGTATCAGTCTTGGCATAGGAATCCAAGCCGAGACGCATAACGGGAGTAACTCCGGTCAGAGTTCGGGATGGGGATTAGAACCAATCTTGGAAGTCAGAGAACGGATTACAGCGATAAAGAAGCTTGAGTTACTCCCAGGTTAGCGCCAAAAGAGCCGGACGCAAACCTGGGGCACAGACATTATCAGGCTTCGGCGGCCTTGGCTCCATGATGGAAGTGGTATTGGAGGATTTTAGCCGCGAGCGCCGGACTCACCTCGCCCGCCGCCGTCTTCTTTGCGCCTTCGGCGCGGACGACCTCGCCGCGACAGACTACTTCCGTGGCCGCCAGTCCCGCGATTTCTATCGGCAGCACCAGGTTGATTTCGAGTTGCGCGTTTGGCTTCAGAGTTTCACTAGCGCGGAAGAGTAAGCCGGAACGGCTGATATTTTCCGTTGTGCCGGGACGCCAGGTTTTTTCTCCGACCTCGCGATAGCGCAATGGCAAATGCAGGTTGAATCTGCGAGCGCGGAAGGGTGGAATTTTTTTCCGCTGGCTATCGATGCCGGACTGCGTGGCTTGGAGCATCGCGACCTCCTGTGGGATCGGTTCGGAGTCGAGCAACTCCCGCACCCGCTCTTTGAGCGTGGGAAGGCTGAAAGGTTTTTGCAGCAGGTTGATGCCGGCGTCGAGCAGGCCGTCGTGGCCGATGGCGTTTTCGGTGTAGCCGGACATGTAGAGCACGCGAATCTCGGGACGCTGCGCGGTAATTTTGTTCGCGAGTTCGCGCCCGTTCATGCCAGGCATGACGACATCGGTGAGGAGGAGATCGATTTTGCTTTGATGGCCGGAGGCAATTTGCAGCGCGGCCGCGCCATCTTCGGCTTCAAGAATCCGGTAGCCTTGCTTCTCCAGATACTGATGCGCAAGGCGGCGGAGGTTGGGCTCGTCTTCGACAAGCAGAATCGTTTCCTGGCCGCGATCGGGGCGTGGCAGGCCGGTTGTTTCCTGCGCGGGGACGGCTTCTTCGCGGACGTCGGCGCGCGGAAAGTAGGCGCGAAAGGCGGTGCCGCACTGTGGCTGAGTGTCGACAAAAATAAACGCCCCACTTTGCTTGACGATGCCGTAGACGGTGGAAAGGCCGAGGCCGGTACCCTTGGCGCCTTTGGTCGTGAAGAAGGGCTCGAAGATGCGCGACTGAGTTTCACTGTCCATGCCGACGCCGGTGTCGCTGATCGAGAGCATGACGTAGTCGCCGGGCACGACAGGTTGATGCGTGCGCGCAAAGGCCTCGTCGAGCGCGACATTGGCCGTCTCGATGGTGAGCTTGCCGCCCTGCGGCATGGCGTCGCGGGCGTTGACGGCGAGGTTCATGATGACCTGATCGATCTGCCCGGGATCGGCTCGGACAGCGCCGAGCGCGGGCCCGGGGACCATGACCAGATCGATGTCTTCGCCAATCATGCGGGTGAGCATCTTCAGGTTTTCGGTGACGACCTCGTTGAGATCGAGTACTTTGGGCGCGAGAATTTGCTTGCGGCTGAAGGCCAGGAGCTGGCGCGTGAGCGACGTGGCGCGGCGGGTCGCGTTCGAAATTTCCTGAGCGGGGCCGCGCAGGCGCGGGTCGGGGCCGAGACGCTCGAGCAAAAATTCGGAATAGCCGGAGATCACCATTAACAGATTGTTGAAGTCGTGCGCGATGCCGCCGGCGAGGCGGCCGATGGCTTCCATTTTTTGAGCCTGGTGGAGTTGCAGTTCGAGGGTTCGGGTCTCGGTGATGTCTTCCATAAAAATCTCGAAATTGTTGCCTTCGGGTCCATTGGGGATTACGCGACCGGAGATGCGGGCTACGATCGGAGCGCCATTTTTTGTGAGGCAGTCGATGGTCTGGTTGTCGAATTCCTTGCGCGTACGAAGATAATCGGCAATCTGGAACCATTGTTGAGTGTCGGCAAACAGGCTGCCGAGATGGCGCCCCGCAAGTTCTCCGGAACTTGAGTAACCGAATGTGGCGACCAGCGCGGGATTTGCGTCCTGGAGGATGCCGAAGGCATTGCAGCGGCAGATGCCGTAAGGCGCGTTCATGACCAGCGACCTGAAGTTACTTTCGGATCGCCGGAGGCTCTCCTGCGCCGAGCGGAGCGCCGCATTGAACCAGCAGATGAGAAGCGCGACCGCAAAGAAGAGCGTGAGGTGCGCGAGAGCTCGCCGGAACTCAGCCGGCGTTTGCACTTCGTTGAACGAATAGTAAGCGCTCACCGTGAGTGCGAAGGAAGTGGCAGCGAGCCCGGGCTTCCATCCGCCGTACCAGGCGCTGACCATGACCGCGACGGCAAAGACGACGAGGCGGCTCTCGGCGAGGTCCGCGAAAAAAAGAGTTGGAATGAGCGCCAGCAGCGTGCTGAGCAGGGCGACGCCGTAGCGGAGAATGGGAGCGCGCCCAGGCGCGATGGCGAAGTTGGCGGACAGGGGGAGTTTCATGCTTTGATTGATGCTGCCTTGTGTCGATGCTATGCGCTCATTCGGCGCGCGGCGAGTTACGCCTGTTCCATCGGTCGCCGCATTTTCCTGGCGGCTCAGTTGGCCAGAAGGACAACGAAGAGGTACGCGGTGGACGAAGAGGTATGTGTGAAATGCTTGTCCGTAGCCTAATCTGGGGCGGCGATTTCGGCAAATGTCAATTGGGCAAAAGTGGAACGAGGAACAAAGACTTGCAATAGCGGACGCAAAACTTGAAACTAGCGGGCGAATTCAGGAAGAGACGGAATGAATATCGGGATATTTGGAGGACGGTTCGATCCCATCCACCGCGGACATATTTCGCTGGCGCGGGCGGCGATGGAGAAGTATGGACTGGGCCGCGTTTTGTTTGTGCCCGTCAATGCGCCTCCACACAAAGACAAACAGACAATCACGGAATTTGTGCACCGCTACACGATGGTGGCTCTGGCGACAGCGGAAGAGAAGAAATTTTTGCCATCGCTGCTGGAAGGACCGGAGGAAGACAGGCCGGAATCAAGGGGTCAGAAGTCAGAGAGAAAAGCCTCAGCTCAGCCAACGCAACCGCGAGTCAATTACACAATCGATACGGTACGGCGGGTAAAGGCTTCGCTAAAAAAAGCGGACCGGCTTTTCTTCCTGATTGGAATTGACGCGTTCCGCGACATTGCGAAATGGCATGAGGCGCGCGCTCTTTTGGGCGAATGCGAGTTTGTGATCGCCAGTCGGCCGGGCTATTCGTTGCGCGATGTGGCGGAAGCTCTGCCGGAGGGATTGCGCCCGGCGGCTTCAGTGACGAAGCCGTTTCATAAGCAGCCGGCGAGCGGGGATCTGGTTTTGCCCGGAGCGACCCTGCATCTGCTGGAGGGCGTGCATCAGAATGTTTCGGCAACCGCGATTCGCGCCGCCGCCGCGCAAAGCAAGCCTCTCGCGCGGTGGCTGGATGCGGGCGTGGCGGAATATGTGAAGAAGATGGGGTTGTATCGCTGAGCATCAGCCCTGAGCTGCGAGATTGAACCGCTGGCTCGCTCATAGCTCGCAGCTCATGGCTCGAAGGCTCCCGGCTCATAGCTCCTGGCTCATTTACAATCGATAAATTCTATGCCTACCAAGAATTCCCTTAAACAGCAGGTGCAGGAAGCCATCCTGGCTTGCCAGGACAAACAAGCGGAAGAACTCACGATTCTGGAACTCGAGAAGGGCTCGGGCGCGTTCACCGATTATTTCGTGATGTGCAGCGGGACGAATCCGCGCCAGATTCAGGCCATTGCCGACGCCGTCGATGAGCGCCTGGAGCAGCTCGGGATGCGCGTGACGCATCGCGAAGGCTATAAGCAGGCGGAGTGGGTTCTGCTCGATTACGTCGATTTTGTCGTGCACATTTTTTCCGAGAAGGCACGGCAGTTTTACGATCTGGAGCGGCTGTGGAAGTCGGCGAGGAAGATCGAGGCAGAGGAATTCTTGGCGAAGCCTCGCAAGCGCGCGAAGCCGAAGGCCGACGCGACAGAGGCTGAGACCGGCGCGTCGGTGCATAAATCGCCGCGGCGAAAGAAGGCATAGTGGGCGACTGCGAGTCGAATCCAAAAACCGCCCCGTGGAGTTCGTCGTACCGGCTGGTGGCGGCGGAAAAGTGGAAGGCGAAATCCGCGTTTATGGGCGGTGCCGTGACTCACGAGCTCGTCGAGTATGCTCAGCCGGCAGCGGGAATGCATGTGCTCGATCTGGCGAGCGGAACCGGCGAGCCCGGAATCTCTTTAGCGGAGATGGTTGGAACCGGCGGCGCGGTCGCGGCCGTCGACCAGAGCGCGGAGCTCCTGGAGATTGCCGCGGATCGGGCTCGAAAAAAAGGGCTCACGAATTTTCAGACGCGGCAGGCTGACGCGCACGCGCTTCCCTTTGAGAACGCGAGTTTCGATCTCGCCACCTGCCGGTTTGGAGTGATGTTTTTCGCGAATGTAAGCCAGGCGCTGGGCGAACTCCGGCGGGTATTGAAACCCGGAGCCCGGGCATGCTTCGCGGCATGGGGCCCGGTGGAGCAGCCTTACTGGCGATCGACGATGAAAATTGTGCAGCGCCATGTTGGCGGAACGCTGCTGCCGCCGGGAGGCGCGGATCCATTTCGTTTTTCGGCGCCGGAATCGTTATCACAAGAATTGCGCGTCGCGGGATTTCAGGAGATCGAAGAATCGGCGCGCAATCTGCCCTGGACGTGGGTCGGAGACGCCGAAGAAGTTTTCGAGTATGCCTGCGCGGTGTCGGCGCCATTTCGGCCAATGCTGGAGCGGGTGCCGGAGAGTTCATGGCCGACGATTCGGGCGGAGGCTGTGGCCACGATGGAGCGGTATCGGGTGGGCGATGAGATTCGGTTTACCGCCGACATCGTGTTTGCATCAGGGCGAGCGTGAATTCGCGTGAAGATCAAAGTGGCGTGGGTCGGGAAAACGAAGGAAGCGGCGATTCAAAGTTTGACCGGCGAGTATCTGAAGCGGATTTCCCGCTACGCGGAAGTCGAGGGGATTGCAGCGAAGGATGAGGCTGCCATCCTCGCGCTTGGCGCTGGCGAGGGGCGCGGAACTCGACGCGAGCGGTGCAAGTTGATTTTGCTCGATTCGCGCGGCAAGCAGCATTCCTCGGAGGAGTTCGCCGCCTTCTTTGAACGCGAGCAGGTAAATGCCGTGCCGCTTGTGTTCGCCATCGGCGGAAGCGATGGATTTAGCGATGAGGCACGCCGGGCGGCTGAGTTTGTGATGTCTCTGGGAAAGATGACCCTGCCGCATGAACTGGCGCGCGTGGTTCTTCTGGAGCAGATATATCGGGCGTTCACGATTTTGCAAGGGCATCCGTACCACACGGGACATTGAGCCTCGTTTGCCGTGACCGGTCGACGCTTACCAATTCGTTATTGGTGCATTAACCATCTGGTAAATGGGCAGCGTCCGGTCAGACTTGGCTCCGGACGCTGGAACTGGCTTACGACGATGCACCTCCGAGACTTTGCAGAGGCCCTGAGTTGCCTTACTGTAAATCTACAGACGAAGTGAGCGCCACGACGCTCGTCTGAAATTTTTGTGAGGCCCTCCCTGTGATGAAAAACCCGTACGACGTTTTGCGAGCCAAAGAGCAGGAACTGATCAAGGTACGCAAAGAGATGGACGCTTTGCGGATCGCGGCGAAATTGCTGGGTGCCGAAGACAGGAAGCTTACGAGCAGCAATGAAGGGCAGCCACTGACGCGCGTCGTCGAGATGCCGTAGGCGGCTGAGCGCTTTTACCGCAGCGAACCTCCCCCTTCCTCATACAAAGCGGGCGACAGAAATCGTCGCCCGCTTTTGATTTCCTTCCGCTTTGATCCGCGCCCTTGGCCGGGATCTCCGCCTAGATCTCAATGATCATGTCTTCGAGCCGCGTGGGATAGCGGTTGAGCACTTCACCCTTTTCTTTTCCAACCACGACCGTGTCGGAGTGCCGAAAGCCGCCCCAGCCGGGATCGTAAACGCCGGGCTCGCAGCTGAAAGTCATTCCCGGTTTGAGGACCGTCTTGTCGCCTTCGGCGATCCAGGGAGATTCGTGGCCTTCGAGGCCAATGCCGTGTCCGGTGCGATGTCGAAGGAATTTTTCGAATCCGGCATTGCGAATCTGGTCAAGGCTTTTCTTGTCGACCTCTTCGGCAATCGCACCCTCCCGCATATTTTCCACGCCGGCGTCGTGCGCGGCGAGCATGGCGTCGAACAACCGCTTGGCATGGTCGGTTGGCTTGCCGATCACAAAGGAACGCTCGGACTCGACGTTGTAGCCGCCGACGCAGGAACCGAAGCTGATGATGAGAGCGTCGCCGTTCTTGATGCGGTCGGTGCTGGGGACGGCGTGCGGGAAAGAGGAACGGTGGCCGAAGGGAACAAGTCCGCCAAAGGGCGGATCAATGCTGACGCCGACCACGTCTTTGAGTTCGACGGCCATGCGGTCGGCAACGGCATCGGCGGCGGCTTTAAGAATTTCGTTTTCCGTGACTGCTCCGTGTGTGTGGATGTAATCGCGGCCGACCTGCACGGAGTACTCGGTAAAAAACATGCTGCGCCGCATCACGTTGAGCTCGTCTTCATCTTTCACCTGGCGCATATTTTCGACGAGGTCGCCAGCTTCGACGATGTCGGCATCGGGAGCGCCGAGTTTAATCTGCTTCATGCGGCTGGGCGTGGCTTCTTCTACGCCGATTCTGCCTTTGCCCAACCCGCGCTTGGCGACACGCTCAAAGATCCAGCGCACGCGGTTCACCGGGCCGGGGAAATCGAAATAGGCTTCGTAATCTTTCACCCACCAGAGTTTGACCTGGTCCGACTCGAGTCCGGGAATGAAGAGTGCTGGATCGCCGGATTTGGGGATGAGCGCAGCCAGCGGTCGTTCGGTAGAAAGGTGGTAATAGCCGGTAGTGTAGATGACATTGACGGCGTGAAGCAGAACCAGCGCGTCGAGTTTGCGCTCCGCCATCGCAGCCTGAACCTGCCCGATTTTGCGGCGGTACCATTCCGGAGGCAGGCGATCGATGCCGGGAACCGGTCCTCCGAAGTCGGGCGCGATGGCGGCGTTGACTCGCAGCGTGTGGGTGCGTCCGAAGGCGGAAAGGCGCGAACTCATGGTTAAGGCGGCGGCTCCGGCGGCATTGCGGAGGAACAGACGGCGTGCAAGCTGATCCATTTCGAGGGCTCCAGGAAATTATCGTGTAAAGCGGCATCCGTAAAACGACATAAAGAGTACCGCGTGGCTCGTGCTGTGTCGACGAAAAGAAGAGATGAAAGGGAGGAAGTAGCGGCCAGCATTGTGGCGGCCTGCCCGGCACCCGCGTACAATCGAAATTTCGTGCACAGACTTTGCGGGGATTCACCCGCCGGACAGCCGGCGGCGGTCCCTACGTGACGATTGCCGATGGCAGACATTCGACGGGGTTTGATCATTGTTAATACGGGGCCGGGTAAGGGCAAGACGACCGCGGCCATGGGCACCGCTTTGCGCGCGGTTGGCCAGGGCATGCGCGTGCTCATGCTCCAGTTTTTGAAGGGATCATGGCACTACGGCGAGCTCGACGCGGTGCAGGCCTTCGGTGACAAGTTCGTCATGAAGCAAATGGGGCGAGGCTTCGTGAAGGTTGGAACGGAGAAGCCCGATCCGGAAGATGTGCGCATGGTCGAAGACGCATGGGCCGAGGCGGAGCGCGCCATTCAGTCCGGCGAGTGGGATCTGGTGGTCCTCGACGAGATCAATTACGCGATCGGCTACGGCATGCTCGACGCCGCGAAGGTGGCCGAGGCTCTGAAAAAGAAGCCGGAGATGGTGCACGTCATCTTGACCGGGAGGAATGCCCATCCGACAATTGTTGAGTTGGCTGATACGGTGACCGAAATGCGCCAGGTGAAGCACGCTTATGAGAAAGGCGTGATGGCACAGAGAGGAATCGAATACTGATTGAGTAATTTTGTAATTTGGTAATTGAGTAATTTGAAACCCGAATCTGTACGCACCTCGTAAGCGGTTTAAGGTTTTCGATTACCAAATTACCAAATTACCAATTACAAATTTCTTATGACTTGGTTTAAGCGACAATCCGGAGAGATTAACGCTGGCGGCGACAAGAAGGTCCGCACCGAAGGACTTTGGGTTAAGTGCGACTCCTGCCGCCAGATTATCTGGAAAAAGGATCTGGAAGAAAATTTCAACGTCTGCCCAAAATGCGACAAGCATTTCAAAATCGATGCGCGCACACGCCTGGCGCAGCTTTTGGACGATGGCCAATACGAAATTTTCGACAGCAATCTGGTTTCGACCGATCCCTTGAAGTTCGTGGATTTGAAGCCCTATTCTTCCCGCCTGAAGCAGGCCAAGGCCGACACGGGACTGAAGGATGCTGTAATCAACGCGACCGGAAAGCTCAATGGGCGCTCGGTGATTGTCAGCGCCATGGAGTACTCATTCATCGGCGGCAGCATGGGCGCGGTGGTGGGCGAAGCGATTACGCGGGCGATCGAAAAAGCCATCGAGACTCGAACTCCGATTGTGATTGTTTCGGCGTCGGGCGGCGCGCGCATGATGGAGGGCGCAATCAGCCTGATGCAACTGGCCAAGATTTCCTCGGCGCTGGCTCGCCTGGATGAAGCTAAGGTTCCGTACATTTCTGTATTGACCGATCCGACGACTGGCGGGGTGACGGCGTCGTTTGCCATGCTCGGCGACTTGAACATCGGTGAACCCGGAGCCTTGATTGGATTCGCCGGACCGCGGGTGATCGAGCAGACGATCCGGCAGAAACTGCCGCCGGGCTTCCAGAGGTCGGAGTTTTTGCTCGAACACGGCATGCTGGATGCCGTCGTGCCGCGGAAGGAGTTGAAGCCTTATATTGGCCGGGCGCTTGAGTTTATGGCGGGGGCGGCGGCTTAGGGCGATGGCATTCGTCGCTCGTTCGTCGTTCGGCGAGTTTTGAACGGGTTTCGAGGCGAGTTCCTTCCGCTTCCTTTCAGGCCTCTTTCAGCGCAATTCGAATCTCCTGGGCTGCCCTCCGATGGCAGCTTCTCACCTTGTCTCACAAGCCCCTGATACCCTATACCTACGCTGTGTCGCCTTGGTTGTGGCATCTCCCAACGACCGACGACTAACGACCAACGACGATTTTGTCCTACGAAACCGCAATTGCGCAGATGTATGCGTTAGGCCACGAACTGGCCGCGACGCCGTCGCACAAGTTTGACTTGGCGCATATGCGCGTGCTGCTCGCCGCACTGGGAAATCCGGAGCGGATTTTTCCTTCGGTGCTGGTGGCTGGGACGAACGGCAAGGGATCGACTTCGGCTACCCTCGCGTCGATTCTGCAGGCTTCGGGGCTGAAGACCGGGCTCTATACTTCGCCGCACCTGGTGCGGATCAACGAGCGAATCCGGCTGGATGGGGAGACTATTTCCGACAACGATTTCGCTTTGGTGCATGACGTTGTGGGGCGCACGGCGGAACGGCTGGTGAGCGAAGGGGATCTGCCGTGGCATCCGAGTTTTTTCGAGATGCTGACGGCGATGGCCTTCGAGTATTTTGCCCGCAACCACCCGGATATCGTAGTGCTTGAGGTCGGCATGGGCGGGCGTCTCGATGCCACGAACGTGGTCGAGCCGCGGGTCAGCGTGATTACCGATATTTCGCTCGACCATCAAAAATTCCTGGGCAATACGCTACGTGAAATTGCCGGCGAGAAGGCCGGCATCATACGGTCTGGTGGGGTGGCAATCACTTTGCCTCAGATGGCAGAAGCGAACGATGTGATCGGGCACGCGGTTTTGAACCTCGGAGCGCGGGCGGTGAATGCCGTGCCTTACGTGCCCCCGGTTTCTCCGGGAAGCGATTCGTTTTGGAGGGCGCAGCGAAAGCCCTTCACCGCCGAGCTCTCCGAAACACCCGCCGGGGCCGCCGAGAAAGGTTTGTGGCAACGCTATCCGCTGGCCGTTTTGGGCGAGGAAATTATGGTCGAGTCGCCTTTGGTGGGCCGGCATCAGTTAAGAAATACCGCTCTGGCGATTGCCTCCGCAGTGGAGTTGCGGGAGCAGGGATTTTCGTCGATTACGGCGCGGTCGATTGAGCAGGGAATTCGCCAGACCAAATGGCCGGGACGGTTTCAAGTGTTGACCGCGCGGCCGGGACGACCCGAAATTGTCTTGGACGTGGCGCACAATCCGGCGGGCGCGTGGGCTCTGCGTTCGACGCTTTCCGCGGAGTATGCGGAGCGCGCGCTGACGATGGTGTTTGGCGTTTTGCGCGACAAGGCTGTAGCGGAGATTGCCGAAATACTCTTCCCCATCGCCGAGCGTCTGGTGGTTACACGCGCCGATAACCCGCGGTCCGCCACGGTGCAAGAGATTCGGGAGGCCGGGCGAAGGGTTTCGACGGAGATCGATGCCGCGGAAAGTGTGGCCGCGGCGATCGAGAAGGCGGAACTCGCGGCCGGGCCCGCGGGTCTGGTTGTCGTTACCGGGTCGATTTACATTGTCGGAGAGGCGATGCGGGCGCTGGGGGCTCGCATCTAATAGCTGGGTCTACATCGGACGTGAATAAGATCGTGACAGCAGTTGAAACCGAGAAGGCTGGAGCCGAGCTGCGCCCGGCGTGGACGGATGCGGCGCCCGTCTCTACCCAAACGCCCTCGCCTCGGCATGCCTGGCCGAGCCGGCTGCGCTCTTACTTCCTCTTCGATCCGCTGATTTGGACTTACACAATCGTCCTGGGATCGATTTCTCTGCTGTCATCGTTCTTCGACAAGAGCGGCCGCATCCAGCATAAGCTGGCGACGGCATGGTCGTGGCTCATCATGAAGACCATCCTCTCGCCTGTGGCCGTCACTGGCAATGCGCCGGCTTTGGTGGCTGGGTCGGGCAGCAGGCCCCGCGTCTTTGCCGTGACCCACGCTTCGGCCTTGGATATTCCTATTCTGTATGTCCATTTGCCCTTTCAATTTCGCATCGTATTCAAGAGCGAGTTGCTTTCGTATCCGTTTGTCGGCTGGCATTTGAAGCGATCGGGCCAAGTATGCATCAATCAGCAGAATCCATCCGCCTCGATTGGGGCGATCAAGTCGGCGCTGCGGAGCCTCCGCAGCGGAATGCCCCTGGTGATTTTTCCCGAGGGCGGACGGACTCCGGACGGCAATGTTCAGCCCTTCTTGCCTGGCGCGTTTTTCCTGGCGATCAAAGCGCAGGCCGAGATCATTCCAATTGCGCTGGTGGGCACCTTTGCGCTTCTGCCGATGAACACGTATCACATCAAAAGCCGCCCGCTCGAGATGAGAGTGGGCGAGGTGATCTCAACGGCCGGGATGACGCTCGCGGACACTGAGGCCGTTTCGGAGCGGGTAAAGGCGGCGATTGAGGAGTTGCATGGGGCGGGATAAAAGTTTCCGCGGAGAGCGCCTTGAGTTCTGGCCGCAATCGCGCCTTGACTGCGCATGGCGCCGCTGAACTCTCGCCCCTTGCTTTTTTGCCTCAAAACTCCACTGAAATTCGTCGTTTATTTGTTTGTGGCGGGAATCCTTGCTCTCGATTGGCGAGGGCGCGTATGATGCAGCGTTTATGATTTCGCGAGGAGCGACGCGAGCGGTGGAGATTCATCTGAAGGCGCAGTTGATGTCGGCTTCCGAAGTGGAGCGCACGCTGATCCGCCTGGCGCACGAAATTCTCGAAAAAAATAATGGTTGCGCGGACCTGGCGCTGGTCGGGATTCGCCGGCGCGGCGTCCCGCTGGCGGAGCGGCTGGCGAAGATCATTCAGCGCATCGAGAAGCAGCCGGTGCCTGTTGGGACGCTCGATATCACGCTCTATCGGGACGATCTGTCCACTCTCGATTCCAAGCCCGTGGTGCAGAAAAGCGAAATCGGAATCCCGGTGGAGGGCAAATCGGTCGTGCTCGTCGACGAAGTGCTTTATACCGGCCGCACCACGCGGGCCGCAATGGACGCGTTGTTTCACTACGGGCGGCCGAAGCGCTTGCAACTTTGCGTTTTGATCGACCGGGGGCACCGGGAGTTGCCGATTGAGGCCTCGTTTGTCGGCCGCGTCGTGCAAACGACCGAGAATCAGATTATCGAGGTCAAGCTGCGCGAGGTGGATGACGCCGAGAAAGTGTTGCTGATGGAGAAGGGCTAGGTGTTGCGGGATTTTTCGCCGCGTCGCTTTAGCCGCCAAAGCGGCCTCGATGACCGGGCACGCCGGCGTTACAGGCTCACACACGGCTTTCGCAGTTCATTTTTTCGACAAGAGTTTCGGCGATAGTCTCGACAATATGAACGCAGCACGAGGATCGTTACTCGGCATTGAGCATCTCGAAGCGGCCGAGATTTTGCGCATATTGAAAGCGGCGCGCCGGATGAATCCCGACCGTCCCCGGCCCTTGCTGCGCGGGCGGCGCGTGCTGCTGCTTTTCTATGAGGCCTCCACGCGGACGCGCAGTTCCTTTGAGATTGCGGCGAAGTCGCTGGGCGCGCACACGATTCTGATTCAGGCGATGGGGTCGAGCATCGAGAAAGGCGAATCGCTGCTCGACACGGGCTACACCGTGCGGGCGGTCGGTGCGGATGTGATCGTCATCCGGCATCCGAACGCCGGCGCTCCACTCATCATGGCCCAGCATCTGGACGTGCCTGTGATCAACGCCGGCGACGGGCTGCATGAACATCCCTCGCAAGCGCTCCTCGATGCCTACACGATTCTGCGGAATAAAAAGAGCTTCAAAGGTCTCCAGGTCGCGATAGTCGGCGACATCTTTCATAGCCGGGTGGCTCGCTCGGCTTGTCATTTGCTGTCGAAGTTCGGGGCAAAAATCATTCTGTGCGGACCCCAGGAACTGCTCCCCGAAATCGCCGCGACCATCGCGCCGGGTGTGCGCGTCACGCGCCATATCGAAGATGCTCTGCGCGGCACTGACGTCGTGATGTTGTTGCGCGTACAGAAAGAACGGCTGGCGGGGATGAAGATCGACTTGCCGGAGTATATCGCGCGCTACCAGATGACTTCAGCTCGGGTAAAGATGGCAAAGAAGGATGCGGTCGTAATGCATCCGGGGCCGATTATCCGAGGGCTGGAATTGACGAGTGAAGTCGCGGACGGCGCCCAGGCCAGGATACTCGAAGAAGTAAAAAACGGAGTGCCGACGCGCATGGCGATCCTGGCACGGGCAGTGGGGAAGATGCGCTAACATCCCACGCTCGTATCGATGACGAAAGAAACAAATCCGCCGGAATCCGCGGAAAAGAAGTTGGTCGAACTTTGAAGACGAATGACAAATCGAGTTTGCTGATCTCGGGCGGCCACGTGATCGATCCGGCATCTCGGATCGATGCGCCCATGGATGTCTTGATCAAAGACGGCCGCGTCGCCGAGGTCGCCGCTCCCCGCCAGATCAAGGGTGCGGATCGCAAGTTTGACGCTCGCGGATTGGTCGTGACGCCAGGGTTCATCGATCTGCATGTCCATCTGCGGGAGCCGGGCCAGCAATACAAAGAGACGATAGCAAGCGGAACGGCCGCTGCCGCCGCGGGCGGCTTTACTTCGGTTTGCGCCATGCCGAATACCGCGCCAGTCGTCGACTCTCCGGATTGGGTGCGGTGGGTTGGCTCGCCCGAGCGCCGAGCGGTTGTCAATGTTTTTCAAATCGCGGCGGCTACCCACGCGAGCAAGGGCGCGGTGCTGACGGATTTTGGCGCGCTCCAGTCGGCGGGCGCGATTGCCGTCACCGACGACGGCAAGCCCATTCTCGACGATCGCGTCATGCGTGAGGCTCTGGTTCTGGGCGGAGAACTGAACTTCCCCGTCGTCCAGCACGCCGAAGACACGCGCATGACGGAGAACTGCTCGATGCATGCCGGAGCGCGATCCTTCCGCCTTGGGCTGCGCGGGATGACCGCCGCGGCAGAGGCTTCGGTAGTCGAGCGCGATGTGCAGCTCGCAACCACGATTCCCAACGCCCGGCTGCATGTGGCACATCTTTCTACCGCCGATGCGCTGAAGGCGGTGCGCCGCGGAAAACGGGCGAAAGCGCGCATCACGTTCGAAGTGACGCCGCATCACTTTACCTTGACCGACGAGGACATGCGCGATTACGACTCGAACTTCAAGATGAATCCGCCCTTGCGCTCGCGCGCCGATCTCGAGGCGATTCTGGTCGCGCTCCAAGATGGCACCGCCGACGCCATCGCCACCGATCACGCTCCCCACGCCTCGCACGAAAAGGCGATGGAATTCGAGCGCGCGGCCTTCGGCATTACCGGCCTCGAAACCGCCGTCTCGCTCGCCATCACGCAGCTCCACGTTGCGAAAAGAATTCCTCTGCGCCGGATTGTGGAGTTGTTCACCGCCGGTCCGGCGCGGTGTTTCGATTTCCGTGGACGCGGGTCTCTGGGCCGCGGCTCGTTTGGCGATGTAACGATTTTTGATCCCAAAAAGAAGTGGACCTTTGACGCCGCGAAGTCGCGCTCGAAGTCGAAGAATACTCCCTTTGACGGCTGGGCGATGACGGGAAAAATTATGGCGACGATCGTTGCCGGAACTGTCGTGTACGAAAGCTAGCTCACCCGATTCCTAATCGTCGTCGTTATCCGGATCCATTGGCGCCTGCTCTTCGAAATTGACCTTCGGCGCCTTAATCTGCACAAACGGGCGCGGCGTCGTCAACGTGAAAAACGAGCTCATGTCATCCGCGTAGGAGTCGGCAAAGTAGCCCGGTCCAATCAGGCTAAGACCAAAATTCTGCTCCGTAAAGCGCAGGAAACTTCCAAAATCATGCGTCACATTATCGACGTATCCCGCCGGTGTGTATGCGGAAACCACCAGCAAGGGGAGGCGAAATCCATAGATATAAGCTTGCCCCCAGCCGTTCCCCGGGATCGGTGGTGGGGGAACATGGTCATACCATCCACCCCAATCGTCCCAGGTAATTAGGATCGCCGTATCGTTCCAGTAGAGGTCTCCATTGGGGCAGGCTTTATTTGTGCCAATCGCATTCACGATCGACGCCACCCACGCCGGACCGCCGCCCGCGTTTCCCCCAGCATGATCCGAGTTTTGTCCTGTCGGCGTAACCCAGACAACATTCGCGAGGTGGCACGCGGCAATGTCCTTTAGAACCTGCTTCGGTTTCAGGATGTTATAAGGCGACTGGTAATAGTCAATCAAGGAAGCTGGTGCATCCCAAAGCACTTTTGAGTTCGGACTGTAATAGGCCCAGGAAAGATTGCTGGCCTGTAACTCGTCAAGAATGGATGCGGTATCGAAGCATGGATAAGTCTTGCCATACTTGCCGGTGCTATCGATCGTGTAAACCCACGCATTCTTCGGAGCCAGGCATCCCGCGTCGCCAGCGCCGCCATTCGGGTTGTCGGCTACAAATAGTGGGCTATCCGTCGATGGCGCGGAGGTTCCGCTGACCAGGAACTGATGCGCGGGAAGACTTGGTCCCTGATTGGTCTGGAACATGCGATTCCCGAAGGCATAGTTCGTGGCCAGGTCGAAATAGGGCTGCACCTGCCCGAGGGAGTTATCGACGAAGCGGTACGCCTGATCTGCTCCCGCCTCGCAGCCGGCCTTGCGCGCAGGCTGCACCTTGCTGAATCCATTCATCCCGCCATTGTTGTATTCGTGGACAAAGGCGAGATGAGCATGGGGAAGGTCGTAACAATTGTCGAGCTCTACGGACGTCAACTGAACCTGCTGGCCCTGGGCATCCAACCCAAACGTGGCTAGATCCACTCCCGCTTCAAACAGAGGATTGCTGCCGAACAGATTATCCGGGGTTCGATTCTCCTGCACGATTACAACAATGTGAGAAAACGAAGGCGCTTGCGCGGAGGCGAAGGCGGCAACAAAGAGCGTCAAAAAGAAGAATAGCGCTTTCATTGTTTCCATTCCCGAAGTTTGGCGTTGTTTGGGGGAGAATTACATCTGGGCGTTCGTATTCTACGTCAATTTGGCTCCCGTCGTATGGGCTAATTGCGAGAAGCAAACCAAAAGCCGGGCCGTGCGCAATCTCTTGCATAAATTTGCCAACTGAGCCGCTTCTTAAAGACGCGTCTTAAAGACTCGGACTAAACAGGTTTCATCTCAAGCGCGGTGCTAGAATCCCCGTTCATGAATCGCCAGTGGCTAGTTCTGCTTCTGTTCGTTGTCCTACTCTTATTGACTCACAACCAAGCGCGCGCCGAGGAGGTCGAAATTACGGCCGAGCCCTCCCATCATCTCGTGCTGGAAAATGATCAGGTGCGTGTTTTCAGCGTAACGGTCGCCCCGGGGAAGGCGACGCTGATGCACCGGCACCGGCACGACTATGTCTACGTCGCCATCGGCGACGCCCGCATCTCCAACGAGATCGAGGGCCGCGAGCCGGTGGAAGCGATGCTCAGCGATGGTGAAGTGCGCTTTACCAAAGGAAACTTCGCCCACATCGTCCGCGACCTGGCCGCCACGCCATTTCGCAATGTGACCATTGAGTTGCTCCAGGACGAAAAACGTAGAGCGGAGAAATCGACCTGGGACAAGGACAGCGGCGAAGACTCCTATCCCGGGGCCGACAGAAAGATTGTTTCCGTGAAAGACGGAGTTCGCATATCGCAAATCGAAATCGACCCGAAGGCGTTCCTTCCGAAAGGCCGCCACAATGGGCCCATCTTGCTGATTGCCGTGAGCGCAATTGAGTTGAGCGCTAGATCGGACGGCAAGGAGCCGGTCGGAAAGCTGCTCAAGCCCGGAGACGTTTGGTGGCTGGACGCGACGCCATCACTAAACAATGCGGGAACGGGCCCAGCGGAGTTGGTGATGCTTGAGTTTTGATCGAACGGAACTTTGATCGAACGAACTTTAGGCGCGCCGGCGACCTGGTCCCATGCCGTTCCCCACGTCGATCTGATTTTTTTAAGATCCGATTTCCTCTTTTTCCTCTCTTCTCAATTCATAGCCGCTGCACGAGAGCACCGGCAGGCGCGGATACTTCGCAAATCTCGCGTCCGTCTTGGACCGCTCGCAGCGAATAAAGACGGATCCTCGATCGGATTCGACCTGACAAGAGTATTGGCAGGTGGCGCACAATCCGGCTCGCGGAATTCTCCGGGCGCTCTCCACGTTCTTCCCCATCCCAACAAGTTTATCCGCCCGGCCCCGCGAGTCGGAGGCCGAGAGGTACAATTCTAAGCGGGTAATCTTATGAATAATTCCGCCATGAGCCGTCCTCTTTTCGAAGTCGATCCCGAAGTTGCCGCCGCCATCGATAACGAGGTCCGCCGCCAGCACGAAGGCCTGGAACTAATCGCTTCCGAAAACTTCGTCAGCGAGGCCGTCCTCGAAGCCGCCGGGTCGGTGTTCACCAATAAGTACGCCGAGGGCTATCCCGGCAAACGCTATTACGGCGGATGCGAGTTCACCGACGTCGTCGAGAACCTGGCGCGCGAGCGGGTGAAGAAATTATTCGGCGCCGAACACGCCAACGTCCAGCCTCATTCCGGATCGCAGGCCAACCAGGCCGCATACGCGTCGGTGATTCTGCCGGGCGACACGATTCTCGGCCTGAACCTGGCGCACGGCGGCCATCTTACGCATGGACACCACCTGAATTTTTCCGGCAAGACTTACAAGATCGTCCCCTACGGCGTGACCAAAGAGACGGAGACCATCGACTACGACGCGCTCGAAATACTCGCCGAGCAGGAGCGGCCCAAGCTCATTATTGGCGGAGGCAGCGCCTATCCGCGCATCATCGATTTTGCGCGCATGAGAAAAATCGCCGATAAGGTCGGCGCCATCTACCTCGTTGACATGGCGCACTTTGCCGGACTGGTCGCGGGCGGCGCCCATCCTTCCCCCGTGCCCCACGCGCACATTGTCACTTCGACCACCCACAAAACTCTGCGCGGTCCCCGCTCCGGAATGATTTTAAGCAAACAGGAATTCGGCGCGGCGATTGACAAGACTGTGTTTCCAGGAATGCAGGGCGGCCCGCTCGTGCACATCATGGCGGCCAAAGCGGTCTGCTTTCTCGAAGCGTCGCAGCCCAGCTTCAAAGATTACGCCCGCCAGGTCGTGGCCAATGCCAAGGTGCTGGCGGAAACGCTGGCCGCGGAAGGCTTCCGCATCATTTCCGGCGGAACGGACACGCACCTGATGCTGGTCGATGTGTTTGCAAAAGGCATGCTCGGCAGCGAAGCCGAAAAAGCACTGGGCGAGGCCGCCATCACCGTCAACAAAAATGCGATTCCGTTCGATACCAATCCGCCCATGAAGCCGAGCGGCATTCGCATTGGCACTCCGGCCGTGACCACGCGCGGAATGAAAGAGAACGAGATGCGGCAGATCGGGCGCTGGATTTCGGAAGCGCTGCATAACCGCACCGACGCCCCGAGCCGGGCCAAGATCCGCAAACAGGTGCTGGGACTGGCCGAAGAGTTTCCCCTGTACTCGGAGCGGAGGGCGCGCGCCGAAGTCAGGGCATAGCTCGAATTTCCTTATCGTACGTCCTATGCGCGTCACCAAGCAGATTTCGTGTGTCCTCCATCCTGCGTATGATTAAATTCTCCTCGTGAAAGTCGCCATCGATATCCGGCGGATGACCGAGTTCGGCATCGGCACCTACATCCGCAATGTGGTCCGCACCCTGGCGCGCCTCGATCGTTCCAGCACCTACTTCTTGATTGGATCTCCGGCCAAGGTCGCCGAGTTCGGTCCCCTGCCGGACAATTTTCGCGCCATCGAGCTTCTGGCTCCCGACAATACGCTGAAAGGGAGCCTGGAATTCCACGCCATCGTGCGGCGCCTCGAGTGCGATGTCGCGCACATTCCGCACATGTTCTGGATGCCTCGTGTGCTGCCCTGTCCCTGCGTGCTCACCGTGCACGATCTGCTCGAACATATGTACGGCATTCGGAATTTCTCCAGCCTCCGCCGCAGCCTGCATTTTTATCTCACCCGCCGCGTGCTGCGCAGTGCGGCCCGCGTCATGGCGGTTTCGCAATTCACCAAGAACGAAATTCATAAGCTGCTCGCAATTCCCGACGCCCGTATTGAAGTGGTGTATAACGCGATCGACGAGCGCTTCCTGCATGGTCATGCCAGCGCGGCGGATCGCGAACTCATTGCCCAGCGCTATCAGGTCAACCATCCATTCTTGCTCTACGCCGGCGCGATCCGTCCCCACAAGAACGTGGTGCGCATCATCGAGGCCTTCTCCGCCCTAAAAAATGAGCTCGCCAGGGAGGGCCAGTTGAGCGACCTCAAGCTCATCATTATCGGCGACGATCTTTCGAGCAATCCGCGACTGCGGCGCACCGTGGTTTCGAGCGGGGTGCAGAACGATGTGCGCTTTCTGGGATTTGTCCCCATCGAGGTGCTGCGCATCTTTTACGATGTGGCCAAGGTCTTTGTCTTTCCCTCGCTCTACGAAGGATTCGGCCTGCCGCCGCTCGAAGCGATGGCGCACGGAACTCCCGTGGTCACTTCGAACACATCCAGTCTGCCCGAGGTGGTGGGGAACGCGGCGCTGATGGTCAATCCGGAGAATGTGTTCGAAATCCGCAACGCATTGCGGCTGGCCCTGCTCGATCCGGAGGTGCGCAATCGCATGAAGCGCCTCGGTTACGAACAAGCGCAGAAATTTTCGTGGGAAAATTCCGTCGCTCGCATCCTCGAGATTTACCGCGAAGTCGCGGGCGAACAAGTCGCCGGCGGCGGCCACCTGGAAGATTCGAATGAAATATCCGCAAAGTCTCCCACCCGCGGACTGCGCCGCACTGCACAGGGTAACCTTATCAACGAATGAATTCATCTGACTCTCTCGGACAGAAAGTGCGCAACCAAGCGCCGCGCCGCAGCAGCCCGCTCGCCGATTGGCGCATGGCTTTGCTCCTCCTGTTTGCACTGTGGATCGTAGTTTACGCGGTGGGGTTATCCAGCGCTCCCTTGCTCGACGACGCCGATACCGTCCACGCCGAAGCCGCGAAAGAAATGCTCCAGCGCCACGACTGGGTCACGCTCTACGTCAACGGCGAACGCTATCTCGAAAAAGCTCCGCTCATGTATTGGAGCGTAGCCGTGAGCTACGAACTGTTCGGCATCAGCGAGTGGAGCACGCGCTTGCCCCTGATGCTCGGCGTGCTCGCCATGATCCTCGCCACCTACGGCCTCGGACGCTGGTCGTTCGGCGGCGAAGGCGGCTTCAACTCGGCACTGGTCCTGGCCACGGCCCTCGGGCCATTCCTCTTCACGCGGTTTCTCATTCCCGATGTCATGGTCGGCCTGTGGCTCACGCTCACTTTCTGGTTTTTCTTGGTGTCGCTTGAGCAAAAGAAGCCTTCGTATCCCGTCTGCTGGGGATTCGCCGCGGCGTGCGCGCTCAACGTCCTCACCAAGGGCCTGATTGGCCTCGTGTTCCCGGCCGGCGCAATTGGAATGTACCTGCTGCTGACTGGAAATCTCCGGCACTTGTTGCGGCTGAGGCTGATCACAAGCACGCTAGTGTTTCTTGTGATTGCCGCGCCGTGGCACATTCTGGCCACGCTGCGCAACCCTCCGCAAGGCAACGTGCGCGGCTTCCTCTGGTTCTATTTCGTCAACGAGCACATTAATCGCTTTCTGGGCACGCGTATGCCGCATGACTACGACAAGGTGCCGCTCCTGCTGTTCTGGGTGCTGCTGATTCTCTGGCTTGTCCCATGGACAGCCTTCCTGCCCCAGGCCCTCAAAGAAGTTCCACGGCGCTGGCGCGATTTTCGTACCCACATGACGCGCCCGCAGGGCGCGTATTTGCTCTTCTTCTTATGGGCACTGGTGATTGTCGGCTTTTTCAGCTTTTCCACTCGGCAGGAGTACTACACGATTCCTGCAATTCCCGGCCTGTCGCTCATAGTCGGAGGATGGCTGCTGCAGGAAGAAAAATCGGTTGCGGAAAGCCCCCAACGGAGAGCAGGAAGAATTTCGTCAGTCGCGTTGCTCGTCATCGGAGTCGCTATTTCAGTGGTCGGATTTGCATTGTTGTTCTATTCCAAAACGCCCGCTCCCGGCACCGATCTTTCCGATCTGCTACGGAAAAATCCGCAGGACTATGCGCTCTCCTTCGGACATTTTCTCGACCTGACGCCGAAGGCGATGGGTGCTTTTCGTCTGCCTCTAGCACTCTTTTCAGCAGCGTTCCTTGTTGGCACACTGGCGAACTGGATGCTCCGGCGGCGCGCCCGCGCCCGCGCCGGAAACTGGGCCCTGGCTGCGATGATGGTCGTCGTGCTCGCATGCGTACGAATTGCCTTCGGAATTTTCTCGCCAATCATTTCGTCCAAGGATCTGGCGCTGGCGATTCGCGCCCAGTATCGTCCCGGCGATCAGGTTGTCGCTACCGGCCTCTATGAGAATGCGTCGACCTTGAATTTCTACGGTGGCTACCGTGTGCTCAGCCTTCACCCTCCCGGCGGAAACATGTGGTACGGAGCGCAATTTCCCGACGCGCCACCGGTGTGGGAAACGCAGGACTCCTTCATGAAGTTGTGGGATGGACCGCGGCGCGTCTTTTTGTGGACCGATCAGGACGATCCGGCGGCGTTGCATGGCCTTACTTCGTTCGTCATCGCGCGGAGAGGTGGAAAGACAATTTACTCGAATCGGCCAAACGCAACTTCTCCGTAGCCAGAAACGCCCTGGCAGGCTGCGGAAAATCGCACATGATTTTGGGTGGCGCAGTGCTTCAGCGCTGCGATAGCAAGCTCGCTTTCAATACCGGCTTTAGCCGCTGCGGCACGGTCGTCGCGCAAGGAACAGTTTGTCTGCAGCCTGCTGAGGCTCAGACACAATAACCGTTGAGTTTACAGAGTCGCCGGCTCCGCAACCATATTCAATCGTCTCAACCGATCTTTGAGAGTCGTCCATTCCTCAGATAAAAGTCTTCGCCGCGCCAGTGAACTCGATTGCCGGCCAAACCCGCGAGCCACACCAACGGCGCAATCAGGTCGCGCAGAGGCAACAGGAAAATGCCGCGCATCGCATGACGATCGCTCAGGACTCTTGCCGTCGCCATCCCCAAAGCGATCCGAACGCCATAAGTGAGCGCCAAAAATATCCACGCCCACGCCGCCCCGCCGGAAGCGATCGTCATCAGTAACGCCCACGGCAGGCCGAATGTAAACAGCAATCCAAAATATCCTCCCGGCCGCGCATCGCGAATCGTGCGCGACCACCTCAGTTGATGCCGCCAGAATTCGCCGACCGAGTACGCCGGAAGGAAAGTCGTCACCACCGCCGAGCTGAGTTCAACTTTTTTCCCCGTATTCGCAATCCTGCGCCCCAGTTCGTAATCGTCCGCTAGGTAATCGAGGATCGCTTCGAACCCGCCGATGGCCTCGAGATCGGCGCGGCGGAGAGCGAGCGTCGAACCCAGGCCGAAGTGGAGGCCGTTTTCCAGGAATCTCGCGCTCAGAACTCCGGGGACGAAGTCGGTTGCGATGCTCAGGGCTTCGAGGCGCGAGCCTAATGTGCTCGCGCATTCCGCGCGATAGAGACATGTGACCAGCCCAATCTCCGCATCGCCAAGGGGCGCGACAACTTCGCGCAGGTACTTAGGCTCAACCCGAATATCGCTGTCATTAACCAGAAGAATTTCGTGGGAGGCATGAGGCAACATCTGCGCCAGATTGCTCACCTTTACGTTCGCGCCGAGCGTTCGCTCGCACACGATCAGCTTGATCTGCCGCTTCGGATATGCCGTCTGTAGTCTGCGCACAACTTCGCAAGCCGGATCGGCCGCATCGCTCACGCCAAAGATGATTTCGAACTCCGGATAATCCTGCTCGGCGTGCGAACAGAAGCTTTGCCAAATTTCCGGGTCGACGCCCTTCAGAGGCTTCAAAAAAGAAACGGGCGGCGTCAAAGATGAAAACAAAATCTTCCGGTCGCGCTTCAGAAAGTCAATCAGCCCGCAAGCGGCCAGAAAATAAAATGCCAGCGAAGCCAGCGTTCCAACCCCACCGGCGATTTCCAGCAATAAACTAAATTTCATTCCGGTTAGCGCTACTCGTAGCGCAGCGACTCGATCGGATCCAGGTTCGCGGCTTTCCACGCCGGATAAATGCCAAACAACAGCCCTTCCGCTGCGGCGGAGAGAAATCCGAAAGTCGCCCAGAAAACCGACATGGTCGCCGGCAGCGAATCCCATATCTCGCGAATCGCGAAGGTAATTACGGCGCCAACCAAGACGCCGAGAATTCCCCCAATCGCAGTCAGCGTAATCGCTTCCAGCGTGAATTGCATCAGGATGTCGCCTCGGCGCGCACCAATCGCTTTGCGAACGCCGATCTCCCGCGTCCGCTCCGTAACCGACACCAGCATGATATTCATCACCCCGACGCCACCGACGATCAGCGCCACGCTCGACACCGCAAACATAAAAATAAAGATGGCGCTGCTGATCTGGTTCCAAACATCGGAGAGCGAGTCCTGCGTGAAAATTGCGAAATTGTCGGGTTGGTCGGGAGCCACCCGGCGCCGGCGGCGAAGCAGTTCGCGCATTTCATCGATCGCCTTGGGCATGTCGTCGTGCGAGGTCGCCTTCACGCTGATGAAGTGCTGCTTGAGCTCGGGGTGCAGCGCGTGAAATGTCGACAGCGGAAAGTAAACCTTGTTGTCGTCGGGATTCTTGCCGCCTCCGAATGCACTTTTCTGAATCTTGGCTACTCCGATCACTTCGAATAGCTGCCCTTCGATGTTAATTTCCTTGCCAAGCGCGTCGGAGTCGCCAAAAAGCTCGGTTTTGGTATCGGCGCCGAGGATGATCACCGGCGATCGGCGCTCGTCATCGGTGTCGCTGAACCAGCGGCCGGAGGCCAGATCCAGGTCGAAAACATCTTTCGAAGAGGAGGTATCGCCTTCAAGGATCGTCTGCTTCGCCTTGCGGTTACCATATTTCACGGTGAAAGTGCCGCTGCCGAACTGCGGTTCGACGTATTGAATACCCGCGGTAACCGCCTTCACGTGGGGCAGGTCTTTCATGGCTTCGGCGTCTTCGAAGGTGAGCTCTTTGCGCTTTCGCAACTCTTCGGTGGGCGGACCGAAGGTGATCGGCATGTGGAAGGCGAAGATGATGTTTGACCCCATGCTGCTGATCATGTTGCTGACGTTGTTGTTGAGACCGCGAACAATCGATGAGATTCCAATGACGACGGCGACGCCGATGACGATGCCGAGCACGGTGAGGCCGGAGCGCAACTTGTTGCTGCGGATGGTGGCCAGTGCCATCGAGATGATTTCGCCGAATTCGCTTCGTCCGACCATGGGAGTTCTCCGTTCTCAGGCACCGGTGAACGGTGACCGGTGACCGGTGACCGGTGACCGATAAAAGCTTACCGGAGCCGCGCTACCAACCTCTTCACCGCACTTTTCACTATTTGGATCACCGTCACATCTCAAACCGCAACGCCGCTATCGGGTCCAGGGTCGCTGCCTTTCTCGCCGGATAGACTCCGAAGAAAACGCCTACGCTCGTCGCCACCAGCAACCCCGCAACTACCGCCCACAGCTCGATTACCGATGGCAATCCCACCGCCAGCGTTACGCCTTTCGCTATCCCGATGCCGAATAAGACGCCGAGCAATCCTCCGAACAGCGCTAGCGTTACCGCTTCGATCAAAAATTGCAGCAGTATGTCGGCGCGCTTTGCGCCCATGGCTTTGCGGATGCCCACTTCACGCGTGCGCTCGGTCACCGAGACCAGCATGATGTTCATGATGACGATGCCGCCTACCACCATGGAAATTGCCGCTATGCCGACCATGGCGATGAAGAACGTGCCCGTCAGGTTGGCGAAAATGCTCATCAGGTTGGCGTTATTTTCCATGTCAAACGAATCGGGTTGGCCCGGAGCATCGTGCCGCCGCGCCCGCACAATCACCCGTGCTTCGTCCATGGTCGCATCCATCACGGTTCCCTCGCCCGCGGTTTTCGCGGCGATCCGCATATTCATGTCGCGGGTGCCATACTGCTTCATCCACGAAGTCATGGGCAGAAATACATAGTTATCCGCGCTTTGCCCCAGCGTCGAGCCCTTCTTTTTTCCCACCCCGACAATGCGGTACACCCATCCATCGACCCGAATTTCTTTTCCCAGCGGGTCGACGCCCGGCAACAGATTGTCCACAACGTCGGTTCCGATCACTGCCACCGGCGCGTCATGCTCCACGTCCGACTCTCCGAACATGCGCCCCGTATCGATATCGACGTCCCGTATCACTGCAACCGCTGGTGTCATCCCCCAAACCCTGGTGTCGCTCAGCGACTTCTCGCCGTATTTCACATGGCCGGTTTGCTTGAACGCATAGGCTCCAACGTTCGAGCAAAGCTTGCACCCCTCCTTCACCGCGCGGTAATCGTCCATGGTGAGGTCTTTGCGTTTCATTCCTTCGAGGTATTTATCGATGTTCGTGGTCGCCGGCGAAACCTTGCACATGATGAAAGCGTCCGCGCCGAGGTTGAGGACCTTTTCGGAGACGTAGCCGTTGATGCCGTTGACAAAGGTGACAACCGCGATGACGGCCGCGACGCCGATGACGACTCCGAGAAGCGTAAGCGCTGAACGAAGCTTGTTGGCCCAGAGGGACTTTAGCGCGATCTTGATGGCTTCAGCGGTGTGCATGGAACAGCTCTTGGCTATTAGCTATTGGCTTTCGCTTCTGCCGCGGTGGCGGCGCGTTTCCCCAGTTGAGTTTAGCAGGATTGTGCGGATTGACGCGGCTTTACAGGCTGGGAGTGTTATGTCGGAACCGATGGATCCGAGTATAAGGCAAGGCATGCAAGGCCACGCAGGCAAGGCCAACGTCAGGCGCGCCCCGCGCCCAAACGCATGGATAGCTTTACGGAAACGAAAGCGGCGAGCAGTGCCGCCGCCGTCCAAGCCACGCTTGCGCCGGCGGAGCCGCGCGCGGAAGCGGGCAAAAAATCCCAGAGAGAAAATGCGATCTGCGAAGTCACCTCTCCGCGGCTGAGCTGAACGATTGATACAGCTCCAACGGCAACTACCACTACCAGGGCCAAGGCCGCAAATACCAGTACCGGCAATGCGCGCTTCCACGGAAACGGTATGGGCGGCGGCGCGGCCGCTTCCTCTCGCACCGCCTCCATCACCGACGCCGCAAAGCCCGACGACGGCTGTATGCCTTCCTGCTCCACGAGAATGCGGTCCAGTTCGTCGTTCTTCATGCTCCCTCCACCGCCGATCATAGCTTGGTCCTCGGCATCTGCCCGCGCTGCTGTGCTAAAGGCTGGCCGTCGAGCGTCCGGCATCATCCCGTCCGGCATCGTCTCTTCCCGCATCACGCTTCCCTCAGCCGCGATCCGGCCAGAAACTGCGGCAGCTTCCCGCGCAATATTTCCCGCCCGCGAAACAAGCGCGCCTTGAATGTTCCTTCCGGAACCCCCAGGCTGCCCGCCGCCGCCGGAACATCCATTTCATGAAAATAGAAAAGGATCAATGCCTCGCGATACTTTTCCGGCAATGCAAAAACCGCGCGCCTCACCGCGCGATCGCGATCTTCCTCTTCCAGCCCGCCATCCTGCGCGCGCGCGTCAGCCGGCTCGCGCACATCGTCAATCGGAACGTGCACCGGAATGCGCCGTAACTCGGAGCGATATACATTCGTCGCCAGCGCGAACAGCCAGGTCGAAAACGCCGCTTCCTTCCGCCACTGCTTCAGATTGCGGTAGGCGCGCAAAAACGCCTCCTGTGCCATCTCTTCCGCGCGGCCGCGGTCATGGCAAAAACGGTAGGCCAGGTTCACCAGGGGCGATTGCCAGCGCCGCACGATCTCCTCGAACGCGGAAACATCTCCCGCCAGTACACGCCCCACCACAACTTCGTCGTCGGCAGCGCTCATCGCCATGGCGAATGGATTCCGTCCACAAGGGTACGACAGGAACCAGCGCCGGGCGGTTGCATTATTTTGGGGGCCGGTCCTCTGAGGCGCGGGCAATGATTGTCACGGCAATCTCACAGCAGCGATCATTACAATGGCGATCTGCGATTTCTTGTGGCCTTATTCCCGTCGCCCTTCAAGATCCGCAGCACCGCCATGATCGTGTTCCAATTTCGCGTTGTCGCCGGTACGCCGAACAGTTTATCGAGCTGGCCAAGATAGCCGATCGTTTTCATGTGACGGCGATACTCTCCGAAAATAAATCGGTCCCGTGCGCCGATCAACCGCAGGTACCATTCGCCTTCTGCCGGTAGTGTGAGCGGAAAGCCAGGTCGTACACGCGCAGCTTTCGACAGGATGCTCACGAATCGAACAACATCGGGGCGCGAGGGACCAGTTCCAAGCGGATTGCCCGTCTCCATGCGGAGAATGTCCCGGCTGTCGCAGAGCATGACCTCTGCCTGGAATGGCAGCCTCTGGAGCAGGCTGGCGCGAAATGTCGCTCGTGCGCCCGGTCTACGAACAACAAACGTGCCAGCTGCACCAACATTCACGACATCGTACGCACTTAATTCTCGTGCGAGCAGGCTGGGGCGGAAGGTTCTATGTCCACCAACGTTGACGCCTCGGAGAAAGACAACCAGGGCCACACTGCAATTATGAAGAGACGCCGATGTCAGTTCAATGAGATAACGAGCACTTGTTCAGGGCGTTTGAGTGTAATTGGGGTGTTTCAACGGACAGCAGCTTGCTTGAAAAGAGTCGCTGGAATCAAACACACTCAAAACCCAGGGGACGAAGGAGGTTGCATTATTTTGAAGGGCGATGGGTGAGTGGGATCGCGGTTTTGCGCCAATCGGTAGTTGTAGATTACATTATTCGGAATGACTTACTCCAATTTTGTCATTGCGCTCGTTCTATTCGCTCTTCCCGTATTCGCCCAGCATGGCGAATCTCCTAAGCCGCCGGCCGATGCCAGCTCAACTTCTGCGGCAGCAAAATCTGCGGAGCCCCAGTCCGCCGAATCCAAGTCCGCCGAACCAATGAAGAATCCTCTGCCCGCCGACAAGTCTGCGTCGCAGACGATCACCGTCAACGGCAAGACGCTTCACTACACCGCGACGGTTGGCACCATCACGCTCAAAAGCAAGGACGACAAGCCCACCGGCGTCGTGGTGTACACGGCCTACACCCTGGACGCACCGAAAAGCGACGAGCCAAAAGGAAAAAACCGGGACTCGACAACGAAAAACAGCGACACCGCCTCGCACCGGCCCGTTACCTTTGCCCTCAACGGCGGGCCGGGCGCCTCGTCCGTCTATCTGAACCTGGGCGCGATCGGGCCGAAGCATCTTGCGTTTGCCAACGAAGGTGACTCGCCTTCCGACCCGGCGACATTAACGGACAATCCCGGCACCTGGCTCGACTTTACCGACATGGTCTTTATCGACCCAATCGGCACGGGATTTTCGCGCTCTCTGGTCGACGAGGCTGAGACAAAGAAGCTTTTCTACGCGCCCAAGCCCGATATCGAGTATCTCTCGCTCGTGATCTATAAGTGGCTGGTGCAGAACGATCGATTGCTCGACAAGAAATATCTGATTGGCGAAAGCTATGGCGGGTATCGCGGGCCACTCATCACGCACTATCTGCAATCGACCCTCGGCGTCGCCATGAACGGCCTGGTGCTGGTGAGTCCCTATCTTAACCCGGAGCAGGGCGATCGCAACCTGTCGCCGATTCCGTGGCTCATCGACCTTCCATCGATAACCGCCGCACATCTCGAGTCTGAAGGCAAGCTGACTGATGCGGCCATGCAGCAGGTGATCGCGTATACACGCGGAGACTATGCCGAAGCCCTGCTCAAAGGTCGCAGCGACCCGGCTGCGAGCGACGCCATGATTGCGCATGTAACCGAAATGACCGGGCTCGATCCGAAGTTCGTGAAGTTTGCCGGCGGCCGCCTCGACATTCGGGCCTATCTCCGTGAAGTGCACCGGACCCAAGGATTAATCGGCAGCGTGTACGACTCGAACGTGACCGCACCCGATCCGTTCCCCTTCGCTCCGACACAGCAAACCGGCGATCCGATCCTGGAGAGCATCATTGCGCCTACGACCACGGCCATGGTCGACTTCATCACGCGAACGGTTGGATGGAAAACCGATGCGCGCTATGAGGCCCTTTCCTACGACGTCAACCGGCAATGGGACCGCAATGACGACCTGCGTCAGGGCGCCGTTCGCGACCTCCGCGAGTCGGTTGCCGCCGATCCCAAGCTACGCGTGTTGATCGTGCATGGATGGAACGACCTCTCCTGCCCGTTCATGGGATCGGTACTTAGCGTAGACCAGATGCCGATCATGGGCGATGCGAACCGCGTACAGATCCACGAGTTCCCCGGCGGCCACATGTTCTATACGCGAATGGTGAATCAGGACGCGCTGCATAAGCTGGCGGAGACCATGGTGGAGACGCATTGAAAGCAGAGTCCGGCTCGCAAACTTACTCGCAAAGGAGGAATATTCACTTGACACAAATTGACCAAGGGTTCGTAAGTTTGGGAGGCCGTCGCAGGGCCGCTTTGAATTAAGCGGCGACTAGCGTCCACTCGTTGTCTTTTATGCTGGTCACTATCTTCTTTGGCGGAAGAATAATCCTCTGCCAAGACATCATTCGCTCGTTAAGATCAGCCTGTAATTGACCGAGTAGAATGGGGTCCTTGCAAGCTAGGGTGTAAAAGAGACGAATGAGCTTGTCGGTACGTTCCGAGGCAGGAAGATGATCGTTTTCAATCCGTGACAATGTTTCTGGTTCTAGTGCGATTTGTTTCGCAAAATCAGATGCCTTTTGCCCAAGCCTCTTCCGCAAGAACTTTATTTCCGCCCCCCCGAGAGCGGAATCCTTCTCAATCAGATCCCGTGCAATGAGATTCATCAATTGCTTAAGGGCAGGAATGTCGGCAAGGTTTTCACCGCACTGGCAGCGGTAATACCTGATACCAACCAAAAACACGTTCGGCAGACCACAAGACTCAAAGTGGTAAGGTTCTTCCATTGTGGCGCGGAATTCCTGCCGTGTCTTTCGGTTACATTCATGCATTACAGCTTCTACTGTCGCCATCGAGTAATTACCTCAAACTCTCGTCGGAGAGTGTCTACCGCTATGATGATTAGTATCGGGTCGCCGCCGACACTTTTTGTGTCGAGGTAATATTTCCACTGCCAGAAGTCGGTGTCGAAACATGGGGGGCGGTCAAAGTTCCACGCATATTCCAAGCCGTGGATAACATCGTTCTCATCAAGACCGCGCTCAGGATGATCGTAGAGCGCGTGGAAAGTTTCCAGATTACTTGGATCAGCCGCGTCATCAATCGCCTCCAGGATCAGCTTCCTGAGTTCCTGTTCCGTAAGCGATGGTGGTTTAGTTCCTACCTCTTGAACCATATTGAAGCTGTCCTTGATATTATGTCAAGTTTATACTTCCAGCCGCCGTATGACCAAAGTCCGCAATTTGAGGTGACCGTCTGCGCGTCAGAGTGCGCTAGAACATCTCCAACTGTCAATTACACATGATCGGTGCAAGGCGGTGGCATTCCAGGCTGCTCGGCATTCCTCAATTAGGTACAGGAAGCACAGTAGGGCCACTGTATATTGCGATTTTCTATTGATACGCACTACGGGTGGGAGTACGTTAAGCATCCTTGATACATAAGGCATGGAGTTTGTCTGTGCGAGGGCGGAGAGTGACTTTGGAGTAAAGGTTTTAACCCGTGGGCATGTAGCTCAGCGGACTGTGGGTGAGGTTCTTTTCCGGTTCCAAGCCCCGACAGAGCGCCGATTTGTCATCTCGAACGCCTTTCTCGGGATCCATCACGAGTATCCCGTTCTCTTCACACAAGTAAGCGACCTGCTCAAGAAAATGCAACCGCCAGCTTCCAGCCCCGGTCATACCTTGCGAAATCGAAAGAACTTGGCAAGGAGGATTCAATGGAAGATATGGGGGGCATTGCGAACTTGGGCGTATTTCTGGTTCCCATCGTCTTCAGCATCGCGCTGTTTTCGTTTCTGGCCGTGGCGTCCTGGTCAGACGCTCGCCGCAAAGAGCGCGAGGCCTATTACACAGCCGACGCCCTGAAGAAGATCGCCGACAGCTCGGCCGAAGGGGCAAAGTCCGCCGTCGAGTATTTGCGCGAACAAAACAGCATGGCGGTCCGAAAAAAAGTCGAAGGCATGAAGCTCGGCGGATTGATTACCGCCGCCGTAGGCATCGGATTGATGATCTTTCTCCACGCGGTCGAACGCGAAGAACCCGCCTATCTCGTGGGCACGATCCCGCTGTTCATTGGGCTGGCGCTTATGATCTATGGCTTCGTCCTGGCCCCGAAATCATAGCCCGAAAATGGAGATGCGTCGGGCGAGAGACAACGAATCGAAAACAATTGCGGTTCGCAGATAACTCATTTGTTTATAATACTTTGGGAACTTACCCCTTTATAATCAATACTTTGCAAGGGACAAACCGACATTTTCATAAGTACATGATAATAAATGATTTAAACAGAAAACTCAACTCCTTATTCTTCAAAGACCTAGGGGAAATTAATAGCTAATCCCTTTATTTTCAAAGACCCTGTCAGGGGGTGTCGGTTACCATGCGGTAAACAGGCAAGCCAAAGTCTTCCGACCGACTTTTGCAAAGACATTCCATCCCGAAGGCGTCTTTTTCCGCCCACAATGCAGCCTTCGTTTTCCGCCTGCACTATAATGAACTAGTTGGCAGCCGGACCGGACGATCGCTGTCGCAAGGCAGAGGAAAGTCCGAACTCCGCGGAGCAGTGTGCCGGATAACGTCCGGGACGGCCGGTTCAAGCCGGTTGGACGGAAAGTGCCACAGAGAACATACCGCCCGAGCCGCAAGGCTCGGGTAAGGGTGAAAAGGTGCGGTAAGAGCGCACCGCCGCGCGAGTGATCGCGCGGGCAGGGCAAACCCCACACGGAGCAAGACCAAATAGGGAGGGAGCTCCGGAACACCGGAGCGCGTGCCGGCTCGGTGCGTTAGAACCTCCGGGTAGGTCGCTAGAGCCGGGCAGTAATGCGCGGCCCAGAGGAATGATCGTCCTGCCGCAAGGCAGACAGAATTCGGCTTACAGGTCCGGCTGCCAATAAGTTGTTTGTTTTTTGTTCTTTGCAAAAGCGAAACCTCAAGTTGTGACGCCAGTGTGACGCATCTTCACGCACTCGGTAGAAAAATTCACGATCTTCCCAGCGCCAACGAATGAAATGGCCGGACCATATCGATCCGGCCGCTCCCACCTGGAGAACAGATCGCCTTTAGCCGAGATGCTTTGGAAATTGCTTCCGCGCGACGCAGTTGATCACAGTACCAGAGTCTGTGACGACGATCTGAAGTTCATTCCCGTCCTGATCGATTACGAAAAAGGCATCAATGGTTAAGCCTCCACCGCTGACCGAATAAGTACCGGTGCAATCAGGGTTCACCTGGTAAGTGCCGGTTTCCACGCCCGGGGATACGCTGCCGTTCAGGCTCGACATTCCGCTAATCGTGAGGTTGCCTCTGCCATCGAAAGTGTCCACGTTGACACCTGCGAAGGGCCCGACGCCAACGATGGTTCCCGTGTCCTGATCTGAGTAAGTTCCTCTCAGGGTGGCGTTGGAGCAGCCCAACTCTGCGGCTTTCGCCAAAGGCCCTGAGATCAGAGTTAACGCGAACACCGTGACGACGGTCATAGCCTTTGCTGTATTGCTGAGTTTCATGGTTTCTCCTTTTCGTTTATTGAGTTTTTCCCGTTGCAGGAGGAGATCAGCCGAGAGCCGACTCTCCTTCCCTTGTTCTTCGGACCCGTTGGAGCATGGAGTTCAGGCAAATGAACGCAGTGCCATCAGCGGTCTTCGTTTGGTGTAGGCCTGGAGACTCCATCCATGCCCGCACCTGCGCCGGTGGCAGGTTCGAAACCACAGCGGCGTCATTCAGCGGGATCATCTCCGCTTCTGTGCCGCACTGTGTACACCAAGCCCGCAGCGACGCTCGCCCCCGAATAACAAGGAGCGAATCGGTTTCGATCATCATCCTGGTGCGCTTTGCCATTGATCCCGCCTTTGCGCATCCTTAGAACGGTTTCGGGGGATGCAGGAAGGAGCTTGCCGGAAGTGGCGCTGGGAAGTCCTTCGGAACACGATGATTATTTCTGATGATTTCTCGGCCTCTCGCTAAGTTAGAGAAATGATGGGATTTCGGTGTCGCGTGAGGAGCGGGTCGGGCGCCCGAGTCGCAGGCTAATCATGCTAGAATTCGTTACTGTCGCAAGACCGGGGTGTTTCCCCCAGACCCATTCTCCAGATTCAAAGGAAAAGCGGGAAGGTCTCAACCCACAGACCGCTCAGCAGGTAATGGACGCTCTGGTTTTGCCGGAGTTCCGGTACCAGCCGGAACGTGGTGCTTTCCCATGGCCGCAAGCGCAGACCCGAGGAACCGGCAGCTCTATCAGTTCGGGGTTTTCCGAGTTGATCCAGAGAAAGAACTGCTGCTGCGCGAGGACGAAAACGTCCCCGTTCCGCCCAAGGCGTTTCAGATCTTGTTGGTTCTGATCCGCAATAACAAACGGGTCGTCACCAAGGACGACCTGATGAAAACAATTTGGCCAGATACATTCGTCGAAGAAGCCAACCTTAGCCGGAACATCTTTCTCTTGCGCAAGGCGCTTGGCGAGAGTCCACAGGATCACCAGTACATCGTAACCGTCCCCGGACGCGGGTACCGGTTCGCGGAAGACGTGCAACTGGTGCCGGACCACGAACTCAATGTCGTTGTCGCAAGCCATTCCCGTGTCGAAGTGGAGGTAGAAGAGAACAGGCCTCGGCTACGGATCGCGGCCGCGGCAGTCCTGCTCGTCATGCTGGCCGCCGGGGCCTGGAAGCTGTTCGTCCATCGCGCGCCGGCGCTCACTGAAAAAGACACGGTCGTGCTCGCCGACTTCACGAATTCCACGGGCGATCCGGTCTTTGATGGCACCTTGCGCCAGGGTCTAGGTGTGCAATTAGAACAATCGCCGTTCTTGAGCCTGATCTCCGATGAACGCATCCAGCAGACTCTCCGCCTCATGGACAAGCCCGCCGACGCGCGCCTGACCCCGGACATCGCTCGGGAGATCTGCGAGCGCACGGGAAGCGCCGCCGCTTTGGAGGGCTCGATCGCAAGCCTCGGGACCGAATATGTTCTGGGCCTGAAAGCCGTCAACTGCCGCAGTGGCGAGACCCTCGACGAGGAGCAAGTGCAGGCAGCGCGAAAGGAAGACGTGCTTAACGCTTTAACCATGATCGCGAGCAACTTCCGTTCGCGTATCGGCGAATCATTGAGCACGATTCATGCGCACAACACTCCACTGGAACAAGCCACCACTTCTTCTCTGGACGCTCTTCAGAATTACACCGAGGGTCTTGCCATCATGGGCCAAGGTCATTTTCGGGCGGCGATACCGTTATTCGAGCGAGCCATTGCGATCGACCCGAACTTTGCTATGGCCTACTATCTTCGGGGCATCGCGTACGAACAGGCCGGTGACATGGAGCGCAGTGCCGAAGATGCGAAACGAGCTTTCAGCCTCGTCGATCGCGTATCCGAGACCGAGCGGACCGACATCACCGCGTACTATTACAGGTTTACCGGTGAACTGGACAAAGAGGTAGACGCTTGGCAGTTATCTGCCAGGAACTATCCCCGAAATTGGGGCCCCCACAACGAGTTGAGCCTTACCTACATCGACATGGGGCAATTTGAGAAGGGGCTGAAGGAAGCCGAGGAATCAGTTCGTCTGGAACCTCATGTGGAGCCGCCATGGCGCCGCCAACTGGACGCCTTAATGTGCCTCAATCGGCTGCCTGAAGCTGAACAGGTGGCAGCCAAGGTTCGGGAGTTGGGCATCGACGGCTCGAGAATTCACCAACGCTTTCTCGAGTTGGCGTATCTTCAGGACGATCAGTCGTCGATTTCCCGCGAAGTTCAGTGGTTTTCAGGCAAACCCGAGGAGTATCTCAGCTTCGGCCTGCAGGCGGCCTACCTAAACTTGCATGGGCAACGACGTGAGTCGGGCGAGGAATACAAGCGTGCGGCGGAAAGTGCAAGGAGGCAGGGACTTCGGTACGTTGCTGATGATTTCGAAGAAGCCGACGCGCGTGCCGACGCGTTGGCTGGTAATTGCCTAAGCGCACGCCGGCTCCGGCGTCCGGCTCTGGCGCTGGCAATCTGCGGCGAAATCGGCGAGGCAGAAAAGCTCGCCGGGAAAAATTCGAAGCTCTTTCCCAACGGAACAATTTGGAACGCGGTGCAGCTACCCGAGATTAAGGCTATGATCGCGCTCTGCCGAGATGAACCGGGCAAAAGCATCGAGGTGCTTGCATCCGCATCACCGTACGAGCGCGCCTATCCCGATGCGGTCTATGTGCGTGGGCTGGTTTATTTGCAGCTAGAGAGAGGCGCGGACGCGGCGGCCGAATTCCGGAAGATCGCGGATCATGAGGGCGCAAGTTGGGGAGCTACCTGGGTTCACCCTTATTGGGGACAGTACTATGCGCTGTCTTATCTGGGAATGGCTCGCGGCTACGCCCTTGCGGGGGACGGCACTCAAGCCAAGAATGCGTACCAAAAGTTCTTCGCGTTGTGGAGAACCGCCGACCCCGATCTTCCAGTCCTCAGACAAGCCAGGGCAGATTACGCGAAGCTGCGGTGAAAGAAGCCAGCGAACCCGAACGCGCAGAGATCCGCCATTCCTTCATAGCAGCTGAAAATACATTTTGCTGAGTGGTACTCGCCGAGCATCAAACCAAGCCGGTCCTAGTCCCAACGGTTACGGACAGAAAATCTCCGCAGCAGCAAATGCTTCGGGATTAAGCCGGTCAGCGCATCGTCGGTAGTCGCTCCTCGAGTCGATATTTCTGTGATTCGGCGCACTTGGCGGAAAACTCTAAGCGGGAGTTATACCCCACGCCTCCTGTTTCCCATCAGATCGCTACTTCAGATGTGACGCCGGTGTGACGCAAAACCTGCCATCATTGCCAAAGCTGACATCATTGACACTCCGCAGCGACTGATTTCAAATAAGTTGTCTGTTTGCAATGCAGTCCGGCGAATTCGGCTTACAGGTCCGGCTGCCACAAAATACCGCTATTTGGAAGCTCAGCGATCCCTGAACTGCCCCCTCAACCATCGATGGCGCGGAGAGTCTTGGTGCGCAAGGCCGAGGCAGGTTTGCACTCGGCGATTTGCGCAACTGTGAGATGCGCGGCTTCGCGAACGGGATGGTCTCTACAACCGCGCGATGATCGTCGTGCGAGAAACAAAGGGCTATTTCACCAATATGTCAGCGCCACCCTGTTTCTCCAGAACCTGGAGCCGGACCGAGTCGGAGTCGCGCTCGAGCAAAAGATGTATTCGGCAATCGCCGACTGACAGCCCGCGAATCCAGAGCTGTGGAATACCTTCAGGCAGGTAAGGGCGATTCAGTACTAAATGCCTTTCCCGAGTGTGAACGGAGATCCCCAGGCATGCCTCGAGCAGCATGAGAACCGCGCCTGCAGCCCAGGACTGCGGCGAGCAGGCCACCGGATATAGCACCGGGCCTTCGCCGCCACGACGGTTGACACCGCAGAACAGTTCCGGGAGACGGTTGAGATCGACTGTACTGCTCACATCGAGCAGGCCCATCAGAATGCGGCCGGCAAAATCGCGGAAGCCGTAGCGCGCCATACCGGCGGCAATCATCGCGTTGTCATGAGGCCAGACCGAACCATTGTGATACGAAAGCGGATTGTAGCGGGCTTCCTCGGAGCCGACGGTGCGCACGCCGAATCCGCTGAACATGTCGCGGCTCATCAAAGTGTGGGCGACGAGATGCGCTCTTTGCTTGCTGGCGATGCCGGAGAACATGCAGTGGCCGGGGTTCGAGGTGCGGACACGACAGGGCTTCTTGCGGCCATCCAGAGCCAGCGCATAGGTTGAGATTTCATCGCACCAGAACGCTTCTTCGAAGTGGCGCTGGATTTCCCCGGCTTGGTCTTCGAGAGTGGACTGTCGCTGTGTGTCGCCGAAGGCAGCGCAGATTCGGGCGCCCGCCATTTTAGCGGCGTAAACATATCCTTGCACTTCGCAAAGAGCGATGGGGGCTTCGGCCAGTGTACCATCGGCATGAAACACGGAGTCATTGGAATCCTTCCATCCCTGCTGAACCAGTCCTTTCCCGCCCTGGCGCGAATACTCGACGAACCCATCGCCATCGACGTCACCGTAACGATCAATCCATTCCAGGGCAAGATCGACGTGCGGCCAGAGCTTCTGAAGGAAGTCAATATCCCGAGTCTGGTCGAAATAAGCTCCGGCGAGCATGATAAAGAGCGGAGTGCTGTCGACGCTGCCATAGTAGCGGCCAAAGGGAACCTCGCCCAGATTAGCCATCTCGCCGCGCCGTGTTTCGTGCAGAATCTTTCCCGGCTGCGCCTCGTTCTCGGGGTCGACCTCTGTGGCCTGCGTAGAGGCTAAATATTCCAGTACTCCTTTCGCGATCCAGGGAGCGACCCAGAGCATCTGCAAGGCGGTGATGATTCCATCCCGTCCAAAGACGGTGCTGAACCAGGGCACACCTGCGTAGGGATAGTTGGTTTCAGGATTTCCAAGGGTCATCATCTCGACATCGGCGATGGAGCGCCTGATCCAGCGATTGAAGCGTTCATTCGAACTGGAGATCTTACAAATCGCGGCAGAGGACGCTTTCAGTTCGCTCTCGGCGGAGGCGAGGGCACGATGAAAGCCAGTTGTTGCCCTGGGCGATTTCGGATCGCAGACCACGGAGAGCTCAAACTTAGCCGACTGGCCGGGACCGAGTGAGGCTTCAAAACGCAGTTCGGAAGAGGCAATGCGCAGGGGTGCGGGTTGGCATTCGATGCGTGTCTGCCGGACGATATGGTCGAGGCCTTCATAGGTCATGGTGATCGAGTCATACCCGATTTGATCGTCAAGGCGGCGGCCTCTGTGCTCGCGGCGCGTGCCTCGGACTTCAAAAATGTCCGCAAAATCGGCGGCAAAGGCGACGCCGATGGGAATGTCGATTCGCTCCAGGCCGTAATTGCAAATCTCAAATTCCTCGTGGGAGACTCCCTGCCACAGAAAACGGGAGCGGGCGATATGGAGGGTGCCGCGCGGGATTACCACCTGTTGGTCTTTGCTGACATCGACATTGGCAAGGTCGGCAGTAAAGACAAAATTGTCGGACTTGATGGTTGAGCTGAGGAGCAAGGGCCGCGATTCCCAGAGCAGGAGCGCAAGTTCAGAGAGATGGCGCGTTCCGTGAAAAAAAATGCCCTGTTCGCCTAACCCAAGCGGTTCGATGTCGCCGTAACGATTAAAAACCGCGAAGCACTGGCCATATTTCAGGACGCGAACCCGGTCATCGGAAGGCGATGACCCTGCGGCTATGTAGTACTGCTGGGTGACTCCAGTTGCGTCCAATTGACATCTCCATCGTCAAGAACGATTGGTTTAGCAGCTTCCTTTGCGATCGCCCGCGACACCGGTATGTGCTTGAGGATCGAGTGCGCAGGACGGCGGGCGATGCGCTCATAGATCGTCATATAGTCTCGCGCCATGCGCCGGGAAGTGAAATGAGTTTCGAATCGGCGCCGGCACTGGTTGCGATCAATCGTCGAAATGTGGGCGAGGGCGTTGACGGCGTCGGCAAGGCTTTCGACCAAAAAGCCATTAACACCGTGCTCGACGACCTCCGGGACGGAGCCTTTGGGATAGGCAACAATCGGAACGCCACACGCCATGGCCTCAATCATCACAATGCCAAAAGGTTCGGCCCAGTTGATGGGAAAGAGCAGGGCCATGGCGTTGCCGAGAAATTGGTTTTTTGCATGATCGCCGATTTCGCCGACGAACTCAACGAGATCGGTATTCAGCAAAGGCTTGATCACTTCTACAAAGTAGTCTTTGTCGGCGCGATCGACCTTGGCGGCAATCCTCAGGGGAATGCCGGAACGCTTCGAGATCTCGATGGCGCGGTCCAGACCTTTTTCCGGCGAGACCCGGCCTAGAAACGCTAAATAGCCGCGATGCGCGCGATAGGGCGAGTAGTAATGTTCGGGCAGACCATGATGGACCGTTCCCTGCCAGTTAATCCATGGCAGAGGAGCGCGCTGGGAATCGGAGATCGAGACAACCGGCATCTCGGGAAATTGGCGGTAGAGAGGCACAAGATCGGGGATATCGAGGCGACCGTGAAGAGTTGTAATTTGCGGGAGTTTTTGGCGGCGGCTCAATGGAAAATGCAGGTAGTCGATGTGGAAGTGAATCAAATCAAATCTGTCCTTCTCGTGCTCACGCAAAACCTTCTCCATGAGATTCACATGGTGCGCCAGTTGATCGACACAATGGAAATGCAGACGGAGGGCTTGGGGGCAGACAGGAACCAGGCGAGCCGAAGTAAGAGAGTCTCCGCTAGCGAAGAGCGTTACGTCATGACCGGCGGCAACCAATTCTTCGGTCAACCAGGAGACGACGCGCTCGGTTCCCCCATAAAGCTTTGGAGGAACACTTTCATACAGCGGCGCCACCTGCGCAATTCTCATTGCATCCCCGTCAAAATTGAAATAGACACACCCATTGCTCGGGACGAGTGTTGCATCGTCGGTTGACACCGGAATAGGCGCCCTGAGTTAGTGTCTGCCCTTAGAAACTCTGCCCTGCCAACAAGATCAGCCTAACTTCGCCAATACGAGACGCACAATCAGGTGATCGCTGCATTGCTTATATGCGGAGACGCTGTATAGCCTGCTTGGGAGGGTTCATTAAATTTCCGAACCGCGGAAAGACGGATTTGATCGGTCGGACATCTAACGCTTTTGTCTCTCCTTCCGAGGGTTTGAGAACGAATTCGCGCTGGTTGCTATGCTGGAAAATGGCGCAGCCCACAACCATGCCGGGGGACAGATTGGCACTGATGAAGGAATCGGGCTGGTACAAAGACGCGATCATTTATCAGGTGCACGTACGCGCCTTCTTCGACAGCAATGGAGATGGTATCGGCGATTTTCAGGGGCTCGCGCAAAAACTGGACTATGTGCAGGAACTCGGAGTGGACGCGATCTGGCTTATGCCCTTCTTTCCTTCTCCGCTGCGGGACGATGGATATGACATCTCCGATTATCGATCCGTACACCCGAAATACGGAACGCTCGAAGACTTCAAATCGTTTCTCTCCATCGCGCATGACCGTGGCATTCGCGTGATTATCGAACTGGTCGCTAACCATACTTCCGATCAGCATCCATGGTTTCAGGAGTCGAGAAGTTCGTGGAGCAACCCCAAACGAGATTGGTACGTGTGGAGCGATACGGACACGAAGTACCGGGATACGCGCATCATTTTTCTCGACACCGAGATGTCGAATTGGGCATGGGACCCGATCTCCAAAGCGTATTACTGGCATCGTTTCTTCAGCCATCAGCCGGATTTGAACTTCGACAACCCGCTGGTACGGGAAGAGATGTGGCGGGTGATGAAATTCTGGCTGGAGATGGGAGTCGATGGCTTTCGATTGGACGCCGTTCCCTACCTGATCGAACGCGAAGGAACGAATTGCGAGAACCTGCCGGAGACGCACGACATTGTCCGCTGGCTGCGCAAAAAGGTGGATGAGGAATTTCCAGGCACGATGCTGCTAGCCGAAGCGAACCAGTGGCCGGCAGACTTGCGCCCGTATTTCGGGAACGACGATGAATTCAACATGGCGTTCAACTTCCCCTTGATGCCGCGAATGTTTATGGGATTGCGGCTGGAGGACCGAAAGCCGATCACAGAGATTCTCCAGCAGACGCCGGATATTCCTGCCACATGCCAGTGGGCTATTTTCCTGAGAAATCATGATGAGTTGACGCTCGAAATGGTGACCGACATCGAGCGGGATTACATGTATGACATCTATGCCACCGATAAATCGATGCGGCTGAATCTGGGCATTCGCCGCAGGCTGGCACCGCTGCTGGACAATGACCGGCGGCGAATCGAATTGATGAATGGCATGCTGATGTCGCTGCCGGGGACGCCCATCATCTATTACGGAGACGAGATTGGAATGGGCGACAACATTCATTTAGGCGACCGCAACGGCGTGCGAACTCCGATGCAATGGTCAGGCGGAGGCAACGGAGGTTTCTCAACCGCCGATCCGGAAAGTCTGTACTCGCCTCCGATTTCGAATCCGGTCTATGGATACCAGGCCGTCAATGTGCTGTCGCAGAAGCGATTTGAGCACTCGTTGCTTTCGTGGATGGAGCGCATCATCCGCGTGCGGCGATCGACGCCAGTGTTCGGCTCGGGATCGATTGAATTTTTGTATCCGGCGAATCATCGAGTTTTAGCGTATGTGCGGCAACTCGGCAAAGACACCGTGCTGGTGGTGAATAATCTGTCGAGTTCGGCGCAGGCTGTTGAACTGGACTTGAAGCGATACAAGGGAAATATCCTCATTGAGATGTTCGGCAGGAATATTTTCCCCCGAATTGGGGACTTGCCCTATTTGCTCACGATGGGGCCATATCAGTTCTACTGGTTCCGGCTGCGCCGGATTTGATTCCGATCGTCGATCGTGACGGCTGAGTGCCGCGAGGAACGCGGGCAACTTCGCCCGGAGGGTGAGTTGGCGGACGAGACGCTCTTAAACGATGAATTCCTTCGCCAGCTCATGAACGTCGGCGAGGTCGACATCGTCGTAGGACTCCCGACCTATAACAACGCCAGGACGGTTGAACCGGTGGTGCGCTCGATCCAGGCGGGAATTCTCAAGTGCTTTCCGCGGGAGCGCGTCGTCATCATCAATGCCGATGGCGACTCGCAGGATGGCACACGCGATCTGGTGCACAGCGTCTCGATCGACGACGTGTGGCGCGCGTCGAAAGTTTACGCCTTGCGCACGCTGCACGTGATCGGCACGCAGTACGGGCACAATCCAGAGCCGGGCGTGGCGCTGCGCACGATTCTCTCCGCGGCAGACCTGCTGCGCGCCCGCGCCTGCGTGGTTATTTCTCCGGAGTCGAGCACCATCGAAGCCGATTGGCTGCAACGGCTCGTTCGTCCCATCTACGATAACAACTTTGATCTGGTCTCGCCGATCTATCGAAGGCAGAAGTTCGCCGGTGTCCTGACGCGAAACCTGCTCTATCCCATGACGCGCGCCATCTATGGAAATGCAATTCGTGAACCGTATGCGCCGGAGTTCGCGATTTCAAGCCGGCTGGCCACGGACTTTTTGAGCAACGAAAACTGGGACGACGATGGAGCGCGCAATGGTGCGGAGATCTTCCTGACTGTAATGGCGATCACGGGAAAGTATCGAATCTGCCAGGCCTTTCTTGGGATGCGGCCGGCGCAAAACCGAGGCGCTCTCGATCTCGTCGAGGCCATGCGTCGAACGGTTGGCTCATTGTTCTTCTCTCTCGACGGCAATTTTCCCTACTGGAGTGGAATAACGGCCTGCCAACCGCTACAGACATTTGGGCCGGAATCGGAAGTAAGTGTCGAACCGGTGACGGTCGACCTTGCCCGTTTGCACGAAATGTTTGTGACGGGCATCGCCGAACTGGACGCGGTCTTCAGTTCTGTACTTTCAGAAGCCACGCTTTCGGATCTGAAGAAAATTGCCACGCTCAACCTTAACAGCTTCGCTTATCCGGACGACCTTTGGGCAAGGACTGTTTTCGATTTCGCTGCTTCATATCACAAGTCGGTTATCAGTCGCGACCACATCGTGCAAGCACTCGCGCCTGTCTATCGCGGCAGAGCGTTGGCATTCCTGCGGGAAAATCAGGACGCGTCGGCGGAAGACGTAGAGAAGAATGTCGAATCGTTGTGCGGCGAGTTCGAACGATTGAAGCCGTACCTGCTCGAGATGTGGGCGGACAGAAAGTGAGATGAATATGTGGGAGATCATCGTTAGCGAGCTGATGCAGGTATTACATGAACTCGAGAGCGGCGTTGCACACTATTTACCGCGCGTGGTTGTGCTCTTGGTGATTGCTGCGGCAGGATGGCTGATTGCCTATGCGGCAAAAGCGATAGTGCGAAGCATTCTGCAATGGACAACGTTCGCCAAACTCTCAGAGCACACTGGAGCCGCGCAGTTGCTGCATCAGGCAGCCCTGCCGTCGTCAACGGAACTCCTCAGCCGTTTCATCTTCTGGGTGGTTTGGGTAGGCTTTGTTTTGCTCGGAGTCAGCATTTTGGGAATTGTTGGGCTGGAGGAATACACGGCACGATTTTTCCTCTTCCTGCCACGATTGTTCGGAGCTCTGGTAATCCTGTTCTTCGGATTGCTGGCGGCGAGTTTCTTTTCGCGGGCGGCTCTACTGGCGGCGGTGAACGCTAATTTCAGGTCGTCTCGCCTAGCCAGCATTTCGGTGCGAGTCGTGATTATTGTTTTCGCACTCTCGATGGCCTTTGAAGTATTGGGGGTAGCGGAAAGAACCATTATGATTGCCTTCGGCACCGCGTTCGGCGCGATTATGCTGGGCCTGGCAATTGCATTCGGGTTAGGCGGCCAGCACTTGGCTCAGGAATTTCTTGAGGAAAGATTGGGCCGAGGAAATCGGGGACGACGAGAAGCAAAGGAAGATGAATTGTCGCCGCTGTGATTGGGCCGTAAACGACCGAGGAGTGAAAATTGCCGAACCGGCAGACCGAAACATCGCCCAATCACCAACGTTGCAGACTTAGCTCGACTTCTTTTTTGGCACCTTGGCGCCCTTTTTGCGAGCCTCCGAAAGTCCAATGGCGATGGCTTGCTTGCGGCTTTTCACCTTGCCGCCTTTGCCTGCTTTGCCGGACCGAAGCGTGCCGCTCTTCTCGCGGCGCATCGCGCTCTTGACCGCCTTGCCTGCGGCTTTGCCATATTTTCGTTTGCCCGACGTCTTTTTTGGTGCCATATTGTCATTCCCACCAATCGGAGAAATATTCGACTCGGCGCTAAGCGTGCTGATTCAGCAGATTCGCGCGTGCGCTTCGCATCCTGTCCCACACCGACCAGAACCGAGAAACAGACCGGGGCGCCGAGATCGGTTCGACGGCGAGTCTCACCAGTCGATCCAGGGCAGGACCCGCCAGAGGGCTGGTTCGTTCGTGCATTTGGATCCGGACGTCGGCCGCGCGATACAACAGTTCTGCAAATCCCACGCCCGCGGTCGAAGCCCCGAAATTGCGAAATACATCGAGGAAGATTGCCTGAATCAAGTCCTCGGCCTCCGCCACCGTATCCGTCGATCTTCGGCAGACCGAGTACACACTCGACTTATGCAATTCAAATAGCGCGGCAAACGCGCCGATGTGGCCTTCCCGGGCGAGCCGCATCAGTTCCGCTTCGGATGTCGAAAGATTCACCGCTCTGTCTTTCATAGATGAGACTCCTTTGCGTGGCGAACAAAGGATGGCCTTCTGTACCACGTAAAACGAAGAATATAGACTCGGGTGAACTTCCTCTATCCGGTCATCCCCGTACTCGCTGGGAATGGTTGCTGTAAATATCTACGCCGCCTTATGCGGGTTTGTACCCTCAAATTTGTGAATACGCCCGGAGAGCAGACGCTTTGCTTTCTCCAGTTCAGCCTTTCGGCTCGGCGCCAAACCACGGCCCGCGCGATTGATGAAGTAGGTGAGCATGCGCATCCCGGATGCAGGGCCTTTTGGAGACACGCGCTTCGATGCCAGCGACCGGGCAATGGTCGCGGCATCCTTTGTGAACAGGCCTTCGGGTGGATGGGTGGAATCTGTCTTAACCTTCGCAACCCACCGTCGTCGGGTCCCAGAGGCGTTCATTTTCCTTTTTGGCGGCACGGCAAACTCCTCGATGACCGGTCGTTCCTCAACCGATCCATACGATTCCTCAGGAAGAAAATCGTCAATGATGCTTGAAGTACTGCACGGCTCGCTCCTGCGCTTCCGCCGCGCTTCGCGTTTTGAAGGTGCCGAGATTGCGGCGCTTCCCGGTTTTTGCCGCTTTCTTCCGTGAATATAAGCGGTACTCGCCCGATTTCAGTTTTCGGATCATGAGTGCTCCTCTTCGCCCGCTGGCAAGTTCGACCTTTCGATGATGGAAGAATCTTTTCCGGATGTGAATCGGGTATTCGAGGTAGGCGCGAGTTACGCCAGGAACCAGGCCGCAGACGGGGCTGGCAGTGCGTCTTCGCGAATTGTCCGATCCTCCTCGATCGTACTGTAGAGCACGCGCCCCTCCGGTTTCTCAAGCGTCTCGTCTTCGGCACCAAGATTCGCCCGGAGCTTCAGCGCTCCACCTCCAGCCAAAGGCCAATCGACCTCCAGAACCGACGCCCCCAGGACCCTATACTGCGCCGCGCCCGGGACAACTCGTGCCGCCAATGGAACGATTATCTGGTTCCTCAGTTTTAGAAGCTGCCGATAGAAATTTAGCCAATCCGAATGCAGCTGCCGATCCAGAGAACTCCAATCCAGTTTCGAATGGAGGAAAGTACTGGCCGAATTGGGATCCGGAATATCGGGAGTTCCCTCGCGCATGAACTGAGGAAACTCGGCGCGGCGCCCTTCGCTCACCTTGTCCGCGAGGTCCGGACCGAAGTCGCAAAAAAACAGGAATGGAGTCGCCGCCCCAAATTCCTCTCCCATAAAAAGCAGCGGTGGCGACGGAGCGAGTAACAGAATGGCCAGCGCCGCTCGAATCCCATTCGGGTCAGCGATCTGGCTCAAGCGCTCGCCCAAGGCGCGATTGCCCACCTGATCGTGGTTCTGAAGGAAGTTCACAAAACTGGATAGAGGCAGGTCACGGCTCGTCTCGCCGCGCAGACCACCATTCCGATATTGCGACGTCAGGCCCTGATAGCTGAAGCCTTCAGCCAGGCAACGCCCCAGATGCTCGGCGGGACGCTGAGCATAGTCGGAGTAGTAGGCGGCTTTTTCTCCGGTCAGCAGAACGTGGAGCGCATGGTGGAAGTCGTCGTTCCATTGAGCATCGTAGGCGTGAGCATCGTAGGCGGGATGCGAGCCCGACTTTCGTACCCGATGTTCGTCGCGCAGATAGCGAGCGGCATTGTTGTCGTTTTCAAGGACGAGATGGACAAGCCGCTCGTCTCCAATTTTCTCGCGAACCGCAGCGCAAAGTTCTTCAAGTATATCTGGCCGGGAATCGTCTTTGATCGCATGAACCGCGTCGAGGCGCAGGCCATCGAAACGATATTCTTCCAGCCAGTAGAGCGCATTGTGAATGAAGTAGTCGCGCACGGCGCGGCTTGCCGGTCCGTCAAAATTGATCGCCTGCCCCCATGGCGTGTGATGGCGATCGGTGAAAAATTGTGGCGAGTAGACAGACAAATAATTTCCCTCCGGACCGAAGTGGTTATAAACCACATCGAGAAACACCATCAACTTCCTGGCGTGGGCCGTATCGATGAAATGTTTGAGGTCTTCCGGACGGCCGTAATTTGCCGTCGGCGCATAAGGAAGAACTCCGTCGTATCCCCAATTTCTCTGTCCGGGAAAGCTTGAGATCGGCATGAGTTCGACGGCCGTGATTCCCAGATCGACGAGGTAGTCGAGCTTCTTTTCCGCCGCGGAATATGTGCCTTCGGGGGTGAAGGCTCCGACATGAAGTTCATAAATGACGGCTTGCTGCCAGGGTCGGCCGCGCCAATTTTCGTTCTGCCATTGGTAGGCGCAAGGATCGATGATTTCGCTTGGCCCGTGAACTCCCGCAGGCTGAAAGCGGGAAGCAGGATCTGGAACTGCTTGTTTGCCGTCGATAGCAAATTGATAGCGAGCGCCCGAGCAAGCCGCGTCAGTCATGAGTTTGTACCAGCCATCCGGCGCGCCCAGCATTGGAAAGTCATGATGCGCCGACTCTTGCCGCGCAGATTCCCCGGCATCCCCGAACAGCCGCAGCGATACGAATTGCGCTTTCGGCGCCCAGAGCCGGAAACGAACGTTGCCGTCGTCGCGGACCTCCGCTCCGAAGGGCATCTCGTGTTTGCGTTTCATACTGCGGAAGAAAGTCGGCGATCTTCGGCGCGAATCTGGCTGCTAGAGCGCTCGACAAGGAGCACCAGAGATCGCGCCTGCAACGGATACGATGCTCCCCCTTCATAAAAAGCGTCCGGATGCCGTGTCGTTTGACAGGAACTGTCCACCAGCGCAATCCAGCCGGCTTTGGCGGCCGCGGGTGGCAAAGTAAACGGAATCTCTTCGTAGTGCGCATTCAGGAGCAGAAGAAAATTTTCGTCCCGAACATGCTGGCCGCGCTCATCCACTTCATCGACCGCTTCACCCGACAGAGAGACGCACAAACAGCGGGCAAATTGCTGGTTCCACTCTTCGTCCGTCATCTGCTGGCCGTCCGGTCGAAGCCATGCAATGTCGGTGACGCCGGCGCCTTTGATCTTGCGGCCCTGAAAAAAGTTTCTTCGGCGGAAGGCGGGGTGATCCTTGCGCAACGAAATCAGCCGCCTCACAAATCCTAGAAGTTCCGTATCCATCTGCGCCGGATCCCACGAAATCCAACTGATCTCGCTATCCTGGCAATACGCATTATTGTTGCCTTGCTGCGTGTGCCCGATCTCATCTCCGGCGAGAAGCATGGGAACTCCCTGCGACAACAATAGCGTCGCTAGAATATTCCGCTTCTGGCGGGCGCGGAGCCGATTGATTTCCGCATCGTCGGTTGGACCTTCGGCGCCGCAGTTCCAACTCCGGTTGTCGTCGGTACCATCGCGATTGTCTTCTCCGTTCGCTTCGTTGTGTTTGTGGTTGTAACTCACTAGATCCTGAAGCGTGAAGCCGTCATGCGCGGTCACAAAGTTAATGCTCGCATAAGGCTTGCGCCCGCTGCGCGCGTAGAGATCGCTGGAACCGGTGATGCGATACGCCAGCTCGCCAATCACGCCGCCATCGCCTTTCCAGTAAGAGCGAAGCGCGTCGCGGTATTTGTCGTTCCACTCGGCCCAGCCCACCGGAAACTTACCGACCTGATATCCTCCCTCGCCCAGGTCCCATGGCTCGGCGATAAGCTTGACCTGCGACAGCACCGGATCCTGGTGAATGATGTCGAGGAATGCTCCGAGCCGATCGACTTCGTGGAGTTCACGCGCCAGCGTAGCCGCAAGATCGAAGCGGAAACCGTCCACATGCATCTCCAAAACCCAATAGCGCAAGCTATCCATAATCAGCTGCAAAACGCGCGGATGGCGCATGTTCAGCGTATTGCCGGTGCCAGTAAAGTCGAGATAGTAACGAGGATTATCCGGCACCAGCCGGTAATAGGCGGCGTTGTCAATACCCCGGAATGAGAGCGTAGGTCCGAGTTGATTGCCTTCCGCCGTGTGGTTGTAAACGACATCGAGAATGACTTCGATCCCCGCGGAGTGCAGAACCTTGACCATGGTTTTGAATTCGTTGATATGGCCCGTCGCGCAGTAGCGCGGCTCCGGCGCAAAGAATCCAATCGAGTTATAACCCCAGTAGTTACGCAAGCCTCGCTCTGTAAGTTGCCGGTCGTCGACGAATGTATGTACTGGCAGCAGCTCGACCGCAGTCACCCCAAGCCGCATAAAGTAATCGACGATAGGTGCAGTCGCAAGCGCGGCATAAGTGCCCCGCAGATGTCCGGGAACCTCAGGATGGCAAAACGTGAATCCCTTCACGTGTGTTTCGTAGATGATAGTGCGGTGCCACGGCGTCTTCGGCGCGCGATCCGAGCCCCACGTAAATGCCGGATCGATCACTACAGCTTTCAGCATTCCGGGAGCGCTGTCGCGCCGGTCAAATGATAAGTCTACATTGCGGTGGCCGATCCGATAGCCAAAGTGCGCATCGTGCCATCGGATGCCGTTCTGAATTTGCTTGGCATACGGATCGAGAAGCAGTTTGTGCCGGTTGAAACGCAGGCCCTTCGCCGGATCGTACGGCCCATGAACGCGGTAACCATAGCGCAAACCCGGTCGCGCCTCCGGCAAGTAACAGTGCCAGACCTGGTCAGTCTGCTCGGTAAGAGCGATACGATGAATTTCACGCCGGCCCGTGTCGTCGAACAGGCACAGCTCAACCTTCTCCGCCTGCTCGGAAAAGATGGCAAAATTCACCCCCTCTCCGTCCCATGTCGCGCCAAGGGGATATGGTTTGCCGGGCCAGATGATCAGTGCCATCTTCTCTCCGTCGAATTCAAGAATTAAGTGTATTGGACCACGATAAGACGCTGCCAACCAATGATTTCGAACAAAGAGGAGCGACACAATACAGGAGTCTCCCAATACCACTCGGGTCGCAGTCGGTACAAGTGTCTCGAAACCCACTTACCTCCCAACTTGCCGGCGGGAAACCTTTGCCCGGCACGGAATTTAGCTAGCTTTCATAACAGAATAATCATGCCGTGCTCTCATCCCTCCGCATCTTATGCGTGCAGTGGTATGACATGAGTGGGTGTGATATGAGTGACGAATCTGTGGCACTTCCTTCCTTCGCTACCAATCGCGTAGCCCAAGCAGATAACTGCTTTACCATCAATCGCGCGCTGGCCAGGCTCACCCGTCACAGAGCCCATACTTCTGCGCTCGTCGCTGCTCTCTGTGTCTTAACGATTGCATGTGCCACGACTCCGAAGCGTGCAACCGCCAACCTCATCGTTCCCGGCCGCTGCATGAAGATGACCGCCGAAAGCTTTACCAAACCCTGCGCCCAGCGCGCCGATGGAAAACTTATTTGCGACGGTGTCGTGGTAACTGCCACTTGCGTGGAAGTAGCCAAGAACTAGAACGGCTCATGGAAGCGCCGACCCCCGCAACCGCTGCGTCGATCGTCTCCCGAATGCGACGCCAGGAGGTGCGTCATCCACGCCCCTCGCCTACAAGATGTGCTGTATTCCTTTCCCTTCCACGCGCGTGGGATAACCCTAAAGGGCTGGCAACGCACCGACAAACCAGAACCATCGCAAGCCCCGAGGCTCAACAAATCGGGCAACTAGCTTCCTCATGAGCTCCTCCTCCATTCCGACCGCAACCTACCGCCTGCAATTGAATCGTGACTTCACCTTCCGAGACGCGGCGGAACTCGTTCCCTATCTCGCGGCGCTCGGAATCAGCCACTGTTATTCCTCGCCATACTTGAAGGCCCGGCCCGGAAGCATGCATGGTTACGACATCGTCGATCACAACAGCTTGAATCCGGAAATCGGATCGCCGGAAGACTACGAGCGTTTCGTCCGCCAGTTGAGCCGCCACGGAATGGGACAGATCCTCGACATCGTTCCCAACCACATGGGCGTAATGGGCAGCGACAATGCGTGGTGGCTGGACGTGCTCGAAAATGGCGAGGCTTCCGAGTTTGCCGAGTTTTTCGATATCGAGTGGAATCCCATCAAGGACGAGTTGCGCGGCAAGGTTCTAATTCCCATTCTCGAAGATCAATATGGCAACGTGCTGGAGCGCGGGGAACTGAAGCTTGCCTTCGATGTCGAGCGTGGCGAATTCAGCGTCGTTTATTTCCAGCATCGCTTTCCGATTGATCCGAGCGAGTATCCGCGGGTCCTTAATGCCCATCTCGAGCGCCTCCAGCGAACGATTGGCGATCGCCCCGACAATTTCCAGGAGTTACAAAGCATAGCCACAGCTTTCAATCATCTTCCCAAGCGCAGCGGCATTTTGGCGCCGGAAAAACGCGCCGAGCGCAAGCAGGAAAAAGAAGTTCAGAAGCGCCGCCTCGCCGCTTTGTGCGCCCGTTCCCGCGACGTACGGGAATTTCTGCTCTCCAATGTCGAAGCGCTCAACGGAGATCCCAAGCTTCCGCAAAGTTTCGAGGAGTTGCATGAACTGATCAAAGCGCAGGCCTTTCGCCTGGCGCAATGGCGGGTAGCGGCGGACGACATCAACTACCGCCGCTTTTTCGATGTCAACGATCTCGCGGCTCTGCGGATGGAAAATTCCGAAGTGTTCAATAAGACGCATTGCCTGATACTGGCGTTGGTGACGCAAGGTAAGGTCAACGGTTTGCGGATCGATCATCCGGATGGACTTTTCGATCCTCTAAGGTACTTGCACCAACTGCGCGATGAATTCGCGGCCAGAATCGAAACCGGAGAGGTCGACACCGGGAGAGTCGAGCCAGAGAAAATCGATGCTGGGAATAGCGGGCTCGCCCCACCCTTCCCGCAGCCCTACGTGGTCGTCGAAAAAATCCTCACCGGCAATGAGAGCCTGCGGAAAGACTGGCCGGTGCAGGGAACAACCGGCTACGAGGCCGCTAACCTCATCAATGGGCTCTTTGTGGACACGTCGGCCGCTTCGAAAATGGAGCGTATATACCGCGCCTTTACCGGCCGTCGCGACGAATATGCCGATCTCGTTTATACGTGCAAGAAACTAATCTTAAAGGTTGCACTCGCCAGCGAACTCAGCGTGCTGGCGAATCTATTGAGTCGAATTGCGCTTTCGAACCGGCACACTTGCGACTTCACGCTTAACGCATTGCGCAGCGCCCTTTCAGAGATCATCGCGAGCTTCCCTGTCTATCGCACCTACGTGAGCGAGGGCGATGTGTCCGAGGACGACCGCCAGTTAGTGCGACGTGCCGTTGCCGGCGGCAAGCGGCGCAGCAATGCCGCCGATCTCAGTGTATTCGATTTCATCCAGCGCGTTCTTCTGCTCGATGTTAACGGCTCGCAATCGGGATGCTACAAACGGTCCGTTACGCGGTTCGCGATGAAATTCCAGCAACTGACCGCGGCCGTCATGGCCAAGGGCCTGGAGGACACTGCCTTCTATCGCTACAACCGTCTTGTCTCCCTGAACGAAGTTGGCGGAAATCCGGCAAAGTTCGGTACTACCATCGACGAATTCCACTCCGCAAACAAATCTCGCAATGAGCATTGGCCGCATTCGATGCTCGCGCTTTCGACGCACGACTCCAAGCGTTCCGAAGATGTGCGCGCGCGCATCAATGTGCTATCCGAGATTCCTGGTCTCTGGCGGCTGCACTTGCGCAAATGGCGGGAATGGAATCGAAGCCGGAAGTTCATGGTTGACGGCAAGGTCGCACCAACGCGCAACGACGACTATCTCCTGTATCAAACTCTTCTCGGAACCTGGCCATTCGAGCAACTCGACGACGCTGGCTGGAAGGTGTACTGCCAGAGAATCGAAGAGTACATGTTAAAGGCCGTGCGGGAGGCGAAAGAGGCGACGAGTTGGGCCAACCAGAATTCAGAGTATGAGAACGCCCTTGTCACTTTCACCCGCGCGATTCTGGATCGGCGGCCCGCCAACCGATTCCTTGCCGACTTCGCCGAGTTCCAGCAAAGAATCGCCCATGTCGGGATGTTCAACAGCTTGTCGCAAGCGCTTATTAAGATGACCATGCCCGGTGTGCCGGATCTTTATCAGGGCAACGAAATGTGGGACTTTAGCCTCGTCGATCCCGATAACCGCCGTCCTGTGAACTACCAACTGCGGCAGCAAGCTCTCGAGAAAATGCCCGGTCTCCGTACCTCCCGTGACGCAAAGTCAGGAGGACAGGATTTGCCGGGGTATGTCCGCGGATTGCTCTCCAACCTGGAGGACGGCCGCGTCAAGCTGTATATGACACAGCGCTCTCTGGAAGTCCGGCGCGGCGACACGGCTCTCTTTCAACTCGGGAAGTATCTGCCGCTCAACGTTCGCGGCGAGAAAGCGGCTCACGTTTGCGCATTTGCCCGCGAATACAAAGGCCGGCTTGCCATTTTGGCAGTGCCCAGACTCTGTGCCACTCTTCTTGGAGACCGCCTGCGCAGCCCATGCGATGAATCGTTGTGGGGCGATACCGAAGTCGCGCTTCCCGTCACGTCCGCAACCTGCGTCCACAACGTCTTCACGGGCGAATGTATTTCGTTGGGCGGCGAAGCAGGCAACCGGAAGCTATCGCTCGCAAGGATGTTGCGGGACTTTCCGGTTGGGCTCTTTCTGAGTCAAAGACTACCAGTCTGACTTTGGTCGAATTGCTTCGTTGTCAAGGCTCCCCAAAGCAGTCCGTGGTGCACTTGCACCAAAACCCCAGCGCCTCCGCGACCCCAATTGCGACTGCCAGTCGCTAACTCCAGTTTCAAGATTTGGCAAGAAACGCGATTTGGTGCGAACATGTTATGCGGAATTGGGTGGTGGGGAATTCTTTCTTGACATTAGACGAAGGACACGATACGAATGCTATCCTTCGGCGTGGGGATCGCGACCGGCTCAAGCGTGAGCCTGGGCGGGACTTTTTCTGAGCGGCTTGCAAGCCAGTCGTTTTGAGTTTCCAGTGGGGCGGAACAAAACGAAAGCAAAATGGCGGTGTGGGGTTCATGGGACATACAACTTCTTTCCGGGAAATGGCAAGTTTGCTGCGTGATTACGCGGAACTGACCAAAGCGCGCATTACAACTCTGATCGTGCTCACCGCCTGGTGCGGATACTTCTTTGGTGCGCATCGCGCCGGGGTGTCCTCATGGACACTCGGGCTGTTCCATGCGCTCCTCGGAATTGCATTGGTTTCTAGCGGAACGGCCGCTCTGAATGAAGTTATCGAGTCGGATGTCGACGCTCGTATGCGGCGCACGGCTACGCGGCCGCTCCCTTCCGGCCGCATGTCGCGTGCCCACGCGGTCACAGTCGGGCTGGCTCTTACGCTCGGCGGTTCGGTCTATCTTGCGCTTTCCACCAATCTGCTGACGGGATTGCTGGTGTTTCTGACCGCCGTCGTGTATCTCGCCGCCTATACTCCACTGAAAAAAGTTTCACCGATCTGCACGTTTGTCGGCGCGTTCCCTGGTGCGATGCCAGTCGCCTTGGGCTGGACAGCTGTCCGCGGGCGAATTGAAATTGAGACGGTAATTCTGTTTGCCATCATGTTCGTCTGGCAATTCCCGCACTTCCTGTCGATCGCGTGGCTCTACCGCGAGGACTATGCGCAGGGCGAGATTCGCATGTTGCCGGTTGTCGAGTCGAATGGGAAATCGACGGTCTGGCGCATTCTGGCTTACTCTGCCGCGCTGATTCCGGTCAGCGTGTTACCAGTCGCCTTGGGGATGGCTGGCCGCGTCTATTTGGTCGGCGCGGTTTTGATGGGGGCGATGTTGTTCCGCTACTCGATGGGAATGGCAATGCCGCAACTGCCTGCAACAGCCGCAGCCTCCAAAGGCCCGGCGCGGCGTTTGCTGCGCGCGACCATCTTCTATTTGCCCGCTCTGTTCGCGCTCATGATGGTGAACGCGGGAAGGTAATTGCTCTCGATAAGCGCCCAAGCTAACTAAGCCAGTTCCAGCTCAATCTTCTTTGCCGCCGCGTCGAGTTTTGCGATCTTAAACTCCCGCACTTGCCCGGAATGCAAGTCCTGCGTTTTCGCCTCGCTCGCCGGAGATCCGCTTTTCCATCGCGCCTGCAACATCGAACCGAGCGAGGAAAGGTCGGGCTTCAGGGAGGATTGGCTCCCCTGCGCTCCGTCTTCCTTCTTCGACGGCCGGTCACTTCCTGCCCACGAAATCCGGCATTGAGCTTGTATGCCTTGGCCCAGTTCTACCCTGGCGCGATCATCAGAAATTTCAATGATGCGGCCCGTGACCTTGTCGCCTTCCTTGTGTTCTTCGAGATATTCGTCGAGTCCCGTCGGAACAAGCTGCTTCATGCTGAGGCGAATGATGCGCTTCTCCGGATCGATGGCCAGCACCTGCGCCTGCACGATCTGCCCCGACTTCAGGACATCTTGCGGATGATTGATCCGCTTTTCGGCGCTGATTTCACTGACGTGAATCATGCCCTCGATCCCTTCCGTGAGTTGGACAAATGCGCCGAATTTCGTGATGTTCGTCACGGGCCCCTCAATCACCGTTCCCGGAGCAAATTTTTCTGTCGCTCCAACCCATGGATCGCCGAGCGCCTGCTTCAGACCAAGCGACATGCGCCGCTCGTCAAACTTGATTCCAAGGATCACGGCTTCCACGCTCTCGCCTACTTTCACCAGGTCGCTGGGATGCCGAACTTTCTTGCCCCACGACATTTCCGAAATGTGAATCAGGCCTTCGACTCCGGGCTCAACCTCGACGAAGGCCCCAAAATCGGCCACTCGCGTGATCGAGCCACGAACCCGGTCGCCAGCTTTATATTTCTCCGCGACCGAATCCCACGGATGCGCCTGTAGCTGTTTGATGCTGATCGCAATCCGCTTTTTCTCCGGCTCGATGCGGATGATCTTCGCGTCGATACGCTGCCCTTCAGAGAGCACGTCAGACGGCTTGTTCACGCGATGCCAGGAAATCTCGGCGACGTGGAGCAGCGCGTCGGCTCCGCCGATGTCGACGAACGCGCCGTAATCGGTCAGGCTGCGAACCTCGCCGCGCACGAGATCGCCTTCTTTCAGTTCCTCGAAACGGCGCTGCTTCGAAGCCAATTCCTCGTCTTCGGCAATCACCCGCCGATCGACGACTACATCTTCATCGTCCACATCGAGCTTGATAATGCGGCAGCGGATCTCCTGTTCGACCAGTTTCTCCAACTCGGCGGCGTCGCGTGTTCCGCTGCGCGAAGCGGGCATGAAGGCGCGCACTCCAACATCGACGCTCACTCCGCCTTTGATCACGCCTGTAACGGTGCCGACAATCGTTGCCTTCTCGTCGAAGGCCTTTTTCAGAGATTCCCAATCCGTAACGCGCGCAACCTTGCCGCGCGTGAGTTCGTAGTAGCCTTCGGGATCGCGTCCCTTGATGGTGACGTTGACCTTGTCGCCAGCCTTGATCGGCGCGCCATGCATTTCCGCGATGGGCAGAAGTCCTTCGCTCTTGAAGCCAACGTCGAGAATGACCGCATCGGCGTTTACCGCGACGACGGTTGCTTCACGGCTCTGATTCCCGGGTTCGGGCTTGCGCGCGTGCGCCTTCTCATAGGCGGAGAAGATGTCGCCGAAGGACTCTTCCGGTTCGGCGACGGGAACCGATTCGGTGACTTCTTCGGAGGCTGGATTTGCTGGCTCTAGGTTTTTTGTGTCTGACATGGCTGATTGGGCACTGCGTTCGCAATCTATGCGGTAGTCGCTCTCTAGGATATCATCGCCACTTTCACCATTCGTGGCTCGCCAATTCTTCGCCATTCACTTCTGCGCTGCGCGCTTCGCTGGTTGTAGACTAAACAACGTTTCTCCCGTCAAACCAACGGCGTAGTCTAGTCGTGTTTCGTAGCTATGGAGGCTTATTGATGTGGACCAAATCTGCTGTCCTGATTCTCCTGGTGTCATCGTTGATTGCGGCAAGTGCTGCGCAGACCGGCGCTGCGGCAGGCGCTGCTCGGCCGAAAGACAAAGACATTGATATTTCCTACACACGTTTCGTCCTCGACAACGGTCTGACCGTGATCGTCCATGAAGACCACAAGGCTCCGATCGTGGCGGTCAACATGTGGTATCACGTCGGGTCGAAGAACGAGAAACCGGGAAAGACTGGCTTTGCCCACCTTTTCGAACACCTCATGTTTGGGGGCAGTGAACACTCGTCTGGACGATACATCGACACGATGGAGAAGATTGGCGCGACCGACTTGAACGGAACGACCAATAACGACCGCACCAATTACTTCGAGGACGTTCCAACTTCGGCGGTCGATCTGACGTTGTGGATGGAATCGGATCGCATGGGACATTTACTGGGCGCGTTTGACGAGAAGACGCTGACCTTGCAGCGCGGCGTGGTGCAGAACGAGAAGCGGCAAGGCGAGAATCAGCCTTATGGCGTGACTTGGCAACTGATTACGCAGAACACTTATCCAGCTGGACACCCATATTCATGGACTGTGATTGGCGACATGGCTGATCTCGACGCAGCCTCGATGAACGATGTGAAGGAGTGGTTCAAGACTTATTACGGACCGTCGAATGTGGTGATGGTGATCGCGGGCGATATCGACGTGAAGACGGCGCGCGAGAAGGCGGAGAAATACTTCGGCGATATTCCCGCGGGTCCTCCTGTCGCGCATCAGGAAGTGTGGATCGCGAAGATGACGGGAACGCATCGGCAGGTTGTGCAGGATCGCGTTCCGCAGGCGCGGATTTACAAGGTGTGGAACGTTCCAGAATTTGGCAACGCCGACACAGATTATCTGGACATGGTTGCGGATTGCCTCAGCGAAGGCAAATCATCGCGCTTCTACAAGCGGCTGGTGTATCAGGACCAGCTTGCAACCGACGCTGTGGCATTCACGGATGAACGCGAGATCGGAAGCCAATTCTACGTTCAAGCGACAGTGAGAGCAGGCGAGAGCACGGCGAAGGTGGAGAAGGAACTCGACGAAGAGCTGGCGCGATTCCTCAAGAACGGTCCAACCCCGGAAGAGTTGCAGCGGGTGAAGGCGCAGGAGGAATCGCAATTTCTGCGCGGCATCGAGCGTATCGGCGGATTTGGAGGAGCGTCGGATCAGCTCGCAATCAGCGAGGTATTTCGCGGCAGTCCTGACGCTTACAAGATTTCGCTTAAGCGCGTGCGCGAAGCTACTGCGGAGGATCTGAAAGCCGCGGCGAATCGCTGGCTTTCGGATGGCGTTTATATTCTGGAGGTCGATCCATTTCCCGACTACAAGACGGCTTCGACTGGAGCGGATCGCAGTTCGCCTCCAGTTCCCGGAACTCCGCCTGAACTGAAGCTGCCGAAACTGCAGCGCGCAACGCTCTCGAACGGATTGAAGGTCGTTCTCGCGGAACGGCATGAAACTCCGATCGTGGATTTCAGGCTAGTCAGCGACGCTGGATTCGCATCGGATTCGATGTCCGCTGCGGGAACTGCCAATCTCGCCATGAAGGTGCTGATGGATGGAACGCGCGCGCGCAACGCGCTGCAAATCAGCGACGAGGAAGAGAGTCTGGGCGCGGAACTCGGAGCTGGCTCGAATCTCGATCTGTCGTTCATATCGCTTTCAGCGCTGAGCGCAAAGCTCGATCCGTCGCTGAATCTGTTCGCGGACGTTGCGTTGAATCCTTCGTTTCCCGACGCTGAGGTCAAGCGCGAGCAGAAGTTGGTGTTGTCGGCGATCGAACGCGAGGAGAATACTCCGCAGTTGATGGCTTACAGAGTGATGCCTGCGTTGCTGTATGGAGCGAATCATCCCTACGGAAATCCATTCACTGGTTCGGGAACGAGAGCGAGCGTTGCGAAAATGACTCGCGCAGACCTCGTGAAATTCCATGACACCTGGTTCCGTCCGAATAATTCGACGATGATCATTGTCGGCGACACGACGATGGAACAGATCAAGCCGAAACTGGAGAAGCTTTTTGCGGGATGGAAGAGCGGCGAAGTGCCGAAGAAGAATGTAAAAAACGTTGCGATGGCATCGAAGTCGCAGGTTTATCTGATCGATAAACCGGGGGCGTTGCAATCGGTGATCGTAGCGGGAATTGTTGCGCCACCGCGAGCGAATGCGAATGAAATTGCGATCGAAGCGGCGAACGACGCTCTGGGCGGGACGTTTGGCGCGCGCATCAACATGAATTTACGCGAGGACAAACACTGGTCTTATGGAACACGGTCGGTGCTGCGCGATGCGCGTTCGCAGCGACCGTATGTCTCGATCGCTCCGGTGCAGACTGACAAGACGAAAGAGTCGCTGGAAGAGATGAACAAGGAGTTTCGCGGCATTGTCGGCGATCATCCGATCGGCGAGGCGGAACTGAAAAAAATTCAGGCGAATGAGACGCTCAAACTTCCGGGCTCGCGTGAAACGCTGGAAGAGCTGGGCCAGGGAGTGCAGGACATCGTGCAATTTGGATTGCCCGATGACTACTACGAAACCTACGGCTCGAAGGTGAATGCGCTGCAATTGAGCGATGTGAACGGCGCCATAAAGGAGATCGTTCATCCCGATAATTTGATCTGGGTGATAGTCGGGGACCGGGCCAAGATTGAATCGGGAGTGAAGGAGCTGAATCTTGGGGAATTTCATTTGATGACTGCCGACGGGAAGGTGATGTAGCGCGACCATTTGGACTAGGGTAGCAGCGGCGAAAAGGGTGGAGCCAAAACTCCGCCCTTTCTGTCTTGAGCTTGGTCTCGGTCTTAAGCAGTTACCGCTTCCGGTTCCGTCTTTCCCGCCAGAAGTTGGCGCAACACGTAGTGCAGGATGCCGCCGTTAGCGTAGTAGAGGGCCTCCTGCGGCGTATCGATGCGGACTGTGGCCTGAAATTCTTTTGTCTTGCCGTCGGTGCTTTTTGCGCGCACTGTGATTTTTTGGCCGGATGAAAATTTCTCGACCACTTGTCGGATGCCTTTGATTTCGAAAATTTCTTCGCCGGTCAGCTTGAGCGATTCGGCGTTTTCTCCGGGCAGGAATTGCAGCGGGAGAATGCCCATGCCTACCAAATTCGAGCGGTGAATGCGCTCGTAGCTTTCGGCGATGACGGCGCGGACTCCAAGCAAACGCGGGCCTTTGGCTGCCCAATCACGCGAGGAACCGGACCCGTATTCTTTGCCTGCCAGGATCACTAGCGGAATTTTCTCGGCGTGATATTTCTCGGAGGCATAGAAGATAGACATTTCGGTTCCGTCGGGCAGGTGGCGGGTGAATCCGCCTTCGGTGTTCACCATTTTGTTGCGCAGGCGGACGTTGGCGAAGGTTCCGCGGACCATGACTTCGTGATTGCCGCGGCGCGACCCGTAGGAGTTGAAGTCAGCGGGCTGGACGCCGTGTGCGATCAGATACTTCCCAGCGGGACCGTCTTTTTTGATGGAGCCGGCGGGCGAGATGTGATCGGTGGTGACGCTATCGCCGAGCACGGCGAGCACGCGCGCGCCCTGAATGTCTTCGACGCCGGAGGGCTGGATCTTCATGCCGTCGAAATATGGGGCTTGGCGGATGTAGGTGGAATCTTTTTCCCAGGCGTAGGTTTCGCCCTTGGGAACGGGGAGGCCACGCCAGCGCTCGTCTCCGGCGTAGACCTCAGCATAGCTCTTGCGGAACATGTGCGAGGTGATGGAACTGGCTACAGCGGCTTCGATCTCCTGCTGCGTGGGCCAGATGTCGGCGAGGTAGATGTGCTCGTCGTGCTTGCCTTTGCCGATGGGCTCTTTGCGGAGGTCGATGTCGATGCGTCCGGCGAGCGCGAAGGCTACGACCAGCGGCGGGGACATCAGATAGTTGGCGCGGACTTCGGAGTTGATGCGCCCTTCGAAGTTGCGATTGCCCGAGAGGACAGAGGCGACTACCAGATTTTTTTCTTCGATGGCTGCCGAGACTTCGGCAGGCAGCGGGCCGGAGTTGCCGATGCAGGTGGTGCAGCCATAGCCGACGAGATGGAACTTGAGTTTCTCGAGATAGGGCATGAGGCCAGCTTCTTCGAGATAATCTTTGACGACTTTCGAGCCGGGAGCGAGCGAGGTCTTGACCCAGGGCGGCATGTGAAGGCCTTTTTCGACCGCTTTTTTCGCGAGCAATGCGGCGGCGATCAGGACGGAGGGATTCGAGGTGTTGGTGCACGAGGTGATGGCGGCGATGACTACGCTGCCATGCTTGAGGGACTTGGCCGAGTTGGCGGGAACGTGCTCGACCACGTTGGGATCTTCGACGCCGACAGCGGCGGGATTGCCGCCTTCCTGCTCCCAGCGCTTGACGTTTACTGCCGTCGCTACGGACGCAGCCGCCGAGGCGACAGTGGTCTTTGGCGGCTTGATGAGCGATGGCAGTGCAGTCGTGAAAGATTCGCCTGCCTTGGAGAGAACGACGCGATCCTGCGGACGCTTGGGGCCGGCGAGGCTGGGCTCGACGGTGGAAAGATCGAGGCTGAGGTGCTCGGAATATTCGGCCGAGGGCGTGTTCGCATCGTGGAAAAGGCCTTGCTCGCGGGCATAGGCCTCGACAAGTTCGATTTGATCTTCATTACGGCCTGTGAGTTTGAGATAGCGCAGAGTTTCCTTGTCGATGGGAAAGATGCCGCAGGTGGCGCCGTATTCGGGCGCCATGTTGGCGATAGTGGCGCGATCGGCGAGCGGCAAGTCTTGCAGGCCGGGGCCGTAGTATTCGACGAACTTGCCGACCACTCCGTGCTTGCGCAGCATTTCGGTGATGGTGAGAACGAGGTCGGTGGCGGTTGCGCCTTCGCGCAGGCGTCCGGTAAGTTTTACGCCGACTACCAGCGGAATGAGCATGGAAACCGGCTGGCCGAGCATGGCGGCTTCGGCTTCGATGCCGCCGACGCCCCAGCCTAGAACACCGAGGCCGTTGATCATGGTGGTGTGCGAGTCGGTGCCGACCAGCGTGTCGGGATAGGCCGTGCGCTTGCCGCCTTCTTCGCTGACGAAAACGACGCGGGCCAGATATTCGAGATTGACCTGGTGGACGATGCCGGTATCGGGCGGAACGATGGCGAGATTGCGGAAGCCGGTCTGTCCCCAGCGCAGGAAGGCGTACCGCTCTTTGTTGCGCTGGAATTCGAGGAGAGCGTTCATCTCGAAGGCGCCGGCGGTGCCGAATTCATCGACCTGCACGGAGTGATCGATGACGAGTTCGGCGGGCTGGAGGGGATTGATGAGCGCGGGATCGCCGCCGAGATGGCGCATGGCATCGCGCATGGCGGCGAGATCGACAACGGCGGGAACGCCGGTGAAATCCTGGAGCAGGACGCGGCTGGGCGTGAAGGCAATTTCTTTTTCGGGCTTGGAATTCTTGCTCCAGGCGGCTAGGGCGCGGATTTCCTGCAGCGTGACGTTGCGGCCGTCTTCGGTGCGAAGCAGGTTCTCGAGCAGGATGCGGAGCGAGAACGGGAGATGTTTGGTGGAGATGCCCTGCTTGTCGAGAGCGTCGATGCGGTAGAGTTCGTATTCTTTGTGGCCGACTTTGAAGGTAGCGCGGGCGCCGAAGCTGTTGGCTGACATGATGGCCTTTCTGAGTTATGGATGATCGAACAAGTTTAACGGTTCATGCGCGGACGACGAAACCGGGCGATTTTCACCGGAGTTGAACCCATCAATTTTAGACCTTTGGGGTCACATTGGGTATGTGACGAACCTCACTTTAAGGGCAGTAGCGTGTCACAGGGTTGCCGTTCGGGGATGGGCCGGCTATTTCGCTTTGAGCAGCAGCACGGGGACGGTGACGCTGTGGCGAACGCGGGTGACGGTTGTACCGAGGAAGATGTCGGCGAGCAGGCGGTGTCCGTGGGTGCTCATGGCGATGAGATCGCAGCCTTTTTGTTGGACCCATTTGATGATCTCGCTGGCGGGTTCGCCGAAGGCGAGTTCGGGCTGGGCGGGAATTCCGGCAGATTCGAATTCGGCGCGGACTTTCTCGAGATATGCGGTGTCTTCGGAGATCTCGGGGCTGACGGCGTCGGGGCCGTAGGTGCGGGCGGCCCAGCCGTCGGCGACGTGAAGCAGAACCAGACGGCTATGCGCCAGCTTGGCGAGTTGCTTGGTGTGCTCGATGATGGCGCGGTCGCTGGGCGTGCCGTCCAGAGTGACTAGAATTTTGTTGTACATGCAATTTTGTAGTTACGTTCCCGTAATGACTTGCCAGGCTGCTTTGATGGAGTCGGGCAGGCCGTAGATATCCATGGCGGTGATCAGGATAGCACTGGCCCAGCCCGCAATCAGTAAGAATAGGCTGTTTTTCCAGCGGCCCATGCGCTTGCTTGAACCGGTGAATTGCAGCAGCGGGAACATGGCGAAGGGAAGCTGAAGGGCGAGCACGACCTGGCTGAGAGTGAGCAGGTCGGTGACACTGCCGTCGCCGCGCAGTCCGATGATGAAGACGGCGGGGAGAATGGCGAGGGTGCGGGTGATGAGACGGCGCACCCACGGCTTGATGCGCCAGTGCATGAAGCCTTCCATGACGACTTGGCCGGCGAGCGTGCCGGTGATGGTGCTGCTCTGACCGCTGGCGAGCAGGGCGACGGCGAAGAGCGTGCTGGCGGCGGCGGTGCCGAGGAGCGGAGCGAGGGTGAGGTAGGCGACGCGGATCCAGTCGCTGCTGGCGGTGAATGCGACGATGTGGCCGCCGGCGACGGTGACGCTATCCTTGCCGAAGAAAACCGATGCGGCGAGAACGAGGATGGCGGCGTTGACGAAGAAGGCGACGGTTAGGGCGACGGTCGAATCGAGGGTGTTGAACTGGATGGCGCGGCGGATTGATTTGTCGTCTTTTTGGAGCTGCCGGCTTTGGACAAGCGCGGAGTGGAGATAGAGGTTGTGGGGCATGACCGTCGCTCCGATGATGCCGATGGCGATGTAGACCATGCCGAAGCGGCCGAGGTGCGGCAGAAGCATGGCTTTGCCCATTTCAAGGAAGCTGGGCTGAGTTTCGGGCAGGACGAAGATTTCGATGAAGTAGCAGACGGAGATGGTCGCGATCAGGAGAAGAACGACGGCTTCGATAGTGCGCATGCCGAAGCTTTGCAGAGCGAGCAGAAGAAGGACGTCGAGGCCTGTGATGATGACGGCCCAGAAGAGTGGGATGTGGAAGAGCAGGTTGAGGGCGACGGCGCTGCCGAGGACTTCGGCGAGATCGCAAGCACCGATGGCAAGCTCGCTCATGACCCAGTTGGGCCAGCGGGTCCAGGCGGGATACCAGTCGCGGCAGCATTGGGCCAGATCTTTGCCGGTGACTACGCCGAGGCGGGCGGAGATGACCTGCATGAAGATCGCCATCAGGCTGGCGACGCCGACTACCCAGAGGAGTCCATATTTGAATTGGGCGCCGGCTTGCAGGTCGGTGCCCCAGTTGCCCGGGTCCATGTAGCCGACGCTGACGAGGATGGCGGGGCCGACGAAAGCGCGCCACTGGTGCCAGAATCCGGCTTCGTGGGGCGGGACGGCGATGGTGTGGTGGACGCCTTCGAGCGAGACGTGCGAAGTGGAGGGAAGCGCCGCCACGCTTCCGGGCGCATTGGACGCTTCGTCGGCGCGATGAAGAGATGAACCCAGATCGTCCCCACAGTCAACTGGCGTACATGCCAGAACATTAACTGTGGTTAATTATACGGAAGAGGCCGGGGAAACCCAAATTCTTTCGGCAGCCGAACGGCCGAGCACGGTTGGGCCCTTTGGAGTGCGGATGGAGATGGTTTTGTCGTAGTTGCGTTCGACGATGCCGATTTTGGCTCCGGGACGAATGCCGCGCGATTCGAGAAACTCGAGGAGCTTGCGATCGCGTTCGTAGATGCCGCTGACGGCGTAGCTCTGGCTGGGCTCGGCGTCGGAGAGCAGCACGAGGCCGCGCTTGCGGCGGCTGGCGGGACTTTCGAGCTCGCTGAGGTTGCCGTGGGGGCAGGGCTTGCCGCGGCCGAGCTTAGCGACGAGACGCGCCTCGAAGGCGGGGGAAACGGCGTGCTCGAGGCGTTCGGCCTCGTCGTGGACCTGAAACCACTCCATGCCGAAGATCTCGCTGAGCATGCGCTCGATGAGGTGATGGCGCTCGGTGAGCTGAAGGGCGATTTTGCGTCCGGCGGCGGTGAGGCTGACGAGGCCTTCAGTATTGACGCGAACGAGGCCGTCTTTTTTCAGGCGGCGGAGAGCCATAGTGACCGCGGGCGGAGAGACGTTGAGCCAGTGCGCGAGGGTGGCGGAGATGACGATTTCGCCTTCGCCCTCGGCAACGAAGACGGCCTTGAGGTAGTCCTCCTTGGAGACGGTGATCATTGAGCGAATTATACGGGGGCGGAGCTTGAGCTACCGAATATCCGCTTGTGAAACTCGGGTCCATTCGGGAGAGGGGCGAGCGTGAGCACTGTGAAGAGCCCCAGCCGTTTTTCAAATTCGCCATGGGATTCGCCGCTTGCATTGAGTTCCTCTCCAGAGACCCTGAGGAACTCCATGGAGAAGGAAACGTGTGATTCGCCGTAACGATGCCATGTTCCCTCGGCCTTTTGTAGAGTACCGGCAGATGTCAGCTCTTCGGTGAAGGTGTGATTTGATCGCAGAGAGAGCACGCATCTCTCACCGTTCCGGTCGAGGATATACACTCCCGCAAGAGCGTCGTAGTCGTAGTTTGCCGCAGCATAGTACCAGGAGAGGAAAAGTCCGACCAGCAATACTGCCGCGATTGAAATTAGCCGCCTATTTCGTTGCTCTCCCATTACGAAGTCCGTGGACACAGTGTAAACACGAGGCAGTAGCTTGTGTAAGTTGATGTTAAATTCCTTCTCGCGAGCCACCGAACTAAGGATGTTTGCGGCGGAAGATCAGCTTCACCGCAACGAAGAGGACCGTGCAGATGGCAAAGTCGACCGCGAGGCCCCAGTCTTCCTTGAACATGGAGTGACGCATGGAACGCGGCAGGTGCGGCATGAGGAGCAAGTAGATGGCGTTGCCGGCGAGGACGGCCGCGAGGGCGTCGAGAAAGTTGGCGAGCGTGTTGCGGGCTGGACTTCGCCTCCCGCCGCCGGGCTTGCTTCTGCCGGGTTGCTGGCTGACTCCTGTTGCCATCCTTGGGCCTGCTAACATCCCTTGAGATGCTGGAACCGTCGACCGCAGTACAGTACGTGAAAGGAATCGGGCCGCGCCTGGCGGAGGTGCTGGGCGCCAAGGGCATCGGCACGGTCGACGACCTTCTGCATTATCTGCCCTTTCGTTATGAAGATCGATTGAATCCGCGGTCGGTGGCGGAACTGCGCGCGGGCGAGATGGCGACCGTGATTGCCGAGGTGCGGAATTCGGGGCTGTTTCGCACGCGGCGCATGCCGATCTTTCAGCTCACGGTTGGGCAAGGACGAAGCCGGCTGAAGTGCCTGTGGTTCAACGCGACTTATCTGCAAGGAAAATTTCAGCCGGGGCAGATGATTGCGCTGTACGGCAAGGTTGAGGCGGATCGCGATGGCCAGTTGCAGATCATTCAGCCGCAGTTTGAGATTCTCGGCGACGTGAATGAAGAGGGCGGAGCGGATGAAGCGGAGAAGAAAGCCGCGGCTTCGCTGGAGATTGGGCGGATTGTTCCGATTTATGAATCGACTGGACAGGGAAAACTAACGCCACGATGGTTTCGGCGAATAATCCGTTGGGTGCTTGAGAATCTGAATCCGGATTTGCCGGATCCGATTCCGGCGGCGGTGCGGGCGCATTTAAGTTTGGTTTCGCCGCGTGAGGCTTTGTGGCGCGTGCACTGGCCGGAGGCGGGGGAGAGTTTTACCGATCTCCAATCTTCGCGGACGCCGGCCCACATCCGGCTGATTTTTGACGAACTCTTTTTTATAGAGCTGGGGCTGGAACTGAAGCGGCGCGAGCAGAAGGCGCAGACAGGGATCGCGTTTCAGCTTGATGCGCGAGCTCGGGAGGCGATCAAGAAAATTCTGCCGTTTCATCCCACAGCGGCGCAGAAGCGGGTGCTGAAGGAGATCGCGCAGGACATGCAGACGTCTTATCCCATGCGACGTTTGCTGCAAGGCGATGTGGGATCGGGCAAGACGATCGTGGCATTCGAGGCGGCGATCATTGCCATCGAGAACGGGTATCAGGTGGCGCTGATGGCGCCGACGGAAATTCTGGCGCAGCAGCATTATTTTTCGGCGCGGCAGATTCTGGAGAACGCGGGTTATCGCATTGTTCTGCTGACGGGGTCAATGGAGCCGGACAGAAAGAGATTGGTGCGACAGCATATTGCGCGCGGAAATGCGCAACTGGTGATCGGAACCCATGCGCTGATTCAGGATCGGGTGGAGTTTGAAAACTTGGGGCTGGTGATTGTCGATGAGCAGCACCGGTTCGGAGTGATGCAGCGGCTGAAGCTGATGAAGAAAGACAGTGGCGCGCCCGAGCCCGATGTTCTGGTGATGACGGCGACGCCGATTCCGCGCACATTGGCGCTGACGCTCTATGGCGATCTGGACGTCTCGGTGCTGGATGAGTTGCCGCCGGGACGCACGCCGATTGCCACCCAGTCTGTGCCCGACGAGCGGGCGGCGGACGTTTGGGAATTTGTGCGGCGCGAAGTTGCGGCCGGTCATCAGGCTTATGTGGTCTATCCGGTTATCGAGGAGAATGAAGAGCGGGAACTGAAAGCGGCGGAGCAGATGCATCGCGAGTTGCGAGCGAAAATTTTCCCCAATCTGCATGTCGGGTTGTTGCATGGGCGGCTCGATCCGGACACGAAAGAGCGCATCATGCGCGAGTTCCAGCGGGGCGAGATTGACATTCTGGTGGCGACTACCGTGATCGAGGTCGGAGTCGACGTGCCAAACGCGACGATTATGGTGATCGAACATGCGGACCGGTTTGGTCTGGCACAACTGCACCAGTTGCGCGGCCGCATCGGACGCGGAGCGGCGAAGTCGTACTGTGTGCTGATGCATGGCGGCAAGGTTTCGGAAGAGGGCGAGCGGCGGCTGGATGCGATGGTGCAGAACAACGATGGCTTCAAGATCGCGGAACTCGATCTGGAATTGCGCGGGCCGGGAGATTTTTTCGGGACGAAGCAGGCAGGGATACCAAGTTTTCGCGTGGCAAATCTGATTCGCGACCGGCAGTTGCTGGAGGCGGCGAAGCGTGAGGCTGCGTTCGTGGTTGCCGGGCCGAATGCGGACTTGTCGCAGACGGAGATCGACCGCGCTCTCAGGGCAATGCGCCAGCGATGGTCGTTGAGTTATGGGCTGGCCGAAGTGGGATAGCTTTGGACTTTGGGCTTTCGGCTTTCCCCTCTTGGCTCTTGGCTTGATGAAAGCATCTTCAGGGCGCGGACGCCGAAAGGGTCTGTGCCACCGGATGCTTCCTGGTGTACTGAATCAGCGTGAAATCTTCATCCTTGATGTGATGTTCGAGCCAGTTGGCGAGGAAGGTTGAGATTTTTCATGTTGCTCATCGACCGGCGTGTAGCCAGTCTTGTAGCTGTCATCCCATTTTGCGACCATACTACACCTCGCTTGGTGGCGGAGCGCAGGCTCGCGCCCCTGCTGGATGTATCGGCGGGAACGGCGGCGGCTTTAGGGCATTGGTTTGGGTTTATTCCCTTCTGCTATCATCGCGCGCAGGTGCCGGAAACCCGGCTTGAGGAGTCTTAGAAATGGATGCATCGACTTTTTCTCTCGGCAGCCGCCGCAACGAAGATATTGCGCTCGATCTGATGAAGTTTATTGCCATGACGACGAGCTATGGCCGGACGAGCGGCACCGGAGGCGGTGTTGGCTTCCAGGGCGGTCCGGCAGCGACGAAGCCCGAGGAGTACGCGGACCATCTGCTCGAGCTGTACGGAAAGTGTCTGAAGGCCGTCGAAGAAAAGTAGATTCGTACCTGGCGTGGCCTCCATTGCATTCAAGCCAATTTAAATCTGAGCAGGTGAAAACCGGGGCGGCGGCTCCGCGTTTTTTCGACGAGGCCGCGGTGCGCGCGCGCTTGCGCATGGCGGATTTGATCGACGCCATGGAACGCGCACTGGTTGAGTTTTCGGCGGGACGCGTCGAGCAGCCGGTGCGAACCGTGCTTGCATTTGGCGGGGAAAAGGCGGGCGGGGGAAAGGCTGGTGGCGAGCAGGCTGGCGTCGAGCAGGCTGGTGTCGAGCGGGCATTGTTTGGACTCATGCCATGTTTCGTGCCGGCGATTCCCGCGCTGGGAGCGAAGCTGGTGACGGTCTGCGCGGCGAATGCGGCGCGCGGATTGGACACGCACCAGGCCATCATCGTCATGCTGAACCCGGAGACGGGCGTGGCGGAGGCGATTCTGGATGGGCGGTATATTACGGAGGCGCGGACGGCCGCGGTCTCGGCGGTGTCAGCGCGTTATTTGGCGCGGAGCGATGCACGCGTGCTCGGGATTTTAGGGTCGGGCGTGCAGGCGCGCAGCCACGTCGAGGCGTTGCGGCGGGTGCGGGAGTTTCGCGAGGTGCGGGCGTGGAGTCCGACAGTGGAGCGGTTGCGGCGGTTCGCGGAGGAGAATGGCGCGCGGGCGATGGAGAGCGCCGAGGCGGTTGTTCGCGGGGCGGATGTGGTAGTGGCGGCGACGGCATCGCCCACACCGGTCATTAAGAATGAGTGGGTCGCGGAAGGCACGCATGTGATCGCAGTCGGATCGTGCCGCCCGACGCAAAGGGAACTCGATCCGGCGTTGGTGGAGCGGGCGCGGCTGGTGGTGGATTCGCGGGCGGCGGCGCTCAAGGAGGCGGGCGACGTGGTCATGGGAATCGCCGAAGGGCGCTGGACGGCGAGCCATATTTCGGCCGAGTTAGGAGAGTTGCCGAGGCGTCAAAACGGGCACGAGATCACGGTTTTCAAGTCGTTGGGACTGGCGGTTGAGGATGTATTTGCCGCGCATTTGGTTTTGTCTTACGTATTGCCGGGCGCGAATTGAACTTATTACCGGGGCGTTTACTTTCCTCGGTAACCCCTTTTGAGTGAATCTCTTCGTTGACAATGTTGGTGCCGGTCGGATATCCTAAATTCCTTTGGAAGTCCTGCGGCTGCCCGCCCGGAACACCTAAGCGCGCGTTCTGCGTTGAGCATTCTTAGATAGTTCTTTAGAACGATCAGGGGCATTCAGCGGTCTTCATCTTCAAGTTCTTTCAGTTTGGGAGAGTTTCATGTCTACCTATTTCCCGAAAGAAGGGGAAATTGCGCGCAAGTGGTTTGTGGTGGATGCCTCCGGGCAACCGCTCGGACGGCTGGCCTCGCGCATAGCCCGCATTCTGATGGGCAAAGAAAATCCGCAATATACGCCGTTCATTGACACCGGCGATCACGTGGTTGTGATCAATGCCGAGCAGGTCAAGATGACCGGCATGAAGGTCGAACAGAAAACATATCACCACTACACCGGGTATCCCGGCGGGCTGCGCTCGGAAGATGTGAAGAAACGGCTGGTGCGCAAGCCGGAGCTGGTGATTGAACAAGCCGTGTCGCGCATGTTGCCGAAGAACAAACTCGGCAAGCAGATGTTCACGAAGCTGAAGGTATACAAGGGCGACAAGCATCCGCACGCGGCGCAGAAACCGGAAGCGAAGGCATTCTCGTAAGAACCAGCTTTGAGCTATGAGCTCTGAGCTGTGAGCAAACAGAGTTTGGATTTCTTAGAAAGGTATCGGGGCACGGCTTTGGACTGCTTTTGGGCGCTGGTTGCTCATAGCTCAAGGCTCATAGCTCATAGCTAAAAATGGCTGAGACAGTTCAATACTACGGAACGGGACGGCGGAAGGCGGCGATTGCGCGCGTATTTCTGCGTCCGGGCAGCGGCGAGTTCAAGGTCAACGGCAAGGCGTTCGACGAGTATTTTGTGACGCCTTCGCAGCGCATCAGTGCCAAGTCGCCTTTTGCATTGACCGAGACCGGCGGAAACTTCAACGTCCTGGCCCGCGTGAATGGCGGAGGCGTCTCGGGACAGGCGGAAGCGGTGCGCCTCGGAATCACGCGCGCTCTGATGCTGTTTAACCTCGAGTTGCGCAAGAAGCTGAAGTCCGAGGGCATGGTGACCCGCGATCCGCGAGCGAAAGAACGCAAGAAGTACGGACAGAAGGGCGCCAGAAAGCGCTTCCAGTTCAGCAAGCGATAAGTTCGTCATTGGTCGTCAGTCGTTGGTCGTCGGTCTCCGGAAAATCGGATGGGCTGAATCGAGGTTTCTTGCTGACGACTGTCGACGGACGACAGTTTAGGTGTTCAATTCATCCCCCCACCTCCCCCGAGTTGGGGTGGAAGGGAATGGCAATCGGGGACTCGTGCTCCGATGCAGACCACATAAGGAGGTCGATTGGCAAACATCACCATGAAGGAATTGCTCGAAGCGGGAGTGCACTTCGGGCATCAGACGAAGCGGTGGAACCCGCGCATGAAGGAGTACATCTTCGGCGAGCGCAATGGGATCTACATCATCGACCTGCAAAAGACGCTGAAGATGTTCAAAGAGGCGTCGAAGTTTGTGCAGGATTTGGCGGCCGAAGGGCGAGTGATTCTCTTCGTGGGCACCAAGCGCCAGGCGCAGGACGCCATCGCCGAAGAGGCGACGAAATGCAGCATGTTCTACGTGAACCAGCGCTGGCTCGGCGGCCTCTTGACCAACTGGGTCACGGTGCAGAAATCGGTAAAGCGGCTGAAAGAGCTCGACGAAATGGCCACCGATGGCCGGTACGAGCTGCTGCCGAAAAAGGAAGTCATCAAGCTCGAACGCGAGCGCAAGCATCTACAGGCGAACCTGGCGGGCATCAAGAATATGTCGCGGTTGCCGGACGCGATTTTTGTGATCGATTCGAATAAAGAGCAGATTGCGGTGCGCGAGGCCCGCAAGCTGGGCATTCCGGTGGTCGCGGTGGTCGACACGAATTGCGACCCGAGCGAAGTGGATTACGTGATTCCGGGCAACGACGATGCGCTGCGCGCGATCCGGCTGTTTACCTCGAAGATTTCGGAATCGATCGCCGAGGGCGTAAACGCCATGGGTGACAAGCAGATGATCGATCTTCAGGCTGGGGCTGGAATGGCGGCAGAAGCTCCGTCGGCTGACGGCGAGGCTGCGGCGGCTGAAGTTGGCGACGGTGAAGCGGCCATGGAAGGCGAGCCAGTGGCGGCGGCGACGGGCACCGACGGCGAGGAGATCAGCATGGAAGATGTCCTCGGAACGGGCACGCGCAAGCGTCCGACGGCGGTGGCTGAGGATTTGGACGAGATGCACGCGGAGACGCGGCGTTCGTAAGCGAGCTTCGAGCGAGTGCTTCGAGCTACGAGCCGAAGACGAAAGCTGATGAGTTCCCGGTGAAGTGATGGGCCGGGATAAATAGGATGACGATCTTGACCCGCGTGTGCGGTTCGCGCGGGTCTAGTTTTCTGGAAAGGTTTTTACTTTAATCATGAGTACTACTATGGCGAATATTTCGGCGGCGCAGGTAAAGGAGCTTCGGGAAAAAACCGGGGCGCCCATGATGGATTGTAAGCAGGCTCTGACCGAGGCGAAAGGCGATCTCGAAGAGGCGGTTGTACTGCTGCGCAAGAAAGGTGTTTCGGTCGCGGCGAAAAAGGCGACGCGCGTGACGAGCGAAGGCTCGGTGGCGAGCTATATTCACGCCGGTGGCAAGATCGGCGTGCTGGTTGAGGTCAATTGCGAGAGCGACTTCGTGGCGCGAACCGACGACTTCAAAGAGCTGACGCACGACATCGCGATGCACATTGCCGCGAGCGATCCGAAGTTTGTCCGCAAGGAAGACGTGACCAAAGAAGACTTCGACCGCGAGCGCGAGATTTACATTGCGCAGGCCGTAGCCTCGGGCAAGCCGCAGAATATCGCGGAAAAGATGGTCGCGGGCAAGATGGAAAAGTTCTACGAGGAGGTCTGCCTGCTGGAGCAGCCCTTCATTAAGGACCAGACCATCAACATCTCGCAGCTGATTGCGGCGAAAATCGGCAAGCTGGGCGAGAATATTTCGGTACGGCGTTTTGCCCGCTTCAAAGTCGGCGATGCGACGGCTACGGTGGCGTTTACCGCCGTCAAACCCGATGAGGGCGAGGCGGCTCCGGCTGCCAAATAATTCAGGGGCGCTGCGGCGCCCCTTTTGATTTATGCTCTTGCTCAAGCTATGAGCTTCGAGTCCTGAGCTTGGAGCAATCGGGTCGGCCGTGTTCAAGAGGCCGCAAGCTCATCGTGTGCGCGCCGTAACTGGGAACTGAGAACCGACAACTGAGAATTCTTCATGCCCGCTGCCGTCTTCAAACGTCTGCTGCTCAAACTTTCCGGTGAGGCGCTGGCCGCCGATCAGGGCTTCGGCGTCGATACGCCGCACATTCATTCCATCGCGGGCGAAATTGCCGACGTGCACAGCCTCGGCGTGCAGATTGCGATTGTGGTTGGCGGCGGAAATTTCTTCCGCGGCGTAGCCGATCAGGCCAAAGATATGGATCGCGTCTCGGCCGACCACATGGGCATGCTGGCGACCGTCATCAACGCATTGGCGTTGCAGGATGCGCTGGAGAAGCAGAATGTCTTCACGCGGGTGCAGTCGGCGATTGAGATGAATCAAGTGGCTGAGCCGTTCATTCGGCGGCGGGCGATTCGGCACCTCGAAAAAGGCCGCGTAGTGATCTTCGCCGGCGGCACCGGCAATCCTTATTTCTCGACGGACACGGCCGCCTCGCTGCGCGCCATGGAGATCAAAGCCGACGCCATTCTCAAGGGCACGAAGGTCGACGGCATCTACGACGCCGATCCGATGAAGGTGAAAGATGCGAAGAAGTTTTCTCACATCACCTACATGGAAGTGCTGCGGCAGGGATTGAAAGTGATGGACTCGACCGCCATCTCGCTCTGCAAAGACAATAATCTTCCTATCATCGTCTTCAATCTCAATGAGCACGGGAACCTGCGCAAGGTTGTGCTGGGGGAGAAGATTGGATCGCTGGTCAGCGCGTAGGACAACAGCTCCGAGCCTCGATCTGACAAACCCTGTCGATCGACTCTTGAACGCTGCTTGCTCATAGCTCGAAGCTCAGAGCTCACAGCTGGTTTATAATCGAGCGTTTTGATCCTCGTAATATTTGGAGCCTCGCGATATGGCACAAGCCTCGATGGCAGCAAGTCCTGCGCTGAAAGAGACCTTTGTACAACTGAAGACGCGGATGGAGAAGGCGGTGGAAGATTTTCGCCGCGAGATGGCGTCGACGCGCACGGGCCGCGCCAATGTTCACATGCTGGATACGGTTTCGGTCGATTATTACGGCTCGCAGATGCCGCTGAACCAGATCGCAACCGTGCACGCGCCTGAACCGCAGATGATCACGGTGCAGCCGTTCGACCCTTCGGCGCTGCAGAATATCGAGAAGGCGATTCGCAGCGGCGATCTGGGATTGAATCCAATGAACGACGGAAAGTTGATCCGCGTGCCGATTCCGGCGTTGACCGAAGAGCGGCGCAAGGAGATGGTGAAACATCTGCACAAGATTCTGGAAGAGCACCGGACGGCGGTGCGCAACATCCGGCGCGACGGCAATGACGCCATCAAGAAAGCCGCCAAGGACAAGAAGGTGAACGAAGACGACGAGAAGCGCGCGCTGGAAGAGATTCAGAAGCTTACCGACGACGAGATCAAGAAGATGGAAGAGATGAGCAAGGCGAAAGAGAAGGAAGTGCTGGAATTCAAGTAAGCGTTATTCCAGAGCGTCGTGTTGACCTCAGAAAAACTTGCTGACATGGGCAACGCGGCGGGGTTCTATTCCGTCTGTGTTGTAGTGGAGTCTTTTCGTGGCTGAGCCTTGCCAGAAAAAGGCGCGGTTGCGGCTTGGACGGTTTCCACTCTCTACCGTATAATTACCGTTTTCCTAACTCTATTTTTTCGAGGTAGTTGCAATTCATCGCCGTCATCAGGCTATCCCTGTGTGCGCTCCGAGCAGCCAGCCCAACCCGCAGAAAGCGAGCGGGCTGGGTACCCCGGTCAATGGCTGCCGCAAGGGCACACACAGCGGCTCACGCTACGCGCTTCTGACCTGGCACACGGCCTACTTCCACCGCAGGCCGGCGTGGACCTTCCTTATTTCTCTCCTGTTCTTGCTCGGCTTCTCCATCCCTTCGACCGGCCAGCAAGACCTCATCGTCGGCATTCAGATTCACGGCAACCGCCGTATTCCCGCCGAGACGATTAAAGCGCGCATCTTCACCAAGGTTGGCGACGTTTACGATGTCAACGCTCTGGAGCGTGACTTCAATGCCCTATGGAACACCGGGTACTTCGAAGACATCCGCTTCGAGCGCGAAGAGAGCCAAAAGGGCTGGGTGCTCCATATTTATGTCAAAGAGCGTCCGACCATCCGAGAGATTAACTATGTCGGCGTGAATGCCGTTTCCACGAGCGACGTGCTCGACCGCTTCAAAGATCGCAAGGTCGGGCTCTCGGTGGAGAGCCAGTACGATCCGACCAAGATCAAGAAAGCCGAGGTCGTGCTGAAAGAGCTGCTGGCCGAGCATGGACGCCAGTTTGCGACGATCAAGACCGAAGTCCGGCCCATTCCGCCGGCGGCGGTTGGCATCAGCTTCGTCGTCAAGGAAGGGCCGAAGGTTAAAGTCGGCAAGATCGAGTTCCGCGGCAACACGCACATCAAGTCCCGCACGCTGCGGGCGGCGATGAAAAACCTGAAGCCGATCGGGATTCCGCACTCCATCTTCCTCGAAAATCTTTTCGCCAAGACCTACGATGCCACCAAGCTCGACGAAGACACCGAGCGCGTGCGCGCCGAGTACCAGAACCGCGGCTACTTCAAAGTGCTGGTCGAGGATCCAAAGACCGATATTCACGATACCGGACACACCGGCATGCACATTCCGCTGCTTCAGGCCGGAGCGGGCAAGGCCGTCGATATCACCATGCCCATTCAGGAGGGCGCGCGCTACAGGCTCGGATCGATCACCTTCAAGAACAACAAGGCGATTCGCAATACCAATGCGCTGCGTACACTCTTCCCGATCAAGGATGGCGATATTTTCAGTCGCGAAAAGATCGCCAAGGGGCTGGAGAACCTGCGCAAGGCCTACGGCGAGGCCGGGTACATCAACTTCACGTCGGTTCCCGATACAAAGTTCGACGACGAAAAGAAAACTGTCGACCTGAGCATCGATGTCGACGAGGGCAAGCAGTTTTACGTGCGCCGGATCGAATTCAACGGCAACACGACGACTCGCGACAAGGTCATCCGCCGCGAAATCGCGCTCGAAGAAGGCCAGATTTATAACTCGCGGCTGTGGGAACTCAGCCTGATGCGCCTGAACCAGCTTGGCTATTTCGAGCAGCTCAAGCCCGACGACCCGAATACGACCGAGCGGCATCTCGACGAGAAACAGGGCACGGTCGACCTCACGCTCAAGGTGAAGGAAAAGGGCAAGAACAGTATCGGATTGCAGGGCGGCGTCAGCGGCCTGGCGGGCGCGTTCGTGGGCATCAACTACAGCACGAACAACTTCCTGGGCCTCGGCGAGACGCTCTCGATCCAGGCGAGCATCGGCAACTACCAACGCGACATCGTGTTTGGCTTTACCGAACCGTACTTGTTTGACCGGCCGATCCAGGCGGGCTTCAACGTTTACCTGCGCAAGATCAGCTATAACCAAGCGCGCCAGTATGCGATCCTGACGGGGCAATCGCAGTCGCTGAGTTCCCCGTTCCTGCAAAATCTACAAAATTATTCGCAGTCGAGCACGGGGTTCTCGCTCAGCCTCAGCTACCCGCTGCGACGGTCGTTCAAGCGCTTCGGCATCAGTTATTCGTTCGATCGATCATCCCTAGTCGCAATCAGCACCGCCTCCCAGTTGCTGTTTGACAATCTGAATTTCAGCGGCATTCAGGGCCCGAACGCGCTGAATGGCATCATCACCAGCAAGATCGTCCCCAGCTTCACCATGAACACGCTGGATGCGGCATACGCTCCGCACCATGGCAAGAGCCTGTTCATCGGCGCCGAAATCGCCGGTCTCGGCGGGACGGTCCATACCTTCCGGCCGATCGTGCAATTCAAGCAGTTCTTCCCCATGCAGAAGCGCCGGAATGCGCTGGGCTACAACCTGCAGGCGTCGTTCATCACGGGCTTCGACGGCGTGGTGGCGCCGCCGTTTGAGCGCGCCTACCTCGGCGGCGAAAACGATCTTCGCGGCTTTGATATCCGCACCGTCTCTCCGATCGCGTATCTGCCCAGCGTGCAGACCGTCGCTTTGAGGAATAAGGACGGCAGCTTCGTTCCCGCAAACCCCGCCTATCCCGTGCAAAGGGGTTCGAACGGCGCCTGCATCGCGAACTGCTGGAATATTCCGATCCCCTACCAGCAACTCGTGACGCCGGGTGGCGACCTGGCCATGAACGGGAACCTGGAATACCGTTTCACGATCGCCGGGCCGGTAGCGCTTGCGCCCTTCGTTGACATGGGCACTGACCCGATTCTGCGCACCTCGCAGTTGCAGATCAATCCGACACAGTACAACAATTTGCTCAGCCAGCATTTTGGCTGCCCGGTTCTGACGCCTGCCTATGGTTGCAATGTTAATTACACCGAGCAGGGGCAGACACTGGGGATTTCTCAATATCTGAAGCCCGTGCCCGGCACGAACTGGGTGCCGCGCATGTCGACCGGACTCGAGTTGCAGATGATGCTGCCGGTGATCAACGCGCCGTTCCGCATCTACTACGCCTACAACGCGCTCCGCCTCGATAGCAGCGCGACTCCGCCGATCAAGATCACGCGCAGCATGTTCCCGTGTCCAGGCGGCGGCGTGCCCTGCTTCGCGCAGGGTGCGGGCGACTACACCTATGGCGTTACCGCCGCGACGCTAAGCTCTCCTTACACCTTGCGCGAGCCGCGAAAGACGTTCCGCTTCACCGTGGCGACGACATTCTAGAGGCAGCTCTCAGCTCATTCGGATAGGCGAGATTGGAAAGGGTTGTATGAAGGGCGGCGGATTGAGCGGGGAAATTCGTTGGACTCTGGATTCTACTGAAGCTAAGGGCTGATTGCCGAGAGCCCTACTCGATGTGCACCAAGCCATGCGCCGGGACTGGCGCGGGCTGTTGTGGGGCTCGCCAGGCATCGAGGATCGACACTTGATGCACGCATGACACCGTGCAGTGCGGAGCGCAGGACTTCTCGGTGTAGAACTCACGGCGCAAATCGCTGACCGTGTACTTCTCCAGCGGAATCCCGGGATAGCCGCGCTGCTGCGAACAGTAGTGAACCAGTCCGTCCTCGCAGATATACAGATAACGGCCACCGGCGCGGCAGCGCCACTGATTCGGGCGCCCGAGCGCGATATTGTCCTGGAAGGCATTCACGCGCGTGAAGCTGCGCTTTTCGAGATTTTTCATCTCATGGTAGACGCGGCGCTCCTCGTCGTTGAGCGGCTGGAGTTGGCCCGAGCCGTCGTGAATAATTCCGACGGTGGAACTGAAGCCAAGTTCGAGCGCGCGCTTGCCGATCACCAGGGCATCCTGCGGATTGCTCACGCCTCCGCCCACCACCGAATTGATGTTGACGTGAAATTCGGCGTGCTCAGCGAGAAGCTGCAATTTGCGGTCGAGCACTTTCAGACTCTTCTTCGAAACCTCGTCCGGATTCACGTTGTCGATGGAAATCTGGAGCCACTCGAGACCGGCGCGGTTGAGGCGCTGGATGCGGTCGGCAACGAGCAGGTAGCCGTTCGTGATGAGACCGGAGACTACGCGGCGCTTGCGCATTTGATGAATGATGTCGTCGAGATCGGGATGCAGCAGCGGTTCGCCGCCGCTGATCGTGATCACCGAGGTGCCAAGGTCGGCGAGTTTGTCAACGCGGCGCAGCATCAGATCGGTCGCCACCGGCTTCGAAAAATCGTCGAACTCGTTGCAATAGGTGCAGGCGAGGTTGCAGCGGCGAATCGGGATCAGGTGCGCCAGAAGCGGGTGATCGGTCGAGGCAATCCCCTTGAGGATCTGCCAGAGTCCATGAGCATTACGCTCGATTCCCTTGAATTTGCGGCGAAAGTTGACTGCGGCTGTCGGCATGTAAAGGTGTGGTTATTATTTCATACCTTGAAGGCGGGAAGGTCCACACGCGCGCAGCCAGAGGCGCAAAAACAGGGTCGAATGAGCGTTTGGATTACTCGAAGTTCCAAGCTCCGACAAGCCGGATTTTCGATCGTCGATAGGAGGGTGATCGATCCCCAAGCGCCTTACTCCATATCTCCGCCCATGGGCACGTACTGAAATTTCTTGCCGTCGAAAAACACGGCCGAGCTCGACCCAAAGCTGCCGGCTTCCTCGATGTAAAGCGCTTCGATGTTTTTCTTCTTGAACTGGAACTTGCGCACATAAATGGCGCGGTAGGGCAGATTCACGATTACATACTTGGCCTTGGGCTTGGCCGATCGCCACCCCTCGGGTCCGGAACCGTGAATGATGAGCATGACAAGGCCGCGGAGCGCGGGGTCGCCCTCGGAGAATGTCGTGGTCACCGCCGGATTGCCGTAGCCGAAGAACGAGTTATAGGGATCGATGACGCGAAAGTTGTGCTCGCCCTGGTCGAGCATGGGATTCTTGCAGCGGGCCGCAATGACCGCGTCCTCGATACCGTCGCCATCAAGGTCGCCGAAAGCCGGGGCCAAAGTCGGGATCAGCGTGAACTGATCGCCGAACTGCCGGTGAATGAAATCGTCGTCAATCTTGGTCGCGCCGGCGGATGGCTTTTGGGCGAAGGCCGCCACCGCCATCAGGCACAATGCTGCCGCAAGAACAGTTTTGCTCATGCGCCTACTCTAGGCTGATCGCGTGATTACCGACAGGTCACCAAAGTCACGAGCCCGCGGGAAAATGGACGCAGGATGGACACAGAGACAGACGACGAGCGGGCAAGAAATGCTATTCGCAAAAGTGCTCCCAGCCCTTCGCTTTCAGCGGATGCCGGCTTCCGTCCCCGTGTATCAGCCACATCTTCTTCTTGCGCGTTATCTGTCCGATGCGAGTGATTTCCACGCCCTCGATTTTTCGGGGCACGGATTTGGACGAGGTGAAGATCAATTCATAATCGTCGCCGCCGTGCAGGGCAAACTCGAGATCGACAGGCCGCTTCTTTCCTTGCCCACCGAGTGCCCGCGGAATCCTGTCCATTTCAACTTCGGCTCCAACCCCGCTCTCCCGGCAGATGTGGTCGAGGTCGGTTGAAAGCCCATCGCTGATGTCGATCATGGCGGACGGGATTTTGTGTGCGCGCAGCCATTGGCCGATTTGGACGCGCGGCAGGGGATGGAAATAGCGAGCGAATTCAGCCCCGCGATAGCCGCCGTCGTGCAATTGCTGCAAGGCGGACGCGCCGCCGCCCAACGTGCCAGTCACATAAATCTGCTCGCCTGCCTTGGCTCCGCAGCGAAGAACGGCCTTGCCTTTGGGCACCGAGCCCACGACAACGATATCCGCCTGGATGCCCTCTACAGTGTTCGCTGTATCTCCGCCGGTTAGGGGAACATTGAACTCCTTCGCCAACCCGAGCAGACCTCGGAGGAAGCCGTTGACCCACCGCTGCGGCACGTCGGCCGCGACCGCCAGTGACAGAAAGGCGGCAATAGGCTCGCCTCCCATGGCCGCGATGTCGCTTAGGCCGCGGGTCAGGCAGCGCCAGCCTACCACCTGCGGTGGATGCCACTCCCGGCGGAAGTGGATGTTCTCGATGGAGAAGTCGGTAGTCAGCAGAAAATCGTGACCTGGGCGCAAACGCAGGACTGCCGCATCATCTCCAATGCCCGTGACAACAGTTCGATCGGTGGCGCGGCCAGCGGCAACCCGCGCCTGGCGACGGATTCCCTCGATCAGCTTCTTCTCGCTCAGCGGCATGGCATCACTATAACGCCAGCCCGCATCTGACCCACGCGGCTCCAAAACGAAGCCGGACTTTGAGCGGGCGGCGTGCGCTTTTGGCCAAGGGTAACGTGTCCGAACGGGCGAGGGGAGGGATGCGCATCGGTAATCTACACAGAAGTCTGTAGGCGGTTGACAAGGGGAATCAGGTTTGTTACGGTTAACCCGTCTTAATGAACATCTTTTACCGGACCAAGTGCTGCAAAGTGAATCGCTTGCAGCCGACTTGGTTTTCGGCTTGCCTGGTTCCGTAGGGTAATGCGTTGCTACAGCCGCTCCTGATGCGGCTGATGGAATCAGGATTCCAAGCCCGAGCATGACATTTCCAGCTCAGGCGGGTTTCCTAGACGTAATTTCGGAAGCTGGGAAACACTTAATTCCGTCGTCTCGGATGGGACTATTGCGTAAGCGTTTTTACATCTTTTTCGTGGCGCGCGACGAAGCTGGACAGCTTCGTAAAATCTCCATTCCCGTCCATTACCTCTATGTGCTGATTGCGGGCGCTGCCATTGGGGTGTGCAGCCTGACTGGCATCGCCAGTTCTTATGCCCGCATGTTGCTGAAGATTTCCCATTACAACCAGCTCCGCACCGAGGACGCCCAGCTCAAGGACCGCTATTCGCGGCTGGAGCAGGTGGCGAAAGAGCGCGATATTCAGGTCGCTTCGCTCGGCTCGCTGGCGCGTGAGGTTTCCGCGCTATATGGGCTGAAGTCGAATCCGGAGATCGTGACCGCTTCGGCCGAGAAGATTGAAGATTCCAGCGTGAATTCCTCGCTCGACGAGCTTTCCGCGCTAAGGACTACGGCGCTGACCGGAGCCGCGAGCGTCGGCATCTCCATGGGGATGACGCGCAATTCGACCACCGCCGATTGGATTCGCGCCAATTCCGCGCCGAACCTCTGGCCAGTTGAGGGACAGATTACGGGCAGCTTCGGCGAGCGCATCGATCCGTTCAACGGCGAAGGCGCGTTTCACTCGGGCGTAGATATTTCGGCCAGCTTAGGCTCGGCCGTAATTGCCCCAGCCGATGGCATGGTGACCTTTGCCGACTTCCTCGGCGGCTATGGACGGGCCGTGATGATTGATCACGGGCATGGCATTTCCACCCGCTACGGGCACCTCGGCAGCTTTGCAGTCACCCCGGGCCAATATCTCCATCGCGGCGACACGATCGGCTATGTAGGATTGAGCGGTCGCTCGACGGGCCCGCACCTCCACTACGAAGTCCGCATCAACGATACCCCAGTCAATCCGTATAAATATCTGCGCGTGACCGTGGCCCAGATGGGCGGATTTGCGGCGGGATCGTAAGGCAGCTGCGAGCTATTAGCTTCGAGCAAACCGAACCGAACTAACGCTTTCAATCTTTGAAGACCGCTTGTTTTTCTACCCCTTTGCCTTCTTCACTTCCTCAATCAGCGGTGGAACGATGTCGAATAGATTTCCGACCACGGCAAAGTCGGCGATCTCGAAGATCGGCGCTTCCGCGTCCTTGTTGATCGCGATGATGCTGCGGGATCCTTTCATACCCACAATGTGCTGAATCGCGCCTGAGATTCCGAGGGCAAGATAGAGCTTGGGCGCGACCGTCTGGCCGGACGAGCCGATCTGCCGATCCATTGGCAGCCAGCCGTTATCGCAGATTGGGCGCGAGGCGGCGATCTCTCCGCCCAGCGCCGCAGCGAGTTGCTGCGCGAGTTCGATGTTCTTTTGCTCTTTAATTCCGCGGCCAACCGAGACGATGATCTCGGCTTGCGTCAGGTCGACAGCCTGCTTCGCCTCTTTGAAGACCTCTTGCGGGTGGTTGCGCACGACTCCATCGGGCACATCGACGTTCACGGTCTCTACCGGCGCAGGCGCGCCGCCGTCTTCCGCTTTGTCGGCGCGGAACGAGCCGTTCTGGAAGGTGGCAAAACACGTGCCTTCGCCCGTGAAGGCGACGTCGGCGACAAATTTTCCCTGGAACATCTGCCGCATAAAAACCAGTTTGCCGCCTTCGTGTTTGAATCCGATCACGTCGCTGATGGCCGTCGTCTTCAGCGCAGTCGCGAGCTTGGGGATGAAGTCGCGCACCTGGTAGGTATGCGGCATGAGCACAAGCTTCGCCGGATGCTGCGCCAGAAATTCCTTTAGCGCGTGGGCGAAGGCATCGGGCGTGTAGGGCGTGAGCCTGGCCGACTCGATGTCATAGACCTTCGCCACTTTCTTCGCTGCGATTTCGCTGGCCATGGCGCCGACGCTTGAGCCGGCGACCGCGGCTTCGAGCGTCCAGCCCGTTTGCGCCGCGATGGCCTGCCCGGCGGCGATTGTCTCCCAGGAGACGCGATTCAGTTTGCCTTCACGCTGCTCAACAACTACCAGAATATTTTCGGACATATGAATTCTCAATTATCGGCTATCTGTTCCCTTGTTCCCGGATTTGCGAACGACCAAGCACGAACGACGAACGACGCCCTCTCTATAAAACCCTGACGTCATTTTTCAGTTTTTCCACCAGTTTCTTCGCCACTTCGCCCGGCGGGCCTTCGATGAACTCGGTGTTCTTCGACTTCACCGGCAAATAAAGTTTTTCGATCTTCTGTAGATTCGGGCTCAATTCGCCCTGCACTTCCGCCATCGCCACTTTACGCAGCGGCTTGTTTTTCGCCTGCTTGATGCCGATCAGCGTCGCGTAGCGCAGCTTGTTGATGCCGGATTGGATCGTCAACACAGCGGGCAGAGGCATGTCGACGTACTGAAAAAAGCCGGCTTCGAGTTCGCGCTTGACGCGAATGCCGCCATCGGTTTTTTCAATCTGCATGATGATGGTGGCGTGGGGCCAGCCAAGAATCTCGGCGAGGATGACGCCGGTTTGCGCGAAGCCGTAGTCGTCGGACTGCAAGCCGGTAAAGATCAAGTCGAATTTCTCATCCTTGATGGCGGCTGCAATCGCGCGCGCGGTATTGTAGGCGTCGAGCCCGACGAATCCGTTGTCTTCCAGATGAATGGCGCGGTCGGCGCCCTTCGCCAGCGCCTCGCGCAAAACCTGTTGCGCGCGCGCCGGGCCGGCGGTGACGACGACCACCTCGCCCGAATGTTTTTCCTTCTGGCGCAGCGCCTCTTCGAGCGCGAAGGCGTCGGGCTCGTTGACCTCATACGAAACGTCTTCGCGAATCCATGTGCCCGCCTCGTTCAACTTCAGCGGCGCGTCCTTCTGAGGAACTTGCTTCATGCAAACCAGGATCTTCACAATTCGGCTCCCATGCTCGAGGATTCAGATGACCAGAAATCCGCGAGGCAAACTGGAAAGTATAAATGCTGGAGGCTGTGCAGCGGCGACATTCCATTTCGATTTCTCACCACGGAGTCACGGGAAGACGGAGAAAATCGCCGGCTGAGCCGAAGCTCATTAGCCCAGATCTGGATTTTCTGGTGGGGGCGGCACGTCGCGGAAATCGTTCTTCCTGCCGTAGCGTGGCCGTGCGATGGTCGGAGTGATGGTTGGAGTGGCGCTTCTGGGCGCTCTGGTTGGCGGCGCGGAGGAAGACGGCCTGCCCTGATTTTTCATCTTCACAATCCGCCGCAAAAATGAAAGGAGGATCACCGCGAAGACCGCGATCCTCAGCCATGATTCCATCGCTGCCAGTCCTCCGAGTGCCGGGGTTACGACTGTAGAAACGCGACGCTCTGCACGCCCGTAATTTCAAAACGCTTGCGGCAGCGGATGTTTTTGCAGACCAGCATGTCGTCGCGGCGCAGCATGTAGGACTGCGCCTTGGCGAACTTGGCGCGGTCGCGCTCGTCGGCGCGCGGCGGCAGGTTCCTCTTTTTCGTGCGCACCAGCCATTGAATTTCATATTCCGCCGCCTGGTGGCAGTGCGGACAATTCAGCGTCGCCGGCTTTTTATCGGACCGCTCGTCGAAAAAATCTCGCTCATCCATGATTGGGCTCTCGGCCTTCGGCTCCTGGCTTTCGCCGTCAAGCACAGAACGCCTGGCGCCGAAGATTACGTTTCGATTATTGCACTTTTGCAAAGCGAATGTGAGAGGATGGCTGCCATAGTTCACGATTTACGGCCGATCCGCCTGTGGGAGACAGAGGACTCCCGACACGGTTTGAAGAGATGCCAAAGAAACGAAAAAAGAGAAGGTTCTCCGCGGCCACGGTCGTCCGCGAGATGGCGCGCGAGCGGGTCGGCTCGCCTAAACCCTCGCAGCTCGTCCCAGCCAAGACTACGAAGGCGGAGAAGCATAAACCGACGCTTGGGAAATTGCTGAGCGACGAGTAGCCTTATGTTATGCGGAATCCGCTTTTCCGCGCATGTTGAGTCCAGTCTCGCTACTGCGCGGTGAAGGTCGCGATTACATTGACAAAAGCGCCTGCGGCTACGGTTACGGTGCATTGGTTTGAACTGGGAGTTGGACATTGCTGCCAGCCCCCAAAGGTCGAGTTTTCGCCCGCCGTCGCAGTCAGCGTAACCGTGCCCGGAGTGAAGAGTGCCCCGCACGCTGTTCCCGGACAAGTGATGCCGGTGGGCGAACTCGCGACAGTTCCAACACCTGTGCCGGCGGGCGTAACCACCAACTCACCATCCGTGGATGAGGCTCCGGGGCAAGTGGGTTGGCTTCCATCGATCGTCATGGTTGCGTAGCCAACAACAATATTGCCCGCGCCACCGGTACCCTCCGGGGCGGTCGCGGACACATCCGCAATTCCGCATATGCCGTTTGGACCTACCTGCTCACCATCCGTCCCCGGCGTGAGCACCAGCATGCTCGGAACATCGGTTGCCCACGTCACCTCTGCGCTGATGTCCTTCGTCGCGGGGGGATGAATATAGGTTCCATAAGCCTTGAGGACGGCTGACACGGACTGCGGCGTCTGGTACGTCACGGTGGCGGGGGAAATCGTAATGCTCTGCAGCTTCTGATCGTGTCCGCAACTCGACAGGCTCAGGAACGCACCTGCTGCCAACAGCCCGCCAATGGCCAGCCCGAAATATTTGCGCATACCCACCACTCCCTGGGACAGATTTCTACCGATTCCACTTGAAGATTCTGGGAAAGATGAAATCTAGTAGATAGCCCGGCAAAAAGCAAGAAAAGCAGCGGGATATTGACCTGAGCAAGCCTCAGCCCACAGCTCTCTACCGCAGCCCCGCTTTCGCCAGCATCTCCAGAAACTGCTTCTGCGTCCGCATGTCGATCGACTGCGCAACCAGCTTGCCCTCGCGATCGTAGACAAAGCTCTTCGGGATTCCCTCGACGATGAATGCCTCATTCACTTTGCGGCCCGCGTCGAGCAGGATTGGAAATGTGACTTTGCGTTCCCGGATGAACGGTTCGACTTTCGACGACTCTTCGTCGGAAATCCCCAGAATTACAAGGCCCTGCGATTCGAAGCGCTCGTAAAGCGTCTCCAGATCGGGCATCTCCTTGCGGCATGGCGGACACCACGTCGCCCAGAAGTTGACGAGCACAACTTTGCCGCGCAGATCGGAGAGAGTCCAGGTCTTGCCGCTCAAATCCTTGAGCGAAAGGTCGGCATGCTGGCGCTTCTGATCGTCTGCTTCGAGGCGCGCCATGGCGGTGCGATATTGCTCGTTGTCGAGAGAGGCATCGACATGCTCGTAGCGAACCAGCGACGCGAGTTCAAGGTAGGGCGCGGCAGGCCCGCGCGGCGCGGCATTTTGCCCGTCGCTGGCAGACGCCTTGCCGGCCTCGATATTCTTGTTGTCCGGCCAAGGCAGCGGGCGCTCTTTCAAAGTCTCGGCCAGGGTGGTTGCGACCTCTTGCAGCGCGGCGTGGCCGAAGTCGCCCTCCGTGGAAAGATTCGCCAGACCGAACGCGAGCCTCAGCTTGTTCTCGCTCGCCGGCAACTGACGAATCTTGATCGCCAGATTCTTCGTTGTCTCCGCGCGTACCTCATCGGGCAAAGATCGAAGGCCATGAATCTGATCCGCCAGCGGCTTCTCAGCGGCGCTCCACACGACCTCGTGCTGCTGGGCAAAAGCGACTTGCAGCGACAGAATGCCGAGCAATGCCAGGGTTGCAATCGACCATTTCTTTTTTGAGCAAATGAATGCCGTATGAATTCTGTTTCCGAAGCTCTCTTTCATTTTTTCGCTTCCCTCGCACGCCAGATTACACCGTCGCTTGCCGATTCGTCTTGCACCGCGACAGACTGCATGTCTCCGCCGAACGTCTCATCTTCGCCGCGTCTGCGCCGAAACGGGCCGCGCCGCCCGGACCGTCCGAACTCTCAACATAAGAACTTCCGCCCGAGAACTTTTACTCCGAGACTCTCGCACCATCGACCCACGAGCCGAGAGATATAAGGACATCTTCCTGCCGAGTAACTGGCCAATGGCGCCGTGACGTTTGTAACGTCTCCAAAGTGTTATTTGCGTGAAAAGCGCCTCGCAAGCTGAGTTAATAGTAGTAACCCGAGGTTGCTCGAATGATGTCCCCTGGAATGTCATCTCCCGGCCGTTCCCTGGCTGTGTGTTTCGTCGCCTTGCTCATTGCATTTTTGGCGGCCTGTAGCAACAGCTCCTCCGCGCCGATTGCCGTCACATTATCGCCTGCCAGTTCGCAGGCAATCGACCAGGCACAAACGGTCGCCATCAGCGCCACCGTCGCCAACGATTCGAAAAATGCGGGCGTGACCTGGGCCGTCGCCGGCGGCGGCACACTCAGCAACGAGACGACCACCAGTGCGACCTACAATGCCCCCGCATCCGTAACCTCATCCTTCCCGGTCAACGTCACGGCAACTTCGGCCAGCGATCCATCGAAGTCCGCGACCCTGCACATCACGGTCAACCCGCTGCCTACCATCTCGACGCAATCGCTGCCACAGGCAACCGCCGGTATCAATTATTCGGCGATCATCAACGCCGCCGGCGGCACCAGCCCGTTCACCTGGAGCATCGTCTCCGGCACGCTGCCCTCGGGAATTACCATGGGCTCAAGTACGACGCATTCGATAACGCTCTCGGGAATGCCGCTCGCGGCCAGCAGCAGTTCCGTCACCTTCATGGTCGCCGATTCGGTCGGCAATTCCTCGACCCAGGCCTTGACGCTTACGGTGAATCCTCCCGGCCCGCTCTCGGTCACGACTACTACATTGGCCGGCGGCGTCCTCGGCGCAAGCTACAGCCAGACCGTCACAGCCACCGGCGGCGTGCCCGCCTATCACTGGTCGATCATCTCGGGCGCCCTGCCCGCCGGACTCACCCTGAACCCGAGTTCCGGCAACATCTCTGGCACGCCGACAGCGACCGGCACGTCGGGCTTTACGATTCAGGTCATCGACTCGGAGACGCCGACGCCGCAGACGGCCACGGCCAACCTCAGCATCACGGTCACCAATCCGCCACCGCTACAGATTACGACCACGTCGCTGCCGAATGGAAATACGGGCGCCGCCTACAGCGCGACCCTAAGCGCAACCGGCGGGGTGCAGCCATACACATGGAGTATTTCGACCGGCAATCTGCCGACCGGCCTCACGCTGACGAGCGGCAGCGGCCAGATCTCAGGCACGCCGACCGCGACCGGAACATTCAGCTTTACGGTTGAGGTACAGGATTCCGAGCATCCGGCGGAACAAGCGACCGCGAACCTGAGCATCACCATCGCATCCGGAACACTGCTACAGATTACGACGGCCAGCCTGCCCGAGGGCAGCGAGGCGACCTCATACTCGGTGACGCTGGCGGCTACCGGCGGCGCCTCGCCGTACACCTGGAGCGTTTCCAGCGGCAGCCTGCCTTCTGGCCTGACGCTGAACGCGAGCGCGGGCACGATTACCGGTAAGCCGACCGTCCAAGGCACCTTCAATCTCACCCTCAAAGTAACGGATTCGGCCTCAGCCACGGCGACCGCGCCACTCAGCATTTTCGTTATTTCCTGCAACAACAATGGCGCGCTCAGCGGAAACTGGGCAATGTTACTGGAAGGCTATAACACTGCGCAGCAGCCAGCGCCGCTGCTCTCCGCCGTCGGCAGTTTTGTCACCGATGGCTCGGGCAACATCATCAGCGGCAGCCTCGACACCAACGATCAAGCCAACGGACCAGCGACCGGCACAATCACCAGCGGCAAGTATTGCATCGCCACAAATAATACCGGCCTGATGACGCTGAATCAGAACGTCGGCGGTACATCCTCGGTGCACACTTACGCCATCTCGATGAACAGCGCCGGTACCGACGGCCACGTCGTTTACTACGACAATTCGGCCGCGATGGCCTCAGGGCAACTGCGCCCGCAGACCACGTCGGCTTTCTCTACCGCGCAGTTCAGCGGCTATTACGCGTTTGGCCTGATCGGCGCCGATCAAGGCGGAGCCGCGGCCGTTTCGCGCTTCGGGGCAGCCGGCATGTTTACGGCGGACGCCGCTGGCAATCTTGCCGGTTTTGCCGATACAAACGCCGACGGAACCGTCGCGGGCAATGTGACCCTCGCTTCCAGCAACTTCACAGTGCTCTCGAGCACCACCGGCCGCGGTACCGTGACCATCGCTCTGACTGGGGAAGGGAACAAGAGCTTTGTGTTTTATGTGGTCAACTCTGGCGAACTGCTGATGATGGAGACGGATGCAAAATCCTCCTCGCTGCTGGCCGGCCGCGTGCTCGCGCAAACGCTGGGCGGGGTCTTCAGCAACCTGTCTCTCAACGGCAATGCCATCGTCGGATTTCAAGCCATCGATGGCAGCGGAACTCCCGCCGGCTCCGTCAGCGCCGGAATCTTCAACTCGACCGGAAACGGCAGCGCCACGGTCAGCCTCGATCAAAACGATGCCGGCACGGAGGGCACTGTCGTCGACAACAGCGTCACCTATAGCGTCGACTACACCGGACGCGTCACGCTGACCGGATTCGGCACGCATCCTCCCGTCTTTTATCTGGTCTCGCAAAACGCGGGTTTCGCACTCGGCACTGACAACAGCGTCGCCTTCGGCCGGCTTTATTCGCAGACCGGCAGCAACTTCAACAGCGGCTCAGTCGATGGCGCTTACCTCGGCGGCAGCGATCATCCCGAAGACGCGAACTCCGGCTCTTCCGTCGCATTGCTCACCAGCCAGGGCATGGGCGCGATCGCCGGTTTATCACTGACGAATGGCGGGACCGATCCGGGCAATAATTCGCTCTCCTACACTTACACGGTTTCGAGCGCCGGCCGCGTCGTCGTATCCCAGGGCAGCACGCAAGTGGGAATCGCCTACATCATCGATGCCGACACACTGGTCTTCATGCCGCAAGGCGGCGCCAGCAGCGACCCCACGTTGTCGTGGTTTGAACAATAAGGCTGGAAAGCAAAGCCCTTCAGACGCCGGGCTCCCTATAGAGCCGGCGTCTTTTGTTTTCGGCCTTCTTCGAATCGCCTCCCGTTCGCTGGGTTCATGTGGCGCTTCGTTGTAACATCGAAGCGCATGGCATTCGTTCCCAATCCCCTGACTGAAACCAGCTCGCGCCTTCTGGAATTCGAGAGCCTGCGCGATCTGCTCGCCGGATACGCCTCGTCGGCGCTTGGACTTGGCCGTATCGCCGAACTGCGGCCGTCGCTCGACCGCAACTGGATTCAGAAGCAGCAAACGCTCACCTCCGAGATTCGCGAGTACCGGCGGGTCGGCGGGCGCTTCGAATTCAGCGGCCTGCCGGACGTTGAACAATTGCTCGAAAAATCGCGCATCTCCGGCGCGGCCCTCGAGACGACCGACATCCGCGATATTGTGCTCGTCGCCGATCGCGCCTCCGAATGGCGCGCCATCGTGCAGGAGCCGCCAGCCGCCATGCGTTCGGAGTGGACGGCCATTGCCGCGCTCTCCACCGGCATTGCGGATTTTTCCGAATTTTTGCGCGCCTTCCGCAACAAAATCCTGCCCGACGGCACGCTCGATGACCGTGCCTCGCCGGAACTCAACCGCATTCGCCGCGAAATTGAACGGCAGCAGCGCCAGATCCAGGAGTCGTTACGCGGCCATCTGCGCAAACTGGCCGAGGGCGGTTCGGTGCAGGACGAGCTCATCACTATTCGCGGCGAGCGCTTCGTCATCCCGGTGAAGATCGAGCAGAAGCGTCGCGTGCCCGGCGTGGTGCACGGAGCGAGTTCAAGCGGCCAGACCGTTTTTGTCGAGCCGCTCGAAACCATCGAGCAGAACAACGAACTGGTGCGCATGCTCGACGAGGAAATGGCCGAGGTGCATCGCATCCTCCTCGAAATGACCCGCCAGATCGGCCAGAATGCGGACGCGATTCTGGCCGCCGCCGATGTGCTGGCGGAGCTGGAACTGCAATTTGCCAAAGCCCGGTTCGCGGAAGACTACAACTGCGTCGCGGTGACGCTGTCAGAGACGCTGTCGACGGAGTCGTCCGCGCCGTCGTCGACCGCAGCGCCAACGCCTTCGGCCACGGTGATAGGCGAAACCGACCCAGCCTCAACGCTGATTCTTCATCGCGCCCGGCATCCGCTCCTCGAGCGAAATCTCAAAGCGAAGCACGCCACCGTCGTTCCCATCAGCATCGAGCTCGAAGGCGACCGGCGCCAGCTTGTCATCACCGGTCCCAACACCGGTGGCAAAACTGTCTCTCTCAAGACGCTCGGTCTGCTCGCACTGCTGGCGCAGTCGGGCATTCCGGTTCCGGCCGATCGCGCCGACATGCCCGTCTTCGACGCGATCCTCGCCGACATCGGCGACTACCAGTCCATCGAGCAGAATCTTTCCACATTCTCCGCGCACGTTACCAACATCGATTTCATCTCGCGCACGGCAACGCCGAATTCTCTCGTGCTGCTCGACGAACTCGGCTCTGCCACCGATCCTGAAGAAGGCGCGGCGCTCGCGGTCGCCATCTCTGAGCACTTCCGCAAGATCGGCTGCATGACGGTGATCTCCACCCATCACACTTCGCTCAAGGTGTACGGCGCGAACACGCCGGGCGTAGTTAATGCGTCGGTGGGCTTTGACGAAGCAACCCTCCAGCCGACCTACGAATTAAAAATTGGTGTTCCTGGAGCCTCAGCGGGAATCAATATCGCGCGCCGGCTGGGCTTGAATCCGGCAATCATTACCTCGGCGCAAGCGAAGATCGGCTCGCAGACGCAGGATATTTCGCGCTTTCTCGACCGCCTGCACTCGGATCTTCGCGCCTTGGATGACGAACGTGCGCGTCTCAAAGCGCGGGAGCAGGAACTCGCGCGCGAAAAATCGCATCTCGCGAACGAGGGCAAGAAAGAGCAGCAGGCCAAGGTTCGCGAAATGGAGAAGAAGCTTGAGGCTCTCTTCCGCGACTTCGAATACCACGCGCGCGAGGCCGTTACGGCGGTGCAGGACCGGGCCGCCGCGCAGAAAGTTTCGAAAGAGGCCGAACGCCGCATTGCCAAGCTGCGCCGCGAATTTCGCGAGCAGTTCGATTCCGCCATCGTGGCGCACGCCACCGGCGCCGATCGCGGCGACCCGCAAGCGCAGCCGGCCCTGGTCAAGCATGTCTCCGAAGGCGACACCGTTAAGCTCAAGTCGATGGGCCGCCCCGCCATCGTGAAAAAGAAAGTCGGAGACAACCATTTCGACGTCGAAATCGGATCGATGAAGATGCGCATTCCGCGCGAAGACATCGCCGAAGTGCTAACCCGCCCGGGCGAGTCGCCCGTCGAAGCGGCAAGGGCGCGAGGTATCAAGGTCTCCCTGCAAAACGAGGCCGCCGGGGCGGCCGCGCCGACCGAGATCAACGTCATCGGGCGCACAGTCGATGAGGCCACTAGCGAGGTCGAGAGGTTTGTCGACCACGCCTTCCTCGCTGGACTGCCGCGCGTGCGCATCGTCCACGGCAGCGGCATGGGCATTTTGCGCAAAGCGCTGCGCGAGTATCTAAGAAAGCATCCGCACGTGGAAACGGTAGCGGAGGCGCCGCAAAATGAGGGCGGCGGCGGGGCTACGCTGGTGGAGTTGCGGGTTTAGTCTGCGCAGGAACGGAAAGGCGACAGCGCGCGGCTGAAACCTCGTTACTTGAGCGGATTCACGACCGCGACCGATCCGCAAGAACTGCTGGGAATTCCACACCTTTCCCACAGGCCCAGACTTCAACTCGCTTCCCCTTCACCCCCTTCAAGCCTCACAATAAATGTTCGCCGCGCCCATGCCCTCTGACGACTTCAAAGAGAACCTCAAGCAGCAGGCCGACATCGTCCGCATCGTGGGCGATTACGTTAAGCTGAAGAAGGCGGGCGCGCAGAATTTTTCCGGGCTGTGTCCCTTCCACGCCGAGAAGACCGCTTCGTTTTCCGTCCACGCGACGCGCCAGTTCTACCACTGCTTCGGCTGCGGCGCTTCGGGAGACGTTTTCAGCTTCGTGCAGAAGGTCGAGAACATCAGCTTCCCCGAAGCCGTCCGTCTGATTGCGCAAAAGCTCGGTGTGCCCATCCCCAAGGTCGCGTTCTCGAGTCCAGCCGAGGCTCGAGATGCCCACCTGCGCGGAGCTTTACTCGACGTTCACGAGCGCGCCACTGCATTCTTCCGTGAATGCCTGCGCCGTCCCGAGGGTGCGCGTGCCCGTGAATATCTCAAAGGGCGCGGCCTCGATGACGAGACGATTGCGCGCTTCCGCATCGGCTACGCGCCAGATTCAGGATTTCAGTTGCGCGACGCGCTGCGCCGCGAGTTCGACGAAGACTTGCTGCGTGAGAGTGGACTGTTTTCCTGGAAGGAAGATAGCCGTCAACCGTCAGCCGTCGGCCGACAGGAAAAGCAGATTCCTCGACCCGCTGAGGTCGACAATTCCGTGGAGAACACCGGCGCGAACGGCGAACAGCGAACGACGAACAGCGATAGCTCCGAGCCAAAGGCCCAAAGCCCAGAGCCGAAAGCCCAGCGCCTGGAGCCCAAAGCTGGCTCTCTCGCTATCTACTCCAAATTTCGCGGCCGCGTCATGTTCCCCATCGCCAACGAGCAGGGCAAAGTCATCGCTTTCACCGGCCGCACGCTTTCCACCGACGACAAGGCCGGGCCGAAGTATCTCAATTCTCCCGAGACGAAGATTTATTCCAAGTCGCGCGTGCTCTTCAATCTTGACAATGCCAGGGAAGCGATTCGCAAGCTCGACTATACGATCCTCGTCGAAGGCCAGATGGATTGCATCTCGGTGTACGCGGCCGGTCTCCATAATGTCGTCGCGAGTTCAGGAACGGCATTTACCGAATTGCAGACCAAGCTGCTCGGCCGCTTTTCCAAGAACATCATCGTCAACTTCGACCCCGATACAGCCGGCGCGCGCGCCACGGAACGCACACTCGGCCTTCTGGTCGAGGAAGAATTCAACATTCGCGTGCTCACGCTCGAAACCGGATTTGACCCCGATCTTTTCATCCGACGCAGAGGGAAAGATGCGTATGGCGAGGCGCTGCGCAATTCGCAGAAATACTTCGACTACTTGATTGACCGCGCCCGCGCGCAATTTGGCGCGCGCAGCCCGGAGAGCAAGGTGAAGGCGATTAATCATCTTCTGCCGCATATTCAGCGCGTGCCCAGCCGCATCGTGCGCGACGAACTGGCCAATGAAATTTCGCAGAAGCTTGGCATCGATTCGGCCGTGCTGCGCCAGGAACTCAAACACACTGCGACGAACCGGTCGGCCGCGCAGGTCAAAGCTCCGTCTGAGGCGCAAATTACGGGCGCCGAGCGCGTTCTGATTCGCGCTCTTGCCTCGGCGCGAGAGATGCAATCCGGCGACGCGCGTTTATCGGCCCGCGACGGCGCGGATGAAGAATTTGACCCCATGCGTCAGGCGCAATATGCGCTCGAATCGGAAAAGCTGCATGTCGGGCTTGCCGCAGAATCGCTGATCACGGCCCTGCTGACTGCGGGACCGGACGGCGGCGACCCGCTCGATCTCGCAAAAACCGATGAGGACCGGCGCCTTCTCGCTTCAATCCTGATCCGCGATGAAGAGGAACTGACGCCGGAGACGGTCGAGGGCGCGGTCCGCGCGCTTCGTCGCATCAGCCTGCGCCGCCAGCTCGAGGAGGTGCAGCGAACTTTGTCGCGGCCGGGCCTGCAGCGCGAGGATCAGAACGCTCTGCTCCAGGAAAGAGTGCGGCTGAAGCGCGCTCTGGCTGACCCCGGAATCGACGAAGCCGCCGGGCGCGCCAGCTAGGGGCGATGTTTTCAAGAGCCTTGTACCTGCATGGCTTGGAACTTAACCACCGCGCCCGCCATCTAATCATACAGCGGGCAAACCGAGTAAACGTGTGCTGGGCGCGGCATTCCTTTCGCTACTGGCTGCTTAAGCCTTGGAAATGCTATACTTGCAAGGTTTGTGCGGTTTCGCACAGCTCCGTAACAACTCCCACCGCTGAAAAGTTCGTCCGCGAAGCTGCGGGCGTCCTGAGGACAATCTGTTTTGGCACTTGACGATAAGTTCGACGACATAAAAAAGCTGATCGACGCAGGCAAAGAGAAGGGATATCTGACCTATGACCAGGTCAACGACCTCATCCCGCACGATGTGCATTCTCCTGAAGACCTGGAAGATCTGCTAACCACGATCGGAACCCAAGGTATCGATGTACTCGAAGGCAACAAGATGCCTTCGACCGATCTGGAAAAAAAATTCGAAGAAGTGGATGAGGCATCGGAGGACGTCGAACTCGACCTAACCCCCGGCGCTCTGGAAAAAACCAACGATCCTGTCCGCATGTATCTGCGTGAGATGGGAACCGTGCCGCTGCTTACGCGCGAAGGCGAAGTTGAAATCGCCAAGCGCATCGAGCGCGGCCAGAACCGCGTCCTGAAGGCGCTTTCCCGCTCTCCCATCGTGATTCGCGAACTCCTCGCCCTCGGCGAGGACCTCGAGAAGGGCGTCCGCTCCATCAAGGAGCTGGTCACCTTCGACGAAGAGGAAATCACCGAAGAGATCGTCGACAAACGGCTGAAGGAATTTCTCGGCAAGATCAGCCTGCTCGACAAGGCGTACAAGAAGGTCGAGCCGCTACAGGGAAAATTCGCCGACGTCAACGCCAAGAAGCGGCCGAAGGACCATCGCCGCATGCGCTTCAACCTGGCGCGCGCCATCGTGCGAACTTCGCAGGCCGTGCGCAATCTCGGCTTCACCAACAACGAACGCAAACGCCTGATCGAGCGCGTGAACCGCACGGTCGATGGCATGCGTTCGCTCGACCGCCAGATCCAGAACCTGGAGAAGCGGGCCGAGGCCACGCGCAGCGAAGAGCAGCGCAAGGAATACAAGAAGCAGGCGCGGGCCGTTCGCGGCGAACTCGAAAAGCTCGAAGTCGATGCCGGCCTCCTCTACCCGGAGCTCAAGCGCACACAGCGCGAGATCATCCAGGGCGACATGGATGCCGAGCAGGCGAAGCGCGAGCTCATCGAAGCCAACCTGCGGCTCGTTGTTTCGATTGCGAAGAAGTACACCAATCGAGGCTTGCAGTTCCTCGACCTGATTCAGGAAGGCAACATCGGACTGATGAAGGCCGTCGATAAGTTCGAATACCGTCGTGGCTATAAGTTCTCGACTTATGCCACGTGGTGGATTCGGCAGGCTATTACTCGTGCCATTGCCGATCAGGCGCGTACGATTCGTATCCCGGTGCACATGATCGAAACGATCAACAAGCTGATCCGCACCTCGCGGCAGCTGGTGCAGGAACTGGGACGCGAACCGACGTCGGAAGAAATCGCCAAGCGCATGGATATTCCGGTGGCCAAGGTCCGCAAGGTACTGAAGATTGCGCAAGAGCCCATCTCTCTCGAAACGCCGATTGGCGAAGAGGAAGATTCGCATCTGGGCGACTTCATCGAGGACCGCGCCGTCGTCTCTCCGGCCGAAGCCGTGATCAACGTGAACCTCAAGGACCAGACAGGACAGGTCCTGCGCACGCTGACCCCGCGCGAAGAGAAAGTCATCAAGATGCGCTTCGGCCTCGAAGACGGCTCCGAGCACACGCTCGAAGAGGTCGGCCAATCGTTCGCGGTAACGCGCGAACGCATCCGGCAGATCGAGGCCAAGGCGCTGCGGAAACTGCGGCATCCATCGCGCTCGCGCAAGCTGCGGGCGTTTATGGATGGAGTTAGGGACTAAGTCGGAAAGAACAAAAGAAGAAGTCAAAAAAGAAATAGGGCGCGAGTGATCGCGCCCTTATTTGTTTTATACCACTCTTTCTTTTATGCCATGCGGAAATATCGCACTGCCATCACCTTCCATACGTGATCCGATAGATCACGCCCGCCGAATCGTCGCTCAAATACATCGACCCATCCGCGCCAAACACGATTCCGACCGGCCGCCCCATCCATCGTCCGTGCTTGGTTTCGCCCGGGGCCAGCCACCCGGTAATAAAGTCCTGTGCGCCTCCCACCGGCTGCCCTTTGTCATCGAGCTTAACGCGCACCACTTTGTATCCCGTCGGCACGGTACGATTCCACGAGCCGTGAAACGCGATGAAGATATTATTGCGATAGTCGGCGGGAAACATCGAGCCTTCATAAAATGCCAGCCCCAGCGGCGCCGAGTGCGCCTGCATCTGCACCTTTGGCTCCAGTACGCTGGCGCAGTTATTCTCGCCCGGCTTCGTGAAATTCGGATCGGGTACACGATCTCCATAACAATAAGGCCAGCCCGCATCGCCACCGTCCCTGCCCAGATCGTAAATCGTCTCCGGAGGCACGTCGTCGCCCAGCCGGTCGCGCCCGTTCACTGTCACCCAAACCGTGTCGGTCTTCGGATTGACCGCGATTCCGACCGCATTCCGCAATCCCTTGGCAAAAATCTTTTGTCCGCTGCCGTCGGGATTAAATTCCATCACCGCCGCGCGCCGCGGATCCTTCTCGATGCAAGCGTTGCAGCTCGATCCCGCCGAGATGTACATCTTGCCGCCATGGAACACGATGCTGCGCGTCGAGTGTCCGCCCGCGCCCGGCAGGTCGGCCAGTTTCACGGGATTCGTAGCCTTCAGATGAGTTTCATCCCAGTCATAGCGCCGTACGCGATTGTTCTCGGCGACATACAACTTGCCCTCATAAAAAGCGATGCCGTGCGGCTCATTGAGGCCGGTGAGCACCTCCACCACACGCGCCGCTTTTCCCGTGTGCTGCGGATCGGGCAACGCCACCACCTTGCCTTCACCCGACTCGCTCACCAGCAATACGCCACCCGGCGTAAACGTCAACATGCGCGCGCTGTCGATATTGTCCGCGAATACCGCAATGTGAAAGCCCTCTGGAAGCTGAAGTTGCTTGAGGTTGAATGGCGTGTTCTCAGCCCTCAGCGTCGCGGCCCACAAAAAAGCCATAACAAAGACTGCGGAAACGCGAAGTGACTTTGAGAAAAGATCGGGCGAGGGATGCTGCAAGCTTGAGTAGTGCATACTTGATTATTGATTGATGACGCCGTATGGGGCGAGGATGCAGGAGAGCCGGAGCGGCGCCGCGGCCTCGCAAAACCTTGGCGCTCACGTACAGCGAACATCCCAGAGGCGGCGAGTGCCGGGTTAAGTTGTGACGCCTACGCAGTTTTTATATCGGTCGCAGCCAAAATTACCGCAAGACGGAGTTTGTGCCACCTCGAAGGGCTCTTTATAACATACTGATAATAAATCGGTTGTACTGCCGTGGACGATTTCCTGTATTTGGCATCCAAACTGTTTATGAAACAGTGTCTTAAGGAATTTGGCTTGCTTGGCCGCCGGTCGCGTCCGCCAAGGCCAGCGAGCTTGCAAGACCGTTTTCAATGGCGCAATTAAAAGCTCTGATTGAGCGCGGAGCGATCACGCTCCTTATTTGGAGGAAGAACCGATGAAACAACGTACTCTCCTTGGGTTGCTGGTGGGCCCGGTACTGGTGTGCGCAATGCTGGCCGTGCCGGCGTTGGCGCAAGACAACTCCACCCAGAATTCGACTTCGCAACCGGCCGCCACATCGCAGTCGAGTAGCGCCGCGCAGTCGAGCAGCTCGCAAACCTCGTCCACCAACGCCAGCGGCAAACAGCCGTTGCAGCCCGAAGCTCGCGAGGGTTTCTGGGGCCGTGTTAATCCGTTTGCGCGTAAAAAATATGTCCAGCGCCAGACTGAGCCAATCCGCGACCGCGTCAATGAACTCGACGAGCTGACGGCCGAAAACAGCAAGCAGATTAAAGATGTTGACACGCGCGCCCAGCAGGGCATTCAGATGGCATCCGCCAAGGCCGCTGAAGCCGACCAGCACGCCGTCGAAGCCGGCAACAAGGCGCAGTCCGCGCAGCAGACCGCCGATCAGGCTAATACGCGCCTGACCACCGTCGAAAGCGTCGTCACCAATCTTGATCAGTACCAGCCCGCGACCCAGACGGAAATCCGCTTCAAGCCCGGACAGACCGTCCTGAGCAAGAATGCCAAGGAAGCGCTCGACGATATGGCCACTCCGCTGAAGAACCAGCGCGGCTATGTGGTCGAGGTTCAGGGCTTCTCGTCCGGTCACGGACAGGCCGCCATTGCCAGCTCGCAAAAGATGGCCGAGTCGGTGGTGCGCTACCTTGTACTCAACCATGACATTCCCGTCTACCGCATTTACCTCGTCGGCATGGGCAATGCGCCCGCGCCGGCAACGACCGCAGACAACGGCGAAAAACCAAAGCGCGTTATCGGTGGACGCGTCGAAATCAGCCTGCTGAAGAACAATCTTGAGCAGCTCGCTTCCACAAATTCCGGTGCCGGCCAACAGCAGCAAAAGTAACTGAGTACCCTCCCCTGGAAAGGCCTTCCGCGCAAGCGGGAGGCTTTTTTGCTGGGTTCGATTCGCCTCGCGCACCAGCGCACCACGCGCCCAACGCCCGCTCTTGCTCAAAACCGGCACATGCTATTCTGGGCGCGGAAAATTTCGTCATGGAAACTCTCTTCTTCCATCGCACGCCGTCGTTCGCCGGCCCGCTCTTTCTCGCTGCCACCGAAAAAGGATTGCTGCGCCTGGAATTTGAAGGCCGCAAAATGCGCTTGAACGAAAGGCAATTCGGGCTCCGCGAATCGAAGCAGGCTCTCGCGCCCTATCTTCGCGAACTCGACGAATACTTCGCCGGAGACCGCCGCGAGTTTTCCATGCCGCTCGATCTTCGCGGCACTCCATTTCAACTCGCCTGCTGGCGAGCGTTACTCGCCATTCCCTACGGCGAGACGCGCACCTACGCCGACATCGCCCGCTCCATCGGCCGTCCCACCGCATTCCGCGCCGTCGGTATGGCGAACAATCGCAATCCCGTCGCCATCGTCGTTCCTTGCCATCGCGTGATTGCGACCGGCGGTTCGCTCTGCGGCTACGGCGGCGGACTCGACCTCAAGCGCAGGTTGCTCGACTTGGAACACGCGCGCCTGCATCCTTGTCTTCCGCTCGCAATCGGAGCATAATCCGCCTCAACTGTTGAGGGGGAATTTGGTGCGGCCTGACGTCGAGTATTCCGTCAATGTACCGGTGTCTGTGGATGCGGCTTTCGCCGCATTCTTAAATCTCGATCGCCTCCTGCATCGCGGCATTTTTGCCGAGGCGCTTTGGACCGAGGGTGAACCGTGGAAGGTGGGCAGCCGCCTGCGTTACGAACTAGTGAAGCCGCTGCGAGCCTCGATTACCGCCGTCGTTATGTCCATCAGTCCGCCACGCGCCGCCACCATTCTCAATCACGCGCTCGGCATCACCGCCGAACAGCACACCAGCTTTGGCCCTGATCTCAAAGGCGGCACGCGCATCCACATGACCATGATGCTCGTCGGCAAATCGACCGAGCTCACCGACAAGGAAGTCAAAGATGCCGTGACCTTTATTACGCGCGACGCGCTTGACAGCATCGTCGCCGACTGCCAGAAGCGCGCCAATTCGGCTTCAGGAAGTTAAGACTCTTGCAGCCAACCATTCAAAGTCTGAGTCAAGGCATTCGCGCTCGCCAGATCTCGCCCGCCGAACTCACTCATGAGTGCCTCGATCGCATCGCGAAACTTAATCCGCAGCTAAACGCCTTCATCACCGTCCTCGCCGAGTCGGCCCTTGACCAGGCGCGCCGCGCCGAACAGGAAATTTTTCGCGGCAAATATCGCGGCCCGTTGCACGGCATTCCCATCGGATTGAAGGATCTCTTCGATACCGCCGGCGTTCCAACCACAGCGGCCAGCGCGCTTTTCAAAGATCGCATCCCCGATGAAAATGCCGAGGTCGTCCGCCGTCTGCGCTGTGCCGGTGCCGTGATTTTGGGCAAGCAGAATCTGCACGAATTCGCCTACGGCGGCAGCTCCATGATCAGCTTTTATGGCGAGGTTCATAATCCGTGGGACACATCGCGCATCGCCGGCGGCTCATCTGGAGGCTCGGCCGCGAGCGTCGCCGCCGGCATGGGCTTCGCAGCGCTCGGCACCGACACCGCGGGTTCCATCCGCCTGCCCGCGGCCTATTGTGGCGTCGTAGGCCTCAAGCCAACCTACGGCCGGGTCAGCGCGAAGGGCGTGATTCCGCTGGCGCCCTCTTACGATCACGTCGGCCCGATCGCAAATTATGTTGCCGATGCCGCTTTGGTTCTCCAGGTCCTCGCCGGTCACGAACAGGGCGATGCGACCACCGCCGACGTTCCCATTTTCGACTACACGCTCGGCCTCGACGATCCTCTGCCCGCGCTAAGAGTAGGAGTTCCGCGAGCCTTCTTCTTCGACGATCTCCACCCCGAGATCGCAGCTGCGGTCGAGAAAGCGATTCAGGTGATTCGCGAATTAGGCGCGGAGATGCACGACGCAATCCGTCTCGATGTCTCTACCGACCGCACGCTTTCGAGTGCCGAATCATGGGCCTATCACAAAGACTTCGTCGCCCGCTCCCCGGAGCTCTATCAGCCCGCAACGCTGGCCAGAATCAAATCCGGCGAGAACACGACGCCCGCCGAGGTCGAACGTGCAAAGCAGGAACTCACGGCGATGCGTGCAAGCATTCTCAAAATATTCGATGAAGTCGACATACTCCTCACGCCAACTGTCCCAATTCCGCCCCCGGCAATCGCTACCCTGAAACAAAATCCAGATCAGCTTCGCCCCGCCGAACTGATGATGCTCCGCAACACGCGCCCCTTTAATGTCTGGGGAATCCCAGCCATCTCTCTGCCGTGCGGATTCACCCAAGATGGCCTACCGGTAGGCCTCCAGCTAGCCGGCCCGCCATGGCTCCCCGACAAAGGCCTCCACCTGGCCCATAAATACGAGCAAGCGACAGCGTGGCACAAGAGAACGCCGAAGATCGGCGAACCCATCCTGTAACTCCTTTATCCCGAATACTTTGCGAAACTTAGCCTTTAGAATCAAGACTTTGCATAGAGGACCCGCGCGAGAGTCTCGACAATTCCATGTAGAGTTAATGTTATCAGCAACTTACAATTCGTAGCCTCCAGATTAGCTAAGTCGTTATTCTTCAAAGACTTGACTGAAAATGCAGTTCAAGCCTTTTATTTTCAAAGACCCCAGAGAGGGGTAAAGTTAATCACTCAGTAAATAGGTGTTCGCGTTTGTTGGATTGCGGAAAACCAAAGCCGGATTTCAGATCGGGAAATATGGAACGCAGAGATTGGGATGAGCGGAAGGCAAACCAGCGGAAGTTCTATTGCAAAACAACCCTCTTGATCTTTCGCCCGAGTCGAACGGTGAACGTTGTGCCGTCTTTCGCTTTCACAATCGGAGTCGTGACCTTGATTCCGTCAACGCTCACCGCTCCCTCTTTAATCTTGCGGTCAGCTTCGGATGTCGAAGCCGCAAACCCAATCTTCACCAGAACCTTCGCCAGCCGAATTCCGTCTCCTTCGCGATTGGCAAACTCGGCGAACGGAATCGCAATAGTTCCGATCTCTTCCGGCGCTTCATGCTTCTGAAACTGCTTCGCCCAGTCCTCACCCGCTTTCGCCGCCGCATCCGCCGAGTGAAAATCCGCCACAATCGCCCGCGCCAGCTCCTTCTTCAACGTCATCGGATGCGCCTTCCCGCTCGCTGCATCCGCCCGCATCTGCGCAATCTGCTCCGTCCGCACATCCGTCAGCAGCTCGTAATACCGCCACATCATGTCATCCGAAATCGACATGATCTTTCCATACATCTCCAGCGGCGCTTCGTGAATGCCGATCGCATTGCCTAGCGACTTCGACATCTTGTTGGCGCCGTCGAGCCCTTCCAGAATCGGGGTCGTCAGCACGATCTGCGACTCCTGCCCGTAAGCCCGTTGCAGTTCGCGTCCCACCAGCAGATTGAATTTCTGATCCGTTCCGCCCAGTTCCACATCCGCCTCGAGCGCAACCGAGTCGTATCCCTGCGCCAGCGGATAAAGCAGCTCATGCACCGCAATCGGCTTCTCTTCCTGAAAGCGTTTGTGAAAGTCCTCGCGCTCCAGCATCTGCGACACCGTATACTTCGCGCAAAGGCGAATGAAATCTTCGGCGGTGAACTTCGAGAACCAGCGGCTGTTGAAGTCGACGACGGTCTTTTCGGCGTTCAGAATCTTGAACACCTGCGCCTTATAAGTCTCCGCATTCTGCACGATCTGCTCGCGCGACAGCGGAGGCCGCGTAGCCGAGCGTCCCGTCGGATCGCCGATCATTCCCGTGAAGTCGCCGATCAGGAAAATCACGGTGTGTCCGAGATCCTGAAAGTGTTTCAGTTTGCGCAGCAGCACGGTGTGGCCAAGGTGCAGGTCGGGAGCCGTCGGATCGAATCCGGCCTTCACCCGCAGCGGCTTGCCGGTCGTGAGCGAGCGCTCCAGCTTCGCGCGCAGCTCCGATTCCTTCACAATTTCGTGCGCGCCCTTCTTTATGTAGGCGAGTTGTTCGTCAACCGGTGGGAAGTTTGGCATGAGAGTCGATTATAAACAGCCATCCGCGCGTCCACGCCTTATCGGATGTGATGCAGATACACATAACTGGACACCGAGAACACGACTCCTCCGATCACGGTGGCGAAAACAGCCGGTATCCAAAACAGCACGGTCCGGAAAATCTTGCTGCCGAGCTGGCTGGCGTACCAGAAGAAGATCAGAAGCACGATTGCCGAAAGCCAAAATTGAGGAGCCAGAATCGCTTCTGTAAAACCGCCCGCGACCGCCCCTATACCAGTGGCTTTTTCCATCTTGAGCGTGGGATACAACAGAACGATCGGCCAGCCAATTACTAGGATCGTGATCGTGCCGAGGCCGCTCAACAGAAACTTTGCTAAGGTCAAGCCGCCTCCTCTCTTGCCAGGTTGTTCTACCCAGGCGTGTTCTACGCGCAAGCAGCCTAACGAGCCCCTTCTTCGAAGCGATAGAAACTCAATGCCGCGTCTCCTTGCACAAGCTTCCTGTAACGATGCAGTCTTCCATATTCCGCGCCCGGATCAAAGCGCTTTTCGTGTTCCGCAATCACCAGGCCTGAGTCAGCAAGTAGCCTCGACTCTGAAAGCAGTCCAAGCGTCTTGTCATACTCCTCGCGCAACCGGTAAGGCGGATCAAGAAACACGTAGTCCGCACGCACGCCGCCAGAATCCCACCGGCGCAGAGCCTTGTCCGCCTCAAGCCGCCCGATCTCAAATCCGCCCGTAATCCCCAGTGACTTCAAATTCGCCGCAATCACCCCCGTCGCAGCCTTCGACAACTCCGCAAAGTAGACCATCGCCGTCCCGCGGCTCAAAGCCTCGATTCCAACCGCGCCAGTCCCGGCATACAAGTCCAGCCAGACGCTCCCGGCCAGCGCCTCGGGATTCCCCGCGCACAGCACGTCAAACAGCGTCTCGCGCAGCCGGTCCGACGTCGGCCTGATATCCATGCCCGCCAGCGATCGCAGCGGCCGCCTCCGGTATTTTCCCGCAATCACGCGCATGAGTACTTCCGATTTCGCCCGCCGCAACCACCAAACCGCGATCGGTGTCTAACCAGTAGAATACCTACAGGCATGTCTATGCGCAGTTGGTCCATTCCGGTCGGCCGTCTTTTCGGCATCGAGATCCGTCTCCATCTCACATTCTTTTTTCTGCTCTTCTTCGTCTGGGGCACCGAGGGCAAATCGCAGGATCCGAACGCCGTCCTCCGCGGGCTCGGCCTCGTTGGCATCATCTTCGGCAGCGTGATTTTCCACGAACTCGGCCATGCCCTGGTGGCGCGCCGCGCCGGCATTCCGGCCAAGAGCATCATCCTGCTCCCGATTGGCGGCATCACCATCCTCGATGAAGCACAGGCGCCGCCAGAGCCGCAAAATGCCTGGAAGCGCGACGTCTGGATCGCCATTGCCGGCCCCATGATCAACCTCGCCCTCGCCGGGGCCTCAGCGCTAGTCCTCGTCACCGTGATCCCCGGCTTTCATCTCATGGGGCATCCACCCATGCACTCCAGCGCCCTGCTGCGCAGCATCGTGTGGGTCAATCTCTATATCGGATTGTTCAATCTGCTGCCGGCCTATCCCATGGACGGCGGCCGCGTGCTGCGCGCGCTGTTTTCGCGGCGTTCCGACATGATGCAGGCCACGCAGCGCGCCATTCGCATCGGCCATGTCTTCTCGGCTCTTTTCATCATGGTCGGAGCGTTGATCAGCAATTACTGGCTTGTGATGGTCGGGCTGTTCTTGTTCCTGGGCGCGCAACTCGAAGAGCGCTCCGCCATGTTCCACTCGGTGCTGCAAAGCGTGCGCCTCGAAGAGGTCATGCTCACCGACTTCGCCACGCTCTCGCCCGCCGACACGCTCGAAGACGCGCTCGAAAAAGCGGTGCACACTTTGCAAGACGATTTCCCCGTCGTCCGCGGCAGCGACATGGTCGGCGTGATCTCGCGGCAAAAAATCCTCGACGCACTCCGCGCCGAAGGCAACGGCTACGTCCAGTCCGTGATGAACAAGATCTTCGAAGTAGCCGCCCGGCAGGAGTCATTAGCCTCGGCCTTCCGCAAGCTGTCCGCGCGCAACCTGAGCATCATTCCCGTCGTCGATGAGCAGCATCTGATCGGCATCGTGACGCTCCAGAATCTGATGCACTCAATGGCGCTGCTGGCGGAGAGCAGGAAACTGCGGCGAGAAGCGATGGATTCGTGATAAACCTCTCACCTCTGTCATCCTTCCATCTCTCATCTTTCCATCTGTCATCTTTCCATCTGTCATCTTTCCGTCTGTCATCCTGAGCGAAGTGGTCGTTCGCAGAGCGAACGGTCGCACAGTCGAAGGACCCCTACCTTCATCACCCGTTGTCAGTCTGGTTCCAGACCCTCGCATACTCTTCCTGTGCCGCCCGCACCGCGCTTCCAAACTCAACTTTCTTTCCAGTGAGCTCCGCAATCACATGCTCCAGCGCGGCCAACACTCCAACCGTATCCAGATAGTCGTAATACCCGATGTGCGCAATGCGGAAAAGCTGCCCCTTCATCTCGGCTTGCCCGTTAGCGACAACCGCTCCAAACTGATCGCGAAAGCGCTTGCAGATGGCGTTCGAATCTGCGCCTTCCGGCGCCGCAACCGCCGTAAGCGCCGTCGCCGGGGCCGACGGAGCAAACAGCTTCAGCCCGAGCGCCTGCACTCCAGCACGAGTCATGGCCGCGCATAGTTCAGCGTTCGCAATCAGCGCATCGCGGCCACCCGCAAGATTTCCATCACCCATTTGCCGCACATAATCGAGCGCCGCCGCCAATCCTGCGAAAAGCGACGTGGCTGGCGTGTATGAAGTCTCGGCTTTCGCCGCCGCTTTTCTTTCCTTACGCAGGTCGAAGTAGTAACGCGGCGACTTCGTCGTCTCCATGCGCCGCCAGGCGCGCTCGCTGACCGCGCCGTAGGCTAGGCCGGGAGGAATCATCAGCGCCTTCTGCGACCCGCCGATGATCACGTCCACACCCCATGCGTCGATGTCGAGATGCGTCGTGCCCAGCCCGGTGATCGCGTCTACAACCAACAGCGTGTCCGGCAGCGCCCGCACCAGCTTTGCGATGCCCGCAACGTCATGCCGCGCTCCGGTTGAACTCTCCGTCGCCTGCACGTAAACGCAGCGAAGCTCGGGCGTCAACTTCGCGCGCACAGCGTCGAGCGAGAAAGTCTGTCCATAAGGCGCAGTCACAGTTTCGATCGAGCAGCCAAAAGCCTTCGCCAGCGAGATCCAGCGCTCGCCAAACTTACCGGCCGTCAGCACCAGCACCTTGTCGCCGGGCGAGGTGAGGTTCGAGATCGCGGCCTCCATGAAGCCGGTGCCGGAAGCGGTCAGCACCAGCACGTCATGCTTCGTGCCGATGAACTCCTTCAGATCGCCGAGCACCCGCGTAAATAGCGCGCGGAAGTCGGCGGTGCGATGGTGCATGCCATAAGCGGCCATCGCCGTCTGAGCCGATGGCAAAAGAGGCGTTGGGCCGGGAGTGAAGAGGCGATTCTTTTTGAGCATGAGTCTTTTCGTCTTCGAGTGAACAGGATATTCGATTGGGCGGGCTTCGGGAAGAAATTGCAAAAGCAGCCACGAGCCGCGAGTTAGCCGATTTCATTGCGCTCTGGGGTTGGCTTGCTCATAGCTCGAAGCTCATAGCTCATGGCTCAGAAGCTTGCGGCGCAAAGCTCATAGCTCGAAGCTTGTCCTATAATCGCCCCATGCCCCTAATCGACCAGATCCAGAAAGACATCGTCACCGCCATGAAGGCGAAGGAAGAGAATCGGCTCTCCTGCCTGCGCATGGTGAAAAGCGCGCTCCAACTCAAAGCAGTTGAGAAAATGGCGCCGCTCGACGACAAGGAATCCCAGCAGGTGCTCGCGACGCTGATCAAGCAGCGCAAGGATTCGGTCGAGCAGTTCACCAAGGGTGGTCGCCAGGAGATGGCCGACAAGGAAGCCGCCGAAATCAAGCTGATCGAAACCTACCTGCCCAAAGCCGCCGGCGAAGAAGAAATCGTAGCCGGAGTGCGCGCGGCAATCGCCGAGATGACGCCGCCTCCGGCAATGAAAGATATGGGCTCGGTAATGAAAGCAGCCATGGCCCGCTTCGCCGCCGCCGGCATTCGCGTGGATGGCAAGGTGGTTAGCGACGCGGTGAAGAAGGAATTGGCCAAGTAGCGGTGTACAGTCTGTGCATAGTCGCGCGAAGGTTACTCACTTCCCTCTCTGCCACTCCCGGTACGCCTCGCTCTTGCCAATCCCGCGTTCCTTGGCGACTTTCTTCAGCGCAGCCTTCTCGTCAACTTTTTCTTCCGCCATCACCTGCTTCACGCGCTCGCCGACGCTCAGCGCGGGGCTCAGGGCTCGCGGCTCGGAGCTGTCTTTCGCGATCAGCAATGTAATCTCGCCTTTCACCTCGCCGCGTTTTTTCAGCTCCGCCAGAGTCTCTCCCGCGCGCCCGCGCAAAAATTCCTCATGCAGCTTGGTCACTTCGCGCGCCACCACGACATGCCGCTCCGCTCCCAATACCTCGACCACATCCTCCAGCGTCTCCAGTAGCCGGTGGGGCGCCTCGTAGAAAACCTGCGTTCGCGGCGATTCCCGCACGCTTTCCAGCAGCTTCCGCCGTTGCCCTGACTTCGCCGGCAAGAATCCGCTGAAGTGGAATGAATCCGTCGGCAGCCCGCTCGCCACCAGCGCCGCCAGATACGCCGACGCCCCCGGAATCGGCACCACCGGCACATGATGCCGGATCGCCAGCGTAATCAGCCGAAATCCCGGATCGGAGATCCCCGGCATGCCCGCGTCCGTCACCAGCGCAATCTTCGCGCCGGATTCGAGGTCGACAACCAGCTCCGCCGCCTTTGTCATCTCGTTGTGTTCGTGGTAGCTAACCGTACGCGTGTGGATGCCGTAATGATTGAGCAACTTCAGCGTCTGCCGCGTGTCCTCGCAGGCGATCAGGTCGACTTCCTTGAGCACGCGCAGCGCGCGAAGCGTAATGTCTTCGAGGTTGCCGATCGGCGTCGCGACCAGATAAAGCGCGGAGCCCGGCCCAAGCGTGCCGCGGTCGTTTGCTGTTTCGTTCTGAAGCACGGGCTTTTGCATCGCGCTGTGCGAGTCGGTCGGCATAGTGGCGTTGACGTTATCTAGAGCAAAGTCTACCACCGGCCCGCACGCCAGGCCCTCGACAAAAGGTCGATCCCTGCTCTCAAGGGTACGACACCGAGTAAACATAGTGCCGCAGCCCGCGCCACTCAATCTCTTTCCAGATCGTCATGGAGTTCCGTTCGGCCACGTGCTGCGAGGGCAGATTCTCCGGCCGGATCAGCGAGATCAGCCGTTCAACCTTCAGATTGCGGAATCCCCACTCCCGGCACGCAACCGCCGCTTCGGTCGCGTATCCGCGATGCCAGCAATCGCGCCGCAGGTGATACCCAATTTCGAAGAGAAACTCTCCCTCAACTTCCTGTCGTATGATTCCGCAATCGCCAATCAGTTCGCCGCTCGACTTCAAAATCATCGCCCACAATCCGACGCCGTCGGCCGCATACCGCGCCAGGTTTCGCTCAATCCATCGCTCCACTCCTGCCCGATCGTATGGCGCGGGATAGAAGCGCATCGTCTCTTCATCAGAAAGAACCAGTGTCAGCGCATCGGCATCTTCCCGAGCAAACTCGCGCAGCCGCAGACGGCTTGTTTCCAGAATGATCATCCCGGCCACAGTCTAACAATGAAAGCAGCCGCCTGAATTACACTCACATCATGGCGGAGATCGGCCGGTTGTTGATTTTTCTCGGGATCACGCTCGTCGTGATCGGCGGCCTCGTCATGCTGCTCGGCAAAACCGGGCTGCCGCTCGGTCGCCTGCCGGGAGACATCCTCTACCGCGGCAAGAACACGACCGTCTATTTTCCGCTGGCGACATCGATTGTCCTCAGCATCGTTCTCTCCGTCATTCTCTATTTCGTCGGACGATTCAGGCACTAGCGCGCATGGCACAAGGTGATCAACTCGGCTTCCAGTTTCGCGCGGCGGAGCGGCAGGTCTGGACCGTCCGCGCCCTTGTCTCCGCCGTCCGCAGCCTCGTCGAGCGCCAATATTCCGACTGCTGGGTCGAAGGCGAAATCTCCAACTTCCGCAGCCCCGATTCCGGCCACCTCTACTTCACGCTTAAAGAGCAGGACTCCCAGATCAAAGTAGTCATGTTCCGCTCCTCCGCCCGCTTGCTGCGTTTCCGCCCGGAAAACGGCCTTCACGTGCTCGTCCGCGGTCGCGTCACCATCTACGAAGATCGCGGCGAACTGCAAATTTCCGCCGAGTTCATGGAGCCTCAAGGCGCCGGCGCCCTTCAACTCGCCTTCGAGCAACTCAAAGCTCGCCTCCAGGCGGAAGGTCTTTTCGATGCCGCCCGCAAAAAGCCGATCCCGCCTTTGCCGCAGCGCATCGGCATCATCACCTCGCCGCAGGGCGCAGCGCTCCGCGACATCCTCAACATCCTCGCCCGCCGCCATCACTCGGCCAACGTGCTCATCTATCCCGCGCAGGTCCAGGGAGACGCGGCCGCTGCCGAGGTCACAGCCGGCGTGCGCCATTTTCAGGGAAGCGCCCGCCAGCACGCCGGAGTCGAGGTCATCATCATCGCCCGCGGCGGCGGATCAGCCGAAGACCTCGCCGCCTTCAATCATGAAGGCCTGGCGCGTGCCATCGCCGCCTCGAAAATTCCGGTAATCTCCGCCATCGGCCACGAAACCGATTTCACCATCATCGACTTCGTCGCCGACCTCCGGGCCCCCACGCCCTCCGCCGCCGCCGAACTCGTCATTCGTTCGCGTCAGGAGATCGAATCCCAAACCGACGACATCCACCGCCGCCTCGAACGCGCCATCCGTTATCGCCTGCTTATGGCCCGTCAGGGCCTCACTGAGCTCGCGCAACACGGCGCCTTTGCCAACATGATGGACGCGATCCGCCGCAATCAGCAGCGCCTCGACGAACGCCGCTTCCGCCTGGAAAAAGCCGGGCGCCAGCTTCTCGATCGCAACCACCGCCGCCTCGATACCGCTTCCGCCGCCGTGCGCCATTACGACGTCCGCCGCCGTCTGGCCGCCATCCGCCAGCAACTCGATTCCTCCGCCGCCAGCCTCGAACGCGCCATCCGCGCTCATATCCTCGCCGATCGCGCCACCCTCGATCGCCGTTTCGCCAGCCTCGAAGCGCTCTCGCCGCTCGCCATCCTCAATCGCGGCTACGCTCTCGTCTTCGACGCCGACGGCCAACTAGTCAAAGACGCCACCCGTCTCACCGCAGGCGACGATATCTCCGCCCGCCTGGCCCGCGGCAGCGTTCGCGCCCGCGTCACCGAAACCAAGCCCGATCCCGAGTCCACATAACACTAGTAACCCCATGATTCATCGCCTGCGCGCTCCTGAATTAGAATGAGATTTAGAGTTCAGCCAACGTGAGGATATGGTGATCGCGGCGATTGCATGGCCACAACTTCTTTTGAAGGGCCTCGATATTCTTCTCGTCGCGCTCCTCATCTACCAGTTCCTGAATCTGGTGCGGGGAACGCGTGCCGCCCCCATGCTGCTCGGAGCCGCCGCGCTCGGCCTCGTCTTCTATTTTGTCCGCCTCGGCGACCTGCCTACTCTCAACTGGCTCCTGAGCACGATGATTCCCTACGTCGTCTTCGCGCTCATTGTCGTCTTCCAATCCGAAATTCGGCACGCGCTCGCCAACCTCGGCCGCCGCATTTCCATGATGCGATCCTCCGGCTCCTCAGCCGACGTCTACGACGACATCGTTCTCGCCGCGAATCTCTTTTCGCAGAACCAGACCGGCGCGCTCATCGTCATCGAGCGTGAAATCGGCCTCCGCACTTATATCGAAAGCGGCGTTACCCTCGACGCCCGTCTCTCCTACGACTTGCTCGCAACTCTTTTCCGCCCCAGCGCGCCCTTGCACGACGGCGCCGTCATCGTGCAGCGTGACCGCATCGCCGCCGCCGCATGTTTCCTGCCGCTTTCCATGAATCCGATCCTCTCCACCCAGCTCGGCACGCGTCATCGCGCCGCCATCGGAATAACCGAGGAAACTGACGCCGTCGCCGTCGTCGTCTCCGAAGAGACCGGAGCGATCAGCCTCGCGGTCGCGGGCAAAATCGATCGCGATCTGACTGTCGAACATCTGCGCGAGCGCCTCGCCGCTCTTCTTCGCCGCTATGCCCCTGCTCCCAGCCTCACTGGGCCCGTGCAGGAGAACTTCGCCGACGATGACCCTCCCCATCCCGATCGTCATCAGGATGCCGGCTCGCGCTTGCAGGGGGATGACTAGCCATGGCCGGCCTCTTTCAAAGAATCTTCGTTCAGAATTTCTTCCTCAAATTCATTTCCCTGGCGCTCGCTGTGGGCCTCTGGCTGGCCGTCGTGCACGACCCCATGGCCTCGGTTGAAGTTCGCGCTCCCATCGAATTCAGTCTTCCCGACAACATCGTCATCGACTCCAGCACCTTCACCCAGGCCCTGGTTCTGGTGCGCGGGCCCAAGCGCCTGATGCACCGCCTCGAGCCCGGTGACGTGCGCGCCGAAGTCGACCTCAGCAATGTGCAACCGGGCGAGCGCACCTTCGAGGTCCACGTTCACGTCCCCCAGGACACCGAAGTCGTGCAGATCATCCCTAGCCAGTTTCACCTCACCTTTGACACCCGCGATACGCGCACCCTCGAGGTGCATCCGCGCATCACGGGAAATTTCGCGCCGGGTCTAAAAATTGCAACTGTCACCGCCGATCCCGCCGACGTCACCGTGACCGGCCCGCGACGCCGGGTTGAGGCGCTCGAAGCCGCCAGCACCGATCCCGTCGACGCCAGCGGCGACACCACCACCGCTTCCTTCCAGACGCAGGTTTACGTGCCCGATCCCCTGATCCAGGTCGTGCATCCCCAGCCCATTCATGTGACCGTTATGATGGAAAGCGCGGGAGGCGCAAAGAGAAAATAGCCTCAGCCGTTTTTTCGGCCTGAGCGCGGGCACTCAATCATCAGCGGCCGCTCAGTAAATACAATGATGAAGACTCACGCGATCGTCAGCTTGCCAACCCTCCCCACATCGAACTCATGACCCAGACCCGACAGCTTTTTGGAACCGATGGAATCCGCGGTGTCGCCGGTGAATTTCCCCTCACGCGCGATAGCGTCTATTGGATCGGTCGCGCTCTCGGCCACGATCTGATCAAAGTAAAGCCGCAACCCCGCGTCGTCATCGGCCAGGACACGCGCGTTTCCAGCCAGTGGATCGCAGACCGTTTTCTCCAGGGACTCGCCTCCGTCGGAGTCGCCGTCCGCAGCGCCGGTGTAATCACTACGCCCGGCGTGGCCTTTCTCGCCCGCTCCCAGGGCTGCGACGCCGGCATAGTCATCTCCGCCTCGCACAATCCCTGGACCGACAACGGTATCAAAATCTTTTCCGGCGATGGCTACAAGCTTCCTGACGCCCGCGAACTCGCCATCGAAAAAGAAATCTTCGCTCTGTTGCAGAGCAACGAATCCACCCCGCCCGAGCCGGCCACGTCAGTCTCCAGTCTCCCCGGCGAAGAAGATTTGCGGCAAGCCTATGTCAACTGGCTAGCTGCCGGCGTCTCCACCGACCTCACTTCTCTCCGCATTGCCGTCGACTGTGCCAACGGCGCGGCCACCGCGGAAGCGCCGGCACTATTCGGCGGTCTGAAAATCAACGCCTCCTTCCTGCATTGCGCTCCCGACGGCCAGAACATCAACGAAACGTGTGGCGCTTTGCATCCCGAGACCGTGTCGTACTTCGTCTCCCGGCACAAAGACCAATTCGATATCGGTGTCACCTTCGACGGCGATGCCGACCGCGCCCTCTTCTGTGACGCCCAAGGCCGCATCGTCAATGGCGACGCCGTCCTGCTGCTCTCCGCGCGTGAAATGCAATCGCGTGGCAAGCTCACAAACTCCACCGTCGTCGCCACTACCATGTCCAACATGGGCCTCGAACTGGCTCTCAAGCGCTCCGGCATCCAGATGCTGCGCGCCAACGTTGGCGACAAGTATGTCCTCGAAGAAATGCAGCGCGTCGGCGCAACTCTCGGCGGCGAGCAATCCGGCCACATCCTCTTCCGCGACGGCGACGCCACCACCGGCGACGGCCTGCTGACCGCGCTCCGTGTCCTTGAAGTCATCGTCCGCTCAGGCAAGCCCCTCGCCGATCTTGTAAGCGATCTCAAAGTCTTCCCCCAAACCATCCGCAACGTGCGTGTACGCGAAAAAGTCCCCTTTGCCCAAATTCCCGCGATTCAATCCGCCATCGCCGCCGCCGAACTCGAACTCGACGGCAATGGCCGGGTCGTCGTGCGTTACTCCGGCACTGAGGCTCTCGCGCGCGTCATGATCGAGGCCGAGTCGAAAGACCAGATCGATCGCATCGCCGCTTCGATCACCACCGCCATTCAATCCGCCTTGGGCGCATAGCGTTTTCGCGAACCGTTATGTTCGCGAGTTATCAAGCTTCGGGGTACTCGCGGTTTTCAACTCGCTTCGCACCTCCGCCGTTCCATTTCCTGTTTTGAACTCCGCCTTTTCCATCTACGTCCCAAAGTACGCCCGGTTATCTTGTTTCCCCTAAAGACTCCGTCGAGAATGAGAATCGATTCATATTCCATCGCGTTAATACACTCTCATGAGAATTCTTGTCGTCGAAGACGACGTTGCTCTCGCTAGCTTTCTTCGTAAGGGGCTCGAAGCCGAACACCATGCCGTCGATACCTCCCACGATGGCGATCAGGGCTGTTCCATGGCTCTTGCCGTGGATTACGACTTGGTAGTGCTCGACCTCGGTCTGCCTACTCTTGACGGTTTGTCGCTGCTCAAAAATCTCCGCCAGCGCAAGGCGAGCCTTCCCGTCCTGATCCTCACCGCGCGCAGCCGGGTCGAAGACCGCGTCCAATGCCTCGACCTCGGCGCCGACGACTATCTGATCAAGCCCTTTTCCTTTCTCGAACTCGCAGCCCGCGCTCGCGCCCTGCTGCGCCGCAGTCATCTGCCCTCCGAGTCCACGCTACGGGTGCAGGATCTCAATCTCGATCGCGTCGAGCGCAAAGTCGAGCGCGGCGGCCGCCGCATCGAGCTCACCACCAAGGAATTTGCCCTGCTCGAATACATGATGCGCAACGCCGGTCGCCGCCTCACCCGCGCCATGATCATCGAGCACGTCTGGAATCTGACCTTCGACTCCACCACCAACGTCGTCGACGTCTATATCAATTACCTCCGCCGCAAAATCGATGATGGCTTCCCCAACTCTCTGATTCACACGATACGCGGCGTCGGCTATCAGCTCAGTCTGGGAGGTCTATAGCCGTGGCGAGCGCTCCCACAACCCTGTCTCAGAATCAGGCCCTGATGCATGAGATGTTGCATCTTCTGAGCCAGCCGCTTACCACCCTCCATTGCGCGCTCGAACATTCCCTCACCCAGGACGCCGCCGAGCGTGCCGGGGAAGTCGCCCTCGCTCTCGAACAAACTGACCGCGTCATCGCAGCCGTTCGCCTGATGCGCGAATACCTCGAAGCCGAAGAAGGTTGTTTTGTGGCGCCGCCGTTTCCTCTCGGCCTCGCCACAGAGAACGTTCTTGAGCAGCTCTCCGTCCTCGCCGAGGCTCGCGGCGCGCATCTCTTCGCCGCCGGAACTTCGACTGCGGCAATCCCGGTCAGGAACGCCTGGCTCCAGCGCGCCTTGTTCTATCTCCTCGGCGCTCTCATCGAAGGCTGTTCTGCCGGCCAGGCCATCACCATCCTTCTCGAGGATGCTGGTTCCTCTTCCGTGATCAGCGGCCACAACCTCCCGGCGAGCGACGCCCCGGATGACCCTCCCCCTCCCGCTTCCAAACCCGCTCCCGATTCGAACACCCTATGGCAGGTCAAGCTCGAAATCGCGCGCCGCGTCCTCGAGTCCTCCGGCGCTTCGGTCGAGCTCTACTCCGGCGCCAAGCCCGGCTTCATCATTCGTCTCCCCCACCGTCGCGCTCCGTCCCAAGAAATTCCCGTCTAAGCTGCTCTTCCCGCTCCTGCTCCCCCGCTCCTCGGAGTACAATTCCGCCTTTCCCGTTTCCCATCGCCCGCGGAGGTTCCTCATGACTCGTCGCCTGCTTCTGCTGACCTTCCTGTCCTGCTCCCTCTTCACTAATGCCCAGGACGCCGCCCCAACCCTGAAGCCGCTCACCATCGTCAAAGCCGGCACGCTGATCGACGGGATCTCCAACACGCCGCGCCACGATCAGGTCATCACCATCCGCGGCAACATCATCGTCGACATCGCGAACGCCGGCGCCGCGACTATCCCTGCCGATGCCACCGTCATCGATCTCTCCACCTCCACCGTCCTTCCCGGCCTCATCGACGCGCACACCCACATCTTCCTCCAGGGCGAAGTTGCCTCCGAAGGCGGCTACGACATCCAGCTTCTGAAATATCCGCTCTCCTTCCGTGCCGCCCGCGCCACCGTCTCCGCGCGCCGCGCCCTCGAGCAGGGATTCACCACCATCCGCGACATGGAAACCGAAGGCGCTGGCTATGGCGACATCGGCATCAAGATGGCCGTCGACCGCGGATACATTCCCGGTCCGCGTATGTTCGTCTCCACCCGGGCCATCTCCACCACCGGCGGCTACCCGCTCGAAGGCTACGCGCCGGAGGTCGAAGTGCCCAAAGGCGTGCAGATCGTCGACGGCCCCGTCGAGGCTCGCAAAGCCGCGCGCGAGCAACTCGATCACGGCGCCGACTGGATCAAGGTCTACATGACGCACCGCTCATGGATCGGCAAGAACGGCGAACTGGTCTCGCAGCCGACCCTCACCGTCGAGGAACTTCGCGCCATCGTCGACGAAGCGCACGGCTGGGGCAGGAAGGTCGCCTGCCACTCGTATGGCGGAATCGGCATGCAGCGCGCTCTCGACGGCGGCTGCGACTCCATCGAGCACGGCCTCATGCTCACCGACGCGCAGATCGCCCAGATGCTCAAGCAAGGCACTTGGCTATGCCCGACGCTCAACATCTACTACACCGACTGGGCTCCAGCCGATACCCCCGAAGGCCAGCGCGACCGCAAGCGAGCCTCCGAGCATGAAATCTCATTTCGCAAGGCGGTCGCTGCGGGCGTAAAGATTGCCTTCGGCACCGATGTCGGCGGTTTTCCCTGGAGCGATCCCATCGCCGCCGAATTTCCCCGCATGGTGGGTCTCGGCATGACGCCCATGCAGGCCATTCAAGCCGCCACCTCCCGCGCCGCCGAATTGCTCGATCAAACGGGAAAGCTGGGCGTGATCGCGCCCGGCGCCTACGCCGACGTGGTCGCAGTCAGCGGCGATCCGCTGGCGAACATAAAAATTCTGGAGAATGTCGGCTTTGTCATGAAGGATGGAAAGATTTTCAGAAACGATCTCGCGAAGAAGAACTAGAAGAAGAACTAATTATGCGCATGCGGACTCTGCGCCGGATTCGCCTTCGGTGCAGCTTTCGCCTTGGCAATCTTCACATCGAAGCTAACCGGCAAATTCTTCGGCGGATAGCACGCCTTGTTATCGCACGCCTGATAGCGCAGGCTTCCGCGCACCACATACTTGCCCGGCTGCACCGAGCGCAGCGGCCGCACCAGCACCTCAATCTTGAAATCGCCCGTGTATACATTCAACTTCTCGTCCGGCGCAAAGGCAAAGCTCATGTCCTGCCCGTCGGGATACGTCGTCTTGCCGATCACGATATCCGTCGTCGCTTCCACCTTAAGCGCGGTGGGAATCAAGTAATCCGACTTCGGCTTGTTCGAATTGATGTGATACCCGCCGGCAACATTGAAAGCAAGCGGCACGGTCGAGCTTTTCCCCTGCGTCACCGTAATCACCGGCGCCGGTGCCGCCGTTACCACCGGCCCCTTTGGCCCGAACTCTTCCTGCGCCAATACCGGACCCACCGCCAGCAGCACCGCGCACGTGAGCAGTCTTTTCATTTTCAAACTATTTCTGCGCCCGTTCCGACCCCAGCGCTTCTTTGATGTGGTCCTCAAATATGCTGCGGCTCTGCAAGCCAAATTCCCGCGCAATCACCTTCCCGTTGCGATCCAGAAAGAACGTCGTTGGCAGCACGTTCACTCCGCCGTAGCTCAACCCCACCGCCTCTTTGCCCAGCAGGATCGGATAATTCACGCCCATATCCTTGGCAAATTGCGCAATGTCCTCTTTGCTCGCGTCGTCCATCGCCACGCCGATAATCTGGAATCCCTGCGGCCCGTATTCTTTCTGCATTTCCACAAACCACGGCATCTCTATCTTGCACGGCCCGCAGTACGTCGCCCAGAAATTCAGCAGCACGGCTTTTCCGCGCAGGCTTGAGAGCTTCACGCTCTTGCCGTCCACCGAATCGAGCGTAAAGTCCGGCGCCGTCGAGCCCATCAGTTGCCCGTGCACTGCCTCGTTCGCGCGATTGTTCCGCGCGATCCTGGCCCCGGCAAACAGCATTACGGCAACCAGCGCGCCCACAAAAAACAGAACCAACGGATTTCTCTTCACCATAACTTCCAATCCAAACTTCTACTCAATTCTATCTTCTTCTCAAACCACCCCACCACGCGCCTTTTGCTGCGTTACAGCGCAAAGCGGTTCAGGAAGGAAAAATATCCCGAAATCAGCGTGAACCGTCCCAGCACCAGCAAAATCCCGAGCGCGATCATCAAGCCGCCGCTCACGATTTCAAGGGCGTGCATATGGAACTTGAAGCGGTTGTAAAACTTCAGAAAGCGCTCCATAAGCAGCGAAGTCAGCAGGAAAGGTACCGCCAGACCAGCCGAGTAGATGGCCAGAAGGAAGATTCCCTTCCAGACCGTGTCCTGTGCGGCGGCGAATCCGAGCACAACCGCCAGAATTGGACCAACACACGGCGTCCACCCAAAGGCGAACGCGAATCCGATGACAAACGCGCCCCAGGCGGAGGAACTGCCTTTCAGGCTGTGCAGGCGTGTGTCGGCCAGCAGCGCCTTGATCTGAAAGATGCCGGTCAGGTGAAGGCCGAAGAGAATAATGACCGCGCCGGCGACGCGAGCCAGCAGAGATTTATACTGCGCCAGCACCTGCCCCACTTCGGTCGAGATCGCCCCCAGCGTGATAAACACGATGCTGAAGCCGATAATAAACGCGGCCGAGTTCAGCATCACCCGGCGTAAGAGGTGTCCTTCTTTTGTCTTCAGTTGCTCCACGCCGACGCCCGAGATAAGCGAAGCATATCCCGGAACTAAAGGCAGGACGCAGGGCGATAGGAAGGAGAATACCCCCGCAACAAACGCGGCCAGCGGCAAAGGCAAACTGTTCATAATCGTTTATTTTCAGCGGCGCTCAATTGTATCGGTGTCCACTCGCAAATGGGAAGTCGCCTCTACCTGCATCCTATAAGATGCTGATCCTCTGCATTCGACCCAAAAGCCCAGCCTGCGCGCCGCCGCGGCCATCGTCCATCCGGACACGTCCGCTGCTGCCGGAGATCGTGCGCTCAAAGTCCAAACGGCCATGCGGTCGTCACGTCCTTGCGGCGTGACAGTCAGCGACTCCGGCACGCGAGCGCGTGCTCGGAGGAGGCAAACTCGCAATCGACGCGCCTGACATTACATTTCTTTTTGTTAGGAAAAGTCGGAGAACTCTTCACCATCCGTCGCGCGGCTCTGATCCCGCAACCCCCGCACCGCGTAACTCACGCCCCGCCCTTCGCGCTCTGGTCCTTGCCGGGAAGGGCCATCCCCTCCACGCCCAGCCACTCCAAGGCCGGAGCAAATTCATAAAATGCGTTGGTCTGCGACGGCCGGATGGCCAGCTCAAAATAAGTCATCAGCATTCGGCCCACTCCGAAAACTGCCGGCTTATGTGCCACCAGCGCCCGCCGCGACACGGGCGAAAAAATATTCCGGCTGGTCAGGATCTGGGCCGCGTCTCGCGACAACTCGACCTTCACCACTCCCGTCGCGTCAATCAATTGGTTGAACTCGGGATCGAAATCCGGATCGTTCCGCAGCCGATCTTGAAACTCTTTCATCTCCGCAAACGTTACTTCCCCTACTCCGGTGGCAATTACTAACCTATGTTCTTTGTCGATGACATAATGGCAAGGCATTGATGGTCTTTCCGATCGTCCTGACGGCGGCAGTTTGGCAACAGATTCGTCGCATCGCACTTCCACACTCGCAGTTTGCTGAAAAACTCGGTTTTGGGGTGGCGCAGCGGTTCACCGCTGCGATAAGTCGGTTGTTTTGATTGGGGCTTTGGCCCCGGAGGTGCCTACCGCCGACTTTTTCAGCAAACTGCTGGAGCGTTATCATCAACACGTTATCACGAAGCCGTTCGATTCTACCCGACTCTCCGCCGCGGCTGCGCATATTCGCACGGACGCCGCGCAATCCGCTCCGTCATATCCTCCGCGGCAGCCCGAATAAATCTCACATGTTTATTCGATTCGGTGTCCAGGGCCCGCTCTTCCAGCAGCGCGCACCTTCTCAGGATCACCCGCAAATCATTATTCAATTCGTGCGTCAGCACGCAACCCTCGGAGCCCGGATGTCTTCTTTCCATGCGCCATCCTTCCTTCTCCCCGCAATGTCGCCGCAATTCTCAAAAATAGAATCGCACCAAAGATTCGTAAATAGCACCGAATGGCTAAAGTATGAACATTGCATAACAAAACACTCCGTCGAAATAGATTCCCGTGTGCGCCCGATGCGGCCGGCTCTCGCCGTCGCACGTTTGACCCCACTTTTCCGCCGCCTGTAAGATCAAAGCTCAGATTAAAGTCCGGATCAGACTTCGGATCAAACTTCGCATTGATCGAATGCTTTTCGTCCGGAGCGGTGGGCTTCGCCGCCGTGAAAGGCGAATCCAGCGCTTCCGTCCCGCGATCTTAACTAAAATGCCTCACGAACTACCGAAAGCTTACGAACCCGGCGCCATCGAAAAACACTGGTCCGAATACTGGATCAGCGAAAAACTCTTCCACGTAGAAACGCCCGCGCCCACCCGGCCCGGAGAAGCCGCTCGCCCAGTCTTCACGCTCCTCCTCCCGCCGCCCAACGTCACCGGCCGCTTGCACATGGGCCACATGCTCAACCAGACGCAAATGGACATCCTCGTCCGCTGGCATCGCATGCGCGGCTTCATCACGCTCTGGCTGCCCGGTACCGACCATGCCGGCATCGCTACCCAAATGATGGTCGAGCGCCAGCTCGCCAAGGAAGGCAAGAGGCGCCGCGACATGGGCCGCGAAAAATTTGTCGAGCGCGTCTGGGAGTGGAAGCGCGAATACGGCGGCGCCATCCTCGACCAGATGAAGCGCCTCGGCGCATCCGTCGACTGGGGCCGCGAATATTTCACCATGGACGAGAACCTCTCTCGCGCCGTGCGCGAGGTCTTCGTCCGCCTCTATGAGGAAGGGCTGATTTACCGCGGCAAATACATCGTCAACTGGTGCCCGCGCTGCGAAACCGCCATCTCCGACCTCGAAGTCAAGCACGAAGAGGTTCCCGGCAAGCTCTGGGAGATTCGCTATCCGGTGATTGGGACTGACGAATTTATCACCGTCGCCACCACGCGTCCCGAAACGATGCTAGGCGATACCGCCGTCGCTATCAACGCGGCCGACGAGCGCTACACGCACCTCCATGGGAAGAGAGTCTTGCTGCCTCTGATGAAGCGCGAGATTCCCATCATCCTCGACGAAATCGCGAAACCGGAGTTCGGCACCGGCGCGGTCAAGATCACTCCCGCCCACGATCCGAACGATTTTGAAGCCGGCAAGCGTCACAGCCTTTCGCAGATCGACATCATGGATCTGCACGCGAAGATGAACGAAAACGCCGGCCCCTATCGGGGTCTCGATCGCTACGAAGCCCGCGAAGCCGTTCTCGCCGACCTGAAAGAGCAAGGATTCTTAGTCGCCGAAAAAGCCTACACAGTTCCGCTCGGCAAATGCGACCGCTGCGGTACCGTCGTCGAGCCGCGCCTCTCCGAGCAGTGGTTCGTCAAAATCGAGCCGCTCGCCAAAAAGGCCATCGCTGCCGTCGAGTCCGGCGAGATCACCATCGTCCCCGATAACTACCGTCAGATCTATTTGAACTGGATGAACAACATCCACGACTGGACCATCTCGCGCCAGCTCTGGTGGGGCCATCGTATTCCGGTCTGGCATTGCGCCGGCACGATTAGCACGGATAAAGCCTGCCACGAAATCATCGTCGCCCGCGAGACGCCCAAGTCGTGCCCGAAGTGCGGCGGCGCAAAACTCGAGCAGGACACGGACGTCCTCGACACCTGGTTCTCCTCGGGCCTGCTCCCATTCACCACGCTCGGCTGGCCCGAGAAAACGCGCGACCTGGAAGTCTTCTATCCCACCACTCTCCTCATCACCGCTTACGAAATTCTGTTCTTCTGGGTCGCCCGCATGATCATGTTCGGCTGCCACTTCATGGATGGCCATCATCAGGATCCGGCGATCAAAAAGGCCAGCGGCGACGGCGACAAAAAAGATGACAGCGTCCCCTTCCGCAACGTCTACATTCACGCCCTCGTCCGCGACGCCGACCGCCAGAAGATGTCCAAGACCAAGGGCAACGTGATCGATCCGCTGGAGATCATCGACCGCTTCGGCACCGACGCCACGCGCTTCACCCTGGCAGCCATGGCCGCGCCCGGCACCGACATAGCCTTCAACGAAAGCCGCACCGACGGCTACCGCGCCTTCGCCAACAAAATCTGGAATGCCGCCCGCTTCATGTTCATGAACGTGGATCGGATTGATCCGAACCTCTCCAAGTTCCTAGCGGTCAATGAGCGCGTCGGACGTTCCAAGCCTTCCGTCGGAATTGAGGACTTTAAAGCAAGCACCCTCGAAGATCGTTGGATTCTCTCCCGCTTCAACCGCGCAACGCAGGATGTAAACGACGCGATCGCCAGCTACCGCTTTCACGAAGCGGCCAATCGTATCTACGACTTCTTCTGGGGCGAGTTCTGCGACTGGTATCTCGAACTCATCAAGCCGCGCCTTGCCGAAAGCGCCGACCACGAAACTGCTGCCCAGGCCTGCCAGAATCTCGTCGCCCTCTTCGATGCTGCGCTCCGTCTCCTTCACCCCGTCATGCCCTTCATCACCGAAGAGATCTGGCACGCCATCTACGACGGCAATCCTCCGCTGAAGTCTATCGCTCTGGCCGCATATCCCGCCGCCGCCGACGCCCAGATCGACCTCGCAACCGAAACCGCTATGTCGATCCTGCAGGACCTGATCGTCAGCGTCCGCAATCTGCGTGCCGAGCTGAAAGTCGAGCCCAAGGTCAAAGTTCCCATCGAAATCTTCGCCAGTAATCCCACCATCCGCACCCTGGTCGAACAAAATCGCGGAGCCGTCGAGCGCCTTGCCAGTGTCGAGTCGCTCCAGTTTGTCGAAACTTCAATGGCAAAAATTGCCGGAGCCCGCAGCACCGCCCGTTTCGATGTCCATGTAATCTACGAAAAGAAAATCGACGTTGCCGCCGAGCGCGACCGCCTCAACAAAGATCTCGAAAAGATCGAAAAGGAAATCGCCAATGGCCAGCGCCAGCTCTCCAACGACCAATTCCTGGCCAAAGCCCCGGCAAAGGTCGTCGATGGCATCCGCACCAGAGCCGAAGAATTAAAAGTGCTGCGAGAAAAGACCGTAGCCAGTCTCAAAGAGCTCGCGTAGCGACAGCCGCCCTCGGCTGTCCAAGTGCGCGCAAGCGCGAGCCTGCCGCCGTTCGTGCCCCCGCTATCGCCTTCCAAGGTTTCACTCTTGACTTAGCCCATCAAAAGGAATTAGCTGGAATTTAACCGAAGCAGAAAATGAACCGGGGGCGGAGGAAAACAATGGAATCCGCGACCACAGTTCGGGAGTGAAGTCTAGTGTTCGAGCAAGCCACCATAGAGGAAAAACGAAGCTGTCAAGCCTCTTGTTATCAATACTTTGGATAGAAGTGTTTTAGAATGAATACTTTGCGAGGATCGTCTCGTAACGCACGACTATCACGTTCAGAATCAATGACTTAGATGTAAGTGTAGCAATGTGAATACTTTACAAGGAAAATCAACGAAATCGCACTTAAACCGAAGATTAAATGAGAGTTGCAAGCAATAAGTTCAACCCCATATTTTTGAATACTTTGGAGTCCAACTTATACTAAGCTATTGATTCCAAATGATCGATAAACTAGGCAGAGCAGGGGGGGAGGGGGCACCCCTCGCAAGTCGACGAACTACTAATTAGCTTCTTGCAACTGACAACTGAGAGCTGAGAACTGTTCCGCATGGACTGGAATTCACGCCGCATCTCCGCCATCATTGAAAACGCACTCAACGAGGATCGCGCCACGCGCGACGCTACCAGCTACGCCTGCGTCGACCCCAACCAGCGTGCCGCCGCCACCATCGTCGCCAAGCAGGAGTGTGTCATCGCCGGCCTCGGCGCCATCCCCCGCATTCTCGACGTCTACGCCGCTCTCGACGGCGCCGTTATCGCCCACTACGAAGTCACCAGCCATCCCTCAATTTTTGACGGCGTCCGCGTCAACGCCGGCCAAACCGTCGCCGTCATCCGCCACAACGCGCGCGTCATTCTCTCCTGCGAGCGCGTCATTCTCAATTTTCTTCAGCGCATGGCCGGCATCGCTACCACCACGCGCAAGTTCGTCGACGCCGTCTCCGGCACCCGCGTCCGCATCCTCGACACGCGCAAAACCGTGCCCGGTCTCCGCGTTATCGACAAATACGCCGTCCGCTGCGGCGGAGGCCAGAATCACCGCCTCGATCTTTCCGACGGCGTCGTCATCAAGCACAACCACATGATGCTCGCCGGGGGAATCATGCAAGCCCTCGAACGTGCTCTCTACAACCGCCGTGGCAACCAGCCCGTCGAAATCGAAGTTCGCTCCCTCGAAGAATTGCAGCAGGCATTATCCCACGGAGCCGAAGCGGTTCTCCTCGACCACGTAAGCGTCGATCTCGTCCGCCAGGCGGTAGAAATGTGTTCGCGCCACTCCCGCCGCATCCCCCTCGAATGCGCCGGCGGCATATCCCTGGAAAACGTCCGTGCCTACGCCGACACGGGAGTGGATTTTATTTCTGTCGGAGCGCTAACACAATCGGCAACAGCAGTGGATTTGAGCATGAGGGTCATGCCGGCATGAGCGTCCGTCGTCCGCGGTCCTTGGCCCTTCGCTATTCGGCGGTTGCGGCACTCGGCAGTTTCGCGGACACATCGCTTTTGTGACGATTCCAAAGCAAGAAAGGAAGCCGACTTCGTGCCGTAGGGCGAAGGGCGAGGGACCAAGGACCAGGGACGAAGGACGAAGGACGGAAAAGCTATAATTCCCCCATCACCGTCGCGAAAAAAATTCGCCGCACGCCCAGCACCCACCAAGCCACCGACGTGCGCCTGGGCCGCATCGTTCGCCTCTTGATGGATCACGCGACCGTGGTCGCGAGCGGAACAAAAATCGCCGAAGAAATCGGCACCAGCCGCTCCGAAGTCTGGCGCTTGATCCAGCAACTGCGCGGCCTCGGAGTCGATGTCGCTGGCCATCCAGCAACTGGATATCAACTGCGAACCGTTCCTGACTTGCTCTTGCCGGAAATGATCGCGCCGCTAGTGAGAGGAACAATCTTTTCTTCGCCAGATGGGCGCGAAACGAAAAACATTCATCACTACTACAAAACTGGCTCTACCAATACCGAAGCGATGAACGCAGCTTCCGAAGGCGCATCCGAAGGCAGTGTCTTCCTCGCCGAAGAGCAACTCGCGGGTCGCGGTCGCGGAGCGCATTCCTGGCATTCAGCTCGTTCCAGCGGAATCTATTGCTCCGTGATTCTGCGCCCAACGATGCCTCCTTCCGACGCATTGCTCCTCTCGCTTGCCGCTGGATTAGCGGTTCGCGCAGCGGTCATGGAAGTTGCGCAAGTCTCGCCCGATCTGAAGTGGCCGAACGATCTGCTGATCGAAAGCCGGAAGTTCTGCGGCATTCTCACCGAAATGAACTCCGAAGCGACGCGCGTTCGCTACGTGGTCGTCGGAATCGGCATCAACGTCAATCAGCCAAAGCTTCCCGCCGAACTGCGCGATATCGCGACCTCGCTGCGTCTCGAAACCGGCACAGATTGCTCCCGCGTCGAGCTCTGCGCCGCTTTGCTAAAATCGCTCGACCGCGAATATCGCGCTCTGGTTAGCGAAGGCGCAGCCGCCAGAGGTTCGATCCTGAAGCGCTTCGAGGAATATTCCTCGACAGTTCGCGGCTGCAAAGTTCGTGTCGAAGAAGACGAAAGCCTCGAAGGCGTAACCGAAGGCCTCGACGCGCGAGGCTTCCTGCAAATCCGCACCGCAAGCGGCTTGCACACAGTGTTAAGCGGAACGGTAAGACCGATTGCGTAATTGTAGAAATTGAGTAATTGTGAAATTTGGTAATTTTGTAATCTGCGCCAAGAAGTTCCTGCCGCCAGTGGCAATGCCTTAAGCGATAGGGTTTTCAAATTACAAAATTACCAAATTACAAAATTACTCAATCTTTATGCTTCTGGTCATCGATGTCGGCAACACAAACACGGTTCTCGGCGTCTTCGCTGCAGTCGAGAACACTCGCGCCAGCGACGACGTAACCGTCGAACCAGCGCGCTACGAGCGCCTTCTCGCGCACTGGCGCGTAGGCTCACATCTCGGGCGCACAGTCGACGAGTACGGAATTATCTTCCGCAACCTCTTTGCCATCGACGAAATCGACATCTCCAGGGTTGACGGAATCGCCGTCTCGTCCGTCGTTCCTCCGCTCGACGGAGTTCTTCGTCAGGTCTGCGAGCGTCATTTCAAGGTCAAGCCGCTTTTCATCGAGCCGGGAATCAAGACCTCGATGCCCGTTCTCTACGACAATCCCGCCGAAGTTGGAGCGGATCGCATCGTCAACGCAGTCGCGGCGTTTGAGAAGTATGGAGGACCTTGCGTCATCGTCGATTTCGGCACTGCAACTACCTTCGACTGCGTCTCCAAGAAGGGCGAATACATGGGAGGCGTGATTTGCCCCGGAATTGGCATCTCCGCCGACGCGCTCTTTCAGCGCACCGCGCGTTTGCCGCGCGTCGAAATCCGTAAGCCCGCTCGCGTGATTGGCTCGACCACAGTTGGCAGTCTGCAATCAGGCCTCTACTACGGTTATCTCGGTCTTGTCGACGGCATTCTCGAACGCCTGGTCGATGAACTCGGCGAAGACACGCGCGTGATTGCAACTGGCGGCCTCGGATCGCTGCTTGGCACCGCATCACACTTCATCAAAGAAGTCGACGAATTCCTCACCCTCGACGGATTACGCATCATCTGGGAGCGCAATCAGCCCTTTCGCAAAGATCCAACTCCGCGCGCATCGAAGACGGCAAAGGCCGATTCGCCCAATGCCAAGCCTTGGCCGTCGGAGAAAGTTCCGAAGTCGCGTTAGTATTTTGATGTGGGCGATTTGGTCTGCCAGTCCGACGTGGAAAATTATTTCAACTACTTCACCGAAATCGAAGAGCACTATCATCGCCGACGCGGAACGACGTTGCTGCTCTCGACGCTCGACTGGGCATTGATTGAGACGTGGAAGAGCGCAGGCGTTCCGCTCGAGGCGGTGCTGCGCGGAATCGACGAGGCCTTCGATAAATATGATCGCAAGCCGACGAAGACCAAGAAGGTCAACAGCCTCGCCTGGTGTTCGCAGGCCGTGCTCACCGCAGCCGAAGACATGAAAGAAGCCGCAGTTGGCGCTTCGTCGCCGGAGAAGGAATCAGCCGAACCGGCATTTGATGCAAGGCAAATCGCTGCTTTCCTGCGCGACAATGCCGAGCGTCTCGAACGCTCCAAACTGCCCGAGAAGCCGGGATTCGCAACCAAGTCTTTGGCGCAGGAAGTCGCATCCACGCTGCGCGAGATTGCCGAAGGAGTCGAACGCGATGCGAAGTTGCCCCGACTCGAAGATCTTGAACGCCGTCTGACCGTGCTGGAAGAGAAACTATTCGCCGTTCTCATGGCCGCAACTTCCGACGACGACCTCGTCGAAGTCCGCGCGCAGGCCGATCGCGACCTCGCGCCTTACCGCCGCAACATGACCGCATCGCAGATCGAGCAACTGCACAAGCAATATGTGCACAAGCGGCTGATCGAACGCTGTAATCTGCCGCGGCTAAGTCTCTTCTACATGCACTGATTTACACGCACTGATCTATATGTAATGGCTTCGGCCACATCTCACGGCATTTGCGTCTCCGATTCACCGCGCTACACTCAATCGTGCTCCTTTCCATCGAGAAGCTGATCTACGGCGGCGACGGTCTCGCCCGAACTGCTCCTGGCCCTGACGGCCGTAGCATGGCTGTATTCGTGCCGTTCGTGATTCCGGGCGAGAAGGTCGAGGCCGGGATTCGGCAGCAGAAGCCAGGTTTCGCGCGCGCCGACAGTGCCCAGATCATCGAGTCCTCGCCCGATCGGATCGAAGCTCGTTGCCCTTACTTTCAGCGCTGTGGAGGCTGTCATTACCAGCACATCTCTTACGAGCGGCAACTCGAGTTCAAGACACAGATTCTCCGCGAAACTTTACAGCGCATCGCGAAGATCGAACTCAAGGACGAAGTTCGACTGCATCCTTCTCCGCCGTGGAATTACCGCAACCGCACGCGGCTTCAAGTTCGCACTGCGTCAGAATTCGCCCTCGGCTATTTCCGCTTTGGCTCACACGAGTTCCTGCCGATTCATGAATGCCCCATCAGTTCTCCGTGCATCAACGAGCTGATCGGTCGACTGACCGATCTAAAAGGACTTGGTTGTCCCTCTACAATCGAAGAGATCGAGTTCTTCGCTACTGCGGACGATGATCGTATGCTCGCATCGGCCTTCTGTCATCGCGATGCTCCTGCGCAAGCGCTCTCGGCATGGGCTGAATCACTTGCGGGCGAGTTTCCTTTCATCGCCGGAGCCAGCTTCTTCTCGTCGCGTCGGTCCGCGGAAGACGAGGACGCTTCCGAAGCCAGGCTGCTGACACAGACTGGCGCAACATTCCTCTCCTATAAGACCGAGAGCGCCGAATATCGCGTCAGCGCCGGCGCTTTCTTCCAGGTCAACCGTTATCTCATCGATGATCTTATTTCTATCGTCGCCGGCAGTGCCCAAGGCGAACTCGCTTTCGACCTTTACGCCGGAGGCGGTCTATTCTCCGTCCCACTTGCGGAAAAGTTTCATCACATTTTTGCTGTGGAATCGTCACTGACTTCGTTACACGACCTGCGGCAGAATGTGCCTGCGAGCGTGAAAGTGGTTGGCGCGCGAACCGAGCAATACCTTGGGAGCCGAACGGCACGTAAACGTCCTGACCTGGTCGTCCTGGATCCTCCCCGTGCTGGAGCCGGCAAAGCGGTGACTCGCTCACTGGTCGAGCTCGGACCGCAACGCATTCGCTATGTTTCGTGTGATCCGGCGACGCTGGCTCGGGATTTAGTACCCTTTCTCTCGGCCGGCTATCGCATCGAGGAAACACATCTCTTCGATCTGTTTCCGCAGACGTTTCACATCGAAACCGTGATGCTGCTCGCCCGCTAGAACTTTCACGTCCGCCCAACTTCCCTGGAAGCCGGGTGGCTGCCGGAATCGCGCCGGTTTGCATGGCCGCGCACCGTGCTCCCACCCGCTTTTTCAAGTGCGTCCCCATGCAGCGGCTACTCGCAGTTCCGGCAGAGCATCCGCGCGTGCGCTTGGCGCTGCCCGACCAGTCCAGTCCCGCAGAAACCAATACGAGCCGCGACGATACGAATCCACCGTCTCATGCGTTGTTTTATGCCGCAGTTGTGCTCTCGCTCGGTCTTTGGATCGGCCTCCGCGCTTGGCGTCCGCCGTCGTGGTGGGCAGTCGCGATCGGCGTGTTCGCGCTCGCCGCATGTTGGTTCGTCTCGCGCCGCGCTGGAATCGCGAGAATGCTGACCCTTGGCTCGTGGTTCCTGTTTGGCGCACTTCTGATCCAGATTCGCGGCCGCCCCGCTGATGATCCTCGACTCTCTCAGTTCTCTGACGGCCAACCCGTCACGCTCACCGTGCATGTGATCCGCGAAGGATACGCGCACGAGAGAACGCCAGGTTCCGTCAGCCGGTCGATGGACGTCGAGAGTGAGGAGATAAGAAACGATGCCGGGACCGCGTGGCTGCGCGCCGGAATTCGTCTCACCATCTACGACCGCGGCCAGAATACCGCGATGAGCGAAAGCGCGAACAATGCCGCGAGTACGAATTATAAAGATGGCGCAGCCGGCTCAATTGCTGTCCAATCGCGTGCGAGGAATAGTCCACAGGCATCCGATCCACGAACCCCAATCACCGGCTTCACCTACGGCGAGCGGCTCCGCATTCGCGCCAAGCTGCATCCGCCGCGTAACTTCCGCAATCCGGGGGCGTTCGACTACGAAGGCTACCTTCGAGAGAACGGCATCAGCCTGCTGGGCTCGGCCGCCACGGATGACGTTGAACCGCTGCCCGGATTTTCCGGCAACCGCATCTCGCTCTGGCGGGCCCGCGTGCACGGCAGCATCATCGCGAAGATTCATCAGCTCTGGCCCGCCAGCGAGGCCACGCTCATGGATGCCATGGTGCTCGGCGAAGAGTCGTTCTTGCGCAACTCCACGCGCACCGAATTCCAGCGCTCGGGCACTTACCACCTGCTGGTGGTTTCGGGAATGAACCTTAGCATTCTTGCCTTAGCCATCTTCTGGACGCTGCGCCTGTTTCGGCTTGACCCAGCGGTGGCCGCAGTCACTACGGTTGTGGTCGCTTTTGCCTATGCATTTGTGGTTGGAGTCGGTCCGCCCGTGTGGCGCGCCGCTCTCATGCTCACCGTTTATCTCGGAGCGCGCCTGCTCTACCGCGGACGAAACATGCTCAACGCGATCGGAGCCGCCGCCATAGGCGTCCTCATCGCCGACCCGAACGCCTTATTCGGCGCCAGTTTTCAGCTGACGTTTCTCGCGGTCTTCATCATCGCCGGAATTGGCGAGCCGCTGCTCCAGCGCAGCACGCTGCCCTACGCCCGAGGCCTGCGTTCACTCGAGGCCACCAGCTACGACGTGCATGTTGCCCCCAAGGTCGCGCAATTTCGGCTGGATTTGCGCATGATTGGCGGACGACTTTCGCGCTTCGTCGGAAAGCGTGCCGGGCAGTTCCTGCCCGCAATTCTCTCGCGCATCGGCATCGCCGCCGCCGAACTCGTCTTCATTTCTGCGCTCATCCAGGCCGGTCTTGCGCTGCCAATGGCGTATTATTTCCATCGCGCGACAACAATGGGAATGCCGGCAAATCTGGCGGTAATTCCACTCATGCAGCTTCTGATGCCCGCCGGCGCGGTTGCAGTCGTGCTGGGATATATTTCGCTCACGCTGGCGAAACCCGCCGTATGGATCTCCGGCCTCGCGCTGCAAGGCATCACCGGAACCGTGCATTGGCTTGGCGGCTCGCAAACCGTGGGCACTTCGATAGCGGACCTGCGAATCGCGATGCCATCGACGCTTACGATCTTCGCCGCAATCGCGGCGCTCGTCTTCGCGATGCTCGCCGCACGCCAGAGACGCTCGCTGGCGCTCGTATCGATCGCGTGTCTGGCCGCGGCCGCATACTGGATTGCCTTCGTCCCGGCAACGCCGCACATCCGCGCCGGCGAAATGGAGATGACCACAATCGATGTCGGCCAGGGCGATTCCATCCTTCTAGTCACGCCGCAAGGCCGCACCATGCTCGTCGATGCCGGAGGACTGCCGCGATGGATGCACTCGGACTTCGACATCGGCGAGCAGGTAGTTTCTTCTTATCTCTGGACACGGGGCATTGACCATCTCGACCTGGTTGCCATTACGCACCCGCACGCCGATCATTTTGGAGGCATGCCCGCCATCATCGCAAATTTCCACCCGCGCGAGCTTTGGATCAGCGTCGACGAACCGGTCGGTGAACTTGCCCCGATCGTCGCTCAGGCCGAGCGCGCAGGCATGAAGGTTTTTGTGAAGAAAGAGGGAGACGATCTCGACTTCGGCGGCGCGCATTTCCACCTGCTCGCGCCGGGACGCGATCAGGAAACGGGTTCGATGCGTCCGAATGACGATTGTCTCGTTTTCACTGCCGCATTCGAAGCGACCACAGCTTTGCTGGAGGGAGACGCCGAGAAGCCGGTCGAGCGCCGAATCGTCGCGCAGCATCCCGAGGCGATGCTGCTAAAGGTCGCACACCACGGCAGCGCCAGCGGAACTTCCACTGATCTTCTTGCCACCGTTCGCCCGCGCTATGCGGTGATTTCGGTCGGGGCGAGGAACGTGTATGGACATCCGCGCCGCGAAGTTTTGGGACGGCTCGAAAACGCGCGCGTGATCACTTTCCGAACCGACGAGGATGGCGCGGTGACTTTCCACCTGGATGGTAAAAATGTCACCCCCGAAATTCCTCTCCTGCGCTAAATGCCAGACCCAAGGTGGGGCCCACTCAACGTCAACCGGTGATCTCAGCGGTTTCGTCGTCATCCAACGGAGGCGAATTTCGATATTCTTCAATGACCTTCGTCGCCTCGGCCTCATCCTCTTCACCCACCAGGATGATCATTCCGCCGACTCCCGGAAATGTTTCCTGAGTAGCATCCAGCGATTTCAGATCGGATTCGATGCCCGCCGATTCCAGCAGGCCCTTGACCACCATCGCTTCCGATTCCTGCTCCGTGTCGAAAACCTTGACCAGCTTTTTGTTGGGCTCTGGCTGTCCGGCTGGTGTCTCTATGTCTGGCATGGCATCCTCCCGAGAATTCGGTGTTAACAGATTACGGCAGTCACTCCGTTTGTGTCTTGCCGGTCACAAAAGTCTTGCGCCAAACGCAGCTTGCATCGTGGCGACACAGTGGCACAATGCCAGTAGCGCATCGAGTGGGGTCAAGTCTTCATCCAAATGAGTGCGCCGCGAGGCGGCGAATGGGGGCGGTATGGAAGTGCAGCGGGCCGAACCGGATGGCGAAGCGAAAGACGGGGCCGATGGGCATCGATATGACGGCGAAGATGAAGCGCGCAAGATTCGCCGTCTCCAGATGATGATGAGCATGGTCATGTCTGTGATCAGCCAGGATCCCAACCTCACGCTCGCAGAGGCGTCTGAGATGGCCGCCAACGCGCGCCGCGCCGCGCTCAGTATGTTTCCCGACAAGGAACTCGCTTACGATCTGATCTACCGTCCCCGCTTGAAGCGGCTGATGAACGAGCGCTTCCGGTTGCAATAAGCAGCCTCCGCAGCGGCCCGGATTCGGTGTGTCCTGTCGCCACCGTAACCGGGGTGCTATCATATCCAAACTCCTCCGTTCTCATGCGGAGGATGCGGCACTCGCCGACCTTCGATGCGCTTTCGACGCAGGCTCCCCATCCTGATCGCAGTTGTGGTGATTGCCGGTGCGATTGCCCTGCTCGTCACCTTGCGCAAACATGCGCCGCCCGAACCGGCCCGGCTGCTCCCCGGCGCGAATGGTTTTTTCTACGTCAACCTGAAGTGGATTCGGACCTTCAATGCCACCTCGCCGCTCCCGTCGGTTGCACGCGATCCCGAATATCAGAAATTCGTCGACGAGACCGGCTTCCAATTCGAGCGCGATCTCGACCAGGCCGCCTTCGCGGTTCATTATCCGGAAAGCTGGGGCCAGGGAACTGCCGGCGCCGCGACGGAACCTCGTTTTTCCGAAGTTCTTGTGGGAAAGTTTGACTCCGGCCGCATCGTGCCCTACTTGAGAAAGCTGTCGTCCTCAGTCGAGAGCTATCGCGGATTCGACATTTACAACATTCCGCACGAAGGCCGCACCGTCCGCGTCACGGTTCTTTCCTATGACAGCGTTGCCATCTCCAACCATCCCGACCCGGATGTGATTCGCGGCATGATTGACCGCTCGCGCAAACTGGCCTCGCCTTTTGGCGGGCCGGCGCTGCTCCGCAAGTTCTATAAAGAGGTGCCGCTCGCCAGCCTGTCGTTCGCCATTCTGGAAATAAAGCCGGAGGCGATGAATTCGCTCGAAGGATTCGGCGGTTGGAGCATTCTGTTTCCCAAGCCAGCAGTGGTTGTCGTGTCGGCCCGCTATCTTCGCGCGCTGCATCTGAAGGCCGACGCGTTTACCGCAAGCGAATCCGATGCACAGGCCATCGTCGACAAGGTGACCACATATCTCACACTGTTTCACGCCGCCGAAGTCAGCGTGGGCACTCAGGGAACCGATCCCGACGTGAAAGCGTTTTTCGATAGCCTGAAAGTCCAGCGCTCCGGAGATCGTGCGGCCCTGACGGCAACCGTTTCGCAAGCGTTCATCAAGAAAGTTCTGACCGAGGCGCCGCCCTCCACCAACCCCGCTCAATCTCAACCCGCGAACCCGGAGCCCGCGGCTCCGCGGCCTCCCGCAAAGAAATCGGCAAAACCCAAGGGGCGGTAGCGCACCCAACTGGACCCAAGTCACAATTTCGCCGACGAATTCCTTAGTGAAAAATCGAAGAGAAGAAATGTCCGAGCTTATGGAAGAACCCGCGCGGACGAGCGTCCCCTGAGATGTTCTCGGCAGATGCTCGCTGGGCTTGAGGAATCGGTGGAGGGGCCGGTGCAACGTTCAGCTCTGGCGCTTGCGGCCCGCGAGCATCGAGCGGCAGGGCGCGCACATCCTCGACCGGCGCGGGCGGAGGCCCGGAAGCGTGAAACACCAGCGGTGCTGAGATTTGCACGTGCAGTTCGTTCGGGGTGGAAGGCGCAGGCGGCACATCCACCGAACTCGCCGGCACTGCCAGAGGTTGCGACTCCGGTGACGGGGAATTCGCCGCTCCCGTAGGCTGCGCCCGCCTGGCGGTGGAATCCTCGGCCGGCAAGCTCGTCGCGGCTCTTTCGATGACCTGCGGCGGCGGGCACCCGCATTCCAGTGGAACATTCATATCCACGCGATCAAGCTGCCCGCCTCGGAACACCAGTTGGTCCGTCGCTTTCACCTGATAGGTGCGGTCGCCCATCAGTTCCGTCACAATGGCCGAAGCCGCATTGCCCGGCAGTGCGCGCACGCATGTGTTGCCTTGGCTGTCTGCGCTGAATGCGTAATGAAATTCGCCCGGCCCTACCAACATAATGCGGAAGTCCGGAGTCATCACCGTGTCCGACGAAGCATCGAGCTGCAAGTGCGCCTCAAGGGCGCCGGTGTTCATCCCGAGCAGTAGATTGTGCTTGTTTTGCGAAGGCGTGATCGAGAGCGTCGTTCGCGGACAAACCCGTAACTGCCCGCCGCTAGAGAGATCGATCTCAGCCGCATCGGCACCCGCTGTAAACGACGACCCGACCGCGCCCGCATTCGTGGCCAGCACCAATGGACCCGCTGCACGTACCGACTTCACCACCGGCTGCGGTTCTCGCATCAAGCTTGCTTCTGGAGATGGCTGAAAGGGAGAATGGCCGGCCTCCGTCGGATTCTTTCCGAGATGCACCACTAGTCGATTTCCTGCCGAGTCCCATGTGTAGGTTCGAGGCGAAACGAGATCGACGACGATTCGAGCGACCGGTGGATTCGCCTGAAACTGGTCCGCACGCACCGCCTTGATGTCGTCGGATTGCACGCTCACGCGCTTCTCTTGCATATCGACTCGCGCGTTCGGCACATCGATCACCAGCCGCGTAGGATTTTCGATCAACTGGATCGCCGGAATCATCGGGTGGGTGGCGAGAAGCTCGAGCGCGGGTCCTGACTTTTCCTGGATGATCCGGAAACTTTTGATGGCCGCGATCTTTGCCGCGGAGTTCGTTCTGGCAGATGCTTTGCCTGGGCGCGTCTTCGCGGCGGCTGCGGGGGCGGACTGTGCGCCGAGTTCGTAGGCCAGTGACGCCAAAACCGCAAGAGCAAGAGTCGGCACAATCCAGGCTCGCAATTTGTTGGGCACAAAACAGATCCGCCTCCGCTGGCTCGGAAGACTCCAACGGCGCACAATTCGCGCGCGCCGGAACAGATCGTTCGGCAAGATGATATTCACAGAAACGCTCGGTGTTTTCTAAACCATACCACCCTAAGCGTCCGTGAAAAAGGGCGGGAACAACCGAAATATCGCCGTCACGGCGCTAACTGTCGGCAAGAAACTCGTATTCATCGATGACAGCGGCAACGGCCATCTTATCGGGCGCAGAGCCGCCCTCGACGCGCACGACCCGGCCTCTACAGCGCACGCGAATCGCCTCCGTCAGCGTGATTTCCGGAGGCAATGTGAGAGTGAAGTCGATGGCCGCGCCCGCCTGAATTGCAGAGTCGATAAAAAAGCAGATGCCGCGGGCACTCACATCGCGAGTTTGCGCCGCGCGTTCTTCGGCACCTTCGCCGTAGCGCACGCTGACCGGCAATCGCAGAGCAAATCGCCGCGTGGCACGTTTGTCTTTTACCTTGGCTGCATTCGCCTGCGTCTCGGCCATTGGTCCTCCGGAACTGCATAAGCATGGCGGTTAACATTTTCTATGTCAAGCGCTTGTGCGGACCGGTGCTGGGAGCCCGGGATCGTAAAAACGCGCCGCGATCCTCGCAGCGCGTGCGTTTCATCGCACTCTACCGACGTGAGGCACACGAAGTACGAAATGAATCGCGAATTGATTGATTTACCGCGTACCGACAGTCAGACATTTTCCAGAAATGTCACCGATGTAAAGAGCTGCCTTCTTAGGTCTGGACTTGCGGCACCGAGGACATAAAGAATATGTGGGAGCCTTTGATGAACGCGACAGTGCTTTTCTTGGATGTGATACTGGGCTGCTGGCACTTCAATATGAGCCGGCCCTGCACAATTTCCGGCCGCACCTATAAGGTATGCCTGGATTGCGGCAAGCAGTTTTCTTACTCGCTCCGCACAATGTCGTTAACCACCGAATCGTTTCGAGTTCTTTCTTCGCAACACCATGAGCCTCTCGGGCAGGCTTTCGACCGCCCTTAGGAACGGACCTCTGTTTCCAGAAACGCGCGCGACAACCAGGCCGCCTTCGATCGCCGACACCGCGTCCTGCGCACGCTCTATCGCCAGAGAAGAAGGCAGCCCGCAGGACTCCGAGGCGAATCGGGCGAAGCAGTCGATCCAGAACTCAATCCCAGCCTTCGCGCGAGCTTGCACCGTTGGGCTTTCATGCTTCAGAGTTAACGTGTCCAGCAGACACGCCTTCTTCCCCGAGTCGTAGAACGTCCGAAGCCTTTCCGCTGTTTCCCGCAGACGTTCTGCTGGATCACCTGACTCGCTCAGAGGCGCCAAGATGTTCGACGCAAACTCACCTGCGGCCCGGTCCAGCACGGTCGCCGCCATCTCTTCCTTGCCCCCGGCGAAGCGATGGTAAAGGCTGGCTTTGACGAGGCCCGTTGCTTTCATGATGAGTGACAAGCTCGTCCCTTCGTATCCGTGCTTGCGAAACAAGCCGGTCAGCTTGCTAAGTAACTTATCCTCTGAAAATTGTTGGAGTCCCATACGCCCGTTCCACAACACAGTGGAGTGACGAATTTAAACCGCTGGATTTATTTGCAAAATCCTGTAACCGAACCGCATTCTCTCCATCCAAAGGCAGTGTAGACCGATCGGTCTACAAATTCAATCAGGAGTCACAAACAGATGAAGTCAGCCATCGTTATCCTCTCCGATCCGAAGTCAGGGTCCGAAGAGGCCTTGGGGCGGGTAGTCAACGCACTCGCTGCCGCCTACGATTTCAAACAAAAAGGCGATGAGGTCAGCATTCTTTTTCAAGCTGCAGGCACCCGCTGGCCCGCGGAGTTGGATAAGTCTGGCCACCCCGCCCATGCCCTTTACGAAGCCGTCAAGGACAAGGTTGCTGGGGTGTCGTGCGGATGCTCCGACGTCTTCGGCGCTCGCGCGGACGCGGAAAAGAGCGGCTATGACTTACTGACGGAAAATGCCGTCCCCGGAACTAGTGGATTTCCCAGCCTTCGCCGGCTTACCAGCGAGGGTTACTCGATTCTCACGTTTTAATCGAGCCGCCGGTTGTGGCAGTCGCCCTAAGGCTTCCGCCATAGCCCCAGCTCCATCACCGAAGAAAAAAACCGCCAAGGAGAAACATCTATGAAATTCACGCGATTCATTGCGTTCGCCGTACTGTTGCTGTCTGTTTCAGCCGCCGTTCCGGCAGCTTCTGCGGCTGACGCGCAGGCGGAAACGTATCACTATGTCACCGTGGACGGCCTCAAGATCTCCTATCGTGAAGCTGGTCCCGCCAATGGACCCGTTGTCGTGCTGCTCCACGGGTTTCCATCGTCCTCTCATATGTTCCGCAACCTCATTCCGTTGCTGGCGGACAAATATCATGTCATCGCCCCGGACTATCCCGGCTATGGCTACAGCCAAGCTCCTCCAATCGATGAATTCACTTACACCTTCGACCACCTTGCCGACGTCACCGGCCACCTGCTCGACCAACTGCAAGTAACGCGGTATTCCATCTATATCCAGGACTACGGCTCTCCGGTTGGTTTTCGTCTAGCCACCAGACATCCAGATCGCATTCAGTCCATCGTCTCGCAGAACGGCAACGCGTACGAAGAAGGCCTGGCTCCCTTCTGGGCGGAATACATAGTTCCGTACTGGAAGGATCGCAATCCTGAGGCTGAAGCCAAAGTGCGCCAACTTCTGACCTTGGCGACAACGAAGTTCCAGTACACCAAAGGCGTCCGCGATGAGCAGAACGTCAGCCCAGACGCATGGACCTTCGATCAGGCTGGGCTCGACCGGCCCGGCAACGACGCGATTCAACTGGCGCTTTTCTACGACTACCGCACCAACCCACCCCTGTATCCAAGCTGGCACAAGTACCTGCACGACCATCAGGTTCCGGTCCTCGCCATCTGGGGGAAGAATGATCCCATCTTCTCAGCACCGGGCGCCGAGGCTTTCAAACGTGATGATGCCAAAGCGGAAATTCGTCTGCTCGATACAGGTCACTTCGCACTGGAAGAAGATGCGCCGGTAATCGCGAAAGAGATGCGCCGTTTTCTCGACGCCAACGTTCGTTGAGCAGATAGCGTTCCGCCGCGGATCAGGCGGAACGCTTTGAATTTCCCCCTAGGCGGGACGGAGACCGTCATGATGAGCCCATTTCACGAGGGAGAACTTAAAGTGCAGTCGCTAGCCGGCGAGTTGGAAATGGCTGAGCGTAATGGCAGTGTAATTGCAAACCGTATTGTTGGCGGGGCGTTGCCCTTTCTGGCGCAACAATCGATGACGGTATTCGCTTCGCGCGACGGCCGAGGCAGGCTGTGGGCTTCCATGCTGTTTGGATCTCGCGGTTTTATGAAATCGGCCGACGGCCGCAGGGTGAGTTTCGATCTTTCGCAGATGTTAGTCCAGCTGCAGGACCCGTTCTGGCAGAACGTCGCAGCGGATCCGACCGTTGGCATGCTCGCGATCGAACTGGGAAGCCGACGCCGAATCAGGATCAATGGAAACATCAGCAGGCTTGCGGAAAACACGTTGCAACTTGAGGTCAGAGAGGCTTATCCAAACTGTCCGAAGTACATCACCCGCAGAATAGTGAAGACTGTTGCCGCCGGACAGGCTAAGAAAACTGAGATAAATCGTGGTAGTAGGCTCGGGCCCTTGCAGGAGGAGTTGCTGGCGCGCGGAGACGTGCTTTTTATTGCGACGGCCCATCCTACGCGCGGAGCAGACGCGTCGCATCGTGGAGGCAACCCCGGCTTCATCGAAGTGGCCGATGGGGAAACGGTGCGCATTCCCGATTATGCCGGCAACAGTATGTTCAACACTTTTGGCAATTTGGTTGTGAATCCCGCAGCCGGACTGGCTGTGCCGGATTTTGAGCAAGGGCGCGTTTTGCAGCTGACTGGCAGAGCCGAGGTTGTGTTCAACGGGAATGACCCGGTTAACGCAACGGGTGGTACGCATCGCTTCCTGGTGTTCCATGTGGATGAGTGGCTTGAACTCGGGCTGCCCGCCGGCGTGAAGTCCGAGCTTCTCGACTACTCGCCTTTCAATCCGAAGAGTGTGAAATAAGGAGTGCTAGATGGAGCTGGTGGTTTCGAAGGTAAGACAGGAAGCAGACAGTATTCTGTAGTTTCAGTTGCGACAGGCAACCGGCGAATCGCTGCCCACTTACGAACCGGGGTCGCATACCAGCCCGATGCTTCCGGTTTCCAGCGGGTTGCTGGAAGAGAGGCATTACTCCCTCATCAGCGATCCGGCGGACTTATCCGTCCACATTTCTTTTCTCTGAAACTTTTCGATCCACTACTCCGTCGCCAGGAGCTGGCGGACTGTCTCCGAATGGTGCGAACGCACAGCGAGGCATCTTTTCTCTTGGAATAGCAGGCTCAGCCATTCACGACTGCCGATCCCCGCTCGGAGAAACCAACCGCTCGGCCAACTCCAAAGCGCCCACAGGCCAGAAACATTTCGGTCTCGGTCTTCGTATGTACGGCTGTCCAGCCTCCGGACGACAGCTCAGAATCTTCTCGACCCACTGAACGGGAACGCTATCCCGGCCGTGCACAGCACCGAGGAGTGCGCCTGTAATAGCCGCATTCGTATCCGTGTCCCCGCCGAGGATGACGGTACGCGATGCGCGTGTGGGTGAAGCCAGACCGACTAGCAAAGTTGGGCATCACCGTTTCCGACGTCGTGTTAGCAGTGTTATCGCAGAATACAGTGAATCCCGCGGGCCAGGTCGGAGGTGAACCGACGGTACAAGGGCAGCGGTTCACCTATGCGGTGCAGGCGCAAGGCAGACTCGAGACGCCGGAGGAGTTCGGGGACATCGTGGTGCGCGAAGCGCCTGACGGGGGTGTTGTGCGGGTGAGGGACGTTGCCCGGGTGGAATTGGGTTCGCAGGATTACAGCGTAGTCACCCGCCTTAACGGCAGACCTACCGCGGTGATTGGAGTCTATCAATTGCCCGGTTCCAATGCTGTAGAAGCGGCCAAAGGCGTAGGGAAGCTCATGGCCCAAATGAAGGAGAGTTTCCCGGCGGACTTGGATTACACCATAACGCTCGATACGACCGATGCCGTAAGAGCAGGCATGAAGGAGATTGTCATTACCCTCTTGTTTGCTTTCGTGCTGGTAATCCTCGTTGTGTACCTGTTCCTGCAAGACTGGCGCGCAACCCTAATTCCCATGCTTGCCGTCCCAGTCTCGCTGGTGGGCACCTTCATTGTTTTCCCGCTCTTCGGTTTCTCGGTAAATACGCTATCGCTTTTCGGGTTGGTGCTGGCGATCGGTCTGGTGGTCGACGACGCCATTGTCGTTGTGGAAGGCATACAGCGGCACATCGAGGACGGCCTCTGTCCGAAGGACGCAGCTCGCAAAGCCATGGATGAGCTGACCGGACCCGTCGTTGGTATTGCACTTGTGCTCTCAGCAGTCTTTGTACCCACCGTGTTCATCCCAGGCATCACGGGGCGACTTTATCAGCAATTTGCCCTGACCATCGCGATCTCCGTCATCGTTTCGGCATTCAACGCTTTATCGTTAAGCCCGGCACTCGGGGGATTGTTGCTCCGGCCCAGGAAAGAAACTCACGGGCCACTGGCCAGGTTCTTCGGCTGGTTCAATAGTGTGTTTAACAGAGGCACGAATTTCTATCTGCGAATGTCGGGCGGCCTTATTCGAAAGAGCGCAGTGGCCGTACTGGCGCTCGCGGGCCTCACGGTTGCCGGTTTGTTCTTTGCGAAAGTGCTGCCGTCCAGCTTTTTCCCGGATGAGGACCAGGGATACATGTACGTACAAATGCAACTCCCCGAAGCCTCTTCCACTCAGAGCTCCTCGGAAGCCGCCCGAGAGGTGGAAGCCGTACTGAGAGCTACGCCAGGAGTCAAGTACTGCACCACCGCTGTCGGATTCAATATGCTGAGCCTGACGCGGAGCAGTTTCAGCACATTCTTTTGGGTGACCTTGGAGCCTTGGGAAGACCGTAAACAGGTCGAGGAGCAGTTCCAGGTCATCAAGGCGAAACTGAACCTGAAACTCCTCACCCTTCCGCAAGGAACTGTCTTCGCCATCTCGCCGCCGGCAATCGCGGGAGTCGGCACTTCAGGAGGATTTCAGTTCGTACTGGAAGACCGCTCCGGGAAAAAATCCGAATTCCTCGTGAGCAACTTGAACAAATTCCTGGCAGCCGCTCGCAAACGACCCGAAATCGGAATGGTGACCACAACGTACGTTCCGAGCGTGCCGCGGAGATATGTTTATGTCGACAAGGAGAAGGTGCTAAAGCAGGGCGTCAACCTGAACGAGGTCTATGGCACTCTCCAGGCTTTCATGGGCGGACAGTTCGTCAATTACTTCAACCAATTCGGCCGCGCGTGGCAGGTGTATGTGGAAGCGGACGCACCGTACCGTGCCAACCTGGACAACCTGGGGCAGTTCTACGTCCGCAATAACAAGGGGCAGATGGTGCCGCTATCGACGCTGACCAGGTTCGAGTCGCGCTACGGTCCGGAATTCAAGATGCGCTTCAACGAGTATTCCGCAGCCCAGATTATCGGCAACGCCGCCCCGGGCTACAGCTCCGAGCAAGCCACCGCCGCACTAGAAGAGGTCTTCCAGCAGACGATGCCAGCGGAGATGGGCTTCGATTACATGGGCATGTCCCGGCAGGAACAGAAGGCGCGCGACGGGCTACCATCGTGGGTCATCTTCGGAGTTTCGCTGCTTTTCGTCTTTCTCATCCTGGCGGCGCTGTATGAAAGCTGGTCACTCCCGTTTGGCGTCTTGCTGACCACGCCGGTCGCGGTGTTTGGCGCCTTCGGGATGTTGTGGCTGCGGCGTACGGTGCTCGGAATGATTTTTCCTGCCTTCATGGTGCAAATCGACAGCGATGTTTACTCGCAGATCGGGCTCGTAATGTTGATCGGACTGGCGGCCAAGAATGCCATCCTCATCGTGGAGTTTGCGAAGACCAAGTATGAAGAAGGCATGCCACTGGTGGAAGCCGCGCTGGAGGGCGCCAGACTGAGGCTAAGACCCATTCTGATGACTTCTTTCGCATTCATTCTAGGCTGCGTTCCTCTTTTCCTTGCGAGTGGCGCAGGCTCCGTAGGCCGCCAGATCATGGGAACCACAGTCATCGGCGGCATGCTGGCTTCCACTGCCCTCGCCATCTTTCTCATCCCGGCGCTGTACGTGCTAGTAGAACGTATCTCGACTGCTTGGAAGCAATCGGCGGCCGCCGCAGGTCGCGAACCTACCGCAGCAGAAGGTGACTGAGATGAAGGACGTTGACGATCGGTATAGTCGGGCTTACGAAGCGTCGAACACAAGCACAGATACGCCCAACCTGCAGGCCGTGCGCGAGATTCTTCATCTCGAGAGCCTTTACGGAGACGAGGTCTACTACAAATCACACATGCGGCGACCAGAGCCGAATCTACAGGCGATGCGCGAGATCCTTTATCTCGAGAGCCTTTATGGGGCTGCGGTTGAATCTAAAACGCACGCCCCGCAAACGGAGCTTGGCACCGTATTATCGGTGATCTTTTCTATTGGCTTCTTGTTCTTGGTAGGAACCGACATCAGCGTGGTATTACATTGGGCACTGCAGTTGGGTATTAAGGCGTGTGGTCACTGACGTGAACGAATCTGGCGGAAGAAACATGGGCTCGCCCTGGAGTATCTCGACAGCTTCGCTGCGGGTCTAACATCATGTGCTCTCTAGTCGCAGGCGGGCTCCTCGTCTTGCTTCATCTTTGCGTCGTTCTTGGCCAAGGGCTTCTCCATACAGAGAGTATTCGTGAGTCCGCCATGTCTATGCGGCCCTGGGCGCCGCGACGGCTCGCGACCACTGCCGAAGGAGGCGCTGAATGACACGCCTGAGGAAGATCGAAGAACTCGTCTCCAAACTCAACCCGTTAAGCTGAAGGTCGCCGGAAGTTCTACGACCGATAAATCCAATCGCCACGTCGCAGAAACCTTCTTCTTGCGTCGAATCGCCCCATCGCAGCCAAGCTCGCGTACAATTTGTGAGTTTGGGGAAAAAGTGAGTCTGTGGATTGTTATCGGTGGTCAGTTTGGTTCCGAGGGTAAAGGGAAAGTATCCGCCCACATCACCCGCGCTGAAGGAATCGACATTTGCGTGCGGTGCGGTGGGCCGAACTGGTTGCAGAAATCGTCCAAGCGGCTTTTCATCCACTCGTTGCTCGTGACGAGGAAAATTCCTACCTGCCGACAAGCTAGGTCCGCGCTTACTTCCGCCACTTCCTCAGTTGCTTCCACGCCTGTACCAACTCCTGCAGCGCCCGTGAGGGAGGGAAGTCGCGGGTCTTGATCCGGCGCTCTTGATAAGCACGTTCGTAGAAACTATGCACACCTTCCAGGCTCAGGTGGGCCAGGTTCTGGGCCAGGGCTTAGTATCTTCTTTATTTGTTCGCCCATGGGACATGCCCCCACCTGTACTTTGGTTTTTGCTATTTGTGGCTAGTCACATCAATAACGCTGGATTTTGTGTATTCTGAACGCAGTCACGCCAAGAAAGGTCCATGGGGCGTTCACGGTTAAATACCCGGACATAAATCAAAGCAGTTTTCCGGGAGATTTCTTGCGTACTCTTTCTACTGTTGCCCTATCCTCTGTTTCCCACCCTTCACAATCAGGACATCCAAATGCCGCGCGCGCGTTCGTCGAACCTTTCGAGGGTCGCGAAGCGCCCATGCATCTTTCATTGGCTGATCAGATCGAGCAGATCGGGCATGCCATGACGGCTGATGAACTCGCCAGTGTTCTCGGCGTCTCGCGCGTTACGATTTTCAAGCAGGCCAAGGCGAAGCGGATTCCGTCCTTCCGGGTCGGGACCTGCGTCCGGTTCGATCCTCACCGCCTGGCGAAGTGGCTCAGACGCAATGACCCAGATCCGTGACGCAAGTCACCACACCAGGTCAAAGAGCTAAGCGAATATCTCGTTCACCCTGGCGCGCGTCTCCGCGCTCCGCGATGGCTTCAAATACCGCATGGTGCTTTCCATGTCCGTATGCCCCAGCCACTGTTGAACGGTGCGTAGATCGACACCGGCCCACAGGCACCTAGTTGCGAATGTGGAGCGGAACTTGTGAAGCCAGAACTCATCGGGGTCAAGCTTCGCGCGCTCGGCGATCGCCTTCAGGCAGTCAAGAAAATCCAGCTTCGGCTTGCATCCAGCGGTGGGGAACACAAAGGGGCACGTTTTAGAAGACTTCGCCTTCCACGCTTTGAGGCTGGTTGCGAGCTTCGATGGGATCGGGATCTCGCGCTCCTTATAAGCCTTCGGCGTCCAACCGGCGTCAGGCTTGTGAGTGACCTTCACCGTACTGGCGGAGAAGTTGATGTCTGACCAGTAGGAATACATCACTTCTTGCTCGCGCTCCCCCGTCATGAGGAAGAACTTGAACCATAGACGTTCCTCCGCATCGCAGGCAGCAAAGAGCTTATCGAGTTCTTCCTGCTCGTAAATCTCCGGTTCCTCTTCCGTATAGCGCGGCCAATCATTCTTGCCTACAAGTCCGCGAATCCCGTTCGCTTTCAGGAAGGACATGATATTCGCGAACTTGTTCCAGCAGCTACGCGGTGCCTGCTCTTTTTCATCCCGCAGGAATGCACAGAACTTGAGCAAGTCCTTGCGGTCAATCTCTTCGAGATTTAGCTTGTGGCAAGATTCGACGAAGTAGCCAAGCGCCGTCGTATAGGCCGCGAGTGTTTTCGGTTTCTTCGTCAGTTTCGTTTCGTCAAGGTAGTCTGCAACGGCTGCTGCTACCGACCGCTTGCCATCGCCGTTCTCTGGCACAATGGCCGCGCCATTGTTGATCGCATTTAGCTCCGCTTCCTTTCGCATTCTTCGCGCAGTAGCGTCTGCTGCGTCCTTCCCAACCGACAGGCGCACACGTTTCGCGCCTTCGCGCCATTCCAGGTAATAGGAGCCTTCGGGATGCCGTTCTGGTTTGCCGTTGACTAGGACCGTATCGGGCTTGACGCGGCCATTCGCGGCTAGGACTACCGGGCAATAGCGAGTGCCCTTAGCGGTGTGCACTCGTTTGGTGACGTTGACTTCACGGTTCATGGTGATCCTTTCTGATTATGGTATCAGCTTCGGTATCACCATGATGTATCTGACTGATAATAAAGACTCTGGCGGAGAGGGAGGGATTCGAACCCTCGATACAGGTGTTAGCCCGTATAACGGTTTAGCAAACCGCCGCCTTCAGCCTCTCGGCCACCTCTCCGGCGGGATTGACCTACAGTTTAGCACGCAGCGCAATGTTGCCATCGCGATTTCAGCGCCTCTTCTTCTCCGGCCGTAACCCCGTTTGTCTGGTCGTTCGCGCTCTTGCTCAATCCGCAAGAAACGGTTCGAAAGTTCCAGCTTATCCGGATCCGGCACAATGACCTTCAGAAATTTCACCTCTCATTTTCCGACTCTTACTTCGCCGTACAGTATCCTGGATTCTCAGCCTCCGGCTGCAATCAACCGCATGGCCAATCACTCCATAGGAAGTTCGGCAGGAAGCCCGCCGTCCTCTCACAACCGGCTTATTCTTGCCGGACAACTCGCCTTCTTTCCGACCGGCATTTTGACAACGCTGCTCGGGCCCATGCTCCCAATTTTGATTGCGCGCTGGACCTTGAGCGACACGCAGGCTGGCAATCTCTTCCTCATTCAGTTTTTGTCGTCTCTCGTTGGCGTGCAGTTATCGGGTTGGCTGCTGTCGCGTCTCGGATTTCGTCCGGCGTTTCTTCTGGGTCTGCTCTTGATGGCATTGGGAACTGGGATTCTGCTCATGGGATCGGTGGGGCTGGGGATGGTTTCGGTCGCGATCTACGGCCTGGGACTTGGACTGATCGTTCCCTCCGACAACTTACTGATTGCCGAAATCAGTTCGACATCGCGGAGCGGCGCGGTTAGCCTGCTCAACTTTTTCTGGGGAACGGGCGCCGTATTTTGTTCGCTGATGGTGGCGTGGGCGGCCGCGCATCGCGCATTGCCAATTTTTCTCGGAGCAGTTTCCGCGCTCCTGATCTTGCTCGCAGCGGGAATGCGCGGGCTTCCATTCCCCGTCGCCGCTAGTTCCGCCGAGCGCGCAAACTGGAAGGAGCTGGCTTGTTCGCCAACCATCTGGCTTTTTGCCGCAGTCTTCTTTCTTTATCCCGGTGCGGAAACGGCCGTGGGGGGATGGATCGGTTCTTATGTTTCGCGGCTGGGCGGCGCGCGCGAAGCCTCGATCGCTCCGCTGATGCCGGCGTTTTTCTGGGCCGCGCTAACTCTGGGGCGCGGACTCGGAAGTATTCTGCTGGCGCACGCGCCGGAGCGTCGAGTACTGAGAGTCGGCTTTGCAACAGCTTCCGCCGGCATCTTGTTAATGCTCTTGTCTACCGCACTTCCCGGCGTAATAACCGGAGCTCTGATCACCGGCCTCAGCTACGCGACGTTATATCCCATCACGGTGGCCCGGCTTTCGCACAGCTTCGGGGTTACCGCTCGCAGCATCGGCGCGGCCATGTTCTCACTCGCTTCGATTGGTCCGGCGGTGATTCCCTGGATGGTCGGCATCACCTCGCAAACCACAGGCAGCCTGCGAGCAGGACTTTCGCTACCCCTTGCCGCAACAGTCATTTTGTTCTTGATCCACCTGCGCGATTGGTAGCGAACACCGCAGCTTCGCGCTCCCTCGATCGAGAACCATGCCTATAGCCTCGACGCGCGGGCACGTTTCGGCTTTTCCAGCCGGAGCGGCGCATTCGAGGCGAGTTCGACGCGATTTCGTCCCCTCTCTTTCGCCCGATACAAAGCCTGATCGGCCGCCTGAATCACCTGCTCCGGCTGGCGGTTGCGCGTGCTCGGCTCCGCGACACCGATGCTGACCGTGACCGAGAGCTGGTTTAGCGGGTTCGCAACGGCAGGCGCGCCTTTTTTTTTCGCCGGCTTTCTCCGGTCCGGCTCTCCTGTTCGAGCACCGGCCCTTCTGTCCAGACCACGCACTTTAAACATGGACCGCTCGATGTCCACACGCAGCGATTCCAAATGCTCAAGTGCATCTTTGGCCGACGTATTGCGGAAGATGATGGCGAACTCTTCTCCGCCGCAGCGAAAAGCGTGCCCCGCGCCGCCAACTTTCGCAAGCCGCGATGCCACCATGCACAACACCTGGTCTCCGATATCGTGGCCGTAGGTGTCATTGAACTTCTTAAAGTGATCGATATCAACGATCGCGATCGCATACTGCTGATCGAGCGACAGCAACGCCTCGTTGAATGCGCGCCTTCCGCGAATACCGGTGAGTTCGTCGTGATAGGCGAGCACATACGAGGTCTCAATCAATGAAGCTGCGAGGATGAGAGCGCTGGTCGCCACATACGCGTCGGCAACTCTCCCGACGGGGCCAAATTCGAGCCAGATGAAGGCCGCAGCCGTCGACCAGGCAAAGGCGGGCTCAACCGGACGCCGCGCCTGCACGTACCGCCAGACGAAAACCACGACCGCGGTGGCAAAAGGAACAACCATCCAGGGCGGAATTTGAAAGACGTGACCGCGCAGGGGCAATGCGCTGTTCTCGGGACGGCAGGCGACCGCCACCACCACCGACTCGAAAAACAATATCGCGGCGCGTGGCGCAATTCCGGCGATGACCAACCCCCGCTCGCGCAGGTATGCGAAAGCCGCAAAGTTGAGCGGGATGAGCACGCACGCCAGCAGGATTGCCGCGTGGCCGGGGCCGCTTTCCAAGCGACCATCGGAAAAGAAGTCGACTGCGCGATGAGCCAGCAACAATGTGAGCAGCGAAAATAGAACCCGGCTTGAATGGAATCGCCAAGCCAGGAGTAGTCCTGCCGCGAAGACAGCGAAGTAGTAGAACCCCAGCGAAGGCACGACGCGCGCGAACACGGGACTGTTCACGAGCGCCGCCGCAAGCGCCAACAGAAGGCCACCCGGCACCAGCCACGCCTTCCAGGGTTTCCCGTTCACAAAAGCTCCGGAGAAAAATTCGACTTCACATCTTGAGCGCGCGGTCTTGCCCTAAAGGATACGTCAGCCGGCTTCACGAATGCGGTTATGCTTCCGGCACTCGGCGTGAAAGCGACCATTGCTCCGCGGCCAGCGGCGCACGTGCTAGTCTTCTTTGTTTGTGGTCTGTTTATGGGCGTAGCTTCCGGCTCCAGTCTGCGCGTGGCCATCGATACGGGCGGGACCTTCACCGACTGCGTGTGGGTTGAGAACGGACGTCTTAGAACTCTCAAAATCTTTTCCACGCCCGATGATCCCTCGCGAGCCATCGCCGAGGCACTGACCAGGATTGGCGCCGATGCCGGCATCACACTGCTGCACGGCACAACCGTCGGAACGAACGCTTTGTTGCAGCGGAAAGGCGCTCGCGTCGCTCTCGTCACCACTGCGGACTTTGAAGACCTCATCGAAATCGGACGGCAGGCACGTCCCCGGCTTTACGACTTCTTCTTCGACCGCATTGCGCCGCTCGTCTCGCGCGAGATGCGCTTCGGCGTCCGCGAACGGATCGACGCGCAAGGCAACGTTCTTCAGCGGCCAACGAAGGAAGAGTTGCAGCGGGTGCGAACCGCCGCTGCGCAAGCTAAACCAGAAGCGATCGCTATCTCGCTCTTATTCTCGTTCGCCAATCCCGAAAACGAAATCCTGATAGCGGACGCGCTGCGCGACCTCGGCGCGCCGTTGTCCGTCTCGCATAAGATCCTTCCAGAGTTCCGCGAATACGAGCGCACTAGCACGACGGTGGTGAATGCGTACCTCCAGCCGCTCATGCACAGTTACATGGAGAAACTTTCGCAGCGAGTCGGCGATTTAGCGGGCAAACCGTCGGACCCAACGCGGCCAAAGCCGCGTATCTTTGTTATGCAATCGAGCGGCGGAATTGCCGCCCTCGACACTGCCGCGCGCCAACCGGTTCGTACGGTACTGTCGGGACCCGCCGGCGGCCTGGTTGGCGCAGCCGCCACGGCCGCGCGCAGCGGATTTACAAAAATCCTGACCTTCGACATGGGCGGAACTTCAACCGATGTCGCCGCCATTCAGGGCGCGATCCACACTGGCAGTCAATCCGAAGTCGCGGGCTTGCCTGTCGGTGTGCCCATGCTTGAAATTCATACCGTCGGCGCCGGAGGCGGATCGCTCGCCCGCTTCGATGCCGGCGGACTGCTCCGTGTCGGGCCGGAATCCGCCGGAGCCGATCCCGGTCCGATTTGCTATGGCCGCGGCACGCAGCCGACGGTCACCGACGCCAACCTGCTCATGGGAAGATTGCGCCCGACCCGCTTTCTGGGCGGTGAGTTCCACCTCGATCTCGAGCGCGCGCGCCGCGTCACGACTGAGTGGCTGAAGAAACAGACTTCGATGCTAACCCTCCAGCAGTTCGCCGCCGGCGTGGTTCGAGTCGTCAATGCCAACATGGAGCGCGCTCTGCGTGTGGTCTCCATCGAGCGTGGATACGATCCGCGCGATTTCGCTCTCGTCGCCTTCGGCGGTGCGGGAGGCCTGCACGCCTGCGAATTGGCGGAGGCTCTCGCGATTCCGACGGTCGTCATTCCCGCCTTGCCGGGCGCGCTGTCGGCCATCGGAATTCTCGAGAGCGACATCGTGAAGGACTTTTCGCGAACCGTGTTGTGGCGAGTCGCGAAGAAGCTACAGAACGCCGAACTCGAAAAAGAATTTCGCAAGCTCGAAGCTACCGCGCAAAAAGAATTCAAAGCCGAGGGTTGGACCGGCAAGCCCCGGATCGAAAGAACTCTCGACCTCCGTTATCGCGGACAGGGATACGAACTCAACGTCCCGGCGGGCGCAAGCGCTGGCGCGCGCTTTCATGACGAACATCAACGGCGCTATGGATATCATCATCAGGACCGCGAACTGGAAATCGTGACCCTGCGATTGCGCGCCAGCCTGCACACGCTTCGCCCGAAGCTAGCCCCCGGCAGTTTCCAGAGAGTTCGATCTCGCTCACTTCCGGTCGACCGGGCTTCTGTTATTTTCCAAGGGCGTGCCTTCAAAACACCAGTCTACGAACGCCACGACCTACCCCGCGACCGTGTCCTAAGAGGGCCCGCGGTCATCACTGAGTACAGCGCTACAACTGTCGTCCCACCACGAAAATCGCTTCGGGTGGACGGGATCGGAAATCTCATTGTCGGAGAGAGTTAGCGGAATACAATCTATTGAAAGGAATATTTCTCCCACAATGTCAAATGGATTAGAGTTCCGGCGTTCTCGAGTAGTCTTCGTGTCGCGACTTAGTTCTTACTCCCTTCTCCTCGGTCTAGCTATTCAGTTCCTTCTACGCGCCGTTGATGCACAATCAACTTCTCGAGCGGAACTGACTCTTGGTGTGCAGGCTTATCAGCAATCCAAGTTCGAAGAAGCGGAGCGGCATTTCGTCAAAGCGATCGAGCAAGATGCTGACAATGCAACCGCCCACATGTACCTAGCCACCGTCTATCTTCAGCAGTACATTCCTGGCGCGGAGACGCCGGATAACGAGAGCTTCGCAGAGAGAGCAATTGAGCAGTACAAAGCAGCGCTCAACTTGGATTTATCCTCTACGGATAAGGTCAATGCCACTAAAGGAATTGGCTATCTGTACCTGCAGATGAAGAATCTCGATGATTCGAGAAGCTTTTATCTCCGGGCCACGGAGCTGGATCCCAACGATCCCGAAGCTTACTATTCGATCGGCGTTATCGACTGGATGTTAACTTACCAGCCGCGGATGGATGCACGAGCGAAGTTAAACCTTGGCCCCGAGACTCCACTTTCTTCAAAAAACAAGAAGGTCTGTGCACAACTTCACGACAACAACTGGGCCAATATTGCCGACGGCATCGACAATCTGAACAAAGCGATCCAGCTTCGTCCCGACTATGACGATGCCATGGCCTATATGAACTTAATGTATCGCGAGCGTGCCGATGTGCAATGCGATGATCCCGCGGCTCGCGCGACGGACTTGAAAAGGGCGGATGAATGGGTGGACAAAACCATGGCCACCAAGAGGCTCAAAGCGGAAAAGGCCAACGCTCAGACGCAGCGGAACCAACAATAATTAAGGAGCTACCTTCGGATAGGGGCTCGCGCGCGAAGGTCACTCTTCGTCCCGCAGCTTCGTCTCTTCGATCGTCATATCCTTGAATTCGCTCGACTCGAAAATCTCTCCGCACTCTTTGCACTCGACATATTCCGAGTCTTCGTCACGCGAGACGATCTGTACTTGCGGATGCTTGCATTGCTCGGGAGCGACTTTTTGCGTGGTGGGCGGCACGGGCTGGCTCGGCGTCATAAGAATTGCGAACCGGGGTGTTGCGAGAAGGGTGTCACGTAATTATTGGGAATTTGGCGTATTTTGTGACGGTTGAAGGGGAAAGTCAAGTCCCCAATGGGCGGCGACTGAAGGGAAATCGATTTGCTCCCGGTTCCTAATTGCATCTTCAGTCGATCCGCTCGACAAAATCGCTGGGCTCGCTGCTAACCCGCTTAATCCCATGAGCTTACCGTTAACCTGTCGATTCCTGCCATTGCCTGTATGCCCTTGCCAGAACTGTTTCCCTGGAATTAGAATCAAAGGCGACCTAAAACGTCGTAGTTTTATCCGACTGGATTGGTCGCCTTTACCATGCTGAAGCTCACAAAGAAGGCGGACTACGGACTCATGGCGATGAAGCACCTCGCCGAGAACGCTGCTCAGGGAGCCTGTAGTGCAAAGGATGTCGCCGATGCCTACGGCATCCCGCAGGAAGCGCTGGCCAAAATTTTGCAGCGGCTGGCAAAGGTCGGGCTGGTGCGATCACAGCAAGGCATCAACGGGGGATACACGCTGACGCGAGATCCCCGGACCATTTCCGCATTCGAGGTCATTAAGGCGATCGACGGGCCGCTCTTCATTACTGCGTGCGTCACGGTGCGCGGCGAATGCGGGCAAAGCAACCGCTGCACCATTCGCGAGCCGCTACGCAAGGTAAATGAGAGCATCGAGCAGGTATTGAAGAACATCAAAATCTCGCAAATGAAAGAAGAGCCGGAGACGATTGAAGTGGCCAAGCCGGCGAACCTGGTCACGCTTTCTTAGCGCGAACGCGACGGGCGAATTGGGCAAGCAGAGTTTAGGCAAGAGAAAGTTTTCAACCAAGAATTTTGAGGAGAACTGGAATCATGAGTAGCAATACGAAGACGGCGACCCACGATAACGGGAACCACACCGCTCCCGAAGGCATCAAGCTGCCCATCTACATGGACAATCACGCGACCACGCCGGTCGATCCGCGTGTGCTGGAAGAGATGCTTCCTTATTTCATGGAGAAATTCGGCAACGCGGCCAGCCGCAACCATCCCTTCGGATGGGTGGCCGAGGAAGCGGTTGAACTGTCGCGCGAGCGCATAGCCAAGCTGATCGGCTCGACCTCGAAGGAGATCATCTTCACCTCCGGCGCCACCGAGAGCGACAACCTCGCCATTAAGGGCGTCGCCGAAATGTACCGCGAGAAGGGCAACCACATCATCACCGCGGTCACCGAGCACAAGGCCGTGCTCGACACCTGCAAGCATCTTGAAAAGTACGGCTTTCGCGTAACCTACCTGCCCGTGCAGAAGGATGGTCTCGTCGATCTCGAAGACCTGAAGCGCGCCATGGACGACAAGACGATCCTGGTGACGATCATGGCGGCCAACAACGAAATTGGCGTGTTGCAGCCGGTCGCCGAGATCGGCAAGCTCTGTCGCGAAAAGGGCGTCATCTTCCATACCGACGCGGTACAAGCGGTAGGCAAGGTTCCAATCGACGTCAATAAAATGAATATCGATCTCGCTTCAATCAGCGGCCACAAGATTTATGGCCCCAAGGGTGTTGGCGCGCTGTATGTCCGGCGCAAGAATCCGCGGGTGCAACTCGTTCCGATGATCGACGGCGGTGGCCACGAGCGCGGCATGCGTTCGGGCACGCTCAACGTCCCCGGCATCGTCGGCTTGGGCAAAGCATGCGCGATCGCAAGTGAAGAGATGGCGCAGGAAGCCGTGAAGCTTAGCGCTCTGCGTGACCGCCTGAAAGACAGCATCATGAGCCGGCTCGACGAGACTTACATCAATGGTTCGATGGAGCACCGGCTGCCCGGCAATCTGAACATCAGCTTTGCCTATGTCGAAGGCGAGTCTCTGCTGATGGGCATCAACGATATTGCAGTTTCGAGCGGTTCCGCGTGCACCTCCGCGACGCTGGAGCCATCTTATGTATTAAAGGCTCTCGGCACCGGAGACGATCTGGCTCATAGCTCGATCCGTTTCGGCATCGGCCGCTTCAACACGCAGGCCGAGGTCGATTATGTCGCCAATCGGCTCGTCGATACTGTGACGCGTCTGCGTGAACTTTCGCCACTCTATGAGATGGCAAAAGAGGGTGTGGACCTGAAGAGTGTGAAGTGGGCCGCGGAAACGCACTAGAAAAGTTTTTGGTTGCTCGTAGCTCATGGCTCAAAGCTAGAGTTTGAAATTCAGCAAGGGGTGAGGAGTAAAAAATGGCATACAGCGATAAGGTAATCGACCACTACAACAATCCGCGCAACGTGGGTTCCATGGACAAGGCCAGCAGCGATGTGGGAACTGGCCTGGTCGGCGCTCCCGAGTGCGGCGACGTCATGAAACTCCAGATCAAGGTCAATCCGGAAACCAACGTCATTGAAGACGCAAAGTTCAAGACGTTCGGCTGCGGCTCGGCGATTGCATCGTCATCGCTTGCTACCGAGTGGGTGAAAGGCAAGACCATCGACGAAGCCCTCTCCATCAAGAACACCGAGATCGTGAAAGAGCTGGCGCTGCCGCCGGTCAAGATTCACTGCTCTGTGCTCGCGGAAGACGCGATCCGCGCCGCGATTGGCGACTGGAAGAAGAAGCAGGACGCGACGAAGCCGGCCGAAGTGCAGACGGCCTAGGCGAGTGGACGAGGGAAACCCTCGTCGCAGGTTGCGGCAAGAGAAAGCATGCTAGAGACGGGTCTGCCCCGTCTCGGCTGTGAGTGGCACGAGCCCGGCGGGTATAAGATCGAATCATGGAACAGGTAGTCAAAGACATCAAAGAATCCGAGACCTCGAATGGCGAGAAGCCGGGTGCCGCAACCTCGCCGCTTGCTAAGGGTCTCCAGGTAACGGACAAAGCCGTCGCCAAGATCCGTTCCGCGATGGAAAAGGAAGGCATCTCGCCCGAGCAGGGTGGATTGCGCCTCGGCGTGCAAGGCGGAGGCTGTTCCGGCCTGAGCTACAACATCCGCTTCGACACGCAGCCGCGCGAGCGGGATCGCATCTTTCAGTTTGGTGACGTGCGCGTCTTTGTCGATCCGAAGTCGTTTATCTATCTGCACGGGATGATTCTGGACTATCAGGAAACTCTGATGCAGCAGGGATTCGTGTTCGTCAACCCGAATTCGACAAAGTCCTGTGGCTGCGGCAGTTCGTTCTCGGCGTGAGGGGACATTTTGTAATCTGGTAATCGGGTAATTTCGCAATTTGAAACCCGTCGCCTCGAAGTCTTTCAATTACAAAATTGCCCGATTGCACAATTACAAAATGGCAGAATCCAAATCCTCGATGATTGTTCCGGGTGACGCGACCCAGAGTTGCTGGTCATGCGGCACCATGCGCGCCGAGCACTTCTGCGGCGCGTGCGGCAAGGTACAACCCGCTGCGCCGGTCGACTACTTCATGTTCTTCGGTCTGCCGCGGAAACTCAATCTCGATACGGCCGTGCTTGAGAGCGAGTTCTACGCCCTCAGCCGGAGGCTGCATCCGGATGTGTTCGCGCAGGCCGATTCGCGGGAACGCGCCTGGAGTCTCGAGCAAAGCTCCATGCTGAACGACGCGTATCGCACGCTAAAAGATCCGATCAAGCGCACGCAATATCTGCTGCGGCTCGAAGGAGTCGAGCTAGAAGAGCAATCGAAGCAGGCGACGGAGAAGGCGCGGGCTACGGGAGAACTAAAGAAGCAAGTCGTCCCAGCCGATTTGCTCGAAGAGGTCTTCGAACTCAACGTGCACCTCGAAGAGCTGCGCATGGCCAAGAAGACGGGCGAAGACGATCCCGCGCTGCTCGAAGAGATTGGCAAGGCCAAGCTCGTGCTCGAGGAAAAGTACGACGCGCTATTCGGCGAATTACAAGGCGAGTGGAAGAAATGGGACAAAGCTGTCGATAGCGGAACCGAGGAAGAACTAAGGCAGATTCGCGACCGCATGGTCGACGTGCTCAATCGCCGCAACTATATACGCAACCTCGTACGAGACGTGAATGAGGCGCTGGAATAGATTTTGTAATTTGGTAATCGGGTAATTTTGTAATTTCGAACCCGCGGCTAAACGCCTTCCAATTACCAAATTACTCGATTACAAAATTACAAAATGGCATCCGACTATATTGTTGGCATTGATCTTGGCACCACCAACTCCCTCGTCGCCTACATGCAGGGAGATTCGCCCGCCGTTATTCCGGGTGAAGACGGCCTTAACCTTGTTCCATCCGTGGTGGCGCTTGACGAGAAGAACCAGGTCATCGTCGGCAACGCCGCTCGTAAGTATTTGATCGAGCACGCAAATCGTGCCGTGTATTCGGTCAAGCGCCTCATGGGACGTGGCGTCGAAGACATACAGGAAGAGCTGAAGCTGTTTCCCTTTCGACTTGCCGATGACCTGCAAGCGGGCGAAGTGCTGCGCATCAAGGTTGGTGAGCGCACTTACACGCCTCCGGAAATTTCGGCGCTGATTCTGCGCCAGCTCAAGCGCAATGCCGAGCGCTTTTTCGGCGGTACGGTCACGAAGGCGGTCATTACGGTTCCAGCGTACTTTAACGATGCGCAGCGTCAGGCTACGAAAGATGCGGGGCGCATTGCGGGACTTGACGTGCTTCGGCTGGTTAACGAGCCGACTGCGGCTGCGCTCGCTTATGGACTCGACAAGCGCAAGAACGGAATCGTCGCTGTTTACGATCTCGGAGGGGGAACGTTCGATGTTTCTATTCTCAAGTTGCATGACGGAATTTTCGAGGTGGTCGCGACCAATGGAGACACGCACCTTGGCGGCGATGATATCGACAACTTATTGATTGCCATTGCGCTGGACGACATTCGCGGCGATTTGGGAATGGATGTTCGGCGCAACGGCGAAGCGGTGCAGCAGATTCGCAAGGCCGTGATCGAGGCGAAGATTGCGCTCTCATCGCAGGCTTCGACCAAGCTGGACGTCGAACTTCCCGGCGGAAAGCGCTACCAGCGCGAGATTACGCGCGAGATGTTCGAGGGACTGATTCAGCCAGTGATCGATCGGACGGTTGGTCCGACGAAACAGGCGCTGAAAGACGCTGGACTCAAGCCTGCGCAGATCGACGAGGTCGTGCTGGTTGGTGGATCGACCCGCATTCCGAAGGTTCGCCAGCTTGTGCAGGATCTCTTTGGTCGCGTTCCGCATACTGACCTGAATCCTGACGAAGTGGTCGCGCTTGGTGCCGCTGTGCAGGCGAACATTCTTGGCGGTGGATCCGAAGTGACGAAGGAGATGTTGCTGCTGGATGTGACTCCGCTTTCGCTCGGCATCGAAGTTGCTGGTGGAGTTACGGACAAGATCATTCTGCGCAACTCTACGATTCCTGCTTCTGCGACGCAGTACTACACAACGCAGGTCGATGGACAGACGAACGTCGCGATTCATGTGCTGCAAGGCGAACGTGAGCTGGCTCGCGATTGCCGGTCGCTGGCGCGCTTTGACCTGAAAGGCGTTCCTCCGATGGTGGCTGGAATGCCTCGGGTTGAGGTCAAGTTCCTGATCGATGCGAATGGCATTCTGCATGTTTCGGCGCGCGAACAGCGCAGCGGCAAGGAAGCTGAGATCGACGTTCAGCCGAGTTATGGACTGACTGACGAGCAGGTCGAGAACATGCTGCTCGAGTCCTTCGATTACGCAGAGGAGGATTTCCGGCAGAGGCAGGTGATCGAAGCGCGTCGCGAAGCGGAGACGATTCTGGCTGCACTGGCCAAGGGAAAACGGAATTCTGCGTGGGGCGAACTTACGAGTGAGGAACGGAGCAATGCGGAAGCACTTGAGAAGACGCTGATCGCGGCGAAAGATGGCGAAGATTATTCGGCGATTCGCGAGGCAATCGACGAACTCAACTCGGGAACGATGCGACTGGCTGAACTCATGATGGATACTGCTGTTTCCGCTGCGCTGAAAGGCAAAGACATCGAGCAGTCGGACCTCGACGACGGTCTTGCAGCTGGACATCCGGTGGCGAAAGCGGAGTTTAAATGAGCTACGAGCTTCGAGCCTCGAGCAAATCTAAATAGTTCGAAGCCGGTTTAACGCGCTGACGAGCGACTGCGATTTTGTTTGTTGGTAGCTCGTGGCTCGATGCTAAGAATTTGGAGCATTATGTCGGACGAAAAAAATCAATCTAGCGGAACCGCTACTGTGGACGCACCGGGCGAAAATGCTGTTGAAGTTACCTTCCTTCCGGAAGGAAAAACGGTCACGTTCGAGCACGGCAAACTTCCTTACAAAGACCACGGCAAAGAAGAATCGATTCTCGACGTCGCGCTCAACTATGGCGTCCGGCTCGACCATGCCTGCGGGGGCAACTGCGCCTGCACTACCTGCCACGTCTGGGTCAAAGAAGGCGCTGACCTTATGACGGACATGGAAGATGACGAGGCCGATAAGCTCGACATGGCCGCTGACCTTCAGCTAAACTCGCGTCTCGGATGCCAGGCCGTGATCAAGAAGCCGGGCAAGGTGGTGGTTGAGATTCCGGCGTGGAATCGAAACTACGTTTCCGAGGAGCATTAAACTGGTCGAAGTCGCGACCCGCTAGAGTTGTCAGTCCGAGCGCCGGGTTTTCTGGCGCGAGGAATCTGTAGCTTCCGGCGCCGGCCAAATGCAGATCCCTCACCTTGTTCGGGATGACAATCCCTTAATGACATTTTGATAAAGAGAGGCCATCATGCCCAAAGAACTTAGCTGGAGCGACGCGGAAGACATTGGAATCCTGCTGTCGGAGGCTCATCCTGAAGTTGATCCGCTGGCGGTGCGCTTTACCGACCTGCACAAATATGTGATCGAACTGGCGGATTTCAAAGATGATCCGGCGAAGTCGAATGAGGCCAAGCTGGAGGCTATTCAGATGGCCTGGCACTCTGAGTTTCTCGATCGCACGCAGTCCTAGAGCAAGCCAGCCCTGACCCGCCCTCATAGGATTTCCGCTCATCGCTTTTCTATTCTCTTTTGACCATGGGGAGGGGTACCCCCCCTATAGCGGGTCTATTAGAATCAATACCTTACAGAAAAATTCCTTCCAAAGTATTGATTTCAATATAGTTATATGCAAAGTCTTGAGTGCATGGGAGTTAGGTTGTATTCTTGCCGCCTCCCGCTGCCCCATCGACGGTTGCATCATTTAGAATCAATAACTTACGCTCAATAGTGGCAGCCAAAGTATTGATTTAAAACAACTTGGACCGAATTACCGCACTCGGCGGGCGTGCCTCGGCCCGCATTGCTTGAGCGGGCCTCTTCTTAAGATTGTGGGGAAGTGCTGTTTCTTAAGTCAAGGAATTTTCGTGGGGCTCGCCGTCTTTGCTTTCCAGAGTTATTCCCGGGATGGTAACGGCGAGGATGCAGCACCCGCTAGTCAGGAAGAATCCCAAGGCGGACGGGTCCGTGGAATCCGAGGTCTCGAAAAGCACGAGACCCAAGGCACCCGGCATCTAAAGACTTTATAGGGGGCATGGTCCGGTTGCAGGTACGTCCAAAACCCCACTCAAACGTCGCACAAAACGCGACGCTTGAATGGGGCACCCTCGGGAGTGGATGTTTCGGACGCTTGTTCACTTACTTGTTATCTTTTCTTGTCTACTCGTTTTTCGTTTACTTGTTATCTTCTCTTGCTTCGGCGATGTGGGCCTGGTTTCCGGCTTCGGATACGGCCGTAACAAACGCTCTTCCGCTGGCGGGAGTTGACGCTCTGCCGGAGAGAATGTTGCGGAACATCATGTGCTTGCCATAAATGGCGCGGGTTGAGTCGTTGTCCTGCTCGACTACGGCGCCTTCCAGCGTGAGGCCGGCGAATATGCCTTTTGAACGCGAGTAAGTTAGAACCTCGGTGTTCATCAACACGTCGGTGCCAGCGGAGGTGTGACGGCCTACCGGGCCGGCGGCTACCGATCCTTCGCCCGTAAGTTCGAACTTACTGGATAGAAGATGCTGCAAGCCGCGGTCGTTCATGACCAACATAACCAGGTCGATGTCCTCGACTCCGATTTGCAATCCCCAGCTTCCGCCGCCTACTGAGATGAATGCGGGAGCGCTCCAACCGTTGGCGGTGCGGCAGGTGGCTACGCCGCGGCCGTGCTTGGCACCGAAGACGAAGCCGCCCTTGATGAGGTCGGGCACGATGACGATGCACTTGGCACCATTCAGGACTTCTTCAGGGATACCCTTGTCGGGGGTTGACATGATCTGCTGCAGTACGTCGACGGATTTTTGCAGGCGATCAACGGTGTCTTCGCGGTCCGAGCCTGCCCAGGCGGAGGTTGCGGCCAATCCGATGAAACTTATCAAGAGTAGTGACATTAACTTTTTCATGAATTTGTCCTTTGAGAGATGCGGAGCTAAGAGGAGAAGACTTCAGATGGCTGACTTAGCTCAGAGGACCTGAAAGAGAGAAGGAACGCTCGTCTCAATGGTGATAATCGCATAGCGGCGTGGGGATAGCTGGTCTGGATTGCTCACTTTTAGCGAATGCCATGCAGTGAGCAATGTTGAACAGAAGAGTGGCTGCGGACGTGACATCTTTGACTGGTGGGAAAGCAATCGAGAGAAGGCCGGTGAATGGCGCGCAGTTTTGATGAGCTCCGAAATGATGTTCGCAGACGGATTGCGAGAGAGAGCGCGGCTTTGCGGAAGCGACTCGAATCGCTCAGGCTGCCGTCGCGGGGTTTTCCATCGCCGAGGTTGTGCCCTTTCTGCGGGTTGCTTACGCCGCGCTCAAAATCGTCATGCCTGGAATGCGGGAAGTCGTTTGCCCCGGCGAAATAGACGGCTCTACGAGGGCGCGCATCTTAATACATCTGGCTGGGACTGGCTACGAAGACTGATTTGCACGAAGGAGATTAAAACATGCTTTGGACAATTTTCGTAATACTGCTTGTTCTGTGGCTGCTTGGATTCAGCCTTCACATTGCCGGTGGCCTGATTCACTTGCTGCTGGTGGTGGCGGTGGTGGTGCTGGTAATTAATTTGGTGAGCGGGCGGAGAGTGGCGTAAGAACAGCGGCCAAGCTACCCTCAGCGGGTGAAGCCGCTGTCTTGGTTGGCTGTGGACGGCACGACTAAACGTCGTGCCCTTCCCCAAAATCATTTTCATGAGATCGCGGCTAGTCGTGCAAAACGACGCTTAGTAGGGAGCTGTGGACTTGCAGTCCGCCGTCGGGGCCGCCGGAGTAATTCACGAAGCCGAGCTTGCGGAAGCGGTTCATGAAGAAGCTCACGCGGGAGCGAGTGGTGCCAACCATTTCGGCCAGGCTTTCCTGGCTGATCTTAGGAACGACGGTTTCAGGGACGCCTTCCTTACCGAAATGAGCGAGCAGAAGAAGGACGCGGGCGAGGCGCTTTTCGCTGGAGTTGAAGAGCTGATCGACAAGATCTTCTTCGTAGCGGATGTTTCGCGAGAGCAGATAGGCAACGAACAGTTCAGAGAATGCGGGTTCGCGATGCAGCGTCTCCATCATGGCTTTCTTGTCGATGCGCTGAATCTCACAATCGCTCATGGCAGCGGCCGACCCCATGCGTAGAGGCTGGCCGGCGAGGGCTCCTTCACCAAAGAAGTTTCCGGCGCCCAGCACGCCCAGAGTAGCTTCCCGGCCGGCGGTGGAGACAACCGAAAGTTTCACTTTTCCTTTTTGAATGTAGAAGACGGCGTCGGCGGGATCTCCCTGCGCGAAGATCGCCTGCTTCCGGACGAGAGTCAGGTTTTTCCTGCCCTCGCCAATGTTGGCGAGGAAGGCATCGGGACTGAACAGACTGCTCGTCTTCTTTTCCGCCGGCGAGGGTGCCATGTGCCGCAATTTTAGCCCTACGCGCGGCGTTTTACGCCGGAAAATTTTCAACTTTCACCTAGGATCGCCAATCGCAGAAAAGGAAGGGCAATGCGCTGACGACGACCGATTGCAGATGGCCGCCTTTTCTCCGCGGCGGCCTCACGGGCTTGATGGGAATACGTTCGCGGAAATCCGTTATTGAGTTCGCACCGTTCTCGCGGTTTGGCGCCGCAGGTGGGGCAACGCACACCGAGGGCGGGCTCCGTTTCCGCTTTCATGACTGCATAGTGCAGGATCGCGCGAGGCTATGCTGGTCAAATTTGACCAGTCCGCATGGGATCTTTCATTCAATACTGTTAAGTAACCAACGATTCGCGGAATTCAGCCGGGAAGAAGCTCGCGTCTGAGATGGGCCAAGCGTGGTTTGAAAAAGCTATCCAGCAGAAAAACGCGAAGAAGTGAGGGAAAGGTGTCGTTACCAATCACGGGGTTGTCGAAAGAGCTCTTAGTTGTACCACCGCGCCTGGTGGTTGCGGACCGACTAATATCCGGCCGGCGCGAACTGCATTTTAAGGCTACTCGTCCGAGCCGCATCGCTGTGATTGGCAACTACCTGCCGAGGCAGTGCGGCATTGCGACGTTTACCACGGACTTGTGTGCGGCCCTCTCGGCAGAATACGGGGACATAGGGTTGATGGCCCTGCCCGTGAACGACACCGAACCGGGGTATGACTATCCGGGGCGCGTGCGGTGGTCGCTCGCCCAGGAGGAAGTGAAGGCTTATGAGGATGCGGCGGAATTTCTGAATTTCAATAACATCGACATGGTGTGCCTGCAACACGAGTATGGAATCTTTGGCGGTCCGGCCGGAAGCCACATCCTGCGTCTGCTGCGCGGATTGGAAATGCCGGTGGTGACCACGCTGCACACGGTGCTGCGCGAGCCAAATCCTGACCAGCTCAGAGTTATGGAAGAGATTACCGAGATCTCGGACCGGCTCATCGTCATGAGCGAGCTCTCCTCACAGTTTTTGCAGGAAATCTTCAAAGTGCCGGGCAACAAGATTGACATGGTTCCGCATGGCGTTCCCGACCTGCCTTTTCTCGATCCCAATTTTTATAAGGATCGCTTAGGCGTGGAAGGAAAGGCGGTATTGCTGACATTCGGTCTGCTGTCGCCGAACAAGGGTATCGAGAACGTCATTCAAGCGTTGCCGGAGATTCTGGCCAAGCACAACAACGTCGCTTATATCGTAGCGGGCGCGACGCATCCGCACATTCTGCGCCGCGAAGGAGACCGGTATCGCGCCAGTTTGCAAGCATTGGCAAAAGAATTGGGAGTGGAATCGAGCGTGATCTTCCATGACCGTTTCGTCAGCCCCGGGGAAATGGCCGAGTTCATAGGGGCGGCCGATATTTACATCACTCCTTATCGCTTCGAGGCGCAGGTGGTCTCGGGAACGCTGGCGTATGCGATGGGGGCGGGCAAGGCAATCATCTCAACCCCATACTGGCACGCGATCGAACTGCTAGACGACCGGCGGGGTGCGCTGGTGCCGTTCCAAAACCCCACCGCAATCGCTAAGAAGGCAATCGAACTCTTGAATACGCCCGCGATCCGCCACGCGATGCGCAAACGCGCCTATCTATTTGCCCGCGACATGGTCTGGAAGAAAGTGGCGCAGGGTTACATGGAGAGTTTCAGCCAGGTGCGCAGCGATCGCATGGAGAGCCCGCGCGTGCAATTCGCCGCCCGCGCAATTCCCAAGGCCCTTGATCGGTTGCCGGAATTGAAGCTGAATCATTTGACCGCGTTGACCGATGACACGGGAATCCTTCAGCACGCGATCTTTACCATTCCCAACCGGAACGAGGGATACACTTCGGACGACAACGCGCGAGCGCTGATCTTCACCGTGTTACTGGCGCAACAGCGAAAAGAGCGGGGCGAGCCGGCTGATTCGGTGACGGCGGACTTCTCCTGCCGTTATTTGTCATTTCTGGAGCACGCGTTCGATTCTGTGCGCGGCAGATTCAGAAATTTCCTCGACTACTCGCGACGATGGAACGAATCGCCCGGCTCCGAAGACAGCCATGGGCGCGCATTGTGGAGCCTGGGGACGGTACTGGGACGTTCGGAGGAGCGGGGATTAAAATCCGCAGCCGGGCGACTGTTCGAGTTTTCGCTGCCCGCGGTCGTGGAGTTCTACAGTCCGCGCGCCTGTGCCTATGCGCTGCTCGGAATTCAGGAATATCTCAATTGGTATGCCGGGGACCGCGACGCACAAAACATAAGGTCCGTGCTCAGCAGGCGTCTGCTCGAAATGTATGAATCGATCTGCAGGCCGGACTGGAAATGGTTCGAGGATGTAGCCGCTTACGGGAATGCGAGATTGCCCGAGTCACTTCTGGTTGTGGGTTCAGCTAGCGCGGACGATCGCATGGTCGGGGCGGGCCTGGAAGCATTAGATTGGCTGATGAAGGCGCAGCGTTGCGAAACCAACGATCATTTCGTGCCAATCGGGTCACAGGGCTTTTACCACCAGAATGGCGAAAGGGCGCGGTTTGACCAGCAGCCGATTGAGGCCGCTGGCGCGGTTTCCGCGTGCCTCGAAGCGTACCGCGTGACCGGAGACGCACGCTGGCGTAAGGACGCATGGTTGGCCTTCAACTGGTTTCTTGGCGACAACGACCTTCAACTTCCGCTTTACGATGCAGTCAGCGGCGGGTGCCGCGATGGATTACATCCGGAACGTGCCAACCAAAATCAGGGATCGGAATCGACGCTTTCGTTTCTGATGGCGCTTCTGGAAATGCGTGCCTTCGAGAGATCCGAGATGCCATCTGAAAGGCTAACTAACCAATCATGACCATTTCCGAAACAGCCCTTGCCAACGTAGAAAGCGCGCGCTATCCTGCGCTGCTTCTGCGTTACCCCGGCAACCCCATCCTGACGCGTAAGGATTGGCCGTACTCCATCAACAGCGTGTTCAACGCGGGTGCGACTCGGTTGCCAGACGGGACAACGCTTCTGCTGTGTCGAGTGGAAGACCGGCGCGGGTTGTCGCACCTTTGCGCTGCGCGATCGCGAAATGGCGTGGACGGATGGGAGATCGATCGGGAACCAACCTTGATGGCCAATGCGAAAGATTATCCCGAAGAAATCTGGGGCATCGAGGATCCGCGCATCACGTTTGCGCCGGAGTTACAACAGTACGTTGTGACTTACACTTCGTATTCTCGCGGCGGTCCGGGAGTATCGCTGGCTCTGACGAAGGACTTCCGAAGTTTCGAGCGCTACGGCGTGATTATGCCGCCGGACGACAAGGACTCGGCGCTCCTGCCGCGGAGGATCAACGGATACTGGGCGCTGATTCATCGGCCCATGACGAACCTGGGAGCGCATATGTGGATTTCCTACTCTCCCGATTTGCGCTATTGGGGCAGGCACAGGCTGATGCTGGAAGCGCGCCGCGGCGCGTGGTGGGACGCCAACAAGATCGGGTTATCGCCGCCGCCGATCGAGACGGATCGAGGATGGCTCGTGTTTTATCACGGAGTGCGGCACACACCTTCGGGATGTTTGTACCGTCTGGGTCTGGCGCTGTTCGATCTGGAAAATCCGGAACGCTGTCTGTTGCGCGGAGATCCGTGGATCTTCGGACCCGAAGCCTCTTACGAGCGCCACGGCGATGTCAACGACGTAGTCTTTCCGTGCGGATACACCATGGATGCCGATGGAGACACGATCAACATTTATTACGGGGCTGCGGATTGCGCCATTGCGCTGGCGCGGTCGAGCGTGCGCGCTCTGCTGGACTGGCTGGATGGTCATGGCAGTTGCGAGCGACGGCAGCGAGCGGAAGATCTGTGAAGTCTTTGCTGGAAGTTTTCCGTTTTGCCTTTGGATGTCATCATCGCCAGAAGAGCGGGGTGTTTACGATCAAGAAGAGGACATACCAAGTCTGCTTGAACTGTGGGCGGGAATTTGAATACTCGTGGTTGCGGATGCGCTCGATACCGTCGTCGCCGCCTCGTACAAGTTGATACGCGCCATTGAGGAGCAGGATCCTCTGAAAAAGCGGCGAGTGCATCAGTCACACCAACGGCCCAGATGTGAGCTATGTTGCTCAGACACGGCTGCGCAGAACTGTCATTCTGGTTTCACTGAGTGTGCAGATGGAGCTTTGGACGCCGATTCGAAGCTTCGATTTCAGGTCGTGTGAGGCGACCACATCCAGCTAATCGGCGTTCCTCATCGCGTGTCCGCCTCGCGGCGAGGCGCGACTCGACCCTAAAAAGTCTCGCACAATCGAAATCGGAGCAAACACCTTCTGGCGGAGGAGAGGGGTTAGCTCGCGCAACTTAGCTCGTGCAACCTAGCTCGTGCAACTTAGCTCGTGCGACTTAGCTGGCACAACTTAGCTGGCACAAAAAGGAAGGTCAACAATGCCTTTAATTCAACTACTGGAAGTTCTCATCGTGGTGGGAGTGCTCTTGTGGCTGGTGAACCGGTTCATTCCCATGCAGTCGTCGATCAAATCGATATTGAACGGCGTCGTAGTGATTGCCGTGGTGCTTTGGTTACTGAATGTTTTTGGGCTTTTTCATTCGCTTTCCGGACTCCACGTTGGAACGTAAGAGGGCGGAAGAAAGCGGCGGCAGGGAGCTGGCGCGAAACGCAAGCGGGTACGTGAAACGAAATCGACAATGGAGACAACACTTATGAATTTAATTGGATTGTTCGGCACAGCAGTACTGTCATTGACTCTCTTCGTGGCTCCGATGTATGCGCAGGAGCAGCACGAACAGAAAGAAGAGCAAGCGAAGCCTGCACAAGAAGAGAAGAAGGCTGAGCCAGCGAAAAAAGCGGAGCAAGAAAAATCCGCAAAACCGGAAGAGAAGGGTGCGCAGCAGCAAGAGAAGAACAACAAACAAGAGATGAACAACAAACAGGAAGAGAAAACCGCGCAGGAGCAACATGCGCAGCAAGGAAAGACTGAACAACACGCGGCTGGTGGCCGGATTCCGGCGGAGCGGTATAAGGCGAATTTTGGCCGGGAGCACACGTTTCACGTCAGCCAGGCGGAATACAACGGTGGGCGCCGATTCCAGTACGGTGGCTATTGGTTCGGATTCGCCGATCCATGGCCCAGCAACTGGCTGTACACCCAGGACGTTTTTGTGGTCGAGATTAACGGGATGTATTTTTTGTGCAACCCGATGTATCCCGGCGTCAACATCGCGCTCAATGTGACGATGTGATGGGGTCTGGTTTTTCCGCTGGGACTTAAGGTAGCGGAGCGAATGGGCGCGGGTCCTTCTCGGGGCTCGCGCTATTTTCTTTTCTGGCGATGGCGGCCAATTGGGGTGATGCCATCCACCCAGCGAATCCTTGACACCCCCGCGCCTGCTCCCTAGAATTCACTGTAGGCGCGGTGGAATCCTAATCTAAGCCACTGCATCTAAAGAATTTATAGGAGTTATTCTTCTTTCCCTGAGGGATTGGGATTGCTCCTTATTAGTGTTGTGGTTGATCACATGAATGGTTGCGGGGGGATAGCGTCCTTGCCTCAGGGGCTAAAGCCCCAGATTTTTATGATCGCTAATGGCATGGCTAAAGCCATGCCCTACACGAAACCGTTTTAGTGTTGCTTATGCCACCAGGATTGCCGGGCGGTCGGGAACGCGAGATTCTGACTGCGATTGTCGAGACGTTTATTGCCAGCGGGGAGCCGGTGGGGTCGCGCACGATTGCGCGCTCGAGCCGCGAGGGGCTGAGTGCGGCTACGATCCGGAATGTGATGGCGGATTTGACGGATGCGGGATTTCTGGAGCAGCCGCATACTTCCGCGGGGCGGGTGCCTACGGCGGAGGCTTACCGGTATTACGTGGAGCAGTTGAGCGGCGAGGCGCATTTGTCGCCCGAGAATCAGAGCATTATTCAGGACACGCTGACGGGCGCCACCGATGTGCAGGAGTTTATGGAGCGCACGTCGCATGTGCTGTCGCTGATTTCACATGGCGTGGGCGTGACGGTGGCGGGGGCCAGCATGGGTGGTCCGCGGAATGCTTTGGACCATGTTTATTTTTCGCGGCTGGGAGATCAGAAAGTTCTGGCGGTGGTGGTGACGAGGTCGGGAGTGGTGCGGGATCGGGTGCTGCGGCTGGATATTTCGCAGGGCGAGCTGGATTTAGCGGCGCGATATTTGAACGAAAATTTTCGCGGCTGGACGATGGAAGACATGCGCGCGGAGCTGGAGCGGCGCATCGAATCGGAGCGCGGAGAGTATCGGGAGCTGATGAAGTCGATTGAGCGGCTTTATCAGCAGGGGGCGCTGGCGGCGCAAGAGGGCGCGGACGCGGTGTTTGTGGAAGGCGCGGCGAACCTGGTGGCGTCGAATCCGGTGGCGAGCGAGAAGGACCGGCAGCGGCTGGAGCAGTTGCTGCGGACGCTGGAGGAGAAAGAGAAGATCGTTAAGTTGCTGGGAGCATATTTGGACACGCGGCAGGAGGCGGTGCGGGTGGTGATCGGGCTGGATGAGGCGCTGCCGGCGGGGACGTCATCGACTTCGTCATTGGCATTGGCTTCTGGTTCGGCTTTGCAGAATTTTGTATTGATTGGGGCGCCGGCGCGGGTGGGCGGCGAGGTGCGCGGGTCGCTGGCGGTGATTGGGCCGACGCGGCTGGATTATCAGCACACGATGTCGGCAGTGTCATATATCGCGCGGCTGTTCGACAAACTTTTGAATGAAGCGGAGTGATGAGTTGTATGGGTAAGGGGAACGGAAAAACGGAAGCGACAAATTTGGATTTGGAGCACGAGTTGCCGGCGGCTGAGGCTGGGGACGAGACGGCTTCGAGCGCGGCGGTGGTGGATATCAGCGCGGGGTCGGAGGTCGAAAAGCTGAAGGCGGAGCGCGATGCATTGCTGGACCGGCTGGCGCGGTCGCAGGCGGAGTTCGATAATGCGCGGAAGCGGGCGGCGCGGGAGCAAGCGGAGTTTCGCGAGTATGCGGCGGCGGACGTGCTGCGAGGATTGTTGCCGGTGCTGGATAGTTTTGAGCGGGCGCTGAAGGCGGGTGGAGATGGGAGCGAGTTTCGGAGTGGGGTGGAGTTAATCTACCGGCAGCTTCAGGATGCGCTGGTGAAGGCGGGCGTGCAGCCGATTAAGGCTGTGGGGGAGCCGTTCGATCCGAAGGTGCATGAGGCGATTGAGATGGTGGATACGGCGCAGGTGCCGGATCATCATGTACTGGATGAGTTGCAGCGCGGGTATAAATATAAGGATAGGCTTTTGCGGCCGGCGATGGTGCGGGTGGCGCGGGGGAAGTAGCGCGGCCGGGAAGGGCGTGGAGAGAATGCCTTGCGGCATGGGTCGAGATTGATGGGCTTGTAGGGGTCCTTCGACTTGTTCGGCTCGCTTCGCTCACCTTACTTCGCTCAGGATGACAATTCTTAAGAGATGAAGTAGTTCCACACACGAGAACAGAAAGGGAGTTTTTTGGCGGCTAATACCAAACGAGATTATTACGAAGTGCTGGGCGTGACGCGCACGGCGACCGAGGTTGAGATCAAGAGCGCTTACCGAAAGCTGGCGCTGGCTTACCATCCGGATCGGAATCCGAATAATCCTGACGCGGAGGAGAAGTTTAAGGAGCTGACGGAGGCGTACGCGATTTTGGCGGATGGGGAGAAGCGGTCGCTGTATGACCGGTTTGGACATGCGGGCGTGGGCGGCGCGGCGGCGGGCGGGGCGGCGGGATTTGATCCGGCGATCTTCCAGGATTTTGGGGATCTGTTCAGCGAGTTCTTTGGCGGGTCGGATATTTTTGGCGGCGGCGGTCGGCGGCGGTCGCGGGCGCAACGCGGGGCGGATCTGCGGGAAGATCTGCATCTGGAATTTGAAGAGGCGGTGTTTGGGGTCGAAAAGAAAGTCAATGTGCGGCGCAACGAGACGTGCGACAGCTGCCGGGGATCGGGAGCGGCGGCGGGGAAGGCTCCGGTAACGTGCCGGACTTGCGAGGGGCGGGGACAGGTGCGGTATCAGCAGGGATTTTTCAGCATCGCGCGGACTTGCTCGACCTGCCAGGGGGCGGGGTCGGTGATTACCGATCCTTGCCTGAAGTGCAAGGGCGAAGGGCGGCTGGTGCGGGAGCGGGTGGTGGAGGCGAAGGTTCCGGCGGGCGTGGAGGATGGGACGCGGATTCGCTTTACCGGATACGGCGAGGCGGGCGCGTTTGGCGGGCCGGCGGGTGACTTGTATGTCGTGCTGCACGTCAAAGAGCATTCGTTTTTTGAGCGCGAGGGGAATGATTTGCAGTGCGTGGTGCCGATTTCGTTTTCGCAGGCGGCGCTGGGGACGGAGATTGTGGTGCCGACGCTGGACGGCGAGCACAAGTTGAAAGTGCCGGAAGGGACGCAATCGGGGACGTCGTTTCGGATTCGCGGCAAGGGCGTGCCGGTGCTGAATGGGCATGGGAAGGGCGACTTGTATGTTGAGGTGCGGATTCAGACGCCGGGAAAACTCAATAAGCGTCAGCGCGAATTGCTGGCCGAGTTTGGAGAACTGACTCCAGTGGAGAATAAGCCGCAGCGGCGGTCGCTGCTGGGGCGGGTGAAGGATATGTTTGTGTGAAGAACAGTTCTCAGTTGTCAGTTCTCAGTTCTCAGTAAAGCTCCCGGCGCCGGCCGATCTCATGAATAGAATGGTTCTGACTGAGAACTGAGAATCGAGAACTTCTCTTTTGACCCGCCGACGATGGATTGCCGATGAAACTCATGGAAATGTAGCCGCTCTGACAGGCGAGCATGCCTTGCATTTGAGCCGCGTTCTGCGGGCCCGGGTTGGGCAGGAGTTTGATATTGCTGCCGGCGATCTCGTGCGGCTTGGTCGCATCGTTTCAGTTTCTGATGAGCGGGTGGAATTTGCGCTGGGGGACGAAGTTGCTTTGCGGGCTGCGGGCGAGCTTAGTCTTGTTCTGGCCATCTTCAAGTTCGATCGCATGGAATGGGCGGTCGAAAAATGTACGGAGATTGGAGTGGCACGGATTGTTCCGGTGATTGCGCGGCGGACGGATGCTCATCTGGCCGCGGCTGCGGTGAAACGGCGGGAGCGGTGGGAGCGGATTGCGCGGTCGGCGGCGGAGCAGTCGCGACGGGCGGAGACGCCGGAGATTTCTGCGCCGGTGAAGTTGAAGGAATTGAGTAATGCCGGAGTCGGAGTGGCTAGCGATTCCCGGAACCCACGCATTGTTCTGGCTGAGTCGGAGATGAATGTGAGCCTGCGCGATGTTTTGCCGGCTTCGGCTGATGCGGCTGTGCTTGCGGTCGGACCGGAAGGCGGTTGGGCGGACGACGAGGTGCTTTGGTTTCGCGAGGCGGGGTGGAAGGCGGCCTCACTTGGCGGGACCATTCTGCGGGCGGAGACGGCGGCGATTGTTGGGTCGGCGCTGGCGCTTGAGGCTTTGCGATAGCAGCGAAGTTTGCCGAGGCGAGCCACATTCGGGGCGCACCAGTTATCGCAGCGCTGCGCTGCGCCATGCAAAAGCAGGCGCGATTACTCGCTCTCCACCGCGTTGCGCAGTTTTGTCACGCATTCCGCAGGCGTCTTCATTTCTGTCCGAGCGTCCACACGCATTTCACATCCTGCTCTGATATGCTCCGGCTCATGAGTACTGTAGTTGAATCCGCTGCGAAAAAGATCGTGCCCGATGCACGGCAGTTGGAAGCGATTGAGCACGTTCATGGGCCGATGGTGGTGCTGGCCGGCGCGGGTACCGGCAAGACTACCGTTCTGATTCAACGCATCGCGCGGCTGATCCGCGAAGGTCATGCGCGGCCTGACGAAATTCTTGCGCTTACTTACACCGACAATGCCGCGGCGGAGATGCAGCAACGTGTACGCCGGGAACTGGATGGCGTCGACATTGCGGGGCTTCGCGCTTCCACCTTCCATTACTGGTGCCTTGATCTGCTGGTGCGACACGGGCGGGCGTTTCATGTGCTGGACGATAAAGAGCTGTGGGTGTATCTGCGGCGGCGTATTCGGGAGTTGAAGCTGAAGTATTTTGTGCGCGCGGCCAACGTCAGCCAATTCTTTGACGATTTGCTCGACTTCATGCGGCGTTGCCAGGACGAATTGGTGGGGCCGGGGGAATATGGCGAGTATGTGGAGCGGCTAGAGCGCGGGGAGATTCCGCTGCCGCGGGTGGCGAGGTCGAAAAAGCAGGCGGATTTGGAAGAGGCGGAAATTCTGGATCGGTGCCGGGAGATTGCGCGGGCATTTGCGAAGGTAGAGGGAATGCTGCGCGAGAAGAACCTGGGGACGTTCGGGCACATGATCACGGGCGCGCATGATTTGTTGAAGAACAACCCGGCTGTGCTTGAGGAGGAGCGCAAGAAGATCAAGTTTTTGCTGGTGGACGAATTTCAGGATGCGAATTTTGCGCAGGTGGAGATTCTGGCGATGCTGGCGGGGGCGCAGGCGAATATTTTTATCGTGGGCGATCCGGACCAGGCGATTTATCAGTTCCGCGGGGCGTCGAGCGAGGCGTTCATGCTGTTCGTGCGGCACTTTCCGGAGGCGAAGCTGGTTGCGCTGGAAAAGAACCGTCGATCGCTTACGCCGATTCTGCAATGCGCATTCGGGATCGTGAACGAGAATCCGGCGGTGTTTGCCGACAAGGGCAGCGCGATCCGGTACCGGCGGTCGGCGCTGGAATCGTGGCGCGAGAGTGCGGCGAACACGAACGGAGGCGGAGGCGCGGGCGCAAAGGGTAGGCCGGTCGAGATCGCGATCTGGGGCGACAAGGATGTTGAGGCGGCCGATGTGGCGCGGCGGATTCAGCGGAGGCGGAAGGAGCTTCGCTGCGAGTGGCGGCGGTTTGCGGTGCTCTACCGGGTGCACAGTCATCGCGAAGAACTGGTGCAGGAGTTGGCGGAGCGGGGGATTCCGTTTTCGATTGAGGGGCTGGATGTGCTTGATGCGCCCGAGGTGCGCGATGTGCTGGCATGCCTGAGCGCGGCGGTGAATCCAAAGGACGCTGCGAATTTGTTTCGCGTGGCGGCGCTGCCGCAGTACAACATCAATCCGCGAGAACTGAAGGCTGCGATGCGGGCGGTGAAGCGCGACGAACTTGATCTGCCGAAGGTGATGGAAAAGCTGCCGGGCGGAGCGGCGCTGCTGGCGGACGTGGCGAAGGCGCACGCGGAGGTGGAGCACGAGGAGACGACGGCGCTGAACGGAGTGAACGTGGCGATCCGGCAGTTTGCTTTGCGGCGCAATGCGGCGGTGAATACGTTTGTGGAGTTTATCGAGCGCTGGCAGAAGAATGTGACGACCGAGACGGGGCGCACGCCGGAGTTTTTGGAGTATCTCGAGTATTTCCGGCAGGCGAGGGGGAGTTCGATCGCGCTGCCTCCGAATAAAGAGGATGGCGTGCGGCTGATGACGGTTCATGCGGCGAAGGGGTTGGAGTTTGGGCACGTCGCGATTTTGCGGGGATCTTCGACGTCATTTCCGTGTGCGTACCGGGAGCCACTGGTGGAATTTCCGCAGGAGCTGCGGCGGTCGCCTTCGACACTGGATGACAAGCTGCTTCATGAGCAGGAAGAGCGGAGGCTCTTCTACGTTGCAATGACGCGGGCCGAGGACACGCTGACGATCCTGGCGAAGGAGGGCACGGGAAAAACGGACAAGCGGCCTACCAAGTTTCTGCGCGAATTTATTGGCGACGCGCGCTACAAGAAATTCTGGGAGATGCACGAAGCGGCGGCGGTGCAGGATCAGCTGTTCGCAGCGGAAGAGGAAGAGCGCGTCGCGATTGAGCGGTCGAACGTGGCGGCGTGGCTGCTGGCGGAGACGAGCGGGGATTTCGTCAAGGGACTGAGCGCGAGCGCGATTGATACATACCAGCAGTGTCCGCTGCGCTTCAAGCTGGAGCGGGAGTGGAACCTGCCGCGCGACGTGCCGGCGGCGCTGCATTACGGAGCGGCGATGCACCGCGTGCTGCTCACGTTTTACCAGGCACAGAAGTTTGGGCGCGAGATCGCGGACGAACAATTGCTGGAGAATTTTCGCGAGGACCTGGCGGCGGCGGGAATCGCGGATCGGTATCAGTACGAGTTGTATCTGCGACAGGGGAAAGAGCAGCTCGCGCAATTTTTGGAGTGGGCGCGGGCTGGGGTTCCGATTGAGGTTCTGGAAACGGAGCAGAAGTTTGAAGTGATGGTCGAGGGCACGCGTGTGAGCGGGCGGGTGGATCGCGTGGACCGGGTGGACACGGGCGGGGTGGCGATCGTCGACTACAAGACCGGGAAGCCAAAGACGCAGAAGGACGCGGACGAAAGTTTGCAGCTGTCCCTGTATGCGCTGGCGGCGAAAGAGGCATGGGGGATGCGCGCGGACCGGCTCGTCTTTCATAATCTGGAAGACAATACGGCGGTGGTGACGACGCGGGATGAGGGCGCGCTGGAAGCAGCGAGAGCGAAGGTGCGCAAGACAGCCGAGGATATTGCGGCGGGGAGATTTGCCGCCAAAACAGGCTACCATTGCAGCTTTTGCCCGTATCGGCATTTGTGTCCGGCGACGGAAAAGGCGGTGGTGGTGGGTCAGAAGGGCGGAGGACGGCGGGTGAATTGAACGCGGGTGTCCACGCTGGACGCGCTGATGGCGGCGGCGAACTGCAGATCCCTCGCTGCGCTCGGGATGACAAGCCTCAAAAAATGAGGATGACAATCTCTAAAAATACTTTGCCACAAAAAACTTTGGGGACGCTTATCGCGTCCCCATGGTTGCCTTACTGCAACAGCTGACTTAGTGCTTCTTGCTGCTTTTCTTCTTTGCTTTCTTTTTGGTTGCCATGGATCTATTCTCCCTTTCCATTCTTCATGGAATTTCGCAACGATGTTTTGTTGCAACTAGTTGAATGTATAGAGTCAATGCGAAACGAAGTCAAGAAAAAAATGAACGATGAAGGCGCGATGCACGCTGCACCAAAGTCACGTCATGGATGATGCGAGAAAAAAATCGCGCTCGGGTTGCAACATCGAGTTCGAGTTGAAGCATCGTCGCGGCTCGGCGGGTGCGATGCCAGAAATTTTGTGGCCGATGCACGGCGGGCTCGGCTGTTGCGGAGGGCTCGATTCGCGGCTTTGTGGCGGCATCCGCCGCGCGCCCGAGCCATCTATAATGTAGGGCGGTTGAAGGAAGTGACGAAATCATTTGGAGGGCGCATTTATGCCGGGTTCCAGCGAGGTTGTGATCATTTCGGGATGCCGTACACCGATCGGAAAATTTCAGGGAAGCTTTAGCGATATGAGAGCGCCGGAGATTGGCGCTGTGGTAGTGCGCGAGGCGGTGAAGCGTGCGGGCATCGATGCGAAGGTAGTGGATGAGTGCATCATGGGCAACGTTGTGTCGGCGGGGCTGGGACAAAATCCGGCGCGGCAGGCGGCGATCTTCGGCGGACTCTCGCCGGAGGTGGGTGCCATGACAATCAACAAGGTGTGCGGGTCGGGATTGAAAGCGGTTGCACTAGCGGCGCAGGCGATCGAGACCGGCAACAGTTCAGTTGTCGTTGCTGGTGGCATGGAGTCGATGACGAACGCTCCGTATCTGCTGCCGAATGCGCGCAAGGGTTATCGGCTGGGGAATGGACAGCTGGTCGACTCGATGGTGAACGACGGGCTCTGGGATATTTACAACGACTACCACATGGGGATCACGGGCGAGAACGTGGCGGAGAAGTACGGGATCACGCGCGAAGAGCAGGATGAGTTCGCGGTGAACTCGCATCGCAAGGCGATTGCGGCGCAGAAGGAATGCCGCTTCAAGGCGCAGATTGTGCCGGTGGAGTTGCCGGCGAAAAAAAAGGGAGCGGCGCCGGTGGTCTTCGATAAAGATGAGGGACCGCGCGAGGACACGACGATTGAAGTGCTGCGCTCGCTGAAGCCGGCGTTCAAAAAGGATGGGACGGTGACGGCGGGGAATGCTCCGGGGGTGAATGACGGAGCGGCGGCAGTGGTGGTGACGAGCGCGGCGCGGGCGGCTGAGCTTGGTGCGAAGCCGATGGTGCGAATTGTGGCCCAAGCTACGAGCGGAGTCGAGCCGAAGTGGGTAATGATGGCCCCCGTGGGAGCGGTGCAGAAGATCTGGCAGAAGACGGGATGGAAGAAGGATGAGGTTGATCTCTACGAATTGAATGAGGCGTTCTCGGTGCAGGCGCTGGGAGTGATGCGCGAACTGGGGCTCGATATGGATCGCGTGAACGTCAATGGCGGCGCGGTGGCTCTGGGGCATCCGATTGGGGCCAGCGGGGCGCGCGTGCTGGTGACGCTGATCTACGAGATGATCCGGCGCGATGTGCATCGCGGGATTGCGGCGTTGTGTTTGGGCGGCGGGAACGCGGTGGCTATGGCGGTGGAGCGGTAGGGGCGAGTAAATCGGGTCGCACAGATTTTTATTGTTTACCTTTTATTGTTTGCCCTCCGACACGAACAGGCTCGATACCTGGTAGTAAGCGGTGTAGGCGTAGGAGCGCAGGTCGTCGGTGACGAAGATTTCGCGCATGGAGAGATTGGATGGACGATCTTAGGGTAGAGTGGCTTGCCGTCAGGACCGGCGTGCTCGGGGGCTGAAGTACGTGCGGGAGAACCCAATCGTCCCTGCGGGACTCACACTCCGTGTTTCTTGTTCTACTATTTTGCGCAGAATCTAGTTTTCACGCACACAGTGAATGCCGGAGTTGATTTCGCGGATTTACGCGGCCCTGAAGGGCCGCTCTTCCACGGTAGTCCATAGGTTTGTGATTTTCCCCGCAGCCTGCGAAGGCGTGCCCGTCCCGGTTGCTTAAGTCAGATCGTCCATTTCAACAGCAGAGCGCACAGAGCAGGGCGCTATCGGCGAGCGCGATATTGTTTTCGCCGCTTCGCAGAAGTTATCCGGCGGCTGCGCTGGCGCCGGTGCTTACTGGCAGGGTGATGGTGAAGACGGCGCCTCCGCCGGGGGCGGAGGAGGCTTCGATGTTGCCGCCGTGCTCGCGGACTACGGTTTTGCAGATGCTGAGGCCGAGGCCTGTGCCGCGGCCGGGGCGCTTGGTGGTGAAGAAGGGGTCGAAGATGTGCGCGAGATTTTCGGGGGCGATGCCGGGGCCGTCGTCCTGGAAGACGATCCAGACGGAATTCGATTTTTCCGGACCGCCGCGGCCGAGGCGGACACGGATGGTGCCTTTGTCGCGGGTCTCGCGGATGGCCTGCTCGGAGTTGAGCAACAGGTTCAGGAAAACCTGCATGAGCTGATTGGGATCGACTTCGATCTGGGGCAGCGAGGGCTCGGGGGCGAAGTCGACGGTGATGTTGCTTTTGCGCAGCGGATAGGCCTGCATTTGCAGGATACGCTGCACGAGTTCGTTGAGGTTGACTTGGCTGCGGCCGGGAGCGGGCGGACGGGCGAAGTACTGCAGGTTCTGCACGATTTCAGCGGCGCGGCGGGCCTGCTGATGAAGGATGCCGACCTGCTTGCGTCCGGATTCGGTGACGCCGCCATCCTGAAGGAGTTCGGCCATGCCGAGGATGCTGGTGAGCGGATTGTTGAGTTCGTGGGCGAAGCCGCCGATCATCTGGCCCATGGCGGCGAGGCGCTCGCTTTGAATGATCTGGCGCTCGAGTTTTTTCTCGGTGGTGACGTCGCGGACGGAGATGATGACGCCGGCGGGCTTGCCTTCGGCATCGAGAAATGGACTAGCGATGCCAAGCATGGTGCGCTCTTCGCCCTTCTGATTGCGCGCGGCGTACTCGCAGGAGGCGCGGGAATCCTCGCCGGTGGCTACGGTGCGATAGAGGCTGGCAAGTTCGGGCCAGTTGTGCTCGGAATTATCCACGCTATTGCCTAAAAGATGTTCGGGCCCCGAGCCGAGCAGTTCACGGATGCGCGGGCTAACGAATGTGTAGCGGCCTTCGAGGTCGAGGACGAGTATGAGGTCGGGGAAACTTTCGAGCAGATGGCGGCGGAATTCTTCCTGAGCGCGGAGCTGCTTCTCCATGGCGCGCTTTTCGGTGACGTCGACGAGCGTGCCCTGATAGCGGACGATGCGACCGTCTTCGATGACGCCGGTTGAAATATCCTGGCAGACGGCGATGCCGCCATCTTTGCGCTTGAGTTTGATTTCGCGTGTGCGGGTGCGGCCGCTCTGGCTGCCGGCGCGGCCGAGAGCGGGTTCCGGAGAGGAGGCGTCAACCTTGAGCGCGTCGGGCGGCGCATTGAGCAACTCTTCCTTGCCGGCGTAGCCGAGGATGGCGACCAGCGCGGGATTCACTTCAAGCAGCTTGCCATCGGGCGAGCACATGTAGACGCCCTCGCGGAGGCTGTCGAAAAGTTGGGTGAAGCGCTGCTCTTTGTCACGCTGCTCGGTGATGTTGCGGGCCAGGACGCTGGCGCCGGTGACGTCGTCACCCTTGACGATGGCGTTGACCATGCAGTCGTAGTAGAGGCGACGATGGCTGCCCTTGGGCTGGACCGCGACCACACCGCTCCAGGTGCGCTTGTCGAGGAAGCGGGAGAGATCGAAGGGCGTTTCAGTGACAGGCGGCGCGGCGAGAAAATCGGGCAGCTTATTGCCGACGAGAGCGGAATATGGAGCGCCCAGAAGTTCGGTGACGCGACGATTGACGGTGCGGAGAGTGCCGTCGAGGGAGACGGCGAGGGCCACATCGTCGAGGGCATCGATGAGCTCTTTGAAATTGCGCTGCGAGCGCGAGATGAGCTGGCCGAGTTGATCGAGCTGTTCCTCGGAGGGCGTGGCGCTGGAACGCTCTTCGAGGCCGCGCAAGAGTTGCTTGAGTTCGGAGACCTCGCGCTTGCGGCCAAAGGCATAGGTGGCGAATAACGCGGAGAGAACCAAAAGGCCGGCCGGGATCGCCCAAAGGCGGTAAGGCAGGGTGCGAAGCTGCTCCCAGGAAAAGTAAGCCACGGCGGCGGAGAGCAGCATGATGAGGCCGAGGGCCCAGCGCCAGAGCTGGGTCTCTTCGCGCTCGAGGAGGCCGGGAGTGGCGTTCTTGGAGATGGGAGCGTTGTCGGGCATGCGGACCTCAGGCATTCGCATTTACCGGCGGCGCGGAAAACTCGCCACACACGATGGATGCCGCGGATAGCCATAGCGTAGCACCGAATGAGGGGGTTGGTCCCGACCTTCGTGCACACCAAAGTTCCATCACGGTAACGGGGTGATGGGCGTCACCGCACGAAGGTGCACGACCGGCTAGGATGACCCGCAGCGATCTCCCATCCGCCCTGCCCTCTACGTGTGTCCAGCGCCGGCGACTTAGTAACCTCCTGTTTCTGGAAGCTGAAGCTCGCCGAAAGTAAAGGATAGCTATGCTCTATAAGACCCTAAGCGCCGCGGTTTATGGCGTAAATGCGAACATAATTGAGGTTGAAGTCGACGTTTCCGGGGTAAAAACCGAACAGGATTATTTCCATACGGTAGGGTTGCCGGATGCCGCCGTGCGGGAAAGCCGCGACCGGGTGCGGGCGGCGCTTAAGAACTGCGGGTATGACATTCCGCAGACGCAAATCACCATTAATCTTGCGCCGGCCGACATCCGGAAAGAAGGCTCGGGATTCGATTTGCCGATGGCGCTGGGGATTTTGGGCGCATACGGAGGGCTTAATAAGAAGGAGATAGCGGATGCGCTTTTTGTCGGCGAACTCTCGCTCGATGGGAGCCTGCGTGGCGTGCGCGGGGCGTTGCCGATCGCGCTGGAGGCGCGGGCGCGTAAGGTGAAGCGGCTGATCGTGCCGGAGGTGAATGCCCGGGAAGCAGCGATGGTGGGGGATGTCGAGGTGTATCCGCTGAAGTCGCTGGTGGACGTGATTCATTACATCAATTCGGGGAATGGGGTTGCGCGCTTGCAGGTGGATCGGGAGAAGCTGTTGAGCGACTCGCAGCAGTCGTATCTCGACTTCAAGGACGTGCGGGGGCAGCAGACGGCGAAGCGGGCGCTGGAGGTAGCGTGCGCGGGAAGCCACAACATTCTGATGATCGGGCCGCCGGGGTCGGGGAAAACGATGCTGGCCAAGCGCATGCCGACGATACTTCCGCCGCTGACGTTTGAAGAGGCGCTGGAGACGACGCGAATTCACAGCGTGGCGGGAGTGCTGGATTCTCGGGAGGGGATCGTTGGAGTGCGGCCGTTCCGATCGCCGCATCACACGATTTCGGATGCGGGGCTGATTGGCGGGGGGGCGATTCCGCGTCCAGGGGAAGTGTCGTTGGCCCACAATGGCGTGCTGTTTCTGGACGAACTGCCGGAGTTTCCGCGGTCGGTGCTGGAAGTAATGCGGCAACCGCTGGAAGATGGGACGGTGTGCATTGCGCGGGCGGCGATGTCACTGCAATTTCCGGCGCGATTTATGCTGACGGCCGCGATGAATCCTTGCCCCTGTGGTTTTCACAATGACCGGACGCGGGAGTGCACGTGCACGCCGCCGATGATCCAGCGGTACATTTCGAGGATTTCCGGGCCGCTGCTGGACCGGATTGACATTCATATCGATGTGCCGGCGGTGAACTACAAGGAGATGCGCAGCACGAATGAGCCGGAGGGATCGGGGAAGATTCTGGAGCGGGTGGTGCGGGCACGGCAGATTCAGCTGGAACGGTTTTCGACGAGCAAGGAGAAGCTTTATTGCAACGCGCAGATGTCATCGCAGAATATTCGCAAGTTCTGCGGGCTATCGGCGGACTGCGAGCGACTGCTGGAGCGGGCGATGACGCAGCAGGGATTGAGCGCGCGGGCACATGACCGGATACTGAAAGTGGCGCGGACGATTGCGGATCTGGAGGGCGGTGCGCAGCTTGAGCCCAAGCATATTGCGGAGGCGATTCAGTATCGGACGCTGGACCGGACTTATTGGGCGTGAGTTCGGATCGGGTGATCGGTGATCGGGTCATCGGGCGGTCTGGAAACCAAATACCACCACCGAGACGCAGAGGGCGCGGAGAAGACCCTGATTAGGATTTCTCTTGGCGCTCTCTGCATCTTGGCGCTCTCTGCATCTTGGCGCTAATTGGTTCTGATCTGCGGCAATTCGCAGCTTGCCTGGAGCGAGACAGACGCGATTATTGCCAGAGATTACTGCCAGAAACGAAGGGCAGGGCCCGGGCACAATTCGGGGTTGAATCCTCGACCAAAGTTGAAGTATTATTCCGCCCAATCTTCTGGAATCCACTTCCAGATCTACAGTAAGGTCCTAATTGTGGGGACAAGGGGTCAATGTCGTAATAGGGGGTAGTTCGTAGTCGGGCCAGGCGGTCTTCATCCCTAGTTAGCGCAAGTATTGGAGTGGAAAATGCGCTTTCTCGCCTTGGTGTGTCTCGCCGTCGCAAATCTGCTGTCGTTTCCATCGTGGTGTGCGGATAGTCATACGGATGTTGAGCATCTCCTGAAACGCGCATCGAAAGGCGATGTCGATGCGGAGTTCATGCTGGGGCTCGCATACGAGAAGGGCCGAGGCGTGGCGCAGGACTTCGCAGAGGCGGCGCGCTGGTATCAGAAGGCGGGCGACGCGGGCAGCGCTGGAGCGCAGACGAATTTGGGGAACCTGTACCTAAAAGGCAAGGGCATAGCCTGCGATGAGGCGATGGCGTTGAGGTGGTATCTGCGAGCGGCGGTGCAGGGACACGCCACGGCTCAGACCAATGTGGGTTTCATGTATTTCAATGGAAAAGGGGGCGTGACGCGGGACTACGCCGAAGCGGCGCGGTGGTTCGCGAAAGCGGCGGAGCAACACGAACCGTTCGGCGAGGCGAATCTCGCCTCGCTCTATGCCCATGGCCAGGGAGTGGAGCGCGATTTAGGAAGAGCGGCGAAGTTGTATCTTTCCGCCGCCCGGCACGGCAACATGCTTGCGCAGTCTGTGATTGCGTGGATGTATGAACACGGCATCGGCGTTTCACCAGATCTTGCCGAATCGTTGAGGTGGTATAAGACCGCGGCGGAACGCGGAAGCCCGCAAGCATTGAATAATCTGGGGTATCTCTACGAACATGGTGAAGGCATGCCGCGAGATTTGGCACTGGCGGCGAAGTACTTTCGGCAAGCCGCAGAGCTGGGATTATCGGAGGCACGATACAACCTGGATATTCTCCTGAGTAATGGCGAGGGAGAGACGCGGGCGTCGGCGGAAGCTTCGGGGCTGGATGGCGGGAACGGGGGCATTCACCACTGACAACCCAAGTACTGCCGCGGAAACACAGAAAGCGCCGAGAAAACCCAACAAAAAAGTTTCCCGGCGCTCTCTGTGTCTTGGCGTAGTTTGAGTTTAGTCGGCGGCGGCTCCGGTTGGGAGGGCGGCGTTTTCCGCTTGGCGTAGTCTCAGGGCACGGTTGGAGGGCAAGCCGGCGTCGCGAATTTTATAAAGCAATGCGCGATAGCTGATGCCGAGGGTGCGAGCGGCCTGCTTGCGATTCCAGTGATGCTGCTGAAGGACTTTGAGAATCACTTTGCGCTCGAGTTCACGGACGGCTTGGCGCGTCAGCTTCTTGAGCGAGATTGGGCCATCGAAGGAGATATCGGGATTGAGGAAATCCGGCTCGCGCTGTACGAGGTCGGCGGTAATGGCTTCTTCGTGGCCGAGGATGACGTAGCGCTTGATCAGGTTCTCGAGCTCGCGGATGTTGCCCGGCCAATGATACTTCTGCAACACGGCCAGCACTTCGTTGGAGAGAGGGCGGGCGCGGCAGTTGAATTTGCGGTTGTAGTACTCGAGGAAGTAGCGGCAGAGGTCTTCGATATCGCCGCGGCGCTCGCGCAGGGAAGGCATGCGCAGATTGACGACGTTGATGCGATAGAAAAGATCCTGGCGGAAGGTGCCAGCTTCGATTTCGGCCTGGAGGTCGCGGTTGGTGGCGCAGACCACGCGCACTTCGACCTTCTTGTCCTCCTGCGCGCCGATGCGGCAGAACTGGCCGTCCTGCAGGAGCTGCAGGAGCTTGGACTGGAGCGAAGAGTCAAGCTCGGAAATTTCGTCGAGGAAGAGGGTGCCGCGGTGGGCCATTTCGACGCGGCCGGGCTTGGCGCCAAAAGCGCCGGTGAAGGCGCCCTTTTCGTATCCGAATAATTCACTTTCGAGGAGGGTGCCGGGGATCGCCGGACAGTTGACCTTGACATAAGGTCCGACCTTCCATGGCGAGAGCCCGTGAATGAGGCGCGCGACGATGTCTTTGCCCGTCCCGCTTTCGCCCGTAATCAGCACAGGTACGTTTGCGGCGGCGACGCGAGAGAGTTGAGCGCGAATCGACTGCATGGCATCGGAGTGCCCAAAGACAATATTGTCAGGAGGAATTTCGCCAAGGGACTGCTGAAGAGAGGTTACCGACATGGTCGTCATAAGAGTCCTGCGTTCCTGTCCGGGAATGAAGTCACCCGGCGTGCACTAAAAGTGCATCTCGAGCACCAAACGGGGGAAGAGAGAAGAACGAAGCTGGCGATGACAGATAAGTACGAGTTCTACAAGCGACTTAGGGGAATGATAAACCTTTGCTCACAAGCGCGGGCATGGCACGGAAGTGCTATGTGGTGCGCGGGTTTGCGAGGGAAAAGATTTTCACACGGCGGCAACCGCTTTCCTCAAATCGCGAGGAAGAGCCTCTGTGTTGGTGCTTAGGGGACGGGCGAACTTCAGGCCGAGAAGATGATAGTCATCCAAATGGGCGACCCACACGGCTTTGGCCCGTATGACTCTAGAAGAATTGGGAAGACCATGAGTCGGACCGATGGGAACGCTCGGGATCTCCAGCAAAATAATGGAGGACTTGGGCAAAGAGCGACGGACGACGACCAGAGCACCGCCGGCTGAGATATTCAGCGCGGTCGCAAATTCCAGGGAATCCTTGCCGTCTCCGTCCTTGGACCGGACAAAAACCGGAATCGCCAGCTGCAAGCGAGCCGATTGCCGCCCGTCCTTAGTGTAAGCCCCGGTATGAATTGCGGTTTGAACCCGGGGTTGAGTCCGGTTTTGAGCCCGCTTTCGCACATGCCATCCTTGCGTAACCTGCCGAATAGCCGCATCTTATGGGCCAAACGAGGAACGCAGCGGCGGGCCCTGGGTGGAATCCGGCTAAACCTCGCACACGGAGCGGAGTTCAGCCTACTAAGGACGGTTAGAGCCGGTCATAACCCCAGGCTGCAATGACTATTGGTCAATAATAGAAAGTGCAATCTTTTTCCCTTCTCTCCGTCCTCTTTGGGATTGACAGCCTGTTATAGGTGCCTTAGCATGTGGTCAATCCCTCGTTCTCGCGGTAGAAAAAATTCCCCCCCCAACGTGTCGTGATCGAGTCGCAATGACTTCACACGAAGGAAGACCAGCCATGTCCACCGGCGCGAGTTCCATCAAAGCGAACCCTTCAAATGCCGCGGCCTCGGGTTCCGAGACTGCGAGCCCGCAGGAAGTGCTTCGGGAGCTAGAGCAGTTAAGGGACCGCTACCGTAAGACAACGAACGCGCTCGCCTCGGCCGCGCACGACCTGAAAACTCCGCTGGCCATTATGAATGGCTACATTGAGCTGCTGCAAAGCCAGAAGCTCGGCTCGCTCAATGATCGGCAGCTTGAGATCATGGCTGACATGTTTTCGAGCGGGCAGCGATTGCAACATTTCATTCAGGATTTCCTGACTTATACGGTGCTCGAGACGGGCGAGCTGAAGATGCAGTATGTCGAAAACGATATGAACGACTGCCTCTCCGAGGTGTGCCGGATCTGGTCGAATCGTTTTCAGGAGCGCGGTCTGGCGCTTTATTTTCTGGCCAACGACAAGCTGGCGGAGTTTCCGTTCGACGGGCCGAAGGTGCAGCGGGTGCTTTCGAACCTGCTCGAAAACGCGTGTAAGTACACGCCGCAAGGCGGAACGGTGTGGCTCCACGCGGAGCCGCACATGTGGGAGCGGCGTTCGGTGGCGAAGGCGGCCGCGAGCGACGACCGGCGGCGGCAATCGAACAATGCGCCCAATGCGGTGAAGGTGAGCGTCTCGGATACAGGTCCGGGGATCAGACCGGAATTTCAACTGGAAATTTTCGATGACTTCTTCCGCCTACCCGGCAACGAAATGACCGAAGGCATGGGCCTGGGACTGGCCATCGCGCGGCGCTTGTTGATGGGCATGGGCGGAAAAATCTGGGTCGAAAGCGAGCCGGAGGCGGGCAGCAAGTTTTCGTTTCTTATCCCCCTGAAACCGATTCCTGGATTGCCTCGGGGGAACCAATGAGTCAGGGCGCGAACATTCTGCTTGTCGATGACGAGCCGGGAATGCTGCGTTACATCCGGACGCTGCTCGAAGTAGACGAGCACAAAGTGCAAACGGCGACCACCGGTGAAGAAGCGCTGGAACAAGTGCAGAAAGGCCTGCTGCCGGATCTGGTGCTGCTCGATGTGCTGATGCCGGGGATCGACGGACTCCAGACGCTGGAACAGTTGCGCCAGATGAAGCCGGGTCTGAAGGTTGTGATGCTCTCCTGCGTGAGCGACACGCGCAAGGTGGTGCAGGCGATGCGGCTGGGGGCGACGGATTACCTGACGAAGCCGTTTCAGAAAGCGGAGCTCGACGCGGTTATCAATCAGTGCATTGGGACGGGCAAGAACGAGTCTTACGCGGGCGAAGTGGAGGAGCTTTGCGACGACGTGTTTTTCGTGGCCGCAAGTCCGGCGATGAAGAAGATACGGTCGCAGGCGGCGCTGGTCGCAAATGTCGACATACCGGTTTTGCTGCTTGGCGAGAGCGGCACGGGCAAGGAAGTGCTGGCGCGGCTGATTCACAAACTCTCGCCGCGAGCGCACCGTACTTTTTTGAAGGTGAATTGCGCGGCTGTGCCAGCAGACCTGCTGGAGAGCGAGTTGTTCGGGTACGAGGCGGGCGCATTCACCGGGGCGAATCATGCGAAGCCGGGAAAATTTGAGCTTTGCAACAAAGGCACGATACTGCTCGACGAGATCGGCGAAATGCCGCCGCTCTTGCAAGCGAAGCTGCTGCACGTGCTCCAGGACCAGACGTTCTCGCGGCTGGGCAGCCGGTCGGTGATCAAGGTCGACGTGAGAATTCTGGCGGCGACCAACATTAATATTCCGGAGGCGATTGCCAATAAGCGACTGCGCGAAGACCTCTATTACCGGCTGAACGCATTCACGCTGTCGCTGCCGCCGCTGCGGGACCGCAAGGAAGAGATTCCGATTCTGCTGAAGCACTTCATGTCGAGGATGTCGGAGTCATATGCGCGGCCGCCGCTGCCGCTGGGCCCGCGACTGATGGAAGCGTGCCTGCACCATGCGTGGCCGGGCAATCTGCGCGAGCTGAGCAATTTCGTGAAGCGCTACCTGGTGCTGGGGGACGAGCACCTCGCGGCTTCCGAGTTGCAGCCGCGCCCCGATAGCGGCGGAGGATCGCTTGGGGAGCCCGACGGGAAACATGCGGGAAGCGAGCCGGTGGGAGGGTTGAAGTCGCTGGCGCGAAGCGCAAAGGACGAAGCCGAGGCCGAGGCTATTGGGCGTGCGCTGGAAGAAACAAATTGGAACCGCAAGCAGGCCGCGGTGCTTCTGAAGATCAGCTACAAAGCTTTGCTCTACAAGATCCGCCAATACGGGATCGCGCAAAGCCGCAGCACGCACCGGCTCTCCGCCGGGGCATAAAATCGGCGCAGTATAGGAAGGGTCCAGGGCGCGGGCAGCCTGTCCGCGCGTCTGCCAGCCGCGACTCTTCGGAAGCTCATGGTATTTCGCCTCGGAATGAGGACAAAATCGGGCGTTGACAAAAGCTCCAAAACGAAAGTATAAGTAAGTGTTCATAATAGCCGTCCGAAAGCTGCCCGGTCTCAGGAGCCTCGTTATGCCGAGCTTTTTCCGTGGTCTGCGCCTTCGCCCCGCCTGCTTGCTTATTCTTTCCTTTTTTGTGGTTTTGAGCTCGCCGCTCCTGGCGCAAAAAGACGCCGGCGCTATTGTCGGCCTGGTGCGGGATTCCAGTGGAGCGGTGGTGGCGGGCGCGAAAGTCACCGTCACGGACGCCGATCGCGGCACTGCCCTGACGCTCACGACAAATGCTGCCGGAGAATACGTCGCGAGCCCGCTCCGCATCGGCCACTACACGGTGACGGTCGAGAAGGAGGGATTCGAAAAGGCGGTCGCCGGCCCGGTCGAAGTCGATATTCAGGCCCGGGTCGCGGTGGACTTGAAACTGGAGGCTGGGTCGGTGGTGGAGGTCATCACGGTGACCGGCCAAGGTGCACAACTGGAAACGGAGACGTCGGAGATTGGGCAACTGGTCGACCAGCGGCGCATCAACGCGCTGCCGTTAAATGGACGCAATTACGCTCAGCTTGCGCTGCTAGGTGCCGGAGTTTCTCCAGCGGAGCCAGGCTCGCGCACGGAAACCAGCGCCGGTTTTAGCTCCAATGGCGCACGGGCCCTGCAAAATAATTTCCTGCTCGATGGCATCGATAATAATGCCAATCTCGGTGACGTGCTTAATGGGTCTGCCTATGTGGTGCAGCCCTCGGTGGATGCCATTGCCGAATTCAAGGTGGAGACGAACGCCTACAGCGCGGAGTTCGGACGGGGCAACGGCGCGATTATGAATGCCGTTATCAAATCCGGCACGAATCAGTTTCATGGCGACGTTTTTGAATTCGTTCGAAACGAGAAATTCGACGCACTGAACAGATTCGATACGGTGCAACAGCCTTACAAGCAGAACCAGTTCGGGTTCACGCTGGGCGGGCCGATCGTAAAGAATAAAACGTTCTTTTTCGGGGACTATGAAGGCGAACGCCTCCGCCATGCGCTGCCGCAGTTGGCGCAAGTTCCGACGACGGATATGGTGGAGAATGGAGACTTTTCGGCCGATCTCCTCAACAATTACACGGGGCTTACCGGGCCCATCGCGGGAGTTCCAGATTGCGCGGGCAACCCGACATACTACGGTGAGATTTTCGATGCCCGACAGGCTGGAACTTACGCGGGCAATCCCTGCGGCAGTCCGATCGGCGGCTACGTGAATAACGATCCGACCCAGGGGCCGACGAACATTATTCCAACGGCTCTCATGGATCAGGTTGCAACGGGCCTTGTCGCCAATGGGAACTTGCCAGCGCCGAATGTTATTTTGAACGGCGTACCCTACTTTCAATCTGACCCCAAGCAGCGCTTGAGGAGCGACCGGTTCGATGTTCGGGTGGACCAGACGTTCAGCCAAAAAGACAATTTCTTCGCGCGCTTCAGTTTTGGCAACGTCAGCGACTTCCTGCCTTCGCCCTTCCAGACCGATCTGGACGGGGGCGGTTTTGCGGACGGCAACAGCCAGAATAATTCCCGGGGTTTGGCCGCCAGCGAGCTCCACAGCTTCCGTCCCAATCTGATCAACGAGCTGCGTTTTGGATTCAACCAGCTGCACTCTCATCGCTACAGCATCAATAGCAACGAAAACCTTTCCGCTACGTACGGTTTTCAGGGGATTCCTTTTACCGCCGGGTCGAATCTCGGTGGTTTGCCCTCGCTTACTTTCAGCAATGGCGACCAGGCCATAGGGAGCGCAACATTCCTGCCCGCGGTAGAAAAGCAGTACAGTTACGTGATCGGAGACAACTTGAACTGGATCCGCGGACGCCATGCGGTGAAATTTGGCGGCGAACTGCGATTTGAGGAGTTTACTCTTCTCGAGCCAGCCGCTGGCCGCGGTACGCTGGACTTCGGCAATGATTTCAGCGACAACCCGGGCGCGATCGCAACCGGCGGCGATGCTTTCGCCACATTCCTGCTCGGAATTCCCGATGGCGGGTCAATTACTGCGGTTAACAACGTGGTTTATCACCGCCAGATTTATGCCGGTTATGCCTTGGATGACTTCAAGGTTACGCCTCGGCTTACTTTGAACCTTGGCCTGCGCTATGAGTTCTTCAGCACGGTGAAGGAAGCCGATAACAAGCAGGGAACATTCGATTTTGCCACTCAGTCCATCATTGTTCCGAGCGGACAACAGGCGGCAATGACCCCCACCCTCGGCTCAGAGCTTCCCGTCTTGCGCAATGGCACATCGGGGCTCATCAGTCCGGACTATCACAATGTGGCGCCGCGCATCGGTCTTTCCTACCAGCTAACCGATAAACTGGTGCTGCGCAGCGGTTACGGAATCTTTTATGGGGGCCAGGAAAGCGGTCCGTTCTCCAACCCGAGTCCGGGATTCAATCCCCCGTTTTTTGCCTCACAGTCCTATAGCACAAGTTGCGGCGCGCCTACGGCAAGTTGCGCGATTTACAATAGCGGTTCGAATTTTGGTAACTACAACGTGCTCGGCACTACTTTTGTAGGAGCCCTGGTCGATCCCAACACGCCAACGCTTTATTCCATTGAACCGCACCTGACCACTCCCTATACGCAACAGTGGCACCTTGGGCTGGAGTACCAGCTTCCGGGGCAGACGGTTCTCGAGGTTACGTATGGCGGTTCGCGTGGACTCAAGCTTTACGGGTTCTACAACGGGAACCAGGCGGTTCTAGACCCCAATTTTGAAACGGATGCCATTGCGGCACGCCGCCCGGCGAATAACAATAACTGGCCTGGCGGCGCCGGCGGCCCTTGTAGTCTGACGCTGCCCGTGGACAATCCGGGCGCATACTGTAATCCGGCGCTCAATACCAGCATCGACACCCTGCGCTCGAACGATCAATCCAACTACAATTCTTTGCAAACCCGACTAGAAAAGCGCTTCAGCCATGGATTGCAGTTCGAAGCCGCGTACACCTACTCGCACTCGCTCGACAATGCTTCCAGCGCCAGCCTAGGCTCGGCGAACAACGGGGACTTCCGCGATCAGACGAACCCTAACCTCGACTACGCTAATTCCGATTTTGACGTTCGCCAGCGTTTTGTTTTCAGCTATATGTATGATCTGCCTTTTGGCCGAGGGAAATCCCTCGGTGGAGGCGCTTCCGGTTTTCTGAACCGAATCATTGGGGATTGGCAGATGGCGGGCGTAGTATCCGTCGCCACGGGGAATTGGTATACGGTAAGCGATACCAACAACCCAGGAGGCGCTGATTGTGGCGGTACGGTTGTCTGGAACTGCGCGCGTCCCGACGTTGTGCAAAATCCAAATAGCCTTGCCAGCGCCGGCACGCTGTTTAATACCTCTGCGTTTAGCGATTCTGCAATCCAGCCGGGCACGTTTGGGAATGCTGGCCGGAACATCGTTTTGGGACCGAGTGACAAAAGCTGGGATACTTCTCTCATCAAGCAATTTCCGATTCACGAGCAAATGCACATGGAATTCCGGGCGGAATGTTTCAACGTACTGAACCATGTGAATTATTTATTTCAGCAATTTGGCGCGATCAGCGTAGAACCGACCTCCCTCGAACTCGGGACGGGCAGTTTCGGACAACCCCAGGCCGCTCGTGACCCGCGGGAGATCCAGCTTGCTTTGAAGTTCTACTTCTGATGTCTGGCGTCGCGGGACGGCGTTTCGCCTCGGTCATCGCACGTCGAGTTAGAGAGATGGAATGACCCTGGCGGCACAACACGGAAAACCAACCGCCGAGGCGACGGTGCGACTGGCCAGTGTTCTGCGCGAAAACCGGCGCGGGCGGCCTGTCGGCGTTTATTCCATCTGCTCGGCCAATCGCTTTGTGATCGAAGCGGGCATGCTCCAGGCGCGTCGCGACGATAGCCTGCTACTCATCGAATCGACTTCCAGCCAGGTCAACCAGTTTGGGGGCTATACCAGCCAAACGCCCGCGCAGTTTATTGCCTTCGTAAAAGAAGTTGCGGCGGCGATGAATTTTCCCGCCGGGCAAATCGTTTTTGGCGGCGATCATCTTGGGCCCAATGTATGGCGCAACGAGGAAGCGGCATCGGCGATGCCGAAGGCGGTTGAACTGGTGCGGGCTTGCGTGCTCGCCGGATACACAAAGATTCACCTTGATGCGAGCATGCATTTGGCCGGAGATCCCGGCGAGTCATATCATCCGCTGGCCGACGAGATGGTGAGCGGGCGGGCGGCGGAACTGTGTGAGGCGGCGGAGGAAGCGCACGCCACGTTACCGAAAGGTTCTCCGGCGCCGGTCTACATCATCGGGACTGAAGTTCCCATCCCTGGCGGCGAGTTGACAGATAGCCAGGCGCCAGAGGTGACGCGAGTGGAGGATGCGGAGCGGACGGTTGAGACAGCGAAACGCGCTTTCGACGCGCGGGGATTGCAATCGGCATGGGCGCGGGTGATTGCGCTGGTCGTACAGCCGGGAGTCGAGTTTGGCGATGCCACGGTGTTCGGGTACGAGCCGAAGAAGACGCGAGCGCTGGCGCAGTTCGCCGGGGAGCGCTGGCAGGGAGTGTTTGAAGCGCACTCGACCGACTACCAGACTGCGGGGGCATTGGGCGCGATGGTGCGCGATCACTTCGGAATATTGAAGGTGGGGCCGTGGCTTACGTTCGCTTTTCGTGAGGCGGTGTTTGCGCTGGCGGCGATCGAAGAGGAGTGGCTGGGCGGGAAAAAAGGGGTCGTCACCTCGCGGGTACGCGAGGCGCTGGAAGAGGCGATGCTGGCGAATCCCGAGTACTGGAAGAGCTACCATCGCGGCGACGAGGCAGCGCTGCGGTTTGCACGCAAGTACAGCCTTAGCGACAGGGCGCGGTATTACTGGCCGCAGCCGAAGGTCGCAGGGTCGGTGCAGCGGCTGCTGGAAAATCTGGAATTGCATCCTGCGCCCGTTTCGGTGATCAGCCAATACTTGCCGAACCAGGCTGGAGCGCTCCTGGAAAAGACGCTCGCGAATCATCCGGGAGATTTGATCCGCAGCAAGATTCTGGAAGTCATCGACCGGTATGCCAGCGCTTGTGGATTTGGTGGAGACTTCCGTTGAGAGTAGTGGAGTTTATAACCACAGGGCACACCGGTACATCGTGCAGGAACGAATCCTGGGAAGTGATGTTTCCCCCGGGGCTGGTGCTTCCATGCTTAGTTTTCGTCTTCCGGGGGTAGATCGAAGTTGACCAGGTCTCCGCGGAAGCCGCGGGTTTTCCAGGCACCGAAGGCGATGCCCACGGCCATCCAGATTGCGCCAGCGATTTTGGCAGGGGTGCTGAGACTTATCCAGAGCAAGAAACAGATCACGAAACCGAGGACGGGCGGCACGATGAAGGATGGGGTCCATTTGCCGTCGCGGACGACGTAGCGCATGAAGGCAGCGGCGTTCACACCCATGAAGGCGATCAGGGCTCCGAAGTTCAACATCTCCGCGCCGAGGCCGTAGCTCATTACAAAGGCGCCAATCAGCGCGACGCCGCCGACGAACAAGACGTTGTTGCGCGGCACGCGATGCTTGGCATCGACCGCGCCGAAGAAAGACCGTGGCAGAGCGTTGCTACGGCCCATGCCGTAGAGGAGGCGGGCCGCGCCGATCTGCGCGCCCATGCCGGAGCCGAAGTTGGCGACCAGCAGGGTAAATCCGATGATGCCGAACATCGGCTTCCAGGCGCGGGCGGCGACGTGAACGAAGGCGGTGTCGATGTCTGGGAAGGACTGCGAAGCCGGCCAGATCAATTGCGCGGCGTAGACCTCAAGCGCAGAGAGAATGCCGATTACGAGACAGGTGAGCACAGTCGCCAGCAGAATGTTGCGGCGCGGATTCTCCGCTTCTTCCGAAAGCGTGGAGATGCCGTCAAAGCCGATGTAGGTGAGGACAGCGATCGACGTCCCCCCAAGGACCGCTTTCGTGTTCCACAAGCTGGGGTCGTAAAACGGACGGGTATAGAAGGCCGCGCCGTCATGCGGATGCCCGAAGATGTAGCGGGCCGCGACCACAAAGAAGATTGCGATCACGATGCCCATGCCCGCCGCGAGACCGGAGTTTACACGGGCCGAGGTTTTGACGCCCTGTATATTCAGCAGCGTGAACACTGCGGCAAAGAAGACGGCCCAGAGCCAGTACGGGACACCGGGCGCAAAGACGTGCGCCTCCTGACTACACCAAATGGTGCAGATGAGGGGATTGAGCATGTAATCCATGACCATGCTCCAGCCAGTGACGTAGCCGAGAGCGGGATTGATCTCCTGACCGACGTAGGTGAAGGCCGAGCCGGCACTGGGATAGGCACGCGCCATGCGGCCGTAGCTGATGGCAGTGAAGAGCATTGCCACCATGGCGATGAGGATGGTAGTAACCACATGCCCGTGTCCGCGATCGCTGAGCACGCCAAACACCGACATGGGCGCGACCGGCTGGATCACGATCACGCCATATAAAATCAGGTCCCACAGAGTGAGCGTGCGTTTGAGGTGTGGGGTGGTTGCGGTGCGGTCCGTCGTTGTCGATCCGCTCATGGAAGCCGTCTTGCCTTTCATGCAGGCCGGAGAGAATTCGGGTCGCGGCCGCTTCGATTAGTAATGATCCCCGACAGCATAAATGAAGGCCGTCGGTCGCGCAGTGTGGGGCATCGCCCGAATCGATTTTTGGCGATACGAAATCAAACGAAAGTATAGATCACGCGATACGAAAGACAAGAACAAACTTGACAACCTTTGGTAAGGGCAGTATAAGTCGAAAGGTCGAAGGGACGGGAAGGAGACAGTATGACATCCCGAACCGCTTTTCGTGGGGCTCGCCGGATCCGGATTCTGATTGTTTGCCTTCTCGCAGTGCTCGCGGCTACGGCCTTCGCCACACAGAGCGGCAAGATCTACTACGTTGCCACCAACGGCAGCGACACGAACCCCGGCACGCAAGCGGAGCCATGGCTGACAATCTCGCACGCGGCAAAAGTCGCACGCGCCGGCGCAACCGTTTACGTCATGGGCGGCGTCTATAACGAGATCGTAAACTTCCCGCACTCCGGCACAGCCGCGGCACCCATCGTCTTTCAAAGTTATCCCGGACAAACAGCGGTCATCGACGGCACCGGCCTGACGGTCGCGGGCACGGAGGGACTGATCACGATTGTGGGCGCGCGGAGCTACATCGTTGTCAGCGGATTTGAGCTGCGCAATCTGTCGACCAAGAGCGCCGATGCGGTGCCCTGTGGCGTGTGGATCACCGGGCACGGCACCGGGATCAAAATCCTGAACAATCTGATCCACGATATTGTGACGACCGCTAAACATGGCAATGGGTGCGGTTTTTTCGCTTACGGCACGTCAAAGAAGCCGATCAGCCAACTCGTCGTGAGCGGCAACGAACTCTACGACCTGAAGACGGGCGAGAGCGAGTCGCTTACGCTAAATGGCAACGTGACGAATTTTCAGGTGACCAACAATCTGGTTCACGATAATTACAACATCGGCATCGATATCATCGGCTACGAGGGCACGGGCCCGGTCGGCTACGACGAAGCCAGCTATGGCGTGGTGAGCGGAAACACCATCTACAACATCAGCGGCATCGCGAATCCGGGCGAGGGCTCTTCTTACGACGCCGACGGCCTGTATTGCGATGGCTGCGCGTTTGTTACATTTGAGCGCAACGTCGTGTTCCAGGTCGACTACGGCATCGAGACGACCAGCGAAAATCAGATCTGCCTTGCGACCGGCACCGAGTGGCCGGGGCCCGACGGCGTGGGCAAGCCGGCGAGAGGCAAGCTGCCCTGTTACGGACGCTATGCGACGGTGCGCAATAATCTTTTTTATTACGCGAACTCCTGCGGTAACTCGATCGGCGGCTACGCCAAGGCCACCAAGAAAGGCGGCGGCAGCAACGGAGGCGGCAGCAGCTACGCCGATGTCTTCGTCAACAACACGCTGTACGACAACGGCACACAGCCGGGGAACGGCCAAGTAGGCACGCCCAGCGGCGATTTCCAGATTCAGAATCAGGTCGGCAGCGCGCAAGGCGACTACTTTGAAAATAACCTTATGTATTCCGGGCCGCCGAATATCTGGATCAACAGCTTTGTGCCCTGCACCGCGAGTTATCCCTGTCCGCCCGCGACAATGGACTGGAATTTGTATTACTCGCTTGCGGGATACGCGGAAGGGACTTCGATTCTTTGGGGCGGGCAAAGCGATTTTTCGAGCTTTGCCAACTATCAGGGGGCGACCGGAGAAGATGGGAATTCGCTGAATGCGAATCCGGAGTTCGTAGCCGTGAGTGATATTCCTCCTGACTTTGACACGCAGCCAAGTTCGCCGGCGATCGGCGCGGGTGGCTTGAGTTTGTCATGCAGCATCGGGTGGTGCGATCCGAACGGAAGCTCCCCTAACTCGATTTACGGTAGTACCGATTTGCTCGGCAATCCGAGAACGAACGGATCGGCGATTGACATCGGCGCGTACCAGAACACTGGCGCGGCGGTGAGCAACGGCATCACGGTAGGTCTCTCGGCCAATACTTACACGTTGCAGCCGGGACAAACCGCGACATTAACAACAATGGTATCGGCTGTGCCCGGAGGCGCGGGCGTGCCGAGTGGGACGGTGAATTACATGCTCGGATCGACGCTGCTGGCGACGCAAACTCTGTTCCCGACCGGGCCGACGACGTCTGGGGCAAACATGCCGGTGAGCGCGTCGCAACTGCAGGCCGGCGTGAACAGCATTACTGCCGTGTATTCGGGAAATTCGATTTCCCCGTGCTGCAACCTTTCCAACCCGCCGGGCGGAGGCACACCGCTTCCCGTTTATCCGAGCGCGACTTCGCCCGCGATCACGATTACAGTTTCAGAGTCTCATCAAATTTATGCGCAGCAGTAAGGTGTCCGGTCCATCATTAGGGATGCTCTTTCGCAGAAACTTCTCGACCGTAGTGGCAGCATCGGCCGTATGCATCGCTCTAATCTCGTGCACGATCGGCATCCGCACTCAGGATGCGCCGCAGCCGCCGGGACAAATTGGCTACCATGCTGCGCCCGGCGCGGACGAGAGAAAGACGGTGCTGCTCAGGGATTTTCATCCGAAGTCGATGCTGCACGTACCGGAACACTCGCCGCAGAAGGCGAAGTTCTACGTCGTTGACGTGCACAATCACACCAACGATCCGGCGGGCATCGGCGACCAGCTTCCACCCGCCGAAGTCGTCCGCATCATGGACGAGACCAATGTCCGGCAGATTGTGATTCTGACCGGCATGTGGGGAGACAAACTTCAGCACCTGATTGACACAATGGTGAAGCCTTACCCGGGCCGATTTATCGTTTTCACACAGATTGATTGGTCGAGGATCGACGATGCCGATTTCAGCGCGGAGATGGTTCACCAGCTCGACGACGGAGTTGCGCGCGGCGCACGTGGACTGAAAATCCTGAAAGACCTCGGTCTCGGCGTGCGCGACAAAACCGGAAAGCTGATTGCGATTGACGACGCCCGACTCGATCCGATTTTTGACGAGTGCGGCCGGCTCGGCATTCCTGTCTTTATTCATACCGCGGATCCCGAGGCGTTCTTCTTGCCCATCAATGCCGAGAATGAGCGCTACGAAGAGCTAATCGAGCATCCGGACTGGAGCTTTTACGGCCAGGATTTTCCGTCGCTACAGGAATTGATGGAGGCGCGCAATCGGATCGCGGGGCGACATCCCGGCACGACCTTCGTATTCCTGCATATGGGATGGCCTGAGAACCTGGGCTGGGTGCGGGAAGTGCTGGATCGCTATCCGAATGTGATGGTGGAATTCGGCGGGCGGGAAGCCGAACTTGGACGCCAGCCGCACGAGACTCGCGACCTCTTTCTTACGTATCAGGATCGCGTTATGTTTGGCAGCGATAACGGCATGAGCACCGAGATGTACCGCAATTATTTTCGCTGGCTCGAAACCGCCGACGATTCATTCGACTACTACGGATCGCCCAGCCAGGGCCGATGGAAAGTCTACGGGCTTGATTTGCCGGATACGGTCCTTGAAAAAATCTATCACTCGAATGCCGAGAAACTGTTGGCCCGGTTTCGCGGCGAGCCATTGAAGGAGACGAAATGAAGCCGCAACTTTCGCGCACAGTTAAATGGATATGCGGATTCTCAGTATTGCTGTTACTCGGCGCGGTTGCGCTGCACAGGCCTGCGACCACCGCGAGTGCTAACGGCGCCAATGATTCAATGGTTCAGGTCGAGATCGGGGCCAAAGGCCTTGTGGTTCTCAAGACCAGCGCGGCCGAATTTCACGTCCTGCCCAGCGGAGAGATTGAGGCATTGCTCGTACAGGGCAACCGCAAGCTGACTCTGGACGATCCGGGGCGCGGGGACAGCCCCGGCAATTTCGTTGTTTACTCCGGCAAGCCTGTTCACTTCTCTCTCGATCTCGCGCACGCCAAAGTCCTGGAAGCCTCGGGCAAGATGGGTGCAGGCAAACGCGTAGAGATTCGTGGCACGGCCGATTCACGCTCGGGGGTCAAGCTAGAGCAAGTCCTGACGGTTGAGGTGTACGACGATTTTCCCAACTTACTTTTCTCGTCCGCTGAGTACCGCAACGAAGGAGGCGGCGAGGTCCAACTGGAAAAGGCCGTCGCCCAGCGTCATGAGTTCAACGCGCATCTCGCTGACGCCAAGGCTCAGCCTTACGAAATGTGGTCGTTCCAGGGCTCGAGCTACGACTGGGGCAAAGACGACGTCCAGAAGCTGAAGGCGCCGTTCTTTCAGCCAAATGTCATGGGCGCGGTCGTCAAAGGCGGCTACGGAGGCGGCATTCCCGTGGTTGCTTTTTGGACTCGGGATGTAGGCGAGGCGGTAGGCCACGTTGAAACTGTTCCGCTTTCAGTTTCGCTTCCGGTTCGTGTCGGGGCGGATCGCCGCGTGAGCGCCAGCCTGGATGTTCCCGGTCCCATTGTCCTAAAGCCCGGTGAGACCTACTCCACCCCACGCAGCTTCGTTTCTGTGTATGCCGGAGACTACTATCAGCCTCTGCATCTATGGTCGAGTGTTCTTCAGAAGGAAGGGTGGGAACTGCCAAAGCCTTCAAGCGAAGCTTACAATGCGAGTTGGTGTGGCTGGGGGTACGAATTCAATGTAACTGCCGCGCAGATGCTGGGCACGGTTCCTAAGTTGAAAGAGATGGGCATTAAGTGGGCGACGCTCGACGATCGCTGGTTCAATAACTATGGCGACTGGCAACCGCGCAAAGAGACTTTTCCCGGCGACTCCATCCAGCAGATGGTTCGGGATTTTCATAAACAGGGAATGCTCGTACAACTCTGGTGGCTGCCGCTCGGCGTCGAAGACGGCCAGGGACGCTGGGAGTCGCATAAGTATCTCATTTCGGATGTGGTTAAAGAGCATCCTGAGTGGCTGATCCTCGATAAGAATGGGCATCACGCCCGGATGACGCGCGACCTCGCCGCGCTATGTCCCGCAGTCCCCGAAGTCCAGCAGTACTACAAACAACTTACCGAGCGCTTCATTCGCGACTGGGACTTCGATGGCTCTAAACTCGACAACATCTACACCGTACCCGAATGCCATAACCCGGCGCATCATCATAAGTCGCCGCAGGATTCGGTCAACGCCATGGCCGATGTTTACCGGATCATCTATCAAACTTCGCATGCGCTGAAGGCCGAGAGCGTGACACAAAGCTGCCCCTGTGGCACACCGCCGTCGCTGGCGTGGCTGCCTTACATGGATCAGGCCGTGACTGCCGATCCAGTTGGAGCGGTGCAGGTCCGCCGTCGCATCAAGATGTACAAAGCTCTGCTAGGCCCCGAGGCTGCGGTTTATGGTGACCACGTGGAGCTGTCAGCTATGACGCGCGCCGGCAAAGACTGGATCGAACACGGCGACGATTTTGCTTCCACGATTGGCGTTGGGGGCGTGGTGGGGACGAAGTTCGTCTGGCCTGATCCTGGGCCTAAGTACAAATTGGTTAACCTGACTCCCGAGAAAGAAGCGCATTGGAAGAAATGGATGGCGATTTATAACGACAAGATGCTATCCAAGGGCAACTTTTTGCCTCTGTATAACTACGGTTATGACTTCCCTGAAGCCTATGCGATAGAGAAAGACGGCAGGATGTACTATGCGTTCTTTGCGCCGAAGCCGGGTGTACCTTGGAGCGGAGAAGTCGAGTTGCGCGGTCTCACTGCCGGCACTTACCGCGTCGTCGATTACGCGAATGACAAGGATCTCGGCACGGTGAAGGCAACCTCTACCGCCGCCAGATTGAAGACCAGCTTCCGCGATCATCTCCTATTGGAAGTAAGGGCGCAATAAATGGCGGACTGTTGTGACGGGCTAACTGTGTACCGCGGGAGCGTACTTCCGTAGAAACTCCTCGCGATAGTCGCGGTCAGCAAAGGCCTCTGTGCCACCTGCACGTGTCGCGCACAGCGCGCCGGCGACATTGCCCATGGCGAGGCAATCTGCCAGGCTGCATCCGTTCAGATAAGCATGCAGAAATCCGGCATCAAAGCTGTCACCGGCGCCTACCGGATCGACGACTTTCACATTCAGCGCCGGACTTTCGACCCGCTCCTGGCCGCGAATGGCCATTGCACCCCGCGGCCCCGCCTTCACGACCAATAGCGGGACCATTGCGACAAGCTTCTTCAGCGCGGCCTCAAGGTCGTCCGTGCCGGCGATCAGACATGCTTCGCGCTGGTTAGGAAGAAAGATATCCACGAATTCGAGCGCCTTGTGAATCTCGCCCGCGAAATGCCCCTCCGGATCGTCATTGGTGTCGAGGGAGATGGTCAGGCCGGCGGACTTCAGCTGCTTGAATAACTCCGGGACATCGGGCCGCAACTGCGATTGCAAGTAGTAAGACGAAAGGTGAAAGTGCCGAGCGCTGCACAGGTATTCAAGATCAAGATCGCACAATCGGAGTCTGCTGATTGCTCCCGAATAAGTAAGAATGTTACGCCAGGTATCGCGTTGCAAAATGACACTTAAGCCGGTGCCAGCGGACTTCGTCTTTTTCACGAGACTCGTATCCACGCCGCTAAGCCGCAAACGTTCCAGAGCGATCTGCCCTAATTGATCTTCGCCAATAAGAGACCGAAAACCCACCTTACAGCCAAGGCTGGCCAAATTATGGGCGACAATGGCCGAGGATGAACCAAGAGTAAGAGCCATATTCTCCGCGAGGAGTTCGCGCTCGGGCGTCAGTTCATCGGGCAGGCCATACAGAATAAGGTCAAGGTTCAACTCGCCGGCGATGGTGACATCAAAGCGGGGTTTCACGCGACGGGTTCCGGCTTCGATCCTACTTTCGAATCACTTTCGAGAATGACGGAGCGCGTGAGATAGCGAGGCGAATCGGGATCCAATCCTTTCTTAAGACCCATGTTCAAAGCGAGCAACTGCCCCGGCACGAGCGAGGGCGCGAGCCGCGCAAACTCGCCCAGCGGCGACCGCAATTCAACCAACATGTCGGAGGCTGCGCGAACACGCGGAGTCGCATGGTTCGTAATCACGAACGTGGTACCACCCAAAACCTTCATCTCTTCGAGGAGATCGCATTCCGCCTCATAGCCGTGCTCGGACAAAAGAAAAGTGAGAAGAGTCTCCCGCGTTACCGCTGATTTTGGGCCGTGACGAAACTCCAAGGAATGGAACACCTGCGAAACGGACAGAGACATTTCATTTAGTTTGAGCGCGTATTCGCATGCGAGACCATAGAAGGGACCGTGCCCCAGGCAGACATAACTGTCGAAAGCGCGATGCGAAGTGAACTTATGAATCCGTTCCGGGATTTCACTTAACATGGCAGGGGCCAGTTGCGGCATACGCAGCAGTTCATTGCAGTAAGCTTGATTCCCCGCAATACGGCCCGCGAGAAACTGCAGGGCGAGAAGCATGGATGTGAAGGATCGGGTCATCACCGTGCTTTGCTCGTCCGCCGGCAGGGTGAGAGTAAGCGTGGCCAGTTTCTCGAGCAACTGGCCGGGCGCGCACGAGATGGCGAGGCTTGGAATGCCGCGCTCCCGAAGCGCTTCCGCAGCCTTCAGCACTTCGGACGTCTGTCCCGAACGTGAAATAAAAACGGGCACGAACGGTTTGGCGGGAAGAACTAACTCGGGATACAACAGTATCTCTGAAGCGGGAATCGCCGAGGCCAGCCGCCCGGTGAGAGCCTTCATCGTCGAAGCCGCAGCCAGCGCGACATAGTAACTGGAGCCGCAGCCAATGAATATCCAGTTTTCACAGGCGCCAAATTGCGATTCAACATCTTTCAAGGTGCCATTCGCCTTGAGCCCCGAGAGACACGCCTCCCAGCATTGCGGTTGCGAAAGAATTTCTTCGTAGCTATGCGCGCCTGGTTTTGGGGAGTTATGTCCGTCTTCCCCGAGATCATTATTATTATTAGACAATCGTAACCTCAATTCCCGTCTTCTTAAGTTCGCGTAAGTCAGACTTGCCGATGCCGCGATCGGTAATGAGTTCGTGCATCGCCGAGGTGGGGACGATCAAAGAGAGGCTTCTGCGCCCAAATTTGGTCGAGTCACACACGATTACGGTTCGTTTCGCTACTTCGACCATCACCCGGTTCACGCGGGCTTCCAGCAGGTTCGGCGTGGTGAGACCGTATTCGACATCGAATCCGTCCACGGCGAGAAAAAGAAGATCCGCGCTCAGGTGCCGCAGGGTATCCTCGGCCATGGGACCCACCAGCGAAAAGGAATTCTTGCGCAACGTTCCGCCAGTCAGGATGACTTCGATCGAAGTTCCGGCCAGTTCGGCTGCGATGTTGACGGCGTTCGTAACGATGGTCAGATCGGTGAAGCGGCGGAGCGCCCGGGCGATGGCCGTCGTCGTGGTGCCGGAATCGAGAATCACGACCTGGCCGTTACTCACCATGCGGGCCGCGGCTTCCGCGATGAGCAGCTTTTCCTTTTTGTGAAGCTGTTCTTTTTCGCGCAAGCTGGGATCGTCGACCGAGCGCGCGGGCAATGCGCCGCCGTGGGTGCGGTGCAGTTGCCGTAAATCGTCGAGCGCCTCGAGATCCTTGCGGATCGTCACCTGCGACGTTGCAAAGCGTTTGGCGAGTTCGGGAACCAGCACGCGCCCCTCGCGATTCACAAGTTCGAGAATGGCTCGGCGGCGTTCTTCGTTCAGCATCGTTATCGTATTTCCGCGACCGGGACGTTTCGAGGACGCAGGAACAGAGTTTTGATTTCCCTTTCTTTTTATACCGTTTACTTTCGTTTGTCAAAAACAAATTGGGGGGGAAGACGGGAACCCCGCCGGGCGGAGAGCGCGATTCATAGGTCGGAATCGGCAATCCGCCGATAAGACGCGGCGGATCTATTGCGCGCTGAAGATTGCGGCAGCTTGCGCGTGGAGGGAAACGCGCACCTTACCATTGGTCAACTCAGCCGAAGCGCCACCGAAGATCGTCTGGAGGCTGATCACTTTTTCCAGCGGCGTATCACCAAGCGGAATTTCGAGCGACCGAGATTCGGAAGCGTTGTTGTAGACAACGAGCAATTTCTCTTCCGGCGACTCGCGCAGGAAGGCGTAGTAGCTTTTGTCCCAGCCGATGTGCCACTGAGTGCCGAGACGAAGCGCGGGATGGCTGTGGCGGAGTTCGAGGAGCGCATGGACGTGGGCGAAGACATCCTGCTGCTCGGGCGTGCGCCCCTGGGCCGTGAAGGCGTTGCTGGCATCGCCAGGGAAGCCGCCGGGGAAATCGCGGCGATTATCGGGGTCGTCTCCGCCGGACATGGCAATCTCATCGCCGTAATAGATCTGCGGAATGCCGCGCAACGTCAAGAGCAGAGAGAAGGCGGCTTTGAGCTTGGCAAGGCTGCTATCTTTCTCGCCGAGGAATCGCTTGTCGTCATGATTTCCGATGAACGTGACCAGCGTTTCCGGGTGGGGATAAAACTCGTCGTGGCGGAGGACGTCGACGATCTTCTGCATCGTCTCGCCTTTGATAATCACGTCGCGCAACGCATCGCGGAGAGGAAAATCGAAGACGGTCGACAGGCCAGTGTCGATGCCGTCGAATTGCTTGCGCCCGCCCTCGAAAAATGCGGCGATCGACGAGTCGGGATCGGCGACCTCGCCAATGTCGTCGAGATGCGGATAGGTCTCGCGAAGGCGCGTGTTCCAGCCGCTCCAAAATTGGCGGGAAGAATAAGGAAACGTGTCGAGGCGAAAGCCGTCGAGTTCCGCGATCTCGGTCCACCACATGGCATTCTGGGCCAGGTAGAGGCCGAGTTCGGGATCGTCAGGATTGAGGTCAGGAAGCTTGTCTGCAAACCAGCCTTCGAGCGTGTTGCGATACTCGCGCGGGGAGGCGTGAGGATCGACGAGCCCCTTGAAGTCGTAAGAAGGCGCGAGGTGATGCGCGGTCGTGCCGTGAAACCACGCCGGCGCAGGCGGATCAATTGCCCAGGGATGCTTCGGCCCAGTGTGATTGGCGACGTAGTCGATGAGCACTTTCATGCCAAGCTTGTGAGCGTCCGTGACGAGGGCCTGATATTCCTCCATTGTGCCCATGTGCTCGTCAAGCGCGTAGAGATCGACGCAGTGATAGCCGTGATAGTCGGAGTCGGTGTTTTTCCAAACTGGCGTGAGCCAAAGAGTGTTCACGCCGAGGTCGTGAAGGTAGTCAAGGTGCTCACGGATGCCGCGGAGGTCGCCGCCGTGGTAGGCATGCGGATCGGCGCGATCGTACTTGCCCGTCGAGCCCGCCGGCCGATCGTTCGACGGGTCGCCGTCGGCAAAGCGGTCGGGCATGATGAGGTAGATCACATCGTTGAGAGAGAAGCTCTGAAAGAGGCCGGTGGAGTTGACGCGATCCTGAAGGGGCAATTGCACTGACGTCTCGCCCCCGGCCGTTTTGATGCGAAGCTGCAAATTGCCGGCACGCAGCTCGGGGTCCAGTCTAGTACGTACAAAAAGGTAATGACCGTTCGCGGAGGTCTGTGTTCCGGCTACAGAAACCCCAGGCGTCGAGGTGCTGACTTGCGCGCCGCCAAGATTCTCGCCAGTGATCAGGAGGGTGAGCTCGGGCGTGTAATGAACCCACCAGTTTGGCGGGTCCATTTTGCGGACGACGGGAGCCTGCGATCGTGAGCCGGCGAGCTTAACCTGCGCCGCCGCTTGCGACTGCAACTGCAACGCGAGCAGGTACACCACGATCAGCAATAGCGCGAGAGTGCGTTTGTTTTTCATGGCAGTTACGGGCGCAGCCAGCGTAGCGGCGCGCCAATCGAGAAATATAGAGCAATCAACGCAATCAAGAGATCCGAGAGCCTACTCCGCCTCTCAGACTGAAGCGAATCAGAAGGCGCCTGAAATTTGCCTTCCGGCGCCTTTCCGGTGCGACGGATTAGAACGAAAAACGGAACGCCAATTCCAGCTGCCGGTTACTGGGCGCCAGACGCGGGGTCGTGAGTATGCCGAAACCGTTCGCGCCGGTGTCATTGTAGTTGGTGTCCGGATTTTGGAACTGGGGTGTGTTGGTCACGTTATAGACCTGTGCCCGCAACTCCCCTTTGATGCGTTCCGTAAAGCTGACGTTCTTGATGATCGAGGCATCCCAGGTATGGGTTCCCGGTCCGGCGAAAGCGTTCTTGTGAAGCGTTCCCAAGAGGCCAGCTGGGTTCGTGAACGCACCCGGCACGCACTTGATCCAAACAAAAGCGGAGACGCCGGTGGAGCATCCGCCGTGGTAATCCGGACGCGAATTCTGCCCGTTCGCCGTCGCTGAGGCACCGGTGATATCCAACGGAGTACCGCTGGCCAGGACGATGACGTTGTTCAACTGCCAACCGCCAATGATCGCATCCAAGCCTCTGGACACATTTTGGCCAATCATCTTTCCACGCCCGAAGGGCAGTTCGTAGATGACGCTGGCAGTGAAGTTTTGACGCTGGTCAGCATCAGAGTTGCCATGCTGATAGTGGAGCAGTGGCGTGCCGTTATCGCCGACCACGATGCCAGAGGCTCCGCCAAAGGTGGAAGAGGTATTATCGAGCGTATGCGACCAGGTGTAGGCAACGGTGGCGAGAAGGCCGTTGCTCATTTGATGGGTCAGCTTGGTCTGCAAGCCGTTGTAGTTTCCGGTGCCGATCATGGCGTACTCGGTGATGGCACCCACGCCGTTGGGGTTGATGGGACCTCCGACCGGGAACCAATTGGTCGCTGGCCCCGCCGAATACGGAGCCAGGATTGTATTGTTGGCGTTGAACGGCGTGGCAACGTGTGACATATGGGTTCCCACGTATCCGAGGACCCAGGATGTCTTGTGGTCCAAAGCCTGTTCCATCTGCACATTCCATTGTTGAATGTGCGAGTTCGGGCTGTCCTTCGGGTAGTAAATCACGCCGTTGGCCGCGGTCACGGAGTTGGGATTGATTCCGACCTTTGCCGGCAAGGCGCCGGTAGCAACGGTTGGATCCAAGGTGTTAATCGGTGCCGCCCCGCTGAGGGTAATGCGATAGCCACTGTTGGGATTGTAGGTACCGGAGCAATCGAGCCCTGACGAAGAGGTGTTGCAGGCATAGTACGTGCTGGCGCCGTTGAAGTCGGGGTTGTTCGAGAGTTGGTTGGCCACGCCGCCGCGGTCAAGATAGTAGAACAGTCCGTAGCCGCCGCGGAACACGGTTTTGCCCGTGCCAAAGAGGTCGTAAGCAAGCCCGATGCGCGGACCGAAGTTATGCCTCGGCGTATCGATAAGAGAGCGATTGTAGCCGGGGGCTTTGCCAGCCTCAGCGAGAAGCCCGGTCGCCGGATCGAAGACCGACTGGTTGTTATTGGCTTCGTAGGGCCAGGTAAACAGGTCGTAGCGGACGCCGAGGTTGAGAGTCAGCTTGCGATTCACACGCCAGTCGTCCTGCGCGAAATAGCCGGTCTCCCAGCTTCGAGTGTCGTAATAACCATGGAAGCCGCCCACGGTGTAGCCACCCATAAACCCGGCCAACAGCTCTGAGACCTCGAAACCGGTGAATGTTCCGTGGCCCGAGGTGGGCGCTGGATATCCGCCGTAGTTGCCGTCGTCAATCCAGAAATAGCCTTTGGCATTATTGCCCTGGACCCAGTTCACGTCGCGATGAAGAATGGAGCCACCAAATTTGAAGATGTGTTTTCCTTTGGTCCAGCTCACGGAATCAGTGAACTGATGCGCCGGCTCAAGGACCAGATACGGGCCTCCGTCACCGACATAGGCCACGTTTCCGTACCAGCCGCCGATGATCGGATAACCGCCCAGCAACGGGTCCGTGTTGGCATTGGGGATCCCGATCTGTTGGGCCATGGGAATGCCATAACCGGGCTGCCGGTATCCGAAATATGGGCGGGAGTAGCCGTAATGAAATTCATTGACGATGTTGTTGCTGACAAGCCGCGTATAGCCGACCGCTACCTGGCGCGGGCGCTGCGGGTTTGAGCCGCTGCCCGAGGGCAGGAAGCCCTGCGCGTTGTGAGCGCCTTGCAGCCACGGAACGTTCGAGAGCGAATCGGTGCCAAGACTGTAGCGAGCAAAGAACGAGTCTTTGGATGAGGCCACAAAATCCACGCGGGCATCGTAATCATCGTTGTGGGTGATGTTCTGCGTCGCCCCAAGGTAGTTGTTATCGTTGGTAGCCGGGTTAAAGCCGGTGAGATTGGTGTTGGGGAACTGGTTCAGGTAGGTCAAGCCAACCGTGTTTTGATTGCCGGTGGGGATGATATTCAGCTGGGTATTGCCCACCTGCGAGGTGGAGGCAGTACCGTTCCATCCGAAAGGCAAACAGGTCTGCGGGTTGTAGACGTACCCGTTACTGGCGCTAAATTGCGGTAGCAGGGTGCCGCCAGAGTAAAGGCCGGGGCACAGCGTCGGGATGGGCACGGTAGTTGCATTCGCTACTCCAGAACCCGTCTGGCAATCGACTGTCCCGTTTGGGCCGGAGCACAACTCCTGGAAGTCGCCGGTGCGCATGAGCGCGGTCGGCACCTTGCTGGGATTGGTACTTCCCGGTACGTTCTGACGCCATCCCTGATAATCGAGGAAAGCGAAAAGTTTGTTCTTCCAGATAGGGCCGCCGAGCGAGGCTCCGAATTGATTGCGGCTCAACGAGGGGATGTCGGGGGCACCAAATTCTTTGGCACCCGCCTCCTTGGAGCGGTTAAACCAGAACACGGAACCGTGAATGTCGTTGGTCCCGGATTTGGTGGCAACCTGCACCACGGCTCCGCCGGATCGTCCAAACTCGGCCGGGGCAACGCTGGTTGTAGTCTTAAATTCCGCGACGTCTTCAATAGCTGGAAAAATGACCAGCGTATTGACCATCGAATCGTTGTTGTCGAGGCCATCGAGCAGGTAGTTGTTGGCTTGAGGGCGCAGACCATTGACAGAAAGCGCCGCGCCGCCTGATTCGTAGTTGCGCCAGGTCTCGGCCGCCGGACCCCCAGGGCCGATGCCAGTTGCGTTATCTCCATAAAAGCCGCGGCTGACGCCCGGAGTGAGCAGAGCCAACTGCGTAAAGTTGCGTCCGTTCAGCGGAAGTTCTACGACTTGTTTTCCTTGAATCACCTCGCCGGTGCTCGAAGTGGAGGTATCCACCATTGGAACCTCGCCGGTCACATCCACAGTCGTGGACGCGACGCCCGTCTCCAGCTTGAGGCTGATGTCGATCACCTGATTCACGTCGAGCGTAAAGTCGGCGGTTGCAGTCTTGAAATCAGTTTGCGCTACTTCAACGTGGTATTTTCCAACGGGCAGGGCGTTTATCGCGTACTCGCCCGCGGCGTCCGTCGTCGCCATTACTGTGCGTCCCGTGCCTGCGTCCGTGACCTTAATTGTCGCGCCCGAAATCACGGCGCCGCTCGGGTCGGTGATCGTTCCTACCAGACGGCCGTTGTCGGACTGCGCCACAGCCAATGCGCTCAGACCGAGCAACAGAATCAGTGCCAATAAGAGCTTGCTCTTCATAACATTTCCTCCAAATTTAGGACACGGCCAAATACCTTTCTTGCGACTGCCGATGAACTAAGCGCTTAAATGCTGGGCAACTATACCGGCAAGAACTGCCGTGCGGAGATGGAGATTACAACGAGGAAAGCACGGAATCCCTGCGCGAACTTATGAGCACTGCAAATTTCAGTACAAACGCCGTCCCGGAACAGTTTCATTAGGTCTTTAAACGGTTACAGGAGTAAAATACAGGGGTTGCAACACGATACCTCCTCCTGTTACGTCATTGTTAAATGGCTGTGACACACACGTTCGCCAGCGATCCGCAGCAGTTCTTCCAACAAATAGATCGCCTTATTAAAAGTCATAGTCTTCGCGGCTCGGAATCTCTCTGTAAACTTCTGCAATATCTGGCAAAACAGGCGATCGACAACCCTGAGGCTCCGCTCAAGGAGTATCAAATCGCGACCGAGGTCTACGGGCGACATGCCGACTTCGATCCGCAGTCGGACTCCACGATACGGGTTCAGGCCGGCCGGCTCCGCCTCAAACTGGCGGAGTATTACGCCTCCGAGGGCGCGAACGATCCCATCGTCGTCAAAATCCCCAAGGGCAGTTATCACCTGGTCTTTGAGCCAAAGCCCGAGGACCTTCAGCCGCCGCTTCTCATCTCTCCCGCCTCCGCGGTTCGCGCATCGGCCTCCGAGGTTCCGGTCCGCTGGCGGATTGCCGTTGTCAGCCTGCTGGCGTGCTTGATTGTCGCCGTCGTCATGCTCGCGAGTCTGCTTTGGACGCGAAAGCAGGCCGACGTCGCGGCGAACGTCAGCCCGTCCCGTCCGCTGGGAGGACCGCTGGCGGAGTTTTGGCGTCCCTTCACCGCGGGGTCAGAGGAGCCTTGGGTGATCTTCAGCAATGCCGCGTTCGTGGGGCGTCCGGAAACGGGCATGCGCTATTACAGTTCGGCGCGGGATTCCAAAACGGCCGTCTACGATCACTACACCGGAGTTGGCGAGGTGCTTGCGGTTCACTCGCTCGACGAGGTTTTCGGTAGTCTGGGACACACACTTCGGGTTAAGCGCGGCAGCCTCTTCACGCTCGACGATGCCAACAATGCCAACTTGATCTTTGTAGGATCGCCGTCGGAGAATCTCTCTCTTCTCGACATTCCCGGAACGCAGGAGTTCGTCTTCCAACGTGTGAACTCGGGCGCGCGCAAAGGCGACCTCTCGATCGTCAGCCGTCATCCGAAGCCGGGGGAGGCGAAGGACTATCTTGCGAGTCCATCCAGTGCGGCGCTCACCGAAGATTATGGCGTGGTGGGATTAGTTCCGGGAGTAAGTCCGGGGCACTATGTGATGATCCTCGCCGGGACGACGACATTTGGCACGCAGGGCGCGGTCGAGTTCGTGTGCCGGCCGGACTCGGTGGAGAAGATCATGCAGGAGATGCCGGGCTCGAAAACCGAAATGAAGCCGTTTGAAGCGCTGGTACGCGTGAAGATCGCGCGCGGGGTTCCGCTTGAAACGGAGCTGATCGCCGTTCGCCCGAGGTGAGCGGCGGTTTGTAAGCCGCGATTCTCCGCGCCGCAAGACCTGATTCTTGTTCAATCCCTCGGTCGCGCAAAGTACCAACGTGCCTCGACCGTCGCTTTCGCTATGCTATTCTTACGTTTTCAAGGCATCTGTAGAGGGTAAGGCTGGTTGGCCGAGCCTTGGGCGGAGAATCGTCGGATCGTGGAGCTTCTTCTTAATTTGTGTTGGTTGGCTTTAGCGCTGCCTGCCTTTGTGCTGTGGCGGCGAAGGGCATTGTCCGACCGCTCCGCCGGGCGCTCTCTAATTTTTATCTGCGCGCTCGGGTGCGTGCTGATTCTGCTTTTTCCCATCATCTCGGCCAGCGACGACCTGCATTCGAACGGATTGGCCCTCGAAGAATCCAAGCGCGACCTTCGCCACTGCGGACACTGCGCCCGCGAGCTTCACGCCAACGTCAGCTGCGCACAGTCAGCATTGCCTGCCACAGCCACCGCGCCAGTAGTGCTGGCGCGGGCGGGCGCCGTGCGAGCTTTCTCGACCGCCACCTTCGAGCCCATCGCCCTCAGCGTGTCGCATGGACGAGCTCCTCCGGCATAGGCATCTCTTCTCCATCTTCCGATTATCGAGTAGCGATCGTCGAGTGGCGATGATCGTGAATTTCGCGAGGCGGGCGGCTTGGGATGACTCCATTCCTCCCGCAATCCATGGAGCGATGGCTTACCGGTTCCACAATTTGCTTCTGTTTGCGGCGATTATTTTCGCCGCAGCCGCGCCGACCCGCGCCCAGCAAACGGCGGAGGTCTTGACGTGGCCTCAAATTCGCGACCGCTTCGAACAGAACAATCCCACGCTTCAGGCTTACAAGTTGAGCATTGACGAGTCAAAGGCGCAGGAGATAACGGCTTTTCTGCGGCCAAATCCGACGCTTGGACTACTTGCCGACGGCACGCAAGTCGCGCCGAATCACGGCGTCTGGAAGCCGTTTGCCGGAACTTTCGAGTCGCCCAGCGTCAGCCAGCTTATCGAGCGCCGCAATAAGCGGCATCTGCGCCTCGAAAGCGCGAAGAAAGACACGCTGATCGCCGAGTCCGATTTTGCCGACGAAGAACGCACGCTGCTCTTTAGCCTGCGCAGCGCGTTTGTATCGACGCTGCAAGCGAAGGCCGTGCTCCAACTCGCGGAAGACAATCTCACCTATTACGACAAAGTTCTCAAAGTCAGCCAGGACCGGTACAGTGCCGGCGACATCGCGCAGATCGATCTCGACCGGCTTCAGCTCCAGCGCGTGCAGTACGAATCGGATGTCCAAAACGCGATCGTCAGCCTGCGCACGGCAAAAATCCAGTTACTGACGCTGCTCAACGACCGCACGCCCATCGAGCAATTCGAGGTCAGCGGGGCGTATGACTTCGCCGACCAACTCATGACGCAGGAAGAGGTTCGCAAGCGCGCGCTCGACACGCGCCCCGATCTTCGCGCCGCCGTAGAAACGCTCGAAAAGGCCGAGACCGAGCACAAACTGGCCATAGCCAACGGGTCGACCGATCCGACGATCGCGCTGTGGTACACCCACAATTCGTCGACGAACAATCCGTTTGCGACTAACACGGTCGGCGTGAGCGTGAACTTGCCGCTGCGCATCTTCGACCGCAACCAGGGCGAGAAGCTGCGCACCAAGCTCGACATCACGCGCAGCGAGAAGCTACGCGACGCGGCCGAAGCACAGGTGCTGAGTGACGTTGACTCCGGCTACGTCACCGTCGATAGCACGCTCAACCTGCTGCGCCCGTACAAAGCGAAATATCTGGCGCAGTCGGTGCGCGTGCGCGACACGATCTTGTTTTCCTACCAGCATGGCGGAGCCTCGCTGCTCGACTTTCTGAACGCCGAAAGCGAATACCGCAGCGTGCAGCTCAACTACGTCAATCTGGTGGGCTCGTACCTAACCGCGGCGGCTCAGCTCAACGAGGCCGTGGGACAGGAAGTGATTCAATGAAACTTAAATTCACGGGCGCGCTACTTGCAATTGTTCTGGGTGCGATGTCGGTGGCGTGCGACCACAAATCCAATCCCGCCGCGGAAGCGCCGCCCCAAGCGCAGGTGCAGCCCGACCTTGACGCCAATAACTTCACCGTCGATAAACCCGATCAGTTTCCGCTCGCCACCGCCAGCGAATACAAAGCCGCGCCCACGCTCAATGCCACCGGCGTGGTGCAGCCCGATATCGCCCGGGCCGTGCCGGTCATTTCGGTCGCGTCGGGCCGCATTGTCGAGGTTAAAGCGCGCCTCGGCGACACGGTCAAAAAAGGACAACTCATCTACCGGGTGCAGAGCAATGACGTCTCCGGCGCCTACCAGCTCTATCTCAAAGCGGTCAATGACGAGCGCCTCGCGCATCAGCAACTCGAGCGTGCGCAGCTCCTTTATGACAAGGGAGCGATCGCCCAAAGCGCGCTGCAGCAGGCCGAAGTCGCGGAAGCCGACGCGAAAGTCGATCTCAATGCCGCGCTCGAACAACTGCATACGCTGGGTGTTGACAAAGACCACCCCTCGCCGATCGTCAATGTAGTCGCGCCGATTTCTGGCGTGATCACGGACCAGCAGGTCACGAACGCGGGGGCGGTGCAGGGCCTGTCGACGCCAAATCCCTTTGTGGTCGCCGACCTCTCTTATGTTTGGATTATCTGCGACGTCTACGAAAACGATCTCGACGCCGTCCACCCCGGCGAGCAGGCCGAGATTCGCGTGAACGCCTATCCCGGGAAAGTTCTCAAGGGCCGAATCGACAATATTCTGCCGGTGCTTGACCCGAACATCCGCACGGCGAAGGTCCGCATCGAAGTCGCGAATCCGGGCATGCTCCGCATCGGCATGTTCGTGACCGCAACCTTTTTCGGACGTCAGTCACAAAGTTATGCCGCGATTCCATCCACTGCGATCCTTCATTTGCACGATCGCGAGTGGGTCTACGCTCCGATTGGCCAAGGGCACTTCAAACGGCTTGAAGTCGTGACGGGCCCAGCCTTGCCCAACAACATGCAGGCGATTACCAAAGGCCTGAAGCCGGGCGACCAGGTCGTCTCCAATGCCCTGCCGCTGCAAAACACGGTGGAGCAATGAGCGGGATTGAAGAAGTAAGAAGTCAGGATGCGGAGAAGACTTCGCCGCGGATGACGCGCAGTCAGAAGTAGTAACTGAGAACCGATAGCTGAGAACTAGTTCATGATTCGTCGCATCGTCGACTTCGCGCTCAACAACCGGCTGCTCGTCGTCGGGCTCGCCCTGATTCTTTTCGCGTGGGGCATCATCTCATTCGAGCGGCTTCCCATTGAGGCTTATCCCGACGTCGCGGACAATTACGTCGAAATCATCACGCAATGGCCGGGCATCTCCGCCGAACAGATCGAACAGCAGGTCACGATCCCGCTGGAGACGGCGATGAACGGTATCCCGCAGATCGTCCACCTGCGCTCGTTCTCGCTGTTCGGCCTCTCCGACATCAAGATGATCTTCGACGACGATTCGGATAATGCGTGGAACCGCGAGCGCGTGCTTGAACGTCTGAACCAGGTCGCTTTGCCGAACGGCGTCGTGCCGCAGATGGGCACCGACTGGAGCCCTGTCGGGCAGATTTATTTTTTCACCCTGCACAGCTCGAATCCGGCGTATGACCCGATGGAACTGAAGTCGCTCGAGGATTGGGTCGTTGAAAAGCATTTCAAGGCGATCCCCGACATTGTCGACGTCGCCAGCTTTGGCGGGCCGACACGCGAGTACCAGGTCCGAGTCGATCCGAACAAGCTTATCGCCTATGGCCTGAGTCTGGCGCAAGTCGAGCAGCAACTTACCAACAACAACACCAACGCCGGCGGCAGCTTTATTCAGGAAGGCTTGCAGCAGATCAACGTGCGCGCGGTCGGGCTGGTCGATCGCGTGCAGGACATCGAGCAGACGGTTGTTTCCAGCAAGAATGGGACGCCGATTCGCGTCAAAGATATCGGGACCGTGGAACAGGGCCCCAAGATCCGCCTGGGGCAGTTCGCGCGCGCGATTCATAAGGAAGACGGCAAGATCATCGACAACGACGATGTGGTCTCCGGCATTGTGCTGCTGCGCAAAGGCGCGGCCGCGGACTCGGCACTGGAAGGCATTCATCGGGCCGTCGACGAGCTCAACTCGCACATTCTTCCGCCCGGAGTGAAGATCGTTCCCTTCATCGACCGCAGCACGCTCGTGCATTTCACGACGCACACCGTGCTGCACAACCTGACGGAGGGAATGATTCTTGTCTCGCTTATCCTTTTCCTGTTCCTAGGGAACGTGCGCGGCGCGCTCATCGTCGCCGCGACTATTCCGTTCTCGCTGCTTTTTGCCGCCATCTGCCTCGACCTCAGCCACATTCCCGCGAACTTGCTCTCGCTCGGAGCGCTCGACTTCGGCATCCTGGTGGAAGGCGCCATCGTTCTCATCGAAAATATCGTGCACTCGCTGCATCACGCGCAGGGCGGCGTCAGAACGCCGACCGAAAAAATCAGCGACTCCTGCCACGAAGTGCAGCGCCCGGTTTTCTACGCCATCATCATTACGATCACCGCGTTTTTGCCGATCTTCACCCTGCAACGAGTGGAAGGCCGGCTCTTCCGCCCGATGGCTTGGACCGTCGCCTTCGCGCTTGTGGGCGCTCTCTTCTTCTCTATCGTTGTTTCGCCGGTGCTTGCCAGCTTTGCCTTTGCCAAGGGCGCGAGCGAGTGGCGCAATCCGGCGATGACGTGGCTGCTGATGCGCTACCGGGCCGCCGTGCGCTGGGCCATCCATCACCGCGCCGTCACGATCGGCGTATGTGCTTTTTTTGTTTTGCTCGGAAATTTTCTGGCCTTTAGCGGCATTATCGGATCGGAATTCCTGCCGCATCTCGACGAAGGCGCGATATGGGTCCGCGGCGTTCTCGCACCGTCCACCGGCCCTGACGAAGGTATCCGCATCGCCAACCAGGCGCGTGTTATTTTGTGCTCGTTCCCCGAAGTTCCGCAGTGCACCAGCCAGGTCGGCCGCCCCGATGACGGCACCGACGCCACCGGGTTTTTCAACACCGAATACTTCGTCGATCTTCTGCCGAAAGAAAAATGGCGCCCCGTCTTCCATGAGAACAAGGATGAGCTGATCGCCGCCATGCAGCGCGAGCTGGATAAAATTCCTGGCGTGGTCTGGGGATTCTCGCAGCCCATCGAAGACAACATGGAAGAGGCGGTCAGCGGCGTGAAGGGCGAGCTGGCCACAAAGATCTATGGAGACGATCTAAAAGTCTTGGAAGACAAAGCCGATGAAATCGTCGGCGTTATGCGCCAGATTCCCGGCATAGAAGATCTCGGCGTCTTCCGCGTGCTTGGGCAGCCGAACCTTAATGTGTCGGTCAACCGCGAGGCCGCGGCGCGTTACGGCATCAACGTCTCTGACGTGCAGGACGCGATCCAAACGGCGGTCGGCGGCAACGCGCTTACGCAGGTTCTGAAAGGCGAAGCGCGCTACGATTTGACGCTGCGCTATCTGCCGCAGTATCGCGATACTGAAGACGCCATCCAGAACATCCGGCTGCTCGCGCCATCGGGAGAGCGCGTCTCGCTGGCGCAGCTCTGCAATATCAAGGTCACCGACGGCGGCTCGGAAATTTATCGCGAGGGCAACCAACGCTATATCGCCATCAAGTACAGCGTGCGCGGACGCGACCTCGGCAGCACGGTCGAAGAGGCGATGAAGCAGGTTAACGAAAAAGTAAAGTTGCCGACCGGCTACACCCTGCGCTGGGAGGGAGAATATGCCAGCCAGAAACGCGCCAACGCCCGCCTGCTGATCGTGCTGCCGATCACGATTCTGATCATCTTCGTAATCCTCTTCACCATGTTCAAGTCGTATAAGTGGACGGGGCTGATCATGGTGAATATCGCGGTCGCGCCCATCGGAGGCCTCGTCGCGCTGCTCATGACGGGCACGCACTTCAGCGTCTCGACCGGGGTCGGCTTCCTCGCGCTCTTCGGAGTGTGCGTGCAAACCGGCGTCATCATGCTGGAATATATCAACCAGCTGCGGGTGCGTCGCCACTCGATTGAAGAAGCTGCCATCGAAGGCGCGGTGCAGCGCCTGCGACCGATCATGATGACGATGCTGGTGGCAACGCTGGGCTTGCTCCCAGCCGCGCTGTCGCACGCGATTGGCTCGGATTCGCAGCGTCCGTTCGCGATCGTGATTGTGGGAGGCCTGATCGCAGCGCTGATCATGAGCGTGTTCCTGCTGCCGACGTTATATGTATGGATCGCGCGCGATACGGACGTATTGCCGGAAGCGGGGACGTTTGAAGAAGGCGAGCACGTGGACTAGGAGCAAGGTTGACATCGGCTTCAACCTTCTTTGAAGAAGATCTCTAACCTAAGTCCTTGACAGGTTCCTATTCCGCTCCTAGCATCTGGGCGTCGGCCATACCAAGCCCCCGGAGCAGCTCTTTTGCCGGTCTGAGGTGGAAATTCCACCTACCCACAAGTGAAGCATGCGACTCCTGTTACCGACCTAGGAGGAACGCCATGTTACAGGTTCGACGATTCCCGCTGTCCCTGATCGTTTTCCTGATCGAAATCATTCTAGCCGTGCCGGCGTTGGCATTGCCGGCGCCTCGCCTGGCAAGAGGCCCGCTCTCTGTTTTTGGCAAAACGCCCGCCATTTACGGCTCAGGCGGATACGCGTCGGACGCCGTCGTCGTAGCCGATCTGAATGGAGATGGCATTCCGGACCTCATCGTGGCGAACGCATGCACGAGCGAAAATAGCTATGAGGAATGCACGAATCAATCGCCGCTGGTCAGCGTGCTCCTCGGCAACGGCGATGGCACCTTCCAGCCTGCGATTACTTACAACCCGGGTGGCTATTCGTATTTCTATCTTCCTTCAATCTCCGTTGCGGTCACCGACGTCGACGGGGACGGCAATCCCGATCTCGTAGTGGCGGTGTCATGCCAGACCGAAGACTGCACCAGCAGCGCCGTGAGCGTGCTGCGGGGAAACGGAGATGGAACCTTCCAGCCGCCAGTCATGTATAACGCTGGCGGGAGCTTTTTCCCCGGGCAGACGTGGATGAACAGCGGAGGCCAGTGGGTGGCCGCTGGAGACCTGCGCGGCAGGGGCAAGCCCGATGTGGTTCTCGCCATCGCCTGCCAGACCGAAGACTGCGATGGGAACCCAATGAGCACGGTCAGCGTTCTGCTCAACAATGGTGACGGGACATTTCAGGCTCCCGTCGCTTACAGCACCGGCGCGTGGCTGGCCGATTCTATTGGGGTGGCCGATCTGAACGGTGATGGCAAATTGGATGTAATTGTGGTCGACGAGGAGGGGCCGAGCGGCAACGGCAATGGCGGAATCAGCGTTCTGCTCGGCAACGGCGACGGCACACTGCAAGCACCCTCGACCTACGACACCGGAGAGATTGATTCCAATGGCATCACCATCGGCGACCTGAACGGAGATGGCGCCCCAGACCTTGTGGTTGGCACAAAGATTTTCGCCTGGTGCTGGTATGATTGCACACCCTACGAAGCGCCGATCAGCATTTTCCTCGGCAATGGCGATGGAACGTTTCAGCCGGCGGCGACCCTGAGCACCGGGGGGCTCTATGCCACCTCGATCGGCATCGCGGATGTGGATGGCGATGGTACGCCGGACCTTGTCGTCGCCCAACTGTGCGCGTGGAGCGACTCGGGCAGTCAATGCGTCGACTTCGGGGGCGGGGCTGGGCAGGTCGCGGTTTTGCACGGCAAGGGAAATGGAACCTTCGATTCCCCTAAGTTTTATGGGACAGGCGGCATAGACGCCGAGTCGGTGGCCGTCGTAGATCTCAATCACGACGGGCGGCCCGACATGGTTCTTGCGAACCAGTGTGCCCTGCACGGGAAAGGCGCCTGTACGAATGGCGGCACGGTGGGTGTGCTGCTGAACACCTTTTCGGCGGGCACGGTCACGCGAGTTACGTCGTCGCTGAATCCAGCGCACGTCAATGAGCCGGTGACTTTCATGGCTACTATGACGTCCAGCTTGGGCATTCCGGATGGCGAGCTTGTGACCTTCTACAACGGCGCAAGCGAAATTGGAACTGGGGCGACCTCAAACGATGTCGCAAACCTGACTGCATCGTTCCAGGCGTCGGGCAAGTACACAATCACGGCCGTCTATCCGGGCGATGTTTGGCATCGAGGCGGTTCGGGAAAGGTCAAAGAGACGGTCAAGCCGTGAATTGAAAACAAAGAAGGAAACGCAGGGAGGGACGGGTGAAAGCTTGACGGTTGCCAAAATTTAAGAGTCCCGAGGTGATGTTGAACTCATTCCTCTCGGCCAGTAGCTCGCGTTTAGACCCTTGCTGACCTAGCTCAGAAAGCTCCCTTGCGGGTTTGCTTCCCGGCGATCCTGCTCGGGCTCCGGGCTCACCGCCAACCGGACAAATCAGTCCAACGCCTCGGGACTCTATCTTGCCTTCGACAACAGCTCCTGTTCTCCTCGACCAGCACTTTGCTATAGACCCTTACTAGCCCTCTCCAACTCACCTCGCGGTTGTCAGAGTGACTTCGCTTGAGCCCCGGACGCCGCACCAACCGGAAAAACTTCAGAACGTGTCAAAGAACGAGTATCTTTTTACTCCTTCTATTTTGGGCGTCAATGGCATTCACGAATCTTTAACTTCTCATTTTTCAATCGAGTGCAGCCCACGCACAGGCGGGTGCCACGAAAATTGTGCAGTACGTCCCCAAAAAAGCGAAATCGCCGGTGTTTGTGCCGTTTTTTGTAAGACTCAGACGGGAGGAGGCGCATAGTGCCCCGAGAGTTGCCGCTGTGCAAATCCGAAGAAGCGCCGCATAAATAGTGGGGATGAACGAGTCTCGGAGCGGGAAGTTGGCAGCCCGCGGCGCAGGCTCACAGCCAACCGGCTGGCGTCGGCGCGCTCGCCCGGTATCGGCCCGACAGGCTTCGGTGGCTTGGCTACGCTGATACGATACTGACGTGCCTCCGCTCCTCAACGTTCGAAACCTGACAGTGGAGTTCCGCAGTGCGGCGAAAGGCCCCGGCGAGGGAGTGCAATCCATAGCCGCAGTCCGCGATCTGAATTTCTCGATTAGCTCACGCGAGGTGCTCGGACTCGTCGGCGAGTCTGGCTCGGGGAAGTCGGTCACAGCGCTCGCCATCATGGGCCTTTTGCCGCCCGGGGCAACAATCTCTGGCGACATCAACTTCCAGAACGGCGACGCTCAACCCGTAAGTCTCCCGACGCTTGAGGCAGAGAAGCTGCGGCATCTGCGTGGTTCGCGGATTGCCATGATCTTTCAGGAGCCGATGACGGCGCTGAATCCGGTGATGCGGGTCGGCGATCAGATTGCGGAAGCGGTGCTGGCGCACAACCGGGTGCCGAAGAAAGAAGCCTGGAATCGCGCCGTCGAGGGCATGCGCGACGTTGCCATCCCGGAACCCGAACGACGCGCGCGCAGCTATCCGCACGAGCTTTCGGGAGGGATGCGGCAGCGCGTGATGATCGCCATGGCCATCGTTAACCGGCCGCAACTGCTTATTGCCGACGAGCCGACGACCGCGCTCGATGTAACCATTCAGCAGCAGATTCTCGACTTGCTCAACGATCTCCGGCAGAAATTCGCGCTCTCAATGCTCTTCATCTCGCATGACTTGGCGGTTGTCTCGCATGTCGCGGATCGCGTCGCGGTCATGTATGCGGGGAGCCTGGTCGAACTCGCGCGGAGGGAAGCGATCTTTCGAGGACCGGCGCATCCGTACACGCAAGGCCTGCTGCGAGCGATTCCAACGCTCGCCACCGACCGCACGCGACCACTCACCACGATCGAAGGAACGGTCCCGCCCATCTCCGCGCTGCCGCCCGGCTGTCCGTTTGAACCGCGCTGCGAGCAGCGCATTCCATCCTGCAACGCTGAGCTCCCGCCCCTGATCGAGGTCGCCCCCGGGCACTGGGCGCGCTGTCCGGTCGTGAATGCGAAGACCACGGACCCAGCTCAGAAATCGATCTATTCAGGAGATGCTTAGTTGGCGAAAACTTGACAAGTGGACGGTTCGCGGCGTAGCAACGGCGTCATGAGCTGGACGTGTCCTATGTGCGATCGCGTATTTCGTCAGGTCAATCAGCGCCACGCCTGCGGAGTCGGCAGCAGCGGTTCTCTTCTTAAGGACAGGCCGTCCGGGCTTGCCGATCTGTATCGGATGCTCGAAACAACCGTGCGAGGCTTCGGCGAAGTGGAGGTGGTCACGCGCGACCGCTATGCTCTGTTCCGGACGACTCGCATCTTCACCGATTTGACGGTGATGCGCGATGCGCTGCGCGTGGTGATTCATCTCGACCGCAAAGTCAGCGCGCCCTACTTCATCAAAGTGGGGCAAGTCGACAAGCGTATTTTGCACGTCGCGCTTGTCCGTACGCCGGTGCAGCTGCGGCGAATCATTCCTCTAGTGCGGGAAGCGTTCGAACTGGCGGCAAGCGAAGAGTCACTGCAATCTGACCTTTGACCTCTGCAATCTTCGGGCGGCCGCCAATCCCCCAGCCTCATTCCACGCTATAATCCTCACTTCGCCGTGCGGATCCTTCTTCTCAGCGACATTCACAGCAATCTTGAGGCGCTGGACGCGTGTCTGGCCGCGGCTCCCGAGCATGATCTTGTCGTCAACCTGGGAGACACGGTCGGCTACGGCGGCAATCCCAACGAGGTGATCGCCCGTTCGCGCGAGATCGGTAAGGTGTTCGTGCGCGGCAACCACGATAAGGCCGTGAGCGGGCTGATGGATCTGGAGGATTTCAACCCGGTCGCCGGCCTGGCCACACTCTGGACGCGCGATCAGCTCACCAAGGCCAATCTTGAGTGGTTGCGCGGACTGCCGCAGGGGCCGGTCATGCTTGAGGAACTTCCGACGGTGCAGTTCGTACACGGCTCACCGCTCGATGAAGATGAGTACATGGTCAGCGTTCGCGACGCGATTGAACCGCTCATTACCAACGCTATCCCCGTTACGTTCTTCGGGCACACGCACTTGCAAGGCGGGTTCATGCTGCAAGGCGAGATCAGCGATGCGTATCGTCCCGGATATCGTACTGTTGGTCAAGCCGAGTCGTCCGATTGGCCGCTGCGCAAGGACTTTCGCTATCTGATCAATCCCGGTTCCGTCGGCCAGCCACGCGATGGCGACTGGCGCGCCGCCTTCGCCATCTTCGACAGCGACGCCTGGATCGTCAGTTTCCACCGTGTCCCGTACAATTTGCGCGTGGCGCAGGAGAAAATCCTCGCCGCGAATTTGCCACCGCGGCTGGCGACGAGATTGGCGACGGGAAGATAGGCTTTGGGCTTTGGGCTTTGGGCTTTGGGCTTTGGGCTTTGGGCTTTCGGCTTTCGGCTTTCGGCTCGGTTCTCAGTTCTCAGTTCTCAGTTCTCAGTTCTCAGTTCTCAGTTCTCAGTTCTCAGTTCTCAGTTCTCAGTTCTCAGAAAAGGCAAAACCAGAGCGTTGAACTATGCAAACCAAATGTGGCGATCGAGCGTCTTCACTGGCTCTTTGGTTTACTGAAAACTGACGACTGAAAACTGCTCTTCTCGATTACACTTTACTCATGGACGCATCCGCCGCCCACACCGCCCACGTCGACGGCGGAGCTCGAGGCAATCCCGGTCCGGCCGGCTTCGGCGTCGTGATTCACGATCCGCACGGAAAAAAGGTCGCTGAACTCAGCCAATACCTCGGCCACCACACCAACAATTACGCCGAATACAACGGGCTGCTGGCCGCGCTTCGCTATGCCATCGCGCACGGAATTCAGGCGCTGAAGGTGGTCAGCGACTCGGAGCTGATGGTGCGGCAGATGAAGGGCATCTACAAGGTGCGGCATCCCGAACTGCGCAAGCTTCACGAGGAGGCGCAGCACCTGACCGCACAGATCGAATACGTCGACATCCGGCACGCGCTCCGCGAGCACAACCAGACTGCCGACCGGCTGGCGAATATGGCCATGGACAGGGGCAAGAACTCGCCGCGCGGAGAGAGCGAGCCGCACTTAAATACGGCCGCGCCGAGAGGACAACTGTCCGGCAGCTAGAAATTCAGAAGGGGAAAACCACAGGGTTCACAGGGTTAGACCGGGAGACCCCTGTGTTCCTCTGTGCACGCTGTGTTTATGAGGTTTTCGCGGCTGTCCACTAGAATTCTCTTGTGCTAGCCAATCGCCTGGAATTCGCGCCCGATCGCGACCGCGAAATTTTCACGGCGATTCCGGTGGCCCCAGCCGTCTTCCTGCTTCGAGGCCACGATCCCGGCGCCGAGCCCTACGCCGGCAAGACCGCCAACCTGCGGCGGCGTATCGAGCGGCTGCTCTCCACGCCCGATGAACACAGCAAGCGGTTGAACCTGCGCGAGCGTGTCGGTGCGATCGAATACTCGCTCACCGGCTCCGACTTCGAATCCGGCTTTCTCCTTTATCACGTTCTCCGCGAGGCCTTCCCTGAGACTTACGAGAAGCGCCTGCATCTGCGCCCGGCGCCGCTGGTCAAGCTACACCTCGAAAACGAATACCCGCGCGCCTCGATAACCACTCGCCTTGGGCGCGGCGGCGGCAAGAACGTTTATTACGGGCCTTTCCCATCGCGCACGATGGCCGAAAAATTCATGAACGACGCGCTTGATTTTTTTAAGATGCGCCGCTGTGTCGAAGACCTGCATCCCGACCCCGCGTTCCCCGGCTGCGTCTATTCCGAGATGAAAATGTGCCTCGCGCCCTGCTTCAAAGGCTGCACGGACGAGGAATATCGCAACGAGGTCATTCGCGTGGAAGATTTTCTCAGCACGCGCGGTGAGTCGCTGAAGCGGCAAATCTCGCAGGACCGCGATCGAGCCTCAGAGAACCTGGCATTTGAGGATGCCGCGGCACTGCATGCGCGTCTGGAAAAACTGACGCCCGTCCTGCAACAGCTGCCGGAAGAAGTGCAGCGCGTGGATCACATGCGCGCGCTCATCGTACAGGCGTCAACCATGCCCGAGAGCGTCACGCTGTTTCGGGTCGACGCCGGCGCGATTGCCGGGCCGCTGGACTTTCCCGTATCGAGTCCCGAGCACGCCAAGTCGCAGTCGATGGAGGCGCGTATTCATGCGGCGCTCGAGCAGTTTCCCGCTGCTAACCTGCGCAGCGCGGCTGAGCGCATGGAGCACCTCGCTCTCCTCAAGCGCTGGTGCTATCGCGGCACGCGCAAGGGAGAAATATTTTTCGCCAACGCCAAGGGCGATTTGCCGATGCGGCAAGTCGTGCGCGGCATCGGGCGCGTGTACAAGGGAGAGTTGCCGGAAGCGCCGCCTCTCTCACCAACTCAATCGCAACCCACGGCCGGCTAAAGCTCCTACAATCCCATCCTTATTTACTGCTTATTTTCGCCCGCGCCCTTCTCCTCCACTTCCACCGCGCCCGGCATCAGCTTCTTGAGCGGAGCCTTGCGCTGCTCCTCGAGTTCCGGATGCGGCAGCGGCTTGCGCGGCAGCATCTGATCTCGCATGGCGGTGTTGTAGACGAAGATCGCTTCCACCGTCGCGGCCTGCTTCAAATCGCCGGCTTGCAGCCGCTCGTAGGTGTCCATGTTCGAGTGATGCGTGCGCGAGCCGTAATCCATATTGTCTTGAATAAACTGAAAGCCGGGGATGCCGACCGCATCAAACGACTCGTGATCCGTGCCGCCCGTGTTGCGCAGCGTAATCGTCGTCACGCCCAGGTCCTTCAACGGCTCGATCCATTGCTGGAAGATCGGCGCCTCGGCCGCATTCTCCTGCAAGTAAATGCCGAGAATTTTTCCCGTGCCATTGTCCACATTGAAGTAGCCGGAAATTTTCTGTTGCTCCGGCTTCAGCTCCAGCGGTCCAACCGTCTTGCGCATCCACTCCGGCAGCTTCAACTGATCGGGAGCCGTCGACTGCGCCGCGAACCCAAAATGCTGTTTCACATAGCCCGCCGACCCAAACAGTCCTTGCTCTTCGCCCGTCCAGAGCGCGATCCGGATCGTCCGCCGCGGCTTCACTTGCAGCGCATTCAGAATGCGCATAACCTCCATCGCCACCACCGTGCCCGCGCCGTTGTCGGTTGCGCCCGTGGCTGACGCCCACGAATCGAGATGGCCTCCGACCATCACAACTTCGTCTTTCAACTTGGGATCGGTCCCGGCAATCTCCGCGATCGTGTCGAATCCATGTTCGTGGTCGCCCGTGAATTGGGTATCGACATTCATCTCCATCGTGACCGGCACATGCGCCTTCAGAAGCCGGTAGACGCGCCCGTAATTCTCAATGGCCATCACCACCACCGGAAACGGAATCGCATGGTCGCGCTTATAGGTCGACCAGCCGAAGGTGCTGTCATCGAATATTGTCCCGCCCGATCCGCCACCGTTGCGCCCGTCGCGGCTGGGAACAACCACCGCCAGCGGATGCTCCTCGGAGAAAAACTTCAGCGCCTTCTCCTGCAACTCGGCGCGCTTCAAGCGGTCTTGCCTGTATTGTTCGTATTCGCGATTGGGCGAGAGAGGATACTCGACAATCTTGGCCAAATCCTTTTCGTCCGCGCGTTCAAACAGCGGCTTATCGACGGGAGGGACATCGCGCATCTCGCCATAGAGCACGATCTTTCCTGCCACCTTGCCCTTGTATTTCTCCAGATCTTCCGGCGTTTTAACGTCGAGCCAAATCGCGGGGCCGTTCACCGCGCCATTCGTCGACGGTGACCATGGCGCCGCCTGCGCGATAAACACGGCCGTATCGGGCGAACTCATGCGCACCCATGTATTGAGCTGCTGCCAGCCCATGCCGAACTCGCCCCAGTCTTCCAGGTGCGCATTCACGCAGCCCATCGCGGTGAGCTGCTCGACCGTCCACTCGTTGGCGCGATGCAGATTCGGCGAGCCCGTCAGCCGCGGCCCGATGCCATCGGCCAGCGCCGAAGCGTATTCCATGATGTGGGAATGATGAAGACCCTCGTCGCGGATGCGGTCGTACATGGCGTAATCGATGACTTCGTTCGCAGGCTGCGGCTGCTCATAGGATGGAGGGGCGACATTAGCCGCCACAGAAGATTTGCCTTTATTCTTATCGCCGGCAACCGCGGCTAGAGAAGAGAGCAAACAGAGCAGGATCACCAGACATGAACGCAACGCGCTTTGCATAGGGGATTTCCTCGTTCTAGAAGTGAAGTCGCAGAGTAACAGAAGCGCTACGCGGAAACCAAGGGCGCTGGCGCGGGACAGACATCAAAAAGACCTGATTTTCCCAGGCTAATCGGTAAAGACCACCAACTCCAGTTCGTGCCCAATCGGGAGACGACGAGAAACCCAGCCTGATCGCGCTGTGCGTGGATTGTCCCAGACGAGGCAATGGAGTAAATAACAACGAGATCGGCAACACGACAATAAGGATATTCCCGCAAGGCGAACTGAGGTTAATCTTTATACCTTAGTTCACGAAATTGCCCCGCACGCCTCCCTGGATCAAGGTCAGAAGGCTCGCTCCCCGCCAACTTTAGCTCCGTCTTCTGAATCATTCGCGACCACACCAAATCTGGATCCGCACTGAAAACCGTGTTCGCGTCTGTCGGGAAAATGAACCACCCGCCCAGTTCCACTTCCTTCCGCAATTGATCAATTGTCCATACGGCGCAGCCCAGATAAACATGAAATACACTAGGGTCAGGTCGAGCCGAAATAGTCTGCTCAAAGAGCGGCGTCTTCGCAGAAATCAGGTGAACACCATCGAAGATTTCCTCAGATCCTTCAATCTTGGCCGTCGACCGCAATAGCGCAAGCACCCCGGGAAATTGGACTGGGCCTCCGATATAGACCGGATCGGAACGGTCTTTCGCTGCCTTGAGACCCTGAAGCGCTCGTGAAAGCGGGACCTGCGAGCGCCGGTTGAGAACCAGTCCGATTACCGCCTGGTCATCGTAGTGAAATAGGAGAACGACCGTTTGGGTGAAATGCGGATCGCGGAGGCCGCGGCTCGCCACCAGCAACTTTCCTGGACCCAGATCCTTGGGATTCTTGGTTTGGACCGGAAGAAAAACGGCCGGCAGCGCTTTCGCTCTCTGGGCGGAAAGCATGTTCGGCTTCGCTAGATTACATTCCGTGATAAGGGGGCTCGGCTTTCCGACCGTGGCGAGAGCCGCAATCGTGGCGAGCATTGCTAAGAACCACAGCTTGTGCACAAACATGACCGCGCTCCTGGCCATAGGGCTTCATTCTTTCGGCCTGATCAACTCCGCGAGCGGCGGGTAGCCGCCTAGTAGGCTCTCTATGACCTAGTTTAATCCGCTGAGGTCTGCACGGCCAGTATAGTGGCGTCTCTCATTTTCTCCACGCTCTCAGACGACAGAAACGCGGATTTGTGCAAGCCTTGCTGGGTCGTTCGTGCAGTCCCATGTTGGCCACCGGCGAAGTCGACTTTGCCGACACGAAATGACCCTCTCCTGCGAGTGCAGGGTCAGTATGCTCGAAACGTGCTTGACACCGCAGCATTGTCAGGAACGTTAGTTGCCCACGGTAATTACGTCCAATCCCAGTCCAGGGCGTCTTCCTCTGCGCCCGCCACCGTCACACGATGTTGTGCGCCGCCGCACGGCAGAACCGCTTCCCGGTCACTGCAAAGACGATGACTTTCGGTTAAGCATGTTGTCCGAGTTGCATTACTCCTGCTGCTTGATTGCCCGGCTTCTCCCGCCGGCGCACCCGCCGGCCCAGTGACTCGGGCATAGCACCTGCATGCAATCCGATCGTCCTTCGTAGCCGCCGGATTTCGGCGGATTGTGTTAACAGCACCAGAACGGGCATTTCCGGTGGCCCGTCAGACGAACGTCGGAGGCCTCCGTGATGCGGCTGCATGAAATACCTATTCAACCAAATGTAGCCTGTCTCCTCGTGGCTATAAGGCTTGGCACGAGCGGCGACGCTCGTGCATTCATCGTGTCTGAGCGGTCCTAAATGAATGGAGGGAATACAATGAAAAAGCTATTGTTAGTTCTTCTTCTGGTGGTGATGGCTTCGGCCATGGTTCTCGCCCAAGTGACGCAGGGCGCGCACCCCACCACTAAAGGTGGTGCGGGCGCCGTCGCCCCCTTGGTCGACGTCCTGGGTGCTCACCAAAACTACGGCCGCGGCTGCGCCGGCTGCCATGCTCCGCACAGCGGCGCGTGGGGCGCGGGCGGCGGCACGCAAGGCGCACCGACCGACAAGTACACCGGTATCAATGCACTGTTTGCCCAAGACATGGGACCACTCTGGAACCAGACGTTCGACTTCAGCGACGTCACCAACAACGGCAGCGGCAAAAATTATGAATTACAGACCCCGTCTACCGGCAACCCGACTTCGATGACTGCACAGCAATACGCCGATATGCGTGGCGCAGTGATGTGCCTGGCATGCCACGACGGCGCAGTTGCCGAGGGTGCCATGATGCAGAACTGGGCGTTTGAAGAACAGATCGGGGCACTGCCGACCTCTTACGGCACGGCCAAGATCCCGACCCTGTTGGGCGCGGACGGAACCACCAACCTCGGCGCATCAACGGATGGCGGAAACTATAACAACGATCACCCGATCGGCGAGAGCGCGACATTGTCCGCCGTTCTGGGCAGCTACTACAACAACGCAACGAACGGAATCACCTGGACGATCTCGGCCGGAACCATCACCAGCATTTCGTATGCCGGCCAGTATTCTGAGTTCGTGACCTCCTACGGCGCACCGGCTCTACTGCCGAATTCGAGCGGTCTATATTCGACACCTGTCAACGCGGCGAACGTTCCGTACCTTACTTGCACGACCTGCCACGATCAGCACTCGATGAACGTATACGCCGTGGTTGGTTCGGGGAACCCGATCGCCGGGAACGCGACCGGGACGTATGCGAAATACTTCTTCATCAATGGCCCGTACAACCCGGACACAGTGACCATTCCGCTAGGATCCGCCGCCTCCACGACGCAGTTCTGCCGCCAGTGTCACTTTGGCTATTCGAACGAAGTCAACGGCGGCACGCTGCCGACGGTGTTCTAACTTGTAAGTGGAACCCGATGGGCTCGTCCGCACGATCATCATGGTTGCGACATGGGCACCCCGGGGAAACCAGAAGTGCTGAGGTTTAATTCGCTCGGAATGAGAGAATACGGCCGCCCGCCGTCTGGGCGGCTCTTCTCCGGCATCACGCCAACGGTACTTCTGCGCAACTGTTGTTATCAATGGGATGAAAAGGCCGGTCTCGAATAGATACTCTGAACTCCTAAGTTTATCTTTATCGACACTCTAGAAGCGCAAAAGCTCGGGCAGTTCCAGTGCGCAACATATGCCCGTAATCCGATTGAGGTTCCCTCTCGCGAGAAAGGAGATAACTGTCTAAACTGAGCCAAAGGGAGAGGTGGTTTTTCCTCTCCCTTCTTTCTGCAAGTTAGAAAGCCGTTGCCAGAGTTCCGCCGTTGGCTTCGTTCGACTCGCCAAAGTGACACTGGCGGCAGAACTGGGTTGTAGATGGAGCCTGTTGCGGTGGAACGTTGATGTTGTTCGGGTTGTAGGGGCCATTCATGAAGAAGTATTTCGCATAGGTCCCACTGGATTGGCCAGCGATGGGGTTGCCCGACCCGACCACGGAATACACGTTCATCGAGTGCTGATCGTGGCAGGTCGTACAAACCACGTACGGTACGCTGCTCGCGTTCACCGGTGTCGGATAAGAGTGCGTCCCCTTCAGCAGCGCTGGCGCACCGTAGGAGGTCACGAACTGCGCGTACTGGCCAGCATACGCGATCGCGCTGATGCTGCCGGTTGAGCTGATCGTCCAGACGATTCCATTCGTCGCGTTGTTGTAGTAGCTCCCAAGCACAGCGGATAATGTTGCGCTCTCGCCAATGGGGTGATCGTTGTTGTAGTCTCCACCATCAGTTGAAGAGCCGAGGTTGCTGGTGCCGTCCGCACCCAGCAGGGTTGGGATCTTGCCCGTGCCGTAAGAGGTCGGCAGAGCGCCGATCTGCTCCTCATACGCCCAGTTCTTCATCATGGCACCTTGTGCGACTGCGCCGTCATGGCATGCCAGGCACATGACGGTACCGCGTACGTCGCCGTATTGCTGCGAGTTCCAAGTGGTGGGGTTGCCGGTGGCTGGGGCAACGAATTCGTAGTTGTTGCGGCTGCCGCTGTTTGTGATGTCGCTGAAATCAAATGTCTGGCCCCAAAGCGGCCCCATATCCTGGGCGAACAAGGCATTCACGCCGGTATAAGGATCAGTAACGGTTCCGCCTGATGCGGCATTGCCACCAGCACCGTAGGCTCCGCTGTGCGGAGCATGGCAGCCGGCGCAACCGCGGCCGTAATTTTGATGTGCGCCGAGAACGTCGACTATGGGGGCAACGCTTCCGGGGGCGCCCGTGGTGGTGGGTGTCACACCTTGCGTTAAGCTCGACGAAGCGAACGCGAGAGCGGAAATCATCATCACCAAAAGAGTTGTTAGAAATGGCTTTTTCATTGATGAGAGCCTCCAACAAAATAGAAATTAGAATGTTGTTAGAGGCCCAGGGTCGTGACTGCACCGAGATAACTAGCACTCGGGGCAGACCGCCTCCACAGCCAAACAGGCGATTCCCTGTTTGGCTTCTCCTTATCGGCAGCTTGAGACGTTTTTGTTCAGGAGAATCGAGCTGATTCGTTGCGAATCAGCACCCAACCGTACCATGGAGGCGTGTAACCTTGGTTTTCTTTAACGCCGGGCGCAGAGCCGCCATCCGTCACCTCTGCCCGTGAGTTCAGTCACCGAAAATTGTCAGTCAGAGAGTGTATGGGATCCTAATGGAGGTCCAGGTTGCCACACTGCTGAGGCCAGCCCTACGCGAGATTCTGTGTCGCCCCCACTTCACTCGCAACCTGCGCGAAAACTAATGACCGAAGAAAGACAAGGGAGTGCCGAAACCAGCCGGGCTCCAAAGAAGGTGCCAGTCGCCGAAGCGATCTCACCTACGCCCGAACCGGTTTCGTCGCCTAACGGACTATCCGCAAAGGCGTATTACGCGATCTTGCTTCTTTTGACCGCTCTTAGCTTGTGGATTCGGCAGGCCTTTCCGATTCATGCCATAGGGAATGCGGTACATGACGATGCACTCTTTGTTCGATTGGCCCGCCACTTAGCGGCAGGAGAATGGCTTGGTCAGTACGACAATCTCACCCTCGCCAAGGGTATGTTTTATCCGCTGTTCATAGCGATTTCCCAGTTCCTGTCAATTCCCCTCAAAATGGCGGAACAAGCCATCTATCTAGCTGCGTCTGCCTCGGCAGCGGGACTGGCCCGAAAGCACGCAGGCAACAACTATTTGGGCGTGGCTCTCTTCGCGGCGCTTTCGTTCAACCCTGTGCTTTGGCATGTCGATCTCGCGCGAGTGATCCGGGAAGGCCTGTATGTGGGGTTATCACTAATGGTGATCGCTCTAGCCGTAATGATTGTTTTTCCGGGTCCTATCGTTTCTCGTTCCAGCTTTCTCGGTCGAGCGATCAAGGGCTTCGGTCTTGGTTTCGTCGGCGCGGCTTTCTATCTTACCCGCGAGGAGGGCATTTGGCTCGCTCCCGCACTCATTGTCGTGATCGCCGTTGCGCTCATTGGAATTTTATTGCCCCGCCGGACTTCTTCTCCTAGTCTCCCGAACCGCTTTGCTCAACTCAAAGCCATCGCCCTTCCTTCAGCGTTGGCCCTCGTCGTCTTCCTGGCAACAAATGGATTCGTTGCAACTCTGAATTACCAGCACTATGGTGTATTCGCGACCAACGAATTCAAAACCAAAAGTTTCCTGCGCGCGTACGGATCAATTACCCGCATTCGGCCGAACGAATGGCAGCATTATGTTTTGTTTCCCAAGGACGCGCGTCAGCGTGCCTATGCCGTCAGTCCGGCGGCGCAGGAACTCGCTGGCTCGCTGGAAGGACCACTGGCTGAAGCCTGGCGAATAAATAGCTGCTCAACCGCGAAGGACACCGTTTGTTCCGAGGTTTTGGCCGGTTGGCTCATGTGGGAGTTCCGTGATGCCGTGAGAGATGCGGGCCATTATGCTACTGCGGCGCAGGCAATGAGTTTCTACAACACGCTGGCCGACCAAATCGATTCCGCCTGCGATGACGGCAGGCTCGAATGTCTTCCCCGCAGAGCGACCATGGCCACCCCGTTCCGATGGGAGCTCGCCGGAGAGACAGCAATGAGCGCAAAAGTGATAGCAAGAAAAGTACTCATGCTTGGCGATGGGCAGATTGGCTCTGCTCCCAGCATTGGCTCCCCCCAGGAAATTGCCGTCTTCGCCGACACCGTCGGCGGTGTCTATCCGCCCGATGACCTTTTCCGGTCGGTCCGGGGTTGGATCGCATCTGGTGGAGGGCCACCGAGTATTCGGTTGTTTACAATCAAAGCAGAATGTCAGTCATCAATCCGCACTCTGCCTGCGCCGGATATTATTCCCAGGTATCCGGATCTCAAGGCGCAACGTTTTGACGTCGAAACTCCGGGCTGTCCCGTCTCTGCGGGTGGACTGCTGGTCGAAGGAAGTGGTTTCGCACTCCCCGCGATCCCCCTTGCAATGTTAGCGCCGGGAATACACCTCGACACGCCAACTTTGCAGCTCATGGTCGAGAATGTGTCTACGTCAAGTTCTATCCGATTGCCAGACTCCATTCAGCTGAAGATTGCTTCAGCAATCGCCTCCGGATATGCGGTCACGTTTCCTATCCTCACGGTACTTGGCGCCGCCGGCATGCTACTGGCAATCATTCTTGGAAAACCGCACCCTTTTCCAACTGCTCTTGTGGCATTTGCTTTGGCGAGCGCGGCTGCCGTGTGCACCCGGATCGTGTTGCTCGCCTATATCGACGCCTCCTCGTTCCCAGCTGCCACCGTTCTCTATTGCTCGCCGGCCTCGCCCTTCGTGGTCATCCTCGCCGTTGTCGGCATATACCTCGGTTGTGCGACGGTCGTGAGCCTCAACCGGTCGGGTCGCATGCCATAGATCTACGCCCACTCTTCGCTGAGCGCAGAATTTTCCTGCTTTCGCCGGTGATTGCGAGAGATTTTGCAAAGCCTCTCTCGTAACTGCCCGCAAAGCGATCGAATTCAGCTCGACTTCACGGATTAGTGCCGACGCAGACCAAGAATGCTGAGGAAAAAGCTACTGAAGATGACCTGCGCTCCGAGTGTCAGAGCGAAAACGGAAGGCAGGACGATGCGAAGCATGCTCTCCGAATTCAGAGGACCGAAGTTTCCGCGGGCCCAAGTGGATAATGCGAAGAACGACCCGATGATCCCGAAGACCACGAGCAGCGCTCCTGCGACCAAGCCCGTTTCGAGTTTGAGAAATCTAAATAAGCGATTGAGCCTCGGATCTTCGGGCAACAACCCTTCCGTTACAGCGAAAATCTTGGTGAAAACGGCAAATGCGAGCAATTGGAACCCCACCAGCATGGAGCCGAAAGCATAGACGAGCGTGTGGACGTCAAGAACTGTGCTCCCAAAATGACGCGGACCTGGCATGAGCCAAAAACAAACTGCCAGTCCGAGTAGGATCGAGGCGATCCCCGGATACAGAAAGAGCCAACGGGGACTGTACATCAGCAAGAAACGCAGGTGACGCCAGCCATCGTGCCAGGTTCGCAGATGCGGCCGTCGGCTGCGCCCGTCCGGGGAAAGCGTGGTGGGCACTTCACTGATCTGCATCCGAAGCAGGCTGGCTTTTACAACCATTTCGCTGGCGAACTCCATCCCAGTTGAGCGAATATCCATCTGCGCATAGCTATCCTGGCGAAAGGCCCGCAATCCGCAGTGAAAATCACGGCAGGGAGAACGAAAAAACAGCCTGCCTAAGGCCGTCAATGCAGGGTTGCCAAGGTAACGGTGCAGAAAGGGCATTGCACCCTCATCAATCCCGCCATCGAAGCGATTGCCCATCACCAGATCGGAGCCATTTCGTAATTGCTCGATGAACCGTGGGATGTGACCGAAATCATAGCTGTCGTCGGAGTCCGCCATGAGGACGTAGACTCCTTGCGCTGCCTGGATTCCTCCCTTTAGAGCGTTCCCATATCCCCGTTGCTCGACATGCACGACCCTGGCGCCAGCCGCCTCTGCGATTTCGATGGAGCCATCAGTCGACCCGTTATCGGCGACAATCACTTCGCCGCTAAGGCACGCTTCCTTCAATGTTGCGATCGCTTTCGAAACGCAAATGCCAACTGTTTCGTGTTCATTCAGGCACGGCAGAACGACCGAAACCTCAATCGGCGCTTCGGCAATTGAACCGTCGAGATTGGCGCTAACGCGTTGGACGGGACGCTTCATCTCGCGATGAATCTCGAGCCACGGGTCGAATCTCGGAACTGATCCCCGTGGAAGTATCCTCACGATTCATCACATCGGGGTATGTACGAGTCATCACAGAAACCTGTGAGAAGTGTCACAAAATTCAGCGAACGGAAGGGACAGCCTTTCCCTGACTTTGCCGGCGTTCACAAGCTTGAATTCCCAGAGCCATCCCCATTCCTTTCGCGGACCCGGCACTCCCGAACTTCCTTGGCGTTTTCCTCAATGTGACCACCATCACATCCCATAGTGATGCCGACAGGTTGCCCGGATCTTTATCCTCACTATTCTCCAGAGGGACCAGAATGAACTATCATCGGTCCTCTTGATTCGCCCGGGTGCCGCTTCTGCATCACACATTCCCGTGTGGGTTATCACAGCGAGTCATTGGCACCGCCGCTACAGTGCGGTGATCTGGAAGAAAAGAAGTGGAGGTTCCCTTCTAAATGGTCGACGACGCGGTGCAGGAAATCCAGGTTGAACGTGCCTCTTTCTGGCAGCCCCGCTCGGCCGCGACAGCACGACTGCTCCTGGTGGTAGTAACTGCAATCTGTCTCATTCCCTTTGCCGGCAAACCCTTTAACATCGACGATCCGCTCTTTGTATGGGCTGCCAAACACATAGCCCACCACCCCCTCGATCCCTATGGCTTTCCGGTCATCTGGTACATCTCAGCTACGCCGATGTCAGCAGTAACCAAGAATCCTCCTTTGGCCAGCTACTACATGGCGCTGATTGGTCCCTGGACGCGCTGGTCGGAAGTTCCGCTTCACCTCGCTTTCCTTTTGCCCACCATTGTCGTGATTCTGGCAACCTATGAACTGGCGCGCAGCCTTACCTCGCGGCCGTTGCTGGCCGCTCTATTGACGCTGGCCGCGCCGGGATTCCTGGTCTCGGCGACCAGTGTGATGTGCGACGTCCCGATGCTGGCCCTCTGGCTTCTGAGCATCCTTGCCTGGCGCAGGGGTCTGGCTTCGAACCGAGCGCCCTATCTGATCCTTGGTTCACTCCTCATCGGGGTTTGTGCCCTCACGAAATATTTCGGAGCATGTTTGTTGCCGCTGCTGCTCTTGTACTCGCTCTTCAAACGGCGCACCCTCGGAACTTACGCGCTGTATCTGCTGCTTCCCGCCGGGATTCTGGTCGGCTACGAACTCTGGACGCGCGCGCTATACGGTGAGGGTCTTCTTTTCGGTGCCTTGCAATATGCGCAAGGCATGCACTCCAAGAACTCCTCGTCTTTGTGGGGCAGCCTGCTCGTCGGCTTAAGCTTTACCGGAGGATGTATGCTTCCGGTCCTGTTGATGGCTCCCCTGTTGTTCCGGAAAATCTGGCTCGTCGGAGGACTCGCTCTTGCCTCTCTCGCGTCCGTCGCTCTCGCATGGTATTGGCTGGACAATGCTAATCAGATTGCGAACAGAAACTGGGAGATTGCCAGCCTCACTGTCGTCATTTGCGGCGGTATCTTTGTCCTTGTCTTGGCGGCTTCCGATGCCTGGCATCGGCTGGACGCCGAATCGGTCCTTCTCTCAGCCTGGGTGCTCGGCACCTTCATTTTCGCGGCATTGTTGAACTGGACGGTAAACGCGCGCTCTGTTTTACCTCTCATCCCCGCAGCTGCGATCCTCATCGCACGCCGTTTGGACAAGCTCGAGGGGAGCCGTCTGGTGGGCCGTTGGGTGGTCGCTGTCCCGCTGGCGGTATCCCTTGCGGTGAGTGTATGGCTCGCGTCCTCCGATGTGTCCCTGGCCAATTCGGCGCGCCAAGCCGCCAGTCTTATCCATGCCAAAACTGTGTCCGATTCAGGCAAGGTATTCTTCGCAGGCCACTGGGGTTTTCAGTACTACATGGAAGCTCAAGGCGCACACCCGGCCGACCTCAAACGATTGGATGAAATAAAGTTCTCGGACATCGTCGTACTACCGGGGAATAACACGAATCGCTTCGTGTTTCCTCAAGAGGTTATCGATTCCAGTGAATCAATCGAGATCGATATCAATCACTGGATTTCGCCTCAGCGGCAGGAAATGGGAGCTGGCTTTTATAGCAGTGACATCGGTCCGCTGCCCTTCGCAATCGGCCGGGTGCCTCGGGAGAGTTATGAGCTCCTGCATCTCAAGATGCCGAGTCCAGAACCATGAAGAGGACGCCTCTCGCGGTGGGTCCGACGGGCTCGGTATCAGAGTCGCTCGTGTGATCGCAGTCACATCAGAAAGTGACCCTGAATCCTGCCCGCCGCAAGCTTGGACTCTAACGTGATTGAACAAGGACAAAGCCTGATAAAGTCTTTGACATCGTGTTATCAAAAGCGGAAGAAGCAACGATGAAGCCGAGCGAAGCGCCCACTCCTGCGCCGGGGCAGTTCGTGGACCGGGTGCGCCCTCACCCGATGATTCTCGGCACGCTGCTCGTTCTCGCCACCTTTGCCCTGTATTGGCCTGTCACGCACTATCAGTTCCTTGTCTTCGATGACCAGCCCTACGTCACCAAGAATATCAACGTCAATACGGGATTGACTGTTCCGAATGTAGTGTGGTCTTTCAGCACTTTTCGCGAAGGGAACTGGCATCCCATCACCTGGATCTCGCACATGGCGGATTGCCAGTGGTTCGGCCTCAACCCCGGGCGTCATCACCTTATGAATGTCGCCCTCCATGCGGCCAATGTTCTGCTCTTGTTCCTGCTGCTGCAACGCGCCACCGGCGCCCTATGGCGCAGTTGCTTTGTGGCCGCACTCTTCGCCGTCCATCCTCTAAACGTCGAAACGGTGGCTTGGGTGGCTGAGAGAAAGAGCTTGCTTAGCATGCTTTTTTCCTTGCTCGCGATCGCCGCTTACGGCTGGTATGCAAGGCATCCTGAATGGAAAAAGTATCTGCTCATTGTCGTCGCCTTTGCCCTGGCCCTCATGTCTAAGCCCATGGCGGTGAGCCTTCCCCTGGTTCTATTGCTGCTCGATTACTGGCCCCTGGCGCGCAAAGAGGATCTGCCGTTTCGACGCAGGTGGGAGCAGCTGACGATCGAAAAACTGCCTTTGTTTCTGATGAGTGCGGCGAGTTGCGCAGTGACCGTCATTGCCCAACGTGCAGGTGGGGCCATTGCCGACCCGGCTGTGCTGACGTTGCCAATGCGGCTCCAGAATGCCCTGATTTCCTATGTGGCTTACGTTGGGAAGTTACTCTGGCCTTCCAACCTGTCCAACTATTATCCTCATCCGGTGAAGCCGTGGCCTTGGCCTGACGTCATTGCAGCCGGGTTCATCTTGCTGGCGATCATGGCAGTGCCGTTTTACTTCAAACGCTTCCGCTACTTGGTGACCGGATGCTATCTGTTTCTCATCACCCTCATTCCAGTAATCGGAATCGTTCAGGTGGGCCGCCAGTCGATGGCCGATCGCTACGTGTACTTTCCCTGCATCGGCCTCTTCATCGTCATCGCATGGAGCCTCAGTGATCTGGTCTCATCCGCGGCAACACCGCGCCTCGTAGCAGGGTTGGCCGCACTCTGCATAGTCTTAGCGCTTGCCATTGCGACGAGCCGTTACCTACCGTACTGGCATGATGGCGTCGAACTGTTTACTCGAGCGGCCACCCTGGCCGGACCTCCCGACTTTACAATTGAAGAGGCGCTCGCGGATGCGCTTGCTTCCTCCGGCCGATCCACAGAGGCCTACCAGCACTATGCCAACGCGTGCACAATCGCTCCCCGCTTTCCGCTATGTCACTACAATATTTCCGAAATCTTATTCAACCATCATCAACTGCGCGATGCCCTTGAACAAGTCCAGCTTGCCGGCAGCCTGACTGACAACAAGGATCTGGCACTCTCATGCTTGATTAATTCCGGCGAAATCTTTCTCGCCCTCGGCGACTATCAAAACGCCCAGGTGCAAGCGGCAGGGGCACTAGAGATCGACCCGACAAACACCACTGCCTTGCTCCTCCGGCAACGCGCATTACAAGGCATAAACCATTAAATCGCAGGCTCAAATTGTCGAGATGCAGGCCTGTGTTTACGTGAAGGTTTCTGACAACGTATTGGCGGTCATCGAAACTCAGGAACTCATCCTGAATGACTCGGCCATACAACGCCAATGTGCCAAACACGAGTGTGGCGCCCAGCAGTGTGTTTTTCCGATTCAAGTGGTTGTGTCACCCGGCTCACTGCCCAAATAATCGGGCTGCCTTTTTCAATCGCTGACCAGATCCGGAGTTGTCTATCTCGAGTAGGCGCTAAGCTCAGTTTGCGTCGGTGTGACGGCGATCACATCCTTCCGTGACGATTACGGCTGCTCCAAGGGTCGCGCGGCTCGTATTCTCGGAAACAGACAAGTCCCGCCCGGGGTAGAATTTCTGGATCAAGGATGGTCAACTCTTATGAACCGCAGGATTTCCCGAATCTCGTGCCTGCTCGTCCTCGCTGGTCTGTTCGCATTTGCCATCGAATTCGCTCAAGCCAACAGCGTTTCCCGTCTTTCAGGTTCATATCAGGTCATTCAGAAGACTGATCAAGGCTCCCAGATTCATGTTCGGCTGCAACTTCGCTTGGCCAATCATGGACAAAGCGATCTCTACATTCAGCGGATTTCGCTCTGGGGTTCCTCTCATCCTAACGTGCGGGCGATGAAGGCATGCTCGTTGGTGCTCAACTTCGGTACATCTGCGAGCACAACCCAGGAATTCACCGTGCCACGCTCCGAATACAGGTCGTGGAGTGGTGGAACACTCAGACTCCTGCTAGCGGTGAAGAGCCCTGAAGGCCGCACAACGACAGAAGTAGTTCGGCTGGATCGGATTTCCGGCGGAAAGGCGAACTGACCCATGCGCTCCCCCAAACTTCTCGCGTCCATTAGCATTATCGTCGCCGCCGTTCTTTGCGCGCCGCAAATCTCGCTCGCCCAGTATTCGATCAACACAATCGCCGGAGGCGGTCCCAATAATCTGCCCGCACTCCAGGCCAGCATCGGATATCCCGAAAGCATCGCCTTCGATTCGGCCGGCAACGCTTACATCGCAAATTCATATCCGTACGCGAACCAGATCGTCGAAGTGTCGCCGACCGGCACACTCACCGTCGTGGCCGGAAACGGTACACTCGGTTACTCCGGCGACGGCGGCCCCGCGACCAGCGCAGCTCTCAACCAGCCAGAAGGCGTTTTCGTGGACGCCTCAGGAAACATCTTCATCGCCGACACGGAAAATTCTGTTATTCGGGAAGTAGTCGCCAGCACCGGCGATATCAAGACAGTGGTCGGTACTAACTACGATGCAAGCGATGGCAGCGCCTGCCAATATGCCGATGGTCCCGCTCTCAGCGCATATTTGTGCCTGCCTTATTCCATTTTTGTGGATGTCTCCAACAACATCTTCATCGCCGACCTCGGCAATTCCGTGATCCGCCAACTAGTCGCAAGCAGCGGCAACGTTCAAACCGTTGCCGGCAACTACAGCGCAGGTCCTGGATACTCCGGCGACGGTCCGGCGACTCGAGAGCAGCTTGATTTGCCGGATGCCGTTTTTGTCGATGCTGCCGGCAACATCTTCATCTCCGATACATTTAACAACCTTGTCCGTGTCGTTAATCCTTCAACTCAAGCGGTCGTCATCGCCAATGTCACAATTCCAGCGGGCAACATCGGAACTGTCGCTGGCATTCAATACGACTCAGCCGGCGGCTCTGCTTGCCAACTTAGTGCGAATGGCACCGCCATCTCCGAGTACCTATGCGAGCCCGCGGGTCTCTTCGTCGATAGCTCGGATGACATCTACGTTGCGGATTACTACAATTTCGCGATTCGCGAGATCTCCGCTGCCGGAAGCATTTCCACGGTAGCAGGCACGCTCCCTACCGCGAGCAACCCGTTTACTAATTGTTCCAACTACCTCACCACTGGCTGTGGAAACGGCGGGCCGGCCACGAGCGCCGAGCTGAACTATCCGAGCGGCGTCACCCTTGACGCTTCGGGATACATTCTCATTGCCGATACAGCCGATTTTGTCGTTCGTGAAGTCACTGGAGGAAACATCCAGGCCTTCGCCGGTAACGGCTTCCCTGCGTATTCCGGAGATACATACCCAGCAACAAACGCCGAACTAAATAACCCCGGCTCTGTCGCTTTCGACGCCTCCGGAAATCTCTATATCGCGGATACCAGCAACAATGTGATTCGCGTCTATAACCCCGGCGCCTCGCCCGTGACCATCTTTGGAGTTACGATCCAACCCGGCGATATCGGAACCGTCGCCGGCACCGGCACTCCCGGGTATGCCGGAGACAGCGGCCCTCCAAACGCCGCCCAGCTCTCCTTCCCGCAGGGCGTCTTCGTAGATAATCTGGGAGACATCTTTATCGCGGATACCGCGAATTCCGTTATCCGTGAAGCGATTGTGGCGACCGGCAAGATTCAGACCGTGGCCGGCAATGGTACCGTCTGTTCTATTTCTACGAATCCAAACTGCGGCGATGGCAACCCCGCGATCTCCGCCGAGCTAAGTAGTCCTGCCGGCGTTTTCGTGGACCTTGCGGGCAACATTTTCATCGCCGATACAGATGATTACGTAATCCGGGAAGTCGCAGTCTCCAACGGCTACATCAAGGCTGTCGCCGGCAGTTATGCCGATTGCAATCCGTCCACCGCCGCATGCGGTGATACCGGCCCTGCCATCGACGCACAGCTCAGTTTTCCGGGAGCCGTCTTCGTCGATCTTTCAGACAACATCTACATCGCAGACAGCAGCGACAATCGCATCCGCGAAGTCGCAAATTCGACCGGCTACATTAACACCGTAGCGGGTACGGGTGCAGGCGGGTACTCTGGCGATGGCGGCGCGGCCATCTCCGCCGAACTCGACAATCCTTCCGGGGTCTTCGTCGACTCCTCCGGCGACATCTTCATCGCCGATTCCGACAACGCTGCCATTCGCGAGGTCGTCGCGTCCTCAGGCTTCATTCAAACCATCGCTGGAATCCCCTCATCTAATGGCTTCCCAACCCCCGGCTTCTCTGGCGACGGCGGTCCTGCAACCAGCGCCGAATTGAATGCGCCGTCGGGCATCTTCGGCAACTCCGCCGGCAAGCTATTTATCGCGGATACGAACAACTCGCGCATTCGCGAACTGGCTCCCGCTCAACTTTCCGTCACCGTTGCTCCCGTCACAGTCACGGTCGTAATCGACGCATTGCAGCAATTCACTGCAACCGTCACCGGAAACCCCAATACAAGTGTGAACTGGTTTGTGAACAGTATCGCGGGCGGCAACTCTACCGTCGGCACAATTTCTAACTCTGGTTTATATACGGCGCCCGCCAGTGTTCCTTCGGGAGGCTTCGTAACTATCTCCGCGGTGTCTCAGGTCGACAACACCACCTCCGGGTCGGCTCAGGCAACCATCGCCAATCCAAGCGGCACAATCACAGTTACTGTGAGCACAAACCCGCCTGTGACCGAAGTTTACACAGGTACGGTGCAACCGTTCATCGCGACTGTCACGGGAACGTCGAACACGGCAGTCAACTGGTATGCCGAAGGCGCGCAGGGCGGCGATGCGACCTACGGAACCATCGATACTTCGGGCAACTACACCGCTCCCACCAATGTTCCCTCCCCGTCGACTATCGTCGTCGAAGCGGTTTCACAGGCAGACTCGACCGCCATCGGCACCGAGTCTGTGCTCATTGTCGCCGCGCCCTCTGGTCCACAGGGTGCGCCCCAGACGATCTCCCCGGGACAATCGGCAACCTATTCCCTCTCTTTAAATCAAGGTACCGGAAGCCCGCAATACCCCATCACGCTGGCTTGTTTGCAGAGCTCATTGCCCGCGGGAGCATCATGCAACTTTTCGCCGGCAACGATTACTCCGAGCACCACTCAGGCGGTGCCATTTACGCTTACCGTGACCGTGCCCGCCAGTTCGTCGTCTTTGCGGAGACCGAGTCGACTCTGGCATGCCTCACCCATGGAAGTTGCCTTCCTTCCGCTAGTGGGATTTCTGCTTCTGGGTGGAAGGCGGCGCTACCAACGCCGCCGATCGCTATGGCTCACGTTCTTGTGCGTTTCTCTACTGATGTTGGTGGCTTGCGGTGGGGGAGGAGGTAGCACAACCCCCATCGGGCAAAGCTACACGATCAAGGTTCAGGGAACCACCACCGCGCAGCCGAACCCCGTGACCATCACGACTGCCAGCCTGACTGTGGAGTAGTATCCCTGTCACAGGAAGTAGGTTGTCAGGTTGTCGTACGCGTGGGTCAATATAAAACGCACGCGTACGGCATTCCTGTGTTGGTGTATCTGAGAGAGGATAGCAAATTCATTGAGCGGACATGCTTTTCATCGCGCGCTCTTTCCCTGCCGCAATCTGTGCCCGGAATTCCGTTCCTAAAGAATAGGCTTCGCCGCGAAACGGGCTTTCTTCTTCTGCCTTCTCAAAGGCGAGAAGTGCGCGATCTCCCCGCCCTAACTTGAGTTGGACGTTTCCGAGCATCAAATACAGCCAATGAGACCTGTGCGATTGTTCTGCCGCTTTCCTTAGAAGCTCTGCCTCTTCCTCGTAGCGGCTATCCTGGTCGTATATTCGTGCGAGTGCCGCAGGGGCATCGTCAATTGATCCAAGCTTGATCGAGGTTAGTAGCTCCCGCTCAGACTCCTTTCCGAGGCCCACATTGCCGAGCGCAATACCTTTTGCGTAATGCAGGAATGCGTTATCGGAAAAGATTTGCTGGGCCCGGTCGAAACGTTGAAGCGCTTCTGTGTTTCGGTCCAAAACGACCAAAATGGTGCCGGCATTTAATAGATATCGAAACTGTTCGTGACTCGAAGCAGTGGCCGGCGGATCGCTGAACTCCGCAGTTCTGCAATCGACCTCGAAGCGATGAATAAGATCTTGTGTTTCGGGGAGGACGCGCAGAAACACCGCCCCAAACGGATCGAGGAAAACGGGCCGCCACTGCCGGGCATCGCAATAGCTCCCCAGGCTTCGTAGTGCGTTTCCCGCTTCATAATCCATGGACAAGAGGATCGTGTTGATTCCCCAGGTGTCGACTTCTCGAGTCCATGCCTCTGAATCCAATGATTCCTCCAATAGACTTGAGTTCTCTATCAGCAACTTACCTCCGAAAGGAACTGAACGCCCATCAATATAGTCCGTGTACTGCGGCCATAAGTTCCAAACGACAAATCCGCCCGAATTGAAGTCATGGAACAGATTACGTGGCAACTGCTCTTTCAGCAGGAACTTTCCGGCCTGTTCAGGCTGCCATGGAGATATTCCTGTGCCAAAGATCGAGAATGTGAATGGAGTACCGAGATAGGTCCTATTCGTGACAAGGTCAACACTCCTGACGCCGACAAAGGAAGTAACGATCACGATCAGCGTTATTGCTGCAATCGTTTTGCAGCGTGATGACATCCTGAACCGCGTTGCGATCTTGCGATGATAAATTTGCCTGAGCGTATCCCACAATAGCGTTCCGCCAATCACCACGGTGATTGATGCGAAACTACCTTCCATTCGAATAGCATGAATTACAAGATAACTCGCGCCCGCCAAAAGTAATGCGGGCACGAACTTTCGCAGTATCAACGCGCAGAATACAGCTATTGTTGCCGCCAATAGCATCCAGAGGACAGCGCTTTCCGGATCACGCCACGCAAACCCTCTAGCCAGTGCGGTGGGAGCGAGCCGCAGTCCTTGCCATTCCCAGATCCACATACTATGAGTTTGAAGGATGCTGCTCTGCCGCTGTATCGCTTGATAAATGCGCCAACCCCACGGATTGACGAGGGTTGCCGCCAGAGAAGCTATCAGCCAAGGCGCCGCCTTTCTTAATCGCAGCAACGCGTCTGCACGGCGTGAAGGCGCAATCAACTCCTCCAGTTCAAGAACAACAAACGCACCACACATTGCCAGGCCGGCGATGAAGCCCAGGTGCAGGTTCACCCACAAGCACATGAGAATCGGTAGCAACCATAGTGGGCCCTCTCCTGACAGGTGGTAGTGCCACAAAATGCTTACGAACGCCGCAAAGAGGATCGCCGTAAACATCTCAGTCCGTGGCGGCGTACACGCAGCGATGAGCGGAATCGCCACTATAGTCAGTGTCAACCCTGCCAAGGAAGAACGGCGCAGAAGAATCGCAACTGTACTCACGCATGCCACAGCTCCCAGCCACGACAGGAGGTTATAGCCACCGATCACGTAAGAGAGGTAGAGGACAATTTGCGATAGAGCGGGATAAATCCATTCCTTGCCGGCCGCGGTGTAGGAGAAAACATCTGTAACTGGTATTTGTCTGTGCTGTACGATCCAGCGTCCCGTTGCCAATTGCCAACCAAGATCGAAATCGCCGAGGGTGCGCAAGCCAGCGGCAAAGGCATATACCAAAGCCAAAATCAACAGTGCTGATCGTGCGTAGCGAAAGGGATTAGAGCCCTGGCCGGCATATGTCTTGTCCTCACTTGAAGACCGTCGACCCATTGGTCTTACTTCTGACCTGGGAACAGGCTATGCATCATTAGAGGTGTAACCGTCCCGTTTGGGTTATGGACCATTTCATGACAGACGAGCGCGCAAGTGTTGGTGCTACCGTTGTAGAAAATAGGCTTCCCCCCATTGGGGGCAACTACGTTCATGTCAAAATCTACAAGTCGGTCACCGCTGATAGTCCCGTTTCTGCCAGCTATCCCGTGTGCAGTATGACACACGGAGCACGTAAAGCCGGCGCTGATATGGATGGAGTGCTGGGCCCAGCTTGTGTTTTGCATTATATTGCCGGGCAGATCATGGCACTTCCCACACATCGCATAAGGTCCATTTACAGTAAGGTCGGGGTTGGGAAATAGATTTGTAATTCTCTGGCCCGGGCCAGGCGCCTGGCTAAATTCATATCGCCGCTCCAGAAGATGATTCCACTTCGATCCATGCGGACCGTTCGGCCCCGTGCCGCCGAATTCGCGGTTATCGTCGCTGTTATGGCAATCCGTACAGAAAATCTGCGTTCCCATCTGCCGTCCCTGACTAATGCCGTTAAGTTGCGACATGTAAGGAAGAAGGCTAGGTTGAGGATAAGGCGAATTGCTGGTATGCGTCACCGGATGGCTCGAGGACGCCGTGGCGGCAAACTCCGCAATAACATCTCCAGTATCTGCGGGATTTGATACGTATCGCACCGGGAGATACCCAAACTGAGATCTTGTCGGCTTCCCGGTACTCGTGCCGTGGCATCGCAGACAATTCTCGTATTGGTTCACTGCCGGCGTAACGGGAGTAATCCCATCGGCAGCAGATATTCCATTTACGCCGTTTTGAGAGGCACGAATAAGCGGCGGAAGGCCGAATGTCGTAACTTGTTGCGCTCCGTGCGGATTGTGGCAATCCGCACAGGTCGCATGGCGGTTATTGTTCAAGAGAATCGCCTCTGCCGTATCGTGGATCTTACCCCCTGTCGGAAATGGGTGATAAGAGACCTTTGAGAACTCCGCGTAGATGTTCGCTATGCTCGGACTGATATTGCTGTTGCCGTTGTGGCACGTTATACAGTTCTGCGTGTAAGAGTCAAGGTTAGCAACCGGTGGAGTTGCGCCCCGCAACAACCGTGCGGGACCGTTTGCATTGTGCTCCACATGACAACTGGTGCAAGCGTTCTGGGCGACGGTGGTATAAGGTCCAACATTCCCCGCCGGCATAACCGAGTTTGAAATGATCGCGTGCACACTAGTTGTCCATAGCACCAGCGGGTTCGTTTCGTTATTGACCGTTCGTGGCGCCGTCCCGTGGCACGCAAGGCACATCGCGCCTGCAACACTGTTCCTCACTAGAAAGTTCAGCGAGACAGGGTCTCCATTTTGAACGTGCGGATTGTGGCAGCTCTCGCACTCAACGTTCCCGTTGATCAGCGTCACCTTCTGCAGCGGATCCTGGGTTAGCCCCTTCGCCACCAGACTCGCCACAAGGTCGGACTGATCCTTGATCTTGTTAAAGCTGAACGGATGCGAGTTTTGCAGACTGGTCCCAAGAATATCGCTCGCATTCATATTGCCTTGCATCTGGATCTTGCCATACGGCACTGTTTGACCCGGGGCAATCGTTCCGTCATGGCAACTCAGGCACAGGCTGCTGGGCGCTCCGATCGGCGGTTGTTCCATCGTCTGGGTTGAAGTCGTCGTGCTGCGGTAAAGCGTGTATGTCTGCGTAGAGTACGTCTGCGCCCACAGCGGCCCCTTACCGATTCCTGAATGCGGCGCATGGCAGTATTGGCAAGGAGGCAGCGCCCCGCCCTTCAGTGGCCCCGGTCCCCCAGGGCCCAGATTATGCGAACCCAACACGTCTCCCGAAAATTGCCCCTGCAGGCTGTTCGCCGCCACCAGTAGTGCCGTCAATACCTTCCAGAACTTCACTCTTACTGGCCCCCGCCGCCCTGCTCCCGTTTCCCGTAATACTGAAACACCTGCAAGCGGCTGTTGTACGAATCCGCGATGTACACTCCATCGTTGTGGTCGATAAATATCCCCGAAGGCAAATTGAACGCCCCCGGCTCAACCCCTCTCACTCCGAAGTAGTACAGCAGATCTCCTTGCTGATCGAATACCTGCACTCTGTCCCACGCCGCATCGACTACGTATAAGTGCCCCTCGCTGTCGAACCCAATCCCCTTTGGCCGGAAGAACGTCCCAAAATCATCTTCATCGCCAACCTTGCCAATCGCGTACTTGAAGTTCCCTCCGCGATCGAACACTTGCACCCGGAAGTTCATCGCATCCACTACCGCCAGGTCCTGCCCGTGCAGCACGATCTCCGTCGGAAAATTAAACTCTCCATTCTCCGTCCCCGTCTTCCCGATCGTCTGCATCACGCTGCCATTCATGTCCAGAACATAAATCTTGTTCCGCAAGGTATCTGTGACATAAATCCGCTGCGTCCATGAATCCACCGCAATCCCCGTCGGCCGCTTGAAATATCCCTCCCCGCCTTTCAAGTTGCCGATAATCCGCTTGAACTTTCCTCCCGCCTCGAAAACAAAGATCCTCCCCGTATCCGAATCCGTCACATAGAAATTATCTTCCGCATCCACCGCCACGCACTGCGGCGACTTCATTGAGTTCTCATCCTTGTCAGTGCGTGCGATGAACTTGTATTTATGACCGGCAAAATCGAAGATATGGATCCCCATCGCCCCCGGGTCAGTCACAATCGCCCGCCCGCGCGAGTCGATCGCGATCCCATATGGCCGGATCGTCTGCCGTCGATCCGGTGCCCCAGCCACCACATCCAGCACTTTCTTGAAGAATCCCCGCTTGGGCGACACATCGCCTTCGGTCTGAAACGTCCGCACGAAGGTCAGTTTCCGCCCGCCTTCCAGCAACAGCTCAGGCACCGCCACCGGCTCGTTCTTTTCGGCCTTGACACTACCCGCGTACGTCGGCCTGCCTACGCACGCTGTCAGCGCGATGCATATGCAGAACCGTATCCAATTCCCCACGCCGCATCGTTTTAGAACGCCTTGAACCATCGTTGAATTCCAACGTAAAAGTTCGTATAAGTCGTTGCCGGTGGCCCCACCGTGCTCACAAACTGACTCACGTTAGTATAGCCCCCCACAAGTTGCATCTTGCGCACCTGGTAGGCCGTGTAAAACGAATATATTTTCCCGGAGGCGTTCGTGGGCCCACTCACCCCTTGACCGTCGTTGATCGATCTCGCAAAGCTTGAACTGACCACCATCCTTCGCACTGGGTTCGCGGTAAAGCTGACGGAATAAGAAGATCCCGTGTCCAGCAGATACTGATTGCCCGTCAGCCCCGGTGGAATGCTCCCCGGTGGCAGAACGTAGCCGCTACCCGTCAACAGCACCGTACCCGACGTGTGCGAGTAATTCGCTCCCAGGTTGTACATCTTGTACACCAGGTTGGTTCCGTAGTTCTCGGAATGCGCGCTATTTCCCTCCTGTTGGCTCAGCCCGGTGTGGAAGCCGCCGAAATTCGCCATCCACCGCAGTCGCCGCGTAAGCATCCGTTGCGCATTGGCCAGGTAGGAAAAAGTCGACGTTGTCTCAGTTGCCAGCACCGTCTGCGTATCTTGCGAATACGAGAAACTTCCGCCTAGATCCAAATTCGCCCATCGCTTGCTGAAATTAGCCCCTGCGACCAGCCCGGCTGCCTGGTTCCCTTGCTCCGTCGCCTGGTCGTTCATGCCCGCATACACCACCAGCGTGCCCCATAGTGGTTTCAGAAACCGGTAATTCACAATCGCGCTGAAGTGTGTCGCGCTCACCGTCTCCCCATACACTTCCTGCTCAACGTGCCCCACGTTGAATCCCGCCGACAGGCCTTTCGTGATCACCACATTGTCGCTGTTGTTCAGCGAAATCGAATAGCTGCTGCTGCCGAGGTTCACCTGCGGCGAAATCCCGCCCGCTCCGATCAATTGTTGTTCGATCGCTCCCGTCAGATTCGTGTTGTAAGTGGCTTGGAATGATGTGGTGAACCTGTCTGTGGGAGCAAACGCGGCATCGGCATTGATCATCTGGTTGGATCCGGAACTGGTGGATCCGTCGCTATCGCCGCTGAAATCCGACCACGTGTAATTCGCTCCAAGCGAGCCCCTCAGCGGCAGCCTATGGCTCCCATTGACCGAGAATACCTTTGACCGCTCCTCCCCCTCTTCCGTCCCGTCGCCCGTAATCGCACTGGGCAACTCCGAATTCGTCCAGGTATCGGTAAAGCGCGCCCCCATGTACCAGCCATCCAGCTTGTAGTTGCTGTACAGGTTCAGGTTCTTCGTCCCGTTGTGGTCCTCCTGGTCGGTGCCCAGAATCGACGAGTTCGTCGCCGTCTGCGAATATTGCACCGTCAAAGGCGGCACCCCGGGGAGCAACTCCGACCATCCGATGCCAAAGGCGTGCGAGTTCCCCGTCGTTGTAAATCCCGGCGTCGTGCCCAGACCATAACTCCCGCTGCTGTTGAAGGATTCCCCGAATGAAATGGTTCCCGGAAAATGGCTGCCGCTGAACAGGTTCACACCCATGTTCACGCTGCTCGCGTCCGTTATCGACCCTTGCCCGGAGTTCGCCTGCGACCGGTTGTAGATGGGATCGACGAAGAAGTTCAGGAACCTGGGACTGTAATAAAACCCATTCAGGACCGCATCGCCGTTCAGGTTTGTGCTGTGACTTGACGCTTCCGTATTGCCGAAGTCGCCCTCATAGCCGAACCCGAGGTCTCCGGTAAGGGTCATGTTCGTATTTTTCCCCACCTCGATCTGACCCCAGCCCTTCGGCGCCAGCAGGTTGGCCAGAGTTGTCGCGAGCATCACCCCGAGTGCCAGCCGCAACCCCAGCCCGCGCGCGTTGTATCCGCAGCTGCTCACAACCACCCCATCCCTTGCACTCTCACCCCACCCCGCCGCAGCAACCCTCTTGCTTCCGCCTTCCATGAACTTCTTTACAGCTCCTGAATCTCCGCCTTCTCGTGCAACCGCTTGCCCAGCGCTGTGCGCAGCTGCTCGTATTTCTGCTTCTGCATATCCTTCATCAGAAGCGCCTTTACCTCGGCGAATGTCGCCTTCCCCGGCGGCGTATGCGAATTCACCCGAATAATCGTCCACGCCGCGCCCAGCGGAATCAGCCCGCTCACCTCGCCCGTCTTCATCGTTCGCGCAACTTTCACCACCTCCGGCGGCAGCTTCTCGCTGCCCACTACATGCCGGTCGCCCATGTTCACCCGGAAGTCGTCTTCTGAAACCTTCTCCGCCAGCAATCCAAACTGCTCGTAAGTCTTCGCCGCCTTGGCCTGCACCAGGATGCTCTCCGCCCGCTTCCTCGCCTCATCCATCGTCTTCGCCGACGCTTTGTCCGGTGGGATAATCGAAATCGTTTGCAGCCCGAAAGTCTCTCCCCGCTCGAACGACTTCGGATTCTTTTCGTAGTAGCTCCGCGCCTCCGCCAGCGAAACCACCGACTTGTTATCCACTTCCTGCTTCAGCATGGCCTCGATCAGCAGCGAGCGCTTAATCTGCTGCCGCAGTTTCGTCTCCGAGCCGCCCATCTCCGTCTTCAAATACTGATCAAACTCTTCTTTGCTGCTGAACTGCCCCTTGAAATTGTTCTCTTCGCGCGTCACCCGGGCTGGCGCCATCGTCATCTTTCGCCGCTGCGCCTCCTGGTACACCAGCTCTTCGAATACGATCATTTGCATCGCGCCTTGCCGGATTTGCCCCTCCATCGACTTCGGGAATCCGCCATGCTGCTTTGCGTAGGGAAAGATCGCGAACATCTCCCGCAGCAGATCGCGATCGGTAAGCACTGCTCCGTTCACCTTCACCACCGGCTTCCCCGTCACCGCCAGCGTGGAAGCGTCAGCGCTGGACTTTACCTGTTGGGCAGCCTGCGGAAATGCCGAGGTTGGCGCTGCCGCCGACGTGGGAGCATGCGAGGTCAGCATCTGTGCCCCAGCCCCCGCGCTAATCATCATCAGAACCAGAAGGGCCGCGATCTTGTCTCTTTGTCTCATTTCAACTCCTGGAAAACGCACATCATCAAGGTGCACGGCAATCGCCGTCGAGGGCCCCATGTAGAAGTTTTTAACGATTCGTAAGTCACTGTAATGAAAGGAATTGTTCTGTCCGGCCCGGCCGCTTCCGGCCTACCCCAAAGCTCAGGAGAGCGAAATGGGCCTTCTCCCGCAATCCACCGGTGAAATCACCCAAACTCGAGGCGCTTGCGCAGCGTCCGAGCCGCGCGCCGAAGTCTCGAATGAAGGCGAAGAAAATAGCCCATCCGAAACGGACAAAGGGGAGGGAACCTCCCTCCCCATCGTCGCAGGTGATCGGACAATTAGATCGGACAATTAGAACGTTGTCGGCAGCGTGCCGCCATTCGCTTCGTTCGACTCGCCAAAGTGGCACTGGCGGCAGAACTGGGTCGTGGAGGCAGCGGTCCCAAACGGAATGCTCACTGTGTCCGGGTTATAGGGAGCGTTGATGAAGAAGTACTTCGCATACGTTCCAGTCGAGTTCCCGGCAATCGGGTTCGCTGAGTTAACCACGGCGTATACGTTCATCGAGTGCTGATCGTGGCAGGTCGTGCAAACCACGTATGGTACGTTGCTCGCGTTCACCGGTGTCGCATAGGAATGGGCGCCCTTCAAAAGAACCGGCGCGCCGTAGGAGGTCACGAACTTCGCATATTGGCCGGCATATGCGACGCTGGTGATGCTGCCGGTTGAGCTGATCGTCCAGGTGATTCCATTCACTCCATCGCCGTAGTAGCTGCCCAGAACGGCGGATAGCGTGGCGCTCTCGCCGATCGGGTGATCGTTGTTGTAGTTTCCGCCATCCGTCGATGCGCCGAGGTTGGTCGTTCCGTCCGCGCCCAACAGGGTCGGGATCTTGGCCGTGCCGTAAGACGACGGCAGGGCCCCGATCTGCTCTTCAAACGCCCAGTTCTGCATCATGGCGCCCTTGGCAACTGCGCCGTCATGGCACGCCAGGCACATCACTGCGCCACGCATATCGGCGTATTGCTGTGCATTCATCACGGTCGGGTTGCCGTTAGCCGCGGTAACTAATTCATAGCTTTTTTTGCTGCCGGTGTTGGTGACGTCGCTGAAATCGAACGTCTGGTTCCAGAGTGGTCCCATGTCTTGGGCAAACAGTGCATTGATACCGGTGTACTTGTCGGTCGGTGCGCCTTGCGCGCCGCCGCCCGCGCCCCACGCGCCGCTGTGCGGTGCATGGCAGCCGGCGCAACCGCGGCCGTAGTTTTGGTGAGCACCCAGGACGTCGACCAAGGGGGCGACGGAGCCCGGGGCACCCGATGTCATAGAATTCGCGCCCTGCGTTACCCCCGTTTGGGCGAGAACCATGGCCGAAGCCATTACGACCAGAAGAAGAACAAGCAATAACTTTCTCATTAGAGTGAGCCTCCTGAAGATTGAGCCGCTAAGACTGCTGACAACTCGGACCTTAGTAATGCACGAACGTCGCCTCTGTAGCGGTCGCAACAGAAGTTTCTCCTTAAAATGTAAGTGGCTGAAAAATAGGAAGTTGAAAGAGTCACCAGGACGTGTTGCAGAATTCAGCAGCCCGAAACGACGCGCCAAATCGCGCTTTCCCATTCCTCATGTGGTGAAAACACCCAAGTAACCCCGGAAGTAACCACACCGAGAGCGGGGGATAAAAACCCTCTCAACATTGTCATCTGGTGGGGAAAGATCAGCAGGGGAAGATCAGCGGGGAAAGATCAGCAGGGAAAGATCAGCGGGGAAAGATCAGCACGTAAAGACCAGCGGGGAAGCGCGCCCATGAAGCCGGAGTAAGGTTCCGCGGCCGGTGAACTCCGCGCTGAAATCCGAGATTGCCTCCGGAAGGATTGCTGACACCCACAGCAGCTTCCGCAGCGCCAGAGCGCAGGTTCTTACGTAACTCTATGAATTAAAAATACTTTAGCTGTAAGTCCTTATTCTTCAAAGACTCAGCAGAAATCCACCATCTAAGTCTTTGATTCTAAAAGACCGCTTCGGGAGGGAGCCCAGTCAGTCCGGGGGGTCTAGGCAGCCGAAGCTCTACTTCGACTCCGTTCCTTTTGGTTTGTCGTCGCTCTTCTCGTCCTGCTTTTGCTGTGTCGGAAATGCCGGCGGAACTGCCTTTTCCGCCGGCTTCACGGACGTTCCGCTCGCTCTCGCGGCCTTCTCCGCGTCGCGTCGAGCCTTCTCCGCAATCGCCTCATCCTGAGTCACATAGCGGAACATCTGCACCCTTCCCGGATATACCTCGGAGGTAAAAACCCTATTCAGCTTATCGATCGCGACGTATTGCAGTCCGGAAAACGTGCCCGGCATAATTCCCTGCTGGTTGCCCATCCACATCAACAGGTCGCCCTCCTGCGTGAAAAGGTGCACGCGGTTCTGCATCGAGTCTGTAACCCAGATGTGTCCATCGCAATCCACCGCGATTCCCTTCGGCATCGCGAAATAACCAGGACCATCGCCGTGCTTTCCGAAGGCTCGTATGAACTTCCCGTCCGCGTCGAAGATCTCGACCCTGTAGTTGAGCATGTCCGTGACATAGACGTTGCCATCTTGATCTACGGCGACGCTGGTCGGCTTGGAGAAGTCGCCCAACGCGCTCGACTGGTGCTTGGTATTCGGAGTGCCGATCGCACGCAGCGGTTCCAGAGTGTCCGCATCGAACACCAGCACCTGATCCAGGCCGATATCGGCCACATACAGAAACCGGTTCTCGTTGTCGATCGCCATGCCAGCGGGCGTCATCAGCCCGGACGTAATCGCGGCCTCTCCTTTATGGTCCTTGTTAAACACCAGAACGCGATGAGCCTGAGAGTCAGAGACAAAGAGCCGGTCGGAATCGTCAATCGCCAGGCCATTAATCAGCATGAACCCCGCGTCCTTGCCGTTCTTGATCATCTGCGTGTCATGCGTCTCGGGATCGATGATGAAAACGGCACCCACCTTGCCATCGGCAACGTAGAGCCTTCCCTTGGAGTCAACGGCCAGCCCATGCGGCTCACCGAAGAAGAAGTGATTCTTCAACGGGTTATTTCCCCTCTCCTGGGTCGTGCCAGCGAGACGGTCCATCCAAGTGCTCTTGGGCTTTGCCTGCTGAGCATTGAAGTCAGGAAGCTTTTCGCCCGCGAAATAGTCCAGGTACCTCACTCGCGCGATATTAGGGGGCTGGGGCCACACGACCTTGGACTTGTCAATGTGGTCCATGATGTTTCGGTCCACCGGCGGCGCTGTCTGCGTGTCTTTCTTCTTCTTGTCGGCAAAGCTAAGGGACGAACACATGAATCCCAGCAGAGCCAGAATTGCCACTGCCAGTATGCCTTTTCGCCACGGATTCGACTTGTGTATCTGTTCGCTCATTTTGGTTCTCTCTCTCGGAATGAATCGTCTCCGTTCGCTTGATCGTCTCTATTTCGGCAGGTCCTTGTGGCAGCTCGCGCAGAAGTACGAGTCATTCGCCTGGTCCTTGGCCAACAATCCGGGCTTCGCCGAGGCGTGCGGCTGATGGCAGGTCAGGCAATTAATCGCGACCTTAACCTTTGTGATATCCGTCGCTTCCATTACATTCGATATCGGATGGCGGTCGACCGGATGCCCAAGGTTGTACTTCAGCGGCAGAATAGGCACTTTCGAAAAATAATTGTCCGGCAACTTGACCGCACCATCAAAGATCGTCACCAGATGCTCGTTCTCCAGTTTCTTGGGCTTGGCATCCGGCCCGTGGCATTCCAGGCACAGTTTGTTAGTGTCGCCAACGCGCAACAGGTGGTCGTTGTCGCCGCCATGGCCAAGATGGCAAATCCCGCAGCCCTGAATGAATGCCGGCTGGTGGTGCACCGGCTTCTTAGCCAGGTCCGCGATTTCGCTATGGCAGCCCAGGCAAATGCTCACCGGATCCGTCTTCGGTAGGGCTGGGTATGGACTGGCGTGCGGATTATGACAATCAGTGCAGTCGCCCGCGGCTCCAGGATGCTGGACCTTGGCCTTCTCGATCAGTTCGGCCTTATCGGAGTGGCAAGTAACGCACAAATCCTTTACGTTGGCTTGCGTCAGGACCACCTTGCCATCCTTCGCCGGAGCGTGACAGGTATCGCAGCCCCCTTTGTCGGCAAAGGGCGGATGAAGGAACTTAGCCATGAGCTTTGGCTGCGACGACTGATGTGGATCGTGACAGGTCAGACAATCTGCTGTCGCGAACGGCTGATTCTGGTGCGCTTTCTGTAAGCCTGAATCTTTCGGATCGTGGCAATCCAGGCACAGCGCCGGAGCGCCCTTGGTCAAATGAAAGCGGTTCTCGATTGTCGGTTCGGCGCCCGTCTTGTGGGTGACGTGGCAGGCATCGCAACCCATGTCGAGCGCGGCATGGCGGCTGCCCTTCGCCGGGACGTCTACACCCTGGTTATGGCAAGAGAGACAAAGGTTATCTTTCTTCTCACCGCTGGTCGCCTTTAGCAGCTGGTTCTTGTTGTCCGATGTGTGCGGGTCATGGCATTTCAGGCAATCTCGAACGGCCGGGGGGTGGACGGTGCCCTTAATCTGAGACGCGTCCTTGTCAGCATGGCACGTGAGGCACAGGCCGTGAGCGGTTGTAGTCGTCAGCTTAACCCGGGTTACATCCTTGTTGACGCGAATCTCGTGGCATGCGGTGCAGCCCATCTGGATGGCGGAGTGAACCGCTTTGCCCTTGGTCTTATCTTCGTGACATTCGAGACAGGTCTTCGGATCGGCTTTGGGATCTAGCGGAACCGGATGCACTGCGGCGAAGAGACGTGGCACGCACAGCATGGCGAGGCTCAACGCGAATAGGACCTTCACGAACAAATTCTGGAAAGACGAATCTTCGAGCGAGCCAGCAAGCGCTGTCGCTGGCCGGGAGGTACGGTTCGGAACCTGACCGAGGAACTGAATATTCCTGGAAGATTGCACCGGGCTTTCAAATTGGGGGAGGCCTTTCACGTGTTTCTCCAAAGCGTGCTGTTGCACGAAGCTCGCCGCTCCTAACGCCGGTATAGAAATTTTCAACAGTCGCTTAAGTGCTTGGATTTGAATGTCTCTATCAGGCGAGCGGGGCGGCGAAAGAGAGTTTGTTTTTGTTGAGAGCGTGGTGGATGGGCTTTCTCGCACACCGGAAACGGTGAAATGGCGCAAGCTTCTTGGGGTGGAAGTGGACAAGCCGCGGGAGCACGGCGTGCGTGAACTCGAAGCGCCGATTCTTGAAGAGACGGGCGCTGACTTTAGGGCGAAACGGGATCGCATTTCCCCACCTGCAATTGGATCATTCGAAATGATTTGCGGCAGGGGCAGTGTAGCGCAAATCGCTCCAAAGGGTGATTTTGGTCACAATGAGAAATTGCCCCGGAAATTTCGGTTCTCGAGCCGCATTGGCGCGAGACTAAGTTCGTGTACGAAACTCCGATTCGAGGTCACTCCCTATGGTGATGGATGTCACGGGGTGGTTGTGATGGGTGAAATCCCGAAGGTTTCAAACAGCTTTGCGTGATTTGGCCCAAAACTATCTCAGACAGCTCTTCGGCAAGTCCACGTAACCAATTCATTGTAAGGCTCTTACATATCTTCTTCTCGTTGGCGTCGAACGTGCATTCCCGCTGTGTGTTGGGGACGATTATGGCCATCATTCCAAAAAATGCTTCCAGCACCGCGGTGGTACGTAAATCATTGGCCCGCAAGGCCTGGCAGACTGCCGCCGCCATCAAAACTGGCGTGGTGCTTCTGATCCTGGTCGTGATTTTCGCGGCGGCGGGAACGATCATTCTGCAGCGGCCGATGACTGAACCTGACGACATGCAGCGCGCCTATTCGCCGCAGGTGCTGCACTTCCTCGATGCCACTGGCCTGACCGACGTTTTCCACGCCTGGTGGTTTCTTGGATTGATGGTGCTGGTCAGCATCTGCATCATTGCGGCATCGATCGAGCGCTTCCCGAATGCGTGGCGCTACTACTCTCGCCCTTACAAGTATCCGGATGCGAATTTCCGGCGGGCGCTACATCCGCAGAAGTCAATCGCGATCGCGGACGAGGAGTCGGGACTGGTCGCGGCTGAGCGCGCGCTTCATAAGATTGGATTCAAGCCGGAACGCGTGGTACGGGAAGACCACTTCGCCATCTTCGCCGAGAAGCACCGCGTGTCAGAGATGGCGGTCTATATCGTCCATGCCAGCCTGCTACTGATTTTCTTCGGCTGGATCGTGGATGGCGTCTACGGGTGGCGCGGGACGCTGAGCCTGAACGAGGGCCAGACCTCGAACGTGGTCGAGTTGCGCGATGGCGGGACTCGCACCATACCGTTTTCGATCCGCTGCGATGCCGCGGGGCAGGATAACTATAAAGACGGCACGCCGAAGAAATGGTGGTCGAAGCTGGCCGTGGTCGAAGGCGGACGAGACGTGAAGGCGAAAGAAATCGTCGTCAACGACCCGCTGGTCTATAACGGCGTGCGCTTTTACCAGTCGAGCTTTGGTGAGACTGGCAGAATAGACAAACTACGGTTTGCGGCGACGCCCAATGCAGCTTTCAAGCCTGCTTCGGCAGGCGTGAACTCCCCGGGTCGGAATGACGCGGGCGAGAAAGAATTCGTCCTTCCCTTGGGAGCCACCGCCGATCTTGACGCTGATACTACGGTACGGTTTGCCGAGTTCTTCTCCGATTTTGCGGTGCGTGACGGACAGGTATATAAGCGCTCGAACGACATCGGCAGTCCGGCAGCCCACCTGGTCGTGACCAAGAAGAGCAGCGGTCAGAGCTTCGACGTTTGGTTCCCGCCGCTCCAGGAGGTCGCGGACAATTCAAAAGCTCCCTACCTGCTCCAGCCGGGCGAACTGACGTGGGAGCATTTCACCGGACTACAGGTTTCGCACGAACCGGGACAGTGGGGCGTTTGGACGGGCGTGGTGCTGCTCGGAGTTGGGCTTGCATTTGTCTTCTACGTTATCCATGCGCGGTTCTGGGCTGTGCCGGTGCGCGACGAGAAAACCGGCCTGTATTCGCTGTGGATTGGCGGCAGCGCCAACCGCAACCGCGACGCCTTTGAGCAGCGCTTCAATCGGCTGATCGAGGAAATCGAAAAGGAACTGAAACCAGGTTCAACAATTTCCGAGAGTGAGCGCATCGCGACGGTGGCTTCGCGCTAATCGCCGCAGTGGAGAACTTACCCATGAGTCAAGTAAACACGAGTCAGGTAAACACGAGTCAATCGAACATGAGCCAAGTTAAAGAATTACCGATGTCGCACGTAAAGGCCGAACCGGCAAAGCCGGCCGCCAGCGGCGCGACCCTGATTGTAGGCGTAGGGCTGGCGATCGCTTTTCTGCTGTTCATGGCGTTCCTGAATGTGGTGAAAAGCGGCAATGTGCTGAATGAGACCAATCTTCTTTTTGCCGCGCTGATTTTTTACGCCGGCGCGGGCGCGCTGTATCTCGGGTTTGGCGTCACAGGCACGGAATCATATGTGAAATTCGCGTCACTGGCGACTTGGGCTGGCGTGATCGCCAATACGGGCGCCATTGCGCATCGCTGGTATGAAGCCGGCCATCCGCCGTTTGCGAGCGTCTACGAAATGCTGCTGAGTTTTGTGTGGACGCTGGCGGTGCTGACGCTGATCGCCGAAAAGAAATACGGAGTGAAGGTGATCGGCACGGTAACGATGCCGGTGGCGATCGTCGGCGTGGTGTTGATGCAGTTGTTGAGGACTGAAGTTCATCCGCTGGTACCGGCGCTGCAATCGACCTGGCTGCACGTGCACGTGACGCTGGCCATGCTGGCTTATGCCGCGTGCGCGCTGAGTTTCGCGCTGGCCATGATGTTCCTGATCCAGGACCAGATGAAGACCGAGACTTTTCTCGCCGTGACGAGCGGGAGCACGGTGGCCATTTATGCCAGCATCGTGCTGACGCGATTTGAAAAATGGGGCGGACTGAGCCTGGTGGCGTGGGATCCGGAGCACAAGCAGGAGGTTTTTATCTCGAAAGGCGTCCGCCTGTTCGTCACGATTCCTGATCTTGGGTGGCTGATGCTGCTGGCGCTGCTGGTAGTGGCTGCGCCGCTCGCACTTTATGGATTGGCGAAGTGGAAAAAGGATGACAGCTATTTGAATGTCGCGAACCGCGCCGTGTTCATCAGCATTCTGCTGCAAACGATGACGCTGGTGATGTTCCTGATGCGGGCGCGAGATGGCAGCTATCCCTCGCTCGACGCAGACGGACTGTTCCCGACAAGCCTGGCAGCGAGCCCATTCATTCTGTCCGCGCTGGTGGGGGGAATTTTCATCTCGCTGCTTTATCTGCTGCTCTTGTGGCGGCGTCCGGACCTCGAGCGGTTGATGCCGAACGCCGACGCGCTCGATCGCATCACCTACAAAACGATTTGCATTGCGTTTCCGCTGCTGACTCTGATGATTGCCGCCGGCGCGTACTGGGCGAACCAGACCTGGGGTTCGTACTGGAACTGGGATCCGAAAGAGACGTGGGCGGCGATCACATGGCTGGTGTATGCGGGCTATCTGCACATGCGCATCACGCGCGGCTGGCGGGGACGCAGGGCGGCGTATTTCGCGATTCTGGGATTTGGCGTGGTGATGTTTACGTTCTTCGGCGTGACGTACCTGTTGCCGGGCCTGCACGCTTACGCGTGATGCCTGGCCTTTGGCGAGGCATAGGAGAAACACCTTGACACCGATGCGGGTGAACTGGCAACTGAAGGCGATCTGGCCGGTAGCGGTTGTGCTGCTGAACGGCATGCTGCTGTTCCTGCTGGCCACGGTTTCGCTGACGGACACGGAACGCCATCGCCTGCTGCTAATCGCCGGAGCAGGCGCTGTGGCAATCTGCGGCGTTGTGATCGTGGTGCTTGTTACCACCATCCAGCGGCCAATGATCGAACTACAGGAGCAGATGGAGCGGGTGGGCGAAGGCGACCTGACGGCTGCGGTGAGCTTTGCCAAAAGAAACGATGAGATCGGGGACCTCGGCCGCAACTTCAATCTGATGGTGCAGCAACTGCGCGAGAGCCGGGAAGAAATCGAGCACCTGCATCGCACGCAGATGTCGCGCGCCGAGCACTTTGCCACACTGGGCGAGCTTGCAACCGGACTGGCACACGAAATCCGCAACCCGCTGGCTGGAATTGCTGGTGTGATCGAAATTGTGGGACGCGACCTGCCGGCGACGAGTCCGGCGAAGGCGGTGGTAAAAGATGTGCGCGAGGAAATTGCACAGATCAACCGGATTTTGACCGATCTGCTGGGGACAGCGCGGCCGCGGGCTTCAGAGATGCGGTCGAGCGATCTGAATACGACGGTCGAGCACGCCGTGATGCTGGTGCGGCAGCAGGTGATGTCGAAGCCGATCAAGATCGAATTCGCACCGTCGGCCGAACCAATGGAAGTGGATCATGACAGCGATCAGATGCACCAGGTGCTGCTGAACCTGCTGCTGAACGCGGTGCAGGCGATCGAAGGGCCGGGGCAAGTTCGCGTTGGAGTGTTAGCCAAGAGCGAGGACGAGGACGCGACGGTCACGGTGTCGGACACGGGCCGCGGCATTCCCGCCGAGAATTTGCCGAATATCTTCCGCCCGTTTTATACGACCAAGGGCAACGGGACGGGACTGGGCCTGTCTCTGGCGCGACGGATTGTCGAAGAGCACCACGGGCGCATCGAAGTCGAGAGCAGCGGGAAGGGCACGACTTTTTCGGTAACGTTGCCGTTGCATCAACCGGCCACGGAATCGGTCGCTTAGCGCAATTCTTTCCCGAGCTTCTCGGCCGGTTGCAGCGCAGTTGTCAATGTCCTCCGGTTTCACGTACCCTGCCGCGCATGGAACATTGCAAGCTTTCTCTTCGTCTCTCCCTTTGTGTTCTGTTGGGTTCATTTCTCCTGATCGTTCCTACGATCTGCGCGGCCCAGCCGGCGGCGGCCGACTTTACGCTTGAGCAAGTGCTGAGTTCGCCTTTTCCAACCAATCTCGGGACCGCGGAGCATGCCGGGAGTATTGCCTGGGTGTTCAACGCCAAGGGTGTGCGCAATGTGTGGGTGGCGGACGCTCCGGACTTCGAGGCGCGGCAGGTGACGCACTATGCGACAGACGATGGGATGCCGATTGCGGCGCTCAAACTGACTCCCGACGGAAAAACCGCAGTGTATGCGCGCGGCAGTGAAGCCAATGATGCAGGCGAGATTGCCGACCCGACCCACAATATCGCGAAACCACTGCAGCAGGTTTGGGCGGTGGATGTGGACAAGGGAGTACCACGATTGCTTGGCGAGATGGGCTGCGGCGAGGAGGGGTGCGAGAACATTCAGATTTCGCCCGACGGCAAGTTTGCGGTTTGGGCTGCGAAGAAACAGATATGGATTGCGCCGATTTACTACGACCAGATTCCCGGAACTCCAAAAGACGAAGCGTCAAGCGCCACGTCGAACAAGGAAGGCGCCAAGGCACTGGCGCGGCCGCTGACTTACGGACGTGGGGATAATTCACAACCCAGGTGGTCTCCGGATGGAAAGATGATCGCATTCGTTAGCAATCGCGGCGATCACAGCTTTGTGGTCGTCTACGAGTTTGGCCGGGACAAGCTGCGCTATATCGCACCGAGCGCGGATCGCGATGCGATGCCGCGCTGGTCGCCCGACGGCAAAGAGATTGCATTTGTGCGCATACCCGGCAAGCGAATGAAACAACCGCTGATCCCGCGCAAGCCGTTGCCCTGGTCGATCTGGGTCCATGAATTGGGGAATGACACCAGCCGCGAAATATGGAAGAGCGGGGATTCTCTGGACAACTCGCTGCCGGAGTTGACGATCGAGCAGTCATTCCAGTTTGCGGCCAAGGACCGGATCATCTTTTCTTCGGAGCAGGACGGGTGGAACCACCTCTACTCGGTCAGCGCGAAGGACGGCCAAGCCATATTGCTGACGCCGGGGAAGTTCGAAACGGAAGATGTGACGCTCAGCGCGGATAAGACGCTTGTTATTTATTCGTCGAACCAGGCTGGCGCGGACCTCACAGATGCCGACCGGCGGCACCTCTGGCAAGTCTCCGCGGAGGGCGGCACGCCCGTGGCATTGACTCGTGGCGCGACCATGGAATGGGCGCCGGTCGAAGTCGCAGGCAAGGTCGTTTGCCTTGGTTCGACTGCGACGAGCCCGGCGATGCCCTACGTCGTGACGGCGTCCGGTCGCGAGATGATCGCAAAAAGCGCGCTGCCGCCGGACTTTCCCACAGGCGAGCTGGTCACACCCAGGCAAGTCATCTTCAAAGCAGAGGATGGCTGGGAGATTCACGGACAGCTCTTCGAGGCGGCACACACCTCTGAACGCCGTCCCGCGCTCATCTTCATTCACGGCGGCTCGATCCGGCAGATGGTGCTTGGCTTCCACTATATGGACTACTACCACAACGCTTACGCGATGAATCAGTATCTCGCGAGCCGCGGCTATGTGGTTCTGTCGGTGAACTACCGGACGGGGATTATGTACGGGCGGCACTTCCGCGAGCCTGCGGACGGCGGCTGGCGTGGCGCGGCGGAATACAAGGATATCGTGGCCGCCGGGCGTTACCTGCAATCGCTGCCCAACATCGACCCAAAACGTATCGGCCTATGGGGAGGATCGTATGGCGGCTACCTGACGGCGATGGGCCTGTCGCACAACTCGGATTTGTTCGTCGCGGGCGTGGATTTGCACGGCGTGCATGACTGGACGAAGCAGGACGAGTTTCCGAAGGACGCGACGGACTACGACGCGGCCATGAAGCTGGCGTTTCAGTCGTCGCCTGATGCGGCGATTTCGACCTGGACTTCGCCGGTGCTGCTGATCCAGGGAGACGACGATCGCAACGTGCCTTTTTCGCAGACCGTCGATTTGCTGCAACGGTTGCGCGCTCAAAAGGTGCACGTCGAGCAACTCATTTTCCCGGATGAGGTTCACGGCTTCTTGCTGTGGAAGAGCTGGGTGCGCGCCTACGAAGCGACAGCGGAATTTTTTGCGCGAGAGATGGCGGCGAAGTAACAATCGGATCATAAACCCGCGGGCAAAGCGCTCGCTTACGTGAAAGCCGGGAGAACCGAGGACGGCTGGCTCACATGAAAAGGAATTATTCTATTGCCCAAGTTCGACAAAACGATTGCCGCTTCGATGCTGGCGGGCATGTGCACGTTCCTCAGCGTGTACAGCACACAGCCGCTGCTCCCGCTGCTCCGGCACGTTTTCAACGTTTCGGAGCTCGCCGTCAGTTTCACGGTGAGCGCGACGATTTTTGCCACGGCAATTGCCGCGCCGTTCATCGGCATGATCGCGGAGCGGCGCGGGCGGAAGAAAGTCATCGTTCCGTCGCTGTTTTTGCTGTCAGTTCCGACAGCGCTGGCCGCGACTTCGACCAGCCTGCATATGCTCATTTTCTGGCGCTTCATGCAGGGGCTTTTTGTGCCCGGCGTGATTGCCGTAATTCTCGCTTATGTCAACGAGGAGTGGGCGGGACGCGGCGTGGGGCGCGCCATGTCATCGTATGTGTCGGGAACGGTGCTGGGCGGATTTCTGGGCCGCTTCATCTCCGGCATGGTGGCGGCGCACTGGCACTGGCGGGCGACTTTTCTCGTGCTCGCGGCGCTGAATTTTCTCGGCGCGGTGCTGGTGCGCGCGTGGCTTCCGCCGGCGAAGAATTTTGTCCGCGCCGAGCATTTGCGGCAGGTGGTGGGCGATGCGGCTCGGCACCTTCGCAATCCGCGACTGCTGGCCAACTTCGGCATGGGCTCGACGGTGCTTTTCGCACTGGTAGGATGCTTCACCTATGCGAACTTTTATCTGGCGGCAGCGCCGTTTCATCTGAACTCGGCACAGCTGGGAAGCATCTTCTTTGTTTATCTGCTGGGAGTCTTTATTACGCCGCAGGCGGGAAAATTTCTCGATCGCTTCGGCTTCCGCTCCACGTCATTTCTTTATTGCGGAATGATGATCAGCGGCCTGCTATTGACGCTGTTGCGGTCGTTGCCGGTGGTAATCGTCGGGCTCGCGATCTTCTCGTCGGGAATGTTCGTGGCGCAGGCGGCGGCTTCGGTGCAGACGGGAGCGATCGCCGGACGCGCGCGGTCATCGGCGGCAGGGCTCTATGTCACGTTCTACTATTTGGGGGGCAGCCTGGGAGCAACGCTGACCGATTGGTTCTGGAATTGGAAGAGGTGGCCGGGTTGCGTGCTGCTCTTCGGTGTAGTTTCGTTTGCAAGCCTGGGGCTGGCGCGCGCCAGCAGCCGTCCGTCGGATGAACTGGACTCGGGCGAGATTGAGTTTGTGGGCGATTAACTTGACTCCTGCGGATTGGCAAAGAGTGTCTTGCTCTCGCCGGTCACGGCTTTTTATAGATCACGCCGCCCTTCATCACGAAATTCACCTGCTCGAGAATGCCAATGTCTTTGAGCGGATCGCCGGGGACGGCAACGATGTCCGCAAACTTGCCAGGTTCGATCGTGCCGACCTTGTCCTGCATGTCGAGCAGTTCGGACGCTGACGCGGTTGCCGCGCGGATGGCCTGCGCGGGCGTCATGCCCCACTTCACCATGTAGGGAAATTCCTTGGCCATATCGATTTTCCAGTCGAAGCCGCCCACGTCGGTGCCAAAGGCGATTTTGACTCCGGCCTTCAGCGCGCGTCGAAATGTATCTTCGTGGATGTCGACCATCTTGAGCCAGACCGGCGCTCCGGCAGCGGCACGGCCCTTGGCCACGTAATCGCCAACGAAAATCGTCGGCACGTACCAGATGCCGCGGCTGGCCATGGTTTTGAGATCGTCGTCGGAGATGTAGTTGCCGTGCTCGATGGAATCGACTCCGGCCTCGACCGAGTTATGCACGCCGTGCAGCGCCATGGCGTGCGACGCGACTTTGTGATGCTCGCGATGCGCCTCGTCAACGATGGCGTGGAGTTCTTCAGGCGTGAAGGTTGGGATGTCATCGAGCACGCCGTCGGGACGAATCGAGTAGCCGCGGTCGGAGTAGACCTTGATCCAGTCGGCGCCGTGGCTGATCTGCTCGCGAACGGCTTTGCGGGCATCGTCGGGGCCATCGACGACCTGCACTCCGTGCGGAACCGGCACGCCGGGCGCATATCCCTGTAACGGATACGCTCCGGTGACATCGAGGGCGCGGGTCGCGACGATCATGCGCGGGCCGGGAATAACGCCGTTGTTAATCGCCTTCTTGACGTCGACGTCGGCATAGCCCGCGCCTTCGGTTTCGACATCGCGGATCGTGGTGAAACCATACATCAAGGCACGCCGCGCATTCACGGTCGCGAGGATGGTGCGATATTCCGGTGACTGCTTCAGGAGCTGTTCATCGTAGTCGGCAGCAGTGATGTCGCCTTGCAGGAGGATGTGCGTGTGCGCATCGATGAGGCCGGGAAGGCAGGTCTCGTTCGAGAGGTCGATGACGTTGGCGGAAGTGGGAGCACTGCCGACCGATTGAATTTTTTCCCCTTCCACCGCGATGACGATGTTTTTTTGGAGCTGATCGGTTTTGGCGGAGAAGAGCGCGCCGCACTTCAAGTAGATCGGCGCTGGAGGCTGAGATACCTGCTGTGTTTGTGCCGAAACAAATCCGGCTGATGCGCCCAGCAACGACAGAGTGATTGTTAATCGCAAAAAGACAATTTTCATCGCACGCCTCCGAATCGCTCGCGAGTTCCACAGCCGCCAGCGCGATAGGTTTTCAATCAGAAATTACAAATCGCCAATTACAAATTTTCCAGCTCTCCGCGAATTCTTGTCCAGGTCACTTCGAGCGCCTCCGGCATGACACGGGTTTCGCCGATCACACTTACGAAGTTGGCGTCGGCGACCCAGCGCGGCAGCACGTGCATGTGGATGTGTTCGGCAACGCCGGCGCCGGCTGCCTTGCCAATATTCATGCCCAGATTCAGGCCATCCGGATGATAAAGGGAGCGCAGAACGTCTTCCATGCGTTGGGTGAGCGCCATCATTTCATTGGCGGCATCGACCGGCAATTTCTGAAGTTCGTCGAGGTGGGCGTAGGGAACGACCATCACGTGGCCGTTGGTGTAAGGATATGCGTTCAAAATGATGTAGCAATGCTGACCGCGATAGACGATGAGCGCTTCCTGATCGGTCTTTTTTGGGGCCTCGCAGAAGACACAACTGGTGGCGCGTTCGGCGCCGCTCACGTAGGCGTAACGCCACGGAGTCCAGAGATAATCCATGGCTGGGAGGGTAGCAGAAAAAAGCCGGTAGCCGCGAGTCCTGAGCTGCGAGCGAGCTGCGGACTCCGCGGTTTTGCCCGGAATACACCACTCGGTTCGAGGCTTTTCGCGGCTCGATACTCGCAGCTCGGAAGCTCAACTATGACGCTTTTGTAAATTTGGTGTCGAGCCCGGAATCACGTTTGACCTAATCCCAGGTGGTTGCTACACTCGAAGAGTCCCCATTGGACGCGGGTTCGATACGACGTTCCGGCAGCTGGGATTGTAACTAGGGCCGTCCGCCAGGGCGACCTCAACGCAACCTTCGACCACGCCAGCAGTCCGCTACACACCGTCCCGCAATCGTCGCGCACGAGCGTGCGCGGCATAGAGGCTATGACTTTGTACGACGATACCAATCGCAGTTCTGAATCCACCCTCGAAACCATGACACCTGAGAACAACTCGCACAACGGCGGTTCGGCCGTCCTCGACGCGCCCGAAACCGTACAACCTTCTCCTGTAGAAACACAAAACACCGCACCGGAAACTCCGGCAACAGACGAGACGCCCACATCGGCGGCCACTTCGAGCGAAGCATCAGCGGCCTCGCAAAACGAAGACTTCGCCTCCGCTCTGGAAAACTACACGACCGAGACGGAAGAAGCGGTTGGCGATGACCACGTGATCAAAGGCACGGTGGTCAAGCTGACTTCGACACATGTGGTTGTGGATATTGGCGCAAAGTCTGAAGGGATGTTGCAGCTTTCCGAAGTGCTCGATCACGAGGGCCAGCCGAGATTCAAGCCCGGCGACGAGATCGAGGTGATGCGCGAGAAGGGCGAGACCGAAGAGGGATACATCAAGCTATCGCACCAGCGGGCGCAAAAGCTGCGCGCCTGGGACGACATCGAGAAGGCGCACAACGAGAAGAAGCCGATCAAGGGCGTCGTGGTGGAGCGCATCAAGGGCGGCCTGACCGTGGACATCAATGGGGCGCGCGCCTTTCTGCCCGGCTCGCAGGTGGATCTGCGGCCGATCCGGAATCTCGATGGGATGAAGGGCCAGACGATCGAGGTCGCGGTCATCAAGCTGAACAAAAAGCGCGGCAACATCGTGGTCTCGCGCAAGCAGTTGCTGGAAGAAGAGCAGTCAGAAAAACGCGGCAAGACGCTCGAGCATCTGGAAGAAGGCACGGTGCTGACCGGCATCGTGAAGAACCTGACCGAGTACGGCGCATTCGTCGACCTCGGCGGCATCGACGGCCTGTTGCACATCACCGACATGTCGTGGGGACGCCTGACGCACCCCCGCGATCTGGTCAATGTGGGCGACCAGATTCAGGTGAAGGTGCTCAAGTACGACAAAGACAAGCAGCGCGTGTCGCTGGGATTCAAGCAGCTCACGCCGGATCCCTGGCTTGACGCGGAGCATCGCTATCCGGTGGGCGCGCACGTGCGCGGTCGCGTCATCAGCGTGACCGACTACGGCGCTTTCGTGGAGCTCGAGCAGGGCATCGAAGGCCTGGTGCACGTCAGCGAGATGACCTGGTCGAAGCGGATGAAGCATCCGTCGAAGCTGGTCAACGTGGGCGATGAAGTCGAGTGCGTAGTGATCAGCGTGAATCCGACCGAGCGGCGTATTTCGCTGGGCATGAGGCAGCTGGCGCCGAATCCATGGGATTCGCTGATCGAGAAGTATCCGGTTGGCGCGACGGTCGAAGGCCGGGTGCGCAACCTGACCGAGTTCGGCGCGTTCATCGAAATTGAAGACGGGATTGACGGTTTGGTGCACGTCAGCAACTTGAGTTGGACGACGCGCGTGAAGCATCCTTCCGAGGTGCTGAAAAAGGGTGACCGGGTGAAGGCCGTGATTCTGGCGATCGAACCGGACAAGCGCCGCCTGTCGCTCGGCATCAAGCAGATGCAGCCCGATGTGTGGGAGTCGTTCTTCCAGCAGCATCGCGTCGGCGATATCGTGCATGGCAAGGTACTGCGTGTAGCGACATTCGGCGCGTTTGTTGAAATCGCGCAGGGCATCGAAGGCCTCTGCCACAACTCCGAAGCCGTCGACGGCAACGGACAGCCGATGCATCTTGAGCCAGGCAGTGAGTTCGACTTCAAGATCATCAAGATGAATCAGGAAGAGAAGAAGGTGGGCCTGAGCATCAAGGCGGTCGGCGAAGAGGCGTCGCGCCAGGAAGTGGAGCACTACAAGCATCCGGCGTCGTCTTCGACCAGCACGACTATTGGCGACCTGATCGAGTGGAAGCGAGCGGGCGGAGATAGCAACTAACTAGCAACTCATCTTCGCAAGAAAATCTTCGCAAGAAAATAAAAGGCCACCGGCGACGGTGGCCTTTTTGTTTGTGAATTTAGCAATAGCGGAGGGGATGTGGCACTTACTTCGTATCGATCTTCAAATCGATATACACCTGCGACCGGTCGTCGAACTGGCTGACGGTCTTTGTATGGCTGCGGCGCTTATTGTATTGCGCGTAGATCTCGTAATCGATGGTGGGCTGGAGAGCCGGAAAACGGTAGGTGCCTTCGGTGCTGACAATGTATGTCTTCACCGAGTGATCGCGGGTGTTGGTCAGATAGACGACCGCGTTCGGCAGCGGCGCGTCACTGCTGTCGATAACCTTGCCAGTGACCACGCGCGTCTTGTCTTCCTTCTTGGGTTCGCGCCCAAAAAGTTGCGGCGCGGCAGCGAGGTGCGCCGGCAGAAGGCTCGCAAACATCAGAGCGGACAGGATCACCGCGATCAGGGACTTCTTCATACCTCTATTTTGACGGTTTCCAGGCAGGATGGCCAACAAAATTCGGCTGCGGCAGGCTGACTACACCCAAGCCGTCACTGCCAATCCGTTACCGCCAGGCCGTTATTGCCAGGCTAGGTGCAGGCCAATGTCCTGGCGCTCGTCGCCGTCAATGTGGACCTTGACCTCATCGCCTGGCTTGAGACGACGGCCATCGTCGGATTTATAGCCCTTCACATCGGCAGAGACGACGTAGTCACCGGGCCCGACCGGGACGCGCTGCGCAAATTCTCCGGTGTGATTCGAGTACAGCTCCCAGCGGACTTTCTTTTCGCCGTCGCGGCGGATTTTGACCTTCACGCCATAGAGCGCGTGGCCCTCGGTATCAAAGACTGTCCCGAAAATCAGAGCGTAAGCCTTGGGTTGGGCCGATTCGTGGGCGCGCGCAACGGGCAAAGCGAAAAAGGCCGCAATCAACGACAGGCCGCATGCGACGCGACGAGCGTGCGGCAGCCGTGCGTTGCCGGGCCGGGTGTTACCAAGCCGGGCGCTCACTCGTCCTCGTCGTCGGCATCTTCTTTCGCGGACTCTTCCTCGTCCTCATCCTCGTCGTCGATCTCGTCTTCGCCGACCATTTTCAGTTCGATGGGATTGACCGTGATCACCTCGAAGTCGGAACCACACTCCGGGCACGAGACCACGGCTCCCTCATCGACCTCATCTTCTTCGATGTCGAGATCGGTCTCGCATTCGGGACAGTACACCATTTGGCATTCCTCCGGATTCTTGAATCCCCTGTTATATTTAGTTTCTTCGCGAGGAAAAGGTCAAGTGCTCAAACTAGAAAATTCCCCGGAAAATTCTAAACTACATCGGTCGGGCTACAAGGTCGTTCGATGCAGTTTCGGCCATAGCCGATTCACCGGCCCTCTCGGGCTGACATCTGCCGCTCTTGTGCTTGTATTTTGCACAATGGCCAGCGGCGCGCAGCCGGCGCCTGCTCCCGCCAATGCGCCCGATCCCCGGATCGCCGAGGCGATCAAGCAGGTGTCGGCCCAGCGGATTCAGCAGACGATTGAGAAGCTTGTCAGCTTCGGGAACCGTTCGACGATCTCGCCGCAGGATGACGAGTCGGTCAATGCCGGGAAAGGGGTGGGCGCGGCACGCGATTGGATCAAGTCCGAATTTGAACGCTATTCGAAAGACTGCGGCGGCTGCCTGGAGGTAAAGACCGATTCGTTTATCGAGCAGCCCCAGGACCGGATCAAGACGCCGACGCAAATCACCAATGTTTATGCGGTGCAGCGTGGCACGGACCCGGCGCAGGCGGACCGCATTGTGCTGGTGACCGGGCATTATGATTCGCGCAACAGCGACACCTTTAACGGCACTGACCCAGCGCCGGGCGCGAATGATGACGGCAGCGGCACGGCGGTGAGCCTCGAATGCGCGCGGATTTTGAGTAAATATAAATTTCCGGCAACGATTATTTTTTTGACCGTGGCTGGGGAAGAACAGGGGCTGAACGGCAGCAAGCATTTTGCCGAGATGGCCAAGCAGCAAGGCTGGAAGATCGAAGCGGTGCTGAATAACGATATTGTCGGCGGCGACCGCAGTCCGCAGCAGGATGCGGGAGTGGTGCGGGTGTTCTCCGAGGGCCTGCCAAATGCCGCCACGGACGCGGAAATCAAACGGGTGCGGGCCCTGGGCGGGGAAAGCGACTCGGCGTCGCGCGAACTGGCGCGGTATATCACCGAGGTGGGCCAGACCTACGATGCGGGTGTTAAGCCGCTGCTAATCTTCCGGCTCGATCGATTCTTGCGCGGCGGGGATCATCTTTCTTTTAATCGGGCGGGATTCGCGGCGGTGCGTTTTACGGAATTTCGCGAAGACTACAACCACCAGCATCAGAACGTGCGGACGGAAAACGGCATTGAATATGGCGACCTGCCCAAGTTCCTCAACTACGACTATGTCGCCCACGTAGCAGCCCTGAATGCCGCGACCCTGGCCTCGTTGGCGTCGGCTCCCGCTCCACCCGCGAATGTGAAAATGCAGACGAAGAATCTGGAAAATGACACGACCCTGACCTGGAACGCGGTTGCGGGCGCGAGCGGCTACGAAGTCGTCTGGCGGGCAACCAGCGCGCCGGATTGGGAGCACGTCCAAAGGGTGGACGCGACTACGCGTGCAACTCTGCCGGTTTCGAAGGATAATGTGATATTCGCTGTTCGCGCCGTCGACGCCGCTGGCCATAGCAGCCTGCCCGTCATTCCGGAGCCCGAGCGATAAGACCGGATCGACTTATCTTATGAGACGCGGCGGCACCATCTCGTTCAGCTTCCCTCCCTTTGAAGGATGGGTGCGGCGCATCATCGTCACCTGTACCGCAATCTTTTTTGCCGAACTCATATTGCGGCAGGTGTTTCGAGTCGATCTGCGCTGGGTGGATGAGTGGTTCGCGCTGATCCCCGTTTTCGTGGTGAAGGGCGAGATCTGGCAACTGGTCACGTACTCTCTGCTGCACGCCGGCTGGAGCCACTTGTTCTTTAACATGCTCACGCTCTGGTTCATCGGCGCGTATCTCGAGCGCGACTGGGGACCGAAAAAATTCATCGAGTGCTATCTGTTCTGCGTCGTGGGCGCGGCGCTGGTGACGATTGCGGTCGCGTACACACATTTTCTGGGAATGGATCCGCGCATCGGCACGGTTGGAGCTTCGGGCGGAATTTTTGGATTGCTGATGGCCTTCGGCATTCTCTACGCCGATCAGGAGATGATGCTTTTTCCGCTGCCGTTTTCTATTAAGGCGAAGTACGTGGTGGGAATCTGGATCCTGATTGCGATTTACGCGATCTTCGATCCGACACAAAACGGAGTGGCAAATTTTGCACACCTCGGCGGATTGCTGTTTGGCTTTCTGTTTGTAAAGTTCATGCCGCGGCGCGGGCTGAGCTATGTCGCGTCGGAACAATATTTCGGATTTCGCAATTCGTACTACCGGTGGAAGCGGCGCCGTGCGGCCAAGAAGTTTGAAGTCTACATGCGGAAGCACGACCGCAACGTGCAGTTCGACGAGCACGGGAATTACATCCCTCCGGAAGATCCGGACAAGACGAATGGCGGCGGGAAGTCTGGCTGGGTAAATTAGGCTTTCGGCTTTCAGCTTTCGGAAGAGCGTAACGTCCCCTGACTTCGTCAGGCGAACATTTCGACAAATTTTGTATAGATTGTTAGCGGAAGAACGTCCGCCTTTCGTTTTCCTTTGAATCCCAAGTCGTGGCCGGCGCCTTCTACTTCTACTAGCTCGTGCTTGGCCGGGATCAGTTTTAGAGCTGTCTCCATTTCCTTGATGGTGCCGAATGGGTCGCGTGTGCCGTGTACGAAAAAACAGGGCGTGCGCAGATTGGGCAGATACTGGGTGCGAAGTTGCTCGGGCTTGCGCGGCGGATGTAGTGGATAAGAGAGCAGCAACAGTCCGAAAACAAGCTCCGGTTCTTCGGCGCAAAGCATCGCCGCCTGACGTCCCCCGTACGAGTGTCCACCGAGAAATATTCTTCCGCCTTCGCTCTCGGCATTCATAGTCTTTCGCAGCGCTGCAACCGCATTGCGCAAGCCGGCGCGGTCGTGCTCGGCGTTGCCGGGGAATGGCGGACCGAAACTCTTTTGCTGGCGAAAAGGAAGGTCGCAGCGCAGGACCGCATAACCGTGCGCGGCAAATATCTCGGCTAGCGCAACGAGGAGCGGCGCAGTGCAACTTCCGCCGGCGCCATGCGTAAGAATGAGCGCGTCGCCACGCGGTTCGGGCGGAGCGTGCAGCCATCCGCGGACGGGAGGATCTATATCCTGGATAAAGATGGAGGCGATTGCTTCCATGAACCTGGCTTTCTAACGGCCCGCGGCGCCACTTGAACGCTTCGACTTCGGACTTCGTTTGGCTGGCCGGCCGTCTTCGCCGACCGTGTGCAGGCGCATGAAGTTCGTCGCGCCGGTTGCGAATCTCGTTCCCGCAACCAGGCCCAGAACTTCCCCGCGACGAATCAGATCTTTGGGCAACAGTTCCTCTTCCGCAGTCTTAAGCATCGATTCGGCTGATTGCTGTTTGTCGCTATAAATCGGATGTACGCCCCAGAGCGCGTTCATGCGGTTGCAAACTTCGAGGCTGCGGCTGAACGCATAGATGCAGGCTTTCGGGCGATGCTTCGACAACATGCGGGCCGTGTTTCCGCTTTGGGTGAAAACGGCGATGGCGCGCATGGGAAGGTCCTCGGCCGCGTGCGCGATCGACTCGCAGATAGTCTCCGCGACGGAGTAGAGATGTTTTTCGTGACGACGACGCGCCGGAGGCGACTTGGCAATGCTCGTCTCCGCTTCCACAATGATACGCGCCATCATGGCCACCGCTTCGCGCGGGTAGCGTCCGCTGGCCGTTTCGCCGGAGAGCATGACGGCGTCGGTGCCGTCGAAAATTGCATTCGCCACGTCGCTCGCTTCGGCACGCGTCGGACGCGGATTTTCCGTCATCGATTCGAGCATCTGGGTCGCGGTGATGACCGGCTTGCGCCAGAGGCTCGCGCGTTGGATGACCTGCTTTTGAATGACCGGAATTTTTTCCGGCGGCAGTTCGACGCCAAGATCCCCGCGCGCGACCATCACGCCGTGCGCCGCCTCGAGAATTTCCTCGAGATGCTCGATGGCTTGCGGCTTTTCCAGTTTGGCCACAATCGGCACCGGACGGCCAAACTCAGCCATCAGCTCCTTCGCCATGCGGATGTCGTCGGCGGAGCGAACGAAGGAAAGCGCAACCGCATCGACGCCCTGCTTAAGCCCGAACTTGAGATCGATTTTGTCTTTTTCGGTCAGCGCGGGAATCGCGACCGCGGTTCCGGGCAGGTTGATGCCCTGATGTTCGGCGAGCGTGCCGCCGTTGATGACTTCGCACTCGATCTCACTGCCGTGCACAGAGCGAACTTTCAGTTCCATGCGGCCATCGGAGATGAGCACGCGCGAGCCGGCCTCGACCTCGTTGGGCAAACCGGAGAAGTCGGTGGAGAGGAGCGTCGCGGTCCCATCGACGGCGCGCGTGGTGATAGTTAGTGTTCTGCCCTTCTCTAATTCGACGGCCTTGCCGTCTTTCAATCGTCCGGTGCGGATTTTTGGACCTTGCAGGTCCTGCAAAATGCAGATGGTCCGCTTCAGTTTGCGCGCGACGCTACGCAATCGCTGAATGCGTTTTGTGTGTTCGGGATGAGTGCCGTGAGAGAAGTTGAGGCGGGCCACGTCCATGCCGAGACGCATCAAATCGGCGATGCACTCTTCGGAGTCGCAGGCGGGACCGATGGTACAGACAATTTTGGCGCGCCGGACGGGCGGCAGTAGCGCCGGAGATTTTGAGCTTTTTTCAGCGAGTGTCGCCATTGGTCCGCCGTACGATCTTCCCGAGGCCGCGCGGGAAAAGCATGGCGTTAAACTCCGCGCCAATCAGCACGACGAGCGAGATCAGGTACATCCATGTGAGGAGCGCGATGCCAACACCGAGCGAGCCGTAAATGACGCTGTAGTCGGCATAGCGTTGCAGGTACCATCCGAAAAACGCAGTCGAGAGCAACCACATGCAGGTGGCAAGGATCGCGCCGGGCAACACTGTATGCCAGGGCTGGGTGCGCGGCACGGCGTTGTGATAGATGAGTTGCATGACCGCAACGCTGGTCATGATCGCGATGAGCCAGCGAATGGCGGCCCACATGAGGTAGATCACCGGGCCGAACTCGTGTCCCCAATGAAACAGAATTTTCGTTTCGATGCGGTTGCCAAAGGCCACGAGAACGGTGGAGAAAACCAGTGGCAAACCGGCCATAAGCACAAGCGAAACTGCGATCAGCCGCTCCTGGAGCAGCCCCCAAGTTTTGGGCAGTTGATAGGCGCGGCGGAAGCCATCCATCCACGAGATGATCACGCCGGAGGCGGTCCACATGGTGAGCAGCGAAGTTGTAATCAACAAACCAACAGGACGATTGCTGCTGCCGCGCAGATAGGCAAGAGCGGCCGCGCTGCCGGCGGGAAGAATCTTGCCGAGAGCGTCGGAGATTTCGCGAAGGTAAACTTCGCCGCGGCGGACGGTTGCCATCACCGAGCCGAGCACAAGCAGGAACGGAAAGAACGTGAAGATGGACGAATATGCTCCGCCCTTTGCAGTGGCGAAGGCATCGTGCTCAAACGCGCGCCAGATCGACAGCCGGAACAAGCGCCAGAAACGGCCTATCGCGGGAGCCAGAATCAGGCCACCGGGAATCGGATCCGGCGAACGGTTCGGGTCCGGTGGCGGATCGGACAGGCGTTGTGGTTCAAGCGCTAAGGCCATGGGGTTGAGGGGAGCCTAGCCACGCACATATTATCCGACGAAATCGTCCTATGCACGCTTCGTTTCGAGTTACCTTCGGCTGCCAAAAGTCCATATCTGAAAAATAAGGGGCGACTTATGTCGCCCCTCTGGTTATTTGGGTTCGTCTTACTCGGCTGCAAGTTCTTCGGTTTCGCCTTCATGCCGCATGAGTTCGAGCGCGCGCTCGGCCTCTTCGTAAGCCTGCGAAACTTCCTCCTGCACCTTACTCGCGGCCTCTTCCATCTCGGGAGAGAGGCGCACGTTGCGGTAGTACTCCATGCCGGTGCCTGCGGGAATCAATCGGCCCACGATGACGTTTTCCTTCAAGCCGCGCAGATGATCGACCGCTCCCTGAATGGAAGCTTCGGTCAGCACGCGCGTCGTCTCCTGGAAGGAGGCGGCGGAGATGAAGGACTCGGTCGAGAGCGAAGCCTTGGTGATGCCGAGCAGCAGCGGGCGTCCGGTAGCCGGCTTGCCGCCCTGCGCGATCACCCGCTCGTTCTCTTCGTGGAAGCGGAACTTGTCGACCTGCTGTTCGAGCAGGAACGCCGTGTCGCCCACGTCTTCGACCTTCACCCAGCGCATCATCTGACGCACGATCACTTCGATGTGCTTGTCGCTGATGTTGACGCCCTGGAGCCGGTAGACTTCCTGGATTTCGTTGACCAGGTAAGCCTGGAGTTCCTTCTCGCCAAGCACGGCCAGAATGTCGTGCGGGTTGAGCGGGCCATCCATGAGCGGTTCGCCCGCCCGGACGCGTTCGCCTTCCTGCACGTTGATGTGCACGCCGCGCGGAACCGAGTATTCCTTTTCGGTGCCGTTGTCGGCGGTCACGTAGAGTTTGCGCTGGCCCTTGGAAACTTCACCGAAGCGAACCGTGCCATCGATTTCGCTGATGACGGCCGTTTCACGCGGCTTGCGAGCCTCGAACAATTCGACCACGCGCGGCAGACCGCCTGTGATGTCCTTGGTCTTGGTAGTTTCGCGCGGGATCTTCGCCAGCACGTCGCCGGGATAAACCGTGTCTCCGTCCTGCACCATCAAGTGCGCGCGTGACGGCATCAGGTAGCGCTTGCTCGCCTTGCCCTTGATGACAATGGCGGGCTGGCGCTTTTCGTCCGGCGAATCGGCAACCACGTGGCGCGACAGGCCGGTGACCTCGTCCACTTCTTCGTGGAGCGTGATGCCTTCCTGCAAGTCCTTGAACTGCGCCGTGCCGCCGATTTCCGTGAGGATCGCGAAAGTGTACGGATCCCACTCGACGAGTGCATCGCCGAGCTTCACCGGACCGCCCTCGGTGACCTTCACTTTTGCGCCGTAAACGACCGCATAGCGTTCGCGCTCGCGGCCCTTCTCGTCGACCACCGCGATCGAACCCTGTCGGTTCATGACAACCAGATCGCCGGTTTTCGACTTAACGGTTTGCAGGTTGATGAAGCGGACGAGCCCATTCGACTTCGCGTCGAGGCGCGACTGCTCCGACACGCGCGATGCCGTGCCGCCGATGTGGAAGGTACGCATGGTGAGCTGCGTTCCCGGTTCGCCGATGGATTGCGCCGCGATGACGCCGGTCGCTTCGCCGAGTTCGACGAGTCGTCCGGAAGCCAGATTGCGCCCGTAGCACATAACGCAAACGCCGCGCTTCGATTCGCAAGTCAGCACCGAGCGAATTTTCACGCGCTCGATACCGGCCGCCTGAATCGCGCCCGCCAGCTCTTCCGTGATTTCCTGGTTGATGTCGACCACAACCTGTCCGTCGTAGTCTTTGATCTTTTCGAGCGAAACGCGGCCGACGATGCGGTCGCGCAGCGGCTCGATGATCTCGCCGGCTTCGACAATACCGGAGACGTAAATGCCGTCCACGGTGCCGCAGTCGTATTCGCTGATGATCACGTCCTGCGCCACGTCGACCAGACGCCGCGTCAGGTAGCCCGAGTCGGCGGTCTTAAGCGCCGTATCGGCCAATCCCTTGCGTGCGCCGTGCGTCGAGATGAAGTATTCGAGCACCGTCAGACCTTCACGGAAGTTGGCCGTGATCGGCGTTTCGATAATTTCGCCGGTCGGCTTGGCCATCAATCCGCGCATGCCGGAGAGCTGGCGAATCTGCTGTTTCGATCCGCGAGCGCCGGAGTCGGCCATGACGTAGATCGGATTCATCACGCCTTCTTTGTCGCGCTTCTGCATCTCGCCAAACATCTCGTCGGCGACCTTTTCCGTGATGGCCGACCAGATTTCGATGACCTTGTTGTAGCGCTCACCGTTGGTGATCGCGCCGTCCAGGTACTGCTGCTGAACCGCGATGACCGACTTGTCGGCGTCCTTGACCAGGCCCTTTTTGCTGTCCGGGATGACCATGTCGTCGATGCCGATCGAGAGGCCGGCCCGCGTTGCGTAGCGGAAGCCGAGCGACTTGATTTCATCGAGCATCTTGACCGTGGTCTCGAGGCCATAGCGCAGATAGCAGTAATTCACCAGCTGGCCAATGCCCTTCTTCTTGAGCAGGCCATTGATGTATGGCATCGGCTCGCGGCCGGCAACCGCCTTCGGCAGGTAATCGTTGAGGATTGCCCGGCCGACGGTGGTGTTGATGTACTCGCGATCCAGATGCGTGGAATCGGTGTGGCTCACATCCTGATCGTCGTACGCCTGGGTCAGGTCGATGACCTCGCCTGTGTAGCGCAGGCGGATCGGCGTGAGAGTTTCGACCTCGCCCATTTCGAGCGCGATCCAAACGTCGTCGATGTTCGCGAACGAGCGGCCTTCTCCCTTCGCGCCCGGCTTCGCTTTCGTCAGGTAATAAAGACCGAGCACCATGTCCTGGGTAGGCACGGTGATCGGGTGGCCCGACGCTGGCGACAGGATGTTGTGCGAAGAGAGCATCAGCACGCTCGCTTCAACCTGAGCCTCCGGCGACAGCGGAATGTGCACAGCCATCTGGTCACCGTCGAAGTCGGCGTTAAACGCCGTGCAAACGAGCGGGTGAATCTTGATGGCCTTGCCTTCCACCAGCACCGGCTCAAAAGCCTGAATGCCGAGGCGGTGAAGCGTGGGAGCGCGGTTCAAAAGAACCGGGTGATCTTTAATCACCTCTTCGAGGATGTCCCAAACGATCGGCTCCTGCTGCTCGACCATCTCTTTCGCCTGCTTGATGGTGGTGCAGTTGCCGGTCTGCTCGAGACGGTGATAGATGAACGGCTTGAAGAGTTCGAGCGCCATCTTCTTCGGCAATCCGCACTGGTGCAGCTTGAGTTCGGGGCCGACCACGATGACGGAACGACCGGAGTAGTCGACGCGCTTGCCGAGCAGGTTCTGGCGGAAACGTCCCTGCTTGCCTTTCAGAGTGTCGGAGAGCGACTTGAGCGGACGATTGTTGGCGCCGCGCAGCACACGGCCGCGGCGGCCGTTATCGAACAGCGCATCCACGGCTTCCTGCAACATGCGCTTTTCGTTGCGCACGATGACTTCGGGAGCGTGCAGGTCCATCAGCTTCTTCAACCGGTTGTTGCGGTTGATGACACGGCGATAGAGGTCGTTCAGATCGGAGGTGGCAAAGCGTCCGCCGTCGAGTGGAACCAGAGGACGCAGTTCCGGTGGAATCACCGGGAGCACGTCGAGAATCATCCACTGCGGCTTGTTGCCGCTCTTGCGGAAAGCCTCGACCACCTTCAGCCGCTTGGCATATTTCAGCCGCTTTTGCAGCGAGGTTTCGGTCTTCATCTTCTCGCGCAGTTCGACGGACAGCCCATCGACTTCAATGCGCTTGAGCAGTTCCTTGATCGCTTCCGCGCCCATCATGGCCTTGAAGCCGGTGGGCCGGAACTGCTGATCGAGTTCGCGGAACTTCGCTTCGTCCTTGATGACCTCGCGGTCTTTCGTCGGCGAGTCACCCGGATCGACGACTACGTAGGCTTCGAAGTAGAGAATCGCTTCGAGGTCGCGCAGCGAGATATCGAGCAGGTGGCCGATGCGGCTGGGCAGTCCCTTGAAGAACCAGACATGCGAGCAGGGCGAAGCGAGCTCGATGTGTCCGAGGCGCTCGCGACGGACTTTCGACAGAGTGACTTCGACGCCGCACTTGTCGCAGATCACGCCGCGATGCTTCATGCGCTTGTACTTGCCGCAGAGGCACTCCCAGTCCGTGACCGGCCCAAAGATGCGCGCACAGAAAAGACCGTCGCGTTCCGGTTTGAACGTGCGGTAGTTGATGGTTTCCGGTTTGGTAACTTCCCCATGCGACCAGCTCCGGATTTTTTCCGGCGATGCCAGGCTGATACGAATGGCATCGAAGTCGGCAACGGGGTTTGCCAGATCAAACGGGCTCGAACGAAACATGTTCCTCCGCTTCCTCGGCTGTAGCGCCGCCGCTCGCGGGTCTTGAAAGAGGTTGTCAGCCGCCGGTCGTCGGTCAGCTGGCGAAAATCCTGACCCGCTGTCCCAAGACCAAGGACAATGGGTCTGTACTCTTGAAACTCAGTGCGGCCCGTTAGCCGCCGACGACCAGCGGCTAACGACCGACGACAAAACTAATCCGCGGCTACGGCCATCGGCTTCTTCTCCGTGGCCTTGATCAACTCGACATCCAGGCAGAGAGCCTGCAACTCGCGAATCAGCACGTTGAACGATTCCGGCACGCCCGGCTCCATTGCGGCCTCGCCTTTGACGATAGCCTCGTAGATTTTGGTGCGGCCATAAACGTCGTCCGACTTCGCTGTGAGCAGCTCTTGCAGGATGAACGCGGCGCCATACGCTTCCAGCGCCCAGACTTCCATTTCGCCGAAGCGCTGCCCGCCGAACTGCGCCTTGCCGCCCAGCGGCTGCTGGGTGATCAGCGAGTACGGACCAATGGAACGCGCGTGAATCTTGTCGTCCACCAGGTGAGACAGCTTCAGCATGTAGATGTATCCGACCGTGATCGGCTGTTCGAACGTCTCGCCGGTCATGCCGTCGCGCAGCGTGGTCTTGCCCGAGGTGGGCAGCCCCGAGCGTTCGAGCAGCGCCTTGATCTCCGTCTCGCGGGCGCCGTCAAATACGGCCGAGCCCATGAACACGCCCTTGGTCAACGTGGGTGCGACCGCTTCGAGTTCTTCCTCGCTCATGTCGGCGATCGTGTCCGCAAGCACCGTGTCCTTGAACAGTGCCTTCAGATCGCGACGAATCGCCTCCGAACGCGTGTTCAGCTTGAGGATCTCGGTGATCTTCTTGCCGAGTTCGGCGCCAGCCCAGCCCAGATGCGTTTCCAGAATCTGGCCGACGTTCATACGACTTGGCACGCCCAGCGGGTTCAGGACGATTTCGACCGGCGTTCCATCCTCGAGGTACGGCATATCCTCTTCGGGCAGAATGCGGGCAATGACGCCCTTGTTGCCATGGCGTCCGGCCATCTTGTCGCCCACGCTCAGCTTGCGTTTCATGGCGATGTAAACCTTGACGAGCTTGATCACGCCCGGCGGCAGCTCATCGCCCTTGGTCAGTTTTTCCTTCTTCTCGTTGACGATCTTCTTGAGCACGTCGATCTGGCGCGAGGTCATTTCCTCGATCTCGTCGATCTGCTCGTTGACGCGCGGGTCCTTGTCGGCGTACTTGATGCGCTTCAAATTGCGCGTCGAGATGCGCTCGATGGTGTCGCGGTCGAGAACCGTGTCCTTGGTCAGAAGGCGCTTGTTGGTGCGCTCGTCGTGCAGATCGGCTTGCACGAGTTTGCCGCCCAAGAGGCCTTCGAGACGCTTCAGGCGCTCGTCGGTCAGAATTCGGATTTCGTCCGAAAGGTTCTTCTCGAGCTTGGCCACCTGATTGGCTTCGATTGCCTTCGCGCGTTCATCTTTTTCCTGGCCCTTGCGCGAGAAGATCTTCACATCGACGACCACGCCCTCGATTCCGGGCGGGCAGTAGAGTGAAGCGTCGCGCACGTCGCCGGCTTTTTCGCCGAAGATCGCGCGCAGAAGTTTCTCTTCCGGCGTGAGCTGCGTTTCACCCTTCGGCGTAACCTTGCCGACGATGATGTCGCCCTGCTTGATGCTAGCGCCGATGCGGATGACGCCCGCCTCGTCCAGATTGCGCAAAGTCGACTCGCTGACATTTGGAATGTCGCGCGTGACTTCTTCCGGCCCCAGCTTCGTGTCGCGGGCTTCGAGTTCGAACTCCTCAATGTGAACGGAGGTGTAGTAGTCCTCCTTCACCATCTTTTCGGAGACGAGGATCGCGTCCTCGAAGTTGTAGCCGCGCCACGGCATGAAGGCCACAAGCACGTTGCGGCCGAGAGCCAGCTCGCCGAAATCGGTGCAAGGACCGTCGGCGATGACTTGGCCTTTCAGCACGCGCTGGCCTTTCTTCACGATCGGCTTCTGATTGATACAAGTGTTCTGGTTCGAGCGCTTGAACTTGGTGAGCTGGTAAATGTCGCTGCCCACCTCGCGCGACAACTGCGTCGGATGATGCTCGCCTTCGACGCGAACGATGATGCGCTCGGAATCGACGGAATCGATGATGCCGTTGCGCTTGGCCAAAATCACGGCCCCGGAATCGCGCGCCGTCACGCCTTCCATGCCGGTTCCAACGATCGGAGCCTGCGCACGGAGCAGCGGCACGGACTGGCGCTGCATGTTTGCGCCCATCAAGGCGCGGTTCGCGTCATCGTGCTCGAGGAACGGCACGAGCGACGCGGCAACCGATACGAGCTGCTTCGGACTGACGTCGACGTAGTCGACTTCGTCGCGATTCACGAGCACGAAATTGCCTTGCTTGCGGGCGTTCACCAGTTCAGTTGCAATGCGGCCCTTATCGTCCAGCTCGACGTTCGCCTGCGCGATGACGTGGCGGTCTTCCTCCCACGCCGACAGGTAGAACGAGAACGGCTCGATATCGACCGGCTTCTTGCGCTTGTCCTTCAGCTCGCCATTGAGCTTCTCGATCTCCGTCTTTTCCGCATGATCGCCGACCTTGAAGTCGCTGTCGCCGGCATTCACCACCTGCACATAATCGATGATGCGAGCGCCCTTAACCTTGCGGTAGGGCGACTCGATAAAGCCGTAGTCGTTGATGCGCGCAAAGCAGCTCAGCGACGAGATCAGCCCGATGTTCGGACCTTCCGGCGTTTCAATCGGGCAGATGCGGCCGTAGTGCGTCGGGTGCACGTCGCGCACTTCAAATCCGGCGCGTTCACGCGACAAACCGCCCGGCCCAAGCGCCGACAAACGCCGCTTGTGCGTGATTTCTGACAGCGGGTTGGTCTGATCCATGAACTGCGAGAGCTGCGACGATCCGAAGAATTCGCGGATCGCGGCCATCACGGGTTTTGCGTTGACCAGGTCGTGCGGCATGGCCGTCGACATTTCCTGATACACCGACATCTTTTCCTTGATCGCGCGCTCCATGCGGACCAGACCGATGCGGAACTGGTTCTCCATAAGCTCGCCGACCGCGCGCACGCGGCGGTTGCCAAGGTGATCGATGTCGTCGACCGCGCCGATATTTTTGCGCAGCTTGAGCAGGTACTTGATCGTCGCGTAGAAATCGTTCGGATCAAGCGTGCGCTGCTCGAGGCTGGTCGCTTCCTGGTTCTCGAACAGCTTGATGTTAAATTTCAAACGGCCCACGCGCGAGAAGTCGTATTTGCGCGGGTCGAAGAACATGCCCTGGAAAAGCGCCGTCGCCGTATCCAGCGTCGGCGGATCGCCGGGGCGCAGCTTGCGGTAGATTTCGATCAGCGCCTCCGAAGGAGTCGTGACCGAATCGCGCCGCAGTGTCTGGCTGATGACCGTACCCACGTCGTCGCGCTCGGGGAAGAATACGTTCATCTCGACCACGCCCGATTCCAGAATCTTCGCAACCTTGTCCGCCGTAATCTCCGAATTCGCTTCGAGCAGAACCTCGCCGCTGGTCGTGTCGACGATGTCGCTCGCCGCCCATGCGCCTTCGAGGTCGGTCACATCGACTTCAATTTCGTTGATCCTCGCCTTCAGAATTTCCTTCAGAACGGCGTGGTTGATCTTGCGCCCGGAGTGCGCGATCTCATCGCCCGACTTCGACTTGATGCTGTGCGCCAGCTTCATGCCCAGCAGATTCGTCGGCTTGTCGCCCGCCGGATCGAGCGTCCAGAAGAGCTTGTTGTCGCGGACCGCGAGCCGGTCGGTGGTGTAGAACGTCTTCAGAATGTCTTCGCCCGAACGCAGCCCGAGAGCGCGCAGGAAGATCGTGCCTAGGAACTTGCGCTTGCGGTCGATGCGCACGTAGAGAACGTTCTTCTGGTCGTATTCGAATTCGACCCAAGAGCCGCGATAGGGAATGATCTTGCCGAGGAAGTAGGTGCGATTGTTCGCGGTCTCAAAGAACACGCCGGGCGAGCGGTGCAATTGGCTGACGATCACGCGCTCGGTGCCGTTGATGATGAACGTGCCGTTCTGCGTCATCAGCGGAACGTCGCCGAAGAAAACTTCCTGTTCCTTAATGTCGCGAATCGAGCGGTTGCCCGTCTCCGGATCCTTGTCCCAGATGGTCAGGCGCATCGTAACCTTGAGCGGCGCGGAGTACGTCATGCCGCGCTCTTCGCACTCAGCCACGTCATACTTCAACTGCAGGCCGACCGGGTCGCCGCACTTGTTGCAGAAATCGGGAGTGTTTGCGTTGTACGTGCCGCACTTATGGCAGAGCACATCGCCCGGATGGAACGGGTCGGTAATCACCGTCGATCCGCAATTCTTACAAGTAGTGCGGAGGTGGTGCAGGCCTTTGAGGTGTCCGCACTTGCACTCCCAATTTCCAATCGAGTAATCCACAAACTCCAGTTGTGATACGTTGCGGAAGTCGGTGATCGGGAAAACCGACTGAAAGACCGCCTGGAGGCCGCCGTCTTCGCGCTCGCTCGGCAGCTTATCCATTTGCAGGAAGCGGTCGTAGGAGCGCTTCTGGACCTCGATCAGGTTCGGAATCTGGATGGTTGCGGGAATTTTTGAGAAATCAAAACGCTTGCGATGGATGCTATGTTTTGCCATTCGAAGAACCTGCCTTCATGCAGCCAGGGGCTGCCAATACAACCTGGAATGTGGGCCACAAAGCTGGGGCGCAAAAGTGCCCCGAAGCGAAAACGGGCGGATTACGCGGTAAACGGGTGCGGGCACCTACGGGGACATGACTTCCCGCAGGCGCCGCATTCGACGCTTGGTCTTAAATAAATTGTAAAGTTCCGCGCCAGTTCAAAAGGCCTGTTCCGTCCCGCCGCCCGCGGGACCGGCTGCCAAACTTATTCCAGCGAACCTCTTCCGCTTCCCTGGGTCTAAACCTGAGGACTCGGGTTCGCTGTCACCTCGTTGGGCCAGAGTAAGCGGGTTATTTATAAGATGTTAACACGCCCGCTAAGGATTCAGCTACCATTCGGTCAAAAAATTGCATAGCGGGGTAGGCAGACCGAGGTCAGCCACCCCGCGATCTTAGCCGGGCGCCCAGGTCCTTCGACTCCGCCCACTTCCCGTGGGCTTCGCTTAGGATCGCGGCGCGAGGCTCAGATGCCTCGCAAAAGCCGCTACTTCACCTCGACCGTCGCCCCAGCCTCGGTGAACTTCTTCTTGATGGTCTCGGCTTCATCCTTCGAGACGCCTTCTTTGATCGGCTTCGGCGCGCCATCGACCAGGTCCTTCGCTTCCTTCAGACCCAGGCTTGTGACCTCGCGTACTGCCTTAATAACATTGATCTTATTGGCGCCGACTTCCTTCAGGATGACCGTAAACTCGGTCTTCTCTTCCGCCGGAGCCGCCGCACCCGCCGCCGCGCCGCCGCCAGCCACCATAACCGGGGCCGCTGCCGCCGCCGAGACGCCAAGACGCGCTTCCAGTTTCTTCACCAGCTCCGCCGCATCGAGTAGCGACAGGCCAACAATCGAGTCTTCAATCTGTTGTAGATCCGCCATTATTTTTCTCCAGTCTTTTAGTCTTTTCGTGGAACCGCCGCGCGGCATCGATCAAGCCCGCTGCGTCTCCTCTTTCGCTATCGCGTCGCCGGGTTTCCAGTGCGTCCAGGCCTACCCTCCCGGCGCCAGACAACGCCAGGACTCAGCCGCGCAACCCCCGCTCCGAGATAACCAAACCTTTTTCGGCGAACTCTCGTTCGCCCGAATTTCGTAATTGTGTAATCGGGTAATTTAGTAATTTGAAAACCACATCAGCCGTTCTCGGGTTTCAAATTACACAATTACGAAATTTCCCAATCACAAAATCCAGAGGGCTAAGCCTCCTTAAACTTCTTCTCCTGCACGCCCTGGTTCACCACCACCGCCAGGTTGCGTCCCACCGCGCCCATCGCAGTCACCAGACGCTGTGCCGGAGCATTCAGCATAAACAGAAGCTTCGCGTAAATCTCTTCCTTCGACGGCATGGTCGCCAGCGATTCGATCTCCTTGACCGTAATCACGCGGCCTTCAACCACTCCCGCCTTGAAGGTGAACTCCGGATTGTCTTTGGCATATTTTGCCAGCGCCTTCGCCATTGCGACGGGATCGCCCTCGGTGTAGGCAATCGAGGTCACACCCTGAAGACCCTTCAGGCCCTCCTCGATCTTCGTGCCCTTGGCCGCGCGCTCCGCCAGCGTGTTCTTCACCACGCGATACTTCGCGCCGCTCGTCCGCAGCGCCTTGCGCAGTTCGAAATCCTTCGACACCGTGAGTTTGCTGTAGGTGGCGACGATGACGCTCGAAACGTTCTTCAGATCGCCTGTGAGTTTTTCAACCTGCTCAACTTTTTTCGCTCTGGTAACCGCCATGTCAGAACCCTTCCTGAACTCTGAATAGAACTCAATTGGGTAATCGGGAAATTTTGTAATTTGAACCCCCAAGGGTTTTGAAATTACCAAATTACCCGATTACAAAATTACAAAATTGGTTACGCCTTCGATGCGACCTCAATCGGAGTCGTGTCCAGCGAGATCCCTGGGCCCATGCTCGAACTCAGGTAGCAAGCCTTGATGTACTTGCCCTTGGCCACAGGTGGCTTCGCCTTGACCACGCTCGAAATCAGTGTCGTCGCATTGTCGATCAGCTTGTCGGGCGTGAATGACATCTTGCCAATCGGGCAGTGCACCAGCGCCGTCTTATCGGTGCGGAATTCGACCTTGCCGGCTTTCACTTCCTGCACCGCGCGCGCCACGTCCATAGTGACCGTGCCCGTCTTTGGATTGGGCATCAGTCCCTTCGGACCAAGCACCTTGCCCAGGCGGCCGACCGATTTCATCATGTCGGGCGTCGAAATCAGCGCGTCGAAATCGGTCCAGTTTTCTTTCTGGATCTTTTCGACCATGTCTTCGCCGCCGACAAAATCCGCGCCGGCGGCTTCCGCCTCGCGAACTTTTTCGCCTGTGGCAATCACGAGAACTTTTTTCGATTTGCCGAGACCATGCGGCAGAACGACTGTCCCGCGCACCATCTGGTCGGCGTGCTTGGGATCGACACCCAGGCGCATCGTGACTTCAACCGTCTCGTCGAATTTTGCGAATTTCACTTTCTGCAGGAGTGGAACCGCTTCCTGCAACAGGTAAGGCCGCGCTTCAATCGCTTTGCGCGCCTTCTCGATGTTCTTTCCAGACTTCTTCATCCTTCACCTCGTCTCCCACCGCTGAGCGTTGTTCCGGTCAGCCGTGGTGATTTCGACAAAATTTTGCAATTTTGTAATCGGATAATTTGGCAATTTGAAAACCGCGCGAACTATCGCCCTTTCAAATTACACAATTTGGAAATTGCCCAATTACCAAATTTTTCTTATCCAACCACTTCAATTCCCATCGAGCGCGCCGTGCCCCGCACACTCTTAATTGCCGCATCAACCGATGCCGCGTTCAAATCCGGCATCTTCTGCTTGGCAATGTCTTCGACCTGCTTCGCCGTCACCTTGCCAACCTTGTCTTTATTCGGTACGCCCGAGCCCTTGGCGATCCCAGCCGCGCGTTTCAACAGCACCGACGCCGGCGGCGTCTTCGTAATAAAGGTGAACGAGCGGTCGTTGTAAACCGTGATCACGACCGGCACGATCAGCCCTTCGAGTTCCTTCTGGCTGGTGCGCGCGTTGAACTGCTTGCAGAACTCCATGATGTTGACTTGCGCCTGACCGAGCGCGGGGCCAACCGGCGGCGCCGGCGTTGCCTTGCCTGCCGCAATTTGCAACTTGACTGAACCCGTTACCTTTTTTGCCATGATGCCTTTCTTCTTTTAGCCGGCCCTGAGTCTAGGATTTTTGGCTCAGTAAATCCGGAAACGATAAATCAATTTTGTAATTTCGTAATCGGGTAATTTGGTAATTCTAACGATCATGCGAACTAAGATTTTCAATTGCCAAATTACAAAATCTTTCAATTACAAAATTCTCATGCCACTTTTTCTACTTGCCCAAATTCCAATTCCACCGGAGTCGAGCGTCCAAAGATCGTGACCATCACTTTCAAGGTCTCGCGATCTTCGTTCACTTCGTCGACCACGCCCGTGAATGTCGCAAACGGGCCTTCCGATATCCGCACCGTCTCGTTCTTCTCGAATTTGACTTTGAGTTTCGGCTTCTCGCGGCTGTCCGCAACCTTATAAACAATGTGCTGTACTTCTTCTTCCGACAGCGGCGTCGGCTGCTGCCCGGTGCCGACGAACCCAGTGACGCGCGGCGTCGATTTCACCACGTGCCAAACCTGGTCGTCCATGTCCATTTCGACCAGCACGTAGCCGGGATAGAACATGCGCTCGGAGGTGTACTTCTTGCCGCCGCGAACTTCCGTGACCGACTCGGTCGGAATCAGCACGCGGCCAATCTTGCCTTGCAAGCCGAAAGCCGTCACGCGCGATTCGAGCGACTCTTTGACCTTGCGCTCAAATCCCGAGTACGCGTGGATGATGTACCACTTCATATTCGGGTTCTGCGGCGCTTCGCCCGCCACCGCGGAGGCTTGCGCAGGCGTGGCCGTGGCTTCGGAACCCACCGCGCCTTCGCCGTTTACCGCTTCCACTTTTTCTTCATCCGGCATGAAAATCGCTTCCTTCGCTCGCTGCCTAGTGGCGCGCAAGATAGTGCAACGCTCGTTCCAGCGAGTTTTGGATCGCCAAGTCAACTACCCAGAAGAACAATGCGAACAAAAACACGGTAATAATCACCACCGTTGTCGTCGCCTGCACTTCCTTGAGCGAAGGCCACGTGACCTTCTTCATCTCGGTGCGGACATCGCTGTAAAACGATTTGATCCGCTCCGGCCAGGATCTGATCCGGTCGCCGAAATCGCCGCCCGCACTCGCGAGTGAACTCGCCATTTTTTTCGTCTCCACTGACATACCAACCTGGCCTTTTCTTTCCCGGTCTGACTCTTCGTCTAAGTCAGTTCGTCTAACCCAGTCCCAAAACTCTGGCAGGGGCGGAGGGATTCGAACCCCCAAGTTCGGTTTTGGAGACCGACAGTTTAACCGTTGAGCTTACGCCCCTAAATTCATTGAGCAATTTGGTAATTGAGTAATCGGGTAATTTGAAAACCGCATAGTTCCGAGGATTTTCAATTACAAAATTACTCAATTACTCAATCTACTTAACCTCTTTATGCGGCGTATGCTTCCGGCATCGGGCGCAGAACTTCTTCTTCTCGATCCGGTCCGGTGTCGTTTTGCGGTTCTTCATTGTCGAGTAATTCCGCTCTTTGCAATCGCCACACTGTAACGTAATAATCTCTCGGGGCATTTCAACCGCTCCTCATTCTTAGCTTCGAGCTGCCGGCCTCTAGCCACCAGCAGCCCCATGTTTGCGAACGACGGTCGACCAACGACTGACGACCCTTACTGAATAATCTCCGCAATCGTTCCCGCGCCTACCGTGTGCCCGCCTTCGCGAATGGCGAAGCGCAAGCCCTTTTCCATCGCCACCGGCGTGATCAACTCGATCACCAGGCTCACGTTGTCTCCCGGCATCACCATCTCCGTGCCTGCCGGCAACTCCGCTACGCCCGTCACGTCCGTCGTGCGCAAATAAAACTGCGGACGGTATCCCTTGAAGAAGGGCGTATGACGCCCGCCTTCTTCTTTCGTCAGGATGTAAACCTCGGCCTTGAACTTGGTGTGCGGCGTGATCGATCCCGGCTTCGCCAGCACCATGCCGCGCTCCACATCCTCTTTCGCAATGCCGCGCAACAGCAGGCCGGCGTTGTCGCCCGCCATGCCTTCGTCGAGCTGCTTCTTAAACATCTCGACGCCCGTCACCACCGTCTTGCGCGTCTCGCGGAAGCCGACAATTTCTACTTCCTCGCCCACCTTCACCTTGCCGCGCTCGATGCGGCCTGTCACCACCGTGCCGCGGCCCTGAATCGAAAAAATATCTTCGATCGGCATCAGGAACGGTTTGTCCAGTTCGCGCGCCGGTTGCGGCACGCTCTTGTCCACCGCTTCCATCAGCGCGTCAACCTGCTTCTCCCACTTCTCTTCACCATTCAGCGCGCCCAGAGCCGACAGCCGAACCACCGGCACATCGTCGCCCGGGAACTTATAGCTCTTGAGCAGTTCACGCACTTCGAGTTCGACCAGGTCGAGCAACTCGGGATCGTCGACCGCATCGCACTTGTTCAGCGCCACGACGATGTACGGCACACCGACCTGGCGAGCCAGCAGCACGTGCTCCCGCGTCTGCGGCATCGGACCATCCGTCGCCGCCACCACCAGAATCGCGCCATCCATCTGCGCCGCGCCCGTGATCATGTTCTTGATGTAGTCGGCGTGGCCCGGGCAATCGACGTGCGCGTAGTGCCGGTTTGCCGTCTCGTATTCGACGTGCGCCGTGGCAATGGTGATGCCGCGCGCCTTTTCTTCCGGAGCGTTGTCGATCGAATCGAACGACCGGAACTTGATGTTCGGGTTGTGCTTCCCTAAAACCTTCGTGATCGCCGCCGTCAACGTCGTCTTGCCATGATCGATGTGTCCGATCGTCCCTACGTTGCAGTGCGGCTTTGTCCGATCAAATTTTTCCTTCGCCATTTTTCGTTTTTCCTTTGTAGCGCCGGCCGGAGCCGGCTGTCGCAAAATCAGTTATGAATACTGATAGACCTTGTGAAATTTCGCCCGCAGGAGCGGATGCACTTCCTCCACCTTCGAGAGGTAATACTCCCTCACCTGCGCCTGATCGGAAACCGCCAACGCCTGATACAACGACTGCGCCGCTCCCGCCTTGCTTCCGGCAACCGCATCGATCACGTTTGCCGCCAAAATCCCGTCCCAATCACGAGCGCGAATTCTGCCGCTCTTCAACGACTTCAGAAAACTCTCAACCCGCTCGCTGGCGAAAACACTATCGATCGCCTTCTTCAACTCTCCGAATTCACGTTCGCTGACGACCTTGATCGTCGCTTGCTCGAAAGTCACTGTCGTCGAACCTTCAATCAATTTCTGGAGCGGGAGACGGGAATCGAACCCGCGACCAACAGCTTGGAAGGCTGTGACTCTACCACTGAGTTACTCCCGCCCAAACCAGCCGTCAGCTCTCAGCTGTCAGCTCTGCTTCAATAAAATTTGGTCCTTCTGCGCAAGGCCCCTGACCAAAATCAAAATTCCGACCAGGTAAATTGCGTGTGCAACAACAAAACAAACCCGCGTAACGGCGACATTCTCAAAAACTGAAGGCACGCAGAGGCCAATAAAATTGCCGAAAATCAACGGCAAGTACACTGCGCTTTGCAATCCAGTCAGCTTGGTGCGAAACCGGTAAATAGCCACCAGCATCAGCACCAAATAGACACAGAGTACCGCGATACCAACCAACTTCACGATAAGCCATGAACCCGTCATAGCCCGCAACTTTCAATTTTTCTGGAGCCGATGATCAGGATTGAACTGATGACCTCTCCCTTACCAAGGGAGTGCTCTACCAACTGAGCTACATCGGCCCTGCTTTAGCCACTCCGCCGCGATCCCTCGCAAAAAACGCTTCGGGATTTCAGCTGCGGGCTCCCGCTTCGCTTAGGCCCGCAAACCGCCTCAACATCGGCCCTGCCACACTCTCAGCAATCATTCCGCTGCCTTCGATCCCGCCTGCTCTTCTTCAATTCGCGTGCGCCAGTAAAACAGCGCCGACTTGAATACCAGCAGTCCCAGAATCAGCAGCATTCCAGTTCGCAGCTTCAGATTCCATCCGGAAATCGGAATCGCTTCATCCGAAAGCGTCGTCCAGGCCAAAACGCCCAGTACCGCATACGCGATCAGAGCCAGCACGAACTTCTTTTTAATCGTCAACTTCTTCTACCCCGCAATCGCCAACCTGATTACGGCCTCACTGCCTCAGCCCAACTTCGCTACCGATCCCTCGCTGCAACCCGCTCGGGATATCGCCAGCAGGCTCCCGCTTCGCTCACGCCTGCTAAGCGGCTCAATCTGGTGCACAGGGGAGGATTCGAACCTCCGTACCTCCTGAGAGGGACAGATTTACAGTCTGTTGGCTTTAACCGCTCACCCACCTGTGCAAATCCGAAACTCTCCGCCCGGGATGAAACCGCGTCCAAAAAGCACACCTACGTCACAGTCCATCTCGTACGGCACTTCGCAGCTCGGGAAACATAATGCGGGGACTTCTCGCCTGACAGTTACACTCGCCGGAATATTATCTGATGAAGTGCGTTATAACCGTTTGCGCCTCGCGCGCGTGTCTCCGCGCAAAAACAAGTTCCGGAAATTTAGTCCTTGGAGCTGGCGAAGGGATTTGAACCCCTGACCCTCTGATTACAAATCAGATGCTCTACCGACTGAGCTACGCCAGCGGTGGAAGCAAGTCCTTTCAGGCACAATACTTCCCTGATCCCTTCCTGATTGTCCGGGACAATTATTTAAGTTATCACAAGGGGTATGGGCCTGCAACCGGAAGAATAGGCCCTCGGCAAGCCGCGGAGGCCCAAATCGCCGTCCGGGGTCTTGCCAGCCTGTCTTGCCCGATTATACCGCGATCCGCTCCCTCAACAACAGGCTGACCGTTTTGCAGGCAACGGATTTCCATTTCAGGCAACATATATCCCCATGCGCACGATCCTGCTCCTTACCTGCTCCAACATCTTCATGACCATTGCCTGGTACGGCCACCTGAAATACAAATCGGCCCCACTCTTCAAGGTCATCGTCATCAGTTGGATGATCGCCTTCCTCGAATACTGCTTCCAGGTTCCCGCCAACCGCATCGGCTCGTATGAGTTCACGATCGCCCAGCTCAAGACCATCCAGGAGGTCATCACGCTGACCGTCTTCACCGTCTTCTCAATTCTCTATTTCCATCAGGAGCTGAAGTGGAACTACTTCGCCGGCTTCGCGCTGATCGTCGGGGCTGTGTTCATGATCTTCAAGCAGTGGTAGTCACCCAGGATTCATTCCCTGCCCGGCATTCGGCGTCGCGGTATACTTCGCCGTTGGCCTCAAGTGTGAAATAGGAATTATGACCCTGATTTTCCGCAAACCCATCCCCAACATCGACCACCCCGAAATGCCCGCTGACGTCGTCATTGTCGGCGGAGGCCCCGCCGGAATGGCCTGCGCGCTGCGCCTGTCGCAACTGATCGACGCCCACAACGCCCAGCATCCCGACGCCCAGCTCTCCAAAGAAAATATCTACGTCCTGGAAAAATCGCGGGAAGCGGGCCAGCACTGCCTCTCTGGAGCTCTCCTCGATCCGCGATCGATGCGCGAACTTCTGCCCGGATTTGAAAAAGAAGCTCCACTCGACGCCGAGGTTCACAAGGAAGGTGTCTACTTTCTAACCAGCACCGGCCGCTACAAGCTTCCCATCACCCCGCCGCCGCTGCGCGATCACGGCAACTACGTCATCTCGATCAACAAATTCGTAAAGTGGCTAGCCTCCAAAGTCGAAGAGGCTGGCATCACCATCTTCACCGGATTCGCCGGCTCCGAACTCCTCTTTCAGGAAAGCCCCCAAGGAAGTCCAGACGGCAATCGCGTCGCCGGCGTGCGCACCGAGGACAAAGGTGTCGACAAGCAGAATCAGCCAAAGTCAAATTTCGAGCCCGGCTACGACGTCAAAGCCAAGGTCACCATTCTGGCCGAAGGCCCGCGCGGTTCGCTCACCAAGCAGCTCATCGAAAAATTCGACCTGATGAAAGACCGCAATCCGCAGACTTACGGCGTCGGCGTGAAGGAGTTGTGGGAGGTTCCGTCGGGCAGCATTCAAAAGGGCGAAGTCATCTACACGATGGGTTATCCGCTGACCACGAAGGAATACGGCGGCGCATGGATCTACGGCGCGGCTGACAACATCGTCTCGCTGGGCTTCGTCACCGGACTCGATTACCAAGACCCGCGCCTTGACCCACAGCATGTGCTGCAGAGCTTCAAGCAGCATCCCTTCGTGGCCAAGCTTCTGGCGGGCGGGAAGATGATTCGGTACGGCGCGAAGTCGCTGCCCTATGGCGGGTGGTGGTCGCTGCCGCCGCTGGCGGGTGATGGCTGGATGATCATCGGCGACTCCGCCGGCTTCCTGAATTCGGCGCGGCTGAAGGGCATTCACCTTGCCATTAAGAGCGGAATGCTGGCGGCGGAGACCGCTTTCGCCGCCCTAATAAAGGATGACGCCTCCGCGGCCACGCTCACACAGTTCCAGCGCAATGTCGAATCCAGTTGGATCAAGGATGAGCTGTGGCAGGTCCGCAATTTCCATCAGGGGTTCGAGCACGGTCTCATCGGTGGGATGATTAGCGGCGGTCTGCAAACGCTGCTCAAAGGCGGCCCGTTCACCCGCATTGCGTCGCACGCGGGGTACGAGAACCTCAAGCCAATCGGCACGCTTCCCGCCGACGGAGGCAAGGAGGCCAGCCTGATCGGCCCGGCTAAAGGCGACGGCAAGCTGACCTTCGACAAACTCACCGACCTCTATCACTCCGGCACCAAGCACGAAGAAGATCAACCCGCCCACCTCGTCATTCATGACACCAACATCTGCAACGAGCGGTGCGTGAAGGAATTCGGCAGCCCCTGCCAGAACTTCTGCCCCGCCAACGTTTACGAAATGCTCGAGGACTCGTCGGCGCCGAACGGCAAGCGCATCAGCCTGAACCCATCCAATTGCGTACACTGCAAAACCTGCGACATCGAAGACCCCTACCAGATCATCACCTGGGTTCCGCCCGAGGGGGGCGGCGGGCCGAATTACGATGGCATGTGACTTCCTGCGACACTCTCAACGAATCCTAAACACGCAGGTTAGTTCCCGCTAACCCGGAAGTAATTCCGGCCCCTTGAACTCAATGTGAACTGCCCGAGCGGCCCGTCCGAACCCCTGATGGTCCGTGACCTTCGGCTAGAGTTATCTTCTGGTTCGCCCTTTCCAGCCGGTATATACTTTCCTGCGTACTAGCGTAGTAGTTCTGTCTTAAGACGGAAACGGAGCGCTTTCCATCTTCATACTGCTCCGTAATAGAACGTCGGCGAGGGGCATCTACATTTATTCCAGCCCTTGAAGCTGATGCGGAGCGAGGGGCGCGATCGCGCGGCTCTCTCCGGTGGAGGTATTTGCTGTGGATGTCGTTCTTATACGCCTTGTTTTTATATTCATCGTCGGAATCATCTGCTTCCTGATCCATCCCTTCGGTCTGCCCTCGAACTTTGACGCTGCGGTAGGTCTCGCCATCGGTGGCGCGATTGTGTTGTTTGAGTGGCGGCTGCGGGTCATGAGCCTGAAGCGGCTGATCGGCGCCGCCATTGGCAGTGTGCTGGGTATCTTCGGGGCCTATCTCTTCGCGCTCGTCATCCGGAACAGCATTCCGCCCAGCCCCACCCAGAGTTTCCTCCAGATCATGGTCATGCTGATCATGGCCTATGTCGGCTTGGCTGTGGGTTCCAACAAAGGTGACCTGCTCAATCTGGCCGCGCTCGGCGGAATCTTCGGCGGCGAAAAGCAGAATAAGAAGAGCTATAAGATTCTGGATACCAGCGTCATCATCGACGGCCGCATCGCCGACATCGCCGAGACCGGATTCCTCGACGGCCTCATGGTCATTCCGCAATTCGTATTGCGCGAACTCCAGCTCGTCGCCGATTCCGCCGATTCCCTCAAGCGCAATCGCGGACGCCGCGGCCTCGACGTTCTCCAGCGTCTCCAGAAAACGGCCTCGCCCATGATTCAGATCGTCGAAGACGATTTTCCCGCTGTGCGCGAAGTCGATCTAAAGCTGATCGAGCTGGCCAAGCTCTACGAGGGCAAGATCATCACCAACGACTTCAACCTTAATAAGGTTGCGCAGCTCCAGGGCGTCGCCGTGCTCAACATCAACGAGCTCGCCAATTCGCTCAAGCCGATCGTGCTGCCCGGCGAGATCATGCGCGTGTTCATCCTGAAGGAAGGCAAGGAATACAACCAGGGCGTCGCTTACCTTGACGATGGAACCATGGTCGTCGTCGACAACGCACGCAAGATGATCGGCAAAACCATCGACGTCTCCGTCACCTCCGTCCTGCAAACCACCGCCGGCAAGATGATCTTTGGCAAGTGGGATGAACGCGGCGGCATCCGGCACGACACGAAGAGCAGTCCAAGCGCCGCGACGGTTCCGGTGCCTCCGGCAGCCGGAACCGGCGGAATTCCATCCGAGGTTCCAAAGAAGCCGCTGCCCATCGATCGCGCGGCCGACTAACCGCCGGACGCACTCGCGAGGCGTATACTGATCGTCCCGATGAAGGTTTACGTCATCATTCCCGCGGCCGGACTGGGCACGCGCATGGCTCCGCCCTCGCACACGGCCCCCAGCAAGCAGTTCAAGGAACTCGGCGGCGTGCCGATTGTGGTGCACACCTTGCGCGTCTTTGCCGCCAGTCCCGAGGTGCATGAGGTCGTAGTGGCCCTGCGCAAGGATGAGATCGCGGGCTTCCAGTCGCAGCTTGAGCACCAATATCCCGAGATCCTGAAGAAGCCGCTGCGCATCGTCGAAGGCGGCGAGCATCGCCAGGATTCGGTCGCGAGCGCCCTGAAATCGCTCTCCGCGGCGGATGACGATATCGTGCTGGTGCATGACGCGGTGCGCCCGTTCATCAGCGAGGAGATCGTCAGGCACGTGATTGAGGCGGCGGAAAAGCATCACGCGGCGATTGCGGGCTGGCCCGCGGTCGATACGGTAAAGCAGGTGGAGCGCACGTCGGATGGCGCCATCATCAAGGCGACGATTCCGCGCGCCAGCATAGTGATGGCGCAGACCCCGCAAGGCTTCCGCTATGACTTGCTGAAGAAGGCCTTTGAAGAGGCAGCTGCCGACGGATTCGTTGGAACCGACGAAGCGTCCATGATCGAGCGCTCCGGTTTTCCCGTAGCCGTAGTCATGGGTTCGCCAAGAAACATAAAGATCACGACTCCCGCCGACATGGAGCTAGCCGAATTCTATTTAAGCAGCGGATAGCCGGTATCGGTTTCCGAATTCTCACCGCCCAGACGCTGAGGCCGCAAGGTAAAGCAAGGAATCCTTGGCGCTCTCTGTGTCCCGGCGGTGGAACCTGGTTTTTCACCACCACTGACTGTCAACTATGACTCCCCAATTCCGCATCGGCCAAGGCTACGACTCGCACGCATTCAAGCCCGGGATTCCACTCGTTATCGGCGGCGTGAAGATCGCGCACGATAAAGGTCTGGGCGGCCATTCTGACGGCGACGTTCTCCTCCACGCCATAACCGACGCCCTGCTCGGCGCAATCGCCGGCCCCGACATCGGATCTCTCTTCCCGCCTTCCGATCCGCAGTGGAAGGGCGCAGATTCGGCGGTGTTTCTGCGCGAGGCGCTGAAACGCGCCGCGGCCGCTGGTTATTCGCTGGTCAATCTCGATTCCACGCTCATTTTGGCCGCGCCCAAAATCGGCCCACACGCTGCAGCAATCCGCCAAAGTGTCGCCGCACTTTGCGGCATTCCGGCCGATTGCGTCGGCCTCAAGGCAAAGACGCCCGAAGGCACCGGCACAGATAACGCCGCCATCGCGCACGTGACGGTGCTTCTGCAGCGGTAATTGCAACGTCAACTCGTGATATTGAGGAGATTAAGTCAAGAAGTCTTCGACTTTTCGACCTCTAGCGCAATTACTTCCAGCGCGGTTCAACGCTTCCGCGCCGCCTCGACAAACGCCTGAAAGATTTGTCGCGCTGGCTCAGCCAACTCTGGCGCGCCATTGACCGAGCGCTCCGGGTGCCATTGCACCGCCAGCACAAAATGGTCGGGCGCTGTTCCCTCCAGCGCTTCAATCACCCCATCGGTCGGCGAAGTTGCCACCACCCGCAGTCCGTCGCCCGGCGCGTTCGCGGACTGATGATGCGATGAATTGACCGCAATAGGCACCCCATCTTGCGATCCCAGAATCCCCGCCAGCCGCGAGCTTCCATCGATGGTCACGTTATGCGCGTGGGGAACGCCGCCGCCGGCCCCGTGGTTGACCAGCGACTCGATATGCTGCACCAGAGACCCGGCGCGGTATACGTTCAGAGATTGCAGGCCATAACAAATGCCCAGCACGGGCTTGCGCGTACGATAGGCGTCGTCGAGCAAAAGATGGTCGACGGCCTCGCGCGTCGCGTCGATCTCTTCGGTCTTGACGTGGCGTGGCTCACGATACTTTTCCGGATCCACATCGGCGCGGCTTCCCGGTAGAAGCACAGCGTCGCAACTCGCGATCTGTTTTTCAATCTCCTCCCGCGCCGCGTCCAGACCAATCCGCATCGGCTCGCCGCCCGCCAGCCGCACCGCTTCTTCATACTGCTTTATGGCCCGCTCGGCGTACGTTCGATCGCCCGAATGCGGCATCGGAATGGCAATGCGCGGCGCAGCCTTCGCGGAATCGGGCGGCATTTCTCCCGAAGCATGACGAGTGAAAGACATTAGTGGTTGAGCGCGGTGCGCTCGATTGCGGCGAGGACCTTATTCTGCCGCTGGTTTCGCAGTTCTATGATCGCCGTGATAATCAACGCGGCCGCTCCCCCAATGACAGCAATGGGGAATGCGATGTGTTTGTAGGCATACATCAGGTTGGGCGAAACATGTTTCAGTCGCGCATAGATTACCGTCCCTATGATGCTCACAAAGAGCGCCACAGCGAAGGTAAGGAGCGTCGTAAGAAAAGTGAAGGCGAAGATCCGCGCCACGACTCCGCCCCAGTGTGGAGATCCCGGTTTCGTCATACCAATATCAACTTATTACATCAGGTGTAAGCACCGCGACGCAAACTCCGCGTTCCACGCCGCTTTTCGGCTGCGACCAAAAGTCAGACCCCACAAAGCGCCGTTACCCCGGTAATTAGCTGCCTTTTTCACCCTCGAATACCATCGATCGGTAGCCTCTCAATACCCTTTTGAAGGATTGTATGGGGGAGAAATCCGTCTCTTCGACAGATTCGAACGAACTCCTGCGAGCCCAAGCCCTGCGGGAGGTTGCGAGGCGGACAGAATCCACCGGGCCGCCGCTCCCCGGCCAAACGCCGGTCACAGATCCCGGTAACGACGTAGCGGATCCCGCCATTCCTCTTCCCGTTGAGAAAGCTTACTTCGAGCAGATCATCGAAAACGCCCCGGATGCGATCGGCATCGTTGACGAGGCGCACCGCATCATTCGCGTTAACGCCGAATTCACGCGTCTCTTTGGCTACACCACTCCCGAGGTGGTCGGCAAACCGCTCGACAAGCTTATCGTTCCTCCCGACCGCTATGCGGAAACGGCTTGGCTGGCGCAGAACGTCGCCACCGGCGCCAACCTCACTCTGGAGACGCGGCGTCAGCGAAAAGATGGCTCGCTCGTCGAGGTGCTCCTGTCCACCGCGCCCGTCATGCTCGATGGCAAGCGCATCGGCGGGTACGCATCGTATCGCGACATCAGCGACCAGAAGCGCGCCGAAGAACTGAACGCGGCGCTCTATGCCATTGCGGCTCGCAGCCAGACCGCCGAAGACCTCCAGCAGTTCTATGCCTCGATCCACAACATCGTGGGTCAGATGATGTACGCGCGCAATTTCTATATCGCGATCTACGATCCGCAATCGCAGCTTTTAAGCTTCCCTTATTTTGTCGACGAGGCCGATTCCACGCCCGATCCCAAGCGCCTGGGCCGCGGCCTGACTGAGTACCTGTTGCGAACGGGCGAACCGCTGCTGGCTACGCCCCAGGTGTTTGACGACCTGGTGCAGCGCGGCGAAGTCGAACTTATCGGCGCGCCCTCGCTCGACTGGCTTGGCGTTCCCCTCAAGAGCGGAGCCAATTGCATCGGCGCCATCGTGGTGCAGAGCTACAGCAAGCACATCCGCTTCGGCGAGCGCGACCGCGAAATTCTGAAGTTCGTTTCCCAGCAGCTCGCCACCGCCATCGAGCACAAGCGCTACGAAGAGGCGCTGCGGCGTTCCGAGGCGCGCTATCGTTCTCTGATTCTGAGCGCCGTTTTTGGCATTTACCGCTGCACCCTGAGCGGAAGGTTTCTCGACGTCAATCCCGCGCTGATCACCATGCTCGGCTACAGCTCGGTCGAGGAGATTCTTGCCCTCGACGTGCGCCGCGAGGTTTATGTCAATCCGCGCGAGATCGACCACCTGACAGAGGAGTTCCAGCGCACCGGCAGCCTGAACGGCGTCGAGGTGCAATGGAGGCACAAGGACGGACACACCATCACGGTGCGCCTCAGCGGCCGCGCCGCCAGCCTGCCGGACGAGCCGGAAGAGGTTCTCGAGCTGATCGCCGAAGACATCACCGAGCGGCGCCAACTCGAAGAGCAGTTCCGCCAGGCGCAGAAGATGGAAGCCGTCGGACGCCTCGCTGGCGGCGTCGCCCACGACTTCAACAATCTGCTCATGGTCATCAACGGCTACACCGAAGTCTTACTGGACCAGCTCGACGCCGCCAGCGACATCCATTCGAAGGTGCAGTCGATTCAGCAGGCCGCCGACCGCGCCGCCACTCTCACCAGGCAGCTTCTCGCCTTCAGCCGCAAACAGGTTCTCGAACTCAAAGTCATCGACGTCAACACGGTCATCGCCGACATGGAGCGCCTGTTGCGCCCGCTGATCGGCGAGAATATCGAGCTTGTCACGCGCCTCGCCTCTGACGCCGGCCGCACCCGCGCCGACGCCGGCCAGCTCGAACAAGTGGTCATGAATCTGGTCGTCAACGCCAAGGATTCCATGCCCAACGGCGGCCGCATCACCATTCGCAGCATGAACATCGTAGTGAAGCAAAACGTGGGCGAACATCGCTTCATCCATCCCGGCCGTTACGCCGTCATCGCCGTCGCTGACACCGGCCATGGCATGGACCACGAGACGCAGTCGCGTATCTTCGAGCCCTTCTTCACCACGAAAGAGAAAGGCAAGGGCACCGGCCTCGGCCTCTCGACCGTGTATGGCATCGTCAAGCAGAGCAACGGATACGTCTTCGCCGAAAGCAAAATCGGCTCTGGCACCACGTTCTATGTGTACTTGCCGCGAGTCGAGGAGTCGCCCGCCGAACTCGGCCCCGCCGCCACGCAAGAGAACGAAAAGGGCGGCTGCGAAACCGTCCTTCTGGTCGAGGATGAAGATTCGGTCCGCGAACTGGTGCGCGTCACGCTGGCCTCGCGCGGCTACAAGGTGCTCGAAGCCGAGCACGGCGAAGCCGGGTTGCGCGTGGCGGATGAGACCAAGGGAACGATTGACATTCTGGTAACAGATGTTGTCATGCCGGGCATCGGCGGCCGCGAGCTGGCAAAAAGAATTCTGGCTCGCCGTCCTAACATCAAAGTGCTTTATCTCTCGGGATATACCGAGGATGCCATTGCCACCCAAGGCGCTCTTACGCCGGGCACCGCCTTCCTGCAAAAGCCCTTCACGCTGCAGAACCTGGCCAAGAAAGTTCGCGAAGTCCTGCGCTCCCAGCCCCAGGCCAAGTCCGCCTCCACCTCCCGCTGATCGGCCCGCGGAACCAGACCCCCGCATTTAGCTCCGCGTAATCTTTCGGAATCAGCCCGATTACCCTCCCATACCGAAACTTTCTCTAAAATCGGGGTTAAAGGCATCTTAGGCTCCAGGGACCTCTGAAAAGATCCATTAACTCAAGCGTGTTACGTTGGGTGGACCATCCACCAAAGCGGCAAAATTCTGTCCAGGAGATGTTATGTCGTCTGCGAAACGCTTCACTCTCCCCCTCGCGTTCCTCAGCCTCGCGTTTCTCGCCGGCTGCGGCAATAGCAACTCGGTCACCCCAAACAGTGAAGGCTTCACCCAGAGCAATCTGACCGGCACCTATGTTTTTTTCTCGCAAGGCTATGATGCCAACGCGTATCCATTGAACCTCGCCGGCGCTTTCACAGCTAACGGCACGGGAGGCATCACTGGCGGTACGCTGGATGCCGTTGATCAAGCAGTCTCCATCGCCACCAACCAGCCGATTACTTCCGGCTCCTATACGGTCCAAAGCGACGGCCGCGGCCAGGTTACTTTGAACGTGTCCTCGCTGAGTGCCACCTTCATCCTGGATTTCGTCCTCACCTCCGGTCCCGGAGGCGCGGGCGCCATCAGTACCCATGGCCTCGTCACCGAGTACGACCAAAATGGCAGCGGCAGCGGGACGCTTGACCTACAGACCGCCATCGCGGGCCAAAGTTCGATCGCCGGACCCTACGCCTTTGCGATGGCAGGCAGCGACAGCGGTGGCAACTCTCTCGCCTCGGTGGGCTCCTTCACCCTTAATTCCGCTGGGACAATTACCGTGGGGGTCGCGGATTTCAGCGATTCCGGCTTACCTACTCTCGGCTCCTCTCTATCTGGTAGTGCGCTCCTGTCGTCGGGCACCAGTCCCGGAACAGCGAGTCTTTCCGCGAACGGTTTCGGCACGCTTTCCTTTGACTTTTACCCCATCGACACCACTCACTTCAAAGTGGTCGAGACCGACAACTCCGCATTCCTGGCTGGCGATGTTTTCACCCAGACCGGCGCATCCATCCCCTCGGGTCCAATGGCATTCACAATGTCGGGCGGGCTAAGCGGCACGAGCGGTGTCGGCAACGGCGGCGTGATGACCTCTGACGGTACGGGGAACTTCACCGGCGGCCTCGAGGATTTCAACAACGGCGTCCTTCAGACGCAGGTTCCTTTCTCTGGCACGGCGGCGTCCGGCGGTTCTGTCGGCGGACGTGTCATCGTCAATCTCACCGGGTTTCTCCCCGCCAGTCAATGGGTCGTCTATCCCTCGAGCGGAGGCCTGCTGATGCTTGAGTCAGATACGTTGAATACCACCATCGGCTCCGCCTTCGCTCAAACCTCGGGCGCAACTCTCTCAACCACGCAAGGCTACGGACTAAATCTGAGCGCATTCAACAGCACGGATGGATACCTCGAAAACGATATCGCGGAGTTCGCGACCGTCAACAGCGCATATGCGGGAGTGATAGACGTCAGCGACGACACTGGCGACGGCATCTCTCTCAAGTCCACGACGTTCGGCGTGAGCTTTACCGGACCCGACTCTAACGGCGAAGGCAGCGCCACCACAACGGCCAAAGGTAGCTCTTACGTCGGCTTCAACTTCTATATGGTCGACGACTCGAGCGTACTATTTCTTGAAACCGATACGACCCCCGTCACCCAGGTCGGCACGGGAGTATTCGGATTGCAGACCTCTTCGCAGTCTTCCGTGATGTCAAGAGGAGCGTTCTCGACCGCACGTCCCCTAGTCCGGGCTCACGCGTTCAAGAAGCAAGCCCAGAAAAAGAAGTAAGCAGCGACTGAGTAAATTAAAAATCCCCGTCCAAGCCAAGCTCGGACGGGGATTTCTATTTTGCAAAAACAGCCCAACTTTCCGTAGCAAAAACTGACAACTGAGAACTGACAACCGGCAATCGCCCTTAAGCGATTCCCTCCGCCGCAACCTTCTCGGTAATGAACGCTTCGATCACGTCGCTAACCTTAATATCGCCGTAGTTCGCGATCGAGATGCCGCACTCCATGCCGGAGCGCACTTCCGACGCATCGTCTTTAAACCGCCGCAGCGACCCGATCTTGCCTTTGAACACGACCACGTTGTCGCGCAGCAGGCGCACTTCGTTGTCGCGCTTGATGTGCCCATCGAGCACGCGGCAGCCCGCCACCGTCCCCACCTTTGGGATGCGGAAGGTTTCGAGCACCTCGGCGCGGCCCTGGTAGGTTTCCTTGATCGTCGGCTCGAGCAGGCCAGTCATGGCGCGCTTGATCTCGTCCTGCAACTCGTAAATGATCGAGTGCAGCCGGATGTCGACTTTTTCCTGTTCGGCCAGTTCCGACGCTTTGCGCTCCGGCCGCACATTGAAGCCGATGATGATCGCATTCGACGCTGAGGCCAGCAGCACGTCGGTTTCGGTAATCGCGCCAATGCCCGATCGCAGCAGTTTAAGCCGCACCTTGTCGTTCGAAAGACGCGTCAGCAGATCGCCCAGCACTTCGACCGAGCCCTGCACGTCGGCTTTCAAAATGACGTTCAGTTCCTTGATGCCCGCCGTCTTCAGTTGTTCGGCCAGGCCTTCGAGCGACACGCGCGAACTCTTCGCCAGCGTGGCTTCGCGCGCCTTCTGCTCGCGGTATTCGGAAATGTCGCGCGCCTTCTCGCGATCGGTCACCACGGTGAACTGATCGCCCGCCTGCGGCAAGCTTTCGAGGCCGAGAATTTCAACCGGCGTCGATGGCGGAGCTTCCAGCAATTGCCCGCCGCGATCGTCGAACATGGCGCGCACCTTGCCGTAGGCGTTGCCCACCACAAAGTTGTCCCCGGCTTTCAAAGTTCCGTTCTGCACCAAGATCGTCGCCACCGGGCCGCGTCCGCGATCGAGCTTCGCTTCGAGCACTACGCCGCTCGCCGACCGTCCGGGAACCGCCTTCAGTTCCTGCAAATCCGCCGTCAGGCAAATCATTTCGAGCAGCAGGTTGAGGTTCGTCTTTTTCTTCGCCGAGACATCGACGAACACGGTTTTACCGCCCCACTCTTCCGGCACAAGTCCGCGATCGCCAAGCTGCTTCTTCACGCGCTCCGGCAGAGCGTCGGGCTTATCGATTTTGTTGACCGCGACAATGATGGGCACTTCGGCGGCATGCGCGTGGTCGATGGCTTCAATCGTCTGCGGCATGACGCCATCGTCGGCGGCCGTGACCAGCACGACGATGTCCGTCGCCTTGGCGCCGCGCGAACGCATGCGCGTAAAGGCTTCGTGGCCGGGCGTATCGAGGAAAACAATCTCGCGCCCATACGCCGGCGACGCCGTATCCGCGATGCGAACTTTATACGCGCCGATGTGTTGCGTGATTCCGCCAGCCTCGCCACCGGCAACATCGGTGGAGCGAATCGAATCGAGCAGCGTGGTTTTGCCGTGATCGACGTGGCCCATGATCGTAACCACGGGCGGACGTGAAACCGTTTCCGCGCCTTCTTCGCTGCCTTCGACCGCTTCGGCCGTCTCTTTCGCGGCCTGCTCTTCGAAGCTGATGACTTCCGTATCAGCGCCAAAGAAGCGCGCCATCTCGCTGGCCAGTTCGGCATCGAGCGTTTGGTTGATGGTCGCGAACACGCCCCGCATCACCAGCCGCGCGATCAGATCCTTGGCGCGGATGTCGAGCTTCTCGGCTAGGTCCTTCACCGAAATTCCTTCCGTGATGGTGATGTTCCGCGTGATGGGCAGCGGCTCGTTGCTGACGAACACGCGCGGCGGCGGCGTGTAGCCCTTCATCGGCCCTTCCTTCACGCCACGCGGAACATATCTTTGTCCCGGCCGACGCGAAGGCCCTCCCGGTCTTGCTCCCGGACGCTGCGGTCCCGGAGGCGCACCCATCGGCGCTCCCGGCCCAACTCCCAGTGGGCGCGAACCTGCTGGCGCAACTCGCGTGGGGTGCATCGGGCGGCGCTCACCCGGACGCAGTGGCGGACGCGCGCCTCCCGGCGCCGCTGGCCGCGGACTACGCTGGAAAATTGGCTGTCCCGGAACTGGACGTCCCGGCATCGAGCGAATCGGCTGCCCCGGCGCTGGCGGCGGAGCTTTATATACCGGACGCGGCCCGGTCTGCGGCATGATCATGCGCGGCGCGGGAGTCGTAGGTACGGGCGCCTTCGGCGGAGGCGCAGGTGTCGCGCTTTGCGCGGCAATCGTGGGAGCCGATGTCTGCGCCGATGTCTGGGCCAATGGGTGCGCCGGTGGCGGCGCGGTAGCAGCCGGCGGCACGGCAATCGGAGCGCGCGGCGGAATCGCAACCGCTGGCGGCGTCGCGGGCGCAGCCGTCGTGGTGGAAGCGGCCGGCGTCGTAGCGATGGCTGGCGGAGTAGGGGGAACTTTCGGCGGAATGACCACTACCGCCGGCGGACGCATGGCGGCAACCGACGCGGGAGTTACAAGTCGCGGCGCGGGCGCGGGCGGCTCTGCCGCTTTCGGTGGCGCTGCCGGACGGGCCGTCGTGGCAGGCGCTTCTTCTGTCTTGGCTTCGATGGATGCACCAATGGATGACGTGGGCGATGCCGCAGGAGGGGCCGCAACCGGAGGCCTGGCAATGGGAGGCTTGGCAACGGGACGCGTGACGGGATGCTCGGCCGCTTCCCTCTGTTGCGTGATAGCGCGTAGCACATCGCCGGGCCGCGAGATATGCGAGAGATCGATTTTCGTTTTGATTTCCGGCTCACCATGGGTAGCCGGGTGCGCCGCCCTGTGTCCGGCCGATGTGGATTCTCCCTGCGAGCGCAGGCGCTTGCGAACCAGATCGGCTTCGTGATCTTCCAGAGAACTGGAGTGCGTTTTCTTCTCGGTGACACCCACTTCCGTCAGCACGTCAAGAATTTCCTTGCTCTTGACCTCCAACTCGCGGGCCAGATCATTGATTCGAATCTTCATCCGTTCTCGCTATCCTCTTCGTGCCGCCCAGTCTGACTTCTACGTTCGCATATCAGCCTCACGGAACCGTTTGTCGCGCTTTCCTGCCAGCCTCGCGCCATGAGCCCGAGTGCCAGAGATTTCGCTTTCGGTCCGAAACTTGCCTTGGACTCGCCGACCGCTCATCCTACTTGTCTTTTGAAGCCTCGTCGCCCGCCGCGTGCTTGTCTGCCGCCGCAGCTTCTTCGGCTGTTTCAGATTCCTGCGCTTCAGGCTCCGCGGACCGAGCTTCCTCTTGCGCCGCGGGGGCTTCTTCGGTCGCTCCCTGCTCGCCGCCAGACACTTCCCCAGGCTGCTCTTCGCCCGCGTCGGATGCTTCAGCGCTTAGGGGCTCCGTGCTCGCCGCTTCCGAGCTCTCGGTGACAGAAGACGGCGCGTCTTCCGCAGCCCCTTCCGCCGTCGCTTCTCCCGCGGCTTCCTGCTCGCCTTCAGCGGCGACAACTGCCTCTCCGCCGTCCAGGCTGGCAAAGTAATTATTGACCGCGAGGCTGATTTTTTCCACCGTCTTCGGCCCGATGCCTTCGATGGCCTCAAGCTGCTCCGGCGTCATATCGGCCAAAGACTCGACTGTATTTACGCCGGCCGCTTTCAACTTCTCCACCAGCCCTTCGCCCAGCCCGGTAACATTCTCCAGCGGCGTCACAGTTTGCGTGACCAGCGCCGACATCTGCTGCTCCACTTCCTGCCGCTTCTCTTCTTCGCTCTTGATGTCGATCTTCCACCCCAGCAGTTTGGCCGCCAGGCGCACGTTCTGGCCCTTCTTGCCGATCGCCAGTGAGAGCTGCGTGTCGTCGACCACAACCTCAAGATGTTTTTCACCCGCATCGACAACCGTGACGCGGCTGACTTTGGCCGGCTGCAGCGCCTTCTCGGCGAAGGTCACCGGATCTTCGTGATACTCGATGATGTCGATCTTCTCGCCGCGCAGTTCGCGGATAATCGACTGCACTCGCATTCCCTTCATGCCAACGCACGCGCCCACCGCATCCACGTCTTTATCTTTCGACATGACCGCGATCTTCGTGCGCTCACCCGCCTCACGAGCGATGGCGCGGATCACGACCGTGCCGTCATAAATTTCCGGCACTTCCGTCTGGAACAGATTCTGCACCAGTTCCGGGGCCGCTCGCGAAACCACCACGCCCGGTCCCTTAACCGCCTTTTCCACGCGCGAAATCACGACGCGAATGCGCTCGCCCACCGCGAACGACTCCAGCCGCGACTGCTCTTTGCGCCCCATGCGCGCTTCGGCCTTGCCGATGTCGACGACCACATCCGGGCCTTCGATCCGCTTCACGGTCGCATTCACGATCTCGCCGACGTGCCCGATGTACTCGTTGTAAACCGTGTCGCGCTCAGCCTCGCGCACCTTCTGGAAAATGACCTGCTTCGCCAGTTGCGCCGCGATGCGCCCAAGAATTCCCTCCGTCACCTTCGGAATCAGAAGTTCGCCGCCCGTCTCCGCACTCGGATCGAGCTTGCGCGCCTGCTCCACCGTTACCTGGAGGTTCGGATCTTCGACCTGCTCCGGCCCTTCGACGATCGACTTCACCGCATAGGCGTTGATCTTGCCGCTCTCTTTGTCGAGCACGGCGCGCAGATTTTCCTGCGTCTTGTAATACTTTCGCGTGGCGACAACAATGGCATCCTCGACCGCCGACACCACAATCCGCGGGTCAATGCCCTTTTCCCGGCTCACGCCTTCGATGATGTTGTAAAGCTCACTTGCCATAAAAAATCCAAACCCGGCTCCCGGCACTGGGCCTTAGGCCCTGGGCGGTAAACGCTGACCGCTCCGACTTTCCTTGCGCCCAGAGCCTATAGCTCCGGCACCAGATTCGCCTTCTCAATATTGCCCAGTTCAATCTCAACCGAGGCCGCGCCATCTTTCGGCCGCATCTTTTTTCTGGCGGCGCTCAAATCGAGCACCAGCTTTCCGTTTTCCACCCGCTCCATGCGGCCTTCATAATGCCGGTTATTATTCACCGGCTCGCGCGTCATCAGCTTCACGCGCTGTCCGCAAAAGCGCTCAAAATCCGCCGCCTTCGTCAGCTTCCGGTCCAGCCCCGGGGACGAAACTTCCAGCACATACGATCCGCCGGGCACCGCATCTTCGACCTCGACGATCGTGCCAAACTCGCGGCTGAACGCCGAACAATCTTCATGCGTCACGCCATCGGGATGATGCGCCGATGGAGCCGCTCCCGGACGATCGATGAACACGCGCAGCATCCGGTGCTTTCCGGTCCCCATCAGCTCAAGATCGACGATCTCAAGCCCGCATGAGGCTGCTACGCGCTCCGCAATCTCCCGGAGCTTATCCTTGTCAAAAGCCATGTTTTCAGCAATTTAATCGAAAACCGCTGCGCCGAATCTGTCCCCCAACTAAAAAGTGGGCTTTCGCCCACTGGTGTGCTTCGCCGATTCCGACACAACTACACAACAGTTTCCAAAACTAACTATACGCCCCGATTGGGGAAAAGACAAACAGCGACGCGGGCGACAGGCGCTGGGCATTAGGCGCTAAACGCTAGGCGTTTGGTAATAGTCGACCGTCCGTCCCATTGTCTCATCCTTATCCTGTGTTCATCCCGGCAGTTACGGTCGCCGAAGCTTTACGAACGACTAACGACCATCGACTGACAACTGACGACGATTTGCCGAACGCGTTATCCTCTTCCCATGCACCACACCATCCTAGGCGCCGGCGGAGTCGGTGGATTCATGGCCGCCTCGCTCGCTCACGTCCGCGAAAGTGTCACTCTGGTCGTTCGCCCCGAAACCCTTGCCGGCCGTCCGCCAAAAATTCATCTCGAAAGCCCTTACGGCAGTTGGACCGAAGCCGTCTCGTGGGCTGCGTCCGTGCCGCCCTGCGACGTTCTCTGGCTCACCACGAAAGCCACGCAACTCGACAGCGCACTCGCCTCCGTCCCCAACGTCAAATCCATCGGCCACGTCATCCCGTTGCTGAACGGCCTGGATCATCTTCCGGTGCTGCGTTCGATTTTCGGCCCTGATTGCGTCATCCCCGCAACCATCGCCGGCGAATTCGAAAAAGTAAGCGCCGGTGAGTTCGCGCATCGGACCAAGTTTGCCGTCCTCAACCTCGCCGGCCAGAGCCGCGCTCTTCTTCAGCCATTGATTGAACGCCTGCGCGCCCTCGGCCTGACCTGCAACTTCGTCGATGACGAAGCCACGCTCATGTGGAGCAAGCTGGTCTTCCTCGGCCCGATCGCTCTGACCACAACCGCGTTCAACCGCAGTGTAGGCGAGGTCATCAACGATCCCGCTTCCTGGAGCAAATTCGAAGCAGCCGTCCGCGAAGCCAGCGCCGCCGCCCAAGCCGAAGGCGCCAAAGTCGATGCCGACAAAGCCCTCGAGACGCTAAGAAAAGGCCCGCCTGGAATGCGCAGCTCCATGCAAAAAGACGTCGAGCATGGCCGCGCCCCCGAAGTTGACGCCATCGGCGGAGCCATCGTCCGCGCCGCCCATCGCCACGGCCTCCCCGCCCCAACCATCGAAGAGCTGATGACGATGGTCAAACAGAGGTCGCACTGAGAGTGAGCATGAAGAGAGCTTTCTCAGCTACAGGCCCGCGCTAGCCGGAATCGCGAGAAACTCGAATTTCTCCGCGAACTCCGCGTCCTCTGCGGTTAGAACAGCATTACTCCACATTCCCATCGTAACCTTGCGCCCCGATTACCTCTGGCGCAAGCTTCTCCAATGCAGGCTTCCAAAATCCACATCGCCATCGCGCTTTGCGCCGGAGGCCTGCTGCTCGCCGTCTTTCTCGGCTATCTCAACTGGCTCAGCAATCAGGGACCGGTGCTTTCGCGCTCCGACGAACGCGACCCGCTCACCAACATGCCGGTCAGCATCACCATGAATCCGCTGCGCGACCGCGCCATCGAGCGCACCGCCAGCGCCTTCATCAACGAGATGCACGAGGGCAACTGCCGCCAGCTCCTCGCCGACTGGGAGAAGGACTACCGCCGCAAACGTGCCCAGTTCATCTGCGATTCTGAAACCCAGCACCCACTCATTTCCTGGAACATCGTCGAATGGGAAGACGCGCCGCCGCTCGTCATCCTGCACTACAAGGGCGAGCGCTACTCGACGCCGGCCCGCAACGCCACCTACAAAGACCTGTTCTCCGTCACCGAAGAGAAAAAAGCTGGCGGCTACGTCGTAACCAAGTACGACTCGTTTTACTGAGCCGCGCCGCAAGCATCGTCCTCCCAGCCTCGCACGCAAACGAATTGCATCCTTTGCTACACTCCCTCTAATGCCGACCCTCACCTACCTCGAAGCCATCCGCCAGGGAATCTGGGAGGAGATGGAGCGCGATCCCACCGTCTTCTGTCTCGGCGAGGACATCGGCATTTACGGCGGCGCATTCAAAGTCACCGAGGGCTTCATCGACCGCTTCGGCCCCGAGCGCGTCATCGACACGCCCATCGCCGAATCCGCCATCGTTGGTGCAGCCTTCGGAGCGGCGCTCACCGGCATGAGACCGGTCGCGGAATTTCAGTTCATGGATTTCCTGCCCTGCGCCTTCAACCAGATCGTCAACATGGCGGCCAAGGCGCACTATCGCTGGGGAGCGCCCGCGCCCATGGTCATCCGCGGGCCCAGCGGAAGCCACGTGCACGGCGGACCGTTTCATTCCCAGAATCCGGAGATGTGGTTCGTACACGCGCCCGGCCTGAAAGTCGTCTGTCCGGCCACAGCGTACGACGCGAAGGGCCTGATCAAAGCCGCCATTCGCGACAACAATCCCGTTATTTTCTTCGAGCACAAATATCTCTATCGCCGGATCAAAGACGAAGTGCCAAACGACGAGTACATCGTTCCGCTCGGCAAGGCGCGAGTCGCGCGCTCGGGCCGCAACCTCAGCGTCATCACCTATGCCGCCATGCTGCACGTCGCGCTCGAGGCCGCCGACATCCTCGCCAAGGAAGGAATCGACATCGAAGTCGTCGATCTCCGCACCGTCTCTCCGCTCGATCGCGAGGCCATTGCCGCGACAGTAAAGAAGACGAACAAGGTCATCATCCTGCACGAGCACGCGCGCACCGGTGGCCTCGCGGGCGAAATCGCCGCCATCATTAATGAAGAAGCCTTCGACGATCTCGATGGCCCCATCGTTCGCATCACCTCGCTCGACTCGCCCGTTCCATTTTCTCCGCCGCAGGAAGAATTCTTTCTGCCTAAGCTCAGCGACGTAGTCCGCGAAGCGCGCCGCCTGCACGCGTATTAAGAGGAGGCTTGGAGAGACACGTCATTGAGATGCCTGTCTTCATTCGACTAACCTGGACTCGACTGCCGGGGGTCTTACAGTTCAACGATCGAGCTACATGGTGAAATGGGCGAACCGGAGATCACAATTCGCGAGGCTGGGGCGGCCGATGTGGAGATGATTTTGCATCATCGGCGGTCGATGTTTCGGGATATGGGCGAGGGCAGCGTTGAGCAACTGGACCGCATGGTGGAAGTGGCGCGGCCCTGGATGGCACGGGCTTTGGCGGATGGAACGTACCGGCATTGGCTGGCAGTGGGAACAGGTATAGCTGAAACGCCGTCGGCGGCGAGCACTGGTTCGGGCCGCGTGGTGGGCGGAGGCGGAGTGCTGATTTCGCCGTGGCCGGCGAATCCGTTTGATCCGTGCGCGGAAAGGGCGATTATTTTGAACGTCTACACGGAGGCGGAGTTCCGGCGGCGCGGCGTGGCGTGGATGGTGATGGAGAGGATCCTTGGATGGGTGCGGAGTTATGGATTGAAGAGCGTGAATTTGCACTCCAGCGCGGAAGGTCGGGCGCTCTACGAGAAGATGGGATTCGTGCAGACAAATGAGATGCGGCTGTGGGTGAAGGCTCGATGAGTGAGATCGCTTGCAGGGTCGGGAGCATGCCTGGCGGCACCACACGCTGTGGAAAGGGTATAGGGGTCCTTCGACTGGTTCGGCTCGCTTCGCTCACCTCACGGCGCTCAGGATGACAACCTCTTACTTCAGTCGGTTAACTCTCCGTGCTCAGGGTGACGCGGTTGACTAATCAGCCGTAGCTTCGCAGGTGCAAGCGTTGTGGTACCCGCCCTTCGCCAACGTGCGCGAAGAGCGGGGCACCCACTTTTCATTGGTGACCTCAGCGGTCTCCGCCGTGTCCGGAGTTGGACAGGCTCTGTTTCGAGATTGTTATGCAAACCGAGGGCCACTCTTTAGAATCGTGCTAACGTTCTGGTTCCGGTTCCGTCTATATCTGTGCAACACGAGGTTAGTTCGCTTGTGAAGGACCTTGTCGAGGACAGAGACGGAACATGCCGGCCGATTCGTTCGTAGTATCAATTCCGGTTGGCGACAGAGCCCGAAGAATTCGGGAACATATCCGGGCAGACGAGGAAAGCCGGACCCAGACCGCCACCGTGAGGGGCGCATTGGCAGCGCAGGGCAACCGCATCGACGACACGAGCCTGATCCGGGAGGCGCAGGAGGGGAACCGCGCCGCCTTCGAGGTACTGGTGCGCCATTACGATCAGTCGGTGCTGCGGCTGGCGCTGCACCTGACGGGGTCGGAGACCGACGCGCAGGACGTTTATCAGGAAGCCTTCCTCAAGGCTTATAAGAACCTCGGCAGTTTTCGGTTTGAGTGTTCTTTCTATACGTGGATTTACCGGATCGTTACCAACCTCTGCCTCGATCATCTGCGAAAACGGAATGTGCGCAAGGAAGATTCGCCGGTGGCGACGGACGGTTCAGGCGAAGAGTACAGCGTGATCGAGCAGTTTGCCGACGTACGGCCCGGGGCAAATCCGGAGCGCGATTTGATGCGGCGGGAGTTGGGAAAAAAAATTGGGGCTGCGCTATCGAAGCTGACGCCGCGCGAACGCATGGTTTTTGAGTTGAAACATTACCAGGGCCTGAAGCTGCGGACGGTGGGCGAGATGCTGAATACGACGGAAGAGACGGCGAAGAATACGTTGTTCCGAGCGACGCAGAAACTGCGGATGGCGCTGGCGGAGATGAGATGAAAGTAGCTTCGAGCTGTGAGCAACCGGGTTCGGTTTTAGCTCAAGGCTCAGAGCTCAAAGCTCAAGGGTTAAGGCTGCACGAGGTACGCACATGAAATGTGAATGGGTACGGCAAAACATTCTTTTTTACGTTTATAACGAACTGGAAGACGACGCCCGCTATGAAGTGGAGCAGCATCTGTCGCGGTGTCCGGAGTGCGCGACGGAGTTGAAGGCGGCGCGGGCGTTTCACTCGACAATGTCGCAGGATCAAGTGGCCGAACCATCGCCGAACTTGCTGGCGGCGTCGCGCATGCGATTGCAGGAGGCGCTGGAGACGACCGCGCAGGGCGGATTTTTGCGACGGCTGATCTTTGAGCCCGCGATATGGCTGCGGCAGATCCGCATGGTGCCGGCGCTGGCGGGCGTGATTTTTATTCTTGGATTTGGCGGCGGCATTGGCGCTACTTATAACTTCATGGCGAACCGGTCCGTGGGCAATGGCATTGCGCTGGTTGAGCCGGGCTCGACTGCGGCTGCTCCGGTCGATGCTTCCGCTATTACCGGCATTCGTTCGGTGACGCAGGATCCGGGCACGAATCAGGTGAGCATCAAGTACGACACGATTTCGACGCAAGAAGCGCAGGGGTCGATGAATGACCAGCGCATCCAGCAACTGCTGCTGTTTGCGGCGCGCAATAACTACAACTCGGGCGTGCGGATGGATTCGGTGGATGTGCTGACGCAGGCGCCGAACGATACGCGGGTGCGCGAGGTGCTGATGTACTCGCTGCAAAACGATACGAATCCTGGCGTGAGGATGAAGGCGCTGGATGGACTGAGCGGTTTTGTGCGGCAGGATCCGCAGGTGCGCGACGCGGTGTTGCAGGCGCTGGTTACCGACAGCACAGATGCGGTGCGGCTGCAGGCGTTGCGGCTGGTGGAACCGATGAAGGCGGACAGCAAGGTGAGAGCGGTGCTGATTAGGCTGGCGAAGACGGATCAGAATGCGTCGATCCGGACGCAGGCACGAACGATGCTGGAGCAGATGCCGGAGTTGGATTGAGGCCGTCCTTCTTCCCTCGCTATTCGCCAAGATTCCGCGAAGGGGTTTGCGAAGGACTAAGGACGAAGGACGAATAAACATCCAAGCAAGTCGAATTTTGAGAGCGGTTAAGGAGAGCATTCATTGAAGCGTTTACTCAAACTCGCTGGCGTGACCACGGCGGTGCTCGCGCTGGCAGCACTCGGTCTGGCCCAGGAGGGCCGGATCTACCGCGAAGGCGGCAACTGGGTACAGGAAGTCAAGGGCGAACTGGGCGGAGCGAGAAATCTCCGCATCAAGCTGGACTCGGGCTCGGTGAAGGTGCAGGGCGGCTCGCAATCGAACATTACTTATACTCTGCATCGGCGCGCTTATACGTCCTCGGAAGAAAAGGCGCGCCGCGAATTCGAGAACAACCGGATTAGCGCGTCGGTGCGAGGCGACACGGCATGGCTGGTGGCGCAGCGGGTGGGCGAAAACCGGAAGTGCTCGGACGATCTGGTGATCAACGTTCCGCGGCAGATGGATTATGCGAGGGTGGAAACGGGCGGCGGCGGCGTGAGCGCCGTGAGCCTCTCGGGCCGGCTGGAGGTTGAGACCGGCGGCGGCACGATTCACGTTGACGATGTGGGCGGCGAGGTGCGGGCGGAGACGGGCGGCGGCACGATCGAGATTGGGACCGTGGGCGGCGACGTCACCCTTCACACGGGCGGCGGCAACGTCAAGATCAATGCGGTGAAGGGGAACATTCGCGCGGAGACGGGCGGCGGAAGTCTGGTGGTGCTGTCGGGTTTGCAGGGCGCGGTGCTGGAGACGGGCGGCGGCAGCATTCGTCTGGATAAATGCAACGGGCATGTGAAGGCATCGACGGGCGGTGGCAGCATCGAGCTTGGCGAAATTGGCGGGCCGGTGGAGATTGAGTCGGGAGCGGGCAGCATTCGGCTGGCGTCGGCAAATGGCCGCGTGGAAGCGCAGACAGGCGGCGGCAGCATTCAACTGGATCGGGCGACTTCGGTGCGGGCGGAGACGGGCGCGGGCGGAATTGTGGTGAAGCTGGTGTCGTCGTCGGACGTGCGCAGCAATTCGACGCTGGAGACTTCGGCGGGCGACATCACGGTGTATCTGGCGAAGGATGTGCCGATCACGGTGCGGGCGTCGATTGAGATGGCGAACGGGCACACGATTCGCAGCGAGTTTGGGGACATCCGCGTGATGAACGAGAACGGAAGCTGGCCTGGTCCGCGCAGCGTTACAGCGGAAGGCAATCTGAATGGCGGCGGCCCGGTGCTGAAGGTGAGAACGAGTTCGGGGAATATCAGCTTTTTGCGGTTGCAGAGGTAGGGGCGTCCTTCGTCCTTGGTCCTTCGCTAGGAAGACGGTCGTTGGTCGTCAGTCGTTGGTAAAACCTCTCAGCCCAGGGAGCGAGTAGGGAACAGCGAAGGACGAAGAGCGAAGGATGAGGCACGTTTCGGGAGAGAACCTATGACACATCGCATTCTACTGGGGATGTTGGTGTTGACGATGGTCATCAGCGCGCCGGCGGCGCAGCGCGCCACCGATGGTGCGGCGGAGAGCTGGGTCTTCAGCTCGGATGAGGGCGGTGGCGGATCTTCGTATCTTGGCGTCGATATCGCGGACGTGACGGCGGAACGGCTGTCGCAACTGAAGCTGAAGGAAGAGCACGGCGCCGAGATCACGATGGTCGATGAGGACGCGCCAGCGGGCAAGGCCGGCCTGCACGAGCATGACGTCATCCTGAGCATGAATGGAACGGCGGTGGACAGCGCGGCGCAACTGCGGAGGATGATCAAGGAAACGCCGGCGGGACGAGTCGTGACGTTGGGGATTAGCCGCGACGGGCAGCCGATGACGATTAAAGTGCAGCTGGCAGACCGGAAGAAAGCGATGACCTGGCCGACCGACATGCACGAATTCAAGTTTGAGATGCCGGACATCAAGATTCCGGATATCGACGTGCCGATGTCGGTGGTGATCGCGCATTCGTCGCTGCGCAGCGGGCTGATGGTGGAGAACATTACGCCGCAGCTCGGCGACTTTTTCGGCGTAAAGGGCGGCAAGGGTGTTCTGGTGCGGTCGGTGGAAAAAGGGAGCCATGGCGAGAAGGCTGGATTTCATGCCGGGGACGTTATCGTGAAGGTGAACGGGCAGGCGGTGCACGATGCGTCGGACTTTACCCATGCGCTGCGCGAGACGAAGGGCGATTCGGCGACGGTGATCGTGGTCCGCGACCGGCGGGAGCAGACTTTGACGTTGACGCTGCCATCGCGGAGGGATTCGGGGCAACTGCTGGAAGAGGCATTCGATGTGGACAATCTGACGGCGCAGCTTCGCACCGCGCAAAACGCGCTGCCGAAGGTTTCGACGGAAGCGATGCAAAAGTCGCTGGCGGCGGCGCGGGCGCAGGAGAAAGCGGCGGATGCGCAAGCTGAGTGCCGCGAGAAGCTGGAAGAAGAACAGCAGCGGATGAAAGAGCAGGTCGACGAGCAGAAGGATCAATTGCAGGAGCAGATGGAAGATCGGCAAGAGCGGTCACTGGATCAGATAAGAGATCGGCAGGAAGAAGAGCAGAATCGGATACGAGAACAGCAGGATCAATATCGCGAGCAACAGGAACAGCACCGCGAGCAGCAAAAGTCGATGCAGGATCTGCAAAAGAAGATGCAGCATGAGATGACGGGCGAGTGGATGGAAATCTAGCGATCGCTCGAAACGATGCTTGCTTCAGTCGCGCGTTCGACGGTCAAGTCTTCGTGTCCGTCTGGTCTTCATTTCCGTCAACTCTTCACTTCCGTCTCATCGTCATTTCCGTCAAATCCTCACTTCTCGCTCATCTGGGCCTAACCTTTGAGCCTGATTTTCGCGCCATCCGGGGTTCAAGGTAATCACCGCAATCCTGGCTGGGGCGGCAAGGCGCTGAATCGCGGGGCTTAAATGCGAGGTAAAGTCTGCGCGCGGTTACTCCAGTACTCTTATGGCCCTCAAGTGGCTTGTCCTCATTCCACAACGGTCCATTAACCACGGTTACCTATCGTGGGCGAAGCGCGGCGGCTAAGCTGGAGATCCGATGGCTTTGCGCGCCTTACTTTTCTCCAAAGACCCCGAGACGAACGGCGTCCTGACGGAAGTTTGTCAGAACGCGGGCGTGCGGCTCGAGGTCTGCGATGACATCTTCACGGCCATGGAGAAAGTGAAAAAGTTGCCGTTCGGGGTGATTGTGGTGGATTGGTCGAGCCAGCCGGAGGCGGGCTTTCTGGTGAAGCGGGCGCGCGAGTCGGGACCGAACAAGGACTTTGCCGCGATTGCCATTGTGAATCGCGATCCATCGGCGGCGGAGATGCGGGAGCACCGGCTCCAATTCCTGGTGCATCGTCCGGTGGCGGCGGAGGAAGTGCGCGACGCGATTGCGAGCGCGCTGCAAGCGGGAGGAACTGCTCCCGCCAATTTCGCCGACGCGGAAGATGAGGCGGTGGAAGCGCCCCCGGCGCAGGCGGCCAGTTCGCCGAACCCGGGCGCGACAGAGGCACCACAGGGCGACGGAAAGTTCGCCTTCGAGTGGGCCGAGGATACGCCGAATGAAGGCGAGAGTGCGGAGGAGGCTCCGGTCGCGCCGACGCGCGACTATCGCGCGGTTTTTCGCAATGCCTTTGCGGCGATTGTCATTCTCACGGCAGGATGGTTTCTTTGGAGCGGGCACGAGCTGATGCTTGGATTCGTCAAGTCTCCGGAAGGCAAAGTCAGAGTGCTCCAGGAATCGATTGCGGCGTACTTCCATCTGGAACCGCCGGAAGTGACGCCGGTGATCGGCGCCAAGCCCTACGATGCGGGCGGCACAGCGGCTGCGGCGAGCCCCGATAGTTCCGCCGCGCAAGGGCCGCAATTGCAGGTGGTTGAGAGCCAGCCGGTGATCGACGACTCCAGCGCTCAACTGCGCAAAGCTACCGACTTCCCGCTGCCGGCGCCGCAACTGGATGCGGCCGCGGCCGCGCCTCCGAGGAAGGCGGTGATCCCGGATAGCATTCGCGGGTCGGCGCCGATCGCGCCGCCGCTGGTGGTGACCACGAATCCTTCGCAGATGATGCCGGTTTCGATGCCCGCGATTCCGGTGGCTTCTTCGCAGACATTGGCGGAGCCGGTGGCGGTGAGCGAAGAGACGGAACGGGCACTGCTGCTGCGCAGCATGAAGCCGGATTATCCGGCGGAAGCGCGGCCGCAGAAGCTGCATGGGCCGGTTATTCTACAGGCCACGATTGCGCGCGATGGCAGCGTCGAGGATTTGAAGATTGTGCGGGGATACTTTGTGCTGGGCAAGGCCGCGATTGCCGCAGTGAAACTGTGGCAGTTCAAACCTTACGTCATTAACGGCAAGGCGGTGCGGACGCAGACGCAGATTACCGTGAATTTTGATTTGCCGCAGAGTTAGAGACAGCGTCCTGCGCCCTTCGCCTTTCGCTGCTCATTCTTCGCTCCTGGTCCTTCGTCCTTCGCTTTTCGGCTTTTGGCTTACGGTTTGCGTACAACGCACAGGCGAAAGAATCTCCACTCAAACGTCGCACAAGACGCGGTTTAGGGATGAGGGTGGTGATCTTTTTTCTCCGGCTTCTCTTTTTCAGGCTTTTCTTTCTTCGACTTCTCAGTGGGAGGTTCGGCTACGGGAGCTGCGCCGCCGGCGGCTTTCTTCCAATAATCCTGAACCGCGGGCGGAAGCTTGTCGACGCGAGAGAGAAAAGCCGTGACCTTCCAGATGTCATCGTCGGCAAACGACTTGTCCCAGGCTGGCATTCCCGTGTAGCGAATGCCGTTCTTGACGACGTAGAAGATGTGCCATTCGGGATCAGTGTCGGGATCGGTGAGGAGATTGGGCGGGGGCGGATAGAGGGAATGCTCGAGTTGCGAGGCCTGGCGGTCGATTCCGCCGTGGCAGAGGGCGCAGTTCATGGTGTAGATTTTCAGGCCTTCAATCAGATTGTCGTCGGTGACGGGAACGGGATTGTTGAGATGGGGCGCGTGGCGCTCGACGGAACTATCGAGGGCTCCCATGGCGAAGTGGGCTTCGGACTCGGAGGGCTCGACGTTGGCGCGGGTGGGAATGAAACCGAGGGTGGCTGTGCCGATTGCGATGAGTGCGAGAAGGACGATGGCAAAGACGATCCCGAGAATGAATTTGGCCATGGGGGAAAGACCTCGAAGCGGCGAAGCACAAATAATCTTCTTTTGGGCAATATACATCAGCAGGGAATCGCTCGCGGCGAGTGTCTGAGGCCTCGCGGCCTCCAGCAAGAACGATGCAACCGCTCGACAATGCCCTCGCCCATTTCGCGCAACCTCGAACGCCGGTGATAGTCCCCAAAAGGTACAATAATCGCAGCGCGTTCCGATCGCTGGCTCTCAGCGGACCGCGTGGTTGCGAACTTTGTCGATCGCCGATCGGAATTCCTTGGGACTGGCCATTTCATGTACGAAGTAACCGTTGAAGACACATTCGCCGCCGGACACTATCTCCGCAACTATAAGGGGAAGTGCGAGAACCCGCACGGCCACAACTACAAGATTCGCGTCACGCTCGCGGGCGCCGAGCTCGATAAAGCGGGCCTGCTTCTGGATTTCAAGGATTTGAAAGAGGTGATGAAGCACGTCATTGACCGCTTCGATCACCGGATGATCAACGACGTCGAGCCCTTCACGGTCCTCAATCCCTCGGCCGAGAACCTGTCGAAATATTTCTACGACGAAACCAACGCACGCCTGAAAAGCGCCACTAGCGGACGGGTGCGAGTCAAGGACGTAACCGTATACGAGACCGACACTACGACCGCGACGTACTCGGAATAGCAGTTGCCAGCAGCAGTTGCCAGACGGGTGACTGGCAACCGGCTTATGCAAGTAAGCGAGATCTACAAATCGCTGCAAGGGGAATCGACGCACGCCGGTCTCGCCTGCGTCTTCGTCCGCCTGACCGGCTGCAATCTTCGCTGCACCTGGTGCGACAGCGAATTCAGCTTCCACGGCGGAAAGAAGATGGCGCTGGACGAAGTGCTGCGCGAAGTCGCCCGCTTGAGCCCAGACGGCGGACTCGTCGAGATCACGGGCGGCGAGCCGATGTTGCAAGAACGAGAAGTAATCCCGCTCATGGAACAACTTCTGGACGCGGACTATCAGGTTTTGCTCGAAACCAGCGGCGAACGCCCGCTGGCGCGGGTTCCGAAACAAGTCATCAAGATCGTCGACGTGAAGTGCCCGCACTCCGGTGAGCCTGAGACCTTCGCCGGCGAGAATCTGAAGACACTTCACGCTCACGACGAACTGAAATTCGTGCTCACCGACCGCGCCGATTACGAATTCGCCCGCGACTTCGTCCGCGAACATGAACTCTCCGGGCGCGTAAACGCCATCCTCTTTTCCCCTGCGTTCCGCAAAGATGCTGCCGGACAGCGCGACGCCTCGCACTGTCTCCTCGACCCGCAACAACTCGCGGAATGGATCCTCGCCGACAACGTGCCCGCGCGACTCAGCCTGCAACTGCACAAATTCATCTGGGACCCGGCGGCGAAGGGAGTGTGAATTATCGGGTCATTGGGTATCGGGTCATTGAAACCCGCATCCTGAATTCGCCTGCTGTTATTTTCCGGTCGGCCGCTGCCGAGCTTCAACAGCAGCGTAAAATCAAAAGAGGTTTTCAGATCGCCCGATGACCCGATCGCCCGATGACCCGATTTCATCTCTCGATGACCCGATAGTTCGGCCTGCTCGCCCGACCAGTTCCGTCGTCCTACTCAGCGGGGGAATGGATTCGTGTGTCTGCGCCGCGCTCGCCGCCCGCGAGCGGAACGCCGCAGCCGTTCACGTCAGCTACGGACAGCGCACCGAACTGCGCGAGCGGCGCGCCTTTGAAGCCATCTGCGACCGTCTCGGCATCCGCAATCGCCTCATCGTCCGCAACGAGGCGCTGCGCGCCATCGGCGGCTCGGCGCTTACCGACGAAACCATCGCCGTGCCGGAATCCATGAACGTCGAATCGCAAAGCATCGAATCGCACAATATCGGCGCGGGCGTTCCCGTCACGTATGTCCCTTTCCGCAACGCGCATTTCCTCTCGGTCGCGGTAAGTTGGGCCGAGGTTTTGGGCGCGGGAAAGGTCTACATCGGAGCTGTCGAACCCGATAGTTCCGGCTATCCCGACTGCCGTCCCGCCTACTACCAGGCCTTCAACGAGGTGATCCGGACGGGCACGAAAGAGGGGAATATCCAAATCGTTACGCCGCTCATCGCGATGCACAAGGCAGAGATTGTGAGGCTTGGCCTTGAATTAAATGCGCCCTTCGATTTAACGTGGTCATGCTATCGGCGCGAGGACTTGGCCTGCGGCGCTTGCGACAGTTGTGTGCTGCGCCTGCGCGCGTTTCGCGAGGCGGGCGCCAAGGATCCGATTCCGTATGCTGAAGCCGGCTCTCGCGCCGGCTAGCACCGCAACCCGTCTCCGCCTTCGGACAGCGGGTTCGGCACAATTTGAGTTTTTCGCCGGGAGGCACATCATGAGAAAGCATTTCATCCTTCCCATTCTTTTCGTTCTCGTCCTAGCTCTGTCAGCCCCGCTCGCTCACGCCCAGACCGCCAGTGTGCGGGGAACCTGCAGAGACCTCGATGGCAAACCGATCGTCGGGGCCGAAGTCGAGTGGAAGAGCGTCGACACCGGGCGCAAATCCGTGCTCAAGACAGACAAGAAGGGCGAGTATTTTTCGCTCGGCTTTACGCCCGGCAAGTACGACGTCAAGCTCAGCAAGGACGGCAAGGAAATCTACACCCTGCATGGTGTCACAATCGGTTCGGGCGACCAGCCCAACCCGATTGACATCGATCTGAAGAAGGAACAAGCCCTCAACGCCGCGGCTCAGGGCAAGTCACCCGAGCAACTCAAGGCCGAGGAGGAGCAGCGGCAAAAGGCCGCCAATGAGAACAAGACCGTCGGCTCGCTGAACGCCAAAATCCTGGACGCTGACACGGCCGCGAAAGCCGGCGATTTCGACAAAGCCATCGCCACCCTGAACGAGGCCAACGCCATCGATCCCAGCCGCGACCTGATCTGGGCGCGTCTCGCCGATGCTTACCGGCAATCGGCGGCCAAGCAGACCGATCTCGACCAGCGCAAGGAGCGCTACGCGTCCGCGGTCACCGATTATCAGAAGGCGATCGATCTCCGCAAGGCTTCCGAGCAGGCGGCAAAGGATCCCGATAACAACAAGAAGCTTGCCGGCTACTACAACAACATGGGAGAAGCCTCGGCCAAACAGGGCAAGCTTGACGACGCCATCGCCGCCTACAACCAGGCCGCGCAGCTCTTTCCCGAAGGCGCCGCGACTTACTACTTCAACGAAGGCGCGGTGCTGACCAATGCGGGCAAGGTCGATGAAGCGGTCGCGGCCTTCGACAAGGTCATCGCTGCCGATCCCACCAAGGCTCTCGCCTACTATTACAAGGGCATCAACCTGATCGGCAAAGAGACGCTGGGCAAGGACAACAAGCCGGTCGAGCCGCCGGGAACCGCCGAAGCTTTCCAGAAATATCTCGAACTCGAGCCCAACGGTTCGCAGGCGGAAACGGCGAAAGCTATGCTCGACCACATGGGCGCTGCTGTCGAAACCAACTTCGGGACTAAAAAGGCACCTGCCAAGAAGAAGCAGTAAGACGAAGAAGATGCGAATCGGGCGCGACCACGAGTCGCGCCTTTTCGTGCAACGGTCTTCGGTCGTTCGTCGTCTCTCGTTCGGCATCGGTCTTTCGTCGCCAGTCGCTCGGCGTCAGTCGTTTAGTCTTGGTCCCGAGCGGCGATCCGGAAACCTCAACGTCGCGACGGCTGACGACTATCGACGGACGACCGACGACCTCTTCCCTCGTTACCGAGGTCTATGGTCCTTCTGTCCTTCGTTTCCACATCCCCTTCGCGCTACATTCAAGGTGTAGGTTTCCGCGCACTGCTCTCTCCCTCCAGTGGCGCTAACAATCGTTATTTGGAGCTTTTATGGCAGCGACAGGGAATTCGACTCTCTCCATTCCCTTCGAAGGCAGTTCGGGTCGAGGGTCGATTCCGACCTCGATCCTGCTGGCCGCGATGCTGCGCACCTCGCATAAAATCAGCGACCTGATCTTCTCGCCGAATCGTCCGCCGCAGGTTGAAGTCCACGGCCAGTTGATGACCATCGAACTGCCCGGCGTGGCGATGCTGAGCGCCGACGACACGCGGCGTATCGCCTCCGACGTGATCGGGGCGAACAAGCAGGCGCTTGCCCTGTTGCGCGAGCAGGGTTCGTGCGATGTTTCCTACGGATTGCCGGGAACGGCGCGTTTCCGGGTCAACATCTTCATCCAGCGGGGCAGTTGCGCCATTGTGATGCGGGTAATTCCAACCGTCGTTCCGACCTTCGCCTCGCTGCACCTTCCGCCGCAACTGGAAGAAGCGGCCAATGTGCGCGGCGGCATTATTCTGGTCACGGGAGGAAGCGGATCGGGCAAGTCCTCGACGCTCGCTGCCCTCATCGACCGCATCAACGATCTGCATTGCTATCACATCCTCACGGTGGAAGATCCAATCGAATTCTTGCACCGGCACAAGAAATCGACGGTGCATCAGCGCGAGTTGGGCAGTGACGCGCCGACTTTCACGCTTGCGTTGAAAGCCGCGCTCCGGCAGGCTCCGCGCGTGATTATGGTGGGAGAGATCCGCGACCGGGAAACCCTGGAGATTCTGATCGAGGCCGCCGAAAACGGCCACCTGATTCTCTCCAGCATGAACACGGTTGACAGCCTGAAGACAGTCGAACGGGTTGTCAGCTCGTTCAGCACGAGCGAGCAGCAATCGGTTCGCGAGCGCTTCGCTAAGACCTTCCGTTACGTGATTGCGCAGCGACTGCTGCCGCGCGCCGATTCCGGGGAACGCGTTCCAGTGGTCGAAATCCTGAAATCGAATTCGCGCACGCGCGACTGCATCGAGCAAGGCGAGCGTCCGGGAAGAACGCTGCTGGATTGCATCAAAACCGGCGAGAACGAAGGGATGCAGCACTTCGACGCCGAGATTGTGAAGCTGGTGCGCGCCAGCGTGATCGATTCCGAAACCGCGCTCTGCTTTGCCAGCAACGCGAGCCTCTTGAGCCAGGAATTAGGAAGAGGGTAGAGAATTCGGATTTCCGCCGTTGTTTACCAGTTGGTACTGGAAGAGCCCCCGGAATGGTCTATTAGAATCAGATAGTTAGAGTGAGAGTTTTGGCAAGTCTTTGAAGAATCAAGAGTTAGCTGTGACTTTTGGGGCCGATTTTTCTGTCAAGAGGCAAATGCGGGTCGAATCGATCTAAGTTATTGATTTATAAACAATTATAATTATCCAAAAGGTGTCCAGTTACCCCGGTCGAATCTGTCATACTAGATATATAGGAAGTTAAAACAAACGCGGCCTTTGCGGGCCGCGTTTTTATTTGGGCGGAAATATGAGGTGTTATCGAGGAAGATTGCAGCGGTGCCAGCATATCAAGACGAGCGGGGCGCAATGCGGATCGCCGGCGCTGCGGGGAGATAAGCTCTGCTTCTATCACCAGGAGAACCAGGCGGAGCGAGTGGAGGTGAAGGGAGCGGACGGCAAGGGGATGGAGATTCTCGTGCCGGTGTTTGAGGACGCGAGCTCGATCCAGACGATGGTGCGGCGGGTGGCGATCCTACTGCTGGAAGACAAGATCGATGGGAAGAAAGCGGGACAGTTGCTGTACACGCTGCAAATCGCGTCGGCGAACCTGAAGCAGATGAGGGAAGAGAAGCCGCGAGCGGAGCAGGTGGTGGTGGATCGGGAGAAGGTAGCGAAGACTCCGGTGGGACTGACGCCGTGGTCGTTCCAGGAGGGTGGACATGAGCCAGAACAGTTGCCGGACGAGAAGATAGCGCGGACGAAGCGGGAGATTCTGGCGGAGGAAGAACAAGAACTGAGAAACCGGCGGAGTGAGTGGAAGACGAAACAGATCCGGAGCATTCATAGCTGGATGAAAATACTCAGTATGCTGGTCGGGGGTTGGATGGGGGAAAGTAAGGAAGCGGAGAGGTTGATTGAACGGCTGGGATTTGTGCAGAAAGATTTGGATGAGGCGGCTGAGCGGATTGAGAAAGGGCAGTTGGTGCACGAGGGGTTGTGAGGGGGGTGGCGACGATGTGTACCGCGGGGGGAAGCTTAGGTCAAACATACAGGATTAGTCGGAGTGTAAATTGCTGAACCCCATCAGGCTGGCGGGGGAAGTTTGAGACTTGGGTACCCGAGGGCGAAGTCTTGCTGAATCGGCACAGGCGCGTTTCACAGTACCGATCTCGCGAAACTTCCCACAAACCGACTTCTGGCCAGCGACGCCCCTTAGTGTACTTTCCGGTTTGCCCGTCAACCATCTCCCGTACCATTTCACGCCGGTTGTTTCGAATGCTTGTGCGTGGTCGGGTACGCCGATTCTCGCGTCAGGAACGTGGCCGAAACGCGAGTAAGGGGAGTTGCCTGACCAAGCGTCGGCGGTCGCTTTCCGATCCGCGGTAATTCCAGCCAAGCAGGCGTCTAAGTACCCAATGCACGATCGGCGCTACGTACCAGTTCCGGGATTCGTAATTCCGAACTACAACAATCGCTTCCTCCTCGCCAAGAAAGCGATGCGTGGCATTGAAGCGTTTTGCGCCGATCACGACCTGCTCATTTGGAATTGCCTCGATGTTGCGAAGCCAATCAGATTCCCTTCCGAAACCGCTCATAACCACGGCCTCAGGGGCGTCTTCTCTGTATTCCATAATTTCGAGAACGGTCTCGCGCTTAGCGCCGGAGCGACGGCCAGTATGAGTCAAAAGCAAGAATCGGCGCCCAAGCAGGCGGCCGAGATGCCAGTGATAGAGATAGACTGGCGCACGGAAGAGACACCGCAACCATCCTTTCTTGTCGAACAGAGTCATTAAAGGTCAGTCTGCTCTCATTGGTTCATTGCTCGCTTTAATATGTTAGCGAAAGGAACTCTATGTGTGAGCTTCAGTCATTTGGGCGCGATATCTGGATTGTCGACGGTCCGAACGTCCGCGACGCCGGTGTCCTGTTTGGGATGGGTTTGTAGAGTTTGCGAAAAGTGTTTTCTCCGTACAGATTCCCGCAGCGGCTGAAAGCCGCTATTGATTGGGTGCGCTTGGCGGCACGAGTGGAACTCGTGCCCTTCCCGTTTGCGCGGGATTCCTGGATTTTTCAGCATACTGTGATCCCCAAATCAAAAGAGATGATCGATCGCAGCGCTGAAACGCTGCGCCACCCAAAAGCAGAGTTTTTCCGTAGGCTGCCAGTCGAGGGATTGGTGCATTGCGGGGCATGGATGAGTGGGGCGGGTAGGGGTCCTTCGACTGCGTTCGGCTCGCTTCGCTTACCTTACTGCGCTCAGGATGACAGAGGGAAAGCATAGGAGATTGCTGCCGGGCTTCGTCCGGCTGGACAGCCGGGGGCGGCTGTCCCCACGTCGTTCCAGCTGTTCCCGCGCGGTTTTATTTGAGTTTGGAATGGTTGTAGGCCCAGAGCTGATCTTGAATGTAGGGTGGAAGCGCGGGGGCGTTGCGCTCGACTACTTTAAGGCCACTTTTTTGGAGAAATTGGCGGACGAGATCTTTGGTGCGGTAGAAACTTTCGGCGGTCTGGGCGCCGACTTCGTCGCCGGCTGAGTTGCGCTTGGCCAGGAAGTCGTGGCAGGAGATGCAGAGAATGTTTGTCCGTTGCAATGCCGTGGACATGCCTTGGATGGCGAGACGCTCCGCGCCCTCGATGTTCATCTTCAGGAAGTGAATGCGGGCGAGGTTGAGGCGCTGGCAAAGCTGGTCGATGGTTAGCGCGGGAACTGTAAGTCCAACATGGACGGCTCCACTGCCGATGCCGATACGGCCGACTCCAACACTGCCGACTTTAGTACGGCTAACTCCAACACTGGGGGCACCGACGCTGCCGATGCGGTTCGCCAGATACTCGTTGCCGTTTTCGATGCTAACGGTAGAGCGTCCAGGCTCGGCGATGGCGGCGTGAATGGGAATCACGTTTTCGAGACGGTTGTATTGGACCAGCTTTTCGAGGCAGCGGAAGGTGCGGGGATGGGCTTCGACGCAGATGATTTTGCCATGCTCGCCGACGGCGCGAGAGAGAGTTAGCGTCTCCTCGCCGACGCCGGCGCCGATGTCCATGATGATGTCGCCGGGAGTGGGCTCGTATCCCCAAAGAAAATTGCGGCGGGCGGATTCGTCGAAGCGGCGGAGATCGAGGCGCAGATAAGGCTGGTGATAGGCGAAGAAGCCGCGCGCGGTCTGGTGAATCCAGAGGCCGTCGTCGAGGAAGATGCGCTGGACGCTGCGGCGGCGCGCGCTGAGAAGACCATTGACTAGCGGCAGCGCCAGCGGTTGAAGGCTTTTGCGGTTGATGAGGGTCTTGATGGCGTCGGCGAAGGGCATTGGGTCAGAGTAGCGTTCGGCGGCAGGGCTTGGCTGTGACCGGGATAACAGCGAAATGGTGATGAATCGACACCAGGCTTTCGGCTTTCGGCTTTGGGCTTTCGGCGTCCGGCGTCCGGCGTTCGGCCTTCGGCCTTCGGCTTTCGGCGGGCGGAACGATTGGGACATGTAGGGGTCCTTCGACTCCGTTCGGCTCGCTTCGCTCACCTTACTTCGCTCAGGATGACAACGTTAAAAAGTCACAGACTCTCAGGATGACAACGGGCAGAGTGATCGGTTGGTCTGCTGTGGGACGCGATTACCTTCGCGGTTCTCGCGCCTGATCCGCGGGTCTCTCGCGGGCTGGATGCGTTACTCTGCCAGAGATGCGTCTGTTGAAATTTCTCCGGCCTTCGCATCAGCACACGGCGTTTTCGGCCACGTTGCTGATGATGTCGGCCATCACACTCTCGCGGGTGATCGGGTATGTGCGCGAGGCTTACATCGCATATGCCTTTGGCGCGGGCCAGCAGACGGACGCTTACGTTGCGGCGTTTACCTTGCCCGACTGGCTGAATTACATGGTGGCCGGCGGCTCGGCGGCGATTACTTTTATTTCCATCTACACGCGCTTTGTGGCGGAGAAGCGCGAGCGCGACGCGCAGACAACTTTCTCCATCATCATCACGGTGATGACGACCGTGCTGGTGGTGGGCACGGTGATCGCCGAGATTTTTACGCCGCAATTCTGTGGCTGGATGTTTCACGGCTTTACGCCGGAGCAACAGCATCTCTGTGTACACCTGACGCGGATTCTGCTGCCGGCGCAAATTTTCTTTTATGTGGGCGGAGTCGTCTCGGCCGTTCTGCTCTCGCACCGGCTGTTCCTGCTGCCGGCGTTCGGGCCGCTGATCTACAACCTCTTCATCATCGGTGGAGGCGTGGTCGGCGGCCGTCAATTCGGCATCGCCTCCCTCGCCTATGGCGCATTGGTCGGCAGCGTCGTCGGCCCATTCCTGATCAACGTGATCGGAGCGGGGAAGATCGGAACGGGATATCGGATTTCATTCGACATCAGGAATCCGGCCTTTCGGGAGTGGGTGCATCTGTCGATCCCGCTGATGCTCGGCGTGTCGCTGGTGGCGGCGGATGACTGGATTCTGCGCTACTTCGCTTCGAGCGGGATTGGCGATATTGCACGGCTGAATTATGCGAAGCGGCTGTTTGCGGTGCCGATTGCGATTCTTGGGCAAGCTGTCGGCCAGGCGTCGCTGCCGTTTTTCTCGCGGCTGTATGGCGAGAAGAAGTATGACGAGTTTGCCGGAATCGTGAATGCGTCGGTGTATCGGATCAGCGCGGCGTCGCTGCTGTTTACGGGATGGATGATGGCGATTGCGGTGCCGCTGATCGATCTGGTGTACCGGCGCGGGCACTTCACGTTTGCGGATTCGGAATCGACCGGAGTGTACTTCTTCTGGTTCTCGATCTCGCTGGCGCTGTGGACGAGCCAGAATCTATACGCGCGCGCGTTTTACGCCTCGGGCAACACGCTGACGCCGATGATCGCGACCACGATTATTACGGTGGCATCGCTGCCGGTGTATTCATTTTTATTTCGCACACTTTCGGTAACGGGACTGGCGATAGCGTCGGACTTGGGAATATTGGCGAACACGGTCGTCACCGCTCTGCTGCTGCATATTCGCGGGATGGTGCCGCTGGGCGGATTGAACTGGAAGGAACTGGGAAAGTCGGCGGTGGTGGCGACGGTGTCGGCTGGGCTGAGTTATGAAGTGATGCGGATGATACAGCTCAACGGCAGCCGGGTGGCGGATGTGGAAGCGCTGGCGCTGGGATCTTTGACGTGGGCGGGAGCAGTGGCGGCGGGACTGTGGCTGCTGCGGTCGGATTTGCCGGGAGATCTGCGGCGGAGATGAATCGGCTTTCGGCTTTCGGCTTTCGGCTTTCGGGCAAAGATTGCAACATGAGTGATGTTCCCGGTGGTTCTTTTCCCCTTCCGGGATAAAAACATCACCTTTTTTACCTGTCGACGGTCACGGCTTCGCAGATCCGCGCCGTGTAGTTTTGTCGGCGGAGGCAAGGCCTATGGGTGGAACCTATCAGGATCTTCGTGTGTGGCGTAGCGCGATGGACTTGACTGCCCATATCTACCGCGTGACCCGGAAATTTCCGAGCGAGGAGATGTACGGACTCTCATCCCAGATGCGGCGCGCCGCCGTTTCGGTTCCCAGCAACGTCGCCGAAGGCAAAGGGCGATCGTCGGACAAGGAGCTATTGCGGTTTTTGAGCTGCGCGCGGGGATCTGTTTACGAGTTGCAAACCCAGATTGAGATCGCAGAGTGCCTGGGTTATCTATCGACCGCTGAGCGGCAAGGTCTCACCCAACAGGCAAATGATGTGGGACGAATGCTGAACGGAATGATATCGAGCTTCAGAGAAAGGCAGAATTCGCGGCTTGAAGCAATGCCAAATTCGGCTTTAGGCAGTCGGCTTCGGTCATAGGGCCGAGAGCCGAGAGCCTAAAGCCGAGAACCTGTTCTACGCTCTTGCTGCGACGGCGGGTTCGGGTGCCGAAACCGAAACTGATGCTTTCGCGTCTTCGGCTTTGCCGCCGGCTTTGCGGATGTCGATGCCGCCTTTGAAAAATGCGCCGTCTTCGATGGAGATGCGGGCAGCGACTACGTCACCGGTGAGCGAACCGTCGCTGCGAATATCGACGCGATCGCTGGCGGTCAGATTGCCGCGCACCTTGCCGAGGACGACGATTTCGCGAGCGTTGATGTTGGCGGCGACCACGCCGTTGCGGCCTACCGTGACGCGATTGCCCGACAGGTTGATCGACCCTTCCACGCGGCCGTCAATATATAAAGACTCGGAACCCGTGACCTCACCTTTAATGACGAGCGACTTGCCAATGGTGGCCTGATCGGAAGTGGTAGTCACCGCGGGACGCGGGGCGGCAGGCTCACTAGCCATGGGAGGGGGCGTGGGAATCGACGTGGTGGGACGCTCCGGCTCGGCTGGCCGGCCTGGGGTCGCAGGTTGATTCGTGGGCTTCCACATTGTGCTCGAAATCCTTTCCTGATAAGGGATTGACGACCACGCCGCACTTCGGTGGCCAAATCGATTCTACTCTCATGATTCGGGATTGCGGCTGTGGAAATCCAGCTTTTTGTAGGGTTTCATGGGCCAGACCCCTTTCTTTTCGGGATTCCTTCCTGTGTGCGCGCCGAGTAATCGTTGCCTGGAGGCTGGCATTTTTTCGCAGTGGGAATTGACGCTTGACCTCAGGAGCGCTGGCCCATCCCGCGATAAGATAGCGTGCGGGGGAGTTCGTTCCGCCTTCACGTCGACGCGCTCCTACCTCGGTCCGCCTAACATTTGTCCAAGGAGAGAAAAACATGACTCCGCTTACAGCAACGATCCGCCGCCCCGAGCCTACGGAATATGCTCCTTTCTATGAGGGCTACATCTCGCTGGTGAAGACCGAAGGGAATAGCGGTGACATTGTCGCGACCTTGCAGAAGCAGGCCATCGAGACGCGCGACCTGCTGGCGAAGGTCAGCGCGGAGCAGGCCGAGTTCCGCTATGCTCCGGGCAAGTGGAGCGTGAAGGAGGTGCTTGGCCACATCAACGACACGGAGCGCATCATGGGGTATCGCGCGTTGCGCATTGCGCGCGGCGACCGGACTCCGATTGAGGGCTTTGAGCAGGACGATTACATTGCGGCGGGAAAGTTTGGACGGCGGACGATGGACGATCTGCTGCAGGAGTTCATGACGATTCGTAATGCGACGGTGGAACTGGTGCGGCATCTGGATGCGGAGGCGTCGGAACGGCGCGGCACGGCGAATAATAAAGAGATTTCGGTGCGAGCCATCATCTATGTGATTGCCGGGCACGAGCTGCATCACCGGAGGATACTGCGAGAAAAATACCTGCAGTAAAAATAGATTTAGTAATTGAGTAATTGGGTAATTGAGTAATTTTAGTTCGTCGAAAGGTGGCGAGAACGAGACCGACGGCAGCGGGAGATTTTCAATTACACAATTACTAAATTGCTAAATTACTCAATTACTAAATTTCTTCATGCTTTCTGATTCTTCGATTCTTCGACATATTGCGCAGCAGCCCAAGAAGACTGCCAGCCATAAGCAGTTGCTGCATGAGTTTGGGGCGCGGGGCGAGGCTCGCCGCGAACTTGCCGACCGCTTGCATGAGCTGGTGCGGAAGGGCGAGCTGGCGCAGATCGACGACGGGCGTTACGCCATTCCGCAGGCGAAAGCTGGACGCAACATGCTGGTCGGGCGGCTGAGCATGCATCGCGACGGATATGGATTCGTGATTCCGGATGCGGCGACGCTGGATGCGAATCTTAAGTCACGGCTGGCGGGCGACGTTTTTATTCCGCCGCCGGCGGTTGGGTCGGCGATGCACGGGGACCGCGTGCTGGTGGAGGTCACCGCTTTCCGCACCGATGGGCGGGCTGAAGGGCGCGTTGTGCGCTCGGTTTCGCGGGCTCAACCTACCGTGGTCGGAATTTTTCACTACGACCGGCGGCGAAATTACGTGACGCCAATTGATGAGAAAGTGTCGCGGGAGATTGTGATTCCTGCGGGGATGGAATATCCAAAGGCTTTCACCGCCGAGAACGCCGAGAGCGCAGAGAAAAACAAAATAAATTCGTCCGCGCACTCCGCGAGTTCCGCGGCTCTTGCCGGAGGCGGGACCGGCGAACCACAGGGTCCGCGGAGTTCACAGGGTAAACACGGGAAAGGCGAGTCGGTTGACCGCGTGATTGGCGATCAGGCGGCGCGGCATACGGAGTGGGTGGATCTTGAGGGCGTGGTGGTCGACGTCGAGATCACGGACTGGCCGGGGGCTACGCAGAGTCCGCGGGGGCGGGTGATTGAAATTCTTGGCGAGCCAGACGATTTCGGCGTGGATGTCGAGATCATGATCCGGAAGTTTCATCTGCCGCACCGGTTTCCGCCGGAGGTGATTGCGGAGGCGGAGGCGATTGCGCCGGTGATTTCTTCGGAAGAGGTGCGACGGCGTCGCGACTATCGCGAGTTGCCGATCGTGACGATTGACGGCGAGACGGCGCGCGATTTTGACGACGCGGTGCATGTGCGGCTGCTCAGGAACGGCAATTACGAATTGCAGGTGCACATTGCCGACGTGGCGCATTACGTGACGCCAGATTCGCCGCTGGACGCCGAGGCGCGGCTGCGTGGGACGAGCGTTTATTTTCCCGATCGCGCGGTGCCCATGCTGCCGCTGGAGCTTTCGACGGATATTTGCAGCCTGAGGCCGCAGGTGGACCGGCTGGTGCTTTCCTGCACGATGGAGATCGATCATCGCGGCGAGATTGTTGGCTATGAGATTAACGAGGGCGTGATCCGGTCGGCGGAGCGCATGACTTATACGGCGGTCAACGCGGTGCTGGAGGGCGACGCCGAGGCACGCGGGCGCTATGCCGCGCTGGCCGGGCACTTTGAGCTGATGCGCGACCTGGCACAGATTCTGAATCGCAAGCGCGAGCGGCGCGGCTCGATTGATTTCGATCTGCCGGAGCCGGTGATTGAGTTTGACGAATTTGGGCTGATGGAGAGCATCACGCGCTCCGAGCGCAACATGGCGCACCGGCTGATCGAGGAGTTTATGCTCTCGGCCAACGAATGCGTGGCGCATTATCTGGAAAACAAGCGCATCGCATCGCTCTACCGTATTCACGAGAAGCCTGACGCCAAGCGCGTATACGATTTCGAGGTGATTGCGGCGACGTTCGGATATTCGCTGGGCGTGGGCGCGCTGCCGATTGACCGCATGCAGATGAAAGGCGACCGGCGCGCGGCGCACGGAACGGGTAAGCGCGTGCGCGAGATCGAGGTGCCGAAGGAAGTACACATCACGCCGCGCATGTATCAAAAACTGACCGCGAAAATTGCGGGGAAGCCAGAGGAGCGCATTCTGAGTTTTCTGATGCTGCGGTCGCTGAAGCAGGCGCGGTATTCGGAGGAGAATGCCGGACACTTCGCGCTGGCGGCAACGACATACACGCACTTTACGTCGCCAATCCGGAGGTATCCGGATTTGATTGTGCACCGGATATTGAAGGAGGTGCTGCGGGAGTCGGCGGAGAAGATGGAGAGAGAGGTTCCGGTGGGAGTTTCTCCAGCGAGAACGGAAGGACAAGACCGGGAAGGGCACGACTTCAGTCGTGCCGATAAGAAGCCGGAAAAGAAAGCGGCTTCAGCCGCTGAGGGCGCGCCGTCGCCGTGGTCGAAGCGGCGCGATCACGACGCGCACCGCGAATCGCACACGCCTGTGGGCGGACCGATTTCGGTGGAAGAGCTTCATGCTATCGCCGAAGAGTCGAGCCAGTCGGAACGGCGCGCGGACGATGCCGAGCGCCAACTGATGGAATGGAAAAAAGTGAAGTTCATGGAGCGGCGTGTTGGGGAAGACTTTGACGGGCTGATTATCAGCGTGACCAAGTTTGGATTTTTTGTTGAACTTACCGATTTGTTTGTGGAGGGATTGGTGCCGCTGCCAACGCTGGAGGACGACAGGTATACGTATCACGAGAACACGCGGCAGATTATCGGGCAGCGGACGCGGAAGACTTACAGCCTTGGGGATCGCGTGCACGTGCTGGTGGATAGAATCGATCCGGTGGAGAAGAAAATTCAGTTTGCGATCATTGAAGAGGAGAGGGCTGGGGAAAAGCGGCGGAGGCGGTGAAGAGAGACGACGAAACAAAAAATCGTAAACTCGTGGAGTCCAGGCTGTAGCATTTACCGCTGTTCTCCACAAGAAATCATAAGTACGTCAGCCACCAATCGTGGCGACGCTGTTTGAGTCGCGCGAACCAAAGGCACGCTGGGTAGAGAAGCAGAAGTACGCCAACCCAGACCGCGTAAACGGTCCAAAGCGGGAAGCCGTAGCCGGCCGGAAAACGGTTGTCGGGGCCGCCCATCGAGGGTGGCGCAATCAGCAGGAAGGAATGCGCGCCGTAACGCGCGTAATTCATCGCAATCGAAATCAGGTGAGCCAAAAGCAAGTGCGCGGCGTAGTAGAAGAAGGGCACACGCCCGAAAACAATCAGTGGATTGGTGAAATGAAGGTGAAATCTTTCCAGCCAGGCCAGGGCGAGGAGCGCTGGGCCGAGTGTCATCAGCAAAAAGTCGAGTGAAGGCGGATACTTCGTGACATTCAGAAAAGAGAGTACGGTGAAAACGGGCGACGCCTGATGAGACCAAGGGAAGGGATCGCCGTAGAGATTGATGCCGCGTATCACGACGAACGCCGCAGCCAGCGCCAGGCCTGAACGCACAAGAAAACGGCGGCGGCGACCAGTCTCCCAGGCAAAGACCGTGCCCAGGCAATAGCCACCGGCCATCACACCGATCCAGGGCAGCACCGGATATGCAGGCCTGAAGCGGATGCCATCGAAGGCGAAGACGCCCCGCTGATACAGGATGTTCCAGAGCCACGCCGCCGGGCCAAAACGCGCAGCCGGGACATTTTCGAGGAGGTTGTGCAGCGCGACAATGGCGATGCTGATTCCAACAAGCGCGGGCACGGGAAGATAAATGAGGGCGGCCAAGGCGATCATGGAAATCCCGATCGCCCAGAGAATAATCAAGAGCACCGGATCCGCCGTGAAGCTAATCTGCGAGAACATGATGAGGCGAAGGACCGTCACTTCGAGCACAATCAGCCAAATCCCGCGGCTGATCAGCAGCCGCGAGAGCTCGCCTTTCGAGTGATGCCCGCGCGCCATCCACAAATATGCGCCCAAGCCGGCTGTGAGCATGAAAACCGGCGCACAAAAATGCGTGATCCAGCGGGTGAGAAAGATGGGAACAGTCGTGCGGGCCAGGTCGGTGGGCAAAAACTGCTGCGCACTTCGGGCCACGAAATCACGAATGTGATCGATCGCCATGAGCATCATGATGGCGCCGCGAAGAGCATCCACCGACTGAATGCGAGGCGCCGGTGCAGATGGAGCGGGAATCGCGGAAGCGGCCATGACTTTGCAATTTTATTTGTTATTCAGAGCATAAAGTAGTGGATCTTAAGGGGGCCTAATTGTTTACGGAAATGGCTCGGATTGCTACTCTAGGCGAAAACTATGCAGAACGAGCGTCACCCAGATAGGGCATACACGCTGGCTACCGGAGAGAGAGCCGTTTCTCGTCTAGACCTTCTAGAACGAATCTTTGGTCCAGCGAGCCGTGAACTGCTTTCCGCCTCCGGACTGGGCTCGGGGATGTGCGTCGCAGAGATCGGTTGTGGCATCGGCCTCACGGCGCAATGGGTGGCAAAGCAGGTCTGTCCCTGCGGATCTGTGGTGGGCGTGGACTCGAGCTCTGAACAACTGGATCTCGGGGAAAAAAGCGCGGCGGATGCGGGCATCACAAATGTTTCATTCCGCGAAGGCAATGCTTACGAAACTGGTTTGCCGCGAGATTCGTTTGATCTTGTCTACGCCCGGTTCCTGTTGTGCCATCTCGCCGAACCTGCCAAGGCGCTGGTGGAGATGAGCTCGCTTTTGAAGCAGGGAGGAATTCTGGTTTGCGAGGATCATGACGACGGCGGCATCTTCACGGAACCTCCGACGCATGCCTACAAGCGGCTTGTCGAAATCAGCGATGCGCTGAATCGTAGCCATGGACTGGATTCGTACATCGGGCTGAAGCTGCCGCAGCTATTTCGTGGAGCGGGTTTTGGTCAGCCGGAGATTAGAGTGAACCAGATCGCCGTGTTGCGCGGTGAGGAGAAACGGTTCTGGGAACTGACGTTGAGGGAAGCGGCGCCGGCGATTCTGGCTACGGATGCGGCGACATCCGAGGAGCTCGAAGTTATCTGCGAAGAGATGCGCGAAATCGCTCAGGATGAATCTATCCTTCTGATGCTTGCCCGGGTGACTCAGGTGTGGGTGAGGAAAACGTGAGAGTGACCACGCCCGCGAGAACACGCGGCAGATTATCGGGCAGCGGTCGCGGAAGAGTTACAGCCTCGGGGATCGGGTGAGAGTGCTGGTGGACCGCATTGATCCGGTGGAGAAGAAGATTCAGTTTGCCGTGGTGGAGGTGCCGCTGTCTCGCAGACGTCGCTGAAGTTTTGACCCTATAATCAGCGGAGAGGCTCCTAATGGCAAGGCGAGTTACTACGCTAATCTCTATTGTCCTAGCATTGATAGCTATGGCCGCGCAGACGTGTTTGTCCCAAATGACAAGTAACGTCTTACGACGTGTGGTCCTACTTCGAGCGACTGAAGTAGGCACGGGGTTCACGATCGAAGTTGACGGACGCCAATATCTCGTGACTGCGAAGCATATTGTGGCGAGTCTCAGGGATGATGCGGAAGGCACTATCGAAATTAGAAAGAAGAGCGGCTGGGTATCACTCAAGGTCCGCGTATTCAAGTGCGACGAGCCGGTTGATATTGCGGTATTGGTCCCTCCGAGACAGTTGACGGTCGATTATCAACTGGAACCAACTTCCGCGGGGCTTGCGGTGGGCGCAGATGTATATTTCGTCGGTTTCCCCTTCGGTAGTGTAATTACCTACGAGACCCAGCCCGATGTATTCGCTTTCGTTAAACGTGCAACAGTTTCCGCATTCGAGCCCTCCGTGGAAAAGAAAGGTTCGATAATCGATCTTGACGGATACAACAACCCGGGCTTTTCTGGTGCGCCAGTTGTGTGGCGCGATCCACAGCAAGCCGGTCTCACGTACAGGGTTGTGGGCGTCATCTCCGGGTTTATTCACGACGCGGGCCCCGTGGTCAGAAAGACGCAGGAAATCAGGGCTGAGCAAGTGACGCAGGAGGACCTTCAAAAGGGCCGAGTTGTTGGGACTTTGGATGGGAAACTTTATCGAGTCGAAGACACAGATCAGATCGTTAAGTTAAATACCGGAATAGCCCGAGCGTGGGACATATATTCCGCAATCGCATTGATCCGGAATCACCCGCTTGGACCGAGGGCCGAGGACAGTTTCACAGGCGTGGAATAGCCGTGACTCGGCATTTGGGAACTCACCAAATTCACCCCGAGTGCCTGATGTGCATGACATCCCCGTCCTGCACAATGTAATCCTTACCCTCGAGCCGCAGCGTGCCTTTGGCGCGGGCGTTGGCTTCGGAACCGGCTTCCAGTAACTGGTCCCAGCGGATGGTTTCGGCGCGGATGAAGTGTTTTTCCAGATCGGAGTGGATGGCCCCGGCGGCATTCTGGGCGCGGCTGTTGGCGGGGATGGTCCAGGCGCGGCACTCGTCTTCGCCCGCCGTGAAGAATGAGATGAGGCCGAGCAGGTGATAGCTCTTACGGATGAGGCGCGAGAGGCCGCTGTCTTTTAGGCCGTAACTCGACAAAAATTCGGCGGCGTCTTCGTCGCTCATCTCGGCTAGCTCGGCTTCGACTTTGCCGCAGATGGCGCTGGCTCCCGCATTCGGACGCGAGGCGACTTCGGTTAGCTTGTACTTCGCGACCGCTTCTTCGAGGTCCTTGCCGAGTTCGGTGCTCTCGCCGATGTTGAGTACGTAGAGGATCGGCTTCTCGCTGAGGAACATGAAACCGCGGATGCGCTTTTTGTCGTCGGGCGACATCTCCATTTCGCGCAGCGGCTTTTCGGTTTCGAGGTGGGCTTTGGCTTTGATGAGGAGCTCGTTTTCTTTTTCTAGGTCGGGCGTCTTCATCTTCTTTAAATCTTTTTCCAGGCGCTCCAGGCGCTTTTCGATCTGGCCGAGGTCGCTGACCATGAGGTCGAACTCGACGTCCTTGATGTCGCGCAGCGGGTCGATGGGGCCGACGTGCGGGATGGCGTCGTTTTCGAAGGCGCGCAGGACGTGGATGAGCGCGTCGACCTGGCGCAGATGGCCGATGTAGGCGGTCTCTTTCAGCGCCTCCTGGCCGATGGCGCCGACGTCCACGTAATCGACTGAGGCGTGCGTGAGTTTTTTTGGGTTGTAGAGCGCGGCCAGTTTGTCGAGGCGATCGTCGGGAACCTTGGCGACTCCGACGTGGGCTTCGCGCGGATTTGCAAACGCGTGCTCGGAGAGACGCGCCTTCGTCAACATTCCAAACAGCGATGTCTTGCCTACCTGGGGCAGGCCGATGATTCCAGTTTTCATGAATAGTTCTCGGTTCTCAGTTCTCAGTAAAAGCGCGACGGATCAGGATAAATGAAATCGCGCCTCTCGATTCCGCGCTGTCCGGTCACCGGTGACCGGTCACCGCCCTTTCACTTCAGTTCTTGCGCGGTGCGGAATGTGGCTATGAGGCCTAGGAGTAGGACGGCTTCCTCGAATTTTTCGGACCAGACGTGGAGGCGGTCGAACTCGGCGCGGATCGGGTCATTCAGGGCGAGGTTGTCGATGACTACGGCTTGCGCGCGCAGGGCGTACATCCTGGGCGAGATGGCATATTGCGACATCGCGGTCAGGATCAGCATGAGGGCGATGAGCAGATGGCGCAGCGCCAGCGGCTTGGCGCGGCCCGCGGTCATTCGGTAATAGGACATCGAGGCGATCAGGAAAATTATGCCGGAGACGAGGCCCATGTGGTGCAGGAGGTCGAGCGAGTGTCCGACGATGGAGCCGGCGAGATGACGGGTTGGCAACAGGCCGGGAGCGAACGCGGTGGGCGCTTCGACGAAGGCGAGAAAGATGATTCCGCCGATCCAGACGACGAGAGCGAGCAGCATTAGAAAACGCAGGAATGACATGCGGGGATTATAGCTAGAAGCTCTGAGCTACGAGCAACGGGCTCTCGGCGTTGGGCTCTCGGCTTTGGGCTTTGGGCTCTCGACTTTGCTGCGAGTTTCTATCTTGAGCTCTTGGTCTCTCGCGACTCGTCGCGAAGACCCGGCGAGTGGGCGCCACCACTGTACTGTGGGCCCAAAGCCGAGAGCCCAACGCCCTGGTTATCCACAGCGGAACCACTTCTGTCACTTGGTCGCGAGGGCTACAGATTTTACTCTCAGTTCTTCCCCGATCAGTCTGAAGGGAATCACACACTCACATGCAGGGTACGCTCACAGCCTTCGACGTGAACTTTGTGTCGCTGCCGACGGCGGTGTTTTGCGTGCAGTGCGAGATGATCAGCGCGAATAACACGACGCGCTGCCTCTGCTGCGGCAGCCAGGCGGTGCTGAGTTTGTCGCGCGTGCTGGGCGGATCGATTCGCGGCCAGCAGCATGCGCGCCTGATCGCAGATGCCGAACTGGACCGGCTGGTGAAATCGCTGCTGCACACGGTGCCGCAGGCGGTCGAAGGCGAGGGCGAAAGCGAGGAAGCTGTGCCGGCGTTTGGCGCGCCGAATTTTGCGGCGCGCCATCATCTGCGGGTGCGCAATCACGGCCCGCATGGAGCGCGGCCGGCGTTCATCAATCCGAATCCCGGCGAGTTAGACCTGGAGCCGGCAATCAGCATCATTGCGGAAAAAGCGCAGGCGCTGACCGGAGCCACCGGCGCGGCCATTGCGCTGCGCAAGGGCGACGAAATTATTTGCCGCGCGCGCGCGGGACGGACCGCACCCGACCTTGGCGTGAGATTGCAAACCGACCGCGGACTCTCGGCCGACTGCGTGCGCACGGGCGAGGTACTGCTGTGTAATGACGCGGAGAGAAATCCGCGGGTCGACTCGGCCAGCTGCCGCAACCTGGGCGTGCGCTCGATTCTGGTGGCGCCGCTGCAACACTTCCGGCGCACGCTGGGAGTCTTCGAAGTTCTCTCTTCGACTCCGCAAGCTTTCGACAACAATGACGTGGCGACCATGCAATTTCTATCGGGCATGATGGTGGCGGCGATTTCGCGGTTGTCGATTCAGCCAACGGTTACGGAATAGCCGTTCGGCGCAATCCTAGTCGTGCCCTTCCCGTCCGTGCCGGATTCCAGAATTTTGCAGCAAACTGCCAGCCCAGTTGCCGCCGTCCGCGGTTCCTCGCGTCTATACTTATTTCATGCCCATAGTCGATCCCACGCCGCGGCTGGCCACTGACCCGAAGGGGGTCAAGGTGCATTTGAGCACCGGCGAGGGCCTGGAGATCGATTGGAAAGATGGCCATCACTCGGCCTATAGCTTTAAGTTTTTGCGCGACGCGTGTCCTTGCGCGCTGTGCGAGGACGAGCGGACGAAGGCGCGGCGCATGCCGGGCGAGCCGGAAAAGCCGGCGCCGGGAACGCTGCCCATGTTTAAGCCGGCGGTCAAGGCGCTGGCAGCCGAAGCGGTCGGGAAGTACGCCATCAAATTTTCGTGGAATGACAATCACGATCTCGGGCTTTATTCGTGGGTGTATCTGCGAGAGGTCTGTCCCTGCCCGGTGTGCCGTCCCGTAAGCCAGAGCGTGCAGTAGAGCGGCGCCACGTGTGCAACAAATGCGAGAATCTAGCGCTCTCCCGGCGGCACTTCTTGGCGCGACTACAAAGTATAAGTCTTGATTAAATGTCAGATTAGATATAGTCTAAACACTTGCAAACCGAAACCATCAAACGGTCCCTTGAGAGCAGCGGGCTGCGCTGCACACCGCAGCGCTACGCGGTGATGGCGTTCCTGGCGGAATGCAAGAGGCATCCGACGGCGGCAGAAATTTTTGAAGCGGTCAACCGCATGGATCCGCGTTCTTCAAGAGCCACAACCTATAACAATCTGCGGGACCTGGTGGAAGCCGGCCTGGTGCGGGAAGTGGCCGTCGAGGGCCGCTCGGCGCGATTCGATGCCAGGGGCATGAAGCATCACCATTTCATCTGCGACCGCTGCGGAAATGTGGAAGACATCGACTGGTATGACGTTCCCCGGCCTGCCACGGTTTCGTTGGGCAAGCGGGTTTTTCGCGAATGTGAAGTGATTTTTCGCGGGCTTTGCACCCAGTGTGCACCGCGCCGCGCCGCTCGCAAGGTCTGAAGGAAACAGGCCCGAAGGAAAGTAGAACGAATTGTGCGAACCGAAATCGGTTCGTAGATTGCCACGCTTTTTGAACTCATTCAAAGGAAAAGAATATGGAAAATTCGAAGCACATGGAAAACACACTCGCGTCTTCGTCGGGAACGGTTTCCCCCGAGGATCAAAGCAAGACTGCCGCAACCGAAGCGAAATGCCCGTTCCACCACGGGTCTTCAGTACCGACGAACCGCGACTGGTGGCCGAATCAGGTGGACGTGCAGATTCTGCACCAGCATTCGCCCAAGTCCGATCCGATGGGCGAGGAGTTCGACTACACCAAGGAATTCAAGAGTCTCGACCTGAATGCGGTGATTAAAGACCTTCATGCGCTGATGACGGACTCGCAGGAGTGGTGGCCGGCCGATTTCGGGCATTACGGCGGGCTGTTCATCCGCATGGCGTGGCACAGTGCCGGCACGTATCGCATCGGGGATGGACGCGGCGGCGCGGGAGCGGGGCAGCAACGGTTTGCGCCGCTCAATAGCTGGCCGGACAACGTGAACCTGGACAAGGCTCGCCGGCTGCTCTGGCCGATTAAGCAGAAATACGGCCGCAAGATTTCGTGGGCCGACCTGATGATTCTCGCGGGCAACGTCGCGCTGGAGGATATGGGCTTCAAGACCTTTGGCTTCGGCGGCGGACGCGCGGACGTTTGGGAGCCGGAAGAATTGAACTGGGGCCCGGAAGGCACGTGGCTGGGCGACGAGCGCTACAGCGGCGATCGCGATCTTTCGAATCCGCTGGCTGCGGTGCAGATGGGTCTGATCTATGTGAATCCGGAAGGGCCGAACGGCAAGCCCGATCCAGTCGCCGCGGCCAGGGACATTCGCGAGACATTCAAGCGCATGGCCATGAACGACGAAGAAACAGTCGCGTTAATTGCCGGCGGGCATACCTTTGGCAAAACCCACGGCGCCGCCATTCCCACCGACTACGTAGGCCCGGAACCGGAAGCGGCGGAAATCGAGAATCAAGGCCTCGGGTGGAAGAACAAATTTGGCAAAGGCTGCGGCGCTGACACCATCGGCAGCGGCCTGGAAGTTACGTGGACCACGACGCCGACGAAGTGGAGCAACAACTTTTTCGAGAACCTGTTCAAATACGACTGGGAGCTGACGAAAAGCCCGGCGGGTGCGAACCAGTGGACGCCGAAGAATGGAGCAGGCGCGGGAACGATCCCGGATGCGCACGATCCATCCAAGCGGCACGCTCCGACGATGCTGACCACGGATCTTTCGCTGCGCTTCGATCCGGCGTACGAAAAGATTTCGCGGCGCTTCTACGAGCATCCGGATCAGTTCGCGGACGCGTTCGCGCGGGCATGGTTCAAGCTGACGCACCGCGACATGGGTCCGATCGTGCGTTATCTTGGGCCGCTGGTTCCGAAGGAGCAATTGCCGTGGCAGGATCCGATTCCAACCGTGAATCATCCGCTGGTCAACGAGCAGGACATTACCGCGTTGAAGGCAAAAATCCTCGCGTCAGGCCTGTCGGTTTCACAACTGGTCTCGACGGCTTGGGCGTCGGCGTCAACCTTCCGCGGCTCCGACAAGCGTGGCGGAGCGAACGGCGCGCGCATTCGCCTGGTGCCGCAACGGTTCTGGGAGGTCAACCAGCCAACGGAACTGGACAAGGTGCTGGCGAAACTGGAGGCGATCCAGAAGGAATTCAACGCTGCGTCGGGCGGAAAGAAAGTTTCGCTGGCCGACCTGATTGTTCTGGGCGGCGACGCGGCGGTCGAGAAGGCGGCGAAGGATGGCGGAGTCGACGTGAAGGTCCCGTTTACGCCGGGGCGCATGGACGCTTCGCAGGAACAGACCGACGTCGAATCGTTCGAGCCGCTGGAGCCGAAGGCGGATGGATTCCGCAACTACATCCGCGGCAAGCAGCGGCTTTTGCCGGAGGCGCTCCTGGTCGATAAGGCGCAATTGCTGAAGCTGACCGCTCCGGAGATGACGGTACTGGTCGGCGGGCTGCGGGTTCTGGGCGCAAATGCCGGCGGCTCCAAGCACGGCGTTTTCACCCAAAGACCGGGCACGCTGACGAATGACTTCTTCGTCAACCTGCTCGACATGAGCACGGTATGGCAGCCGTCGACCGAATCGAATGGTTCGGGTGCGGTATACGAAGGCCGCGACCGCAAGACGAACCAAGTCAAGTGGACCGGTACCCGCGTCGATCTGATCTTCGGTTCGCACTCGCAGTTGCGGGCGCTGGCCGAGGTCTACGCGAGCTCGGACGCGAAGGAGAAGTTCGTGAAGGACTTCGTGGCGGCGTGGACGAAGGTGATGAACGCGGACCGGTTCGACGTAAGGTACGGGCGTTCGAATTAGTCGTTCGTCCTTTGTCCTTCGTCGTTCGTCATTGGTCGTCAGTCGTTAGTCGTTAGTCGTCAGTCGTTCGAATTAGTGGTTCGTCGTTCGCGATTGGGTATTGCGGAGGCAGGATGGGGAGCTGACTATCGTCGGCTCCCCGTTTTTTGCTGTGAAAAGGGGAATCGTTTCGGTACGTAGACTACTGGGTCGGCAAGACCCCGGCGCTACGCGCTAGTGAATGATCGTCTTGAGATAGTTCGCCAGAGCCTGCTCGCCGTTTCCCTCGAACTGAAGAAACATGATTCCGTTGCCAAACTGGGGATGGCAGGTGACCACGCGTCCGCGGAAAACGACGGGGGTGTCATCGAGCCAGAACTTGCCATTGATATAGGTACCGAGGGTGAGGGTCAGGTTCAGCTGCACGTAGCAGCCACCGCGGCTCAGGTCGGAAGTTTCGGCGCGGATCGGGATGTCCTGGCCTTCTTCGCGGAGCTCGATCTGCACCTGCACGGTAAAGCGCGGATTAGCGCGACGCTCGGGCTGGCCAGCAGGTGGGGCAGGCACGGGATGATTTGCGGTCCAACTCATAGACTGATTCCTGCCCGCCGGTCAAAGATACCTTTTCATGCGGGTCTTCATTTTGATTATCGGCGAACGGCGCGGGACGCATTAGGACCGAGGTCACACGCGCATGTTCATGTGCACATTAGAGATAAACCAAAGGAGGCAGACCCCCGGTACCGTGCTAAAATTTCCCACAAGCATCTCCCGGCGTTTCTGGACCTAATTTGATCGAGCTGGCACCTTCGATTCTTTCCGCCGACTTCGCCCACCTGGCGGAGCAAGTCGCACGCGCGACGGCCGGTGGCGCGCATGTCATCCATGTCGACATCATGGACGGCCACTTCGTGCCCAACATCACGATTGGGCCAGTGGTGGTGAAGTCGCTGCGCAAGGCAACCCAGCTGCCGCTCGACTGCCATCTGATGATAGAGAATCCAGACCAGTACATTCCTGACTTCGCGGATGCGGGAGCGAATTGGATTTCCGTGCACCAGGAGGCCTGCCGGCATCTGAACCGCACGCTGCATCTGATCAAGAATCATGGCTGCCGTGCCGGGGTGGTGATCAATCCGGCGACTCCGGTGGAAACGCTGAGCGAAGTGCTGGAGATTGTGGATTATGTGCTGGTGATGAGCGTGAATCCGGGCTTCGGGGCACAGAAATTTATTCCCGAAACGCTACGCAAGGTTCGGAAACTGGCCGACCTGCGGGGTGATCGCGGATATAACTACCGGATTGAGATCGACGGCGGCGTGGCACTCGAGACGGTGACCGAGATCGTACAGGCGGGGGCGGAGATTCTGGTGGCTGGGAACGCGGTTTTCGGCAAAGGCGATCCGAAGGAAAACGCTGCGGCGCTGCTGGACGTGGCCAAGAGCGCAAGTTTGATGAAAGTGTAGCGTCAATCCACCACGGAGGCGCGGAGCCGCGGAGGAAAATCATTTTTCGGTTTCTCCGTGTCTCTGTGACGGCGTGGTGAAAGATGAGTGGTGAAAAGAGATTTGATCGCGAAAGATTCGAGGGTCTATGCGTCGTAATTTAATACTCTCTGTCGTCCTGGTGGGGCTGGCGTTCGCGCTGGGCTGCACGAACAAGAGGTCGACGAACCCGTTGCAGAACGTCGGCTCGAAGCAGCCGGATAAAGTTCTGTTCGACCGCTCCATGGACGCGATGAAGCACAACCACTTCGATGTCGCGCGCATGACGCTGCAAACCCTGATCAACACATATCCGGATTCGGAATACATTGCGCGCGCCAAGCTGGCGGTGGCCGACTCGTGGTACGCGGAAGGCGGCACGACCGCGCTCCAGCAGGCGGAGATCGAGTACAAGGACTTCAAGACATTTTTCCCGAACATGCCGGAGGCGGCGGAGGCGCAACTAAAGGTCGCCGATATCCACTACCAGCAGATGGAAAAACCGGACCGCGACTTTACCCATGCGGAGCGGGCGGAAGAAGAATACCGGGCGCTGATCCAGGAATATCCCGACAGCAAGCTGGTACCAAAGGCCAGGCAGCGGCTGCGCGAGGTGCAGGAAGTGCTGGCGCAGCGCGAATTCAATATCGGGCAGTTTTATTATTTGCGCATGGCGTATCCCGCCTCGATCGCGCGCCTGCAGACTCTAGTCGACCGCTATCCGCTTTACAGCGGCGCCGACGAGGCGCTCTTCATGCTCGGGAAATGCTATGAGGGCGAGATCGAGTTGGTGCGCAAGAATCCGCACGCCAATGAAATCGCCAAGAGCCGCATGATCGAGCAATTGACGAAACAGGCGGCAGATGCGTATGCGCACATCATCACCCGCTATCCGGCGATGGAACGGGCGGTCGACGCCAAGGATCGGCTTGAGGCTTTGAAGCAGCCGGTGCCGCGGCCGACGCGGCGCATGCTCGAGCAAAATAAGAAAGAAGAAGCCAGCCGCCAGGAGTCCGGCTTGCTGGCCAAGAGCTTCGGAAACTTCCAGCGCGGGCCGGATGTCAGCCGCGCCGCGCGCGTCGGAGATCCGACGCTGGTGGATACCGAGCCGGCGAACGCAACCAACGTTGTTTCTTCGATCACCAATGCGGCATTCAGTAACGTGGGCGCGGATGGCAAGCTGAACGCAACCGTGGTCAGTGGTGGAGCAGTCGCTCCGAACCAGGAAACTCCGCGCTCCGACAATTCGACGGCGACGACTGACGCAACTGGCGGGGCGCAGGCTCAGCCAGCGGGGCAAACGGCGGCTACCGCCGGAGCGAGCACGCCGCCGGCTGCAAACGAGCTGACTCCGAATGTTGCGGACCCGAACGAACTCAAGCCCAACGTCGATCAGGATGCGAACGCGCTTCCGCCGTTGCAGCAGACGAACGAACTCGGCGCCGGACTTGCAGCCGGAGGAACCGGGGCGTCGAAGTCCGTGAGTTCGTCGTCTTCTTCGTCGAAAGAAGAGCTGGCCGACATCTCGTCGAGCAAGAAGAAAAAGAAAAAGGGGCTGGGCAAACTGAACCCGTTTTAACCACGGCGAAGTGAATCGACAAGCCGGTCGCGACACGCCCAAGCAGCCGCAGTCCGATTGGCCGATTGGGGGTGCGCGGGGCGGCCAAGTGTGCATGAACTTTCGTGTGCGGGCTTTCCGCAGTCGGACATGGGCTTACGAATGATTGACTTGTACCTTAGGACACGGTAGCTTCGCGTTATCTTCGTTTTTGTGTCGAAGGACAACGCTTGGCGCGCAAAATACTCCTGGCCGATGATAGTGTCACTGCCCAGAACATGGGCCGCAAGATCCTGACCGACGCCGGTTACGACGTGGTCACGGTCAATAACGGATCGGCGGCGCTGAAGCGCATTGCCGAGTCCACTCCCGACCTCATCATTCTCGATGTCTACATGCCCGGTTACAGCGGGCTGGAGGTTTGCCAGCGCCTGAAAGAGGCGGGCGAGACGGCACATATTCCGGTTCTGCTGTCGGTCGGCAAGCTGGAGCCGTTTAAGCCGCAGGAAGCGCGGCGGGTACGGGCCGATGCCCACATCGTGAAGCCGTTCGAAGCCAGCCAGCTGCTGACCGCGATCGCGCAACTGGAAGATGCCATGGTGCCGCAGCCGCACAAGAGCGCCAGCCGTTTTGCCTCTTCGGCGGCGAGCGAGGATTCGTTTGGCGAGGGCAGAGTTCTGGGCCGTGGAGCGAGACTGTCGGGATCGAAAAAGAGGGACGCCTTCGACGCCAGCTCGGAAATTTCGGCGCAAGCGGCGACGTTCCGGGACTTCCGTAAGAAGACGCAATCGCAGGCCGCTGCCGAACGGGACGAGACGGGGGCAGAGAAGATCGAGGCAGAAAAGATCGAAGCGGGCAAGGCGGTTGCAGGAGAAAACGTCAGAGTGGACGCGGTTGCGCCCGAGCCGGGTCCGCTGGCGAAGCTGCCAGGCGACATTACTCCAGAAGAGTTGAGTGCATTGAGCGAGGTTGCGGCCAAGCTGCATGAAGCGCCACCCGCGGATGCCGTGGCATCGGCACGTGCGCCGGAAGAAGCGGCACCTGCCGCGATGGTTGAAGCTGCCGCGCCGGTTGAGGCCGGACTTGCCGAGTCCCACGCCGCGCCGGAAGCGGATTCTTACTCGGCGACGGCGACAAGCGCTCCGGAGGCAGAGCAGGCCGACGCCGCCGCGCCCGAGTCAGCGCCAAAAGAGATTGCCGAAGTTGCCGCCAGCGAGGTTGAGATTCCGGTCGCGCAGGTCGAGCCCCCGCCGGAACTTGCTTTGAACGAGGCTGCGCAAGCCGAGTATCCGCAGGACGCCGAGATTCCTTTCCCTGAGCCGGTAAGCACGGCTTCGTTCGCCGAGCCGCCAGCGCCCACCGACCCGCAGGATGAGCCGATGTTTGCGTCGGCCGCGGTTGAGGAGGTTCGCACGGAGGAAGTTGCAGAAGAAGCGGAAGAGTCAGAAGAAGTAACGGCAATCGCGGAAGCGCCGGCTGCGGAGACCTTTGCAGCGAGCGCCGCTTCTGCCGAGGCGGCGGAAATTTCGCAGGTCGAGGAAGTCAGGGCCCAGGCCAGGGATGAAGAGCCAGAAGCGCAGGCGTCTGAAATCTCCGGCGTCGATTCTTCTTTTGCCCAGCCGTCTTTCGTCCCGCCAGCATTCGCGGAGCCGGCGGCCGAAGCACATTCGTTCGAAGCGAGCGCCGCCGAATTCTGCGCCGTCGAAGGGCCAACTTCGGAAGCCATTTCGGCGCGGTCGATGGCCCCTGCTGCCGCAAGCGGGGAAACTTCGGAGCCTGAGGCTCCAATGCCGAGCGAAGCCGAGTTGGCCGAGGCGCTGCGTCTGCTGACTCCGGCGACGGTGCCCGCCGAACCGATGGCAGCGGCCGAAGCCGTACCCGTGCCTCATTGGTCGGACGAGGAAACAATGGAACTCCCGGCCGCGCGGCGCTGGGTGGCCGAAGCGCTCGAGTTGACTCCGGAAGAAGCCGCGATGTCACTCGAAGCGGAGATGTTCCGCGCCTTCGCGGCCAATGCGGAAAAACTTGAATCGGTTTCGGTGAACGATCCGCTGGTCGCGATCCAGGCCGCCGTCGAAAAGCGAATCGCTGAAGAGGTAGCATCCGCCGAGCCCGCCCACGAAATTGCTCCGAAGGCGATGGCGGCGGCAGCGCCAAACGGCAACGGTTCGCACGCAACGGACGAGGCTGAGATTGCCAGCATCGTCGACCGGGTGATGGCCGATCTTCGTCCCAAGATTGTGGAGGAGATTGCGCGCAAGCTGGCCGGGAAATAAAGTTGCGGGCGGCTAATCGCCGGTTGCCAAGCGCGGGTGCGCTAATCGCCGTTCGCTATTCGCTATTCGCTGATCTCCAACAACGCGCCGTCAACAAGAGATCACTCAGCTGATCCCGAATCCGAGCCTGCGTTCGCCCTCTAACCTTTTTGCATTCCACCCTTCGTACCATTGGCACACATCGGGCTTCGGGCTTATTCTGAATCTGTCTTCACGATCCAGGTTCAGCAAAGCTGCGTAAGAAAGATTCTCAGGAAATGATTTCGCTGCGCGTCTACACATTGAGTCTGGCAGGCGTCGGTCTGGCATTTGCGGGCTATGCGTTGCTCCACCGCAAACCGAAATCGGCGGAGGAGATCGAGCGCGAACGCCGCCTCTGGCTGAACACGGTCGGCCGCATCACGGACGGCACCGTGATTGACGTACAGGAGCTCGAATCGCCCGGCCAGCGCGCCGCGACCATGCTGATCTATCAGTACGACGTCGCGGGCGTCTCTTACGAAGCTTCCCAGGACGTAACCTACCTGCGGCAGTGGATCAACCTGCATTCCTGCCGGCTGGGACTGCCGACGTCGGTGAAATACGATTCGCGCAATCCGGGGAACTCGATGGTGATCTCGGAGAGTTGGGTCGGACTACGCCAGTAGTCACTCCGATTGGGCATGAGGCGAGTGAACCTCACCTTCCGCACAGATGATCGGATTAGTGGCGATCGATTCCTGAGGACTGACGACCGACGACGGTTTCAGTGCAGCCAGATAGCTGCCGCGACGAGATACGCCACCTGCGCCGCAGCCACCGCAATCCAGACTCGCTGCCGGATTTTCGACTTGCGAATATCGCGAATCAGATCGGCAGCCGTGAGCTCTTCGACCTGAAGCTGCTGCACCTGCTCGGGGGTCGGCGCAAGCTTCACCATGAGCGGGCGCGGCGCTTCCGCTTCTTTCGGTTTATCGGGATAGAAAATCTTCGGGCCGTCGAGCGCCTCCGACCACATCGGCAGGATGATCCAGGACTTCGGAACGATGTCGAGGATCGGCTTGGCGGTGAGTTGCAGCGCAGGCAGGCGCTCGGGCGAGACGCGGTCGGCCAAATTGCGCAAGAGTGAGCCGAACCACAAATGGCTGAGTTGGTCGGTAAGAAGCTCGCCTACATCCACCGGCTCCGATTCAAGCTCCAGCGGCGGCAGCGACTCCGGCGAAATGACCCCGCCGATGTTGGTGAAAACCGTGCGAAACCAGGGCAGGCTGATGCGGTCGCCGATCAGCAAACCCACATTCACCGGACGCGAAGTCAAACGTAGCGGGGGCAATTTTTCCGGCGCAAAGGTGTCGCGCAGATTGCCGCCCAGCGAGCGCCATAGCGGCTGGGTCAGGCTGGACGGCGGCAGCAAGTCGAGAGGAGTTTCGCCGGTCGCCGCAGATTGCGGTTCCGGATACCAGGCCTCGGCGGCATTTGAACGATAAGGCATAAGTTAAAAATTGAAGTGAAACCAGCCGCCAGGCTTCGACCGGCGAGAGCAACTGCCGGCGGGCGACTCCCCCAACATCATTTTCTGACCCCTACATCACTTTCTCACCCCAACATCACTCTCTATGTTAGATGCAGGCGGGAGGTTCTGTCACGGCCCGATTGTGCCAGGGCCGCCAGGCTCGTGGCTTCTCATCTCTGGAATCCAGCCTCCTTCATGCAGCCTCTGCCATGCACTCCGGCCTACGAGCAGTTCGCGTACGCTACAATACGATTTATGTCGCAAGCTGCTTCAGCGATCACCCGCAGCCCCGCGGAGATCGTGCAATCGAGCCCGGTTTCACAAGCCGCCAACGGCATCTGCTACGCGCGCGCGGGCGAGGTCAACGTGTCGGACAACGACCTTGACCGCCTGATCGCCGCCGTACCCAAACCGATCGCGGCCGCACTCACGCGTAAGGCCTACTACTTCGTTCCGCTCACGGTCAATCAGGGAGACGACACCGTCATCGCCGACCGCTATGACGTTGGGCTGAGCGACAACGCGGTCTGCCATCGCAATCTCAATATCGGCGATGCGCAGTGCGTGTTCATCTCGACGCGGCTGATGGACGACACTTTTTCCATCGCCTTCGAGTTCTATATCAACGTTGGACACGCGCTGGTGGAGCGGGCGGGCGTCTCGGCGGCGTTCGCGGATTTGGCCTGGCAGCAGGTTGAAGCCGGCGTGCGCGGCGAGACTTCGCTGGACGCATGGGAGTCGCGCAAGCTGGCGACTGCGCCGGGGCCGGATGCGGAGAAATACAAGAACGAATATCTGGCCGCGAGTTTTGCCGACGCGATCTCGATTTATCTGCTGTCGATCTATCTCGACGTGGATTATCACGACTTGCGCGAACGCGATTATCCGCTGCTTGCCCCGGCGTCCATGGCGGAGCGTCTGCGGAAAGTGGCCGAGATTTTTCCGCCGAATCCGGGATTCGAGTTCAATGTTTATTATCGGCGTCGTGGCTAGGCAAGGGCGGCGCGGGCGCCGGCGTTCCAGCGCGACGCCGGGGTGGCACACCCTTATCCGCGCCGGTAACCGCTTTTATCTCCAGCTCTAAGCCAGCGCCCGGCTGATCAGCAGAAAGAGCACCAGCAGAACCACGCCCGTCGCAAACGTACCCCAGATCAGCTGGCGCTCGACGGGCAGCAGCGGCTCATATTCCTGCTTCATTCGCTCGAGCTCTTCGAGCATCGGAACGTCGGTCATAAACTCACCCCTTCACCACCGGCGGCAACACGCCGTGGAAGAATAACCACGAGATAAACAGCCCCACCCAGATGATGTATCCGAACAGGCAAAGCACATAGACGGCCGCCAATTTGGCGAATCCCTCTTGCCACAGCCGCCTGAAGTTCGACATCACCCCGATGGCAAAGAAGGTCATCAGGAAGAAGATGGCGCGGAACACATTGGCTTGAGCCATCGAGGCTTTGATCTTCGGCACCAGGCTCGGAATGGCGACGCCGACCGCCAGCACAATCAGAAAAGTCGCAACGTAGCCCAGAATGAACTTTGGGAAGCGCTGCCACACCTCTGCGACTCTGACCCGGTCCCCTTCGCGGCGTTCGATTTTTGTGGACCAGATCCACGCCAGCAAAAACGCCCAGACGCCAATGAAGATGTCGATGAACACCTTCACCGTGGTGCTGACTCCCAGGATCCATCCCGGCTGGAAAACGATGCCCGAAGCCGCCGCCTTGGCCCGGATCAGAGAGTCGGTGATCGCGCCGCTGGCGACTGCGGCACCGTCGGTTTTTACGGCCAGTCCCATCCATGCCGCCGCCACCAGAGGTTGTCCGGCGAGGTAGTGTTGCGCAGCGAAAGGAAGCACCATCAGCTCAATGACGGCAAATACCACTACCAGCGACGAAACCATGATGGGCACCACCGGACGAGCCCGAATAGCCCCGCCGGTTGCGATTGCCGCTGCCACACCGCAAATGGAAATCCCCGACGCCAGGGGCACAGCCCATTCCCGGCTGAAACCAAAATAACGCCGTGATACGAAGTACACGATTGGCCAGTAGATCAGGTATGCCTCGATGATGGCGCAGATGCCACGCAGGATGATCGATGTCGCCAGTTGCCTCTGCTCCAAAGCGGCGATCCCGAGAAACCCGCCCAGAATCACGATGGCCGTTTTGATATATAGCTCGGGCCGGATGGCCTCTTTAAGAAATCCCGCCACACGCGGAAAAAAGTTTCCGATCAGCAGGCCGGCAATGAGCGCGATGATGAAGCCCGACTCATTGGTGAGACTCAACGACCATCCGATCTTCAGCCCCGCTCGCTTGTCCGGTGTCGCGGCAATGTAGGCCCAGCTCCCCAGAAACCAGCAGGCATAACTCAGCGCGAATACCACCGTGAATCCCTGCGCAAAGCGCTTGAGATTCCCGCCTAGCGCCTTGGCCGCCACCAGCAAAATTGCCAGCAGAAACAGATAGGTCGCAACCAGAGAAAAACCCGGGGACAACTTCGCATAAACCTTCGTTGCCGGTACCAGAGCATGGGAAGGGTGCGTCCAAACCGATGTGGTGATGGTCCATCCCAAAAGATCGGTTCCGAACAACAACGCGAGCGAGAGTATGAAGACGAACAGGCCTATCCACACTGCAAGCCAATCCTCGCCTACGGCCGGGCGTTTCTTTTCTGTGACCACTTCGCGAGCCCGTGGTGTTTCGACTTCCGGCAGAGATGCCATGTCGTGCCTCCGAATTCCCAGAGTTTGAATGGAAGCCAGGAATCAGACATTCAGAACTTTGGTAGGGGAGCTTGCGACGAGGCCCTTCACAAAAGGCCACTATGTCACTAGAGATAGTACACATTTACCGCGCCCGATTACAAGAGAATTCTTGCCAAGTGGCTTATCGGCCTCCTTTCGGCTGGTTTCAGCAAATTGAGGACAGTTTTTCGGAAAGGAAGAAGATGGGACGATACCTGGGCACGATTCACGCCAAAACAATACAGGGACCGGGTGTGGGACCGGTCCCTGTTTGTTTCACGCGCCTGATTTACTTTTACGTCAGCTTAAGTCCCGTGTAGTCCCCCACGACCTTCCTGACGCCAAGCGCCTCAAGCCCGTTGAAAAGTCTTTCTTGACTGCTCGTTCACTTTACTCTTGCTGTTGGCACTGGAACCCACACCTCCCAGATAGCCTGCGGAACTTTAGCCTGCCGCATGGGTTTCATTTGTCAACAGACTGTCAAATTTATGTCAAATTTTCCGGAAGCGAAAATCCGCGTTCGACGGGAAAATGCCCGTCCAGCAACGGTTCGGGCAAAGCCGTCCCGGTTCGGCGCATCTATTGGAAAACCTTCTTAGATCGAGGAGTGGAGAATGTTACGAGTAGTGGTAGTGGTATTGCTTTTCCTGTTGGTGTGCAGTTTTGGGTTCGCACAGGTTCCTAAGGGCAACGTTTTTTTCGGATATTCGTATGACCATATGTCGGTCGTCAGCAACGATGCGATCAACACGAACGGCTGGGACGCTTCGCTGGAAGGCAAGCTGATTCCGTTTCTCGGCCTGCTAGTCGATGTCGACGGCCATTATGGCAGCGGAACATTTCTGGCGGGATGCAGCGGGGGAATATGCGCGTATAGCGGCGCCGATGTTGCCGAACATAATGTTCTGCTGGGCCCGCGCGCGTCGTTTCAGGTTGGCGCGTTCCGTCCCTTCGCTGAGGTTCTCGTCGGCGCCTCGCACATCAGCCGCAGCAACGGCATCTCGGATTCCGATACTTCATTTGCCAACGCCGTTGGCGGCGGGCTCGACTATCGCATTGCGGGTCCGGTCTCGGTCCGCGGGCAGCTTGACTGGATTGAAACGCGCTTTTTCAGCAACACGCAAAGCGGCGTGCGCTTCTCGACCGGCATTGCGATTCATTTCTGAAGTCAAGGTTCCTGAGACGGAGTATCTGAGAGGAGCCGATGGAAATCCTGATGGCGAGAGTGACCGAGCCGCCTAAGAAAGAAGTTCCCGATCCTGAGCCGCCGCCGCAGCCGGTCAAAGAGCCGCCGGAGGAGGATCGAAACAGGCCCAATGCGCCTGTGGATGAGCCCAATCCGGTGGTGCCGAAGCGCGTCTGATAGCGGCGCGTCCGAAAGCGCGATTTCTTGCGCAGCGCGGAAACGGACCAGCGATTATCAGCGCCCTGTCGCCACTTCTTCCGCCGCGTGCGTGGCGCGATAGCATTGGTCGAGAATCGCGGAGACCTCGGCCAGTGCGCGGTTCTGATATTGCGCGGTCCTGGCGGTGAACTCGGCAAAGGCGGCGGGCTCGATCAAGCGCTTGACCGCTGGCGCAATTTCGCGAAAACTTCGAACCACGATTCCATATCCTTTTTCCGCAACCCACTCCGCGTTATAACGCTCTTGCGGCAGCGTGTTGTTGTTGCATTCGACGATCACCGGCAGATGGAACTGCAAGGCCTCGCTGATCGAACCGGGGCCCGGTTTGCCGATGAAGAAATCCGCCAGCGCCATGAAGTGCTCGACGTTTTGCGTAAACCCGAGCACGAGCTTTGGCTTGCGCGTAGGCAGCGCCCTGAGCTGCTCTTCGAGCTTGGCGTTGTGGCCGCAAATCAGAATTAGCTGAACGCCCGCGCCGCTCTCGTCGAGACGTTTCACGATATCGGCCATCACCTTCGATCCGTGGCCGCCGAACAGGACGATGCCAGTCGGACAGTCGATCTCGAGTCCGAGGCGCTTGCGCTCCCGGTTGCGTTCCTCGCCGGTCATCGACAGCGTTTCCGGCTCGTAGAATTTCGGCTTCAACACCATGCCCGAGGTTTCGAAGACGTGATCGGGCGCGTGTCCCATGGCCAGCGCCTGCTGCCGCGCTTTTTCGGTGCCTGCGATGATGTACTCCGACTGCGGCTCGACCCAGAAGCGTGGCGGATAGTCGGCAAGGTCGGTGATGAGGGTGACGAAGGTCGGACGCTTCGCCGCGCCGCCGGCTTCCAGGCTCTCCGCAATCTCGCGATTAAAATGCGGAATCACCGAGAGCGCGACATCGGCCGGGTGCGCCGCCCAATATTTTGCGAACTGCTTGACGATCGGCCGGTGATACAAGCGAATCGTGGTTTGCAAAATGCGAAGCAACTGCGGCGTGAAGCGCGTCCAGCCGCGGCGCAGAATCTGGTTATACGTTTCCTGAATGCGGATGCCGGTGAGCCGGCGGAGAACGTCGAGCGGATCGAGCAACTCTTGCGTATCGAGCAGGGTTACATCCCAGGGATCGGCTTGCGTGGTGAGCGTGCTTCTGACCGCCTCCGCTGCATTGCGATGGCCGCCCCCGGCGTGGTGAAAGAGGATTGTCAGCTTGCGCAATTCAGTTGTCCCGTCCCGTCAGGCGCCGCGCGGCCGATCAGCGGCTGGCGCTCTGATATTCGCCATCCTCAACAAAATCGCGCTTCACAAAATTGCTGTCGTCATCGGACTCGGTATTGGACTCGGCGTGCGACGGCTGCGATGACCGGAATTCATACACCGCGTTGCGCTCGTCGGCGCCATCCCAGACCGGATCGCCGTCCCATTCCGTCTCGTGCGCGGCATCGTCTTCAAGCTCCGGCGGGCCGGCGTATTCATGAATCTGCACGCCATCTTCGCCCACGGTGATGTAGGTGAGCTTCTCGTCGATCCACGCGCCGCTGTTGTAGTATTCGCATCCGTCGCGCTGCTTGACCAGCGCTGCATGAGTGTGGCCGCAGAAAACTCGCGTGGCTCCAACGCGCGCCGCGTGGGCGAGCGCGCCATCCGCAACTTTTTCCGACAGCCGCTGCCAACGCGTGCCCAGCCGGTCCAGCAATCGCGTGAGCGACTTCGACTTCGTGTCCCACTTTTGCAGTTGCAGGTAGAGCAGCGTGCCGAACCAGTAATTGAGCCGGACGTTCTTGACGACAAAAGTATCGAACTGGTGCCCGTGCACGGCCACGTGCGCCAGGCCGCGATAGTTCCAGCGATATTCCTGATAGACCTCGACGCCGACAAGGTGCGCCATGATCTGCGCCAGGCCGAGATCGTGATTGCCTTCGACCCACACCACTTCGACGTGGCGTTTGGGATTGGAGAGCTTGCGAATGAATCCGAGAAACTTCCAGTGCTCTTTTTTCAGCCGTCCGAAGTTGAGGTCGGCAAAGATGTCGCCGAGCAGAATCAGGCGCCGGTAGCGGGTTTGCTTCAGCACGCGCAGCGCCTCGCGCGCATGGCTCATGTCGGCGCCGAGGTGCAGGTCCGAGACGATCAGCGTGTCATACACCGGAATTGCCAATGGTGCGGCCACGCTATCCATTGTTGATGTTGAATGTTAAACGATAATGAATTGGATACTAGGAATCGGCGCGAGGTAACCGCAAAGGAAGATTATTCACTTGACACAAATAGAGAATAGCAGTACATTTGTGTCATGACGAAGCGAATTCATCCCAAGCCAGTCAGCATCGCGGAAATCTTCATAAAGTTCTCGACCGATGACCAATGCCTTGAGTACATCGAAAAGATGCGCTGGCCGGATGGAATCGTGCGCTGTACCGTCTGTGGCAATGACAAGATCGTCAAAGTTGAGCGCAAAGCGGAATCCAAGAATCGCCGCAAGTGGTTTTACCTATGCCAAGAGCCCACCTGCCATACTCAGTTCTCGCCTACCTCTGGCACGCTTTTCGCCGACTCACACCTCCCGCTGATAACGTGGTTCCACGCAATCGGCCTGATGCTGAACGCCAAAAAAGGAATCAGCGCGAAGCAGCTACAGCGCGACCTCGGGATCGGCGGATACAAAACCGCGTGGTATCTGAATAACCGCATCCGCGAAGCAATGCAAGAAGGTAGTCCCGTACCTCTCGGCGGGATCGTGGAAATTGATGAAACCTATGTTGGCGGACGTGTTCGTGGAAAAGGCCAGAAACAGGCCAAAGCTCAAAAGCAGATCGTAATGGGGGCCGTCCAGCGCGGCGGGAAGTTGCGCTTGCGCCATGTAAAGAATGTGAAGATAGAAACGGTGAGTGGATTTGTGAAGACCACCATTTCCCCGGATGCTGAGCGCATCATGACCGACCAGCACCATTCATATCCCACAGCGTTAGCGCCGGAGTTCACGGATCGCCATGAGCTTGTGAATCACATAAAGGGCGAATATGTGCGTGGGGATGTGTATACGAATTCGATTGAATCCGCTTTTTCTCTACTCAAACGCGGAGTGATAGGGCAGTTTCACAAGCTGTCCGGCAAGCACTTGCACCGCTATTTGGCAGAGTTTGAGTATCGTTTCAATCGTCGGACGGATGATGATGTGTTTATAACGACCGTCAAGAGACTATGCGGGTTTGCGCCATTGCGCTTCGAGAAGCTCACTTCTGAGACTTAGGCTTTCTGGGTGCCCGTTTCCGGCCTTTTATCTGAGAGGTTTTTTGCGGCTCTTTTTCTAGCATTCGGCGCAGAACTTCGTCGAATTGTCCTTTGTCTGTTTTCATTGCTTGAGTCTATCACTGGCATACCTACAGCCGCTCTCAATGTATTTTCAACAAATACCTTGAGAGTCTGACGTTGCGAGAGGGCCTTGAGCTTGCACTGATGCTTTACGTGCTCAGGAAAATTCTCCAGCATCCAATCCTTCCGCTCGAATTCTGAGGCGTCGATCACCGAAATGTACTTGACATTAGGCACCTAATGCACCTAATGTTCATTAGGCACCTAATGCAGTGATCAAAAGACTAGGGTCATAGGCCCTACACAGCAAGTCCGAATCTCTTGTGGTCTGGCTTGCGGGATCGCAAGTTGTTGTGGGGGCAGGAAGAAAAATAGGGTAGAAATACCTATTGACGAATTAGGTTCCTCCTGTTAAAAAAGCACCCCTTTGGGATGCCAAAAAAAAACCGCAAGAATGCGGGTTTTGAAAGTTCCTTGAAATTACGTTTTTGATGGCGGCGGGTGCGGGGCACGATCCCGCAAGCGCCCGAAGACGCGGCAGATTATAAGTCTGCTGCCTTACCAATTCGGCACAACCCGCCGTAGTCAAAAAGCCGGTGTTCGCTTCGCGAAGGCATCGGCAACTGGTGGGCCGGGTGGGAATCAAACCCACGCACTGCGGAGTCAAAGTCCGCTGCTCTTTCCCTGAGCTACCGGCCCACTAGCCATCCCAAGACCACTCTCACAACCCAAGACAAACGAATGCATGGGCCTGTGAAAATGCCCTTGGGACGCTTAACGTACTCCCACCGGTAGTGCGTGTCAAGAGAAAATCGCAATATGTAGTGGGTCGAGTGTGCTACGTGTACCGAATTGAGGAATAGGCGAGGAGTTGACTGTTGGAAGGTAGGCCAATGGCCATGAATCGGTCAATTGCACATGATTGGTGCAATAAGTTGGGTCATGCCGAACGGGGAGCCGCATCTGCACCGGCCTGCTCGTGGATGCTCAACAACTGAGCAGCAAGACAGTCTGAAACGAGTTCTTCCATCCCCGATACGTCTAGTCTGCCATTCTTGTCCGCGGCGTCGGCGGCTTGGAGCGCCTTGAAGTATCGATCGCGACTTTTTGGTCCGTCTGCGATTTGTTGTGGAACGGTAGGGCTGCCGGGCAGGTCATAACCAAGCCTAGCGCATAAAACCAGATAGGCCACGGCGCGAGAAGTTCTGCCATTTCCGCCGAAAAATGGATGAATCCAATTGTGCCGCCACATCACGTAGGCACTCAGGTGAACTGCAGATTTACCGAAGTTTCCGTTCACATAGCCGCACATCTCATCGACACGAGATTTTACCTCTTCCCACGGACCAGGTTGATGAAGATTTGGATCTGGATCTGAGCGAGCGAGATAAACAGGACCAGTGCGGAACTTCCCAGCGCAATTATAAATTTCGTGGATTGCAGCGTATTGGAGCTGAAGAATAATATCAGGCGTTAATTTGAATTCGGAGCGAGAAGCAGAGACTAGTTTTCTGACTTCATCAAACTGCAAAAGGCCGTTCCTCGCTTCGAGGTCGGCCTTTTGTTCCGGTGTATCGTAGAGTTGATTCGGATTACGCGGCAATTTCTTTCCTCTGCTATTTTCCTTTTAGGCTCTCCGCAGCACGATTGACGGTATCGCGCGTTATCGAATCGTTTTCAATTTTCGTGTTCCCATAGGCAAAGCTGCGGCGTTGCTCCTCAGCCTGCTCTGGCGTCATCTGGACTCTGCGCGCCATATCCAACAACTTCTCTAATTCTTGAGACATATCGGTACTCCTCCTGGAAGGGTCTAGCTGTTACGCACTTTATTCGCTTATGTGTTGTCTGGTCAATGCATCTATCTTCTTAGATGCAAAAGAGGTATCGAGTTGTGAAAATCTGGGTCTAAATGGGAACGATCTCAGACCCATGTTCCTGCGTGATAAAGATGGCAACATTTAAAGCGCCCTGTCACGGCATCTCCACAGTCCCATTTTGACTAGTTTGTGTCAAGTGAATAATCTTCCCGCAAAGTAATCAGGTGGGATGCCCTGCATCCGAGGCAGGTTGCGGAGGTGGGCATCACGGAAGATGCGATCTTTAAGATTCCTGCTGCGCCAAAGTCTTACTGCGCCGGCGGCACATATTCCTTCGGCGTCTCCGCTCCCTCGCCAAAGAAAAACTGCTCCATCTGGTGCACGATGACTTCCTGATCCTGCTTGCGGGCGGGGTTCAGGCGGTATTCGTTGAGCAGCATCTTGCAGTGCTCGGTCCATTGCGCCCAGGCCTGCTGCGACACGTTGTCGTAAATTTTTTGCCCGAGTTCGCTGTCGAAGGGAGGCTCGGGGAGTCCGGGCAATTGTTGTTTGAATTTCACGCAGAAGACGGTGTGATCGGCCATAACTTTTCTGATTATCGCACAGCGCTTTTCGATTCTTGCGCGGCGGAGTTCTTGGGTTGGGCGGGGGCGACGATCGAGGCCCGGTTGCAAATACGTGGCCACCTCGCACTTTTATGTTGACAATTTACAGACCAGTGGCAATATCTTGTAGTAGGACAGCTGCTCATACCACAAGTTGGGTAGCACGGGCATCAAGGTGCCCTGTCGAACCTTGGGAGAATAAAAAACGTTCGAACGGAGGGAGAAACTTCATGGCAACCAAGAAGAAAGCCGCCAAGAAAAAGAAACACTAAGTCGGATGCTCGTCCAGAAATTCCCCAAAGGCCTCTCGTGAGAAGCACCTCGCGAGAGGCTTTTCCGTCTCCTCCCTTTTTTTGAACAACCCGTCGCCTGTCCAACCCATCCAAGCGCAGGATTTGCAAATATCGTTTCGCCCAAACCTTGACTGCTCAGGTGACGCGCAACCGGACTACCTGCGTGCGGGATGGTGACAGTGCTGCCAACTTTTTTCGTCGTCGGACCTCCCCGCACGGGGACAACGTGGCTGCATGAGATTCTGAAGGACCGAGTCAATCTCCCCGGCATCAAGGAGACGCGGTTCTTCGATTTCAATTTCCACTACGGCCTGGAGTGGTATCAGGCACAGTTCAGCGACGCCGTGCCGTACCGTCCGATGGGCGAAATCGCGCCGACTTATTTTGTTTCCGCCGCGGCGCGCGAGCGCATCGCCGAGTTCACGCCTGCCGCCAAAATTGTTTGCGTCTTCCGCAATCCGGTGGAGCGCCTGCTCTCGCTTTACCGGCTCAAGATCGCCTACGGAATGATTCCCTGGAACTTCGATCAGGCGGTGGTGCGCGATCCGGAACTGATGGAGTCCGGCCGCTACGCGACCAACCTCAAGGCTTGGCGCCGCCTTTTTGGCGAAGAGCAGGTTCTCGCCACGCTTTATGACGACCTGCGCGACCATCCGCAGGCCTACGTGGACCGGCTGGTCGATTTCATCGGGATTCCGCGGTTTCAACTCACATCCACGCAGCGCGGATTCGTCAATGCCTCCGAGAACATGACGCACCCGCGCAATTATGAGCGCACGCGACGCGCCAGCCTCGCGGCCGATTGGTTCAAGGCGCGTCGTCTGGGCCGGCTGGTCGCCAGATTCAAAAAATCACCGCTCTGCCGTCTGGTGCTCGGCGGCGGATCGCCCTTCGCGGAACTCTCATCCGAGACCTCGGGGCAAATGTGCGAGGCGTTCCGGCCCGAAGTGGAAGAACTCGAGGCGATTCTCAATCGCGATCTCTCGGCATGGAAAATCTATCCGCCGCGCAGGACGGCGCCTCAGGTCGCGGCCGCCGAAACCATGGGGTAGCGAAACTATGGGTTAGGTCGCGGTCGCGCGTAGTAACGGCGCGGATTCCGCGCCGTACATCCCGTAAGCCTGATTTCTTCCAGTTGATACCATGAAAATATCTTGCCGCTTTCTTCTTCGGAAACCCGCGCCACCGCGCCGCGCGCGCGCCACATCGCTCTCTGGATCTTTGCCTCGTTTCAATTTCTCTATCTGCTGACCTCGACCGGCCGCGTGCGCACCGCCGACGAATACAACACGCTCTACACCACGGAAAGTCTCGTGCTTCACGGAACGACAGCCGTGCCGCAGGCCGTCGCTCTGCATAATTTCTACGGACGCCTCGACGTTCACGGGCTTCCACGCGCCGCCTATCCGCCCGGCCAGGCGATTGCCTGCGCTCCCTGGTACGCCGTGGGGCAGTATCTGCTAGCGCGGCTTCCTGGCGTTCCCGCCGACGATACCGATTTAATCGTCGCTTTCTCCTCGACTCTAAGCAGTGCGACCTTCGCCGCGCTGACTGTGACTTTTTTCTTTTTGCTGCTGACAGGGATCGGCATCGCCTTGCGGCCGGCGCTCCTGGCTACGGCGATGCTGGGCCTCGCGACACCAGTGTTCGCTTATTCGGGCTGGCTTTTCTCCGAGCCGCTTTCGGCTGCGATTTTTGCCGCGGCTGCGTGGCTGCTCTTCGCCCATGGCGAGATGCCAGGCTCGTCCAAAATAATTGCCGCCGGCTTGCTGCTCGGCCTCTCTGCGCTGGTACGGCCGACGAATGTGCTGGCTGCCGCCGTCTTTGGGTTCGCCATTCTGGTCAGCGAGGGAAAGCGGTCGCTGCGGCCGATCATGATTTTCGGCGCGGCCGCGGCCGTCGGCGTCGCGCTGCTTCTTGTGCACAATGCGCTACTCTTCGGAAGCCCGTTCTCGTTCGGCTATCCGGCCGCTGCTGAAGGCGCGAAGCAGCTCAATCGCTTTGACACGCCGCTCTTGACCGGCGTCTATGGATTCCTGCTCTCGCCCGGCAAATCGGTATTTATTTTTGCGCCGCCGATCATTCTGGCGGTGTTTGGAATCGCAGGCCTGTGGCGTCGCAATCGCGGATTGGCCGCGCTGGCGACTTTCTTCCCGCTCCTCGAACTCCTTTTCTTCGCCAAATATTCGCAGTGGGAGGGCGGGTACTGCGTTGGCCCGCGCTATCTCGTTCCGTCTCTGGTTTTTCTTTCACTCGGACTTGGGCCGGCATTGGCGGAGCGCATGGCGAAATCCGGATTCATGCTGAAGGCAATCGCCCTCGCGCTTCTGTTGCTGGGCGCGGCGGTGCAGGTTCTTTCGCTGGCCACGAGCTTCATGGAAGACCAGGTCCCACGCGGCCGCTACTATGCCGCTAATTGGACTTATCGTTTGGATTACTCCCTCAGTGGGCCAGTTCACCTCTTCTGGAAGTACTTGACCAGCGATGCGCCGGCGCGCCTCGGCCTGGGATGGGATCGGTGGTTCGTATTTCTCGTCAAAGCCGGAGTCTCACGCGCCACGCTGGCCGTGCTGGTCGCAGGCATGGTGGCGGGACTGGCGATCAGCTTGATAGGCCTGTCCAAAAGTGTCGCCTTGGAGCATTAAAATAGAGCATTAAAATAGTTGGTTTCTTGTTGTATTCGCCTAAAAGATGTATCCAAAGGTGCCTGCGTACTTTTGGGGATTGTCCGGACGCCGCGTCCCGTGCTAGAAACGGCTGTACAGGAGTTGCGGAACCGCCCTCATGACGATTCGTAAGAAGGGAACGAAGAAAGCGCGCGGCGCCGAAATCATCATCCCCGATAAGCTCTACTTCCGCATCGGCGAAGTCGCCGAGCTCTGCCGCCTGCCCGCCTATGTGCTGCGTTTTTGGGAGACGGAATTCCCGCAGCTCAAGCCGGTGAAAAGCAGCACGGGGCAGCGCATGTACCGCAAGCGGGATGTCGAGTCGGTGGTGCGGATCAAGAAACTTCTTTACGAAGACGGCTTCACCATCGCCGGAGCGCGCGCGCAGCTGCGCGAGGAGAGCAAGCCAGACCGCAACCAGTCAGCGCTGCCTTTCCCGACGCCGGTTTCGACTAACGTTGCGTACCTGCGCAACGAACTCCAGCAGATTCTGCACATCCTGCAAGCCCGCCATTAGTGGTTGGTCCTTGGTCCTTGGTCCTTAGCCCTTCGCGTCTTCGGTTTAAAAGAAAAACGCGGAGCGAAATTCGATCCGCGTTCTCCAATGCCAGTCACCGGTGACCGGTCACCGGGGTTGTTCGCGAGAGGCGACTGCTACCCGGAACTACGCCGATCGCTTTGCCGGCTCGCCTTCATCCTCCGCTTCGACCAGGGGCTCGTTGACGAGGTGCTCGCTGACGAACCAGACTTGCAGCTCGTTCGTGCGCAGCACATCGCTGACTACCATGTCGTTGGTGCCAGCATCGCCCAGCTTGTCGGCACGCTCGGCCAGTTCGCGCACATGCTCGATGATGACCTCGTGCGCATCGAGCAGCCGCGACAGCTGCACTGGAACTTCCTCGCGTCCCTTCGGCGGACGCTCAATCCGCGTCGTTTCAGCCACGTCGGCGGCCATTGCAATGGCGATTCCGCCCAGCAACTGAATACGTTCCGCGATGGTATCGACCAGCTCGCTCTGCTCTTCATAATGCTTATCGAAGAGCAAATGGAGTTGATAAAAAGTTGGTCCTGAAACCTGCCAGTGCGATTTCTTATACAGATCTCGCAACGTCATCGTGTCGGCCAGCAGGATATTGAGTTGCTCGGTCATCTCCAGCCGCACCGGCTCGTCGAGTTGCAGCGGCTGCATGCTGGTCACGGTGCCAAACGCCTGAATCTCCCGCCCCTTCTGATGAAAGCGCGGCTGCGCCGAAACTCTTCCGGAATGGTTGGGTGAATTGTTGGAGGTTTTCTTAGCCATAAGGCGCTCCTCTGATACGCAGATTTGTTGGTGCAGAAAACGAACCTTGAAAATCGCCGGCAGCGAGCAAACCAATAGCAAACCAGCCGGGCAGGCAGGAGCCCGCCCGAAGCTGCCCACGTCATTTTGGATGCAGGGCGGGCGAAAAGGATTGCGTAAGTGGCAAAAAGACAGGCAGCCAAACGGGTCTCGCATTCCCTGCACGGGAATTCGAGCAAGGTTCTCTCGGCGATCTCGGCGAAGACTCAGTGTCCTCTGCGATTTAAGATGTTTGCCGCCAGCTCACAGCCCGGCCTAGTCGGCCGCGCTCCGCCGGATACTGAACATCTCGGTCAGGTACTCGACCCGCGGGGTGCTCTTTACGCCGGCAGTCGCCATCCGCGTCTTGAGTTCCTCCGACCCGATGAATTCATGCGCCTTCTCGAAGCTCTCCCACTCAAACAGCAGGGTCAGCTCATTCGGATTCTGCACACCTCGGAAGATGCGGCAGTTGCGCTCGCCATGCCTGCTGCGCCAGTCCAGAGAGGAATCGAACACCGACTTCCACTTCGGGTAGTCGGCCACTTCGTGGTGAATGAGAAGATAGATCATCGAGCCGGCACTCCTTTCGCCACAAAAACCGTAGCCCCAAAGCGCCCCGGAATGCAAGGGCGGGAGTCACGGCAACGCCGCGGCCCGACACGCAGGCGATCCCAGGCCGCATAAAAACCCAAGCCCGCCGCGCAGTACAAGCCGCGGCGGGCCGTCTGATGGACACTCTGCAATTCTTACAGCTTGCCGTCCCAGCCTTCGGTGTTCGAGCTCCCCGTCGGCGTATAATGCCCGACCAGTTCGCCCGAGTCGTTGATGCCGTCGGCGTCCGTGCCCGAGCCTGAGCTCGCCGGCACATCGAACACATAGTACGCGCCATTGTCGAGCAGCGCACCGTGATTATTTCCGTAAGTGTCCTGCCACAGAAATACCACGCTTCCATCCTTGTTGATGGAGTGCGCCGCCGTCAAAAACGCCCCCGGCACATCGATGGTCGTAAAGCTCGAGCCGTCATAGAGCGCCGAGTTGATCACGCCGTACTGGTCGCCGTACTGGCAGGTCACGTGGCCGGAGTCGTTGATGCCCCAGCACCCGGTAAAGGTCGCGCCGGGCACGTCGAGGTTGGTGTAACTCGATCCGTTGTAGATGAAGCCGTGGCCGTTGCCGCTGCCATCGATCCATTCGCCGGCAATCTCTCCCGAGTCATTGATCCCAGTGGGGTTGGTGTATTGCGATCCGGCTGGCGCGATATCCGTGTAAGTACCGTTGGTGTAATAGAAGCCCACCTCCACTCCCCCGCCGTTGGTATAGCCGCCGACGATGTCGCTCGCGCTGTTGATGCCAAACGCAAACGTGGACCCCGCCTGCGCGTTGGGATCGTCGATGTTGGTCAGCTTGTTCTTGGCGAAGAGGAAGCCGTGGCTCGCGCCGCCGCTGTCGGTATAAGTACCGACCATCGACTTCTTGTCGTTAATGCCGTAGATGGCCGTGCTCTGCGCACCCGAAAGCTGCACGCCGGCATAGCTGGCGAAGGCCTTGGGCTCGGCCAGGTATCCATATTGCACGCCGTTGGCGCTGCCGGGGCCAACATATGTCCCGACTACGCTTCCCGTGTTGTTAAGGCTGGTCGCCCAGTAGAACGGCAGCTCTGTAAACGTGCCGGCGTTATCAAGAAAGCCATGCAGCTGGCCATTGTAGTCCACCCAGACGCCGGCAATTTCACCCGAGTCGTTAACGCCGAAGCACGCCGTCAGATAAGTATTCGGGGCGTTGATCAGGGTGATCGTTCCGCTGGCATCACGAGAGTAGCAATGCGGATAGCCGTTTGAATCGTAATAGTCGCCGACCACCTCGTTGGAGTTGTTAATGCTATAGGCATAGGTGCTGTCCGACGAGCCGTTGGCGTAGAACATCGTCACCGTGCCACCGATATCGACGAAGCCCTGATTGGCTTGCCCATTCTCCCCCACCGAACCCGCCATGTTCCCGGCATTATTGATCCCGAAGAGCGAGGTCGAGAGCGTGCCCAGATCCACGTCATATTGCGTGAACTTCGTTCCCTTCAGCAGATAGCCGTGATAGCCATTGTCGCTGCTCAGATAGAAGTCGCCGACCACGATCCCCGAGTCGTTGACTCCATTCGCCCGGGTAAAGCCGCTCGATCCGGGAAAGATGATGCTGGTGTACTTACCGCCTTTGAGTTCGAACCCCTGGGTTGTGCCGTTCGCGGCAACCGTCTCGCCCACCACCGCATTCGACTTATTCACCGCGGAGGGGTAGGGAGTAGTCGTCCCCGGCGGATTGACTGTGATCGTTTTATAGCTGGTTACGCCCGAAGACGCGTACATTGAGCCGGGAAGCACAATAATCCCGACCAGAGACAACAGCGCCGTAAAGCCAAGCACTCTCGATAGGCATTTTCCAAACACGCGGCAATCCATGCGATAGATTCTCCTTAGCTTTCGTAAGTTTTCAGTGTGGGACTCGATTCGATCTTGCTGGCCTACCACCCGCCCAACTGCTGGCCCAACTCTGATGGCCCGACTGATGGCCGAACTGACGACTCGCCCATCTTGCTCACAACCGTCTTCCGCGGCAATCGTCACGAGCGGACAGGAACGGGCATCAACGGACAATTTGTGTAATGGGGAGATCCGGGGGAGGATCCGGCTGGGCTCCGTCAGTTCGCCGTAGTTACCAAGGGCACTCGGGCAAGGGACTTCCGGGGCAGCCATGCCCGCCGCCCGGTTGAAAATAACCTCATCGCATGAGTTCTGCCGCCGCCGTCGCGCCGCCCAAGTGTGTCGATCAGCCAGGGCCGGGGTCTGTTCGCCTGGCCTCTCGTGTCTCTGCCGGGCAGAGTGCGCTGTGCTGCCTGCTCCTTCTCGCCGCCACGCTCACCTCTTATCACTCCATCCTCCACAACGGCTTTCTCAATTACGACGACGACCGTTACATCATCGACAATCCTCACGTCCGCGCCGGGATCGGCTGGAGCACCGCAAAATGGGCATTCACCACGTTTGCCGAGGCTAACTGGACTCCGCTCTCCTGGCTCTCCCATGCCCTCGATTGCCAGCTGTTTGGGGTGAATCCGGGCGCTCATCACGCCGTCAGCCTCGCCATTCATGCCGCGAATGCGATCCTTCTTTTCTTGCTCTTGCAGTCCGCAACCGGCTTTCGATGGCGCAGCCTCGCGGTCGCCGCTCTCTTTGCCCTGCATCCCATCAATGTCGAGTCCGTGGCCTGGGCGGCCGAGCGCAAGAGCGTCCTGAGCATGCTCTTCTTTCTGCTCGCCTTCCACGCCTATCTCCGCTATGCGCGCCGCCCTGCCATCCAGCGCTATCTGGCCGTATTTGTTCTTTTTGCCTGCGCATTGCTCAGCAAGTCCCAGGTCATCACCTTCCCATGCCTGCTTCTGCTTTGGGACTACTGGCCGCTCGGACGGACCGCCAGCGCCGCGCCCGCGAACTCCGCCGGACGGTGGCCTGGCTCGCCCGCGTGGTTGCTGGCCGAGAAGCTTCCTCTTTTCGCCCTCGCCGCCGCCAGCGCCTTCATGACCATGCAAGCCGAAAAGCTCGGCGGCGCGGTCCAGGCGTTCACTCGCTACAGCCTCGGCCTGCGCGTGGAAACCGCTCTGGTCTCCTATGCTCTGTATCTCCTCCACGCACTTTGGCCCCTGAACCTGGTTGCGCTTTATCCTCACCCGACGCAGCTCTATCCCGCCGGGCAGGTGATGGCGGCAGCGGCGCTCTTGCTGGCCCTGACTGCGCTCGCCGTTCTGGCCCGCGGACATCGCTACCTCGCCTCGGGATGGTTCTGGTTCGTCGGCAGCATGGTTCCGATGATCGGCCTGATCCAGGTTGGCCCGCAGGCGATGGCCGACCGCTTCGCCTACATTCCCCTGATTGGAATTTTCATGGCGGTGACGTGGTCACTCTCCGAGGCCGCCGCACGCATCGCCCGGACGCGGCGGGCTGGGTCGGCGCTCGATGCCAAATGGCTCGCCGTTCCCGCCATCGCCTGCCTGTTTGCATTGGCCATTCTGACCAACCGCCAACTCTCCTACTGGCATGACGTTCCGGCGTTCTGGCAGCACACGCTCGCGCTGACCAAAAACAACTATGTCGCGGAAAACAATCTCGGTGATTACCTTTTCCAGACGGGCAAGCCCGCCGAGGCCGCGGCGCACTTTCGCCGAGCGCTCGCCATCCAGCCCACCAACCTGCTCGCCAACCTGAACCTGGCCGCCTACGAAGACAGCTCCGGCAACATGCCCGGCGCCATCGAACGCTATCAGGCCGTCGTCCAAAGCACGCGCGACGTCGATATTCGCGCCGCCGCCTATACCAGCATGGCATTCGATTACCGCGACATGAACGATGCCGCGCGGGCGCAGCAGTATTTCGAACTGGCCGTGCAACTGGCACCCCACCGTACCCGCGCCATGGTAGGCCTCGGACTCCTGGCCGAGGACAGCGGCAATCTGGCCGAAGCCGTTCGCCGCTACACGCAAGCGGTATCGGTTCATCCCAGCGATGTAACCTATTCGCTGCTGGCCCGCGCGCTGCGTAGACGAGGCCGCCTCGCCGAAGCCAACGACGCCGCCTCTCATATCGCAGATCCCGCCGCCGCCGCCAAAGCCGCGGACAGCTTTGCCCTCCGGGCTCCGCACTGAGCCAGGAATGACACGGCCGCCGCGAAGCGCCGCCAGACTTTATGCCGCGGCCGTGGCCGCTTCCGCGGGCCGTGGCTTCCTTCGCAGCACCGCCGCCGATATCAGCGTGATCAGCAGCCCCACCGGAAACGGCTCAATAAAGGTCATCGCCGCATTGATCAGCGGATTGTCATACATCTCTTTCGCTTTCTTCATCTCCTGTGCTTTGGCCAGCACCGTGGCATCGCTCGCACCCGACGCCCGCATCTTCTCCACCACGTGCGCGCCGTACTTATCCATAAAATCGGGCATGAATTTGAAGTACAGCACCTCCCACGTTGCCACATAAAACAGGCACGAGATCACGGTAATCGAAATCCCCACCGCGAACGCCTTGCTGAATGTGATCGCGCCGCCCGACACCTCATCCCGATACGACCGGATCCCGAAGTACACCAGCAGGAACGACAGGACAATAGTGGTATAGCCGAGGACATAGCCGCGGTCGAAGCCAATCTTGTCCGCAAACAGCATCGTGCCGATCATCAGCACCGACGAAATTGCCCCCGAAATCAAGCCAAAAACGACAATCGTCTTTTTCATATGTCTCTCCCTGGAATCGCTTTGATCTTCACACGTGCTGGTCGAACAGAATCGGATTCCCATCCGGGTCCATCACGGCAAAGCTCGCAGGTCCCGTCGATGTCTCATCCGCTTCGGTCATGAACTCGACCCCCTGCGACTTCAACTGCCTCTGCAACTCGCGAACGTCGGTGAACGAGGCCAGCCTGGCGCCATTGCTGTCCCAACCCGGATTGAACGTCAGAGTATTCCTGGGGAACATTCCCTGAAACAGTCCAATGACGCACGTGCCGTTCTTCAGAATCAGCCAGTTCTGCGTGGCATTCCCGGCGAAAACCTTGAAGCCAAACTTCTCGTAGAAGGCCCTCGAAGCCTCAATGTCTTTAACCGTCAGACTGACAGAAAAATTACCCAGCTCCATGTCCGCTCCTTTTGTCGATTGACTCAAATATCCCGGTTACGGGATCGCCAAATGGATCACAATCGATGCGACCCGACCGCAAAGTATCGCGCTCACGCGATTTCTGTCGTCATTCTTTCGGGTGATTTTAGCCCCCGCGGCGAAAAATCATTCTTTCGGATGAGCAGTTTACGGCAGCAGCCCAAATTCCTTCCCCAACTGCACCGCCTGCGTACGCCGCTTCGCCCCCAACTTGTCAAACACGCGGCTGGAATGCGTCTTCACCGTGTTCTCGCTGACAAAAAGCTTTTCCGCGATCTCCCGATTGCTCAGGCCCTGCGCGATCAGCTCCAGAATATCCAGCTCCCGGGGAGTGATCCCCAGCTCCTCCCGCCGCCGGTCATTTCGAGTGAACGGCCCCGCCACAAACGGCGCCATCGCCGCCGGCACTTCCTTAGTCACGACAACTTCCCGCACCACAATTTCCTTCTTACTCCGGGTCAGCTTGATCCCCAGCCAGATCCCCAGCCCGGCAAACGCCGCCGCGATCAGCCCGCCATAAATTTCGATGGAATGTTCCATCACCACAAACCGGTATTCCGACCATTGCATCAAGGCAATGAGCGCGCCGCCGATTATCCCGTAGGTTAAGACGTGACCGATCAATCCAGGCCGCTTCATAGTCCGAGTACTACCGCGTCCCTAAATACTATTGCCGATAGTTTCCGCGTAGAATGAACTCTGTACCGCAGGAGCCACCCTGCAACCCTACCCCTCACGGGACGTTGTTGGGAACGACCACACAACCACCGCGCCAAGGAGGCGCAAAGCATGACCCCGCAAAGCACGATTAAAAGACTGGTAAGTGTAATTCTCTTCGTGGGCCTCAGCACAGCGTTGTTGTATGGCGCTCCGCAAATGGGAGACGACAAGGCGCCCGCCCAAGCCATGTCTGCGCAAAGCATGTCTGCGCAAACCATCACCGGCTGCCTGAAAAAGGGGACTGAACCCGGTGGCTTCTTTCTCATCAGCAACGAGAACAAGCACTGGGAGCTCTATCCGGAAGCGGGAGTCGATCTAGCCAAGCACGTTGGTCATACCGTATCCGTAACCGGCACGGTGGCGCATCGCACCGCCGCCCAGGAAGAAAAGAGTCAGCCCAGCGAAAAGAAAGAAATGGGCAAGCTGGCCCACGCCGACCTGGATGTTTCCAGCGTGAAACACATCAGCGCAACCTGTAGCAAGTAGGCCGAGGCAGCAAGAAGACCAAAACGAACCCTTCTCCCGGCGATACGATACAAGCCGCCGACCTCGACAATCGGCAGCCGATCGTCAGTCTGGAGAAGGATTTACCTTCGCCATCGCTCTCTGATCTTAGTTCCACGCCCGGTTCAGTTTGGAACGTGTCATCGAATCGCGTACCCGCCATCTACACGAATCGTAGTTCCGGTAACAAAGTCCGAAGCCCGCGAGGCCAGGTACACCGCCGTTCCCGCCAGTTCCTCCGGCAGTCCGAATCGACCGGCCGGCGTCCGCAAAAGAATTTCGTCATTCAGCGGCATGGAGTGCACCGGCGCTGTCATATCCGTTTCAATCCATCCCGGCGCAATCGCATTCACCTGAATGTTGTGCGGCGCCAGCTCAATCGCCATCGACTTGGTAAGCTGCACAATCGCTCCCTTAGCCGCGCTGTACGAGGGCACCAGCCCCGATCCAAAGTACGAGTACATGCTGGCAATGTTGATAATCTTCCCGCCTTTGCTTGCAATCATCGATCGCGCCGCCAGCTTCGAGAGCAGAAACACCGCATTTAGCTGCGTCTCGATCACGTTGTCCCAATCCTCCGCCCGTTCCTGCAACACGCCGCCGCTCAGCGAGACGATGCCGGCATTATTGACCAGAATGTTCACCGCGCCCAGTTCGCTCTCGACCTTGTGCAGCGCAGGCTCGAGCGCCGCGCGATCGGTCAAATCGACCCGCAAAGCCAGCGCCGGAACGCCGACAGCTTTCAACTCCGAAAGCACACCCCGGTTCTTCTCCTCGTTCCGTCCAAGCACCGCGACGGCAGCTCCAGCTTCGGCCAATCCCAGCGCAATGCCGCGGCCAATGCCGCCATTCCCGCCCGTCACGAGGGCCACTCGTCCCTCTAAGTCAAATAATGCAGGTGTTTTCACGAAGTGCCACCCTTCAGGGTCCCGCAAACAGGATTGTGATTATAGGGGAGTTTGAGCGCTTGGTGGGTGTGAGCGCGGCCCGGATCTCAACACGTATCCCCTCGGCCCTGGAAGTAGAGCCAGTTTCGCTGGCGAAGTGCGGAGGCACCGCGAAAAGCCTCAATGTCAAATATACTTGACATTACGTATGACATATGTTACATTTTGTCGTGAAATATAGACAAGGCAGGGAGCCTTCTATGTCATTTCGCGAAAAAACTGCTTGGATCTCGCTCCTATCGATGGCGGGCATTTACGGCGTTTACTTCTGGTCGGTCATTAAGGCCGGGCCGCAGGCTGGCGGCTTCCACTCCGGCAAATTGCTGGGGACGATCATCGCCCTCGTGGTTGTCCAGGTCGTGTTGAACATCGCCGTTGCCATCTTCGCCCCCAACGAAGCCAAGGCGCCGCGCGACGAGCGCGACAAACTCATCGAGCTCAGAGCCATGCGCTTCGCCTACGCCGGGCTGGCGACCGGCATCGCGTTCGCCTGCTTTTTCGGCGCTTTCAATCCGCCCATCGTCTTTAACACCAATGCCCTGCTCTTCATTTTGGTGACAGCCGAGATCATGCGCTGCGCCTGCCAGATCGTCCAGTACCGGCGGGGAGCCTGACATGGGGACGATCCGCAATGAGATCCGACGCCTGCGTTTCGAGCATGGCGAGATGACGCAGCAGCAGTTAGCCGAAAAAATCCACCTCACCCGCCAGACCGTGAACGCCATCGAACAGGGCAAATACTCACCGTCGCTGGAAGCGGCATTTCGAATCGCTACCGTGTTCGGCGAGCCACTCGAACGCGTATTCCACTATTCCAGCGAAGAATAATTTGAGCCGTCTAGCGGGCGTGAGCGAAGCCGGGAGCCCCGGCACAGTTCGGTGCGAGGCGGGGTGGTGGAGTGGGAGCCCGCTGGCGAAATCCCGCACGTCGTGAGGGACCCCCAAAGAATTCAAAGAGAAATTGGTCGGCCCTAGCAGACGATTTTCGAACTTTTCTGATCACGTGCGAGGATTCTCCGTCCATTTTCAGCGGTTTACAGACTGGTGTCCGGCCCGACGCAGGTCAATGGGTTTAATCGGGATATTTCAACAGTTAAGGACCGGGGAGTTTGGCCATATTTCACCGGCGCCTCACAGAATTCACCCCACTGCCTGGGCCACGCAGTGTTTGTGAAAACCGCTGGCAGTCAGCTCAGAAGTTCTCCAGCAGCATCACGTCGGCTACGTACATCCTCTTGGTGAACGCCAGACGTTTTCCATCCGGGGAGGGCACGATGGAGGCGATCCATCCCGCTCCCGTGGGCATTTCCTGCAAGACTCGCGGGTTGCCATTCGCATCAACGGAAAGAAGCGCGATCGAGGAGCCGGAATTTGCGACCGCGAACCAGCTGCTCCCGTCCGCAGCCCAGCTGATCCACAGTAAGCTCTGCCATTTCCAATCCCGAACCGGCAGCACTGTGGTCTTTCGGTCTGCCACATTCAGAATCCGAATCTCGCCCTTTCCGTCAAGAGGTTCCACGATCGCAATCCTGGCCCCATCGGGCGACAGATTCCAGCGAGGATCGGCGAACTTATATCCGGCAATGGTACCTATCTCCTCCCCTCTGCCTTGCGATGGATCAAGATGGAAAAATCTCAGCTGGCTGTCCTTGAGCTCTGCGACCACGCAAGAGGACGACGGTAAGGACCCGCACGCATAGCTGTATCTGCCCATCATGAGAGTGAATCGTGCGCCACCCTGTTCCGGCGTGCTCATCAGCCGAATCGTAGTATCGCCGGGATCATTACGATCCTGTGACGCCGTCACCGTGTACAAAAGTGTTCCTTGGGCGCTCAGCCTAGGCAAGAAGTAGTTCTCCGACCCCGCAATCAAAGTCTCCGGTGTTTTGCCATCAATGTCTTGCTTGAAGATCGCCCACCTTCCGTTTCGTTTGGACTGGAAGAGAATACCTCTGCTGTCTTTGGTCCAGTCCGAGACATCGTTGTACCAATCGTCTGGCGTGAAACGGTGTGGAGCAAAGCCTTCATTGCCAAGTGCGAGATCGCCAATGTAAATCCTGTTTTCGGCGTGGTTCCTATCTGCAATCAGGCGCTTCCCATCGGCACTTGCCTGAGGGTTCCACGCTCTGAAATCCTTCCAGCCTGCCAGTCGTGTCGCATCACGGCCTGGCTTGCCGCTACTTGGGTCTGCAATCCGTGCCCAAAGGTTCGACTCCATGGCCCCGGAAAAAATCGAGTAGATGAGGCGTCCATCGGGCAGCCAGGCAAGGTTCGAGATTCCGTCAAGGCCCCACAGCTGCGGGTCGGATAACACCACGGTTCGCGCGCCGCCAGCCAGATCGCAGGTCTCGATGGCAGCGTCGCGCTTCGAAAACGTGCCCCATGTCCGAATGTAGGCGAGCCGTTGCCCGGTTGGCGACCAGGCAACGCCAAACAGAATTTCCGGAGCATCGCCTGCGAGGATTTTGTGTGGCTCCTCGCCATCCGCTCCCATCATCCATAGCTCACGCAAATCCTTCACGAAAGCGATATGCAACCCGTCGGGCGACACCGTTGCCTGATACGCATTTCCACCCCAGACCTTTCGCAGGCTAAAATCCCATGTTGAAATTTTCCATAGATCGCCTTCCTCCACGCCGGCCTTCAGCAGCAAATGGTTCCCATCTGGGAACCAGTCGACCGGCGAGTACGAAGCGGGTAACGGCGCCTCGCGAATTTCCCCGCTATCAATCGCAAGCAAGTACAGATTCTTAGAAAGGGAGTCGCTATACGCAAGGTATTTACCATCGCGAGAGATGGCGCCGGAGCTTATGGTGTTCTCTGCAGGGTTGGCGGTCAGTTGCCTCTGCACCAGCGCATGCTTTTGTTCAGGACGCTGTTGGCTACGAAAGCGAACAACGAGCCCGACAACAATTACCGCCGCCAACAGGGCGGCCACCGCTCTTATTAGCGTCCGACTTCCGGAAATTGGCGAACTTATCTGTTTTTTCTCTTCATTACTAGTGATGACGCTGGTTTCGACCGCGTGCTTCTGAAAAATGATCCCACTGGAGTCGCTCCTGCCGGTCGTTGCCAGATCCGACAGGGTATTCCCGTCCCCGGAAGCAACCTCCGGAGCGACGATCTGTACGGCCGAAGCAAACTGATATCCTCGCCCCGGCAGGGTGACGATATAGCTGTTGTCGCCTGGTTTCTCCTCCAGTGCCCGTCGCAGCAGGGAGACGGTTTGCGGCAGGCTGCTCTCGTCCACAAAGGCATCCTGCCAGACATTCTTTAACAGTTCGTCGCGCGTGAGAACCTTTCCCGGGTTCTGCACCAGGTACAGCAGCACATCGAAAGCCCGGGAGTTGAGCTTGACAATCGTCTCTTCCCGGCGAAGAGTGCGGGCCAAGGCATCAATCTGAAACCTCCCGAATTGAAATATCCGCCCTGTTCTCATCGACATAGGGGACATTCAGAACTGATTAGAAGCTATTAGAACTTATCACTGGCCTTTTGGTGCCACTGCCGCAACAATCGCCGCCGAACCACGGGGATTCCATGAAGCGACTTTACCAATGGCTGAGCGAGCGGGCAAGTTTCTTCTGCTATGACGCGGTCGGTCAAGGCGCGAGCAGCACCGTCCGCACTGAGACGACGGTACGGCGGGAGGGGATCACCCTGCTGGTAGGCAGTGCGGCGGCGAGCCTCGATACGTGTCCGCTTTGCGGAAACAAGTGGGCCCCGACCCAGGCGGAACAGGCAAGACTTCGTCTTATCGAGGGAGCGAGCTCACTGGAAACCGGTCCCGCCGATAATCACCCTCCGTGAATGGCTGGCGACTGCTCAACCAAGCGAGACGCGCTAACAGATATCGACGTAACTGAAATCGAGCCAAATCTAACTTCAAACTAAAGGAGGCAGTTTATGAAGAAATGCAAACCACTCTCGGCACCTCGTCGGGGACACATCTTTCAGAGTGCCGTTCTCGCTTTGATTATCGCTGTCTGTGCTTTCGCGCAGCTTGCCCTGGCGCAATCCGCGCCTCGCTCTACTCTGCGTAGGCTCCCTAGCAACCCGCAGGCAGCAAAGGCTCAGGCAAACGATCTCCCAGCCAACCTGTACGGAATCACGCAGTTGTTTGGCTTTGCTGCCACCCCGTTCGGACTGAATAGCGACGGCACCACGATCTGGCCCTGCCCCGGCACATATACCAGCGGCACCGCAGCCAACCCCGATTGCCCCACCATAGGCGACCCCTCTCAGCCCTTCCCGTTTGGCGGAGGGGTGTTCGCCCAACCGCTATACCTCTGGTCGCTCTCGGAGTGCAACGCCACCAGTACCTCGACTCCGCCCTGCGGGCAGATCGAGTATTTCTACGAAGATACCACCGGCGATATCACTGACGATCTGCTCGTCCACTGGACCGCTCAGCAAGGCTCTAGCTACATCTACGATACGGGCCTCTGGGATTTCGGTCCCGATGCCTTCGGGCAGAATGGGTCTGATTACCCCTTCACCGCTGTCGTTAATAACGACCAGAACTTCGGCACGATGGGCCAGACTGGGAAGAACAACGGCAACTGCATCGGCGACTACAACTACCCCTTTGTTGGTAGCCCAACGTATCCGTACTTTATCGCAGCCAACAAAACCTGCGTCGCCGCAGTCACGGGGCCGGTTACCCTCACAGGAACAGTCGAACTCGCTACTCCCAACTACAAAGTAAATCCTAAGACTGGAGAAACGACAGTCACATACACCGTTAAGTATAAGGAAGAACAAAAGTGGACGATCTATCTCCAATAAGTATCCGCAGCCGGGGGCTCAATCCTAACGTCGTGCCTTGACGTTAGGGTGGAGTTCCACCGCCGCGTACCGTCAACCGTGAGTTGGTCTGACGCTTACGGAAGACTAAATCGAAACCCTACTTGACTTAGACCGGCCTTCTCATGGAAGGCGTTTTGCGCCCATTGGCCTTGAGTCCAGTTCAAAAGTGAAGGATGGGTATGCCTGCAAGTTCCTGAAACTAGGGCATGAAAAATATTGGTCGGGACGGCGAGATTTGAACTCGCGACCCCTTGCACCCCAAGCAAGTGCGCTACCAGGCTGCGCCACGTCCCGACATGATTCGCTGCGGAGAACAGCGTGGGGGTTTTATTTCTTCGACTCTCGAATTCTACACCAGCGAGTCTCTCCAGACTCTTCCAAGACCCGTGACCGGCCACCGGTCACCGGTTCTACGCTTCCTTCTGCGAAGGCTCGGGCTCCGGATCGTCCGCGTGCCCCAGACCAAATTTCTTCAGCTTGTAGCGCAGCGCATCGCGAGAGATATCCAACAGCTTGGCCGCATGCGTCTGGTTGTTGCTCGATTGCTTCATCGCAATCTCGACCATCGCCCGCTCCACCTCTTCGAGCGACGTTCCGCCCTCGGGAATATATAGCTTGGGCAGGAAGCGTCCGTTCGGCAGGCTCTGGCCGTTGTCGCGGCCCGCGCTTTGTTCGAAGGCGGTCATCCCCGCGCCTGACTGGTTGACCGCAAACGGCAGATACGCCGGCCGCAGCAGGGCCTCGTCTTCCAGAATCATGGCGCGCTCGATCGAATTGCGCAGCTCGCGGATGTTGCCCGGCCAGTTGCTTTGCAGCAGCAGACGCCGCGTTTCATCGGTGATGCCGCGAATCGATTTGCGAAAGCGCTGGTTGTAGCGGTCGATAAAAAAATCGACCAGCGGCAAAATGTCTTCTTTATGCTCGCGCAGCGGCGGAATAAAAATCGCGATAATCGCCAGCCGGTAATAAAGGTCCTGCCGGAAATTTCCCTCGCGCACCTCTTTTTCCAGGTCGCGATTCGATGCCGCAATCACGCGCACATTCACCTGCATGTCGCGAACGCCGCCGATGCGGCGAATCACCTGGTCTTCCAGCACGCGCAGCAGCTTCGCCTGCAACAGCGGTGAAAGCTCTCCGATTTCGTCGAGGAACAGCGTTCCGCCATCGGCCATTTCGAACAGGCCCTTCTTCATGGCCTTGGCGTCGGTGAACGCGCCCTTTTCGTGCCCGAACAGTTCCGCTTCCATCAGCGTCTCGGGAATCGCCGAGCAGTTGATGGCCACGAAAGGCCGCTCCTGGCGCGAGCTTTCGTAGTGAATCGCCTTCGCGATCAGGTCCTTGCCGGTTCCGCTTTCGCCCTGAATCAGAATCGTGGTCGCTTCGCTGGACGCAACTTTGCGCACAAAGTTCAGCAGCTCATTCATCTTCGGAGAGTCGGCCACAATCTCGTGATAACCCGCGCGCCGCTTCATCTCGCCGCGCAGCGACTGCACTTCCGAACGCAGCCGCGTGGTCTCAAGCGCGTTCTTGATGGTGACGTGCAGCTCGTCGAAGTCGAGCGGCTTGCCGATAAAGTCGTAAGCGCCCAGCTTGATCGCAACCTTCACATCGTCCAGTTGTGGATCGGCCGTGATCATAATGACCGCGGGTGCGCCTTCCGCCTTCTTAATCTGCTCCAGCACCTGAATGCCATTGATGTCCGGCAGCCGTACGTCGAGCAGCACCAGATCGGGAGACTCATGCTGCGCCAGCTTCAGTCCCGGCTCGCCGGCCTCAGCCTCGAACACCTGATAGCCCCACTCTTCACACTTCTGGCGCAGCGACCAGCGCACCAAACGCTCGTCGTCGACGATCAGGATTTTCTCGGTTGGCATCTAGGAAACCAAGTCTATTTTAGCGTACCGCCCGCGCCACGGGCCGCTTGCCGCTGCGCCAGCCCAAGCCCGCTCATTCTACATAAGATGCGCGGACGCGCCGCAGAAATTCGCGCGCTGTGCGCGGCTCACGCGGCGGTTACCGTGTGATGTTCGTCACAATCGCCTGTGACAGCCCCGATTGTTGCGCCTCAATCGGCAACGTATGGTAATGATGGCAAGGGTGACAGTCTCGCAATTGGGGTGAGACAGCCAGACGGCGAGAGATGGGCTTGAGCGGTCAATTCGCCCGCCCGCGGAAAACGCAACCCCAGGAGTCAGCTATGGAAAATAGTCCTGAAAAATTTCCGGAGAACAGCTCGGAAAGAAGTCCGGAAAAGAGTCCGCAAGATAGTTCGGAGATATCGAAACCGGCCGCAGCCGGTTGGAATGCGACCCAGGTTTACGCCCTTGCAGTGGTTTGCCTGGTCATCGGCCTCGCGGTCGGCTATCTCTTCCGCGGATCACGCTCGCCGCAGCCCGCGCCAACTGCCGCGCAGGCCGCCGTCCCGCAGGGCATGCCTGCCGGTATGGGCTCCAACCCGCCCGCCGGTATGGGCAACCAGCCTCCGACCCTCGACCAGATGAAGCAAATGGCCGACAAAAAAGCCGCGCCGCTGCTCGCCCAGTTGCAAGCCGATCCCAGGAACACCGACCTGCTCATGAAGCTCGGCAACATCTATTTCGCTACCCATCAGTTCAAGGAAGCTTCGGAATACTTCGCCAAGGCGGTCGAGATCAAGCCGAAAGACGTTCCCAACCGCACCAGCCTCGCCTCGGTTCTCTATTACCAAGGCGATGTCGATGGCGCGATCAAACAGCTGACGCAAGCGACCACAGACAATCCGAAAGACGCGAACTCGCTTTTCAATCTCGGCATGGTTCGCTGGAAGGGCAAGAACGATACGAAAGGCGCGCTCTCCGCCTGGACGCAATTGCTCAAGACGAATCCGCAACTCGAGCCCGCCAAGAAGGCGCAGGTCGAGAAGCTCATGGCCGAGATCCGGCAGGGAAACACCACCAACTAGATTTGGGCGACATCGAGTTTGGCAACATCAAGTTTTGCGATATCGAATAAGGAGTACGTCAATGTCAGATGCAACCAACAATTCTTCAAGCGCGAATTCTTCAGGAGTAACTTGGACCAGCGTGCAAGCCTACACGCTTGCCGTAGTTTGCCTGCTGCTCGGAATGGCAGGCGGATGGCTCATTCGCGGCTCACAGTCCCCGGCCGCACCCGTCGAAGCAGCCAGCGCCAGCGCACCCGCGCCCGCAGCCATGGGCGCAGCGCAGAACGCCCAGCCCACCCCTGACCAGCTAAAGAAGATGGCCGACGCGCAAGCCGCTCCCGTGATCGAGAAGCTCAAGTCCGATCCAAACAATCCCGAACTGCTGGCCAGCGTCGGCAACTTCTACTATGACGCGCAGCAGTTCCCCATCGCCGTCGACTACTACGGCAAGGCGCTCAAGGCCAAGCCCTCTGACGCGGGCGTGCGCACCGACATGGCAACCGCCTACTGGTATATGGGCAACGCCGATCAGGCCATCGCCGAATTCGACAGAGCCCTCACCTACGAGCCCAACAAGCCGAATACTCTCTTCAACCGCGGCCTGGTGAAATGGCAGGGCAAGATGGACATCAACGGCGCGGTCGCCGATTGGGAGAAGCTGCTCGCGACCAATCCCAACTACGAAGGCAAAGATAAAGTCGAGCAAATGATCGCCGAAGCCAAGAAGCACGCCAACGTAAAGCCCGGAACCAAGGCAAAGCCGCTGGCCGAATAATTCCGCGACAATAGCAGCACGCCGGCGGGGAGCATCGGCTCCCCGTTTTTTTGTTGCTGTTCGTCTTTTTCCTGGTCTCCAGCAGCCGCGCCGCATTAATCCGCCATTAGAAAGTCAGCTCCTCCCGGTGAAAGGTACCGTGGGCACCAGCAAAAATGACCGGGGTAACTCATCCGCAGGGCGGCGACCCTAAGGTTCTCAAGCAGGCGCCGATGTATGGATTGTGCGTGCAGACTCCAAAAGGCTCCTCCCCAGCGCGGTAAAATTCGCGCTTTGGGTCGTCTTCCCCGCCCTCATTTTCACCCCGGCTTCCGCCCAAAACCCCGATGGCTCCGCCGGAACCACCTTTCATTCTCAAGTCACCGAGATCCGCGTCACCTTCTCCACCACCGATCAACACAACCGCATCGTCGCCAACGTTCAACCCACCGACTTCGCCATCGTCGACCAGGATCGGGTCATCCGCGATTTTCGCAGCTTCACCCGCTCCGAATACACCCGCTTGAATGTAGCCGTGCTGGTCGATGCCAGCGACTCCATCAAGCCGCGCTTTCGCCAGGAGCTCTCCGACGTCATGCAGCTGCTCGGCGAAACCAGTGGCGTCCCCGAAGATTCTTTCTCCGTCGTCTCCTTCCGCGGCCTAAAGCCAACCCTGTTGTGCCAGGGGAACTGCCGCGCTCTCGATCTGGGCGCGCAGTTCCCCTCGGTTAACGGAGGCCTGACGCCGCTCTACGATTCCATCGTCTTCGCCTCCCGCCTGCTCGGCCAGGCGAACAACGTTCACACTCGCAAAATTCTGGTTCTTTTCACCGACGGCGCCGACACCATCAGCGTGGGTTCCCTGCACGATGCCCTCGATGCCGCCCTCGATAACGATGTCGCCATCTATAGCGTCGACGTCAGTCCCGCTCCGCACCTGCGCTCGGGATCGGGCGTCCTGCGCGGCTTCGCGGCCAGTTCCGGCGGCCGCTATTTCACCGCCGAAGCCGGCACCGGCAAGCTGGTTGACGCCATCCTCGAAGATTTCCGCGCCGCTTACACCGTCGCTTATAAACTGCCCACCCCGGCGGAAGGTTTTCATCAGCTCCGCATTCTGCCCACGCATGACTCAGGCCTGCAGTTCCATTGCCGGCTCGGCTATTACTACTCCAACAAATTTTAAGAAGTGAGGATTTAAAAAAACATGAAGCGCTACCTCCTGCTCCTTGTCGTACTTTGTTCAATTTCAGTTCTGGCCGCCGCCGAAAATCGTCCAAAACGGGAAGGCACCATCGTTCGCATGCGCATGGCCGATTGCCTGGCTCCGCAGCACGTCTTCATGAACGCCATGTCCGGCTCTGCCGCCCCAGCCGGCGAACAATGCCCCGAATATGTGATGGTCACGGACTCTGTCGTCTATGTGATCGTGGGCAAGAGCTCCGATCAACTCGTGCCGCTCGCCGAGAGTACTTTCTTCCGCATGCAGAATAATGAAGTTCTGATTCGCATCGACGATGCGCGCAAGGAATCGCGCTTTCACGTGAAAGAAATGGTGCTGCGAGCGGAGTGGGACCGCAATCAGCAGATCGCCGATGCCGTCGCCCTCGCCGCCATGCACCGTCACCTTGAAGGCGCGGTAATGGTCGACGCTCATCAGTAGTTTTGTCGCCCGAGGATGCCTCATCCCTCTCGCGCGTTTTGCGAGAGGGTGGGGATTTTGATCGCAGCCCGAAGTAACCCGGCCATCAAGTCGCTTTCACACAGCAGAAATTCTTTCCAGTCGGAGGCGCCTGTTCCTGCCGCACAACCCTGCGGAGGAACGGGTGCCTCTCTTTATTTCCGCCTTGTACAATCCTGTGATAGAAATACCGCAATCGAAGAGGACTCATGGCGACCACGAAGACAAAAACGAAGACGAAGACGAAAGCGAAGATCAGGAAGCAAGTTGCGAAAAAGGCTCGCGCGCAAAAAACCGTCCCCTCCCCGTTGCAGGCTGATCGTCGAGTTGCTCCTTCCGACAAAGCCTTGCGCGAGCATCTCGTGAAGCTGCTCACCGGCAGCGAGGCGCATGCCGATTTCGATTCCGCTGTCGGCGATTGGCCGGTGCAGCTAACCGGCGCCAAAGTGGCAAATTTTCCGCACACCGCCTGGATGCTTCTCGAGCACCTGCGCCTGGCGCAGTGGGACATTCTCGAATTCAGCCGCAATCCCAACCACAAATCTCCCCCGTGGCCGGAGGGCTATTGGCCAAAGGCCGAGGCTCCCGCCAACGAAAAAGAATGGGCAGACTCAGTCGCCGAGTTCAAGCGCGATCTCAAAGCGATGGAGAGGCTCGTCTCCAATAGCAAGAACGATCTGTATGCCAAGCTCCCTTGGGGAGACGGCCAGACGCTATTGCGCGAAGCATTGCTCGTCGCCGACCACAACGCCTATCACCTCGGCCAGTTGGTCATGCTGCGCAAGTGCATGGGGATTTGAGCGCGACGATTTCCTAGTGGAACTAGAGCCTAGAGCTTCCGTTTAGTCCTTTGTTTGCAAGATAATACAAATATCTTCTTTAGAATCAAGATCTTGAGAGCTGTTTGCGTATAATTTCGTAACTCATTCATAACAAACAATCTAGCCATCTCGCCTAACTCCTTATTCCCCAAAGATCTAGCGGAACATTCCTCGTAACTCTCTCATTCCAATAGATCGATGGAGAGGGGTATCCAGTACTAACCAGTTAACACCAAGGCCCATCTCAGGCGCTCTTGCGACCCGCAACTTGGCCGCGTAGATCGCTCGCCCGCTTCCGAAACACGACCCGCAACTCTTCCCGCCAATGTTCGTCGATGCCCAGCAACTCCCATTCGATCTCCGGCGAGAAATAGCGCAGGATCGTGTCCGTCGCTGGATGCACGTGCAACGCGGGCGCGACCAGCATGAGCAGCGGCTTCTCGGCCGAGATTTCGCGACCGGGAAAATAGCCGAACTTCGTGAACTCGCCGCGCGCCTGATGCCAGGCAACCCGCGACCAGTAATCAAGTCCTTGCAGCGGCAAATGAATGTCTTCATCCGCCTTGAGTTCGACCACCGCGAGTCGCCCCTCGCGAGTCGCCGCCAGGATGTCGATCATCGCCCGATCCGCCGCCGAAAACGCTGGCACTTGCCGGTAAACATGATCGCTGCGCAAACGCCCGTCGAGCGCTTCGATATCGATTGCGGCCATCGATTCCAGCCAGCGTTCCGGATGCATTCGCCACAGCGGATGCGCCTTCGGTCCGTCTTTGTGCCGCACCGAAGCAGCCAGATGGACGAGCTCAGCGAATGCCGCTTCATTCCGCGCGTCGAGAATGCGCTCTTCCGCTCCCGTGCCAAACACAACTTCCTCGCCCGTCTGGAAGTTGCGCGGATCGTGCGCTACTCGCGCCTGGGCGAACTCGAGCCCGCAGCGCCGGAACGAAACCGCCGCGGGCGAAACGGCCACCACTTCTACCTGCGGCAGAATGGCGCGAATGCGCTCGATGGACGCGGCAAAGCGGTCGAAGGCGGCCGACTCGTCCAGCGCCCGCACCAGCCGCGTCTCGAGGTTTCCGCGATCGCCAAGTTCCAGCCGAACCAGCGCATCCTCGCGCTGGTCGAACTCGTTCAAGTGCCACTTCGCCGCCGTCGGATGAAGATGCGCCATGCGCTGCGCCGTAAGCATCGCGCCGCCTTTGGGCACAACCAGCACCAACCCTTCAACGAGGCGGCGCTCGCGCTGCGCCAGCCGGCATTCTTCCAGCCACAACAAGCCGCAGGTCAGAGCGCCGTCAACCGTCGATTGCGTCTCCTGATCGTTCACGCCAACGATGGCCAGGGCGCGCTGCCCCTGCCGCATCCAGCCGCGCAAATATGCAGGCCCAAACGAGTGCTCAATGTCCATGCTCGTAGTCAGCCGAACGACGGTCCAGCCGGGGAAGTTTCGCTCCAACGCGCGCCGCAGACGCGGTTCGTAGGCCATGCGCGCCGCTCGACGTGCCGCCGGAGTGCGCTGATCGCGGTCGCGGCAGATATCGAGCCGCGTCGGCCTCGTCTGTCCCATGCGCTGTACTTGCAAGCGCAGCGTCGCTCCCTTGATCTCGGCATCGAGCACACGGCGCACGATGTTGCGCTCGCTCGACCAGAGCTGAAGCAAGCACTTGTTGTACTCGCCGGAGATCGCGTACTTCGACTGCCCAAGGTCAAAGACAATGGCGCCATCTTCGACAACCACCGCCGCGCGCGAGCCATCGAGGAAGCCAGCCAGCGTGGTAGAAAGCGATTCCGGAGTCATAGAGTGATTGTTGGCCGCGCTACGAGCTTCGGCAGTGACGCGCGCACACTCAATTTGTGTCGAATCCCGTTGTGTCGTAATCCGCGGCTTGTTGTGTTCGGCCCGATCACACCGAATTCGCCTGTGCCGAATCTGGCGTTCCCCGACCGTTCCAGCAGAGTACTCGCGGATGACCATGGTGATGGGCCGCTAAAGCCATCTCCGCTTCAGACATGGGATAATGCAGGGACACTCCAGAGTCATTTCGCACCACAAAGGCATCGAATCACTGTGAGCACAACTGTGAGTACGCAAGAGCGGTTCTTCTTCCAGCACTACGGCTTAACCCATGAGGATCTGGAGAGTTATCTGGCGGCCGCACTTTCGGCCGGCGGCGATTATGCCGACCTCTACTTTGAGTATCTGACCTCGACTTCCCTGATGGTGGACGAGTCGATGGTGAAGTCCGCCTCGCAGGGAATCTCGGCGGGTTGCGGCGTGCGCGTCGTCTCCGGCGAGCGCACCGGCTATGCCTACACCGACGATCTTTCTCCCGCGCGCATTCTGCATGCCGCGCGCACGGCGGCGCTGATCGCAAGCGCTCCCGCCAAGACATCAGTGACGGGTTTCCAGCAGAAGCCGGCGCGCAGCCTGTATCCGGTGCCGCTGCCGTCGGTGGATGCGGAGATCAGCGCCAAGGTCGACTTGCTGATGCGCGGCGACCACACGGCGCGGGCATTCGATCCGCGGATCAAGGAAGTGCGCGCGAGTTATGCCGACGAACTGCGCAACATCCTCGTGGTCGGGTCGGACGGCACGTTTGCCGAGGACTCCCAGCCGCTCGCACGCATAAACGTCTCCTGTATCGCCAAGACGGAAGCCGGATCCGGGCGAGGCACGTCGGGCGGCGGCGGACGCGTGGCCCTCGACTTCTTCTTCGGTGAGCGAACTCCAGAGTTCTTCGCCAAAGAAGCGGCGCGGCAGGCAATCCTGCAACTCGACGCGCGCGAGGCTCCAGCCGGCGACATGGAAGTGGTGCTCGGTCCGGGATGGCCGGGAGTGCTACTGCACGAAGCAGTCGGCCACGGCCTTGAAGCTGACTTCAACCGCAAGAAGACCTCGGCGTTCGCCGGACTGATCGGCAAGCGTGTGGCGAGCGAGAAGTGTACGGTGGTCGACAACGGCACCATGCCCTGGCGCCGCGGCTCGCTCAACGTCGACGACGAAGGCCAGCCAACGCAGGAGACCGTGCTCATCGAGAACGGAATCCTCAAAGGCTATTTGAGCGACAAGCTCTCCTCGAAGCTCATGGGCCTGGCCGACACGGGAAACGGACGCCGCGAAAGTTACGAGCACATCCCCATGCCGCGTATGACGAACACTTACATGCTCGCCGGCCAGGATGACCCGGGCGACATCATTCGTTCAGTGAAGAACGGAATCTACGCCGTGAACTTTGGCGGCGGGCAGGTCGACATCACGAATGGCAAGTTCGTCTTCTCAGCGTCAGAAGCGTACCTCATCGAAGACGGCCAGATCACCGCGCCGATCAAAGGCGCTACGCTGATCGGCAACGGCCCGGATGTTCTGACGCGCGTCTCGATGGTCGGCAACGACTTGAAGCTTGACGAGGGCGTGGGGACTTGCGGTAAAGATGGACAAGCAGTTCCGGTAGGGGTCGGCATCCCAACGATCAAGATTGATCGGCTGACCGTCGGCGGAACGGCGCGGAAAGATCCGGGCGGGTACATGCAGTAGCGCGAAGTCAAAGTAAGAAGTCAGATGGCAGAAGTAATTCCGCGAGTTAGAATGCATCCATGGGATTCGGCATGGGCGTGTTTTTCGCGGTCATAATTGCGATGGCATACGTGGTTGCGCCCATCATGTTGATATGGGGCTGGATTCGATGGATAGGCCGACGAGAGGTGCTCGGGCGACCGTTCTTCCTCTCCCTCATCGGCTTCATCCTGAGTACAGCATCCGGGTTGTTGGCGATATCGACGATTCTGTATGCCCGAGCGATTCATGGCTTCCCGTTCTATGATCCCACGCTGCTCAGAATCTACAGATGGGGATTTCTCTGGTCGGCGGGAGGGATTGTGTTGGGCCTTACCGGAATTGCGAAAGCAAATGCTTTGCGCTGGCACGCGCCTCTCGCCGGACTCGGGACACTCGCGTTCTGGATGAGTGCGGCGGCCACCGAATGACGGGTTCCCGATCTCACGCTACCCTCTACAGATCACTAGGCTCTAATCCCGTGTGTTTTGCAATCTTCGCCAGCATCTTAGGACCGATTTCCTCATTGTCGTGGAAGCCGAACATGTAATTGCCGCGTGCCGGATGGTTCAGCTTAACGTGGGAACCACGTTGGGATACTACTGTCCAGCCCTTTCTAAGGAGAGCGCGTAATACAGTTTTCGGTTTGGCGCTTGCCCACTGGCTCACGCCGAAACTCGGGGCACGCTGATGGTATCGGGAATTTCTTTGTCTTGCCGCTCGACGTCATCCGCAATCGCGTATAGCGCCAATGCATACGCTTTCGCTTTGGCCTCTTCGGCGGACGTTCCATACGCGAGCGCTCCGGGAACTTCTGGAATCTCGGCAATCCATCGGCCGTCGGTCTCATGATCGAGTTCAAAGTTAAATTGCATGTGTCTGCCCCCGTCGCTCTGTGGTGGTTTGCGTTGCATGGCAGGGCCTCCTGATCCTCGCAGGTATGTGTTTGAAGGATAACGCACCCTTGCGCCCGAACGCGACCTTTCTTCGCATGGCTAGTTACGCGTCTGAGTTTCGTTGGATAATATAAGTGTAAAGCCGCAGTGCGCTGGGGTGCGCAGAATTTGCCTTTCTCCGTGCCTCCGTATCTTCGTGGTAGATTCAGAATTAAAAGATGACAACAACGACAGAAGCCAGCTCCAGCCAGACCGCAACCGACCTCAAGTCTCTCGCCGCCGACGTTGTAGAGCGCGCCATGCAATCCGGCGCTTCCGCTGCTGAGTGTGTGGTCCGCGAAGGCGATGAATTCTCTACCGTCGTGCGTCTCGGCCAGGTCGAGACGCTCAAGGAATCGGGCTCGCGTTCGATTGGCGTGCGCGTCTTCTTCGGACAGCGCGCAGCCTCCACCTACTCCAGCGACTTCTCGGCCGCCGGCATCGACCGCATGCTCTCCTCGGCGCTTGAGCTGGCGAAGATTACTTCCGAAGATCCCTTCGCCGGAATCCCGGATGCCGCTAAGTTGGGCTCGCTTCCGGGGCCCCTCGATCTTTACCACGAAGACGTTTACTCGCTGCCCGGCCCCGAGCGCATCGATTACGCGCGGCGCGCCGAAAAAGCGGCGCTCGATACCGATCCGCGGCTCAAGAATTCCGATGGCGGATCGTTCGATGCCGCCACCGGACGCAAAATTCTCGCCAACTCGCACGGGTTTGTCGGCGAGTATCGCCGCTCGTACTGTTCGGTGGCCGCGGTGCCGATCGCGCAGGACGAGCAGGGCAACATGCAGCGCGATTACTGGTACTCGGTGGCGCGCAGCCTGGCGAAACTCGAATCGGCAGAGTCGGTCGGGAAAGAGGCCGCTCGCCGCACGCTGCGGCGACTGGGAGCGCGGAAGGTGAAGACCGCGCATGTGCCGGTGGTGCTCGATCCCATGGTGGCAGCGTCGATGCTCGAACATATTTTCGAAGGCATCAACGGCGATTCGGTCTATCGCGGCGCGTCGTTTCTGGCAGGCAAACTTGGCGAACAGATTGCTGGATCGAATGTCACCGTCATTGACGACGGCACCTTGCCCGGCGGCTTCGGCACTGCTCCGTTTGACGGCGAGGGCATTCCGACCCGGCGCACGGTAGTCGTCGAAAATGGCGTTTTGAAATCGTATCTGCTGAATACTTACACCGCGAGGAAGCTCAAACTGGAGACTACGGCGAACGCCTCGCGCGGCTTGGCTGGTACGCCGGGAATCTCCCCGGGAAATTATTTTTTGCAGCCGGGCGCGAAGACTCCGCGGCAGATCATCGGCGAGATCAAAGACGGACTGTACGTGACCGAATTCCTCGGGCACGGCGCAAACCTGGTTACCGGAGACTATTCGCGCGGCGCGTCCGGGCTCTGGATCGTCAACGGCGAACTCGGTTATCCGGTGGAAGAGATCACTGTCGCGGGCAATCTAAAGGAGATGTTCAAGAATATCTCCGAGATCGGCAGCGATCTTGAATTCCGCGGCAGCATGGCATCGCCGACAATCCGGATCGATGGTCTGACAGTCGGCGGCGAATGAGTTGGCCTTGGAACAGGGCTCCGGACGGGCGTTCCCAGCCTCGGTGCAGGTTCGCGCGCCAGTTGTCGTCGCTTTCCCGCGCGGCGATGGGCAAGAATTCACACGGTTTTAATGATCGCGCATTCATTCGCCATTAACATTTCCTCATGCCAGAACAGCCGTTGGTGATCGAAGAAAGCACCGGTTCGCGGGAAGGGATTCACATACTCCGTTTGTCGGGACCACTCACTCTACAAAACGTTTTCGGGTTTCAGGCGAAGGTGCGCGCCGATCAGTCGCGCTCTCTCATTCTTGATTTTTCCGCCGTGCCGCTGGCCGATTCGGCGGGGATTGGCGCGCTGGTGGGAGCATACGTCAGTCGTCAAAAAGACGGCCGCAACCTTGGACTTGTCGGCGTGAATCAGCGGATTCATCAGGCGCTTGAGGTGACGCGAGTGGAAAGCTTCTTCCACTTTTTCGACAGCGTAGCGGAAGCCGAGAACGCCGCGTAGCCAATACGCCGTTCGCGTGGAGCTCGGATGATCGTCGAAATGCGAACGTATAAGACGAAGCCGGGGATGCGCGAACGGTTTCTCGAAATCTTCCGCACGAAGTCGATGCCAGCGCATGCCGAGATCGGCATGAAGATTCTCGGGCCTTTCCTGTCAGTCGAGGATCCGGACACGTTCTTTTTTATGCGTGGATTTCCGGACCTCGATTCGCGCGAACCGATGAAGGCGAAGTTCTATGAGGGCGAGCTGTGGAAGCGCCAACTGGAAGCCGTTCTGATGCCGATGTTGGAAAAGTACGAGGTTGCGCTGGTGGAGGACGAAGGAAAGATTCAGTGGTAGATGGAGTCGAATGGATGCGCTCGGCGGTGAAAGTTAGTAAGTTAGTTCCGCAGTCTAACTTCTACTTCTGCAAGCCCGTTACCCGACGTTCGCAGTTTCCTGCTTCAGCTTCTCGGCCTCGAAGTGCGTAATTAACGCGTCGATCAAGGGCTGGATCTTCCCGTCCATCACCTGCTCGAGCTGATGGATGGTGAAGCCGATGCGGTGATCGGTGAGGCGGTTCTGCGGAAAGTTATAGGTGCGGATTTTTTCCGAGCGGTCGCCGGAGCCGACCATCTGCTTGCGCTCTTTGGCGAGCGCCTCCTGCTGCTTTTGCATTTCGAGTTCGTAGAGGCGCGAACGCAACACGCGCATGCCTTTTTCGCGGTTCTTGATCTGCGACTTTTCATCCTGGCAGCTGACGACCGTGTTGGTCGGAATGTGTGTGATGCGGACGGCGGAATAGGTGGTGTTGACCGACTGGCCGCCGGGTCCGGAAGAACAGAAAGTATCGATACGCAGATCCTTCGCTTCGATCTTGACGTCGACATCTTCGGCTTCGGGCAGGACGGCTACGGTGATCGCGGAAGTGTGCACGCGGCCTTGCTGCTCAGTGGCGGGCACGCGCTGCACGCGATGGACGCCGCTTTCATACTTCATCCGCGAATAGACGCGGTCGCCCTCTATCAGGGCGATGACTTCCTTCAGACCGCCGACGCCCGACTCCGATGTCGAAAGCACCTCGACCTTCCACTTTTGGGTTTCGGCATAGCGGTTGTACATGCGGAAGACCTCGGCGGCAAAGAGCGTAGCTTCGTCGCCGCCCGTGCCTGCGCGAATTTCGAGGATGACGTTTTTCTCGTCATTGGGATCCTTTGGCAGCAGCAAAACCTTCAGATCTTCTTCGACGCCGCCGACGCGCGACTCGAGCCGAGTCAGCTCTTCTTCGGCATAGGCGCGCATATCGGCATCGGTCTCGTCGGCGAGCAGCGCCTTGCTCTCGGCGATGCCGCGCTTCAGGTCTTTGTACTCGCGATACTTCTCGACGATGGGCGCGATCTCGCTATGCGCTTTGGCAGTCTTCTGGTATTTCGCCGAATCGTTGGTGATCTCCGGCGAGGCAAGAGCGTTTGTCAGTTCTTCGTAGCGCGCTTCGATTTGGTCTAGACGTTCAAACATGTTCCTGTCTTCAGTCGTTGGTCGTTAGTCATTAGTCGTTAGGTTGTCGTAGCACGAAACCGGTTGATCTGGGCATTAAGACTGCGGCAAATATCTTCGATGCTCCTACAAAGCTCAGCGACGCCCTGTTCCGATATGTATTGTAACCGTCCGGCAAACAATACCTGTGTTTGCAATTCGAGAAGCGAACCTCTGGAATGCAAAAGAAAGCGAACAAACTCAGGATTCGAGTGGCGTCCTTTGCACTCGGCAATGTTGCTCGGCACGGACACGGCTGGGCGTCGCATTTGCGAAACCTAGCCGTAGAGTTCGTGTTTTGGAAACGCAAACGTCGTTTTGTAAATTTCCTCTGCCGGGTTCATGGCATCTTGCCACACTCGAAGGTCCTGAAAGGTCCTGGTCGGGGACATATGGCTACCTCCGTGAACCAAGGTAGGACCGAGGCCGGAATGGTCCAAGGAGCCGCCGCACATCAAATTTGTGATGTTTCGGAAACTATGGGGCTCACTGCCCCCGCCAGTCCCGCAGCCGCGCCCTTACCTTTGGGGCATTGGGATCGCCAATTTCTTCGCGAATCGTAAGCGCCGCGACCGCGAATTCAATCGCCTTTTCTCTTTCCCCCACCTCGTCGAGCGCAAGACTCACGTTCCACAGCGCATTGCCCTCGGCTCGCCGATCGTTACTCGCGCGCGCGATCTGCAGTTGCTCGCCGTAGAAGTCAATCGCCCGCTGATACTGCCCCAACCGGTAATGCGCGATGCCAAGATTCCCTAGCGCCACGCCTTCACCGCGCCGGTCGCCAATCTCCCGGTGCATGGCCAACGCCTTTTCATGATATTCAATTGCCCGGAAGTATCCGCCCGAAGAATGATAAGCGCTGCCGATGCATCCAAGCGCATTGCCTTCGCCGCGCCGGTCATCCAACTTTTTCGCGAGCTGTAAGTATTGCTCGTAATACTCGATCGCATTCCCATACTCGCCCAATCCCTCGTAGGCATCGCCAAGATTGGCGAGATCCTGTTCTTCGCCGCGGCTGTCGTTTAGCTCCCGCGCCATCTGCAAATGCCGCTCGTAGCAATCGATCGCTCGCCGATACTCTCCGAGACTTCTGTACGCCATGCCCAGATGTCCCAGGTGTCCGCGTTCCGCGCTGCGGTCTTTCAGCTTCGACGCGGCAGCCAAAGCCGCTTCGCGCCAGAGAATCCGCTCTCGCGGCTGTTGCCGCTGGCTTAAGCAATGGGCCCCCACATTTGGATACTGGCTGCACAGCCTGGCCGCTTCGTCATCTTCTGCGGCAAGACCGGCGGCCCAGGACTGGCCCGCTTCAATGTTCTCCCGCTCCAGATCCAGCAGAGCCAGCCCGCGCGCCAACGATTCTCCCCCGTCCAGATACAGATCGTCCGCCTGCCGCAGCAGGTTCGAGTAATACCGCGAATGTTGTACTGCCGCGTCATGCAAGTCGCTCTCACTTGCCTGCCGGCGCGCGAACTCGTTCATCATCTCGCGCAGGTAGTATCGGTTGCTTTGTCCGTCCCATTCCAGCATCGCCAACTGGTTCAGCGCCTTCAACTGGTCTTCCGCCGCTTTTTCATCCGTGCCCCAAACCGCTGCTGCGGCGGCGGCGGCGAAGGTTTCAGGAAAAACCGCGAGCATCCGCCATCGCCTCTGACCTGCGGCACCGAGTTGCTCAAGCCTTTGCGCAACCGTTTCCGCTCCGCTTCCCCCACTCATCCCATGTGCGCTGTCAGCTGGCATAGAGTCCAGCCATTAGGGTGTCACAGGAACGGACGAAGGGTAAAGATCAATGTTCGCTCGGAAATTCAGATCGCACCGGATCCGAAGCGGTCGATGTACAAGAGATACGGAGGGCGAACTGCACCCTTGGGATGGACGGCTAAGCGACAGGACGTGCCACGCGCGCCGGGAGACAATCTTTTTGGTCTACGGGATCCACCAGACCTCCTCGTCCACATAGCTCGAATTCGTCTTGTAATTCTGATCGCCCGAGTACGTTGCGGTCACGCGATACGTATTGGCTGTGGGGAACGAATCCGTGACGCTTGCCTGTCCGTTCACCATGGTTACCGTTCCCAGTACCGTCGAGCCCTGCTGGAACGTCATCGTCCCCGTCGCCACAATGCCGCCGTCGGCGCTCACCGCGGCGGTGAACAGAACATTTTGATAGATGTAGACCGGGGACGCCGAACTCACCACGGTCACCGTCGCAATCTCCTGGTTCACCTGCTCCGTCACCGCCGGCGAGGTGCTTCCCGTGAATACCGCATCCCCGCTATACACCGCCGTCAGCGTATGCGTCCCTGCCGTCAGGCTCGACGTCGTGAGCTGCGCCACGCCCGCGCTCAGGGCAACGCTTCCCAATACGGTGGTTCCATCGTAAAAGGTCACGGTTCCGCTCGGCGTGCCTTTGAATGTCGGTGTCACATGCGCGGTTAGCGTAAGTGTGTGCCCCACCACCACCGGATTGGGATTCGCGCTCAGCTTGGTGCTCGTTGTGTTTGTCTCGCCTGTTCCGGTCAGGTTCGCCGCTTGTGGAGCGTTCTTTGCGTCATCTGTAAATGTAAGTGTGCCGGTCAGCGCTCCCAGCTGCGTCGGCGTAAAGACAATTGCGACCGTGCACGACACGCCCGGGTCCAGCTCTCCCGCACATGTGTTTGTCTGGATCGAGAATTCACCCGCGATCGTGACGCTCGCGATATTGATCGGATAATTTCCGCTGTTCAGCAGCGTGACCGTGTTCGGATCGCTGGTCGAATTGATGACCTGTCCTCCGAACGCGACCGTGCCCGGCGTGACCTTCCCCACTCCCGTGCCCCCGGTTCCTGCGAGGCCAACGCTGTGCGGGCTCCCCTCGGCGTCGTCCGCCACCGCCACCGATGCGCTTCGCGCTCCCACGGTGGTAGGTTGAAAGGTCACATTGATATTGCAGCTTTCGCCTGCCGGCAATTTCTGGCCGCAGTTGTTGTGCTCGTGAAAGTCCGCGCTGTTCGTGCCCGTCACCGTGATCGACATAATATCCAGCGTGCTGCCACCGGAATTCAGAAGCGTCAACGTCTGCCGCGCGCTCGTTACGCCAACCGGCTGGTTGCCAAACGCCAATCCGCTCTCTGAAAACTTCGCCGCCGGCAACGCCGCAATTCCCGTCGCGTTATAAAGAATTCCGATTCCCCCAGACCGACCGACGGTCACTACATCCGCCCATCCGTCCCGATTGAGGTCGGCAATCGTCATTGCCACCGTACCGATGCCAGGCGCGAACTCTGACGGCCCCGAGAACCTGCCCGCCCCGTCATTCAGCAAAACGCCAATGGCGCCATCCTCCGAGTCACTGAAAACAATGTCCGGATGCCCGTCTCCGTTGACGTCGCTCACAGCCACTTCCACCGGCGAAGCCGCACCTTCGAATGGCGATAGACTCACCGCATAAACCTCTGGTGCGAGGAACGTTCCGTCCCCGTTTCCAGCCGCGACCAGGATTTTTCCCAATAACGGTGACGAAATAACAAGATCCTGATACCCATCGTCATTTATGTCCGCCACCGCGATCCCATACAGCGGCGCAATCTTGCTGTCATAGTCCGTCGCGCCCGAAAACGTCCCATCGCCCTTTCCTAGTAGCAAGGCCACGCGCGAACTGTCAGTCAGCGCCACGCAGAGATCCGGATTTCCATCGTTGTTGATGTCGCCTGCCGCGAGTTCAAAACCGCTTCCCGAAATCGGATACTTCACCGCGGGTTTGAACGACCCTCTGCGATCATTGAGCAGCACGAAAACCGCGCCGTTCCCCGCCACGGCGACATCTGCCCATCCATCCCCATTGAAGTCCGCAATTACTATTCCCTGCGGAATTCCGGGTAACGCGACGAGGGTCGACGCGCCAAAGGTCCCATCGCCATTACCGTGCCACACCTCGAGACCTGGCGTGTCTGCAATCGAGCCGACAATGTCAAGCTTGCCATCGTGATTCAAATCCCCAACCGCTACGTAGCTCACAGGCCGGTCCAGTGCATACGCAATCCCTTTGCCCAGCGTGCCGTCCACCTGACCCAGATAGACCGTAACTCCCGCAGGGTTCATTCCGCCAACCACGAAATCCGGGATGCCATCGCCGTTGAAATCGCCTGTGGCAATGCTGATCGCGCCTACCTCGTAGTGATTGCCTGCGCCCAGAACTCCGAACCCCTGCGCGCCGACTCCCTCCACCGGCGAGGCCGCCCCGGCCTGTGCCCGGAAATGGACGGGCTCCGGCATAGCCGCCAAACACATCTCGGTCGAGCCCAAGGCAATAGGCAACAGCAAGGCGAATGACAGGAGCCGCGCGTTCATAGATTCCTCGCTTCGACGCCCTCCGCAGACATACCTTCGGCCAGGCGGTCGATTTCCTATCGGTACAAGGCGCCGCGCTCATGAGCGCGATTCCCGTCCCTTAGTGACCGGGGTAATCGAAGAATTGTCTCGCTTGGTATCTGGCGTGCCGACAGGACGTTCTCGTAGCACGTAATGGCCTAAACGTTCATGGTGTCGATGTAGCGCTCCAGCGTTTCCTTCCCGCTGCCCTGGAATGTCACGAACATAATGCCGTTGCCAAACTGCGGGTGCTGGGTCACGACCTTCCCGCGAACGCGCACCGGAGAATCGCCGATCCAGAGCGTGAGATTTAGCCAGGTCCCCACCGGAATCGTCATCATAAGTTGGATGTAGCACCCGCCCTTGCTCAAGTCGCTCGTTTGCAATCGGTACGGAACGTCGCTTCCTTCCTGACGCAGCTCAATCTGGATCTGCAATGCCAGCCGAGGATGTGCCCGCCTGTCACGGGGCACCGGCACCGGGCTAGTCGCTTGCTGCTTCTCGAAGTTCATTGCAGAGCCGCTCATGCCATCTCAACCGTCTTTCGCAGAGAGGCACCTGTCTTTTATCGGCATTCCCTGCGAGTGGCAACAGCGACTAGGGTCCCCCGGGGCAATCCGTTGGACATGGGTGAAAGTTACTGAAAGGTAAACGCTCTGCGGGAGAAACGGGCGAAAACGAAATCGCCCACGCTCTACTCGACCGGTTCTTCTTCCAGCGTACGTTTCTTCTTGCGCACGCTTCGGATCACCACGCCCACCGACAGCCGCAGATTGTCCTGCGTCTCATGCCCTAGCCGCGAAAACGAGGTGTGGGTCGCCAGATAGTCCGCCTTGAAGCGCAGCGCGAACCGCTCATTAATTCGGTAATCCGCTCCCCCGCCCGCCACCAGTGCGAGCCCGGACCCGACCTCCGTATCGAGAATATTATTCAGGTGGGCCTGCCCCCGCACCCCGTCATGTCCAAACATCACTTCCCCGAACGGCGTCCAATGCTCCCGCCGGTGAAATGGGAACTGCAGCCCAAACAACACGTTGTATTCTCGTGTATCGGCATTGAACGTCGGACCCGGCGGGCAATCCGTAATGCAATTCTGAAACGGCGCCGGAGAGTTGGAATTGATCTTGGAGTTGCCAAAATATTCACTGCCATCGACTACGAATCCCACGTGATTGGTGAGATTGATGTCAAACGACGCGTTCCATCCGTTCAGCTGCGCCCAGTGCCCGGTGTTGTAAAGCCCGGCCTGCGCGAAGGAATAGCCAGCGAAGAGTTCCAGCCGGGGAAACTGGGGCCCCGGCTTTTGCACCACAGGAATTGAGCTTGTCTCTTGGGTCGCCGTGGTCGAGGTCGTCTGCCCTGGTTTAGAGGGCTGCGTCTGCGTCGATTCCGGAGCTGGAGTCGATGACGGAGCTTGCGCCGGCGGCGACGTCTGGTCGGGAGCCTGCGCCCAAGACCCGACGCACAGCGCCACCATCACCACCACAATTCCCAGGCATTTCCTCACGAATCCTCCTAAAAGCAGCTTCCGTTCTCAGTGAACTCGTTATCGTCGCGAGCCCGTGCGCGACACTTCGCGCCTCCCGGCTCTCATTGACGACGGAGAACTGATAAATGATCGCTGACTACCGCTCCGCTGGTTTTCCGAAAATCGTATTGTAATGGAGCTTCACGTCTCCGCAGGTTCCCTGCTCGGGCGAATACACCACACACGAGTCGAACGGCCGCGAATACACGTGCAAGGACACCGCCCGCTGATTCCATTCGCGCGGGTTCACTACCCGGTGCACCGGATCCTTCGGATCCACCGCGCACGGATTCGCCGGAGACATTTCCACGATGTTAGATGCGGTGAGCTGGCACGTGCCCGCCTCGATGTCCTGGAACTCAAGGCGAAAATTCTCCACTCGAAGTCCACCGATCGGCGCCGCCATCCAGCAATTCTGTTCGCGGTGATTGTGCACCGAACTCCCCTGCCCCACTTCCCAGCAGATCGCCAGCAACTCGTAAAGCTCGGTCTTGTCGATCAGGTTCCGGGTGTAGTGTTGCCCATTCCACGTTAGATAAGGAGCCAGGCTGGCCTCATCCACGGGGAAATCGGCCAGCAGAAGCCGGATCTCTTCCGTACGTATGAATGCCGAAGCCGGCAGCGCCCGCAGCTTCGCCACCAGCGTTTCAATCGAAACTCGTTTCGTTGCTGTCAGTGTGCTCATAACGTGCCCGACAAATTATTGAGTATAGCTGAGCGGGAGGGCCCGCGGGCGAGCTTTAAGCGCAAAAGAATGTCTCTCACCGCAAAAGTCATTCCACGAACATGCAGTCGCCGTATGAGTAAAACCGGTATCCCGCCTTCACCGCATAACGATAGGCCTCAAGCACGAACTCCCTTCCTGCAAGCGCCGAAACTAGCATCAGGAGCGTCGACTCCGGCAGATGGAAATTGGTCAGCAGCGCGTCAATAACGCGAAACTGGTATCCCGGATAGATAAAGATGTCCGCCGCGCCCCGCCCTGCCTTAATGATGCCCGGCTCAGTCACTCCGCCAACTGTGTCCAACTCAATACTCTGCGCCGCAAATTCCAGTGTGCGCACGGTGGTCGTCCCGATTGCCACCACCCGCCGTCCATCCGCCTTCGCCCGATTGATGGCCTCCGCTGCCACCTCTGATATCTCGTATGACTCCCGGTGCAGCCTATGTTCCTCGACATTTTCCACCCGTATCGGCTGAAAGGTCCCCAATCCAACGTGCAGGGTAATTTCGGCGATCTCGATCCCGCGCTCCCGCATTCGCCCCAGAATCTCCGGCGTGAAGTGCAGTCCAGCCGTGGGCGCCGCCACCGATCCCCTCGCCTTCGCATACACAGTCTGATAGCGTTCGCGATCCTCCGCGCTGTCTGGCCGGTCAATATAAGGAGGCAGCGGAATATGCCCCAACCGTTCCACGCAAGCAAAGAAATCCGCCACGGGACGAAATCGAATCCGCCGCTCTCCGTAAGTTCCCCGCGCAATGACTTCCGCTTCTAGTTCGGCCGGCTCTCCGAATGAAAGTTTCTCGCCGGCGCCAATCTTTTTCCCCGGCCGCACCAGACACTCCCATTCGTTCGGGTCCTGGCTGACCTGCTGCGTCAAGAGGACCTCGACCCGCCCGCGCAGGAAGTCCCGAGCCGCCGGGTTATGCGGGCTCACCGCCTGAGCCCGCTCGCCGCTCCGGTGCGCGTACAATCGCGCCGGAAAGACTCGCGTGTTGTTGAGCACGACAAGATCATCCCGACGCAAAAGCTCCGGGAACTCTCGAAACTGACGGTCCTCCCATCCCCTGCCTTCCCGCAAAACATGCAGCATCCGCGACGCAGCCCGATCTGCCAGGGGTTCCTGCGCAATATTCGAGGGTGGCAATTCGTAATGGAAATCGGCGACGCGCATGAATTCAGTGTTGCCCGCGGGATCCATTTCGGGCAAAAGCCCCGCAGTCCTCATACCCGCCAGTTGTCCGGCCGCCAGTCCTTGACCGACTTCTTAATCGCATCGCACGAGAGCTTTTCAGTTAGTGTGCGCTCGACCAGCCCCGGCAATTCGGCATCGGACGCAAACCGTAATCCAATCAACTGGCTCTCCGTCAGTTCCGAAATCCGGACCCGCAACGCTTCCGGCAGAATCGCCGCCAGCCGCAGCCGCTCTTCCAGCCGAATCACCCGATCCTGAACCTTCAGAGCGTTCATCCGAATCTTAAAAATCGCCGCCAGCGCGGCCAGCGCGAACACCACCAGCATCACGCTATGGATCGGATGATGCCCGATATGCAGAACCGCGTGAACAATCGCAATAATCGCGGCCAGGACGAACACTGGCAGGACGAAAAAGTGGAACCACGGATCCCAGCGCGCGTGATGCGCGTACGACTGCGGCAACGCCATTGGTATTCCCTCCAAACAGGTAACGGGAGAGTGTAACAGGGCGGTCCGCCCGCGAAACTCGCCCTTGAAGTCGCTCCTTGGGGCTTCATAGAGCCCGCTTTTTGTCCAATTTGACAATCGGATCGCACCATTTTGTTGTCACGATTCCAGCAGGTGCGATAACATTGCCGGACAGGGTGTGCTTATGAGGAGCGACCGCGCTCATCGTCTCGCCATCGTCGAATTCGGGCGTCTATTGCACTCGAGCGGCTTCGTTGCAGCCACCGATGGCAACCTCTCCGTGCGCCTCGATGACCGGCACCTCCTGGTAACTCCTACCTGTATCTGCAAAGGTCGCATGACCCCCTCCGACCTCGTCATCGTCGACATGGAGGGTAAACGCATCTCCGGCAAGCGCCATGTCTCCAGCGAGCTCGGCATGCATCTTCTTATTTATAGCTTGCGTCCCGAGGTGCGTGGCATCGTTCATGCCCACCCACCCACAGCCACCGGATTTGCCGCTTCTGGTCTTGGCTTGAACAGTCCTCTGGTGTGCGAAGTTGTCGTCGGCCTCGGCTCTATCCCTCTGGCGCGTTACGGTACTCCGGGCACCCCCGAACTCTCGGACGCACTCGAGCCTCTCATCCCCAATCACGACGCGATTCTTATGGCGAACCATGGCGTCGTCGCCTTCGGTTCGTCCCTCGAGACCGCCTTCATGAACATGGAAACCGTCGAGCACTTCGCCAAGATCGCCCTCGTCACCCACATGCTCGGCCAGGCGCAGCCCTTGGGCGAAAAAGAAGTAGAGAAGTTGCACGAAGTTCGCCTCCGCTACAACCACGCCGCGCCACGAAGGCCTGTGCCTGAGTTCGATCTCGACGCGGGAACCATAAGAACCGCCAGCCACCGCTGATTGCGTGGCACGGGGGGGCGCGGGCATTTCTGCCCGCCTTTTTTCGCAATCATTCCCCGCCAAACCTGAACCTCAATCCCGCCCGGAAGTTCGCTGTGATCGCCGGATACCCCACCACCTCGTTGTAATGCTGATTCAGCATATTCCCCGCATTAGCGTATGCCGTAACATGCGAGTTGATCTCCCGCCACATGCCGACATTGACCAGCACATACCCAGCCGCGTGCGTAAATCCGAAGTTCTCAAAATCCGAGTCCGGCCGCCGTCCCACAAAGCTTCCTCCCAAGTCCGCACCCCACCGCGTTCCGAGATAATCCATCAGCGCCGTAGCCGAGTGTTTCGGACGCCGCAGCAGAGGATTCCCCGTGTCGTAGACCGGATCGCAAAAGTTTGCCGGCGTGCATAGCGGCGCTTCCAGGTATTCGGTCGAGAGATTGGTGTAGGAGCCATTGAACAACATGCGGGAACTAATCTTTCCCTCCAACTGAAATTCGGCGCCGTGTGCCAGCGACTTCTGCACATTAAAAAACTGGCCCAAGCCTTCCTCGTTGTCGGCAAACTCGATCTGATCGTGGAAAAGGTTATTGAAATACGTTGCGTTGAAGACCCAGCGTCCGGCGAGAAAATTTTGTTGAATCCCGGCTTCGAAGGATCGCGTGCGCTCAGGCAACAAGTCTGGGTTCGGTACGTAATAGGGAGGGCCGTCCGCCACTTGATAGAGCGCCGGCTCCATGAATCCTGTTGCGTACGTAAATCGCAGCCGCGTCCCCGAGAAAAATTCCCCACCGCGCGCCGCGAGCAAAGTCAGTGCCACGCGCGGGAGCCCCGTGTTGCCGAAGTCGCTGTTGTGCACGAAGCGGCCCCCGGCGATCACGTTGAGGCGGCCTAACGTCAGTTGCTGCTGCGCATAGAAATCGTTCTCCAGACGCTGGCCGGGCGTGAAGGAGTCGTAGGCGAGATTGGAAATCATGCCATTTTCATTCTCGACGCGATAACCGAATGTCGTGTGCGCCCACGTCCGCTCCGCATAATCTCCCTGGTACTCGAAGCCGACACGATTGATGTGGTCGTATTCGATGGAGGGATAGTCGAACGGGTAGCCAAACCCATCGACGCGCGCCGGATCGCCATTCAAATTAATGTCGTGATAGCGGTAGAGATAGTCGAAGGCGGTGAGTCGGTGTTGCCATCCCGAAGGCTCGCGAATCGAGAGCTCGATGCTTCCGAGCAGATTGTTCTGGTGGGCATATTCGGCGGGATCGGGTGGGAGCGGATAGTAGTTCACTCCGTCTGTGCTCACCAGCGGATCGTATCCGTTGAAACTAAATTCGCCCGGAACGCCCGTGTAGCTATTCGAATGCCGCAGGCGCACCCGCAGTTCCACTTGGTCCGTGAGCGCCAATCCGACATTCTCGCCCTGTAGCGCATTCGAATAATGGTTGTTGATCCCTTGTCCGTTGGTAGAGAACTGATTGGCGAAGGCATTGTAGTCGAAGTGTTGCCACGCCCCGGAAAGCGACACGTTTCCGTTCGCCGTCCCAAAGTTCCCTCCGTCCGCCCCCAGCCGAAGTTCCGGTACCCGCGTGCTCCCGGTTCGCGTCCAAACCTGAATTACGCTGGTCATCGCATCGGAACCGTAGAGTGTACTTTGTGCGCCGCGAACGAATTCCAGCCGGTCCGCTTCCGTCAATGGCAGCGTCCCAAAGTCTGTGGTCTGCCCCGGCGTATCAACGGCGACCCCATCGACAATCACTTTGTTGTAAGTCGATTCTCCGCCGCGCACGAACAGCGACGAAATCCCGCCGCGCTGCCCCGCCGCATTCACAACCGCTCCCGGCAGTACGCGTAGCGCGTCCGCAGCCGCAGCCGGTTGCAGCGTAGTCAACTGCTCATTGCTGAGCGTATCCACATTCGCGCCAGACACCTCTTCCGGCACTGGCGTCCGAGTCGCGCTCACCACTACCGTCTCCGAAGCCGGGGCAATCTGAAGCCGAATCGTTAACTCGGACTGCGAGGAAACATCCGCATTCTCCTCCGCGAATCCCGCAGCTAGCACTCTTATCTCGCTCTTTCCCGGCTCCACGCGCGGAAAAACCACAACCCCCTCCGCCGAAGTCGCTTGGGCAGCCAGAATCGTTTGATCCCCGTGCCGCACCAGCAACACCTCCGCCCCAGCCACGGCGGCCGACTGCGGGTCCACAACTTTGACTTTGAGTTCAGCGGCGAATGCCGCAAAGGACGACAACAAGAATAGAAAAACTACTACCGGCGAGCGCATACCATTCTCCTTTTCACGCGAAAGGGTTATTGGTGACGGTTTGCGCCGGTCTCCTGGCTCGCGAGTAAGAGCCCTTGCGGGCTCGGCCGATTGCGGCGTCCTTCCCAGGGTTCCCACCTTCGGAAAATTCCCAGTGAACGTCCGCGAGTGTCCTCGCTTACAGTTGCGCGGCAGCGCGGGATTTTCACCCGCTTCCCATAATCCGGCTGTTCTCGAATTACGATCTGCGCAAACCTACAGATGAGAAAGAACAAAACAACGTGCGCTAAATGTAGCGGGCAAGAGATGTGGAAGTCAACGGCCCGGATGTTGGACGATTCGCGACTCGGGACTTTTGCGTGCGCTGGGGACTAAATAAGGAGCGGGAAGTAAACGAAGATAAATAGAAATTAGTCAACTTCAACGCGCGGATCTGACGATCGGGAACCCCGTCGATCCCACCCGTCCCACATTCTCCTCGGCAAATGTTGTCACCCGTTCCAGCGCCGCCTGCAACTCCCGATGGAACTTTTCCATCCGCATCTCATCCGCATCCGGCGGCACCTGCATCTTCCGGCTGAACCGCGCCAACGCCTTCGAAAACGGTTTCGGAATCACCATCTCATCCCACGTTTTCAACACCCACGCATCCTCAATCGCCACATAAAATGCCGCCATCGGCCGCTCGCTAGCCCGCGACAGAAGTACTGGCCCCGGCTTCGCAACGTACTTCGGCCCGCGCGGCCCATCGATCGTAAACGCCACCGTTCGCCCTTGTTCTAGCTGAGTCTTAATTCCCAGGAGCGCCTGCGCTCCACCGCGGCTGCTCGATCCTCGCACTGCGATGAACCCCAGTTTCTCAATCGTCCGCGCGATATATTCCCCGTCAAAACTCCGGCTGACCATGACAGCGATATCGAGCTTTCTCCAAAGCCATGCCGAGACAAATACGGCCCGATGCCAGAAGGAATAAATCACCGGCCGCTCGTAGATCGCGTCCAGCTGCGACGGCGGCTCCTCCCACGAGATGGCAAAGCGAAGCGTCGGTCCAATCAGGGAGATCGCCAGGTAACTGGCCCACGTCACCAGCCACAATGAGATTCTTTGCCGAAGAGTGAAGCGGCGGGGATCCAACTCTGAGGGTGAAGCTGGCTCCGAGGCGTGAGAATTCACGCCATCATTGTAGATGGGAACTGCAACCGTAACGCCTGCGTCCGAGGCCGGTCACGCTTTGCCGCGAACAGAATCGAAGACCGATTCGCCTCTACGCTTCCAGGTAAGAAACCAGCCAGTCCTTTAGTCTTTGCCGCCGGTCATCGCCCGCGTCGAATCGAATTCCGAAACTCTTGCTGCTCTTTTTCCACGCCACGTTGCCCCGCACCCCAACGCGCGGCAGCGTGAGCAGTGAAAAAGATACTTCCACCAGGCTCCCCGGCTCCGGTGGATGCGCGCTCCGCAACGACATGCCGCCGCAGCTAATCTCCTGGCTTGTCGCGGTCATCCGCCCGCCGTCGGCAGTCTCGACCCGAACCTCCGTCATCACCGGAATCCGCACATAGCGCTGGAATTCATGCACGATCAGCGTTCGGCTCGACCGCACCAGCTTGACCGCCGCCGAGCGCTCCAGCGGTTCATGGAAGACAGCATTAAGGCACAGCTTTGAATAACGCAGCGCGTCCTGCGCCGTACCGCCAAGCCCATAAATCACCATGCGGCTGTTCGAACTCGACCCGCGTGCCGTTTCGATGATCGTTCCTGCCGACGGATCCAGCGGCAGTACGCACGCCTCGAACTTTTCCTTTTGCAGGTATTCCGCTTGCTTACGGCTCAGTTCAATCGGTTCCACTCCAAATTGCCGGAAACAATCCACCAGCATCGAGTGTGACGGTTCTTTCAAATCAAATAACGCGACACGCGCAACCGTTTTCCGGTTGCTGGGGACTGGGGCTGCGGTAACGGTTACGTTTGACGTACTCATGAGTTCCAGGGATGAACCCTCTAGAACTCCATTCTGGCGGGCGTTTTGGCCGATGCCCAGATTTCGAAAGGCCGTACGGATTAGGCAGTTGGTACATCCCAAAGGGCGTAATGTGGCCGTTCTCCGTTACTGCCAGCGCTCGTTTTGGACTACGTCTTTCGGCACGTTACCGGAAGTGACCACTGGATCTTACCCTTCAATCGACTGAAATGCCGCAGCTTGGCCCGTCGGCGCCTATACATAAGCCAGTTTCGCCCGTCTCCCTACATATCCCGCCACCACCAGCCCCGCCGTAATAAAAAGGTAAAGTCCCGAACGCGCCGAAACCGGCGATGCACCCAGAAAGTCAAGGCCGGGTGTGAAATGCGCCGGGCCGACATACCACCAGACGGTGTAGACGGCTTCGAAGACTTTGCTGGTGCCGCTCCAGATTCCAAGAGCCAGCGCCAAGGACGGAATGAAGAGAGTGCAGGCGAGCCATGCCAGTAGGGCCGGATGGTCGCGGGCGATGAGGAGACGAATGGCGAGGCCTCCGTTGGTGAGGGCGGCTACGATTACGCCGGCGATCCAGACGGCGGGGAGTTGGCGGACTAAGGAACGTTCGGAGGAGAAGATTAGCGAGGCGGTGTTGAAGCGAGATTCGCGGGTTCCCATCTGCGACCAGACCAAGATGGGCCAGAGGATGGCGGCGATGGCAACGCCTCCGCGGACGTTGTTGAGAGGCGAAGCTAGGCTGGCGATGAAGAGTCCGGCGGCCACTGCGTACCACCACCAGGGATGGCCTTTGAGCATCAGCTTCAGTTCGGCGAGTACGGTGCGAGCGAGGACGGCTGCGCCGGAATTGCTCGGATGCGGCATGGGCGTGAGATGGATGGGCGCTGAGGATGGCGGCGGGCTCAGGGAGATTGCCTCACCATTGGTGGGGATGGACCGGACTTGCGGCGGCGCTTTTTTGGTTTTTGTTTTCAGACTCCACTCATGTGCCGGGTCGAAGCGATGAAAGAAGAGGGCCGCGATGAGCGCGATCGCGATGGCAGCTGCGAGTGAGGCCAAGCGACTCAAGTAGAGCGCGGGAGTGGGACGCAATCCATTCCAGAGAAATCTTTTGCCGGCTGCCTGATTGCCGATGGTGAGTTCGGCGCCGTTTTTGTAGTCGGGAGCGATAGCTTTGAGGTCCTGCTGCATCTGGCCCATGATGGAGACGATGCCGGTGAAGTCGCGGAAGTACACGCTCGTGCTCACCCCTTGCCCCTTATCGATGGAACTTCCAGGCGCGACTAGCAGCGCGGTCCAGATGAAAAAATAGATGACGTTGCCGACGCCGCCGCGCAGGCCGGGGATGGTTTCAAACAAGATGGCGAGCGCGCCGGTGAAGGAGACCGCCGGAAGCGCGAAGATAACGAGCGGCGAGAGCAACGGCCAGAGATGGACGTGCGGATCTTCGGCTTTGAGCCATTGCATGGCGATGGCGGCGAGCGCCATGACGCCGACCATGGAGCCCAGGACGGCGAAATTGCTGATCATTTTGGCGACGGTGTAGAAGCTCTTCGACATGGGAGTGGTGGCGAGAATTCTGCCGACGCGGGTTTCCTGATCGCGCTGGATGCTGCCTTTGACAATGTAGAAACCGAAGAGGGTTAGGAAGAGAGTGGCGACCAGGGTCATGAGAGCGCCGACCCAGGCGGAGTTGTAGACGCCGCGGTAGTCGTCGAGTTTGACGACGACTTTTCCGGTGACGGCGCAGTAGCCGAGATAGACGGCGAAGGCGAGCGTGACGAGGAAGCTGTAGCGGCGGACACGCTCGAGAAAATCGGCGCGGACGAGATGATAGAGGACGCGCGCGTTCATGCGGCGGCTCCGACGCGATGGGAGTTGAGGCAGTAGAGGTAGGCGTCTTCGAGAGTGGGAGCTTGCGGCTGCGCGCCGGTGGGAGCCCTGGAGGCAAGCATGCGGACGTGGACGCCGTCGGCGCGGCGGGCGGTACCGCTGATTAAGTATTGTTGCTTCAGGGCTTGGAATTCGTTGCTGGGAACGATGCCTTCCCAGACTTTGCCTTCGACTTGCTGGAGAAGAACTTCGGGCGCGGCGTGAGCGATCAGCGTGCCGCTCGAGATCAGTGCGATGTCGGTGGCGGTCGCTTCTACGTCTGAGACGATGTGGGTGGAGAGGATGATGACGCGCTCGCCCGACAACTCTGACAGCAGATTGCGAAAACGGACACGCTCTTCGGGGTCAAGCCCCGCCGTCGGCTCATCGACAATCAGCAGTTGCGGATCGTTGAGCAGCGCCTGCGCGATCCCGATTCGCTGCTTCATGCCACCGGAAAAGCCGCCCAGCGGGCGCTTGCGGACGTCACCCAGATTAACCAGACTCAGCAATTCGTCGATGCGGCGGCGGCTGGTGGCGGCGTCGAGACCTTTGACGGCTGCGAGGTATTCGAGAAACTCGACAGCATTGAGGTTGGGATACACTCCAAAATCCTGCGGCAAATATCCAAGCACGCCGCGGATCGCGTCCGGATTCCGCGCGAGATCCTTGTCGTTCCAGAGCACGTGGCCGTCAGTCGCCCGCGTGATCGTCGCCAGAATGCTCATCAGCGTCGTCTTCCCCGCGCCGTTCGGTCCCAGCAAGCCCAGCACACCCGGCTGCAATTCCAGGCTGAAATCGCGCAACGCCCACACCCCGCCCCGATATTGTTTGCTCACGCCTTCGATGCTCAGCTTCAAGGACCGTTCCTCCGCCAACAAAGACTAGCCCATGGAACGTACATTTCGCGGGGAAAGTTCCGCCGGTCGCAGATCGCCAAGTCAGATTACAGTAGTAAAAGGCAAAGATTTTCTGGCTTATTTGGCCGATTCTCGTGTTTATGGAACGTTCACGCATCTTCCCGCGTACTGCTTAGTATGATGTAGGGATTTCGGGGAGCGCATTTTGTCGGGTCCAGCCATATCAACTTCACCTTCGTCTCCGCCGCTGCTCGTCGACGCGCTGATCAAGCGTTTCGCCAGCGTCACCGCCGTCGACGACATCTCACTTGAGCTCCGCGCTGGCGAGTGTCTCGGCCTTCTCGGTCCAAACGGCGCCGGCAAGAGCACGCTCATCCGCAGCATTGTCGGCCGCGTCATTCCCGACTCCGGCACCATCTCAGTCTTCGGCTCGCCCGCCGATTCCCCTGCCGCGCGCGATGTTCTCGGTTGGATTCCGCAAGAACTCGCTCTCTATCCCCGTCTAACCTGCCGCGAAAATCTTCAAGCCTTCGGTCGCTACCACGGCCTGAGCGGCGCTGCTCTCGACGAAGCCGTCTCTCGTTGCCTCGGCTGGGCCACCCTGAACGACCGTGCATCCGAACTCGTCAAGAATCTCTCGGGTGGAATGAAGCGCCGTCTCAACATGGCTGCCGGCCTCATTCATCAGCCGCGCCTCGTCCTCATGGACGAGCCCACCGTCGGCGTCGATCCTCAGTCCCGTAATCACATCTTCGAGATGATCGAAAAACTCCGCGACCAGGGTATGTCGCTCATCTACACCACGCACTATATGGAAGAGGCCGAGCGCCTCTGCGATCGTGTCGCCATTGTCGACCATGGCCGCGTCATCGCACTCGGCACCAATGCCGAGCTCGTGCAGAATGCCTTCGGTTCGCGCAGCCAAGTCACAGCTCGCTTCGCCGGAGCAGATGATCGCCTCTCTCAATGGATCGTCGAACGCGGTGGTCGCTCCGTCAATGGCTCAGCCGAATTCACCATTGACCATCCAACCGAAATCGGCGCGCTTCTCGAAGCCTCGTCCAAAGCCGGTTTCGAGCTGCTCGATGTCTCCCTCCGCAAGCCGAACCTCGAATCCGTCTTTCTTCATTTAACCGGAAGGGAGCTGCGCGACTGACTCACGCGACCTCGCCATCATGATCTCCGCCATCATTCGCACCGCCATCGCATCGCTTCGTCGGGACCGCGCCGCTCTCGCCCTCAGCTTCATCCTGCCCGTCGTCTTCTTCAGCATCTTCGCCGTCATCTTCGGCGGCCGAGGCAATTCCAGTCCGAAGGTCAAAGTCATCGTCGCCGATGAAGATCACAGCCGGGCCTCCGAACGCCTGGTTCAAGGCCTGCAAGCCGAATCCACGCTTAACGTGCTAACCAGGCCCGCAGCCGCCAAAGGCAAGACGAGTAAGAGCGCAGATCAACCCCAGTACACCGCCTCGACCGCCGAGGCTGCCGTCAAAGCTGGCGACGTCTCCGTTGCCGTCATCATCCCGCGCGGCTATGGGGAGCACCCAATCTCCTTTGGCCCGCGCGACGAAAGCCGCCCCACAATTCAACTTCTGAAAGATCCCAGCGATATGATCGCCCCTGAGGTCGTTACCGGACTCTTGCAAAAAGTCGGCATGACCGCCATGCCCGATGTGATGGCCGAAGAGGGAACAAAAAGACTAGAGCAATTCGCCGGCAGCCTCACCAAAGAGCAGCGCGACCGCCTCGACCAAGGCTTGCGCTACTTGCGCGAGCATCCCGGCGCCACATCTTCCTCCGCCGGCAACGGCCAGATCATTCCCGTCACCTCTCGCGCCGTTGTCGGCCAGAATCACGTGGATATGATCTCTTTCTATGCCGCCGCAATCGGCGTCATGTTCCTGCTCTTCACCACCAGCGGCGCAGCCGGCGCGCTACTCGACGAGGCCGAAAGCGGAACGCTCGACCGCGTCCTCAGTTCGCGCGTTACCATGACCTCGCTCCTGCTGGGAAAGATGGCCTTCAACTCCCTGCTCGCCTTCACCCAACTCGTCGTTATGTTCCTTTGGGGATGGGCCGGCTTCCATCTCGATTTCTTCACTCACCTCCCCGGCTTCGTCGTCATGGGCGTCTGCACCGCAGTCGCCGTCGCGTCTTTCGGCATGTTGCTGGCAAGCGCCTGCTCCACCCGCGCCCAGCTTGGCGCGCTCTCTACCCTCATCATTCTGGTTATGTCCTCCATTGGAGGCAGCATGTTTCCACGCTTCCTCATGCCCGAAGCCATGCAGAAAGCTGGACTCCTAACCATCAACGCCTGGGCCATCGACGGCTTCACGAAAATCTTTTGGCGCGACGAACCCATCTCGCACCTTTGGCCACAAGTCTCAGTCCTGCTCGGAATCGCAATACTGCTATTCGCAATCGCGCGCAGAGTAGCGCGTCGCTGGGAATTCTCCTAACCGTGCGAATTCAAGCGGGATTTCAAGTGGACGTGTGGCGCGGGCATTCCTGGCCGCGAAAACGATGGCTTTATCCGGGAAGACCTACTGAAACTGCTGCCTAAAACGCTCGAACTGATCCCTTAAATCGGCGATCTCTCTTCGCAAGCTGCTGACTTCCTCTTCCAACCTGGCCAGACGCTCCCCATCACCGCCGTCGTTGGCAGCCTCAGACCCCGTGGATTGCAACGTCTCCTCCACCCTCACATCGCCGGACAGCAAATGCGCCCACCGCGATTCCTTGGTCCCCGGCTGCCGCGGCAGCATCTTCACCAACGACGGCTCGCGCTGCATCAGCCTCTGCAATGCCGATTGCACATCCTCCAGCGTTTCGAACCGGTGCATGCGCTCCGTGCGCCCACGCAATTCGCCCAGAGTCTGCGGCCCCCGCAAGAGCAGCACGCACAGCACCGCAACCTCCGCCCGCGTGAAGTTGAACACCTCCTGCGTCCGGTGTTCATATTTCGTAACACGTCCGTCTGCGCCGCTCGCCGGACCCGCCAGCCGCTGCTGCTGCAATCCGTCGAGCGCATCGCGTACCGCGTCTTCATCCAGTTTCATCACCGGATCGCGATTTGATTTCTGATTGCACGCGTTCACCAGGGCATTCAACGAAAGCGGATAATACTCGGGCGTCGTGATGTCCTTTTCAATCAGCGCGCCGAGTACCCGCGCTTCAGTCTCATTCAGGATTATTTTCATGCTTCTTCTGCACCAACGTTTCGCTCGAAATTGTACGCGTTAGCAAGGCCACCGCACGTCGCTCGCAAACCTTTCAGGATGCTCCTTAGAGCTCGTTCCCACCGCTTCCGAAGAACGCTTCCACCTTCCGCAGATCAGTAGTCTTCGTGTAATTCGGCAGGCTCTCCACGAATACTCGTCCATAGGATTTCTTCAAAATCCGGTTGTCCAGCAGCGCCAACAATCCACGGTCATGGAGCGAACGGATCAGGCGTCCAAAACCTTGTTTCAGCGTAATCACTGCGCTCGGCACCTGGTAATCGCCGAAGGCGTTACCGCCGGCGCGGTCGATCGCCTTTACGCGCGCAGCCACGATCGGGTCGCTGGGCACGGCGAAGGGCAGTCGGTCGATGATCACACAGCTCAGTTGCTCTCCCTGCACATCCACGCCCTGCCAGAACGAACTTGTTCCGAACAAAACCGCGTTCGGCGTCAGCCGAAACTCCTCGAGCAGCGCCGACTTCGGCGCATCTCCCTGCTTGAGCATCGGATATTCAATCAGCCCGAGCAGACGGTCATAGATCTCATTCATTTGCGCGTAGCTGGTAAATAGCACGAAGGCGCGGCCGCGCGTGATTTCGAGCAGGCGCCGTATAACCTCGCTGGCTTCCGCCGAGAATTGGGGCGTGCGCGGGTCGGGCAAAGTAGGCGGCACATAGAGAATGGCCTGACTCTCATAGTCGAAGTGCGAAGGAACAACCAGTTCGCGTGCATGTTCAAGACCAAGGCGCTGGCGAATGTAACTGAAACCTCCGCCGACGGCCAGCGTGGCGGAGGTAAGAACTGCGGTTTCAAGTTTCGACCAGAGGCAATCACGCAAGATGGAGCCGACTTCGATAGGCGTGGCTTGCAGGTAAACGTTCGTCCGCCGACCGTCAGGTGCTGACACCCCTTTCATGGAATCGCCGTTTCCGGATCGGCCAAATCCGCGTCCCTTCGATCCCGCCGCAATCCCGCGGCCCCGGCGTTCGATCCAAAATACTGTGTTCGGATCTTCGTTCTCCATCACGAAGCTGAGCTGCGCCTCGAGTTGATGCGCGCGCCGCGCCAGATTGAACACCTCATCCGGCTTCTGTGGAAGCTGCTCAAACTCCGCAACCAGGCGTACCAGCGCCTGCCGCAGCGCGATGAATTCCTCTCCGTTTTCTTCCAGAAATTCGCGGCGCGTATCGAAAGCAAAGCGGCCCTCCTGCGCCGGCAGCAACGAAAAAAACAGCTGCGAGCGCTCCCTCAGCGTCCCGATTGCGCCCGACATCTGCGGCGTATAAATTTTTTCCCGCTGCACTAAATTTTCCGTGTCGCGCGCCAGCTCATCCATCCGGAAATTGCTGACCGAGATGCCGAAGTAATTACCCGCAACTTCCTCCAGTTCGTGCGCCTCGTCAAAGATAACGGCGCCGCAGTCCGGCAGTACGCCAGCGTCGGGAGCGCCATCCGCTTCGAGCTTGATCGAGAGGTCCGCAAAAAAAAGATGATGGTTGACGATAATAATGTCGCTCTCGGCCGCGCGGCGCCGCATCTCGGTAATGAAGCAGCGCTCGTACTCCTTGCATTTCTGGCCAAGGCAGGTATCGGCGCGTGCGTCGAGCTTCGGCCAAAGCGCGCTTGCCTCGGGCAGTTCGGCCAGCTCGGCCCGGTCGCCAGTGTGCGTAGTTTTCTCCCACGCGGCAATCGCCTGATAGTGCTCTATCTCTTCAAGCCCGCTGAGCACTGGCTGGTCGGTCAGGTCGTAGAGCTTCTTGCGACAGAGATAATTATTGCGGCCCTTCATGTAGCAAACCGAGAGGCGGCGGGGTTGCGGGTCCTGATTAGGATCATCCGCACTCTCGAAATTGTCATCCCGAGCAGAGCGAGGGATCTGCAGTTTCCCGCGTTCGCTACCGGCGCCTGCGAATAATGCGCGTTCCAGAAATGGCACGTCCTTGAAGTAAAGCTGCTCTTGCAGGTTCTTGGTCCCAGTCGAAATGATGACTCGTTTGCCGGACCGAATAACGGGCAGCAGATAAGCCAGGGTCTTACCCGTGCCGGTGCCGGCTTCGGCGATCAGGTGACGTTTTTCTTCGAGGGCTTCCTCCACAGCCTGCGACATCTGAAGCTGTCCTCTCCGAAATTCGTAGGCGGGATGGCTCTTCGCTAAAACCCCGCCCGGCGAGAAGAACTGATAGAGCGAGACACCGGCGGTGGACGCGGGATGGGAGGACGGAGCCACGAAGTCTCTATAATAGAGTTCTCGGTTCGCGGTTGTCAGTTCTCAGTGAAGCAAACTCCTCACCATAATTCGAACGCCCTGCCGCTGATTGCCATCGTGGGCCGCCCCAACGTCGGCAAATCCACGCTGTTCAACAAGCTCACCGGCTCGCGGCGCGCCATCGTCGGTGATGAGCCCGGCATCACTCGCGACCGGCTTTATGGCGAAGCAGAGTGGCGTGGGCACGAATTTCGCGTCGTTGATACCGGTGGCATCATTCCCGACGATAAGGAATTCATTCCGGCGGAGATTTTCCGCCAGGCGAAGGTCGCGCTCAAGGAAGCCGTCGGTATAATTATGGTCGTCGATGCACGGACGGAACTCGCGGGCCCTGATCGCGAATTGGCGCTCCAGCTTCAGCGCATGGGCAAGCCGCTCTTTCTCGCCGTGAACAAGGTTGACAGCGATAAACAGGAATCGCTCGTCGGAGAATTTCACGACCTTGGAATTCGCGAAGTCTTTCCGATCTCCGCCGAGCACGGCCGAGGCATCGACGATCTGCTGGATGCCGTGCTGCCATTGCTGCCGGCAGAGCAAGAGTCTTTAACCGCAGAGGGCGCTGCGGACGCAGAGAAAAACGGGAACGCAAGTTCATTCGACAGAAGCGAACAACGACCAGCGAAGGACGAAGGACGTGGGCCGGAGGACGCGCCGGACGACCAACGACCGACCACCGACGACGTTCCTCCCCACGAAATCAAAGTCGCCATCATCGGGCATCCTAACGTCGGCAAATCTACGCTGCTGAATCAGCTTACGGGCGTAGATCGCGCCATCGTCTCGCCTATCGCCGGCACGACGCGCGATTCGATCGACGAGGTCATTGAGTACAAGGGCCGCAAAGTTCGCTTCATTGACACGGCGGGCATTCGCCGTAAAGGCAAGACCGAACTGATGGCCGAAAAGCTCTCGGTGGTGATGGCGCGCAAGAATATCGAAGGCGCCGACATTGTGCTCTTCATGGTCGATGCCACCGAAGGCGCCAGCGGGCTGGATGCGAACATCGCCGGATATGCGCATGAAAGCGGGCGCTCAGTCATCATTCTCGTCAACAAGTGGGACCTCATCATGAGCGGCGAGAAGCGGGCCATCAGCCAGTCAAAGACGGCGCGCATTCAGGACGCGAAGCGGCCGCAGGATCGCAAACTTTATGAAGAGCGGCTGCGCTACGGGCTGAAATTTTTGAGCTATGCACCGGTGCTGTTCATCTCCGCGCACACGGGCAAGGGGACGGAGAAAATTCTCCCGCTGATTCAGAAGGTCGCCGCGGAGCGGCGCAAACGGATCTCGACCTCCGAGATGAACCGCTTCGTGAAGAAGATCGACTTTGATCGCGCCTCGGTTCCGATGAGCAAGCGCGTGCGGATTTACTACATGACGCAGGCGTCGGTGGCTCCGCCGACGTTTGTGCTGTTCACGGACCGGAAGGTGAAGCTGCATTTTTCTTACGAGCGTTTTCTTGAAAATCAAATTCGCGCGGAGTTCGGTTTCTTGGGGACGCCGATTTGGATCAAGAGCCGGGCGAGCTGAGGTTCTACGGCTTGATCGTGATGCGTAAGCGATTGCTCGCTAGTACAGGATGGTCTCTCGTCCAGATTGGTAGTTCGGCTATCCTCTTTCCACCATATTTCGATATCCAATCCCCCGACAAAGAGGGCTCGTAATGAACAACGATGTCGTACTCACCCGGACCTGGTACAAGCTCGCTGACGGTAAACTTCTCTATTATCCCGTAGAAAGACTGTGGCTCCAATTTAAAGAAGCTAGACGTGTCATTGCGGCGTGGCGGAGGTGGAAGGCAATCTCGAAGATAGTCAAGCTTGCCAGAAACCTCTTTGCCATCGGGTGTAAACACGTCGATTGTAAGAAAGTTTCCTGGGTTCCAGCAGACGTCATCGAACAGGTAGAGCGTGCCAGGTCCTGGGTTCGTTAACTGGACCTCCAGCGGCACCGAGTCGCCCACCTGATAGCTTTGCCGCTCCGCTCTAATCGTGAGCGTCAATCTTAGGGAACTTTGAGAATCCGCGTGTGGGGTGGCGTTCTGTTTGCTAGCTCGTGGCTGTGCTGAGCACGGGGTTACAACCACTAGGGCGATCCAGAGGCCCAATCGCAGTTTCATGGTTCGAGACCTCTAATACATTTTGACACCACAAACGGCAATTATGCCGTCGCGGCCAGGCATCCCATCTTTGTCCAATGAATCCTACGAGCGGTTTATTGAGAACCAGATTCGAGCGGAGTTTGGATTTCGGGGACACCGATTTGGACTAAGAGCAGAGCAAGCTAGTAAACAGTTACTTATCAATGGGTTGGATATATCAAGATTTATATTGATCCGTCAAAACTACCCGGGTATGATTTTGAAGAGGAGAAAGGGATGTGGAGCCCATGGCCAGCCGCGATGCAATGACCAAGAAGTTCACTCCCGAAATCGACGCGCAGCTCTACGATGAATTCGTTGCCGTTGCCGAACAGAACGGGCAAACGAAGCGGCATGTTCTTGAGCAGGCGCTCCGGTTCTACCTGCACAACGTGGTCCCTTCCCAGCACCTGGTTCGCGCCGAGGTCATGGATGCGTTCGAGCAATCGGTTGTCCGTAACCGTGACCTGTTGCAGCGTCTCGCCAAGTAGGTGTCCGATTACCTCACGGTCGCGGAAGTTTACCGAATGCAGCATCGGTTGATCGAGCTATTCGGCGGACGCCACGGTGTGCGCGACAAGGGCGCGGTTGAGGCTGCCGTCTTTCGTCCGCAAATCGGCTATTACAACTCCCTCGAGGAAGAGGCGGCGGCGTTGATGGAGTCGCTCGGAAACAATCACGGCTTCCTTGACGGCAATAAGCGGATCGCGTTTACGGCCGCCGACGTCTTCCTGCGGCGCAACGGTGCTTACATTGAGGTCGAAGCCGCCGATGGGTACGCGTTCATCACTGGCTCGATGGAGCGGGGCGAATTTCGCTTTGGGCAAATCCTGGAGTGGATCCGAAAGCACGTCAAGCCGCTGGTGTAGCTTCCCCACGCGGAATCGGGTTCGCTAACCGGCACAAAACCACAGTTGCTCAGCGGACCACCTCGCATCGCTAGCGACCCGGCCCTACCCCGTCACCGCCCCATGCTTCCCATCCTCAGTCAGCAATCCCACGCGATCCACGCCCGCGATTCGCGCAATTGCGATTACGTCGGCTACGTCCTGAAAGTCGATATCGTCGTCGGCTTCGATAAAGGCGATGCGCTCCACGCGGATGGCGAAGATGTCACGCAGCCGGTCGCGGAGGTTATCCCATGCGACGACTTCTTCGTTGACCTTCACCACCGGATGCTGATCCCCCGGCGTCGAGTGCTTTATCTGAATCACAATCGTACGTTGCGGCGGCGGGACGTTGGGCGCCGTCGTCGCGGGCTGCGGAAGGTCAGCTTGCAAGCCCGTCGGCCGCTCCTCGATGACCACCACCATAAAAATGATGATCAGCACAAGTAGAACGTCAATCAGCGGAGTGACGTTCATCTGCGGAGAACCTGGATTACCCCCTGAGAATGCCATTGCCTCGCCCCTGTCGTCTTCAAGACTCGTCTTCGGAGTTCGGCACGCGCGTGTCTTGCTCTATTGGACACGCAGGATTGGCCACAGGTTCCCGGCGCGGCGACTAAGCCGGAATGAACCGCTGGGCAAGAAAGGAGATCAATTGTGAGGGGTCACTGGTGACCGGACAGCGGTGACCGGTTGTTGCTATCCAATCGGCTCCGGACTTGGCGGCAAAGGCGGAGGCTCCGTAGGCGGCAAATCCTCAGGCGGCGGAGATTCGGGCAGGGGCGGTACTTCGGAGACGGGCGCTGGCTCTGGGGGAGCCGGATGCAAAATCGCATCCAGTTTCGGATACCGCGATGCGAAAAAGTAAATCGCGTACGCCGGGAAAAAGACCGTCGCGGGCACATTGACGAACGAGATCACATAGAACAGCAGCAGGAGGAGCAAAGTGCCCAGTACAATCGCCGTACTGATGGTAGCCACATTCCACGTCATTCCCGCGCTGTGCGCCGCGATCACCGCAAGCACCACGGGCAGCACGATAATAATGGCCGGGATCAACGCCAGAATCCCGAATAGAATCGCCGCGGCAATTCCCATCACTACTTTCAGCAGCAGATAAACCGCAAACTTCCCCGGCTCCGGCCGAATAAAAGTAAGCAGCCGGCTCCAGCCATCGGCGAAGTCGACGTCCTCAAGCGCCATCACTGGCACAAGAAAATCCTTTGCCAGCAACTGCACAACAATCGACGCCAGCAGCCATAAAAGAAAAATGAAGACGAGCAGCAACACGCCCAATACCGATCGCGCAAGATGCTGGCCGGCATTGTTGAACCATCCGAGCGCGGCCGCGATGGCGAGCGGCACACCCAGCAGAACTCCGAGAAAGAGTCCTTGCGCAATCAGCAGCACGATTTGCCAGAGAAAATAGCGGCGTCCCGCGCGGTGCCAGCGATTCCAGCCTTCGCCGATCGAGCAGTGCTTCTTGAGTACGGAGTCGAAGAGAATGAAGCGAAACACACTGCTGATATAGAGCAGAACAATTCCCAGCATGATCGCAAGCACGACAGCGGCTATAATCAGGCCCGCGAACTGCGCAATCCGCGCCGGATCGATATGGCCAAACGGCTGCGCTGGAGTCGAGGCAAACTCGTTCCCATGCCGAGGTTTCGGCCAATTCAAGTTCGAGGGAAAGTTGCAACTCGCGCTGTGCAGCTCTGCCGCCAGTATGCCGACCAGCGCCAGCCGCGACCACTGCCCAAATCGAAACGGCCGGAAAAGTTGCTCACGCGCGTGCTGGATCGCGGGCTGGACGCAGTCGACGGCGGAAACAGGCATAAAGGTCCTCGGAGGCGCGAAGACCAGCGTCGCGCTCAAGCTTCGCGCTCAAGGTATAGCGACGGAACCGCCGCCGTCAATCGTTACTCGTAGCGCAACGCTTCGACCGGGTCGAGGTTGGCGGCCCGTGCCGCCGGAATGACCGCGCTCAACAGACCGACGAGCAGGAGCACTGCCGTCGAAATCATCACGGTAAACATTGAAATCTTGAGGTGAATATCGGCCTTGCCTGAGTTATCTTCAAACAGCGGACCCATCAGCGGCAGAGTTCCTACTGCCAGCGCCACAAAATAAGAAACGGCAATTCCAAGAACTCCTCCCAGCAAAATTATCAGCAGGGTTTCCGTCAGGAATTGCGTTTTTATGTGCCACTTTCTTGCGCCCAGCGCGCGCCGCAAACCGATTTCGCGCACACGCTCCTCCACTGACACAAGCATGATGTTCATCACGCCCACGCCGCCGATGCCGAGCGTAAGGATGCCGATAAAAATCAGCAGCACTTGCAAGCCGATTGTAATTCCGTTAATCACTGGACGAAATTCCTCGCGCCCAAACATCTGAATCGCTTTCTTATCCGTCGGAGAAAAATTCTGCCGTGTAGCAATCGCGGCCAGCACTTGCACTTCGGCTCGTGCTTCGAACTGCGGGGCGATCGGTTCGAAGACGAGCACATCGCCATACTTCGTATTCCAGAGATCGCCCGCGGTCGAGTAGGGAATCCACGTCGACTCGTCATCGCTAGAAAAATAATTGCTGAGCTGGATCTTGCGGTCCATCGTGCCGATTACGGTGAACCGCACGCCCGCCACCACAACCGTCTCTCCGACCGCTGGCCTTCCGCCAAAAAGCTGCTCCCGCACCCGCGCGCCAAGAAAAATTACGCGGCGGCGTTCCAGCGCATCCAGGGAGTTGATCCACCGTCCTTCCGAGGGCACTTCATTCCGCATATCGCCATATTCCGGGCAAACGCCGCGCACCGGTGCCGTTCCCACCATGCGATCGCCATACGCGATCCCGGGCCGGCGCACGCTTTCAAGACAGGCATGGCGAACGTATGTCGCCGTCTCCTTGATCATGTCGAGATCTTCCTGTTCGAGCACGACCTTCTTGCCCGCGCGCTGGCCGCCAGGTTGCTCACTCGTCTGTTGCGGCCAGCAGATGACAGCGCCTTTGCCGAAGGCGTCGAAGCCGGAGATAAGAATCTGCCGGAAACTTCCGCCGTACGCGATCAGCAGCGTGACCGTCGCAATGCCCCACACGATGCCAAGCATAGTCAGAGCGCTGCGCGTGCGATTGCGCCGCAGCGCGGCCCAGGCTTCGCTCAGAATTTGCAGGAGCATGCTAGCCTCCCGCCTCGTTGCGTAGCGCCTCGATCGGATCGACGGCCGCAGCCCGCCGCGCCGGATAAAGCGCCGACAGAATTGCGATGGTTCCAAGCACAGCCATGGCGAGCATCCCCGTCTGCCACGTCGGCAGCAGTCCGGCAAAGAAATCCGGCATGGGAAGAAGATTGACCAGTGCGCACAGCCCAAAAGCCGTGCCCAGCCCGACTCCCCCGCTGATGAAGGCAATCAACAGCGCCTCCAGAAAGAACTGCCGCAGAATGCTGCTCGACGGCGCGCCGATCGCTTTACGCACGCCGATCTCGCGCGTGCGCTCGCGTACGGCCACCAGCATGACGTTCATCACTCCCAGCCCACCCAGGAACAGCGTCACAAGTCCCACTGCGCCAAGAAAATATTTCATGCCGTCTGTCATCGTGCGAAATGCTTTGGCTTCCTGCACGGTGTCCCAGATCGGACACGCTTCCTTGTCGCTCGGATCGAAGCCGTGCAAGCGCCCGAGCACGCGCCGGATCTCGCCCTTGCACTCGTCATGATGCTCAACGCCGCGCGGCACAACAAGTAGTTGATCGAAGGTGTATGGCGTGCCCGGCGGCCGGTCAGGGAAGTCACGCCGCATCACCGAGAAGGGAATGAAAACTTTGTTGACGTCCCAGCCGTCATAACTCGAATCCTGCTTCTTCGACGACATCACGCCAATTACGGTAAACGGCGTGTCGTTCAGATATACCAGTTGGCCGACGGCAGGACGGCTCGCGAACAGTTGCTTCTTCGCATCCGAGCCGAGAAATGCCACGCGGCGCGCCTCGCGCATATCGTCCTCATCGTAAAAGCGGCCTTCGCCGACGCCCAGGCTGCGTATCTCGGCAAATTCTGGCGTCGAGCCGGTTACGGTAAATGCGGCCGCATTGAACGCCGTGTGCGACCGAACTGTGTCCTGTTCAAGCTCTGGAATCGCGTATTGGCAATCCGGCGCTTCTTCCTGAAGATAGGGAAGGTCGGAGTCGATCCAATGCACCAGGCGCCCCGACCGCAGCCCGCCCGCCTGCAGACTGGTGCGTCCATGGAAAACGATCATCACATCTTTGCCCAGCGTTTCAGCCTGTTTTTGCTGGCCCACGCGCAGCCCCTCACCGGCCGCAGTCATGAGAACGATGGACACGACTCCCCACGCGATGCCGAACATCGTAAGGAAGGTGCGGATTCGGTGCGCCCAGAGCGTGCGAAATACGTCGCGAATCAAGTCCCAAAATGCCATCTGAGTGTTTCGACGAAGTCCCGCCCGAAACGAAAGCGGACGCACCTACAGATACGCAAATTGGAGCAGTGGAGTTCCCGACAGCCGCGACGGCAGGCCGTCTTAAGCGCTACGCTTACACCCCGGACCTCTGAAAAGACACGCTCTCCAGCCACGACTGAAACTCGCGCAACGCAAGCTCGCATTGCAGGCGATGCCGCTCCTTGCGATCGCGCACGCGTGTTTCAAGTGCCGGCAACAGGTCGAAGGTAATATTGGCGGGCTGGAAATTCTTACTGTCGGCCCGCGTTAGGTAATGCGCGAGCGAACCAAATGCGCTGGCGCGCGGCGGAGGAACCGGCCAAGTGCCGCTCGCCAGCGCTGCCGCATTCACGCCCGCCAGCAATCCGGTAGCGATCGATTCGACATAGCCTTCCACGCCGCAAATCTGCCCAGCAAAAAGCACGTTCGGGTGCGCCTTCATCTGCAGCGTCGAAGTCAGCAGTGTTGGCGCATTGATGTAAGTATTGCGGTGAATCTGTCCATAGCGCAGGAAGCGGGCCTGCTCAAGGCCGGGAATCATGCTCAGGACGCGCGCCTGCTCGCCGAACTTCAGATGATTTTGAAATCCCACCAGGTTGTAGGAATCCGCGCGCAGATTTTCCTGCCGCAATTGCACGACGGCGTAAGGTCTCTTGCCGGAGCGAGGATCGATCAGCCCCACCGGCTTCATCGGCCCGAAGCGCAGCGTGTCCCGCCCACGGCGCGCAATTTCTTCAATCGGCAGGCAGCTCTCAAAATAATTCAGGTTCTCCCAATCTTTCTCCTCAACCGAACGCGCGGCGATCAGCGCATCGTAGAACGTGTCGTATTCATCTTTCGACATCGGGCAATTGATGTAGTCCGCCGATCCCTTGTCGTAACGCGCCGCCATATAGACCTTGCTCATGTCGAGAGAGTCGGCGTCAACAATGGGGCTAATCGAATCGTAAAAATAAAGATTGCATGGCACAAGATCGTGCGGAGAAGCAGGATCGTGGGAACGAGCAGGATCGTGTGACGCGGGCACTCCCGCCCGCGTTCCTCCGCCCGGATCGACCGCCTCACAAGCAGCCGAACTCAATCGCGCAATCTCCGCCGCAAGCGCGTCGGAAGTCAGCGGTCCCGTGGCGATCACCGTAAGGTGATTCTCATCGATCTTCACCACCTCTTCATGCCGCACCGTAATCAGCGGCTCGCCAGTAACCGTCTCGGTCACGCACCGCGAGAACTCGGCCCGGTCCACGGCCAGCGCATGTCCCGCCGGAACCGCCGTGGCCCGGGCGATTTCGAGCAGCAGCGAACCAGCCCGTCGCATCTCTTCTTTCAGCAGCCACGGCGCCGTATTTTCGCTGTCGGACTTGAGCGAATTCGAGCAGACAAGTTCCGCGAAGTCGCCGGTCTGATGCGCCGGCGTCGAGCGCCCAGGACGCATCTCGAACAGCTCGACCGCTAAGCCCCGCCGCGCACACTGCCAGGCCGCTTCCGATCCAGCCAGCCCCGCTCCAATAATTCGTACAGATTTCATCACTCCGCCCTATCCTCAAGTTTGTGGAGCACGCGTTCGCAGCGGATTTACAGAATAATTCTCTCGTCGCCCACCCGCTTCGTCACCCGCTCGCGATCCAGGTATTCAAGCAGCGGAATCGCGTATTTCCGGCTGACATCGGTAAGCTCTTTGAATTTCGAGACATCAATTTTTGCGGTCGTTTTCTTCAGTGCGCCGATCTTTTCCCGCAACTCAGTGAGCGCGCTCTGATGAAACACCAGCTCATCACCGAGCTTGATCAGAACCCGATCCCGCAGCAACAGCGTCACAATCTTCTGCGCGCGAATCTTATCCACCTTGACGCTAGCCAGGACGTCCTTGAGAAACGGCACCTTGAGCCCGGCTGTTTGAAATGCCTGTTCAATAATCTTCTTCGATTCTGCTTCTTCATCCTTCATGACCACGCCGCGCCCTGGCAGGTGCGCAAGGTCGCCGGAGATTGCCAGCTTCTTTTCAGCCGTCAGCTTTTCCAACACGCCATAGAAAACCTCAGGCCCAAGATTGACGCGTTCCCGCAACTCCTCTGTATTCATGCCCGGCACGAGCGGATTCGCATCGTGGAAGTTCCGCACAGCCGTCAGTACGTCCGCTGTTGCCGCTCCAAATGCAGCCGGAGCAACCAGCATCTCGCCGCATAACATCACTCCGGCCTGTTCCGCCAGTTTCGCGATCTCTCCGCGTCGCATGTTCATTTCGCCGGGAACGTCATCTACCCGCAATCCGTTCGCCCCTCGCCGCGCAACGCGCGCGCCCAGCACCTGCGCTGGCGTGCCATCGCGCAGAATTTTGAGAAGTGCAATCACGTCCTCGCCGCGCTTTTTCCGAATAGGCGCAGCGTCCAGGACCGCGCCCCCGCCAATCGTCACCACCGGCGAAAACTGCCGCACAATGAAACGATCTCCCGGCAAAAGCAAAACAGGCTCGGCCAGCTTGAGCTGCGCGAAACCCTCCTCGCCGGGCTTGAGCAACTTCGCCCCGTGAAAGCGCACCTCGGCAATCGTTTCCGCTGTAAAGGCGTGAAAGTGAACCCGCGCGCCATCTTTCAAAGGCTTTGCGGATTTCAAAAGAGAGAGCCGCGTATCGATTCGCGACGTTGAGCGAAAGACCCCCGCAGCGGCCAGCGACATTCCACGCTGAAGTTCCTCGGTCGCAACGCCGGCAAGATTTAGCGCAGTGCGCTGTCCGGCAATCGCTGACTCCGCAGCCGCTCCATGCACCTGCACGCCGCGCACGCGCACACGCTGGCCGGAAGCAAAAACTTCCAACTCCTCTTCCTTGCGGATCGTGCCTGCAACCAGCGTTCCGGTAACCACCGTGCCAAAGCCCTTCATCGTGAACACACGGTCGATCGGGAGCCGCGCCAGCGCTGCCGAATCTCTTGCCGTGGCTTCGCCGGCAACGCGTGCCAGCGCCGCCTTCACATCTTCGATCCCCGCGCCGGTCAATGAACTCGCAGCAATCAGCGGAGCGTGAGCCGGATCGAGAAACGATCCGCGCAGAAATTCGGCGACCTCCATGCGCACGACTTCCAATGTCTCGGCATCGACCGCGTCCGACTTGTTCAGCACCGTCATGCCGCGCCGCACGCCCAGCAGACGGCAGATGTCAAAGTGTTCGCGCGTCTGCGGCATGATGCCCTCGTCCGCCGCAATCACCAGCACCACCAGATCGATTCCGCCGATCCCGGCCAGCATGTTGCGCACAAAACGCTCGTGTCCCGGAACATCGACGAATCCGATTCGCAGTTTTTCTCCGTTGGGAGCCGCGAGTTCAAGGTGGGCGAAGCCGATATCAATCGTGATGCCGCGCCGCTTTTCTTCTTCCAGACGGTCGGCGTCGGTGCCGGTGAGCGCCTTAACCAGCGCGGTTTTGCCGTGGTCGATGTGGCCGGCCGTGCCGACAATGACAGACTTCACGTCGAACAGTATAGCGTCGGTCGTTTGTCACCAGTCGTCGGTCGCTGGTCGCTAGTCGTTGGTGTCGCCCAGCGGCCGGTCGACGTCGAACCCCAACAAGGCTCCGCGATCTTCCCCCGACGGTCGACAAACAACCGACGACGAAGAGTGAACACCGCCGCCAGCACTCCGCCGATCCTGCACTCAATGCCACCGTTTAAGCTGAGGCCAGATTTTCTTCAGTGTGCCGAACTTCGCGCCATGGCAGATGTTTACTGATATCCCTGTCTCCAGCGCATAGCGGTTCGGCGCCGATTCGCCCACATATTCCACGTGCTCGAACAGTTCTTCCAGTCGCGACCGCCGGTCTCCAAGCACGATCAAGCAATTTCCGGAGTAACCGCGCGGCCCCCAGATCCAATAAGTGCGGTCACCGCTCAAGGCAGGCGGCAATCCATAGCGCCTCCCAAGAAAGTCGACCGCTCCGGCTTGCCCATAATCCTGCGCAAAAATTGCGCAATCCTTCCTCTCATCCGCAGGAATTCGGTTCCAGGTCTCGGCAGTCTTTTCCACGATTTCATTCCACCCGAACTGATCCGCATAGTGCTGCGGCAGCGCGACGCGCGCATGATCATATTCACTGCGCGGCACCTTGATCGGGAGGCGATTCATATAAGTGATGAACTGATCGATGGGCAAAATCGGCATCGCCAGCGGAGCAAAAAATGCTCCCGTCACCAGCAGCAATGCGGCAATCGCAGTTTTGATCGACGCGCGCAACCACAATTGACGCAACCGGTCGATCGCATCGTCAATCACTACCGCACCGGCGCCGATGTAAACGGGATAGATCGGAGCGAGATAATAGTTCTTGCCCTTCATTACAACAAAGGCCGCAAAGCTAAAAATGTAGGCCCAACCCAGAAAGCGCAGCGGCCGAAATCGCCGCGCGCAGAGAAGCGCAATCACGCCAGTAATCCAGAGCGGCGCCGAAAAAAAGTGCGTCAGCAGCAACTGTTGCGAAAAATATTGCCAAGGCGAGAGCACCACATCGCGCCCCTCGGCCTTGATGTTGCGCATCAATTCGACGAACGGCCAGTGGTAGTGGATATTCCACAGCAGGTTGGGAAGAAAGATCAAAAACGCCGCCGCGCCGCCAAGCCACATCCATCGGCTAATCAGCAGCCGCCTCTGCGCCGTGAGCGACAATCCAACAATGACCGCAAGTCCCAGGACAAGAATCGAATATTTTTCTTCCAGCCCGATTCCGGCAACCACGCCAAACCATAGCCAGTATTTCGGCTGATCACGTTTGACGGCAAGCACCGCAAAATAAAGGCATCCCGTCCACAGCAGCACTTCAAGATCGCAATTGCTGGTCAACAGGCTTCCGCCTGAGATATAAATCGGGCCGATCAAAATCGCAATCGCGCTCAACACGACGGCAAATCGCCGCCCGCCCAGTTCGCGCGTAATGATCCCAATAAACACGATCAGCGCCGCGCAGGTGATCGCGGGCACCAGCCGCACGCTCCGTAGTGACTCGCCGAAAATCCCGAGGCATATCCGGCTCAGCACTGGCAGCAACGGCGGCTGATCCACATATCCCCAGCCCAAATGCCGTCCACATGCGATGTAGTCGAATTCGTCGCGAAAGTATCCGTAGCGGTTATTACAGATAAAGTGCGCGATGAGAGCGACGGCGGCAATCCCCCAAACTGCCGGCATGCCATCTGAGATCTTCTCTACGCCAGATCCACCTGCCTCGGATTTCAGCGTGGTCCAACTCGCCATTCGCGGTCCTTCTGGATGAAATTTCGCGCGGCCCCAAAATCGTGTGGGACACCTTAGCACATACGTGGGGTAAACAACGAAGGTTCCGAATGTAAAAAATCGGTCAAAGTGCGACAATAGAAGTTCCCCAGATGCCCACCGCCACGATCTCTACCATCACACCCGAAGTGATCCGGGACCACGGGCTCACGCCGGACGAATACGAAAAAATCAAACAGCTGCTGGGTGGCCGCGAGCCTACGATCACCGAGCTCGGCATCTTCAGTGTGATGTGGAGCGAGCACTGCTCCTACAAGTCGTCGCGCGTGCATCTCAAGCGCCTGCCAACCCGCAGCAAACTTGTGCTGCAAGGCCCCGGAGAAAATGCCGGTATCGTCGACATCGGCGACGGTTGGGCCTGCGCCTTCAAGATCGAGTCGCACAATCATCCGTCATTCATCGAGCCGTTCCAGGGCGCGGCCACCGGAGTCGGTGGAATTCTCCGCGACATCTTCACCATGGGTGCGCGCCCGGTCGCAGTGATGGATTCGCTCCGCTTCGGCCCCATTAAAACTCACGTGGGGACAGCCGCGCTCGGCTCTCCAGCGGGGCAAAGCCTCGCAACGGCGGAAGGTACTGCTCCCATCCAAGCCGAAATCCACAAGAATCATTCCGTCATGGAAGGCGTAGTCAGCGGCATCGCCTCTTACGGAAACTGTTTCGGCGTTCCCAATCTCGGCGGCGAAGTAAAGTTCGAGTCCTGCTATTCCGGCAATCCGCTGGTGAACGCCTTCGCGCTCGGCCTTGTCCGCAAGAACGAGATCTTCTACGCCCGCGCCACTGGTGAAGGCAACCCCGTCATTTATGTCGGCTCCAAAACTGGCCGCGACGGCATCCACGGCGCCACCATGGCCAGCGAAGAGTTCAGCGAAGGCTCGGAGGCCAAGCGGCCCAACGTGCAGGTCGGCGATCCCTTCATGGAGAAGCTCCTGCTCGAAGCCTGCCTTGAAGCCATGCAAACCGGCGCCATCGTCGGCATTCAGGATATGGGCGCGGCCGGTCTTACCTGTTCGACTTGCGAGATGGGCGCCCGCGGCGGCACCGGCATCGAGATCGAACTCGACCGCGTTCCGCAGCGCGAAACCGGCATGACTCCCTACGAAATCATGCTCAGCGAGTCGCAGGAGCGCATGTTGCTCGTCGCGCAGAAAGGCCGTGAAGACGAAGTCTTCCGCGTCTTTGAAAAATGGGGGCTCGACGCCGTCGAAGTCGGCTGGGTAACGCGCGATGCTAGGATGCGCGTGCTTCAGCATGGCGAAGCAGTCGCGGAAATTCCGAACGCCGCTCTCACAGACGACGCTCCAATCTACAAACGTCCTCTGGCGCGCTGGGAGCCGCCCGTCGATCGCGAGAAGCCGCACCACATCAAGCTCGCCAACGACGTCGATTTCACTGCTCAGCTCAACCAACTCCTCGCCAGCCCGAACATCTGCTCGAAACGCTGGGTCTGGCAGCAATACGATCACATGGTCCAGACCAATACGGTCGAAGCCCCAGGCGCGGCCGATGCCGGCGTGATCCGTATCAAAGGTTCAAAGCGCGGTCTGGCCATGTCGCTCGATGGCAATGGCCGCTGGTGTTATCTCGATCCGCGCCTCGGTGCGATGCACGCCGTCGCAGAAGCTGCGCGCAAAGTGGCCTGCGCCGGAGCCACTCCCATCGGCGCAACCAATTGCCTGAACTTTGGCAATCCCGAAAAACCGCACATCATGTGGCAGTTCTCGCAGGTAATCGACGGCATGACCAGGGCTTGCGAGGAGCTCGATACCCCCATCACCGGCGGCAATGTCAGCTTCTATAACGAGACGCTGGGTGAGGGAATCTACCCCACGCCAGTCATCGGCGTCGTCGGTATTCTCGAAGACGTGCACAAGGCCGCGAAGATGCACTTCCAGCAATCCGGCCGCACGATCCTCATGCTCCATGCCAACGATCCGGGCGATGCCGTCGATGCTGAGTCCGAGTTTGGTTCTTCCGAGTACGCGAAAGAAATTCTTGGCGCCGTCTGGGGCTATCCGCCCGAAATCGACATCGAACGCGAAGCCACCCTCCAGCGCGCCCTCATTTCGATGATTCAGGCCGGACTCGTCGAGTCGGCGCACGATTGTGCCGATGGCGGTTTGGCCGTCGCGCTCGTAGAATGCTCTCTCCCTTTGGGGATCGGCTGCCAAGTCAAGCTCGCTGCTAAAGGCCTTGCGCCAGCGTTCCGGCTCTTCGCGGAAGACGCGAGCCGAGTCATCCTAAGTTGCGACCCGGCGCAGGTGATGCGAATCAAACAGATAGCGGAAGATTTTGAGATTTCCGTCGATGTCCTTGGTCAAACGGGCGGCGATCGAGTCGAGATCGCAATCGAAAACAATTCCACGATTTCAGCCAGCATCGAAGAGTTACAAAACGCCTACGAAGGTGCATTAGAAAAGGCGTTGCAAGCGGAAGTTGGCTTAACGCCAAACAACTAGCACCCCAGAGAACCAGCGAGTAGCGAAGAACGACGGACCAAGCACGAAAGAATAAGGACAAGCGGCAAACAACCGCCCACCGATGACGATGTTAGCGCTAGACAAATTTCGCGAAGAGTGTGGCGTCGTTGCCATCCACGCGCACCCTGAGGCCGAGAAGCTCGCCTACCTTGGCCTGCACGCGTTACAGCACCGCGGCCAGGAATCCGCCGGTATCGTAACTTCCGACGGCGATCGGCTTCGTCTGCACAAAGCTATGGGCCTCGTTGCCGACATCTTCAGCGAAGACGTGCTCCGCTCTCTGCGCGGAATTTCCGCCATTGGCCACACCCGCTATTCGACCGCCGGCGATTCGGCTCTCCTCAATGCCCAGCCGATCATGGTGCAGTCCAACAAGGGCGCCATCGCCATTGCCCACAACGGCAATCTCGTCAACGCGCTCGACATTCGCCGCAAGCTAGAAGGCCAGGGTTCGATCTTCCAAACCAACAGCGACACCGAGGTTCTGGTTCACCTCATCGCGCTCTCTCGCGAGCAGACTCTCCCCGACGCCATCGCCGATGCCCTGCGCCGTGTCGAAGGCGCATTTTCGCTCGTCATGATCAGCCGCGACCGCATCTTTGCTGCGCGCGATCCCCGCGGCTTCCGTCCTCTAGCCATGGGCCGCATTCCGGCCATAAGCGGCGAGAAAAAAGATACGGTTGTTTTCGCCTCCGAGACCTGCGCTTTCGACCTCATCGGCGCCGTCTACGAACGCGACGTGAAGCCCGGCGAGCTCGTCATCGTCGGCCCCGAAGGCATCAGCTCGCGCTTTTATGCCTCATCGCCCGGGCTCTCCAGTTGCATCTTCGAGCACGTTTACTTTTCGCGCCCTGACAGCATCGTCTTCGGCCGTTCCGTTGACCAAAGCCGCGAAGCCATGGGCCGCCAGCTCGCTCGCGAAGCCCCCGTCGACGCTGACATCGTCGTCCCTGTACCCGATTCGGGCAATACCGCCGCGATCGGCTATGCCGCCGAAAGTGGCATTCCCTTTCGCCTCGGCCTCATCCGCAATCACTACGTCGGGCGCACCTTCATCGAGCCGCAGCAATCCGTCCGCGACTTCGGCGTCAAGCTCAAGCTCAATGCCGTCCACAGCATGCTCGAAGGCAGGCGCGTCATCCTCGTCGACGACTCCATCGTTCGCGGCACCACCAGCCGCAAGATCGTGCGCATGATCCGCAATGCCGGCGCCAAGGAAGTCCATATGCGTATCTCCTGTCCGCCGACGATTTCGCCATGCTTCTACGGTGTCGATACGCCTTCCAAGCGCGAGCTCATTGCCGCCAACAAGTCGGTCGAAGAGATTCGCCAATTCATCGGCGCCGATTCGCTCGCCTATCTTTCGCTTGACGGCCTCAAGAAAGCGGCCGCCGACGGCGAAAAAACGACTTACTGCTCCGCCTGCTATAGCGGCAGTTACCCGACCAAGATCGATGTAGAAGAAATCCTGCCCGCCGCGGCTATTTAGTTCGCCACCAATCTTTAAGTCTGCCAAAATGTGCAAACTCTTGCCGCTGGCCGCGCAAATAGCGGTCTTTGGCTGCGACTGTCACGACATGAAATGGTATAGTCTTGGTTTGGATGCCCCCACCGTCCGATGATTAGATTTACAGTTGCACTCGGCTTCCAATGACAACCAGATTCTCTATTTTCGCTTCCAGTCCCACTCCGCAACTCGGTCCCTTTGAACAGCAACTCCTCCGTGAGCTCTGGTCAAGGGGGTCGGCCACGGTCCGGGAGATGGTGGATGGAACCGGCATCCGTCAGGCCTACACCACCGTCATGACCACGATGGATCGCCTCTACAAGAAAGGTCTGCTCGACCGCATAGCCGAGGGTCGCGCTTTTCGCTATACCCCCCGCTTGACCTCCGAAGAACTCCAACGCGGCGTCGCCATGGATGGCATTCGCCAGCTTCTCGGATCGAATGACACCTCGGCCTTGCCTCTTTCCTATCTCGTGGAAGCGCTCAGCGCGCACGATGCGCAGCTCCTCGATGAGCTTCAGATTTTGATCGAACGCAAACGCCGCGAACTGAAAGCCAATGGCACTCCGGAGCCGGCACAGGAAGCCAGGAGCGAATTCAGAGGCGAATTCAGAGGCAAGGAGCGGCGCTAATGTTTGCGTTGCGCGAGATTGCCGTCTCGCTGACCTTTTTTGTTCTCTCGTATTGCCTGTTCTCCGCGCTGGCTGCGGTTTCCTGGCGCTCGCTGCGATGGCTGCATGCCGCCGAGCAAAGTGTCGCCGATCTGCTCTTCGCCTTGCGCGTGCTCCCTCTTGTTGCTTCCATTCTCATCACGGCGGCGTTTGTTATTCCCTCTTTTCAGATACTCGAACCCCGTTCCGCCGACGAAGGCATGGGCACCGTCACCTTCACCCTGGGCGTGGTCGCGCTTCTTCTCATCGCTTACGGTTCCTATCGCGTCACCGCCGCCCAGGTTCGAACCTCCCGCATCGTGGCGCGCTGGCTCGAAGGCGCCAGCTCCCTGGAAACCGGTTCTCCAACCGCGACTCTCCGTTCGCGAAAAGAAACTCCACCCCTTACCCTGATTGGAATGCGCGCACCGCGCGTCCTCATCTCGGAATCGGCGGTCGCGGTCCTCGGCGAAGACGAACTCCGCATCGCGCTCAAACACGAGCTGGCGCACATCCGCTCCTGCGATAACCTGAAAAAACTTGTCTTCCGTTTTGCCCCATTCCCAGGCTTGTCCAAGCTCGACTCGGCCTGGTCGCAGGCCGCCGAACTGGCTGCCGATGATGCCGCAGTTTCCTCCGTCAACGACGCACTCGATCTCGCCGCAGCCCTCGTCAAACTCTCGCGCCTGGTTCCAGTCGAGGCCGCTCCCGCCTGCACCGTCGGATTCGTCACCGGATCCATCCGTGCCCGCATCGCCCGCCTCCTCGCCTGGGATGAAGGCAGCCAGACTCGCCAGCGCCGAATACCAAAATGGCTTGCCATTCCTCCCGTCACGCTCCTCGCGCTCTGCGCCTTTGTCACCTATGGCCCCGCTCTTGCGGTGACTCACGAACTAACCGAGTGGCTGGTTCGGTAAACTCCGTCTCCAGAGGCGTTATCCTTTTCGTCCGCCTGCGCGACTATTGCTGGTAGTAGCGTTTGCTCCGCCTCTATTCTGCCAACGAGTCTATCTGCTCCGCCGCTGCATGCATTGTCCGCGCCAGTTCTGATTATCGGCGGGATTTCTACTTTCGCCAGGTGAGTGTCCATGAATCGTGCTTTTGAAAAGCTGTGCCCCGGTCTTTGCCTGTTCGTAGTACTGACGGTCGTATCGACATCAGTTGCACAGAATCCGAACGGCGCCCTTCGTGGCGAAGTACAAGACGCGAGCGCGGCTCGCATTGCCGGCGCGCATATCGCCGTTCAGGCCGCCGATTCCTCCATCACGCGCGATGCCGTCGCCAACCTCAGCGGCGAATTCCGCATTGAGGGTCTTCTTCCCGGTCGCTACCACATGGTCGCCAGCGCGAAGGGATTCGCCGACGCCTCCGCCGACGTCGAAGTGGCTGTCAGCGTGGTGCGCGACGTCTCCATTACGCTTCAACCGCAGACCACGCGCCAGACCGTGAACGTGCAGGGGCAATCTTCTTCGATCACCACGGAAACGGTAGACACCTCGACCGCCACGCGCGGCGGAGTGGTTGGCCAACAGGATCTGGAAACCTTGCCGCTGCCTGCCCGCAGCTTCGCCAACATCGCCTATCTGGTCCCCGGAACCGAACCTGTCGAGCCCTCCGATCCAACCAAGGCTCGCATCACCGCCGTCTCCACCGGCGGAAGCTCCGGCCTGAATAACGAGCTCTCCGTCGATGGCGCCGACAATTCCGACGACTGGATCGGCGGTTTCCTCCAAAATTTCTCCCCCGACGCGCTTCAGGAATTTGCCGTCCGCACCTCGAACGAAGACGCCGACACCGGTTGGACGACCGCCGGATCCGTCGTGATCACCACCAAGAACGGAACCAATGACTGGCACGGCAGCGCCTCGGTCTATGACCGGCAGTCCGCGCTCAACGCCCGTTTCCCCATCGAGAATCCCGCCGAGACTTGCACCGACGGAACCTGCGTCCACAATCCCAAGCAGCCCTTCTCGCGCCAGAACTATGTTGGGACTATCGGCGGACCAATAGCAAAGAACAAAGCTTGGGTTTTTGCCGCCTTCGAAAACGTTCATGAGAACGCGAGCATCGCCTACAGTCCGGCCAGTCTCGATCAATTCACCGCCCTGTCAAGTCTCGCCGACGTCACCCAGTCCCCTTACATCTACCCAATTCCCGGCTATCCCGCGGCCAACGCCATTCCGCAAAACGTTCCAATCCCTTTCCGCGACTACATCGGCACCGTGCGATTTGACCTTGTGCAATCTCAAAAGTCGAACTGGTTCCTCCGCATCTCCCAGGACAGCTACTTGACCCACAACGCGCTCGTGCAGCAGGCCACATTGCCCTCGACCGGGCTGATCACCCACAACAATTATTGGAACGTCGCCCTCAGCAATACCTACACCTTCACCCCGAACTGGGTCGGCACTCTGGTGCTGGACGCGAGCCTGCTGCATCTGACGCAAACGCGCAACTCCGATCTCGGCTTCGCCATTCAATTCCCCTTCAGCGTGACGGCGCTGACCGTCTCCGGCTTTGAGACGTATGGCGATAATCAGTACGCCACGCCAATTACGCTTTTCCCCGACTTGCGCAATCAGGACAAGTACCAGGCGCGCTACGATTTGAGCCACGTAATGGGCAAGCACGCTTTCAAATTCGGCGTCGACTTCATTCACGAACCGGTGCTGGGCGGCGCGTTCGCCGCGACGGCCGAGCAGTTCATCGCCTATCCCTACAATCCCGATTACTACGTCGCCAATCCATCGCAGTTCTACTTCATTCCCCCGAATCCGAATGATCCCTGCGATCCGGCGCCGCCTACTCCTATCCCGGGTAACCTTCCCATCACCTGCTCCTTCACTCCCGCCGGCAACGGCGGTTTCTCTCAGAACGTCCAGCGGTTCGCGCTCTATGCCGAGGACTCCTGGCGCGTCTCGCATCACCTCACCGTGAATTACGGCTTTCGCTGGCAGACAACATTCGGTCTGTTCAATGCCTCGGGCGTGAGTCAGGAGGCCAATCCTTCGTTCTCTCTGCTGCCATCGCTGGGATATCCCCAGGCCGTGCCGCATGACTATCACAAGCAGCTCGCACCGCGCCTCGGCCTCGCATATTCTCCCGGTGACAACGAGAAAACCGTGCTCCGCGCCGGCTTTGGCCTTTACTATGACGATCTCGCTCAGAATGGCTGGGCCGCCGCATTTCAGTCCGTCAATCCCAATTCGGTCGCTCCGCCGTCTCTGATCGATCCTCGCTACAAGACTCCCTATTCCATCCACACCACCGCCGGCGTCCAGCACGCTTTCAACCAGCACTGGATGGCCAGCGCCGACTACGTGCACGAGCAGGGCAACCACGGCTATCGCGGCTTCCCCTACGCAGAGGCTACCGTCTTCGAGTCCAATAACCGTTCCAGCTACAACGCGCTCATGCTGCATGCACAAGGCAATATGAGCCGCTTCAGCGTGGTCGCAAACTACACCTTCTCCAAAGCGCAAACCTGGGGATGCCTGCTCGGCGAACTGTTCGATTACGTCGATGGCGTCTGCCCCGTCCCGCAGACGTTGGGTTTTCCGAATCAGGGACAGTTGGACGCCTTCGGACCCGGCGACTATGGTCCCTCTGGCGAAGACGTCCGTCACCGCTTCGTTCTCGCCGGAACCCTCCACATCCCGGGCGGCGTTGAATTGAGCACGGTGAATCAGATCGAGAGTGCGCGGCCCATCACGATTACCGATGAAGCCAACGTCAGCCGCATCTGGGTTTCCTTGAATGGTGGCAGTCCGGTCTACACCAGTCTCGATGAATTCCGCGGAACGCCCTACATTCAGTCGGACCTGCGCGTCGCGCGTCCCATCAAGGTCAACGAGCGCTGGCAGATTTATCCCTTCGCCGAGTTCTTCAATCTCTTCAACCGCAACAACCCCGGCGCCAATTTCGCCGTGAACGTCGCTCAGTTGCCCATTCCTCTGTCACAGATGGCACCCGATCAATACGGGCGCACCATCGTCAGCACGATATGCACAGTACCCGATTGTTCGGCAACTGTTCCCCTTACCAGCCTGAAGCAACTCGAAATACCCGAAGGCGGGCTGGGAGATTTCTTCGGCCCGGGCACAACGGTAGGCATTCCATTCGCCGCCCAGCTGGGTGTACGAGTGACCTTCTGATCGCGAAGAAAGCCGGAGCAGAATGCGGGGCGGACACTCCTGTCCGCCCCGCATTCTTGATGGACCTGTGAAAAAGGAAAGGAATCAGTTAAGCGGTCGCGTTGCCTTCCGAGCCGACGCTACGCGCGCAATCCCCTGCAAATCATTCCTGATCTCGACATCGGCCCATCCCCCGAGCAACTCACGCACCCCGCCAACAATCGTTCCACTAATCTCAAACACCAGCCAGCCGCCAGAACGCAGTGCGGCGTGCGCAGCCGGAATTAGCCGCGCAATCACTTCGAGCCCGGTCGGTCCGGCAAACACCGCACCGCGCGGCTCGAATTTCCGTACCTCAAGCTGAACCGTATCCTCCTCTGACTCGCCCACATAAGGAGGATTCGAAACTACAAAATCGAAATACCCGAGCGGCAATTCAGAAAGCAAGTCCGCCCGCCGAAACTCAATTCGCGAGGCCAGTTCATGCCGAGCCGCATTCGCCCTCGCCACCTCCAGTGCATCCGCCGAGATCTCGGTCGCGTAAATCTCAGCCGCCGGCAACTCCCGAGCCAGCGCCAGCGCAATCGCCCCCGATCCCGTCCCCACATCCACAATGCGAAGCTCGTGTGGCGCGGACACTCCTGTCCGCTGTTTTTGATTTGGCTGTTGATCTTGACTTGCCTCAGCCCCCGCCAGCTTCAGCACTGCCTCCACCACATGCTCCGTCTCCGGCCGCGGAATCAGCACCGCCGGCGACACAATCAAATCTATCCCCCAAAATTCCTGATGCCCCGTAATGTACTGCGCCGGAACGCCGGTCGCGCGCCGCTCCAGCGCCGCATCGTAGCGCGAAATCTCGTCCACCGTGAGTTTCCGCTCCGGATGCGCATAGAGATAAGCCCGGTCGCAATCGAGCGTAAACATGATGAGCAATTCAGCGTTCATCCGCGGAGACGGCACGCGCTGCGCGGTCAGAAGCTTAATCGCCGAGTTGAGAGCGGGACGGAGTTGCACGGAACTATCTAAAATCCTTGTCACGAAATCAGAAGTCTATCTGCCACGAATGGCCCCAGCCATGATACGAGAGATGTCGGAAAATTCCCGTTTCGCGTAAGCCTCCGCCCTCAGACAGGAGTGTCTTCGAACCCGCCATCGCTTACAATTCCTCTTCCATGACTGTTGCAGTGCGGTCGTTCGCCAAGATCAATCTCGGCTTGTACATCGGAGCCCGTCGACCGGACGGGTTTCACGATCTCCGTACCGTCTATCAGACCATCGCCCTGCATGACATTATTCGCATCAGCACCGCCCGCGGCTCCGGCTTCGAAATTCTTTGCGCCGATCCCCGCGTCCCTCTCGATTCGTCGAACACCTGTCACCGCATCGCCGAGCGCGTTCTCCAGAAGATCAAACCGCGCAGTCGGGTCTTCATCGAAATCGAAAAACGCCTGCCCGTCCAGGGGGGCTTGGGAGCCGCATCCTCAAATGCCGTGGCCACCATGCTCGGGATTGAAAAGGCCCTCCGAAAGCGGCTTAGCGGCCCGGAGCGCCTTCGCGTCGCCTCCCAGGTCGGATCGGACTTGCCGCTCTTTGTCGTTGGCGGCACCGTACTCGGCGTCGGCCACGGCGAGGAGGTTTATCCTCTGCCCGACTTGCCTTCGCTCCCATTGGTCGTCGTGACTCCCAACGTCGGAGTCTCTACCCCACGCGCCTTTGCGGATTGGGACGCACTTGCGGACCAGTCGGCTCCCGAAATTCATCGACAATTGACTGCTCCGCCCTCCTCCGATAAACTGTTTGAGGTCGGCTGCGCTCTGTCGGCGTGGCTTACTGGTACCCCTGACGCTGGTGCTCCCGCCGTTAAGAGCGGGGGCCGGGTTGGAAGCCTGCTATCCGACCTTGTCCGAGCCGGGATTGAAAACGACTTCGAACGAGTCGTCTTTTCGCAAATTCCCGAACTACGAGACATAAAACGTGCGCTGTTGCGCGCGGGGTCGAAGTATGCGTCGCTGTCGGGTTCCGGCTCGGCCCTTTACGGCCTCTTTGAGTCCGAAAAAGCGGCCGTGAAAGCGGCTCAGGCTCTGCGCAAGCATGGCCTGAAGGCGAAAGCAACCAGGACCCTGACCCGCCGGGAATGCTCCAAGTGGGCATTCGTCGCTGGTCGCTAATGGTTCCAGGGAACAGCGCAATTTGCGAGTTTTGTTGTTTGCGGGAAGATCGGATTTAGGCATACTAGTCACCACCGATCAAGATAAGGATTGGGCCGTCGACTAATGGTAGGTTGAGGCGTTTAGCGGGCGTGAGCGGAGCGGCAGCCCGCTGCCGAAATCCCGAGCACAGCGAGGGATCTCTCGATCTGAGTTTGTTGGATGCGAACACTGGGCCGTCGACTAATGGTAGGTTGAGGCGTTTAGCGGGCGTGAGCGGAGCGGCAGCCCGCTGCCGAAATCCCGAGCACAGCGAGGGATCTCTCGATCTGAGTTTGTTGGATGCGAACACTGGGCCGTCGACTAATGGTAGGTCAAGTGCCTTTGGAGCACTTTGTCTAGGTTCGAATCCTAGCGGCCCAGCCAGTACTCCAGTTCTCGGTTCCCGGCTCTCAGTTCTCAGCGAGAGTCAGAGCCAAAACTGAGAACTGAGAACGAACACTGAGAACTGACATGGCCACTGCCACTACGACTGCGGAGAAGTTGGAAAAAAAGCCCACTCCGGACGAGAAGACGGAACGCAAGCCCCAGCGCGCCCGGGTCGATGACCGGTTCAAGATTTTCTGTGGCACCGCCAATGAGGCGCTTGCCGACGAGGTTTGCGCGTTTCTCGGCTTGACCCGTGGCCAGGCTCTGGTGACGCGCTTCGCCGATGGCGAATGCTACGTGCAGATTCAGGAGAACGTGCGTGGCGCCGACGTTTTTGTAATTCAGCCGACGTGCCGTCCGGTGGATATGCACCTGATGGAACTACTGATGATGATGGATGCGCTCAAACGCGCTTCGGCGCGGCGAATCACGGCCGTGATTCCGTACTTCGGCTATGCCCGGCAGGATCGAAAAGACAAGCCGCGGGTGCCGATTTCGTCGAAGCTGGTCGCCGACCTGCTGACGACCGCTGGGGCGGACCGCGCGCTGGTTGTCGATTTACATGCGCCGCAGTTACAGGGATTTTTTAATATTCCGGTCGACCATTTGTTTGCCTCGCCGGTGCTGGTGGATTACTTCCGCAAGCTGAACCTGCCAGACTTAACAGTGGTTTCGCCCGACGCCGGTGGCGTGGAGCGGGCGAGATTTTTCGCCAAGAAGATGGACGCGGCGCTGGCCATCGTCGACAAGCGGCGTGTCGAAATGAACGTCGCCGAAGTAATGCATGTGATCGGCGATGTCGAAAATCGCACCTGCCTGATCATCGACGATTTGATCGACACGGCGGGAACGCTGGTGAAGGTCGCGCAGGCGCTGAAAGCGAATGGCGCCAGCACGGTTTACGCCTGCTGTTCGCATCCGGTGCTCTCGGGCCCGGCGGCCGAAAATTTGCTGAATTCGCCCATCACCGAGGTGGTGGTAACCAACACCATCCCGCTGAATGAGTCAGCGCGAAAGCTGTCGAAGATCAAAGTGCTTTCCATCGCCGGTCTCATTGGCCGCGCGATCCAGTCGATTCACGAAGAAACTTCCGTGAGCCGGCTGTTTATGTAAATAGTCCTTCGTCCTTGGTCCTTAAGTGTGACCGGACAGTCGCGAAGCGAAAAGATCGCGAACGACTAACGACGAAGGACGAAGGACGAACGACTAACGACGACTTTAACCAAGGACGGGAAACGGAATTATGGCTACAGCAGCGGAAGTAAATATTTTGGAAGCGCAAATGCGCGAAGCAGGCAACAAAAATTCGGCGCGCCGCGTGCGCGTGGGCGGAAAAATTCCGGCCGTCGTCTATGGCGCCGGCAAAGAGACGACCACCGTCGCCGTCGATCCGCGCCAGGTGTTGCGCATTCTGCACTCCGAGAGCGGTCACAACACAATCTTCGATCTCGCTCTCGATAGCGCTCGCGAGAAGGCGATGATCGTCGACTGGCAGTTTGAGCCCATCAAAGGCCGCTTGCTCCACGTCGATCTTCAGCGCATCGCTATGGACAAGAAACTCACCGTCACGGTGCCGGTCGTCCTCAAGGGCGAAGCCGCTGGCGTAAAGCAGGAAGGCGGCATTCTCGAGCAGATCGTCCGCGAGATCGAGATCGAATGTTTGCCGGCTGATATTCCAAAGTCCATCGAAGTCGATATCAGCCACCTCACCTTCGGCGTCGAAGTCCGCGTCAAGGACATTGCCCACAGCGACAAGCTCAAGTTCCTCACCGATGGCGACCAGATGATTGCGCACATCACCTCGGTGAAGGAAGAAGTTGTGGCCACACCGGAAGCGGCGGCCGAGGCGGCTGCAACTCCGGCTGAGCCCGAGGTCATCAAGAAGGGTAAGCAGGAAGTCGAGGGTGAAGCCGAAGCCGAGGTCAAGGACGCCAAGGCTGATAAGAAGGAAAAGAAATGACGGCGTTTGGCGGGCGTTTGAGCCCGCCACCGTCGTCCTGAACGCGGCGAAGGATCGCTTGCTCTTTGCAGCGTTTGAACGTATGAGGTCTTTTTGCTAGTGGCAGCGATAAGCTTCTAGCCAATAGCTAGAGAGCTGAGAGCTGATTTCGTGAAACTGATCGTCGGTTTGGGCAATCCTGGAATCGAATACCAGTTCACGCCGCACAATCTCGGGTTCCTGACGATCGACCGCATCGCCACGGACCGCGGGATTGAAGTTCGCAACCGCCAGTGCCGGGCGCTGACGGCGCGGGCAGAAATCGGCGGCCAGCCCGCGATTTTGGCGAAGCCGGAAACCTACATGAATCTTAGTGGGCTTTCGGTGCGCGAGCTGGTGGCGGAACATCAGGTCGAGGTGCAGTCGGACTTGATCGTCATTTATGACGAGCTCGATCTGCCCTTCGGCACGATGCGCATCCGGCAGCGCGGTGGTACCGCCGGGCACAACGGGATGGAGTCCATTCTCGGGGCGCTCGGGACGGATGAGTTTTTGCGCATTCGGCTCGGCATCGCGCCCGAGCGCAAGGTCGGCGACGGCGCGAAATATGTGCTGGCGCCCTTTCGCAAGGCGCAGGAAAAAGTCGTAGACGAGTTGCTCGACACAGCCGCGCAAGCGGTAGAAACGATTTTGAAAGACGGTCCGGCGGCGGCCATGAATAAGTTCAACCGCAAGCCGGAAGATGGGCTTTAGGCACCGGGTTTTCGCCTTTGGGCGGCACGGAGCTTCGGACTTTAAATCCTAAAGCCGGGAGCCCAAAGCTTGGAATCTGTTCGTAAAGTTTCTTGGAGAGAACGAATGAATCGTAGCTATGAAGTGATGTTCATCGTCCGCCCGGATATGGTCGACGAGGATCTGAACAAACTGATTTCCACCCTCGAGTCTTCTGTAACTTCGGCGGGCGGAACGGCAAAGAGCGAGGTCTGGGGCAAGCGCCGGCTCGCCTACAAAGTCGCAAAGTTCAACGATGGCATCTTTGTCCTGCTCATGATCGATGGCGCTGGCTCCATCGTGCACGAGGTCGAACGCCGCCTGCGCGTCACTGAGCAGGTCATCAAGTTCCTCAGCGTGCGCACCGACGAGGAATTGAAGCGCCTCGACAAGGTGAAGAAACTGCGCGACGCCAAAAAGAAAACCAGCGCCGCGGCCCCGCCTCCGGTAACTCCGGAAGCCAGCAGCGAGCCTGCGCCCGCACAACCAACGGCGTAGGGTACCAAGGCGCCCATTCAATCGCGTCCTGCGCGGCTTTGTCGGTGGGTGATCGCAAGATCTCGCCAGGCAGCGCTTGGACGGGCTACCTGCTAACGAATTTTGAATTTCGATAAGAGTCATTTCGATAAGAGTTAAGGAGCAATATGGCAGAAGAAACGAAACCTCAAGCCTCAGCGCCCGAAGGTGGCGCCGGTGGCGGTCGGACAGAAGGACGCTCGGATCGCGGACCGCGAGGCCCCCGTCCCGGCGGCGGCGGCCCAGGCGGTCCCCGCGAAGGCGGCCGCAAATATTTTCGCCGCAAGAAAGTCTGCAAGTTCTGCGTCGAAAAAATCGAAGCCGTCAATTACAAGGACGTGCGCCTGCTCGCGCAGTTTGTCGCCGAAAGCGGCAAGATCACACCGCGCCGTCTGACCGGCGTATGCACGCCGCATCAGCGCCGCCTGTCCAAGGCAATCAAGCAGGCTCGCAACATTGCGCTACTCCCCTTCGCGGGACGCGCGCAGTAGGCAAGAGCAGTCGCTAGTCGCTGGTCGTCGGTCGTCGGCAAGTTACGGGTTCACCGAGAAGCGTGATCAACCCACACATTCCGGACGACTGTCGACGAACGACCGGCGACCACAGCACTAACGACAAGATCAAAACGGAGTCATCGACAATGGAAGTCATTCTCAAAGAAGATGTGCCGAAGCTGGGCAACCGTGGCGAGGTCGTCAAGGTCGCCGAAGGATATGGACGCAATTTCCTCCTGCCCCGCAAACTCGCGATCGAAGCCACCGTCGCCAACAAGACTGTCATCGAGCAGATGAAGGCCGCCGCCGTCCGCCGCTCGGCGAAAGAGAAGTCGGAAGCCGAGGAGCTCTCCAAGCAGTTTGACGGCCTCGAAGTCTCGTTCACCCGCAAGGCTGGCGAGAACGATCAGCTCTTCGGGTCGGTTACCGGCGGCGACATCGCCGACGCTCTCGAAAAGAAGGGCTTCCACATCGACAAGCGCAAAATTCAGCTGCACGAGGCGCTCAAGACCATCGGCGAATTCACCATTGCAGTCAAACTGCACAAGGACGTGACCACGCACCTGAAGGTCATCATCGCCAAGGAAGCGGCGGAAGAAGAATAGCCAATCTGGCTCATGGGAGCGCCTGCAAGGGCGCTCTCTTCGCCATTTCTCCTTGTCCCAGTTCGATCCTCACGCCACTTCACCCGCCCGGAATCCCAATCCGTCACCGGCGCAGCCTCCATCCGCCGCAAGCCGCTCGCGCGGTAACGCTATTTCTCGATCGGAAACCGGTGCCCCCCGGCAGCGGAAGCGCGTAATCATGGGCATAGAAAAGCCGTGGCCCGCGCTCACAGGTTCTCAGCATAGGCATGTAAACTGGGTTGAGTTGCGCGACCTGGCTTGCATGATTTGACTCGCGTGATTTGGGTATTGATGATCTTCAAGTTGCAAATCTTTCGATGCGCAATCCATCCATGCTTGACCTGCGCCTGCGCACTCGGGATCTTCGCCGCCCCGCTCGCGCTTTCGCAAGCCTCGCCCAAACACCCGCGTACGGAGTCTTCAAAACCGGCTCCCGCCGACGATTCTCACCTCTACCGCAACCCCGCCTTCGGCTTCCGCTACAAGATCCCCTACGGCTGGGTCGACCGCACCAGAGAAATGCGCGAGCAAGCCGCCGGACCCAATTCGAATTCAGCCGCCACTCAAGGGACAGACGATTCCCCAGCCGGAAAAAATAACCCTGCTGCCGGCACCGCAGACGATTCCGCCCCGCACCCCAACTCCACCTCCTCTAATCCCAAGGCGTCTTCCAAATCTCCTTCCGCAAGAAACAAAGCCGCCACTCCGGCGCCAAGCGACGTTCTCCTCGCCGTCTTCGAGCGTCCGCCCGCAGCCCCCGGCGATACCATCAACTCCGCCGTCGTAATCGCGACAGAGAGCCTCTCGTCCTATCCCGGCCTCAAAACCGCCGCAGATTTCCTCGCCCCGCTCACCGGCCTCACCTCCGCACAAGGCTTCAAACCAAACGGCGATCCCTCCGCCCTCACCATCGACACCCGCGAACTATTCCGTGCCGACTTCACCCGGCAACTCACCGACAGCCTCACCATGCATCAGTCCACGCTAGTCATGGTCGTGAAGGGACAAATCCTCTCCTTCACCTTCATAGCCGGCAGCGAAGATGAAGTCGACGAGCTGATTGAGAATCTGGGATTCGCCGGTGCACCAGCGAGGTGAGCTCCTGATTGGCCTAAGCAAGAGTTTGGAGAACTACCGTGGACAAAATCATTTAGTCGATGACCGCTAATGTGGCTTCGCCAATCAATCTAGGCTAGAATCGCGCGTAACGGACGAATGCCGACCTGCAGGAGAGTACTTATGAGATTCTTGGCACTCGCCATTATGAGCACGATCGCTGTACTCCCCTTACGATCACCGGCACAAATTCAGAGTAAAGAGGAATATCCAGTGTGCCAGACGGGGCATGCCTTCGTTGGCGAGGTACCGAACCTTCCGTTCACAGCACGAGTGGAGGAAGGCTTAAGAAGGATCGGACCGGACGGGAAAACCGTTCGCGTGGATGATAAGCCTGATTCGCCAGCGGGACTCATCGTGCGTGACGGCAACGGTCGCGTCATTATTGCCTCGCGCATCACTACTACTCATGCGGCAGAGGGTGATGTGAGCGAGTGGTCGGAGACAATCTGCGATCCGGCGAGGGGGACCGTCACCGATCTGACGTACCGGGTAACGGAGCCGTCCTCTGGCTTGAGAGCAACCAGCGCCGACGGCGCGGACGCCTATATTGCAGATGGTGCCGAGGGAACTGGCTTGACGCGGGTGCAGAAGGGACACAGTACGCGAACATTTGTCTGTTGGCACAACGTGGTTGAGGGAAGAGATAATCTGGGACCGGAAATTTTGGACGGCATTCCCGCATACCGCTATCGGCTCACGCGGACCCGTCGGGAACATTCCATACATGATGTTGTCTTATCGGACCAACTCTTCTTGCAGTTAGCAGACACAACGTGGAAAAGGTACCCTGAGGTCGAAGACGAGATTCATTTGATCGGGATTCATCTGGGTGAACCGCTTCCAGCTCTATTTGAGATCGCACCCGCCGTACGCGCCCATGTTATGACTAGTCCCTAGAGTTTCGCAGGACGGCTGGCGTAACATCCCCACTTCACTCACTGCACACCGAGCAGCCTTTAATCCCCTCTTGGCCGTCAACTCGACCAATCGCTCGCCAAATTCCACCCATTTGGCCCGCCCAAAACTCCCCCGCCCAACCCCCTCAATCCCGGCCATTTACACCCCCGATTCCGCCCCCAAAAACCATACCATTTATGCTAAAATGAACCCAGCTCAGGTGATCGCTAACTATCCTAAATTTCAATAAGTTGAGCCTCACCGAGCCGTCCCGGCAGCGCACCTCCAGCCGCAGCGCGAGCCCGGCTTTCTCCAACCGTACCAACGGAGCAGAATGGCAACGAAAGAATTGAATACCGATCTCGCCGACGCAAAAGCCGCGGACGCGAAAGCGAAAAACGGCAAAGCCCCCAATGGCGATTACACCGCCGACTCCATCAAAGTCCTCGGCGGCATGGAAGCCGTCCGCAAACGCCCCGCCATGTACATCGGCTCGACGGGCGAGCTCGGCCTTCACCATCTCGTCTATGAAGTAGTCGATAACTCCGTCGACGAAGCTCTCGCCGGCTACGCCGACAGAATCGACGTCACCATTCACGTCGATAACTCCATCACCGTCGTCGACAACGGCCGCGGCATTCCCGTCGACAACATGACTCTCGAAAATGGCGACGTGCTTCCCGCCGCTCAGGTCGTCATGACCACCCTCCACGCCGGCGGCAAGTTCGACAGCAACTCCTACAAAGTTTCTGGCGGACTGCACGGCGTAGGCGTGAGCTGCGTCAATGCACTCAGCCACGAGCTCGAACTCGAAATCTGGCGCGACGGCTTTACCTGGGAGCAGACCTATTCCAAGGGTGAGCCCACCAGCAAACTGAAAAAGGCGGGCGCGGCAAAAGTAAAGACGGGCACCAAGGTCCACTTCACACCCGACCACGAAATTTTCACCGCCACCGAATACAACTTCGATACGCTCGCCCAGCGCCTGCGCGAACTCGCCTTCCTCAATAAAGGTCTGACCATCACCCTCACCGACGAGCGCACCACCGATCCCAAGACCGGCGAAGCCAAGCGTGCCGAGTTCAAATACAACGGCGGTATCTCCGAATTCATCAAGCATCTCAATCGCGGCAAGCAGACCCTCCACGAGAAGCCCATCTACATGGAGGCCGACAAGGATCAGGTCCATATCGAGATCGGCCTGCAATACAACGACGCCTACTCCGAGTCCGTCTTCAGCTTCGCCAACAACATCAACACCATCGACGGCGGCACCCATCTTTCCGGCTTCCGCACCGCGCTCACCCGCACCATCAATTACGCCGGCCAGCAGATGGGCCTCTTCAAGGACGTAAAAGAAAATCTCACCGGCGATGACGTCCGCGAAGGTCTGGTCGCCGTCATCAGCGTCAAGCTGCCGCAGCCGCAGTTCGAAGGTCAGACCAAAGGCAAGCTCAACTCCGATATCGCCGGAGTAGTGCAGGCAGTAGTCAACGAAAAGCTGGGCGCATTCTTCGAACAGAATACCGCTGTCGCCAAGCGCATCATCAACAAGGCCATCGACGCCGCCCGCGCCCGCGAAGCCGCCCGCAAAGCCCGCGACCTTACCCGCCGCAAAGGAGCCCTCGACGGCGGAGGCCTCCCCGGCAAGCTGGCCGACTGCTCCGAGCGCGATCCCAATCGCTGCGAACTCTTCCTCGTCGAGGGTGAGTCCGCCGGTGGCACCGCCAAACAAGGCCGTGACCGCCGCTTCCAGGCCATCCTCCCGCTCAAGGGAAAAATCCTGAACGTGGAAAAAGCGCGCTATGACAAGATGCTCGCCCACGAAGAAATTCGTGCCATGATTACCGCGCTCGGCACCGGCATCTCCAAAGAAGATTTCGATCCGACCAAAGTCCGCTACGGCAAGATCATCCTCATGACCGACGCCGACGTCGACGGCTCGCACATCCGCACCCTGCTCCTCACCTTCTTCTTCCGTCACATGCAGGAGCTGATCAAGCGCAACAACGTCTACATCGCCCAGCCGCCGCTCTTCGGCATCCGCAAGGGCAAGTCGCACCAGTACATCAAGAACGAGCACGAGTTCGTAAAAGTAATGGTCAAGCGCGCCAGCGAAGGCCTGGTAGTCCGCTACGGAGAAGGCGCAGCTAAGCTGGAAGGCTCAGCCCTCACCAAGTTCATGACCGTCCTCAACGAATATCTCGGCTTCTTCGACAAGCTCAACCAGCGCATTCGCGAAGAAAAAATCACCGAGCTTCTCCCGCGTCTCGATCTCTCCAAGCGTTCCGATTTTGAAGGCGAAAAGAAAGACGCCCCAAAGAAAATCGAGAAGCTCGAAAAAGAACTCAGGCGCCTTCAGAAAGATCTCAAGCTGAAAAGCGTAGACACCCGCTTCGACGAAGAGCACAACCTCTGGGAAGTCCGGTTCGTCAACAACCAGGGTGCCGAGCACGTCATCAACTGGGAACTCGTGTCAACTCCCGAAGGCCGTCAGCTGAATTCGAAATTCAAGCAGATCGCCGAATATCTCGAGCCGCCCTTCGTGGTCGAGAGTATGCCCAAAGCATCCAAATCAAACGGCGATGCCGCCGACGAGGCCGAAGCCGAAACGCCGGAAGCCGAAACCGGCGTAGAAGCCAAAGCCGAGAAGAAATCCGCCAAGCCGCCGCGCCGCGCAAAAGAACCGGAGATCGTCGAAAAAGCCACAGCCCGCGAGCTCTTCGACTACGTCCTCAACGAAGGCCGCCGCGAATACACCATTCAGCGCTACAAAGGTCTCGGCGAAATGACCGCCGAGCAGCTCTGGGAAACCACCATGGACCCCGAGCGCCGCACCCTGCTCTCCGTCAAGCTCGAAGACATAGCCGAGACCGAAAACATCTTCACCACCCTGATGGGCGAAGATGTGGAAGGCCGAAGGAAATTTATTGAAGAAAACGCTCTGGATGTGAAGAACCTGGATATCTAGCCGAGCGTGAGGGCGGCCCGCGCGCTTTTGAAACGTCGGATTACTAGAAAAACCGTGCTACTATCGCCTCATGGCGCAGTCCAAGAAACTCGACCTCGACCACCCTGCCCCCATCGTTGATGAGGAAGACGAAGAGACACTAGCCTCGATCGACGAAGGAATGCGCGATGCCGAAGCGGGTAGAACCGTGCCAGCAGAAGCAGTCCGCAAGCTCATACCCAAGTGGACTACCGCCTCGTCTACACGCAAAAGGCGCTGAACGATCTCGCCGAAATCGTTGCGCACATCGCTGAGGATGACCCTGGCGCCGCCCTTCGCTTCGGAGATTCGCTAACCGAGCACATTGAACTGTTAACCCGGTTTCCTCGTATGGGTTTTCCCATCCGCGCGCGGGCGCATATCCGCAAGCTCAGTCACAGTCCGTTTCTTGTTTATTACCAAACCCGGCGTAACACAAAGACGATCACAATCGTTCACATCCGGCACGGAGCGAGAAAGCCACCCTCATCCGAACTGCGGATTAAAGCGCAGAGTTAGTCCTTCCAAGTCGCGCGCTGTCACCGCCTCAGTTTGAAGCCTACGCACCTAATGTTTCCCTTACGCCCCGTGCCAAATGGTCCTGATCATCACGCGGTCGCCGTCCACGCGATACATCACGATGTAAGGAGTGCTCCCGATAACCAACTCGCGGGTTTCGGGCTCCGCGCCGGCGCGGCCAAGGTGCGGATGCGTCCTTAGCGCCTCAACCACGGCGACAATCCGAATCGCGAGGCGTTCCGCAGCTTCTGGCTTATCGCGAGCCACGTAATCGCGAATCTCTCTCAGGCGCGCTCTCGCCAGCGGAGACCAGACAATGTCTACTGGCAAAGCGCCTCATCATCGTGCTGCTTGCCGCACACGCACTTTGGCGGCTGCATCTCGTTCGCCGTCCCCCACGATAGCAGCCAGGACTTCATGTCCTCGTGCTTAATGTAGTGCCCGGAATCGACCTGCCGGTCCGCCTGCCGCAAGTCGGAAAGCAGTCGTTCCTGGTCGGACACATAAGATTCCACCGCGTCCGCGATGAGGAAGTTTGAGCTGCGGCCGGAAGCCTTCGCCAGCTTGGCCAGCCGCTTCTTTGTCTCCGGCCTCAGGCGAATGCTCAAGGTCGCGCTTCGTGTGTTTGCCATGAACACACTTTAGCACACTAGGTTAGCGATTCAGATGCGCAGTCGCAGGATCCACGGGACGCGACACCTCATATTTCACCTCCGGATAAATCCTCCCAAACAACACCCACAGCCCGGCGATCAACACAAATAAGAAATAACTCCCCTCCGGCCCCACCGACCCGCCCGTCAGCCACTCCGGCCCGTGTAACGACGAATTCAGCAAATGCCCACGCGCAATCGACCCGCTATCCGGAACGGAATACAAATAGCTCTCGCCCCAATCCCATGCCGCATGGAACCCCACCGCAAACCACAGCGCTCCCGTGCGCCGCAGTGTCAGGCAGAAAAAAAATCCAATCACTACCACGGCCGCAATCCCAATCCTCGCTTCGCCCGGATTCGCCAGATGCAGCGCCCCAAACAAAACCGAGAGCAGCGCCGCCGCCGGCCAGAAGTGCATGCCCCGCGCCAGCACCCACTGCGAGTATCCGCGCATCAGAAAATCTTCAAAGAACGCAGCCATCAGAAAAAACACGGCGTAATAAAAGCCAAACCGCAGAATCCGCGCCCCATGCACGCTAAGACGCCCGAACGAATACGCCCCCACCGCCGCCAGCGCCAACATCAGCACGCTCAGCGACCCGAGCCCCCACAGCGCTCCCGCCCAGAAGTCGCGCCCAAAAGCCCGCTTCGCCGGCAGCCCAAACTCTCCAAACGGCCGTCCTTCGATCCGCGCCATCACGAATCCCGGCAGGATCACCGCCAGCATCATGCGCACCTCGCCCACCATCGACCACCAAAGCGGCACCGACTCCGGCCGCAGTCCCTCGGTCAGAAAGTTCAGCAGCCCAAACGTGACACAAGCCATCGCCACATAAAGCAGCCACCGCGCCCCCGGATAAAATCCGTCCGCGCCGACAAAGATTTCGGCGAAAGGCGTGCCCGCCGTTTCTCGCCGAACCTGCGTCAACCCTACATCCGGCGTCTCCGTCGTGCCCGCTCGCGCTTCCGTTCCCGCCCCAACCGGCGTGATGGGATTAGTATCCATCGTCCCCGACATGGTAAAACACTCCGTTTGAGCTTCCTACGCCGATTTCTCGATCCCGACTCGATTGGCCGTCCACAATGGATTGCGGGCGCCCTGCTTCTCCTCTATCTCGCACAATGCCTCTGGCTCATCCGCCTTCAAACCATCCACGGCGCGCTCCCCGAATCCGATCACTCGCTCTGCATCTACAACGGCCTCGAGCAATGGCGAGGCCGCTCCGTCGCCGGAACTCCCGAAGCCCTGCGCTCGGAAGCCGTCACCGGCATCCCCTCCTCCGGTCGCCAAGGCCATCTCCGCGTCCGCGATGGCTATGACGTCGACCGCTCGCCCTTCTACTACCTCGTAGCCGCCGCTCCCGCGCTCGTGCCGATTCCCGGCATCCCGCCCGATTCCACCCTCGGCCAGATCTGGATCACGACTCCGTATCTCTTCTTCGGCGCCATGCTCGGAGCCTCGCTCTGGTACGTATCGCGTCGTCTGTACGGAAATGTAGGCGGTTATCTCGCGCTCGCGCTCTACTGCTTTTCTCCCGGCGTCATTCTCTCCACCGCCGGCACGCAAAATCTCGGCGAGATGAGCGGGGTCTGGGGCGCATTCGGCATCGTCTTCACCGGCATCGCCGTCGCTCACACGCTTTACGCTCCGCGCGAGGTCGTCCTCTGGAACTCCCGCCGCATTCTCCTCCTCGGACTCGCCATGGCCCTCGCTGTCGGCACGCAATTTTCGCTGGCCGCCATTGCCATCGTGGTCCTCCCCATCATGTTCTGGGTCGCTCCCGTGCGTCCTCGCGCCGTCCTCGCCATCTGGTCCACTGCCATCGCGGTAGGCGCCGTTCTCCTCGCCGCCTCTTACTTCTTCCGCTTCGATCTCTTCTGGCAATCCATTCGTCGCGCCCGCTGGATCGACTTCCAGAACCGCGCCTTCGCCATGCCCGCGTCTTACTCCCAAATCCTGAAGACTCTCGCCGCCCAGTCTCCCGCCCTCATCCTCGCTCTCCCAGCCGCCCTCGTCGCCTACATCGCCTGGCGTCGCGCGCGTTATTTCGGCAACACCGCCCCGCTCCTCATCACTGCCTTGCTCATCATCCTGTCAGTCGCCGCGCCCACCTTCCCCGGACAAGGCTTCCATCTCGCCGCTCTCGTCTTCCTCTTCGTCTTCGTAGCCGGAGTCTTCGCCGATCTCTTCGAAACCACGCAGGGACCACTCGTCACCGCCGCCGCCGCAAGCCTCGTCGGAGCCGGCGCCCTCTGGAACATAGTCCAACTCTTTCGTCTTCGCTAGAACCGCGCTACTACATGTTCGGGAGGTTGACACAGTTTCGAAAGGTCGCAGGTTTACCCGCGCCACGCGGGCGAGCAATCACACCGGCGCTTGAACCCCACACCAGCCCTCATCTCGGTACAATGGTCTGGGTTCGCTTTTATTTATCGATCCACTCGAGGAGACTTTCATGCAACGCAAAGCAAGCGCAGTTTGGAACGGCGGATTGAAAGACGGCAAAGGCACGATCTCGTCGGCCAGCGGTGTTCTCTCCAACACACCTTATTCCTTCACCACCCGATTCGAGGGTGCTCCCGGCACCAATCCCGAAGAGCTGATCGCCGCCGCCCACGCCGCCTGTTTTTCCATGGCCCTCTCCGCCCAACTCGGCGGCGCCAACCTCCACCCCGAGAGCATCAACACTTCGGCGACCCTCACCATGGAGAAGCTCGACTCCGGCTGGGCCATCACCGCGGTCCATCTCGATGTCACAGCCAAAGTTCCCGGCGCTTCGGCCGAGCAATTCAGCAAAGCCGCGCAGGACGCCAAGGCCGGATGCCCCGTCTCCAAGGTCCTCAACGCGAAAATCACCATGGACGCAAAACTCGGATAGATAAAAGCTATAGGCGTTCGGCTCTCGGCGTTCGGCTCTAGGCCCTTTTGATATTGGTTCGGAATTCAGAGAGCGCGGCTATTTGCGCGCGCCGCAACCCGTAATCGGAGGGCCAAAAGCCCAAAGCCGAACGCCCAAAGCCCGCTTCTAACTCCGCGACCGCATAATCTCGCGCAGCTTATTATTGATCCTCACCGCGTCCTGCGATGCCTGGTCGATCAGTTCCACCCACCGCTTCTGATTTTCCGCCGGCCCCGACTGCGTTATCAGATATGTAGCCTGAATAATCGTCTCCAGCGAATTGCTCAGATCATGCGCCAGAGCCCGCAGCTCGCGAGCCACTTCCGCCGGAATCTTCTCCTCATGCGTCTTGTTCTTCGCGACTTTATCTTCTGACGTTGCCATGACCCCTATTCGGTCCCCGCCCCGCCCGCTCCCGTCCCGAAACAGCCGGCCCTCACACCAGCCCGCCAAGCCTCACATGCAAAGCAGCCAAATCCCCTCCCCGCTTCGTTGACAGGCGGGCCGCAGCCAGTAGATATTAGATGATGTCCTCGTAGCAAAAGGGCAGCCTGCCGATATTTTCTCACTTGCGGATATGGCGGAACTGGCAGACGCGCTAGGTTCAGGTCCTAGTGGCCGCAAGGCCGTGGAGGTTCGAGTCCTCTTATCCGCACCAAGCTCAATGCGTTTCGTGTTTCTCTGTGCCCCGTGCTGACTCCCTTTTGTCTCACTTCTAACATCGCTCGCCGGCTCAAGACCCCCGACTACTCCGCCGCCTTCCCCGCCAGCACTTCCACCACCGCAATATTAGCCACCAACTCCTCCGGCAGCCCGTGCCTCTCCTTTAAATACTCCGGACTGTTATACGAAATCCAAACCTTCCCCGCCGCATCCTCCGCCACCAGAATCTTCAGCGGCAAATCAATCGCCACGCTCGGAGCCGCCAGCATCAGCGGCGTCCCTGCCTTCGGACTGCCAAAGATCAGCAGCTTCGTGTTCGGCATCTTCATTCCAACCTTCGCCGCCTCGCCGCTATGATCCACCACCGCAAACAACGTCACGCCCTTCGCCTGCAACATCGCCGTGAGCTTCCCCACCGTCTCGTCCACCGAGTGCCCGCTCGCCTTCGCAACCATGCCATTCGCCATCGTCGCCTCCACCCGCCTTTGGATTACAGCCACCCTCCCAGGATTCACCCCAGAGTAATTTTCACCGGTCTCCCCGCCCGCACCTCCGCCTCCAACATCTGCACCAAACTTTAATAAACCAGTAATTCTCCGGCAACATTCCTCTCCTACTCTTATCGCCGGTAAAAGATCCCGCGAACCCTCGTTGTCCCAAAAAACCTTCACCCAATTTTTCCCTGGAGGCTCTCCATGAAAAACGATCTTCTCCGCGCAGCAAGGCTCGCGGCTTTCCTCGCCATCGTAGGCTTGGCTGGCAGTGCGGCATCGGCGCAGATTCTGCCCACCGGCGCCACCATCACGCCGAATGCCGCGCCCGGCTCGGTGTTTCAACCTTTGACCGTCGCCCTGCCCGACTATCCCAACTACTCGCCCGATAGCGCCGAGACCACCGTGGTCAGCCCAGACGGCAAAACCATGCTGATCCTGACCAGCGGCTACAACCTCAATCTCGACCCCACCGGCAATTACCAGCCGCAGGATTCCGGCGAGTACATCTTCGTCTATGACATCTCCACCCCCAGCACCCCAGTCAAAACCCAGGTCGTCCAAATGGTCAGCGAGCGCGCCTTCGGCGGCATCGTCTGGAGTCCCGATGGCACCAAGTTCTACGTCGCCGGCGGTGCCGATGACGCCATCTACACCTTCGCTCAGGTCAGCGGCCAGTGGGCTCAAGTCGGAACTCCCATCAACCTCGGTCACAACTGTGATCTGATGTGCGAAGAAACCGAAGTCGGTCCCACCGCGGCCGGCGTCGGCATCACCGCCGATGGCACCATCCTCGTCGTCGCCAATCACGAGACCGACTCCATCACCTCCGTCGACCTCGTTCACAACACTGTCCTCCAGGAATACGACTTGCGCCCCGGCATCATCAATCCCGCTGACACCGGCGTTCCCGGCGGAGAGTTCCCCGTCGGCGTCGTCATCCAAGGCAACAACACCGTCTTCGTCTCCAGCGCCCGCGATCGCGAAATCGATGTCCTCACCCTCCAAAATTCCCAGCTCAATCTGACGACACGCATCCCCGTCGCCGGCATCCCCGGCAAGATGCTCCTCAACAAGGCTCAGACGCGTCTCTTCGTCGTCGCTGACAACTCGGACGCGCTCATCATCATCGATGCCACCGCCAACAAAGTCCTCAGCCAGGTCAACGCCAGCGCTCCCGCCGGCGTGCTTGGGTCCGGCAAAAGAGTGCCCAAGGGCAGCAATCCCAACAGCGTGACGCTCTCGCCTGACGAGAAGACCGCCTTCGTCACCAACGGCGGCACCAATGACGTCGCTGTTATCAGCCTCGCGGGCAAGACTCCCACTGTCCTCGGTCTGATTCCAACCGGCTGGCAGCCCAATTCGGTCAGCATCAGCCCTGACGCCTCCACGCTCTACGTCGTCAGCGGCAAAAGCCCCGAGACTCCGAACACCGGCAACTGCCGCTACATTAACGACAACCCCGGCGGCGGCTACGGCTCCGCTTGCGACAATCTGCAATCCCAGGTCGGCGGAAACAACCAGTACGCGTGGCAGAACATGTATGCCGCTCTGCTCACTCTGCCCGTCCCTACCTCCGTCCAGCTCTCGAATCTCACCGGGCAGGTCGCGCAGAACAACGGCTTCAACTTCCAGCTCAGCGCGCAGGATATCGCCACCATGACCTTCCTGCGTCAGCACATCCAGCACGTCATTTACATCGTCAAAGAGAATCGCACCTTCGATCAGGTCCTCGGCGACCTCACCAACGGTGCCAATGCCGATCCCACACTCACTCAGTTCCCCGCCGTCCTCACTCCCAACTTCCACAACCTCGCTACGCAGTTCGTCACCCTCGACAATTTCTACGACAGCGGCATCGTCAGCATGGACGGCTGGCAGTGGTCCACCGCCGCTCGCGCGCTCGATCTCAACGAAAAGAGTGTCGTCATCAACTACGGCAAAGGCGGCTCCAACTATGACAGCGAAGGCACCGCGCGCAACATTAACGTCGCCCTCACCGGCCTGGCCGCTCGCCAGCAGGAGCAGCCGATTTATCCGCCCGATCCCAACCTGCTCCCCGGGAATGCCAACGAAGTGGAAGCCGATGGTCCGACCGGTGAACAAGGCGCCGGCTACATTTGGGATGCCGCGCTCAAAGCTCATCTCGCCGTCCGCAACTACGGCTTCTACACCGATATCGGCGCTCTGGAAGTGCGCGAGGAGCTTGGCCTGATCAGTCCCACTCTCGCCTATCCCTGCGCCACCAAGCCTCCGACTCAGGTCGAGTGGGCCGCGAAGAAGGAACTGCTCAAACGCACCGATCCCTGCTTCTGGCCCTTTGATCAGAACTACCCCGACTTTTTCCGCTACAAGGAATGGGAGCGGGAATTTGACCAGCAGGTAAAGAGCAATAAATTCCCCAATCTCGTTCTGCTCCGCTACGATCACGATCACTTCGGCAGTTTCGGCACCGCCACATTCGGCGTCAACACGCCGGAAATTCAGATAGCTGATGACGACTACGCCGTCGGACTGACAGTCGACAAAATCGCGCACAGCCCCTACGCCAACAGCACTCTCATCTTCGTCATCGAAGACGATCCCCAGGATGGCGCCGACCACGTCAGTGGCGACCGCAGCCTCGGCTACGTCATTGGTCCCTTCGTCAAGCAGGGCGCCGTTGTCTCCGACCACTACGCCACTACCAACATGCTGCGTACCATTGAAGAAGTGCTCGGCACCGAGCAGCTCGGCGTGCACGACTCCGGCGTTCCGCCCATGACCGACGCCTTCGACACCACCCTGACGTCCTGGACTTACTCCGCGACGCCCGCCTCCATCCTCTACAACACCCAGCTTCCGATTCTCAACAAGCTTCCCCAGAGTCTCGAGAATCTGCCCAAGCCAGCTCACGACGCCGCCTGGTGGGCGGCAAGAACCAAGGGCATGGACTTCAGCCAGGAAGACCTCAATGATCCCGCGACCTTCAACCGCATCATCTGGGAAGGCACGATGGGCGGCAGACCCTATCCCACATCCCGCTCCGGTCTCGACCTCCGCCACTTCGGAGCCTCACAATCCAACCAGAACGTGCAAAAAGCCCCGGAGAAATCGGGTTCCGGCAACTAAACAACTCACCTCCAATTGCAATAAACAATTGCAATAAAAAAAGAGGACGCCATCACAAGCTGGCGTCCTCTCACTTTTGGATCGAGTTCCTACTACGACCGCCGCAGAAAATCGCTCAACGGCTCCGCCTTCGATCGCAGCTCCTCGGCAAGGTCCGCGCCCTTATCGATTGCCTCTTTGAACCGTCCCCGCGCCTCGTCCGTCCAATCCGAAACCGTATCCACCGCGTCGTCATACCCGCGGCGCAAATCCTTCCGCAGTTGCCGCCCCGTCTTCGGGGCCAGCAACAATCCCACCGCCGCACCGATTCCCAATCCAATCAGCAGAAATGTAATTGCCGTCCCCGCTCCGCCACCCGAACTCTCATATTTCCCTTCGCGCATAAAAGCCTCCTGACTCACCTATTTTATTCCACAACTGCGCCCCCTGCCGCTCGTACCCGGGGGCTCCTCACTATGACGGTCAGACGCTAAAACGGCTAGATCGTCGGCTAACCACATTGCTGAAAAACTGGGCTTTGGGGTGGCGCAGCGGTTCACCGCTGCGATAAGTCGTTCGTTGTGATTTGGGCTTTACAGATCGCTGAAAAACTCTGGAATCTCGCACGGACGGGAAGGGCCCGAGTTTTCACTCGGTCCGTAAATCGTGCCTCATAGAACAGCGGCTTCCAGCCGCTGCGGGAATCTGAACGGAGAAACATTTTTTCAGCAAACTGTTTAGCACGGCCGGGTAACATAACCAAAGTTCTACAATCTCCACTGTCCATGGACCCGTCCCATATCTCCGCTCTCCTCGAGCCCTTCCTCGAAAGCCCACTCACCTCCACTCAACTAAATCAAATATCGACGTACATCGATCTATTACTTCGCTGGAATGCCCGCATCAACCTCACCGCCATCCGCAACCCCGAGCAAATCGTCGAGCGTCACTTCGGCGAATCGCTATTCCTGGCTCGTCACCTCTTCCCCAAAGCAAACATCGACGATTGCTCAAAGCTCAGAGCTCAACGCTCAGAGCTTGTTCGTGTCCTCGACATTGGATCCGGCGCCGGATTTCCCGCCCTCCCTATAAGAATCTGGGCCCCAGAAATCCACCTGACCATGATCGAATCCAACCACAAAAAAGCCGCCTTCCTCCGCGAGGCCGTCCGCGCACTTACATTGACGAACGTCAATGTAATCGCCCAACGAGCCGAATCCATCGCGCCCGAAAAAGCCTCAGCAGCTCTCACCATCCCAGGATCTCTCCCCGGTTCAGGAACCCTCCCCGCAAACGCCAGCGAAGTCCCTCAAACCGCCGACATTGTCACCTTCCGAGCCGTCGAGAAATTCTCCCAAGTCCTGCCCCAAGCCCTGCGCTTCCTAACCCCCACCGGAGCCCTAGCCCTCCTAATCACGGAGCCGCAGCTAAAAGAACTTCAAACCCTCCCCTTCCGCGCCTGGAGCAAATACACTGTCCCTCAGTCACATCAAAGAGTAGTCGTCATAGGCACTAACTAAAGTGGCCACAATTGCCCAACACCTACCTATAAGTGGAAATTCAAAGCCGATTATCTACCCAGACATCGCCAAAAGTGGCCAGAGTCAGGAATAAGCGAACATAAAGCGAAGTTGTTCCACGTGGAGCATTTCTCCACCAAGAAAAGAAATGTGTTCCTTAGGGAGCACATTTCCACCGTCCTGCACAAGAATCCCTTGATATGCACAGGCTGAAGTATTGTGCCTCCCGGCCCAAGCTACTATGCTGGCCCGTCAGCCCGCCAAGATCTAAACCTTGCTCCGCATGGAACACAACTCGACATATGTTCCACGTGGAACACTTGGCTAGAATTTCGTTCACGGACTGGAGTTCATGGCTAGGAGCGAGCTCTGTGCTCCATGTGGAGCGTAGTTCTTGTCCGCTACTTGAAGAAATGGGCTTGTCCGATCCGGGACTGAATTTATTTGGAAGTGTGATCTATGGGACGTGTCATCGCTGTCGCTAATCAGAAAGGCGGAGTCGGCAAGACGACTACCGCCATCAACCTCGCAGCTTCCCTCGCGGCGGCCGAGGTGAATACCTTGCTGGTCGACTGCGATCCGCAGTCGAATGCCTCGTCTGGCTTGGGTTTCGTGAAGGACCCGGAGCGGGTCAGTGTCTACGACGTGCTCACGGGAGCGGCTACGGCCGAGGAGGCGCTGCGCCTTACCGAGCTTGAGCAGCTCTGGCTGATTCCCTCCCATAAGAACCTGATCGGGGCAAACATCGAACTCGTCGACGCGGAGTGCCGCGAGTTTCGGCTGCGCGACGCGCTGGCTCCTCTGCGGGAGCGGTTCCAGTTCATCGTGCTCGACTGTCCGCCGGCTCTCGATCTCCTTACGTTGAACGCGCTGGTCGCGGCCGATGGGGTTCTGATTCCGATGCAGGCCGAATACTTTGCGCTGGAGGGAGTGTCGGAGCTGCTGGACACGATCGAACGGATCCGCGCGGCGTTGAATCCGGGGCTGGCGGTCGATGGCGTGGTGCTGACGATGTTCGATGAGCGGACGAACCTGGCGCAGCAGGTGGCGGCCGAGCTCAAGAAATATTTTGGGGAGAAGCTCTGCTCGACGACGATCCCGCGGAACGTCCGGCTGGCAGAGGCTCCGAGCCATGGCAAGCCGGCGCTTATGTATGATGTGCGGTCGCGCGGGGCGGAGAGTTATATACGGCTGGCGAAGGAGATTCTGGACCGGATGGTTGGGGTGGTGGCCGAGGAGCCGGCGCCAGTTTCTCCGGAGCCGGGTGAAGCGGCTTAGATTGATTAACATAAATATTTATGTATATCGATGTATGAAATAACCTCGAGCTGTGAGCTACGAGCTGCGAGCTTGAACCCTTCGCTTGCCGGCTTTTCGGGCGATGGTATACGTACCTGGAGGAACATTTCGATGCTGAATTCGAACGTGGTGGCGGCTGACAGAAGCGCTGGCAAGGCTGGCGACAAGGTTCTGGAGAAGCGGCGGGCACTGGGGCGCGGACTGGATTCTTTGTTGCCGGGGCCGCGGGCTGTTTCGTCGCAGGCCACGCCTGCTCCTCCAGCGGTTGCCACTCAGCCGACTCCCAAGATTCAGCCAGCGGCGCCAGTTGCTTCAGCCCCTGGCGCGGCCGCTTCTTTAGATAATGTCGGTCTCGATCCTGTTGCGCCCGCGCCTGCGCATATCGCGGCCGATGACGCTTCTCCGTCCGCTTCTAGATCTTCCGTTTCTGTTGCTGCCTCATCGACTGATGCTTCCGCGGCTGGTCCCAGCGTGATTGGGGAGTTGCGGGCTTCGGGCGAGACTCCGCAGGGGGAACAGGTTTATGCGCTGCCGATCGATTCCATCGATTTGAATCCTTACCAGACGCGAAGCCGGTTCGATGAAGAGACTTTGAAGGAGTTGGCCGAGTCGATTCGGGTGCAGGGGTTGATTCAGCCGATTGTGGTGCGTCCGGGAAAAGAAGAAGGACGCTACACGCTGGTTCTGGGCGAGCGGAGGTTGCGGGCTTCCGGGATCGCGGAGTTGGAGACGATTCCGGCGGTGGTGAAGCGAGTTTCGGAGCAGCAGGCGGCGGAGATGACGGTCGTCGAGAACCTGCAACGCGAGGATTTGAACTGCGTGGAGCAGGCGCGCGCGTTCGCCAATCTCAGCCAGGCTTTCCAGATGACGCAGGAAGACATTGGGAAGCGGGTGGGACTGACGCGCGGAGTGGTTTCGAATTACATGCGGTTGCTCAGTCTGCCGTCGGGAGTGATCGAGGCGCTGTATATAGGCCGGCTAACGTACAGCCATGCGCGGCTGCTGTCACGGCTGACCGATCATGCGCAAATTTGGGCTCTGGCGAAGCGGGTGATGGAACAAAAGATGTCGGTGGAGCAGCTTGAAGCGGTGATGATGGGAGTGCCGAAGCCGGGAAAGGATCCGAATAAGGCGGCAATGGCGCGGTGGATGGATCCGAATGTGAAGGCGGCGCAGCGCTCGCTCGAAGAAATTCTGGGGATGCGAGTGCGGATTCGAGACCGGGCGGGGCGGGGAAGGATTGTGATTGACTACAGCACGATTGATGATTTTGAGCGAGTAGTGGGGATGCTGCGGGGGAAATAGTTCTCGTTGTCAGTTGTCAGTCTTCAGTTCTCAGTGGTTGATCCCCTCGGTGGGATTTCTTGGTACGGCTTTTTGAGGAACCTTTTTAGTAACAAGTGGGATCGCGAATGCTGATTCGCGGTCCCATTTTCTATTGTCGCGGATTGTTTGTCTGGATTTTGCCGGCTTGGTGGTCCGGGACGCATTAACCGATCGCGCTGCCGTTTTGTCGGCGGGGGGAATCTTTAAGGTTACAAGTGGGAAAGTTGCGTCACTTATCCGGCGAACTATCCTGGGCCTCGGTTGCTTAGCTTCTAAAAACCGGTGAACGTCCGTCTGTCCCTCCAGCGTGCCGCGGACCGGTTGCGGGATGCTGCGCCTCAGGAAGGCCGGTGGGGTGGCGGGGTTCTTTCCTCGTTGCGGTTGGTCAGGCTTCGGGGGACGCGGCGCTGAAGCGCCGCTCTTCCACGGTGAGCGATGTGTTCATCTTGTGGCGATGTGTTCATTTGGTGAGGAGTTGGGGTCCTTCGACTTTGTAGCTGCTTTGCTTCGCGAAACTGCTAGTGCGCTCAGGATGACCGTCGATGTCCCGGGATGCGATTGGGCGATAAGGGTCACCCGTGGAGTGGGTAGCGAAGGCGATTCGAAAGTTGCCCCGCCCAGGCGAACCTGGACGGGGCGCACTTATTAGATCTATTGCTGGAAGTTCTCTAGCGCGGGGTTGGAGCCCTGCCCCGTTCCAGGTACCGTGACCATGCTGCCTCCCGTGCCGCCGCTGGTCGGAGTGATGATGTAGAAGATCGTTGTGCTGCCCGCGCCGCCCCCACCACTGGTCGTGGTGGCGACCCCTCGACCATCCGTCGAGACGGTGTAGGTAAACGAGGCCGTTCCGGTACCGGGTCCGCTGCCGCAGATATCGTCCTGTGTGTCGCCCCCGTTACCCGAGTTGAGGGTTAGCACATCCACGCTTGCGCACACGTTCGAAGTTACCGGCTGCCCGGTGCCGCCGTAGAGAGTTCCCGATAAAGAGGACAGGCCAAAATTGCTGCCCGATTGCGCTTCCAGCATACCCGAGTTCACTTTTCTGCTCCCGGCGTCGGTAGCAAATGCGGCGTTCTTGGCAATCAGGTAGAGGATGGGAGGATGGTTTACTCCTGTCAGCGTCGTGGTCACGCGCCCATTGGAGGAAACGCTATAGGTGCCGGAGGTGGTGAAGGAGGACAGCGTGCCGCCGTCATTCTCATCACCGCTGAAGGATGTGACGTTGCCGTTGCCGTCTGTGCTGACTAATCCGGCTTGCGCATCGGGACACCCCGGCGAGCAGTCGGTATCGAGACCCTGTGCCTGGTACACGCTCACACCATCGAGGTCGGAATTGGTGCCGGTCAGGCCCGATTGTTGGATGACCTGCCCGGTGAGGATCGAGCTGCCAGTGTCGGTCTCAATCATGAGCAGTTGCGAGGCATTGACGACGTAGAAGGCGAAGCTGGGAGTGGCACCGCTCGACGCCGTGAGGGTCACCGTGCCGCGGCCGCTAGTGGTCACATTGAAGTCATTGGATCCGAAGGAGGTATTGGTGGGCGTTCCATTGTCATTCTGATCCCACTCCCCGCCCGTCAGACTGGGGGTGCCATTGGCGGTAAAGGAGCCGGCCAGTCCCATGCGATTGTAGCTGGCGTCCGCACCAATGAGGCCGAAAGAGTACTGTCCGACAAAGCTGCCTGTCGAGAAGGCGCTGGTGTTCTGCTTGAGGAAGATGCCGGAGACGATAAGAGGGTTAGTGGCGTCATAGGAGACGACGCTCCCGTTTCCATTCGACTGGACCACGAGGGCGTAGGTGGTAGAGCTCTGATCCTGCGGGGTTATTGTGATAGTCCCCAGATTGTTGGAGGCAATGCAATAGGTGGCGGTCAAGGACCCCTGGTGCGGCCCACCGGCATCGTTGCTGTCATATTGCCCGCTCGAGACATTGCCGGCGCCATTGGCTTTAAAGCTGCCCGCAATGCTTTCGGTGTAATAAGTGCCGCTGTGCTGGACCCAGCCCTGGAGCAGGAATGCGTAATTGCCGTTGAGATTCGAGTTGTTGGCGCACGAGCCAGACGGATTGTTAGTCAGGCTGAAGTTGGCGGGCGACGTCGCACCTGGCGTCGTGGCCGCCACCGTATAAGAACCGGCGGTGGAATTTGCCGTGAAGGTTGTTGACGTGGCTAAGCCGCTGGCGTTGGTTGTTTCCGTGTCAATGGCTGTGCCATTGGCGAAGGTGCCGCTCGCGCCGGACGACGGCGCCGTGAATGTCACGGTTGCGCCGCTCAAGGGCGATCCGCCCTGCATGACGAGCGCTACCAGCGGGTTGGCAAAGGCGGTGCCGACCGTCGCTTGTTGTCCAGATCCGCTAGACACGGTGATGACCGGGGCCGGTGGGCTGTTGGTCAGACTGAAGGAAGCGGTCGGAGTGACTCCTTGAACGGCGGCCGACACGGTGTAGGAGCCCGCGTTGTTATTCGCGGTAAAGACCGCCGAGGTGGCTAGGCCGCTCGAGTTGGTGGTCGCCGTATTGACGCCACCGGCGAAGGTGCCGCTGGGGCCCGACTGCGCTGGAGGGGTGAAGGTGACGGTCGCGCCGCTGACGGGATTCGAATACTGGTCGAGGACTTTCGCTACCAGCGGATTTGGAAACGCGGTGCCGACCGGCGTGGTTTGTCCGGATCCGCTGTAGGCCGAAATGGAAGCCGCCGGTCCGGCGTTGTTGGTAAGAGTAAACGTAGCAGTGGCGTTCGTGCCAGCGGTTGATGCCGTGACCGAATATGAGCCGGCGGTCGTGTTGGCTGTGAATGTTTGCGAGGTGGCCACGCCGCTGGAGTTGGTGGTCGCCGTGTTGACGCCACCGGCGAAAGTGCCGCTTGCGCCCGATGATGGCGGGGTGAATGTCACGTTTACACCGCTCACTGGGTTGCCATACTGGTCCGAGACTGTCGCCACCAGCGGGTTCGTAAATGCGGTGCCCACGGTTGCGCTTTGTCCCGATCCGCTGGTGGGAGAGATCGCCGCGGCGGGTCCGGCATTGTTGGTCAGGGTGAAGCTGGCCGACGCGGTTGCTCCCGGGGTAGAAGCCGTGACCGCATAAGCGCCAGCCTTGGTGTTGGCGGTAAAGACAGCTGACGTGGCCAAGCCCTGCGCATTGGTCGTCGCGGTATTGACACCGCCGGCAAAGGTGCCGCTTGCGCCCGTGGTCGGGGGGGTAAACGTCACCACCGCGCCTTGCAACGCCGATCCATTCTGGGTGACATACGCCACGAGTTGAGCTGCGAACGCGGTGTTCACCGTTGCGCTTTGCCCCGACCCACTCTGCACGGAAATGACCGGCGGCAGATTATTGGTCAGGCTGAAACTGGCCGTTCCGGTCACATGAGTATCCGACGCGGACACGGTATACGAGCCCTGTGTGGAATTGGCGGTGAAGACGGCGGAGGTCGCGACGCCGCTCGAGTTAGTTGTCGCCGTATTCACGCCGCCGGCGAAGGTTCCGCTTGCGCCCGACGATGGGGCGGTGAAAGTTACTGTCTCGCCGCTTACTCCGTTGCCATACTGATCGGTGACCGTCGCTACCAGCGGGTTTGTAAAGGCTGTGCTGATAATCGCGCTTTGCGGTGTGCCGCTTGTTGCGGCGATCGAATTTGCCGCTCCCGCGAGATTGGTCAAACTAAAGGTGGCGGTGCCCGAAACCCCCGAAACCGCAGCCGTCACCGTGTACGCGCCGGACTTGTGATTCGCGGTGCATATCGCGGACGTCGCTATACCACTCGAATTCGTTGTCGCGCTTGTCGCGTTCGCTCCACCTGGGAAGGCGCAGCTTGCGCCCGACGTGGGCGCCGTGAACGTGACCGTCGCACCGCTTACACCGGCACTTCCTTTCGTCACTGTAATCACAAACGCGGCAAAGCCAGAACCGACTTGTACACTTTGTCCTGATCCGCTGGTGACGGTCATCGTTTCGGACGGGGACGAGCTGCCGCAGCTGGAGAATAGGAAACTGCAAACAAGGGCTGAGCACAAGGCAACCAGACGCACGGTTTTCATGGGAGCGCTCCCTCGCGCCAGAAACCTACGCGCGTTTTCAACTTATCGCAGTGACTAGGGGCACGACTCATTGTGATAGTGGCGCCGGCTCTGCACTCGAACGAATCGTGCCTGTTAGGTTCTTTCTATGGCTCGGTTGGCCCGCGTCGTGGTCGTCAAGGTTCCCCATCATGTTACGCAGCGCGGGAATGCTCGACAGGTCGGCCTCTCCAGCGATGCCGATTGCGTCGCCCTATCCGGCTAGCCTGAGCCCGGTTGCTTAGCTTTTGAAAACTGGTGAACTTCCCGTTGGTCGCCGGGTTTCCCCCCTTATGTTTCCCCCGCCGCGCTGGTAGCAGCGAGCAGTGGAGGAGTAGGGGTCCTTCGACTCCGTAGCTGCTTCGCTTCGCGAAACCGCTACTGCGCTCAGGATGACACCGTCGATGTCTCAACCTGTGGAGCGCGCGGAAACAGGTCGAGAAGATAAATTACATGCGTCGGAATCCGGTGCGTGCTGGCGGAATCTCCCGAGCAATCCATCGCCGGAACATCGGATTCAGTCGGCTGTCCCCGTCAAACTGGACGTCTGCGGACTGTTCCCCGCGCTATCGCTCACACTCAGCTGTCCTGTCCTGGTCCCGACCGCCGTCGGCGTGAACGTCACCTCGATCGTGCACTTCCCCTTCGCCGCCAGGCTCGTCCCGCAAGTCGTCTCCGAGACTGCGTAGTCTCCCGTCGTCGAAATTGCGATCCCGGTCAGTGTCACTTTCTGTTTGTTCGTCAAGGTGAACGTCTTCGCCTTACTCGTCGTGCCCACTTTCTCCTTCGGATACTTCGCGCTCGGCGGCGTAAGACTCGCTGGTGGCACCTTGACGCCGGTCCCTGAGAGTCCGACGGTCTGCGGACTATTCGGCGCGTTGTCGGTAAAGGTCAGCGTCCCCATCCGCGCGCCCAAAGCCTTGGGAGTGAAGATCACACTTACACTGCAACTAGCGCCCGCGGCCAGCGTCGCGCCGCAAGTGTTGGTGGAAATTGCGAAATCCCCATTGGCGGCAATGCTGGCGATGTCCAACGTCGCGCCGCCGGTATTCGTTGCAGTTACTGTCTGCGGAGCACCCGCCTTGTTCAGCACCACATCCCCGAAGTTCAGTGATGTTGGATAGAGCGTAAGCGCAGGCTGATTTGCAACTGACTGAAATACGTACGCCGCCCCCGGACCGTATGCCGTTCCGCCTTGAGCGGGGTGATTTGGAGATCCTCCCACGGCTGTGCTGCCGCTCAGCGCGACGGAATAACCGAACTGGTCAAACGCCACGCCGTCGGACGAGGTCAACTCTGCCTGCTGGCTCCAGGTTCCACCGTTGTCGGCAAAGACATACGCGGCACCGGGGACGTCACTCGTCCCGAAGGTGTGATAGGGCGCACCCATGACCATCGTGTTCCCGCTCAGCGCGACGGAAATGCCGAATTCGTCGCCGGCCACACCATCGGAAGAAGTCAACTCTGCCCGCTGGCTCCACGTGCCGCTGTTATCGACAAAAACATAGGCCGCTCCCGTGCCACCCTGGCAGAACGCTGCGCCATTCCTCGGATGGCACGGCGCGCCTATGACGGCAGTGCTGCCATCGAGCGCAACAGAATTGCCGAAGATGTCACCCGCTTCGCCGTCGGATGAGATTAGCTCCGCCTGCTGCGTCCATGTGCCGCCGCTTCCGGAAAATACGTAGACCGTTCCTTGAGCTTGATTGGCACCGACTGTGCGAAACGGCGCTCCAATCACGGCCGTGCTGCCGTTGACCGCGGCCGAATACCCGAAGGTGTCGTTATAGATCCCGTCGGATGCCGTCAGTTCGGCCTGCTGCGTCCAGGTTTCGCCGCTTCCGACAAAGACGTATGCCGCTCCCTGGTAGGCGTGGGAGTGGATCTCCTTTTGATCGGCCCCGATCACAATCGTGTTACTTGCCGCTGCGACGGAATAGCCGAAGAGATCTCCTCTCACGCCGTCGGAGGCCGTCAACTCAGCCTGCTGGGTCCACGTGCCACCGCTCTCGCCGAACACATACACCGCTCCCGGACCGCACTGCGGATAGGAATTGGATGAATACGGGTGACAGATCGCCCCGATCGCAATCGTGTTGCCGCTGATCGCGACCGACCAGCCGAAGTTGTCATAATCCTGGCCGTCGGACGACGTCAGTTCCGCCTGTTGCGTCCACATTCCTCCGTTTTCAGTGAACACATAGACCGCTCCCTGCCCGTAGTTCGAACCGACCGTGTGTCCCCACGCACCGACCACGACGGTCGTGCCGTCGACGGCAACGGAATAGCCGAACCAGTCCTGTGACACGCCATCGGAGGCGTCCAGTTCCGCTTCCTGTATCCAGACAAAGTCGTCGTCTCGCAAGGTCGCCATAATGCTTTGCCGAGCTTGGGCGGGCAGGCTCGACCACCCTGCTGAAGATCTGGAAGCAAAGGAACCATTTGCCTCCGTGCGCGAATCGGCCCGGTGCGCACTGCCGACACTATTCATCGTCACGCCGCTCGGCGCGCCCGAAAACGACGCGTCCACTCTTGCGTTCAATTGCGCTAGGGCGGGAATGCACATCACGCCGACCAGTGCCATCAGCAAACTGAGGGCGAAAAATCTCAACCATCCATTTTCCATGCGACCCTTAACTCTCCCTGCACAGCTCAGTCCTGGTTGATCCGTGGTGCGTCGGACGAATCAACTATGCAAGCCGTACTTGTCGGTCAGATTGAACTCGCCGCGGTCCAGCGATGAGGGTCGCGGTAACGAAACTGGCGCGTTCTGCGTAGGCCGCCCGGGTCGGGCCGTTTCGAGGGAGAACGGCGCAGCCACTCCAAGTGCCCGTTGGACGGCTATCTTAGCAGTATCCGGTCAATTGCCAGTGACAGGCGACACGGTCGAATGTAAGTACCTGAAATCGGCTGATTGGGAACCTGGGAACCTCCACGCATAAGAGTCGTTCCACAAAAGCCCTTACAAGCCCTACGAATAGATCCCGGGCGCCTCATGTCCAAGTTTCTGCACGTACTCAACGTATGAGCCGGGATAAACGGTGGGATGGCGGTCGGTGCCGCTTTCACCACCCAGTTCCAGCACACGTGAGCCTAGACCGCGAAGGAACATGCGGTCATGCGATACGAAGATCATGGTGCCTTCAAAATCCTTCAGGGCGTCTACCAGCATTTCTTTGGTTGCCAGATCCAGGTGATTCGTCGGTTCGTCGAGCACAAGAAAGTTTGGCGGGTTGTAGAGCATGCGCGCGATTGCCAGCCGCGACTTTTCTCCGCCGGAGAGTGCGCGGATCTTCTTGTCCACGTCTTCGCCGGAGAACTGGAATGCCCCCGCCAGGTTCCGCAGCGACCCGAGACTGTCGTGCGGAAAATCCTGTTGCAACTGTTCGATGACGGTGAGATCGGGGTTAAGCACGTCGAGCGACTGTTGCGCGAAGTAGCCCATATAGAGGCTGGCGCCTAGCCGCACGGTGCCGCTATCGGGAGCGCTGGCTCCGGCAATCATCTTGAGTAGCGTGGTCTTGCCTGCGCCGTTTCTTCCCATGACGGCCCAGCGTTCTCCGCGGCGGATGGTGAGATTGAATCCCTCGTAAATCACACGCGGGCCGTAACTCTTGTGCAGATTCTCAAGGACGGCTACCTGTTCGCCGGATCTTGGAGGGACGCGAAAGTCGAATTTCACTACCTGGCGTTTCTTCGGCAACTCGATCTTTTCTATCTTGTCCAGCGCCTTGATCCGGCTCTGCACCTGGGCCGCTTTGGCGGCGTGCGTCCGGAAACGATCGATGAAGCGCTGCTCTTTGGCGAGCATGGACTGCTGCCGCGCAAACGCCGCCTGCTGATTGGCCTCTCGGACCGCCCGCTCGCGCTCGTAGAAGTCGTAGTTGCCGGAGTAAGTGATGATTTCGCCGCCATCAATCTCCGCAATCTTTGAGACCAGGCGATTCATGAACTCGCGGTCGTGTGAGGTCATGAGGAGCGCGCCGGGAAATGACTTGAGAAACTGCTCCAGCCAGATGATGGATTCGATGTCGAGGTGGTTGGTCGGTTCGTCCATCAGCAATACATCCGGCATTCCGAGGAGGACCCGTGCCAGCGCAACCCGCATCTTCCATCCGCCGGAGAGAGCGCCTACGTCGCCGTCGATCTGATCGTCTTTGAATCCGAGGCCGTGAAGCACTTCGCGGGCTTTCGATTCGAGCGCGTAACCGCCGGAATGCTCGTACTCCTCCTGCACGTGACCGAAGCGATCGAGGATGCGGTCCATTTCATCGGCCTTGTCGGGGTCGGACATTTCGTGCTGCAAGGCTTCGAGCTCGTGGTGCAGATCGCCGACGCGTCCGCTGCCGGCGATGGCTTCATCCAGAACCGAACGGCCCTGCATTTCCTCGACGTCCTGGCGAAAGTAGCCGATCGTCAACTTTTTGGGGACGGAGACGGAGCCTTCGTCGGGAGTTTCCTCGCCGACCACCATGCGAAACAGGGTTGTCTTGCCGGCTCCATTCGGACCGACCAGCCCGACTTTCTCCCCGGGATTCAACTGAAACGAAGCGTCCACGAAGAGCAACTGCTTGCCGTACTGCTTATTGATATTTGAGAAAGAGATCATTTTGAGAGGTCATTTAAACGAAGCGGCTCGCGGCATGGGCCTGTTCCAGTGTAGCGTGGGGACGGAAAATTGCTGGCCAGGGCTGGTTATGGGAAATGCTTAAAATCCGGGGAAAGACGGAACGGGCTGCGCATTTTCTCGCGATTTGCTTGCCGGGCGTAAAATATTCCCATGAGTCCAGACGTTTCCGAACTCTTAAAAAAGGCCTTGGCTCTGCCGCCGGAAGCCCGTGCTGCTTTGGCCGGATCGCTGCTCGAAAGCCTCGACGATGAACCGTGTGACGAAGGTGTCGAAGCCGCCTGGAATGAAGAAATCAAACGCAGGATCGAGGAAATCGACTCCGGTAAAGTCCAGATGATTCCATACGAAGAAGTGCGCCGCCGCCTGGCGGCCCTGTTGTCAGATGCCAGCAAGTAAGCCGTATCGCTTCCATCCGCACGCATGGCAAGAAGTCGAGGCAGCAGAATCCTGGTACCGGCAACGCAATCCTGAAGCAAGCATCAGATTTCTCTCCACAATCTACGATGCGCTTGAAAACTTAGCCCGATGGCCCCACCGCTGGCCAACCTACGGGCATGGAACCCGGCGATTCGTTCTTTATCGGTTTCCGTTTTCCATCATTTACAGGGATGAAGAAGCTTCAGTAAGCGTCGTGGCTATAGCCCATCACAAACGCAGACCCGGATATTGGAAGGATCGTCCTTAAAAAGTTAGAAAATGGAGAACGTCCCGCTGTCTCTTCCTTTTAGGGATCGCAAATTCACGCTTGACATTGCCCGATAATCCACTACCATATGGTTGTGGATTCATTAGACACAACGTTTGCGGCTTTGTCGGATCCAACCCGGCGGGCGATGATCGAGCGGCTGTCGCGTGGGCCTGCTTCTGTGCATGGATTGACGGAACCGTTTGCGCTTTCGCAGCAGATGATTTCAAAACATATCGCCTACCTGGTGCGGGCGCGGATTGTGATCAAGAGGAAGCGTGGACGAGAGAGTGTGTGCACGCTCAGGCCAGCGGCGATCAAGACAGTCAGCGACTGGGCGATCAGCTATCGCCGATTCTGGGAAGAGAGTTTCGACAAGCTGGATGTGGTCGTGAATCAAATGAAAAAAACGGGGGTGAGAGATGACAAAAAACACCGTTAACGAGACGGAGCGGATGGTGATCACGAGAGTATTTGATGCCCCACGCGAGTTGGTGTGGAAGGCGTGGACAGACCCGGAATACGTAATGCAGTGGTGGGGACCGAAGGGTTTTACTTCGCCGGTTTGCCAGATGGATTTTCGGGTGGGGGGAAAATCTCTGTGCTACATGAAAGCGCCGGATGGGCAGGAGTTCTGGAATGCGGTTGAGTACTACGAGATTGTTCCGCAGGAGAAGATCGTTTCCCTGATGTACTTTGCGGACTCGAAGGGAAACAAGATTGATCCGGCGCAGCTGGGAATCGAACATGAGGCGATCGAGGGTGCGTACGACGTGACCCTCTTTGAGGATCTCGGGAACGGCCGGACGAAACTCACCTTCATTGGAAATGAACCCATGGAGAGCGCGAAAGATAGCGGTCAGATGGAGGGCTGGATCCAGATACTCGACAAAGTTGCTGAAGTTGTCGCGGGGTTGGTGCAGGCGAAGTAAGAAGGTGGAGTTTTGATGATTGGCATGCGCGAGCAACTGAACGTACAGCAAAGGCAGGCTACTCGGAGACCCGGCTAAGGGGGGCGTCAGGAGCTAGTCTCAGCGGGCTGCAATTGAATTAGTAACTCAGTTCCCAAAGGGAGACGTTTATGAATAAGCGCAAGTTTCTGACGGTAGCTCTAGCATCAGCTTTGACTGTTTCGATCAGCGCTAAGGCTATGGCAGATGCCGCCAGGAAGACTGGTTATGCCGATGTCCACGGCATGAAGATGTATTACGAGGTTTCTGGCCAAGGCGATCCCATCATCGTTTTGCACGGAGCCTTCATGAATATTGATGAAATGAAGGGCATTATCGGAAAACTCTCAATGTCACACAAAGTCTACGCTCTTGAAGCTCAGGGACACGGGCGGACAAATGACATTGACCGTCCGCTAACCTATCCAAATCTTGCCAACGATGTTGCTGCATTCATGGATGCCGTCGGGCTCAAGAGGGCCGATGTGTTCGGTTATTCCATGGGTGCGACCACCGGCTTGCGGCTGGCAATCCAGAACCCTGAGAAAGTGAACAAACTTATCATGGCATCGGGCATCTACGACACTGAAGGCTTGCAGCCTGAATTCAAAGCGGCGATCGCAAACTGGAAGGTCGAAATGTTTCTCAACTCGCCCTTCGCCGCCGAGTACAAAAAACTCGCTCCCAATCCGGATGGATTCCCGGCCTTGGTTGAAAAGGTCATCGCCGCCGAAAAGGAAACCATTGCCTGGGGCGAAGAGGTCAAGAAGATCAAGGCGCCGGTACTGATTATTGCGGGCGACTCTGATGGATATACATTGGAGCATGAAGTTGCACTGTTCCGGCTTCTTGGCGGCGGTGTCATGGGCGACACGGGCAAGCCTTTGGCCGCTTCACGGCTCGCTATTCTACCAGCCACATCGCATACGGCGGTCCCCACGCAAGTGGACTTACTAATGGCCTTTATTGAGCCGTTCCTCAAAGGTGAAACGCCGAAAGGAATTTTTGAAAAGTAGCGGTCAACTGGTCAACTGGAGGGCATGAAGGAGACACTCGATAAGATCGCCGCAGTGGTTGGCGGGGCTGACGCAGGCGAAATAAGAAGGCGGAGTTTTGATGATGGTCATGCGCGAGATCTGAACGCAACGCGGGTCCGCTCTGGAAACCTAAGGGTGGACGGCGGAGGCGTAAAAGACCGGGGACAGACGGATGTTCGCCAATTTCCATTCGTCAAACAATTGGGGGAATGTCCCGTCTGTCCCCATATTTCCATGAAGTTGGAGTTTTGATGATGGGGCAGTGTGGAACGGACAAGAGTTGTGCCGGCCATGCTGCCCACCCCTTCGGCAGGCTCTTGCAAAAAACGCAAGGATGGGGCACCCTCAGTCGCGGTGGTCCCAGCAAAAACAAAAGGGTGGGCCACCCGACCCGTGGACAACATCAACCGCATAGAACGCAGCCAGCAGATGAGTCTGGTGCGTTCAAAAAACACGAAGCCTGAAATGTTGGTCAGGCGGCTTGTGCATGGCATGGGGTTCCGTTATCGGCTTCATCAAGCTGACCTTCCGGGGAGACCCGACCTCGTGTTTCGTTCGCAGCGTAAGGTCGTCTTCGTACATGGCTGTTTCTGGCACGGTCACAAGTGCAGGCTCGGTCGAATGCCGAAGTCCCGGCTCGAATATTGGCAACCGAAAATCACGGGAAACAGAAACCGGGATGTACGTACCGTTCGCCGTCTAAGAGGCATGCGTTGGCGTGTCCTTGTTCTCTGGGAGTGCCAACTTCACAATCTCGACAATTTGACCCGACGCATGCAGAAGTTCCTTAGCTCCTGAGGAACCAATCTTGTCTATATTGCCGACACCTTGCGAAGCCTAGAATCATCGCATCAGCCCACGAAGGCGATTTCGCAGGACGATGACGAAAAAAGATTTCGAGGAGATGCTGACTGCGGTCGCTGCGACGCTCACCCGAGAAGTTCGACAAAAAACATCCCTGAGACAACCGAGTGTGTTTGAAGACCGTGCGAGAACTCTATTGAGGGAACTCGCAGGCAAGCAGGGTGTCGAGGTTGATCCGGAGGCCCATGCTCAGGTATTTCCTGACATCCCGGTGGGGGAGTTTGGAGTCGAGGTCAAAGTCAATTCTTCAGACTCGTGGCGAAGTGTGGCCAACAGCGTCTTCGAGGGCACTCGCCACGAAAACGTAAAACATGTCTATGTCCTATTTGGGAAGATGGGCGGAACCCCTGAAGTGAGATGGGGTCGTTACGAAGAAAGCGTGATGCACGTCAGAACGTCACACGTTCCCCGATTCGAAGTTGAAATTGGAACGGACAGACCCCTATTCGCAAAGTTCGGATTGACCTACGACGAATTTTGCGAACTACCTGACGAAGGGAAGATGCGTCTCATTCGTGGGTACGCCCGTGGTCGGCTCAAGGAAGGCGAACACCTCTGGTGGCTGGAGGAGAAGCCGGAGAAAGAACAAGAACATTCGTTCGACCTTCAAGTTCGACTGTTCATGAATTTAGAACAAGAGGAGAAGCGCAGATTGCGTGCGGAGGCTGCGCTGTTGTGCCCACAGATTGCCAAACCTTCCCGTGCGAAAAAGAAATACGAGGATGCAGCTATGTATTTGCTGACCTACCGGGGAGTCCTCTGTCCGCAGGCTAGAGACCTATTCTCGGCGGGAAGTGTTGCTTTGCGAAGTGACCCAAAGAGGGGCGGTAACTATTTACAGCGGGCACTGGAGGACATTGAAAGCGAGATGCGACGAGCGGCGAGAGAGTTGGAAGATGCTCTATTTGTCGAATATTGGGGAGAGTCGGTTCGTCCGGAAAGGCGGATCAGAGAATGGCTCCGGCGTGCTGACCAACTCGCACAGGGTGCTTGGATTCCGTCGAAGAAATTGTTCTTGGACGAAAAGAAGTAATCAGGCTCCGGACGGCGGTTCAAGGCAAGCGCAAACAGCGTTCGCTACGTGCCACGCAAGAACCGGCGGTACTGCGTTCCCAACCTGCCTCTCTGTTTCCCTAAGTTTGGAATCGAAGATGAACGTGTCGGGAAAAGATTGGAACCTCGCAGCCTCTCGCATTGAAATGCGACGAGGAAGCCGATAGTGGTATTGAATATTCCCGTGGCACTCAGCACGGATAGTGTAAGCAGGGCGGTCGGCAACCAATCGGCGGTTTCCCTGCTCTGGGCTTCTGTTCGCACGGCTCCAAACGTGGTTGATGGCTTCGCACTCATCCAACCTTTCCAAATCGGCGATTGCTTGTTTCGCTGACAGCACTTTTTGCTTGGAGCGAGGGGGCGGAACGAACGGCTTGCAATCCGGCAATGTTCCGACGATGAAAACACGTTCCCTAGTCTGTGGTACACCGTAATGAGTGGCGAGGTAGAGTCGGTACGTTACCGTGTACCCGAGGGCCTCGAAGTCCTCCACGACCTGATGGATCAACCGATGGTGATGCTTCATCAATAGACCTTTGACATTCTCAGCGACGAAAACCTTGGGCCGCGTTCGCCTGATGCCTTCCAGCATGGCCCTGTAAAGACCAGTGCGCTTCCCGTTAATTCCGATTCGCTTGCCGTTGACTGAGACATCCTGGCAGGGGAAACCTCCAATCAGGACATCGGCTCGGGTCGGCATCGTGTCGATGACTTTCCACACATCTTCGCAAATGATTTCCGTCCCAAGGTTGCGCTGATATGTTCGACAAGCCGCCGCATTATGTTCGTTCGCCCACACAATTCGGAACGGCAGACGCTTGTAGGGGCGTCCGAAGACTTTGAAGCCTCCACGGAACCCCAAGTCCATTCCGCCGCAGCCGGAGAACATCGAGACGACCGAGTATTCGTTCTCCAAGGGTTCGAGTGGAAATCCCAAGGGTAAGACGTTCTGTACTGGGCGTGGATATGATCGCAGTGCTGTTGCCATTGCATTCTCTTCTACACACGCTTGCTGCCAACCGCAACTGTGAATCGTTTGCAAAACGGGTGCTCCACTGTGGAGAATCGGAAAGAAACAGTATCACACAAAGCCCTGTGGAGAATAAATAGCGAAGGTGGTGATCTGAGGCAAACATCGGGACCGAATGGCCGTACCGGATCGCAACGAGCTTTGCTTCAGCTCTGAACCTACCGATCCAACGACAATCCATCCGGCAAAGCTGCCTCAAGATTGATTTGTTCTCCGGTGATGGGGTGGTGGAAATTCAGAAATTGGGCGTGCAGCAAATATCCTCCATCGCCGGGGAGGCCGGGAAGATTTTCGAGAGGCTGTCCGGTTGCGCCGTACAGAGGATCGCCTACGAGAGGATGTCCGATGGAGGCCAGATGGATTCTGATTTGGTGAGGGCGTCCCGAATTCAACGTGACCTCGAAGGTTGTGGTGCTGGTCGTCCTGCCAGGTGTTCTGATTGACGCCGTTCTGCTTGACGACGCCGTGCTGCTTGGCGCCGTGCTGCCCGACGCCGTGCTGCCTGGCGCCCGCGAGATCACCTTCGCCAGTGACTTTGACGGTTTGCCGTTTGGGTTGGCGGCCCATACGGAGCCGATGCGCGGGTGCGGTACGAGTCCGATGGGGGTGAGGATTTCGTAGGCGTCTTGCTGTGCGATGCCTTGTGCCAGCGCGCGGTAGATTTTTTGGATTCTGGGTGTGTTCCAGTTGGCGGATAGTTTAGCGGCCGCCTGCGCTGTTTTGGCGAAGAGGACGATGCCGCTCGTGCCCCGGCCCAACCGGTGGACAGGATTTGCGTTGGGGGTTTGCTTTTGCACCAGGCGCAGGAGGGTGCATTCCATGAAGCCGCCGGCGGGGAGGGTGGGCAGACCGCTGGGTTTGTTGACGGCCAAAAGGTGGGCGTCTTCAAACAGGACTTCGAAGTGCAGAGGGGAGTCTGGCTCGATCCAGGGAGGACGGTTCCAGACAAGCGTTTGGCCTGCGGTGACCGATTCGCTTCCGGAGGCGGTGACGCCGTTCAGGGCGACTTCTCCGTTGTTCAGTCTTTGTTGCCAGGCTTCTGGGGTGGAGTGGGAGTAGAGGCTTGCCAAATGGGAAAGCAGGGTTTGCCCATGGTGTTTGCTGCCGATGATGCTGGTGTAGGCATGTCCCCGGTTGAGCATGTGGTTTGAGTGTAAGCTATGGCGTCCGCGGGAGGAGGTTGCTGCGGAAATGCGGGAACACAGACGGGACGTACCCCGGTTTTTCCGCCAAAACCTCGGAAAAAGAGCGGCGAACCATGCGCCCCGCGCGTAAAGTCTTTATTTCTCAAAGACCTAGCGGGTATTCACTGCAAATTACCACTCTAACTAACTGATTTATAAATACTTTACAGGTATCTCCTTATTCCTCAAAGACCTGGAGTCCATGCTCCTCCTAAGTCTTTGAAGAATAAAGACCCATGATAAGGGGCCCTCGAATGGTAGTCTGTGGATTCGCGCTACGAAGACGAAAGACCACGAGATGCGAAAAGGGTTTACGAGACACCCAAAACCGGACGAGCCCGCGACGCACGTCAAGAACTACATCACGCCGAACGGGCTGGAGCGGCTGAAAGATGAGCACCGGTTTCTGCTTACCAGGGAACGGCCAGCCGTTGTGGAAGTGGTGGCGTGGGCTGCCAGCAACGGCGATCGCAGCGACAATGCCGACTATCGGTACGGCAAGCGGCGGCTGCGGCAGATCGATGGGCGGATTCGCTTTCTTACTAAGCGAATTGAAGCCGCGGAGGTGGTGGACCCGGAGGCTCCGAGAACGGGGCAGGCGGCGACGAGGGCATTCTTTGGAGCGACGGTGCGCTATGCCAATGCCGCGGGAGTATCGCGAGTGGTGAGCATTGTGGGGACGGACGAGGTCGATCTCGCGCGCAACCACATCAGTTGGGTGTCACCGCTGGGGCGGGCGTTGATGAAGTCGGCGGCGGGGGACAGCGTCGTCGTTCACTTGCCGGGCGGTACAGAAGACCTGACGGTGCTGGAGGTCCGTTACGAGCGCATTGCTGTGGAACCGTTCCGCGAACCAGCTGGATCCGAGGCCTCGGCGAAGGGAGCTACCCGGCGACGCTAGTCCACCTGACCTATCGAAAGCCGGCGTCAGCAAACGGGCTCACCAGACGTGCGGCACAAGGCGGTAGCGCACTTTCTCGCGATAGGCCTGGTAGCCTTCGAGATCGTGTGCCAGGAGTTTCTCCTCGACAAAGATGCGCACAACTAGGATCGCGACCAGCGCGAGGGCTAAGAGAAGTCCGGAGATGGAGCCGAGCAGCAACGCTCCACCCACGAACGCCACGCTTGCTCCAAGATACATGGGGTGGCGAACATAGCCATAGACGCCGGTATCGATGACGTGCTGGCCGCGCTCGGTCTGAATACGCACGAGCTGCGAGGCGAAGGTGTTATCGGTGAAGGCGCGGAAGAACGGAAAACTGCCCGCGAGGAGCAGGATGCCTCCGCATACTTCGCACCACAGCGGCAGGCGGGGTGTCCAAGCGAAGCGCACGTCCAGCGGCGGCACAATGAAAAAAGCCAGCCAGCACAGTTTCATCACGATGACAATCGCCACATCGATGTGCGATTCGCCGCCCGTGCCAGGCAGGCGGAAGCGCTCGGTCAACAGCGCAGGGTCGCGGGAGCGAAGCCACAATAGAACGGCGGAAGCGAAGAAGACAAACCAGAGGCCGAAGATCCAGCCTTCGACCCAGCGCCAATTGCCCGACAGCCAAAGCAGCAGTCCGAGATAGAAAACGGCGAGACCGGCCAACAGGAGCGCGAGGATGACCGGCGTGGGGCGCATCGGAAACCGCCGAAAACGGGATTTAACTTGCCACTTGGCGGGCAGGTATAACACTCGCCAGCCAGAGATGAAAGGACGTCGGTCACGAGTTTGTGTGATGGATGACGAGCGCCATATTGCCGAGAGGCGCTTGCGTTCTACTATCGGAGCGGGTGGGGGTAGGTTGGATGAGATGCGCGGTGCGTTCTGGCGCGCCCATGCCGGACTGCGGCGGGAGCGATCCGGAACATTCTGTCTGGTTGCTGTCTAGAAAATATTTTCTTGGTCGGATGCTTGCATTTTGCAAGTTTGTTTACTACAGTGCCCCATGCCACGTGGGCGGCGAAAACGTAGATCCGGGTGTCCGGTCAGCATATCGCTGGAGAGATTTGGAGATCGCTGGTCCTTGCTGATCGTTCGCGATCTGATGGTTCGGGGATACAAGACGTTTAAAGAATTTCAGCAGGCAGGCGAGGGCATCGCGACCAATATTCTGTCGGATCGTTTGCGTCGGCTGCGGCGGGCTGGGCTGGTGGAGACGGAAAAGTCGGAGAGCGACGGGCGGAGTTTGCATTACCGGCTAACAGAGAAGGGGATTGATCTGGCTCCGTTGATGCTGGAGCTTTTGATCTGGGGGGCTCGGCATGAGGAAAGCGGCGCACCTTGCGCGGTGATTGAGCGGATGGAGAAGAATCGGGCGTGGGTTTTAGCGGAGGTTCGGCGGCGATGGAGGGAGCGGGATGGCACGCCGTTTTTGCCGCGGTTTGAGTGAGCTGCTAGCTATGAGCGACGAGCATCGAACTACGAGCTTTGAGCTTGAAACCCGAGCCCGCGGCACTTCGGCGAACTTTGCGGAGACGTCGACTGAGAAGCCGTAGAAACGGGGTAGGGGTCCTTCGACTCGTTGGGCTCGCTTGCGCTCACCTCACTTCGCTCAGGATGACATTTTGTTTGCTTTGAACAGAACACCAACAGGAACAACAATTCACACACTGGAGGAAATACTTATGGGCGCGACACCTACTTACGAACAGGCGAAGTTACAACTGGAACTTTTTGACATGCGGCGGGAGGCTCGGTTGCGGCAGGCTCGGGAGTGGTTCCAGAAGAATTATTTTGTGGAGTCGTTTGAAGATGCGATGAGGATTGGGGCTCCGGGGACCGAGGCGGGAACGAACGCGATGATGGTGGCGAGTTACTGGGAGCAGGTTTGCTCGATGCTGAATTACGGGCTGCTGCATGAGCAGATGTTCTTTGAGACGAATGGCGAGTTCTTTATGGTTTGGGAGCGGGTGAAGCCCATGGTGGCCGGGTTCCGGAAACAGTTTTTGGCAAATCATTTCTTGGCGCAGCTGGAGAAAGCGGCGGGGAGATATGAAGAGTGGATGGAGAAAACTTCTCCGGGACACGTGGCGCGGATGCGGGAGTTTATGAACTCGATGCGGCCGAAGGCGGCGTAGAAGAAGCAGCTATTAGCTGTGAGCTGTGAGCTGTGAGCTTAAAGCTCTCGCTTCACGCGTTGCGGGAGAGTACGTGATGGGGTGATGGGCGCAGGGGTCCTTCGACTTCGCGCTCAGGATGACACTTTTTGTTTGGAGGGGAATCCATGAGTTCGGTGCGAGTGCTGGTCGGGACTCGGAAGGGGGCATTCGTTCTTACTTCCGATGGGAAGCGGAATAAGTGGGAGATAAGTGGTCCGTTCTTTGCCGGATGGGAGATTTATCACATGAAAGGGTCGGTGGTGAATCCTGACCGGATTTATGTCTCGCAGTCGAGCGGCTGGTTTGGTCAGATCCTGCAGCGGTCGGATGATGGCGGGAAGACGTGGCATCAGCCGGGGACACCGGTGGGCGAAGCGCTGGCGGCGGGCGGCGGGCCTCCGAAGGCCGCTAGTAATAAGTTTGTTTATGACACTTCGGCGCAGACGGGTAAGCCGCTCACCACGCATCAGTGGTATGACGGGACGCAGCATCCCTGGGAGTTCAAGCGTGTCTGGCATCTGGAGCCTTCCTTGAGAAACGCGGAGACGGTTTATGCGGGAGTGGAGGATGCGGCGTTGTTCAAGTCGACCGACGGCGGCCAGAATTGGACGGAGCTGGCGGGACTGCGCGGGCATGGGACGGGTCCGCAGTGGCATCCGGGCGCAGGCGGGATGTGTCTGCACACGGTGGTGCTGGATCTATCGAATGAGAAGCGGATGTGGGTGGCGATTTCGGCGGCGGGAGCGTTTCGGACGGACGATGGTGGAGAGAACTGGAAGCCGATCAATCGCGGGCTGCGCTCACAATACATTCCGGATGAAGATGCGGAGGTGGGACACTGCGTCCACCATGTGGCGATGAATGCGCGGCGTCCCGAGCTGTTGTTCATGCAGAAACATTGGGACGTGATGCGCTCGGATGATGCGGGAGACAACTGGCGCGAGGTGAGCGGGAATCTGCCGACGGATTTTGGATTTGCGATTGACGTTCATGCGCATGAGCCGGAGACGGTATATGTGGTGCCGATCAAGAGCGACTCGGAACACTATGTGCATGAGGGTAAGTTGCGGGTTTATCGGAGTAAATCGGGGGGCGGCGAGTGGGAAGCACTTACTCACGGGTTGCCGCAGGAGCATTGCTACGTAAATGTTCTGCGGGATGCCATGGCAGTGGATAGCCTGGATAAGTGCGGGATTTACTTTGGGACTACGGGTGGGCAGGTGTATTGCTCGGCGGATGCGGGGGAGAGCTGGAATGCCGTGGTGCGGGATTTGCCGGCGGTGCTGAGCGTGGAGGTGCAGACGCTGTAGCGATGGCAGAGGTAGCTATGAGCTGTGAGCTTGAACCCTTTGATTCACGCATTGCGGCGGAGATTGAGGCGCCTGTTTTCATGATTCGGGTGGTATTGCCATTTCATTTGCGGAATTTGGCTGGGGTCAGGCGCGAGGTTGAGTTGGACGTCCTGCCGCCAGTTACGGTGCGGGCGGTGCTGGACGCGTTGGAGACGCGCTATCCGATGCTGCGGGGGACGGTTCGGGATCAGGTGACGGGAGAGCGGCGGGCGTTCTTGAGGTTCTTTGCTTGCGAGGAGGACTTGTCGCTGCGGGCGTTGGATGCGGAGTTGCCAGAGGCGGTGGCCGCGGGGCGCGAGCCGCTTGTGGTGGTGGGGGCGATTGCGGGCGGGCTTTGAGCCTTGAGCTACGAGCTACGAGCTACGAGCTACGAGCTACGAGAAACTTACTTCTTTTTGGTGACCGGCAACTCGATTATTTCTGCCTTTAGTTTTCCTTTCTTGATTTCCAATTTTCCTATTGTGATGGGCAGGTTGAATCTTCTAGGGCCGGCGCTGCCTGGGTTGATGTAGAGCACTCCGTTTTTCTCCTCAATTTTGGGTTCGTGGCTGTGGCCGTAGATGACTGCGGCTACGTCGGCCGCTTCGGGCTTCACGTCTAGCTTGGAGAGATCGTGGACCAGGTAGATCGTCGCTCCGGCGGCTTCGATCATGTCGGTTTCGGGGAGACGTCGTGCCCAGGGATCGGTGTCGACATTGCCGCGGATTGCAGTGGTGGGGGCGATTTTGTTGAGGGCTTCGAGGATCGATTCGCCACCGATGTCTCCAGCGTGGAGGATCTGTTCTACGCCTTGGAGCGCGGCTGTGGCCTCGGGCCGCAGCAGGTTGTGGGTGTCGGAGATCAAGCCGAGGAGCATAGGGCTTGGTTCAGTATAGAGGGAGAGAAAAGGCGCCCACCATAGAGTGCCCGGAGGGGCACGGAGAAATTCGGTTGCTTTGTTGCATGACGCGATGTGGCGGCGAGACGCCGACGCTACAGTCGAAAGCACCGATCTGGGCGAGTCGCCGATGCCGCGGTCAGTTGGCGTTGCTGGGTAGCTGGTGTTGGATTCATCACATTTTTGTTGCATGTGGGTCACGTGCCGCGAGGCGGTTGTTCCTTATACTGCTGGGGTGAGTGCCTCGCCTGTTTCCGCTCCGCGTGTTTCCGATCCAATCGATTTGCTAGCCCCTTTGCGGCGGTATTGGGGGTATGAGTCGTTTCGTCCGAAGCAAGAGGCGATTGTGCGGAGTTTGCTGGGCGGGCATGACACCTGCGCGGTGATGCCGACGGGGGGCGGGAAGTCGCTCTGCTATCAGTTGCCGGCGGTGGTTTCGGGGAAGACGTCCGTGGTGGTGTCGCCGTTGATTGCATTGATGCAGGATCAGGCGGCGGCATTGGGGCAGATGGGAATTCCGGCGGCGACGTTGAACAGCTTTTTGGGTGCGGAGGAGCGGCGCGCGGTGATGGCGCGGGCGGCGGCTGGGGAGTATCGGCTGATTTATTTGTCGCCGGAGCGGCTCGCTCTGGAGAACACTTACGCGTGGCTGGCACGGGTTCCGGTGGGATTTTTTGCGGTGGATGAGGCGCATTGTATTTCCGAGTGGGGGCATGAGTTTCGTCCCGACTACCGGCAGTTGAGCCGGCTGCGGGAGAAGTTTCCGGCAGTGCCGATTGCGGCGTTTACGGCGAGCGCTACACGGCAGGTGCGGCATGACATTCTGAAGCAGTTGTCGATGCGCGAACCTCATCTTTATATCGCGAGCTTTCATCGGAAGAATTTGAATTACGTGGTGCGAGAGTGCGCGGGCGAGGAGCAGCTTGGCTTGCTGGCGCGGGCTCTGCGGTATTACCTCGGGGCGGGACGGGGTGCGAAGCGAGGCGCGGATGAGGATGGGGCTTCGGCCGAGGAACTCGGTGGGGCGGGGAATGTGATCGTCTATTCGCCCACGATTAAGCGGGTTGAGGAAACGGTGGAGTATCTGGAGGAGATCGGGATTCCGGCTGTGGCGTATCACGCGAAGCTGGAGGCGGCGGAGCGGCGGGAGAACCAGGAACGGTGGATGTCGGATGAAGTGCGCGTGCTGGTGGGGACGATCGCGTTTGGATTGGGGATCAATAAGCCGTCGGTGCGGGCGGTGATTCATTTGTCGCTGCCGAAATCGATTGAGCAGTATTACCAGGAGGCGGGACGGGCGGGGCGCGACGGGCGTCCGGCGGATTGCGTTTTGCTATGGCAGAAACGGGATCATGTGCTGCTGGAATTTTTCATTGGGAAGATCGAGGACGATACGGAGCGGGAGCGGGCGTGGGAGCGGAAGCGGATTGTTTCGCGGTTTGCGGATGCGCGCGGGTGCCGGCAGCGGGCGATTTGTTTGCATTTTGGGGAGACGCCAAAGTGGGCGAAGTGCGAGGCGTGCGACAACTGCGGGCGGATGCCGGAGTGGATGCGGGCTCGCTCGGCCGCCCGGGATGGAGTCGGGACGAACGGACGCGCTGATGAGGGAGTAGGGGTCCCGCGCTTCGCGGCCCGGGATGACAACGCTGGTGGATCGCGAAAGAGTCGGCGCGATCGGCGGCCTGCTGATTTTTTGTTTTCTGGGGCGTCGGATGCGGCGGTTGTGGACGGCTCGCATCCGGACGATGCGGAACTGGCGGAATATCTGCGGGAGTGGCGGCGCACGCTGGCTCGTGAGAAAAAAGTGGCGGCGTTTGTGGTGATGCATGATTCGACGCTCGAGGAGCTTTGCCGGCGGCGGCCGGGTTCGATTGAAGAGCTGCGGCGGGTGCGCGGGATTGGAGAGGTCAAGGCTGAGGTGTATGGGCCGTCGATACTCGAAGCTCTGCGCAAGTTTGCTTCGGGCGCGCGAGCTGCCTTGGCGGCTGTGGCGCGCGAGGTTCCGGCCGCGAAAGAAACTTTGCGGTTGCTGCATGAAGGGCGGTCGCTCGAGGAGATCGCCCGGACTCGGGACCGGCAGATGTCGACCGTCGTCGGGACAGTGGCGCATCTGGTGGAGACTGGACGGGTCGAGTTGGATGCGAAGTGGATCTCACCGGGGGCGGGGCCGTTGATCGAAGAGGCCTGCCGGTCGAAGGGAATCGAGAGTTTGCGCGAGATCAAAGACGCGGTGCCGGCTTATGTGAGTTACAACGATATTCGACTGGTGATAGCGGGGTTGAAGGCGGCGGGAACGACCGCGCCTGCGTCGGGGAAAGCAAAAAACTCTTAACCGCAGACGACGCTGAGAACGGCCACAGAGAACGCAGAGAAAACCCTACTCGTAGCGCAGGCTTTCGACCGGATCTAACTGCGCTGCCCGCGTCGCCGGGATGGTGCCGAAGATGATTCCTACCAGCGATGACACTACGATGGCGATGATGGCGCTAAGGCCGCTGATCGGGACTCGGTATTCGGTCAGGAAGCGGATGGAGAAGGGGATGGCAAGACCAACGACAATTCCGATTACTCCGCCGATCAGCGAGATTAGGATCGCTTCGGAGAGAAATTGGAAGCGGATTTCGCGCTTGGTGGCGCCGATGGCTTTGCGGATTCCAATTTCGCGGATGCGGGCGCTGACCGTGGCCAGCATGATGTTCATGATGCCGATGCCGCTGACCAGCAGCACTACGAATGACACCGCCAGAAGGATCGCGGTTAGGGCGTTGGCGGTTTTATCGGCGACGGCGAGCAGCTGCGTGAGGTTCTGTACGCGGTAGATGCTGGTGGGCCGATGGCGCGACTGAATGACGCGTTGGATCTGGTTCGTGATCGGAACAACCTGCGAGGCGTCTGTCGCGGAAAAGTAGATCTGGCGGACGGTAGGACGGTCCTGAAAATAGCGGCTGACGGAATAAGGGATCAGCATGGTGCGATCGGTGACCTCGGACTGGCCGAAGGTATCGACCCGCTCGCGGAAGCATCCGATGATGCTGAAGGGGAGACCAGTGAGCTTGAGAGTTTTTCCGAGGGCGTTCTGGCAGGAGCCGTAGAGGTCTTCGGCCAGCTTTTGCGTGATGACCGCGACCTTATTGTGGGCCTGCGAATCTTGCGCGTCGAAGAAGCGGCCGTTCATGACCACGAGATTGCGGACTTGCAAATAGGCGGGATCGACGCCCAAGACCTGGATGTCGCGCTCTTTGCCGTTGCCGATGGAAATGCGTTCATAGAGCGGAACGACGGGCGAGGCGGCGGCAATGCCGGTGACTTCGAGCTGGACGGCGTGCATGTCGTCGATGGTGAGGTCGTCGGGAGCAGCTTCGCCGTTCGGGCCTCCGGCCTGGTATTCGGCTTCGACCATGTTGGTGCCGATGCCCTGGATGAGGTTGAGCACGTATTGCTTGCCGGTGAGACTGATGGTGGCGACAAGAATGAGCGAAGCCGTGCCGATCATCATGCCGAGCGCGGTGAGCAGGAAGCGGACCTTGTTGGAGCGGAAAGTTTCGAAGGCGAAAGAGAATATTTCTCCGAAGACCAGTTGCGGCTTGGGACGGGCGGCGGTGGCGACGGCGGTGGACATTAAGTCTGCTTAGATGTTAATTGTGCAGCGGGGGAGCGGCAAGCGTGGGATGGGCCACCGGCGGCCGGTCACCGGTCACCGGATGAGGTCGTCGCATTGCGGAGAGAGCTTGGGTGTCTCTTTTCTACGAAAGACACTATTGCGAACATCGCCAGGATGTTAATCAGCGGGTCGAGCGGGCGGATGTAGTAGGTCTCGGGATGGGTTAGACAATAGACCGCTGGGTAGAACACGAATGCTATCGCGTAGCGCATGGCCAGCGCCGGATTCTGACGGGCGATTTTGATCAGGCCGATCAACATCAGTACGGTCAGTGTTGTACATACGAATATGTTAGGCGGATCGAGTGGCTCTTCTTTCAGGTAATCGCGGCTCAGGCTCCAGTAGCCGGTCCAGAGATAGATGAATCGGCGGACGGTCATTTTCGCGTACCAGGCGGGGTGCGCTTTGATGTAGTCAAGGGCCTGGTGTTGCTTGTGGTTCATGTAGGCGATTTCGCCGTCGCGTTCGTATTCGGATTGCTCGGCGGCATTGTGGTTGGGATGGAGGTCGCGATTGACCCAGGAGAGGTCGTATCCGTTGTTGCCGATGTAGAGTTCGAGGCCGAGACCGCTGCGGACCGGGATTAGTTTGTGGAAGAGCTCGTAGTTGCGGTAGGTCCAGGGCGCGATGACGACGGCGACGGCGATCGCGGCCGCGGCGGCCTGTGCTATCCATGGGCGGTTTTGCCGGTAGCGGCGGTAGAGCGTGTAAAGCGTTAGTAGCGGAATTACCGAGAGAATCGATGGTTCGGTGAGGATGGCGGCGCCTGTGACCAATCCGAAGGCGAACCATCTGGCGACGGTCGAACCCACACACGGATTGTCATCTTCGAGATTTAGCGCCCAGAGAAAAAGGCAGCAAAGCAGGAGCGTGATGAGCGGCGTTGACCAGGCCCAGTCGGCTCCGTAATAGATGCCGTAGGGAGAAAGAGCCCAGCCCCATCCGGCCCACTTGGCGGCGCGCTCGCCGAAGTTCTTTTTGGCCAGATAATAAACCGGGATGCAGGTGGCGGAGGAGATGATTCCGTTGAGAACGAGGGCCGCGATGATCGACGATTTTGTATAAACACCAAAGAGCTTGAAGATAGCGGCGAGGATGTACGGATAGATGGGCGGCAGCAGGGCGGAGGGTCCGGTGCTGGCCATCGGGTTGCCAAAACCGTGGCCGGTAGCGAGCGAGCGTCCAATGCGTCCGAAGGCCCAATGCTCCAGGACGAACGGGTCGAGCCACTCGCGATAGAGGAAGTGGGTGACCGTGACGCGGATGGCGAGGGCGACTAAGAACATCGTCACGTAGGGTGGGCGACGGCTCGGGGGCATGGTTCGGATGTGGGTATCCACAGAAGAGCGTAAACCACGGAGGACAGGAAGGTCACGAAGGAACCCTGGCGTGCCGCTACGAGCTTTGATTCCGGCGCTACTCGATGCGGCAGACTTCGACAGTCTGATTCTGGTAGGGACAGATCAAATCAGTTGCGGCCTGGCTGGCTGCGGTGGCTTTTGCCAGCACCACCCAGGTAACTCCGAAGGCCGCTTTCAACCGCGCAAAATCAGCTGGCTGGAAGTTTTGCCAGTTTTTTGTGGCGTTCACTTCGCTCTGCCATCTCTCGGCCAGGGTGGGAACTCTCGCAACCATGCCCGGATCTTTGACCATGTCGGCGAGCGAGCTGCGTTCGGCAAGGGCGCGGAAACCGTGGAAGTCCTCGCCGGGCTGCTGCATGTAGTAGGGATCGAGAGCGAAGAGCGCATCGACGGGCGTGTTGTGTTCAATCCAGGCGAAGGCGCGGAGGTAGTCGTTGCTCGGCGCGCGGCCGGGGAGTTCGAGGTGCGCGGTCGCCGGATACATTTGTCGCTGGGCGTAGAACATCCCGGCAGAGAGCGGAAGAAAAAGCAGCAGCCAACGATAGATGTGTTTGCCGAGGATATGCTCGCCAATGAGGCCGCCGCCGATCAGGAACATTAACAGGTAGACGAGATGGAGATAGCGCATAGGCTCGAAGGGGCGGAGACGCTCGAGTTGCGGCGGGAGCAGAATGATGAGCGCGACGGCGAACTGGAAGAGAGCGTAATACAGAAGAGCCGTACAGAGTCGAGCGCGAGTCGCGGATTCGGATTGCGATCGCTTATCTGCTTTGATCTGAGCCTGGCGAGCAAAGTAATAAAGGATGAGGAATGGGGCGATTACTCCCAGCCATTCGTACCAGGGCCACGCGGTCAGATGGTTGAAGTGGCGCGTGTTGGCGGCGGCCCGCCAGGCTTCGGTCGTGGGTTGGAAGAGCCAGGGTAGCGGGAGAGCGGCAAGGAGAAGCGTCGGCGTTGAGGGCGAGGATCCGGGTCTTAGTTCGCTGTCGAGCTTCGCTCCGCTGGACAGCCGGGGGCGGCTGTCTCCACGTGCGTTTCTCCAGGCTATAAAGAGGCAAAGGGAAATGCCGAAGGCGGCCATGATTATGTGCATGGCGGCTGCGGTGATCAGGAAGAATGCTGCACGCAGTCGGCGGCGATCCAGGATTGCGATGATAGCGCCGAGAATCGCGGCGGTTGCGAGCGCTCTCGGATGCAGATATTGGTCGGTCAGGCTGATGCCTGTGCCAGAGACTGGGATCGTCAGGAGCGCGGCTACCGCTGCCGTCGCGGACCAGTGGGCTTCGGGCTTCTGAAAGCAGCGCCGGGCGATGGCTCGGCAGGCAGCGAGGATCGCCAGCGTCGCTGCGAACTGCCAGAGGAAGATTGTCAGATCGATTGGGAGATGCGTGAGGCGGACGGATCCGGCGATTAGCTTGTCATAGATGGTGGCCTGGAATTGCAGGCGGAAGAAGTCGGCGTCGTGGGGAAAGAGAGTGGGATTGAGGTCTCGCTTGATGGCGGCGAGGTAGTAGGCATCGTCTTCTAGGCCGGGGTGGTAACCCTGAATGGCGATGGCGGCGGCGGTTAGGAATAGCAGGACGGCGATGGTGCGGGGGCGGGACAAGTTGGGGTTATCTTACAGAAGCTTTCAGCTCCGAGCTATGAGCTGCGGGGAATCAAAGCAGAAGCTGTGCTGTGAAAAGAAGTCACCAAAAGGAAACCGTCAATCATTATCCGACTGCAAGGATTGCCTTCTAGCAATTCGGCGCGGTCGATTTGGTTCAAGGACGGAAAGTGTGCGAGGCAGAAACTCCTCTTTGCCCTCGTCGTAGAAGAAAGCGAGTACGTCCCGTCCCCTCCGCTCCAAATTAGCCCGATCCACGAGCCAGCGGTTCATCGATGCGAGTGCGGATTCGATGATGTATTTCTTAATGCGATACCGTAGACCGCGTGGGACAGGCTGAACAACGATCTCCCATCGGCTTTGTGCTGGGCGTCCCCAGAGCCTTGAAATAGGCCAGTTTTCTCCGGAATTCGTTTCGTTCAGATATTCGACACGAAGAAATTCATATTCGTGACGTTCATATCTACCGCTGCGTACTCCCACGTCAAATTTGCTGGAGAAGAAAACCAACTTCAGCTCGAAGAATTGTGGCACTGAGAGGAGGCATTCCGACACAACCTCAGCTCCGATTGGATAAGACAGATTTCTTGGAATCTTCGCTCTGAAGAGCGTCGGAATGACAATGGGTTGATCTTCCCGCACTGAAGTCAAATCCGGTTTCATACCAATTACCCGTCCGATCATCTTACCCTTGAATTGTCTTAGTGAGGTGCCACGCTCGCAGCCCTACTTGCGTGGTCAGGGTAATGCGCCGAAGGGGTCGGGTCACAATCCTGAGGTGTGCGTTTTGGCGGCGCCGGGTTCGTAATACTTGCCTTCCAGATGCCGGCCTTTTTCGCTGAAAATCGCGAACTTCGCCATGCCCGCCCTCTGTAGCGCAAATTGCATGGTCGTCTTTAATACGCCTAGGCCGTAGGTCACGCTTCTGCGGAAGTTGATGCTGGAGGCTTCTTCGAAATATTTCGTCGGGCAGGAGACTTCGCCGATGCGGAATTTGAAGTGGACGCATTGCGCCAGCATCTGGTTGTCGAAGACGAAGTCGTCACTGTTTTCACCTAGCGGGAGGCGGGTTAGGACCTCTCGGCTGAAGGCGCGATAGCCGGTGTGATATTCGGAGAGCTTTACGCCGAGGAACATATTCTCGAAGGCGGTGAGCAGGCGGTTGGCGACATATTTGTAGAACGGCATGCCGCCGCGGAGGGCTGTGCCTCCGATGATGCGCGAGCCTAGGACCACGTCGTAGACGCCGTAGGCGATCATGCTGGCCATCGCGGTGACGAGCAGCGGCGTGTATTGGTAGTCGGGATGGACCATGATGACCACGTCGGCGCCGGCGGCGAGGGCTTCGCGATAGCAGGTTTGCTGGTTGCGTCCGTAGCCGTAGTTGCGGTCGTGGACGAAACATTTGAGGCCCAGTTGTTGGGCCACTTCGACGGTGCGATCTTTGCTGTGGTCGTCGACGAGAATGCAAGTGTCGACGATTTCCGGGATCTCGCGGACGGTGGCTTCGAGCGTTTTCTCCGCGTTGTAGGCGGGAAGGACGACCGCGATGCTCTTGCCGTTGATCATGAGGGACCCGCTGCTGAGATGATAACCGAGGGAATGCATGATTGCAGGGCAGCTATGAGCTATGAGCTTTGAGCTTGAACCACAAAGGATACGCATGGGCATTGTGGCCGGCGCTCGCTGTGACGGCGGTCCCCGATGACCGGTCACCGGTTGTAGACTATTTCAATTGCACTCCGCATTCAGAAATGGATTGACTATGGCGCGTACATTGTTTGACAAGGTTTGGGATGCGCATGTCGTCGCGGCTCCCGCCGGGCAGGCTGCGCTGCTCTACATCGATTTGCATCTGGTGCATGAGGTGACTTCACCCCAGGCTTTCGACGGACTGCGCGCGGCCGGGCGACGGGTGCGGCAGCCTCTGCGAACGGTCGCGACTGTTGACCACAACATTCCCACTACGCCGCGCGGGTTGCCGATTGTCGATGCGATTGCGGCGCGGCAGATCGAGGCTTTGCAGAAAAATTGCCGCGACTTTGGCGTGCCCTTGTTCGACATGGATTCTGACGAGCAGGGGATTGTGCATGTGATCGGGCCGGAGTTGGGCATTACGTTGCCGGGGATGACGATCGTTTGCGGCGACAGCCATACTTCGACACATGGGGCGTTTGGATCGCTGGCGTTTGGCATTGGAACTTCAGAGGTCGAGCATGTGCTCGCCACCCAGTGCCTGCCGCAGAATAAACCGAAGTCGATGCTGATTGCGGTGCGCGGCGTGTTGCCGTCGGGAGTTACGGCTAAGGACCTGGCGCTGGGAATTATTGGAAAGATTGGGACGGATGGCGCGACCGGACATGTGATCGAGTATGCGGGGGAAGCGGTGCGCGGACTTTCGATGGAAGGCAGAATGACGCTCTGCAATATGAGCATCGAGGCGGGAGCGCGGGCGGGGATGGTCGCTCCGGATGACACTACATTTTCGTATGTACGTGGAAGGCGGTTTGCGCCTCGCGGAGCGGAGTGGGATGCGGCGGTCACCGCGTGGCGAGAGCTTGCCACGGATCCTGGGACTCGGTTTGATCAGGTGGTCGAGATTGATGCGGCGACGCTGGCTCCATTTGTTACCTGGGGCACGAATCCCGGAATGGTGGCTCGGGTGACCGACAACGTGCCGGCTTTGGAGTCGTTCGCAGCTGAGGGGGATCGGCGTGCGGTGGAGGCGGCGCTCGGTTATATGGATTTGAAGCCCGGGACTCCGATTCAAGAGATTGCCGTGGACCGCGTGTTTATTGGGTCGTGCACGAATTCGCGGATCGAAGACTTGCGGGCGGCAGCCGGGGTGGCGCGCGGGCGGCACGTGAATTCAAGAGTGCGGGCCATGGTGGTGCCGGGGTCGCAGGCGATCAAGCGCGAGGCGGAGGCGGAGGGATTGGATCGAATTTTTGTCGATGCCGGGTTTGAGTGGCGGGAGTCGGGATGCTCGATGTGCCTGGGGATGAATCCGGATATTTTGCAGCCGGGGGAACGGTGCGCGTCGACCAGCAATCGAAATTTTGAGGGACGGCAGGGACGCGGCGGGCGAACGCATCTGGTGAGTCCAGCGATGGCAGCGGCGGCGGCGATTGCCGGGCATTTTGTGGATGTAAGGAAATGGTAGGAAGGCCGTTGTTGGTCATTCGTCGTCGGTCGTTCGGGGCGTAGTGCAGCAATTTGGCGCTTGCTCACTCTCGGTTTCATGACCTTGCGCATGTGCCGCGCCGATTGCATTGCCCCGGCTTCGCGAACGACCAACGACTAACGACCGCCGACCTAAGGATGAACCGGGCAGAATTTCAGCCGTAGAGGACAACATGCAGGCATTTACGAAACATACTGGGCTGGTGGCGCCTTTGGATCGGGTCAACGTCGATACCGATCAGATTATTCCCAAGCAGTTTTTGAAGCGGATTGAGCGGACTGGCTTTGGACAGTTTCTTTTTTATGATTGGCGGTTTGCTGGGGATGGGACCCCTATTGAGGATTTTGTTTTGTCGTTGCCGCGATATCGCGGGGCTTCGATACTGGTTGCGGGAAAGAATTTCGGCTGCGGATCTTCGCGGGAACACGCGGTTTGGGCGCTGGCAGATTTTGGATTTCGCGTCGTGATCGCTTCTTCGTTCGCCGATATTTTTGCCAATAACAGTTTGAAGAATGGATTGCTGACGGTGCGTTTGTCAGACGAGCAGGTTGCCGAGATCATGCGGCGAGCCGCGGCGATTGAAGGGTACCGGTTGACCGTCGATCTGGAGCGGTTCGTGGTGGAGGATGCGAGTGGGTTTACTGCCTCGTTTGCGATGGATGAATTTGCGCGCCATTGCTTGCTGAACGGGCTCGACGACATCGGGATTACTTTGCAGCATGAGACGGAGATTGCGGCGTTTGAGGCGGCACATCCGGTGCGGGTGGAGGTGCGCTCGCTGGGTGCCCATTAGCTGGGTGCCCATTCGGTAGACGCCGGCAACCTCTTTTGACCGCGTGGTTCACGGCGTTATGGTGGACCGCTGTTCCATTCGTTCGACTGCAGCCATGCCTGCCGATCTTGTACACTTCTTTAGTTTCACCCTTTCCTTACATTTTCGACGCCTGCGCGGCGCTTACGCATTGGGGGATTTGCCTGTGACTCGGCTTCTGTCCGCGGTGGTTTTTCTTTCGTTTGCTCTTGGCTCGCAGTTGTTGGCACAGACTGGACGGGCGGCCCAACCGATTACTGTCGACGGAATTTTTGTCGATGGCGGCATAACTGGGCGCGGGCCGGAGACCCTGGAGTGGAGTCCGGATGGCTCGAAGCTCTCGTTTGTGCAGCGCGACGATTCGGGCGAGCAGGGTCAGCTCTGGTATGTGGACGCGGCGACGGGCGAGAAGAAAGTACTGGTCAGCGATGTGAAGCTGGCGCAGCTGGCGCCTCCGGCTTCGAAGATTCGCGACGAGCGAGAGAAGGACCGACTGCTGCGCTATCACGTGGCGGCGTATTCGTGGGCTCCGGATTCGAAGCACTTGCTGTTCGACGCGCATGGTCAGCTCTGGTATTACAGCCTCGACACGGGAACGGCCGTGCAGATGACGTCGTCGCCCGATGCGAGCGAGGACCCGAAGTTTTCTCCCGATGGAAAGAAGCTGGCGTATGTGCGGGGACACAATTTGTATTTGCATCCGATGAGCGGTTTGTCGGGCGAGCGCCCGTTGCTGCACGAGGGGAAGCATAAGAAAGACGAGCCGCAGCCAGCCGAGGGCGACATTTTGAACGGCGAGGTGGATTGGCTCTATTCGGAAGAGCTCAACGTGCGGAGCAATTTTTTCTGGTCGCCGGAGGGCGGGCAGATTTTGTTTTTGCAGATGGATGAGAGCCGGGTGCCGTCGTATCCGATTACCGACTGGATGCCGATGCACGCGCACGTGGAGCAGGAGAAGTATCCGCAGCCCGGCGACCCGAATCCGGCGGTGCGGCTGGGCGTGGTGGGCGGCGATGGCGGCAAACCGACTTGGATCGATCTGACGGATGACGACGGTGTTTACGTCCCGCGGTTTGGCTGGATTCGCGAGGAGTGGGCTTGGGCGGAGGTGCTGAATCGCAAGCAGGACGCGATGGACCTGTACTTTATCGACACGAAGTCGGGGAAGTCGCGGCGCGTGCTGCATGAGGAAGAGCCGGAGGCGTGGGTAAACGTCAATGACGACTTCCGCGTGCTGAAATCGGGCGACCGCTTTTTGTGGACGAGCTGGCGGGATGGGTACACACATATTTATACGTACAGCTTCGATAAGAACAATCCGCTGGCGGCAGATGCGAAGCTGGAGCGGCAGTTGGAGAGCGGCGAGTATGAGGTGCTGGGAATCAACGGCGTCGATGAGGAGACGGGTACGGTATATTTCACCGCGAACAAGGACGACCCGCGCCAGGAGAGGCTTTTTGCGGTGAAGCTGGATGGGTCGGAGATGCGGCAGGTGTCGCGCGAGCCCGGTCGGAATTCGGTATCGTTTGCCGAGAATGCCAAGCATTATGTGGATACCCATTCCGGGACGCTTTCTCCGACGAAAGTTTCGTTTTGCCGGACGTCGGGAGAGTGCTCGACGATTTGGGAGGGGCGGAGCGTTGCAGACTACGATCTGATTGCTCCGAAGGATCTGACGTTCAAGGCGGAAGACGGTACCGTGCTGTATGGATATTTGATTTTGCCGCCGAACGCCGAACCGGGAGAGAAGATTCCGGTGATCGACTTTATTTATGGTGGGCCGGCGGGCCAGACGGTGACGGATGCGTGGGGCGGATCGCGCCTGATGTTTCACGAGATGCTGGCGAAGGAGGGCTTCGCGATTTTTTCCGTCGATAATCGCGGGACGCCGAACCGCGGACGAAAATTTTCGGCGGCGCTGCGGCATCAGTTTGGCGGCGTGGAGTTGAAAGACCAGCTGGCGGCGCTCGAGCAGCTCTATGCGCAGTATCCGCAGCTGGACCGTACGCGCACGGGGATTTGGGGATGGTCGAATGGCGGCTCCATGACCTTGTATGCGATGACGCATTCGACCGCGTTCAAGGCGGGGATCGCGGTGGCCGGGATTACAAACCAGCGGGATTACGATTCGACTTACATCGAGCGATATATGGGGCTGCCGAAAGACAACGCGAGCGGGTACGACGACTCGACCGTGAATGCGGCGGGAAATCTGCATGGGTCGGTGCTGATTGTGCACGGGACAAGCGACGACAATGTGCACTTTCAAAATTCGATTCAGATGACGGACGCACTCATACGGGCGGGGAAGCAGTTTCGCGAGATGTTTTATCCAAATAAGACGCATGGGATTGCGGGAGTACCGACGCAGCGCCAGTTGTATACGATGATGCGGGAGTTCTGGGAGAAGGAGTTGAAGTAAGCTCTCCGCTCCAAGCTCGCAGGGCGGCTCGTGATTTGTTGAGCTTGGAGCTTGGAGCTGCGAGCTTGGAGCTAATGAGCGGTCATGCATCGGACACATATCGGCAATTTCGAACTTACTGTGGTTTCGGATGGAACTTACTTCCTCGATGGCGGCGCTTTCTTTGGCGTGGTGCCTAAGACGATATGGTCGCGGAAGGCCCGAGCGGATGAGATGAACCGCCTCGATGCCGGGCTGAACTCGCTGCTAATTCGCACCGGCGACAAGACCATTCTGGTGGAGACCGGTATCGGGAACAAGATGCCGGAGAAGCTGGTGCAGATTTACAAGCAGCCGGCCAAGCTGCTCGACAATTTGCATGCCGTGGGCGTCGCGCCCGAGGATATCGACATCGTCATCAATACGCATCTGCACTTTGATCATTGCGGATGGAACACGGTGCGACGCGGCGATTCGTTTGTGGCGACGTTTCCGAAGGCGAAGTATTACGCGCAGCGCGGTGAGTGGGAGCACGGGAAACGGCAGCTGGAACGGGATGCGGTGAGTTACATGAGTCCGAATTACGATCCGCTCATCGAGAGCGGACAGATGGAGCTGATCGATGGGGACCGTGAGATTGTGCCGGGAGTTTCAGTCCGCGTATTTCGCGGCCATACAGCTTATATGCAGGCGGTGATCGTTTCGGGCGGCGAAGGCTCCGGGAAAAAGACGGCTTGCTATATCTCGGATTTGATTCCGACGAGCTGGCATCTGGATTTGACCTGGGTCATGGCGTTCGATTTGTTTCCGCTGGACACGATTGAGAGTAAGAAGAATTATTACGCGCGAGCTCTGCCGGAGCGGTGGCTGACCGTGTTCACGCATGACGACGCTGTGCCTTGGGGATATATCGAGAAAGGCGAGAAGGGGCGGCTGGCGGTGCGAGAGGTCGCAGGTTAGAGCTCGAATTGCAGAGGTAAAGGCGCCGATGCAACCTCCTCTGGCGGATCGCAACCAACATGTGTCGGTGGCATGGTGGGGGAGGATGACGAGAGCGAACGCGCGCCGGAAGAGTTTTCTTCACGAACATTCATTGAGCCTGATCGCAGGCGCGATCCTGGCGCTGTGGGTCGCCTTGTATTGCGTCTCCGACCCAGGCAAACATCTGGGATCGTTCTTTGGCAACGCGATCGCGGATTGGTCCGGCGTGCTGTTGACCGTGCTCGCTACTAAGGGGCTCTTCGAAATCGGATCAAGCGAGAGCAAACGGCCGCCGCACCGGTTCTTTACGCCGATCAGAAAATTCCTCGATGACCATTCGCTAACCATCTTTCTTGTGATCACGGGCCTGGCATGGGTGGCGCTGTTTGCGAAGATGAACCCGCAGAGCCGGTGGGGACAGGTGGTCGGGAATATTGTTTCCGAATGGACGCAGGTTTTGGGGCTGGTGATGCTGACGAAGAAATTTTTCGAGCGCGGATCGAAAGAGAGCAAGACAGGATGACGGCGGGTCAGCGCGCTTCGAACTCGAGTTTTCTTGCGAAGAAATCTTCGACGTTTTTGAGGATGTCCGGGCCGGCCTTGGAGTCGTAGATAGATTTACGGAGCGTGGCGCCCCCGGGAATGCCGTGCGTGAACCAGGAGGCGAATTGCTTCATCTTGCCGACTGCGTCGGGCATTTCTTCTTCGAGGAGCATGCCGAAGTAGGTGCGGATCATCTGGTAGCGGTCGGCTTCGGTGGGCTCGACATATTTTCCCGACTCCGCATATTGCTCGATCTGGCGGAAGATCCAGGGATTCGCCGGCGCCATTCGGCCGATCATGACCGCGTCGCATCCCGTTTGATTGACCATGGCTACGGCATCCTCGGGGCTGCGGATGTCTCCGTTGCCGATGACTGGAATCTTTACCGCTTGCTTGGCCGAGGCGATCCACTCCCAGCGCGCCGTGCCGCTGTAGCCTTGCTGGCGGGTGCGGGCGTGGAGAGCGACCGCGCCCAGGCCGCAGTCTTCGGCCATGCGGGCGAGATCGACGCAGACGATTTCATCGTCGTTCCAGCCGGCGCGGAATTTTACGGTGAAGGGGATTTTGACGGCGGCGCGGACGGATTCGAAGATCTGGCGGATGAGCGGCAAGTCGCGGAGCAGGCCCGAGCCTCCATTGCACTTCACCACTTTCTTCGCGGGGCAGCCGAGGTTGAGGTCGACCAGGTCAAAGCCGAGGTCTTCTACGAGGCGAGCGGCGTCGGCGAGGACCGCCGGATTGCTGCCGAAGAGCTGGGCCGAGATGGGGTGCTCGTCCTCGTAGAAGTGAAGGTAGCGGCCGGCGGTTTTCTTGCTGCGCAGAACGCCGTCGGCGGAGGTGAACTCGGTCATGATCAGGCCGCATCCGCCGAGGTTCTTGATGAAACGGCGGAAGACGGTGTCGGTGACACCGGCCATGGGCGCAAGGACGGTGGCGGGGCGGATGCTGACGGAACCGATCTGGAGGGTGGCGGGAAAGGGCATGCCGAAGACTGGCGCGACTGCGTCTAAGCCTTCGCGGGTGGGAACACCGGCCTCACCCGACGGCTCCTCCGGCATCGATTTGTACCAATACTTCATTGGTCTTAATTGTAGCCGGGCTACGGAAATAGGAAGCCCCCGCTTTGGACGGGGGCTTGGTTCGATTAACTCTTTGCCGCTGCGTAGTCCGCGATCTTGATCCGCGGAGTTCTGGCTACAACGGCGTAGGTGCCGCTCTCCCAGCGACTTACTTCTTGCCTGGCTCGGTTTTCGCGGCTTCGGCTTTGGCAGCGTCGCTTTTCGCGTATTTGCGGCGGAAGCGCTCCACGCGGCCCGCGGTGTCCATCAGCTTTTGCTTGCCGGTGAAGAAGGGATGGCAGGCGGCGCAGATTTCAACGCCGATGTCGCCCTTGTGGGTCGAGCGCGTGGTAAACACATTGCCGCAAGCGCAATGGACGCGCACTTCATGATAGTTGGGATGGATGGCTGCTTTCATGTCGTGGCTCTACCTCGATTCAATCATTTGATTCTATAGGAGTTCGGAAGGATTCAGCAAGGGGTATGCCGGTCGTCAGTCGTTGGTTATCCGTCATCAGTGAGACCAAAGCGGCTCTTTGGAAACTCTTAGGAGGTTCGCCGACCGAGGCCCACGCACCGGACGCGAATGCCCGCACAAGCGAAACGGCAGGGATCAATGCCCTGCCGTTTTGGGGGAGGAAATACTGCGATCTTTTAGGGCCCAACGTGCTCTTTATTTCTCGTTTCGTCTTGACCTTTTGCTCCCAGTACTACCATTCTCTTTTTGACTCTCTTTGACTTCTTTCGAAGTTCTTTTTCCGTTGACCGACGGGCTACTTGCCTTTGTTGACTACTTTCTTCAGTTCGTTCCCGGGAGTAAATTTCGCGACTCTGCGGGCAGCGATCTTGATGGTGGCACCTGTCTGCGGGTTGCGGCCGTTGCGGGCCTTACGCTGCGAGACGGAAAACGTGCCGAACCCGATCAAGGCGACCCGGTCTCCTTTGCGAAGGGAGGAGGTTATGCTATCGACAGTGGTGTCGATGGCGAGTGTTGCCTGCGCCTTGGAAATGCTACAGGCATCGGCAATCCGGTCAACCAGATCCGCTTTATTCATGCGCTCTCCTAATACGTGTCGATTCGGAAGCCGGCGCGGACGACGGTAAAATCGTTCGCGTTAGCACCGAGCATGGCCATTTTCCTCGTTGGACAGGGAAAGTCAAGGGCAAAGAGGTGCCGGTTAATGGATTTGACACGGCCGGAAAGTGCTAGGAGAGCGGGTTTTGCGTAGGGAGGATGGCGCAATAGGTTTTGGGTTGGATTGAAAATTGGACCGAACGTGGTTATGACTGTGGGTCCCGCGCGATTGTACTCGATTGCAGATGCCTCGCCGAGCATTCCTGGTGCGCACCGTTCCTGATGCGCACCCTCGGAAGTATTGATATCTCTACCGCTTCCGCTTGGCCTCGCTTTGCTCTCCTGCTTCGCTCCCATTTGCTTCGCATCCCCCGCTTCCCATGCCCCAACGGAATTTGAAAAGAGAAATAGGCTGTGGGAGCGAACGCAACGCAACTTGCGATTTGAACTGCCGCTGGTGCAGAAAAAATTCCCCTGGCCGAATTTCCTCTCTTGTCCACAAGATGTCCGTCATCTCCACATCATGTGCACAGAGATCGAGTGTATTCGCTCTTGCGCGATGTGCGAGTCAAGCTGCATTCTTCAGAACGCACTCCAAAACAATTCATGGCTACCTCGTCCAGAAGTTATCAACGGCAGCTGCTCGAATGGTTTCCGTTTTACGTGCAGCGGTTCGTTGGCGACGTGCGCTATCGCGCGCTGAAAGACTATCAGCAGGCGTGGTTCCTGAATTTGCTCTTTGCTTCGTGGCAATCGGAGCGGCCTGGGTATTTGCCGGACGACGGGCAGTTGTGGCGCCTCGCGAATGCGCGGACGCGGCAGTTCTTCGAAAAGGAAGCTGACGCGGTTCTCTGCATGTTCGAGCGCGAGGGCTCGACAACTGACGGTGTGTGCTGGATCTACCATCAGGCGCTTGTCGAGATCTACGACGAACAGGTACTGAAATTCCACAAAAAGAGACAGCGATACTCAAAATCCACAATCGATAACGGAACCTCTTATCTGGATTTTGAAGGTACACTTAACAAAAAAGAAAATGGAAAAGAAGAATGTGCAATTCATCCGGGATCTGGCCTCACGCAGTGGGGAACCTGCTGGGGCTGCTATGCCGAGAAACATGCCAGTGCAGCGGGATGAAACTTGTTCGCTGTGCGGTGGCTCGGGATGGCGACAGGTTGCGGGCAGTGCGACGCAACAGGTGGTGCGCTGTGAGTGCTTCGCGTCGGAGCAGGTGAAAGGCCTGCTGCGGGCGACGGAGATTCCTGCACGTTACGCCGATTGTGATTTTGCTTCATATAAGACCGATGGCGGCCAGATGTTGGCTGCGGCAAAGATTGCGTTGCAAAAGTGGGCTACGGAGTATCCGCTGAATCGTACCGGACTGCTTTTGATTGGCCCCAGCGGTGTGGGCAAGACACATCTCGCGGTTGCGGCGCTGAAAGGAATTATCAAGAAGGGAATTCGTGCACGATTCTGCGACTATCGCGAACTGTTGAAGCAGATTCAGAATTCCTATAACTCTTCGGTGCAAGCAACAGAGTTGGAAGTATTGCGTCCGGTATTTGAGGCTGAGGTGTTAGTCCTCGATGATCTAGGAGCGGTGAAGCCGTCGGAGTGGGTTTGGGATACGGTGAGCTTGGTGCTGAATGCACGCTATAACGGCAACCTGGCGACTCTCATTACTACCAATTTTATGGATGGTGCGGCTTCAGGCGTAGGACCGGCGCGGGCTGCGCGCGAAGAGACTTTAGGAGATCGCATCGGAGAAAGAATGCGATCGCGATTGTTTGAAATGTGCCGGGTGGTGCAGGTGATGGGAAGAGATTACCGGCAGAACTTTCGGAACGCGGCTCGCGGTTGATTAGTTAGCAGCAAGAATTCAACAACAGGGTTTTCACGGCAACATTGGAATAATCACCGACACTCACTCTCCCGACGAGTGATCGTGCACAATCCTCCACCCATCCGGAAATTTCTTGAAAATCAGCGTGAACAGGCCATGCGGGGTTTTGCCGTCGGACATGGTCAGATGGAATTCTCCGCGCACGAAAGCCGAGTCTGAACCTAGCATTTCGATACGCAGGTTAGCGAATTCGAGCTTGCCCATCTCATGTCCCGGGCCCTGGTAATTTTTCTTGTAGCGGTCGAGCGCCGCTTGCCAGCCCTTTGATTCGTGCGCTCCCGAGAAGAAAGTCAGCTCAGGCGAGTTCCAATAGCCGGCCATGAAGGCTTCGAGGTCGTGACGGTTCCACGCCGCTTGCTGTTGCTCAATGACCTCGCGAATGGCAGCTTGCGCAGGCGTTTCGGCGATCGCCGGCGACGTGATGGCCAGCAGGGCCGCGAGGAGGAGAATTCCTCTCATGGATGATCCCTTCTTCGTTGAAATTTGGGAACGATGTCCGGGAAGATTAAACCACGGACGGCACGGCGATACACCGAAGATTTTTCGGCGTTCCGGTTTGCGCAACCATGTCTGCGACAGGGCGCTGCAAGTCGCCGATAGCACCGCCCGCGCCACACGAGCTTTGCATTCTTATTTAATTTGGTCGCTTATTTACGCCCGGCTTTTCTTCGCCGCCGCCGCTTTTACCTTCACCGTTTCCCACGGCCGCTTTGGCCGGTCGACTACGGGTTCATCGCGGTCCTTGATGCGGTCATACGTATAGGACTCGCTGGTTGTGCCGAGCGACTCGTTGTAGAGGCTGGGCAGCGCCAGCGCTTCCTTCATCTCCTCCGCGAACTGGTGCAGAGCTTTGAGATGGTCGGCGGTCGCGGGAACTTCCGTCTTCGCCGTCTTCAGGAATTGCTGATAGCCGCGGTTAACGAGCTTCGAAATCTCGCTGCCAATCAGGTAGCCGGGGTAGGCGAAGATCTTCACGCCGCCGTCCGCTGTTTTTTCGATCGCGGCTGAGCAGTTGTATTTCTTCAGGAAGATGCGGCCCTGCGTGCCGGGAGCTTCAATCAAGTCGAAGCCGTGGTCGCGAAGCCAGCTGACCGCCTCGTCGTAGGTTCGTTGTTCAACTTTCGTTGCCATTTCTTATGATCTCGATTCTATGTCTACGTGACTTTAGATGCGATGCGGCGCTCCGCGAACCGGAAATCCGTGGAACCATTGTTCCGCTCTACGAATCTAAACTACGCAAATCGCAGCTGTACAGTTCCAACGCCACGTAGCTGCGGACGTTTGTATAGATATACCTTTTTCGCATTACGAGCACATTACTGAGGTCATGGGATCGACTTCGATGGTCGCGTGGCGAAATTGGTAGAGTACAACAACCAGCTGCTACAACAGTGATGTAGTCGCGCGACCGCTAAATCAGATCGATGATGGCGGCTTTCAGAAACTGCGGGGCGCGTCCTTTTGAGATTGCATGAGCGCTACTCATTCTAATTCGCCGCGGTTTGAGCCGCTTTCACTTTCGGTGGCGGCGCCCGCTCCGGCGTCGCTTTCGCCGGAGGCTGCCGCTGGCGCAGGCGATTCTGTTCTCGCGCGCATCGGCAATACTCCGCTAGTTGCGCTCGATGGATTGACCGGCCAGCTGCCGGCCGTTCAACTGCTGGGCAAGGCGGAGTGGTATAACCCCGGCGGATCGGTAAAGGACCGCGCTGCCGCCAACATTGTGAGCGAGGCCTGGCGTGCCGGGAAGCTGGGGCCGGGAAAGATTCTGCTCGATTCGACCAGCGGCAACACCGGCATCGCGTATGCCATGCTGGGCGCGGCGCTGAAATTTCCCGTCACCTTGTGCGTGCCGGAAAATGTTTCGGTGGAGCGCAAGCGCATCTTGCAGGCTTACGGCGCCAACATTATTTATACCGATCCGGGCGAGGGCTCGGATGGCGCGATCAAAATCGCGCGCCAACTGGCAGCCGAGCGTCCCGACCTTTATTTTTATGCGGACCAGTACTCGAACGATGCCAACTGGCGCGCGCATTATCTGACCACGGCGAACGAGATCTGGGAGCAGACCGCCGGGCGCGTCACCCATTTCGTGTCGATGCTGGGAACAACCGGAACGTTTGTGGGGACAACGCGGCGGCTCAAGGAATTAAATCCGCATGTCCGGTGCATTTCGCTCCAGCCGGATTCGGCGTTTCACGGCATCGAGGGCGCGAAGCATCTGCCGTCGGCGATTGTGCCGCGGATTTACGATTCCTCGCTGGCGGATGAGAATATTGAGATTGCGACCGAGACGGCATACGCAATGGCCCGCCGCCTGGCGCGCGAGAACGGGCTGCTGGTGGGCGTTTCGGCCGCTGCAGCCGTTGCCGGATGCCTGCAAGTTGCCGGGGGATTGAAGAAGAATCAAGCGGCAACGATTGTGACCGTGCTCTGCGACTCCGGCGACAAATATTTGAGCGAACGGTTTTGGACGGAGGAACAAGTTGCGGAGGGCAGCTGAAGGAGGTAATAAGCCGACTCACAGGCAGCCGGCCACCAGCAGAACGGTTTTGCTTGCTTCAAGCTCAAGGCTCGAAGCTCATAGCGAGCTCTGCAATCTGCCTCTTAATCTGCAATCCCCCTAATGCTGAAAATCTCACAGACTGAATACGACTCGCTTCGCCGCCATGGCGAAAGGTCCTATCCGCACGAGTGCTGCGGCGTGCTGCTGGGGCGGTTCGAAGATGATGCGCGGATTGTTACGCGTGCGGTGCGGTGCGGAAATACCTGGCTCGACTCGCTGCACAACCGCTATTTGATCGATCCCAAGGAGTTGATCCGCATTCAGCGCGAAGGCCGCTCGCGCGGCGAAGACATCGTCGGCTTCTATCACTCGCATCCAGATCATCCGGCGCGCTGGTCGCCGACGGATTTGGCGGAGGCGCATTGGATCGGGTGCTCCTATGTCATCACCAGCGTCGAAAAGGGTGTGGCTGCGGTGACGAACGCGTTTGAGCTGACAGGCGCGGAGGAGGAGAAGAAGTTCGTGGATGAGACCATTAATGTCAGCTAGCTCGGGAGAAATACCTCCGAACAGTTCGGCGGGTCATGTAGATCAGCAGTAACCCCGCGATTACAACTCCGATCGCGCCTTTCAAAACCTCGCCGCGCGCCAGGTTGGCCAAGTCTCCCGCCGCGTTGATCGCGACGATCGCTACTCCCAACAGCCATCCCCAGAATCGCCGCCGAAGCCATCCCGTTGCGGCAGCAATGAGGGCCATGCAGAGTACCGCAAACAAGGCGCCGGCGATCTTTCCCACGGGTGCCAGCGTGTCGTGAGCGGGCCGGTTGAGCGACCAAAGAGCGTCGAGGGCCGTGCCCGGCCAGAACAAAGTGACCGCCGCATACGCGGCCATGCTTGCGCCGAATATAAAGAAGACACCAATCGCCAAAAAGCCCGCCGGTCGCGTCAATTGGACGTTGTCCATCGTTTTTCTCAAACTCGCCGCTGAATCCCTGCCTTAAGCCGGGGCATCTGTACTATATGGCACAGGTCCAAATTCCTTCTCCCCTCCGTCAATACACCGAGAAACAGTCCACGGTGCTCGTTTCCGGCGCCACCGTCGGCGACGCCCTTTCCAGTCTTGTCTCCCAGCATCCCGATCTCAAGAAGCATCTTTATAGCGACGACGGCAAGCTGCGCGCGTTCGTCAATGTCTACGTCAACGAGGAGGACATGCGCTATTTGCAGAAGGAAGCCACCGCCCTCGGCGAGAATGATACGATTTCGATTGTGCCGTCGATTGCCGGAGGAATTTTGTAATTCGGCAATTTGATAATCTTGTAATTTAGCCATGGCGCAAACAGCGTCTTGGGCTTGGTTTTAAATTACGAAATTACCCGATTACAAATTACGAAAATCATGCCGACCTTAACCGAACCCGTTTCCCTCACTAACGACGAGATCCTGCGCTACTCGCGCCATTTGATCATGCCCGAGGTGGGCATGGAAGGGCAGCAGAAACTCAAGGCCGCGCGCGTGCTTTGCATCGGAGCTGGCGGCCTGGGCTCGCCGCTGGCGCTTTATTTGACCGCGGCGGGCGTGGGCACGCTGGGCATCGTCGACTTTGACGTCGTGGACTACACCAACCTCCAGCGCCAGATTATCCACACCACCAACGATGTGGGCCGCAAGAAGCTGGACTCGGCGGCGGAGAAGCTCAAAGCGCTTAATCCGTTTTTGAATCTGCGGACGTTTGAGACCAAGCTGACTTCTGCCAACGCGCTCGACCTGTTTCGCGAGTTCGACATCGTTGCCGACGGCACGGACAATTTTCCCACGCGCTATCTGGTCAACGACGCTTGCGTGCTCACCGGCAAGCCCAATGTCTATGGCTCGATCTTCCGTTTTGAGGGCCAAGCCAGCGTCTTTGCCACCGAGGACGGGCCTTGCTATCGCTGCCTCTATCCCGAGCCGCCGCCGCCGGGCCTCGTGCCTTCGTGCGCCGAGGGCGGAGTGCTGGGGATTTTACCCGGCCTCGTCGGCGTGATTCAGGCGACCGAGACGATCAAGCTGATTCTCGGCCAGGGCGATTCGCTGGCCGGGCGGCTGCTTCTGGTCGACGCCCTGGGCATGAAGTTCCGCGAGCTGAAGCTGCGCAAGAATCCCGATTGCCCGGTGTGCGGGAAGAACCGTACGATTACCGGGCTCATCGACTACGAGGAGTTCTGCGGCATTCGCGGGCAGGAGGCGCCGGCGGGAGAAAACGACGTGCCGGCGATTTCGGTCGAGGAGCTAAAGAAGAAGCTCGACGCCAGGGCCGACATATTCATTCTCGACGTGCGCGAGCCGCATGAGTATCAGATCTGTAACTTGAACGGCTATCTCATTCCAGTAGGCGATCTGCCGAAGCGCGTCAACGAGCTAGATTCCAGCCGCGAAATTATCGCTCATTGCAAGATGGGCGGACGCAGCGCGAAAGCCGTGAACTTTCTGCGCCGTTCCGGATTCAAGAAGGTCTATAACTTGACCGGCGGAATCACAGCCTGGGCCGAGAAAGTCGATCCGACCATGCCGAAGTACTAGTTCTCAGCTGTCAGTCATCACTTTTCAGTGGGAGCGCTGGCGCGCTCCCCTTTTTATTGGTAATGACGACTTTGGCGCTGCCACTGCCTGCTCCGCTCCTAATCACAGCCTGAATGGTTCTCGTGTGGTAAGCTGCCAGACGAATGTTAAGGAGATAGGATGAAGACCCTTGTAGCTGTCCTTTCTTGTGTCGCGGTTTCGTTGTTTCTTGGACCCCAAGTTACCTATTCGCAGTCTAGTCTTGAGAGCGACGTGGACAATGCCCGTATTATAGAAATGACTCATAAGGGCCTCGGGGATGATGTGATTGTGGCCAGAATAAAGGCGGGGGCAACAAAGTTTAGTCTTTCGGACGACGACCTCGCTAACCTCAAAAAAGCAGGAGTGTCCGATCCCGTTGTGGCGGCCATGATTCAGTCAACGCAGTTGACGAGTCCTAAGGTCGAGATTGACGGGAACCCTGTCGAGGTACGTACAATTGGCGAGCAGAAGGTCGGGGGTAGGCTCGGGCACCTTGCCACCATGGGGATTAAGTCCGTCAAGAACAAGGCGTACTTGCAGGGGCAACACGCTTCGGTAATAACCTCCCGAAAACCAGTTATCGACATTCAACTGCCGGCAAACGACAATATCGACAACTACATCATCGTCGAGATGGATGACAAAGGTGATCGGAGGGAAATCGAAATGGGCTCCATTGGCGGAACCGTAGGGGAAAAGGTCGGCATTCGCGCCGATAGAATCGTTCGCACTTCTGCAACTCCGGTTGGAGGTCGCCGTTTCAGAATTTCAACCGTGAAAGAGTTAAAGAAGGGCGAATATATCCTATATTCAGTTGGGTCCGCCGATTTCCCTCACGGTGTTTATGGGCAGGGCTATGATTTCACAGTTCAGTGATTGGCGTCCATGAGAACAAGGCGAGCCCACTCTACAACCAAATTTGGAATAGTTGTGTTAGGAGCCTTTATCGCCCTTGCGCCGGCATTACTCTCGTCTCAAACAAGAGATGATAAGAAAGCGGATACGGTGCTCTTGGCCGATGGTCTGCCAATACACCTTGTTCTGATGGACGATCTGCAAGGGAAAAACTTGCGGCCCAAGCAGACGGTTCATTTCAAGGTGCGCGAGGACGTCGTCGTTGGTTCTACGCTCATTGTGAAAACAGGCGCTGGGGCTATCGGACACATTGAATCAATATCAAAGAACGGTCTTTTGGGAAAATCAGGAAGGCTTGTTCTGCAGTTCGACTATGTGGCCACTCTATCGGGCGCAAAGCTCCAGTTGCGGGGCGGAGCTGGGGTTGGCGGAGGAAAGGGGGGTGCTCTCACTTGGGAATCGGCTCTTTGGTACGGCCCTAACGCGAACCTGCCTGTAGGAACAGTAGTCAACGCCTATGTCAACCAAAATCAGCGGGTCACGATCCCCTAGATAGCTTTCCCTTGAACTCTGACGCCTTGACCGGCCGGTTCTTCGACGAGTATGTGCACGAGAACGCGTCGCCTAATGCTAAGGGGTAAGGATCTCCACGTGGCTTCCGTCCCGGCTGGTGCGTATATTGAGATCGACGGAAACTTCGTAAGAAATACTCCTTCGGACGTGCAGATAACGGAGGGTGAACATATTGCGGCCGTAAAGAAAGCGGGCTTCAAGAATTGGGAGCGCAAGCTCACGTCAGCACGGGAAGCAATGCTTGACTGAAACGCGGAGTTAGAACAGGGCGGGAATTAGTTTCAAAGGTTCTTTCCGTTTGTTACGAACAACTCCGGATGACAGGTGTCCTTGCCGAACATGTACTTTTGTCCATATTTGTTACCTTCTTTCTCCTTGGGATGGAGGCTTATGTCCGCCTTGTTTCGGCGCTTCTTTTTCGGTGGGGTTTTTCTTCTCGCCACGTCTCTTTCTCTTCTGGCCGCCGAGAATCCCGCTCCCGGCCCTAACTCCGATCCTTTCTATCAGCAGCTGCGCAATCTCACGCCGGGCGGCGAGAGTTTTTCCGTCAACAATCTTACGTTGAAGCGCGAAGCTGCCACCTTTGTTTTGAAATCGGGGACTGTGTGCTTCATTATGCCCGTCAACGGCAAAGTTACGGGTGCTGTCTTCAACGGCGAGGCCACTCTCGCTCTCGATCCCGCCATCGATTCCGAGCGCAAGAGCCTCAAGCTGCTCACCAAAGAGGATACCTTCAACGAGACATTCAATCAGGCCGTCTTCCGCTTCACGGATGCGACCTACGAAGAGATCAAAACCAGCGGAAGCGCTGCCGGAGGCAGTTGCGACGGCGGATTGCTCAAGGATGCACAGAATACGACCCGGCACAAATTCAAGGACAACATGGAGGCGCGGCTGCTCGTCGATGTGCTCAGCCCCGAGCCCGGCGGATATTTTGCCGCCTTCATCCATGGCCGCCGCTACAGCGGCAAGGAATTCTTCGAGATCGATCCGGACGAGAACAGCGATCAGGTCCATTTCTCGACCTATGAGGACAACAAATCGGGCGAATGGTTGTCATTGCGCCTGGCCGATCGCAGAAATCCTTCCGGACAGCTCATCGACATCAAGCACCAGCAATTGGAGGTCACCTTCGAGAAGGGCGGAAGCCTGGAAGGCAAGGCGACGGCAGAGGGCGTCGTCCTGCGTAAGGGCTTACGGGCTGTGCCCCTGGACCTGTTCCCCTCGCTGCGCGTGCAAAGCGTCACAGTCGACGGCCAGCCAGCCTCGTTCATTCAGGAAAACAAGAATGACGACGCGAATTTTGAAGTGGTTCTACCCAGCACTTTGAAGGAGGGCGAGAAGTTTACGATCACGACTGTCTACGCGGGAAAGGAGGCGGTGATCAATACGGGAGACGGAAACTATTATCCCGTTGCACGCGACGACTGGTATCCGAACCAACCGGGCGCTGCCTTCGGGCACTATGCGCTCTACGACATGACCTTGCGCATTCCAAAGGGCATGAAGATGGCCGCGACCGGAGTGCTCGTCTCAGAAACGAACGACGGTAGCCGCAACGTGACGGTATGGAAGAGCGAGGCTCCGCAGACAGTCGCGGGATTCAGTTTTGGCCGGTTTAAGGAGGAGCAGAAAAAACTAGATCGGCCCGAGTACTTTATTCAGTCCTATGCCAATGAGGTCCCGCCAGACTGGGTGAAGGGTCTGCAACAGAGGAACCTCGACAACCTGGCCAACGGTGTGCCGACAATTGGAGACGTGGATCGGCCAATGGACGTGGGAACGGCGCCGCGCAACGAGATGAGTACAGCGACCCTGAACAAAAAGGCGCTGGTTGAGGGCCAACTGGCCGTGCAACTATACGCGGAGTACTTTGGGCCGCCTTTGTTCAAGCATCTCCAGCTTACGCAGCAAACGGAGTGTAATTATGGCCAATCATGGCCGGAACTGGTATGGCTGCCGGTCTGTTATTACTTCGACACTACTGTGCGTCACTCGCTCGGCTTGGATGAGAGCAGCAAGAGTTACTGGAAAGAGGTAACCGCCCACGAAGTGGCGCACCAGTGGTGGGGCAATACGGTCGGTTTTGCATCCAGCCGAGACCAGTGGATGAGCGAGGGTTTCGCGGAGGAGTCGGCATCGCTCTATGTGAGCCTGATCGAAAAAAATCCCAAGAAGTTCCTTGAATTTTGGAAAGACGAGCAGACTCTGCTGCTGGACCGGAATGCGCAGGGATATCGAGCTATTGATGCCGGCCCCGTAACCATGGGCTATCGCGCCAGCAATACTCGGACAGGCAGTGGCGTGGCGGAGCGCTTGATCTATCCCAAGGGAGCATTCATCCTGCACATGATCCGCATGATGCTCTGGGACCGCCAGACTGGCGATCAGAACTTCCGGGATACCATGCGGGACTTTGTGAGGACCTACTCCGGCAAAGCCGCGACCACCGAAGACTTTAAGGCGATAGTCGAGAAACACATGACGCCGGAGATGGATATGGACGGCAATCACCGCATGGACTGGTTCTTTAACGAATATGTGTACGGAACGGCGCTGCCGAGTTACAAGCTGGACTATTCCTTCGGAAGAGATCCGAGCGGCGATGTCGCTCTCAATTTCAAGCTCGCGCAGTCAGGCGTCACGGGCAGTTTCAAAATGCTGGTTCCGATTTATCTGGAACTAGAAGATGGAAGAATAATCAATATTGGGAGGGCACAGCTTGCGGGAAACACCGTTGGAAGCCAGACGCTCAGGCTGACAGGGTTGAAGGAACCGCCCAAGCGCGCCGTGGTGAACTATAACTACGATGTTCTCGCCGACAAATAACGACAGATAAATAAGGGAGCACCCACGGCGCTCCCTGTTTAGGCTGCGCGACTAGGCTACCGGTTCGAGCCCTCCATCATCGACGCGCGATCCGAGGACGCAATGGTAAGCGCCGTTTTCTTCCCGCCGAAACGAACTTGCGAGATGGAGGCGGAACTGCCGCTATTTGTGAGAACGACGGAGTCTTGTGTGGCGGCCTTGTCGAGTTCAACCAGCTTGGCCGGGGTCTTGGCGATTTCCTTCTTGCCACGCATCACGCTCACCTGCACGTCCGGCCCGGCACCATCCCAGCGGAGTGTGTAATCGCCGGCGGGAATCTGCTGTCCGTTGATGGACACGGCCTGTTCAATGTGCAGGCCGCCCTTGTTGATCGCGAATGCACTCGTCGCCAGCAGCACTGCCAGCCCGAGCACCAAAGTCTTTGCCAGTGAGTTAAATTTCATTTGCTCCTTCTTTCCGTCCGGGTTGGCCGGACATCAGGGGCGGCTGGTTGAGGCGCGCACGGGGCTCACTTCGTTCCTTCGGGGGCAGGACCTGCCTGCGCAAATACCGCTTGCCCGCGACGACATTTCAAACCTACAATGCGCGTGTCAGGGTGACGCAAAAAGGCGCGAGTTCACGCTCGTTCCAATTGCTGGGCTCAACTCGCCAGGGCCGCCAAACCATGCGCGAAGTGAGTCCCGTCACCCTGCAGATTTCTTTTCTACTATCTGATCTCCGTTTGCGGCTTTCGTTGCGTCAAAATTCTTCCCGATCCCCCGGCTCTTCCCCACTCGACTCTTCCGACTCGGCTCTCTCAGGATACGAATGCGGTTCGCCGAAAGTTCCTGCCTGTCTCGATACTAGTTGGACGAGCGAGCGTGGCACGCGTTATCAACTTACGCAAAAGCTGGCGTGACAGCGATGCGGTGTCTTGTAGATAATCCCCGCACCACAAGTCTTTCAGTCATGCGAATCTTTCAGTCATGAAAGAAGGCACGCGTCATGCCATCCGCCAACGCGCGACAAGTGCCCTAGATAACGAGATACGGCCGCAATGTATCTGCCGCCAAGGTTGAATGCGAGGTTGAATAAGGTTGAAATCGAACAGCGGCGTTCGCCAATGGACAGCCTCAAACGGCTGGCTCGAACGGGTTACCCGCGCAACAGCGTACAGCAAAACACCTAGACAATTTTCAGTACGATTTTGCCGTAGTTTTTTCCTTCTTTTAATAGCGTGTAGGCGGCGCGCGCTTCGTCGAACGAAAAGACCTTGCCAATGACGGGTTTGAGTTTGCCGGCGGCCAGCCATTGGCTGAGCCGGCGCCAGGCCGCCTCCATCAGTTCGCGGTTCTGTGAAAGATAGGTCAGCCACAGCCCGTGCACGCTGGCGCCTTTTGCGTACAGCAGGCGCGTGTCGAGCGTCGGCGTCTGTCCTGTGGCGGAGCCGTACACAATGACGCGTCCAAAGTTTCCCACGCAGCGCACGCTCTTGCCGACGTGCTCGCCGCCCAGCATTTCGAATACGGCGTCGACGCCTTTCCCTTGCGTCATCTCCTTGATCGCCTCGACGTAATCTCTCTGCTTGTAGTTGATACCGTGTTGCAGGCCGAGTTCACGCACGCGAGCTAGTTTTTCTTCCGAAGATGACGTGCCGTACATTTCAATGCCGAGAATTTTTCCCATCTGCACCGCGGCCGTGCCCACTCCTCCGGCAACGGCGTGGATCAGAACGCGTGTGCCCGCGGGCTTATCCAGCAGTCCCGCCTTCCAATAAGCAAAGTAGGCGGTGAAAAAATTCACCGGAAAAGCCGCGGCTTGCTCTGCCGTCCAGCCTTCGGGAGCGGGCCAGAGGAGCGCGCGCTGGCCGGTAGTCTGCTCGGCGAAGGCGGCCCATTGCGTATAGCCCATCACGTGTCGCCCGCTCGGATCGAGCCCCGCAAATTCCCGTCCGGCAATCAGCGGAGGTTTCGGCGCCCCGGCGTATCCGCCTTCCATCGTCATGAGGTCGGCAAAGTTGAGCCCTCCGGCCTCGACCTTGATCAGCACCTGGTCAGGCGTGGCTTGCGGCTCGGCCACATTTTGCAGTTCAAGCACTTCCGGCCCGCCGAAGCGGGAAATCACAAGAGCCTTCATGCAGAAATTGTAGTTGATTGCGGAAGCACCGACGAACTATGAGCCACGCCCTTGGCACGGAATATAATGAGATCTGAGTTTCCGACCCTCGTCGCCTGCTAGGCTGGCGGCTTGGGCTAGGGATTCGGCTCTCGCGGCCGATTCCCGAGGGTGCCGGTGGAAACGCCTGCGCCTCCCGTGCTTGGAAAGGAAACGCTCGCAGGCGTAATCCTGTCCCGTTTCCTTCCTTGATCATCAGAGTCCAATCAGAATGTCGTTGGTCGTCTGTCCTTGCTCGTTCGGCATCTGTGGAGCGGAAAACGGCTGCTCATGGCCACGCGACAATTCTGAACGGCTGGCGACTAACGACTAACGACCAACGACCAACGACCAACGACTGTGCCTCTTACCGACAAATTCGGCCGTACCATCCACGATCTCCGGATCTCGATCACCGACCGTTGCAACTACCGCTGCGTCTACTGCCGCACGGGCACCAATGGTGCCGCGTTTTCGGAGCTTCCCTTCGCCGATTATTTGCGCATCGCCCGCGTGCTGGTCGGGCTTGGTATTACGAAGATTCGCCTCACCGGCGGTGAGCCGCTGTTGCGCAGGGGAATTATCGACTTCGTGCGCGAGTTGGCGGCCTTGCGGACTCTCGATGGCGCCAAGCTCGAAATAGCGCTCACCACCAACGGACACCTCCTGGCCGAGATTGCCCAGCCCCTCCGCGACGCCGGCCTCGACCGTGTGACCGTGAGTATGGATGCCGTCGATCCCGACCGCTTTGCTCGAATCACGCGCGTGCCCAATGGTTATGACAGCGTACTCGCCGGTGTGCGCGCCGCCCGCCGCGTCGGCCTCGATCCCGTCAAAGTCAATTGCGTCTTGCTGCGCGGATTCAATGAAGACCAGATCATTCCCTTCGGCATGTTCGCGCGCGAGGAAGGCGTGGTGGTCCGCTTCATCGAGTTCATGCCGCTGGAGGAAGACCGCGTTTGGACGCCGCAGACGGTTGTTCCGCTCGACGAGATCGTCGCCCGCATGCGCGAGTACCGGCCGCTGCTTGAGATAGAGCGCGGCCAGAGCGAAACCGCCCGCCGCTACCGCTTCGCCGACGGCATTGGCGAGATTGGCATTATCGCGCCCGTGTCGCATCCCTTCTGCGGACATTGCAGCCGGATCCGGATCACCTCGGACGGCAAGCTCCGGACTTGCCTGTTCTCCGCCCGGGACCACGACCTGCACGAGCTGATGCGGCACGGTGCCGCGGACCGCGAGCTGGAAGAATTTATCGAGCGCGTCGTCCTGAATAAAGAAGAGCGCCACCACATCGGCGAACCTGGGTTCGTGCCGGCGTCGCGCACCATGGTGCACATCGGGGGCTAGCCTCTCGCCGCCTGTCAGGTTCGGTCCGGGGGCCCCCTCTAGTTCGGCGGCCCTGAATAGCCCCCATCGGAAGCTTGCAACTCGTCAGCCATAAGCCGCATCGCGATCAAGTCGAGCAGCGCTTCGACCGTCATGCCTGCATTCAGCAGCCGGATCAGTTGCTCGACGCTGAATCCCGCGCGCTCGCCCGCGATGGCGAGCTTATCGACAGCCGAGTTCAAGGAAGGATGATCCATCCCTGCACCAACTTTGACATAGAGTCCCATTCACTCAGCCGGTGCGATGTGACACCCATCACTCCTCAACGGTCATTCCGGCGCATTGATGCCTGTGGGACGAGCCTTTCCCCGAATCGCTGCGGCAGGGGCAAGATGTGTGCGTGGCGGCCAATCTGGAGGGCAAATAAGAAGGGCGGCCTCGCGGCCGCCCTGTCTATTGAATTGTAAAAGCGGCTTAGACGCCTTTGACGTTTTCTGCCTGCCAGCCCTTCGGGCCTTTTACTACGTCAAACTGAACCTGTTGTCCTTCTTGCAGGCTGCGGAAACCGTTGGCCTGAATGGCGGAGAAGTGTACAAATACGTCCTCGCCGTTCTGGCGGCTGATGAATCCATAGCCTTTAGCGTCGTTAAACCACTTTACTGTTCCTGTTTCCATGGTGATACTGTGTTCCTTTGGTGTTGAAGTATGCGCTGGAACTCGCAGGGTAGTGCAGGCAGGTCACGCCATAGAGCGGGGTACTGCTTACAACCGCTAGATCAAACGCCCCTATACTATATCAAAAAACGCCTGTAAATGACCAGCGGTTTGCTACCGCAAAGCCATAGTTCCGTCTTCCTGAGGTAATGAATCCTCCGCCGCTCTGCATATCTTTCCGTAGGTCAGAACTCCCGAAGCCCCGGCAAAAATGCGGCTCCCGTGCAACATTGAGACCGATTGCTCCATCCTATCTCACTGAAATATAAGCATAACTCCCTTTGGCGCAAGGTTTGCTATTGATACCACCGACAACGGGTGGAGGATGCCATGCTGGCAATAACGGTTGAAAAGTTCACCGAGATGACCGTGGTGCAATGCCGGGGCAGAATCATTCGCAGCGACGCCGTTTTTCAATTGCGGGATGCCGTGCAGTCCGAGGACGACGCCCGTGTCATCGCCATCGATCTCTCCGAGGTCGAGGCGATCGGCGGCGGCGGCCTGGGCATGCTCGTCTACCTCGAGCACTGGGCGCGCGAGAACGACATTCAATTGAAGCTGTTCAGTCCGCCTCGGCAGGTGCTCGACGCCCTGGCACACTACCGCTCCGTCGCGAACTTCGAGATCGTCAATATGCAGGAGATGATCGGGCTGCTGGCGCAATACGATTATCCGCAGCGCATGGCGGCTTAGGCAGCTTCGCTTCTTGCGATCGCGGCGTGGCCGCGCCCCTGTCTTCCGGTCCTCGATAGCCTTCCCTTACCGCTCCCGCCGCTCTTCCCTTTTTTCCGTCGTTCCTCCATCATCGATGCATGCGTATTCGATCCCTGGTTGCTCGAAAAATGTGGGTTGCAGTGTGCGCAATTCTGGCCCTTGGCGCACTTCGCGATGCCCGGGCCGATCTGATCATCGACGTACGAACGCACTTGGCACAGAATTCGTTCGCAGCCGCTGAAGCGGAGCTACAGGATTACAAGGCGCGCAACGGTGCCACTCCGGACTATCTCGAGGCCCTGTCATGGGTGGCGCGCTATGAGACATCTGCTTCCCAATGGGACAAAGCGGCCACGCACGCCGCCGAAGTGCGCACCCTGAGTGAGCGGCAACTAGCCAAGCGCAAACTGGACGCCGAGCCGCATCTCCCAACCGCGCTGGGCGCCGCCTATGAAGTGCAAGCCCAGGCGATGGCACAAAAAGGACAGAAAGAGGCCGCCATCCGCCTGCTTCGCGCTGCCTTGGCAAAGTATGCCGCCACTTCGATTGCGCCCCGGCTGCAAAAAAATCTCAACCTGCTCGCGCTCGTGGGAAGGCCTGCTCCCGCCCTCGAACAAACGCAATTTCTCGGTCCCAAGCCGCCGCCGCTGGCTTCGCTGAAGGGCTCGCCTGTGCTGCTCTTTTTCTGGGCGCACTGGTGCGTGGACTGCAAGGCAGAAGTGCCCATCATTGCCCGGTTGCGCCAGGAGTTCGGCGCCAAAGGACTGGTCGTGATCGGTCCGACGCAGCTCTACGGCTATGCCGCCCAGGGCGCCGACGCGACTCCGGCGGCCGAGCGCACTTACATTGATCAAGTCCGCCAGAGATACTACGCGAACCTGCTCGACATGCCGGTGCCACTCAGCCAACGCAACTTCAAGATCTACGGGGCCAGTACCACGCCGACGTTGGTGCTCCTTAATCGCGCTGGACAGGTGGCCATGTACCATCCCGGCGCCATGACATATGCAGAACTGCGGGCAGCGCTGGCAGAGGTGCAGTGACCGGGTTACCATAAGGCTCCGATTGCCGAAGTTACTTTAGCCGTTGCTCCCACGCCGCGGCTTGCCTATCTGCCCCTGTTTTCGCCTTACTTAGCAATCCAGCCTCATCCTATGACCTTCGTAATTTGTCCAATAGGACGCGACCTTGGAATCTATGTGGAGCGAGAACTGACACACACCACCAAACTGCTGTGTGCCGCGAGTTTGAGGCCTTTATTAGTTCCGGATTAAGACTTGCCGTCAAAGTTTCCGCGTACCGAAACTGTACTGGAAAGCTCGGGCCCAAAGTCCTCAGCCAAGTCGAGAAGCTCTGCCTATGAACGCTTTGAGCAAGCCGTACCCCGGCAAAATCATTCCCCGCGACGTGCCTTCCGATCCTAATTTCTATAAAGAGCTGCTCGATCACATGAGCGATGGCGTCTACTTCGTGGATCGCGAGCGGCGGATTTTGTTCTGGAATGAACGGGCTGTCCGCCTGACCGGATACGAGCCGGAAGATGTGATGGGACGATTCTGCCAGGATGAGATTCTGTGTCACGTCGACGGCAAAGGAAAAAGATTGTGCCAGGAGGGTTGCCCGCTGACGGCCACGATCGCCGACGGCGAGGCGCGCGAGGCTCAGGTTTTCCTCCGCCACAAACAGGGCCGCCGTGTCCCGGTGCTGGTGCGCGTGCAGCCGATTCATGGTGACGATGGATCGGTGGTCGGCGCGGTCGAGATTTTTACCGACGAGACGGCACGGCTGGCCGCCGCCCGCAAAACGCAGGAAATGGAACGCCTGGCGTTTCTCGATCAGCTCACCGAGTTGCCCAACCGCCGCTATCTGGAAATGTCGGTGAAGACGGCGCTGACTGAGTTTCATGTGCATGGCGACGCCTTTGGAGTCATGGTCATCGACCTCGATTGGTTCAAGGCCATCAATGACACCTTCGGCCACGCCACCGGGGATCAGGCGCTGGTTGAGGCGGCGAAGACGCTCCTGGGAGCGGTCCGTACCAGCGATATTGTCGGCCGCTGGGGCGGCGACGAATTTCTGGCCGTCATTCGCCACGTCGATCTCGATATCGTCACACGCCTCGCCGAGCGCTGTTGCGCCCTCATGGCCCAGACTTCGATCAAGAGCGGTGAGCGTGAAGTTGTCTCGTTGTCGGCTTCGGTCGGCGGGACTGTCGCTCGCCGCGACGATACCGCTGATACGCTCATCCGCCGCGCCGACCAGATGATGTATTCGAGCAAAGCCGCAGGCCGCGGCCGCGCAGTCGTCAAGTAGTCACACCGAAGCAAGCGGTCTGATTGGGCCGCCCGTCACAGACGCCGGAGCCCAAAGCTGCTAACTTTCCCCCCATGGCCGGGTCTTTCATACTCGGCGAGGCTCTGGTGCTGGGACTCGCTTCCGGGCCTGCCTGCATGGCTTCCTGCGGACCCGTGTTGGTTCCTTCCTTGCTCGCCGAGCAGTCAGGTTTGCGACTGAACACCCGCTTCCTCTCTGTCTTCCTGGGCGCGCGCTTCGCGGGATATCTCCTCTTTGCTGCCGTCGCCTGGGAACTCGGCGCCCTGGTATCGCTCGCTCCGGCGCCCCGCCTGCTCCTGATTGGCGTCATTCATCTGTTGCTCGCCGCCGTGCTGTTCTGGTACGCCTACGCGTCCGGACACGCTTGTGCTCAACCCTGCTCGCATTCAGAACTGGTGAGCATTAGCGTACCTGGAAAGAGCGGTCCGGGAGAACGCGGCGTGCCGGGCGCGGCGGCGTTGGGCTTCCTGACTGGTTTGAGCCTCTGCCCTCCATTCCTGGCCGCGGGCGTAAGGGCCGCTCAGTTAGGCAGCGTGGCGGCCGCACTCTTGTTTTTTGCCGTGTTTTTTGTCGGAACTTCCGTATGGTTTGTGCCCTTTGCGAGCCTGGGTTGCGTGGCGCGGAATGAAGCCGTGACCACAGTCGCACGCATGGCGATGGTGCTCATCGCGCTCTATTACGCTTTCTTGGGATTGACCTTGCTCTTCGGGAGACAGGTTCGTGGCTACTGAAATTCACATCCCCAAGCTCCAACCAACGGCGCCGAGAAGTGTAAGCCGATGCCTCCTGCTTACTCTGCCCATCGCAGTCTGGTCGTTTCTCATGTTTTCCCATTCGGGGCAACCGGGCCGGTCGGGCCGAATCGCCAGCGTCACCACAGCGATTTTCATGATTGCGCTGTTTTTCATGATGATGCGCACCTGGAGCACCTATCGATGGCGCCGCTGGTTCTTCGTAGCGTTGGGACTGCTGTTCCCGGTGGGCTTCATCCACAACGTTATGGTGATGCGCGGAACCATGGGCATTCCCATCGAAGAGATGATTGCCGGCCGGACGCCATTCTGTTATCTGCCGATTCCGCTGCTCATCCTGCCGGCGGCGTTTACGAAAACGCTCGTGTTCCCGGGTTCGATCCTGCCCAATGGAGGCATGTCCGGTGCCGGAATGGCGGCCATGGCGGCCGCGTGGTTGGCGATGACCATCGCAGTCGGCAAGGGCTGGTGCAGCTATATCTGCTTTTTCGGCGGCATTGAAGAGGGCATGGCGTCGGTCCCCAAGCGTGCCAAGCTGCGCAAGATAGACCCACGTTGGCGTTACGGCCCATGGGCCGTGCTGCTCGCGATGGTCTTGCTCTCGCTGGCTTTGTTCGAGCCCGCCTACTGCATGTGGCTCTGCCCTTTCAAAGCGGTTTCAGAATATGTGGCTGCCCGCAACACTGTGGGGATGGTGCAGAATGCAATCTTCATCGTGTTGTTTGCGGGACTGGTCGTGCTGCTACCGTTGCTCACGAAGAAGCGAACGCAGTGCGCGTTCTTCTGTCCGTTCGGGGCGTTTCAATCCATCTTTAATAAGACCAGCGTCTTCGACGTGAAGATCGACCGAACGCGCTGCTCGCCCTGCGTTCTCTGCAAGAACGCCTGTCCCACTATGTCTCTGACCGACGAATCGATCACCCGCGGCGAGACTCTGATGTCCTGCATGAAGTGTGGCGCCTGCGTGGATGCTTGTCCGAAACACGCGGCCGTCTGGCATATCAAGGGAACGGAAGTGGCCGCCAAGCCGGAACGCGCGCGCCTGATGCTGCTCTATGCCGCCTGGGGGGTTGCCATAATGTTCGGCGGCAGTATCATCGCCGAAGGCCTGGCGACCATCTTGCACGTCTTCGTTTAAAAAAACGAAGTTTAATGAAAGCGTCTCAGGAAGGACCAATGAAATTGCGAGCAAAACTCGGTTACACGGCGGCGGGAATGACAGTGTTCGCGGCCGTCCTGGCGCCTTTTGTGCTATACGGAGCCTTCACCAAGGGCTTCGCCTCCCTCGGCCTCCACGTGGACGAAGTGTATTCCGGCGGCCCGAAGGTGCGCACCATTCACACCGCAGCCTACTCCATCGATATTCACCGGCCAGTATTTCCCCACATGCTGCAAACCGAGAAGCCCTTTGTGCAATTGGATTGGAAACCTTTAAGCGCGCTCCCGCCCCACGTATCCGACCTGGTGGACGTGGACGGCGACGGGCGGCCCGATCTCCGCGTCACCTTCGATGTGCCGAGCGGCGCCAAAACTCCACTGCGCGTCAACGTCGAGCCCCTCAACCCGCGCTACGAAGCCATGCACAACGTCGGTAAAGAAAAGTTCTCGAGGCTGATCGTGCGCGTCGATGATGCCATCCTGGTGCGCGTCCCACTCGCGCATCCCTAGTTGCTGGGCACGACCCCGAGCCCGAGCTAAGTCCGACAAACGGCGAGTGATGCGCGTCCCCACGGTCTTTTTTCCATCGAATGATAAACTTGATGCATCGATGTCCAGCTCTTCTCAGCTCGTTCAGATCGACATTGGCCCACGAATTCCGTCGCCGAAGCCTTCATGGCTGAAGGCCAAAGCGCCGGTCGGTGAGAACTTCCACAATCTCAAAAAGCTCGCGCGCGGCCTTGCGCTGCATACCGTTTGCGAGTCGGCGCAGTGCCCGAACATCGGCGAGTGCTGGCACCACAAAACCGCGACCTTCATGTTGTTGGGTGATATCTGCACCCGCCGCTGCGGTTTCTGCGCTGTGCCCAAGGGCCGTCCCGAGCCCATCGATTGGGATGAGCCGCGCCGCGTGGCTGAGGCTGTGGCGACGCTCGGCTTAAAGCATGCGGTCGTAACCAGCGTGAACCGTGACGACGACAACGTCGGCGGCGCGAAAATTTTTGCCGAGACCATCCGCCAGATTCGCGAGCTTGTTCCCGGCTGTCACGTTGAGGTGCTGATTCCGGATTTCCAGGGACTCGAAGAGCCGTTACGGATCGTGCTTGAGGCCAAGCCCGACGTTCTCAATCACAACACAGAAACCGTGCCGCGTCTTTATCGCGCCGTGCGCTCCGGCGCGCGCTACCAGCGCACGCTCGATCTGCTGGCAAATGCCAAAGCCTGGGATCGCACGACCGTCACCAAGAGCGGCGTGATGGTCGGCATTGGCGAGTCGCTCGACGAACTGGTCGATGTCTTCCGCGATCTCGGCGAACGCGGCGTCGACATCCTCACCGTTGGCCAATACCTGCGGCCCTCCAAAGACCATCTGCCCATGACGCGCTATTACACGCCCGCCGAATTCACCTTCCTCAAAGATGAGGCAATGCGTTTCGGATTCAAGCACGTCGAGTCGGGTCCGCTGGTGCGGTCAAGCTATCATGCCCACGAGCAAGCGCAAGCAACGGGAAGTGTCGTCGGTCGGTAGTCGTCAGGCCTTAGAGTTCGTCACGACTCTGAAATCACCACGCTCTCGCTGGTCTGCCCGCCAGACGACCAGCGACCAACGCCAGACGACCAACGACAGAAGACAAACAACCAACCACAGCCGCGCCGAGCGGCTCTAAAACACCTTTACGTGGAAGGTCAGATACTTCTTCGGATTCTCCCGAATCGACTTCACCAGCTCCCGCGTCTCGATCAGCATCTGGTTCGAATTGTTATACAGGCCCGGGTCCTTGAACAGCATCCCCACCGTGCCCTCGCCCTTCTCCAGCCGATCCGTCAACGCCGTCAGATTATTCAGCGTCTCCTGTAGCTTGTTGGCAAACTCCTGATCGTGTGTGAACTTGCCCAGCGCGCCCTTGCCCGCGTTCATATCGTCGGTGAGCTGGCGAATGTTGGCGATCGTCTTATTCGTGTTGTCGTACAGTTCAGGATCTTTCAGCAGCTTGCCGGCCGAGCCTTTACCCGCTTGCAGGTCGTCAATCATGACGTTGACCTTGTCGATCGCGGCGATCGCCTTCTTGTAGGCTTCGTCGCTCGTCAGCAGCGGGCCAATCGAGCCCTTGCCTTGCTGGACGTCGTCCATCAATCCTTTGAATTCGCCAACCGTGGCGTTCAGCCGGTCATACAAATCCGAAGAGTAAATCACCTTTCCAATCGAGCCCTGGCCGCTTTCGATGAATCCGATAATGCGGTCGAGCCGCTTGATCAGCGCATCCACATTGACCAGCGTGCCCTGCGTGGACCGCACCACGTCCTGAATGTCGGGCACGGATTTTGCCGCCAGCATGTCGCCATCTTTCACCAGCGGCCCGGTCGCAGTGCTGCTGTCGATGTCCACGAACGTCTCGCCCAGCACGCCCGCCGTGGCCAGCATGGCGGTCGAATCCTTGTGCAGCGTGATGTCGTCGCTCTTCACCACCCTCATCGTGATCTGCACCGGCGTCAGCGGCTTTGTCGGGTCGATGCGGATTTTCGTGACATTGCCAATGTCGACCCCGGCCAGCCGCACCGGCGCTCCCACGCGCAGCCCGCCCGCGTTATCGATGTAGGCAGTGAGACGAATTTTCTTGGTGAACCATCCGCCGGTGCCGCTCATGAAAAAAATCAGCACCATGAGAATGATGCTGGCAACGACAACAGTCATTCCGACGCGAAGCTGCGACCACTTGAGTTGTTTTTGGCTAGGCACGGCACGTCCCGGAAATCGAAAGAAGCATGATAGCAAACGAATGTGGATTTCCAGCGGAAGATTTCGCTAAAAGACCCACATCCAACTCGAGTCCCGTAACATTCGTCGAGAGCCGAGAGCCGAGAGCCCAAAGCCCAACGACTGACGACCAACGCTCAAGAATAGAAAAGGCCCGCGGTTTGAGCCGCAGGCCTTCCTTTATTCCCCCGGAGGTTTAGTTTACCGCCCCGGCCCTTTCTCGGGCTTCGCGCCATGGCCAGGTTGCGGTTTTTGCTGTGCTTGCTTTTGTTCACGCGGCTGAGCCGGTTTTTGCTCGTGCTGCGCCTGCTTCTGTTCAGCCTTTTGGCTCCGCATCTGCTGTTTTTCTAGACGAGCCTGCTGCTGCTGAGCGCTCTTCTGCTCATTCTTTTGCTGCTGCGCCTGTTGGCGCTGCGCATTCTTCTGTTCATTCTTCCGTTCGGATTGCTGCCGCTTGGCCTGCTCGCGCTGCGCGTTTTTCTCTTCCGTCTGCTGTTGTTTCGCCTGTTCCCGCTCGGCGTTCTGTTCGGTCTTGCGTTGCTGCGTCTGCTGGCGCTCTTCGTTACTTTTCTGCTGCTTGGCTTGCTGCCGCCCGGCGTTCTGCTGATTCTCTCGTTCCTCAGCCTGCTGCTTCTCGTTGCGTTGCCGTTCCGCTTTCTGCTGCTTGGCCTGTTCCTGCTGAGCGTTCTTCTGTTCGCTCTTTTGCCGCTCCGCCTGCTCCTTCTGGTTACGCTGCTGTTCCTGCCGCTCCGTAGAAGCTTGCTTCTGCTGATTGCGTTCCGCCTTCTGTTGGCCTGCTTCGCGCTTCGCATTGGTCCGATTGTCTTCCGACGACTTGCGATTCTCCGCCGCGCTCCGCTGTTCTTCCGCTTTGCGGTTGGCCTGCGCCTTGCCGTTCTCGGCCGCCTTCTGGTTTCCCGCATTCCGCTCCGCCGGACGATTCTCGCCCGCCTTCGCCCGCGCTTCCCGCGGAGACATCGTCGGCGCTCTATACTCGCCGCCAGCCTCCCGTGCCGCCACTACATGCCCTTTGAAATCCCCAGGCTTCTCGGTTGCCGCGATTGCCGGCCGCCCATGGTTCTGCGAGGCAAACAACTCGCGATTATGGCTCGCCTCCCGGGCCTGTTCTCGTTGTGCCGCCACTGCGGCCGTGTGATGCTCATGCGCAAACCGTTCCTGTTCCGCCGTCGGACGCGCCGAAACCCCGCCTTGCCCGCCGTTGAACGAAACGTGATTGTTGTTGACCACAACATTTTTTTCATACACGTTCGTGATGTGCGCCCCGCGCACGTTCATCACCGCGCTGTTGTAGTAGAAATTCCGTCCCCGCCATTCGCCGCCGTAATAACCGTCCCCCGTGTAGCCGAACCCATAATTAATGCCGCCATAAAAGCCCACCTGCGGCCCCCAATAACCGTCGTTCCACACATAGGCGCCGTCATTCCATCCCCAATAGCCCGGCGTCCAAAGCAGCCCTACCGGCGCCATGACCCACGTGCCCGGCACCCAGTAGTAGCCATCGTCATCGCTCCATCCCCAGTAGCCCGGCGTCCACAAATATCCCGGACCAGGGCAGACTGGCTGTTCATACACGGGCAGCGCTGGCGGTCCGAAGCGCACGGAAATTCCAATTCCGATTTGCGCAAACAATGCCGCCGAAAATGAAAGCATCAGGATTCCGAAAATCGTCCATCGAATTGTTCTTGTCTTCATAACCCTTCCTCATTGACGGTGGCTCTTCGCTCGATCGTCCTAGTTCGATCTGCGAGATGGAAACACTGGGTGTCTTCCAGAGTTTCTGTTCGACTAAGATGCCGCGCTGGGTGCGTGGTTGGCTGTTCAGGTGAAGCCTGTAGAGAAAAGCGCTGCCCCGCTACAGGGTTAGCTCTAGGAACGCTCCGATTTCGCGATCAGCTTTCGATATTCGAGGGGCGAGAAGCCGGCCATCGCCCTGAAATCGTTGATCAGGTGCGCCTGGTCGAAGTATCCGAGATCGACCGCGAGCTGAGCAAACCCGAGCTTTTCGCCCGAGTTGAACCTTTCGATAAGCTCATGCAGCCGGTAACGCCGGATCACCCACTTCGGAGTTGCCCCAACATATTCGCTGAACAATCTTTGCAGCGAGCGCGCTCCCATGCCGGCATCCCGCGCCAGGTCGTCAACCGTTCGTATCTCCGGCTCGCGCAAAATCCGCTCGACAAGCCTTCCCGCCAGCGCCACGTTCCCGTCCGGCGCTGGCATGCGCGCATGGAAAAATTTGTTCGCCGCCTCAACCTTTTCGTTCTCTCTGCACTCCGAAAATGCAATCCCTTCCAGCGCTTTCAAATCCTCCCCGAAGATCTCCCGAGCCGGAACGACGCGGTCCGCCAGCTTCGAAACGGCAGCGTTGTAGAACGGGCGAAATCCGCCCGCGCGAAACTTCACTCCAAACACTTGTCCCTGACCCTCGATCACGCGATGGAATTTGTGCGTCTGCACTCCCGCAATCACCGCCTCGCCATTCTCGAAAATCAGGTGAACATTCGGATGAGGAAGACTCTCCGCCGTGTAAGCCGGGCAGCCGCCAAGATCCCAGCGGATGCTCCAATAATGCGCGATCCAGCCCGCCAGATCGGCAGCAGGTTTACGCCGCGAATGCCACATCTTTCCCGCCGCAAGATTCCGCCGCAGCATCCCGCGAGCCTGCCCCACCTCGGCATCGAAAACCTCTTCCACATCCGCCGCCCGTGTTTGTCGCGTTTTTCCAATCATGGTGCGCGCCTTCGCGGTAAAGTCTCGCCTTGAGTATCAGCGAAAGCCAACAAGTTTCGGCCCGCTCAAATTAGCCCAGGCAAAATCAAAATCAAAATGAAGAGTCCGCAAATAAAAAGTCTTATGATACAAGCTGCGCTCGCCGCCGCCCTCGCCGGACTGGCCGCTATCGGCTCCATGTCGGCTCAATCCGCTCCGGCAAACGCAACTCCCGCTCCGAAAGGAACTCCCATGACCAGCCACGCCGCCGGCACATTCGACGTCAAAGTCATTCCGCAGAAGCCCGACAACCTAGAGGCCGAAGCGGCCAACTTCCAGCGCCTCTCGCTCGACAAACAATTCCACGGCGCCCTCGAAGCCATCAGCAAAGGCGAGATGATCGGCGTCATGACCGAAGTAAAAGGCTCAGCCGGCTATGTCGCCATGGAGCGCGTGACCGGCACCCTCGACGGCCGCAAAGGCACATTCGTCTTGCAGCACAGCGGCACCATGACGCACGGCGACTCCCGGATGAGCGTCACCGTCGTGCCCGATTCCGGCACCGGCGAACTCGCCGGCATCAGCGGCGCCATGACAATCAAAATCGAAGAAGGCAAGCACTTCTACAATTTTGAATATCAATTGCCGCAGTGAGGGTAGGCCTCTTCGGAGCGCACCTCTGAAAGGAACGCACAACAGAAAGACTGCCGGCTAATTTTCCAGAATCACGTGCGCCAGCGCCTGCTCCGATGTGTGCGTAAGCGAGAGCGCAATATTCTTATAGCCAAGCTTCTTGGCAATCTCGGCCGCCTGTCCGTGCAATTGCAGCGTCGGCCTCTGGCCCTTCGGCCGCACCACTTCAATATCGCGCCAGCGCACCCCGTGATTCCATCCCGTGCCCAGCGCCTTCATCCCTGCTTCTTTCGCGGCAAAACGCGCGGCGTAGCTTTCAAAGCGGCTCGCCTTCGCCTCGCAATACCGAATCTCGCCCTCCGTAAAAATCCGCCGGATGAACCGGTCGCCATAGCGCTCAATCGATTCGCGAATGCGCGGCACTTCCGCGATATCCACGCCCGTTCCGATGATCATGCACACATACTAACCATTAACCGGGAATTTGCAATTTGGAATAGCCGGAAACTGTGGAGTTAATAAAATCGAACCTCGAGATTTCCAGGAAAATTCTTAGCGTCCTCTGCGTCCTCGGCGGTTAGAAATCCCGTCCTCATCAAACCGGCTAAAACAGCTGGTCGCCGCGGTAAATCATCTTTCCATCGATCATCCGCGCCTCAGCCGTGAGTTTGTGCCCGCGCACCGGCCCTTCCCCGTCGATGTGCTGCACCTCGTGCCCATGTGCCACCAGCCAGTCCGAAACAATCATGCGATGGCAGTGAAAGTACACCCGCTCCGCGCACATATACGCGGTTCGGCCCTGCGCCGCCAGTTCCAGCAACTGCCGCAACGCTTCCTCAAATTCCGGCGTAAGCGTGTAGTCGGCATACGCGCGAAAGCTCGCATTGCGCAGCGCGCCGTGCGGCGAATCCTTACGCGTCGATTTGCGATAGCCGCCCAGTTCCTTCATCCAGACATACCGGATGCCCTGCTTCGGCAGTTCGCTCTCGAGTGACTCACGATTGAAGTGCGGCAGCCGCCGCGACATGGGAAACGCGCGAATATCGACAAGCGTCTTAATCCCATGCGCCTTCAGCGCCGAGACAAGTTCGTCCAATGTCCGCGTCGAGTGCCCAATTGTGTAGAGAGTGGCCACCACTGACAGATGCTCTTCGAGGCCCTAACAGTTCGCCGAAAAATTCTGTTATCCGGCACGCACGGGAAGGGCACGAGTTCGACTCGTGCCGTAAATCGCGCACAAATCAATAGTGGCCTCAAGCCGCTGGGGTACCTTGAACCGGGAAAACTTTTCATCAACGGTTAAGGATTACGAGATCCGCTGCTGCTTGGAAAATCCAGCCCGCGCAGAATCTCGACCACCTGCGCATCCTGGCTGGGAAACACTGTCCGCAAATCAAGCAGCACGCGCCCGTCATCGACCCGCGCAATCATCGCCGGATCGCTCTGCCGCAGCCGCGCACAAAGCTCATCGGCACTCGCCTTTTCATGTGTCAGCGCAATAACCCGCGTCGGCAGCGTAGCCGTCGGCGCCGCGCCGCCGCCAATCACCGACTCTCCATCCATCAATTCGAGCTTGAGTCCCGCCACTCCTCGTCCACCGGAAACAACCTGCGCCAACACCGCCTCCGCCCGCTCGGAAATCTCATCCTTCGATAGATGCATCATCCGCAGCACCGGCACGGCATCGTGATCGCGCTTCACATAAGCGAGCATGGTTGCCTCAAGCGCCGCGTATGTCAGCTTATCCACCCGCAGCGCGCGAAACAGCGAATTCGACCGCATCCGCGCCACCAGATCGCCGCGCCCACTAATCAACCCCGCCTGCGGCCCACCCAGCAGCTTGTCGCCGCTGTAAGTCACGACGTCAATCCCCGCGCCCAGGCTGTCAAAAACACTCGCCTCGTTCGCAATGCCAATCTCGCGCAGATCAAACAGCGCGCCGCTGCCCAGGTCTTCCATCAGCGGAATATTCCGCCGCCGCGCCAGATTCACTAGTTCGTCGACCGCCGCCTGTTCGGTAAATCCGGTAATCGCAAAATTTGAGCGGTGCACCCGCAGCAGCAGCCGCGTCCGCTCGTTAATGGCCCGCTCGTAGTCGCCTATGCGCGTGCGGTTCGTCGTCCCCACTTCCCGCAGCGTCGCCTGCGACTTCGCCATCACATCCGGAATGCGGAACGATCCGCCGATCTCAACCAGCTCGCCGCGCGACACGATAACCTCGCCGCCCTCCGCCAGCGTATTCAGCGCCAGCAAAACCGCAGCCGCGTTGTTATTGACCACAATCGTAGAACACGTGGGGACAGCCGCCCTCGGCTGTCCAGCGGAGCGCGCATGTTCTGCCGAAGTCAGCTCTGCGACGCAGGTGAATACGGCCGCCCCCACCCGCTCTTCAAAAAGCTTCTGAAAAAGCCGGTCCACATGCACATCGCGCTTTCCCCGCTCGCCGCTCTCCAGATTGAATTCCAGATTTGAATAAGTCGTAGCCGTTTCGCGGATATGCTCAATTGCATCCTCCGCCAGCGGGGCGCGGCCAAGGTTCGTGTGCAAAATTACCCCGGTGGCGTTGATGACACTCCGCAGCGAGTGGCGCAGCGCCCGCCGCACTTCGCGTTCGACAGCAGCGGTAAATCCAGTCAGCGCGATCTCCAACGATTCTTCATCCAGCCGGCCGTCAGTAATCTCATCGCGTAACCGCTCAAGCACGGCCCGTATCGCGTCGCCCACAGCCGCAACGCTCTCGCGTTGGGAAAGCTCAACCATCTCCGGCCTTCGCAGAATTTCGTCAGTCGATGGCAGCTTGCGATAGAGCGCGGTATTAGAGGTCGAAGCCATCGGCCGGATTATGACATGGAGCGGACAACCGTGGACAAGGTATCCCGCTACAGCGTATGCATATACGCAATCAGATCTTTAATCTGCTCGTCGCTCATCACCTGTCCAAAACCTTCCATCTTCGAGCGTCCATATTTAATGATGTCGGCCACGCGATCGTCATTCGCCGGCAGCCCGCTCAGCTCCAGATACTGCCGCTTGAAAACGCCCTTCATGCTCGGCCCTTTTTTCCCGCGCGAAGAATACGGTTCATGGCAGCGGTCGCAGTAGTTGTCATAAAGTTTGCGCCCCGCCGCCTGCTGCGCATTCAATCCCAGCTCCGCGTCCGACTTGCGCCGCTCCACATCGCAAGCCGAAAGCGCCAGCAGGCACAGCCCTCCCGCAAGCATCGCCGCACACACGGATAGAAAGATGCGATTGTAGATGCTTGATCGAAGATGGCGAAGAAGATGGAGAATTTGAAAGGTCATGGATTTGTAACTGGCGACGCGTAAATCAAGAGCTGGCGCCAACCTGTTCTTCAATTACAAATTACAAATTACAAAATTACAAATTGCCACTCGTTCCCGAGTCGGCGGCCTGGCCGGCCCTGGCGGCTGGGTGGGATAATCTGGGGTGGGATAATAAAGAGGTGACGGTTGCGATCAAGCGCGTCTATGAGCCGCCGGCGCGAGCCGATGGCGTGCGCGTCCTCGTCGATCGCCTGTGGCCGCGCGGCCTCACCAAAGAAGCTGCCGCCGTCAAACACTGGCTACGCGATCTCGCCCCCTCCACCGAACTTCGCCAGTGGTACCACGCCAATCCCGAGGCCTGGCCCCAATTCCGCAAACGCTACATGAAGGAGCTCGCCGACCCAAAAGCCACCGCCGCCGTCGAGAAGTTATACGATCTGGTCAAGACCAAAAAGAACGTCACGCTTCTCTACGCCTCGCGCAACGAAAAGCGCAACAACGCCACGGTCCTCAAAGACCTGATCGATGGCGGCAAAAAGCCTCCCTCAAACATAGGCCGCGAAGCCATCGCCCGGCAACGTATTCGGAAGGTAAGAAGAGGCTAGAGAGCCGCAGCAAATTAGGGCGACAACAGCGATTTCGCGGTGCAGGGCGAAGACCACAAGCGAAGGACACAGACGAAGGACTGCGGACGAAGGACCGCGGACGATCATCCCTGCGGCTAACAAGCCGCAACTAACGGCCAACGACTCTCCCCGGCAGCTTTTATAATCTTCCCTCATGCCCCCGTCCCCGCTCCAAAAGAAACTCGACTCGCTCCGCGACAAGATTCGCCATCACGAATACCTCTATTACGTCCTCGACAATCCCGAACTCACCGACGCCGATTTCGACAAGCTCATGAACGAGCTCAAGCGCATCGAGGCCGAGCATCCCGAGCTCGTCACGCCCGACTCTCCCACGCAGCGCGTGGGCGGCAAGCCCCGCGAAGGATTCGTCAAGGCGCGCCACTCCTCGCCCATGCTCTCGCTCGACAACGCCTACAGCGAAGAAGAGCTGCGCGACTGGGAGCGCCGCGTGCACGAACTCTCCGGCCGCACCGACGTCGAATACATGTGCGAGCTCAAACTCGATGGCATGTCGCTGGCGCTCGTCTACGAGAATGGCCAGCTCGCCCGCGGCATCACGCGCGGCGACGGCACCATCGGCGAAGACGTCACTTCGAACGTCCGCACCGTGCGCTCCGTGCCGCTCTCCGTTTCAAAAGAGAAACTGAAAAAGGCTGGCATCCCCGCCGACTTCGAGACCCGCGGCGAAATGCTCATGCCCATCGCCGCCTTCAAAAAGCTCAATGAGGACCGCGCCCAGCAAGGCCTTTCCACTTTCGCCAATCCGCGCAACTTTACCGCTGGCACCATCCGCCAGCTTGAGCCCGGCATCACCGCCCAGCGTCGCATGGATTACTTTGCCTACATGCTGCTCAAAGACGGCCGCACATTTTTCGACCGCCAATCCAAAACCATGGACGCGCTCGAAGCCGCCGGCTTCAAGGTCAACGGCAATCGCAAGCTCGTAAGAAATCTCGACGAGGTCTGGAAGTTCATCCAAAGCTGGGAGGGCAAGCGCGACTCGCTCCCCTACGAAATCGATGGCATCGTCATCAAAGTCGACCGCACCGCGCTACAGCTGGAGTTGGGGTTTACAGGCAAAGCCCCGCGCTGGGCCATCGCCTATAAGTTCGCCGCGCGCGGCGCAGTCACGCAGATTGAAAACATCGTTCCGCAAGTCGGCCGCACCGGAAAACTCACGCCGGTAGCATGGCTGAAGCCTGTTCCCATCGGTGGCACGACCGTCTCCCGCGCGACATTGCACAACATGGATTTCGTCGACGAGCTGGGCGTCAAAATCGGTGACTGGGTCGAGGTCGAGCGCGGCGGCGACGTCATCCCCAAAGTCGTCAGGGTCGTCGAAGACAAAGACCACCCACGCGGCACGAAAACCTTCGAAATGCCCGCCCACTGTCCGGTTTGCGGCGGCAACGTCGTCCGCACCGAAGGCGAGGCCGATCATCGCTGCGTCAACGCCAACTGTCCCGCCAAGCTCCAGGGCACGATCCTGCATTTCGCCTCGCGCCACGTCATGAACATCGACGGCCTCGGCGAAGCGCTAGTCAATCAGCTCACCGAGCGCGGCCTGGTGAAAAACGTCGCCGACCTCTATCGCCTGACCAAAGATAATCTGCTCACGCTCGAACGCATGGGCGAAAAATCCGCCGACAACGTCCTCAAAGAAATCGAAGCCTCAAAAAAACTTCCGCTTGAGCGCGTAATCTTCGGCCTCGGCATCCGCTTCGTAGGCGAGCGCACCGCGCAATTCCTAGCCGAGCACTTCGGTTCGCTCGACGCCATCATGAATGCAACCGCCGAGGAGTTAGAAGAGGTCAACGAAGTCGGTCCGCGCATAGCCGAGAGCATCGTCGAATTCTTTGCCGACGAGCACAATCGCAAGCTGGTCGCGGATCTCCGCAAAGCCGGCCTTACCTTCACCGGCCAGAAAAAAGAAAAAGGCACCAAACTCGCGGGCAAAACCTTTGTCCTCACCGGTACGCTCGAACGCCACACCCGCGACGAAGCCAAAAAGCTGATCGAAGACGCCGGTGGCCGCGTTTCCGGCTCCGTCAGCAAGAAGACCGATTACGTCGTTGCCGGCGCCGAAGCCGGCTCCAAGCTCGACAAGGCGCGCGAACTCGGGGTCGCCGTGATCGACGAAGAGCAAATGGAAAGATTGCTGGCTTGAGAGAGCTGGAATTTACGCAGGATTCTAAAAACAAGAGGTTCTACTTATCACACCCACGCGTGACCTGGGTCATTGTAGAAACGGCCCGGCAAGCGCAGAAAGGACTCTACAACTTGCCGTAAGTAGGCAATCAGGCTAGCTAGTAGCGCGACTCGCAACCCACCGGCGGAATGCCCGTCAGGGAGAGTTTCCATGAGCTACGGCATCGACAGCCAGCTTACTCAGGCCCCCGCAGAACGCGTTCCCCTCAACCTTGCCGCCGATCGTTGCCACGTACGCATCGAGCAGATTGAAGAATACATACGCGAAGGCCTCCTTATTCCCCTGAGGTCTGATCACGGCGTCCCGCATTTCTCCGCCCTCGACTACCACTGGATCGATACCCTCCAGCGCCTGCGCGGCGAAGCGCATCTTTCCTGTGAGGCCATCCGCCAGCTCATCCTCGGGCGCTGCGGTTGCTGGAAATTCCGCCATTGCGAATTTCGCGACACACTGCATTGCCCCATGACCACCGACCCGTCGAAGCCGTGCTGGGCAAATCGCGCGTCGTGGCACGTATTGGCGTCCTACCCCTGCTATTCCTGCCTCGTCTATCGCACTCTTCCTTACTGCGCCAGTATCGGAAAGGTGCTCCATGGGTCGGAGAGATAAGCGAACGTCATTTGCTCACTCTCTCAACGCGCTGCGGATTCAACATTGGTGCGAACTCGAATTTCACCGGGCAAAGATCAGATACGAATCCGTCTCCCACGTCCGGTCCTTCCAATACAGCGCCCCCGGCGAGACGTGCACCAGAACATAGCCCATGCGCCCAAACGTCTCTTGCGCCGCCTGCGAAATACTCGGCGCCACCGTGTGCGGCTCTTTCACGCTGAACACAATGTAATCGGGCCTCTCGGCGCCAACAAGGTTCACCCCCATATCGATACGGTTGTCCCTCCGCCATTGCCAGAACGTCGTCCCTCCCGGCATTCGCTGGTTCTCGAAAATCTGGTGATCGAAATACGGCAGGATCGCCACCGAACTGAATCCGAACGCAAACACGCGCTGCTCGTCCGCGCCAACCGCCTTCAAATACATCGCCGCATTCCGCGCTCCGCTATACGGCGCAGCCCAGTCATAGCGAATCGTCTTCACCGACCACGGAATCTGCACCCCCAGCACCAGCGCCAGCACAACCGCCATGATGCCATCGGCGACCGCATCCCGCCGCCGCTTCCCAGCTACACTATCCCCATCTACGCTGTCGCCGGCACTCCACGCAATCCACAACCCGGTTATCAAGCAAATCGTAATCGCGCCATAATGCCAGACGTTGACATACACCTTCTCGAAAAACACCAGCAGCAGAACGAGCGGAATCAGCAGACCCCCCACCGCGCGCCGGTATAAGCACCACGCCACCGCCACAATCAGCACCAGCGCTGACAACGTAAGATTGTCAACCAATCCCCCAGCCATCGCGCCCGCCGCCCCGTCCCACCCCTGCGGCATCACAGGGAAGGTGCAATCCACCGCCGGCCACACCATCCATACGATCCCCAACATCGCCAGGCCGTAGAGTCCCACCGCCTCGCCATGCCGCCGCCGCGCTGCCGCATCCAGAGAAGACCAGCGCCCCAGCGTCTCGACGACGAAGGCCGCAGCGATCCCTGCCGATAGCAGCGTCCCATGCGCGCTCACATTGGCCAGCAGGAATAAAACTGCAAAAAACAAGAATGGACGCCGCGCCGCGTCCTTGTACAGCGCAGCCGCACTGAACGCCAGCAGCGGCAGCAACACATAGCTCCGCGCCACCACCGCATACTGATAGAGGAAAAAATACGAGAACGGCAGCAGCAGCTTCACCGGCCACGGAAACGGCGCAAAGCGTAAAAACACAAACATGCCCGCGACCGCGATCGCGCCGGATATCCACCCCAGCGCCGCATAAGGCAGATGCAGTCGGTTCGCGCCCCACAGAATGATCTGCCACAGCGGCGGCGTCCCTTCATACCGGATCCACCCAATCAGCTTCGGCAGCGTCAAATCCCGCCCCAGCAGCCACGACTGCGCCTCATCGAACCACGGCTCGTGTCGCGGCACCGTCGCCGCCACCACCGCCGCATACGCGGCCAGCACGGCAATCCACTGTTTGGGAAGCGCCACCGCCTTCCGGAGCGCTACGAGATCCATTTCAAAACTCGGATCACGCCCATATCCGCGGCTTTGCGATGGTCGGAGACGTTCTGCCGCGCGCCAATCTCCGTCCGGTTCGCGCGATAATACTCGAACGACTTCAGCAGCATGTCCTCATTCGTCAAAGTGGGACGCCACCCCAGCGCCTCCTTGATGTGCGCCGTCTCGAACAGAAAATCCTCCGCGATCATTTTGTAATGATATGGTCCCAGCGGCGAAATCCCGAGTTTGTAAGCCAGCTTCATCCCCAGAATCGTCGCGCCCTTCGGCAGCGCGCCCACCCGCGACGAGCTGCCCGCCCGCTCGATCACATACTGATAAACATCACGCATCGGCTTCACATCATCCGACCCGATGTTAAAAACGTCCGTGTGCTCGTAATCCATCAACCGCAGGCAAGCCTCCGCCAGATCCTGCGCGTAGATAAATTGGTACCGATTGTAGCCGCCGCCCACCGTCCACACCGTGCGGTTCTCGGCGATAAATTCAAACAGAATCGCCAGCAATCCCAGCCGCCCCGAATCGATGATCGTCGGACAACGCACCGAAATCACCGGCAGATCCTTCCCGAACTCCCGCAGCACCCGCTCGCCTTCAAGCTTCGATCGTCCATAAAGCTCGACCGGCCCCGGCGGCTCGCCCTCGGCAACCGCATGATCGAAGCTGTGTCCCCAAAGACAGTTACTACTCGTATAAACGATTCGCCTCGCCTTGTGCCGCCGCGCCGCCTCCGCCACCACACGCGTCCCATCTACATTCGAGGTCCACAAAAATTCGTCATCGTGCTTGCCGTGCCCAAGAATCGCGGCGCAATGAAAGACCGTATCGATCTGCCGCCCCGAAAAGATCTGCTCTACGGTCTCCCGATTCCTAATGTCTCCCTGAATCGAAACCAGATTAGGATGATGATTCTCGTCCGGCTGTAGATCGATGCTCACGCAGCGATGGCCAAGCTCAAGCACCCGCTGCTTCAGGATGCTGCCGAAGAATCCGGCTCCCCCGGTGATCAGAATCTCAGCCATATTTCAGCGATTTCTCGGCTATGCCGCAGTCGCTTCCACGCCGCTAGCGCGTTTTTCCGATGTAAGGAGTGCAAAAAAAATTGTAAAGCGCCGACGCCTGCGACTCCACCCGCCCGCGTGCTTTCGAAAATAACCGAGATAACAAGAAAGCTATCTCATACGTCGGCTTTAAAAGGGCGCGCTGGTGAAATCTTAGTAGAACGTAGCTTTGAAGGGGCGCGCCTTCCGCCGTGCCGTTCGGAGCCGCATACGTCAGGCGCTTTGGCAGCTTGCTGAAACGCTCCAAAATGCCACGATCACCGTGGAAGAGCGGCCCTTCAGGGCCGCGTAAGTCGGCTCAAATACGGGTGGGCTTTAGCCCTGGTGATCGCTTGCTTCACCGCTGGCGAGTTTCGGCAAATTTAGCCCCTGAGGGGCACGATAGGCCCATCCCGCACAAAAGCGACGACCGCGTACGCTCAGTGCTTCGCCGTCGGCGGCAATATCCCATTCAGCCGCAGATACATCGCTGTCTCCGCATAGTGATCCGCCCAGCTCCCCGCCAGGATCAGCGCGAATCTCGCCCGCGAAAATTGGTGCCCGCCGAAGCCCTCCGTCATCTCGCCAAGCTTGGCATCCTCCATCTTGTCCAGTGCTCCCCCGCAGAAATCGAACGATGCCTTGAGCGCGGCCACCAGCTTATCCTTGCCGTCCGTTTCTTTTACCTCCGTGATCTTCGGCTCCGGAACCGCCGCAGCCTGCGCGCAAAAGCTGTTGTTCGATTCGATCATGTGCGCCACCAGATGCCCAAACGTCATCTGGTCCGCGCTCGGCTTATAGCTGAACTTATCGGCCGGCATCGCTTCTACCGCCGCAACCGTGTTTTTCTGGCGTCCGGGCAGCGTCTCTTTCAACGCCGTCGCCACTGGGTTCTTCACTTGGGCAGCCGCTGACGCGGCGAGCAAAAGCAGGGGCAGGACAACAGTGAGTTTCATGGGCCATCCTCCGAGGCCTTGCCAGCATAACCCGGACGGGAGTTTCTTCGCCACATGAGCATCACGCTGGCGAGGCCGCCCGCGCCACACCACCTGCGGCGCTTCGCTCTGCCGCGAGAGCCGAGGTCTGTTTCTCCGCGGTTCGGTTGCGATCCGCTCCGGGCAGGACTACGATGCTGCGTAGTTGGCAGATCGCTGGCTTCCCGTCTCGTAGTCTCCAGGTGAGAGGAGTACCCTCATGCCCGTTCACCTTGTTTCCTTCCGTTTTGCCTCACTTGTTCGAGCCTGCGCCATCGTTTGCCTTGGCTGCATTTTGCTGTCAGAGGCGTGGGCCGGTGGCAGAGCTAAAATCCTCTTCCGCCCGAAGCCAAATCAGGGCGCGCATCCGTGGGGCTCTCTGGCATTGGACAACGCGGGCAATCTCTACGCTACAACCCAGGAGGGAGGCATCCACGGTTGCGGGCCTCTGAGTGATGGCTGCGGGACAATCTTCGAATTAGCTCCTCAACCCGATGGAAGTTGGACGCCGCAGATCCTCTATCGGTTCCAGGGCGGGACGGATGGAGACTTGGTTTATGCAGGGGTCATTTTAGATGCGGCTGGCAATCTCTATGGGACCACCGCGGCCGGCGGCGCCCATGACGTTGGCACGGTCTATGAGCTCTCTCCAAGCGGGAGCGGATGGACCGAGACATTGCTGCACACTTTTGGCGATCAGCCCAAGGATGGCGGTTATCCCGGTGCGCCCCTCGTATTTGACCCGAGCGGGAATTTATACAGCACGACTTACATAGGGTGCGACTATGGCACCGTCTTCGAGTTGTCTCCAACTCCGCAGGGCGGGTGGACCGAAAACCAGTTGTACTGTTTTACAGGAACAGGCTCGGACGGCAGCTATCCCGATGCGCCGGTGATCTTCGACGCTGCGGGGAATCTTTATTCGACGACCTACATCGGTGGAATCAACGGTAATGGGACCGTCTTTGAGTTGTCGCCGTCAGTCAGCGGTTGGACCGAAACCATCCTTTACAGTTTCGGCGGCGAGCAACAGGTCTATCCGTGGTCGTCCTTGGTCTTCGACCGGCAGGGCGATCTATACGGTCTGATTTATGGGGGAATCTTCGAGTTAACGCCAGCGGGCGGGGGATGGAATTTCTCGATGATCTACGCGAGCGCGGCCAATCCACATGGCATTTTTCCGAATTCGCTCATCATCGACGAGGCAGGAAATCTCTACGGCACTGCCGAAGGAGGCTCCAGTTCCAAATGCCGGGGAGGTGGATGTGGTGCCGTTTTCAAGCTCACGCACCGGGAAAAAGGATGGCAGATGACGGTGCTCCACAATTTCCCGGGAGGTGCTGGCGGGGAAGCCCCTTACGGCGGGCTGGTTATGGACCAGGCGGGAAATTTGTACGGCGCCACTTACTATGGCGGACGGAGAGGTTGCGGGGGCGGTTGCGGAGTAGTGTATGAGATTGTCCGTCAGGCTAACTGACAAACCCAGCCGAACCTGAATTATCTGCGAAAACGCCGCGCAGGCTGCCTCGACCTTTCTGCGTTATCCTGATGATATGCACGCCCACGGCGCACATGCACATTCCCACGGCACCGGCCGCGTGCTGCGCATCTCCCTCGCCGTCACCGCCCTCTATATCGCGCTCCTCGTCGTTGCCGGCATCCGCGCCCACTCTCTCGCTCTGCTCTCCGAAGCCGGACACAATCTTTCCGATTTCCTAGCCCTACTGCTCTCCCTCGCCGCCGTCTATCTTGAAGGCCGTCCCCCGAGTGCCACCAAAACTTACGGCTATCGCCGCGCCGGAGTCCTCGCCGCCCTCGTCAACTCGCTCTCGCTGGTCGTCGTTTCCGCCCTCATCTTCTACGAGGCTTATCAGCGCCTCCAGCATCCCGAGCCCGTCCGCGCCGGTCTCATGATCTGGGTCGCCGCCGCCGGTGTTGCCATGAATGGCGGCATCGCCCTGCTCCTCTGGCGCTCCGTCCGCGACGTCAACGTCCGCAGCGCCCTCCTCCACGAGGTCGGCGACACCGTTTCCACCGCCGCCGTCATCGTCGGCGGCTGGATCATCCTCATGACCGGCCAGTCCTGGGTCGACCCGGCGCTCTCCATCGGCATTGGCGTCGCCATCCTCTGGTCCAGCTTCGGCATCGTGCGTGAAACCCTCAACATCCTCCTCGAAGGCACGCCTCGCGGCATGAGCCTTGACCAGATCGAATCCTGCGTCCGCGGCATCGTCGGCGTCGCCGATGTCCACGACCTCCACGTCTGGAGCATTGGCTCCGAAAATCACGCTCTCTCAGCCCACGTCAAGATCGCCGATATGGCCACTTCCGAGAGCGACGTCATCCTCCGCGCCATCAACGAAAAGCTGGGTCAGAGCTTCGGCATCCGCCACACCACCATCCAACTCGAGCACGCCGTCTGCGAAACCGCCCACGAGTGCGTCATCGCCGTGGGCGATGACAGCGATTCCGGCGATCGCCTCCACTCCCATCACGATCATGCCGCCCACTAGGGATACGAAAACCACCGGCACTAGCTGTAACTCCTTTGTCCGGAATACTTTGCAAAAGTACACCCCTTTAGAATCAAGACTTTGCCAGCAGACCTTCGGCGCGCCCGTGCTATTTTATATAAGTACAATAAAATAAATAACTTACGAAAGTGCTGGGAATCAAGATAACTCCTTATTATTCAAAGACCTAGCGGGGTAATTATCCCTTGACAGTAGGTACGGTAGTTCAGGTAGACTGCGAGACTAACCGCAAGAAGGTTAGGCGTTTCGCTTCCGACGGAAGCGCGTACTATGTCTGGGAGTCGCCTGTGCCAAGAATCTCCGACCGGTTCACCGACATTGCCGTCTACATCTACTTCTCAGTTGAAGATGCCGAGGATGGGCAGTCGATAGGCGGGACGGGATTCATTGTTGATGTGACTTTTGAGACGAACGCCAACCTTCACTATCTGTACGTGGTGACAAATAAGCATGTCATCGAGAAGTCCGATCCGGTCATCCGCATCAATCGAAAAGATGGGAAGGTGATATGCGTTGCTACACAAGAAAAAGAGTGGCAGATCCATAAAAACGGTGACGACATCGCGGTTTTCCGGCTAGAAACAGATTGGCAGACGATTCAGAGTCTCCAGATCACTACGCTTCCCATAAGGCATTTTGTTACGCCAGAGCTGGTAGTTGCCGAAGACATCGGTATTGGCGACGACACCGTAATGGTGGGCCGATTCATCAGCCATGAAGGGAAGCAGCAGAACACGCCTACCGTTCGCTTCGGCAACATTGCAATGATGCCGAGGGAAAAAATCATTCGGAGCGATGGCTTCGCGCAAGAGAGCTTCCTGGTGGAGCAGCGCTCGCTGTCTGGTTATAGCGGTTCGGCTGTGCTGATCTACTCGCCGTGTGCGATGAATGACATGTCACAACGAAGATATGGGCAGAAGCGCGTCGGGCCACCACCACCTGCAAGAAAAGGGGGATTCGTAAACATACCTCAAACAGCGTTTGATTCGATGAATCCCAAAGGGCCTTATCTGCTCGGCATTGACTGGTGCCATCTTTGCGACACAAGTCCGGTAACAGACAAAGATGGAAAGAAACTTGAATATGGCTGGAAGGTTAGTCAGAATACGGGCATGGCGGGAGTCATTCCGGCTTGGAAAATCGCTGAGGTCTTGAACTGTGAGGTATTTGTGAAGGACAGGGAAAAAGAAGCAGAGCGGATCGCGAAGGCTTCCGCTGGAATTGTTCTTGACGTTGCTGAGAAACCGCAAGAGTTCACAAAAAACGACTTTGAAACTGCGCTAAGGAAGGCGAGCCGTAAGATCGAACCCGAGCGTAGGCTGCTCGGAGCCTTGCACTTCGTTGCAAGAAAGTAAGGCATGATGGCTTTACGCTGCGCCAGAACCGTCCTGCATTCATTCAGAACGGCTCTACAGGAATTGGTGCATGACGAACAACCGCGTCTCGTTTTTCAACCTGATGCAAGAAGCTAAGAAACATTGGCTGCACATCGAACCGACGATTGTAACGGAAGCTGTACTCATTGAGATAGGTCTGTAGATAGTGCTTTCCGACCGAATGGTAAACCCCGCGAATTCCATTCTTAACGAGGCTCCAAAAGCCTTCGATGGTCTGCGTATGCGTCGTTCCGAGAACATAGACGCCAGCGGAGTGATTGATGCGACGGTGACTGTAACCGCGAACCCCCAGACCATCGTAAGAGGGGAAATCGTCCGTGAACACTGCCGTTTTCGGGAGGACGTGTTCGCGAACCATCGGAACAAGTGTGTCAGCTTTGCGATCCGGTGCGACGATGGCACGGACGCGGCCTTTTCGTTCGACCATGCCAAACACGGTTGTTTTCTCTTTCTTCGGTTGCCGCAGACGGCGAACGGTTCCACCGAATCCGCTCTCATCCATCTCAACCTGCTTACCGCCCCCGCCAAGCGGGGACTGATCTTCGTCCAGCATTGTGCGAATCTGCTTAAACATTCTCCACGCTGTTTTATAAGTCACGCCCGTTTCGCGCTCAATCTGCTTCGCGGAGATGCCACACCGCGTCGAAGCCATCAGGTACACGGCATAGAACCATGTCGTAAGCGGAGTGGGCGACTTGTGAAAGATCGTGTCTGCGGTCGGGTGAACGTGATGCCCGCAGTGATCGCACGAATACGAAGGACGGCTCTTAACGCGGTGATGCTTCGTGATCGCTTGGCAGGCATCGCAAAAGATGCCATCCGGGTAAAGTCGATTCTTGAGCCATTCCAGACAGGTCGCATCGTCTGGGAACATTTTGTCGAAGTCTTTCTTAGTAAAGCGAAGCATTTTTGGTTTGCGGTTGCTCATGGAGGTCACCTATGTCCGGCGAGTGTGTAGCCGACGAAACACTTCCCGAGCGCTGGGAGGTAATTCGTTATCACTGTTTTTTTCGTTCTCTACAATGGATTTGTAGGCGCGCTCATACTCAAGGGCGAAGCTCGGAAGAGCCTTTGCGAGAGCGATTAGGGTCGCTGACTGCTGCCGATCAAGATCGTCTACTTTTTCTAATAGAGCATGGATTTGTTCCCATGCATCGAGAAGCGACGCCTCAAAATCCGGTTTCTGAGTCGGTACTGGCTTGCCTGAATCTTTATCTGGCATCTCGGCTACCTACCGTGACAACCAACCTTACCAAAGTGCGTACCTACTGTCAAGGGATAATTACCCCTAGCGGAAATCACTCCCCTAACTCCTTTAGTTTCAAAGACCACAAGAGAGGGGGGTTGTTACCACTAAGCCAATACCAGGCCAAGTCAGCTCCCGCGCTCGATCGAACGCCGCAATCGTGGTTCCGGCAGCGTCCATCAAGCTTCATGTTGCTGCCCAAAGATCTTCTCCACCGTCGCAATCGTGTCCGCCTCTTCCGCCGGTTTGTCCGTCCGCAGCCGTACAATCCGCGGAAACCGCAGCGCATACCCGCTCTCATGCCGCGTTGACCGCATCATGTTGTTGAAGGCCACTTCCAGCACGATCTTCGGTTCAACCTCCAGCCGCATTCCCTGCTCGCTGATCTTGTGCGCCAGAAACCATTCCGTCATCTCCGCGATCTCCGCATCGGTCAGCCCGGAATAAGCCTTCCCGATATTCACCAGCCGATCTCCGTCCCAAACCGCAAACGTGTAGTCGCTGAGCACGCCGATCCGCTTCCCGTGCCCGTATTCGACCGCCGTTACGACCACGTCAAGCGTCGCCAACTCGCGCTTCATCTTCAGCCACGACTTGCCGCGCCGACCGGGAGTGTAAAGCGAGTCCAGGTCCTTGATCATCAACCCTTCATTTCCCCGCGCCCGAGCCGCCAGGAAAAGCGCCTCCAGATCCTCAGCCGTATGAGCCAAAGCAACCGGCGCGCGAAGGATTTGGGCCTGAGCCGAGTCGTCGTCTTCCCCGAACCCAAAGCTAGATTGTCCTTTGGAAGCCAAAGTCACCGCGGCGCGCGGCAGCGCCAGAAGTGCATCCAGTATCTGCGCCCGCTCGCGCAGCGGCCGATCCAGCAACAGCTCGCCGTCAGCGTACAGAACGTCAAACACCATGTAAGCCACCGGAACCTCGCGCATCAGCCTCGCACTAACCTTCTTCCGCCCCAGCCGCTGCTGAAGCACGCTGAACGGCAACGCGTGTGGCGCGGACACTCCTGTCCGCGCGGCAACTACGGAACTGCCTGTCGCCGGCAGCGAGTCCGCGCGAAGCCCATCTTCCGTACCCGAGCCATCCGCCCAAGCCACAATCTCCCCATCCAGAATCGCGTCCTTCGGCATTCCGGCCAGCGCCGCCGGAAGCTCCGGGAACGATTCCGTAATCTCATCCCGCGTGCGCGAGAACAGCCTCACCTCGCCGCCCGCAACGTGCGCCTGCGCACGAATGCCATCGTACTTATCTTCCACCGCCGCATTCCTGAAGTACCCGACCGCCTCCTCCGTCGAATCCACCGGACTCGCCAGCATGAAGTCAATGGGATGAAACAGCCGCATCTTCGCTTCGCCCAGCTTTCCCGTGGATGCCAGCCGCAACGTCTCGCCAATATCGCCCAGCAGCATGTTGGCGCGCTTCACCTCTGCGAGCGGCGCCTCGTAAGCCCGCGCGATCGCCTCCTCCACCAGGCTCTCCTTCAGCCCAATCCGCAGGTCTCCGCTGATGATCTTCACGATGTATTTAGCTTCGAGCGGCGTCGCGCGACCCAGTAGTTCGCGCAGCAGCGCAGCCTTCGCAGCCGGTCCGCGGGCAGCCGCAATCTCCTCGAAGGCCCGCCGAACCTCAGCCAGCGAAAGCGCACTAGCCGCCGGATCTGCCGGTCGAGAATCGCCCTTCGCCAGCGCCTCAGCTGCAACCGCGCCCGCATCGCCATGTCGCCGGTAGATTGCCGACAGTTCCCGTTCGCTCTTCCCCGAAAGCCCCGCAATCGCCTGCCAAAGCAGCGCACCTCCAACCTGGAGCGTAGCTTCGGCGTAGCTCGCAAACGGCCGTCCCGAAAAGAACACCGCCGCCAGCGCCGCATCGGAGACCGGCAAAGACCGCAGGTAATCCGCTACCAAGGCCGTCTTGGCCAGCTTGCTCGTCGTGGCGGCAATCGACTCCGCAGTCTTGGCAAAGCGCAACATATGGCTAGGATTGTACTTGCAACCCGCGCAGCCTTAAGCCAACGCCCTGTGATACCCTATCCGGAGGAGTCGTCCCGCCCCGCAGCGACATCCAATAGCAAGTGATTAGGCCCAGTTTCCCTATGCGATTTTGGCGGCAAAACCTGCGTTTCCTCGCGGCGGTTCAGTTGCTCCCCGCGCTCGAGAGTGGCGAAGAAACCACTCTCGTCGGCGGGCAGGCCGTGCTCGAGGGCGTCATGATGCGCTCTCCCCACGCCTGGGGTATCGCGGTCCGCAAACCGTCCGGCGAAATCCTCACCCACAGTGAGCCGCTCGACCGTCCCTCCGAGAAGCACAAGTGGATGGGGTGGCCGGTAGTCCGCGGTGTAATGACGCTAGGCCACGCCATGACCCTCGGATTCCGCGCCCTCAAGTTTTCGGCAAACGCGGCGCTCGAAGAAATCTCCGAAGCGGAGGGGGCCACGGGTGGGGATAGCAAAAACAGCGGCAAGAAGTGGGAGATCAGCGGATGGATGGCCGGCGTCAACATGGCCTTCTCCATCGCGTTTTTTATCTTCATGTACAAATACCTGCCGCTGCTGGCGACGACCGAGCTGAAAAAAGCCAATCCGATCTTCGGCAATCAATTTCTTTTTAATTTCGTCGACGGCTTGATCCGTATCGCCATGTTCTTGCTCTTCGTCTGGGGTGTCTCGCTGTGGAAGGATATCCACCGCGTCTACGAGTATCACGGCGCCGAGCACAAGACGGTTTTTGCGTTTGAGAGCGGCGATCCGTTGCAGACCGAATCGGTGCAGAAGTTTTCGACCTATCATCCGCGCTGCGGCACAAGTTTCCTGATGACGGTCATGATCATTTCGATGATCGTCTACATGTTCATTCCGGTGACGACGTTCTGGGCGCGCTTCGCCGAGCGCATCGCGCTCCTGCCGGTCATTGCTGGCGTATCTTATGAAATCATTCGCTTCGCCGGCAAGCGCTTTTCGGCAAACAAGAACAGCGCCCTGTTTTCGCTCATGACCGCCCCCGGCCTGTGGCTCCAGCGCATCACCACGCAGCCCCCCGACAACCGCCAGGTGGAATGCGCAATAATCGCCCTCGACCATGCCATGGCCCTCGAAAAGCAGCACGGGGGCGAGTTGGTGATTGCGTAGCTGTCGTCGTCCTTAGTCATCGGTCGTCGCAGAATGGACTGGTTTTGCGGCAGCCGTCCTAGGGACAGGACGGCGTGGAAAAATTAAGATTCCAGCACAGCCCGCATTTTGTGCAACAGGGCTTGGGTTGAGAATGGCTTGACAAGCAGAGTGGAATCGTCGCGAAGCAGACCCTGCTCGACCATGGCATCCCTCGAATATCCGGACATGTAGAGCACTTTGATGGCGGGGCGGGTTTTCTTCATCTCGGAGACGAGATCGGGACCCCCAAGATCGGGCATGACGACGTCGGTCAGAAGCAGGTCGATGTTGCTGTCGTATTGACGGGCGAGGGCAAGCGTGCGAGCGGCGCTTTCCGCCGAAAGAACGCGATATCCGCTGTTCTTCAGGATATGAATGGTCAAGTTGCGAAGAGCGGGTTCGTCTTCCGCAACCAATACCGTTTCCGTAGCGGCGGGAGCAATGTAATTCGCTTTGGGAGGATCGAGACGCTCGGCGGGCTTGTCGACGGACGGCAGATAGATTTTGAAAGTTGTGCCTCGGCCCAATTCACTGCTTGCCCAAATATATCCGCCGCTCTGGCGGACGATGCCGTAGACGGTGGAGAGACCTAGGCCGGTGCCTCTGCCGGGCTCCTTAGTGGTAAAGAAAGGCTCGAAGGCCTGAGCCAGCGTGGCTTCGTCCATACCCAGGCCATTATCGGTAAAGGTCAGAAGTACATAGGGGCCGGGCTTCGCGGGTTGATGATCTTGTATGAAGCTTTCGTCCAAAAATACATTGGCTGTTTCGAGGACGATTCGACCGCCTTTCGGCATGGCATCGCGAGCGTTGACGACAAGATTCATCAACACCTGTTCGATCTGGCTCAGATCGGCGTTCACGCTGCCGAGAGGCTCGGTGGGACGAAAAACAAGCGAGATGTCTTCGCCAAGCATGCGCAGCAACAAACGGCTGGCGTGGTGAACGACGGAATTGAGATTGAGGCTGCGGGGCTCCATCACCTGCTGGCGGCTGAAGGCGAGCAGTTGTTGGGTAAGCGCGACGGCGCGGTCGCCCGCCATTTTAATTTCGCCGAGATACTTCTGAACGGGGTGGTCGCACTCGACCCGCTCCCTGGCGATTTCACTGTAGCCGAGGATGACGCCAAGCATGTTATTGAAATCGTGAGCGACCCCGGCAGCCAGCCTTCCGACGGCTTCCATTTTTTGCGCCTGAAGGAATTGTTGTTCAAGCAACTTCGCCTCGGTGATGTCGTGGATGATGGCTAGGATGCAGTACACGTCGTTGAGCTGAATGCGCTCAGCAGCTAGTTCGACTAAGCGATACTGGCCGGAACGTGTCCGGAAACGAACCTGCATCGGCCTGACGCGGTGCTCGCTCCTGAGACTGTCGACCATGATTTTGCGCTGCTCGATATCATCCCAGACCTTGAGTTCGGCCGCGGTGCGGCCGAGCATCTCGTCGAGTTCGTAGCCCAGCATTTCGAGAAAGGCGGGGTTGACGTCGAGATAGCGTCCGTCCTCCTCGTTACTGATGGTGATGCCGATGGGGCTGGAGCGAAAGGCCTTGGCAAAGCGCTCCTGCGACTGGAGCAATTGCTCTTCACCCTTGCGACGAGCGGTGATGTCGTGAGCGAGAATCAACTCCGACTCGATGCCGCGGAAATTCAGGCTGTGCGAGGTGATCTCGACCTCAATGACGGTGCCATCCTTTTTGCGGTGCTTGCCAAACCCGGAGCCTTGCTGATCTCGCGACGGTTGGGATAGAAGCTGTCGCAAGGGCGCGACTTCCTCGGGAGATTGGATATCGAGAATCGTCATGCCGAGGAACTCGTCGCGTGAATATCCATAGTGACGAATCGCAGAGCCGTTGACGGCGAGAAAGCGGAGAGTCTGACGATCAAAAACCCACATCGGAAGTGGATTGCTGTCAAACAGCAGACGATACTGCGCTTCGCTATCGATCAGAGCATTGGTCCGGTCGGCGACGATCGTCTCAAGCTCGCGCCTTGTACGGTTGAGCCGGCGCAAGATGACATAGAGAATGCCGGTGGTCACAAACACGAAAAGAAAACCCTTGAAAAGACTGGCGCGGGTGAGAAATTCGGGATCGGAAGAGATACGCCTCAGCAAGCTATCCGTGGAAGCAATCCAGAGGGAGGACGCGGCAAGATAGACCGAGGCGACGACCATAGGCCTGGGATTAGAGCGCCGCGATTGGGGAGAATGCATACGAGCCTCGGTGGATTAGTTCACATATCGACAAAGAACAATATTGTCGGGTAGTTCGGGTACACTCGGTGATTAACGTCACGCGCAGGTAACAATAGTAATCGGGCAGCGAAGATCGAAAAGGGCGTGGTTGCAGAGTCATCAACCCTATCCCTAGCGGGAAGACAGAACCGGACGCGGTAGCCCGCAGGCAATACCGGATTACCCGTGACGGTCAGCGATCTCCCCTTTCGCCTGCGAAAGCAGTTGGTACACAGTGGCGCGAGAGATGCCAAGAATCTCGGCGGCTTGAGCTTTGTTGCCACCGACATGTTCCAACACGCGGAGCACGTGGCGGCGCTGCATCTCGTGCATGGGAGCGAGATTTTCCTCGATCACGCCCATGCCGGCCGACTGGCTGCGAACCGGTTCGGGCAGGTCCGCGATATCAATGACCGGACCGTCGACCATCATGCAGGCGTTACCGATAACATTCTCGAGCTCGCGCACATTTCCGGGCCAATTGTAGAGAGCCATGCGATTTTGCGCGCGCCGCGTGATGCCGGTGACAGCCTTGTTGTATTTCAGGGCGAATTTCTCTACGAAGTGGCGCTGGAGAAGCGGCAGGTCTTCGCGGCGGTCGATGAGACGAGGCAGCGAGATCTCGATCATCGAGAGGCGGTAGTAAAGATCCTCACGGAACTTGCCCTGCGACACCAGCGACCGCAGGTTGCGATTGGTAGCGGCGATGACGCGGACATCGACGGTACCGGGGGCAGGCGAACCGATGCGCTGAATTTCATTGTTTTGCAGGACGCGAAGCAGTTTGCCCTGAGCAGCCAGCGGAAGTTCGCCGATTTCATCGAGAAAAACGACTCCCTGATTCGCGAACTCGAAGACGCCAACCTTATCGCGAGTGGCACCGGTAAAGGCGCCGCGAACATAGCCGAACAGTTCACTTTCGAGCAGCGTTTCAACAATGGCGGAGCAGTTGCAGATGGCGAATGGACCCGCCGATCGCGGGCTCAGCTTCCGCAGGGCGCGGGCCACCAGCTCTTTTCCCGTGCCGGTCGGGCCGCTAACGAGTACGGTCTGAAAGTGGGGCGCGATGCGGCGAATCTTTGCGAATACATCAAGCATGACTGGACTGCGGCCGACGATGCCTTCGAACTGACAAGCGTCGAGAAGGTCATAATCGATCTGGAGGGTTCGCCGCCGGCTGTTGGCCTCCGACATCAGGGACGAGATTCGAGCGCGAAGTTTTTCGACGCTGAGCGGCTTATTGAGATAGTCGCATGCTCCCCTCTGAATCGCCTCGACCGCAGACTCGGTGGAATAGTGGGCGGTCATGAGGATCACTTCCGCGCCGGGGTCGGCGGCCAGAATTGCATCCAGCGCTTCCCAGTCGCGAACCCCAGGCATCATCAGGTCGAGCAGAACAATGTGCGGGCGAATCCGCTTGAACATCTGAAGACCGAGTTCGGCGCTATCCGCGGTATGAACCTCGATGTCTTGGCCCGACAATGCATCCTGAATCAACCTAAGGTTTTGTGGCTCATCGTCAATTGCCAGCAATCTTGTGAATACCTGTTCATTCATAACGAGCGGCGGCATTCTCACCCAAGTTGACGTATACCACTCCGAGCGGAATTACAAGATAACAAAATTATGCATGTTACGTTTCCGTAACAGTATGGCACTTTGTAGGCTCGACGACCACCCGTTAGGGATCGTTGCAACGTCGACCGATTGAGCTAACAGGAACGCTCTGTATTGTTAAGCGGAGCGGGTGCGTTTACGACGCCCGAAATAAAAGGGCAGTTGGGAGCCTCGGCGTGGTCAGCGCGAGCGCGTTGTTAGACTCCGGGCAGCGAAATCAGAGTTGGCACGGGACGTGCACGCGGAATGGGAAAAGATTGCCGAGGTACTCATTTCTCTCTAACTTTGCGGTTGGAGAGCTTACGTCGTATGCAAAACCAACTTAACTACACCAATATCCTAGCTCTCTTGAAAGCCGCCAATCAAGCGGGCACCGCGAAAGCGGACAAGAATCAGTCTGTAAGACCATGGCAGGCGGAGCGCTCGGGACAGTTCAGAAGCGATCAGGCGAGCTTTGTTGCGGATATACAGGAATCCCTCGCCAAGGGGCTTACCCAATCACTAGGGGCCTATCTCAGGGCGGCTTTCGAGACAACTTCGGTCTCAGTGACGCAGATGACGTTTCGCGAGGCGCTCGAGGCATCGACCGGGGCCTATTTTCTGTCGCTGCGCTTGCAGGAGTCGCCCGCGATCATTCAGATCGAGCAGTCGCTGGTGTTCCCTCTGATCGATTTGTTGCTCGGCGGAAGCGGACAGGGGAAGACCGAGAACCGGGAGGTCACGGAGATCGAGACGCACGTCATGGAAGGCGTGGGCAAGATCATCTGTCACGAAATCGCGACCGCTTGGGGAACCAATCCGACCGACTGCGAAATGATCGGCGCCCAGGGAATAGCACAATTGCAGCGACTCATGTCAGCCAACGATCGGGTGGTGGTGTTCCAGTTCGAGAGCAAGATGGCCGAAGCGAACGGGCATCTGCGATTGCTGATGCCGGGGACAACGTTCAACCAGTTACTGCGGAAATTGTCGGCGGATGCGGGGCAAGGGAAGTCATCGAAAGCCTCCGCCAACTCCAGGCTGGGAGAAAAGATGCTGGAATGCGCGTTTCCCGTATCGCTTGGTGTGCGGGAAATTCGCCTTCCGGTTGACCGGGTGCTCGCGCTCGTGCCAGGGCAGGTCTGCGATTTGGGCATTCCAGTGAGCCAGCCCGCTACCTTGATCATTGCCGGCAGGGACGCATTTGACGCAAATCCGGTGCGCCAGGGGCGAAAGCGCGCCGCGCATCTCGGTAAGCAAAAGATAACAACCGCAGAAAGGACGGCATAATATGTCGACATCCGCGACGCCACAGCCGGAAAAGACAAGCCAACCCGCGAACGACAATCAGAAGCTGGAACTTCTGCTGGATGTAAATCTGGCACTCACACTCCGGTTTGGCCAGCGCGATCTTACACTGCGAGAGATTCTCGATTTAAACGCCGGGTCCGTGATTGAACTGGATCGCGCGGTGGAAGAGCCAGCGGAACTGCTGCTTGGCGACAAGGTCATTGCCAGGGGGCAGGTAGTTACGGTGGATGGCAACTACGGGATAAGAATTACGGACATGCCGGGTGTGAGTTAGAAAAGCATTTGCCATTCTCCGCTTGCTTCCCTGGATCAATCTCTCCTTTGTTCCCAGCGGCGTTCAAGAACCACGGCGTTCCATCTATTTCCGCAAAGCAACTCACGCCGTCCAATTTGCGGCGAGTTGCGGCTGTTCCAGGGCCGATCCCTGGCTGGAAGAGAGTGCCGAGGGGTTGTTAGCCGCGGATTGGCGATCGACCGTTGCCCAGGCGCTGCGGACCTGAAACAGAAGCTGAATTTGTTTTTCCAGGCCGGAACGGCTCTCCTGTGCGTGCGCGTTGAGGATGTTCGAACGTAGGGCCGCGTAAAAACGCGCGAGGTTCTTCGCCGCATCTCCACCCGATTCCATATCGAGCGAGCATTCCATCTGTTCAAGAACGAGGAAGGCGCGCTTAAGTTCGCGCGAGCGCTCTTCGATATCGTTCTTGTCGATGGCGCCAATCGCGCTCATTAAAGCTCCGATCAGCAAGTCATAGAGAATGATTACGAGCTGGACGGAGGAAGCGCTTTGCACCCCGGCACGCAAGTACGTCAGTTCGGTCTGATTTCTTGTCATGAGGATTTATTTGTCGTGGTATATCCGAGTTCTGCGTTGAGTTGGGCTTCGAGGTTTGGCAGTTCCTGCAAGGCTTCATCAGCCTGGTTGTATTCGTTCGTCAGATAAGTCTCACGAGTGCTCAGGTAGGCTTGAAAGTTATTGATTTGGTTTTGCAGGTCGGTATTCTCGGAACTGATGCTTTGGAGATCGACGGTAAAAGCACCGCTCACCGGGTCGACGATTCCGTTCAATTCGTTATTGAGGTTCGAAGCGAAGCCGTTGGATGAACTCCCTTGAAAGAAGTTTTGCACCGCGGCAGAGTTCGACTGGATGGCGTTATTCAGGGTGGAACTGTCCAGGGTGAGCGTTCCATCGTTATTCATGGAGATTCCGAGATCCCCGAGCGTCGAAACAACGCCATTCCCGGACGTATAGCTGCCGATTCCCAAGAGCAGCGATTGCAGGTTGGCTAGGGCAGGATCCTCCGCAAGCGGACCTTCTTGGTTGCTGGAATTCACCGTGTATTCGGAGTTTACGTCGCTGATCACCTTGTTGTAATCGGTGACAAAGGTGCTCACTGCTTGGGAAATCTGAGTCGGATCCGCGGCGACGGAAACGCCGGCTTGGCCGGTGCCAGTCAGATTGAATGTCAATCCGTTCACGGCTCCGGTGACGGTGTTGGATGCGCTGTCGATGGGGATACCGTCGATGGTAAGGGAGGCATCCTGTCCGGTGGTTGGCTCCGTGAACGTCAGACCGGAGCCATTGCTGACCGTGAAGTTTCCGGCAGCACCGGAGGTTGAGCTAACGAGTGCAAGGCGGGCCCCACTGGCGTCGTTCACCACACTGGCGGTCACACCCGCATTCTGGCTATTGATGTAATTGACGACATCGTCGAGAGTGTTGACTCCGTTGCCCGTGGTCACTGTGATGGGTGAGGCGGAACCGACCTGAATTGTGAAACTTCCTGCGGCAAGGTCGGTGGTCTCGCTGGCCACATCGCTCGAATACCAGGATGCGGTCGTTGCCAGATTGTTTACAACAATTTCATGAGTGCCGGCGGCCGTGCCTGCCGAGGCCGAGGCGGTCACGACATTTGAATTTGAGGATGTCGCATCCATAGAAGCAAGTGCGCCAGCCGGGTCCTGAAGGGCGGTGAGGGCGCTCTGAAGAGCTGTAATGTCGGTCTCGATACCCTGAATGTCGCTGGTCTGATTTTGAAGATTGGTTTGCTGCTCCTCCCAGAGGTCCATGGGTTCGGCCTCGAGAGCGATCTCCTGGGCAACCGCGGTTTGAACGTCGATGCCAGAAGAGGTGGATCCAAGAGCGGAGAGGATGGAGCTAAGGTTAATCGACGACGATGACATTCATACTCCTTAAGTTCAAGCGCTGAGCTTAAAGAAGAGGCGGAGCTGATTGGCTCCGCCCCATGTCCCGCTCAGAACTATTGCAACAGTTTCAGAACCGACTGCTGCAGTTGATTGGACTGCTGGAGGGCGGCGATACCGGTTTGCTGCAGGATGCTCTCCTGCGACAGGTTGGCGGTTTCGGTACCCATGTCAGCGGCCATGATGTTGTTTTCGGCGTTGGTCAGGTTCGTGATCTGGCTGTTCATGACGTTGCTGGCAGCCGTCAGCTGGTTCGAACTTGCGCCGAGCGTGCCGCGCAGGAGGGCGATACCTGCGATGGCGGAGTTGATGTTGGTCAAAGCAGTCTGCGCGTCGGCAGCACTGGAAAGATCGTTGCTGGCGATGCTGATGGGGGTGGTCCCTGAAAAGCCGAGGTTGGCGTCATTGACGGTACCCAGGCTTACGGTCACGGTCTGCGTGCCAGCGCCCGAAGAATCGCTCATGTAAACCGTGAGCGAATTGCCGGCGCCAAAGATCGCCTGCCCGTTATAGGTGGTGTTCTGACCGATGTTGGTGATTTCGGTCTGGATGGAAGCAAACTCGGCTTGCAGAGCGGTGCGCTGCGAGTCGCTAACCGTGCCGGTGGCCGATTCGGTAGCCAGGCTGACCGCGCTGTTCAAGAGAGTCGTGATCTGCGAGAGGGCGCCATCGGCGACCTGGAGCATACCAACGCCGTCGGTCGCATTCTGCACGGACTGCGTGAGGGCGGTAACGTTGGCTTCCAAACCATTGGCGATCGCGAGGCCGGCGGGATCATCCGCGCCGCTGTTGATGCGCTTGCCGGTGGACAGAGCCTGCAGAGTCTGGTCCAGACTCATCTGCGTGGTGGAGAGCGAATTCTGCGCTTCGAGTCCAGATACGTTGTTTAATACTGTGAGTGCTCCCATTTCAATTTTCTCCGATAAGTTTTGAATTTCTCCCGCCCTGAAGCCCGAGGCTCATAAGCTGCTGAACTCGTCACCTTCGGGTGAGAGATTGATTTGTTGCGGGCTACTTATCGGCACTACCTGAAGCGCTTCAATAGTCACGTTGGTCACTGCAAGGTTGTTACCATGCAACCGGTATGCGACATTCATTTTCATGGGGTTGCGGAGGCCGCCAAATTAGAGTTGGATGAGAGCTGGCTGGCGGTCGTCGATTCTCTTCTGGCCTCGGAGAGAGCCTGCTGCAATTCGGGGGAATCGGGAAACTCGGACAAAGCCCGCTGCAAGACCTGGAGGCAGCGTTCGAGGTCGCGAAGGGCCGCGTAGAGGCTGGCGGCGCGTAGATGCGTTTTGGGGTGCGGCAAGGCCTCGGCTACTCTTTCAGCCGTTGCCGCCGCCTCGCGCAAGTTGCCGACCATGATGTAGGCCTTCATCAGGCGATCTTGCACCGCAAACATACCCGGGGTGGCCTGGGCCGCATGGAGCAGCTTTTCGAATCCGGGGCCGCGATTGCCAAGCTTGACCTCGATATATCCCAGCTTGCTTTCAAGGAGGGGATCACAGCCCGCGATTTTCATGGCGCGGCGATAGGCGGCTCGAGCCTCGTCCAATCTATTCAAAGAATGCAGAGCGTCGCCGCGAACCTGTTGGCTTAACGCGACGCTCGCGCCCTTGCGGGTGTCATGATCGAGAGCGGCAAGCGCTTCCCGGAATTGGCCGGCATCGACATAGATCATGGCGAGAAAGAGCCAGGCTTCGGCGGCACGCGGTTGGAGCTCGAGCGCGTGCTGGAGGCAGCGCAGAGCCTCTTCCTGATTCTTGAAATATTCATACTCCTGAAGAGCAAGCTGGACCCACCCAGCAGGGTCGTTGGGTTCTTCTTCTATCTTTAGGCGGAGTAGATCGCGATAATAGACGCCTTTGTCGGTTCTTTCCGCGCTACTCTCAAGATTCCCGAAATGATGGATGAAAAAGTCGGCGACGGCGAGCTTAAGGCCGATGGCGGCGATCTGCGGCTCGACCAGTTCATGGACGCGGCCACTAAAGAAAATGTCTGGGCGACGCCTGAAGAAGCGGCAGTTTTCGTGAACAAAGAAAGCGGGAGAATCCGCTGCGCGGGCATGGCGCCGGTCGTTTTCGACGGCGATGCGGTCCCAGCCACGATTAGAGCGGGACTTCACGTAGTTTCGAATCGGCGTGGTGAAACCGCCGATGGACGTGGAGTTCAGCGATCCTTGGATGTTCGCGGCGGACTGTCGGTCAAGCTCTTCGTCGGCGTCGAGCACAAGAACCCAGTCGGTGGAGACAGGCTGTAGGGCGGCATTGCGGGCGTTGGCGTAGTGGTGCTGCCAGGGAAACGAGACGATGGTTGCGCCAAACTCTCGTGCTATGTCGCAAGTGTTGTCGGTCGAGCCGGTATCGGCGATCACAATCTGGGAGACGAGATCCCGGGCGCTCTCCAGGCAAGCACGAATCGTATGGGATTCGTTCTTCACTATCATGGAGAGGCCGATGGACGGCAAGACAGACTCCTGTTTCCGCGCGAAAATTAGCGCCCGATTTGAGAGCTGCGCGGACTCCGGCAGAACGGTGCACGCGGCTCGCCATGTCTATCGCCAGTTTTGCCCGATGTCCTGGCGCCCGGGGTCGCGAAAACGCGCGACAGCCTCACACCCTCATTAGTCCGGAATGAGGCAGATCAATTGCTCAGTCAGGCGAGGGAGCGGTGTGAAAAACGGCCGGATTGTCTCGCGTAACCAGGGGACGTTACTTTCGGGCGAGTCGGTAAGGCGTCAGACGGATATCCGAAACGCAATTGTGCCGATTAGAGGTCGGCATTTCCAAGGGAGTCATCCCTCGCAAAGGTAACGGCGTGATCCAGCTAACTCGATTGAATCATCAACAATTCGCGGTGAACTCGGACCTGATCAAATTCATCGAGAAAGCGCCGGATACGGTGGTGAGCCTGACTACGGGCGAGAAGATCGTGGTGCTGGAGACGCCTGAACGAGTGATCGAGAAGGTCATCGAATTCCGGCGCGCGCTGGGACCGTGTGCGGCCGTCAATTCACAAATCAATTCCAACCACAAAACCGCGAACCACGAAGCGCACACAACGCCGGAGACGCCTTCCCTTGGATAAGAGTACGTTTGTCGGAATTCTGATTGCCCTGGGTGGGATCGGCGCGGGCCTTCTTCTGGAGGGCGGAAAGATCGCTCAGGTGTTGCAGCCAACGGCGGCAATGATTGTGTTCGGCGGGACGCTGGGGGCGGTAATGGTGCAATTTCCTCTGCCGCTGGTGACCGAGGCATTCAAGCGGGCGGCGCACGTTCTCCTCGACAAGAACGAAGACCCGAAAAAGCTGGTGAGTGAACTGCTCGTCTATGCGCAGCGCGCGCGGCGCGAAGGCATTGTCTCGCTGGACTCGAAGCTGAGTGAGGTCAGCGATCCCTTCCTGAAAAAAGCTTTGATGCTGGCGGTTGACGGGACGGACCCGGAAGAGCTGCGCAAAATGATGGAACTCGATCTGGACAACCAGATGGAGCATTCGGACAAGGTGGCGCAGGTGTTCGAGGCGGCGGGAGGATTTGCGCCGACAATCGGCATCATCGGCGCGGTCCTTGGGCTGATTCAGGTGATGCAGCACCTGCAAAACATCGATGAAGTTGGACGAGGCATCGCGGTGGCCTTCGTGGCGACCATCTACGGCGTGGGATCGGCGAACCTGCTCTTTCTGCCTTCGGCGGGCAAATTGAAAATCAAGAGCCGTCAGGAACTGGTGTGGCGCGAGATGACGCTGGAAGGCGTGATCTCCATTCTAGAGGGCATGAATCCACGAATGATTGAGACGAAGATGCTCGGTTACTTGCATGTGGATCATGCGGAAAAGAAGCCTGCTTGATGAGCCGACGAAGGAAAAAGGCCCACGAACACGCCGGACACGAGCGCTGGCTCGTCTCTTACGCGGACTTCATCACGCTGCTATTCGCATTTTTCGTGGTCTTATACGCATCGTCGCAGATGGATAAAAAGAAGGTGATTCAGGTGTCGGCGGCGATCAAAGGGGCATTTGAGCAACTGGGAGCCTTTTCCGGGAATGCGGCTTACATGCCCGTACAGGTGCCGGGCGATTCCACCGTGCCGACGCAGCCACCGGATCAGGGCGCGAACCCCGCTATTTCTGACGAGGCTTTGCCGGATGTGAGTCTCTTGAAACATGAGCTGCAAGAGGCGCTGGGCGAGCAGATCCAGAAACATGAAATCGAGATCCATGCGACGCCCGAAGGCCTGGTGGTGAGCCTGCGGGAGATCGGATTCTTCAACAGCGGGGAGGCAACATTACTGCCCGAGGGCCGAGCGACGTTAAAGCGCATCGCCGGAGTTCTCAACGAGAAGGGATTTCAAGTGCGCGTCGAGGGGAACACGGATAATGTGCCGATCCACACGCAGCAGTTTAAGTCGAACTGGGAACTTTCGACGGCACGGGCCACAGAAGTCGTGGCACTTCTGGTTGAGCAGCACAGATTCGATCCCACGTTGATTTCCGCGGCAGGCTATTCGCAATACCGGCCGCGAGCGAGCAACAACACTGAAGAAGGGCGTCAACAAAACCGGCGGGTCGACTTGGTGATCGTGGCGCGCACCGGGCAAAAGACGGCCGCTCCGCGGTCGAAGCCCAAGCCATAGCGTGAAGATTTGCGGCGTTTCTGCCGATAAACAGGTCCCGGTACGTCGCAACTCCGGACAGGAAAGCTATGTTTGCCATCATCGGAATAGTCGTGGTCTTCGGCGCGATTGCCGGCGGGTACCTGATGGAACATGGGAACCTGAAGGTTCTCATGCAGCCGGCGGAGTTGCTCATCATCGGGGGCGCCGGCATTGGCACCGTGCTGATCGCGAACCCACTGCACATTTTGAAAGAGATCGTGGGCGGGGTGGTCGGTGTTTTCAAGGGTTCACCTTACAAAAAAGAAACTTACCTCGACTTGCTGAAGATGATGTTTGGACTTTTCAACAAGGCCCGCAAGGATGGATTGATGGGCCTGGAGGCAGACGTGGAAGACCCGGCTAAGAGCCCGGTCTTCTCGAAACATCCGGCGTTTCTGAAGAATCACCATGCCAAGAGCTTTCTTTGCGACAGCATGCGAATGGCGATTACGGGGACCGAGGCATTTGACCTCGATCAGTTGCTGGAACTCGACATGGAGGTGCATCACCACGATGCTGGACAGCCGGTGGCGGCCCTGTCGAGCATGGCAGATTCGCTCCCCGGCCTGGGGATTGTGGCGGCGGTGCTGGGCGTGGTGATCACGATGGGCGCTCTGGGCGGGCCGCCGGAAGAGATCGGGCATAAGGTGGCGGCGGCGCTGGTCGGGACATTTCTCGGCATCTTGCTTTGCTATGGATTGGTGGGGCCGCTGGCGGCAAATATGGCCAAGGCGGCGGAAGAAGAACGCTGCTATCTGGGAGTGCTCCGCGTGCTGATGATTTCTTTTCTGAAGGGGAGTGCGCCGATTATGGCGGTTGAGTTTGGGCGGCGGGCGATTCCCGGGCACTTGCGACCGTCGTTCCAGGAAGTCGAAAAGACCTGCCGAGGTGCGGGTGAGGCCGCGAAAGCCGCGTCGGCCTAGGTCTCATCATGGCGACAGCCCATCCCATCATCATTAAGAAGAAGGTTTCGCACGGCGGCCATCATGGCGGCGCGTGGAAGGTGGCATACGCGGACTTTGTGACGGCAATGATGGCGCTGTTCATCGTATTGTGGCTGATGAACAGCAGTCGTCAGGTGCAGGAGGCGATTGGAGGGTACTTCAAGGATCCGTCAGGCAAGTCGAAGATGGTGGGAACGGATCAGAGCGGGTCCGGCGACAACTTCACCCTGACCAAAGAAAACATGGCGAAGCTGAAAGAGCAACTACAGAAGTCGGTAAGGAAGCTCAATGACTTCGACAAGCTGCGAAATCAAATTGAAATGACAGTGACGGCGGAAGGATTGCGGATCGAGTTGCTGGAGACGGCCTCGGGAACATTTTTTGAGAGCGGGAGCCTAGAGCCGAATCAGCAGGGAAAAGAGTTGTTGATCCTGTTGGCGCAGGAATTGGGAAAGCTTCCGAATAAACTTTCCATCGAAGGGCATACCGATTCCAAACCCTACGCAGGCAAGGTTGACTATGGGAACTGGGAGCTTTCGGCAGACCGGGCTAATGCGGCGCGAAGGTTGATGCAGGAGAATGGAATTCGGGAAGACCAGGTGGCGCAGGTGCGGGGATTTGCCGATCAGCGATTGCGGGTGAAAGATCCCCTTGATCCGTCTAACCGGCGAATTTCACTGATCGTGCAGTACGTGGAGACTCCGATCTCGGACAAAAAAGATTCGAACGCGCCTGCTCCCGCGGCCGGAACGCCGGAAGCCAAGAAATAACCCTAACAATAATGGCGGTCGCAGAGCTCTCTTGCCGAGTTGCGAGAGTGTATAGAATTCAGGCACTTTCTAATCGGCATACACCTGCCTCTAAAGCGCTTCTAGTCTCGCCCTAATAAATCATCTGCAATCATTAAGATGCCGTTACGGAATCCCTTCTCAATTAGGGAAAACTAATTGCATTCAAATCCTGTCGGACGTTCTGTTATCCCAGGCATCCGACAAAACTCCTACCAGTGAAGGAACAATGGAACCCAGCACGATTGAAGCAGTGGCGTGTGAACCTATCAAACCCCCCGCGGCAGCATTTCATTCCTATCGTCTACTAGTCGCCGATGACGATGTGCCACTTTCGCAATTCCTGCGTCGCGGCTTGCAAAGCGAACACAACGGAGTCGACGTGGTGAACGACGGCGAGACCGCCATGCTGGCGCTCACCCAGAATCGTTATAGCCTGCTGATCCTGGATTTAAATCTGCCGAAGCGGGACGGAATGTCAATCCTACAGGAGATTCGGCCGAAGGCGCCGATGCTGCCGATCATGGTGCTGACGGCGCGGAGCCGCCTGGAAGACAAAATTATGGCCTTGGATGCGGGCGCCGACGACTGCATGGTGAAGCCGTTTTCGTTTCAGGAACTGCTTGCCCGAACCCGGGCTTTGCTGCGAAGAAACGTCGGCGGAGGGTCGCGCACGGCTTTGCAGGTCGGAGAGCTGATGCTGAACCGCTCGGAACTCCGCGCTGAGCGAGCCGGCAAGAAGCTAGACCTGACGGCGAAGGAGTTCATGCTGCTTGAATATCTCATGCTCAACTCACCGCAGCCGGTCACGCGGGAGATGATCATGGAAAACGTGTGGAAAGGCTCGTACGACGGAAGCACTAACTTGATCGATGTTTATGTGAAGTATGTAAGAGACAAAGTGGACAAGGATTTTCCGACGAAGCTGGTACACACCATTCGCGGCGTCGGCTACGTGTTGCGCGAAAAATAGAGAGGCATCGGATGAATTCTCAGAATATGGAAGTAGCTCACAACGCCGATCACGCTGCCAGTGACGCAATTCTGCGCATCTTGCACAAGACGGCGCAGCCATTGTCAACGATTCAAGGGATTCTGGAATTGACTTTGACGGAGGCAATGACAGCCGAAGAAAAGAAAGCGTGGCTGGAGCAGGCCGTGGAACAAATCACGCAGGCGAATTCCAGGTTCGATCAGCTGCGAAGAGTAGTGGAGAAGCAGGCGGGACTGTACGGGGAGGGACGAGTCCTTCATGTCTAGTCTGACCTCGTCTTTGCCCCATGGAGATTGCCAAGAAGTTCCCTCATCCCCTGGAGTACTGGTCGTTACGTCAAACTGTGATTTGCGGCGGAGCCTAGTCGCCCGGCTCGAAGTCGGCCGATGGAACCTGCTCGAGGCGAGCAGCGGAGCCGAAGCGTTGCAGGTCATGGACACCACCCCCGTGGCTCTGGTGCTGCTCGATCCTGGGTTGCCCGATTTAAAGGTGGACGATTTCAAAGGAATCGTCGGCATCGAATATCCCGAAGTGACCATCGTCCCGATCAATCCACACACGGGACAGCCGATCGTGGCGGCGCCGTCTCCGGACTCGTTGTGCTTCGAGATGATCCGGAAGATCGAGCGCGGCGCGCCCTACAGCGCAGCGAGCAGTGTGAGTGCGGATGACCTCGAAGACGCACGGCCGTCGGTGGAAGGGCTGCCGGGATTCATTGGCCGGGCTCCCGCGGTTCAACGCGTGTACACGATGGTGCGGCAAGTGGCGCAAAGAGATACTACGGTTCTAATTACCGGCGAGAGCGGGACAGGTAAGGATGTCGTGGCGCGTGCACTGCACGAGTTGAGCCTGCGACGGATGAAGCCGTTTGTGGTGGTGAATTGTGCAGCGATTCCGGAGGCGCTTTTGGAGGCGGAGTTGTTTGGCTTCGTCAAGGGTGCGTTTACCGGGGCGGTGCAATCGAAAATCGGGCGAATCCACGCGGCACAGGGGGGAACGCTGTTTTTGGACGAGATCGGAGATCTCGCCCTGGGACTACAGTCGAAGCTGCTGCGATTCCTGGAGCAGGGTGAGGTGCAGCGACTGGGAAGCAACGATACCTTTCGGGTGGATGTACGCGTCATCGCGGCGACGAATGCCCCACTGCGGGCGCTAGTGCAGCAGCGGGCCTTTCGAGAGGACTTGTATTACCGGCTGTCGATCTTCCCGATTGATTTGCCTCCGCTGCGGGAGCGGATGGAGGACCTGGAGCCACTGATGCAGAGTTTTGTGGCCAGATTCTGTCCGCATCACGTTGCGCTCACCAGCGACGCAACTTCGTTGTTGCGACAGCATTCATGGCCGGGAAATGTGCGCGAGCTAAGAAACGTGATCGAGCGGGCGAGCATTTTAGTGGGCACGGGCCGTGAAATCGGGCCCGAGCATATTTTGATCTAGCGCGCCCTTGAGTGTTACGTCAGATAGTCCAGGAGACTCGTAGGGATCACCTTGGCGAGAGCAGCCAGGGCGGCGTCATGGGTCGTTGTTGCCTGCGACAGATCGGTGGCTGCCTGCGCCATATCCGCACCGACAAGCGTCGTTTCCTGACTTTGAAGATTGACCTGCTCCTGTTGCAGAAATGTTTGGTTTGAAGTTAGTTCTTGACCGGCGCTTCCGTAGAATTCACGCTGCTCAGAAACCGAATTGAGAGCGGTGCCAAGCGCCGTAGTGGCATCTCCGATGGCGGTCGTGTCGCCATTGTTGAGTGCGGTCACGAGCTGCTGGAGGGATAGAAAGACGTTGCCATTCGATGCCAGGAAAATCTGCGACCCAGGGACGTTGGTTTGAATGTCGCGTCCGTCGGCGATTTGCGCGCTGTTGGTGTTTGTGTTGCCGTTATAAGTCACGCCGTCGGCCTGGGTGGAATCGAGCGTGAATGGTTTGGTGGTAGATGCGGTACCGGCGAAGATGTAGCTGCCCTGATACGAGGTATTCGCCAGCTGCACCATCTGCTGCTGAATTGACTGGACCTGGGCGGCGAGGGCTTGCTGATCGGAGAGCGACTGAGTTCCATTCGCGCCTTCGGTGCCGAGAGAGATCGCCTGATTGAGGCTGGACACTACGGAACTGAGCGTCGAGTCTGCGGTCTGGAACAGACCTTCGAGATTGGAAGTGTTCTGAAGATACTGATCAACCGAGCTCTGCTCGGCTTGATTCTGAATGTCGCTGGCAAAGGCGGCCGGGTCATCGGAAGGCAGGTTGACCCGGCGGCCGGTCGAAAGTTCTTCCATGGCGGTCTGCTCCGCCGCCTGCGCCTGCCAAACGTCATTGAGAATGTTCGGAGCGAAATCTGGATTAACTCGCATATGCTTACGGCGCGGTCGGCGCCGACACCCCCATTTGAAGTACTGACTGAGTCAGCGCATCGACCGTGGTGACGACACGGGCCGCCGCTTCATAGGCGCGCTGATAGTTCATCAGATTGGTAGTTTCTTCGTCGATGGAAACTCCCGAGATGGATCCGAGTTGGTCGTTGAGCTGGGTGAGGCTCGAAGAACTGGCCGAGGCGTCGGACTGGGCCTGTGAAGTCAAATTACCGACCTGCGAGACGAGATTGGCATAGGTGTCACCGGGATCGGCGCCGCCAGGAAGTGCCTGCGTCTGCACCGCAAGCAGGTTGGCGATGTTGCCGTCGCTGCCCTGTGTTCCGTCAGAGCTGGCTGCGATTAGGTTGGGGTCGGAGATCGCGACTGTCAGGCTCGCGGCGGCGCCAGCGCCCTGAGTAACGGAAAACATCGCCTGGCCCTGATTTCCGTTCAGATCGTAGCCTTCGGCCTGGGCGGAGTTGATGGCGCTGGCGAACTGGCTGGCAAGATTGTTGAGCTGCGTTAGGACGCCGGGAATTGCGGTGTCGCGCACCTGAATTGTTCCGCCGAGCGAGCCACCGCTGATGGTGCTCGTGATTTCCTGTCCCTGCGAAAGAACGCTCACATTGCCCGATGAATTGAGCGACGTCTGCAACGCGAAACTCTGATTGCCTACGACGAGAGCGGTGCCATTGCCGGTGGTCAGCGTGAGGCCGTCAGGCGTCTGGGTCTCGGAGACATTGGTGAGCTGAGAGAGCTGGCTAATCAGCTGAGTCTCCTGATCCTCAAGGGTGCCCGGATCCTGGCCCTCTTTTTTCAAAACAGCGACCTGACCGTTGAGCTGCGCGATCTGCCCGGTAAGGGTATTGATCTGGCTGACGTCCTGCGTGACGTTCTGATTCAGGCCGGAGGTGATTGAGTTGAGATTGGTGGCGGCTGAATTGAAATCGCTCGCGAGGTTCTGCGCGGCGTTCAGGACAGCTTGACGGTCTGGAACGCTGGTCGGATTGGTCGAGAGCGCGTTGAGGCTGTTGAAAAAAGTGGAAAAGTCGGACCCTATACCCGACGTAGAACTGGAGAACAAAGCCTGCACTTGTTGAAGTGCGTTAGCCTGCGTTTGCGAACTGCTTTGTTGCGCCGTTTCCTGGGCGATACGCAGACTCAACACTTCGTCGCGGACGCTCTGGATCTGCGACAGATCGACGCCGCTGCCGTACTCGAGGTTGTCACGCTCGATGGGAGTGTTCTCGGAAAGCACGGCAACCTCGCGGCTGTAGCCAGGAGTGCTGGAATTGGCGATGTTGTTGCTAGTGACATCAAGCGCGCCCTGCGTGGCTTGGAGCGCCTGCTCGGCTATGAAAAGAGATGCTGACAGACTTGACATTCGGTTACGCCTCGCAAGACCAGGTATGTTTGGCGGGCCGGGCATTGTCATCTTTGTGATAACGCTGGCCGTGGTTCTGATAAAGGCTCAGGATAAGTTCGATGGAGCGCTGCGAACGGCTGATTATCCCAGCATAGATGCGGTTCAAACGCGCGAGGGTCAGATGAGCCTCGCGAATCTTGTCGGTAATGGAGTGCTTCGTGGGAATTTGCGCGGTGGAGCTGTAGGACTCGAAGGCCTGCTGGAGGCGCTGCGGGTCTTGCCGATTCAGTTCTTGGCAGATAGCTTCCTGGGCCGCGATGCGAGCGCTGAGATCGGACATGTCGTTGCGCTCAATAGCGGAGATGGCCGAGGAAATCTCGCCGGACAGTGCTTGCACGAGCGCGAGATGCTGGCTGGTTGCGTCGGGGGATGGCGTTTTGGGTTGGGTCATAGGACCGCTCTCCGGAGACAGTTATTTCCGCACCCTATTTTTCATCCAGCATGGCGGAGGCGGTCGCACGGGGATCGATAGCGTAGGTTCCGCCTTCGACCTGGTCGCGCAACGCATTGACCTTATCCTGCCGGACGGCGGGCATCTGTAGAGTTTGAGCCGACAGAGAACTGAGGCTGACGGTGTCGCTCCCGAAACTGTCGACGTCGATGGTGCGAGTGCGTTGCGTGGTTGCCGACTGGCCAGCCGACGTGGGCTGGGTTGCGATGTCGTTCGCTGCGGGTACGTTGAGATGGATCTTCATAGTTCCGTCCTGACGCCGGCCGTTAGGCGTCGGCTCATAATCGGCACTTGGGTCTAATAACTTTAGTGACTTCCCTGTTTTGCATTACCTTCCCTAACTATCTGACATGCAAAGGCTTATCGTTGCTCGGCTCGTCCCCGTTCTTAGTCGACGGCGCCGTATTGACGGCCACCGCCTCCAATTGCTTGCTGATCATGTGGGCGATGCCGAATCCTCCGTTCCGGCTCAGACCTTGGGCCAGCGACTCGCAAGCGATGCTCATAAACTGATCGCGGCTGGAATCCTGCTGCTCGTCGGGATCGGTTCCGGGCACGCTGGCAAAAGATTTTTCGGCCTGCTCCAGCCAGTGGCCGACGAGCAGACTCTCAAAATTGCGTGCGGCCTTATCGATCTTGTTGTGATCCGTGCCAGCAGATTGCGCGCCGCGTAGTGTCTGCACAGCCTGCGAGCTGCGGGCGGTGTCCAGATTCTGAGGGGCGGTAGAGTCAGTTGGCAAAATGCCGGGCAAGTTATAGCACCTCGAGTTGAGCTTGGAGGCCGCCGGCTGCTTTGATCGCCTGGATGATGGCAACGATGTCGTGGGCTGTCGCACCCATGGTATGAAGGCCGTCGATCAGTTCCTCGACGCTTGCACCTTCCTTCAGTTGAATGGAGCGAGCTGGCCCCTCCTTGGTTCTGACGGTTGTCTCCGGTACAACTTCGGTTGTGCTGCCCTTTGGCGCGAGCGGCGGAGGCTGCGAAACGGCAAATATGGTGGAGACCTCGACCGTGAGATCGCCGTGCAATACAGAAACGGGTGAAAGTTTGACGTCGCCTCCCATCACGATCGTGCCGGTGCGTTCATTGACGATGACCTTGGCCGGAGGATGAATCGAGATGCTCAGGTTCTGCACCTTTGCGATCAGAGAGGGCACGGGCAGGGCGCCCATCAGGGGAACGTTCAAGTCGACGCGGCGGCTGTCGATGGCGGCGGCTACCTCTTTGCCAAATTCATGATTGATGGCGGCAGCTACGTCGCGAGTCACGGAGAAGTCCTGCTCTCGAAGGCTGAGTGAGACAATCTTTAGATTGGCAAGATTGATGGAAGCATCGCGCTCGACGATACCGCCGCTCGGTATACGCCCGACCGTCACATGGTTGACTTCCTTCGAATTGCCATTGGCGCCCACGGTGTATCCGCCGAGAGTAAGCGGCCCTTGAGCTTCGGCATAGATCTGTCCATCGGCGGCGTGGAGCGAAGTGAGAAGCAGAACGCCGCCTTCAAGACTCTTCGCATCGCCGACTGAGGAAACAGTGACGTCGAAGGTTGTGCCCGGATTGGCAAACGGCGGAAGAGACGCAGTGATCATGACCGCCGCGATGTTGCGTACCTGAATGGTAGTGGGGTTAATCTGCACTCCCAGGCGTTGCAGCAGGTTGGCCAGAGTCTGAGTGGTGAACAGGGTCTGCTGGCTGTCGCCGGTGCGCTTCAAGCCGACGACGACTCCATAACCGATAAGCGGGTTATCGCGGATGCCTTCGATTGTGGTGATGTCGCGGATGAGCACAGTCCTGGTCTCTCCGGCGGAGAGGTTGGCGGCAGAGAAGACCAGCGCGAGGACAGGGGCGGCCAGAGCGATACGATGCCAGGTTGCGGAACGAAACGGCGCGATGAAGAGAGCGGTTAGAAACTGAAGAGCCATTCCAATCCTCTGATGATGGGGTTGGGGCGGTGAATGGCGTCGGTAACGACGCCTTTGCCCTTCATTTCAATTTCGAGATTCGCGAGCGAAGTGGAGGAAGCCGTGTTGCTGGGTCCGACATCGCCGGGGCGGAGGATGCCGCGGAGAATCATGGTTTCATGCTGGCTGTTGATGAGATATTTTCGCTCCGCTTCGACAACGAGATTGCCGTTGGGAAGTACGGCGATGACGCGCGCCGCGAGCGTGGTTGTCAGATTAGAGCCGTCGGAAGTTTCGCCGCTGCCTTTGAGCGTCGTCGCGGAGTTAGCGCCAAATAAGGGATTCACGAGCGAGGTACTGGCACCGCCGGGCAATCCGGTGATGGCGGAGGAAGTTTGATACGCGCGCGAAGTGTTGACATCGCCAGTGGATTGAGCGCTGGTATTTTCGAGCACGACCAGGGTGACGACATCTCCGACGTGATGAGCCTTGTAGTCGGAAGTCATGTCGAGGAATGGCGCCTCGGGATTGTAGAGGCTACCAAGAGTCCGCTCCGGCGTTGTCGATGAAGCTTGGCTTATAACACGCGACAGATATTCCGTGCGCAACTGGTCGGAATTTTGGTTTTTGGTTCGCGACCAAGCCCATTGCGGTACAGCAGTGGCGAATAGAAGCGCGAAAACGAGGGTCAGGCGGACCTGGGGAAGTCCGACTCTGTTCGGCTTAGATAGATTCAAAGCGCGCTCCTCACGGTGGTTTTGTTGACGATCTCGGCGCGATAGACGCGCTTGTGATCGGGACTGGTCACACGGATGATCTGACCCTGCATGCCACTTTCAAGCGAAATCACGGGGAGGACGATGCGGAAGTCGGACCTTTCGATCATCAGGGTGATGGTCCGACCACGTTCGAGGAGCGGACGCGCAGGTGCGGAACGGCTGACGCCCTGTTGGCGGAATGGCACCGCCGCGCCTTCGGCAATCCGCGTATCGTGGACCAGAACATAAAAAGGAAGGCATTGCCGCGCCGGGCAATGGAGTTCGGCGAGGGCGGTTCCAGCTGATTCACGGCTGATTTTTGCCACATGGAGCGTAGTTCCAGCCGGCGACGTGACATTGGAGAGCAACTGTAGTTGGATGGCGCTGGCGTCAAACCCTGCTGCCTGGATGGCGCCAGCGACCTGCTCGCGCGAAACCGGCACGAGTTGGCCGGATCCGGACGCGATGGTGGCGGCCCACGAGAGCGTGCAGAGCGCCACCAACGAGATGATCTGTTTAACCACGCCTGTCATCGGCGATTCACCTAACGAATAAGATTTGCCAGGTCCTGCAACATCTGATCGGCGGAGGTGACGACGCGCGAGTTGGATTCGTAGGCGCGTTGGGCGACGATCATGTTGACGAATTCCTGAACGATATCGACGTTGGACTGCTCGAGCATTCCCTGCTGAATCGATCCCAATCCTTCGGCGGAGCCGGGCGAGCCGACAATGGCATCGCCCGAGGCGGTCGTTGCCAGATAGAGATTGTTGCCGACGGTGTTGAGGCCCCCGGGATTGGGGAACATCGCGAGTTGGATACTGCCAACTTGCTGCGCGGCGGTCTGTCCCGATTCGGTGACAGATACGGTTCCGTCGGTTCCGATGGTGACGGTGGTTGCATTGGCGGGAATTGTGATGTTGGGTTGCAGCGGATTTCCGTTCGCGGTGACGACGTTGCCTTGAGCGTCCAAGTGGAACGAACCGGATCTGGTGTAGGCGATCTGACCATCCGGAAGCGTGACCTGGAAGAAACCAAGCCCCTGGATGGCAAGGTCGAGGGGATTGCTGGTCGAAGAAAGATTGCCCTGAGTCTGAATGACCTCAGAGGCGGAGGGCATGGTTCCGAGACCAACCTGAAGACCGGCCGCAATGGTGGTCTGCTGCGTGGCGGCCGCGCCGGGCATAATGACGTTCTGATAGACGAGGTCGGAGAATTGGAGGCGACGCGAATAAAAGCCAGAGGTGTTGGAGTTCGACAAATTATTGGCGATGTTATCCAGATTCAGCTGTTGCGCTGACATCCCGCTGGCGGCTGTGTAGAGTGCACGAAGCATAGTGGCTCCCTTACGTGTTGTTTGAGACCCTAGGTAAATCCTGCGTCGCTACCTGGTTCATTTCCGAATGGAAAAGATATAGAGCTCTCTGCATGAGTTCGGCATAACGCTGGACCGTTACCAGCTGAACCGCGCTACTGACCGCGTTGACATTGGAGGATTCGAGGCTGCCCTGCTGGATGCTGGCCTGCGTCGCGGGCTTAGCCGTATTAGCCGGTGCCGTGTAGTAGGTCTGTCCCTGCGATTCGAGCTGCGTGTTCGGAGGAAAGTCGACGACTTTCAACTTACCGGCGAGAACGCCATTGACGGAGATCGTGCCATCGGGACTTACCGTTACAGGCGCGCCCACAATGGGGATCGGACCGTTATCGCCCATCACCTTGTCACCCGCGGACGTTACCAGGTAGCCGTCGGGCGAGACGTGGAAATTGCCATTACGTGTATATGCGTCGCCGGCGGCGGTTTTGGCGGTGAAGAAGCCGGCACCTTGAATCGCGAAGTCGAAATCGCTGCCAGTATGCTCGAGGTTTCCCTGCGAGAGGTCGAGTTGAGTATCGCCGAGCACTGAATAGTTGTTGACGGCGCGGTTGAGGGGGGAGAGTTGCGACCCGGAAGATGCGGCAAGAAGCGAACGAAAGATATTGTGTTCGCCGCGATAGCCCGGAGTAGTGACATTCGCCAGGTTATTGGCGACCGAGTCGAGCGCCTGGTTGCGCGCCAATAAGGCAGCGCAAGCGGCATAGAAACCACTGTCCATGAATTCCCTCGGAAGATTCAAAGCAAGACAACGGCCAAGCGGCGAAAGATCAAGCACGGTTAAGTGATTGATATCTGGAGTGGTGGCCCGACTTAGATGAGCTAAGTATTAGTGCCGCGGCGAGTGTGGCTGAGATTTTCTAACTTAGACGCAGACGATCGGCGGCAAATCAAAAAGCGCCCCGCGCATATTTTTTGACCAAGCCCTGAACCCGGCAGGCCTGCTGGTCGGCGACGCGAACGAGCTGTAGTAGCGTGCGCGAAGACGAAGGTAACTGGAATTCATCCCCTTCGAGAATTTCGGCGAGACGATCCGGAAGGCCCCACATCCTTGCCAGGGTTCCTGCTACTTCTGAGGATCTGGTTGCGTTGAAGCGCCAGTCCCAGCCAAGGAGTGACGGAAGTTCTCCCATGCGGAAGAGCAGACCGGCGATGTAGGCTTCTTCTGGGTCGCAGCCGATCTTGCCGGCGTGTTCCTCGGCCATCAGAGCGGTGAGCCGGGCATGAGACCAGAAGCGCTCACACTCGCGCAGCGAAGTCTTGCTGCGGCCATGGCTCGACAGAAGTTGAATCTGGCTGCCCAAACGAGACAGTTTGTGGATTCCCGCGTGGATGACGCTCTTGGAGATGCTGAATCCATTGGCCTCGATGTTCTCCTGGGAAACCATTCGCAGTAGTTCGATTGTCAGGCCGATGTCGTTGCGGACTACTTCGGTGAGAGAGTTGAGATTGGCGGCTGGGCAGGAGAGGAAGACCTGCAAGAGCAGGACAGAGTCAGCCATGGCAGGAACGGCGAGGGGCGGCGCAGAACCGTACTCGAACGGAATGCCGCAATCATAATCGGAAACTGGAACTCCGTGACTGACGACCAGATAAGCCCTGTCGGATTTGCCGTTTGCCAGCATTGAATTTCCCGCTGACACTAATCGGCAACCGGCGGCTGGGACTTTAAGCGAGTCGGCTACTCGGGTTGAACGCGGAAGAGCAAATCAGTCTGCTGCTGGTTACTCCAGAGTCTTATCCAGAGATAGTCACGGCACATGCCGAGGCGCGTCGCCTTGGCGCCGAGTTGGCTGACATAGTTGCGGCCGAGACGGACTATCTCTGGAGTCGCCATGGGGCGGTCAAAGATGATTTCGTTTTCGGGTGAAGGCTGAATCGTTTGCAGATGCCGTTGAAAATCCCGGGCAGTGATGAAACATGGGAGGGCATCGCAACCGGTAATGCTTTCGATGGTGGAGAGGATCTGATATTGCACTCCGGAAACGAAACCGACCATCAGTCGCTTATCGGCCTCCACGTAATGAACGGGAAGCATTTCGTATTGTTCAAGAATCCGCTTGGGGACGCGGACTGGCAACGAAAGGGAGCGACCGCCAAGCGAAAAAACCGGGCAAGACCATTGGGCAGCGACGGCGGCAGTAACTTGTTCCCCGGTTGCAAAGCCAAGCACCTGGACGGCTGATCCGAGATTGATACCATCGACCTGCTGCTTGGCGCGCGCCATGGTCAGTTGATCCGACGAAATTACCCCGCGCTGCACTAACAGAAGGCCGAGCGGCATTCGGCGAGTCTTGGATGGCTCGTTCAGTTGTTGCGTGGAAATTGCCGCCGTGATGGTGTTATGAAGGAAGGACTCGAAGCACTCCGGCGTGCAGAACCATTCCTTGCCCAGATAAATCCCGACATAGGTGCGAAATAAATTCGGCATCAACCGCTTTCGATTGCAGGCGGCGTTAGAGCACTTCGTCGTCCATGAATTCCACCGCGGGAATGACGTTGTCTCCGGGCTTACGGGCGGCATAGTTGGCAATCCTCTCATCTCGGTGGCGTCAAACGGTGAGGCTCTCATCGAATTGTCCGCTTTGCAGCGTGGCGCGCAATTTGGTAATGGCCAGACCATGGATCTGGCAGACTCTGGATTCGGCAATCTGAAGGACGGCGGCAACTTCTTTCATGGTGAGCTCTTCTTTGTAATAGAGAGAGATCACCATCTGCTCGCGCTCACTCAGGGTGCCGATGGCCTCGGCAAGGTGCTCTTTAATTTCGTTGCGCAGGCAGAGTTCATCGGGCTTCTCCGCCGTGCTGGGAGCTGATTCGATCAGGTCGCGGGTGGACGAGCGATCATAAGCAGGGCTTACTTCCTGCCCCACGAGCCTGAGGCCATCGACTCGAATGACGATGTCGTGAAGGTTTTTGAGCGTAATACCCATCTCAGCCGCGATCTCTTCTTCGTCGGGCTGACGGCCCAGCTTTGCGGCGAGGCGCGCGATGGCCTCCTCGATGTTGCGGGCCTTGCGGCGAAGAGGCCGCGATCCCCAATCGAGTTCGCGCAGGCTGTCGATAATGGCGCCGCGAATGCGGAACTTGACGAAGGACTTCAGCGGAACGCTCTTCGACGGATCGTAATTGCGAATGGCCTCGATAAGGCCGATGACGCCGGCGTTCACGAGATCCTCGAACGGGACGTGCTGAGGCAGGCGTTCGAAAATGCGCCACGCAATGCTGTGCACCTGAGGAAGCTGCTGGAGAATGAGTTCATCGCGTTCGCGATTCGTCTCATCCACCGTTTCTCTGTATGCTAACTCTGCTTTTGTCATCCTAGAACCTCAAATTAAGAGCGCCACCGTTCTTCATCGCACTGCTCCGATTGATTGCACTGCGATCGCGGGAGGAATTTCAGTGGGCGCCAGGACTACGATCTTGGGGAAAAAGGGCTCGAGCATCCGGCGGAGCTGAAATCTTCCCGGCGAAGAACAGAGAAGAACCGGAGGAGCGCTCACTACCTGCTCTCCAAATAAGGATTTCAGGCCGTCAAACACGCGCCGGGCGACATTGGGTTGCATAGAGCCAGACTGGGCGGTGCCGTTCAGCGAGCGCGTGCACTCTTCCTCGATCGAGCGGTCGAGTGTGACCACTTTGAGCTCGCCGTTCGGGTCAATGAGCGGCTGCACGAAGGCGCGGCTCAGAGCGTGGCGCACCGCTTCCACCAGCAACACGGGATTCTTGTTGACGGGCGCGACATCGACGAGAGTCTCCAGAATCGTTCCCAGGTCGCGAATCGAAACCTGCTCGCGGAGTAACTGCTGGAGAACTTTTTGCACTTCGCCGAGCGTGAGAACTTTTGGAATCAGCTCTTCGACCAGGCGGGGATGAGTTTCGGCGTTGCGATCGATAAGGCGCTTGGTTTCCTGGCGGGTTAGCAGAAGATGGGCGTTCTGCTTGACGACTTCGCCAATGTGCGTTGCGAGCGCCGAAGTATGATCGACCACGACGTAACGGGAAGCGACCGCCTGCGCTTGAATGTCAGGCTGAATCCACTTCGCCGGCGTGTTGAAGGCGGGCTCGGATGTGTCGACTCCAGGCAACGCCGGTGGATTCGGTTGCGAGCTTATCGCGAGCAGGCAGTTGCGGCGCATCTCCCAGCGGGCGATTTCGACCCCGCGCAGATAGATGACGTATTCGAACTCCTTGAGCGAGAGATTGTCGGTAATGTGAATCGAAGGAATGAGGAAGCCGAGCTGCGAGGCGAGCTGCTTGCGCAGAGAACGTACCTTGCCGAGGAGTTGGCCGCCTTGTTTCGCATCGACCAGCGGCACAAGGCCGAGCCCAACTTCGAGCATTAGTTCGTCGAGCTTCAATACCGAGTCGAGCGAATCGACTGCGGGCCCTCCCGGCGCGGCTGCTTTAGCGGTGCCGGCCTCGGGCATGACCTGTCCCTTAGGAGCGGTTTCCGGTTTGGTGCGGCGCGCGAGCACAAACAGGAAAAGGGACATAAGCGCGAAAGAGATCTTGGGCAGCCCAGGGACGAGCGCGAGACCAGCCATGAGTCCGGCGGCAGTCCAAAGCGGCCGAGACTTGCCGAACAATTGCTGGGTGACATCGGCGCCAAGGGTGCTTTCCGACGAAGCGCGAGTAAGAACAATGGCGCCGGCAACGGAGACCAGCAGCGACGGGATCATCGTCACAAGGCCGTCACCAACGGTGAGGATCGTGTAGGTCTTCAGAGCATCCAGGAACGGCGTGCCGTGCTGAAAAACGCCGATGAGGAAGCCGGCGATGATGTTGATGAAGGTGATCAGAATGGTAGCGAGCGAATCGCGCTGGCTAAAGCGGGCGGCGCCATCCATTGCGCCATAAAATTCGGCTTCATGGGCGATCGCAGAACGACGAAGACGGGCCTGCTTTTCGTCGATCAGACCGGCGTTCAGATCCGCGTCAATCGCCATCTGCTTGCCGGGCATCGCGTCTAAGGTAAAACGCGCGGTTACCTCCGCTGTGCGGACGGCGCCATGACTGATGACGAGATATTGAATCGCGATCAAGGCAAGGAAGAGGACAAAGCCGACGACATAATTGCCGCCGACGACAAATTGCCCGAAGGACTCGATCACGCGTCCGGCCGCGGCCGATCCTTCGCTGCCATGAAGCAAAATGCGGCGGCTGGCCGCGAGGTCGAGGGACAGGCGGAATAGGGTCAGCAATAGAAGCAGACTGGGGAACACGGAGAACTGCACGGGCTTCAGCACCTGAAGCGCAACGAGCAAGACCAGTACGCCTGCCGAAATGCTGAAGGCGAGCAATATATCGACGATCAGAGCGGGCAGGGGAATGACCATAACGAAGACCATGCTCACGGCGAGAGCCGGGATGATCCATTCGCTGCCGCTTCCGGCAATCGATTTCAAGAATCCTTGTTTCGGCGGTGGCATTGTTCTTTTAATCTCTTCCTTCAGTTACGAACTGGTGTTTGTCCCGGCTTTTTGCCTTGCGCTTGCGTGCGGAATACGAATGCCAGGATTTCCGCAACAACGGCGTACAACTCGGACGGAATTGCCTGGCCGACCTCAACCGTGCGATACAGCGTTTGCGCCAGTGGAGGATTTTCCAGGACAGGGATTCCCTGCCAGCGGGCAATTTCCTTGATCTCTTGTGCGAGAAGATTCTGACCTTTGGCCACCACGATCGGCGCGTCCATGCTCATTTCGTATTTCAGCGCGACCGCAAAATGTGTCGGGTTGGTGATGACGACACTGGCCTGCTTGGTGTCTTGCAGCATCTTGCGGCGGCGCATCTGGCGCTGAATGCGGCGAATGCGGCCCTTGGTTGCGGGATTGCCGTCGGTCTGCTTAGCTTCTTCGCGCAGATCTTGCCGGCTCATGCGAAGATCACCTTCGAGCTTGCGCCAGACGAGCAGGTAATCGACAGCCGACCAGCAGACAAGGACGAGACCCGCTTTCCAACATAATTGCCACATGGCGCCCACAAGAAATCTCACATACGGGCGAACGCCAACATCCGACGCCTGCATGACCGCTTGCCAATTCTTTTCGATGGTCGAGATGCCGATCCAGGCAATGACGGAGAACGGGATCAGGGACTTGAGAATGCCGCTGAGCCCGGACAGTGAAAAAATCTGCTTAAGCTTGTTGGCTGGGCTAAGCTTTTCCGGCTTAAAGGCGAGAGCTTCAGGGGCGAAAACGAGCCCACCTTGAGCGACCCCGGCGCTGATAGCGATGACCCATGAGGCAAGCAAGACGGGAATGATCCAGCGCAAAACTGCCGCGCCCGTCCAGAAGAGCACGGGGCTGTTGGACGAGAGCGAATCACTTACCGGCATGTCGAGGCTTCGTTGCAGCAGGCCCCGCCACTGCTGAGGCACTTCATATGTCTGCCAGGCGGTCACGGCCATGGCGCCGCCCCATGCCAGCGCGCTCGAGAGTTCGCGGCTGCGCGCGATCTGGCCTTGCTCGCGCGCCTTTTTCCGCTTTTGCGGCGTCGGTTTCTCTGTTTTACTCGCGTCTGCCATGAGTTAGTGCGCCAGGTGCAGCAGTTGCTCGGTATATGAAATCGATTGCCCGAAATATTTTTCGAAAACGCGCGGCCAGAAGCCGATGGTCACTGTCAAGATGAAGACGCCGAGCATGCTCTTGACCGCAGGTCCGAGCAGCATCAAAGGCATTTGGGGAGAAGACTTGCCGAGCAGGCCGAGAATGAGATCAAGAAGCAGAGTCGCCGCCAGCACGGGAGCGGCGATCTGAATGCCAAGCTCAAGGACGACCGCGCCCTCGTGCATGACGGCCTGCGCGAATCTCGGATTCACAGTCACCGTGCCAGGCGGGAGATAGTCGAAGCTGTGCGCGACAGCGCGAAGAATCCAATGGTGGACATTGAGCGAAAGAAATATCAGCAGTGCCATGCTCGAATGGAAAAAGGCGATAACGGTGCTTTCGACCTGACTGGTGGGATCGAGAATGTTTACCAGCGAATAGCCCATTTGAATGCTGAGCATCTGGCCGGCTATCTGTGCTGCTTCGAAGACGACATAAGTCGCAACACTAATCGCCACGCCGAGAACGGTTTCGGTGCCGACGATCACGGGCCACCGGGAAAGATCGAGAGTTTCAATGCGTGGCGCGTAGATCGGATAAAGAACGCCCGTGATCGCGATGACGAAAATGGCCTTGATCCGAGGCGGGATGACGACGTTACTCAAAAACGGCGCAAAGAGCATGAGCCCCGAGACACGAAGGCCGATGATCATGATCGCGCCGACAATTTTGCCGAGTGGTATTTCCATATCCTGTCAGTGCACGTACGGGTGAAAATCGGACAGCAATTGCAGGGTGAAATGGCACAATTGTTTCAGCATCCAGGGCATGAGAACGAAGACAGCCCCGCCCACACTCAACAAGCGCGGAACCGCCGATATAGTTGTTTCCTGGAGCGATGTGAGTACCTGCACAATGTTGATGAGCAGGCTGACCAGGACAGCGAGCGCAAGAATGGGAGCGGCGATCAGGAAGACCTCCTTCATCGTCATCCGTCCCAGGTCGATCACGATCGCTGAAGACATAGCTATTGAAAACTCCGCATAAGAGATCCGACGAGCAGGTTCCAACCATCAACCATTACGAAAAGAAGCAGCTTCAGAGGCGTTGAGATTACGACGGGCGGCAATTGCAGCATTCCGACCGAGGTGGAAATGGAGGCGACGATCATGTCAATGGCGAGAAAAGGAAGGAAGAGAACCGTGCCAATCTGAAAGCCGGTTCTAAGCTCGGACAAGATATAGGCGGGAGCAACGACGCGCATGGATAAGTCGCTCGGACTCGTTGGACGCGGCTCCCTGGACAACTCGACAAACAGAGCGACATCTTTTTCCCGAACGTAGTGCAGCATGAATGCCTTAACTGGAGCTTCGCCACGCTCGATAGCCTGAAAGGCAGTGATATCGCCGTTTTGCAAGGGTGCTACGGAAAGTTCGTAGACATTCGCTCCTACGGGCTGCATGAGGAAGAACGTTAGGACCAGCGACAATCCGATCAGAGTCTGATTAGTCGGTGTCGTCTGGAGGCCAAGCGCCTGCCGCAAGAAGTGGAAGACGATGAGCAGACGCGCGAACGGCGTCATGCAGAGGAGCAGCGAAGGAATCAGCGTGAGGAAGGTGAGTAGGACAATGATCGTCCAGGATGCGCCATTCCCAACGCCGCTGATGCGGATGTCGTTCGAGCCGAGGCGGGAGGGATTCGCGGCAACGGCAAAGACGGCGAGCATCGAAGTCCGGGACGCCGTTATACCCGCCGAAATGCCGGGACCCGGCCCCAGGGCCGAGGCCGGGAAGGCACTGCCAAGCAGGAGGAAGATCACAATGAGAGCCCGGCAACCGTTGGAGACAATGCGCATCACTGAGACTTGACCTCGGCGATGCGAGCGTTCAAAACGGTCGCGAATTCAGCCGGTTTTTCCAGTTGAGCGAGCAGCGAGACAGAAGCGTGAGAACCACCGAGGAGGAACTGCTTTTCATCGACCTGAATGACGGCGACGAAACGCTTGTCTCCGAGGCTGAGTGTCTCGCAAACTCGAAGCCTCTTCTTGTTCTGGCGAACCTGAATTTTCTTCGCCTGAGTGACCAGTTTCGCAAGCAAATGACGAACCTGAATCGAGAAAGTCGACTCTATTGCCGGTGTTCCAGTCCCTTGCTGCGTCGGGGGGTAGCCCGCGTTGAGGACCGAAGTTCCGCTGTTGCCTGCCGTGATCATGCCAACTCCGTAATGCGAGCGGCGAGGCGCTCGCCAATCATCTCGAACTGAATCCATGCGATGAGTTGACGATTGACGCTGAGCGGAATTTCTTCGTTGCTGCGGACCGCGGTTGTCACTACGGAATCCTTCTGCAAGCGCAAGAGATCGCCAAGGGTGAACTCACTTACCGGAATCTCGAGCGAAAGACGACAGGGCAGCCAATCGAAACGAGCGAGCGCTTCGAGGCCAGAAGTGAGTTGTTCCACTTGAGCCGGTTTTTCCGCAGGTTGTGGTTGCGCTGTCATGCTGCGATTCGGTCAGACCGATACGAACTGAGAGGAGTGCAATTGCGGGACCGAGCAGGCGCGCGAGATCATCGTGCCGAGATATGAAGACAGAAGAGTGGAGACAATAACTTAGGGGAATAATGGTTACCGCAGGACAATGGCCTCGAAGTCGCAGGTGATTAGAGTGAAAGTAGAAAGCGCAAGTTGCGGGCACGGTGGTTGGCCGGGCCCGCAAATGCTCTAATCAGTTGCTCACGTCAGGTTAATTGCCCGGCTGAGCTTGCAGGTTCGTCGTCGTGTTGTCGATCGAATCGAGCGTCGTGATCATGCGGGCATTGGCCTCGAATCCGCGCTGCACGACGATCAATTGAGTAAATTCGGTGGAGATATCCACGTTGGACATTTCGAGAGCGCCGCCGGTCAGAGTTCCGCGACCGCCGGCCTCGGGAACGCCAACCACAGCCGCGCCCGACGCCAGAGTCGGGGCAAAGCCACCGCCACCGACCGACTCCAATCCCTGGGTATTGGCAAAACTGGCGAGCGCGACCTGGCCTAGAGCCTGCGTTTGACCATTGGTGAAGGTGCCCTCGATGGTGCCGTCGGCTTCGACCGTGTAAGTTTGGAGCGTGCCGGCGTAATAGCCGTTTTGGTCGCTGTTGGTAGTTGTGCTTTGACCAGCGACCTGCGTGATCAGAGATGCGCCGGTGCTATCGGTCAGGTTCCATGTGATGTTCATCGGGGCGGCACCGTTCGCCAGACCGGAAACGGCGATGCCAGTGATCGATCCGGTGGGCGATGTCAGGTTGCCGTTGCCATCGAATGTCATAGTTCCGCTGGCCACGACGGTGGGATTTCCCGTTCCCCCGGTGTCGGCGGCGGGAAGAGTGATCTGATAGCTCCAGTTGCCGGCCGCAGTCTCGGTATAGTTGAAGGTGAGAATGTGCGAAGCGCCGAGCGAGTCGTAGACTTCCATGGAGGTTGAATAGGTAGTCCCAACCGGCGAGGTGGCGTCGAGGTTCGTCTGCTGCTGCATCGTGGTGGTTGCGCTGGGCGGATTGGTGACACTAGATCCGACGTTCAATGGGCCAAGCACGCCTCCGGTATTAACAACTCCGTTGACGGCGGGATAACCGAGGACGGTCGCGCCGGAAGAGGTGACGAGTTCGCCCGCGTCATTGGTGGTGAAGTCGCCGGAACGCGTGTATGACAACGTGCCATTCGCGTTTTCCGTGATAAAGAACCCATTGCCGGTGATGGCGATGTTCGAGGATATGCCTGTGTCCGAGACGGTTCCATCGGTAAAGTCGGTGGAGATAGAACCGATTTTCGAGCCGCTGCCCTGCTGGATGGGATCGCCAGAACCGTTGGTGCCGAGGTTCTGATAGAACAAGTCCTCGAAATTCGCCTGCTGATCCTTGAAGCCCACCGTGTTCAGATTGGCGAGGTCGTTGGATATTACATTCAGCGCGTTCGAACTTGCGGAAAGGCCAGAGAGTGCGATGGAAAAAGATGCCATTAGTGAGCTCCTGTTACCGAAGAAGTAGCTGCCGAATTCGCGGCCGATGAAGTTCCAGACAAGCCGAAGGCGGTCTGAAGCGTTTGATTGATCGAAATCAGTTCATTCAACTGATTCATGGAGAACATCTGCCCAACCATCTGACTGGGATCCATTGGGGAGGTGGGATCCTGCGATTGCAGTTCCGTGACGAGGAGACTGAGGAAGGTGTCCTCGGCGTCGTTCGCTGCCTGATTGGGATTGGTGGTCGCCGTGTTGGACGTACTCGACGCCGACGAGGCGGAATTTGCAGCATGTGTGCTTTGCAGCGCCGTTGAGATCGGATTGATAAACATTTTGTTTCTCCTTCTAGTACCGCGTGGTGCCAACAGTGTGCACCTTACATATGAACGTCCAACTGCGACGTTGAAACTTGTGCTTCGGTTAGCGCCGCGGGCCCCAGCAGCGCATCGGATTCGCTCTGGCGAGAATTTGAATCTCCGGACCCATTGGCATTCTGCTGATAGGAATGCCGAGGACTCGACGAGCCTCCGCCAGTGTGGTTGCTAAGGACGACGTTGGCCGAGGTGATCGGATGCTCGGCGAGCTTTGTTTGCAGGTGCGGAAGCTCGACCGCCAGAAGATTGCGAAGCTCACTATGCTCGACAGAGATTTCAGCCGTGACCTGGCTGCGAACCATAGAGGTGCGAATGTCGACGTTGCCGAATTCTCCCGCCTGAAATCCGACATGGAGTTCGGACTGGGCCGCCTGCGAAACCAACTTCGCGGAATGAATCATGCCGGGGACAGTACCGGCCAACGCAGATTGCTCGGCGCGGTCGACATCGACGGTAGCGCCGCCGGATGACGAGTCCGCGGAACCGTTGGGTATCGGAATGTGGGCGGCGGGTGACTCCCCTTTCGCGGCGTTTGCGGCGGAAAGCTGGGACGTTATGAGATTAGCGAAGCCTTCGCGCGCGCTGGAACCTTGCGCCCCCGTCAGGTCCTGAACCGCCGCGACTGGAATGTCGCGAGACTGCGCCGGCGCAGCCTCTTCACGCTTGGCGTCATGCGTAGACCCGTTTCCCGAGGTTGGCGGGGAATTGCGATCGGAGTTAGAAGCGGACGAAACACGATCGGAATTTGCCGCCTGCGAATTTGTCGCTGGCTGGTTTACTTCCGGCTTGGCGCTGTCCTTCGTGGACGGTGCGATCTGCGGAACGGACATGCGGTCGTCGGACAATGTTGTCTGCTGGATGCGTTCCGTGTGTGTCTGCGGCAAGATCGCTGGTGTGCGATCGAGACGATGGGTGAAAGAGAAATCGGTGGTCGACTTTTGCGTGGTGTCGGTGGTTCGTGCGGTTTGACGCTGCGACTGGGCCGGGTACGAGGTCTGCGGAGAGTGGCTCATCACCGGGTCGAGAGGCTCCGGGGTGCCAGGGACGTTCTCGAGAATCGAGACATCGGAAGCGGGTTCGATGCTGTACGACGCAGTCGTTACGTCTCCGAGCGGGGCGGAACTATGGATAAGCGGTGTCGCGGTTCCATGGGCGGGCAAATCGAGAGTGGAATCGACCGTGTTCTCCAGGCGAGTGGTGAGCGAATCGAGATCGTCGGAATTGAGAGCTGAGACTTGTGGTTGGGTCGACTCGGGTGAGGATGACGCGGAATCGATGGGCTCTTCCGACTTGGCCGGACGAGACGGCGCTAGCCTTGACGTGGCGGAAGCGGGTACGACGCCGGAATTGTGCGCCGGTATTTCTGTGGAGTTTACGACCCCGAAATTGCGACGCGGCGAAGTGCCGTCGGCGCACGATTCCGGAGCGTTGGCCACACTACCTTCCGCCGCGATGCTGGTGAACTGCGGTGCAAAAAGATCCGGCGTGCTCGATATCTCGGACTTCGAGAGGCCTACCGTAGACAGAGGAGAGAGCAGCGATGGTTCATCGCTCCTAGCCTCTTCCGAGGACGATGTTGTCGGAGAGGGTGGAACGGAGAGTGCCAGTGCATTGAGCTTGGTTACTTGCGGGGAAGCAGTCTCCGTTGCTGTCGCCGGGGAAGGTTGAATCCGCGTGTGCAATAAAGAATGCGAAGTGCCCGCCCTGGAAGACATAGCAGACCCGGAAAAAGCCTGCCTTGTGCTCTTCGAAGAAGTCTTCGCTTGAGAGAGCGTGCCGCCGTCCGAGTCAGTTGCGGGGGGCAGCGAGTTCCCGGTCGCCTGCGACAAGAGATCGAGAAATATCGAACCAGTCGACTTCCCCACCGCCGGGGGATTCGGCGAGAGGTTGCTCAACGCATTCGCATTGGCGGCGAGGTCCGGCATACGCAGTGCCACACTCTTCTCCTGTCGTGGAACGAATGTGCAACCCAAGCGCCAAAAATTCCGGATTAGAAACATTTCCCAAGACGGCTCGGGAGGCATGGCAATTAAAGATTTCTGCGGAGAGTGCCGATTAAAAAGTGGGTTATTGTGCCCGGATAGGCAAAGTTTGCCCGGAACCAATGGGCAAGGTTTGCCTATTGACTTTGTCGGTGACGCGCCAGAAACAGATCGTCGAGCGTGGCTTGTTCCGCCTTGACCTGCTGGCGCGTATATTCCCCGAGACGCCGGTCGTGCAAGCGCTCCAGTAGTTGGCGCTTCTGGCGCGCTTCTTCATAAGCCTTCAGGATTTCCAGACGCTTCGAGCGCAGTTCTTCCTGTTTTTTCACTAGATCTTCTCTGAGACGGATGATGGCGTTCTCCTGCTCCAGGGCCCCTTGCAGGTGGATTGCGGGCATACCGCGCTTGAGTTCCTCGCCGTGGCGTTGTTCGAGGAGACTTAGGTCCTCTTCTGCCTTCTGGATCTGCATTTCGAGAAGCGTGATCTCCTGCTGCGTCTTCTCCAATGCGGTGAGTTCACGCTGCTCTAGCGCCTCACGATACTTAAGAACGGCGGCGAGAGTGAAACGAAAGGCCATGCTTAACTGGGCAAAGCCATGAGTTGCTTCAGAGTGGAATCCATGCGGGCGATCTCGTCCGGGCCTTGCTTCAAGAACGCATTGATTTGCGGCAGCGCTGCAATGGCCCGATCGAGAGTTGAGTCGGAGCCCTTCTGATAAGCGCCAATCCGGATCAGGTCTTCCGCTTTGGCATAGGCGGCGAGAAGGGTGCGAACCGCGCCTACCTTTTGAAGTTGTTCTTTCGAGCAAACGTTTGGCATTAGACGGCTGAGGCTGTCGAGCACCGAAATTGGCGGATAGTGGTTGGCGAGACTTAGATTGCGATCGAGAACAATGTGGCCATCGAGTAGCGACCGAACCGCGTCGACGATTGGATCCTGCTGGTCGTCCCCTTCCATGAGGACCGTATAAAAAGCGGTAATGCTGCCGTTCGCGAAACGGCCGGCGCGCTCGACCATTTTTGCGAGCATAGTGAGTACGGACGGAGTGTAGCCCTTCGCGGTGGGTGGTTCGCCTGCCGCCAATCCGATTTCGCGTTGTGCCATGGCGAATCGAGTGAGCGAATCGACGACGAGAAGCACGTTCTTTCCGAGCGCGCTGAAATACTCAGCCACGACGGTAGCGGCGAGCGCGGCACGAATACGAAGTAGGGGAGACTGATCGGAAGTTGAAACGATAACGACCGAACGGCGGCGCCCTTCGTCGCCCAGGGTGGCAAGAAACTCACCAACTTCGCGGCCACGTTCGCCGACCAGGGCGAGCACGGTGAGATCAGCTGCGGTACCGCGGGCCATCATGCCGATGAGCGTGCTTTTGCCGACGCCGCTTCCTCCAAAGATACCGACACGCTGCCCCCGCCCGCAGGTAAGAAAAGCGTCGACCGCCCGGATGCCGCAACCGAGTGCTTCGTCGATCAGCGTACGGTCGAGGGCTCGAGGCGCCAGAACATCGACGGGCAGGGAGCGCGCTGCGCGATAATCCCCAAGCGAGTCAAGCGGTTGGCCGGTTGCGTCAATGACGCGGCCAAGCAAGCCCGGCCCGACGCGCAGAGAAGGCTTGGCGCCGCAAGTGACGACCCGGTCGCCAAAGCGAATTCCGTGCGGCTTCTCCAGGCACATCGAGAGAACGTTTGCGCCGCGAAAGGCGACGATCTCCCCGGTAAAGCGCTCGCCGCTGGAATTTACAATCTCGCAAGAGTCGCCCACCGAGCAGAAAGGGCCGGAGGATTCGACAAGGTTGCCAACGACCTCAGTGACCCGGCCACTCCAACGGACGGTTGAACTGGAGGAGAGCCAGTTATGGCAGGAGTCGATAGCGCTGTTGCTCATTGGACGCCGGGCCGTTGCGCCAGCAGATCGAAGAAGCCGGCTTCAACCTCTTTGAGTTGGGCGTCGAGGCCCATCTCGGCGACGCCAAGTTCGGTCTCGATACGGCAATCATTCGGCTCAAGCGTCGGGTCCTCCACGATTTCCAGGTCAGGATTGGTGTTAAAGTAGTGCCTCCAACTGAGCGCCTCTTCGGGCCGAATTCGGACGATGGCTTTGGTCGTCTGCTGCATGCGCTCGAGGACAACCTTTACGAGCCCGGCGACAACCATACGATCCACCTGCGCTTCGCGGTGGAGAATCTTGCCGGCAATGGCGAGAGCTAAATGAACGAGCTGGTTCTCGACGTTGGAATAGTAGGTGGCGCGTTCCTGCTCGAATGAGGCGAGTGCCCCGGCGATGAGTTGCTTTTGCGCCGCAAGATCGAGGTCGAATTTCTTTTGCGCCTCTTTTTGGCCTTCATGGAAGCCTTCGGCGCGAGCCTCGGAAACAAGGCGCGACAGCTCTTTTTCACTGATGCGAGGAAGATTTTCGATCTCTTGAGGGGCGTCAGAGGATGACTGCGATTCAGCCGCCATCGATTCGGCTGGCTGGGGAATCTGATAAACGAATTCAGAGACCTGGTCGGGTGAAAGAGCTGCGGCTGTGCCGTTACACGACATATTCGTCGTCTCCCTCCGCTCGCAAAACGACTTTGCCTTCCGACTCGAGGCGCCGAAGGACAGCGACTCCTTCCTGCTGTGCCTGGACAACTTCCTTGCTCCGAACCGGGCCCAGACTCTCGATGTCCTCTTTGAGCATCTCGGAGGCTCGCGACGACATGGACCGGAAAATATGATCCTTAAGCTCGTTACTCGCGCCCTTCAAAGACAGCGCCAGAACTTTCTTATCCATGGCTCCGAGCCACTCGCGGATTGCCACATCGGCAACGCCGAGTAGATCTTCGAACGTGAACATGAAGTTGCGAATGCTGATGGCAAGGTTCGGATCAGCCTGTTCCAGCGATTCGAGAATGGATTTCGCAACCGCACTGTCGAGGCGATTCATTACGTCGGCAACGCTTTTGAACCCGGCATAGGTCTTGCGGTTCTGTTCGCCGAGCGCCTGCAACTTCTTACTGAGAACCAGCGAGACTCGTTCCGCGATGTCGGGCGAGAACTGACGGAGTTGTGCAAGCCGCTTGACCGACTCCGACCGGACCTGTTCGGGCAACTTCATGAGAACGGCGGCGACTTGCTTGTCGTCGAGATGAGCGAGAATCAGGGCGATGGTTTGCGGATGTTCGCCTTCGATGAAGCGCGCGAGTTGTGAAGGGTCGATTTTGCGCAGCGATTCGAGGTGAGTCGACCCCTGCAGCGCGGCTACCTTTCTCATCACAAGTCTGGCTTGTTCTTCTCCAAAGGCGGTCACCAACAAGCGCAGAGCTACGTCGGATCCGCCTCGGGTTAACGATTTTTGCGCTACAGCGGCGCGGTCGTATTCTTCGAGGACTTCATGGACTGTTTCTGGAGTAACCGTTCCTATCTCCGAGAGCTCCCGGGTGACGAGATGAATGTCTTGCTCAGGAAGGTGGCGAAGCACTGCGCCAGCGACTTCCTCCCCCATAAGGGCGATGAGAATGGCGGCCTTGCGGCTGCCGGTCAGAGCGGTACGGGTAGCCGCGTTCAAATGGCCTCCTCATTGATCCAGGCGTGGAGAAGTTGGCCAGCGGCCGCGGGCTCACCCTTCACTTTGTCGAGTAGCTGCTTCTTTAGCACCAAGGCACGCTGTTCCGGCGGAAGCGCCGCGAGCGCACTATCCACACTGCCCGACACGATTGCCTGCTGTTGTGCGGCTGCGCGCGCAGGGAGTTCGCGCACGGTCGCAAGAACCTGCTTTTTCAGCGGCCGCAAGAGAAGTAGATAGGTGAGGATGAACATCAGGAACACCAAGGCATAGCGCACGATGCTCGACCAGTCGTGAAGCATGACTTTCACGCGCTCGCCGATGGGCAACTTGGAGACCGGAGTACCCGACGGCTGCTCGAATGAGAGGTTCTCGACTGTAAGGGTGTCCCCTCGCTGAGCATCGATTCCGATAGCCGCACTGGCAAGGCTGGTGATTTCCTTGATCTCATCGGCGGTCCTCTTACGGCGAGAGTGGGTTTCCTTTCCGTTGGCGAGGGCAGTCGTTTCCGTCGCGTCATCGATCAGCAAGGCCGCGGAAATTCTGCGCAAGCGGCCCGCCGGGCTAAGTGTATGACGAACCGTCTTGCTTACCGCGTAAGTCTCGCTCTCAGTCTTTGATATCTGAGTGTCTTCGTCAGAGTTCACCTGCGGCTTTGGATTCGCCCCACCGTTCGGGACGTTACTCGTAGTACCGGGTACCCCGCCGGCAAGCGCGCCGCCCGATTGTTCTTCCGAGTGCTGGCTTGATACCGCCACCTGGCTGTCAGGATCGTAGGACTCTTCGTTCTCCTCACTGGTGCTTGGATCGTATTCAACATTAACGCTGGCGCGTACGTGGTCGGCGCCAACGACAGGCTCGAGAGTTTGCACGAGGCGCGCACTCAGCTCTTGTTCAAGGGTCCCGTCGCCGGAAGCGGGATCGCGCCGCGGCAATCCGAGCGGGCGATTCGTGTCGGCGTCGATGACGGTGACATTCTCCGGGTTCAGATTGTCGACCGCTCCGGAAACGAGGCGCGCGATGCCCAGCTGTGTATCTTCGGGAAGACGGCCGGAACGAAGCTTGAGAACGACTGTGGCCTTGGCGGCACGTTCACGATCGAGGAACACGGACTCGACCGGCATTACCAGATGAACACGGGCGCTCTCCACATCCTTCAAGGTTTGGATCGACCGCTCCAATTCGCCTTCGAGTGCCCGTTGATAATTTACTTTTTCGTCGAACTCAGTCTGGCCCCAGTTCATCTTGTCAAAGAGCTCGAATCCGAGGCGGCCGCTGTGCGGCATACCGTCCGAGGCAATTTCCATGCGGCTCGAATCGAGCTTGTCGCTGGGCACCTCGACGCTCTTGCCGTCGGTTCCGAGACGAAAAGGAATATTTTTCGCGCTGAGTTTTGCCCCCAACGCCTCGGCATCGCTCGGTTCCATGCCGGTCACCAGAGGCTTGTAGTCGGGAGTGGCCATCATGCCCGAAAAAACGACAACAACGGCAAGCGTGACGACGGCGGCGGCAGCGAGCAAGATGCGCTGCTTGGCTGTCAAGGCCACGATGAAATCTTTAGCCTGTTTCTGAATGTTGCTCAGTGGTGGCATAGGATGAACGCGCTATCGTTAACCGCGGCTAGAACTGAAGTTTCGAAACCTCCTGATACGCGTTCAGTATCTTGTTGCGCACTTGCATCATGAGTTGGAAAGAGACGTCAGCCTTCTCGACGGCGATCATCACGTTGTGAATGTCCTGACGGTCTCCTTGAAGAAGTTCGGAAACCTGGGAGTCTGAGGTCTGATTCAGTTGGTCGACGGAGTTGATCGCATTCCGTAACGTGTCGCCAAAGCCGCCCCGTTCAGGCTGCGAACTCGTGGGCGCGGTCGGGGTGCTAGGAATCGACGGGACTCCTGTCAGACCGGGAAATATCGTGTTGTTCATCGTCAAGTCTCCGAGTGACGAACTACTTCAAAAGCGAAATCGATTCCTGAATCATCTGCTTCGAGGCCGCGATGGCCGACGCATTGAGCTGGTAGGAACGGACCGCGCTCATCAGATCCACCATCTCCTCGGTCGGGTTGATCGCCGGATAGGCGACATAGCCATCCTTATCAGCGTCGGGATGGCCGGGCTCGTACCGCATGAGCGGCGCGGTCGGATCGTCCACGACCTTCTGCACCCGCACGGCGGGACGCGAGTAAGCATGCATGCCGTTGTAATCGGCGAGCATGGTGCGAAAGGCCTGATTGCCGGCGCTGGCAAAGACGACTTCCTTCCGGCGGTAAGGCCCACCTTCGGGCGTTTTGGTGGTTTCTGCGTTGGCCATGTTCGCGGCCACGACTTCGGCTCTTTGTCTTTCCGCGCCTAGAGCGGAACCGCTGATTTCCAGAGATGTGAACATGCTCATGACGATTTGTTCCCTTCGTTGATTGCAAGAAGCAGGTTGTGAAACTCACGTTGCATCAGTTGAATGCCGAGGCCAAACTGCATTTGGGTCTCAGCCAGGAGAAGACCTTCCCGGTCAATACTCACGTCGTTGCCGTCGGGTCGTTGCACGAGCCCGGAGACGTTGTGGACGGAAGCCAGACTCATGGTGCCGTCGGGTGTGGAAGCGCGCTCCAACTCGCTACGGAAGTCGAGATCCTTTGTTCGATAGCCGGGCGTATCGACGTTGGCCATGTTGGTGACGACCAACTGATGGCGCTCCGAGCTCACGTTGAGCACGCGCTCCAGGAAATTCATCATCGGTGTCGTAATGTCGCTCATGCATTGCTCCGGGCTGGAAGGCCGTATTGCCTGATCTTGTTGCGAATGGTGCGAACGCTGACTCCGAGCATTTCCGCAGCGCGCGTCCGATTGCCGCCAGTCTGCCCGAGTGCATTCTCGAGAAGATGACGCTCCACCTCGCGAATCGACGTGGCAGTCGTTGGCGCTATAGCGATCGACGGCAAACGCGACGGACCGCGATGCGAGCCAGAGAGTTCTGAAGTCAAAAGCCCGGGATCGATTTCATTGAAGTCGCTCAATGTCAGCACGCGGCGCACGAAGTTGCGCAGTTCACGAATGTTGCCCGGCCAATCCTGACGTTGCAGGCTGGCGATGAAGTCGGCGGTCAGGATAGGAAGTGGGCGATCTAACTCTCTGGCGAATTCGCCGGCGAAGGCCTCGACAAGGACGGGAATATCGTCGCGGCGCTGCCTGAGCGGAGGTAAAGTCAGCGGGATGACGTTGAGACGGTAATAGAGGTCGGCACGGAATTTTCCCTGCTCCACCATCGAGTGCAGCGAGATGTTGGTGGTAGCAATAATGCGGATATCGACTGTGATCGTGCGAGCATCGCCGAGCCGCTCGAAGGTTCGCTCCTGGAGCGCTCTGAGCAGTTTCGGCTGAAGATTAACCGGCATCTCGCCAATTTCGTCGAGGAGCAATGTGCCCCCGTTGGCAAGTTCGAACTTGCCGTATTTGGTTGCGGTAGCGCCAGTGAAAGCGCCGCGCACGTGCCCGAACAACTCACTTTCGAGAAGCTGCTCGGGCACAGCGGCACAATTTACCGCGATGAACGGCTTTTCGCTGCGCGAACTGGCGTCGTGAATGAAACGCGCGAGAAGTTCCTTGCCGGTGCCGCTTTCGGCTTCGATTAGTACGTCAGCATTGGTACGAGCGGCATGGCGGGCGCGATCCAGCGCGAGGCGAAGGGCTGGAGAATTCCCGACAATCGGCTCCTCTTGTTCTCTTGTTTTATCGGTGGGGCGCGCCGGGTTGCGCATGACGCGGGTTACGGCAGCTTGCAGTTGCTCAAAGGAGACCGGCTTGGTCAGGTAGTCGCAGGCGCCGCCCTGGATGGCCTTGACCGCTTCAGGCACGCTTCCGAATGCAGTCAACAAAATCACTGCGGTCGACGGACTGGAACTCCGCACCTGCCGCATCAGGTTCAGTCCATCGCCATCGGGCATCCGCACGTCGGTGACGACGAGCGGATAGGGAGCCGAGTTGAACTTGTGAAGAGCCTCGGTGCTCCCCGATGCAGTTTCGACATGCCACCCGACGCGCTGAAAACTGGCCTGCAGCGCCATACGCATGCCGGGTTCATCGTCGACAACCAAAACCGAGTTCATATCTTCCATCACAGGACGGGCAACTCCAGATGAAATGTGGAACCTTCTCCCAGCTTGCTGGCTGCGGTAAGGACGCCATGATGCTGAGCGACAATGCGCTGACAAACGGCCAAGCCAAGGCCGGTGCTCTGCCGTTTGGTGCTGAATCCCGCCTCGAAAATGTGCGGCAGATCTTCAGCCCCGATGCCGCTCCCGGTATCGCTGAATTCAACAACAACCGACCTGCCGGCTGCGCCAGAGGCAAGCCTGGCGCGCACATGAAACGTTCCCCCTGACGGGGTATGGCGAAAGGCGTTATGAGCGAGATTCAGGAAAAGCTGTTGCATGGCTCCAGCGTCGGCCAAAACCTTGATTGAGCCCATAGTCTCTTCGAGCGAAATGGCAATGCCTGCTTGCTGCGCCAGGGGCCGGACGAACTCAATGCCGTTGAGCAGGAGCTCGCGAAGATTTAGCGGCATCAGTTGCGCGGAACCGGGCGAGTGGAAGCGGAGTACGTTGTTCACGGTCGCGGAGAGCGAGCGCACCCCAGCTTGCAAATGCTGAGTCCACTTTCTCGATTGGTCGGAAAGGTCGGAATCGGCCGCCAGCAAACTGGCGAAGAGCTCGAGGCTTCCTAATGGGTTACGAATTTCGTGGGCCAGCAGAGTCGAGATCTCGGCGAGGGCCATCATCTGGCGAGAAGCTTCTCTTTGCTCGTCCGCCTGCTTCTGCGAAGTCGTATCGCGAATCGTCAGAATTAGAGTCGGCGAGACGGCGGCATTCGTATTAGCGCTAATCGAGGTGCAGCAGATCCTGAGCCAGCGATCGCCGCCGCCCTCATTGACCGCGATCTGTGATTCGTCGCCTTGCCGCCACGCCTGCGAGGGGCCGGAATCGATCATCGTAAGCAAGGAAACGGGAAGATGATTCCAGCGCGCATCTTGATCTGAAATCCCTAATAGTTTGCGCGCCTCGGGATTGAGAAGAACGATCTCCTTGCGCTCCGCATCGACGACGGCGACGCCACAGGGAAGCGCGTCGAGAATCTGGCCATGCAGGATTTTCATTCGCGCGTTCTCGGCAAGACTGGAAGCGAGGGCGCGGTTCCGCTCTTCCAGTTGAGCGCGAAGCTGGGCGACTTCGTCGTGCAACTGCGTGTACGAACGCTCCAAGCGATTCGCGGCCGAGACAAAAACGCTGAACGCGTCGGCCAGCAAGCCGTCGCCAGGCGGCGCCATCACCGCGTTTATTGGACTGGCATGAGAAGTAGGCAACATCTGCCTAGTCAGGGTGCAACGGTTCTGCCAAAGGCCCACTCCTCTCCGCGTACAGGGCCGAACGTAATCGAGAATTGCTCGATCCCGCCTCGCGCTAAGAACCGCGGAAGACAAATTGCCGATAGATGTTATCTCAGCAACCGGGTCCCGCACGATGCGGCATTGTCATGCCGATTTACGCGGTTTCTTCGGTGCGAAACGCGGCTCGCAAGTCAGGAGAGATGTGGAAAACATTCGCGATTTTCACTACCGGGCTCCGCGTTTTCAGATTGATTTTCCGTTTCTTGTGCATGCCGAGTCCGATCAATTTATTTGCGGACGATGCTATGAGATCAGCGAGCAAGGGCTGATCGCGTGGCTCCCCGAGCCCTTGAGAGTGAACGCAACAGCTACTTTAATCTTCACGTTGCCTGGCGACCCGGCGGAGATGACGATCGCGGCCACCGTCTCGCGCCGCTTCGGTTTTGATCACGCTTTCACCTTTGTTTCATCTTCGGCTAATGATCGGGCGCGCCTTCATCAATATTTATTCGCACGGCAAAGCACCGAAAGCTAGTCTTTAGCGCCATTTCCGCTTCTTGGCGAGGAAAGTGCAAGAGAACTAGGCATATTTTGCCGAGTCGCTCATCCCGCACTAATCCGCTAAAAGCGATTCGCGAAACAAAAAAAAATGATTATTGGCTTCTGGACTCGCAGAGGCCGGCAATCATCGGGGAAGAACATACCATGACGATATCGATTGGCGGACTGGACCCACAACCCAAGACAGAGTTCGACGAACAGCACGTGGAGCGGACAATCGCAAACGCCGCTAATAAGGACCCTCAGGGGACGGAAGCCGCGCCGACGGACGTGCGAACAACTTTGCTGGCTGGAACGGCGAGCATTGCGGCGCTCACACAGATGGCGATGAACGGGGATGACACGCGCGCTGGGAAAGTCGAGCAGTTACGGCAGCAGGTTTCGGCCGGTACCTATAAGGTGGAACCAGCCAGGGTTGCCGACGCGCTGCTCGGAGAGTGGCAATAGAAGCCGGAGAGCATGGCGCCGACCTCCCTCGGGGGCGCGCAAACCAAAGAGATATATCGACCCCACGACAGAAACTCAGCCGGAGTTAATCTCTAGGCTCGAAAATGCCGATTAAGAAGCACTTGGGAAATTGCCTGCGGGCCCGACAGGCAATGCCGGTGACGTTTATGGATGACTTGTCAATCACAGGGCCTCTTACCTCGACCACACCGGTGAAGGAAGTTCAATCTCGGCAGTCGAGCGGCGGAGACCATCCGCAACCGCGGCGTCGGCGGGCGGTGCATAACCCCGAATCGCCCGACGAAGAGAACGAACTGCCGCAGGAGGATTCACCTCATTCCCTGGACGAGCAGGCCTGAACTGCTATCGCTTTCTTAGGTAGGGACATCCCACTATTTATAAAGAATGCTCACGATCTCGCGGGTCGCATTCACGACTTCGCCGAGCCTCGGGACGTATTCTTCGCCGAAGGCCTTCAGATCGTGGATAGCGCTGTTTCCACAGTCACGGATCAAAGATGCAGCGGCGATCCCCCTTTTATCGAGGAACTTGCCTTTTGCGGCATCGATCATAGAGGAAAGATGAGAAGTTTGCGGACGGCTGGTGCGGCTCAACCGATAGGTCGGATCAACCAGATCGATGAGCATGGCTTCGAGCAGGCCTCGGCATAGAACCGCGCAGGCGACCGAAAAGCCATGCAGGTAGCATCGATGCGCCTCCTCGAAGTACTGCTGCACCCACGGGCTAGCATGCTTGATGCGGAGGACGCGATATTCGCGCGTCGCCTTTATGCTGCGATCCAGCTGATCGAGCATATCGGCGGCGAGAGCGGCGTCGAGGTTGTCCTCGTCGCGCTGAATGGCGTCGCCAGTTTCGGGATCGACATAGCATGCAGACAAACTGTCGAGAATGTAACGGGTAACCTCCTCGCGACGCGCGGGCGGTAGATCGAGCAGCCACTGCTCGACGTCGGCTTTGGTCGACTCGGGAGGAAGTCTTCCGATGGTCACGCGCTTGGCCGCGGTGCGCCGGCCTCGACTGGCGAGCACGCGCGAGCGGATGACTTGCGCCTCTCGAATGGCATCGTTGCTGATTTCAGCCGACGGCGTAACGGAATTGAGACAGGCCTCGACGCGCTCCTTCTCGCCAAAGACGAGCAGGCCGTTTTTCTCAGCCCACCAGGCACCGGCGTCGATGTACTCGAGTACTCGCCGCAGGATTCGTGAGCGCCTGGAAGAAGAGTTGGCCAAAATAGTGCCTCTGCGCATCAATCGCCTATTATTCGGCACGCCGGGCGTCTTAGGAATTGTGCGGCACCAAGATTTCATCCGAAGGTAATGCGCGCGCAAATTCACCGATTCAGTTCCGCGGGCAGTTGAGACGCTCGAATCTTAGAGCGAGATTAATAAGGATGCGGAACCGGACTTGCTAGCGATCTTCGTTTGAGCACAGCCATTTCGAACCTGCGGGATAAAACAATGCCGACGCTGGGACTCTCGATGATCGTCAAGAACGAGGCCGAAATGATCGGCCCATGCCTCGATAGCGTGCGCGGAGTTGCCAATCAAATCGTCGTCGCGGACACCGGATCCACGGATCGCACCGTCGAAATCGCCCGCGGCCTTGGCGCGACCGTTATTTCGTATGCCTGGAACGACCACTTCGCCGACGCCCGCAACGCCGCGCTAACCGCGATGAACACAGATTGGGTGCTCTCGCTCGATGCCGATGAGGAACTCGACCGAGACGCAGGCTCCACGATCCGGCGATTGATAAGAGCGCCGCAGGCTGCGGGCTACATTCTGCCCGTACGAAACTACACGCCGGCGAGTGAGATTCGGGCGGGCAGCGCAATCGGCCAGGCGAATGACCTCCGTCACCCCCGTGCCTCGAATGCGGGAAGCTACTTCACTTATGAGAAGTGCCGGTTGTTTCGCCGTGACCCCAAGATCCATTTCACTGGTCGAGTTCACGAACAGGTTGAACTGACGATTCGCGAGGCGGGGATGAAACTGCGGCCGGCGGACTGCTGCATTCACAACTTCGGGCTTCTTTCGCCGCGCGGAGATATGGGAAAGAAGCTCATCTATTATCGGGATCTTCTGCGCCTGAGAGTGCAAGACGAGCCGCGAGACTTTCGTGGATGGACATATCTCGGGCGCATGGAATATGACTCTTTCAACAATCGCGTGGAAGCGCTCCGGAATTTTCAAAAAGCGCTTGAGTTGAACCCCCGGTGCGTGGAGGCGCTGCTCTTCACGGCAATGATCTACCTCGATCTGGGCAGGGCGCAGGACGCGTTGCCGTTTCTTGAGTTCAATCCTCCCGACCATGCGAGCGCGCTCCAGAAGCATCGGTTGCTGGGGGACGCGTTTTCGCAAGTGGGACGATTGCAAGAGTCGCGGGCCGCTTATCTGGAGGCCCTCAAGATGCGCGGACGGGATGGGGAACTGGAGAGCAAACTGGGATTGATCGAGGTCAAGCTGGGACTGACCGATTCAGGGATTCGTAGATTGGAGGGCGCGTCCATATCGCTGCCAGCGAGAGCCGACATTCAGGATCGGTTAATGAAGGCTTACGTTCTCGCCAATATGTTACCCAGGGCGGCTGCTGTGGCCGAGGTTCTGGCCACTCAGGCGCCAAGTCCAAAAACTTTCTTGCGGGCGGCGAGCATCTACACACAATTTCAAAACTGGCGCGAATCGGTTCGATTGCTCAGGCGCGGGATGGAACTATTTCCCGACTCAGCTGAACTGAAACGTGCACTCGCAGATAGCGTCGCGATCGACGGAGCTTCGGCCTAGTCGTGATCGTCTCAATTACTCTGCTTGCCTTCGCAAGCGGAAGAATTCCGCGTCCCCGACCGCAAACCCGGCAATTCTTTCCGGGAAGGGATCGGCAAACATTTCCGGCTTCTCGCTCCATACTGGCAGATGACCTTGCAAAACGACCACTTTCGCTGCGCTTTGAAATGGAACCGCGCGTGCTTTTAGGAATGGTGATCCTCTGTAACTACCGGGTCCGGCAATCGAGACCCGGAACCATTTCTGGTTTAAGGAAAAACCTATGTCCGTTTCGGCAATCTACGGCAGCAACGCCGTGAATCAGCTCACCGCACTCTCGTCAACCGGTGTTCAAAAGAACACGCAAACGCAGCCCGCCAGCGAGGATACGTCCTATTCTCCGACTGACATCACTACCCTCCAGCAAACCGTAGGCGCTTCCAGTGGATCTACGGCAGGGCTGAGCACAGTGGAGAAGGCTTACGACTCGCTGCGGCGAATCTCGAACGATCCGAGAGAAGTCAACCATACAACCTTGCCCATGGGGCCGAGGCAAGCGATCGGTTCGCCCGTCCGGCAGCTGCCTGTCACGGCAAACCCGGTCGCTCCGACTGAGGTTGAAGACCCGCTGATGCACGTAACGACCACGGTGTCGCTCTTAGCGTAGACGGCGATCTCATCTGAAAAAGGGATGCGTGCGAAGGCCCATCCCTACCTTCTTGCTTCAAGCGGCCTCCCCTGCCTCACGCTGCTCGGCGCACCGCTCCCCCCGCTAATGAAGATAAGTGCCGCGAGTGGGGAACTGGGCTCGCCTCCACTGAAACGTGGTCGGCCTGAGTGAGAAGAGACTTCCCACCGCAATGGGCAAGGGATGGCATTTTGCCCTTCTTGTCATCAGCAAAGAATCATTCGACGCCCGCAATCGCCGCTTCGACGGCATCAACGTCGGCTCCCAAATCCCGGCCGTCCGAGGCCGCACCCGCGCCCGGCGACCGCTTGGCGCAACCGGGCTCTTTCTCATGACAGAGACGTGGGTCTTTGGCGATACCGTTTTTCAAATCGCGCACCTCAAGATCTTTGGGACTTGACACCGTGGTATTCCCTTTTGGAAAACCGGCCGCGCGCCCGATGGAAAGCAGATTGTGATCGACCTGATAGCTGGCAAAGCAGGCATCGAACACCGCTTGAGGGCCCGCCTTCACTGCCCCGGTGGCGCAACTGTGCGCGGCCGCGGGTACCACTGGCCGGCGCTCATCTCCAAGCGCAAACACACTATTGGTTAAAGCAAAATTTGGCATCTTCTCGCCACTGCGATCCGACACGGCCATCAGCACTCCCGGCCCGATTGAAGTGACGTGATCGATGTGCACATCATGGATGGTGACCAGCGCGGACATATATTTCAGGAATCCTCCCGCGCCTTTATAATCCCGGTCGTGGATATCGTCCGCGATCAGGTCATGAACCGAGATGCGGCCGCCATCGGCCGGGCTGCCGCCACCTTTGTTCTCGGGGGCGTGTTTGGTGGCGATCGTCAAGACTCCGGCTACGTTGCGAACGCGGTTATAGCGCAGCGTGATATCCGTGACTTCGCACTTCGGGCAGTGACTTGCTTGGCTCGATGGGGTCAGCAGAATGGAAAATCCTGACTGCGTAAATCCGCCCCAGGAATTCTCCAGCAAATTCGCTTCAATTAAAACTCGGATACTGCTTTTCAACTCCAGATTATTCTTGACGATATAGGGTTCGCCCTTGGGACTGGGGGTATATCCAGGCGCTCCTTCCATCCATAGCATCGGCCGGAAAAAATGGTTGCGCCGGATTTCGATATCGGTCGGACTGTATTCCGACCCTCCACCGCCAAACAGAAGATCTTCTCCGGACGCTTCCAGAAAATTATTGTAGATTTTGAATGTGCCAAAGGGCTCTTCGCTGTGCGCTCCCCCTACGGCGGTGGCATCCGTACACGATCCTTTCCGCGCGATGCAATTGAAACCGCTCAGATAGGAATTGATGACCGCAACCTTGTGGCTGCCAAGGATCATTCCGACTCCATGGCCCACCTCGGACCCCTCGCCGGCGTGAATGTAGTTACGGTCAAAAATGACATTGTCATCATGATCTGTATAGATCATTCGACTGATGTGCTCGCCGGGAGTGGTGGTCCATTCGATTCCTATGAACCGCACATGATCTCCCACGATTACGCCGTTGTCCGGTTTGGCCACGATCGTGGCCAGGAGCTTCGCCGCCCCTCCCGCAGGTTGTAAAAATGACGGACGTCCCGGAAGGCTCGCTACCCCAGCCCATGCCGGAGAGATGCGCGTTCCTTCCGGAGGCAGCTTGGAGTCGGGTGTATCGGTGCGGATAGTGATGTAGTGTTGATCGTCGCATTTCTTGGCGGGCAGCTCTTGGACTTCATAGCTGGCGCCTGCGGGAAGAAGAAGCGTGTCTCCGCACTTCGCATCTTTAACCGCGCCCGCCAGGTCATCTTTCGCGCCGACGTGAATCTGTTTTCCAGGTGACGGCGTTCCGTCGAGGCCGGTATAAAAACAGGCTCGCGGCAAAGCCGCAGGGCCGTCTTTGGCGCCAAAATGCGGCGTGTCGCCCTTGCTGCAATATGCGTTCTCTCCCGTCGGCGGCCCCGCCGCGGCCAGACACACCGGCAAAAAAAAGGTAAGGAGAGCAATGCAGAGCGGGTAAAGGACTGTACCTGAGCCGATAGAATTCGAAGCTCCCCCACGATGGTGCATTTTCGTTCCCTCCGGGCAGCCACTCCCCAAGTCTTAAGTCTTGCCGCTTGATCTTCATTCGGCGAGTTTCTCGGCAGTGCAGACGGTCTGGCGGAGGGAGAGGGATTCGAACCCCCGGTACGGTTTCCCGTACATCGGTTTTCAAGACCGACTGTTTCAACCGCTCACACATCCCTCCGCGCCTATCTACAGTTTACCAATCAAAACCAGCCGCGACAGGGATATCGATCGGAGTTCGAAAAACTAGAGTTTCGAGCCGTTCGGATAAACGATGATCTTGCTGGCCTCACCGGTTTTCAGGCGTGCCATGGCGCTGGAAAAATCCCTCATGGCAATACGGTCGGTTATAGCGGGATGCAGATCCAGTTTCCCCGCCTTCAGCAAGGCGGTCATCTGAAACCACGTCTGATACATGCGGCGGCCATTGATGCCCTGGATCGTGAGTCCTTTGAAAATGATGTCTTCAGAGAAGTTTAACGGAATGGGCTTGGAGGTGAGACCGAGTAACGACATGCGTCCGCCGCGACGAATGATGTCGAAGGCGAGGCGGATGGCATCAGGATGTCCTGCCATTTCGAGCACGACATCGACACCGAGTCCGCCAGTTTTTTCGGCCACAATGGCGCGAACATCTTCTTTGGAAGGATCGAGGGCGTAGTCGGCGTTCATCTTTGTCGCCAGTTTGCGGCGGTGTTCGTTGACTTCGATCGCAAAGACCGTTGTCGCGCCGCAGGCACGCGCTACCGCGATCGAAAACAAGCCGATGGGGCCGCACCCCGTGATCGCCACGGTTTTTGCCGCGATGTCTCCGGCGAGCACGGTGTGGACGGCGTTGCCGAGAGGGTCGAGGATCGAAGCGTACTCCTGCGGAATCGACGGGTCGAGCTTCCAGATATTGGACTCGGGGATGACGACGTACTCGGCGAAAGCGCCGTCGGCGTCCACGCCGATGATCTTCACGTTCTGGCAGATGTGAGCTTCGCCCGTCCGGCAAAGCAGGCACTTGCCGCAAGCGACGTGCATTTCGGCCGAAACAAAGTCGCCTTCCTTGACGCTCGTAACTTCATCGCCAAAGGCAACCACCTCTCCGCAAAATTCGTGGCCGGGGATGAGGGGAGGGTGAATGCGTCCCTGCGCCCAACGGTCCCATTCGTAAATGTGAAGGTCGGTCCCGCAGATGGAAGCGGCTTTTACCTTGATGAGAACATCGGTGCGGCCGTAGGCGGGAATCTTGACTTCACGCACTTCCGCGCCGGGAGCGGCTTCGGGTTTGACGACGGCGAGCATCGTACCGGGCATAAAGCCCCCTCATGAAAACCGAATTAATAGAGCAAACGGGTTATTCTAGCACCGCCAAGTACCCTGAACTGTGACACAGCTCGGGACATCATTTCACGCGCCGCAATATTTCTCATACTGCTCATAAATAAACGGATCGGTCATGCCTGCTATGTAATCGCAGATGACACGCGGAAGCGATTCATGCGCGGACTTTTCGCGGTAGGAACGGGGAAGGTCTTCCGGCTTTTCCATCCAATGATTAAATAGCTCACCTACGATGCGCTCGGCATCTTCTTTTTCGCCTTCGAGTGCCGCACTGAAGTAGAGATTTTCGTAGAGAAAATCTTTGAGTTGGCGCCGCTGATCTTCGACGTCGGGGCTGAAGGCTGCGAGGCGTTCCGGATAACGGCGGACGTCTTCGACCGAATGAACATCAGCCGCAGCGACGCGGGCACGAGTATTGTCGATCAAATCGCTGACCAGCCGGTCGAACACGCGCTTCAGCCCTTCGTTGAATTGCAGCCTCTGAGGCGCGTCTGGATAGAGCTCGCGTGCCTTGGAAAAAGAGCTCGCAAAAATCTGCGAGCCTTCGGCAATCTGCTCGACGGACAGCAGATGCGCCTCGCGACCGTCATCCAGATCCGCGGTGCCGTATGCAATTTCGTCGGTCAGATCGATGAGTTGGGATTCGAGTGGCGGACGAAGCTCAAGCAAATACTCGGCAAGCTCAGGATGCTCATTTACGTCGTAATCGTGGGAATGCTTAATGATGCCCTCGCGGACCTCAAATGTCAGATTCAGACCGCGAAAGGCGGCATACCGGAGTTCAAAGTCTTCGACGATCCGCAAAGCGTGCAGATTGTGGTCGAAGAATAATCCGTGGCGGCGCATGGCTGCATCCAGAGCTTTCTCGCCCGCGTGGCCGAACGGGGGATGCCCGATGTCGTGTACGAGTGCCAGCGCCTCGACCAGTTCGGAGTTGAGGCCGAGTTGTGCGGCGATGGTGCGCGAGATCTGTGCGACCTCAATCGTGTGCGTCAGGCGGTTGCGGAAGTGGTCGGAATATCGCCGCGTAAACACCTGTGTCTTCGCTTCAAGGCGGCGGAAGGCCCGCGCATGTACGATGCGGTCGCGGTCACGCTGAAAATTGTCGCGGTAGGGATGAGGCGGTTCGGGAAAGCGGCGTCCCTTTGACTGCTCCACGCGGACCGCAAAATCGGCGAGCATAAAAAAAGTTTAGCAGTATAGGTGGAAGGCGGCGTAGGAAGGGTTGCAGGATTGCGCCAGGATCGCGGAACCGGCGATTCTGCGTAGTCGACGCCATCGCCAGCCGCCCGCTGCGTAGCGGCTCACTTTGCTGCGTGACGCCAGTCACACTGGCGAGCGATCTCGCCTGCCAGACTATCTGAGAATGGCAAGGAAAGCAGTTTCGATCGTCCTTTTTCTGGCAATCGGGATCTGGGCCGAACTGGCCATGGCTCCCATGCTGGCCATGCACGCCGGTCACATGCGTCCGGGACGAGAGACAGTCGCGGATATGCCCGCATCTCATGGCGGACATCGCCACGCCGATCCGGAGCAAGCGCAAATGGATCGCCATCGGCCATGCTGCCCCGGCTTGCACAAAGATTCAGCGCTTGCACTTGAGTTGTTTTCCACCTCCCCGGCCTGCGACGACCCGCATAGCTGCTGCTTTCGCCAAGGTCCCCAGAGCGTTCCGGCCCCGGCTGGCGAGATACAACGCATAAACCGGGAAGTCGTACAGGTTGTGGCCGCCGGCATCGCTCCTTCGCTTTCCGTGCCGGCGCGAGTTTACCCTCCTTCTTCACTTTCACTTAGCCCTCCGCTCGATGTCTTTGGTATGAGCCTTCGCGTTTAGAAATAACTCCTCGCTTCGTATCTCTGTAGCCCTCGATTGTGGGCCGCGCGATTTTCGCATTCATAACCACTCATAGGAGACCTTATGAAGTTCAAATTGTTTGCCGTTTTGTTGGCGCTCTCGTTGGTAGGGTGGGCGCAGGAAAACCCGGCCGCTTCCAATTCCAATTCCTCCCCGAAGACTGCGGCGATGAGTTGCTGCCATCATTCTTCCGATGGCAAAGAAGCCATGGCCTGCGGGCATCACGCGAGCGCGGACGCCAAAGACGCTATGGACTGCTGCGGCAAAGATGCAGGATGCTGCGGCAAGAACAATGCCAACGCCAAGTGCGAGAAGGACAGCAAATCATGTTGTGCGGGAAAAGACATGAAGGCCTGCGCAACTAAAGGTGCGTGCTCGAATGGGAAGTGTTGCGGCGAGAAATCAACCATGAATTGCTGCGGCGGGAAAGCCGGGAAAAAGGTCAGTTAACTTAACCCCTGAAGACGAGCCCCTGCCGACACCGACGGGGGCTTTTTCGTGAGCCTGTCGTCCTTGGCGAAAATACTCTGCCAGAACTTAGAAACTAAACATGGCCTGCAACTCGAGTTTGCGGCTCGCGGCAGCGCTCGAGAACGGGCCACCAGCGAGGCTCACCGATCGTCCGAAGTCGGGCGAGGTAAGGACTCCAACCGGTGTGCCCGGGTTCACGTTATTCAAGGCGTTCCTCGCGTTAATGCTGAACGTCAAACTATAACGGCGGCCAGTGGGCGCAGCACCGAACATTCCGCCCGGGCCGCCACCCGGGCCACGACCGCCGAAACCGATTCCGCCCCCGGGGCCTCCGCCCGCATGAGCTGCCGGGTTATGGCCGCTGGGCGAGCCTGCCGCTTGCGCACTCTTTGTCTCGGGGCCAAAACCAATCGTTTTCGCCAGTCGCAGATTCAAAGTGAAGAGATTCGGCCCAGTCAGATAGTTGACGGGAATTGGAGTGTAGGGTGTTGTCGGCACCGTGTAGTGGCAGGCGCTAAGCGGAGAAATACAGTCTGGGCCTGGATTCGGCGTGAGCGCCGGCCGCACATTGAATTGCAGATCGCCGGTGAGGTCCTGGCCAACCGTGACATTGTAGGGCGATCCCGAATTAAACACGAGAAACGGGCTGAGGCGAAAGCCGCGGGGCAATGCGGCCGTGCCGCCGAAGAAGACGCGATTGCGAATGGCAAAAGAGGCGCGGCCGTAGTCGAGCGCAATGTCGTGCTGGTCGGAGGCGAAGTTAGTCGAGAACCCGCCGCCGCTCGACGATCCGATGGGATCGCTATTCCCATAACTCAACGCGTAAAAGCCGTGGAAGGACAGCCTGCTCCCCGCTTGCACATTGAAGTTCGCGATCAGCTGATTCTCGCGAAAATTTCCCGCGGAAGCATATTGAAAGATGTATTGCGAAGGCTGATCGCCCACAAAATACGGGTAGCTCGGAACGTCGGGTGCATTGGGAATGAACGACATCAACTGGTGAACGCCGCGCGAGTTTAGATAGGTAAGCGTGGCATTGGCGAACTTTGTGACTTGGCGCTCCAGGCTGACCGCCGTCTGCATAACGTAAGGCGCATGCAGATTCGACGCAATCTGATAAATCGACGAAACGGTTTGCGACGGCAGTTGGCTTACCGGAGGCACGGTCGGGAAGAAGTTAATCGTGGGGCAGTCGGAGTTGCACTGCGCCGGGATCGAAACCGCATACTGCTGCTGGGTGATTCCATTCAGCCGGTTAGTGTCGAGTACCAGGCTCTGAGAAAACCTGGTGTAGAAAAGCCCAAATCCGCCGCGCAGCACGGTTTTCGGAGAGCTCTTGCCTCCGCCTCCAATGCCCCAGGCGAAGCCGACACGCGGCGCCCAGTCGGCATGATCGTGAATAGCATTCTGGGTTTCAAAGCGAAGCCCGCCGCTCAGCGTCAGCGTAGGCCGCACCTTCCAGTCATCTTGTATGTATAGCCCCGCATCCGCCACCGTGGCGCTAACCGTGGGGATCGCGCCACTTGGACTGGCGTCGAGTGTGAATTGCTGCGCCCCCGATGGCGTGCCCCCAGTTTCAAGAGCTAGAACCGCAGCATTATAAGCGTCGATGCTCGGAAAGCTGAACGCTCCATTGAAGCCATCTCCTGACGCGCTGGCTTCGTGCGCGATTCGCAGCCGGCCTCCAAACTTGATGAAGTGCTTGCCTTGCGCAATCGACGTATAGTTCTGGAGTTCGTAGCGATCCTCCAGGTCGCTTTCCACTCCTGAACTGGCGCGACCTCCGGTGAATGCGCCGAGGACGTTGATGGAGGCGCCGGTTGTGAAGCCCGCCGGCAGCGTTTGCAGTGGACTATCCACGGGATTCTGATTGCTGCTATCCCGCAAAAACTGAAAATGCGTCTCGTTAATGATCTTTGCGCCGAAGATCTGTGTGTCCGTCAACTGAAATGTGTGTTCAGTATCGGCGCTGTTGTAGCCGGCTTCCGGCAGCACGAACCCGCCCACGCCATCGTTCTGCCAAGTGTCGCGATAGTACTGATAGCGCGCGGTGATCGAATTGTTGGGAGTGAGCTGATAGTCGATGCGCGGGCTCAAATTCGTGCGCGTCCGGGGATTGGGAAGGCTCTCAGTGATCGAAATAGCGGGTGCGTTCACCACGGCAATTTCATCGATGTTGCGGCGTTGCACGTCGAAAAAAAACGACGCCTTCTTATTGATGGGTCCACCGATGTTGCCCATGTAGATGACAGAGTCGTAAGGAGACTGTTCGGCGTCGCCTAGGAATGGATTGCGCGAGTTGAACGACGAGTCGTTGCCCACGACAGAAAACTGGCCATGAAACTTGTCGGTGCCGGGCTTGGTGAAAACTTCGATGCGGCCATAGCCAAGCTTGTCATACTCGGCAGAAAAAGGATTCTGGTTGATACGGATCTCGCGAATCGACGATTTCGGCGGAAGCTGTCCAGCGGTAAAGCCGTCGATATAAAGTTGGCCGCCATCGGGTCCGGCGGACGGCCCAGCCAGCGCTTCGAGATCGGATTGCAGTTCGTCGGGATCGTCGGGCAACGCTTCGAGATCTTTCCCGCTTAGAACAACCGCGCTTGCATTGTTTTGTGGAGTGACCTGAACTTGCGGCGTCTCTTCCTGGACGTTGACCTTCTGCTGTTCGACCAAAATTTCGAGCGCGGCGTTGAACTGCGCGACCTGCCCGGCACTCACGTGAACGTCGCTTTGCACAAAGACATTAAATCCCTGTGCATTGACGGTCACGGTATAGCTGCCCGGGGGAAGATTGCCGATCTCATAGCTGCCGCGGCTGTTCGTTTTGGCCGAGTAGGTCGGGCCTCCGGACTGAAGAACAGCTACGGTCGCTCCCGGAACCACCGCGCCCGAAGGATCGGAAACCTGGCCCCGAAGCGTACCCGTGGATTGGGCCGCGCCCGCGACGCTGAAGGCAAAAATAGCCACGAAGATCACGACGACGAAATACTTGCATTGCATAAGTTGACTAATGAAGAACGGATGCTCGTATGAAGTTTGCTCGCTCATTGAAAAGAATTCGCTAAGGGGCCGAATCGCCCTCTCCGCCGCCTGCGTTTAACGACCAGGGAGAAAGAAGTGAGGTGGAACGGCTGGGGGCAGCCGTCAGGATGGGTTCGACCCCGGCGAGCAACGTGATCGCCGTCACTTGGCCGGAGTCCGCCCCTGGGGCCGAGACGATCATGACCGCCTCGCCTTTTTGCAGATCGGCCAAGCTAGAGTTCGGCAGCCGGCTCAACATCCGCTGCACATCTCCAGAGCCATTCCGCCCTTGACCGCCGCCCGATTGCGCGCCGGGGACATGTCCATGATTCGCGTCAGTCGGGCTCGGTCCAGACGCCGTCTGCGAAGCCCCAGATTCCTGGCCGTTTGCAACGCCTTTCAGCCGCGCGGCGATGTGCTGTGCCATCTCCGCCGGCAGCTTTTTCATCTGCGACTCCGGCGTGAACTTCACGACCACCGACGATTTCGCGATCAGATCGTGAACTGTAATTGTGTTGGCGGCTGGGTCGGTAGCGGTGATTGTGCCCGCAATATTGCGGAACGATCCAGAGACTACTTCGTCGGCGGCGAGTTCATCGCCATCTGTGCTGCGCGTGCCGCGCGCGCGAAGCTGATCGCCGGTCTTGATGTCGGAGAGCGGAGCCGGCTTCGCCTCGTCGAATTTGACCGATCCCGCCGCATAGCGGCGAAGAATCGTGTTCTTGCCAATGTGGATCGCGACACTGTGGCTGGTACTGAGCGCGCCGGTGGAGATCGTAATCGTGCCCGCAGCCGCGTCAACCCCTGTCACTAATCCCCCAATGCCTCGCTTCTGCCAGTCTTCGGTTTCCCGCTGATGCTCAGCCGAAACATCGCCTTGCTTCATTACAATGACGGCAAGGGCTGCTATCGTTTTGCCGTCGGCCGACGCTTGGCCGCGAACCAAAACCCGATCACCCGGTTGCAGGTCTTGAGGCTGCAAAGGCGTGGCGTTTTTCAGGTCTTTTTCGCCGGGCGGAACTCGCAGGATTTTTGTCGATGAAGCCAGCGTCGCGGTAACATCGCCCGCCTGAGAAGCCACCGTAATAGAGCCGGCCTGGACGTTCTTGATCGTTCCTACCGCCTTTGAGACGGCAGCGTCGGTTTTGGATTGGCCGGCGGCGCTTGCCATCGTGACCGGCACGATGACAAGAATCGCCAATGCAAGCCCGCGATTCCCGCGCCTGCCGTGAATATTGAATAATTGCATCGTTCTTAATTTAGCATCGTAGAACACGCCGGAAGTCAGGCTTTACGAAGTTTTACCCGTAATTTACCGGGCTTTTACGCTGGGTTAGAGCGGCGATCGGTTACAACGATGCCGGGTCATAGCTGCTGACAGGTTATAGCAATGATGGATTATAGCGACCACTGGCAACTTGCTATTTGCTCGGTCGCATCCACTCTCATGTTGGTTGTCTTATCAGCGAAGCACCGAACCACTGCCCTTCGTCTTCTAAATGACAGAGAACCGCTCCTTCAATGAGGATATGCAAGAAAATGAACCTGCAACGTGCGATGCTGTCAAGAGCGCCGAGCCGACTCGTGGTTCTGACGCTTGTTCTTCTCCTGGCTGTGCCGCCCGGGTTCGGGCAACAAGACAAAAGCGCGCCGGCTCCCGGGAGTTCCGATCAGAACAAAGAGCCGTCGTCCAAAGATTCTGTGGCCACGATTGCGGTCAACGTCAACGTCGTCGCCCTGCCCGTGGTCGTTCGCGATAAACATGGCGCAATCGTAAAGGACCTGACGAAGGACGATTTCACGTTGCAGGAGAATGGCCGGCCACAGCCCATCAAGTATTTTTCCCTGGACACAAATCTTCCTCTCACCCTGGGGCTGCTCGTCGATACCAGCTTCAGCCAGCGCGAAGTGCTCGACCAGGAGCGCAATGCCAGCCGCAGTTTTTTCGATCAGATGCTGACGCAGGACAAAGACAAAGCTTTCCTTCTGCACTTCGACCACGAGGTCGAGCTGTTGCAGGATCTGACCCATAACCGCGAAAAGCTGCAATCGGCTCTGGAGTTGCTAAAGACCGCGGATCCGGAAGAAAGCCGGTCGAGTGATCCGAACAGCGACGATTCGCGTTCCGGATCGCATCACCATCATGGCGGCACACAGCTTTATGACTCGATTTACCTTGCCTCGAACGAGATCATGAAAAAGCCGACGGGGCGAAAAGCGGTCATTGTTCTCTCGGACGGAGTGGATCGTGGCAGCAAAACCACCCTGGAAAGTGCGATTGAGGCCGCGCAACGGTCGGACACGATTGTCTACGCGATCTATTTCAAGGGGCTAGAAGAGCGGCATGATCGGCATGACAACGGCTATCCCGGCCGCAGCGGTGGTGGTGGTTATCCGGGCGGGGGCGGGCCATTCCCCGGCGGCGGGCCGTTTCCGGGTGGTGGCGGGCCGGGCGGAGGACGGCGCGGAGGCGATCGACGGCCCGAGGAACCGAAGGTCGATGGCAAGAAAATTTTGCAGCGGATCGCGAAAGAGACCGGCGGCCGATTCTTCGAGGTTTCGAAAAAAGAATTAGTCGGCGATGCTTACACAACTATCTCCGAAGAGTTGCGCACGCAGTATAGCCTCGGCTTTACCCCCGATAAGGACGCGGCCGGCGAGGGCTATCACCGCATTCTCTTAGAGGTCAAAAAGAAAGATATGGTCGTGCAGACGCGCGCCGGCTATTACGAAACCGGTCAGAGTTGAGAGAGCGTTGTCATTGGACGCGGCGCGCCGATGGAGACGTTCAATCAGCAACGTTTCAATTCGCCGCCAGTTCTTCGCGTAGCGCTTTTTCAAGTCCCGCACGCCGCTCCTCGCTCACCTTGCCGCCGTCGGCCGTCAAATAAAAGACGTCGATCGCCATCTGCCCTTCGGTTTCGATAAGCGCGATTTCGATGTTGCACTTTTGCTTCGACATCGCCGAGCACATACGATACAGCAGCCCCGGACGATCCTGCGTAATCACCTGCACCAGCGTACTGTGGGTGGAAGCCCGATCGTCGAACTCAATCTGCGTGGCGATCTTCACCTTCGTGCCGTCACTCTTCTCCGATCTCATGCGGTCACTGATCATGCGGGCAAGGTCAGTCTCTCCTTTCACAACCGCTGCGATGCTCTTCTTCAGGCGGTCCCATTCCTGGATGTTCATCTCCAGCGTGCGAAAACGGTCGGTGAAGTAAAACGTGTCGACGACGATCCCGGCCGCATTAGAAAACGCGTTGGCCTTCACGATATTCATGCCCCAGGCGGCGAGCGCTCCGGAGACCGAAGCAAAAAGAGAGGGGCGATCCGTGGTAATGAGCGTCAACTCGTACCAATGCCGCACCTGCTTCAGGCCGCATTCGACGCCGTTCTGCCCGAGCCGCGAAGCCATTTCCGTATGCGCGAGAACGTCGCTCGCGCCATGGATGCGCAAGTAACGTTGCGGCAGGCCTTCGAGAAAAATATTGATCTTCTTCCCCGCAACTGCTGCCAGCGAATGCAGATGCGCGAGGTTCGCTCCGCTGCCCGCGTCGGAACCGGTGCGGACGCGCTCATCGGCGCTGCGATTCAGATAATTCGCGCTGGCGATGTAAAGCTGCCACAAATTGTCGGCCTTCCACGGCGTCATCGCCTCCGGATTGACCGCCTTGATGTCCCCATATGTCATCAAGCAAAGCATCTTCAGCCGCTCGGGCGCTCCAATTTTTTCCGCGAAAAGCTTTACATTCGCGGGATCGAAGATATCGCGCCGCATGGCGGCTGACATTTCCAGGTGATTGGCGACGAGAAAGCGCAAAGTCTCGCGATCGGTCGCGTCGAGGTCGAGTCGCTCGCCGCAAGAGTCTGTGAGTTGCAGGCTCGCCTCGACGTGGTTGTCGGTCTGCGCGCCTTTGCCCGAGTCGTGCAACAGCAGGCTGAGGTAAAGCAATTCGGGTTGCTCGAGTTCCGTCAGCAGATCCGCGAAGCGCTGGTCCCACTCCGATTTCGATTCCTTCAGCCGGTGCAGATTTTCGATAGCGATGAATGAATGTTCGTCGACCGTGTAGCGATGGTAGAAGTCGCGAACCACAAGGGCTTCGATTCCCTTAAGCTCCGGCAAAAGCAATGTGAGCAGGCGCAGCGCATTCATTGCGCGCAGCGCGTCCGCAGCATTCGGCTGCAACAGAGTTTCCTGTAAATAAAGCCAGAGTTCACCGCCGCGCGGGGGAGTCGACGCCAAAGCCGGAAGCGCCTGCTCGACCTTGTATTCCGTCGTCGTGCTCAACTTAAGCCCATGTTCGGCCATGAAGTGGAAAAGGCCGAGCAGCTTTTCGGGGTCCTGAAGAGCGTTTGGCTGTTGCAGAAAAATCAAGCCGTCGACGACGGAAAAATCGGCACTCGTGATTTTCGTGCGCCAGCCTTGGAATTGCCGATACACCGACGACCATGCCGCGGGAATTTCCTCCAGCAACTGCGTGCAGACGCGGTGCACGTTTCGAACATGGCCAAAGTAGACCCGCATCCAGTCGGCAACGCTGGAGATCTCGGCCTCAGGCGTGCCGATCTTGCGTACCGCGGCTTCATCCTGCGCCTCCCACGTCAGCGTATTGTCGTGACGGCCATAGCGGTAGTGCAGAAAGCAGCGCGCCGATGTTTGAAAATCGAGCGCTGCCGCGAAAGCCCGCCGCGAGGAGACCGGCAGCAATGTCGCCGGGTCGGGCCACATCCTCAGCTTCTCCATGGCGGAAATCAGCGCCAGCCAGCCAGCAACGTTGTAATCGCGCAGGCCGCCCGGACCGTCTTTGACATTGGGCTCGAGATGAAAGACCGTGTTGCCGAATTTGTGATGGCGGGAACGGGTGATCTCGCCCAGATTTTCGATGAGCGCATGGCAGTCGCGCCCGACTAATCGCGGAATGCATTTGTCCCGCAATCGCGCAAAGAGATTCGGATCTCCGGCGATATACCGGCAGTCGAGCAACGAAATTGCGAACTCGACATTGTTGGGATCGAGTCGCTCGCACTCCGCAATGCTCCGAGTCGCCGGACTCAATTTCATTCGCAAGTCCCAGAGTTCTTGCGAGAAGCGGCGGACCGCGTCTTTCAACTCCGTTTCGATGCCGCTCTCTCCGTGCAGAAAAAGCAGATCGATGTCCGAATAAGGAAAGAGCCAGCCCCGTCCGTAGCCTCCGGTGGCGATCACCGCAAAATTCTTCGGACCCTTAGCATCGCAGGAAATGATCTCGTTCCAGAGCTGAAGAACGGTCGAATCGACAAGGGCCGTGCGTTCGGAAATCGCCGCCCGCCCATCGCCGGTGGCGGCAAAGCGCTGCTGGATCGCGGCGGACTCTCTGGCATACGAGTCGCGTAATTCAGTGCTCACGTCGGCCACCGTGCTCATCCCGATCACGCCCTCCGGATGCTTGCAAAGATGCCGGCGCGGGAGGGAGGCCGCGCCTCGCTACAAAAATCGCCTTGCCGCCATCGCCCTATAACGCGCTGTCGCCACGGTCGCCATTCCGAATTCGAATGGCTTCATCGATTCGCGAACGAAAAATCTTGCCGTCGCCGATCTTGCCCGTGCGAGCCGCGGCGATAATCGCCTGTTCAACTTTCTCCACCATGTCGTCGGCAACCACAATTTCCAGCTTGGACTTGGGGATGAGATCCACCGTGTACTCGCGGCCGCGATAGAACTCGGTGTGGCCCTTCTGGCGGCCATGCCCGCGCGCCTCAAAAACCGTGATGCCTTCCACGCCGATTTCCTGCAAGGCATCTTTGACCGCGTCCAGCTTCGAGACTTGAATAATCGCTTCGATCTTTGTCATGTTCACCCGTTCCGTGTCCGATCATTCCGAATCTGGCCATTCCACGCCATTCGTTCCGTGCCATGCCGCTATGCGGGCGATTCCCAATAGTAGCCTTCCTCTCCGTGCAGCGAGAGGTCGAGTCCCTGGATCTCATGATCCTCTGGAACGCGCAGCCCAATCAGCGCGTCAACAATTTTCAAGATGACCAATGTTCCTACAATCGCCAAGACCCACGCGATAACAATGCCAGCCAACTGATTGACCAACTGATGCGCATTCCCCTCGATCAAGCCCGAGGGCATGACATTGCCTCGCGCGTCCTTGAACATCGGATTGACGGCGCTCGACGCGAAAACACCGGTCAGCAACGCTCCCAGAGTTCCACCGGCGCCGTGAACGCCGAAGGCGTCTAGCGAGTCATCATAGCGAAAAGCATTCTTCACCTTCGTGACCATGAAGTAGCAGAAAATGCCGGCGGCTAATCCAATGACAATGGCCGACATTGGCGAGACGAAGCCCGCCGCGGGAGTGATGGCGACGAGTCCCGCGACTGCGCCCGAAATCGCGCCCAGGGCGCTGGGCTTGCCATTCCGCAGCCATTCCGCGCCGGCCCATCCGAGCGTAGCCGCCGCCGCTCCAAAATGAGTGGCCACAAAAGCACTGGTGGCCAAACTGCCCGCCGAGAGAGCGCTGCCCGCGTTGAATCCGAACCATCCGACCCACAACAAACACGCTCCAATGAAGCTGAGCACAACGCTATGCGGCGGCATCGGCCATTTCGGATAGCCGAGCCGCGGCTTGAGATACAGGGCGCAGACCAGCGCGGAGACTCCGGAGGTGATGTGGACAACCGTGCCCCCGGCAAAGTCGAGGCAGGGAAACCTGCCGCCCAATGCCGCATTCAGCAGACCGCCTTTGCCCCACACCATGTGTGCCATCGGCGCATATACGAGGAGCGACCAGAGCACCATGAACACGGCCATCGCGCTGAACTTCATTCGTTCCGCAAACGCTCCAGTGATCAGCGCAGGGGTAATGATGGCGAACATCAACTGATAAATCATGAACGTCTGAAGCGGGATGGTGGCGGCATAATCGGGATCGGGATGCGCGCCGACTCCTCGCAGGAACACGTTGTGCAGTCCGCCGATAAAACTGTTACCCGGTGCGAACGCCAGGCTGAACGCTACCAGTCCCCAGAGCAGCGTCACGATCGCCATCATCGCGAAGCTCTGCATCATGGTTGAGAGCACATTCTTCTTCCGCACCAGCCCGCCGTAAAAAAGCGCCAATCCCGGCCCGGTCATCATCAGCACCAGCGCCGAACACACTAGCATCCAGCCGTTGTCCCCGGAAGACTTTGCATCCGCCACAGCTTGCTCGAGAGCAGCAATTTTGGCAGAGGAATCGATGGTCTGCGCACTGGGTGAGGCCTGCATGGAAGTCTGCCCCTGTGCGCCCACGGCCATCAGACACAGCATGATCAGGCACACCCTCACCGCGACGAGAAATACTCCGGACATCCTTGCCATTTGTAGGTGTTGGCTCCTTACCCCAGTGAACGATTGCGACATAACAGTAGCTTTGCCCCCGCGGTTACGGAAGTCGAAACTATTTATCCAGGGGATTGGAAAAGCTTATGCCGCGGGTTAAGGATTCGAAGCGGCGCGCCGCGCCACGATTGACGGCAATGCCCCTTCTGCGTTTGGATGGATGCTGCGTGGGATCTGCCCCTCACATCTTCGACCCGGAATCGCATCGCCTGAGCCGCCTTGACACCATCTGGCTGATCATCTGGCTTATTTTCCTCGGCGGACTGGCTGCTCTGCCTCCGGAACTGGAATGGCATAAGCAGGTCATCCTTCTCGCCATCGGCGCCGTGCAGTTGCTGGAAGGCAGAATCATCGCGCGCTTCCCTCAGCGCGGAGTGTTTTACGTCATCCTGCTCAAGATTTTGCTGGCGACCCTACTTCTCGACCACACCGAGGAAGTTGGCATCAACAGCAGTTACTGGCCGATCTTTTTTCTTCCGGTGGTCACTGCTGCCCTTTATTGCGGCACCTGGGCCACGATGCTGTGGACACTGTTTACCTCAGCCTCCTATTGCTCCTACCTATATCCGGCGATGCAGGAATATGAGTTAACGCCCGACGCCTTCAAATACCTCGGGCTGCGGGTCATGTTCTTTTTTCTCGCGGCCATGGTCGTCAATCGCTTCTCGCAGCAAAGCAGGCACCAGACGCAGCTCTATCGCGAACTGGCCGAGCGCTTGGCCGAAACTAACCGGCGGCTCGAGCAAGCCCAGGCTGAGGCGCGCCGCTCCGAGCGTCTGGCTGCCCTCGGTCAGCTCTCCGCCGGTCTCGCCCATGAGATTCGCAATCCGCTCGGCGTCATCAAAGGTTCGGCCGAGATGCTATCGCAGAAACTCCAGGCTTCCGACGAGTTATCGCGCGAACTCGCGGGTTACATCTCCGTGGAGGTCAACCGCCTGAGCGCACTGGTCACCGAGTTTCTCGATTTTGCCCGGCCGCTGCACGCGCAGCTCGAACCCGGAGACATCGGCGCCGTGCTCGAACGCGCCCTCGAGATCGTCGCACATCGCTGGAAGGGCACGCCGGTTCGCGTAGAGCGCGATTACGCCGGCCATTTACCGCAGCTTCCGCTCGACGAGAGTCTGTGCGAGCAAGCCTTCCTGAATCTTGTGCAGAACGCTTACGAGGCGATGGAGGAAAACGGCGGCACGTTGCGGGTGGAGACGCGCCAGACTTCCGTGGGCGAACGCGAAGGAATTCAAATTGTGCTGGCAGATACCGGGCCGGGCATTCCGAACCAGTTGCGCGAAGAAATTTTTAACCCATTCGTCACGACAAAGAAAACCGGCGTCGGCTTGGGACTTTCGATCGTCTCAAAAATTGTCGACGGCCATCACGGCTCAATTCATGTCGAGAATGGGGAAAAAGGCGGCGCTATATTTACCCTATTCTTTCCTTTGGAAGAAAACGACAATCGGTTTTGAAAGGGCGCGGCTTCAGCCGTGCCGTAAGCTGAGGACACAACGACACAAGCACGAAATAGCGAGGAACGACACGAACAATCACCGATGCCAACCATCCTCATCATCGAAGACGAAGCCAAAATGCGACGGTTGCTCGAACTGAATCTCGGCGAGGACGGCTTCAAAACGCTCTCGGCCGGAGACGCGGAAGCAGGTCTCAAGTTGCTTGCCTCCGAACCCGTCCATCTCGTGCTCACTGACCTCAAACTTCCCGGCATGAGCGGTCTGGAATTCCTCCAGCGCGCAAAGCGGGAAACTCCCGCGCTGCCCATCGTGGTAATGACGGCCTTCGGATCGGTGGAGACGGCGGTCGAGGCGATGAAGGCCGGCGCCAGCGATTACGTGCTCAAGCCCTTTTCGCTCGAAGAAATGCGCATGGTCGTCCACAAGGAACTCGACCATTCGCGTCTACAGGAAGAAAATCGTTCGCTGCGCGAGGCGCTGGGCCAAAAATATAGCCATCCAAATATCGTCGCTCGCAGTCCGAAAATGCAGGAAGTTCTCGCGACCGTCGAACGAGTCGCGCCGACTAATTCCACCGTGCTCCTGGGAGGCGAGAGCGGCGTCGGCAAAGACCTGATCGCGCGTGCTATTCACGAGAAATCTCGTCGGTCTTCGGGACCGTTCGTCAAGATCAACAGCACCGCGATTCCCGAAAATTTACTGGAGAGCGAACTGTTTGGCTACGAGAAAGGCGCTTTCACCGGAGCAATCGCAAGCAAGCCGGGAAAGTTCGAACTTGCCGACAAGGGTACGCTCTTTCTCGACGAGATCGGCGACGTACCTCCCGCGATCCAGGTAAAACTTCTACGCGTGCTGCAAGAGCGGGAGTTTGAGCGGCTCGGCGGAACCCGCACGATCAAAGTTGACGTTCGTTTGCTCGCCGCCACCAATCGCGATCTCCGCGCCGCGCTTGAGCAAGGCACATTCCGCGAGGACCTTTATTATCGCCTCAACGTGGTCCCGCTCGATATCGCGCCGCTGCGTGAGCGGAAAGAAGATATTCCCGACTTGGCTACCCTGTTCTTAGCCCGCTTTGCCAATGAATCTGGCCGTCATCTCCGCGGGATCGTGCCCGAAGCCATGCAGATTCTTCTCGCTTATTACTGGCCCGGCAACGTGCGCGAGCTGCAAAACGTGATCGAGCGCGCTTGTGCGTTGGCAACTGGGCCGGAGCTAAAGGCCGGCGACATTCAATTGGATGTTCCCCGTCATCGCTCCGGCGCCGCGAACGAACGATTCCTGCCCGATGGCATGACTTTGGATCAGTGGGAAGATGAAATGATTCGCGAGGCTCTCAAGCGCTCCGGAGGAAACAAGTCGCAAGCCGCCCGCCTGCTTGGTCTGTCACGGAATGCGTTACGCTATCGTCTCTCGAAGATCGGCATTGAAGACGCCGAAGAAGGTTGAACACGGCCGCGTATTTCATTGGATCTGCACAATTTCCGCAGGCAAGAATTTCCACTTGCCAGAAGTTGCTCTTCTGGTTACTATGCACGCATCTTTCTTATCTCTATTCAACTACCGGTTCGTAGTTGATCGGGCCTTATGAAGATCGGCGAGACCATCCGAAATCACCGTTTGCAAAGAAGCATGTCGCAGGGCGACATTGAAAAGCGCACTGGACTGCTCCGCTGCTACCTCTCACGGGTGGAGAATGGCCATACGATTCCGTCGCTGGATACGCTGGCCAAGATCGCCAACGCCATGGATATTCCCCTCTCGCAGTTCTTTGCCGACGGGAATACCAACGGTCACAAAGGCTTGCCACAACTCTCAGACGATGAAGTGCGCTTCCTCAGCCAGATGCGGCGCTACTCGGTCAGCCTGAGCGACAGTGACCGCAAGCTGGTGCTTGCGATGGTCAAGAAGATGGCCTCGAGCGGCAAATAGCGGACGCTATCGCTGCTCCAACTCGGACATCCTTGTAGACAGTCGCGTCTATTTCGCACTCCCTTGCCCGCAGCCACAACGACATGTGACCTTCGTACTACGCCAGTAACTGGCCAGCCGGAATCTGACCCATTCGTTCTGCCGAAGGTTAAGCTATGGGTCGAGGAATCGGTGTGCCCACAACCCTCAGCGTCGACGAAGAACTCAACATGCTGCACGAACATCTCCGCCGTTTGAAGATCGAGTATGAGATCTTCTTTAATAATCCAACCAAGCGTCCTCCCGCCGACGTCGAGTGGCGCGTGCAGAACTTATTGCGCAAGTTCAGCGATGGCGTACGAATGAACTTTGCCCAGCGCTATCGCTACAACGAAATGGCGCAGCGCTACGCCATCCAGAGCGATCTCTGGCGCAAGAAGCTCAGGATTCGCGAAGAAGGCTACCGTCGTCCGCAGGATGCTGTCCTCTCCGTGCAGGGCGCCGGTGGTGGGACGCAGCCACAGGAGGCTCGTCCGGTCTACGGAATCGGAAAAAGCGCGAAGGAAGCCGAGCCGTTTTCCATTCAATGCTCGGATGCCGACGGCGAGCGCACACAGATCGAGTCTTTATACAAAGCGCTGAACCAGGCCAAACAAAACTCGGGCGAAGCGATGGCCGGAAGTTTCGACTCTTTCGCCGCCTTTGTGAAAAAAAAGACCGGCGAAATTCGCAAGCAGCACGGCTGTGACAGTGTTGTCTACTCCGTGGAAATGCATAATGGTCACGCCAAACTGAAAGCAAAAGCGAAGAAATAAAGTCTCTTACGTCTTGGCCTCCGATTCCGATTGGAGTAGCATAGCTTCGGCAGTAACTCGCCATGCGCGGACGATCTTTCCTTACCGTCTCCTGCCTGCTGCTCTTGCTCGCCCATGCGCCTGCCGCCGACCCACCCAAAACCAGCAATCCACAGCAGAGCGTTTCTAGCGTTGAACCTCAGCTCAAGGTCCGCGACATTCCAGCCGTCGATACGCAGAAACAGGCGGAGGCCATGCTTGCGCACGCGCGTGACCTCTCCGATGTACGCGCTCCTGGCGCAGCCCCGTTTCACCTGACAGCTTCATTCTCGTTTGTCGATGACGAACTTGAAACTTTTGACGGGACTTATTCGGAGTTTTGGCTGTCCGATTCAAAATGGAGAAAAGAGATCGTCGTGGGTGACATGAGAAAAGTTTCAATCGCCGGCGACCGCAAGCTTTGGGAGCTCGAAAGTGGACCCCCGCTTTCAGAAAAGGCGCTTCGTGTCGAGTTTGCCACCGAACTCTTTCCGTCGCCATTGTCCAAGATGGAATTTGAATCCCTCCAGAGCATCCCTGACGATCCAGCCGCGAAGTGCGCCGTAACCAAACCCGCCAGCCTTCACAAAGATAGGTCCGCCCTCTGTTTTGATCAGACAAATGGCGTACTCACCGAGCGCATCATCCCGACTTGGTCCCGTCACCATCTCGCCGACTTCAGTTGCGCGTACAGTGAATTCAAGCAATTTGCCGGCCGGTGGTTTCCTTTTGAGATGGATTGCCGCCAGGCGGGACATCGGCAAATGCAAGTCCACGTAACCGGCTTGACCGCCTCTAATCCCGACGATGCGAAATTGTTTGAACCGCCGGCGGATGCGGTCGAACTTGGTCGATGTCCGGCTGGAGAGACTTCCGCCAAACCGGATTACACTCCGGCGCCGCTCCAACCAGCCAGTCTGCGAAATGAACCATCCTCGGTAACCATGCGGCTTGTCGTCGACGCGAAGGGCAAGGCGCGGAACATTCAGTTCGTCCATCCCGCAAACAAGTTTGTGGATGAAGCGGCATTGGGCACGGTTGAGCAATGGCGCTTTAAGCCGGCGACTTGCGACGGCGAACCTATGGCGCAACGCATCGAGCTCGAAGTCCTTTTTCGCTCCTACTGAGAACAAATTCACCTCAGCCCCACCACCTCTCTTCCGTCCTTAGCCTCGTCTTGCTGCTAGAATTCTTGTTCTACTGCTGCGGTTTTTCATCGAGGAATTTCCATCATGTCCAAAATTCAGCGCGCCATTCTTAGTGTCACCGACAAGTCGGGACTGGTCGATTTTGCCCGCAAGCTCGCGGCCTTGGGAGTAGAACTTATCTCCACCGGGGGCACCGCCAAGCTGCTTCGCGATTCCGGAATCGCAGTCAGCGACATCTCCGACCTCACCGGTTTTCCTGAAATGCTCGATGGCCGCGTCAAGACGCTCCATCCCAAGGTTCACGGCGGTATTTTGCATCGCCGCGACGACGCCGGGCACCGGGCTGCGGTCGCCGAACACGGCATTCCGCCAATCGATATGGTCGTGGTAAATCTCTACGCCTTCGAGAAAACTGCCGCAAAGTCTGGCGTCCACTTTGAAGAGTTGATTGAGAATATCGACATCGGCGGCCCTTCCATGATCCGTTCCGCAGCGAAGAACTTTCAGGATGTTGCCGTGGTCACATCCCCGGCAGACTACGATTTGATCGCCGACGAGATGAGCCGCTCAAATGCCTCGCTCTCCCGGGAAACGAAGTGGCAGTTGGCCAAAAAAGCCTTTGCCACCACCGCCGCTTACGACTCCGCGATCGCTTCCATCTTAGAGCGCGTAACGGACTTCGAACTCGCTCCGCCCGCCGGCTTTCCCTCAACCCTGCGCTTGTCTTTTCACAAGCAGATCGACCTGCGATATGGCGAGAATCCGCACCAAAAGGCCGCCATGTATGCCGACAATACCGATGCTGGTGTCGCGCATGGCAAGCAGGTTCAAGGCAAGGAACTCTCTTACAACAACATCGTCGATCTCCAGGCAGCATGGGATTTGGCGCAGGAATTCGACGAACCTTTCTGCGGAATCATCAAGCACACTAATCCCTGCGGCGCGGCGAATGGCGCAACTTTGGCCGAGGCCTACCTGCGCGCTTTGGAATGCGATCCAGTGTCGGCCTTCGGCGGCGTTATCGGCGTAAATCGGCCCGTGGATGCGTCCGCCGCTGCGGAAATGGCGAAGCTGTTTCTGGAGGTCATCGCGGCACCGTCGTTCGATCCCGCGGCGAAGGAGGCGTTTGCTTCTAAGAAGAACTTGCGTCTGGTAGAGGTTCCGCCCGGCCAGCAGAAATGGATCCTCAAGAATATCTCCGGTGGAATGCTGGTGCAGGATGCCGACCTTCATAAACTGGCGCAGTCCGATCTGAAGATTGTCAGCAAACGGCCTCCCACCGCCGAGGAAAAACGCGCCTTATTGTTCGCGTGGAAGGTCTGCAAGCACGTAAAGTCGAATGCAATCTTGTACGCCCGCGACGGACAAGCCGTTGGCGTCGGCGCCGGGCAGATGAGCCGCGTCGACTCCTGCAAGATCGGGGCGATGAAGGCCCAGCTTCCATTGAAAGGCACCGTGGCGGCCTCCGACGCCTTCTTCCCCTTCCCAGACGGCGTCGAAGAAATTGCCAAGGCAGGCGCGACCGCCATCATCCAACCGGGAGGCTCCGTGCGCGATCAAGAGGTCATCGAAGCCGCGGACCGTCTCGGCCTGGCGATGATCTTTACCGGCGTGCGCCACTTCCGGCACTAATAAGCAGATGGATCGTTTGCAACTCGTCTATCCGCACCGTCATTCTCTGACGGACTGGTAGAACGCTCGATTCTTCTCTTCCAAAGCCCCTGTACCACTGGATTATTCGCCGCTCCTGCCTTTCTTTCCGCACGCCATGGGCCAAGGTACAATAGGGGAATCCGAAGGGTGGCGATCCTGCATCCAAAGGACCAGGCAGCGGCATTTCCGCAGGATGGTTCATGAAGAGACAGCATTTTATTGTGATTGTTCTTCTTACAGCGTTCGCGTTTTTGACGCCCGGCGCGTTCGCGATCGCGGATTCCCAAACCGCTAACCCCGCTTCGCAGACCACCTCCGGTTCAAGCAACCCCACCGCCCCCGAGGATTCCGACGCCGCTTCCGCCTTGTATCCCAAAGGCAAAGGCGCCGATCGGGCCGCTGCGTACTATCACTTCTGCCTCGCCCACATGTATGAGGAGCAGGTTGCGACCTACGGTCGTAGTGATCTTGCCACCAAGGCCATCGAAGAATACCGCGCTGCCATCGATGCCGATCCCAACTCCGCTTTCTTGACCTCGGGATTGGCCGAGCTTTATGCCAAGACCGGCCGCATTCGCGACGCAGTCGTTGAAGCGCAGGACATCATCAAGAAAAATCCGAACAATCTCGAAGCCCGCCGCCTCCTCGGACGAATCTATCTGCGCTCGCTCGGCGATATGCAGGCTGGAAGCGGCTCCGATAGCGTACTCAAACTGGCCATCGAGCAATATGAACAAATCATTCGCCTCGAACCAGACAGCATGGACGACCATCTCCTCTTGGGGCGGCTCTATCGGCTGAACAACGATCTACAAAAAGCGGAGGCCGAATTTAAGACTGCCGTGAAATTGCAGCCGGATTCCGAAGAGGCTGTCACAACCCTTGCCTATCTCTACAACGAACTGGGCGACACTGCCCGCGCCACCGAAGTGCTCAGTTCAGTGCCGAAGAATAGCCGTTCGGCCAAGCTCTACTCGGCTCTCGGATACACCTACGAACAACAGAAGCAATATAAGAACGCGGTCGAGGCCTACCGTCACGCCATCGAGTTGGATCGCGACAATCTCGATGCAATCCGCGGCCTGGCCGAGAACCTGCTCAACGACGGCCAGAGTGATGCCGCCCTGGAACAATACAAAGTAATCGCCGACGCAAATCCCGAAGATGCGCAGACCTATATTCGCATCGCAGAGATTTACCGCAAGCAGGGCAAGTTCGATCTCGCCCTCGACAACCTGAAGAAAGCCCAGAGCATGGTGCAGGATTCGATCGAAGCGCCTTATGACATCGCCTCGATCTACCAGGCCCAGGGCCGTTATGACGACGCGATTCCCATCTTGCGCGAACTCCTGAAGAAGACGGAGAAGGCGGACGGCAATTACTCAGGCAGCGCTCGCAGCAACCGCGCCGTCTTTCTCGAACGTCTCGGAACCATCTATCGCGACCAGGGAAACTATCAATCGGCGAACGAAATTTTCCGTCAGATGGTAGCTTTGGGCGGCGACGACAACATTGAGCGCGGCTATCAGCAGATCATCGATACCTGGCGCGAAGCCAAAGAATGGCAGAAGGCCACCGACGTTGCCAGGGAAGCTACTCAAAAACTCCCCGCAAGTCGCGACTTGAAGATGGTGCTCGATGCGCAACTCGCGGATATGGGCGACGCCGACAAAGCGCTCAAGGATGTGAAGTCGCTCCTCAAGGGGACCCCCGATGACCGCCAGGTCTACATCACCCTTGCCCAGATGAATACGCGCTTGCGCCGCTTCCCGGAGGCCGAACAATACCTCGATAAGGCTGAGGAACTCTCGACCAAAGAAGACGACAAAGAAAATATCTGGTTTCTTCGCGGCTCTACCTTCGAACGCGAGAAACGCTATAGCGACGCCGAAGTCCAATTCAAAAAGGTTGTGGCCAGCGATCCCGAACACGCCTCCGCTCTGAACTATCTGGGCTACATGCTGGCGGACCAGAACTTGGAACTGGACGAGGCGCTCGCATACATCAAGCGTGCCGTCGATCTCGATCCCGCCAATGGAGCCTATCTCGATTCTCTCGGCTGGGTTTACTTCCGGCTCGGGAAATACGATCTGGCCGAAGAAAATCTGCTGAAGGCTTCGCAAAAAATCAATACCGATCCCACCGTCCACGATCACCTCGGCGATCTCTATCAGAAGACCGGTCGCCTGAAGATGGCCGTCACGAATTGGGATCGGGCCCTTAACGAGTGGAATCGCACCATTGCCGCCGAGGTCGATCCCGCCGACGTCGCTCGCGTCCAGAAGAAGCTCGACTCTGCGAAGGTAAAACTGGCCCGCGAAGATAACAGCAAACAGTAGCTCGGATGGCGGTTGGTCGGACAGCGTGATCGAGTCACACCAGATTCGACAACGCGCCACGCAAATCCGCAAATTTAAACCGGTATCCATTGGCCTCGAGTTTCGCCGGCCGCACGTGCTGGCTCGACAAAAACAATTCGTCCGCCGCCGTATTCCCGAACGCAACCTTCAAAACTGCTCCCGGCACCGGTAGCACTGCCGGAAGATCTAAGGTCGAAGCCAGTACCTTCGTAAACTCAGCATTCCGCACCGCATTCGGAGCCACCATATTCAGCGGGCCGGAAACCGTTTCCGCCGCAATCGCGTGATGCACCGCGCCCACTACGTCGTCAATGTGAATCCAGCTCCACCACTGTTCGCCAGATCCAATCCGCCCGCCTAAGCCCAGCCTGAACGGCAGCATCATTTTTCCGAGCGCGCCGCCCTGAGAGCTCAGCACCAATCCCGTTCGCAAATTAACTGTACGAATTCCTGCGCCCGCCGCGATCCTGCTTGCCTCTTCCCATTCGCCACAAACGTCGGGCAGAAATCCTCGCCCCGTTCCACTTCCTTCGCTCAGCATCTCCTCGCCCCGGTCGCCATAGAAGCCGATAGCCGAAGCGCAAACGAACACTCGCGGCTTCGAGTTCGCCCCGCTCAATGCGGTCGCAAGGTTCTGCGTCCCCCGCACCCGACTCTCCCGAATGGCCTTTTTTTTCTTCTCCGTCCACCGCCCCACAATGCTCTCGCCCGCCAGGTGAATGACAACATCAAATCCCGACACCAGATTCGGGTCGAGCCCCGCTCCGCTCGGCTCCCAGCAAATAACACTGGAACCGTGACTCTGTCCGCGAGCCAAAGCAACAACCTCGGTGCCTTCCCTTTCAAACGACGCTGCCAGCGCCGATCCAATGAGCCCTGACGCTCCGCTGATCAGCACCCGATTTATCGACGTACTCATCCTCGCCCCCGCCCGATTCTCAATCCCAACTGAACCCGCCTTCTCGGCCTCGCCTGGCGCAGCCTTCAACCCCCTCCGCGTAAGCTATTACTATAGTTCGCCGGCGCGGCATTCTCCTCCTCCCCCTGCACTGCGGTAAAATCGCTCATGGCGACGTTGCGCGAACAAGTCGCGACCAGTGTCCTCACGGTGACCCGGTTCCGCGAGTTGATGCGGAAGCTGCGCGAGAATCGTCCCAACGACGACCTGAACCTGGTCAAACGCGCCTACGAATTCTCCCAAAAACACCACGCCGGCCAGCTTCGTGCCTCCGGTGAACCTTATCTCGTGCACCCGCTCGAAGTCGGCAATGTGCTTGCCGATATGCGCATGGACGCCGTCTCCGTCGCTGCCGGGCTGCTTCACGATTCGGTCGAAGACACGTCCGTTACCTCTGTCGAAATTCAGCAGGAGTTCGGCGAGCAGGTGGCCCACATCGTCGAAGGCGTCACTAAGATCAGCAAAATCGATTTTTCTACCCGCGAGGAAGCGCAAGCCGAAAATCTCCGCAAAATGATGCTGGCCATGGTCGACGACATCCGCGTCGTCCTCATCAAGCTCGCCGACCGCCTGCACAACATGCGCACCCTCGAGCACCTCAGCCCCGAACGCCAGCAGAAGATTGCCCGCGAAACGCTCGAGATCTACGCTCCCATCGCTCATCGTCTGGGCATGGGTAAAATCCGCGGCGAGCTAGAAGACCTCGGCTTCAAATATGTCGACCCCATCGGCTACGAACAAGTACGCAACGCCGTCGAATCGCGCCGCAAAGCCGGCGAAGCATTCATGGCTCGTGTCGAGACCACGCTGCGCGATGGCCTCAAGGAAGCCGGTATTACTGGCCGCGTCGAGAGCCGGGTCAAGCGCCTCTACAGCATCCATAAAAAGCTGATTCGCCAGCGCATCACCGTCGATCAGGTCTATGACCTCTATGCCATGCGGGTCATCACCAATTCTGTGCAGGACTGCTATGCGGTCCTCGGCATTATTCACAATTTGTGGCGTCCCGTCCCCGGCAGAATCAAGGACTTCATTGCCATGCCCCGCCCCAATCTATACCAGTCCCTCCACACCTCGGTGATTACCGAGACGGGCGAAACCTTCGAAATTCAGATCCGCACCGAAGAGATGCACAAAATGTGTGAGGAAGGCATCGCTGCCCATTGGAAATATAAGGATGGCCCCGTCTCCGCCCAGGACGAACAGCGCCTCGCTTGGCTTCGTCAGGTCGTCGAGTGGCAGCGCGATGTCTCCGACCCCAACGAATTTCTCTCCACCCTCAAGGTCGATCTCTATCCCGAAGAGGTTTACACCTTTACCCCCAAAGGCAAGGTTCTCGTGCTTCCGCGCGAGTCCACCCCCATCGACTTCGCTTATAGCATTCATACCGAAGTCGGACACGCCTGCACCGGCGCCAAAGTAAATGGCCGCATGGTCCCGTTACGCCACAAACTTCATTCCGGCGACATCGTCGAAATCGTCACCCAGCCCGGCCACAAACCCAGTCGCGACTGGCTGGCCATCGTCAAGTCGTCGCGCGCTCGCAACAAAATCAAGCACTGGCTTAACGTCCACCAGCGTGAGCGTGCCATTGAAATTGGCCGCAAGCTCATCGAAAAGGAAGCGCGCAAATACCGCGTTTCCCTGAAGGACATTAAAGACCCGGACATGCAACGTATCGCCAGCGACTACGGGCTCGGCCGTCCCGACGACCTGATGGCTGGCATTGGCTATGGCAAGTACTCGGCCCGCCAGGTGCTGGCAAAATTAGCGCCGACCGGCGCCGAGCCGATAACCGACGGCGAAGAGCAAGCCGCCAGTCATGGCATCTCCAGCGTGGTGCGCCGCGTCTTCGGAGGTGATTCGAACGCCATCGTCGTCAAAGGACAGGGCGACCTCCTTGTCTATCGCGCGCGCTGTTGCAACCCTATCCGTGGCGAATCCATCGTCGGATATGTCACCCGCGGCAAAGGGATCGCCGTCCATTCGGTCAATTGTCCTAACGTCACCAATCTTCTCTACGAGCCTGAACGCAGGATCGATGTTCTTTGGGCCGGCGATAAAGAGGGCCAGCCGGTTTCTTATCCGGTAAAAATCACTCTCCTCTGCGACGACCGCTTTGGCATGCTCAAACAAATCACCGCTGTCATCAGCGATACTCACACCAACATCCGCGACATTTCGGCTCGCACCGAAAACGGGCAGGCCAACGTCGATGTGGTCCTGGAAATCGCCGACCTCAAACATCTGCAAAAAATCATCGATGGTGTCCGCCAAATCCCCGGCGTCCATGACGTTCAGCGGTTGCAGAAGATCTGACTTTTGATTTCGCGGTTGCAGCCGTTCGCTTCGCTCCCAGTTCTCGAAATCTACTCGACTCCTTGAGGTCGCAAATTGCGACCTCAAACATTCGCCGCGGGAACTTTGAACCCGATTTTCCTCCCGGAAGGTTCGGCTGGTTTCATCATCTCCTGAATGGCGTCGATAATCTCCTGAATCTGGTCATCGTGTGCTCCGATCTTGCCTTCCAGTTCTTTGAGCTTCGTGACGATCTTCTGATTTGTAGCCAGGGCTTCGCGCATTCGTACAAACGCGCGGACAACGAAAATGCTCATTTCCACCGCCCTTTTCGAATTCAATACCGTGGCGGCCATGATGGCTCCATGTTCGGTGAAAGCAAATGGCTGATAGCGCCTCCCACCGCGATTTGCCTTTCCAGCCGCGCCCGTCGTTCCTTTGTTTGAGGTCGCAATTTGCGACCTCAAATCCTTCTCGCTGACTCGAAAGACAAAGTCCATCGGGAACCGTTCACGATTGCGCTTCACTTGCTCATTCAACCGCTTGACCGCAACTCCGTAAAGTGCGGCCAGGTCAGAGTCGAGTATCACCTTTCGCCCTCTTATCACTGCGATTCTCGATTCGACCCTTCTCGTCAGCACCGTAACTTTTTGCATGATCGATCTCCGGAATTCTCTAAGCTCGTCGCTCCAGCCTCACAGATTCCCGCTCGCAGGTCTGTGACGTCGGTAACTCCAAAAATGTGATGATTTCGGGGCCGAAAAAAAAGCGCTTACTCCCCGGCCATGTTTTCGTTCAAAAGAGCACCATCTTTGTACAACTCGAAACCAAACGAGCGGCGGCATACATAGCGAAGACGATTCGCATTTATTCTTTCCCCGACGACCATTCTCCATCCGCTCCGCGCCCTTAATGTGGAATTGTGCAGCCAACGAGTTTCTGACTGAGCCTTATGTTCCCATTCCAGCCGCCTTTTCCAGTATCATAGAGCTACATTTCTCTCGGAGGGGTGATGGCAGTTCCTGTCTCTCAAATGTGGACGGTGGCCTCCTACGTCCTGCGGCAAAAGCTCGCCGGACGCAAGCGCTACCCGCTCGTGCTCATGCTTGAGCCTCTGTTTCGCTGCAACCTCGCCTGCGCCGGATGCGGCAAGATTCAGTATCCCGCCCACATCCTGAAAAAAGAGCTCACCCCGGAAGACTGTTTCAAGGCTGTCGATGAATGCGCCGCGCCGGTCGTGTCCATCCCCGGTGGCGAGCCGCTCATGCACCCGCAAATCGAAAAAATCGTTGAAGGCCTCGTCGCCCGCAAGAAATACATCTACCTCTGCACCAACGCTCTCCTGTTAAAAGAAAAGCTGCACCTCTTCACCCCCAGCAAGTATCTTAGCTTCTCGGTCCATGTCGACGGCCAAAAAGATCATCACGATTTCTCGGTCTGCCGCGAAGGCGGATACGACATCGCCGTCGATGCCATTCGCGAAGCCGTCAACGCCGGCTTCCGCGTCACCACGAATACCACCCTCTTCGACGGCGCCGATCCCAAAAGCGTGCGCGCTTTCTTCGACGAGATGATGAACGCCGGCGTCGAGAGCATGATGCTTTCTCCGGGCTATTCTTACGACAAGGCTCCCGATCAGAAACATTTTCTCGGCCGCGCCCGCACCCGCCGTCTTTTCCGCGCCATCTTGTCCAATCGCAAAAAGAATTGGATCTTCAACCAGTCTCCGCTTTTCCTCGAATACTTGATGGGCAAGCGCAATTACAACTGCACCCCATGGGGCATGCCAACCTATAACCTCTTCGGCTGGCAGAAGCCTTGTTATCTGCTCCAGGATGGCTATGCCGAGTCCTACCAAGAGTTGATCGAGACCACCGACTGGGATGCCTACGGCACGCAATCAGGAAATCCGCAGTGCGCCAATTGCATGGTCCATTGCGGATATGAGCCGACCTCCGTCGACGATACGTTTGGCTCGCTCCGCGGTTTCATCGACACGGTAAAAGCGACGTTCTCGCAGTATCCCGATACTGCCGCCCTCGCCGATCTGGATCGTGAAATCCGCCCCGTCTATTCGCACAATCCATTGGTCCATATCGGCGCTCCCAATTCCGAGAGTGCTTCGGCCGTCGAAGAGACTCACGCATGAGCGGCCGCGAAGCCGGGCGAGATCCTGCGCGACCGCACGCTGGACCTCAAAGCGCACACGTCGCCGCGCCGCACTCGCAGGACGAGTTGGAAGTCGTTCCTGGCTTTGAGCGCGAGAATCTCCAGGGTTGGCTGCCAGAACTGGCTACCGAAGCTGACATTCGCGCTGTCATCGAAAAGGCCTTTGACTATCGCGGCGATATTACCGTCACCCGCAAAGATGGCTCCCAGATCACCGGTTTTCTCTTCGACCGCCGCGTCGACAAGACTCTGCACGACTCCGTCATTCGCATGATGCTGTCCACCGGCAACGAACGCCCTGCGATTCCATATTCCGAGATCGCCGCCATCGCCTTCACCGGCCGCGATACCGCCGCCGGCAAGAGTTACGAAGCTTGGGTCAGAAAGTATTGGGAGAAACGCGAAAAAGGCGAGAAGAACATTTCGATTGAACCGGAAACTCTGGAATAACTCCAGCCCTTCGGCATGGCCAGTTCAACTTCAAGTCAACCCCCCAAACTTCAACCGTACAATGCTTCCATGCTCGTCCTCGCCTCCGCATCGCCCCGCCGACAGGAATTGCTGCGCGCCGCTAACATTGTTTTTGAAGTTCTTCCCGCCCATATCAATGAAGACCCCATTCCTGGCGAGATGCCGAAGGCCTGCGTCGAGCGTCTTGCGCTCGAGAAGGCTCAGGCCATCGCACTCCAACGCCCGTACGACTCCGTTCTCAGTGCCGACACCATCGTCGTAATCGGCAATCAAATTCTGAACAAGCCTGTCGATCACTCCGATGCCATCCGCATGATTCGCCTGTTATCCGGACACAGACATGAAGTCATCACCGGCGTATGCCTGATCCACGAGGGAAAATGCGAAGTGGCCAGCGAGACCACAGCCGTTACTATGTCAGAAATTTCGGAGAGAGAAATCGCCGCCTACGTCGCCACCGGAGAGCCCATGGATAAAGCCGGCGCCTACGCCATTCAGGGCATAGCCTCGCGCTGGATCCCCCGTATAGAAGGCGATTACAACAACGTTGTGGGATTGCCGATCGCGCGTGTCTATCGAATGTTGCAACAGGCGAAGTTGATCTGAAACGTGTAGCGCTCACGCTCTCACCTGCGAACCTTGACGGGGATCGCAGATCACTTTGAGGGCCGCAAATCAGGCAGCCACAGGATAGAGCACAACGCAAAATCCAAAGATGAACGAAAGCAGAAAGGGAGCTTCAACAAGGAATGCTTCAAAAAGGAATGCTTCGAAAACCCTCGGAAGGGGAAGGGCACGACGTTCAGTCGTGCCGCTAAACTCGCCACAAGATCGCGGCTTTAGCCGCTGCGGGCCAACACTCTCGGCCAGAGAACTACGGCTTCTTCTCTTCGTCCTTCTTGGGCTCGTCTTTCACTGCCGCCTTAAAATTCCGGATGCCCTCGCCCAATCCCTTGCCCAGATCGGCAAATTTGCTCGGGCCGAACAGCAGGAGCGCAATGCCCACGATCAGCAGAATATGTAACGGCTGGAACAGCCCCTCACCCATAACTTCCTCCATTGCGGCAGCGAACGAACCAGACTCGTTCAAACCGCGGGATTTCCGTGACTTAGCCCAAGACCGATTCCTATCGGCCAAGCCCCATCCCTGATTGAATTCTAGGGTAGTGTAGACCCCGAGTCAAAGCCTGCCTCGTAGGCCTCATCACCCGCCATTGTGACCCGTATCACCACGAAGCCGAGAGTGTTCAGCCGCGAACAAGGGCATGAGTGCGCGACTCGCCAGGTTCCTCAGACCCGCTCAATCAACCCCGCCAGCAGCGCCGCCCGCCGCGGCAGTTCCGAAATCGCAATATGTTCATGGACTGCGTGCGCCCCATCTCCCACCGCTCCCAGCCCGTCCAGCGTCGGGACTCCCATCCCCGCCGTGAAGTTTCCATCTGAGCCGCCTCCCACCGCCGCTTCACTGAGCTTCCATCCCAGGTCGCTCGCAATCTCCGCCGCCTTCGCATATAGCGCCGCTACCCCCGGCGTACGCTCCATCGGCGGCCGGTTGATTCCGCCCGCAACTTCCAGTTTGCATTTGCGGTCGAAAGCCCGCAGCCCATGCATCTTCTTTTCGATCCCGGCAGCGTCCGTCATGCGCGCGATCCGCACATCCACTTGAGCTCGCGCTTCTTCTGGGACAACATTCGTACGCGATCCGCCACTCACAACGCCAATATTGACCGTCAATCCCTTCTTCAATTCGGTAAAGCCCGAGACTTTCTCGATCTGTCGCGCCAGTTCGACAATTGCGTTCACCCCCTTCTCGAAGTCCAATCCCGCATGGGACGACTTCCCTGTCACCCTGATCTCATATTCCCCCACGCCCTTGCGCGAAGTCTTCACCGCACCCTCGCGTCCATAAGAAGGCTCCAACACGAGCACTGCCCTGGCCTTTCTTGCTATCGATTCGGTGATCGCGCGCGAAGAATTACTGCCCACCTCTTCATCGGAGACCAGCAAAACGCTCACCGGACGCGGCAGCTCCCCGTGCCAGGCCCGCAGTGCCTCGATCACACTCAGCATCAGGACTATCCCCGACTTCATGTCCAGCACACCGGGACCGGCCAACTTGTCGCCATCAATCCGGCAGGGCATATTCTTCAGTGTTCCCAGCGGATAAACGGTGTCATAGTGTCCCAGCAACAGCACCGGCTTGCCGCTCGTCGAGCCGCCGAAATCAACCTGCAAATGATCCCCAGATTCCTCAGCCCGATGCATTCGCACCGCTCCGCCAAACGCGGCAAACTTCTCGGCCACAGCCTGCGCCAGCCGGTCTGCCGCCGCCTTGTTGTCACTAGGCGATTCCATCTCCACCAACTCTCGGATTGCCGCGACCATCGCTTCCCGCCGCTCGCCGAAATATTTCAGCTGGCGTTCGCCTTCCAGGCTTGCACGGCTCACACTCGTCTTCGCGTTCTTCGACTTCCCCACGCCCGCCATCTCTAGTCCGTCCCCCAAATCTCGCCAATCACGCGGGCGAAGTTGGCTCCAAGAACTTTCTCGATCACCGCCGGCGGCTGCCCGCGCTTGCCCAACTCGGTGGCAATGACCTCCATATGGTCCGGCCCATTCAGATCCGGCACATACGGATAGCGGTCTTCACCCGGGGCGCCGATACCCAGCTTCTTCCGCCGCGCAATGTCTTTATCGAACGCCGCCTTCTGTTCGTCCGTCAGCACCGTCTTCTGAATCGCGCCATCCGATCCGATTCCAACATGATCCGCGCCGCACACGTTGATGGCATGTACCAGGTGATCCAGTACATGCTCGCGCGTTGGAACAGTCGGCGATGCCACCAAGTACGGCATCAGGTAAATCCCAAAATATCCGCCGCGATCCGCCAGCGCTTTCAAAATATCGTCCGGCTTGTTCCGCGGATGCGCATACACCGCCGCGCATCCCGCATGAGAAATCAGCACCGGCTTCACCGACGCCGCAATCCCGTCCGACGTCGTTCGGTATCCGCTGTGACTCAAATCCACGGCCACACCAATCTCATTCATTTTCTGGACGGCGGCAATCCCCGCTTTACTCAGCCCGGCATTGCCCGGCTCTAGGCATCCGTCGCCAAAAATGCTGCGGTTGTTATAAGTGAGCTGCATGATGCGCACGCCGAGCTGCCGGAACATGTCAATGCGCTCGACGTTTTCCTCCAGAAATGCGCTGTCCTGAAAACCGGGCATGATCCCAATCTTGCCCTCTCGCTTCGCCCGCGCAATATCCGAATGCCGCCGCACGATCAGGAAGGCTTCCGGATGCTTATCCACCAACTCCTGAAGTATCCCCAGATTGCCGACCGTGTCTTCAAATCCTCGCGCGGAAATCGTGAAGTTGATCGCGGTTATCCCTGAAGCCCGCACCGCAGCCAGTCCCTCAGCTGAAGCGGCTGCATCCATGTCGTTGAACGGGGCGCACAGCGAATCGATCACCACGCACTTCGCATAGAGATCGCCGATTGAGGACGGCTCTCCAGCGCCGGAAATCGTCGTCAGGGCTCGTGCCCCAACCGACGACGCCAACAGAAATCCAGCGGATGCCTTGAGGACCGCAAAGTTAAACTCGCGCCTGCGCAAGAGTGGCCTCCCGATGCAATTCGACCTCGAATTGTACTCTGTCCCCGTACCATAAAGAAAATACGCAATTTAACTCTGTGATCCTACGTCCTTGCCAGCCTGTTTTTGGCTTCGTATATTGAAAGATGAGGTGTGCATGAACGCGAAGGAGTTTTTGTCGCAACTTGACCAGCGTGTCGCGAAATACGATTTGCTCTGTCATCCCTTTTATAAGGCTTGGTCCGCCGGCGAGTTGAGCCGCGAGGATCTGCGTCAATATGCCGAGGATTATTACCATCATGTTCAAGCCTTCCCCGGCTACCTGGCTCAGTTCGGAATTCGCTTGGACGAGGGCGATCTGCGCCGCGCCGTCCTGGCCAATATGACCGAGGAGAATGGCGGCGAGACCGCCTTCGGAGATCCGGGACAATCCCATGCCGAGCTTTGGCTCGACTTCGTCGAAGGCATGGGAGGACGCCGGGTAACCGCGCGCAAGCCGGTCAAGGGAGTGCGCGATCTGGTCGCATGGTTCCAGCGCATCGCTAGCGAAGGCTTGCCCGAAGAGGCGCTCGCCGCTTTCTATGCCTACGAGTCTCAAGTCCCCCGCATCGCCGCCGAGAAAGATCGCGGCCTGCGCGACCGCTACGGCGTTCCGGCCAAGGCGCGGAACTATTTCACCCTGCATACCACCGCCGACCTTCGCCACTCGCAGGTGTGGCGTAAGTTGCTCGAACGCCGGATCACCGAACATCCCGAAGCCGCCGCCCGCGCCCTCGACGCGGCCGAATCCACAGCCCGCATGTTATGGTCCGCGCTCGACGGCATCGAGGCCCTCCGATCCGCGGCTATGACGGCCTAATCAGTCGCGCCGTCGTCGCTTCAGCTTCTGGAAGGCAGGCTCTCAAACCTGCCTTCCGTCTCTCGCGGCATGACCCGCATCTAATCCGCCCCTTAACGCTCGCACTGGATCCGGTGTCTTATCCCCGCGCCCCCAAGCTCCGTCTTCTGCACTATCATTTCCCAATGGCCCATCACATCCCCATCGGTGTCACTGGCGAGGCAGAGGAGACCGTTGAACTGCAGCATACCCTGGCCGCGCATCATCCCGAACTTCCTCCCGTCTACTCCACTCCCGACATGATCCGACTCATGGAAACCGCATGTTTCCTCGCGCTCCAGCCCTTTTGCGAAGAAGGCGAGATTACCGTGGGCATCTCGATACACGTCGAGCATCGCGCCGCAACCGGCATCGGAATGCGCGTACGCGCACACGCGCAGCTCGAGTCCTTTGATGGTCGCTTCTACACCATGCGCGTGACTGCGGATGACGGCCAGCAGGAGATCGGGAGCGGCACTGTCGGGCGGGCCGTCGTCCACGTGCCCAGCTTTCTGGCGAAGATGCGCGAGAAGGTGCGCCACCAGCCGCGTCACAAGCCACCCCACCAGCCAGAAGATAAATTCGCCGGCTGAGAACTTTCGCGGCGGTTAGCCAATCGCTCTCGACGCGCAATCCGTTTCTCGCGTGCATCAAAGAGACCAAAAGGGACTCAAATGCAATCACAAACCGACAAGGCAATCGATTTCCGCCTTCGCCATCGCGGCATCGGCGTCCTTCTCCTGCCCAACGCCTGGGATGTTGCCAGCGCCCGCGTGCTCGAGGAGGCAGGATTCTCCGCCCTCGCCACAACCTCCGCGGGCATCGCCTTCTCGCTCGGCTATCCCGACGGCCAACGCATCTCGCGCGAGGAGATGATGGCTCGCATCGGGCGCATCGCGCGCGCCGTTCATCTCCCCGTCACCGCCGATCTCGAGTGGGGATACGGTTCGACCGCCGAAGAAATCGTCCGCACCACGCGCGAGGTGATCGAGGCGGGCGCCGTCGGCATCAACCTCGAAGATGCTTCCGGCCGCTCCGATCAGCCTCTGCTGCCGCTCGATCGCGTGCTGGAGAAGATCAAGGTCGTCCGCGAGACGGCTGCCGCCATGCGCATGCCGCTGGTCGTGAATGCCCGCACCGACATTTACCTCCTCGAAGGCGGCAATCCCGATGCGAGTTATACCGAGGCCATTCGCCGCCTCATCGCCTTTCGCGACGCCGGTGCCGATTGCGTGTTCGCTCCCGGCCTGAAAGATGCCGAGACCATCGGACGACTGGTAAAAGACGTCGCCTGTCCGGTCAACATTCTCGCCGTTCCAGGAACGCCTTCAATTGACGAGCTGGAGAAGCTCGGTGTAGCGCGCGTCAGCGTTGGCTCGGGCTTCATGCGCGCCACTCTCGGCGCCTTGCGCGGAATGGCCGAGGAACTGAGAAATTCCGGAACCTACTCGGCATTAGCCGGCGGAATTCCCTATAAGGATCTGAACGAGATGATGGAGAGACGGGCTCCGAACGCGCCTCCCACGCCATAATCCTCCCGCGCGTCGTAACCCCGTCGCCTCACCGCAACTCTCAGGCGTTTACCAGCGACATCATCTGTTCGGGATAGCGCTCTCCCGCCGCCACGCCAAACGGGAAGACCTCGCTCAGCCGCCGCAGTTCGTCGGGAGCGAGTTCCACCTCGAGCGCACCAATATTCTCCTCCAGATACTTGCGGCGTTTGGTTCCCGGAATTGGAACCACGTCTCCGCCTTGCGCCAGCACCCACGCCAGGGCCAGTTGCGCCGGCGTGCACTTCTTCTCCTCCGCCATTTCCTCAACCTTCTTTACCAGATTCAGATTCCGCTGGAAGTTCTCGCCCTGAAAGCGCGGCGAGTTGCGCCGGTAATCGTCGGCAGGCAGATCGTCAAAACTCTTGAACTGCCCTGTCAGGAACCCTCGTCCCAGCGGACTATACGCGACGAAGCCGACGCCGAGTTCGCGGCAAGTGGGCAGCACCTCCGCTTCCGGATCGCGCGTCCACAATGAGTACTCTGACTGCAAGGCCGCAATCGGATGAACCTCGAAGGCGCTGCGCAGTGTCTTCATGCCCACCTCGGAAAGGCCGAGGTAGCGCACCTTGCCCTCCTCCACCAGTTCCGCCATCGCGCCCACCGTCTCTTCGATCGGCGTGCCGGGATCGACGCGATGCTGGTAATACAAATCGATGTGCTCGACTCCAAGCCGCTTCAGACTCGCTTCGCAGGCTTGCTTCACGTACTCGGGTTTGCCGCAGACGCCGCGCTTTTGCGGATTCTTCGGGTCGCGCACGATGCCAAATTTAGTCGCCAGCACGACCTGGTCGCGCTTGCCTTCAATGGCGCGCCCCACGAGTTCTTCATTCGTGTGCGGTCCGTAAACGTCGGCGGTATCAAGAAAAGTGATGCCCAGATCGAGGGCGCGATGAATGGTGGCGATGGATTCGTTGTCGTCGCGGCCGGAATAAAACTCGGACATGCCCATGCAGCCGAGACCGAGCGCGGACACTTGCAGGCCGGAACGGCCCAGTTCAAGCGTTCTCATGGATGACTCCTGGATGAATTGGCCGGAAAGCAGCCAAGGATTAGATGCTTTATCCTCCGCCTTTAGTGCAGGCAGAAATGAACCGCAGCACCATGCTCCGCGTCTCGGCAATCACCTCGGCAACTTCTTCGTTCAGGATTTCTAACTCAGTAAATCTGCCCTCTGCAAACCTGCCTCCGTAAGCCCTCCGTATATCCGCCCTCTACCCTCCGGCCTGGCCGCGAACCTACCCTAACAGGCTGCGGAAAAACTCGGCGTCGCACGTGATTTTGGGTGGCGCAGCGCTGCGCTGCGATAGCGGGCTTGTTTTCAATACCGGCTCTAGCCGCTCCGGCACGGTCGTCCCGCAAGAAGCAGTTTTTCCGCAGCCTGCTACGCCGCTCTCCGCTCCCGCCCAGCCGCCTCCGCAAATAGCGCAATCATCTCCCGATTAAACGCCGGGATATCGTCCGGCTTCCGGCTCGTCACCAGATTCCCATCCCGCACCACTTCCTCATCCACCCACTGCGCTCCGGCATTCTTCAAATCCGTCTTCAGTGATGGCCAGGAAGTCATTCTCCGCCCGCGCACCACATCCGCCTCAATCAAACTCCACGGAGCATGGCAGATCGCCGCCACCGGCTTGCCCGCATCAAAAAATGCCCGCACAAACTCCACCGCTTCCGGATTCATCCGCAGATGATCCGGATTCATCACTCCTCCCGGCAATTGCAGCGCGTCAAAATCCGCCGGGTCGGCATCCGACAGCGCCATATCCACCTCAACCTCATCGCCCCACTCCTTCATGTCCCACCCTTTAACCTTCCCGTTCACCGGTGAAACCACCACCGTCGTCGCCCCCGCATGATCCAGCGCCTCGCGCGGCTTCAACAACTCCGCCTGCTCAAATCCGTTCTCCACCAGAATTGCGATCTTCTTTCCCGCCAAATTCTCCGCCATAATTCCATCCTTTGCGAATTGAAATGTTTCCGCTGCGCGACGAAATTCGTCGCTGCAATTGCGCCTTTGATGCCGCCATGCAAGCAGCGGTAGGCTGGATATTGCCGATGATTTGCCGGTGCCGGAAAGCCACAAACCTCGCCCCGCCGTGTAAAATAAGAACTTAATCATTAGCCGCGGCGCTCCGCGTTTCCCGCCCGCTGCCGAATTCCTAAAGGATTTGAAGGAGATGTAAACCAGCAATGTCGATTCCCGCAACCCAACTCCGTCCCGGCATGATCATCAAGCACAAGGATGATCTGCACTCCGTCTTCAGCGTGGAGCACCGCACCCCCGGCAATCTCCGCGCCTTCATCCAGGCCAAGCTGCGCAACCTGCGCACCGGCGCCATGTTCGTGGAACGCTTTCGCTCTCCAGACCCGATCGAGAAGGTCAATGTCGACGAGGTCAACATGGAGTTCCTCTACTCCGACGGCGACGACTACTACTTCATGAACACGGAGAACTACGAGCAGACGCATCTCACCCGCGACACGCTCGGCGACGCGGTCGAGTACCTGACCTCGAATCTGCAAATCAAAGTAGAGTTCTTCGACGGCAAAGCCGTAGGCATCGAGCTCCCGCAAACCGTCGAACTCACGGTGGTAGAGGTAGAGCCCGGCCTGAAAAGCGCCACCGCTTCCAGCGTAACCAAGCCGGCCAAAACCGAAACCGGCCTGGTAGTCCAGGTCCCGCCCTTCATCAACGAAGGCGAGAAGATCAAGGTAGACACCGCCGAAGGCACATATCTCTCGCGCGCATAGATCTAGCGCAGATATGATCTTTCGGCGCGCGCAAGTTATATTTTGCAGATTGGGGCACAACCGCCCGGCTTATAACGAGATGTCATCCTGAGTGGAGCAGAAAGTTCGCAGATGCGAACTTTTTGCGGAGTCGAAGGACCCCTACGAGCCAAGCTTTCTCTCTCGGTGCTAGGGAATTCTTCTCCGTTGTATCCGATCTTTCGGGTGACTCAAATACAACAACGATGACCCAGCAACCCGCACTCGCAGCTCGCCGCTTCCTCGTCCGCGGCCGCGTCCAGGGTGTCGGCTTCCGCTGGTTCGTAGAGCGCGAAGCTCACATCCTCCAGATCGCCGGCTGGGTCCGCAACAATCCCGACAGCACCGTAGAAGTCTTAGCCCAGGGCACGCGCGAGCAACTAGCCGGCCTGCATCACCGCCTTCGCGAAGGTCCCCGCGCCGCTCGAGTAGACGAAGTAGAGGTCAAAGATGCCGACCCTGTCCCCGGCCTGTCCTCGTTCCAAATTCAAGGAGCATAAAAATAAAAATGCCTACCACGTCCGCCGCCACCCCCACCGACTGCACCGAACTAAAAAAGCTAATCCGCGAAGTTCCCGACTTCCCCAAAAAAGGCATCCTCTTCTACGACATCACCACCCTGCTCAAAGACAAGCTCGGCTTCGCCCGCCTCATCGACGCTCTCTCCGCCAACTACATCGGCAAGGAAATCGACCTCATCCTCGGCATGGAAGCCCGCGGCTTCATCTTCGGCCCCGCCCTCGCCTACCGCCTCAACGCCGGATTCGTTCCCGTCCGCAAGCCCGGTAAACTTCCCGCCGCTACCGCCAAAGTCAGCTACGACCTCGAATACGGCAGCAATGCGCTTGAGATCCACAAGGATGCCATCCAGAAAGGTCAGCGCGTTCTCATCGTTGACGATCTCCTCGCCACCGGAGGCACCGCCGTCGCCACCGCGCAACTCGCCGAAGGCCTCGGCGGGAAAATCGCAGGCTTCGCGTTCGTGGTGGAACTGGATTTTCTAAAGGGAAGGGAAAAACTGGAGAAGTACGACGTCTTCTCTCTGCTGCACTACGACGTGTGAGGCCGAATAAAGCGAGACGCCAAGGCCCGCAGTCCCGCGAGCGAACGCCCGCGCGAACTGGCGAATCTCAGCAGGACGTCAATTTTCGCTGACTCCCGATCCTCACCGCACAAAATGCTGCACGGTGCGAATCACTCCAGCCCAAATAAAAAGGCTGAACACGAGCGAGCCCGCGTAGGAAACGATTGCCGTCCAATTCAGCTTAACTACACCATCACACTCTTTCAGGAACATGGGGGAAGGCTCCATACTCGATTTTCGATATTGCAATTATCGGACCGCTCCAAGGCCCTGCGTAAGTGCCTCAAAACGTTCCTCCATCGCTAATTCACTTTTCAATCTGGGTTGAAATCCGCCACAATCACGGCAATTTCTCCCACTTACAGCCTACCTCCGGCGGCGAACCGGGCAAATCCGGTTAATTCAGTACTTCCGCGGGGAGTATGCGGGAAGGATCATACACGGTTCCCTCGATCACCGCCGTAAAAACTCGAGGCAGAATCGAGGCAGAAACCGTGGCTGACGACGTCCACCCCTCGGAGTACAATCGGCCCCATGGCAGGCCTGCTCCAACCGAATCTCAGTTCCGCAAATGAAACATCGGAATCGACCTTCCGTCCAGTCCTGATCGGCATCGTCATTGTCGTAGTGGTCATCGGCGTCCTCGCCCTCGTCTTTCGTTCCGAACAGCCAAAGCCTGCCGAACCATCGCCCTATGGCGCCAATCTCAAATTTTCCGATCTCAAGGCCAGTGCCGCCCAAAATTTTGCCGGAGCCACCGTCAACTACCTCGACGGCGAGATCACCAATACCGGCGATAAAACCGTCATTCACGCGGTTCTCCAGGTTACCTTCAAAGACGATATGGGCCAGACCGCTCAAAAAGAAGTGGTCCCCATCCACGTCCTCCGCACCGGCGGCCCTTACGACGAGGCGGTCGACCTCAACATGTCCCCCCTCCTACCCGGCCAAACCAAACCCTTCCGCTTAACCTTCGAAGAAATTTCCGCCCAGTGGAACCACGCATACCCGGACATGCGTGTAACCGAAGTAGCGACGAAGTGAGGGACAAGCCGTCCTCCACATTCATGGCTAACTCCTTTATCCGGAATACTTTGCGGATTTCTAACCTTTAGAATCAAGACTTTACAAACAGACCCCCACAATCCAATTCGCGGCAAGGCTAAGTCTATAATAATAAACAACTTGAATTCTTCTCAAGATATCGCGTAACTCCTTATGCTCCAAAGACCTAGAGGTAAGCTTATCGTAACTCCTTTGTTTTCAAAGACCACTCGAGAGGAGGTGTGTTACCATCCAGTAAACACCCAGGAAATGCAGCTCTAAGCTACGTGCAAATCCGCCTTCTGTAGTTCTGCGCTGGTCTCCACTACAATTCCAACGTGCCTGAAACAAAACCATTCCGCCTCACGGAGTCCGTCAAAGCCGCTGGTTGAGCGTCCAAGCTGAGTCCAGCGGTGCTGGACACGGTGCTTGGGAAATTAGCCCGGCAACACGACCCAAACGTCCTAATCGGCTTCGATCACGCCGACGACGCCGGAGTGTATCAACTCAACGCTGACACAGCCCTCGTCCAGACCGTTGACTTCTTCACGCCCATCGTCGACGACCCATTCACCTTCGGCCAGATCGCCGCCACCAACGCTCTCAGCGACGTTTACGCCATGGGCGGAAAGCCGCTCACCGCGCTCGCTCTCGTCTGCTTCCCTGAGAAAGCCGACATCGCGATCCTCGAGCGAATTCTCGCCGGCGGATTGTCGAAGATGATCGAAGCGGGCTGCACGGTCGTCGGCGGACATAGCATCCGCGACGAAGAAACCAAGTTCGGTTATTCGGTCACCGGACTGATCCATCCCAAGCGAGTGCTCGCCAACGAAGGCGCCAAGCCAGGAGATCGCCTGCTCTTCACCAAGTCGCTGGGCACAGGCGTCATCTCAACCGCAATCAAGAAGGGAACGGCAAAACAAGAGTGGATTGACGCGGCGGTAAAGTCGATGACCACGCTAAACAAAGCCGCCGCGGAAGTAATCACCGAAAGCCCAGAGCCGAAAACCCAAAGCCCAGAGCCCAGAGCCGTTCACGCCTTGACTGACGTTACCGGCTTCGGCCTGATCGGTCACGCCCGCGAAATTGCGCTAGCCTCAAATGTGGGGCTGATCCTCAACTCGAAAGCCATTCCAATCCTCGAGGGCGCCCTCGACTGCATCCGCGCGGGCTACATTCCGGGAGGCCTGAAGGCCAACCGCGAATTCGCGGAGTGCATGGTTGGATATGAAGAGCACGTTCCCGAGGAAATCCGCACGCTCCTCTACGACCCGCAAACCGCCGGAGGACTCTTGGTCTCGGTAGATCCGAATTCGGCAGATTCCTTAAGAGAAGCTTTGCGAGCGGCGCAGGTTCCAGCGGTAGAAATCGGCGAAGTAGTAGCAGTAACCAAGCCGCAAATCTCCATCCGCTAAACTCTGCCCCAGTGAAGCAGAAAGATCAGGTGTTCTCGGCGTTCTCAGCGCCTCGGCGGTGAAATCCTCCAGCAAAGCCCCAAGCCGACGCTCCGCAATCATCCGCGAATCATCTCCCAGATCCTCGCCAGGTGATGATCGTCGTGCTCTGCCGCGAAGAACAGGTGATCTACCAGCCGCATCGGGACCTGCAGTCGCGGATGCAAAAGCGTATGTTGAAGCAAACTCGCGTCGGCACGATCAAGCCTATCCACGAGCGCGGTTCGAGCCCGCCGAAAATCCGCCAGAATCGTCTCGATCGCCCTCTCGTTATACTTCCCCTCAAACGTGCTGCGGTTCGCCAAATCTGCCACGGTCAGCGTATCGTGTACGGCAGCGAAATCCTCCACGCGCGCCATCCATAGCCGCTCCAACTCGAGTAGATGTCCAACGTGCTCCTGCGCCGACCATTTCAAGCTCTGCTCGGCCGACGTCTCTGGCCGCACCATGCGTTCCGCCGAAACTCCGCGCACCATCTCCTCAAGACGCGCCGGAGTTCCCCGCAAACGGATACACAAATCCGGATACAATTCGACGGGGAACGTGAACTCAAACTTCCGCTCAAACCACTTCGCGACTCGTGTCATAGGATTCCCGAGAGACAGATGCTTCCGCAGCCCGGAAAGGATCACAAAAAGCGCGGACGCCTCGACTGCCGGCCACAAAGCGCGCGGCGCCGGATTTGGATATCGAAGCTTATCCGCCAAAGACACAGAAATACTGAGGTTGGCAACGTCCTACGGAGAGGGGAACTTCTTTTAGCGCGGATGCGTATCCCTGAGTGGACGACGGGACGCGGATTGCCGTCGGAGGAGGATTCGATGGACGGAAACATTGTTGGACTGGCGGCGGTGGTTTTGTTCTTTGGGATTCCACTGGGGGCGATGTACACGTTTTATCGTGTGCGGAAGCTGAAGACCGAGGAACGGCTGGCGGCGCTGGCGCGCGGGGCAAGCATTCCTATGGAGCCGGAGTTGAATGAAGCGGCGCGGTCACGGCGCTGGGGAGTGTTGCTGACGGCGGCATCGCTCGGATTTATGGCCTGTTGCGCGCTGGTAGGACGAGCGGAGCCGGATGCCTGGACGGCGGCGGCGTTTGGGATCATTCCGCTGTCGGTGGGAGTCGGGTTCTTTGTCGACTTCGCTTTGATTCGGCGGGATGCGAAACAGATTGGGTGATTGATTGAGTAATTGGGAAATTTTGTAATTGGGTAATTTGACATCCTGGAAGTACGACGAAGCCCCGCTTTTTGGCGGGGCTTCTTATTGGCAATCATTTTCTTGCTGGAGGCAACGCGGACAAGAGTGTCCGCGCTACCCGTCAGAAGGTCAGGCGCAAGGCCAATTGGACTATGCGCTCGGTGTGGGACGCTCCGGTGCCGATGTCGGTGTCGACAATCTGGCCGAAGGTCGGGCTGAAAATGTTGGTATCGGGATTATCGAATTCGGTGTGATTGAAAATATTGAAGGCTTCGAGGCGAAGTTCGGACTGGAAGCGTTCGGAGAAAGGGAGTGGTTTTGGCCAGGGCGAGATCGAAGTTGGTGCGATGGGGTCCGCGGAAGAAGTTGCGGGGAAGGCCGTAACCGCTGGTTCCGGGGACATAAACGTCGGGAATTGAGGTAAAGGCTCCGCAATCGAAATAAAGGTTTCCGGTTTGGGTGAACGGCAACGCGACACGCAACGAACGCATGGGGAAGTCCTTTGTGTTGACTGGGATTCTGGACGCCCAGGAACAGGGTTGTGTAATTGGTCGGAAATTGTGCCCCGTTTCGATGCAGAAAAGCAAGATCGGGACCGGGGCGGAGTCAGTGCGAGTCGCGAGAGAAAACAAAATGAGTTAGTACGATCCGGCTTTGCGGCGCTCGGGGCGAAAGGCGCGCCATGAGAGGATACTGGCGGAGATTCTGTTTTCGGCGCGGCGGGTGTACTCGTGAATGGTGGATTGCAGTTCGCAGAGAACTTTGACGAGATCGTGCTCGTCGGCGGAGGCGACACGGGTACAGAGGGCGCGAATGCGGTCTTCAATCCGTCGAGCGGGAGGCATGAGAAAGAAACGAGGCGGCTCGAACACAAGTTAAGATGGCAGAAACAGCGGGCGATTTCGATACGGGCACCGGTGTAGGGAGATTTGGGGAGGCGAAAGCGCAGTGTTACCGATCGTGGCGTGCTATCGATGATGGTGGGGCGGGTCGGCTAAAGAGGTTGCGCGGACGGATTGGCCGGCGAATAGAAAGAGACTGCTGCCGGACGCGCGGGCGAGAAAACAGCCGGGGCGTTCTTACCGCGGAGAGATTCGGCGAATATACTCTTATACTCAAAGGATGTTTTCGACGATGCGGTCAGTTGGGATTTGGTTGATATTCGGGATGCTGGTGACGGCCGGCTCGGCGCGCGGGCAAAGAGTGGGTACAAGCCTGGGGAATCCCGCGCCTAGCGGTAGAGCGGGAACGCCGGGTGGAGTGGAAGAGAAAGACGAGTTACACGGATTTCATCGGGCCATGGCGCTGCAAGCGACAAACGAGCAGATGGCGCAGTTCGTGGCCATGGTGAACAAGACGGAAGCGGCGAGCCGGGAACTGGATGAGCTGAAGAAATCGGAGGCGGCGGCTGCGGATGAGAAACACTTTGCCGATTTGCGGCAGGCGATTGCCGAGGCTAGGGCTGAGGCGGATCGGTTTGTGGCTGGATTCTCGCCAGCGCAAAAGTCGGGGTTGAAAGAAGAGGCGGCGAAACTGCTGAAGGCGGCAGTGGAATTGGGTGATCAGGAGAAAACGATTGAGCCCGGTGCAGACGCGCGAGACGATGCGGCTCGCGTGGCGGCTCATGCCGACGCTTTGGGCAAGGCGTTGGCGAATTTTCGAGCGCAGCAGGAAAGCCTGGCGGTGGAGATGAGCATTGTTGTGCCGGAGGGAACGGAAGAGGTCGTGTTCACGGTTCCGGCGCAGAAATTTTCCACGAAGATTGCGGGACAGCCGGTAGGAGTTACAACGTCGGCGGTGATTACGCGGCCGAACAACGGTTCGGCAGGAGCGTACAAAGTGGAGGCGACGACGGACCTGGCCGATCTTCAGGAGAACATCGGCACGATTCTTGCGGCGGCGATGAATCGAGAAGAGCGCTGCGGAGAACGGGTACAGATCAAAGAGGTGGAAATCGACCCGGATCTTCCCACGGTGGAGGCGATCGCGCGGCTGCATTATGAGCGGTGGGCGTGCGGCGCGGGATATGGCACGCGGGAGATCGGTGAGGGAAACGCAACCGTGAACGTGAAACTGACGCCGTCGATTGGGCCGGACGGGCGCGTGAAAGTTTCGGGTGAGGTTGAGCATGGCGAGGCCGAGCCATTTCTTGTCGACTTGCTGAAGGCGGGCGCGCTGGGCGATGAACTGAGCGGGAAAATGGCGGGAGCGGTGGCGGCTGCTGTGCCGAACTTGAAGACGGCTTTGCCGGCAGCGGGCAATGGAGCCGTGGCGCGAAGTGTGCGCTACGAGAGCCTGCGAGAGGGCGACGTGGCTGTGGTGGTCAGCGGAGAGTTGCAAATGTCGGACGAGCAGGCGAAGGCGTTTGCGCAACAGCTGAAGGAACGAGCCGGAGCGACGGCGCGGAAGCAGTAGCTCAAGCCAGAGACGAGACGTTCTTTTCCGTGGATGGATGCCAATCCTCGGACTTTCAAAACATTGTTGGCGAGCTTTTTTGGTGAGCTTTGGCCGATCCGGCGCCTCGCCGGTCAGACTGCGGCGTGGCTTCTGAGGCGAGCGGCGGCGCTGAGTTCGCGCACGTCCTGGATAGACGAGGTGACGATCGGAGTCTTGAATTGAGGATGGGAGAACTCGAGGCGCATGCCGCGGCCTACGAAGTGGCGCTTCAGCATGGAGCCTCCCCAAGTGGAGCCGGTGATGGCGACGAGCACGGGTTGCGGGCAGTACTCGGGATGACCGGAGATGAGGGCGGAGGCATCGTCGACCATGACCGCCGTGTAGAGATGATGCTGGGTCTGGATTTGAAGAACGGTTTCGGGAGCGAGGTCTTTGAGGAAGACGCCGCCTTCGATCTCCGATTGAATGATGTGGCGGTTGACCTCATCGCTGAGGTTGACGTGAGGCACGAAAGAGGGCAAGTCGGCCACGGGACGGTGATGCTGGTCACAGTATAGCGTGACTGTGGGAAACGGGCTATTGCCGATGGGACAAGGGCTTTGGGATCGGGTCATCGGGTGACCGGGTCATTTCAAGATGGGGAATTTTGGGAAGCTTTCATGCGGCTGTATTGATCGCGCAGGTCGGCTTTGACTGCTTTGCCGTAGGCGGTGCGAGGCAGGGATTCCACGAAGACGAATTCTTTTGGAAGTTTGTATTTGGCTAGCCTGGCAGCGAGGAAGGTGGTTAGACTCGCGGGCGAAACCTCGGCCTCGAGATCCGCGCTCGCCGCTGACGCGGCTGGCTTAAGGACTACAAACGCTACCCCGACTTCGCCCCAAGTTTCATGGGGAACACCGATGACGGCGGCATCGGCTACGGAGGGATGACGAAGGAGTTCGGCCTCGATTTCGGCGGGATAGACGTTGACGCCTCCACTGATGAACATGTCTTTGGAGCGGCCCACGATGTAGTAAAAGCCGTCGGAGTCGCGGCGGGCGATGTCGCCGGTGTGGAACCAGCCGTTCGGATCGAGAACGGCGGCGGTTGCGGCGGGGTCTTGCCAGTATCCCTTGGCGACGTGCGGGCCGCGGAAACAGAGTTCGCCTTCAGTGTCTTCAGTTGGTACGGTCTGCGCCGTCTGGGATGGTAGCTTCTCTTCCGTGGAAGGAATCGCGTTGCCTTCGGCGTCGATCAGCTTCGCCTCGGTGAACATCATAGGACGTCCGATGGAGCCGGCTTTGCGAATCGCTTCTTCTTCTGACATCGAAAAACAATTCACGCCGACCTCGGTGAGGCCGTAGCCCTGCTTGAGTATGATTCCGCGATGGCGGTAGGCTTCGATAAGCTCAACGGGAAGCGGCGCGCCTCCGCTGATGAACCAGCGGACGCTGGTGAGATTGGTGGTCGCGGCTTCGGGAACCTCAAGCAGCATTTTGTAGATCGTGGGGACGCCGAGCATCACTGTGCATCTTTCGCGCTCAATGGTGCGCCAGACTTCGCCAGCGTCGAAGTCGCGGTGAAGGACGATGGTGCCTCCGGCGGCGATGATCGGAGTGAGAAAGGCGAAGAGGCCGCCAGCATGGTAGAGCGGCGTGAAAACGGGGCTGACGTCCGACTCGCGAAGCTGCCAGTTCAGCGCGGTGTTGTAGGCGTTCCAGGCGACCATGCGGTGCGGGATCATCACGCCTTTGGGTTTGCCGGTGGTGCCGCTGGTGTAGAGAAGACAGTAAATGTCTTCGGGATCGGGATGAGGACGTGACCAGGTTGTGGGAAAAGAAGAACAGAGTTGGTTGTAGCCGGGGCCGGAGTCAGGCGTTGGATCGAGAGGGATCCAATGAGTGATTTGTTTGGCGATGGCGACGTCCTGCTGGAGGTGGTGAATCTTGTCCGCGAGTTCGCCGTCGTAGAGCAGAACTTTGGCGCCGCTGCTTTTTAGAATGCCCGCCAGTTCGAGAGCTGTGAGGCGTACGTTGAGTGGGACGAGGATGGTTCCGGATTTGGCAGTGGCGAAGAAGACGTCGAGGAATTCGAGGCGGTTTTTGGAGAGGATGGCGACGCGGTCGTTTCGGGACAGGCGGCAGTGATCGCGCATGATGTGCGCGGACTGGATGGCGCGAAGGTTGAGATCGCGGTAGGAAAAGCGTTCGCCGTTGACGCAGACGAGCGCCGTCTTGTTGGGAGTGAGACTTGCGCGCTCGCCTAGGATGTCACCGTGGAGCATGGATGGCTTTCGTTTTGGTTCTGCGCAGAAAGAACAAGTACCACAGGGTTCACCGAGGTCACAGGGTAAAGACAGCCGACGCTACGGCATTCTGAAGGCTACGCCAGCCTGGTTGTAGCCAACACCGGAGCCGATTACCACGACTAAGCCGCCGGAATGGAGCTTTCCTTTCATGATGGCGTCGTGCAGAGCCATGGCCGTGCAGGCGGAGCCAGTGTAGCCGAATTCTTCCATGATGGTGTGGGCACGCTCGGCGGGCTGGCCGAGGTCGGCCATGACCAATTCAATGGTGGCCTTGCGCACCTGCGTGAAGATGAAGAGTTCGACATCAGAGAGCGCGAAGTGGCCATCCTGTGCGAGGCGGCGAACCAGGCGCGGCCAGCCCTGTTCATTGATCTCGGGAGGATAGCGCTCGATGAAGCGCACGCTGGTGCGTCCGGCGCGAACGGCATCTTCAGTGGCGGGCTCGGCAGTGCCTCCAGCGTAAATTCCCCAATTGCGATTGTAGGAGCCGTCGGCCTGCATGGCGGAGACGATAAAGCCGGGCTTGCCGCCGGGCTCGAGAACGGCGGCGCCCGCGCCATCGCCGTAAAAGAAGATGGTGGGATCGGCTGGATTCGCGAGGCGGTGCATCATGTAAACGCCGACGACGAGAACGGTTTTCAGCGCGGGATTGGCGGCGATCAGGCCTGCTCCAGCGGCGAGGCCGGTGGGGAACGAGGCGCAGGCGCAACCCACGTCGAAGGTGCCGGCATTTTTTGCGCCAAGCTTGTGCTGAAGAACGACGCTGGTGGAAGGCGTGATGAAGTCGGGAGAGTCGGTGCCGAGGATGATGAGATCGACGTCTTCGGACTTGTGGCCGGAGCGCTCGAGCGCCTGTTTCGCGGCGGGTAGAGCGACGTCGGAGGTAGCCCAATTGTCGGGCGCGTAGAAGCGACGGCGAATTCCGCTGGCGGCTTCAAGTTTGTTGATGACGTCGGGTAGGTGCGCAAAGCGCTCGCGAAGCTGGTCGTTGGAGACTTCGATTTCGGGGAGATAAGAGCCGGTGGCAACGATATTGGCGTAGCGGGACATGATGACTTCCTTGGATGGCGTCGAATTACGTGACGCCGCTATGAGTTCGCGGGATCAAAAGCTCCCACCCTACGTCGCACAATAGGCGGCGTAAGGATGGGACACCCTCGGTATGTTTTCGAGCCAACAAAAACGACTACTTATAACGACTATTTATAAAGTCAGGCCGCCGTCCACGCTCAGGACGGCTCCGTTGATGAAGTCGGCTTCGGCCGAGGCCAGGAATAAATACGCGTTGGCTACATCGCGCGGCTCGCCCAAGCGACGAAGGGGCGTTTTGTCGCGCATGCCTTGCAGGACTTTTTCCGGCATCTTCTTAACCATTTCGGTGGCGATGAAGCCGGGGGCAACCGCGTTGACGGTGACGCCCTTGGGGCCGAGTTCGCGAGCCCAGGTTTTGGTCATACCGATCAGTCCGGCTTTGGTGGCGGCGTAGTTGGTCTGGCCAAAATTTCCGAAGAGGCCCACGATCGACGAGGTGTTAATAATTTTGCCGTGACCGCGTTCGACCATGTGCGGGGCGACGTGCTTGGTGCAGTTAAAGACGCCAGTGAGGTTGACGCCGATGACCTGGTTCCACTGCTCGGGCGTCATCTTCATGAGCGTGGCATCGCGGGTGATGCCGGCGTTGTTGACGAGAATGTCGATGGCTTTGTAATGGTCGAGAACGCTGGCAATCATTGCGCCGACGGCTTCGAAATTGGAGACGTCGCAGGAGACGTAATGGCCTTCAGCGCCTTTTTCCTTAATGGCAGCGAGGAGTTCGTTGCCGTCGGGCGCGAGGTCGCAGGTAGCGATCCGCGCGCCTTCAGCGGCAAAGACCAGCGCCGCCTCGCGGCCCAGTCCGTTCGAGCCCCCAGTGATAAGAGCTACTTTATTTTCTAATCGCATGACAATTGCGTGTTGAGCGCACCTCGTTTGGGTACCTCAGAAGTTGTATTTAAGGGCAAATTGGATGATCCGCGGGCCGGCGCTGGTGGCGGTGATGGTGCCCAGCGTCGGCGTAACAAAGGCATTGGCGTTGGGTTGAGCGAAGTTAACGTGGTTGAAGATGTTAAAGAACTCGGCGCGGAACTCGACCTTCGAGGCTTCGTTGATGGGGAAGAACTTGACCACATTGAGGTCGACATTCTTCTGTCCCGGGCCGCGGAGAAAGTTACGGGGAGTATCTCCAAACGGCGGGTAGTTGGCACCGTACGGAGGATTGCTGCAATCGAACGCCGCCGCATTGAAGTAGTTGTTAAGACGGGATTCGGTCGAACCGGAGGATGTGTAGATGGGTTGGCCGGTGAAGGTGGCGCGGTCGTTAAGGCTTGAGCCGTCGGAGCAAACGACGGTGAAGGGCAAACCGGTTTGCACGAGGACGATGCCGTTGGTCTCCCAGTTGTTGGCGAGGCCTTTGGCGAAGGCAGAGGAGCCTTTGTAGAAGGCAGGCAAATCATAAACGCCATTGAAGACAAAGCGGTGCTTGCGATCGAAATCAGAAAGACCGACCTGACTGGCGAGATTCTGTTGGTCGCCGGGGAGCGGCGCGATTTCGTTTTCCTGGCCGACATTGTTATCGCCGGAGGCGTTGTCGATCGATTTCGACCAGGTGTAGGACGCCAATAGTTGCAGCCCGTGGCTGAAGTGTTTGGTCACGCTCGTTTGGAGAGCGTTGTACCGCGATGCGGCCTCGGTCTGGACCTGATCGAAACCAAAGAGGGCTTTATTGGTGGAGAAGCCATCGACCGTGTAGGGAGCAGTGGGCGCGCCTGCGGCGCCTTGATTGAAATTGTAAAGATTCATCAGATGACGACCGAGATTGCCGACGTAGCCGATGTCGAGGAGCCAACTCCTGGCGAAGGAATATTGCACGTCAAGGTTGTAATCCATGGTGTAGGGCACGGTCATGTTGGGCGCGGCGAAGAAGCCGTTGATCGGGTTGGTGGCGATCGGAACGCCGTCAAACGGCAGGAACAGAGGCGATGGTGCGACGGCGGGGAGTGGGAACGTGGTGCCGGGGTTGGGGAACGGGATGGAGAAGAATCCGGCGGTAAAGAGGCCTGCCGCCACGACGTCGTAGGGATAGTTAAAGACCTGGAGGTTGGCGAAGCGCGACGAGAAGCGGTCGCGGTACATGCCGAAGCCGCCACGGACTGAAAGATTGTTGTCGCGGAGCGGACTCCAGGCAAAGCCGAAACGCGGCGACACTTCGAACTTGCTGGGATTCAGTTGATCTCCGGAAGAGCCAAGCGTGATGCCCTGTGTACAGGGAGCGAGAATGGTGCAGGGCAGAGTGTTCTGGGCAAAGGCCTGAACGTCGAAGCCCGAGAAGCGGCCGCGAATTTCGCTGTATCCGCCGAAATGGTCGACGCGCAAACCGGCATTCAAGGTGATTCGGGAGGTGAGGTGAATGTCATCCTGCACGAAGGCGCCGCCATCGCTGGCGCGGAAACCACGATCCGGGACGCCAGCGCCGAGGAGCGAAGTGGAATACCCGAAGAGGCCCAGCGAAGGATCATAGATGCCGCCACCGGCGAGAAAATCCTGGAAATCGTTGAAAATGACCTCGCCGCGGCTGAAGGCGTGGAAGTAGAAATCGATATCGTAGCGGCGGAATTCGCCACCGGCACGGATGAAGTGACGGCCACGCGTATAGGAAAGCGTGTCCTGCGCCATATAGGTATCGGTGACGGATTTTTCGTCGGCGAGGGGTGAAGAGCCGATGGTGAACAGGCCGTTGACAAGGATGGTTGCCAGGCCGGGATAGGTGCCCGCTTCAGGATTGACGATGCCAAACTGCGCGTTGGTGAAGGGCTCTTGCGGATTCGAGATGCCGCGAATGCGACTGTAGCCGATGCGGGCGTCATTGATGAGGTGAGAATTAAAGATGTGAGTGTCGCTCAGGTTGAACGTCCGGTTATGGAAGCTGAGGCTGCCGCCGTAGCCGGGGACTTCAAAGGGATTCGCGCCGAGGAAGCCGAAGATGGCTTGATATTGGGGATCGTTGGAGAAAGCAAATTTGCCGGTGAGTTTGTTTTTGGAGGTAATCTGCTGGTCGATGTTGAGGCCGAACGCGTCTTCAGTGAAGCGCGAAACGCCGCTCACGGGAGAAGAGACGGGCGTTGTGGAACCGGGTAACGGCGATCCGGCGCTGGGAATCGCGTACTGCCCGTTGGGAAGCGTGGCCTGAAGAAGAGCCAGGCTGGTTGCGTCAATGGGTACACCGTAATCGGTGAGCGCCATGTTGGTCAGCGTGGCGGTGCTGCGATCGTTGGTCAGATCCTGCGGGATGATCGGGCTGCCGAGGCTGTAGGTGGGCGATGTTCCGTTGCGCTCGCGCGTTCCCTGATACCAGGCGAAGAAGAACGTCTTGTCTTTAATGATCGGCCCGCCGGCGGTGAATCCGAATTGATTGCGCTTGAGTTCAGGACGCGCATGGCCGGCTTTGTTCAAAAAGAAGTCATTGGCGTTGAGGGCGTCGTTGCGGAGGTACTCGAAAAGACTGCCGTGAATCTTATTGGTTCCGGATTTGGTGACGACGGCGACGTTGCCGCCACTGTTGCGGCCCTGGCTGGCATCATACATCGAGGTTTGGACGATGAACTGGTCGATGGCGTCGGGCGGCGGAACGAGCAGGCTGGGTGTGGAGTTGGTGCCGGGGCTATTGACTTCAGTGCCGTCGAGGATGACGTTGTTGCTCGTCGAGCGCTGGCCGTTGACATTGATGTCAGCGTCGCCGCGGCCGAGTTCGGCGTTGTTAGGAAGACTGCTGACCGCGCCCGGAGACAGCGAGAGGAGCTGGGTGTAATTGCGCGTAGGCAGCGGCAACTGGTTGACTTGCGTGTCGTTGATGACGCGGCCTTCGGCGTCGCTATCCTGCACGACGACCGGCTCGGCGACCACGCTGACGGACTCCTTGGTGGCAGCGACACTGAGCTCAACGTCGAGAGGGGTCGTCTCGGTGATGTGGACGCGCGCACCTTCTCGTTTGGCGATTACGAATCCTTGCGCCTGCACGGTTAGCGAATAGGAGCCAGGATCGAGCAGCGGGAAACGATAGCGGCCGCTGCCATCGGTTTTTGACTCACGCACCTGGCCGGAGGGGGTGGTGAGGGTGACCGCCGCTCCGGCGACGGCTGCGCCCTGCGGGTCGGTGACCACGCCGGCAATCTCACCGGTGGTGGGAGACTGAGCGAGCAGCAGGCTCGCGCAAAGGACCATATAACACAGTAGCGACAGAACTATCGTCAATCTCGTTTGCATCCTCATGGTTTGCTCCTTCTTGCTGAAACTTGGGGGGGCCGGCCGGCTCCGTTGTTTCCGCCGGAAGCCTTGGCGGATTGCCGCCAGATCCCTTCGGTTGCCATCTTGATCAGTTGCGCGACGGCGCGGTCGTCGGACATGCCGAGGTGCTCCTTGCCGCCGAAAAGTTTTTCCACCAGGAAATATGTGAATAACTGCAGATAAATGGCTGTGAAAGCGAGCGCGGGATCGATGCCGCGGTTCCATGCGGCTTTGCCGCCGCGGGTGGAAGCCTCGAGTTGCGGGCCGAGGCGCTCCTTCATATTTTTCGCGAGCGAGCGGAATGTGCCGGCGAAGTGCTGGTTGCCAAATTCGGTGATGTCGATGTACATCAGGCGCCAGTAGTCGGGATTGTCGTAGACGATTTCGCGGATGACGTGGGCCATGCGCTGGAGTTCCGCCGGCTCGAACACGCCGCGGAAGGCGCCCAGAGCCTTGCGGCGCAACTTTTCCATGTGGGTCTCATAGCGCGCAATGATGCTCTCGAAGATCTCTTCCTTGGTGTGGTAATAGTTGTAGAGATTGCCGATGGAGACGCCGGATTCCTTGGCAATGTCGCGAACGCTTGTTCCGTGAAAACCGAGGCGGGTGAAGACACGAAGGGCCGCATCTTCAATTTTCATCTGGTTTCGCTCAACTTCGTGGAGGCGCAGCTTCGGCATATGGAGCAAATAAAAATGAGCGATCGTTTTTTATAACGATTGGGGAGTATTTGTCAACAGGAATGTTTTCGGGGGCTGCGGACCCCGGGTGGCGACTTCGAGCGACTTGTGGCATGGAAGGCAAAAAAAGCCGCAGGGTGCGCGGAGAGCTAGGTTGTGCGTTCGCGCGTTCGCCCTATTATCGAGACAGGAACTCTTGCAGGGCTTCGAGAAACAAGTGCGGACAATCCATTTGCGGGGCGTGGCCACAGCCTGGAATCGTCTTTAACTCCGCGTTGGGGAGTTTGGTTAAAGCCAGTTTGGCTTGTTCAACGGGGAGGACAAGATCGCTTTCACCCCATAGGAGCAGCGTGGGACACGTGATTTGCGGCAGACGGTGAATCAGGTTGCTGGCCATCGAAAGCTTTATGTTGCTGGCGAGAGCGTGGGTGTAATCGACATAGTCCGGGCGCTCCAGCTTGGTGTTCTGTTTGGCCAGATAACGAACGCTCGTTTCCGATTGTTTTGTGAAGACGCCGCCGAACAGGAATGCATGAATTTGAGGGGTAAAGCTTGCCAGGATCGGCTGGGTGAAGCGGGCCGCGGTTGAGACCTGTTCTTCGTCGGAGTAGTAGCGGAACCCGCCGCTGTTGACGAGGATCAGCTTCGAGATGTTCTCCGGGTGCGCGAGGGCATAGAACATGGCGATCTGCCCGCCGAAGGAGTTACCGGCGAGGATGGGCTGATCAATATCCAACTGGCGAAAAAGTTCGTGTAGAGTTTCGACGAAAAATGCGGCAGTGTAATCGCGGCGCGGCTTGCTGGAGTTGCCGAAGCCGGGAAGGTCGGGCGCAATGACACGATGGGTGGTGGCAAGGGGTTCGAGGACTGGCTCCCAATCGAGGTAGTCGCCGAACATGCCATGGATTAGAACCAGCGGCGGGCCTTGGCCACGGTCGTAGTAGGAAATCGTCTCGGAATGGATGTTCTGGGTTTTGACGGGGCTGTTCATGCTAAGAGTCGCGCTCTTGACCTGACGGAGCGTCATCATAAAGGCTCGGGCGGTTATTGCAAAGGGCTGGAGAAAGATCCTGCCCGAGGACCCCCGGCGGAGTCGAGAAGCGCACTTCCTGGCAACATCCATAATTTCACGGCCAGCGGCGGGCTAGCCCCTCCAAAAGATTCGCAATCCTTCGAGCTGCCTCGGGCATCTTTTCTGTGGTGAGCTAGCAACTAATGATTTAGTTACCTTTTCCCGTGGGGCGCGTCTAAGGGGTTACAGGAGGATTTGGTGCCGCCGAGACAGTCAGAAATCCTGACCGAAGCTGAGCTTCGGGTGATGAAGGTTCTGTGGGAGAAGGGCTCCGGGACCGTTCAGCAAGTGCTTGATTCCATTGAAGAAAGGCCCGTGCTGGCCTATAACTCCGTGCTCACGACTATCCGCATTCTGGAGCGCAAGGGTTATCTCAAGCATATTAAGGATGGCCGGGCGCACGTTTATGCGCCAGTCGTGGAACAGAAAGAGGCATGGCAATCGGAGATTCGCCGGCTGGCGGGCCGGTTCTTTGGCAACTCGCGCGAAGACCTGGTGCTGAACATCCTGAAGGACCGGGGCATTGAGGCCGAAGAGCTGGCTCGCCTGCGCAAGATGCTCGACAAGAACATGGCGGAAGGAGGCAGGAGATGACTAGCCTGCCAATTGCCTTTTTCGTTTCGCGCGGTTTTGGATCGGACGTTTTTGTATCGGGCGTTTTTTCGTCAGGCGCTTTTAAGTTAATCGAGAGCTGGGCGAAGATCGCCGTTGAGCGCATGGCGCATTCGCTGCCTGAAGGTTTGCTGATCGCGGTCTTTGCGTGGGCGATGCTGCGCGTTTTGCCGAAGCAGAATTCGCCCACTCGCTTCGCGGTGTGGTTTACGGCTTTGTTTGCGGTGGTTGGACTTGCCTGCGGCGGCGATCTCAATTTGCTCGCGGGTGCATCGTCGGTTGGAATCAATCTTGGTTCGCTCCGCGCTTCGGAACTTCATCTTGCCGCGCACTGGGCGGTTTACCTATTCATTGCCTGGGCAGCGATTGCCTTTGTAGCCATGACGCGGTTGGCGTTGGGCCTTTCGCATCTGCGCTCGCTACGCAGGAGTTGCCGGACAGTCGCGCTTGAGGAACTCGATCCCGCCGTCGCGGCGACCATGCGGCAACTGAATGCTTCGCGTACGTTTGCATCGCGGCAGGTGGCGCTGGAAGTGTCGGACAACGTGCGCGTGCCATCCGCGCTCGGACTGTGGAAGCCGGTAATTGCGCTGCCTTCATGGGCGCTCGCGGAACTGCCGCCGAGCGAGTTGAGCATTATTCTGCGGCATGAGTTTGCGCATCTGCGGCGCTGGGACGATTGGACCAACCTGATTCAGAAGATGGTGCGGGCGTTGTTTTTCTTCCATCCGGCCGTGTGGTGGATTGAGAGCCGGCTTTCCGTGGAACGGGAGATGGCTTGTGACGACATCGTGGTTGCCGAAACTGACAACCCGATGGGGTATGCCAATTGTTTGGTATCCCTCCTGGAAAGAAGTCTCGCGCATCGCGGTTGGACGATGGCGCAAGCGATTGTGCATCGCGCGCGCGAGGCTTCGGAACGTGTGGCGCAGATTCTGGACAAGAACCGGCCGGCGGGGCGCGGGATTTCGAAACCGGCGCTGGGACTGGTGGGAACGTTTGCCGCGTTGTGCGTCGTGATGTTGCCTGCAACTCCGCAGTTCGTGGCGTTCGACCGCGGAGCCGAGACGAACGTGGCGAGCGCGAACGGTGTACAGGATTACTCGATGCTGCGTGGGCGCGTCCGCAATGCCGGCTATCGCGAACCGGTTATGGCCTTCTCGAGGAATCTTAAGAAGAAGACTGTGCCGAGTGGCCGGGCTGCTGCGACGACGCCGGTTTCGTCGACTGCCTCTGTCGCGGCGAAGCAGGGTGCGAGCGTTGAGAATCGAGAAGGGCGTTCAGCGTCTTTGCAGACCTTGGCGCAGGCGAGCACTCCTGCGCCGCTCGTTGCTCTCGATAAGAATGCTCGCGATCAAGATAGTGTGGATGGGCAGACCGCCGGTCAGGCGGACGAGAAGCTCACCGCAGGCATGGTGCTGGTGCGCGAGACCGAGATTGTGACCGCGGATATCCCCGTGCCGCAGCTGACGATGTTGGAACTGCCGCACGGGCCCGTGATGATTTGGACGGTCAAGATGGTGCGCGTCACCATGCTTGCGCCGGTGTGGAAGGAGATGCCCGCGAAGAAGATATAAGGCTAGGAGGCAAAATTTTTTTGCTGTCATCAACTAAGTATTTAGTTGTAGGGGCAAGCCAGCCACCGTCCGGTCGGGAGCGAGAGTTCGCAGTGCGGTTGATTTCAGTTCGAAGGGACGAGTCGATTTCGGTTCGCAGTCATTTCAGTTCGAGATTAAAGGAGGAGGACCAATGAAGATGTGGTTTCAAGATTTGAAAGCTCAGGCAGCCAAAACAAAATTCACTCAGGAAATAAAACGCTTCGTGACCTGCCGGATCGGCATCGCGGTGCTTGCCATTGCGGTCGTCGCTTCGATGGGCACGCTTACTCTCACCAAGTCCGTCAAGGCGGCAAATCCCACGCCAGCGGCTTCGGCGCTCGACGACAACAGCGTGGGCGCGCTGCTCTCGCTAGATCATGCGATGGAAACGCTTGCGGCGCGTGTGACACCTGCGGTCGTTAACGTCACGGTTGTGTCGAAGACCAAGGCGACGGCGCAGGACGATGGCAGCGGCAACATGCCTGACATGGAGCAGTTCTTTGGGCCGAACGGTCCGTTCGGGGCATTTGGCCAGCAGTTCGGACAGCAGGGTCACCAGTTCCACTTCCAGATGCAGCCGCAGAACCGCATCGAGCACGGGCTGGGCAGCGGCGTGATCATCTCACCCGATGGTTACATCGTCACCAACAATCACGTGATCGAGGGCGCGGTCGATATTCGCGTCACTATGAGCAACAAGGATGTCTATCCGGCGAAGCTGATCGGTGCCGATCCGCTGACCGATCTGGCGGTGATTAAGATCAGCGGCAGCAATTTCCCCAGCGTTCCGTGGGGTAACTCGACGAGCTTGCATCCGGGACAGACGGTGCTGGCGTTTGGCAATCCTTATGGATTGCAGTTCACGGTGACGCGCGGAATCATCAGCGCGCTCAACCGCCCGAATCCCGATTCCGATCGCCGCAAACCGGGCGAGTTCATCCAGACCGACGCAGCTATCAATCCCGGTAATTCGGGCGGAGCGCTGGTGAATGCGCGCGGCGAACTGATCGGCATCAACACGTTCCTGATCTCGGGCTCGGGCTCGTTTGCCGGCATGGGATTCGCGATTCCGACGCAGATCGCGGAGCCGACCGTGAATACGCTGATTCGTGATGGCAAGGTCGAGCATGGCTACATCGGAGTGCAGATTGCCGACGTAACTCCTGACAACGCCAAGTTCTTCAACCTCACGAAGGCCGCTGGCGCGCTGGTGAGCGATGTGACGCCCGATTCGCCTGGCGCGAAGGCTGGCATCAAGACTGGCGATGTGATCACGGAGCTCGATGGCAAGACGATCACGGACGCGGGGCAGTTGCAGATGCTCGTCGGACAACGGCGTCCGGGCGATTCGATCCGGCTGACAGTGATGCGCGACGACAAGCCGACTGAAATCTCGCTGACGCTGGGCGACCTGAACAATCCGGGCACAACCGAAGTCGCAGGCAACGGTGAGCATAAGGGACGCTGGGGATTGGGCCTTGGCGATCTCGACCAGAACGCGCGGCAGCAGTTGCAGCAGGAGGGCGCGCAAGCGGCGAACATTCACGGCGCGGTGGTGCAGAACGTTGTCCCGGGAAGTCCGGCTGACAACGCTGGCATCAGCCAGGGCGACGTGATCATGGAAGTCAACCGCAAGCCGATGCACTCCGCTTCCGACGTGGCGCAGGCGCTGGGCAGCGTGCCGAAAGGCCAGGACGCACTGGTGCTGGTGTGGTCGAACGGAGGAACGACCTTCCGCGTGCTGCATCCGTCGGAATGATAAGTCAACTGCGAGCGGGGCGGGCGGCGAACAAGGCAGGGTTCGCGCAGAGTCCGTAAACCGAAACTTGCGGTTTGATCGGGCGCTGCGCTTGTCCGGAGTTGAAGCGGATGAGCGCAGCGCTTGTCATTTCCGGGTACTTAAGGTCCGGCATTTCCGGTGGGGCATTTCCGGCGGTGAGTTGCGCGGGTGCAATATGATGGCTGCATGGTTCCTCTACTCATAGGACTCGGAGCGCTGGGCGCAGCGACCGCGGCTGGCTACGAGTCGATGGCGCCAACTGGACAGTGGTATGGAAGAACGTTCGCGCGAGGCGCTCGCGGAACCAAGCAAGTTGGAACCAATCAATGGGGAACCAGGCAACTGGCGTTGACCTTTGATGACGGGCCGAACGATCCGCATACACTGCGCTTGCTGGAGGTGCTGGCGAAGCACGATGTGCATGCGACCTTCTTCATGATCGGTCGCTTTGTGCGTGAGCGGTCTGACATTGCGCGCGCGGTTGCAGCTGCAGGCCACGTTATTGGCAATCACACTTTCACGCATCCGCTGCTGATCTTCGAGTCGAGCGCGCAGACGCGGCGCGAGCTGAGCGATTGCGGCAAGGCGCTCGACGACGCGATTGGCGCGCACTCGAACCTGTTTCGTCCGCCGTTTGGGGGAAGGCGTCCTGCAACGTTGCGTATTGCACGCGAGGTTGGACTTGAGCCTGTGATGTGGAATGTGACGGGCTATGACTGGAACGCTCCTGCTGCCGCGGTGATCGAGGGCAAAGTTGCGCGGCAGATTCATGCCGATGGCGGAGACGTGATTCTGCTGCACGATGGTGGACACAAGGCGATGGGAGCGAATCGCGCGCAGACGGTGATTGCGGTTGATAGTTTGATTCCGAGATATAGAGATTTGGGATATGAATTTTCGACGATTACGGAGATGATGCGGGGAACTGTCAGCTGTCAGCCTTCAGCTGTCAGTTAAAATCCACGTGGCCATTGCCGGTTTCCTATGCGTGCGTGGCTACTTCGAAGGCTTGCTTGGCGGCTTCGATGGTTTGGTGCACGTCTTGCTCGGTGTGGGCTGCGCTTAGGAACGCCGCTTCGAACTGCGAAGGAGGAAGATAAATCCCATTTTCCTGCATGGCGCGGAAGAAGCGGCCGAATGCTTCGGTGTTGCTCTTCGCTGCTGAGGTCCAGTCTGTTACTGGTCCGGGGGCGAAAAACCAGGTGAACATCGAGCCGACCCGGTTGTGGCACATCTGTATGCCCGCGTCCTTGGCGGCCGCATCGACGCCGGCAACGACTTCCCCCGCCAGCTTGTCGAGCTTGACGTAGATATCCTTGTGCTCGCGCAGATAGCGCAGCGTTGCGTAGCCCGCCGCCATCGCCAGCGGATTGCCCGACAGCGTCCCCGCCTGATAGACCGGGCCGAGCGGCGCGATCATGTCCATGATCTCGCTTGGTCCGCCGTAGGCTCCGACCGGCAATCCTCCGCCGATGATCTTGCCCATCGTCGTCAGGTCGGGATGGATGGTGTAGAGCTCCTGTGCGCCTCCGTAGGCTAGGCGGAATCCGGTCATGACCTCGTCGAAGATCAGCAGGGCTTTGTCTTGCGAGGTGATGGCGCGGAGAGCTTCGAGGTATCCGCGGCCGGGCGGAACGCAGCCCATGTTGCCGACCACCGGTTCGACGATGACGCATGCGATCTGGTGGCGGAACTTCTTGAAGGCCTGCTCGAGCGCGTCGGTATCGTTGTAGGGGAGGGCGAGGGTGAACTGGGTGAACTCTTCGGGAACGCCCGCGGAGCCTGGGATTCCAAGCGTGGCAACGCCGGAACCGGCTTTGACGAGGAGCGCGTCGGCGTGTCCGTGATAGCAGCCCTCGAACTTGACGATGTATTTGCGCCTGGTGAAGGCGCGGGCGAGACGGATCGCGGACATGGTGGCTTCAGTGCCGGAGCTGACGAAGCGCACCTTCTGCATGTGGGGGAAGGCGGAGATGACGAGCTCGGCGAGATCGGCTTCAGTAGGCGTCGAGGCGCCGAAGCTGGTGCCGCTACGGGCGGCGGAAATGACGGCTTCGATAACGGTATGAGCGGCGTGACCGAGGATGAGCGGTCCCCAGGAACCGATGTAGTCGATGTACTCGTTGCCATCAGCGTCCCAGATGCGCGAGCCCTGGCCGCGAACGATGTAGAGCGGATCTCCGCCGACGGAGCGGAAGGCGCGAACCGGAGAGTTGACGCCTCCGGGAATGAACTGCTCGGCGCGCTTCTGAAGGCGGTGAGATTGTTCGGTTTTGCGCGTCATGAATTCCCACTATAGCAGTGAGAACGGAGAGGCGCGCTGCGCGGGTCGTCACAGGGCGGTGTGACGAGTGAACGGCGTCGTCGTTGGTCGTCGGTCGTTTGTTGCTGGTCGTCAGTAAACTCAGCGGCCACTTGCAGTTCTTTTTTTCTTACTCGGCGGGCGGATGAGCAGGCCCTTCGCTTTGCTCAGAGTAACAAGCTTTTTTCTGTGAACGGGGAGGGGAGGGAATTTACCGGATTTTCACGGAATCGCAACCTTGTGGAAACTTGTCAGGGATACCTTGTATCCAGTTGCCCTTCTAACCGGGAGGGATCATAAGGACGGCCTTGGGGGGCTCCGGGCTGTCCTTTTTACTTTGGGTTGGATTTATTTCGCGCTTCTTTTCGGTTGACTGGGGGTACCCCCTCCCCCTCCCTGCCCCTCTAATGGAATCATTGGTTTACCGAGTTTTTCCCGCCAAAGTCTTGAGCCTAAATGCCTTATAGGCAAAGTCTTGAGGACATTGGAGTTAGGTGCCATTTTCGGGTGTTTTTGGCATTTGACCCGCGCAAAATCTTCTATTCATTGGGCTTACAGGTAAAGTCTTCAGGAATAACGGCTTAGTTGCGCCATTTTCCTGAATGGCGCTCGCCGGAGCATTGCTTGCCATGTCTCCCGCTTGCCTGCTTGTTGTCAAAGAACTTTGAGCTTGCCGCTCGCGGCACTGGGCCGTTCGATGAAGTTACTACTTACATTATAAGTTCGACTGTCAAGGGCGTGCGTCACAAGTTAGAAGCTGATTGCTTGTTCGCTTTGTACGGGGGTTTTGAGCGCTATCGCCTGTTAATGTCAACGTATTTTCCACTTGCCGCTAACTCCGTTCGAGCTTATCCTTCTGCTGCTATAAGCCTTAGGCGAGGAACTCCCCAAAAGCCGCGCCCAACAGTCAAAGTGCTGGCAAGCGCCGGGTTCGACTCGCCACAAAAAGTGGCGACCATAGCCGATGAGCAGGAGGCAGTTCATGTGTTCAGAACAAATATCAAAAATAAGAAGAAGAGATAGTCAATCCACCATACGGTTCCTATCGAGTGTTGAGTTGTCCGCCCTGGCACTCCCATTGTTCGCAATCCTATTACTCACGACCGCCCAACGCGTGCACGCCCAAACAGAAAGTATCTTGTTCAACTTCACATGCAGATCGGGGGTCTGCGCTCCGCAATCAAACCTGGCAATCGACGGGCAGGGCAACTTGTACGGTACAACACAGGGATTTTACGGCGCCGTTTATGAGCTTTCGTCCTCCGGCGAGTTCTCTACGCTCCATAGCTTCTCCTGTTGCGGCAGCGATGGATCCGAACCGGAAGCAGGCGTCATTCTCGACTCGCAAGGGAACCTCTACGGCACGACAGTGGAAGGAGGCGCGTATGGCGAGGGTACGGTGTTCGAGGTTTCTCCAACGGGGACCGAGACGATTCTCTACAACTTCACCTGCGGGTCCGATGGGTGTTTCCCCGAAGGGCAATTGGTGATCGACAGCGATGGCAATCTTTACGGCACCGCGAGCGCTGCCGGCCTCGGCGCTGGAACGGTATTTAAGCTGGTGCCCTCCACGGGTGTGCTGACAACGCTTTATAGTTTCGCGGGCGGTGCCGATGGCGGATTGCCTTTCAGCGGCTTGGTCTTCGACGTAGAAGGGAACCTGTATGGCACAACGGCTTATGGCGGAGCATACAGTCGTGGAGTCGTGTACAAGCTGACGCCCTCCGGCACGGAAACTGTGCTTCATAGCTTCGATCCAAATGGCAAGGACGGCCTTTCTCCGCAGGCGGGCGTGGTTCTTGACTCGAAGGGGGACCTCTACGGCACGACTCTGCTGGGCGGGAAGAGCGGGGTCGGCACAGTCTACAAGGTGACTCCATCGGGAAAGGAAACCATTCTGCACAGCTTCAAAGGTGGAGCAGACGGTATTTTCCCGGAATCGACCCTGACGTTCGATAAAAACGGTAATTTGTATGGCACAACGTTTTACGGTGGCACATTCGATTCCGGCACTGTATTTGAGTTATCGAAGACTCACGAGACCGTACTCCATAGCTTCGCCCCGAATGGAATTGACGGCCAGTTCCCCGAGGGAGGCGTCCTTGTCGATGCGAATGGCGACATTTATGGCACAACCTCCGCGGGTGGCGAGGGAGGAGTCGGTTGCTCTCTCGGATGCGGTACCATCTTTAAGATCGTCCCGCAAAGTTTGGGGAGAACTTCAGACTTCAAAGAGTCCGATTAGCCTGACGTTGTAACTATCATCTCGCCCCCGGAAGGTGCATGGCCTCACGTCCCCTATTGAGGCGATGGCCTAACAACGCTAACAGGCGATTGACGTAAAATCGCATGACACTCATCGATCCCTTGCGGCGGAATTCTAAGTGTAATTGATTCTCCAGAAGTTGACGTTTATGCCGGGCGGGGCGGGGCATCATCGAATCGGCCTCATTTCTACGTTATACTGCATGGCTGCTGAAAGGGAGAGTTATGGAACTGTCGATGATTCGGAGCATGGCCGGTGGAAGACGAACGCTTGCTACTAGAGTGGCTTCAGCGCTCTTACTGATCGCTGCCACGACTACGATCTTATGGGCGCAGGCGCGCACTTATAAGGGAACGGTGCTCTATTCCTTTGCAAATACACCGGACGGCGAGTATCCGAGTGCCGGGTTATTGATGGATGCCAAAGGCAACTTGTATGGGACGACCGGGGGAGGCGGCACTCTGCAAGGCGGGACGGTGTTTGTGTTGGATCCTTCGGGGAAGGAGACGGTGCTCTACAACTTTCCGACTAATCCCTCGAACAACCCGTCGCCTCTGGGGGCCCTGGTCATGGACAAGCAGGGCAATCTGTATGGTTCGACCTGGGAGGGAGGCAGTGCAAGCGGTGGAACCGTGTTCAAAGTTGCACCGAATGGTGAGGAAACCGACCTGCACGTTTTTACTGGCGAAGGTGGAGACGGCTTTTTGTCCAGGGCGGGGGTGGTGATCGACAAGCATGGCAACCTCTTCGGGACGACGATCATGGGAGGCGCTTCCGGCAGTGGGCTGTCGGGATATGGAACAGTGTACAAGGTCGATCCGTCCGGGAAGGAGACTGTGCTTTACAGCTTCACGGGACAGGCAGATGGCGGATATCCATACGCGAGCCTGGCGCTGGATACGAAGGGAAATTTATATGGCACGACATACGAAGGTGGCGATCTTTCGTGTCAACCGCCGTATGGTTGCGGGACGGTGTTTAAGGTGGATGCGACCGGCCATGAGACTGTGCTGTACAGTTTCACGGGTGCGTATCCGGACTACGGAATAAGTCCTGTCGGAGGGTTGGTTAGAGATAAGAGTGGCAACCTGTATGGAACGACCTCTTACGGCGGCACCGCGTCCTACCACGGCAATGTATTTAGGTTGAGTCCAGACGGCGCGATCACGAGCCTCTATAGCTTTACTGGGAGCAATGGGGATGGCGAATGGCCATGGTCCAATCTGACGCTCGACAACAAAGGAAACTTATATGGCGCTACGAACTACGGCGGGTCGCCTAATTGTGATTTTGGGTGCGGAGTGATATTCAAAGTGAGTCCGGACGGGACGGGAAGCGTCCTGTTTAGCTTCACGGGTAGTGGAAGCGGCTTCGATCCTTCAGCGTTGGTTCGGCACGGTGGCCATCTCTATGGGACTACCAGCAACGGCGGCGCGTTCAACGTCGGAACCATATTCAGGGTGCACTAGAGAAAAAATTCCCCCCGAAGGCCTTCTTCTCCTCTGACTTTTTGCTCGCACGGGCGGGGCCCCTTCGACTTCGCTCGGGGCAGATCCGTGCCTCCATTACCGCGTGGCCACCGCTCCCGGCACCGCGTCTTCTACGCTCGCCTCGCGCAGGAATTTGGCGGCCTCTTCTGGGGGCGTTGGATTGATGTAGAAGCCGGTGCCCCACTCGAAGCCGGCCGTCTTGGTCAGCTTAGGCATGAATTCTATGTGCCAGTGATAGTGCTCGTTGGTTGGGTCTTGCACCGGTGAGGAATGAACGACCAGGTTGTAGGGCGGGTTGTCGAGGACTCGGTCGGCTTTCATCAGCAGAAGCTTTAACGCTTTGGCCAGGTTCTCGAACATTTGCGAGGAGGAATTTTCAAAGGCCGATTCGTGGCGCTTGGGGAGAATCCAGGTTTCGAAGGGGAAGCGTGGAGCGTAGGGAGCTAGGGTGATGAAGTCGGCGTTTTCGGCGACGATGCGCGTACCGGTGTCGAGCTCCTGGCGGATGGCGTCGCAAAAGACGCAACGCTCCTTGTAGATGTAGTACTGTTTGGCGCCCTGGAGCTCTTCGACGACGTAGATGGGGAGAATGGGCAGGGCGATGAGCTGAGAGTGGGAGTGCTCGAGGGAGGCGCCGGCGGCTTCACCGTGATTTTTGAAGAGGAGAATGTACTTGAAGCGGCGATCTTTCTTGAGGTCGAGAATGCGGTCGCGGAAGGCCCAGAGGACGTCTTCAATGCGCTTGGAGGGAAGCTGGGCGAGAGTCATGTTGTGGTCGGGCGTCTCGATGATGACCTCGTGAGCGCCGATGCCGTTCATCTTGTCGAACATGCCTTCGGCCTGCTTGTTGAGGCTGCCTTCGATGCCGAGGGCGGGGAACTTGTTGGGAACGACGCGGACGGTCCATCCGGGACTGTCTTTTTGCGGCGAGCTGCCATTGGTGCTGGGGCGGTAGGCGAGGATTTCGGGAGGAGTCTTGCTCTCGTTTCCGTAACAGAAGGGGCAGAAGCCGCCCTTGATGCGCATGGTTTCGCGGACGAAGTCGGTGGGGCGTTTGGCGCGGTCGGTCGAGATGATAACCCAGCGGCCGACGATGGGGTCTTTTCTTAATTCGGGCACAACGAAAATCCTTTCACAGCTAAATCGCTTTAATGAGGGCGTGCAAGTTGACGATTGTACGCCAGCGGAAAGGCATTTTGGAACAGCTCGAATGTGGGGCGGCGTGGATCGCGGTCATAGTAAACGGAAAGGATGTCGAAACGGGAAGGGACGGCGTCGCGCACGGGCACGTTTTGCAGGCCCCGGCTGGGCCTGGTAGGGAGATGGCGGAGGAAATCGCGGGCAACGTGGCGGAGGTCGTCACGCTTGGCGCGATCGACGGCGGCTTCGGCGGGTTTGACGGCGCGCGTGGTGCGGGTTTTCACCTCGATGAAGCAGAGCGTGTTGTTATGGTAGCCGACGAGGTCGAGTTCGCCGCGGTGATTGGGCGAGCGAAAGTTGCGGGCGACGATGGTGTAGCCGTGGCGGCGGAGATAGAAGTAGGCGTCTTCTTCGCCGCGGCGGCCGGTTTGGAGATGTTCGGCGGTGGGATCGGCGGGGAGAAGTTTGGCGGAGAGCCAGTCGAGGGCGCGGAGAGTGGATTGGGTGACTCGGGCTGGGAGCATTCTTTAGCGTAGCGAGGTTCGGTGCGGGGTACGGTGATTGGGGTCACTGGGGGTTGGGTACATTTCTGGAGGCGCAGATGTGCAGGAGGAGCTGATTGCAGATGTCAGATTACAGAGGTTAAATCTTACGGTGTTTGGCGCAGTGCCTGAACGTCGGTAGCGGAGGCTGAGGCGATGACGGCTTTCGATTTATCCTTGCCGAGCGTATTTACCAGAACGACGCCAGTCAGGGCTATGGCGCCGCCGATCAGAGAGATAAGCCTTGGGATTTCGCCGAGCCAGAGCCAGGCGATTGCTATGGCGATTACAGGATTCAGATAGAGCGACGTGGTGATGCGGCTGGCGGTTCCATGGGAGAGGACATAGGCCCAGGCTACATAGGCTAGCGATCCGGGAAAGACTCCGAGGTAGACGACGGCGGCGGTGGCGGGGGGCGCGGCTGCGCGAATGGCGCTGGGGAGATTGTGGGCGAAGGGGAGAAGCAGGAGCGCGCCGGACCAGATGGAGTAGGCGGTGAATTCGAGAGCGGAGTAGCGTTTGAGATAGTGCTTCTGAATCGTAATGTAGGCGGCGGAGGCGACTGCGGCGGCGAGGATGGTGAGAGCGTGCGGAGAGAGGCGAAGGCCGTGGCCTTCTCCGCTGGCGAGGAGGCCTACGCCGGCGAAGCTGATGAAGACACCGAGCCATCCGAAGGCGCTGAGGCGGTCGTGGAGGAAGAAGCGGGCGGCGAGGGCGGTCCAGATGGGAGTGGAGGCGCTGAGAAGGCTGGCGACTCCGGCGCCGACGCGGGTTTCTCCGTAATTGAGGGCGAGATTATAGAAGGTGATGCCGATGGCGCCGCAGAGGATGAGTCCGGGGAGATCGCGCGGATTGGGGCGGCGAAAGTGGGCGGTGGCGGCGTAAATGGCGAGCACAGTTGAGGCGACCAGGAAGCGCAGGACAGCGAGATTGGCGGGCGAGTAGGCACGTAGGCCGGCGCGGATTGCGGCGAAGGCGGAGGACCAGAGAATAAGCGCGAAAAGTAAAGTGAAGATGAGGCGGGGAGTGAGACGCGACATCGGGCCCTCCTTTCTGGGTTTTGGCAACTTTGTGATGGGCTATCTGGCGCCACAAACGGACAAGCGAAAAAAGGGCCAGCGTGCAGCGTGCAACCGAGGGATATCCACTCTAGGATACCCACCCTAACGTCACAAAAAAGCGCGACGTCAGGATGGGGCGCCATCTACTGTTATGGGATCGCCGGCGTGAATTGCTCCTTTGGTTAGAATTTGCGCGCGCAGGCCTCCGCGATGGCGGAGGGCTTTGATGACCGGCTTGCCGGTCAGGCGCTGCAAGTGCTCGCAGGGTTCGCAGAGGCGGATGCCGCGGATGCGGACATTCCCGATGGTGAATTCGCGCCCGACGAGATGGTTGAGAGCGACGCCGCGAGTGACGATGTTGCGGCGGGCGTCGGCGGCGGGGAGATCGATGGCGTAGTCGCGGAAGATGGCTTCGATGGCCTCGGTCTCGATAAGGGTGAGTTCGAAATCGGGCTCGGGCTTGAAGAAGGTGCCTTGCTTGAGGGCGTAGCGGTCGCCATCGAGGCCGACACCGGGGACGGCCTGGACGGAGTCGACGGCGTGGGTGGGGCCGGTGGCGGTGGCGGCGATGTAGATGGCTTCGACGATTCCGGTGGACATGGCACGCTCCAGTAGAAGCCCACCCATTCGCAAAAAGGGCGAATGAGTGGGGCACGCATTTTCTTTGATTGCTCGATTAGAGATTCGCCTCGACGGCTGCGATTGATTCTTCGAGCACGTCGATGGCGAGGTCGGCTTCTTCTCTGGTTACGATGAGCGGCGGCGCGATGCGCACCGTGCTGGGACCGCAGCCGAGGAAGAGGACGCCGCGTTCAAAGGCGCCTTCGACGATCTGGTCACGCTCGGCATTGCCGTATTCGCGGGTCTGCTGGTCCTTGACGATGTCGACGCCGATCATGAGACCGCGGCCGCGAATGTCGCCGACGATTTTGTGCTTCTTCGGCCAGTCGGCCATGCGTTTCATCATGTGATTGCCGACTTCCTGCGCGTTGCGGAGCAGGCCTTCGCGTTCGATTACATCGAGCGTGGCCAGGGCGGCGGCGACAGAGACGGGATTGCCGCCGAAGGTGGAGGCGTGCGAACCGGGGAGCCAGTCCATGATTTCAGCGCGGGTCATGCAGACCCCGAGCGGCATGCCGGAGGCGATGCCTTTGGCGATGCAAACCATGTCAGGATGGACGCCGGTGTGCTCGACGGCGAACCACTTGCCGGTGCGGCCAATGCCGCTTTGGACCTCGTCGACTACGAGCAGGATGCCGTGCTTGTCGCAGATGCGGCGCAGTTCCTGCATGAAGACGGTGGGAGCGACGACGTATCCGCCTTCGCCCTGGATGGGCTCGACGAAAATGGCAGCAACTTCTTCGGGAGCGAGAACGGTTTTGAAGAGCTTGTCTTCGATGTAGCGGGCGCAGCCTAGAGCGAACTGCTCGGCATCTTGCGGGCCGCCGACGCAGCCGCGATAGATATCGGGATAGCGCACGTGGGTTACGCCGGGAACGAGCGGCGAGAAGCGGCGCTTCTGTTGCGGCTTCGAGGCGGTCAGAGAAAGCGCGCCCATGGTGCGTCCGTGGAACGCGCCGAGGAAAGCGATGATGTGCTGGCGCTTGCTGTGATAGCGGGCGAGCTTCAGGGCGCACTCGATGGCTTCGGCGCCGGAGTTGCCGTAGTAGATCTTGTGCGGGCCCGGCATCGGCGCGATCTTTGACAAGCGCTCGGCGAGCGTAACCATGCTCTCGTAGTAGAAGTCGGTGCCGGACATGTGGATAAGTTCGGCGGCCTGGCGCTGAATGGCGGCGACGACCTCGGGATGGCAGTGGCCGGTAGAGGTCACGGCGATGCCGGCGGAGAAGTCGAAGAACTCGTTACCGTCAACGTCTTCGACGACGATGCCGCGGCCGCGCTTGGCGACCATCGGGTAGGAGCGGGTATAGGAAGGTGAAATGAATTTTTCGTCGCCCGCGAGCACGCGGAGGGCGTTGGGGCCGGGAAGAGCGGTTTGGATCTTCGGGCCGATGGTCAGAGTTTTGGTGGTCATGGCAGGTTCTCCTCGATGTTGGAAGATGGTGATGTGGGGGGTGTGGTTGCGGAGAAGCTATGAGCTTCGAGCTATGAGCTTCAAGCGACCCAGAACAGTCCAGGAGAAGGAATTAGTCGCTGCCGAAGAGGTTGGCGCGAACGTGCGAGGGTAGGACGGAGAGATAGCGCCGAGGACAGGCGCGTCCTTCGATCCAGCAGAGCTTCGAAATGGAGCCGTTCGGGCGCATAAGGAAGTCATAAAAATTATAGCTCGGATTGGGCCGCGGCGTAACCCCCGAAAAGTTACGGAGGGCATCGTGGGGCGGTAACCGAGTCGACTGTTTGCTGGTACGTTGCCTCGGATTAGCTGGCGGCTCAAACCTTGAAAGGCAGAGAGCGCAGAGAAACTCCTCAGAGAACTTCCTCAGAGAACTTCCTCAGAGATCGTGGAGGAATTACGGACGCTCGAAGACCAGCCAGTCGCTGAGGAGGAAGTTGGCGAGGGAACAGATGGCGATGGCGATCAGGTTGGCGAGCATGTATTGCATGTGAAACTGGCCGACCAGGGCACGCATGATGAGCAGGTTGCCGACGATGGACACGCCTCCGTTGGTGGCGTTGAATTTGGCAAACCTGGTGAACGATTGCAGGCGATGAGCGGATGGGCGATCGCGCCAGGTGAAGCGCTCGTGCCAGAAGAAGTTGTGGATGACCGCGGTTTCGACGGCGAGGGCCGTCGCGAGGAGGTAGTTCAAATGCAGGACGGAACGCAAGAGAGCCAGCGCGGCTAGCTGGACGAGGATTCCGATTCCGCCGACGAAGTTGAACTTGAGCCAGCGGAAAACAGTGTGACGGGCGGTTGCCTTTTAGGGTTGGGTATCTTGCGGGCATGGTTCCGCGGGCGTGGCGGAATCGTCGGAGTTGCCGCTGCTCACTTGATTCGCTCCTCGCGGTAGAGGCGCAGCGTGTTCTTCAGCGACGAGGCGATCAGCATCAACGACATTCCGATCAGGCCGATGGCGCCGCCGATATCGAAGAGGCGGTAGCGGCCGTGAATGACCCATCTCCAGTTGACCCAGGCCCATTTGAAGAGAGCGAGGTTGCCGATGGCGAGCAGGATACGGAGTTCGGTGGGGCCGAAGCGCCAGAAAGAGAGATGGAATTCTCCGATGGTGTAAGTGGCGAGATAGGACTGAATCGAGAGTAGTAAGAAGGCGATCAGCAGGCCGATCGCAATATCTGGATGCATGTATCCGGAGTAGGCGATCCCGAGCATCATGGCGGTGGCGCCGATGGAATCGATCATGTGGTCGACATAGAAGCCGTAGCGCGGGCGCTGCTGATGGCGGACGCGAGCGAGCGTGCCGTCGAGCGAGTCGCCGAACCAGTTGAGGGCGAGACAGGCGATGGCCGCGAGCAACATGCGGCGGTCGCGAGAGGCGAGCGCGTAACATGCGCCGGTGGCGAGCTGGGCGGCGAAGCCGAGGGCGGTGAGATGGTCGGAATTGATGGAGCGGGGCATGCGCTCGGCGAGCCAGATGAGGGCGCGCTTTTCGGAGGCGGCGAGGAAGCTGCCGTGGATGCGCGTGGCGGATTGGAAGGGGGAGCTGGCGCTGGGCTCGATCGCTTTCGCGGGCGGCGGGGTTGTCAATGTTGTGCCTGATTTGGGTTGCACGGTTGCTCCGCTGTGCATTGTCGTATGGTTTCGGCGCTGTGGCAATGGCGGCGTGATCGTGAGTAGGGAGGGAAGTTCCCATGTCTCGAAAACCGCGAGACCCTTTGACTTCGCTCACGGCAGGCTATGGGGCGCCATTCCGTTGCGGGTATCATCTTTGCATGTCGTCTTCATCGGCTGTGCCTGGCGTGGTGAGCTTTGAAGTTGCGCGGCGGATTGTGGATGAGCATGCGGCACCGGTGCGCGCGGCCATTGTCGAGTTGCGTGACGTTGAAACCGTCGGGTTAATGGCGGCTCGGGGGCGCGTGCTGGCTGAGACGCTGATTGCGGATCGGGATTTTCCTCCATTTGCGCGGGCCACCCGGGATGGATACGCGGTGCGGGCGGCGGATGTGGAGCGGGTTCCGGCGCGGCTCGAGGTTGTGGGGGAGATTAAGGCTGGGGATTCGGCGGCCGGGTTTACGGTCGGCGACGGACAAGCCGTTTCCATCATGACTGGTGCGCCCTTGCCCTCTGGGGCCGACGCGGTGGTGATGGTGGAGTACACGGCGTCGTCCGGCCAATCCGTTGAAATCCAGCGCAGTGTAACAACCGGGGAAAATTTTGTACCTCGGGGGGCGGAGGCTCGGGCGAGACAGGTTTTGGTTGAGCCGGGGATTCGGCTGGATCATTCATTGATTGCGATCGCGGCTTCGATTGGCAAGAGCCGCGTGCAGGTTTTTCGGCGGCCGCGGGTGGCGGTGCTTTCTACTGGAGATGAGGTGGTTGAGATTGATGCTGTGCCGGGGCCGGCGCAGATTCGGAATTCGAATTCGTATTCGCTGGCGGCGCAGATTGAAGAATCGGGAGCGGATGCGGTGCGGCTGGCGATTGCTCCTGATGAGCGGGCGCGGTTGCGGGCGCTGATTCTCGAGGGATTGCAGTGCGATTTGCTCTTGCTGACCGGCGGAGTTTCGATGGGGAAGTACGATCTCGTCGAACAGGTGCTGGCAGAGTTGGGAGCGGAATTTTATTTTACTGGCGCGAAGATTCAGCCGGGGAAGCCGGTGGTGTTTGGTTCGTGTGGGGTCGAGAGCGGTGGGTCCCACCCTGACGCGGCCAGAGACGCCGCGTTAGGATGGGGCACCCTCGGGAGTGGCGCTGCCGGCTCGCGAGCAAGAATGCCCGAGCCACACGTGCATCTTCCTCGTCGATATTTTTTTGGATTGCCGGGGAATCCGGTCTCTACCATGGTTACGTGCCGGCTTTTTGCCCGGACGATGATTGATGCGCTGGCGGGCGCTCGTCCCGAGTCATTGGTTTTTCCTGGCGCGCGACTGAAGACTGAGCTGCGAGCCAAGACTGGACTCACGCGATTCTTGCCAGCGGTGCTTTCAGGTGACTTCGCGGAGGCGGAAGTTGAACTGGCGGCTTGGCAGGGATCGGGCGACATCGCTGCGCTGGCGCGGGCGAATTGCTATCTGGTGGTTCCTCCGGATCGCGAGCGGATTGCGGCTGGAGAGATGGTCTCGGTGATGATGCGCTGAGAGTCGCAGAACCTTGCGCATGACTCGCGTCCTGGACTGTATTCTTTCGCCGCTGCGCGGCTTTGCGGTAGTCTGAATCTGATGCCGAAGAAGCTTTCGCATTATGACTCGTTGGGGCGAGCGCGGATGGTTGACGTTTCCGCGAAGGCGAAATCCGCGCGCGAGGCGGAGGCTTCGGCGCTGGTATTGATGTCGCGCGAGGTGTTGCGGGCGCTGCCTTCGAATCCGAAGGGCGATCCGCTGGAAGTTGCGCGAACCGCGGGAATCATGGCGGCAAAGCGGACTTCGGAGTTGATTCCGATGTGCCATCCGGTGTCGCTTACGCACATTGCTGTGACCCTACGCGTATGCGAGAATGGCGTGGCTATTCACTCAAAAGTAAAGACTACGGCGGAGACGGGTGTCGAGATGGAGGCGCTGGTGGCGGCGAGCGTGGCGGCGCTGACGGTCTACGACATGTGCAAGGCGCTGGATAAAGGGATTGAGATTCGCGAAGTGGTGCTGGTGAAGAAGTCAGGCGGGAAGAGCGGGAAGTATCGGAGGAAGAGCGGATAAGGTTTCAAACTGATCGTCCTTCGTCCCTTGTCCTTAGTCCTTCGCTCGCAGCTAATCGCGGGAAGTCCACGAGGCGCGGCAGCCCTCGGCGAGGCTCTCGAGTTTTGCGAATAGCGAACGACGAAGGACCAGGGACGAGAAGCGAACAGCGGCAGAGTTTTGACGAAGCAAAACGTTATGGCGAGTAATGTACGAATCCTGCTGGTGGATGACAACCCCATGGTGCTGGGGATGCTGCAGCAGGCGCTGGCTTCGCTGGCGGAGGTGACGACGGCGAACGATTCGGCGGATGCGCTGTTGAAGGCGGTGGAAGACGTTCCGGATCTCTTGATCAGCGACTATCGCATGCCGGGGATGGATGGGCGGCAACTGGTGGAAAAGCTGAAGAGCCGGCCAGCGACGGCGGGAATCGCAGTGGTCTTGATGGCGAGCAAGGGAGACATCGGGGAACGGCTGTCGATGCAGGAGGGCATTGAGGATCTGCTGGAGAAGCCGTTTTTCCTGAAGGATGCGGTACGCCGGATCAAGCGCGTCGTGGACCGGATTGCGCTCGAGAAACTGGCGAAGGCTCCGACGGCGGCAGATGGGGTGCTGCGCGGGAGTTTGTCGCAGATGAATGTGATTGACCTGGTGCAGTCGCTGGAGATGGGGCGCAAGAGCTGCCTGCTGACCATGACAATGCCCAACGGCGACGAGCGGTGCGAGATTTATTTCACGCAGGGACAGGCGAGACACGCGGCGTATGGGGCGACGCTTGGCGATGAGGCGGTCTTCAAAGTTCTGCGCTGGACCGATGGGAATTTTGAGATCGACTTCACCAAGAGCACGACGCAGGAGTCGACGACGCTGAATACGCAGGGCCTGCTGATGGAGGGCCTGCGACTGCTTGATGAAGCGGCGCGCGATGCGGCGGAGGGTGGAGCAGAGGGTGATGCCGAGGGCGAAGATGTCCTGCTCGACACCTGAGGCTTCCGGGCACAAGCATTCAGCGGGCGGTGGCGGGATCGCGGCGGCGGTGTTGACGGTTAGCGACTCGTGCTCGCGGGGCGAGAAGACGGATGTGTCAGGGCCGGCGGTGGCAGAGGCCTTGGAACGGCGCGGCTTTCGGGTGGTTGAGCGCGGGCTCGTCGCCGACGAGCGGAACGCGATTCAGGGAAAATTGATTGCACTGTGCGGCGGGGCGCGGCTGGTGGTCACGACTGGCGGGACGGGAATTGCTCCGCGGGACGTGACGCCGGAGGCCACGCGGGCGGTGTGCGAGCGCGTGGTGGAAGGGATTGCGGAGTTGATGCGGGCCTCGGGGATAGTCAAGACTCGGTTTGCGGCCTTGAGCCGGGGCGTTTGCGGCGTGCGCGGGAGTTGCTTGATCTTGAATTTGCCGGGAAGTCCGGCGGGAGCGGTGGAGTCGCTGGAGGCGGTGGCGGATCTTTTGCCTCATGCGCTCGAGTTGCTGGCGGGGAAGACGGAGCATGAGATCGGGTGATCGGGCCATCGGATGATCGAAACAATCTTCTTGGGAACAATCCGGGAAGGCATTCGTGGAGATTGCTTCGCGAGCGGGAATTCCACCCCATCACGCAAACACCGCTTTTGCTGGGAAGTGGTGCCGCGCCACACATTCTTTCGAGACGCGTTCGCGTAAACTAATCGATTGAACAAGATCAAACACTTTCTACAGCGCTATGCGGAGTGGATTCGTCACGCGCTTGCGCCGCTTGGACCGTGGGGAATGCTCGCGTTCGCAGCGGTGGATGGGTCTTTCCTCGGCATGCCGCTGGACGCCATCTTTTGCGGATACGTTTATACGGACCGGTCGCGATTTCTGCTGTATGTTTTGCTGGGATCGTTGGGGTCGGCGATTGGCAGCATTGTCTGGTACGTGATCGGGTATACGGGCGGCGAGGTTTTGCTGCGGAAGCGGTTGCCGGCGGCTAAGTTCGACAAGATTCACGCTTCGTTCGAGAAGCATGAATTCTGGGCACTGATGTTTCCCGCGATGCTACCGCCGCCGACTCCATTCAAAATTGTGGTGCTCGCGGCGGCGGGATTCGAGATGAACTTCTGGCATTTTCTTCTGGCGATTTTTGCCGGGCGGTTTGTGCGGTTCTTGATCGAGGCGCTGTTGACGTTGTGGTTCGGGCCGGAAGTGGTGTCGATCGCGGCGAGATTGTTCGCTCACCATTATTGGGGCGTATTGATTGCGCTTGTGATGATTGTGCTGGCGTGGGTAGCCTGGAGGAAGATGAGCCGCAATCGGAGAGTGGGGACCGCGGTTTGAGCGCCGCAGGCCTCCGGGGCTGAAGTTTGCCGCGCCTACCTCAGGGGCTGAAGCCCAAATTTAGACAGACGACTTATCGCAGCGGTGAACCGCTGCGCCACCCAAAAACCTAGTTCTTCAGCCAGCTGTAAAGCCCCTGAATTAGCGACAACGTCTAACGCGCTCCGGAAAGGGCCGGCCTTTTACTTTTCCACTCTCCTACAACGCAGCGCAGGTTAGGCGCGGTCATGCTGCGGCGATGTGGTGTGTTTCCTCGGAATTTGCCAACGCTCCGGCTAGCGCGGGCAGTCCGAACATTGCGGCGGCGTAGAGCAGATCACCTTCCAGCGCGCGACGGAAGAAGGGAATGCCCGCGGCGTAACAGGTCATCAATCCGGCGAAGCTCTTGGAGTAAGTTGGCCAGCAGGCCCAGACCGCGAAATTACTCACAATAAAGAATGAGACGGAGGCGGCTAGAGTTGCGCCGCCAACGCGCAGCCAGTCTTTGGCTCCGCGGAGGCCGGTGTTGCCAGTCAGAGCGGTGCCGAGCCACAGAATCGCGGCGTACCAGAGCCAGGAGAAATAGTGGTCCCAAGTGAACTGGGTGGCGTAGACGTACTTCGTGAGGATGACGTCCGATGCAGCGAGCAGGGCGAAGGGGATGGCGAACTGGAGGCGGGGGCCCCGGCCGTGGCGCGCGCCGAAATAAAGCAGGGCGGCCGCTACCGGAGTGAAGTTCCAGGGATGCGGCATGAAGGGCATCCGCGCAGCGACGGCAAAGAGGACGAAGAGATAAGCGAGCATGATCACCTCACAAGGGACACTTAGGATTGTGGCGCGTTGGCGGGAGTTGGTCAAGGCGGAGACTGACGTTTGTGAAACAGCGAGGGGTCTTTGGACTTCGCGAGGGCTTCACTTCGTGAAGATCTCTTTGAAGATGACAATGTGGTGAGTTTTATTCAGTTTTGCTATTTCCCCGCATGCCCATTTGTTCGGTGATCACCTTCAGGTCGCGGGTTAGCAGGACGCTGGCGCCGAGCGGAGCTCGCGCGCCCTGGCCCGGGTAGGCGTAACGGAGATCCTGAAAATGGACGCGATAGGCGGCTTGGTTATTGGAGATGCCGGGATCGAGTTGTTCGACTTCGAGGAAGGGATATTGGGCCCAGCTCAGGTAGACCTGGCCGAGATAGCTGCGTTTGGCGGCCATCGTGACGGGCGTCTCTTCGGGCTTGTAGCGGATCTGCATTGAGTCGGTGGGATCGACTTCGGGTGTGGCGGAGTTCACGTCCATAGTGGCGAAGAAGGCGGGCGTTTCGGCTACAGCGAACCAGCGAAAGGGATTCCAGGCATAGGAGTAGGCGGAGACGCGGAGGACGTCGATGCCCTGGTAGGTTCGGGCTTCGAGGGCGGCGACGGCGCGGCGATGCTCATAGTCGCGCAGGCCCCACAAGGCAACGACGGCGATCAGAGCCACTGTGGCGGCGGTGCGGCCGGGAGGATTTTTATCACGGCGACCCGAGGTGATTTCCTGATTGATCAACGAGAAGAGCGCGGGGACGGTGAGTCCGAGAAATAGCGCCAGCAAAATGAGCGGGTCGACGATGTAGACGATGTCCCAGGAGATCCAGCGCTCGGAGAATGGCCACCAGGGGCGGACGCCGTAGCTGTTGGTGAAGTCGAGGAGAATGTGGCTGAGGCCGGCGAGGCAGGCATAGAGGTAGAGAAGTCCCCAGCGCGGCGGGAGATTTGGATTGCGGGTTTTGCGCTTGCGCAGACGCCAGATTCCGTACATGAAGGCTACGACCACGGCGGCGACGATGGGGACGCCGAGGAACGAATGGGTGAAGCCGCGATGATGATTGAGGGCGAAGGCTGATCCGCCGAAGCGGGTGAAGACGTCGAGGTCGGGGGCTTCGGCGGCGAGAGTGAGGGTGGCGGTGGCCAGAGCGGTTTTACGGTTGAGGCCGGCGCGGCCCATGTTGGCGCCGAGGAGGAAGTGAGTTACGGGTTCCAAGTGATGAGTTTAGACGAGGTCGAAGGTTAGAGGTAAGGGGCAGAGGTGAAAACTGAAAATCGACGCTGGAGCTTCATAACAGCCGTGCCGGCTTTTTCCAATCGGGACCAGTCTACTGGCTGGTTCTTGCAGGAACCACCAGCGAAAGGGCGTCGGGGACGACGGTCATGCGGGCGGGGAGGCGGCCGAGGAGTTCGCCGTCGGCTTCGACATAGACGCGCTTGGCAGAATCGGCCTGGGCGGGAAGGCGGCAGGCGATCTCTGAGCAGCTGACCACATCGATTCCCGGGATGTCGCGCCGCCAGCCGAGGAGCGCGCCGGCGACGTATTGCAGATAGGCGTTGCGGCTATCGGTGCGGCACATGACGGTGCGTAGGTCGGGGAGATCGAGGTGGGCTCCGGGGACGAGTTCGCGCAGGATGTTGCCGAAGAAGCGAATGCGGACGGCGAGGAGTTCGGTGAGCTCCGTGGTTTGTTTGTGGCCGGTGCCGTTGGAGTATTCGGCTTCGAAACGGCGCATACGATGCGTGGCCCAAAGATTCCAGGCCTTGAGGTAATAGGCGGCCATGCCGGAGCGATTCTTGAGGTCGGCAGTGAGCTTGTAGAAGAGATGGGCATCGACGCCGATTCCGGCGGCCACCGTGAAATAGCGAGCGGAGGGCTTGTCTTGGAAATCTTCGAATTCGATACGGCCGAGGGGAATGCGGCGGAGTTCGCCGTTGACGAGCAGGCGGGCGGCTTCGCTGGGCCGCGAGGGAAGGCCGAGATCGTGGGCGAGGGCGTTGGCGGTGCCGAATGGGAGAATGGCGAGCGCGACGGGCGTTCCGGCTAATTCCTGGATAACGTCGTGGAGGGTGCCATCGCCGCCACAAGCGAAGACGGTGTCGCTGCCGCCGGCGACCGCGTAACGAGTGTGAATGGTGGCCTCGTGACTGGAGCGGCAGACGGTGAGATCGGTATGAACTCCGGCGGACTGGATGACACCAATGGCGATGTCGAGCTCGCGGTCGCGGCTTTTGCCTTTGCGGCCGGAATTCGGATTGAAGAGGATCGTGGCTTTGCGCATGCACCCCGTCTCGCGTCTTGTCAGTTTAACGTAGGGGTAATATTCGCTTGGTGGCAGTCATGTTAAAAGCTGGGACGTGCCGAGTCGATAACGGGAGCGAAGAATGATCATTCGCTTTTCATTCGCTCTGCGGGACGCTCCGTGCTAAACTGAACGAAATTGATGTGACAGCCAACACTTTTCGCTCCAGCCCGCGGGTGTATAGATTGATTCATTGCCATGATTGAGAGACTGATTCATTAAAACCAATGAACCGACCCCAATCGCTCAATGTCTCAATCATTCAATGATTCAATGGTTCAGTGAGCTAATTCAGGAGCAGCCATCATGGCCGACAGCAGGAACGACGAGCGAAACAAAGCGATTGATCTTGCGTTTTCACAGATAGAAAAGCAGTTTGGTAAGGGCTCGATCATGCGGCTCGGGTCGAAAGAGGCGATCGTGCCGATCGCGGTGATCTCGACGGGCGCCATCTCCTTTGATGCGGCGCTGGGCGTGGGTGGCGTGCCGCGCGGACGGGTGATTGAGATTTTCGGACCAGAGTCGTCGGGCAAGACGACGATTGCCTTGCAGGTGATTGCCGAGGCGCAGAAGCATGGCGGGATGGCGGCATTTGTGGACGCGGAACACGCGCTGGATCCGGGCTACGCGAAGAAGCTGGGAGTGGACGTCGATAACCTGCTGGTTTCGCAGCCGGATTATGGCGAGCAGGCGCTCGAGATTACGGAAGCGCTGGTGCGGTCGAACGCGATCGATGTGCTGGTGGTCGACTCGGTGGCGGCGCTGGTGCCGAAGGCCGAACTCGATGGCGAAATGGGCGACAGCCACATGGGATTGCAGGCACGGCTGATGTCGCAGGCGCTGCGGAAGCTGACGGGAACGGTTTCGAAGTCACGGACCTCATTGATTTTCATCAACCAGATTCGCGAGAAGATTGGCGTGATGTTTGGGAATCCGGAGACGACGACGGGCGGGCGGGCGCTGAAGTTTTATTCGTCGGTGCGAATCGATATTCGTCGAATTGCGGCGATCAAGGAGGGCGACATTGTGACCGGCTCGCGCACCCGCGTGAAGGTCGTGAAGAACAAGGTGGCGGCGCCGTTCCGCGAGGCGGAGTTCGACATTCTTTATGGCGAAGGCATTTCGCGCGAGGGCGACCTGCTGGACCTGGCGGTCAATAACAATATTGTGGAGAAGTCGGGGTCGTGGTTCAGCTATAAGGGCGAACGCATTGGACAAGGACGCGAGAATGCGCGGACGTTTCTGAAAGAGAATAAAGATACGCTGGTGAAGATCGATGCCGAGGTACGGAAGGCGCTGGGATTGGTGCCGTCAGCGGCTCCGGTGGCGGCGGCTCAGGCGGCAGCAGTGCCTGCACCTGCCAGCGGGAAAGTGGCGACTATGCCGGCGGCGGTGGAGGCGACGAAGGTGCCGGCGGCACGAAGATAAGTTGTGCAATGGAAGCACGGGCGTCTTGCCCGTGCCTTTTCTCTTGTTGCGTTCGTCGTTCAGTGCTGCGGCGTCCCGGCCAACTCGGGCACGGAGAGAATGCCTTGAGGCAACCGTGATTACAGATGAGCTTATAGGGGTTCGTCGACTCGTTTGGCTCGCTTCGTACCTCACTTCGCTCAGGATGACAATCTTTGTAAAGTCGCAGCTGGTATCTGTGTCGTTGCCATTCTTCTTCTTTCCCGCATACAATCTAGGTTTTCCACGATGAGGGTTGCTTGAAGCGCGTAAAAGCCATCTATCCCGGGTCATTCGATCCTCCTACCAACGGGCATCTTGATCTGATTGAGCGCGGCAGCAAGATTTTTGACGAGTTGATCGTCGCCATTTTGCGCAATCCGGAGAAAGATCCGCTGTTCAGCGTGAATGAGCGACGGCAGATGCTGGAGGCGATGACGGCGGGGTTCGACAACGTGTCGGTCGATACGTTCAACGGGCTGACCGTGGACTATGCGCTGCGCATGGAGGCCCAGGCGATTCTGCGCGGGATTCGGGCGATTAGCGATTACGAATACGAGCTGCAAATGGCGCTGATGAATCGCAAGCTGCAGCCGGGACTCGAGACCGTGTTCATGATGCCGGCGGAGAAATATTCGTATTTGAGCTCGCGGCTGGTGCGGGAAGTGGCGCAATTGGGCGGGACAATCGCTTGCCTGGTACCGGAGCTGGTGGCGCAGAAGGTACGTGAGAAAATAGATATCGCGAACAAATTCAACGCGGGCGACGTGGGGTCGCGCGCGGCGGACGAGCGCACGGCGAAAATGCGCGAGCGCAGGGCCGTCAACAAAAAGAAAAACTAAAACAACTAAATACACCTGACAGGACAAGCCAATGAGTACAGCTTTCAGCACCATGACCCGTCCCGTGCAACTGGCGGAGCGCATCAACCGGATTGAGCCGTCAGCGACGATGGCGGCGGTGGCCGAGGCCCACAAGCTGCAGCAGCAGGGCGTCGACGTGGTGGATATGACGGCGGGCGAGCCGCACTTTGCCACGCCGGAACACATTAAAGAGGCGGCGATTGCGGCGATTCGCGGAAATTTTTCACGCTACACAGCGGTGGGCGGCACGGCGGAGCTGAAGGATGCGATCATCAAGCGGCACGGAACGGACTTTGGCTCGAGTTACAAGCGCGAGGAAGTTTGCGCGTCAGTGGGCGGGAAACATGCGCTGTTCAACGCGATTTCGGTGCTGGTGGATCACGGCGACGAGGTGATTCTGCCGGTGCCGTACTGGGTATCGTTCAAGGACATGGTGCAGTACGCGGGCGGAAAGAGCGTGCTGCTGAGGGCAGATGAGGAGCACGGGTTCCGGGTGACGGCGCTGATGGTGGCGCGGCTGGTGACGCCGAAGACCAAGCTGATTATTTTGAATTCGCCGTCGAATCCATCGGGCGCGGTGATGAGCCCGGAGGATATGACGGAGGTGGTGCGGCTGGCGCACGAGCGCGGAATCTGGGTGATTTCAGATGAGTGCTACGTGTACTTGAATTACACGGCGCACAATTTTTCAGTGGGCTCGCTGAACGAGTATCGGGATCAGTTTCTGGTGGTGGGGTCGCTGTCGAAGACGTACGCGATGACGGGATGGCGGCTGGGATATACGCTGGGCCCGGCGGTGGTGATTGCGGCGATGCAGAAATTGCAGAGCCAGTCGACATCGAATCCGACGTCGATTGTGCAGAAGGCGGCGGTCACGGCGCTGACCGGATCGCAACAGTGCGTGGCCGACATGCGGGCGGAGTATATCCGGCTGCGCGACGAGATCGTGAGCGGGCTGCTGGCGATCCCGGGGATCACGTGCCAGAAGCCGGAAGGCGCGTTTTACGTGTATCCGAATGTGTCGGCATTCTTTGGAAAGAGCGGGGTCAAGAGTGGGGCCGATTTGGCGCATGGACTTTTGCACCAAGCGCATGTGGCGACTGTGGCGGGTGAGGGATTCGGGACGGCGGAGCATGTGCGGCTTTCGTATGCGACGTCGATGGAGAATATTGATCGGGCGCTGGAGAGGATGCGGGGGTATTTTGCCGGGCTGTGATTGCCCACTGAATGCCGAATTTCGATCTGGACGGTTCTCTTCTTTTTAATTTTTTAATCAGGCTGATTATCGAGCAGCTCCTCCCATGCCTCTGCGTGATTTAAGCTTCTAATCGTCAGACTGCTTCCATGACGCAACTGTACCCACTTCTCATGTCCCCGATGTTTGACCCGCGTCCCTGGGGGACGATGGATCTTTCGCCCATTTACCCCAATCACAAGTTCAACGAAAAAATTGGCGAGGCCTGGCTTACTGGCGACAACTGCGTGGTTTCGAATGGGGCGCTGGCTCGGCGCACGCTGGCGGAGTTGAGCGCGGAATTTGGGGCTGAGCTGGTGGGTTCGGCGGCGCGCGATCCGGGGCGATTTCCGCTGTTGCTGAAATTTTTGTTTCCCGAGGACAAGCTTTCGGTGCAGGTGCATCCGGATGATGCGACGGCGCAGCAATTTGGCGAGCCTTGGGGGAAGACGGAGTGCTGGTATGTGGCGCACGCGAAGCCGGGGGCGCAGATTGCGTTGGGACTGAAGGCGGGCGTGACGAAAGGGGAGTTCGAGCGGTCGATTCACGAGAAGCGCGCGGAAGAGTTGCTGAACTGGGTGAATGTGTTTCAGGGCGAGATGATTTATGTCGCCGGGGGAACGGTGCATACGCTGGGGCCGGGGTCGGTGATTGTGGAGACGCAGCAACAGTCGGATACGACGTATCGTCTTTATGATTACGGGAGGCCGCGACCGCTGCATCTGGAGCGCGGACTGGCATCGGTGAAAGAGCGGGTGGCGTCGGGCAAGGTGATACGGCCCGCTCCGGTGGCGCTGGGCGGCGGGGAAAGCCGCCGGTCGGCGATGGTTGCGGCTCCTTATTTCACGGTGGATTTGTTTGAACTGAAAGAGCCGCACGAATTTTCCACGCGCGACGAGTCGGGGAAAGACTCGGTGCAGATCCTGGTGGCAGTCGAGGGGTGCGGAATCGTGGAAGTCGCTGGGCAGGGGCCGGTCACGTTGGCCAAGGGAGACGCGGTGGTGATTCCGGCGGCGGTGGGAGAGTTTGCCGTACGTCCGCAATGGGCGGTGGAATTCTTGAAGGCATTTGTGCCGGGAGCGGCTGCGGGGGAACCGGCGACGCGGCTCTAGCTGCGAGCTACGAGCTCTGAGCTTCGAGCTTGGAGCAATCCGAGATTCCAGGCTGCCCCGGTTAACGCTTTCATTTGCCTCTCAGTTCCCCCGGCAATCTGACTTCTGCAATCTTCCGCTTCCATCTACAATCCAATCTGTGCAAAAGGGCTCTCATTTCTATCCTGTTATTCTTGCGGGCGGACGCGGAACGCGGTTCTGGCCTTTGAGCCGCAAGCGTCGCGCCAAGCAGTTGCTGGCGCTTGACGGCAAGCAGACGATGATCCAACAGACCGTGGCGCGGCTGTGGCCGTTGGCGACGGCGAAGAATTTTTGGGTCATCACGAACGACGATCTACGGTCGGCCATTCTGCGGCAACTGCCGAAACTTCCTTCGAGGCAAGTTGTCGCTGAACCGGCCGGACGGAATACGGCTCCGGCGATTGGGCTGGCGGCGTTTCTGCTGCTGCGCAGCGATCCGGATGCGGTGCTGGGATTGTTTCCATCCGATCATGTGATTGCCGAGCCGAAGAGATTTTGCGAGACGCTGAGTGACGGGATTCGCATTGCGGCGGCGGGCGAGAACATTGTTGTGCTGGGAATTCGGCCGACGCGGGCCGAAACCGGCTACGGATATATCGAGGCCGGTGCTGCGGTGGGTGATGGGTCTTTGCGCGTGCGGCGTTTTACGGAGAAGCCGGATCTTGCGCTGGCGAAGCAGTTTCTAGAGGCGGGCAATTATTTCTGGAATAGCGGAATGTTTTTGTGGCGTGCGGATACGCTGGCCCATGCGCTCGGCGAGCATTTGCCGAAGACTGCCGCGATTCTGGAAGAGATTGCGGCGGCTTACGGGACGAATAGATTTTCGAGGACTTTGCAGAAGCTGTATCCGAGGTGCGAGAACATCAGCGTCGATTACGCGATTCTGGAGCCACGATCGGCGAAGGGTGAAGGCGCGGGGCGGATCTTTTGTCTGCCTTCCGAGTTTGGGTGGAACGACCTGGGATCATGGACGGCGCTGCACGAACATCACTCGGCGAAGCGGAAGCCGGCTGATGGTTGCCTGATGAACTCGGCGGGCAGCTTTGTGTTGAACGCACGGAATAACTATGTCCATGCGCCGGGCAAATTTGTGGCGACTGTGGGCGTCAATAATCTGGTGGTGGTTGAGACCGAGGATGCGTTGCTGATTACCACGCTTGAGCATTCGCAGGACGTGGGTAAGGTGGTTAAGTATTTGGATGAGAGGAAAATGAAGAAATTGATTTGAGTGTCCTTCGGTCTTCGTCCTTCGTCCATCGCAAATTGACCAGGGACTAAGGACCAAGGACGAACCGCGAATTACTGACAATGACTGACATTAAATTTGGCACGGATGGTTGGCGCGGCATTATTGCCGACGATTTTACGTTTGAGAATGTGCGGCGGGTGGCGGGCGCGATTGCTTCGTATGTGTTGAAACACGAAGATGCGGCGCGGGGCGTGATCATTGGGTACGACACGCGCTTCGCTTCGGATCGCGCGGCGCGAATTGCGGCTGAAACCATTGCGGCGGCCGGAATTCCGGTGCGGCTTTCGAACGATTCTGCGCCGACCCCGGCGGTTTCCTACAACGTCAAAAAGCTCGGTGCCGCCGGTGGCGTGATGGTCACGTCGAGCCACAATCCGTGGAACTGGAATGGCGTGAAGTTCAAGGCCAAGTTCGGCGGGTCGGCGACGCCGGCGATCATGAAAGCGATTGAAGGCGAGTTGGCCGCGGGTGCGATGCCGAAGGGGGACGGCGGGAAGATTGAAGAGGTGGATTTGAATGCAGCGTATGTCGAGGCGGTGTGCGGGTTCGCGGATCTGGAGTTGATTCGCAAGGCGAATTGCAAATTTGCCATCGATTCGATGTATGGCTCAGGCCGCGGCGTCTTGCCGGGGATCTTCGATCGGAATGGAATTCGTTATGTGGCGATTCGGCAAGAAGTGAATCCGCTTTTTCCGGGAATCAATCCAGAGCCGATCCTGCCGCACGTGGCGATGCTGCAAGAGACAGTCGTACGAGAGAAATGCCATGCGGGGCTGGCGACCGATGGCGATGCCGACCGGATTGGCGCGGTGGCGGAAGATGGGAGCTTTGTCGATTCGCACAAGTGCATGTCGGTGCTGCTGAACTGGCTGCTGACGCGCAAGAAGTGGCCGGGCGATGTGGTGCGGGCGTTCAACACGACAGGAATGATGGATCGGATTGCCGCGCGCTATGGGCGCGAGTTGATTGAAGTCTCGATCGGATTCAAGTACGCGGCCGACGTCATGATGGAGCGGGAAATTCTGATTGGGGGCGAGGAATCGGGCGGCATTGGATATGGGAGATTTTTGCCGGAGCGCGATGGGATTCTGAACGCCTTGCTGCTGGCGAATGTGATGGCCGAAGAAGGCAAGCCGCTAGGGCAGTTGGTGGCCGATCTGCAACGCCAATATGGCGCGCATTATTATGGCCGGCGCGATTTGCATATTTCCGATGAGTTGAAAAATGGCGCGGTGCGGCGAGCCGGGGACGCGGCGATGACGCGGGTCGGCGCGTATGGCGTCATCAGGAAAGAATTTCGCGACGGGGCGAAGCTGTATCTCGATGCTCCGAAGAATGGCAACGGAGCGGATGCGTGGGTGTTGTTTCGAGCTTCGGGCACTGAGCGGCTATTGCGGGTTTACGTGGAGGCTGCGACGCCGGAGTTAGTGACGGAGATCCTGAAGAATTCGGAACAGTTTGTCATGCAGGCTTAGCAAAGGATCTTATTCGCGGAAGAAGGCGAATAGACGAACCGCTCTGTGTCTCCGTGGGTCATAGCGAAATCCCCGCATGGGCACGGCACCTTCGCGTCTGGTGTGTGACTGGACGGGATAAGATAATGGGTGAACGTCAGGAACGTCGGAGGCCATGGGCACTACGGAAACCATCGCGCAGCCGGTCCAATCAGTGGATTCGGCTGACTCGCGCCGCTACAACCGCATCAAGCGTTGGATGAGCCTTGCGGATACCGGGATTGGCTTCGCTCTGCTGGTTGTGTTGCTGGCTACTGGCTGGACCGGAACGTTGCGGGACTGGGCGTACCATGGGGCGGGACAGAATTATACGTTCGCCGTTTTTTTGTACGTGCTCATGCTGACGCTGATCACGAAGGTGATCGGATTGCCGCTCGAGTATTACTCATTCCGGCTGGAGCATCGATTTCATCTTTCGAACCAAGGGCTGGGCTCGTGGTTGTGGGATGAGACGAAAGGCATGCTTATTGGGCTGGTGCTGGGAACGATCGTGGTGGAACTGATTTATCTTCTGCTGCGACAGAGTCCGCAATACTGGTGGCTGATTGCGTGGGCCGTGTTCATGGGGCTATTTGTGCTGTTTGCCCAACTGGCGCCGGTGATACTTTTTCCGATTTTCTACAAGTTTGAGCCGCTGGAGAATGAAGAGTTGAAGAGGCGCCTGATTGTGTTGAGCGAACGGGCGGGAACGCGCGTTCGCGGCGTGTATAAGTGGAATTTATCGGAAAAGAGCAAGAAGGCAAATGCGGCGCTGACGGGGCTGGGCGCGACACGGCGCATCATACTGGCCGACACGCTGCTCGATCAATACTCCGACGACGAAATTGAGGCGGTGCTGGCGCACGAACTAGGACACCATGTCCACCGGCACATTCTGAAGAGCATTTTTGTGCAGGCCGGAGTCACGCTGCTTGGCTTTTGGCTGGCCAATGGAGTGCTGCACTATGCCGTGGAGCGGCGCGACATGTTCGAGTCGTTGTCGGACTTTGCCAACTTGCCGCTGCTGATTCTGGTTTCGACGGTGCTATCGTTGCTGCTGATGCCGGCGCTGAACGCGTATTCGCGCTTCAATGAGCGACAGGCGGACCGGTATTGTTTCGAGTCGGTCGCGAGCGTGGGGCCGTTTATCTCGTCAATGAACAAGCTGGCGGAGCAGAACCTGGCGGAAAAGACGCCCGCGCGCTGGGTGGAATGGCTGTTTCATTCGCATCCGGCAATCACGAAGCGGGTGGCTGCGGCCGAGGCATGGGCGAGCACCCATTAGTCCGCAGAAACAAAAACTACGCTCCGCGCAGAATCTCTTCGACTCGCTTCAGATCTTCTTCCGTATCGACTCCTACCGAATCAAATGGCGTTTCAGCGACGTGGATTGCGACTCCATTTTCGAGGAAGCGCAACTGTTCGAGCCTTTCGCTGTGCTCCAGAGCCGATTCCGGCCAGCTCACGAATTTGTCGAGAGCCGCTTTGCGGTAGGCATAGAAGCCCAAGTGCTTGAAGTATTGAGGACGGATGCTGTCGCGATCATGGGGGATGGTGGCGCGGGAGAAATAAAGGGCGCGGCCGGCGGCGTCAGTCACCACTTTCACCGCGCTCGGATTGTTCACGTCTATTTCGGCCGCGGGCGTTTTGAGAGTTCCAACTTCCGCGTTTGAATCACGCATCAACGCGATGAGGGTCTCGATGTGCTCGGGGCGGGTGAGAGGCTCATCGCCCTGAACATTCAGATAGGCATCGGCGGGAACGAGGTTCGAGACCTCGTGCACGCGCTCGGTTCCGGAACGATGGGCGGCGGAGGTCATTTGCACGTTGAAACCCTGGAGATCGCAGAAGGCGCAGATTTCTTCGGAGTCGGTGGCGACAATAAGTTTTTCGAGCTGGGAGGAACGCTGCACGCCGCGATAGACGCGGGCGAGGAGCGGCACCCCGGCGATCTCGCGGAGCATCTTGCGGGGCAGGCGCGTCGAGGCGAGGCGCGCCGGAATAACGGCTACGAATTTCATGGGGACAGTTTCGCACGTGAGGCGAGAGAGCGGTGGAAGATTCTCGTAGCGAGCCCGCGACGGGCGCGCCCTAAGAACTTAACCATACGTTTGGCGCGAGAACGCATTGAGAGCATGGCAGCCTGCGCAATGGCTTGCACACTTTGCTTGCCAGGAAAATTGTTGTAGGATTCGCTGCGCATCTGGGGTGATGACCCGATAGCAAATCGCGATGCAGTGAATATATTTGGCAGTTACCAAATCTACAGGTCTTCAGGGAGTCATGCCGCCAATACGGACTGTGCTGGTTGACGATCACGAAGTAGCAAGGCGTGCCCTTCGTTCCGTACTCAGGGCGAATCCGGATATCGAAGTAGTGGGTGAGGCGACCGAGGGCAAAGAGGCACTGAGGATAGTCGGCGAACTGCGCCCCGACATCGTTCTTCTCGATATCGGCCTGCCGGACATCAGCGGCATTGAGGTTGCTCCGGGGATCCGGACGGCGTCGCCGGACTCGCGGATTATTTTCGTTAGTCAACATATATCGATCCCGATGGCGAAGGACGCATTGCGCGGGGGGGCGTATGGATATGTGGTAAAGTCCGACGCTGGACTGGATCTGCTGCTCGCGATTGAGGCGGCGACCGAGGGCCGCACGTTTGTGAGCCGGACGCTGCAATCGCGAGGTTGGACTTAGTCTCTCATTTCTCTCCCATAGGGCCCGACTTAGCCCTGGGCCTACAGAAAACACTGTAGAGCCTTGGCAAGCGTTTTCTGGTATTTCTCTCCTGAGAAATCTCCGGGTTTCCGCGCTATTCACCGGAGGCTCATAGCCCGACGGGCTGCCACGCCAGCAGTCCTCCATCCAAGTCACCGTGACGGTAGGGAAAGAACCGAAATAAGCGAAAAGATGGGACGGGCTGCGCCCTATCTTAGGGGCTCCTTTGGGGGGGAGAAAATGAGAAAGAACCGCGTGACAGAGACCGCCGGGACGACGGGCGGAGCCGTGCTTGTGAATGAAGAAAATGGCAACGGTCAAAGTCCGGTCGCATCGGAGCCGCAAAACAACGGCCATGGCAATGGAGGAACTTCGCCGGATCTGGCGGCTATTCTCGGGAGCTTGCAGACGCTGCGCGACGGCGATTTTTCCGTGCGCTTGCCGGGCTCGTGGGTAGGTCTTGGTGGGAAGATCGCGGATACATTCAACGACATTGCGGCTGCCAATCAGAAGATGGCGCTTGAGTTGAAGCGACTCGGGCAGGTGGTGGGAAAAGAGGGCAAGACGCGCGAGCGGGCGCGGTTTTACGAGTTGCGCGGATCGTGGGGCGATATGGAGTCGTCCGTGAACACGCTGGTTGAAGACCTGCTGCGTCCGACGACGGAAGTAACGCGCGCGATTTCGGCCGTGGCGCAGGGGAATCTTACGCAGACGGTGCGTTTGGAAGTGGATGGGCGGCCGCTCGAAGGCGAGTTCCTGCGGTCGGCTGAAATCGTCAACACGATGATTCAGCAGCTTGGCGTGTTCACCGCTGAAGTGACGCGCGTGGCACGCGAAGTAGGGACGGACGGAAAACTTGGCGGGCAGGCGCAGGTGCCGGGGGTCGCGGGAACGTGGAAAGACTTGACGGATTCCGTGAACTCGATGGCGTCGAACCTGACGGGCCAAGTGCGAAACATCGCTGAGGTCGCAACGGCTGTGGCGAGCGGCGACTTGTCGCGCAAAATCACGGTCGACGTGCGCGGCGAAATTCTGCAGCTCAAGGAAGCCATCAACACGATGGTGGATCAGCTGCGGTCCTTCGCGTCGGAAGTAACGCGCGTGGCGCGCGAAGTGGGGACGGACGGAAAACTTGGCGGACAGGCTGTGGTGCCGGGCGTGGCGGGAACGTGGAAGGACTTGACGGACTCGGTCAACGCAATGGCTGGCAACCTTACGGCGCAAGTGCGAAATATTGCCGAGGTAACAACGGCTGTGGCTCGCGGCGACTTATCGCGCAAAATTACAGTCGACGTGAAGGGCGAAATTCTGGAACTCAAAGACACCATTAACACGATGGTGGATCAGTTGAACGCGTTTGCCGGCGAAGTAACGCGCGTGGCCCGCGAAGTGGGAACGGAAGGCAAACTCGGCGGACAGGCGCAGGTGCCGGGCGTGGGCGGGACGTGGAAGGATCTTACCGACAACGTCAACTTCATGGCGTCGAACCTGACGGGCCAGGTGCGAAATATCGCCGAGGTCGCGTCGGCGATCGCCAGCGGCGATTTGTCGCGCAAAATCACGGTGGACGTGCGCGGCGAAATTTTGCAGCTGAAAGAAACGCTGAACACGATGGTGGACCAGCTAAACCGGTTCGCCGGCGAAGTAACGCGCGTGGCGCGCGAAGTGGGAACCGAAGGACGACTGGGCGGTCAGGCGAACGTGCCCGGTGTAGCGGGAACGTGGAAAGATTTGACCGACTCGGTGAATTCGATGGCCGGCAACCTGACGGCGCAGGTACGAAACATCGCCGAAGTAACGACGGCTGTAGCTCGCGGCGACTTGTCGCGAAAGATCACGGTAGACGTGAAGGGCGAAATTCTCGAGCTTAAGAACACGATCAACACGATGGTGGACCAGTTGAACGCGTTCGCCGGCGAAGTCACGCGTGTGGCTCGCGAGGTCGGAACCGAAGGCAAACTTGGCGGACAGGCGCAGGTGCCGGGTGTTGGCGGAACGTGGAAGGACTTAACCGACAACGTGAACTTCCTGGCCTCGAACCTCACTGGACAGGTGCGAAACATCGCGGAAGTTACGACGGCTGTGGCGCGCGGCGACTTGTCACGCAAGATCACGGTGGATGTAAAGGGTGAAATTCTCGAGCTCAAAGACACGATCAACACAATGGTGGATCAGCTGCGGTCGTTCGCGTCGGAAGTGACGCGCGTGGCCCGCGAGGTGGGAACCGACGGCAAGCTTGGCGGACAGGCGCAGGTGCCGGGCATTGCTGGAACCTGGAAGGACCTTACGGACTCGGTCAATTCGATGGCCTCGAACCTGACGGGCCAAGTGCGAAATATTGCGGAAGTTTCGACGGCCATCGCCAGCGGCAATCTATCGAAGAAGATTACGGTGAACGTTAGCGGTGAGATTTTGCTGCTGAAAGAAACCATCAACACGATGGTGGACCAGTTGAACGCGTTTGCCGGCGAAGTGACGCGCGTGGCGCGTGAAGTGGGAACTGAAGGACGACTGGGCGGGCAGGCGAACGTGCCGGGTGTTGCAGGCACGTGGAAAGACTTGACGGACTCGGTAAACTCGATGGCCGGCAACTTGACCGGTCAGGTGCGAAACATTGCGGAAGTTACAACGGCTGTGGCTCGCGGCGATTTGTCGCGCAAGATTACGGTGGACGTGAAGGGCGAAATTCTCGAGCTCAAGAACACGATTAACACGATGGTGGACCAGTTGAACGCGTTTGCCGGTGAAGTGACGCGTGTGGCGCGCGAAGTCGGAACGGAGGGCAAACTCGGCGGCCAGGCGAATGTGCCTGGTGTTGCCGGAACCTGGAAAGATCTTACCGACAACGTGAACTTCATGGCCTCGAACTTGACTGGTCAGGTGCGAAACATCGCGGAAGTTGCCACCGCAATTGCGACGGGGGACTTGTCGAAGAAGATCACAGTCGACGTGCGCGGCGAAATTTTGCAACTCAAAGAGACGCTGAACACGATGGTCGAGCAGTTGCGTTCGTTCGCTGCCGAAGTGACGCGCGTGGCTCGCGAAGTGGGCTCGGAAGGCCGGTTGGGTGGCCAGGCGAACGTGCCCGGCGTCGCCGGAACATGGAAGGATTTGACCGACTCGGTCAACGCAATGGCCGGCAACCTGACTGGTCAGGTGCGAAACATCGCCGAAGTGACAACCGCCGTGGCTCGCGGCGATTTGTCACGCAAGATCACGGTGGACGTGAAGGGCGAAATTCTTGAACTCAAGAACACGATCAACACGATGGTGGACCAACTCAATGCGTTCGCTGCCGAAGTGACGCGCGTGGCGCGCGAGGTGGGCACTGACGGAAAACTTGGCGGCCAGGCGAAGGTGCCAGGCGTGGCGGGCACGTGGAAGGACTTGACCGATAACGTCAACGTCATGGCAGCCAACTTGACGGAGCAGGTGCGCGGCATCGTGAAAGTTGTGACCGCCGTGGCCAATGGCGAACTGACCAAGAAGCTCACGGTGAACGCGAAGGGCGAAGTCGCGGCGCTGGCGGAGACGATCAACAACATGACCGACACGCTGGCAACGTTTGCCGACCAGGTGACGACAGTGGCCCGCGAAGTGGGAGTGGAAGGCCGACTCGGCGGTCAGGCAAACGTGCCGGGCGCCGCCGGAACGTGGAAGGACTTGACTGGCAACGTCAACCTGCTGGCCGACAACCTGACGAACCAGGTGCGCGCGATCGCCGAAGTTGCGACGGCCGTGACGAAGGGCGACCTGACGCGATCGATTCAGGTGGAAGCCAGCGGTGAGGTGGCCGAACTCAAAGACAACATCAACACGATGATCAATAACCTCCGCGGCACAACGGAGCGCAACACCGAGCAGGATTGGCTGAAGACGAACCTTGCGCGGTTCACGGGCATGTTGCAAGGACAGCGCGACCTGACGACGGTGGGACGCATGATGCTGTCGGAACTGGTGCCGCTGGTTAATGCCCAACAGGGCGTGATTTACCAGATGGAATCGGAGGAAGAAGCAGGCATGGTATTGCTGTCGGCGTTCGCTGCGGACGGTTCGGACGGACATTTGCGGCGGTTGAAGCTCGGCGAAGGCCTGGTTGGACAGTGCGCAGCGGAAAAGCGGCGCATGCTGATCAACGATCTGCCGCCGAACACGATTCCGATTCGCTCGGGCTTATTCGAGGCGGTGCCGCGCAACGTCATCGTGCTGCCGGTGCTTTTCGAAGACAGCGTGAAAGCCGTTATCGAACTCGCGTCGTTGAATATGTTTACGGCCTCGCACCTCGCATTTCTTGAGCAGCTCACGGCCAGCATCGGTATCGTGCTCAACAGCATCGAAGCGACGATGCAGACGGAAAGCTTACTGAAGCAGTCACAGCAGCTCGCGACAGAGTTGCAAACGCAGCAGCGCGAATTGCAGCAGACCAACGAGCAACTCGCGCAGAAAGCGCAACAACTCGCCGAACAGAACGTCGAAGTCGAACGTAAGAACCAGGAAATCGAGCAGGCGCGGCGCGCTCTGGAAGAAAAAGCCAAGGAGCTAGCACTCACTTCGAAATACAAATCCGAATTCCTGGCCAACATGTCGCACGAGTTGCGGACGCCGCTTAACAGTATTCTGGTGCTAGGGCAGCAGCTCAGCGACAATCCTGAGGGCAATCTGTCGCCGAAGCAGGTTGAATTTGCGCGCACCATCCATGGCGCGGGCACGGACTTGCTCAACCTGATCTCCGACATTCTCGATCTTTCGAAGATTGAATCGGGCACGGTTTCGGTCGAGGCGGAGGAAATTTTCTTTGGCAGCGTGTTGGACATGGTGGCGCGTCCGTTCCGCCACGAGGCCGACAACCGCAAGCTGACCTTCGAGGTGTCGACCGACAGCCACCTCTCGCGCAGCATGGTAACGGATTCGAAGCGTTTGCAACAGGTTTTGAAGAACCTGTTGTCGAATGCGTTCAAGTTCACCGAAGAAGGCGGCGTACGGCTGACAGTCTCTCCGGCGAAGAGCGGATGGTCGCACGATCATCCTATCCTGGGGAGTGCGGCATCGGTAATCGCGTTCGAGGTGTCCGATACGGGCATCGGAATTCCGGCGGAGAAGCAACGCATTATCTTCGAGGCCTTCCAGCAGGCAGATGCGGGCACGAGCCGCAAATACGGCGGAACGGGCCTGGGACTCGCCATTAGCCGCGAATTGGCGAACCTGCTGGGCGGGGAAATTCAGTTGAGCAGCACACCTGGACAGGGCAGCACGTTCACGCTGTACCTGCCGCAGACTTATGTGGGGCCGTCGGCGGTTGCGGTTCCCGAAAGAACCTCGCCCACCCTGCCGGTGCAACTCGCGAAGCTGACGGTGGCGGAAGAGTCGGTGGAGGCCGTGCCAGACGATCGCGAGAATTTGGGGCCTCAGGATTCGGTGTTGCTAATCGTCGAGGACGATCCGCATTATGCGCGCGTGCTCTGCGATTTATCGCGCGACAAGGGATTCAAAGTGCTGGTGGCGCGGCGGGGCAGTGAAGCCTTGTCACTGGCGCATGAATTCCATCCGGCAGCGATTTCGCTGGATGTGTTTCTGCCTGACATGCTGGGCTGGACGGTGCTCAACCATCTGAAGCAGGACCCGACGACGCGGCACATTCCGGTCCAGATGCTGACGCTCGACGAGGACCGGCATCACGGATTGGCGCGCGGAGCTTTCGCATTTGTGACCAAGCCGACCACGCCGGAGGGACTGGAGGCGGCACTCATGCGGCTGAAAGAATACGCGTCGCCGCGCCGGAAGCGCCTGCTGGTGGTGGAAGATAATCCGGCGGAACAGCTCAGCATCAGAGAATTGCTGGGCTATGACGACATTGATGTCACTACGGTTTCGACGGGAGCAGAGGCGCTGGCGGCAGTCGAAGAGCAGGCATTCGATTGCGCGGTACTCGACTTGCGCTTGCCGGATATGACGGGGTTTGAAGTGCTGGAACGCTTCCGGGAGAATTCGGCGCTCAGTGATTTGCCGGTGGTAGTCTTCACCGGGCGCGAGCTGTCGTCGGAAGAAGACGCGCAGCTGCATACCCTGGCGCGAAGCGTAGTTGTGAAGAATGTCGAGTCGCCCGAGCGGCTGCTGGACGAAACGGCGCTCTTCCTGCATCGCATCGTCTCCGCTCTTCCCGCCGAAAAGCAGAAGATGCTGGACCGGCTGCATCGTTCCGACGACGCGCTAATCGGCAAGAAAGTGCTAGTGGTCGACGATGACGTGCGCAACATCTTCGCTTTGAGCAGCGTACTTGAGCGGCGGGGGATGAGCGTCTTGACTGCTGGAACGGGGCGCCAGGCGATCGAATTGCTGGAGTCGACGCCGGACGTTGCCATCGTGCTCATGGACATCATGATGCCGGAGATGGACGGCTACGAGACGATGCAGGTGATCCGGCAGAAATCGGCGCTGCGCCGGCTGCCCATCATTGCACTGACAGCGAAGGCGATGAAGGGCGACCGCGAAAAGTGCCTTGAAGCTGGAGCCTCGGAATACTTGGCGAAGCCTGTCAATACGGATCAGTTGCTGGCTGCGCTGCGCACATGGCTGCATCGGTAGTGTGGGGTCGCCCCCGCCCGCCGGAGCCGGGCGGGCGGGGAGAGGGAAACGCGATGAGCAAACATGAGAAGGTCAACATCCTGATGGTGGACGATCAGGCATCGAAGCTATTGACCTACGAGGTCATGCTGGCCGAGCTGGGGGAGAACCTCATTAAAGCCAATTCCGGGCGCGAGGCGCTCGAACTTCTGCTTAAGAACGATGTTGCGGTCGTGCTGATGGACGTGAGCATGCCCGAGATGGATGGCTTCGAACTGGCGGAGATGATTCGGCAGCATCCGCGATTCCAGCGCATCGCGGTGATTTTTATTTCGGGCGTGCATCTGACCGATCTGGATTACTTAAAGGGATACCAGCGCGGCGCGGTGGATTACATTTCCGTTCCGGTCGTGCCGGAACTGTTGCGAGCCAAAGTGAGCGTGTTTGCGGAGCTGCACCGCCGGGCGCAGCAACTGGAAACACTGAACACGGAATTGCGAAGGCTCTCGAGCCGGTTGATGACGGCGCAGGACGAGGAACGGCGCCGATTTGCGCGCGATTTGCATGACGACATCGGACAGGAGCTTGCCGCAGCCAAGATGATGCTGGATGGGTTGTCACAAATGCCCGCGTTTCGCGAGGAGCAGGCGGTGACGGAGGCGAGCGAGATGGTGGACCGGGCGATTCAGCAGGTGCGAAGCATGTCATATCTTTTGCATCCGCCGCTGCTCGATGAGGGCGGACTTTCGTCCGCTCTACGCTGGCTGCTGGAGGGCATGAGCGACCGAAGCGGAATCGAGACTGCGCTGGAGGTGCAGCCGAACGACTTTCCGCGCCTGTCGCCCTCGCTGGAGCGAGCCGTTTTTCGCATTGTGCAGGAAGCTTTGACGAACGTGCTGCGGCATTCGCGGGCGCAGAAAGCGTCAGTCAGCCTGAAGCAGAAGGAGCGCGGCCTGCTGCTCTGTGTGCAGGACAACGGCAAGGGCGTGGCCGAACAAACTTCGCAGTTGCTGCCGGGCAGCATCGGGATCGGACTGGGTGGGATGCGCGAGCGCGTGCGGGAGTTCGGCGGGGAACTTAGGATACTCAATGGAAATCCTGGCACCATAGTGGAAGTGAGCATTCCCTCCGTTATACCGGCGGCTCCGCATCTGAGTCTTGCAACCGCCTGAAGGAAACTCCGCGGTCGTTTTTGGTTGAACGATTTCGGTGACCGATTCGGTGAATGATTTTTGTTGGCCTCCGAAGAGGCGGAGAGTATCGGCGTGGCCCGTGGCTAAACCGCCAGGTGATAGAGGGCGCCGAGGACCGCGCCAAATACGGCGTGCCCGATCAAGATCGAAAGCGGCGTCTGATATCCATAATGCAGGGCCATGAATCCGGGGGGCTCAAGCTGGCGATCGGTGGCCGGGCCGAGGCGCTCGCTCGCCATGCGGGGATGCAGCCCCGGCATGAGCGACATTCCGACGGTTAGCACAAAGAGAGCTTGGGCTAATCCGAGCAAGGCGCCAAACCACCAGGCGGCGAGGCGCACGTTTTCAAAGACCAATACGTAAAAGATCGAAAATACCCATCCATTCAATAAATGAGCGGCAAAGCCGTAGATTCTGGCCTTTTCGCGCTCGGGGGTGAAGAAGGTCCCGATGAGGTAGGGAAGATTCATACGCGTCAGGCCGAGACCCTGGCTTGCCGACAAGATCGTGGAGAGCGCAAGGGTGGCGAGAAATCCCGAGAATAACCAACTGGTCCAATTCATAATTTTTCCTGTGCTCCGCCATGATGACTCGCGGAGGGCGGGCGGTGCGCGAGTTGCCGCTCTCCTTGTTCGCGCTGAAGGATGGAGAGGGCCGCGCCGATCAGGCCGACGTGGGTGAAGGCCTGGGGAAAGTTTCCGAGAGCGGAACCGGTGGTGGCATCAAATTCTTCGGCATAGAGGCCGAGATCGTTGGCATATTTTAGGAGGTGCTCGAAGAGATCGCGAGCCTCCTGGAGGGAACCTCCGCCTAGGGCGAGATACTCGGCCTCCCAAAAGCTGCAAATCGCAAAAGTGCCCTCGGGGATACTTTGGAGGTGACGATAGAGAAGGCCATTTGGAGTGCCGAGAGTCTTTCGGATGGCGCGATACGTTGTCTTCATGCGCGGAGATTTGGCTTCCGCAAAGCCATACCAGGAGAGGAGCAGCAAACTGGCGTCGAGAAGATCGCTGTCGAGGACGCTGACATAACTCTGCAAAGATTCGTTCCAGGCGCGGTCTTCGATCTGGCGACGGATCGACTCGGCGTTTTGCTTGTAGCGCTCGATGGGGGCGTGGCGCAACATGCCGCGTTCCGCCAGACGCACGAGACGGTCCATGGCCGTCCAGCAGAGCAGTCGCGAGTGAGTATGATTTTGGCGCCCAGAACGGGGCTCCCAGATGCCTTCATCCGGCTGGTCCCAGTTTTTCACGACATAATTTCCCAGGCCGACGAGAACGCGCTGCATGTCATGGTCGAGGTTGCCGCCGTGAAAGGCAAATTGCGCAGCCGCGTCGATGACCTCTCCGTAGACGTCGAGTTGCAACTGGTCGCGGGCGGCATTACCGATACGAACGGGACGCGAACCCTGGTAGCCGCTGAGGTGGTCGAGTTCGCGCTCGACAGGCGCGATGTGGCCGTGAAGGGAATAGAGTATTCTGAGTTCGGGCTGGGTGAGGTGCGTGGCCTGGAGCATCCACTCGAGGAAGTCATTGGCTTCATCCCAATAGCCAAGTTCGAGGAGCGCGCGGGTGGTGAAGGATGCATCGCGCAGCCAGCAGAAACGGTAATCCCAGTTCAAATCGCCGCCGATGCGCTCGGGCAGCGAAGTAGTGGGAGCGGCAATGATGGCGCCGCTCGGCGAGTAACTCATCAACTTTAGGGCGAGGGCGCTGCGTACTACTGGGTCGCGGTATCGGCCGTCGTAATTGGCGCGATGCCCCCAATCGCGCCATGCCTCGATGGAACGGTCGATGCGCGGGTCCACGCCATCGAGCGGCGGCAGCACGGACGGCGATTCCTCTGCGTAACTGAAGGAAAAATGGAGGCTCTCGCCGGCGTGCAAGAGGACTCGCGCATGGGCTGCGTCACCCCGTTCCGTGACCGACAACGAGAGGCTGCTTCTCAGCCAATAGACGCCGGCTCCGACGGCGAATTGCAATCCAAGTTTGCCGATCTGCCGAATGCGAACCGGAGATTTTCCATAGAAGGCTCGTGGCAAGAAGTCAATGTCGAACTCCATCTCGCCTGCGATGCATCGGACGCGGCGGATGATCTCGTGATCTGGCACGAATTCTTTGAGGCGGAAGCGGTTGAATCCACCCGTCATGAGGTCGGTAAGAACGGCGCTGCCCGAAGGCGTGGAGAAATGCGTCTCGAGCACATTGGAGTCTGGGACGTAGCGCCGTATAACTGACGACGGGCCTGAGGGAGAAATCCGCCAGTGCCCGCCTTTTTCTCGATCAAGGAGGGCTGCGAAGATTGCGGCTTTATCGAAGCGCGGCCAGCACAGCCATTCGATAGCGCCGCTGCACGCGACCAGGGCGGCGGAGCGGCAGTCTCCGACGATTGCGTAGTCGTCGATTTTTGGCCAAGAGAGTGCCGCGGGTCGCGCCGTCTCCGGCGGGCGCGTTTCAGGCGGGCCTTCTGAAACGTGGAGACGGTCTGGCACATTGAATTGATGCAAGACGCGGCAATACGTTGCCACGGAGATTGAAAGGTCAACCCGAAATCGGCGACGCCATGGCGCGCGCCTTCCGATTTGCATCTTAACGGTGCCGTAGCGGCTTCCGGTGCGAATCGGGGAAAGTAGAGAGTTGCCTCACAACGGTGCAAGAACGATCCCAAGGAGCGGCCGGCGGCCCTCCCTTTTACGCGTCGCGCTGGCATTTGTGATTTTCCTGGTGCCGGGTCTGTTTTGCCGCGCCTACTCGGTCCTGACCCACGAACAGGTAGTCGATCTGCTCTGGAAAGACGATATTCAGCCACTCTTGCTGAAGCGCTTTCCGGACGCGACTGCCGACGATCTGCGGAAGGCTCACGCTTTTGCCTACGGCGGTTCGCTGGTGCAGGATATGGGCTACTATCCGTTCGGGAGCAAGACCTTCAGCGACTTGACTCACTACGTGCGCAGTGGCGATTTCGTCGTCAATCTCATCCATGAGTCGACCGATCTCAACGAGTTTGCTTTTGCGCTGGGCGCGCTGGCGCATTACTCGTCCGATAATCTTGGACATCCGGTAGTCAACCGCGCGGTTGCCATTGAATTTCCGAAGCTGCGCAAGAAGTTCGGCGACGTGGTGACGTACGAAGACAATCCGAAGGCGCACATTCGAGTGGAATTCGGATTCGACGTAACGCAGGTGGCGAAGAATCACTACACGTCGGACCGGTATCACGATTTCATCGGCTTCGAAATTTCCAAACCTGTACTGGAGCGCGCGTTCCTTGACACGTATGGTCTGCCGCTTTCCGACGTGCTCACAAAGGAGGATCTCGCCATTGGGACCTTTCGCCGGACGATCAGCAAGATCCTCCCGGAGATGACGCGGGTAGCGCTGGTGGAACGAAAAAAGGAGATCGTCAAGGACACGCCAAATTTTAGTGCGCGCAAATTTCGCTACTACCTCTCTCGCGCCGATTACCAGCGGGAGTGGGGAAAAGGGTACCGGAAGCCGGGTTTCGGCGCGCGGCTTCTGGCGGTTATCCTGAAAGTCGTGCCCAAGGTGGGGCCATTCAAAGCGCTCGATTTCAAAATCCCCACGCAGCGAACGGAGGATTTGTATGTGGCCAGCGTCGATCGCACTCTGGACAACTATCGAACGCTTTTGCATGACGTGCCGACGAAGACGTTTTCGCTGGCCAATACGGACTTCGATACGGGAAAGATGACACGGGCCGGAGAATACAGGCTTACCGATAAGACGTACGCGTACTTACTCGACAAACTGGCTGAGCACAATTTTGAGAACGCGTCTCCGGAACTGCGGGCGAATATTCTTGCGTTCTACGTCGATCCGAGCGCCGCGAATGACAGCAAGCGGGATGCTGCCGCGTGGCAGAAAACGCTGGATCAACTACAGGAGTTGAAAGAGCATGACCAGGAACAACCAGGCCAGCCTGGAAGTTTAACGCAGAAGGCCGCGCCAACGTTCTAAGCGGGTGGACGCGTTAGCGTTTGACCTGAGCTTGCTCTCGCTCCATATCACTTTGCAATATTACTTTGCAATCTGCACCGGTTCAGGGATCGCGGGCAAAGCAAACTGTACCTTCACGGTCTTGATCTCATACGGCTTGGTGGGAACAGAGACTGACCCGCCGGTTACCGGCAGGTCCGCGAGCGGCCGCTCCATAAGATCCGTGTCCTGCGCTTTTTCGGCCCCCGGCGGAAGCTGGATCTTTACCGCGCCATCGCGGCCCGCCCATTCATAGAAGCGAAGGACGATGCCGTTGTCGTCCTCAGCCTTTTTCACGGCGGTCAGAACGACATTGTCGGCTTTCACGTCGACGAAGGCGTGCTCGGAGGGCAAGGCGCCTTCGTGCCGGTCAGTCTCCATGGCCAGCAATTTGTAGTTGAGTTCGTAACCCTGGCGCACGGTGAGCGCCTCGCGCCAGCCTCCCGCGTGCGGATACAGCGAATAGGTAAATTCGTGATGGCCCTCATCGGCGTGCGGGTCGGGCCATTCCGGCGATCGCAGCAGTGAGAGCCGCAACACGTTACCCTTGGCGTCGTATCCATATTTGCTGTTGTTGAGCAGGCTCAGGCCATGCTTGCCGTCCGAGATGTCAGCCCAGCGCATGGCGGGAACCTCGAACTGCGCTTTTTCCGCGGGAGTATTGCGGGTGGTGGGCCGCTCGACCGAGCCGTAGGGAATTTCATATGTGGCCTTGTCGCTGTGGGCGCTGAGCGGAAACGCGACTTTGAGCAGGATGTGCTTCTCGTGCCATTCCACCTGCATGCTGACGTCGACGCGCGGACTGCGGGAATCGAGGGTTACGTCCTGGATGAAGGTGGAGTTCTGGAAATGCTTCTTTACGCGGACGACAGCGCGCAGCGGGCCACTTTCGATTAGCTTGACTTCGTCGGCCTGATCGAGGTCCCAATGCTTGTCTTCGAAATCGGCATCGATGTTCCATGCGTCCCAGCGCTTTGGTTTATCGACGAAGGTCTGAAGTAGATTGCCGCAAACGCGGTCTTTGGGACCGCCCGTATCGGTTTCGGCGGGTGCGAGCGCTTCCTGATGGTTGCGTTTGTCGAAGAGGCTGGTCATGCATCCGGTGTGCGGATCGATCTTCACACGGATGAATTCGTTCTCGAGCATGTCAGCGGTAGCGTGGAGCGAGGATTGTGTTTTCGCCGTGTTGGCAGAAGCATGAACGAAATATGTTTTGTAGCCGAGCGAGGGCGTGCTTGCCAGGAGCAGGAAGTGCGCGCGATGTGTCGCAGAGTCGACGCTCAGCAATTGCGATTCCGCTTCTTTACCGGCGGCATCGGTGACCATGATGGATTGCGCTCGGGCCGGTAGTTGCGCCTCGACTTCAATTACGGCCGAACGGGGCCATGAAAGCGAATTGAATACGAGCACCGGTACGCTGTCGCGCGGCGTCGAAGAGCCTAGTGTGTTGACGTGCGCCGCGATTTCTTTCAGCGAGCTCTCGATGACGCTATTGCCGAACAACTTCACATCTTCAAGATTGCGGCGGGCGTCGAGGTAGTTCACGCCAATGCCCGAGCCGGGCATGATGTCGTGAAAATCGTCAAAGAGCAGCCGTTTCCATGCGCGATTCATCTCTTGCTGCGGATAGAAGCGGCCATCCAGCATGGCGAGGGAGCCGAACTTCTCGGCGTTCAGCATGATTTCTTCACTGTGGCGGATGCGCTGCTTGGTCTCGGCTTGCGTGGTGAAGACGCCGCGGTGATATTGGAAATACAGTTCGCCATTCCACGTCGGCACATTCAGGTTGGGTAACTTCTTGCCGAGATCATCGAAAAATCCGCTGGCCGTACCGAGCTCAAGCTTGGGATAAACGGTGTTCGGCGACATCAATTCGTTGGCATTGTCGAGCATCTCGCGCGTCGGTCCGCCGCCATGATCGCCAACGCCGTAAAGATGCAGTATCTCCGGTGTATCGCTGAGCTTTGAGCCATAGATCGCTGGCGCCCATACAGAAAGGTCGTTCGCCATCCCTAGTCCTTCAATACTTGCCGCATAGTCGCGCGGAAAATATGTCAGCAGGCGGCTGCCATCCGGCGCCTGCCACCAAAATAATTTGTAGGGGAACGTGGTGAATTCGTGCGCCCAGAGCAGCTTTTGGGTGACGAAATAGTCCATGCCGGACTTTTTGTAGATCTGCGGCAGCTGCCAGTTGTAGCCGAACGAATCCGGATTCCACCCAATCTTTACATCCACGCCGAAGCGGCTTTGAAAATAGCGCTTGCCGATCAGAATCTGGCGCGTGAGCGACTCTCCATCGGGCATGTTCAGATCGGGCTCGACCCACATGCCTCCGATAACCTCCCAGCGGCCTTCGCGAACACGCTGCTGAATCTCCTTGAACATATCGGGATACTTTTCTTCGATCCATTCATAGGCGCGCGCCGACGACATGGTGAACCTGAAGTCGGGATATTCGCGCATCAGGTCGAGCACGCTTTGAAAAGTGTTGCGCACGACCTCAACCGTCTCTGTCCAGGGCCAGAGCCACGCCATGTCGATGTGCGAGTTGCCGACGGCGTGAATGGTGAACTGCTGAAGCCACGGCTTGAGCGCCGCGAGCTTGGCCTGGGCTGCATTCAGGGATTGGTCGAATGCCGCCTGATCGCCACGGTCGAGCGCGGAGAAATCGATGGCATCGATGGCAGACGCGAATTGCTTTTGCCGCTCGGCCTTGCCGTCTTCGTAGGCCGCGATTATCGGCTGCGCGGAAAGCATCTCCATGCGGAGCAACGCTGGATCGGGGCGGCTTGCCGCTGGGTGAATCGTCAACTCGCTCTCGACAATGCTGGTTTTGACGGGTCCGCAATCGACGCGAACGGCGACCAGGATTTTCTGGCCTGGCTGCGCATTTTCAGCGAGCAGGATTGGCTGCTGCATGTCTTCGTCGCCGCGGTACACAATTCCGCCGTTCGAAAACACGGTGAGAATTTCCGAATCGTCGCTGCGGATCACGAGGCGCAAATCGATGCGCGCGCCCTTTACCTCATAGCCGTTGACCTTGTCAGGAATTTCAATCCAGCGTCGCAAGACTTTGGGCCCGCTGGTCCACTCTTCGCGGACTTTGAGCGGCTGCCAGTCGCTGTCGTTCAGGTCTGGGTTCTCCGGGTGCGGCACGTCGGTGTGAAAGCGCCAGTCCGGCAGAGGAACGGTCACCAGCGATTGCAGCCGATTGAGCGTGGGCTTATATGGGTCGTCTGGAGACTGCGGCGCGGTTTGTGCACGAGCTATCGCGATAAGAATGCCAAAAATGGCAAGGCTCAGCGGGATGGATTTTTTCATAACGCAACATCATACTCGGCCAGGCGCCGTGCGAGCCGACGGTCGAGAAGGCGAATCCAGAGTGAATTTTCGCCGGACCGTCGAGCGAGAAACATAAACAGAGCCGGACAACCATCTGGCCCGGCATTGAGTTCCTACCGATCCATGGGTCCGATTTCGCTTCGAGTTGACTTGCCTGCTAGAATAGACACAAATTGACAAAATGTTATCCAGCCTAAGTGGGGAAACAGGCCGGTAGGAAATCCCCAGCTATTACCGAAATAATGTATTTGAAGCTGTTCTGTTGATCTTTACTGCAAGATTGGGGCGATGCACGTGTACTAAATAGAACGGTGAGTCCAAATCCTGATTCAATGTGGACTTTGCCGAGTACGAATCAGGATGAAGGCTGCGGTGCTTATTGGCCACTTGGGCTCAACAGGATCTACGCGCTCGTAGTTCGATCATCGAAGCGGCCCTGCGCCGCGAATCTCAATGGCTCAGCCAAGAGCGCATCCTCCTTCTATTTTGGATGGCAGCACTCGCAACCGTAGTGGCAATGGGAATCGGTGGCTCCACGGGTTGGGATGCGCGTATTTGCGGCAAAGCCATCCACTCTCTGCGCAGCGGCGCGGATCCTTACGCGGCCGGCATCTCCGATCAACAGTCCGCGGGCAGTGATGCAATCGCCAGGCAGGGCCGGGCGCGCTCTCTTTACGCATATTCGCCCATGACTCTGCCGTTGCTGCGCGTACTGGGACTTTGGCCGAACTGGCTATTAAGCCTTTTTTTCTGCACCGCTACCGGGATGGGCTTCATTCTCCAAGTCAGAGCCGGCTATCTCCTCGCCGAAGCCGATGAGCAGCGGTGGCTCAAATTCTTGCTTCCGGCCGTCGCATTTTTTCCCGGACTGGTGACCGACGATGCGATTCTGAGCGGAAACCTGGCTTACCTTCTCTACGGTCTGGTCCTGACTGCGGCTGTGCCTGGATGGAAACGCGATCAATGGCGCTGGTTTTATTTCGCCGTGCTAGTTGCGTCCGTATTCAAGGCCCCGCTTCTGACGTTGCTGGCATTCCCGGTTTTGGTGGGTAAACGGCAGTGGTTCGGAGCCACCTCAACGGGCGTCGTGGGGCTCGCGCTCTTTGCCGGGGAAGCATGGTTGCGGCCTGACCTTTGCGCAGAATATCTGAAGACCATCCGCATCATGTTCGATGTGGGACATGATTTCGGCTATGGTCCGGTTGGCGTTCTGGGCGACTTTTTGTGGCGGCACGGCCGGCCTTACTCGCAAGCAACCACACTGGCCTATCTTGCCTTTGCCGGTGGGATGCTGCTCTTTCTTCTCTTTCTAGCGCGGCAGGCGCGCAGGGGAAATTGCCCGCGTCAGGTGTGGGTTTCGGTAGCGCTGATGGGAACTTTCCTGCTGAATCCCCGAATCATGAAATATGACATGGCTGCGATTACGATCCCAATGCTACTGATCGCGTGGCGAGGAATGCGGGCAGTGCAAGGTTGGACAATCGGAAGGACGGGGAAGAATGCGCGCGAGACGAGGCGCATGATCGCCATGGGCGCGGGGTGCTTCCTCGCCGCCAACCTGATCACGGTGCTTGGACCGCGATGGGTGCCCGTCGAACTCATTGTGCTCCTCGCGGTTTTTTCGCTGGGCACGAGCCTGCTGCAACAGCCAGCTGAAGTTAAGCTGGAGATTTTCGTGCCATCCCCGAGCTTGCTTGAACTCCCAGTCCCGGAAGAAGTCTGAGCCGAACTGGCGGCGCCATGTGAGATCGTGGCATCAATCCAGTCCCCCAACGCATCGAGTTTCGGTATTCCCCGCCTAGGTCGCCTGCCAAACGGCGCCGGCGCTGGAACTACAGTTTTGAACCTCACCGGGCTACGGACTTCGGTCGATTGCCTCGCAATTATCGATAGCTTATCCGTTAAGCAAGGAGATTAGCCTTATGAATATGAGATTGGAGTTTCCCCGCCAGTTCGCCTTCGCTCTTGCCCTCGCATGCGTGCCCGCACTCGGCTTCGCGCAAAATTCCGCTTCCCCATCCGACATGAACAATAGCGCTTCTAACCTGTCGGCCAGTGACAAAAAGTTTGTGCGCGATGCCGCGCAGGGTGGCATGGCCGAGGTGGAACTGGGCAAATTGGCTGCGGAAAAAGGATCGAGTGACGAAGTAAAGAAATTCGGCCAACGCATGGTCGACGATCACTCCAAGGCAAACGATCAACTGAAGCAGATTGCCGGCAGCCAGGGAATCGAACTTCCACAGAACCTGAATTCCAAAGACAAAGCCCTTAAGGACCGGCTGTCGAAGCTTAGCGGCGCGAGCTTTGACAAGGTTTACATGACGAGCATGGTGAGAGACCATAAGACCGACATCGCCGATTTCACCAAGGAAAGCAACAGTGGCAAGGACGAGGCCGTGAAGCAGTTTGCCACCACCACTTTGCCGACACTCAAAGACCACCTGCAAGAGGCGGAGCGGATCGAGCCGATGGTCAAGGGGTCTTCGACCCGCGCGTCCAAGTAAGTGGCCATGCGCGAGTCTGAACTAAATGGTGAGGAAGCCATGAGGACCGATCGTGTCTTCGTGGCTTTTTAAATTGTCCCGTCGCCGAGTCCGCAAGATTTTTATTGCGGGAGCCGTTGGCGCATGACATTCATTTGGCCGGCAAGTTCTGAGAGCTCGGCCATGCGCGAATTGTAGCCGGAGGGGTCGCAGGCGCATAGGGTACGCTCGGCCTCCATTTGCGTGCGCGCCAGACTAAGCTGTTCCTGTGCCGCATCCAGGTATGCCTGGCTTTGCGCGCGGTCGAGGTAAAGCTTGGAGACCGCAAATACCATGCGGTACAAGTGTTCCATTGTTTGAAGCCTCGCAGCGATGATGGCTTGAGCGGGGTCTCCCGCGGTTGCGCTTTTGGAGCGCGAGAGATTTTCGAGCCGGTACGCCGCATAGGAAATCATCTGGGTCCAGTCACCAAGGGAGAGCACTCTATCGTCGAGAGCGCACTCGCTCCCAGTTTGCGCATCGCCGCCACAGTCGTCGGAGTCAAGTGCATTGAGCAGACGCGCGGAAAACTGAATCGACGATTCTTCCAGAATACGGTCGCTGGCTTCAAGATCGCTTTTTGTTTTAGAGCCGCCGTGCATCAACGAGTTCGCATATGCGCCATTCAAGATGCGAACGAGTTGTCGAATCTGATCGCCATTCATGGCCGCACCGCTCTGCCGCTCCTCGACACCCTGACCGCGTAAAAGCGCCGCACCGGGAGTCAAAACTACCAGCGCGAGCGCCAGCAAGATTACCCGCCCAGAATGTTTCAATGAGGGTTTCATTCTTTCATCATCAGGTGTTGAGGCCACCTAGCGACTAACCTCGCAAAACGCCTATGGTTGAAGATTTGCATTTGACCGGCCAAATTTTAGGAGGGTGAGGGAGAGAGTTCCATCGAGTGGATGCGGTAGGTTTCGGAGAGAAGTCCGCGCGCGAAGTACAGGGAATTCCCAACGATTCGTTCCCCGCCCTACGCAAAGAGCGCGCTTTATTGAAAGCGGAATCCTGTCTTCGGGGTGCAACGGTAAATGCGTCCTCCATCGGCATTCACTGTCTCGTCGCAGGCTGCCCAACTCAAAAACAGGGCAGGACCAAGAGGAAAAATAATTGTCTGACCATCGACGTCGGCCTCGATGCTCACACTCTGCGCATCGGCGGGAAGCGTGAAGGAGAGTCCGTCCCCGAATACGACGGGGTAGGACCAGCGTTCCGATTGGCTTACCATCGGACGAAAGACCTCGGCCTCAAGCAGGAAGGTGGCCGTATCCGACCAATTCAGGGCTGACACCGTATACGTTTGGCCGTTCTGCGAGATGCGGTCCTCGCGAATGCGAGAGAACGGACACGGCCCAGCGATGCATGAGGCGCGGGCATTGCGAAATTGATTACCGTCGCCGGCATCCAGAGTCGCGGAACTCAGCGCCGCTTTCCATCGGCCGTCCGGAGAACAGGGATGCTGGCCATTGCAGGGAACATCTCCTTTGTTGGCGACTTCGAAAGTCTTGACCGCGCTGCCCACGTTGATTTCGCTCGCCGCGCGCACGGTGTAACGCACGCGGACATTTGAGACTTTTATTTCGCCCTGGCTCTTGGCCGCCGGCATACTCGACAGCGGGACGAGATGAACGACGTAGAGTTTGTTGCCGACGACATCTTTCAGATCGAGAGGCCGATACTGCGGATCGCGAAACGACAAAACGAGCGGATACCCGTTGCGAATATGCTTGCGCAGCCGAATGACAAACAGGCCGGTGGAATTTGACTTCACATCGGAGATGTCGAGGTCACCCGCGGAGACGGTAACGCCCGCAATCGGCTGCTGTTTGTGCGGGTCGGAATTTTGAATGAGCACCGCGCCCCAGATCGAAACGGGTTTTTGCCGCTGCCAGTGAACCAGCGCCAGTGTGCTGGCGAGAGTCATGATCGCGACGCTGAGGGCAATCCAAGCTTCAATCTTGTGAGCACGAGTCATCGGCGCCACTACTAAGATGACGGTTGCGCTCGGAATGTTTCAGGCCAAACACTGCAACGGTCGGGAGCCAAACTGCATCCTTAAATTGAGATCACAGTAAAAATCCCCGTCGCGCGGTTTTTCGTGGCGGCGGCGAGTTATCTCGGACACCGCAAACAACAAGACCGATGCCATCAATCGACGCCAAAACTGGTCTGCTATCCCGCCGCCAACTCCTGCGCAACATTATTCGGACCGGTCTTTATCTTCCCTTTGTGGGCATATTGCCCTGGGTATTCGCGCAGACCTCAACCCCGAAAGCTGTGGCCAGAGCGGGCGGGTCGATGGTGCCGCCCGCAACCGCCCTGTCGCCGGAGGACGATCGGTTCCTCAATGAGGTTGAGAGCGCGAGTTTTCTTTTCTTCTGGGAGCAGGGAGACGCGAATACCGGCATGATTAAAGATCGGTGCAATGTCCACAACCCGAGCCAGGCCGCAGCCGCCAGCATCGCGGCGACGGGGTTCGGCCTTACCGCCCTGTGCATTGGCGCCCAGCGCGGATTCATAGCGAACGACAAGGCCCTCGAGCGCGTTTTTGCGACGCTCCGTTTTCTCTGGAAGAAGCTGCCCAACCACCGCGGATTTTTCTATCACTTCGCGAACCAGGAGACCGGCGAGCGCATGTTCGATTCCGAAGTTTCGTCGGTGGACACGACGATTTTGCTGTGCGGGCTGCTCACAGTTCGTCAGTACTTTCGCCACTCAGGTGTGGTTGAACTGGTCGATTTGATCTTCAACCGAGTGGACTGGACCTGGCTCTCGGAAGACACTTCCCTGCTGACGCATGGCTGGACGCCAGAAGTCGGCTTCCTGCCTTCGCGATGGGATTATTACAGCGAACTGATGATGATGTACCTGCTTGGCATGGGATCGTCGGCGCACCCGCTGAAGCCGGAGACGTGGGATGCGTGGAAGCGGCTGACCTTCGAGTACGACGGGTTGCGCTACATCGGATCGTTTGCGCCGCTGTTCGTGCATCAGTATTCGCAGGCCTGGTTCGATTTTCGCGGAAAGCGCGACAAGTACGCGGACTACTTCCAAAACTCTGTCATCGCCACCGAAGTGCATCGCCGCTTTTGCATCGAGTTGGGAGAACAATTTCCGGATTACAGCGACGATCTGTGGGGAATCACGGCGTCCGATTCGCAGCACGGGTACGTGGCGTGGGGAGGGCCTCCGGCGACCGGACCGATTGACGGGAGCGTTGTGCCGAGCGCGACGGGCGGGTCGTTGCCCTTCCTGCCAGCCGCTACTCTTCGCGTGCTGAAGACGATTCGAAGCAAGTATCCGTCCGCATGGACGCAGTATGGCTTTGTCAACGCCTTCAATCCGCTCAACAACTGGTATGACTCCGACGTGATCGGGATCGATACCGGCATCATTTTGTTGATGGCCGAAAATCTCCGAACCGGGTTCGTTTGGAAGACTTTCATGAAAAATCCGGAAGCCCAGCGAGGGATGGAGCGGGCTGGATTCCACAAAGAATGATGCTGGGTCGGCCAGCGAACCGCGCGGGGGCGTCACGACTCGGCGGCTCTGTGCTTAAATCAGATCATGTTCGCCCGCAAAGTCCGCGTCGAGTACGAAGAGAATGGCCAGCGCCGGCTCTGCCCACTCCACTGGCTGGATAATTTCAGTATGCGGAATTTCACCAACGCTCCCGTGTTTGACGACACGCTGCCCACCGCGGATGGAATGCTGGAAATCGGAACGAACGTGCCGCTCGATCGGCTCAGGGATGCGATGGAAGACTGGTTTCGCCGCAAGAGCTATCTGGCGAAGGACGCTAGTTTGGTTGCGACCTTGCTGGAGTAAGCGGGCAGGATCGCTGCCGCTCCCTGGCTCTTCACCTGCGAGGTGGGAATGGCTCGATGGAAAATGCTAGCTGCCCATGATGGTCGATCTCTCCACCTTCAGCAGTCGCGCCAAGAGCCGTACGATCATCCCATCCAGCCGCGTGCCGCTCAGTTTTTCCAATTCCGACATGGCTTGCTCGTGCGACTTCGCCGGAGCGAATGAGCGATCGCTGATCAGGTTGGCATACATGTCGGAGACGGCAAGAATGCGGCCCGAGAGCGGGATGCTCTCCCCGCGCAAACCGAACGGATAACCACTGCCATCGAACGCCTCGTGATGCGACAAGACTGCCTCGGCCACCCGGTCGCTGTCGGAGATCGCCCGCAGGATCTCCACACCAAGTTGTGGATGGGTTCGCATGACCGCGAATTCGTCCTCAGTCATGGGGCCCGGCTTGTTGAGGACACTGGCGTCGATGAACAATTTCCCCACATCGTGTACGGCGCCGGCGAAGGCGATATCCGAGATTTCATGGCTCGAGAGATTCAGGCCGCGCGCAATGATTGAGGCGAAATGGCGCGTTTTGTCGGAGTGGCCCGCGGCGTTCGGCTCGCGCAGTTCCGCCGTCTGGGCCAGCGTCTCGAGCGCTTCACGCATGGCGGTGATATCGCCGTTTTCACCGCCGCACAGCTTGCGCAAGGTTCCGATCAGCTCTTCCAGATGTTCCGGCCCATTATGTTCGCGCTGCAAAAACCCTTCGATGTAGGACGAGAGCAGTTGGCGCTGAACTGCCGATCCCTCGCGGAAAGGCTCTGAGGCGGCAACTTGATTTCCACCGGCATGTTTGGCGACGTACATTCCGGCATCGGCCACACGAATCAGGTCTTCGATGGCGAAGCCGTGCACGGGGAAACTGGCGACGCCGAAGCTGCCGGTGATTTTGTGTTCTTCGAGCATGGGATCGGTCGCAAGCCAGAGGCGCAGTCTTTCGGCGAGCACCTGCGCCTGCTCGATTCCGGTCTCGGGCATCAGAATGATGAACTCGTCTCCTCCGTAGCGCGCCACTACGTTTGACTGGCGGCATTTCTGTTCGAGCAATCTGCCTACACGTGCCAGGACGAGATCGCCTTCGAGGTGGCCCTGCGAATCGTTCACCTCTTTGAATTTGTCGAGATCGATCAGCACCACCGAGAAGGGCCGCCCCGAGCGCGAGGCGCGCTTCCACTCCGAACTCAGCGCCTCCCAGAAGAAGCGCCGCGTCTTGATTCCCGTTAGGCCATCGGTAATCGACTGCTGCTGGAGCTTCTGGAAAACGAACGAGTTGTGCAGAGCCGTGGCGAGCAAGTCAGCCAGCGTATTGAGAATCAGCACATCTTGGGGAGCGAAGGCGTTCTCCGACCGGCTCTCCACGTTCAGCACGCCAAGCAGCGTCTCGCCGTACATGATGGGCAAACAGAGCACCGCGCGCGATTCCGGAACTACCCCCCCCAACAGCCCCGGTGCCGCGCTTTGCACGAGCGCGCTAATGCCGGTACGAGCGACTTTTCCGAGGACTCCCGAGCCAATGGGAATCCGGCGTCCGAGCGCCTGCGAGGTCGAGCCTGCTTCGGCCTTGACCTCGATGTCCTTGGTCGCATAGTCCATGATCCCGATGCCGATGTGGTCGTAGCGGAAGTTCTTCTGAATTTCGCGCACAATGTCGGCCATCATCTGCTCGGCATCCTCACTCGAAATCGCCATCTTCGAGATGTTGTTCAGAAATGCCAGATGCCGCCCGCGGCGCTGCTCTTCGGAGAAGAGCCGGGCATTTTCGATGGCCACTCCGAGTTGGCCAGCCGCGGTCTGCATAACTTCTAGGTCGCGCTGCTGAAAAATAAACTCGCGCTCTGTGCTCAACGCCACCATCACTCCCGCCGGCCGTCCGCCGAGCATGATGGGGACGCCGCAGAAGCTCCGCGCCGGGTGCGTTGGGATAAAGTCAACTCCGAGCTTCGAGCGCATTGTCTCGAGATCGGACTGAATGAGCAGGGGCTGCCCGGTGCGGAGAATGTATTCGGTCAATCCGTTGGAAACCTTGCGCGAGCGCTTAGGAAGAACCTGTCCGTTCTCGACCTCCAGTTCGAAATGGATTTCGTCCTCTTCGAGGAAGGCGATATAGAAATCGCCGGTGTCGAAGATCTGGCCAAGTTCGGCCTGCACCGTACGCAGCACTTCATCCTGATTGAGGTGCGAGCTGACGGCCTGACCAATCTCGGTGAGGAGTTCGTATTCCTTAGTTCGGCGCTGCGCCTCGTGCATGACGACGTAGTTCTCGAGCGTGAGCGCAATCTGGAGAGCCAATCCGATGAGCAGCCGCACATTCGAGGAGCCGAACATACGCCGCTCGGCATGAGGAAAGAGCAACACGCCAAAGTTGTGCTCGCGGGTCTGGAGGCTCACCGCCATCAGATCGGTGATTCCTTCCGCCAGCACTGTCTGCTTGAACGCTTCGAATCGTCCGCCGGAGAGGGCGGGCAGCGGCTCTTCCATCTCCGCCAAGCCGCGGAAGGTCACCACGCCGCCGCGGCGATAAGCGAGTTCGCAGATGTAATCGCCGGCTTGCGTCCGCTGAAGCTTCGCCATGAACTCGGCAGAAAATCCCTTTTGGACGGAAGGAACCATGCCGCGCCACTGCTCGGAGATAAGAATGACTCCGCGTCGCGACGCCAGCGGGGCCACCAACCGGTCCACAAATGCTTGCATGCTCGGAATCAGGTCATCGACGGAAAGCAGCCGCCGCGGATCGACGCCGAGGGTCGAAAAGGCGAGAGCGTGTTCCTGCACAGCATTGCGCTCGTTTTCGAACAGCACCATCACCATTGCAATGGCCATCAGCATTTGGGGAATCGGCCACAAGAACCCGCCGGGGCGGGCAATCGTTTCCAGAAACGATTGCCGGAATTGGCCCGCGCCCATCAGCGCTCCCCACAAAGCGAGAGAGAAAGCGAGGGTGCGGAAAGCCACGGAATCGCGGCGAAACCCATAACGGTAATAGTGGAACGAAGCGTAAAGGAGAACGACCGCGAGTCCGGTTTCGAGGCGCAGGTAAACCGGCAAGTGGACGGCCGCTGGCTCAAAAACGCCGTCGGCCATGTGGGCGCGCAGGCTGACATAAGCCAGCAAGACACCCGCGCCAATCATGGCAATGTCATACCACTGCCAGCGAAAGCGATCTTTGGTCAGCCGTGTCGAGACGAAGATGCACATCGCCACCGCGACCAGAAGCAGCGAACCGACAAAGAAGAGTGGCCCTGAGGGACCGCGGAAATAGACGACCTCCTCGACGACGTAGTGCAGAGTATAGGCGACCCAGGCCAGTTGCCACGCGCGGAAATAGCTCTGCCGGCTCTGTTCGTACAAATAGCTGAAGACCAGCAGCACCAAGAGCGCCACGGCCCCAGGAATCAATATCAAACCTGTGGCAACGCTAATCATCGTCGTCCTGACTACAGATGTGGTCTAAAATGCTCAACGCGGGCCTGGCTGGAACCACTCGGCCTCATCGTCTTACCGCCGACAGTATGCAATACAAATTGCCTTTGTCGTGAGTTCCGCCCTGGGCACGGCTCATTCAAAAACTTGATCCCAAGTATCTTCTTATTGGATGCGCTGCCGCCAGCGACTTTCGCGCAGCCACGATTACCATGGTAACCGTAGGTAACCCATTGCGCCGCATGACCTGCTCGAGGGTTGGACTCGGAGGCTTGGCGTCCCGAGGCCGTGCCGCTATTAGGTCGACGGAGCGGAGCGCGGTTAGCGTGAAGCTACTCTCCTCAACCCGGCGGAAGCGCCGAGCCCCATCCGCTATACTCAACGGTTATGCTTCGTGTCCGATTCGCTCCATCTCCTACAGGTTTTCTCCATGTCGGCAGCGCCCGCACCTTTATTTTTAACTGGCTTTATGCCCGCCACAACCGCGGAACCATGATCTTGCGCCTCGACGATACCGACGTCGAACGCAATACCGAGGCCAGCGTGAATTCCATCTTCGACGGTTTGCGCTGGCTCAACCTCGGCTGGGATGAGGAATACAAACAGTCCGAGAGGCTGGCGCTGCACCGTGAGATTGCCGAAGCTATCTTTCAGAAAGGCCTCGCCTATCGCGACTTTACACCCGCGCACGCCGGCGACAGCGAGAAGTCGGGCGCCAGCCAAACCTGGCTCTTCAATCCTGGCATGCGCGAACTCAGCCGCGAGGAGAGCGACCGCCGCGCCGCTGCGGGCGAGTCCTTTGCGCTACGCTACCGCGTTCCCCGGGGTACCGGCGAGCAGGTTCAATTCACCGACGCGGTTTACGGCTTTCAATCCAAGTCCGCCGACGATATCGAGGATTTCGCCCTGATGCGCAGTGACGGGATGCCGACCTACCACCTGGCTTCCTGCGCCGACGATATCGATCTGAAGATCAGCCATATCATCCGCGGCCAGGATCATCTTTCCAATACATACAAACATGTACTGATTTTTCAGGCGGCCCAGAGCGCGGGAGCTTTCCTGCCACAATTCGCGCATCTACCGCTGCTCGTCGCGCCCGACGGCTCGAAGCTCTCCAAGCGCAAGCACGGGCCGGTAGTGAGCGTCACCACTTACCGCGACGCCGGATTTCTGCCGGAAGCGTTCATCAATTTTCTGTGTCTGCTGGGCTGGTCGCCAAAAGATGACCGCACGCACATGACGATGCAGGAACTGGTTGACACGTTTTCGCTCGAAGGCATCAACCGCGCTAATGCGGTCGTGAACTTCAAGGAACCCGCGGCGAGTCCGGAAGACACTTTCGATCCGAAGGCTGTGTGGCTCAATGCCGAGCACATCCGGGCGCTGCCTGTGGAGACCCTGAGCAGTCAGTTGCTGCCAATCGTGCGCAACGCGGGATTCGAAGTGAGCCAAGAAAAAATGCTGGCAATAACTCCGCTCATCCGCGAGCGAATCAAATTGCTGCGCGATGTGCTCACGGCCGCTGACTTCTTTTTCGTTAGCGAACTCCCGCCCTACGATCCGGCGGAGCTGATCCCGCAAAAGGGAGACGCGGCCATGGCGCAAAAAGCCCTGACTCGCGGCCATGAAGTTCTTGCCCAGACGGAATTCACACACGACGCGCTCGACCACGCTCTGCGCGCCGCCGCCCAGGAACTGGGCCTGAAGGCCGGGCAGATGTTTCAGCCGATTCGCGTAGCAGCCTGCGGAAGAAAAAATGCGCCGCCCCTGTTCGAGACGCTGGTGGTGCTGGGGAAAGAGACGACACTGAGGAGAATTGAGCGTGCAATAAAGAAAAATCAATAAAGAGCCCGCGCAGATTTAATTCTTTCCAGTCAACTCCTCGGCTTTAGCACGCGCCGCATCCGCCTCTGGCTTCATGCCTTTGGCGTTATAAACCGCGGCGAGCAGGCGTTCATTGTCCGGGTTGTCCCAGGTTTGCTTTTGCTTCAGGAGCGCGGCCAGCGCCTCGTCGGCGTTATTTAAATGTGCCTCGACCACGCCGATGTTGTAGTACACATCCCGGTATAGCGAATCGATCTCGACCACTCTTTTGTACTCGGCCAGCGCTTCTTCGTAGCGGCGTTCATCGCTGTAGGCGCTCGCCAGCCCGGCGTGCCCGTCAGCGCTGTTCGGATTAATCTTGAGCAGTTGGCTGAACACGTCCTCGGCCTTTGCGGGTTGCTTCTGTTGGAGGTAGACCAATCCCAGGCGGTAATAAACATCCTGATTTTTTGGGTCAAGCGCCAGCGTTCGCTTCATCTCGGCCGCAGCGTTGTCGAAGTCACCCTTGGCGAGATAGGCATCTGCCAGTATTTCGTGCGTATCGGCGAAACCGGGCCGCTGTTTCGCGGCCATCTGAAGTTCTTGGATCCCTTTATCCAGATTCCCGGCTTTCAGGCTGGCCACGCCACGTTGTCCGTGGATCAGGTATGCCTTCGACCGAGCGAGGCCGAAACCGACTCCCGTCAGCAATAATGCGCCAACCAGCAACACGCCAAGGCGCCGCAGAACTGCGTCATGGGCGGGAGCCAGCTTCGCAATAAGCGCGCCCAGTATCAGTCCCATCACCAGTCCACCCACATGGGCGGCATTATCGACGTGGGCAATCATCGCCCCAAAAACCAGGTTGTAACCGACAAACGCGACCACGCTGCGCAGCATCCCGGAGACAGCCGCCCGTGGCAACGAGAACTCGCCCAGGTAGAAAGAAGAGATCAGCGCCCCGGCAATTCCAAAAATCGCTCCCGAAGCACCCACGCTTGAGACAAATGGGTTCCAGATCACCGTACCCATACTTCCGGAAAGCCCACAAAGCAAATAGACGGCAGCGAACGTCCATGAACCGTAAACAGATTCCGCCAGGCGGCCGAGGCTCCACAGGCACCACATGTTGAAGGCGATGTGCAGCAGGCCGCCATGGATAAAGGTGTTGGTAAGCAGCCTCCACCATTCGCCGCCCAGTGTGTAGACCCCGATGTTCGCACCCAGTCGCATTACATCGAGGCTGTTCCATGCGGCGCTGCCGAACAAGGTGAGACCGGCGGCCAACGTCATTTTGAGAAAGACGATGGCGTTCGCCCCGATCAGGAGCTGCGTCACGATCATCGAGTTCGATTGCTGCCGCTGCCAGGGCGCCGTCTCCACTCGCTGATATTCCCCGCCCTCGCCGCGCTGGGCCGCTTCATGCTGTTTGCACCACGGGCAAATCCTTTTGCCAAAGGTCAAGCCCGGCATCCGCCGTCCGCACTGTTCGCACTGCGCCATACGACATATAGAATAGCAAGAGCATGAGTCCTACTAATTCCGTTAGTCCTAGCGATACCGCGCCCGAGCCTGCCGCCGAACCCCGTCCCTCCAACTTCATCCGCGATGCGATGATCGAGGATCTGAAAACGAAGAAGTACGGCGATGCCGTAATCCAGACTCGTTTTCCTCCCGAGCCCAACGGCTACCTGCACATCGGACACGCCAAGGCCATCTGCCTCGATTTCGGACTGGCTGATGAATTCGGCGGCAAGACCAATCTGCGCTTCGACGACACCAATCCCGAGAAAGAAGAGCAGGAGTATGTCGACTCGATCAAAAAAGACGTCCAGTGGCTCGGTTTCGAATGGGAAAAGCTCTGCTACGCCTCGGATTATTTCGACCAGCTTTACGAATGGGCGATCAAGCTGATCCAAGACGGCAAAGCCTACGTCGACGACCTGAGCGCCGAAGAGATCCGCCAGCATCGCGGAACGCTCACCGAGCCCGGCAAAGAGAGCCCCTACCGTAATCGTACCGCCGCCGAAAATCTCGATCTCTTCGAACGCATGGGCAAAGGCGAATTTCCTGACGGTACGCGCGTGCTGCGCGCCAAAATCGACATGGCCTCGCCCAACCTCAACATGCGCGACCCGGTCATGTACCGCATCCTTCATGCCGACCATCACCGCACCGGCAGCAAGTGGTGCATCTATCCGATGTATGACTATGCCCATGGCCAGTCCGATTCCATTGAGCACGTCACCCACTCCATGTGCACGCTGGAATTCGAGGACCACCGCCCGCTCTACAACTGGTTTATTCAGAACCTCGGTATCTTCCCGTCGCAGCAATACGAATTCGACCGCCTCAGCCTTACCTACACGCTGCTCAGCAAGCGCAAGCTGCTCAAGCTGGTGCAGGAAAAATTAGTCAGCGGCTGGGACGACCCGCGCATGCCCACGCTCTCCGGCATTCGCCGCCGCGGCTACACTTCCGAAGCCTTGCGCAATTTCTGCAATGCCATCGGCGTTTCAAAAACCAATGGCATTCTTGAACTCGCCATGCTCGAGCACTACGTTCGAGAGGATCTCAACAAGCGGTCTCCGCGCGTGATGGCCGTTCTGCGTCCTCTGAAGGTTGTCATCGACAACTATCCCGAGGGCCAGGTCGAGCAGATGGAGGCGATCAACAATCCTGAAGACGAGACCGCCGGCAAACGTACGGTTCCATTCTTGAAGGTTCTCTACATCGAGCAGGACGACTTCCGCGAAGTGCCGCCGAAGAAGTATTACCGGCTCTCGCCCGGAGTTGAAGTCCGTCTACGCTACGGCTACTTCATCACGGCGAAGAGTGTTGTGAAGGACGTCAAGGGCGAGGTCGTCGAAGTTCATTGCACCTATGACCCGGCGACCAAGGGCGGCAACGCCCCCGATGGCCGCAAGGTGAAGTCGACCATCCACTGGGTCTCCGCCGAACATGCCGTTGACGCCGAGGTCCGCATCTATGACAAGCTCTTCAGCAACGAAGATCCAAACCATCTGACCGAGGCGCAGGTCGCCGAAGGCAAAGACTTCACCGCGAACCTCGATCCCAATTCACTCGAAGTGATCGCCCGCGCCAAACTCGAACCGTCGCTCGCCAATGCTCCGGTCGAGAGCCGATACCAGTTCGAGCGGCTGGGCTACTTCTGTGTTGACCCGGATTCAAAACCCGGCCAACCGGTATTCAACCGCACGGTTGCGCTTAAAGACACCTGGGCGAAAATCGAAAAGCGCGGCTAATACTCAAAAGAAAAACGGCCGGAGCATTCCGGCCGTGCGTGCCAATTCTTGAGCAATTATTTCTTCAAGCTGCGAATGTACTTGACCAGTTCGTCGATCTGCTCTCGCTTGAGCTTGCTCTCGTAGGGAGGCATTTTGCCCCTCCCCTTGCGAATGATTTCGATCAACTCCGTGTCGGATTGCTTTTGAACGTCGGCGGAAGCGAGATTCCGCACCTTCAGGTTCTGGCCGAGCTTGGTTTCCCCCGCTCCTCTGGTCCCATGGCACGGAGCGCATCTCGACTTGAATTCCGACCCGCCGTCGGCCCAGGCGCAGGTTATCAAGATCAGTGCGAATACGAGTAATGCGGAACACCGCCGCAGAGTCGTGTTCAAGTGGCGCACCCTCCCAAAAATTAAGCGGCCGTCGAAGCGAGCGGCCGCTTGTTTTTCAAGGCTACACCAGTTTACTTCTTCAGCGTACGGATCCACTTCACGAGGTCGGTAATTTGCTCTTTGGTTAGCTTGCCGTCGTAGGCCGGCATCGGCGATTTGCCCTTCGCGATCACTTCGGTCAGTTCAGCGTCTGACATCTTCTGTACGTCCGGCGAAGCGAAGTCCTTCGTCTTCATCGCCGCCTTGCCTTCGCCGTTCGCGCCGTGGCACATCGCGCATTTCGCCTTGTAGTCGGCGCCTGCGTCAGCGAATGAGTAAGTGGAAAAAGTCAGCGCTATTGCCACCAGCGCCAGAGTCGCCCGCAAAATCATCTTCATAGTGTTCTCCTAATGATTATGAAAATAAGCGCCCGGAAAGTGAGGGCGCTGCCCCTGCCGACGTCACATGCACGGGTCACGCGCAACAGAGTGATTTACGAGAGCAGAGGCTGCGGCACCGACGATATCATAAAAGCTCTTTTCCACCTATCCCCGGTCACCATCTTCGAATGTCGCACCCATTCGGAAACGAGAAAAGCATCGCCGACGAGAAAGCCCTTATGTTCACCAAGATCACGGTGCGAATACACCACCTGCGGGGTGAGAACTCCCACCTAAGCGCTTGCGAATGCGCCGTTGCAAAATACAACTAGCACAATAAAGCAATTATTTTATTGGACTTATGCGTCCACAAGGGCCTCTGTTACTTTGGCCCTTATTGTGCCCTTACAAGCGTGAAAATGCATTGAGGGAGCGTGTCTCTTGGAACCGACGTTGGTGGTTGTCGGGCTAAATCACAGAACGGCCGCCGTGGAAGTTCGCGAACGTTTCTGGATGGGGGGATGCCGCCAAGCCGAAGTTCTCTCGATGCTCGCGCAAGCGGAAAGCATCGAAGAGGCCATCGTCTTCTCCACCTCGAATCGCACAGAGTTTATCGTCTGGGGCGATCCCACGCTTGCCGTCAATTCCATCCTGCGCCTGCTCTCGTCGGAATATGACCTGAAGCTTCAAGAGTGGAATAGTTTTTACCGCCTTTTGGACGAGCAGGCTCTGACTCACGCCTTCCGGGTAAGCTGCGGCCTCGACTCGATGTACATCGGCGAGGGGCACATTGCGCGCCAGTTCGCTCTTGCCTGGCAGCAGGCGAGGAATGCTGGATGTACCGGGCGTCACCTCGACGCAGTTCTGCGCAAAGCTCTGGCCGTTCGCCGCCGGGTCCGCAAAGAGACCGAATTCGTCTCCCATCTGCTCTCCGCCCCCATCGCAGCGGTTCACCTCGCTGAGCAGGTTCTCGGGACCGTCGCCGGGAAGAACGTGGTGATCTTTGGCTCCGGCTCCATGGCTGAAAGCGCGGCTCAGGAGTTGTCGCGGCGTGGGCCCCAGTCGATCTGCATTCTGAATCACAACGACAACTCGGCCCTGGAACTGGTTTTCAAGCTGAAGCCTCAATCGCCGACTCTGCGCGCGGGAGCTTTTGAAGAGCGCTGGCAGACGCTGGCTCTGGCCGATCTCGTGATCAGCGCAACCGCGTCGCCCGGGTTCACCTTCACTGGCGAGGACATGAAGCGGCTCGCTATCGCCCGCAACAGTCTGGAACGCGATGAGGCGGCCGAGCGCACCAGCCGCAAGCTCATCCTCATTGATCTCGCTCTTCCCCGCGACATCGATCCCGCGGTCCGTGCCTTCGATGGCGTGCTGCTCTATGACCTGGAAGACCTGGAGCGCGCCGTAGAGCCGCGCCGCGAATTGCCCCGGCTGGAAGGCCGCACCATCGTGCTGCCATCGCGCCGCACCGATCTGGGGCGAGAGAATAAGGCGACCGAAAAAGATATGAGCAAGCGCATCGGCGAAGCCGAAGCCGAGCAAATCGTGCATGCTGAAGTTCACGCCTTTAAGAAAGAGCTGACCTTGGGCACGGTGCCGCCCGAGGTTACCGCTCTGCGTTCGCGGCTCGACGAAATCTGCCGTCAGGAGCTTGAGTCGATTCGGCTTGAGCAAGGTCCGTTTCCGCAGGATCAGGACCGCCTGATTGCCTCGGTTGGTCTCCGGATCACGAATAAAATCGCCGGCACGCTTGCGCGCGATCTGAGAAATACTCCTGACCCCCGCGCCGCGAAACGAATGATTGTAAACGGGTAGTTTGACCTCGACTGATGGCTGCCATCAATCTGGCCAGCCTTGCCACGAATTCAGCTAAATCCTGCTCAATTCGGCCACAACAAGAAAGACTCGCTCGGGTTAAGATCGCTAGTCCAGGCTGACGGAGCAAGGAAATCCAAGAATCGCCGGTTCGGTGACTGACTCATGCGTCTGGGGCATCCTTTCGCCGACTTTACACATCTTTACAAAGTTCGTTCAGTCCAAGAGAATGGAGTTGCTTTCCTCGTAATTCTCAACTTGTCTCCTTAATTCTGGATTCCGCTAGCCTCTATGCTGCGAAGGCGATTGCACGAGCGAGTCAAATTCCTCCCATCGAGATGACATTATGACGATTCTTAAGGAAAAGATTCTTAACGAACTGCGATGTTGGACGATTGTTCTGTCCGTGGCTGCTCTTGTCAGTCTGGCGTTCGGCCAGCCTCTCATGGCCCAGGATGACAATGACCAGGACGATCCTCCCGCTCGTGTTGCGCGCCTGGGCTATCTGCAAGGCTCAGTTTCTTTCGAGCCGGCGGGCGAGAGCGATTGGGTTGACGCGGTTCCGAACCGCCCCATGACCATCGGCGATCAGCTTTGGGCGGATCAGAACTCGCGCGCCGAAGTCGAACTCGGCTCGGCCGTGATCGACCTCAACAGCAACAGCGGGATTTCGTTTCTCAATCTCGACGACAATACGATTCAAGTCCAGCTCAGCTCCGGCGCGATCAACGTCCGGGTGCGCCGGCTCGGCCGCGACGATGACTTCGAGATCGACACGCCCAATCAAGCTTTCACAATCACTGAGGCCGGGCGCTATCGCGTGGAAGCCAGCGAAGACGGAACCTACACGGTCGTCAGCGTTCGCGAAGGCGCGGGCGAATCGACCGGCAACGGACAGACCTATACCATCCATGAAGGCCAGCGCGTCACCTTCAGCGGCGTCGATCAGCTGAATGCCGAGATGGAGACGCTCGGTGGACCGGATGACTTCGATAACTGGTGTTATAGCCGGTACAACCACTGGGAGCATTCGCGTTCCGCGCAATATCTCTCCGACGACGTTGTTGGCTATGCCGATCTCGATGACAGCGGCGACTGGGCTCCCGCGATGGGTTATGGCACGGTGTGGTTCCCGCACGTGGCCGCTGGCTGGGCTCCGTATCGCGAAGGCCATTGGGCCTGGATCGATCCCTGGGGATGGACCTGGGTCGACGACGAGCCCTGGGGCTACGCTCCGTTCCACTATGGCCGCTGGGCTTTCATCGGAAATCGCTGGGGATGGATTCCCGGGCCGCGCGAGGTTCGCCCTGTTTATGCGCCCGCGCTCGTTGTGTTCGTCGGAGGAGGCGGATTTGCCGGTGGCGCCGTTGTTGCCTGGTTTCCGCTCGGTCCACGCGAGGTCTTTGTTCCCTCGTACCACGTGAGCCGGGGGTATATGACGAACGTCAACATGAGCGGCACCGTCATCAACCAAACGGTGATCACGAATGTCTACAACACCACCATCATTCACAACGAAACGACGATCACGAATGTGACCTATGTGAATCGCGGCGTGAGCGGCGCGGTGACCGCCGTTCCGCAGCAAGCGTTCGTGAGCGCCCAGCCGGTAGCCCGAGCGGCAGTGGCGGTGAACGTCAAGCAGATGGCCGCTATGCCGGTGACGGCCAGGGTGGCTGTCGCGCCGACTGCTAATAGTGTCCTCGGACTGCATGCCAACACGGCGGGTCGCGTGAAAGCGCCGCCGGCAGCGGTGATGCAACGTCCCATCATCGCGAATAGAACGCCTCCTCCAGCGCCGGTTGCGTTTGCCGCCCGCCAGCAGCAACTCGCAGCGCACCCGGGGCAGCCGATCGCAAGGCAGCAGATGGTGCAATTGGAGAAAGCGCGGCCCGCCAAAGGACAAGTTGCTGCGCGCCCGCAGATCAGGCAGGCTCCTCCGGCAAAGCCGGCAACTCCAGTCACGGTCCAACCCGGAAACCGTCCCGGCAGTCAGCCGGGAAATCGCCCCGGGAGTCAGCCCGCGCAGAACCAACCGGGTTTCCGCCCGAACAACCAGCCCGGAAATGCTCGTCCCGGAGCGCAGCCGGAAAGCAATCAACTAGATCGTAATCAACCGAACCGGCCCGCACCGAATCGTCCGGAGGTGAATCGTCCGGAGCAGAATCAGACGGCGCCGAGCACCCGTCCGCCGGCGCAAAACGAGCGCCCGAACGCGCAGCAACCACCGCGCGATGAGCGTCCGCAGAATGTTCAGCCGGCGAATCGTCCACCGCAGGCGCAGCCGCGGGAGAATCAGCCGCCACAGCGTCCGCAGGCAAATCGGCCAGAGGAGCAGAAGGGAAACCAGCCTGCGGCGCGTCCTCAGCCCAATAAACAACCACCGAGTAAGCCGCAGGACAAGAAGCAGCAGGAGGACGATAAGAAGAAGCGCGAGGAGAAACCTCCGGGAGAATAGCGCTCGCGGCCGTGCCGCGACTCTGAAAAGCAATCTCGGCAAAGCAATCAAGGCGTCCGAATCTTCGGACGCCTTGGTTTTTGATCAGCAGATGTTCAGCGGAGTTGGCTGAGACTAGCTCTTATCTTCGGGAATCTCTTCCTCGAGCACGCTCAGGGTTTCGTCATCCACATCCCACTTCTTCAGGATGGTGAAGATGGTCTTCGGGCCAAATCCGGCGCGCGACAGGCCGCGAAAAATCCGCGCCGTCTCCCTTTGGTCTTTTGGTTTCTTTACGCGCTTGCGCTTCAGGTAAGCCCTCGCCAGATCTTCTTCCCTCACGTCTTCGTAGGCGGAGTCGACAGCCTTCTCGATCACGTCGCCGTGCACGCCTTTGATTTTCAGATCGCTAACGATGCGACGGCGCCCAAACTTCTCTGTGTCGCGGCGGTAGGATGAATAAGCTGCGGCGTAGCGTGCGTCGTTGAGATAGCCCTGATCCTTCAGACGAACAATGATGAGCTCAACCAGCGTCTTGCCGAATTCGGTATCGGCCTCGACGCGGTTACGTAGCAGCCGCTTTAGCTCTGCCACCGATCGGCTGCGCCGCGCCAGCGCTCCAATCGCATACTCATAGAGCTCCGCTTCAGTAAAAAGCTTTCGCGGACGAGCAAACGCCATACTCGAACCTCATCGCCGCGGCTGCATTTTAGGAGCGTTCGGCGAAGGTGCAGCCTGAGCGGCGCTCGGAGTCGCTGCCGGAGCCGGCTCAAGCGCAGTCTTAACCGACGCAGGCAGCTTGTCGGCATTCGCCAGCAAGAGCGATATCTGCCACATTTGCGTCTCGCTCAGCGTCTTACTGAATCCCGGCATTCCGGTCAGCCGGAATCCGTTGAAGACCTTCCAGTAGGTCTCGCCCGGCTCGTCGTCGGTCACGCCCTTCCCCATGAATAGCTGCGGCGGATGCGGATACATTCCTGTCGCAATCGCGGTCTTCTTCGAATCCGGCAAGCCGTGGCAGACGGCGCAGTGCTGCTTGTAGAGTTCCGCGCCCGCCAGATAATTCTCTTCCGTCGCCTGGATCGGCACCGTCTTCGGCATGTCGTGCTCGATGCGGACATGCTGCGCCTTGCGCGCCAGATAGGATTCGAAGGGCATATCCGGGTCGGTGGTTGCGACCGGTGCGCTGCCGCCGACCAGATAGAAGTAAAGCCCAACTGGAAACAGAATCAGCCCAAGGATTAGGCCAGCGATGAATTTCAAGGGTCGAGCCCGCCTTTCTGAAGGTGGCATTAACTTTAGCATCTTCGTGGCCCAGGCGCTGCCAGGCGCATCTAACGCTGGGAATCGAGCCGGTCTCGGAGTTGGCCCTAGCCGCAAGTTTACAAGTTATTGACAGCCGGACTGAAACCGGACAATGATTCTTCTCCTCCAATCGGCAGGCAGGTCCAATCACAGACAGGTCTAACCGATAGCGCAGAAGGAGCGCTCGAAACGGTCGATCCTATGCAAATCGTCAGCACAGCCAGCGCATTTCCGCCGCACTACTACTCGCAGGATGAGTTGCTCGATGGCCTGCGGCAATTGTGGGGTGAGCGCCTCGAGAATGCCGACGCGCTCCGCCGCCTGCACCGCAACGTCGGAGTCGATGGACGCTATCTTTCCGTGCCCAAAGAAGACTACCTGACCATGAGGACGTGGGGAGAGGCGAACCATCACTGGATTCGCACCGCAACCGACCTCGGTGAAAAGGCCGTCGGTGGCGCACTTTCGGCCGCAGGCCTGCAAGGTCGCGGCCTGCACGCGTTCTTCTTTACATCCGTGACTGGCATTTCAAGTCCGTCGATCGATGCGCTGCTCATCAACAAGATGGGACTGTGCGGCAACATTCGCCGCGTTCCGATATTTGGTCTAGGCTGCGTCGCGGGAGCTGCGGGAATTTCGCGCGCGGCGGATTATGTGAAGGCTTATCCCGATCAGGTTGCCGTCGTGCTTTCGGTCGAGTTGTGCTCGCTGACGATTCAGCGTGACGATCTCTCGATCGCTAACCTGATCTCCGCGGGCCTGTTTGGCGATGGCGCTGCGGCCGCGATCGTGGCGGGTACGGATTCCGGCGTGTCGATCTCCGGTCCGCGCATTCTGGCTACCCGATCAGTTTTCTATCCCGACACGGAAGAGATGATGGGCTGGGACATCACGGAAAAGGGGTTTCGCATTGTGCTCTCGCGCGAGGTGCCGAATCTGGTGCGCAAGAATCTCGGCGGGAACGTCGATGACTTCCTCGCATCGCGCGGGCTGGCGCGCTCGGACATCGGTAGCTGGGTGCTGCATACTGGCGGGCCGAAGATTCTGGAGGCGACTGCCGATGCGCTTGAACTGCATAACGGGCAGCTGGACGCGTCATGGGACTGTTTGCGGCGTACGGGCAATCTCTCGTCGGCGTCGGTGCTGGTGGTGCTGGAAGAGGTGATGAAGAATCGCCGGCCTGCGCCGGGAACGCTGGGCATTCTGGCCGCGATGGGACCGGGATTCTGCTCGGAGTTATTGCTGCTGGAATGGTAGTCGATGGTTTGGGTCGAGGAACATTGAGCGTGTTAGATGCAGCGGATGTTGTGGTGGTTGGCGGCGGTCCAGCTGGACTTGCTACGGCAATTGCCGCTCGCCAGCATGGTTTGAGCGTCGTGGTTATCGATGGCGCGATGCCTCCGATCGATAAGGCCTGCGGCGAGGGACTGATGCCGGACGGGATCGCGGCACTGCGCGATCTCGGCATCGCGATTCCGGCGGAGGTGTCGCATCCCTTTCGCGGCATACGCTTTCTGAGCGGAAGCCAGAGTGCGCAGGCACATTTCGAGGCGGGCTCGGCGCTGGGCATTCGCCGCACCGCTTTGCATCGCGTTCTGATCGAACATGCTGTCGCGAGTGGCGTTGCTCTACGTTGGGGAACGAACGTGATCGGGATCGATCGTGAAGGCGTGAGGCTTGCGAACGGCCTGATTCGCGCGCGCTGGATCGTGGGCGCGGATGGCAGCAACTCGCGCGTGCGCGGTTGGGCAGGCCTTGACCGGCGCGAGCGCAAGACGTCGCGCTTCGGATTCCGCCGCCATTATCGCGTCGCCGCATGGACCGATCTGATGGAGTTGCATTGGGCCAACGGCAGCGCGAGTGATCGGAGTGGCGATGCGCGTTCGGCCAACGATCGGCATAGCGGCGACAGCCAGATCTATGTCACTGCCGTTCACCGCGATGAGATCTGCGTTGCGCTCGTCAGCTCCGATCCGCATCTGCGGCTGGACGCGGCGCTGGAGAGCTTCCCACAGTTGGCAGCGCGGCTGGCGCACGCCGAGATCGTATCGAGCGAACGCGGCGCGATTACCGTTAGTCGGCGCTTGCGGCGCGTGCATCGCGGCAGCGTGGTTCTGGTCGGCGATGCGTCTGGCGGCGTCGATGCCATCACGGGAGAAGGGCTTTGCCTGGCGTTTCGCCAGGCTGCGATGCTGGCTCGCTATCTCGCGGCGAACGACCTTGCGACGTATGAAGTGGAGCATCGCCGGCTGCTTTGCCGTCCGGCTGCGATGGCGCGGCTGATGCTGCTGATGGCTCGCCATCCGCGGCTGCGGCAGCGCACCATGCAGGTCTTCGAAGCGCATCCGCGGTCATTTGCCCGCATGCTGGCGATGCATGTCGGCGAGGCTTCGGCCGGCAATTACATCGCGAGCGGCCTTTCGCTGGGCTGGCAGCTATTAACCGCATGAGCTGTGGTTTATCTACCATCAGTTGTCGCCGATGAAACCAAACCGACGCTTTACCGCTTTCATGCCGCTCTGCTGCACGCTCGCGGCTGCGACGCTGATCACCGCGACGCTAGCCTCATTCGCGACGCTGGGCGCGTTTGCACAAACAGCGGCGCAGCCTGCGCATCCGCTGCACCTGCAGCTCGATTCCTCGCCAAGCCGCGCGGAGATTGTGCTAAATGGCAACTTCCATACCGTGGAAGGCTCGTTCGCCCTTAAGCGTGGCGCGCTGGACTACGATCCCGCTTCGGGGAAAGTCGGCGGCGAGATCGTGTTTGACGCGACCAGCGGAAAGACGGGCAACGATTCCCGCGACAGGAAGATGCACAAGGAGGTTCTGGAGAGCGCGCGCTTTCACGAGATTGCGTTTCGCCCCGATCATGCTGACGGAACGCTTGCGCGTTCGGGCGATTCAACGCTTCAGGTTCACGGAATGTTCTCGATTCACGGAGCGGAGCACGAGTTGACGGTTCCGGTCACGGTCCATCTGGATGGCGCTGCTTGGTCGGCGAAGGCTGCGTTTCAAGTGCCTTATGCGAAGTGGGGAATGAAGAATCCGAGCGTGCTGTTTCTCCGAGTGGAGAGCACTGTCGCGGTTCGACTGGTGGCTGCGGGAGCGATTCAGTAGCTCGCGGAAGAGCCGCTTGGCCGAGGTTTTATCCTTCTTTCACGGGTGGTTTTGAGCTGCTTCGTCGCGGCGCGTTTGGTCCCATGTCGGCTTGCGCTCACACTGATCTTTGAAGGTTATTTCTGGCCCAAAGTTTACCGTTCAGTAATCCTACCCCCTGAACTTGGTCTTTGAAACTGAAGGACTTACTGGGTGTTTTTCGCCAGGTCTTTGCGAAATAAGGACTTAGCGTAAAGCATTATAAAATCAATTACTTAGCCGGATCTAATGGGTTTTACGATAGGTTTATTTCCTGTAAAGTATTGAGAAATAAATACTTTACTGGACATTTGCAGCCAGCTACGCGGCGACGAAGGCTTTCAATCGGACTAATACGCACTTCGGAAGCTGGTGAACACGCGAGGTCCCGCGGACAGGAGTATCCGCACCACATGGGCTACTTAATTACGCCGCGCTCGGAGGCTTCGATGAAGCGGATGAGGAGGTCGACGTCTTCACCGTGGTCGGCTTCGGCTTTGAGCTTTTCGAGCGCCTGGGAGGTGTTGAGCTTCGAGGCGAGGAGAAGCCGGTAGGCGTGGTGGATCTTGCGGATTCGATCTTTGGTGAAGCCGCGGCGCTCGAGGCCGACGGCGTTCAGTCCATAGGCATGGGTGCCGCGCTCGGCTGAGGTCTTGGAGAAGGGCAGAACGTCGCGGGTGATGGTGGTGCCTCCGCCGATGAAGGCGTGGGTGCCGATGCGGACGAAATGGTGGACGGGGCAAAGCGCACCGACCGTGGCCCAGTCTTCGACGATGACGTGTCCGCCGAGCGTGGCGGCGTTGGCCATGATGATGTGGTTGCCGATGTGGCAATCATGCGCGATGTGGGTGTAGGCCATGATCAGGTTGTGGCTGCCGACGCGGGTGACGCCTTCGGCCTTGGCGGTGGCGCGGTTGATGGTGACGAATTCGCGGATTTCGTTGTGGTCGCCGATTTCGAGGCGCGTGGGTTCGCCCTTGTAAGAGATATCCTGCGGCGCAAGGCCGATCGAAGTAAAGGGGTAGAAGCGGTTGTCAGAGCCGATCTTCGTCGGGCCTTCCATGGCGACGTGCGACAGGAGATGGCAGCGTTCGCCGAGCTCGACGTGCGGCCCGATGACGCAATAAGGACCGATTTCGCAGGAGGGATGGACTTTGCTTTTGGGATCGATGAGCGCGGTGGGATGAAAGGACATTTCGATTTCGTAATTGGGTAATTTTGTAATTGAGTAATTTGTCGAAGCGCGTCAAATTACGCAAACTGCCGACTCTGAGTTTACAGATCTGTCGCTGGGGCTTCGGCGGCTCCGGCGCTTGCCGTTCTGGGCACGAGGCGGCAGGTTACGGTTGACTCGGCGGCTACTTTGCCGTTGACATAGGCTTTGCCTTCGAGGCGGGCGGCGGTGCGGCGCCAGGCGCGGACTTCGACCTCGATGCGGAGTTGGTCGCCGGGAACAACCGGGCGGCGGAAGCGCGCTTTCTCGATTCCGGTAAATACCATAAGCATCTCGTCGCGGTTGGGAACCTCGGTGAGGAGGAGCAAGCCGCCAGCCTGCGCAATGGCTTCCACGATGAGCACGCCGGGCATGATGGGCTTTTCGGGGAAGTGTCCCTGGAAAAACGGCTCGGTGATGGTGACGCATTTGAGGGCGACGATGCGCTTCATGCGCTCGAGTTCGAGCACGCGGTCGATGAGCAGAAAAGGATAGCGATGCGGCAGAATCTTGAGGATGTCGCCGATTTCCATGGCAATTTTCGGAGGGGCAGCCGATTCGGTTGTGTCTACGCTGTCAGGCATACGATTTTCATCTTGCGGCGAAGATTATACTGTAGCGCACTGTTGGAGTGATGTGCCCGCGTCGATGTTGCGCGGATAAGGAGAAACAAAATGAAGATTCGCCGAATTTTGCTGGCCGGGCTCTTGTGTTGCGCGGGCGCCTTCTCCGCGTGGTGCCAGAGCAAAGATGCCGCGGCTTCTGCTTCGACCTCCGCGGTGCCGGCGCTGCCGGCGGATATTCCGGCCAGCGCCGAACGATACTCGATGCTGATGATGGGCAATCTGGCGGGTCAGCAGGCGGTTTGGGCGGACGGCGCCGGTGATCTTCATATCTTTTTTCAGTTCAACGATCGCGGGCGCGGGCCGAAGACGACGTCCGTCATCAAGCTCGACGCGAACGGCATACCGGTTTCGGAGACCATTACCGGCAACGACTATTTGAAGTCTCCGGTTCACGAGATCTTCACTAACACGGGCGGCACGGCGCGCTGGAAGAACAACGCCGAACAAGGCGAGAAGAAACTTTCCGCTCCCGCCTTCTACTCTTCGCTGAACGGCGCGCCCTCGGAAGTCGGGCTTCTGGCGCAGGCCGCCCTGAAGAACGGAGGCAAGATCGCGCTGCTGCCTGACGGTGAAGCGCGTGTGCAGCGGACAACGGATGTGGAGGTCGAAGCGGGCGGCAAGAAGAAACACGTCGCGCTTTATTCCATCACCGGGCTGGATTTCACGCCCACATACTTGTGGATGGACGATCACGACAAAGGCCACGAGAAATTCTTTGCGACGGTGGACAGTTGGGGGTCAATCGTCCCCGAAGGCTGGGAATCGGCGGTCAAGGCGCTGGTGGCGGCGCAGGATGAGGTGAAGCACTCGCGCGCCGCAGAGCTAGCGGGCAAGCTCGCGCACCACCCGAGTAATAACCGCATCTTCTTCAAGAACGTCAACTTCTTCGATTCCGAGTCGGGGAAAATCGTTCCTAACCGGAACGTTCTGGTTGAAGGAAATCGCATACTCGACGTTGACGTCGGTGGCTACGACGGCCGACTTCCGGAAGTCATCGACGCCACGGGCAAGACGCTGCTTCCCGGCCTTTGGGATATGCACGCGCACGTTGGCGATAACGATGGGATGCTCAATCTTGCTGCCGGAGTTACCACGGTGCGCGATCTGGCGAACGATACCGACTCGCTGCTGGCGCGGCGGCAGCGCATCGCCGACGGAAAAGAGATCGGCACGCGCATCGTCATCGCGGGAATCATCGATGGGCGTGGGCCGTATCAGGGGCCGACAAAAGTTCTGGTCTCGACCGAGGCGGAGGCGCGCGCGGCGGTCGACAACTACAAGCGGCTCGGCTACGTGCAGATCAAGATTTATAGTTCCGTGCCGCCCGCGCTGGTGCCCGCCATTATTGACGAGGCGCACAAGAACGGCCTGCGCGTCAGCGGGCATATTCCCGCTGGCATGACGGCTTCGGAGTGCGTCAAGCTCGGTTACGACGAGATCCAGCACATTAATTTTCTGGTGCTGAATTTCTTTCCGGAGATCAAGGACACGAATACCATCACGCGTCTGACCAAGCCGGGGGAGATTACCGCCGGGCTCGATCTGAATTCGGCCCAGGTTAGAGACTTTATCAAGCTGTTGCAGGAGCATCACACGAAGCTGGACCTGACGCTGGGAATTTTTGAAGACCAGTACATGGGCCGGATCGGGCAGATTCCGCCGGGATACGAAATGATTGCCGACCGCCTGCCTCCGCAGGTGCGGCGAAGCTTGCTGACCGCGGGCATGACTCCGCCGCCGGGCATGGATGAGACATATAAGAAGTCGTTTGCGAAGATGCTGGAATTTGCCGGCTTGCTGTATCGCTCCGGTTTGGCGATTGAAGCTGGGACCGACAACTCGACGGGCTTCGCACTGGATCGCGAACTGGAACTCGATGTGCTGGCTGGGATTCCGGCGGCGCAGGTTTTGCAAAATGCGACGTTGAACGCGGCGAAGATCATGAGCATGGATAAAGAGCTGGGTTCGATCGCTCCGGGTAAGCTGGCCGACCTCACGCTGGTGGATGGCGATCCGACAAAGAATATCAGTGACGTGCGCAACACGGTGGTGGTGGTGAAAGATGGAGTTATTTATTATCCCAACGAACTTTATGAGGAGTTAGGGATTTTGCCGCGGAAGGGTGCGCACTGACTGAGGAGGATTCGATGACGGTTCGCTTCGAAGGTGCGCAGGCGATTTTCCGGGTCGAGAATATGAAGAGAGCGCTCGACTTCTATGTCGGCAAGCTCGGCTTCAAAAATGCGGAGTGGGGCAATGAGGAGTTCACGAGCATCGCGCGCGACCGCGCCGCGATTTATTTGTGTTGCGGCGGCCAGGGGCGCGGAGCGGCGTGGATCTGGGTTGGCGTCGAAGATGCCGAGAAGTTGCACGAAGAATTTCAAACGAAAGGCATCAAGATTCTGACGCCACCGACGAACTATTCGTGGGCGCTGGAGTTTCACGTGGAAGACCCGGACGGGAATGTGCTTCGTTTTGGCTCCGAGCCCAGGTAAACCGCGGGGAAGGCTGCGCCGATCCCGGTTCTCTGCATCCCCGGTATCCTCGGACGAATCAAACAAGCGGGTTCAACTTCAGAGCCGAGAGATCACATGTCAAACGCTCCCACTGTTTCTTCCGCGTCCAGAGCCGCGATTTCCAACGATGCCCTCGATCAGCTTTTCCGCGAGGCCCGCACCCATAATGCGTGGCTGCCGAAGCCGGTGCCCGAAAAACTTCTGCGCGACATTTACGATCTCGCGCGGCTCGGGCCGACGAGCGCCAACTCTTCGCCGGGCCGATTTGTTTTTGTGACTACGCCGGAGGGCAAGGAGCGGCTGCGGCCTGCACTTTCTCCGGGCAACCTGGAAAAGACGATGGCGGCGCCGGTGACCGTGATCATTGCCTACGACGTCGAGTTCCACGAGAAGCTGCCGAAACTTTTTCCGCACCGGGATATGCGATCGATTTTCGCGGGCAATAGGGCGCTGATCGAGGAGACGGCTTTCCGGAACGGTACGTTGCAGGGCGCTTATTTTATGCTGGCGGCGCGGGCGCTGGGAGTGGATTGCGGGCCGATGTCGGGATTCGACAAGGCGAAGGTGGACGCGGAATTTTTTGCGGACGGAAAGTGGAAGACGAATTTTCTGTGCAATCTGGGGTATGGAGATGCAACAAAGCTGTTCCCGCGCAGCCCGCGGCTATCGTTTGAGGAAGCGTGCGTGATCGTGTAGCGCGTGCGGGGTGCCGCGCTACAGCAGGAAAATGAAAAAGGCCAGTGCGAAGCTGGCCTTTTTGCATGCACGCGGAGTTTCCGCGCTTACTTTTTTACGCGTCTACTTCTTGGGCGCGATCGCGTCCTTCGCGGACTTGGCGACGCGGAACTTCACCACGGTCTTGGCCTTGATCTGAATGGGTTCGCCGGTCTGGGGATTGCGGCCCATACGGGCTTTGCGGTGCGCTTTCACGAGGCGGCCCAGTCCGGGCACGACAAATACGCCATTCTTCTTGGTCTCTTTGATGGCGGTGTCAGCGAGGTGCTCCAGAAACGTTGCAGCGGTTTTGTTGTTGGTGCCGAGCTTTTCGGCGAGATGACGGGTGAGTTGTGTTTTGGTCATACCACTAGCCATGAATTCCTCCTTCGAAACGTTACTGATTGTTGATTTCGACCGCATCTTAACTCACGCTGCTGTGGAAAACCAGCAAAATATGCAGATTTTATGCGGTTTCCAAGGAAGGTACCTCCCGAAAGCGGGCTAAAATCGCAGGTTTTGGAGGGGCGGCGATGGAAGTCAGGTGGTTTGGGGCCCCGTTAGCGCCGGGCCGAGGGCGGCGATTCTGCGATCGCGGCGGTTTAGGAAAAATCTTGAGATGCGGCTCCAGGGCTACGGATCGTAGACGGGAGTGTGCATGCCGGCATGGCGCGCTGCGTCCTGCATGTCTTCGAGTTTGCGTTTTTCGTCGTTGAACTGCTGTTGCAACTGAGCCAGACGCTGGAGGTCGCGGGCCTCGGCGCGGTTCAAGCCCGCGTAATCGTAATTGGTGCCGGTGGCATAGTAATGATTGGGGTCGGCGAAGCGGATTGAGGCTCTGAGGCGATCGACACGCGAGCGCAGGTTCGCGACCGTACTTTCCTGCTGCTGAATCTTCCTTTTCCATTGCTCGGCGGTGTGCCGCTGATTTTCCTCTAGCTGCAAGGCTCGCCGATCGGAGAGATGGCGAGCGCGAGCGGCGGCGCGCGTCGAATTCTCCGCCGTCGTAGCGGTAGTGATCGCGTCCGGATCTTTGGGAATGGTCGCATTGGTGATGACCGGTGGAGCCGGAGCGGCCGTCGATGACTGCTCGGCAGCTTTCTTGTCGCGATTTTCGCGCGCGATGTCGCCGAGCGATTGCGACTGGCCGAAGGCTGGAACGGCGACTGCAATAATGGCGACAGAGAGAAGAACAGAAACGCGAGGATGGTGGATGAAACCGCGATGCATGATTCGCCCCCAAGTGGGAACACGCTCTCGGCATGATCGTAGCGCCGATGAGGGCGAGGGCGGCATTACGCGTGTAACGAATTGGAGGTTACCGAAGTCCCTTGGGTCGGTCGGTCAGCCGGGGATGGCATCCGTGCGAAAAGCCTTGTCCAGGACGGCTTGTGGCGACATGCCGCTCTCGCGCAAATGGCGAATGCTGAGCGCGTCGCTGCGTTTGGCGAGGCGGGTTCCGGAGGAATCGCGAAGGAGTTCGCAGTGAAAATACTCCGGTGTGGGATAGGCTAGGGCGCGCTGCAACAGGATTTGCCTGGCCGTCGACTTGAGTAAGTCAGCGCCACGCACGACTTCGGTGATGCGCATAGCGGCATCGTCGACTACGACTGCCAGTTGATAGGCGGGAACGTCGTCGCGGCGCCAGACGAGGAAATCGCCGAAATCTCTTCCGGCGACATAACGTTGCTTGCCTAAATTCAAATCGACGAAAGTGACTTCTGCGGTTGCGTCGGCGGGCGTGCCGCCGCTCGGCGCGGTGGGAATGCGGAATCTCCAATTCACTCCAGCGGGGCTTCGGAAGGATGCGGCATCGGTGCGAGTGCGGCACCGGCCGGGATAGATGGGCCCGTCGTCCGCATCGTTGGGCGCGCTGGCCGACTGCGCGAGATCTTTGCGCGAGCAGGTGCAGGGGTAGATGAAGCCGGCGTCCCGCAATCGGCGCCATGCGTCGAGATAGCGGGCGCGGCGCTGGCTTTGAGCGTAGGGGCCGAAATCGCCGCCGCAATCCGGTCCTTCCGTCCAGCGAATGCCAAGCCAACGCAAGTCTTCGAGCATGGCCCGGGCAAACTCGGGGCGCGACCGCTGTGGATCGAGGTCCTCGTCGCGGAGAATCAGAGTCCCGCCGTGCTCAGTGGCTCGCTGGAAGGCGACCCAGAAGGTGCGGGCGTGGCCGAGATGCAGAAGCCCGGTGGGCGAGGGCGCGAGGCGTCCGCGATAGGTGGAAGGCGAGGGCACAGACGAATTCTAAACTGGCGGGAACTGCGGCCTTGGAAACCAGCGCGGGGAACCAGATCCTCGAAGAGCCGGGAACTTGCGAGCGCGGTCGCGCCAGGGCCCTTGAGAACCAAGGACTTGGAGGTGTATCGATGGTGTCCGCGAGCGGGGAATTTGAGTATGTACGATACCGTACGGTCGCACTTCGCCGGCGGCAAGACCGCGCCGAGCGATGAGTTCGAGGTGAGGGAGGTGGCTGACCGCCGGTTAGTTAGGCTCGGCGGAGAGGTCTAATACGTACTTGCCCAAATCTTAGATGGCAGAGAAACGCGGCCCCGTAAGAGGCGAAAGCCCGGTCGTCATTTCACGAAAGCGATGCATCGGCATAAATTGTTGGATGGCGAATAACCGATTTGGCTGTTAATATTCTCCGGTTACAAAGTTTATCTATCTCTCGTTGAGAGTTACAAGCGCCCAGAATGGGCGGCAGTGGCTCGGTTGAGGCCGATCGTACTCTCGGATCTGGCGAGTGTTTCCGAGAAGAAGTTATTGAGATGCGCTGAACGGAAGGGTACGTCCCGCAGAAAGTGCCTTGCGCCGGTTATGGTGGACCTCCCAGCATGAGAGCGATGCGTTATTAGTGTGACTTTGGTACTTACTTTCTTTGTCGTCCAGTTCAGTCGCTAGCAGAGATAGCCGATATACCTAGGTGCGAAGGAATGGTTCCAATCCGGGCAAGCGGCTGCGAGCCACTCGATGGACGCTCGGATTGTCATTGCGCGATGTGCACCGCGAGAGCGTAAAACTGGCGGAGACACTGGGGAGCCGCAAATTTATTCTGCCGCCGAGCCGGCTCCACAATATCGAGTTGAAGCAGTCGGTGCCGAGTATTCACCGGCTCTATACCCTGTCGCGCATTTACGATTGCGATCTGAGAGAGCTCTCGAGTTGGTACGGCGTACCGCGACGATAGGCCTCGGCTTGCGCGCAAATTCTGAAGCCGGGAAAAGTCGGCTGGTCGATTGGGGCGCCTCGAACATGCGGCGTGCTGTGCTATCATGCTCGGCGTGTTGGGCGGACGCACGCACGAGCAATGGATCGCGCAGTATAGCTCCAGTCATCAGAATCCGGCGAACCGCCTCTGCCACACGGTGGGCATTCCGACGATCCTGCTTTCCGGCGTCGTGCTGATCGCGGGCCTATTCTTCCACAAACTGTTGCCCTGGGCACTGGCTCTGTTCGTGATCGGATGGATTTTCCAGTTTGTTGGCCACGCATTCGAGGGCAAGCCTCCCGAATTTTTGCAAGACTGGCGTTTCCTATTCGTCGGAGTGCGCTGGTGGTGGGCGAAGATTCACGGCAAGGCGTAAACTCCGGCATTCCTCAAGGTACGACTCCCATCGCATCGCTCGCGGGCTCGCGCGTTTTTGTCCCGGTTCGAGATCGCGCGCAATCCGCGGTTTTCCGAGCATCTGTTTTCCGCCAGAACTCGATTACCTCCGACACCTGTTCGCTCGCGCCGCGCGCAGGTTAGCTTTGTGTTAGATCGACTGCCGCTAACGCGTGTGCCGGCGTCATCTGCGCGGGATTTGCAGGAGCACGATTGACGAACTCGACGAACCTGGAACAGTCTCGGAAAATTCAGATCGACGTGGTGAAGGTGCGCCCGGAGCCTGCTAACGGGCTGCGCGAGGAAGGCGCTCGCGATCGCTGGGGGAAATACGGCTCGGCGCCGTTGGCCGTGGTCGTGTTTGCGATTGCCGCGGCTGCCGAACTCTACGCGACACTCGCGGCCACGGGCGGCGCATTTTGCTACAGCGTCGACGATGCTTACATTCATCTGGCTCTGGCCGAGCGCATCGCGCACGGTACCTATGGTTTGAATCTGCACGAATTCTCGGCGCCGTCGTCGAGCATTCTGTGGCCGTTTTTGCTGCTTTTGGGCGTGGGAACGCCGTGGCACCCATATCTGCCGCTGATTTTCAATTGTGTATTTGGCGGGCTGGCGGCGTGGCTGATCGGCAAGTGCGTCGACGAATGGCCGTGGCAGAGTGAAGGCCGACTGGGCCACGTGAAGCGGGGGCTGACCGTAGTCCTGTTTGTGCTCGGCCTGAATCTTGTTGGCCTGGCATTTCTCGGGCTCGAGCACGTTCTTCAACTATTGCTGGCGGTGGCGTGCGCGTATGGCATTTTGCAGGTCCATCGCGGGCGAGAGATGCCGTGGTGGTGCATCGCGGCAGCGTGCCTGGGGCCGATGGTTCGCTACGAGAACATTGCAGTTTCAGTCGCGGTTGCGGTGGTCCTGTACTGGAAGAAGAGCAAGCGGATGGCAGTGTGGACGATGCTGGCCAGCCTGGCCGTGCCGGTTGCGTTCTCCGGCTTTTTGCTGGCGCACGGCGGGTTTGTGCTGCCGAACTCGGTGCTGGCCCGGGGGACGGGTGGCACGGGGTGGGGCGGATTCTTCGATACGCTCAAGCAGAATCTGATTCACGACGTGAACCAGAACACGCGGCTGACGTGGGTCTTCGTTTTATTGTTTCCGGCGGAGTTATGGTGGTTTGAGCGCCGGAAACGTCCGGTGGCGGCGGCGGCCGTAACTCTGGTGCTGGGGTTGGTGCTGATCGTGGGGAGGGTGGGCAATTATCGCTACGAATCGTTTGCGATCGCGTTCACGGTACTTATTCTTTTCGCGCTATTGGGAGATCGCTATCGCCAGTGGCACCTGGCGATGCTGGTGTTTCTCCTTTGCACGTGGCCTTACCTGCGGTATCTGACGCTGTCGCCGGTGGCGTCGGAGAACATCTACCAGCAGCAATATCAGATGGGGCGATTCGTCCGCGAGTACTACCAGAAGAACGTTGCGGTGAATGACATTGGGCTGGTGAGTTACCGGCTGCCGCAGAGTATCTACGTGCTCGACACCGCCGGCCTGGCGTCACGCGAGTCGCTACTGGAACAGGGAAGGAGCGCGGAGTGGATCGAGCGGTTCACGCGCAATCACGACGCGGGGCTGGCGATGATCTATTCGGATTGGGTGCGCGGAATTCCGCCGACCTGGACGCTGCTGGGACGTTTCGAGACTACTTCGCCATTGATCAACGCCGCGGAGGACCACGTCGAGGTCTATGCCACATCGGTCGGCAACGCGGCTGAGATCGATGGCGAATTGCGGGAGTTCCACAAAACGCTGCCTGCGGGCGTAATCTTGCGGCTGCGGCGCGAGCCGGTTACACGCTAGAGGCCCGAGTCTAACGCGCAGGCGCGCTTCGCCGGCCACTGCGCTGCCACACCATTCCCGGCGGAAATGGAACCGTTATTTTGCGTCTGGAGCGGATGTTTTCGGTTCTTGTTTGACGAATTCAAAGGTGCAGGCGCGGCCTGCAATGCCGAGGCCTTCGTTTCTGGTTCCTTCGCCCTCGGTCGGCTTGAACTGCGCTTTGATGTCATAGCTATATTCCTCGCCCTTGTGGGCAAAGATGCCGCGAGTGTATTTCCTTGACGCGGCGAGGCCATTGGCCGAGAGCTTGGCCTTGCCGTCTTCGCCGATCTTGCCTTCGATCAGCAGATAGCCGGGTTCGCCGGCTGTGCCGTGCTCGCCGCGGAAGTCGCCGTTCTGGATAACGCTTGAGAACTGCCAGGTGTAGCCCTCGGTACTGCCCTTGGGTGGGCAGGTGAGCTTGGTTTGCCACTGGCCGTCGAAGCGCTGGCCGGCAGCGGATTGGGCCGGACTGTTACTGCCGATGAGCAGAAGGAAGAGCGCTGAAAGAAGGGCAAGCTTGTACATACAACCTCCGGGAAACGATTGCCGTATCTGCGAGGGATCAGACCGGTGTGAAGTGCACTGACGTTGTGAGCGAAAAAGCGACAGACCCTGCCTGTAGTTGTCTTGGCGGCTCGGCTTTATCTCACATCCGTCGATTGATAGTTGTCGGTGAGGCAGGACACGCGCGCGCGTGATAACGGGAGTCAAAAGGAATTGACGACCCAACGGGGAGGTTGGGCCGATTCTACTTTGCTTTAGTGGCGAGCACGCTGTAATTGGCGGCGAACTGATCGTTGGAAGTCAGGCTGAGTTTTTCGATGGCGAGGCCGAACAGATTGAGGAGCGGGCACATGGTCCGGCGATAGAGCCAGCGCGCCGATGGATAGTGGACGAAACCATCTATCGCGAGATTGAGAGTTCGGACCAGGCTGGCCGCGCTGTGGAGTTCGGGAACGATTTCGGCGTGGGCGAAGGGCTCAAATAGTTTGCAAAGACCGGAACGGGTGAACCGCCAAAGCTCCGCTTCCGCGAAGCTGGGAGCGCATGCAGGGGCACTGGCGATGAGGCTACCGCCGGGTTTGAGCACCGTATGAATCTCCCGCAGGGCCGCCGCCGGGCACAAAAGGTAGTCCAGCACCTGGGTGGCAATCACCACGTCGAATGAGCCGGGCGCAAGCGGCAGTGCCTGGCCATCCGCGATGACGTCTACCATGTCCGTCTTGACGAGGTCGAGACTGACATAGTGCTTGATCGTCGAGCCAAACAACTCGCGATAGGGCTGATATCTTCCTCCAATGTCGAGAATCGTGAGATTCGCGCGGCCCATCTGCTTTATCCATTTTGAAAAGATCAGCCGTCGCGAACGCAGCACAAGATAGCTGGGATCGGTGAGTGAGGGATAAAGGCGGCTATGCGCGATGCTCCGCAAGGAATTGTGAGTGGCGAATTCCGAGGTCGGGCGCGCGAGCGGGCGGTTTGTCTTCACTGGAGACAAGAGTATTGGAAGGGGAGCACGGATTGGAAGATGTCTTGAAAAACAAAGGCGCGGACGGAGGATCGTCCGCGCCAAAATTTGCGGGCAAAGCTGCCCGCTGCAAGCGGTTTACTGTGCGCCGACCGGCGCCGGGGTTCGCTTTTCCATGGGGATGAACTCGCGCGTCTCGTGGCCGATCCAGATCTGGCGCGGACGGGCGATCTTCTGCTCGGGATCGTTGAGCAGTTCCTGCCATTGCGCCAGCCAGCCGCAGGTGCGCGGAATGGCAAAGAGCACGGTGAACATCTCCGGCCGGAAGCCCATGGCCTGATACATGATGCCGGAGTAGAAATCCACGTTGGGATAGAGCTTGCGCTGGATGAAGTAATCGTCCTGAAGCGCGATGCGTTCGAGTTCGAGCGCGATCTCGAGCTTGGGATTGTGGCCGGTAATCTCGAAGACCTGGTCGGCCGTCCACTTGATGATTTTGGCGCGCGGATCGTAGTTTTTGTAGATGCGGTGCCCGAAACCCATCAGCTTGAATTTGCCGTCTTTGACTCTTGCGATGTAGGCGGGAATGTTCGCCTTGCTGCCGATCTCGTCGAGCATGCGGAGGACTTCTTCGTTGGCTCCGCCGTGCAGCGGGCCGGAAAGCGCGGCGGCCGCCGATGCGGTGGCAAGGTAAGGATCGGAGAGCGAGCTGCCGACAGCGCGCATGGCATTGGCGCTGCAGTTCTGCTCGTGGTCGGCGTGAAGGATGAAGAGGATGTCGAGCGCGCGCGCGATCACGGGATTCGCCGCGTATTTCGGTTCGACCATCTTCCACAGCATGTTCATGAAATTTTCGGGATAGGTGAGGTCGTTGTCGGGATAGACGTAGGGGAAGCCGACACTGTGCCGGTAAGAAAGAGCGGCAATCGAGGGGACCTTGCCGATGAGGCGCTTGATCTGATGCAGCCGATTCGCTGGGTCGTGCACGTGGCGCGATTCCGGATAGACGCTGGAGAGCGCAGCCACCGTGCTCACGAACATCGCCATGGGGTGGGCGTCGTGACGGAAGCCCTCCATGAATTTCTTCGTGCTCTCATGGAGCATGGTGTGGTGGGTGATCTCGTGTTCCCATTCCTTCAGCTGGGTCTCGGTGGGCAGCTCGCCAAAGAGCAGGAGGTAGCAGACTTCGAGAAAAGTGCAATGCTCGGCCAGCGTTTCGATGGGATAGCCGCGATAGCGCAGGATCCCGCGGTCGCCGTCGATGAAGGTGATCGCGCTGCGGCAGGAGGCGGTGTTCATGAAGGCGGGATCGTAGGTCATGAGGCCGAAGTCTTCGGGACCGGTCTTGATCTTGCGCAGGTCCATGGCGCGGATGGCGCCGTGGTCGACCGGCAGCGTGTACGACTGGCCTGTACGGTTATCGGTAATGCTTAAGGTGTTTTTGTCGTCCGGCATGGCGGAACTCCTAAGAATTGGGTCGGGGGCGAAACCCAGCCTGCGGAACGCGCGCCCGTGGCACCGAAAGTAGCGCCGGATGTACACCCGCGCGGTGAGCTACATCACATGGCCGTGTGTCGTCCTGCACCTGCCATTATGACACTGGAAGGGGCTGGGAGGGGGGATCGGGCGAGGGATTCGGGGCCGGGGCGCGACATTTGCCGGGCAATTCCCGCGATCTGCGCGGATCAAAAGCGTCGCCGAGGCGGAGCGCAAGCCCGGCCAATGGGAGGAAAATGCCAGCGAAGGACGTCGGGCAACCAGGCTAGCTCTTACTCGTTCGCGGCCCGGCGCGGCGCCTTCAGGCAACGGGCGAATACGGCGGAGACCGCAGGAATATCGCCTTCCTTCAGGCGAATTGCGCTGCCCAGCTTTTTGAGGGCGGCGTTCAGGGCAGAGGGATCGTTGTTCGTCAGATCCAGAACTTTCTGCCATTCGCGAGCCACCGGAATGCGCTCATCGGTGTCGGCGTCTTCGCAGAACTGATCGGCCGCCTCGGGAGGGGTACCATACTCGTCGGCTACGTCTTCGTGGAAGTATCCGCGCAGGAAGGTGTGCAGGGCGGGAAAATTTTCCGCCGTCAGCTCAACGGACGAATGTGCGTCATGCGGTTTCATCAGCGGCACTCCGGATAAGAAGTCAGAACATAATACCGGTTCGTCCCCGCGTACTTTAACACTACCAGAGCATGCGTGCACGGGCGCGAATGGACCTGGCCCCGTTGCATGGTTCGCCCAATGGCCTCGGCGCCGTCATAGTCGAGCACCAGGTTCGGATGGCGGTCTTGCGCCAGCCAGTTGCGAATCTGGTCTTCGGACTGCGCGAGCGCTGCGCCGACCACGTGCTCGGCCGTCGAGCGATCGGTGTAGGTTGATGCGGCCGTGATGTTTTCTTCACGGCGCAAACGGCGGCGCAAGTCCTCTTCGCTCTGCCCGACATGCTTGCGCAGCACGTGTCCGCCGACGGCCTCGTCCTGGCTCAGATCGTGCGTCGGACCATCGAGCAGGCTTTTCTCGGGTCGCGACTCCTGGCTGGTTGCGGGCGGGTTTGGGTTCGCTTCGTTCGACTGGGGCTGGCACGAGACCAGCACGACAGAGATCAGGGCCAGAGGCAGAGAAATCACGGCCAGACTCCAGAGCCGAACGCCCAACGCCGATTTAGTCATCCAGATTCGATTCATTCGCTCTCATTGGGCGCCGGTCGCGCCTCGCTGGCGGCCCTTGGCTGCGCACTTCGGGTAAAGATTCAGGAATTGTGCTACTAAACAGGGAGTGCGGACAAGTCTGCTCGACTATCTCGACGGCTCTGAGTGCTGGGGAAATGATGCGGCGTTCGTTTATCCGCGCGGCTACCGGCATGAACGCTGGGATTATGCGCGGGTTGCGGCGACGGCGAACCGGTTTGCGCGCGAGCTCGCAGCGCGCGGAATTATTAAAGGCGATGCCGTGCTTTTGTGGTGCCCGAATTCCGCCGAGTGGGTGGCGACGTTTCTGGGATGCGCATTCTGCGGCGTGATCGCTGTGCCGGTTGACGATGCTGCCGCGCCCGATTTCGCGCAGCGCATCAGCCGGCAAGTGCGGACGAAGCTGGTGCTGTGCCCGCGGGAGCGTGCGCCGCTATTTGAGCAAGAGGGAATTGCGACCATGGATCCCGCGGGACTCTCGGCGGCGGTTGCGAAACATCCGGGCGGGCGATTTCGCCCTGCGGCAATTGAGCCTTCCGACACGCTCGAAATTGTATTTACATCGGGCACAACCGCCGAGCCGAAAGGCGTTGTGCTCACCCACGCCAACGTGGCCGGCAACCTTGCGCCGATTGCGACCGAGATCGAGAAATACCGGAAGTATGAGAGATTTTTTCATCCACTGCGTTTCCTCAACCTGCTGCCGCTGAGCCACGTTTTCGGGCAATTTCTTGGAATCTTTCTGCCACCGCAGCTTGGCGCGACTGTCGTCTTCGAAGACAGTTTCAATCCGGCGGAGATCGTCGCTACCATCCGGCGCGAGCGCGTCTCCGTGTTGATTGCTGTGCCGCGTGTTTTTGATTCGCTGAAGCAGAAGCTGGAGCGCGATCTCGAATCAGCCGGGCTCGGCGAAGCGTTTGCCGCCGACTTTGCCCGCGGCGCGAGCCAGCATTTTTTGCGCCGCTGGTGGACCTTTCGCGGCATCCGCCGCCGATTCGGATGGAAATTTCTCGCCCTCATCAGCGGCGGCGCAGCGCTCGACCGCGACACGGAGGAATTCTGGCATCGCCTCGGCTACGCCGTCGTGCAGGGATATGGACTGACCGAGACGACCTCGCTTATCAGCTTGAATCATCCTTTCCACACCAGCCGGGGTTCGATCGGAAAAGTGCTGCCCGGCCGCGAGCTGCGCCTGGCCGATGACGGCGAAATTCTGGTGCGCGGCTCAGGCGTTGCCAGCGGCTACTGGAATGGCCGCGAACTTGTGCCTGTCGCTAGCGATGAAGGCTGGTACGGCACCGGTGATCTTGGCGCGCTCGATGCAGAGGGAAATCTGTTTTTCAAGGGACGCAAGAAAGAAACGATCGTCACGCCGGCGGGGATGAATGTTTATCCCGAAGACCTTGAGGGCGCGCTGCGGATGCAAAAAGAGGTTCGCGATGCGATCGTGGTTGGCGTCGAGCGCGGCGGCAATGCCGAGCCGTGCGCGGTTGTAATTCTTCACCAACGCGACGGAGAAGACGTGGCCGCTATTGCGAAGTTGGCCGTCGAGCGCGCTAACCAAGCGCTCGCCGAATATCAGAAGATGCGGCAGTGGCATGTGTGGCCGGAAGACGATTTTCCGCAAACGACGACCGGCAAGCCGCGCCGCAACGTGGTTCGCGATGCCGTGGCTGCCGCGCTGAACGGAGAGGACGCTGCGGAAGGCGCCGCGAGCCGCAACCTCGCTGCCAGCCCGCTGGCCGAACTGGTATCGAAGATTACAGGCCGGCCTGCGCCCAAGCTCGCTTCAGGCGCGGATCTCGACCGCGATCTCGGGCTCAGTTCGCTGGAACGGGTCGAGTTGCTCGGAGCGCTCGAAGACCGCTATCAGCTCGATTTGAGCGAGACGAGTTTTGCCAGCGCCGCTACTGTTGCGGATATTGAAAAGTTGTTGCAACCTCGGCCCGCCGCGGAAACGCCAGGAGTGAGCGACGCTGGGGAAAGCTCCGAACGACGGATCTTTCACTATCCCCGCTGGACGCTGCGCTGGCCCGCGACCTGGCTGCGCCTTGCCGCGCATTACTTGCTGATGAGGCCGGCGGTCTTTCTGCTGGGATGGCCGCGCGTTAACGGGCGCGAGAACCTGCGCGGCGTAAACGGTCCGCTGCTGGTCATCTGCAACCACATCGGCGACGTCGACGTGGGTTTCGTGCAGACGGTGCTTCCGGCGCGAATTCGTCATCGCATTGCGACTGCCACGGGCGGCGAGGCGCTCGAAGCACTACGCTCGCCCGCGCCCGACCGTTCATGGCTCGCGCGCGCTTATGACCGGTTGCAATGGGTTTCAGGCGTGACGCTGCTGAATCTTTTTCCGCTCCCGCGCCAGGCTGGTTTCCGCAAGAGTTTTGCCTACGCCGGCGAGGCCGTCGATCGCGGCTACAGCATTCTGGTTTTTCCGGAGGGCCGGCACACCGAAGATGGTAAGCTGCGGCCATTTCGCACCGGCATTGGACTGCTCGCCAACAACCTGCGCATTCCAGTTCTGCCGATGCGGATCGATGGCTTGTTCGAACTCAAGCGCGCGGGAAGGAAAGTCGCGCCGCCGGGGAAGATTCAGGTTCGCATTGGCAAGCCGGTGAAGTTCGCGCCGGAAACTCCGCCGGAAGAGATTGCGAGAGCGCTGTACGAAGCTGTGCAGGAACTCTAACGGATTTCCAACTGCGGTGACCGGTCATCGGTTACAGGTCACCGAAGACCTTCCAAGCCCCAAGCCCAATGCCCAGCCCGCGCGGCTGCTATTTCATTCCGGCCGCGGCGCTCATCTCTTTCACGTTCGCCAGGCGCCGCATCTCACTCACCAGCCATTCGGTTTCTTGCTTGTCGCGGAGCGTATGGCCGAGCGTGAGCTTGCGTCCGTCGCGCAGTGTCATTTCGATGTCGTAATAAGGAGTGCCGCTCGCGCCGCCCTGTTGGGCTGTGATTCGGTCGGTAATGTTGCCGATGTCGGCGAGTTCGATTCTGCGCGTCTTGCCGCCGCCGAGAAGCCCGGACTGGAGCGTCATGTAGCCGCCGATGACGACTCGCGTTGTGCCGAGCCATATCTTCACGGAGATGAACGCCAGAAGTACGCCGAAGCCCCCGAAGGCAATCGGGAAAATGACTGGGGCATGGGTGTGAGTGATGAGGTAACCGATCCCGCCAAAAATAATGGCGAAGAGCGTCGTGGAAACCCCGAAGCTTTTGTTGCGAGCGGGCGGAAAGTAGAATTCAGTGCCCTCGAGCGCGGGCCGAACTTGCACGGTGAGCTGTTGCGGCTGCGAAATGGCGGTAGGGTGACTGGCGAACTCGGTTTCACCTTCTGCCTGCGTCGGGCTTTGGGCGGTGCGGAAAATCGGGACTTCGAAGGTATCGTGATAGTCGACACCGGGCACGGCGGCCATGGCTTCGAGCAGCCACAGAAATTCGTTGCGCGAGCTCAGTTTCTCCGTCGGCTGCGCGTCAAAGGGAATGTGAAAGGCGACGGGAATCGTTGTGCCGGCCGGCCCGGGGCAAAGCTGTCCCGCGTCGATGGCGGCCTCGTCTCGCCAATTAATGTTTTCGGTAGTCGACGCATTGTCGCCCGTGCCGGTGGTAACGCGGTGCACACAGGAGAGTCGGAGACGCACGCCATGGTCGGGCGAGTGCGGAAAGCGCGCCTGGATAAAGCCTTTCAAATCGCGGCCAACAACTCCCGGCACGCTGGACATTTCAAAACAAGTTTTGCCGAACTCGAAAAACCTGATGGTCTGGCGGATCGAATAGATGAGTAAGAAGATGCCAATCGCGGGAAAAAGGAGCGCGAAGTAGGCCCCCGCGCCTTTTTGCTGGATCGCCGAGGGCAAGGCGAAGATTGCGACCGTCCACGAAATCAGGTTCCAGAAGATGGTGAAGATCCAGCTCATCAGCATGTTGCTTTCGGTACGGCTCTTCACCCGGCCGCAGGCCCAGTCTTCGCGCCACAGCCACGGCTCGGAGGGATGCTCGCCTTGCAGATATTGCTGGCGGGCGGCCCACTTGCTCCCAGTAACGGCGAGGACGATGAGACCGAAACCGACGCCGCTGAAAACCACGCCAAAGATCAGGGGAAGCCAGACGGATTGGCCGCCGGCCGAAGTCCCAATCTGCTTGATCGCCATCGAGAAGGCGTACAGTCCAAAGCCGGCAAAGGGTATCCCGAACAGGAAAATCAGCACGAAGCCGAGCACGCCGGCCCGATTGTTGGAAGCGGGATTCACGCCCCCATTCTGCAGGAGACTGGCCCGGCCCGTAAGAGCCGGGAAGACGAGCAACCAAAGTAATCAGCGCCTGCGGCATGGGCCCGTAAGTTTACCCGAAGAGTGGCAAGCACCTTTGCTGCAACTGACAGGTGAGAACCGGCAACTCGTCTAGCGTTCCCGCTTCGGCATGAAAATCCACTGCAACACCGAACTGACCAGGCTCATCAGCACCGCGCCGATCAACGCGGGAATGAAGCCGCGTACTTCGAAGCCTTGCACGAAGTTGGCCGCCAGTTCCAGCATGAGCGCGTTAATCACGAACCAGAAAAGGCCTAGCGTGAGGATGGTCAGAGGGAAGGTGAGGACTTTCAGAATGAGGCCGAGAGTCGCGTTAATGAGGCCGATGACGAGGGCCGCGATCAACGCCGCCTTCGCGCCGCTGACGTGGATGCCGGGCACAAAATGGGCGACAATCCACAGTGCGATTGCGCTTAGAATCCAATGGAGCAGAAGACGCACATTCGCCTCCTTGAGGGAGATTTTGTAATTCGGTAATCGGGTAATTTCGTAATTTGAAACGCCGATGCCGGTTTGTGAAATTACACAATTACGAAATTACAAAATTACCCAATCCGTCTGGACACTATACAACGTGAAGCCGCCCGAAAAAAACGCCGCCCACAAGACGAACGCGGCCCGCCTGCTCGACCAGTTGGGCATTGCCTACGAGCTGCGCTCGTATGAGGTCGACGAAAACGATTTGGCTGCCGAAACCGTTGCCGCGAAGATCGGCCTGCCCGCCGAGCAGGTCTTCAAGACTCTGGCCGCGCGACCGGTTGGAAGTAAAGACTGGCACGGAGCCGTGATGGCCGTCATCCCCGGCGACCAGGAATTAGATCTGAAGGCGCTGGCGTCAGCCGCCGGAGAGAAGAAGATCGACCTCGTGCCGGTAAAAGAGCTGCAAGGGCTTACCGGCTACATCCGCGGAGGAGTGACGGCGCTGGCCGCCAAGCGCGACTATCCGGTGTTTGTTGATGAGACGATTGAGCTGTTCGACGTCGTTTCGATTTCAGCGGGCATGCGCGGACTACAGATTTTGCTGGCACCGGCCGACTATCTGCGCGCGACCAAGGGGACGATCGCCGCGCTGGGACAGGCAAAGAAGTGAGTGGCGACGTGACTGCGACGAGCGCCTTACACTCCTGGTATGCACGTTTCTGGTCACGCATGAAAACCCTGGCAGCCCTCACAGCTTTCACGACATTATTCATGGCAACTCATAACGGTTCCGCCTCCGATGTTCCGCTGATTACGGTGGATCGTGTCGACCTGCAGCGCTACGTCGGTAGGTGGTACGAAATTGCTCGCTACCCCAACCGTTTCCAGCGCAAGTGCCAGTCCGACACGACCGCGACCTACACGTTGCGGGCGGACGGGAAAATCCAAGTCGCGAATGCGTGTCGCCAGAAGGACGACAGCATCACGACGGCGACCGGCACAGCCAAAGTCGTGGACGCTACAACCAACGCCAAGCTCAAAGTCACGTTCTTCTGGCCGTTCTACGGAGACTACTGGATCATCGGGCTAGGCCCCGAGTACCAGTATGCGATTGTCGGCGAACCCAGCAGGAAATACCTGTGGATTCTGAGCCGGACACCCACCATGGACGAGAAGACATATCAGGAAGTACTGCACCGCGTGGAAAGCCTTGGGTACCAGCCGGGCGCGCTGATTAAGACGCCCCAGTCGCACTGACGAATTGGACTTTAGCCTGCGGGCAATCCATGAGCATCGATTTCACATCTCTTCGCGGCAAGTATTAAACTGAAATTTGCACGAATCCGCGCGAATCTGCGCAGATCCGCGGCAACAAATTTGCCGAGGTCATTCATGCCTACTGCCGTCCGCACCAATCCACTCTCATTTCTGTCCGATCAGCTCGACGAACTTAAGGCCAAGGGCACGCATTTTAAGTTGCGCGTGCTCGAAGATGAGCAGCGCCCTGTCTGCACGTTCGATGGCAAAAAGGTCATCAATCTCGCGTCAAATAATTATCTCGGCCTGACTACGCATCCCAAGCTGCGCGAGGCCGCGCTTGAGGCCACGCGCAAATTCGGCGTCGGCTCCGGCGCCGTGCGCACCATTGCCGGCACCATGCGCATTCACATGGACCTCGAAGAAAAGATTGCGCGCTTCAAGAACGTCGAAGCCTGCGTCGTCTTCCAGTCGGGATTCACCGCCAATGCCGGAACGGTTTCGGCCTTTCTCGGCAAGGAAGATTTCATCATCTCCGACCAGCTCAATCACGCTTCCATCATCGATGGCGCACGGCTGTCGCGCGCGAAGATTCTGGTCTTTAACCACAAAGACCTCGCTCATGCCGAAGAGCAACTCGCCAGCATTAAAGATCAGCCGGGCCGCAAGCTGCTCATCACCGACGGCGTCTTCTCCATGGATGGTGACATCGGAGCGCTTCCCGGCCTGTGCGATCTCGCCGAGAAATACGGAGCGATCATGATGGTCGACGACGCGCACGCCTCCGGCGTTTTAGGCCGCCAGGGTCGCGGCACGGTCGATCATTTCAATGTTCACGGTCGCGTCGACATTCAGGTGGGCACGCTTTCAAAGGCGATTGGCGCGCTCGGCGGATATGTCTGTGGCACGCGCGATCTCATCGACTTTCTCTATCATCGCGGTCGCCCGTTCCTGTTCTCGACATCCCATCCGCCGTCGGTGGCGGCGACCTGTATCGCGGCGTTCGATGTTCTGCAAAACGAGCCGCAGTGGATGGAGCAGCTCTGGGAGAACACACGCTTCTGGAAAAAAGAGCTGGGCCTGCTCGGGTTTGACATTGGAGGCCGGACGACTCCCGCGAGCGAAACTCCAATCACGCCGATCATTATTGGCGATGGGCGACTGACAATGGACTTCTCGCGCGAGCTTTTTAAGGAAGGCATTTTCGGCACCGGCATCGCGTTCCCCACAGTGCCCGAAGGCAAGGCGCGCATCCGCACCATCATGACGGCGACGCACACGAAGGATGAGTTGCAGCAGGCGCTCGAGGTGCTGGCGCGGGTAGGAAAGAGGATGGGGATTCTCGCGTGATTTCTGTGAGGCGTGATGCTCAACCGTCAAATTGCCTTATTGGTGTACGGCGTTCTTTGGACTATGCAGATTGCTCATGCCCAGCCAACCAAATCTGGATTTCACTGGGAGTCAGAGAAAGTCGTGACCGGGTGGGAGCGAGTCGATCAATCCAAGTCGCTTTCTCCCACGCAGCGGACGCTACTGACTCGCGCCATCGCCGCGCAGATCCGCCCTTGGATGTCGACGATCCCGGTCGAGTCTGAGGCGGATTTGCAAACGCTGGTTGGGCAAACTCAGATTAAGAAAGTTCTTCTCGGTAAAGAAGGAGGAGGCGAGTTCCTTGCGAGTGCGAGCGGCAGCTATTTTTGCAGCCCCACGGGGAACTGCCAAGTCTGGGTTTTTCGATTACACGACAATAAATATTCTTTGATCTTGCAGCATCCAGTGACGCAGATCTTCACGATTCAGTCGGCAATCACAAATGGATTTCACGACCTGGTGCTAGGCCAACACGGATCGGCAACCGAAGAGGGACTGACGTGGTATCAGTTCGACGGTTCCAAATACAGGCGGGTGGCTTGCTATGACGCGAGGTTCGACTTTCTCGGTAAGGACGGTGAATATCACACGCGCAAGGTTGCCCGACTTACGCCGGTGATATGCAGCTTCCGCGAATAATTGGCCTTCGCTTCGGGCCGCCATTGCCGAGCCGCCCCATCTTCCCACAATCGCCTCGACAATCCCATCATTTGTGCCGGTCAAGCGCGGCGCGGCGATAATGCGCGCAGCAAGGCGTCAAAGTCCGGAGGAGGCGCGCAGTCAACCGAGATATTCGCGCCCGAGCGTGGGTGGATAAACTCGAGATGCGCAGCATGAAGGGCAACGCGAGTAATTCGGCGCTCCGAGGCTTCCTCCGGATGATATTTCCGATCGCCGATGATCGGATGGCCAAGCGCTGAAAACTGCACGCGGATCTGATTTTGCAATCCCGTTACCAGGCTGACGCGAACCAGCGTCGCGCCGCGAAGCGAGCGCTCGACGGAATAACGAAGTTCGGCGCGAGCCGCCCGTGGATCACGCTCTTTGGTTAACTTTTGAAACATGCCTTCCTGCCGAAAATAGTGAACCAGCACACCTTCCCGCTGAGCCACCTGCCCGCGCACGACCGCCAGGTATTGCCTGACCGGCGTGTGACGGCGAAACTGTTCGACAAGCGCATCTCGATCGGATGGAGTCTTGGCAAAGAGCAGGATTCCGGATGTGTAGCGATCGATGCGGTGCACGACAAACGCTCGCTGCCTTTTCGCTTTCAGTTCTGCGGCAAGAAGAGACTGGGCGGAGGGCGCGTCAGAGTCGTCGGTCGGCACCGAGAGCAGTTTGGCGGGCTTATTCAGCGCGACAACGGCATCGTCTTCATAGAGCTTGACCAGATCCCTTGAAGAACGAGGGCTTGGCCGGCTGTGATTGCGCGGATGATGTTGGCCTTGACGTTTCAAACTCGTTACTTCGACGAGGGTCCATCTTCCACAATCGCCTCCACGATCCCGTCGATCGTGTCGGTCACGCGCTTGGCAGGCAGATTGAGGTTATTCGACATGATCGAAAAGACGATCGCCTGTCCCGAGTCCGTGGTCGCGTAGCCGGAGAGCGTTTTGATGCTGCTGTGGGAGCCGGTCTTGGCCAGCACGCGTTTTTCAACCCGCGGATTTTTCATCCGCTCCGCCAGCGTTCCATCGACACCGGCGATGGGCAGCGTCGATTTGTAGGTTGCGCCCCAGGGCTGCGCCGAGGCGTAGCGCAGCAGCTGCACAATGGCGTGCGGCGTGGCCATGTTCTGCCGCGACAAGCCCGAACCGTCATAAAAAACGTACTGGTCGCTCGCGATCCCCGCCTGCGTCAGGAACTGCCGCATTACATCGAGGCCGCCCTGCACCGTCCCGGCGTTGCCGCGTTCGCGCCCGAGCAGCCGCAGCAGAATTTCGGCGTGCAGGTTCTGGCTGACCTTGTTGATGACTCGAAGGTCATCGACCAGCGGCTTCGATTCGTAACTGGCCAGCACAATCGGCTGGTCGGTCCTTATGGGAGGACTCAGCGGGCGGCCCGTATCTTCGCTTCCACCGTGCGACGGCGCAAATGCTGTAGCCGTGAAGGTCGAAATGCTGGCGAGTTCCGTGTGGTGCGTGCGCTCGTGGCCGTAGACCGCGATGCCGCGTTTCTCCAGTAATTGCTGGAAGAGTCCCGCAGCAAACGCCGCCGGCTCTTCAATCGCCAATGCTTCGGTCGCACCCGGATCGTCGAGCGGCAGATTGCCCCACAGGGTCACGGTCGTCGATCCCGGTTCGCGATTAACGAAGAACCTGCGCCCCGTTCCCGCCGGAGTCGTCACGATGCGATTGTCGATCCGGTAGTAGTCGTCGAAAGGATTGAGGCTGACGAATGCCTTCTCTCCGGCGCGATCGGCGGGCAGAATCTTGACGAAGACGACGTTGTCATTGATGGTGAGCGCCGATACGGGCGCGCCGTCGGCCCACACCAGATCGTCCTGGCTCCAGCCCTCGCCGTAGCGTTCGAAGGCAAAGTAGGAATCGTCGCCCACGACGTCGCCGTCGACATACTTAACGCCCTTTTTCACCAGGTCGTCGGCCAGTGTTTCAAGCGCGAGCAGCGGATCGTCGCTGCGCTGCGTCTTCATGTCATAAGGCAAGGCGCGGCCAGAGAGGTTCGGGTCGCCGTGCCCGACGAGCAAGAGGTCGCCAGTGAGACGGCCATAACGATCGAGCGTGCCCGTCGTCTCGACCGTTGTTCGAAATTTGTAATCCGGCCCAATCAGCGCGAGTGCGGCCGCCGTCGTGAAGAGCTTGGTGTTCGACGCGGGCGTGAAGAGCTTGTCCGAATTTTGCGAGTACAGCGTCTCGCCCGTCGCCAGCGAGGCGACTTCAATCCCCCAGAATCCGTGAGCCAGGTCGGGCGAGTTGAGCAGCGCGGCAATGCGTGTCTGCAAGCGCTGGACCGCGGGCAGAGTGGGCTCTGGCGCTGCATTCTGGGCTGCGGGATAGGCGGTTGGCTTCGCCGGTGTGACGGCGGGCGGGGCGGCGAATCCGGGAATGGCGGCGAGTAAGATGCCGGCAAACAGCACGGCCATTAACCAATGCGTTATTGGCAGCCGGCGGGGCATTGCCCAGATTGTAACATCCGCACGAATCCAGCTCGTTTTACAATGGCGGCACATCGATCGTTGCAATATGCGCGCAATTTTCCAATGGAAAATCGGCACCCGCACGCTCGAACTGGGGCGGCGCACGTTGATCATGGGCATCGTGAACGTTACGCCGGACTCGTTCTCCGACGGCGGACTTTATATCGATGCGACGAAGGCGGTCGCGTTTGCCGAGCAACTGCTGGACGAAGGCGCGACCATTATTGATGTCGGCGGCGAATCGACGCGCCCGGGAACGCGGGTGGTGGGCGCAACCGATGCGAAGCCGGGCAAGACGGAGTCGGCGGGAGCCGCGACGGCAGCCGTTTCCGAAGAAGAAGAGCGCCAGCGCGTCGTGCCCGTTATTCGCGATTTGAAGAAGCGCCGGCCGCAGGCGGTGATCAGCGTCGATACGTATAAAGCAAGCGTGGCGCGCGCCGCGGTCGATGAGGGCGCGGAGGTCGTGAATGACATCAGCGGTTTCCGCTGGGATCCGAAGATGGCGAAGACCATTGCCGAACTGAAAGTCGGAGCCGTGCTCATGCACACGCGCGGCCGTCCCGAGGAATGGCGAACGCTCCCACCGATCGGCGACCCAGTGCTGCTGGTGAAACGAGAACTGCGGCAGTGGGCCGAGGCAGCGACGCTCGCGGGCATCAAGCGAGATCGGCTCGTGCTCGATCCAGGCTTTGGATTCGGCAAGCGCCTCGAAGAAAATTACCCTCTACTGGCGCATTTTGCCGAGTTGCAACAGATGGGATTCCCATTGCTGGCCGGAGTCTCGCGCAAATCGTTTATCGGACGCGCGCTCGCCCGCGACGGCGAGGACACGCCGGTAGAAAAACGCGTCAATGGCACGCTCGCGGCGGAAGCGCTTTTGATTCTGAAAGGCGCCCACATCATCCGCACGCACGATGTGGCGATAGCCGCTGAAGCGGCGCGGTTGGTGGATGCGATTGTGGCGAGTGGAGGGTAGGCACAGCTACGAGCTTCGAGCTACGCGCTGCGAGCTATGAGCCTCGAGCCTCGAACTTGAAACCTAGCTCTCGGGTTCTATAAGTCTTGGGCTTTAATGGTTCTCGGAAAGCGTGCGGGATTGAAACTACCGTGGTGAGCACTTCAAGCTCGTAGCTCATAGCTCGCGGCTCGAAGCTACTCTTATGCCATCGCCGCGGCGGCGACCGCGCCGGGCTTGAACGCGGGCAGCCGGATCTCAAACACCGCGCCGCCTTCGGGACGATTGAAACATGTGATCTGTCCTTTGTGGTCCTGCACCACGCCATAGGTCGCGCTCAGGCCAAGGCCAGTTCCCTTGCCGACTGGCTTCGTGGTGTAGAACGGGTCGAATACGCGCCCCGGATTCTGGAGTCCCGGTCCGCTGTCGGCAAACTGCACAATCACGTCGTCGCTCTCGCGCCAGACCGCGATCTGCAACTTGCCGCCGCCAATTTCCTGTAGCGCATCCACCGCGTTCTCGACGATCTGCACAAAGGCCTGCAATAGCTGGTTGGAGTTGCCCAGCACGCGCGGCACGTGTTCCATGTTCTCAACCACCAGGCTGATGTTGCGGTTCTCCAGTTTGAAGCCTTCCATCTGCACGGCGCGCTGCAAGAGCGGTTTGAGCTCGATCGGAACTTTTTCGCCGGGAGTCTGCTGCGCGAAACTTGACAAGTCGCTGACCAGTTCGCGGGTGCGGCGTGCCTGCTGGCCGATTTTCTGCGCGTTCGAAAGCTGATCAAACGTCAGATTCCCGCTGGCGGACATCTTCTCGCTGCTTTCGAGAATTGCCGACAATGGATACTCCAGTTCGCTGGCGGCCAGCGCCACTAATTCTCCGAGCGAAGCCAGCTTCGCCTGCAAGATCGCGCGTCCTTGCAGGCGCTCGAGGTTATCGAAACTCTGGCGCGACCGGTTCAGCAGTTCGACCAGGCGCTGGTCGAGGAGGTATTGCTTCATGAATAAAAAGAGCGCCAGAACCGCCACGCCGCCCATGGCCACTCCAAAACGCACCTGGCGCAGGTAAAGCGAGTCATGACTTAGGAACAGCGCCGCGTAGCCCAGAACGGGCAGCGACAGCAGGGCGAGTTGCGCAAACATCGGAACAACCATGCCGCTCCGCTTCGAAACCACCGGCATGACCGCGTTATCCGCGATTAGTCGCCGCCCGATCAGGGTGACAACCAGGAACGTGAGCAGCGAGGCGAGAAATGGAATATCGTACAGGCTGCCGGTATGGTAAGTGCCGCGCGTAATCGCGCTGTTCATCGCCTCCGATGCGAAGCTATAAAGAAAACTGCCGGCGAGAATGGCCCCGTAGAGTTTGCGCCACGGTCCCTTGCTCGCAAAATAGGCCGCCGCCGAAAGCGCAACCAGCATCATGCCTTCGACGAGGTAAAGCAGGTCCCAGCGCAAGGTATAGGTCGCGATGTTAGTGACGAGGTATTCGTCCGGAAAAACGAAGAACGCGTAAACCACCACCCACCAACCGAGCAGGATCAGGACGTTCAGCGTGTTGAGAAACCAGCCATCGTTTCCGTCCGCATCGCTCGGGCGCAGAGCGACCGCGGCCATCATCGGCACAATGTGCAGAAACAGGATGATGTCTCCCGGAAACGGGTCGGGGAGCGGCTTGCGCAGGAGGATCTCATAGACTCCCCAGCAGGAAAGATTCAAGCACCACATCGCGAGGCTGGCTGTCGTCAGTCCCCAGAACATCCGCGCGTGTCCCCGGCTTTGAACGGCGTTCGTGAAGGAAAAATATGTGGCGGCGCAAAGTACGGCGAGCGGCACCAGATCGCCCATCGCGATCTGGAAAGCCGGATTGCGAAAAATAATCGGCGCTAGGGCAAAAGCCGCAAGCAGGCCGATGCCATAAAGAATCGCGGTTTTCGGACGAAGGGCCACTCTCCGTATCTTACTGATGAGCGGACGTTATGTTGAGGTCACGGGGGGAGTACCCTTGGTTACCGAAGTAACTTCTGGTGACGGGAATCACAATTTGGTGTGACCGTGCCGACCACGGCTGCATGGGCGGCGGCTGCTAAAATTCGCTCATGGCATTCCCTGTGAGCCGTTTACGCCGTCTGCGCCAGTCTGAAACCCTTCGTTCCCTTGTCCGCGAAACGCGGCTTACGCCGGAGGCGTTCGTCTACCCGCTGTTTGTGTGTCCCGGAAAGGGTGTGCGCAAAGCGGTGGGGTCGATGCCGGGCGTGTTCAATCTTTCGGTGGATGAGGCGGTAAAAGAGGTTCGCGAGGTGCGCGGGCTGGGCGTGCTCTCGGTCATTCTGTTTGGATTGCCGGAGAAGAAAGACGAGGTTGCGACGGGAGCGTGGGCCGAGGACGGAATCGTGCAGCAGGCGGCGCGGGCGATCAAGAGCGAGGTGCGCGATGTGATCGTGATGGGGGATGTTTGCCTGTGCGAATACATGTCGCACGGCCATTGCGGAATTGTGCGGAAGGCGGGTGCGGCGCGATCGCTGGGAGCGGCTGCGGCCGATCGTGCATTGCCCAAGGGTAAGGCCGTGGTCGTGAAGGATCGCAAGGACTTGAATGCGGTAATGGACGCGGCTGCAAAAGCCGCGGCGGACGATTACGAGATCGTCAATGACGAGAGCCTGGAACTCCTTGCCAGAAGCTCGGTTTCGCTGGCGCGAGCGGGAGTGGACATCATTGCCCCGTCGGACATGATGGACGGCCGGGTGGCGGCGATTCGCGCTGCGCTCGACAAAGGTGGATTCGAGAACACGCCGATTCTTTCTTATGCGGCGAAGTTTGCTTCGGGATTTTATGGACCGTTCCGCGAGGCGGCTGACTCCACGCCGCAGTTTGGCGACCGGCGATCCTACCAGATGGATCCGGCGAACTTCCGCGAGGCGATGCGGGAGATTGCACTCGACATCGAAGAGGGCGCCGACATGATCATGGTTAAGCCGGCGCTGCCGTATCTCGATGTGATCGCGGCCGCGCGTGAGCGCTTCGATCTGCCGCTGGCGGCGTATCAGGTGTCGGGCGAGTTCGCGATGATCGAAGCGGCGGCGCGCAACAACTGGATCGATCGCGATCGTGTGATGATGGAGTCTCTGCTGAGCATCCGGCGCGCCGGAGCCAGTATGATCCTGACTTACTTTGCCAAAGACGCTGCCAAGCTGCTGGCATAGGCTAAAACCAACATCCACCGCCGAGACGCAGAGTACGCCGAGATTTTTGCGGACTCAAGCGGGAGAATTTGCGGCGCGGATTTTCTTGAGAACTTCTTGAACTTGATCTTCGGTGGAGGCGAGGGTTCCGGAGTTGTCAATCACGAAATCGGCGGCTTTGATTTTTTCCGAGTCGGGGAGTTGCGCGGCCATGCGGCGTTTTACTTCGGCTTGGGCCGCTTCTTCGGTGATGCCCAGACGCTTGGCGAGGCGCTGGGCGCGCTGCTCTTCGTTGCAGGTCACGACGATCAGGAAATCGAAGCGGTCGGCGGCTTTGGCCTCGAGGATGAGCGCCGCCTCGACGATGGCGATGGCGCGCGGATCGCGAGCGCCGATCTCTTCCATCCAGCGATTCTCATGCGCGATCACCGCGGGATGGACGATGGCATTCAGTTCTTCCACTCGATGCGATTCGCCAAATGCCGCTTCGGCCAGCCGGGCGCGGTTGATGGTCTGGTCGGGGTTGAGAATGGCGGGTCCGAAGGCGGCTACGATCGCGGCATAGACTGGCTGGCCGGGCTCTCGCAGGGCGTGCGCGACTGCGTCGGACTGGATGAGGTGTGCGCCGCGCTGGACGAACATCTCTCCTACGACCGATTTACCGCTGGCGATTCCGCCGGTGAGGCCGAGCTTGAGCATGGACGGAACGAATTTATCACGGCGAAGAAAAGAGGGGAGAAGTTGAACTCTGCAGGCTGCGGTGACGCTTAGACGCGCCCCACCCCCCTCAGCGGCTAAAGCCGCTAATAGTTTTGCGGTGCTCATTGGCACGAGTGGACTCGTGTCCTTCCCGCCCGTGCGGTAGTCCGAGTCGCCTCCCCGCCCGCTGGACTTTGGTAGTTCCACTTCTGCAATCTGGCCTCTGACGTCTGACCGCTTATTGTTCCTCTTACCTCCCGCGGCGCAGCTTGGCGGCTTTGACTGTGTTGGCCATCAGCATAGCAATCGTGAGCGGGCCCACGCCGCCGGGGACTGGGGTGATGGCGCCGGCTACTTCCGCTACTTCGGGATGCACGTCGCCGACCAGGGTTGAGCCTTTGGCGGAGAAGGTTTCGAGGCGCTTGGCGTTGCCGGGGAAGAAGCGGTCGAAGTCGGCGCGGTCCGTGACCTTATTTATGCCAACGTCGATGACGGTGGCGCCGGGCTTGACGAAATCGCGGGTGACCATGCCGGGGCGGCCGATGGCGGCGACAAGAATATCGGCGCGGCGGCAGACGGCGGGCAGGTCGAGGGTTTTCGAGTGGCAAACGGTGACGGTGGCATTTTGATTGAGCAGGAGCATGGCGACAGGCTTGCCGACGATGTCGCTGCGGCCGACTACGACCGCTTCCTGACCGGCGACCGGAATGTTACTGCGGCGCAGGATTTCCATGACCCCGGCGGGCGTGCAGGGAACGAGGCCGGGACGCTGGGTGGAGAGATAGCCGACGTTCATGGGATGGAAGCCGTCGACGTCTTTGGCGGGATCGACGGCGAGAAGAATTTTCTTGGAGTCGACGTGCGCGGGCAGCGGGAGCTGGACGAGGATGCCATCGATTTCGTCGCGGCGGTTGAGCGAATCGATGAGGGCGAGGAGTTCGTCGGTGGAGGCGGTGTCGGCGGGAGAATGCTGCTCGCTGTAGATGCCGACCTCGTGCGAACTTTTGACTTTGCCGCGGACGTAGACTTCCGACGCCGGATTGTGTCCGACGAGGACGACGGCGAGGCCGGGCTGAATGCCGGAGGCGGCGAGCGCCTTGACTTCGGATGCAACTTCGGCGCGAATCTCGGAAGCGAGTTTCGTGCCGTCCAGAATCCTTGCTGTCATTTCACCTACCTGCACAAGCGTTTGGATGGAACCTGCGATTTTATCCCATGAGCGGCGAGCAGCCGGCGGCCAGTGGCACAATTGGGGAGGGCGAGACCTCAGCGGCTAAAGCCGCGTTCAAGACGAAGGCAGGTATCGCAGCGCTGAAGTGTGTGCGCCACCCAAGAAGACACCGCAGCCACCTGGATTGGGGCACTCATTGGGGCACTAACAGAGAGCAGGCGTAAAATAGGCTCATCATGATCGCTCAGGATCTGCTCGATATGCTGGTTTGTCCAGTCTGCAAAACGCCGGTGGTGTTGAACGATAACGGCATGAACCTGAAGTGCGGACAGTGCCGGCGGCTCTATCCCATCCAGGACGATATACCGGTGATGCTGGTGGACGCGGCGAAGATTGAAACTGCGTGAAGTGGTGGTGAGTCGCTAACGCCCGATAGCGACAGATGAAATCGGCTCCTTCGTCTTCCAGTCCGGCATATTCGTTCGGTTACCCAACTGAGGTATTCACCGACTACCCGGCAGTGTTAGCCAGAACTTCCCACATTACGTGATGCGTCCAACGCAGTCGTGGTGCGAACGTTTCTATATCGCATGCAAACTCGAAAGGAGCAATACCGATGAAGAATATCGTTCTCGTCCACGGCGGATTCGTGGACGGCGCCGGGTGGGAAGGCGTCTACAAAATCCTCAAGAAGCAGGGTTACAACGTTAGCATTGTGCAAAATCCGACAATTTCTCTGCAAGACGACGTGAAGGCAACCAAACGGATCCTCGATGGCTTGGATGGTTCCGCGATTCTGGTTGGGCATTCTTATGGCGGAGCAGTGATCACCGAGGCGGGCACTCATGCCAACGTTGCGGGCCTGGTGTACATTACGGCGTTCGCTCCGGATAAAGGCGAGTCGGTAGGCACGCTCATTAAAAGCGCACCAGCGGGCGCGCCCGTGCCTCCGATAATGCCGCCGCAGGATGGATTTCTGTTCCTGGACAAGAAGGCGTTTCCCGCGTCCTTTGCGGCGGACGTGGATCCGGAAAAGGCGGCATTCATGGCCGATTCGCAGGTGCCGTGGGGACTAGAGGCTGTCGATGGAGCGGTGACCGAGCCGGCGTGGCGGACGAAGCCGAGTTGGTATCTGGTTGTCACCGAGGACAGGATGATCCCACCGGACGCGCAGCGTGCCATGTCGAAAAGGGCGGGATCCAAGGTTGTCGAAGTCAGCGGCAGCCACGCCATCTACGTGTCGCAGCCGAGGCGGTAGCAGCCCTGATCGAAGAGGCTGCTGCGACGGCCAAATCCAAGGCCGCGTAGTCGTTTCGATTGCGATTGAAATCATTGACCCCTCGGCTGCCCTTCCTTCGGCTGCCGAGGGGTTTGAGCGTAACCGTCAGAAACGCTTGATCGCCGAAACCAGCGCATCCGCTCTTTTGCCAAAGGGTCCAGTGCTGACACTGGGCCCTTTTTCGATCGAGGACAGCCTACTGTTTGTGGGAGACAGACTTGGTAATTGTTCCCTGCAGTTTGTCGTCGGTGATCACCTTCAGAGTCTTGCCATCGGCCGAAATTGTCGATTTGTAGATGACGGCGACCTTGCCATCGCGCTTGTAGGTCTCCTCCAGCGTATCCTTGCCAAGCATCTTCACCGCAACAGTGGTGAGCCCCGGATCGCCCTTGAAAGGGGCGTCCGTTCCATCCAGCTTGGCGGTATAGGATTGGCCAATCGGACTGGTCATAGTTAACTCGTCGCCATTCACCTTGAAGGTATAAGTGAGGGTCTCGGCGGACACGTCCACTTTCTCCGTGCGCCACGAACCGGAGATCAGATTCGCGCCTGCCGGTGCCTTGGCGACGCGCTTGGATGTTTCCGTGCCGTTCTGTGGTCCTCCGCTCGGATTGCCCGTGTAGATCCAGTTGACCGTCATGGTGTTTCCGTCAGAGGAGACCGACTGTTTCTGGGTGAACACTACCTTGCCATTTTTCTTGAACGTATTCTCGATGTTGTGGTCGTCGATAACCTTTACACTCAGAGCATCGCTGTAGGGGTCAGTCACCTTCTGGTCAGTGCCATCGGCTTTGACGTGGATCGGCGGCACGCACGTCTTGCAGTCGTACATCCCGTTCAGCAGTAAATACACATTGGGCTTCATGGGCCACTGAGCGCTGCTCATATCGGCTTTCCACGTGCCGTCAAAAGGACTCTGCGCCATCGCCACAACCGGTACGAATAACGACGCCAATATTCCAGCAAAGAATAGATTCTTCATAAATCATCCTCCATGGGTTTGGGTTGTACTCAGGAAGTGCGTGAATACGACGATGCGGTAGCGGCCAAAGGGCTGGCCGACGAGCGAGTCTTGGCTCACCGATTGGTTTGCCATGGGGAAGTGCTCCTTCCCCTCACCGTCCACGGCGAATCGTAAGCCTGAACGAAAGGCAAGTCAACGCGGGCGACTAGGCACAGGCGGCTTCTTGTCCGCCAGACTTTAGTGCTATATCGCCAAGCGCGCCCTGCGCGTTTTGTGTCGTGACAAAACGACGCGGTGCGTCAATTTGCCGGCAGGTGGTTGGTGCCTGGCAGTGCGGCGGCCTCTGCTGTAGGAGCGCAACCTTGTGCGAATATTGGGGTTTTTATGCATAGAGGGATCGGAGAAAGCCGTATGGAGCGATACCATCGTTACGGCATTTCGATTGCAAGCAACGAAGTAACTTGCCGATGAGTCTAATGGGTAGAGCAAGGCCGGAGGTGAGGACGGCATGAAAGAGAAATTTACAGTCACGGAGTTGTCGGCTTTGCGGAATGATCTGTTGCAGAGTGGCATGGCGGACTCCAGGGAAGCGGCGGAGGTGCTGCAAGTTTTCCTGATGGGCCGCGGCTATGGGGTTTCGGCGCAGGCGGCGATGGATGCTGCCGGGCGTGTGGAAATGGCCGGCTGCTCGCTGCCTGTACTCGAACACGAACTCGAGGGCTTGGCGCTGGTCATGTAGCTGGACGGCGGTCCGTTGCGGTGACGCTCGATGGGACGCCGACGGAAACAAGACAGCCAAACAAGATAACCGGGGAAGAGAGAGTTTAATCGGAAGCCGGATCCAGCTCAACCAAGCAATTGGACAGCTTCCCAGTACAAAAGCCGGGCGAGATCGCCCGGCCTTTTGCATTTGTGGGCAGTGGATTGGGATTGCGCGGGTGGTTGGCGCCGACGCGGGGACGACCGCTTTTCGGCGCCGGCGGCTAGTTGTTCAGTGTTTCGGCGAGGAAGGCGACGGTTCGTTGCCATGCGTCTTTCGCATCGTCGGGGCGATAGCCTTGCTTGTTGTTGGGATTTTCGAAGGCGTGGCCGGCGTCGTCGTAGATCTTGATGTCGATTTTCTTGCCCAGCTTTTGCATGGCGGCCTGAAAGTGGTGGACGTCGTCGGGCGTGATGCCGCGATCCTGGCCGCCGAAGAGGCCGAGAATCGGCGCATGAATTTTGGCGAGCTGGTCGGGGTCGGTCGTGAGGCGGCCGTAGTTGATGATGGCGGCCGCGAGTGCCGACTCGTCGAGAGCGGCGGCGAGCGCATAGCCTCCACCCATGCACCAGCCGATGGCGCCGATGCGGTCTTTCTTCACGTTGGGCAGGGCGGCGAGATAGGCGTAGGCGGCTTTGAGGTCGCGGTTGGCGCGATCTTCGGGCAGGCCGCGCATGAGTTCGTGGGCGAGGTCTTGATTGTCGGCGACTTTGCCGCGATAGAGATCGACGGCCAGCGCGACGTATCCCTGATCGGCGAGCTTGCCGGCCTGCTCCTTGACCCAGTCGTTTAATCCCCACCATTCGTGAATGACAATAAGAGCGGGAAACGGGCCGCTGCCGGCGGGAGTGTAGAGGATGGCGTTGGCGGTCTCGTCGCCGGATTTGTAGGAGACGGGTTTGCCGTTGGCGGCGGAGGCAGACGCGGCCAGCAGGGCCACGGCGAAAAGGATTGACGCGGTCGATTTCATAAGTAGCTTCATAAATTATCCCCACTAAGCATTCCCACTGATTACCCCACAGGAAGATCAAGTTCTTTGCCGCGGATTTCCGCGGGGCGCCGCAGATTCGAGAGATGGCTTCCTGAGGAGGAATTGTACCGTGAGGCGATGGTGGCTGCGGAGAGGCTACGGTTCGGGAGCCCAGAGCGGCCAGAGCTGGTCGGCGGAGACGCGGTAGATGGCGTAGGTGCTGCCGCTGTCGAAGGTGCGGCGGAAGAGAAGTTCACCGCGGCCGTCACCATCGGCATCGACGGCGTCGATGAGCTCCATGCGCGGACGTATGTCGAGATGACGCGAGTCGGTCTGCTGAAAGAAGAGCTTCTGCAATTCGCCTTCGAGATTGGTGCGGGCGACGAGCGTAATCTCCTGCGGAAGCTGAGAGCCGGCGGCGTTGGCGGCCGGAACGGGCGTGTGCCCGCTGAGCACGAGTACGGGCTCGTTGGAGTTGGAGAGGTCGAAGACGCGGATTTTGAGGTCTTCGAGCTCGGGCTTGTAGGGACCGGACTTGGCTGGCGCGGTAGTGGCTTTCTTGTGGGCGGAAGATTTCGCGGCCGCGGAGCTCGCAGCTTTCGATTGGGCGGCGGCGGCCTTCGGAGAAATTTGCTCGCCGACCAGTTCGAGCATCTTGTTGCGATAGATCGCTTCTTCGGCGGGTTTGAGATCGTAACTGTAGGGTCGGGGATCGGGACCGGCGGCGTCGGAAATTGCCGGGAAGGTTTGTACGGAGGCGGCGGCAGCGGCTTTGGCGGCGTCGGCTTCCTTGCCGGCTTGCTTGGTTGCGGTGGCCATCTCGGTCGGGTCGTCGAAGTTGACGAAGGCGTCATGATGGGCGTTGGGATCGGGCTTGCCGCGGCGCAGGACGGGGCGGTTGGGATCCTGGATGGGCTGGTCGAGAGAGCGACTGCTGGCTGGTGCGGAGGCGGATTCGGCCGGCTTGGTTAAGCTCGGAGGCTTGGCGGAATCTGGCGGGGCGGAGCCAGTGTCGGCAGGCTTGCTCGAGTCCGGCTTTGCGGATGCGTCAGCCGTCTTGCTGGCGGAGGATTTGTCGGCATCTTTCGACGCGGGCGAAGTTGATCCCGCCGGAGCTTGTGGCGCACCCGGCGAGGCAGACGGGGAAGAAGATGGTGCGGAAGACGTCGTCGGCGACGATGTAGGCGACGACGCGCCAGATGACGCGCCAGCATTGGCCGCGGGCTTGGCGTCGTCTTTGTCGGCTTCGCCTCCGGGGCGGCGGTGCAGTGTGGGACGATCGTCGTCGCGGCCGCCTTCATCGATCACCGGAGGCGCGTATTTCTGCTTGTCAGTCTTGGGTCTCGAGCCTTCCGGCAGCCAGGTTCCTTCCGCGATCCATTCATGATTCAACTGGCCGGGCTGGGTGATGGTGAAAAGGCCTTGCGAGACGCCGGTGCGGAAGCCTTCATAAATGATGCCGAAATCGAGCGCCATGGGCACGGGATCGGCTTTGTAAGAATCGGCGTCATAGAACTTGCCGTTGATCATGATGACGATGGGGATGAAGCGGGCCTTGCCTTTGTCGTTGAGCTGAACCAGGCCGAGGGCGCGCGGTCCCTTATCGACATCTTTGGGCTGCTGGTGCTGCGTGAGTTCCTGGGCGCGGAGCGGAGAGGCCAGCGAAATGCCGATGAGGACGACCGCCGCGGTCATTATTGAGGGCATGGCTGTGGACTTTAACGCCGACAGACCGCGCGAGATGACGGCGCGGAGCCTCATGCGATATAACGATGATCGGCGAGGAGATGGAGAGACCATGGAGATCAATGATAAAGCCCCTGACTTTCGTACGACGGACGAGAATGGCAAAGAGGTTGCCTTGAAAGATTTTCGCGGCAAAACGGTGGTGCTTTATTTCTATCCCAAGGCGGACACGCCGGGCTGCACCAAGGAAGCGTGCGAGTTCCGCGATACCTACAAAAAGATCGAGAAGACGGGTGCGGTGCTGCTGGGGATATCGAAAGATACGGCCGAGTCGCAGAAGAAATTTCAGGACAAATTCAGCCTGCCGTTTCCGCTGCTGGCCGACGCGGACAAGAAGATTGCTGAAAAATTTGGCGTGGTGAAAGAGAAAAACATGTACGGGCGCAAGGTAATGGGCATCGCCCGGACAACCTTCGTGATCGGGCCGGAGGGGAAGATTCAGCACATCTTCAACAACGTCAAGCCGGAAGGGCACGCCGAGCAGGTGCTGGAGTACTTGAAAAGCGCGTGATTCCGCTACGCGAAGCGAAGCTGCTGACAGCGGCATTTTACGATCGCGATCCACGGCGCGTGGCGCGCGCGTTGCTTGGCAAGGTGCTGCTGCGGCGCGAGCGCGGCAAGCTGCTGGCCGGGCGAATCGTCGAGACCGAAGCCTATCTTGGCGCGGGCGACGAGGCCGCGCACTCGTTCGCCGGCAAGACGGATCGGAACGCCGTGCTATTCGGACCGCCGGGATTTGCCTATGTCTACTTCATCTACGGCAGCTATTTTTGTTTTAACGTCTCTTGCCTGCCTGACGGCGAGGCGGGAGGCGTTTTATTTCGCGCCCTCGAACCGCTGGCGGGAATCGAGCAGATGGCGAAGGCGCGCGGGATGCCGGCGTGGGATGAAGCCTCGCCTGGGGATGCTGGGGTGAGCGCCGGGCTGCGTTTGAGATTCGAGCGAAAAAGAGTGCGCTGGCTGCGGAATATTTCTTCGGGGCCGGGGCGGATGTGCGAGGCGCTGGGCATCACGCGGACTCGCGATAACGGGAAAAATCTAGTGAGCCCGCAATCGGATTTGCAGATTGTGGACGATGGCTATCGGGTGCGGCGGGTTGCGGTTGGGCCGCGCGTGGGAATTACAAAGTCGGCGGACGAACCGCTGCGCTACGTGATCGCAGACAATGTGTTTGTGTCCGGTCCGATGAGGCCGGGCGTCAAGGCCTGAGCACGATGTTGTCGATCAGCCGGGTTGGGCCGACAAAGGCGGCGACCGCGACCAGCGCGGGCGCGGCAACTTGGCCCACCGGCTCGAGCGTGTCGGGATCGACGATTTCGAAGTAATCGAGACGGACCTGCCGCTCTCCGGAGATTACTTCGCGGCCTTTGGCCGCGAGATGTTCCGCACTTATTTCGCCGGCGCGAAATTCTTTTTCGACCTCCTGCAACGAGCGGTGAAGAACGAGCGCGCGCCGGCGGTCCTCTTTATTCAGATAGATGTTCCGCGAACTCAGGGCGAGGCCGTCCGGCTCGCGAACGATGGGGCAGGCGACGATCTCAATCGGAAAATTCAGGTCGCGCACCATGCGGCGGATGACGGCGACCTGCGCGGCGTCTTTCTGGCCGAAGAAGGCGATGTCGGGCTGAATGATGTGGAAGAGTTTGGAGACAACGGTGGTGACGCCGCGGAAATGGCCGGGGCGCGAACGGCCGTCGAGACGGTCGCTGAGACCTTCGACCGTGACCCAGGTGCTGGCGCCTGGTGGGTACATCTCTTCGGGAGTGGGGGCGAAGACGATGTCGACGCCTTCTTTTTCGAGTGCGGCGCAATCGGCTTCGAAGGTGCGCGGATACTTGGCGAAATCTTCCGCCGGGCCGAACTGCGTGGGGTTGACGAAGATGGAGGCGGCGACGGCGCAACCCGATGCAGCCGTGCGTACCAGAGACAAATGCCCTTCGTGCAGAGCTCCCATCGTGGGGACGAGGGCGAGCCGAGTCGATCCTGAGGTCGCTAGAGAAAGCTCGCGGGCTTCGCGGCAGGCGGCGCGGGCTTCCGCGATGGTTTTGCAGATTTTCATTTTCTAGCCGTAGTTCGTGTTTGGGTAAAACTCATTGGGTAAGACTCATGGGGCTTCCTGAATCGCGACGTTGAGTTCCTTGAGCGTGCCCAGGAGCAGGCCGCGGTTTTTGCGGATCTCCGCTTTTTGCGCCTCGGATGGATTGTTCGGCTTGGCTTCAGTGACAAGAACGACGCGGCCGTAGGGCCAGGCGTCGTAGCCGAGCGAAACGAGTTCGGCCGGAATTTGCTCAGGCGTGAGGATGTGGACCTCGCGGTTGGCGAGATCGACGAAGCCGATGCCGTCATCGCGCACGACGAAATATGGGTTTTTCCAGCCGCGCATGTCCGCGAAGGGCGGATACTTTTTCGGGTCCGCTGGAGGAATCGACGCGAGGTCATCGTTCTTAGCCGCTTCCGACGCGGTGCCCTCAGGCGCCGACGGAGTCTTTGAACAAGCCGGCATCAGCGTTAGCAGCGGGATAAGAATGAGGAAAGAGAAAGAAATCGCAGCGGCGGTCTGGCCGCGCCATCGAGGAAGAAACCAGCGTGGCGCGCCCACGCGGAATCCGGAATTCATCATGCGCACGAACCTTTATTCGAACTCGTACTCCAACTCGTACTCCAACTCGTACTCCAACTCCCTATTATCCGCGCATCGCGTGTTTGCGGTGAAGTACGGTTTCGAGTGCGGCCTCGGTCTCCTTGGGCAGATGGTAGGACTCATTGTCATTGGGGAACTGGTGCGATGCGATGTCGGCCTTGAAGGCGAGGACGGACTCGGTGATCAGAGCCGCGGCGTCTCCGTAGCGGCGCACGAATTTTGCGGGCTGGCCGAAGGTGAGGTTCATGAGGTCATGGAAGACGAGAACCTGGCCGTCGCAGTCTGGGCCGGCGCCGATGCCGATGGTGGGCGTCGCAACCTCATCGGTGACCATGGCGGCGACCTCGCGCGGAATGCCTTCGAGATAGATGCAGGCGACACCGGCGCGATCGAGGGCAACAGCGTCGCGCATGAGCTGCTCGATGGCGTTCAGCGTTTTGCCCTGCACCTTGTAGCCGCCCATCACGTTGATGGACTGCGGCGTCAGGCCGATGTGTCCGGCGACGGGAATTTCGGCGTCGATGACGCGGCGGATAAGGTCGGAACGCTTTTCACCGCCTTCGATCTTGACGGCCTCGGCGCCGCCTTCCTTGACGAAGCGGGCAGCGTTGCGCACGGCATCGTCGGCAGTGGCGTGATAGGAGCCGTAGGGCATATCGGCGATGAGCAGCGCATGCTTGACGCCGCGGCGGACGGCGCGGACGTGATGAAGCATCTCGTCGACGGTGATGGAGAGCGTGTTCTCGTAGCCCAGCATGGTCATGGCAAGCGAGTCGCCGACGAGGATGACGTCAATGCCGGCCTCGTCTACCAGACGCGCGGTGGCGTAGTCGTAGGCGGTGAGGCTGGAAATGGGTTCGCGTTGAAGTTGTTTGTCGCGGATTGAAGCGGTGGTGATCTTGCGGCTGGCAGAAAGCCCGCTGATGGGGGTAAGGCTCACAGTGCCCTCCAGTGCCCCTCCGCAATTGCGGATAGAGCCTGTTGCGTCTGTTTGGATGACGCTGGGGGGATTATAGCCGCAAAAAGGCGCTTGGTCGATGGGAATACGCGCCTTGCCGACTCACAGTTGAACCACCTCAATTCCAGTGCTAGGCTTGGTCCGTTAGTGGCCGCTGGTCAATGCCAGCGGGAATTTCCATCCGGCTTCTCCCCAGTCCGCGGAGACGTCAAAACTTCCTCTTGGAAGGCTGCACGCAGGAGGCAAACTCATGACCTTCGCAAAGTACATTACAGCGATGTTTCTTTTATTGGCTGTTCTTGCGGCGCTTCCATGCGCGTGGACCCAGACCTACAAGGTGCTGTATTCGTTCACCGGCGGTGAGGACGGTGCATTTCCCCAGGGAGTGATCGTGGATTCCGCCGGCAACGTATATGGCACCACTCCAGCCGCAGGGGGAGAAGGAGGCTATTACGGGTCGGTGTACGAGATAAGCACGAGCGGCCAGTTCACATTGCTGCACAGCTTTGGCAACACGGAACAGACACCCGGCGGCTCGACGCCATTTGCCACCTTGGCTAGAGATTCGTCTGGCAACCTCTACGGTACGACTTTTTACGGCGGCAGCAACAGTTCCGGGGTCGTCTTCAAGCTCGATCAAAATAACAACTATAGTGTGCTCTTCAGTTTCCCAATGCCATGGGGCAGCCCGTACGACTTTGGTCCGCTCGGATCATTGGCCATTGATGCACAGGGGGATTTGTATGGAGCGGGGCCGGGCGGCAAATATCATTGCAACAGCGGTTCCTGCGGCATGGTTTTCAAGCTGGATCCCAGCGGCAATGTCTCTGTCCTGCATTCCTTCGCGCAGGGCAAGAACGGCACTTATCCGAACGCAGGCCTGATTAGGGACGCCGCGGGCAATCTGTACGGAACAACCACGGGTGGAGGTAAGGGCGGGCATGGCTTGGTTTTCAAACTCGACTCGACCGGCAAGGAAGCGGTGCTCTACGGGTTCGGCAAGAAACCGGACGGCACCAATCCCGAGTTCGGCCTTGTCCAGGACGCTGCCGGCAATTTCTATGGCACGACGGATGAGGGCGGCTTGCGCGGCTGCCCAGACGCGGAAGGCCCGCTGAGCTGTGGCGTCGTCTTTAAAGTTGATCCCAGTGGAAATGAAACGATCCTCTATCGTTTCACCGGCAAAGCGGACGGCGGCAATCCTGATGGACCGCTGGTTATCGATTCGGCCGGCAATTTATATGGAACCGCTGGCTGGGGAACCACAAAGAGCGGCGTAATCTTCAAGGTCGATCCAGCCGGCAACGAAACCGTGCTCTATAACTTTGCCGGAGGCGCGCAAGGCCTAGGGCCACAGGGAGGTCTTGCCATGGATGCGCAGGGCAGCTTCTACGGCACTACCTACACCGGCGGAGACATGAGCGCATGCAATGGCTACGGCTGCGGTGTAGTGTTTAAGTTCACACCCTAGCGGGCATAACGTCGGCCGGCCAGCGGCTCGCCAAGTAGTAGACGACCGCCGCGGCTGCCGCTGCAAAGGCAGCCATGCCTGGTCGGTTCTCGCAATAGGTATGAACGCCGAAAGCGAAAAGGAAATACGAAAATACCACGAGGCACAAAGAGGCTGCGGATAAAGCTATCGTGTGATCGCGTCGTTGCACTGTGATGTCCATGGGCTAGGAATCCGAACTCGCGCCTACTACGCGCTGGCCGCGTTTTCGCTCCCCAGCGGCAGGAAGTATTGCGTGCCCTTGATTGGGGCGGAGACTTTCTTCAGCAGCTCTTGCAGGTCTTCGTTGCGGTCGACAAAGTCGATTTCGCTGGTGTTGACGATCAGGAGGTCCGACTGGGTGTAGTGAAAGAAGAAGTGCTCGTAGGCCTTGACCACTTCCATCAAGTAATCTTCGCTGAGCGATTTCTCACCGCCGGCATTCTTCTTCTTTAGCCGCTTCTTTAATACTTCGGGCGTGGCCTGCAAATAAATTACGAGGTCGGGCGTCGGCAGCTGCTCCCGGAAAAAATTGAAATAGTGGTTATAGGTTTCGAGCTCGTGGTCGTTGAGGTTGAGGCAGGCGAAGAGCTTATCTTTTTCGAAGATGTAGTCGGCGACGATGGTCTTATTCGAGCTCGGGCCAAGATCGAGGGCGCGCAGCTGCTCGAAACGGCGAATCAGGAAAGTGAGCTGGGCCTGAAACGCGGCGCCCGGCTCGCCGTCATAAAAAGCCTTGAGAAAAGGATTGTCCTCGGGTTCGATGACGCGCTGGGCGGCCAGACGCTCTCCCAAGACCCGCGCCAGCGTGCTCTTGCCGACTCGGATGGGCCCTTCGACCGCGATGTAACGGGGAAGCTCGAAAAGCTTGGCCATGGCAGGACGTGAGCAGAATATCTCGCTTCGGGCGAAGGCGCAATGAAGGAAAAGCAAAAGTCGCGGGCGGAAGTCGACGGGAAGTTAAGAGCGCGCGAGGAATAATTGAGATGGCCGGAATGCGCTGGAAGAGTTGCTCGATGAATAAACGGTCACGTTGCAAAATGCGCCAATGTGTTTTCATCGGGTTAGGAATGAGTCGCACGGTAGTAATCGGGAATTCCACATATGGGCGAACCGGTTCAGCGATTCCACCGATAAAATAGAATGTACCAGTAGGCTTCACCGACCGAGCGGTTGGGTGGAGGGACGGGAGCACTCGTCTCTCCAAGCATGACTGCAAAATCTGTTTTCTGGAGACAGTGACTTTGGAACGCACTAACGGAATCGACTTCGATCAGCAACGTGTCAGCTGTTCTCTGGATGCCAGCTACGTGCTCGAGTGGGATGAAATCGCGAATCTGGCGGCCGATCCTGCCAAGCCGGCCGAGACGCTGATGAATCTAGTGGCGCTCATCGCGCGGCGCTTCGGCACCGATGTGTGTTCGGCCTATCTGCTGGAACCGGACCGCGCAAACCTGGTGCTGGCGGCGACGCTCGGCCTGCGGCCGGAGTGCATTGGCCATCTGCGCATGGCGGTGACGGAGGGTTTGACCGGGCTGGTGGCGGAGCAAGTGCGTCCGGTCGCGGTGGAGCAGGTCCGAAGCCATCCCCGCTACAAGTATTTTCCCGAGTCGGGCGAGGAACCGTACCAGTCCTTTCTGGGAGTGCCGCTGATCGATCGGGGAGTGTTGCAGGGTGTGCTGGTGGTGCAGACGGTGGAGGCGCGGGCGTTTCCCGAGGATGAGATACGGCTGCTGACGGAGGCGGCGAAGGCGGTCGCTCCGGTGGTCAGCGAGGCGCGAACGCTGGATCGCTTTGTCGCTCCGGTGCAGGAGCGATTGTGGGCGCTGGCGCGAAATATGTGGTGGAGCTGGGACGCCGATGCGGGGCAACTTTTTCGCGAACTCGACCGGCTGCGCTGGCGCGAGTTGAACCACAGCCCGGTTGGATTGCTGAATGAGTTTCCGCTGGCTCGACTGGAAGAGCGTGTTGACGAGCTGGGCCTTGAGAGCCGCATCAACTACGCCTATCGCCGGCTGCGCGAGTACCAATCTTCCGAGCATACGTGGGGAGCGCGCCGGGCGGGCGTGCTGCGGCCGCGGCCAGTGGCGTATTTTTCGGCCGAGTTTGGAATTCACGAGTCGCTGCCGATCTACTCCGGCGGCCTGGGAGTCCTGGCCGGCGATCACATCAAGAGCGCGTCCGACCTGGCGATTCCGCTGGTCGGAGTCGGCCTGTTTTATGGGCAGGGTTATTTCCGGCAGCGCCTCGACCACAACTGCTGGCAGAACGAAGACTACATCAAGAATGAAGTGAACCAGCTGGCCATGGAGCCGGCGATCGGGAAGAACGGCCGACCGGTGGTGGTGCAGGTCGATACGCGGCACGGATCGATCCGGGCAAGAGTATGGCGGGTGAAGGTGGGACGCTGCGATCTGTTCCTGCTCGATTCGGACGTCGAAGGCAATGCGCCGGAAGATCGCGAGCTGACTTCGCGTTTATACGGTGGCGATGGCCGCGTGCGCGTGCACCAGGAGTTGCTGCTTGGAGTGGGCGGCCTGCGCGCGCTCAAGGCGCTGGGCATTACGCCGGGCGTGCTGCATCTCAATGAAGGCCACAGTGGCTTTGCCGTGTTGGAAGCGGTGCGAATGCGGATGGAAGAAGAAGGCATCGGCTTCGACAAGGCGGTGCCGCGCGTTTCGCGCGAGGTGGTATTTACCACGCACACGCCGGTGCCAGCCGGCCACGACCGCTTCGAGGCTGACCTGATTGAAGAGCATCTTGGAACGCTGCGCGAGGCGCTCGGATTGACGAAAGAGCAGTTCATGGCGCTCGGCCAGGAGCATCCGGGCACCGATGAACGCTTCTGCATGACGATCCTCGGTTTGAAGATGGCGCGCCGCGCGAACGCAGTGTCGTCGCTGCACGGGGAAGTTTCGCGCGAGATGTGGACCGGGCTCACGCCGGGGAAGACGGCCGAAGCCGTTCCGATTGGCCACATCACGAACGGCGTGCATGTGCCCACGTGGCTGGCGCCGCAGATGTTCCGGCTGTATGACCGGCACCTGGGAACCGGCTGGCACCTGAAGAGCAGCGAATCGCATATTTGGGATGGGATCGAAAGCGTCGATGATGGCGAGTTGTGGGAGACGCACCTGAACCTGAAGTCGCAGATGATCGAGTTTATCCGCCGCCGCTGCATTCGGCAGGCGCAATGGCGCAACGAGCCGAAGACCGAACTCCAGCGCCTGGAACGCATTCTGAGCCCCGACGCCCTGACCATCGGATTTGCGCGGCGCTTCGCGACCTACAAGCGCGCGAACCTGATTTTGTCGGACCTGGAAAAAATCGCGACCATGGTAAACGATCCGAAGCGCCCGGTACAGTTCGTGTTTGCGGGCAAGGCGCATCCGAACGACGAGCCTGGCAAGCGCGTGCTGCAACAAGTGGCGCAGTTGATGCGCGATCCGCAATTCTGCGACAAGTTCGTCTTCGTCGAGGACTACGACATTAACGTCGGCCGGCATTTTGTGACGGGCGTGGATGTTTGGCTGAACAACCCGCGTCGTCCGCTGGAGGCCTCGGGCACCAGCGGTCAGAAAGTGGTTCTGAACGGCGGATTGAACCTGTCAGTGCTCGACGGCTGGTGGGCTGAGGCGTACGACGGGATGAACGGCTTCGCCATCGGCGGCGGCAAGACGCATTCCGACATGAACGTGCACGATACGCGCGACGCCGAAGACCTGATGCGCGTGATGCAGGAAGAAGTGATACCGCTGTATTACCAGCGCGACCGAGACGGCCTGCCTCGGGGCTGGATCAAGCGCATGAAGCGCACCATTCGCACGCTGGGCTGGCGATTTAACGCGGACCGCATGGTGATGGACTACACGTTGCAGTGCTACATACCGGCAGCGGGTGGAACGTCGAGCGAGTCGAGAGCGCGAGACTAGGGCGGAAGTCAAAATCGAAATCTCGCATCCTTTGGCGGTCGTGGAGACGATCCGGTTCTCCATTTCAGGGAATAATCTCGTACACCACGCCCTGCCCGTAGTTCCCGCCATAGAGCGTCGTTCCGTAAAGATCGCCCGCGCTGTCGAAGATGAGGCTGCTTGCAGGATTTCCGCCATCAAATTCGCCGGTGAAGTTATACAGCGTCGTGAGCGTCCATGTGTTTTGCGGACCCGGCGTTAACTCAAAAACCGTACCGGCGGACCGGGGAGCGTTTCCGCCCGAGATGGTCGTGCCATACAGGTTCCCCGCCGCATCCGCTACCGGGCCCGCGGTCGGGCTCTCGCCGTCCGGGCCGGAGAAGCTGTACAGCAGGCTGATCACCCACTTCCACTTGCCCTTCGAGAAGATCTCGCTAAGCGCGTACACCGTACCGTTCCCATTGGCTCCGCCTGCCGAGGTGGTGCCATACAGCGTATCCACGCCGTCGACAATTGCGGGCAGCAATTCGCCCTCAGGATAATCGCCCATCTTGGTCGCTTGTTTGTCGAAGCTATAAAGGGTCTTAGCTTTGCTGAATCCGTCGTACACGATGCCTTCTCCGTCCTTGCCGCCGGAGAACACCGCCCCGGTCATCCACCCATTCAGGCCGCCCAGTACTTTTCCTCCGGCAGCTTTAGAGAATTGGTAGGCCTGATACTTGCCGGTATCGAGGTAATAAGCAAAGCGGGAGCCATAAGTGGCCAAACCAAATCCGGCATAGGTAGTTCCGTAGAGTGTGTCGTAAGCCCCAAGATAGAGGTCGGCGGCAGGGGTGCATCCATCACGCCAGCTGGTACCTTCGAACGTATGGAGGACCGTGAAACTTCCGCTGGTCCCGGGCATGGGCAACGCGAACAACGTGCCGCAATTGCTGCCGCCCAGGCTGGCCGTCCCGAAGAGATTGCCATTGCCGTCAGTCGTCAGGCCGCCGAGCGGCAGCGCTCCGTCCGCGCCGCCGGTAAAACTGTAGAGCACAGTTTCAGTCCAGCCGCTTTCCGAGTGGCTCAATTCAAAAACCGTGCCTTTGCCATAGGCGCCGCCAGCCTCCGTGACGCCGTAGAAATTTCCGCTCTGATCGGTGATGAGGCCCGCGTAAGGCTGGCCTCCGTCGAGGCCGCCGCTGAAGGTGTAGAGAACCTTTTGGGTTGCCCCCTGGGCGAAGGAGATGGCGAACGTTAGAAAGGTGGCAAGGATAATTCTTCGCATGATGCTTCCCTCTGGGATGGAATGGCAAAAAGAGAATCTCTGGAGATAGAACGGTCTGCTAAGACAATAGTTTAAACGGAGTGGACGAGGAACGCAGTGATCTGGGTATCAGGTGGTTGTGATAGAGGCTGCCAGGTTGTGGCGAGGGGGAACCCCTGCCTTTACTTGACAGCGGAGCGTCGCGTGGCGATACTAGATGAATAATTATGCATCATAATGGATAAATATGCCTCCAAGTAAAAAGGGGTGAGTGGGGAACTCAGAAGTTGGGAATGAGTAAGAAATTTGGATAAGAAAGTAAAGACAGCTGTCCTCGGCGCATCCGGATATTCCGGCGTGGAGTTGACGCGCATTCTCTCGCGCCATCCGCTGGTGGAGAAGCCTTTGCTGTTGCGGCGGAATGCCGAGAGTGGTGAGTCTGGCGCGGTTCCGGCCTTCGTCGGCGTTGGCGGCGGCAATGGCAACGGCAACGGGCACGCGCCGGTTGTGCCGTTTTCGTGGGAGACGCTGAAGGACCACGGCATCGAACTGCTGTTTCTGGCGACGCCGCACGGCGTTTCGCGCGAACTGGTGCCGGAAGCGTTGGCGCGCGGATTGCGCGTGGTGGATTTGAGTGGAGCGTGGCGGCTGAAAGCGGCGGAGAATCGCGCGGTGTATGGATTCAAGGATGCCGATGCCGGCGCAGCGGCCAAGCTGGACGCGAGCGCCGTGTATGGATTGCCGGAACTGAATGCGGATGCCATCGCAAATGCGGCGCTGGTGGCGAATCCGGGCTGCTATGCGACCTCGGTGATTCTCGGGCTCGCGCCGCTGCTATCTGCGGATTTGATCGATCGCGAGCACGGAATTATTTCGGATTCGAAGTCGGGCGTTTCGGGCGCGGGCAAGGAGCCGACGGCGCGCACGCATTTTGTTTCTGTCGCCGGCAATTTTTCGGCGTACTCGGTTTTTGCGCACCGGCACACGGGAGAGATTCTGGAGCAGCTCAATCTCAACGCGGCTGAGTTCATTTTCACGCCGCACCTGTTGCCGATTCCACGCGGAATCCTCTCGACGATTTACGTGCAGTTGAAGCGCGAGTCGGCGGCGGAAGAAATCCAGAATTGCTTTTCCGAATTTTATGGCGGCAAGCCATGGGTGCGCGTTTATCCGGCCGCAAAACTGCCGGAGATACAGTTTTCCGTGCATACGAACTATTGCGATCTCGGATTTACGCTGGCGAAAGACGGAAAGCGCATGATCGTAGTCTCGTGTCTCGACAATTTATTGAAGGGCGCGGCGGGTCAAGCGGCGCAGAACATGAATCTAATGTACGGCTGGAATGAGAGCGAGGGACTGGATTGAAGATTGTAGTGAAAATCGGCGGAGTCGCAGTGGAAGATAAGCAGACTCTGCAAAAGTGCGCGCATGCCGTGGTGCAGTTAGCGCAGGATGGGCATCAGGTGGCGGTGGTGCATGGCGGCGGTAAAGCGCTGACGCGCACGCTGAAGCTGATGGGCAAGGAAAGCGAGTTCGTGCACGGGCTGCGCGTGACTGACGCCGAGACGCGCGACGTGGCGCTGATGGTGCTTGCGGGCATCGTAAACAAGAGCCTGGTGGCGGCGATTGCGGCTGCTGGATATGCGGCGATCGGGCTGTGCGGCGGCGATGGCGGTGTTTTTCGCGCGCGCAAAAAGCACGACTCGGAGCACGACCTTGGCTTCGTCGGCGAGATTTGTTTTTCCGAGCCGAAATGGATTCGCGCCATCTGGGCCGAGAGTGGAATTCCGGTGTTGTCGTCGGTGGCGCTCGGCGGCGATGGCGAATATTACAACGTGAATGCCGATCAGATGGCGGCGGCGTGCGCGATTGCCTGCCAGGCTGACGCGCTGATTTTTCTGACCGACGTTGCCGGCGTGAAACAGGCTGATGGCTCGATCATGCCGCGGATCAACACGACCGATGTGCCGGCGCTGATTGAGGGGTCGGTGATCAGCGGTGGAATGATGCCGAAGCTGGAAGCGTGCATACAGGCGCTGAAGCGCGGCGTGGGGCGGGTGCGAATTCTTCCGGCAGCGGAGGTGGAAGTGCTGCCGCAGTTTTATTTCACGAGAATCGATTGCGGCACGGAGGTGCTGAGAGCATGAATCTGGAATCTGTGTCGCAGGCGGAAAAAAAGCTGCTGCTTCCCACGTACGAACGCCAGCCGATTTTGCTGGAGCGCGGCAAGGGCGTGTTTGTGTGGGATTCGACCGGAAAAAAGTATCTGGATTTTCTGAGCGGGATCGGCGTGAACGCGCTGGGGCACAATCATCCGGCAATTCAGAAGGTGATTCGCCGGCAGGCGGCGAAGCTGATTCACACCTGCAACATTTTCTACCACGAGTATCAGGCGCCGCTCGCCAAGCGCCTGACGGAAATGTCCGGGCTCGACCGCGCATTCTTTTCGAACAGCGGCACGGAGGCGTGGGACGGCGCGCTGAAGCTGGCTCGGGCATATGCCCAGATGGAGGCGCAGAAAAAAGGCGCCGGACGGGTGAAGTGGCGCATTCTGGCGCTCGACAATTCGTTCCATGGGCGCACTTACGGCGCCATGTCGACCACCGGACAGAAAAAATACCGCGAGCCATTTGCGCCGGTCGTGCCCGGGGTGCAGTTCGTGAAATTCAACGATGTAGCGGACCTTGAGAAGAAATTCGACGCCTCGGTGTGCGCGGTTTGCATCGAGACGATTCAGGGCGAGGGCGGAATTCAGCCGGTCGCGAAAGAATTTCTGGAGACGGCGCGGCGCTTGACCGAAAAAAGCGGCGCCCTGCTGCTGCTCGACGAAATCCAGTGTGGCCTCGGTCGCACCGGAAAGCATTTCGCCTACCAGCATTACGCAGTGCTGCCGGATATCGTTACCGTTGCAAAGCCGCTGGCGGCGGGACTGCCGCTGGGCGCGATTCTCACCACGGAGCGCGTGGCGGCGGCGATGCATCCCGGCCTGCATGGCACAACTTTTGGCGGCGGGCCACTGGCCTGCGCGGTCGCGATTGAATTCTTGCGCCAGGAGCAGTCGCTGCTCAAGCACGTAATCGCGACAGGCAATTATTTTGGCGACGCGCTCGAAGAACTCGACGGGAGGCACCGCTCGATTCAGGACGTGCGCGGTGCGGGATTGATGCGCGCGATCGAACTCGATTCGGCCGAACTGGCGAAGGCTGTGCTGGTGCGCATGCGCGAGGCGGGGATCCTCATCAATCGCACGCACGAGACCGTGCTGCGCTTTTTGCCGCCATACATCATCGAAAAAAACCATATCGATCAGTTGGTGAAGGAACTGGACCGAGCACTGAGCGCGGGAACTGCCGCGGTCGAAAGCTCCAGCAAAGCCGCTCAGGTTGTCGCCAGGACACGCGTGAGTGCGGGGCACAAACATACGCGGAAGCGCACCGGCAAAGCAAAGGCTGGCTTGATTGGCGCTCCGGCGGCGGTGTTGCCACGGACTTTGAAGATGCAGAGCGCGCAGAGCGTGGAGGCGCAGGAGGAAGAGTATGCGCACGCGTGAGGCGATTCTTCCGGACGCGGAACAAATCGAGGCGCTGATACGCAACTACTCGGGCGATGGCACGCTGCTGCCGCGCACGCTCGCCGAAATTTGCGAAAACGTGCGCGACTTTGTCGTGCTTGAAGATGAGGGCCAGATCGTCGGCTGCGGCGCGCTGCATCTGTATGGGGTGCACCTCGCCGAGATTCGCTCGATTACGGTCGATCCCGCGCGGCAGAGCGGCGGCGGCGGGCGGCGACTGGTGAAGGCGCTGCTGGCGCAGGCCGAAAAGCACAAGGTGAGCTGCGTGTGCCTGTTTACGCGCATCCCCGAATTTTTTTCGCGCATGGGATTCACCGTCGCGCAGCACGGCGACCTGCCCGACAAAATTCATAAAGACTGCTTCCAGTGCCCGCGCCTCGCGAACTGCGACGAGGTTGCGATGATTCGCGGCGAGCTGCCGACATTTGCCATCCTGCCGCCGCCGGCGAACTGGCTGGTTAAAATCCACGCATGAGCCCGGCGAGAGCACAGCGAACTAAGAAAGCCCGGCGAACTGAGAACGTGGGGCAAACTAAGAAAGTACGGCGAGCTCCCGAACCAATTCTGCTGCCGCGTGGATTTTCTTTCAACGCGCTGGCGGCGGGGATCAAAGCCAGCGGACGTCCGGATCTGGCACTGGTTGAAATTGCGGGCGGCGCAACCGCGGCCGCGCTCTTTACTTCGAATCGCGTAGTGGCGGCTCCGGTTGAAGTGGGCCGTGCCTCGCTCGCGGCGAGCGGCGGACGCGTACGCGCAGTGATTGTTAACTCCGGCAACGCGAATTGTGCGACCGGACGAGCGGGGGTCGCGGCCTGTGACCGCGTTTGCCGCGAGGCCGCAACAATTCTTGGCGCCGGAGCGAAAGAAATTTTTCCCTCCTCGACTGGCATCATCGGCGTGCCGCTGCCCGATGAAAAAATCCGCGCTAAATTGACGCCGCTCGTCGAAGGCTGCGCAGCCGGCATCGACGACGCAGAAAACTTTGCCCGCGCCATCATGACCACCGACACGCGGCCGAAGATCGCGGCGGAATGCGTGCAAATTCGCCAGGCGAAACCGGCGCAGCGTGGCCGTAGTGCCGCTTCGGGAGAGATAACCATCCTGGGCGTGGCAAAGGGCGCCGGCATGATCCATCCGCAGCTCGCGACAATGCTCGTCTACATTTTCACGGACGCGGCCGCAACCGCGGGCGAGTTGCGCGATCTTCTCCGCGAAGCTTGCGACGAGTCGTTCAACTGCATCTCGATCGACGGCGACACTTCGACCAATGACACCGTGCTGCTGCTGGCAAGCGGCGAGAGCGGAATCAGGATTCGCAGCGGCGAGGTAAAAAAGAAATTCGCCGCCGCATTGAATCGCGTTTGCGCCTCTCTGGCCGAACAGATCATCAGCGACGGCGAAGGCGTGCAACACGTGATTCGGCTGCACGTCGACAAAGCGCGCAGCCGCGAGGAAGCGCTAAGTGTGGCGCGCACCATCGCGCATTCTTTATTGGTCAAGACTGCATGGGCGGGCGCCGACCCGAACTGGGGAAGGATATTAGCTGCGGTCGGAAGGAGCGGCATCGCCTTCGATCCGAGTCGCGTGAATATTTTCATTGGGCGGCAGAAAGTCTGCGGCAAGGGCATGTCGGTTCGCTTCGATCAGCAAAAGGCGCACGAGGCGTTAGCAGCGCCAGAGTGCGACGTCCGCGTGGAGTTAGGGCGAGGGGGGGCGGAAGTCAAATTTCTTACCACCGACTTGACGGCGGAGTACGTGCGCATCAACGCCGATTATTCGACGTAGCGACCAAGACAGACGCAAGAGTTCATTGGCTCTCGCCCGTCACATTGAAGTCAGAACTTGGAACCCGAGGCGCTGGTTTCAACATCCGGCGTTGCTTTCACGGTCTTTGAAGCAGCCGCCATCCGAATATGTGTTTTCGTGATGCGGTCGTGCCAGCAGAGAGAGTCCGAATCCAGCATCGACCAGAGATAGCCTAGCCCGGCGGAGAGGCCGGAGAGCGCGGAGGCAAGAACGCGCCAGCGCCGAATGCTGCGAGTGGTGGACGAGCCGTCGAAGCGGACGATCGCGAGACGAACCGCGCGCAGGCCAGGCGTCGAGCCCGTGTACACGACGAAGAGATACTGATATATGAACCAGAGTGTGATGGTGAGTCCGCTCACCACTCCCGCCACGAGCGCGGCCGGCAAATGGAACGGATTGAAGCGCAGGAAAATCGCGGCGAAGGCCGAGATCGAAACGATAAGGATGAACCCATCGACCGCCGTGGCCAGCAGGCGGCGCGGGATCGACGCAGACGGAATCCTCAATTCTTTGGCGCGCAGCTCTGCCGGCTGCCGGATGACGGGCTCGATCAGAATTCCACCGAGAGCGGGCGGCGGCGGCAAAACTTCGGGAGCCTCGACAATGCGTGGGCGATCGAAGATCGGGTCGGCGAGTGCGTTCTCGTGGACGAGCGGAATCGCGGCGGAGCGCGGAAATTCGATAATCTTCGCCGTGGGCTCGGGAGCAAGATTCGGCATCAACGGGCGCGGCGCCGCCGTTGCTTCCGCCTCGCGGTAGTCGTCGCTTTGGGGCGACGAGTGAGCCGATGCCACCGGCGCATTCACCGGCGCACCGCTGTCCGCCTCAGGCGGTGAAGCGAAAGAAGGTGGCTCGGCCATGCGCGGCCAATTATCGGACTCGAAGGGCAGGCGTAGTGAGGGGAAACGGGGCCCGCGCGGCTTGCGGCGTGCCCGGTAGCGGGCAAGGCGGGCCGCGACCTCGTCGCGCCACGGTTCTTGTGCGAGCGGTTGCGACAAGTCCAGCTCCGGATTCGCAGCCATGGCGACGGCATCGGAATCCAGATGCCGAGGTGCCAGACTGCCCTCACCGGGCGTATTGATCAATCCAGTCATTCCTTACTCGCAACGCCGCTTACTCGCAACAGCGCTTACCCGGAAAAGCCCGCATCCGGTCCCAGCGTTCGGCCGGATGTTTTGCAACAGTCGCGGAGAATGCCAGCCAGAGCGGGCTGGCAAGAAATCGCCGATACAAAACCAGAGGACAAAACGTCTTTCTAAAACTTCAGCCCACAACTTTGCTTCCCCCGCCCTCGCGTGCTAAGGTCAACTCGTTCCTGATAGAAATCGATAGTTGAAGGTACCTGCGCGACGGAGGAGCGTGCCTGCCATCTGTGCCTCAATGCCTGCAATGAATGCCGGTAAATGAAATGCCGCGAATGATCGCTTCGTATGACCCGCGCATGATTCCCGAGTATGACTATCCGCGAATGACTAGCGAATGACCACCCGCTCTCAAATCATTATCACGGCGGCTCTACTGTGTCATCTGCTTCTTGCGCCAGGACTAGTTACCAGCCAGACGCCTCCTCTGCCCGCGGCTTCTTCCGGGCAAGCGCCGGAAGAAGTTACGATCCGCGCCGTCGAGCAGGAAAAGACGGGCTCCGTTTACCACCTGCGCGGCAAAGCCGAGATCGATTATCGGACCTACATCGTGCGCGCCGACGAAATCACCTACAACTCCGATACGGGTGAGAGCGAGCTTCAGGGAAACATGCTGCTCGAGGGTGGTCCCTATGACGAACACGTCGAGGCGAGCCACGGCACCTACAACATCGAGACCGAGGTAGGAAAATTTTACGACGTGATTGGAACCGTGGGCTTCAAGGGCCGCCGCTCGCAGTATGTACTCACATCGACCAATCCCTTCGCTTTCACCGGAAAAATCGTGGAGAAAAATGGCCCGGATCGTTACCTGGTGCGTCAGGGAACGGTCACGACCTGCCATTTGCAGCATCCGAAGTGGCAGTTCCATGCCCATGAAATGACCGTGGACGTCGACAGCACTGCCAAGATTCACGACAGCGAATTCAGCCTATTTGGAATTCCAGTGTTCTACTTCCCTTATGTCACCCACCCCGTGCAGGTGACGCGGCAGAGCGGCCTGCTGATTCCCGGACTCGGGAACTCGTCGACTAAGGGATACATCGTCGGCGACTCCATCTATTGGGTACTGAACCGCAGCACCGACGCGACGCTCGGCGCCGAATACTATTCCAAGCGCGGCTGGGCGCAGCAGGCGACCTTCCGCATGAGGCCGAGCGAGAGTTCCTATGTCTGGTTCAACTATTCGGGCGTGGTCGATCGCGGCATTCTGACCGGCGGCTCGGTGCAGCACCAGGGCGGCGAAGACGCGCGCTTTCAGGCCGACCATCCGTTTGGGAGCGTGCGCGGCGTCGCCAATGTCGATTATTTGAGTTCTTTCGTCTACCGCATCGCCTTCACCGACATCTACGCGCAGGCCATCGACTCGGAAGTGAAATCGCAGATCTTTCTTTCCAACACCACTGACGGATTCCACTTCAACGCGCTGGCCGAACGCTATCAGAACTTCGATGTCTGCGTTCCAGAGACGGGCGTCAACACCGGCTGCACGGCAATTACCTCGACCGAGCTGATCCGCATCCTGCACACGCCCAGCGTCTTTATCGACAGCGAAGAGCGGCAGCTCGCCAACACTCCACTCTACTGGTCCTTCGCCAGCGCGGTGGAGGGACTGCAACGCCGCGAACTGGGATTCCGCACCGCCGCGCTGGTGGGCAGATTCGACCTGGCTCCGACGCTGGCCTTGCCACTGGAGTGGAAGGGATGGTCGATACGGCCCGCCGTCACGCTGCGCGATACCGCCTACACGCAAACGCTCGACCCGGCTACCGACACGGTTTCCAACAATGTGCTGAATCGCAAATCGCTCGAAGCCTCATTCGATCTCGAGGCTCCTCCGGTCGAAAAAGTGTTTGACCAGCCCTGGCTGCGGCGGAAGTGGAAGCATGTCATCGAGCCGCGCCTGCGCTACGACTACATCAAAGGCATCGACAACTTTGCCGATATCGTGCGCTTCGACGCGACCGATGTCCTCACCAACACGAATGAGATTGAGTACGGCGTGATCAACCGCATCTATGCCAAGCGGCTGGATCCGAACGCCTCCGAATGTGGTGATCAGGCGATGGCCATGCTGAACGTCGGCGGCCCTCCGCAGACCGGCATCGTGCCGTGGGAAGCTCCGCCGTCTCCCGACAAGCAGCCCTGTGCCACCGGCCCGCGCGAGATTGTCAGCTGGGAGATCGCGCAGAAATATTATTTCGATCCGACCTTTGGCGGCGCGCTGGTCCCCGGAGTCCGCAACGTGTTTACCAGCACGGCGGACTTCACTGGCGTGGCGTTTCTCAACCAGCGGCGCAACTTTGCGCCCATCATCTCGCGCCTGCGCGTCGAAACCAGTCTGCGCACCAACACCGAGTGGGATCTGGATTACGACACCAAGACCGGACAGATCAACGGCAGCACCGCGCTGGTAAATTATCACTACGGCCCGTTCACCATCGGCGGCGGCGACGCCTTCCTGCGTGTGCTCGACGCAAATCCGCAGTCGATCCTGACCAGCCAATCCAGCTTCCATCAATTCCGCGTCCTCGCCGGATACGGACAGCTCAACAAGCCCGGCCTCAGCGCTGCCGCCAATTTTGGCTTCGATTCGAACGAGGGCAACCTGCAATATGCGACCGCGCAAACCACCTACAACTGGGACTGCTGTGGCCTTAGCATCGAGTACCGCCGCTTCGCTCTCGGCGCGGTCCGTAACGAAAATCAATATCGCTTCACTTTCACGCTGGCCAACGTGGCGAGCTTTGGCAACCTGAAGCGGCAAGAGCGGCTTTACTAGCCGCGTTTCTTCGTTGGTCTTAATCGCCGGGCCACCTCCGTGCGGCAAATTCAACTAAAATGCAATCTGTGACGAGCCCAGCCAATCTCGCCGAAAAAGCGGAGCGCCTTCGCCAGATCGTGGCGGCGCTACCCGGCTTGGTGGTCGCATATTCGGGCGGTGTTGACTCCGCGTTTCTTGCCTGGACCGCGCATGAAGTTCTAGGCGACCGCATGTTAGCGGTGATCGCCGACTCGGCCAGCCTCGCTCGCACTCACCTCGAAGACGCGATTTCTTTCGCGCGCGAGCGGCGGATTCCGCTTGAGGTCGTTGAGACCCGCGAACTGGAAAATCCCGCTTACGCCCGCAATGACTCCATGCGCTGCTTCCATTGCAAGGATGAGTTGTTCAATGTGCTCGAGCAGTTTCGCGCCGCCCGCGGATTTGCCGCCGTGGCTTATGGCGTCAACGCCGATGACGAAGGCGATTTTCGCCCCGGCCAGCAAGCCGCGCGCGCGCACCATGTGCTGGCCCCGCTTCTTGAAGCGCGGCTGACCAAGCTGGAGATTCGCGAGCTCGCCCGCCATGCCGGACTGCGCGTTTGGGAAAAGCCAGCCTCCGCCTGTCTCTCCTCGCGCATCGAATATGGACGCGCCGTCACTCCCGAAGCCCTGAGCGTGGTCGAGCGCGGCGAAGATGCGCTGCGCGAACTTGGCTTCCGCCAGTTCCGCGTCCGCCATCACGGCGAGCTCGTCCGCATCGAAATCGCCCGCGACGAACTGCCCCGCGCTTTAACTCCGGAGATGGCCGGCGAATTTACCGCCATCTTCAAGCGGCTGGGCTTCAAGTTCGTTACCCTCGATCTCGAAGGTTTCCGCTCCGGCTCAATGAATCAGCTACTCACCGCGGAAGACCTGGTTCGCGGACGAATCCCGCCGCCCGCTACCGCGTCACCCGCCGTCGCGCTGCCCTCCGTTGTGTCGCCTTCCAAACAGGCCTCGTAACATTCACTCCGTTTCGGCCACTCTCGTTTCGGCGTGAGATAATCGGACTATTCCAGCATGTTCAGGTGGTTTTTGTTTATGGTTCGTCGGGCTTGTCTGTTTCTCCTGATGGTGTGCGCCGGCTGCAACGCGCAGACGCCGGCTCCCGGTGGCGCCAAGTCAGCTTCGTCTCCGTCGTCCTCGATCTCGTCGCTCGCTCCCGGCTCCATACCGTCGGGCGATTTGGCCAAGATCATTGACCGTCAGGTGCGCGCGCACTATTCTCTTCCGCCCGACGTCGACCTGGTTCTCGGACCGCTGCGCCCCAGCGACTTCCCGAATTACGACGCGCTCACCATCATCTTTGCTAGTCCCGACAAAAAGTCGCCTTACGAATTTCTGCTTTCCCACGATCACAAAACGCTGATGCGCGTCACGCGGATGGATCTGAGCAAGGATCCCTACGCCGAGGTGATGAAGAAAATCAACCTCGCTGGCCGCCCGGTGCGCGGCAACAAAGACGCCAAAGTGATCATGGTCAATTACGACGACTTTGAGTGCCCATTCTGCTCGCGGCTTCACGCCACGCTCTTTCCCGAGATATTCAAAGAGTATGGCGACCGCGTCCAAATCATCTACAAAGACTATCCGCTGGAAGAAATTCATCCCTGGGCAGTCCATGCCGCCATCGACGCGAATTGCCTGGCCGCGCAATCCGGAGATGCATACTGGGACTACGCCGACTACCTGCACGCCAATCAGCGCGCCGTGTCGGCGAAGGGAAGAGATGGCGAGAATGCCGAACTAGATCGCCTGGCGACGCTCGAAGGCCAGACCCACAAGGTGGACGGTGCAACCTTGCAGGCCTGCCTGAAGAACCAGGATGAAACCGCGGTGCGCCAATCGTTACGCGAAGGCGACGATCTCGGAGTGAACGCGACTCCAGCGCTGTTTGTGAACGGACAGAAGCTTGACGGCGCCGTGCCCATCGAGGACGTTCGGGCGGCTATCGATCAGGCGCTCAAGGAAGCAGGCGTGCCTTTGCCGGACCATAAAGCCGCCGATGCCAAGCCGGCAGCGTCCGCAAAGTGAGCCGCGGAGTGAGCCTTAATGCAAGCCACGGGTGAGCGATAATGTCGTGCGGTCCAACCGTGCGGCTGGACCGTGTTGTTCGACTAAGATTTGTAGTGTTGCAGTTGGTTGGAGGGGAAATTGAAAATTCGCATGGCGCCGGGCATTCGGCAAGCCGCAATTATTCTCGCGAGCGCATTTCTATTGATTGCATTATCGGCCTGCAACCGTGACAGCGGTGGCGGAGATGTGGTGGCTTCCGTCAACGGCCGCAAAATTTATCGCAGTGAAGTCGACAAATATTACCTGAACCAGACCTCGGGTTCCGACCAGCAGCCGACCGGCGAGCAAGCGGTGAGCCTTCGCCTCAGCATTCTGAACGAGCTGATCCAAACCGAAATCCTGATGCGCCGTGCCGAAAAGCTCGGCCTGCTGGCCACCGACGAAGAGGTCGACCGCAAGCTTAACGAGATCAAGTCTCCCTACACCGAGGAGCAATTCAACAAGCGGCTCGAGGAGAAGAAGATCTCGCTCGACGACTTTAAGCGCGACCTGCGCCGCTCGCTGACGCAGGACAAGGTCTTCAACAAGGAAATCACCTCGCACATCAACATCACCGATCAGGACGTTGCCGCCTACTACAACGACCATAAGGCGGAATTCAACCTGATCGAGCCGCAGTATCACCTGGCGAAGATCGTGGTGACCGGCATCGTGAGCCCGCAGCTGCGCAACATGCAGAACAAGGCGCAGAATGACGCCGAGGCGAAAAAGAAGATCCAGACTATCGCCAACCGGCTTGACGCCGGTGACGATTTCGCCACGCTGGCCATGAACAACTCCGAAGACCCGGAGACGGCCAATAACGGCGGCGATTTCGGCATGGTTCCGGAATCGGCGCTCAAGGGCGTCGACCCTGCCACGCGCGACGCGGTCATGAAGCTCAAGCCCGGCCAGTACACGCCGATCATTCCGCTCATCAACCCGCAGAATCACCAGACCAACGGCTACATGATCGTCAAGCTAATCAGCAAAGAACCTGCCGGCCAGCGTGATCTCAACGATCCGCGAGTACAGCAAGCCATCCGCCAGCAACTGCGCGACCGCCGCGAGCAGCTCTTAAAAGCTGCGTATTACGAGAGCCTCCGCGACGACGCCAAGGTCACCAACTACTATGCGGACGAGATTCTGAAGAACGCGGGCATGACGAAGTAAGCGATGTGACGAAATAGGGCCAAACGCCCCGGCCCGCCTGCGTTCCAAGGGCACATCGACGCGCGACAAGACGACGCGACAAGTCGCTGACAACCCTCGTTGATTCTGCTACGATTTACGTCCTCTCCCCCAATCCCCCTCTGAATAGCGAGGAAGGAGCGCCCCATGGATAAAACAGATAAGGCCGTCTCCCTAGCCATGATCCCCAAAGTGCAGTTCGTCGTCGCTGTCGCGCTGCTTCTCGTCGCGACCCAGATTGCTGGCGCGCAAACAGAAAGCGTGCTCTATAACTTCTGCTCGCAAACGTACTGCTCGGACGGCGCTGCACCGGTTGGCGGCTTGGTAATGGACAAGAAGGGCAACCTCTACGGCACGACACAGCAGGGCGGCGCGAACCGCCTGGGCACGGTCTTCAAGCTTAATTCGAGCGGTGTCGAGACGGTCCTGCATAGCTTCAATGGGACAACCGACGGGTTCTATCCCTACGACACCCTGATCTTGGACAAGAAGGGCAATCTTTACGGTACGGCTTTCTACTCCGGCGCGAACCAGGGCGGCACAGTTTTTGAGGTCAGCCCCAGCGGCGTTGAGACCGTGCTCTATAACTTCCCCGCCTTCGATGGTGACGGGTCGGATCCTTATTCTGGACTGATCATGGACAAAGAAGGGAACCTTCACGGCACAACAGAATTTGGCGGTGCCTACATCGAAGGCACGGTGTTTGAGCTTAGCGCGAACGGAACCGAAACAGCCCTATACAGCTTCAATTCAGGAAACGGGACGGACGGACTTTACCCTTACGGCACCCCGATTATGGACGCACAAGGGAACCTTTACGGCACGACCTCCGGAGGAGGCGCATACACATACGGCACGGTCTTCAAAGTCAATCCCACCGGCGTTGAGACCGTCCTGCACAGCTTTAACTTTGATGGAACGGATGGGGTCTGGCCTTACGCCGGCTTGGTTAGGGACAAGAAGGGCAATCTTTACGGCACAACCAGTGGTGGCGGCGCCTACAACGGAGGTACCGTCTTCAAGCTGAGCAAGAAGGGCATCGAGACAGTTCTCTATCGTTTTAATCCCCATAATGGAACGGACGGAAACACGCCCAACGGCCCCCTGGTTATGGACAAGAGCGGCAACCTCTACGGCACAACCGCCAATGGCGGCAACTGCTACAACTGCGGAACCGTCTTCATGGTCACTCCCACCGGCACGGAGACGATCCTGCACAGCTTTACCCAGAATGGGTCGGACGGCTATCAGCCCTCCGCCGGCCTGGTCATGGACAAGGCAGGCAATCTTTACGGCACGACCGAGTACGGCGGAACCCAGGGCCAGGGTGCGATATTTAGAGTAACCCCTTAAATCCCCCGACAGAGATCTGCGTCGGATAGCTATGAGCCGTAGCGAGAATCTGCCTCCGACTCGTCGCGTCGCCCTCCCTTAGTCAATGTATCTTGTTGAAGAATAAATATCTTACGTTGATTTTTCTGAGATAGTAACTTATTGGTAACTATATGAACCAGGATTTACCACTAAACCAAGCATTTATATACACTTACACGATACATTGCTAAGTCGTGTAGATTCAAAGACTAAGCAGGACTTGTGTGTTAAGTCCTTATTTTTCAAAGATCACTTCGGAGGGGAAGGGTCGAAAAAAGCGCGTTTCGGACTGTCGGCCAGAATTTCGCCTGAGTCGATAGGAATTCCCAGCCAGAATCGACGGTCAGAACTGCCGGACAAGGCTCCCCGAGTTCTGCGGCTGCGATGTTCTGCGGCTCGCGACGAGCTAACTGCCTTCCAGCTTCTTCGTCACCACTTCATTCACCAGCTGCGGGTTCGCCTGTCCCTTTGACGCCTTCATGATCTGCCCGACAAAGAATCCCAGCATGGTTTTCTTCCCCGCGCGATACTGCTCAACCTGCTTCGGATTCGCCGCAATCAACTCATCCGCCAGCTTCTCCAGCGCCGAAGTGTCCCGCGACTGCTCGGGACGTCCTTCCTCTTCATAGACCACGGAAAAATCCTTGCCGCGCTCGAAGCCGAGGTCATACAAATCCTTCAGCATCTTTCCGGAGATCGTTCCCGCCTCCACCAGGTCCGCCGAGGCCGCAACTCCCGCCATCGAAATTGGAGACTGCTCAAGCTCCATCGACCGCGCCTTCAGCCGTCCCATCAGCTCGCTCTGCACCAGGTTCGCCACCCGCTTCGGATTCTTCGCCGCCCGCGCCGCGGACTCGAACTGATCGGCCAGCGCCCGCGTCGAAGTCAGGGTTGAAGCGTCGCCCGCCGTGATTCCGTAATCCCGCATCATGCGCTCGCGCCGCGCCTCGGGAAGTTCGGGCAGTTCGGCGCGCAGCTTCGTCTGCCACTTCTCATCAACCACCAGCGGCAGCAGATCGGGCTCGGGAAAATAGCGGTAATCGTGCGCCTGCTCCTTCGAGCGCATGCCATAAGTGCGGCCTTCGTGCGCGTTGAAGAGCCGCGTCTCCTGCATGATTCGCTCGCCCGACTCAACGATCCCGATATGCCGCTCGATCTCGTATTCCAGAGCTTGACGAATAAAGCGGAACGAGTTGACGTTCTTCACCTCGGTCTTCGTGCCAAACTCCTTTTGCCCGCGCAACCGCACGCTGATGTTGGCGTCGCAGCGCAACGAGCCCTCCTCCATGTTGCAATCGCTCACGCCCGTATAAAGGATGATCTCCTTGAGCCGCGTCAGATATTGATAGGCCTCTTCGGGCGAGCGCATGTCGGGCTCGCTCACGATTTCGGCCAGTGGAACTCCCGTGCGGTTCAGGTCAATCGCAGTCTTCGTCGCCTCGTCGGCAAAGCTTTCGTGCAGGCTCTTGCCCGCGTCTTCCTCGAGATGCAGCCGCGTAATTCCAATTCTCTTCTTTTTATCTGCGATTTCGATTTCGATGAACCCATGCTCGGCCAGCGGCTTGTCATATTGCGAAATCTGGTAACCCTTGGGCAGATCGGGATAGAAGTAATTCTTGCGGGCAAAGATCGAAGTCTCGTTGACGCGGCAGTTCAGCGCCATGGCCGCAATCGATGCGAACTCAACCGCCTTCCGGTTCAAGACCGGCAACGCTCCGGGCATGCCGAGGCAGACCGGACAGACGTTAGAGTTTGGCGGCGCGCCAAAGAGCGTCGAGCACGAGCAGAAGATCTTCGACTCGGTCAGGAGCTGAACGTGAACTTCGAGCCCGATGACCGGCTCATACTTGGCAAGAACACCTTCCGAGATTGCGGGAGTCGCAGCCATATCGACGGGTCAGATCGCCGGGTCAAATTCAATAGCTGAGATTATTTCACGGCAGGCGGCTCTGCTTCACTGCTTCTTGTCGTCCCCCGCGCTGGGCGCGCTCTGCGGTGCGCTCAGGTACTTCTCCAGCGGGACCTCGAAATACATCAGCTCGTTGCCTCGGTTGTCGCGAACGTCGGTCAGATAGAAGGTCGCGCCATTCAGCGCGTTCGAAATGTCGGAGACGTCGAAGAAGAGGAATCCGCGCGCGGTGGAATGCGGCTCGACAGCGCGGGCCTCGAACTGCGACCGGTCGATCTCATCCATGGTCTTCTGGCTGACTGCGCCCTTCACCTTCTTGCTGCTGGGCAGCGGCAGCGGAATCGACCTGCCCGTGGCGCTGCGCGAGGGATGCGACAAGCGCCGCACCAGATCGTCGGTGGCAAGCGGATATAACTTGCTGCGATTGACCGTGACCAGCGCCGGTTTCATATCGGTCAGCGCAATGGGCTGATCGCTATTGTTGGTGAAAACGAAGAAGATCGGCATCAAGCCGTAGTTGCGGTAGTTGACGCTGAAGATGGAAGCCTTGTACTCGACATCATAGGGATCGACCGCGATCGCAACCTTCTCCATCGGGTGATCGTCGTGCGCCGGATATGTTTTCGCCGGATGCGCCTCGGGCATGACAAAGTCCTTCGCCGCAACTGCAACCGGAGAGCAGGCCAGTAAGAGAACGAAGACAGGCAAACAAAAGAGCCGACATCCCTTGACGACAGCTTTAAGCATACGTGCATTATAGGATGCGCCGGATGGGCGGGAAATCGCCCGCGAAACCGCAAAGCGGATTCTCGCGGGCCGTGTCGCGACGGTTAGAATGAGACTTCGTTCATGTATGCACTCTACAGCGCGCTGCTGGCGTGTTTCCTGCTGATCACCCTTCCCTACTGGCTTTTGCAGATGCTGCGCCACGGGAAGTATCGTGCGGGACTGCGGCGGCGATTTGGCGAGGTTCCGGCGCATCTGCGCCAAAATAGCGGCCGGCGCACGATCTGGGTGCACGCAGTCTCAGTTGGCGAAGTGGTGGCGTCGAGCGCGGTGATTGAGGGCCTGAGGCGCGAATTCCCCTCGCATCGCGTTATGGTTTCGACCACCACCAGCACCGGCCACAAACTGGCCGTGAAGAAGTTTGGGGCTGAGAACGTCTTCTATTTCCCGTTGGACTTCGCCTTCGCGGTTCGGCCCTATGTCGAGGCATTGAAGCCGGAACTTTGTGTGATCGCGGAGACGGAATTCTGGCCGAATTTTCTGCGCCTCGTGAAAGCTTCCGGTGCGCGCATCGCGGTCATCAACTGCCGAATCTCCGACCGCTCGTTGCCCGGCTACCAGCGCCTGCGCTTCTGGCTCCCAAAAGTGCTGACGAACGTCGACCTGTTTCTCGCGCAGACGGAAGAGGACAAGCGCCGCCTGATCGCGATCGGCGCAGACGAGGCGAGAACGCTGGTCTCCGGCAATCTGAAGTTTGATGTCCCGCCGCCACATCAGCCGCCGATTGCGACCAGTCTGCGCGGTTCATTCGAGCAGACCGGAGCGCGGCCGGTGCTCGTGTGCGGCAGCACGCTCGACGAAGAAGAAGGCCTGCTGCTCTCCGCGTTCCGCAACATTCTCGCAACTCATCCGAAGGCCGTGATGATCCTCGCCCCCCGCCATCCGGAGCGCTTTGCCGAAGTGGCGAGCCTGGTCGAGCAACTCGGCTTTCGCATGTGGCGGCGTTCGCTGTGGGGTGTCGAGCCGCTTGCGGGCTGCGTTCTTGTGCTGGACAGCATTGGCGAACTGGGTGCGCTCTACTCGCTGGCGACGGTAGCCTTCGTGGGAGGCAGCCTCGTTCCGCGCGGCGGCCATAACATCATCGAGCCCGCCATGTATGGCGTCCCGATTGTCACGGGCAATCACTACGAGAACTTTCGCGACATCGTCAATTTCTTTCTCAGCCGCGACGCGGTTCGAGTCGTGGGTATGGCAGAGCTGGCGCTGGTCTTCATGGACCTGATTGGGAATGCCGCAGAGCGCGAGAAACTGGGCCGCAATGCGCTGGCGGCGCTGGAATCGCAACGCGGCGCGACCACGCGCACGCTCGAGGCCATCAAGCAATTGATGAATGGACATGCTGCCGGGGCAAAGGGCGCCAGCGAGGCTGCCTGGTGAACCCTCTCACCGGAATTTACGCGGCGGCCAGCGGACTGAAGAACAGCCTCTACGATCACGGCGTGCTTCACCGGCACAGGCTCTTGCGTCCGGTAGTGAGCGTCGGAAACTTATCGACCGGAGGCTCGGGCAAGACTCCTTTCGTGATTGCGCTGGGCGAATTGCTGAAGTCTCGTGGCATCGCGTTCGATGTGCTGTCGCGCGGATATCGCCGCAAAACGCGCGGCGCGCTCGTGGTTGAGCCCGATGGCAGCGCGGCGGATTTTGGCGACGAGCCATTGCTCATTGCACGCCGGCTCGGCGTGCCGGTTATCGTCGCCGAACGGCGGTATGAAGCGGGCTGCCTGGCCGAGAAATTATTTGCGACCGAGCTCCACATTCTCGACGACGGCTTCCAACACCGCGCGCTGGCCCGGGACTTCGACATTGCGCTTATGACGGGCGACGAGTTTCACGACCGGCTGCTGCCACTCGGGCGCCTGCGGGAGCCGTCATCGGCGCTCGCGCGAGCCGATGTGGTCGTCCTTCCCGCCGAGATTCCTGCCGACAGCGCACCCTTAGCTGGCAAACCTGTCTGGAGAATCCGGCGCGAAATGTCCGTCTCGCAGGCGCCGAAGTCAGCGGTTGTTTTCTGCGGAATCGCCCGTCCCGCACAGTTTTTCGCGCAGTCGCGCGCTGCCGGAATTCAACCGGCCTCAGAAACCGTGTTTCGCGATCACCACCGCTATCGGCAGCGCGACATAAAACGACTGCGGCTCTTGAAAGAAAAATGTGGTGCGGACGGATTTGTAACCACGGATAAAGATGCGGTGAATCTGGGGCCGCTCGGCGAACAACTGGCGCCGCTTGCGATCGCCAGGCTGCATCTTTGTATTGAAGATCCGGATGGTCTGCTCGATACGATTCTCGCCAAGATCGGGAAGTAGGTGCCCGTCTCATGAGAGAATCTTGAGTTGCCGGACGCTGAAGCCGCGAGGTTGCAAAGATGAAGCGGCGAACGGTTTAACCGGCATAGATCACGAAAAAGGTTCATTTCGTTCTCATCAATGACAAAGCTCGCCAAAGAAAACGATCGCCTGCGCAAGATTGTGGAGTCGTTCCCGAAGATTACGGTCACCGTTCTCGCTGACCTGGTCGCCGACGAATTCCTTTTCGGCGAGATCTCGCGCGTGTCGCGCGAAGCGCCGGTGCTCATTCTGCGGCACCGCGACCGTAAGGTGGTTCCGGGAGGCGGAGCGAACGCGATCTACAATCTGGCCGACCTCGGCGTCAACGTTCTGCCGGTTGGAATCGTCGGAGACGACGAAGCGGGCAAACTGCTGCTGCGCGCGTTCCGTCACAAGCGCATTCCCGTGAGCGGAGTACTGAAAGACAAGAGTTATCCCACGGTGACGAAGACGCGGATTCTGGCGGGATTCGCGCATACCGCCGGGCAACAGGTGGTGCGGCTCGATCGCGAACCGGCCGAAGGCCCGAATTCGCATCTGCGGCGCGAACTGATTCTGGCGGCGCGAGAGTATGGGCGCGCCTCCGACGCCCTGCTTGTTTCCGACTACGGTTATGGTGCGGCGACGCCCGCGCTGCTGAACGCGGTTCGCGAAAAACGCGGCTTGGAGAAAGTTCCGGTCATGCTGGACTCGCGGCATCGCATGCTGGAGTTTAGCGGCATCACGGCGGCGACGCCGAACGAATCGGAGGTGGAAGAAACGCTACGCATCCGCATCGGCGAAGATTGGAATCGACTGCTGGCCGCGGGAGAGCAGATTGCCGGCGAGATGAAACTCGAATCGCTGCTGATCACGCGCGGCAAGGACGGAATGGTCGTCTTCCCGCGCCGCCATAAGCCGGTGGATATTCCGATTTTTGGCAGCGACGAAGTGGCCGACGTCACGGGCGCGGGCGACACGGTGATTGCAACTTTTTCTGCCGCGCTGGCAGCGGGAGCGACGGCGGAAGAGGCGGCGCATCTGGCGAATTATGCGGGTGGCATCGTAGTCATGAAGCGCGGCACAGCCACCGTGAGCCAGCAGGAATTGCTCGATGCGCTCGGCAAAGCGGCCCCGGTCGTGCGCGAGCACTGAATAATCGAGCGCTGAGTAATCGAATCATTGAGCCAATCAAAGCATTCCAAAATCGTTTCACGCGTCGAACTTCGCAAGCGAGTGCGTGCGTGGCGGCGCGCGGGCGAACAGGTGACGCTCGCGAACGGCTGCTTCGACGTGTTGCACGTCGGGCATATCCGGTATCTGCACGCGGCGCGGGAACTGGGAGGGAAACTGATCGTCGCGGTGAATAGCGACGATTCGGTGCGGGCGCTCAAAGGCCCGGGCAGACCGGTTATGCCGGCCGAAGAGCGCGCTGAAATTCTGGCGGCGCTGGCGGATGTGGACGCGGTTGTGATCTTTCCGGAGAAGGATGTCCGCGCCATCATCCGCGAGGTGCGGCCCGACTTTCAAGCGAAAGGCACCGACTACACCGTCGCCAGCGTGCCCGAGCGCGAGGAAGTAGAGGCCTGCGGCGGGCAAGTTGCGATCGTCGGCGATCCAAAAAATCACTCGGCGACCGAATTCATCCGCACGCGGCTGGGGCGGCAAGAAGGCGCGAGGCGGAAGTCATGAGGACGCGGCCGTCTGCGGAGGACGCTCCGCGGTTTCAGAGCCTGCTCGTGGTGCGCCTGAGCGCGATGGGCGATATCATTCACACTCTGCCTGCCGTGAGTGCGTTGCGCGCGGCGTTTCCCGGTACCGCGCTGGGTTGGCTTATCGACGAACGCTGGGCTGAGCTGCTGTGTACGCTGCGCTATCCGCGCGCCGGCCGGCGCTCGGCGGAGCGTCCATTGGTTGACCGCGTTCATACCGTGAACATGGCGCAGTTCCGGAAATCCCCCGCGTCTTTTCATACCTGGCACCAAGTCCTCGGAGGCTTGAGCGAATTGCGCGGCGTTGGATACGACGCGGCGGTCGATTTCCAGGGTGCGGTGCGTTCCGCGATTTTTGCGCGCTTTTCCGGCGTTCCGGTTTTGTATGGAGACGCACAGCCGCGCGAAAATGCCGCGAGCATGTTTTATACGAGGCAGGTCGAGACGTACGGCGGGCATGTGGTCGAGCAGGCCTTGGACCTGGCGCGGGCAATTATCGATCGGCCTTCTGGCATGGGTCGTTTCGATTCGCATCGAGCATCGGCAGAAAATAAGTTTACGGATGCGTGCCCTGCGGATTTCCCTGTCGATCCGGACGCCGAGAAGAAAATCGCCAGCCTCGTCGGCTATAACAAGTTTGCGATCCTGAATCCCGGGGCGGGATGGGGAGCCAAGCAATGGCCCGTGGAGCGGTACGGCATGGTGGCGAGGGAACTCGCGCGAGATGGAATTCAATCGCTTATAAATTTTGGTCCGGGCGAGGAGGACCTGGCGGCGACGACCGAGATCGCGAGCGATGGCACGGCAAAAAAAGCCTCGTGCTCGATCGCAGAGTTAATTTCGCTTACACGGCGAGCCAGCCTGTTCGTCGGCGGAGACACTGGCCCCATGCATCTGGCCGCTGCTTTGAAGGTTCCTGTCGTAGCAATCTTCGGGCCTACAAATCCCGCGCGGAACGGGCCATTTGGGACGATGTCCATCGTGCTGCGCAGTGCCAGCAGCATGACCGACCACTCGCGATATCGCGAGCCCGAGCCGGGTCTGCTGGAAATAACTGCGGAAGAGGTCGCGGCCGCTGCCCGGAAACTCTTGCGAGAAGCCGCGTGAGCGATGTCCCTCAATCCGCGCCGCAGCCGGCAAACTGGTCGTGGGCTCGAATTGCGCGACGCATCCGCGTGCCGCTGGGATTTTTGTCGGCGGCGTTCTTCGTCTGGCTCGCGCGGCCGACCTGGTGGTCCGTGCTTGCCGGAGCGCTCGTGATGATTCCGGGCCTGCTGCTGCGTGCATTCGCTTCCGGCCACGTGCAGAAAGATAAGCAGCTCACAACCAGCGGCCCGTACGCTTACACGCGCAATCCGCTCTATCTCGGTTCGCTGCTGCTGGCGGCCGGTTTTGCGGTTGCCGCGCGCAACTGGTGGATCGTCGCCATCATGTTCCTGACGCTTATCTTGATTTACGTGCCGGTGGTCGCGGGCGAGGAGCGTTATCTGCGCAATGCCTTCCCGGAATATGACGACTATGCGCGCCAGGTGCCGCGGCTTTTTCCGCGGCTCACGCGCTATGGCAACTCGCGAAGTGAGTATTCCGCCGCGCGCTACTGGAAGCATCACGAATACGAAGCAGCCATCGGCTGTATTGTGATGCTGGCCATCTTAATCGTGAAAATCGTCATCGGTTAGTGTAGTAATCTTCATTTTGGCTTTTCCTCGAATCATCAACCCGGATCGGATCTTGCTGACGACCGCCCGTCCAGCCCGCGCGCTATGTGTCCTCGCCATCGGCGTGGTGTCCTGCCTGTTGACGAGTGTTGTTTCCGGTAATCAGACTGCCTCGGTGGGGCAGGCACACAAAGAGATCATGCCGCCGCGCCCGAACTACCCTTTCCCCGACGGCCAGGCCTATGTCTATTCCGCGGAGTGGCACCTCATTACGGCGGGCACCAGCGTGGTGAAGATGGAAACGGCCGGCAACGAGCGCAAGGTTACGGCGACCGCGGAGTCACAAGGCGTGGTCAACGTGATTTTTCCGGTGCACGATCGTTTCGAAGCGCACTTCGACCCGCGGAGTTTTTGCTCGCTTTCGATTTCAAAGCACAGCGAAGAGGGCTCGCACAAACGCGAGACGTCGATACGCTTCGACTACCAGCGCAAGAAAAGCGTGCTCGACGAAAAGAGCCTGAAGACGGGCGAGACCAAGCATGTTGAAAATGATTTGGCGGCGTGCGCGACCGACGTAATCACCGGCTTTTACTACCTTCAGTCCCTGCCGCTCGATGTGGGCAGCGTCTACGAATTCCCCATCAGCGACGGAAAGACAACGATGGTGCGCGCCAGCGTCGACAAGCGCGAGCAGATCAAGGTTCCCGCAGGTACGTTTCACGCCCTGCTCGTGACCGCCGAGGCCACCTCGGGGCCGCTTCAGTCCAAGGGCAAGGTCTGGGTCTGGTACTCCGACGATGCGAACCACGTGCCGGTGCAAATGCGCGCCAAGCTGGGCTGGGGCACGTTGTTTTTCCGGCTTCAGAAAATCGAGAAATAAAAAGGCCGCGCGGCTTGCTGGCGAGGAAACTTTTGACCGCAAACAGTGTTTGACTAGCTGACGGCTTGTCCGTTAAGGTAACCGTATGGTTAGAGCAGCTCATCATCATCACCACCATCGCGCCCATGGGGCGTTGGCGGGGGTGTTTGCAGAGCTAGCGTAAACACCAGAAGATTCGAGCCCGCTGACGCTTCCCAGCTCAGCGGGCTTTTTGTTTTTTGGCAACGTTCGAGCCGGGACTGGAGACAGGCAATAGCAGCGGCGATTCGGAGAGGATGATATGAACGTTGAGATCGATTTTGAAAAGATGCAAGGCTTGGCCCCGGCAATCGTGCAGGACTCTGCAAATGGCGAGGTGCTCATGCTTGGCTTCATGAATCGCGAGGCTTGGGAGAAGACTGTGTCGACCGGCTATGTAACATTCTTCAGCCGCACGCGCAACCGGCTTTGGACGAAGGGCGAGACCTCGGGCAATCGCCTGAAGGTGCTTTCCGCGGCGGCAGATTGCGACGTGGATACGGTGCTGCTGCTGGTGGAGGTTGAAGGCGACGGCCTCGTCTGCCATGAAGGCTCGCGATCATGCTTCACCAAGCGACTGGTTGGCAATGGCGAGGCCGTGCCACCCAACCCCGCTTCCCCGGCGGTGCAATCGTGAAGATACGGTTGGGATTGCCCAAAGGAAGTTTGCAGGAAGCCACGTTGCAACTGTTTGCGCGTGCCGGATTGGCCGTTTTCGTCACGGCGCGATCGTATTTCGCCACCACCGGCGATGCGGAAATCGAATGCCTGTTGATTCGCGCGCAGGAGATGGCGCGCTACGTGGAGCATGGCGTACTCGACGCTGGCCTGACCGGGTACGACTGGGTGCTCGAGAGTGGCCTCGAAGTCGTCACAGTCTCCGACCTGGTCTATGCAAAGCAGAGCCGCGGCAAAGTCCGCTGGGTGCTGGCCGCGCCCGAGGGATCGCCGTTCCAGCGTGCCGAGGATCTCGACGGAAAGATCATTGCGACCGAACTGGTGAATGTCACGCGTCAATATTTCGAAAGTAAGGGCATCGCGGTGCAGGTCGAGTTTTCCTGGGGCGCAACTGAGGTTAAGCCTCCGATGCTGGCCGATGCGATTGTCGAGGTGACGGAAACCGGCAGCTCTTTGAAGGCGAACCGCCTGCGCATTATCGATACCGTCCTCGAATCGAACACGCAAATCATCGCCAACAAAAAAGCATGGCAGGACGTGGAGAAGCGGCGCAAGATCGAAAATCTGGCGCTGATGCTGCGCGGAGCCATGGACGCTCAAACTCGCGTCGGTCTGATGCTGAACGTCCGGAAAAGCGATCTGCCGACGGTGCTCGCGGTTTTGCCTGCGCTGCAAAAACCCACCATTTCTCCGCTCAGCGAGGATGATTGGTTCGCGGTAAACACGATCATCGAGGAGGCGTTGGCCTGGGAGATTATTCCGCGGCTGAAGGCGGCGAATGGACAGGGCATCGTGGAATATCCGCTGAACAAGGTGGTGATGTGATGCGGGTCTTGTCGGGCAGCGCGGCGGCGGCGAGCGTGCGGAGGATGGCGGCGCGAAGCAGTCGTTACGCGAGCGTCGAGCCGGCGGTGCGGCGGATCATTAGCGATGTGCGGCGGCGCGGAGATCAGGCTATTCGTAAGTATGCCGAGAAATTCGATGGCTTACAGCGCGGAGCAGCCCTGCGCGTGCCGGAAAGCGAAATTGAAAGCGCCTGGGCGGCGGCGAATCCTGGACTGAAGCGGGCCTTGAGAACGGCGACGGCAAACATCCGGCGATTTTGCGAATTTCAGAAACCCAAAGAGTGGATGCGTTCCCGCGATGGCGTCACGCTTGGCCAAATCGTGCGGCCCCTGGAATCGGTCGGGTGCTATGTGCCGGGCGGGCGCCATCCGCTGGTTTCGACTTTGCTGATGACCGTGATCCCGGCGCAGGTCGCGGGAGTCGGAGCGATTCGAATCGTCTCGCCGCGAGTGCATCCGGACGTGCTCGCCGCCGCCGCGATGCTTGGGGCAACCGAGATCTACCGCGTAGGCGGAGCGCAGGCGATTGCGGCATTGGCGTATGGAACTGAGAGCATTCTGCGAGTCGACAAAATCGTTGGTCCGGGCAACAGCTATGTGACCGTCGCAAAGAAAGAGGTTGCGTTCGACTGCTCGATTGATTTTCTCGCCGGGGCGACGGAAGGGCTGATCGTCAGCGATGACGGGAGAGCCGAGTTCATCGCATCGGACCTCGTGGCGCAGGCGGAGCACGATCCCGAGGCCATGGCCGTCTTTATTACTACGAAGCCAGATCTCGCGAGCCGGGTGTCACGCTGCGTACAAGAAATGTGCCGTGAAAATCCGGCGGCTCGCGAGTCGATGCGGCGGAACGGGCTTGTTCTGGTTTCGTCTTCACGCCGGCAAAGCTTCGACTGGGCCAATGAAATCGCGTGCGAGCATCTCACCGTCGATCACGGAGATCTCAAGCAGGTGCGGAATGCAGGCTCAATTTTCGTGGGCGACTATTCGGCGCAGGCGGCGGGAGATTATGCATCGGGCCCGAATCACGTGCTGCCGACCGGCGCAGCCGCGCGATTTCGAGGAGGACTGAGCGTACTCGATTTCGTCAAGCTCATCAGCGTGCAAAGAATATCCCGCACGGGGTTGCGGCGAATCGGTCCCGCCATTGAATTGCTAGCCATCGCGGAAGGATTACAGGGACACGCACAGTCGATTCGAATTCGGGACGGCCGGTCGAGCGCCCAATCCGCAAGGAGCGGTCATGCTTAAAGCGCGCGAAGCGGTGCAGAAACTCGACGCTTATCTCTCGCCTCTCGCCGGCCGCCCGGGCCTGCGGCTTGATCTGAACGAGAACACGGCGGGCTGCTCTCCGCGCGTGCTGGCGCGGCTGCGGGAACTTACGACAAACGAAGTTGGCTATTATCGCGAGCGCGAACCGATGGAAGCCGCAGTCGCCGCGCATCTCGGGCTGACTGCCTCCGAGGTGCTGTTGACCAATGGCGCCGACGAGGCGATCCACCTCCTCTGCGAAACGTTCCTGGAGCCGGGAGACGAAGCTCTGCTGGTCGTGCCTGGCTTTACTATGTATGACATTCTGGCGGGCGCGACGGGAGCGCGGATCGTCGAGGTGCCAGCGGGAAACGATTTTCAATTTCCCTTTCAAGAATTAGCGGCCAAAATTAGCCCGCGCACACGGCTGATTGCGATTGCGAACCCGAATAATCCAACTGGAACTGTCGCCGCGAGTGCCGAGCTTCTCGAAATCGCGCGCCGGGCGACCGATGCGGCGGTGCTGATCGACGAGGCGTATTTCGAGTTCTATGGCCAGACGCTGCTCGGCGAATGGCGCTCGGCCCTGCCAAATCTTTTTGTCGCGCGCACATTCTCGAAGGCGTACGGAATGGCCGGCCTTCGCATCGGCATGCTTGCCGGAAACGACGAGCACATTTCTCTCGCCCGGCGCGTTACTTCTCCCTTCAACGTAAACGCGGTTGCGCTCGCGTGTCTGCCGGCTGCGCTCGCCGATGACGAGTACGTGCGGCAATACGTGGATCAAGTTCGCAAGGGACGCGAGAGCTTGCGGAACGAGCTTCTCCGTTGGGGAATTCAAAGCTGGGAGAGCCACGCCAATTTTGTTTTAGCGAAGATCGGCGCGGCGCATGAAGCGTTTGTCGAGGGAATGGAGCGACGCGGCGTGCTGGTTCGCGACCGCTCGCGTGATCGGGGATGCGAAGGTTGCGTCCGCATCTCGATCGGCAAGTTAGAGGACACGGCAAGACTTCTCGGTGCACTGCGCGCGACGCTCGCTGAAATTGGCATAACGGAGGCCGCGGCGAAATGAGGAAGGCCACGATCAAACGCAAAACGAAAGAAACCGATATCCGCGCGACGCTCCGGATCGAGGGCCGCGGGCGTCACCAGATCTCGACTGGCATCCGTTTCTTCGACCACATGCTGGAACTGTTCGCGCATCATGGCGGATTCGATTTGCAGCTTACCGCAAAGGGCGATCTCGATGTTGACCAGCACCACACGGTTGAAGATGTCGGCATCGTGCTCGGCGAGCTTTTCGACAAGGCGCTGGGCACAAAGCGCGGCATTTTGCGCGCCGGATATTTTCTGATGCCGATGGATGAGACGCTCGGCCTGGCAGCCGTCGATTTTTGCGGACGCACGTCCGCCGTGGTCGATACGAAGGTGCGAACGAGGCTGGTGGGAGATCTGCAATCCGAGCTAGTGCACGATTTCTTCGAGGCTTTTGCGCGCGGCGCCCGCGCCAGTGTGCATGCTCGCGTGCTCTATGGCCGCTCGAACCATCACAAGATCGAGGCGTTGTTCAAGGCGTTCGCGCGGGCCCTGCGCGCCGCGTGCTGGCTCGACCGTCGGATGGCGCGGCTGCTGCCAAGCACGAAAGGTTTGCTCTGATGATTGCCGTCGTCGACTATCGCGCGGGAAATCTGACTTCAGTAAAGAAGGCGCTCGATCATCTGAAGGCCGAGGTGATCGTCACCCGCGACCCGAATATCGTAGCCAAAGCGGAGAAGATCATCCTGCCCGGCGTCGGCCATTTTTCGGCGACCGCGGTATTGGACGAGAGCGGCCTGCGTACAGCGATTCGCGAGCAAATCGAGCGCGGCGTGCCCTTTTTGGGCATATGTGTGGGAATGCAATGGATGTTTGGCTCGAGCGAAGAATCACCGGCGGCTGCGGGCCTGGGATTGTTTTCGGGAAGATGCGAGCGCTTTCCTGAAAATGTGAAGTCTCCGCACGTCGGCTGGAATTCACTGACCTGCCGGGAAGGATCGAGGCTTTTTCACAGCGTTCCCTCGGGCTCTTTTGTTTATTTCACGCATTCGTACCGCGCTCCGGTGGTTGCGGAGACCGTGGCACGTTCGGAGTACGGCGGAGAATTTTCGGCGGCGATCGAGCGCGGACATCTCTTTGGCGTGCAGTTTCACCCGGAAAAATCCGGCGCAATCGGCCTGCAACTGCTACAAAATTTTTGCGCGCTTTAACGCGCGCTTGAGCTTAAATTGCGTTACGAAAACAAGAAGTCTTAACTCAATGTTGACCAAGCGAATCATCGCGTGCCTCGACGTAACGGGTGGGAGGGTCGTCAAAGGCATCCAGTTCGAGCAACTGCGTGACGCCGGCGATCCTGCGGAACTTGCGGCCGCCCATGCCGAGGCCGGCGCCGACGAGATTGTGCTGCTCGACATCTCCGCCACGCATGAGAATCGTGCCACGCTGGTGGACACGGTGCGCCGAACCGCGCGCCAGCTCTTCATCCCATTCACTGTGGGCGGCGGGATTCGCTCGCTTGACGAGGCGAGGGCGGTATTCGACGCCGGAGCGGACAAAATCAGCATCAACTCCGCCGCCATTGCTGACGCGTCTTTGATCACGTCGATTGCCGAGCGCTACGGCTCTCAGGCGGTGATTGTTGCGATCGATGCGAAGCGGCGCAACGGCGAAAATGGATTCGAGGTCTACATCAGCGGCGGCCGCAAGGCGACGGGCCGCGATGCGTTGGCTTGGGCGCGCGAGGCGGAATCGCGAGGCGCGGGCGAAATTCTGCTGACGTCGATGGATCGCGACGGCACCGGCGCGGGTTTCGATTGCGAACTCACCCGGCTGATTTCGGAAGCCTTGAACATTCCTGTCATTGCGTCCGGCGGTGGAGGAGACACGAGATCTTTCGTCGATGTGTTTCGCGACGGGCGCGCCGACGCCGCGCTGGCCGCCTCGATTTTTCATTTTGGCCTGCGCGAACTGGCCGATCTCAAACGAGAACTGCAAGAGGCGGGTATTCCTATGCGGTGGCCATGCTAATTCCTTCAATCGATCTAATGGGCGGGCGCATTGTCCAGCTCGTGCAGGGCGAACGCAAAGCGCTCGAATTCGAAAATTTCGACGAGTGGATTACGCGCTTCTCGCGCTTCCCGCTGGTTCAGCTCATCGACCTGGACGCGGCGATCGGAACGGGCGACAATCGGACGCTGATCGGTGAGTTTGCCAGGCGCCTGCCCTGCCAGGTCGGAGGCGGTCTGCGTACTTTGGCGGATGCCGAAGCCATGCTCGCAGCCGGCGCGCGCCGCGTGATTCTCGGTTCGGCGCTTATTCGCGACGGCCAGCCTAACCTGGCTTTTGCCGAGGAGGCATCGCGCACTCTCGGGCCGGAAAAGCTCGTCTTTGCCATCGACTCGAAAGAGGGCCACGTCGCGATTCGCGGCTGGCGCGAGGTCACGTCAATTACTCCGGTGGCAATGATGGCGGCACTGGAGCCATACTGCTCCGCTTTTCTGTACACCCACATCGACACCGAGGGGCTGATGAGGGGCATTCCGCTCGAAACCGTGCGCCAGTTGCGCCATGCCACCCGGCGGCAACTGATTGTGGCTGGGGGAATTGCGAGTTCGGAAGAGGTTGAGGAGCTGGACGCCTTGAAGGTCGACGCCGTGGTCGGCATGGCAATTTATACCGGCAAAATGACCCTTGAGTAGTACCCGGTTCGCCGCACATCCCTACAGTGTTTACCCTATTCGACAGGGGTCACTGAGCCGCTAACATCACTGGGGCAATGTCTGCGGATAATCCCGCAGATAGATTTCGCGGCCAAATTCCGGCTTGAGCCGAGCAAAAATAAGTCAAGGAAATCAAGCCTAATTGCAATCCGGGGGAGGGTTACTGCCATGCGCGTACTCATCGTGGACGACCACGAAGTGGTACGCCGCGGTGTGCGCTCGCTCCTGCAAAGCAAGGAGGGTTTCGACGTTTGTGGCGAGGCCGTAGACGGCCGCGACGCGGTCGAGAAGGCAGGCTCTCTCAAACCGGACGTTATCGTCATGGACGTGAGCATGCCCAACCTCAACGGCCTGGAAGCGACGAGGCTCATCCGAAATATCCTGCCGGACTGTGAAATCCTGATTCTGAGCCAGCATGAATCCGCGGAAATGGCGCGGCAGGCGCTGAACGCGGGTGCGCGCGGCTACGTCGTCAAACGCTCCATTGCCAAGGATCTTGTGGCGGCGCTGGAGAATGTCTCGCGCCACGAACCCTTTTTCGATCCCGCGATCTGGGATGGCGTCGAACCTTCCGGTCATCTCGACGTCCAGGAAATCCTGCAACGCAGCGCGGCGTTTGAGCAGGCGCTTCGCGAGAGCGAGCAGCTTTATCGATCCACCTTCGAACTAGCGGCGATTGGAGTCGCCCACGTCCTTCCCGACGGGCGATGGCTGCGCGTCAACCGGAAGCTCTGTGAGATCGTCGGCTACAGCGAGGCTGAATTGTTGCAGATCACCTTTCAGGAGATCACCCATCCGGAGGATCTCGCCGCCGACCTGGCGGAAACGAAAAAGCTGTTGCGGGGCGAGCAGGATATGTTCTCCATGGAGAAGCGCTACATCCGGAAGGACGGCTCGATTGTTTGGGTCAACCTGACGGTCTCGGTGGCGCGCGACACCGAGGGCAAGGTCAAGCACTTCATCTCGGTGATCGAGGATATTCACGAACGCCGCGAGGCGGACGAGGCACGGGCCCGGCTGGCTGCAATTGTGGAATCCTCCGACGATGCCATCGTTTCGAAGGATCTCGATGGCGTTATTCTCAGTTGGAATGTCGGAGCGGTGCGCACCTTCGAGTACACGGCGCAAGAAGCGATCGGTAGGCCCATCACCATGATCATCCCCGCCGAACGCTGGAGCGAAGAGCCCCAGATACTGGCGCGGATGCGTAAGGGCGAGCGCATCGAGCATTTTGAAACCGTGCGTGTCGCCAAGTCCGGCCGGAAGGTCGACGTATCGCTCACCATTTCTCCCATCAGGAATTCCAAGGGCCAAGTCATTGGAGTTTCCAAAATCGCGCGCGACATTACCGCTCGAAAACAGGTGGAAGAGGCATTGCGGGAAAGTCAAATTCAGCTCGAGCTGGCCCTTGAGTCCTCAAAGACAGCGATTTTTGACTGGGACATCGTCAGGCGGCGCGGCCACTGGAATCCGCAGATGGCTGCAATCCATCGCTTCCAGCCCGCCGGCGATTTCATTACCGCCGAAGAATGGAAGAGTCTATTTGACCCGGAAGACGTGGCTAGGTTGTCCGTTGAAGCAAAGCGAGCCTGGGACGATCCGAGTCAGGACAAATTCAGTTTCGAATTTCGTACCATCTGGCCCGACGGTCAAAGCCGCTGGATTGGTTCGCGCGGCCGCATTATCAGAGACGCCGGTGGAAAGGCCTTGCGCATGATCGGCACGCATTCCGATATCACGGAGAGAATCCGGGCCGAGCGAGATGGGAGAGACGGCGAAGAGCAAGTGCGCGTGAGTGTCGAGACGCCATTCATCTGACCGCGATCTTCCATTTGATTGCCGCCGGTTTATTTCCTCGGGCCTTTCGTCCCCGGACTTTTCGGGTTCCAAACGAACATCCAAGCGGTCGGCGGGTGTGTAATTCCACCCTTCAAAAAACGAAGGGAGCACCCGAGGGAAATGCGGGGACAGACGGGACATTCCCCGTGAAATCGGCGTCGTAGCAGAGCGTCCCGTTCGCTTGCACCATTACCCGCGAGCTGCCCAGCAGGTCTTCGGCGTAGTAGAGACCGGCACCCGAGGCCGGCACCATCGCCACCCGCTTGCCGCCAAAGTTTCCCGCCGTGCTCGTTCTTATTGGACTTCCAAAAGCAGCACGGCAGAGTCCTCCTGGGGACATCCCCGGTCCGACCCCTGACTCCTTACTGAAATCTGCACACTGCCGCCTGCTGAGCCGCCAAAGGAGTCAAAGGTCTGCTGGGTAATTGTGGCCACCACATGTGTAGAGTCCAAGAACGTGGACTGCAATGCGTTTCCGTTCCACATGATCTGCGATTGGGGAGTAAAGTCGCTACCGTCGACGGTCAGCAGAACAGATTCCGCGTCGAATGAAATGGCAGGCGGTGAGAGCGAAACAATTTGGGGCCGCGCCACGGCATCTTGACAGCTAACGAAAAAGGCACGGCAGGTCCAGCCAGATGACAGCATGGTCAGGATGGCGACGAGGGCAATGCGAATCGAAAGGAAGGGCTTTCGGGGGTTGACGAGGCAGGAATACATACTGGCCTCCCTGTTCCGAACGCCTAAGATTGTACACCTGGGTGCCGTCGAGAAGCGGCGCAACTGGAGAGTCTCCGCGGCCAAGAGACGGGCTTGGCGGGCGTTTTGCCGGGCGCGGCGAAGGGCGGACATCACCTCGCTCGGGATGAAGACCTTTTAGTTGGTTGACGAGGGCCCGGTCGGGGATGACAACACTCTAGTTGTTCTCGCAGCGGTGATCCGCTGAGCCCCCAAAAACTTCCGAAGCCAAAAGCAGAAGCTTACGAAGGCCGCGGGCCTACCCACCCTTCGCGCACAGAATGCGCAAAGGATGGGACGGCCTTGGAGTGGCGGTTCCAATCAATGGGTGGGTCAGCCGCCGCGGGGTCTGCCTAGCGAAGGTTACTTAGCCCAAGTTACTTAGCCCAGGACTCACCTGAGGTCCGCGACATCCACTGTCGCGCCGCTGAGCGCGCCAGGCTCGCCTCCGGACGGGGAACCCGGGGTTTAGTGTAAAGCTTCGCTAATCCGCTACTTTGGAGAACCACTCGTCGAACCAGCGGAGCATTCTTAGGGCATAATCGCGGGCGTCAGCGGGCTTATAAAAAACGTGTCCTTCATTGGCATAGACCACCATCTGCGACGGCACTTTCAGCGTCTGTAGTGCGTGATACCACTCGAGCGACTGCTCCATCGGCACTTCGCCGTCTCTCTCTCCGACAATGATCAGGGTCGGCGTCGTAACGTTCTTGACGAAATGCAACGGGTCGGATTTCAAATAAATCGCAGGATCGTCGTACACGGACGCGCCGAAAAACGGAATCATCCACTCGTCGATATCGTTTACGCCGTAATAGCTTCGCCAATCCGAGACTCCGGCCCCGGCAACCGCCGCGGCAAAATGCGTCTGCGTCTCCGCCCACATCGTCATGTAGCCGCCGTAGCTGTGGCCGCGGATTCCGATGCGCCTGGTATCGATGGGAAACTGCTTCGCGACGGCATCGACCCCAGTCATGATGTCGCGGTAATCTCCTCCGCCAAAATCCTTGACGTTGCCTTGCGCGAAGGCCTCGCCTTGTCCATAGCTGCCTCGCGGATTGGGACAAAGAACAAACCAGCCCAGCAGAGAGGCGGCCGTCGCGCCGCTGCTTGCGCCTGAAGACCATTTCGAAATGCACGCCCAACTCGGACCGCCGTGCACGCTTACGATCAGCGGATACTTTTCGGCGGAATCGTAATTCGCAGGCAGCATCAGCCAGCCTTGCACGCGGGTGTCGCCATTCATCCAATGCACGCTGCGGCTGTCACCCCAGGTTGCTTGCACATTTTCGTTCAGGTGCGTGATCTGTTTCCATTTTCCCGCTTTGCCCACCCAGATTTCGGGCGGCGTGCTGGCGGCCTGGCGTACCACGGCGCTCACCGATCCATCTTGAGAGAACGAGGCCGAAGGAATCCATGCGTCGCTGCTCGCCGCAATCATCTCTTCGCCGCTCCATCCATTCCAACTCGATCCGGCAGGCAATCCCGCGTCGCTGAGAACCGTCAGTCCCGAGTTGCCGTCGACATTCGCGGTCACAGCAAGACGCCCTTCTCTTATCCATGTTAGCGAGGAGGGCGAGGCCTTGATGCCGGGAGTCAGGTTGCGTGCCGCGCCGCCGGCAAGCGGCGCCACAAACACGTCGCCGCCTGTGAGCCCTTCGTCGCTCATGATGCCTTCGATGAACGCCACGCTTTTTCCGTCAGGCGAGACATGCGGCTCGGCGATCTGCCACTTCGGTTTGTAGATCTCATGCATCCCGCCGGTCTCCGCATCGATTCGATACAGACGCGCGATCCACCAGTTGTTGTCTCCGGAGCCGTGGGCGGCAATCGCGGCCCAGCCGCGCGAATCGGGCGTCCAGTCATATTCGTAGACGTGAACATCCGCGGGCGTAACCTGCTTTAGCCGCCTGGTCGCCAGATCGATGACCGCAATGCGCTGCTCGAAAATGTTTTCGCCTACGACCCCTGACAGCGGCGTCATCGGCTGCAACGGGCCGGCCATGCGCGGGATCCCTTCCATGAAGAGCACCGCGAGCTTGGTTCCGTCGGGCGAAAAGCGCGGCGCCTCGGTATAGCCTTTCAGCTCCGCGATCTGTTCGAGGTGCTCTCCGCTCGCGGACGCTCGCCACAGTCGGGCCGCCGGCTTTTCGTCCGGCAAGTCACCGATCCATGCAAGTTGGCTGCTGTCAGCAGACCACGCAACTTCGCGAATAGAGCCTTGGTCGGGAGCGATGTGGTGCGCGGATCCGTCCTTCACCGGCGCGACGAACAATTCGCCCGCGAGCACATAGGCAACCTCGGTGCCATCGGGCGAGATCGCAACCTGATCGATCCTCTGAGTTGTGGGCAGGGAATCGAGCGCTTCCGCAACGCGATCCTGTCCACTCGCGGTCAGAGCCAGGCAAATCAGCAGAAGGAATTGAGCGAAGGCAGACTTAGAAAAAATGAAAGCTCTCATTTGATGTGCGAGTATACACAGCCGTGCGCCCTCGGGCGAAGACCTGAAGGGACGCCGAAGGAGCTCGAAGCCTCACCGTTCGTATAGCCACCACCGGACGGTTCTCAAGCCGAAAACAAGTACGCGCTCGGGATTGCTGAGTATGATGGAGTACTCATGGACAAGCCTCCGCGCAGTTTCTGGCAAATCTGGAACATGAGTTTCGGTTTCCTCGGCATCCAGTTCGGCTGGGGATTGCAGATGGCCAATATGAGCGCCATCTATGAATACCTCGGCGCGCGGGCCGATCAGATTCCGATTCTCTGGCTCGCCGCACCGCTTACGGGTCTGATCGTGCAGCCGATCATCGGCCATGCGAGCGACCGTACCTGGGGCCCGCTGGGCCGCCGCCGTCCATATTTTCTGACAGGCGCAATCCTCAGTTCCGCAGCCCTTGTTCTCATGCCGCGCTGCTCGGCGCTTTGGATGGCCGCCGGCCTGCTCTGGATCCTCGACGCTTCCATCAACATCAGCATGGAACCCTTCCGTGCGTTTGTGGCCGACCTTCTGCCTGAATCCCAGCGTACCCGCGGCTTTGCCGTTCAGAGCCTGTTTATCGGGCTGGGTGCGGTGTTTGCTTCCGCGCTTCCCTACATACTTACGAAGTTCTTCCATCTCAGCGATCAGGCCGGCGGCATTTCGGCCATCCCCTACACTGTGCGCCTGTCGTTTTATCTGGGCGCGGCGGTCTTCCTTGGTGCAGTCCTCTACACCATCTTCACCACCGGCGAATATCCGCCGGAGAATCTTGCCGACTTCGAGCGCATGAAGGCGGCGCACTCCGGCCTGCGAAAAAACGCCGTCGAGATCCTTGTCGCCATCAAGGAAATGCCCCGCACCATGCGGCAACTCGCGCCCGTGCAGTTCTTCACCTGGCTAGGGCTTTTCTGCATGTGGATGTTCTTCGGCATCGCCATCGCCCGCAGTGTTTTTGGCGCCACCTCTCCCGCTTCACCGGGCTATGGCGACGGCGTCAAGTGGGGTGGAATATGTTTTGCCGCCTATTCGGCTGTGACCTTCGTATTCGCTTTCGCCCTGCCGTCGATCGCCAAAGCTCTGGGCCGCAGATGGACTCATTCGCTCTGCCTGATATGCGGGGGGATCGGCCTGATATCCGTCACCGTCATTCACAATCAGTGGTGGCTGATCGGTCCCATGGTCGGAGTTGGAATCGCGTGGGCGAGTACTCTGGCGATGCCCTATGCCGTCCTCGTCGGCTCGCTGCCACCGGAGAAGATGGGCGTTTATATGGGAATCTTCAACTTCTTTATCGTGGGTCCTGAGATTCTCACGACCGCCTTCCTGAATCGCGTGGTCAATCTGCTCGCTCCACGCCTGCCTGCCACAATGGACCTTCGCTTGGCGGTGGTGGTTATCGGCGGCTGCTCGCTGGTGTTTGCCGCCCTGCTTATGCTGCGGGTGGAAGACGCCTCTCAGGGCGTCGCGACGATGTGAAGAGCCCCCGGTGTTTGGAGCCGCTGCCGCAAAATATTTTTGCGCGCGGGAATTTCCGCGACGGCATCCGCATGGATCACGTAGGCGCCACTCGGCAGCGTTTGGCCGAAAGTGATGGGGAAATTCTTGGTTCCCGGTTTCAGCGGAAAGTGCTGGTAGCCAAGCGCGGTTGCGCGGCCATTCTCGGCGACGGCTTCGACGATCACGGTCAGATCGTAAGTATCCCGGGAGCCGTTCGTGACCGCGACTGAGCCGTCGATGCGGTCATTGTTCACCTTCGGCGCGTCGAGCCATTCGAGTCCCAGCGCCGTGGCGATCTCCGCCTGAAAGCTCTTCTGCACCTTCTGGCTGGGATGGCCCGAGTCGGCGAGGATGATAGTGACGGTAAACGCTCCCGATTTTGCCGGACGCCCAGAGAGCACGCCGTCGATGCTCAGATTGATGCCGTCTGGTAGAGGACCGTCGGTAAACCAGTGGTAGGGAGGCGCTCCGCCCGTGGCGTGAAGCCGCGCGGTAAATTGTTCGCCTGCCACCAGCGGAGGCAGCGCGGCATCCTGGATCGTCAGCGGCCCTTGGCCCAATACAAAAGTCACACAAAAGATGACGAGCAAGCCAAGGCAGACGGAATGCAAAGCCGCACTCAGAGTAAGTTTGCGCAAGATGCCTCCAGAGCCGCCCACGGCGCTATCGGTTGATTTTACTTTGCCCACAGGGTAAAAGAACCTCAATATGTCTCGCCGATGGTTCATGCTCTCCCGCCCCTCGCATTTCGTCCCTAACGTTGGATTCGCTGCGCTGCTGCTCGGAGCCTTCTTTTTGAGCACGAGTTTTCTAACTACGGCCTTTTTGAGTACGATCGCGGCCGCCCAGTCTTCTTCGCCTCAAGTCTCTTCCCCTCAAGTCTCTTCCCCTAAGAAAAATGACCACTCAGGCGAGGCCGCGATCTTCCAGCGCATCCTGAACCGCGCGCGCTTTGAGAACGATGGCGCGAGCGTAGAGGAGACCGAGGCCGTCGTTCTAATCCAGAGCGAGGCCGGGGTGCGCGAATTCGGCCAGTTAGTCTTTGGCTATTCTTCCGCGACCGAGAAGTTAGATATCGAGTATGTGCGGGTGCGGAAGCCCGATGGGCAGGTGATTGTAACTGACCAATCGACGGCGCAGGATTTTGCGCCTGACGTGCTCAAGCAAGCGCCGATGTACAGCGATTACCGCCAGCGGCACATCTCGGTGGCAGCGCTCAGGCCGGGAGATACGCTCGAATATCGCACGGTGACGCGCACGACAACACCGCTCGCGGCGGGGAATTTCTGGTACGAGCATACGTTTCCCAGGGGCGTGGTGGTTGGCGAAGACCGGCTGGAGATCGACGTACCCAAGGCGCGCGCGATCAAGCTGAAGTCGCCGAAGCATGCGCCCGAGATTCAGGACAACGGCGAGCGCCGTGTTTACACCTGGGTGGTGAAGGGCATCGAGCCGGATCGCGACAGAGACAAAGACCAGGCGGATGAAGACGACGATGCCGCCACTCCCGATGTGCAGCTTACCACCTTCACCGACTGGAAGCAGATTGCCGCGTGGTACGCCAAATTGCAGGGCGAGCGCATGACGGTCGACGACCGCGTGCGCACGCAGGCTGAGGCGCTGACCAAGGGCGCAAATACTCCCGAGGAAAAAGCGCGCCGCCTCTACGACTATGTGGCGCTCAACATCCGCTACGTCAGCATCTCGCTCGGCATCGGCCGCTATCAGCCGCACGCGGCGGTGGACGTTCTCGAAAACGGCTATGGCGATTGCAAAGACAAGCACACGCTCCTGGCCGCAATGCTGAAGGCCGTCGGCATTCAGAGTTATCCGGTGCTGATCGACAGCTCGCGCAAGCTCGATAGCGACGAGCCGTCGCCGGCGCAGTTTGACCACGTCATCACGCTGGCCCGCGTCGGCGACCGTCTGACATGGCTCGACACCACGCAGGAGGTCACGCCCTACGGCCTGCTCCTTTATCAGCTGCGAAATAAAGAAGCGGTGGTAGCGTCGGACGATGCCGAAGCCGGAGTGCGGCGAACGCCGGCGGATTCTCCGATCAAGACCTTTATGCGCTTTTCGCTCGACGGCAAATTTAGCGAGTATGGCGCGCTCGATGCCACGCTGGAACTTACGGCTCAGGGCGACCGCGACTGGCCGATGCGCGCCAGCTATCGCGATGTTCCTCAGTCGGGCTGGAAGGACTTTACCAGGGCGCTTTCCGCGAGTTGGGGCCTGCCCGGCGACGTGGACAACGTGCAGCTCGATCCAATCGAAGATACCTCGAAGCCCTTCCATCTGAAATATCACCTGAAGCAGGACCGCTATTTTGTGGTGCCCTCGGCGAGCGTCGATTTCCGGCCCATTCCGCCGCTCTCGGTTCCGGCGCCACGCGCGGGCGGCAAAAGTGGAGAGCCCATCGACATCGGCCCGGCAGGCGACGTGGAATACAAGGTCCGTCTGGAGTTTCCCGCAAATTACTCGGTGCATACGCCGGTTGCGGTAAAGATGGCGCGCGATTATGGCGACTACTCCTCGTCTTACTCGTGGACGAAAACAGCCGCCGGAACGTTTGTGCTCGAAGGCGAGCGGCGGCTGACGGTGAAGGTGAATTCGATTGCCGCGGCAAAGCGTGCGGATTACGAGTCGTTTTATAACGTCACGCGCAGCAATGACGATCAGCTGCTCTCATGTTCGATCTCGGCGCCGTCCGGGCGCGCGCCGGATGCGGCGAAGATGCAGGGCTCGCCAGAGGAGCTCCACAAGGCTGGAGTAACCGCGCTTGAGAGCAAGGACTTTGGGCGCGCCGTTGAGTTGCTCAAGCGCGCCGTGAATGGCGATGCGACGTTGAAAGACGGCTGGTACGACCTAGGCCGCGCCTACGCCGGCGCCAACAATCACGCCGATGCCATCGGCGCATTCCGCAAGCAAATTGAAGAAGATCCGAACCACAAGCTGGCGAATCTCGAGCTCGGAATCGAACTCCAGCAGAGCGGAAAGAACGACGACGCGGTTGCGGCCTACCGCAAGCAAATCGAGATCGCGCCGTATGACAAGGAGTCGCACAAGGACCTCGGCCTGCTGCTGGCGCAAACGGGCAAGTACGCCGAAGCGCGTGGTGAACTCGAGGCCGCGGCGGCAATTCCTCCGGACGATCCTGAGACGAAGATGGCGCTGGCGCAGGTGTACGCGAAGCTGGGCGACACGGCGAAGTCTGCCGACCTGATGAAGAGCTTGACCGGCAGCGCGAGCGGCGATGCCGGCGCGGATGTCTATGCGGCGGCACTGAAGCCTGACATCGACCCGGCGCAGACCGAGCAAGATGCGCAGCAGGTGCTCTACGACATCGGCGGACAATTCGATTCGGGCGAGTTTGATCGCCTGCCGCCATCGGCGTTTTCCGCGATGAAGCTCGTGGCGCTGGCCTGGGCGCGTATGGGCTGGGCGAAATATCAGCGTGGAGAAAATCTGGCGGCCATGCAGTTCCTGAATTCGGCGTGGCTGCTGAGCGGCTCCGGCACAGTGGCGAACCGGCTGGCACAGGTCTATGAGAAAGCAGGGCAGCCAGACAAGGCGCGGCACATGTATGCGCTGGCCGCAGCCGCGGGGGGCGCGGACGCGGGAGATTCGCGCCAGCGTCTGGGCAAGCTGCTGGCCGACGCAAACATTCTTCAGATGAATGCGTCGCAGACGGCGGCGGTGCAGAAAGAGATCGCCGCAGCGACGCACGACCTCGCGGAGCTTCGGACGGTGAAGCTGGGCCAGATCAAATCCGGCGGCGCCTCGGTGAGCAATGGATCGGCGAAATTCAATCTGGTGTTTGACAGCTCTCCGCAACCGGAGCGAGCCGAGTTCGTGGAGGGCGACGAGACCCTGCGCAGCGCAGGAGACGCGATGCGAGAGAAGGAATTTCCCGTGCGCTTTCCGGATGCTTCGTCGGTCAAGATTGTGCGGCGGGGCGTGGTGAGGTGCGATGCGGCGGGGTGCGCCATCGAGTTGCTTCCGCTTGAATAGTGGTGGCGCGCGAAGTTTGCCCGAGGCCAAATCACACCCGTCCAGCAGTTCGCGCGTCACATCTCCCTGTGAGCCCATCACTCGCGCTTCGGCCGGGCCTTCGATAGCCTATATAGTTTTGGTTTAGACGCTTTTGGAGGTCCTTGCATGCGCGAGGCCGTAGAACGCCTGTGGCCTGAAATTCAGTGGATCGGCGATGCGAAGCTGCGCGAGCAGGTTACGCAAACTTGGATCAAGGCGCTGGAGCGCAGCCCGCTCAAGCACGACGACCTCAATCAGATTCCCTTCACCCTGCTGGTCCCGAATTGCCCGATCACATTCATGGAGCACAAGCGCTGCGTCGTACACATCGCGCGCGACAGCGCAAAAGCGATGATGGCCTTCATGGGCCGCGCGCTCCCGATCGACATCAACGTGGTGATTGCAGGCGCGATTCTGGCGGATGTCGGCAAGCTGCTCGAGTACGAGATCGGCCCGGACGGCAAGAGCCGGCAGAGCGAGCGCGGCGAGGCGTTGCGGCATCCGTTTACGGGCGTAGCACTGGCTCTCGAATGCGGCGTCCCCGACGCGGTCTGCCACATCATTGCGGCGCACGCAGCCGAAGGCGATCTGGTAAAGCGCACAACAGAGGCCTTCATCGTGCACCACGCGGATTTTATGGCGTTCTTGCCGTTTAAGAATCCGAGGAACGTAAAATTGGGCTCTAGGCTCTAGGCTCTGGGCTTTCGGACAAACCAGGAAGCTAAACGCTACGGGCCGAAAGCCAAGAGCCGAGCGCCGAAAGCCGTTAGGGGGTCATCATTGTCTACTACACAGGCAACGGGAAAAGAGACAATCACCGCTCAGATGGCGAAGTGGGCAGCGAGACTGCAATTTGAACAGTTGCCGGAAGAGGCGGTTTACCAGGCAAAGCGCTTTCTGCTCGACTCCATCGGCTGCGCCCTCGGCGGATACAAGCAGCATGATGTCGTCATCGCGCTGGGCGTGTTGAACGAGATCGCGGGCCGCGGGAATTCAACCGTCATCGGCACAGGCAAGAAGATCGATGCCGTCTCAGCCTCGCTTGCCAACGCGCTGATGATCCGCTGCATGGATTACAACGACATTTACTGGAAGCAGGATCCGTCGCATCCGTCGGACATTTTTCCGGCAGCGATGGCTTGCTGCGAGAGGGTGAAGACCGATGGCCGCGAGCTGATCGTTGGCTTCGTGCTCGGCCACGAATTCGAGATGCGGCTGTGCGAGGCGGCCTTCCCCGGCATTCGCGAGCGCGGCTGGCATCATGCAACGCTGACCGCGTTTGCTTCGCCGATCGTCGCCGGGCGCGCGCTGCGGCTGAGTTGGGAACAGATTCGGCATGCGATCGGCATTTCCGCTTCCCACCATTGCACGCTGGGCGCGGCCGTATCCGGCAAGCTGACCATGATCAAGAACACCGTCGACCCGATGGCCACGCAAAGTGGCGTATTCGCCGCGCTGCTGGCTGAAAAAGGCTACACCGGCCCCGAACACGTGCTCGACGGCAAAGAAGGCCTGGTACATTGCCTCGGCCCGGACTGGAAGTTGAACCTGCTGACGGACGGCCTCGGCGAGTCGTGGCGGATCACGCAATGTGGCATGAAGTTCTTTCCGACTGAGGCACTGACGCACGCGCCCATCTCGGCCGTGCTCGACCTGGTGAAGGAAAACGATCTGCACCCGGATGGCGTCGAGAAGATACAGATACGGTCGCTGGCGCGGGCAGCGGATATCCTCTCCGATCCGAGCAAGTACGATCCGCACACCAAGGAGACTGCGGACCACTCGTTGCCCTACGTGATCGCGGCTGCGCTCGTCGACCGGCAGGTCACGCCGGCGCAGTTCGAGATCGCCAAGATCATGGACCCGGTGATCCGCGAACAGTTGAAGAAGGTTGAGGTGGTGGCGGATCCCGAGATCGAGAAAGTATTTCCGGCTTTGCAGCGGGTGATCGTAAACATCACGGCTAAAGACGGAAGGACTTTCTCAAAGCAGCTCGACTACCCGAAAGGCGATCCGCGGAACCCGCTGACCGACGCGGAGATTGAGGAAAAGTTCCATGCACTGGCCGAGGGCGTACTGTCCAAGAAGGCGCAGGACAAGTTGATTCGGGCGATCTGGAAACTGGAGAAGCTGGATTCGGTGGCGAAGCTGATGCGGCTGATGAAGGCGGATGTAAAGACGGCGGATATAAAGACGGCGGACGTAAAGACGGATGGTGCGACCGACGCACAACTGTGAGACGGAGCCGCATCTCCGAACAAATTTCGGGTAGAGACGCCGCCTGCGGCGTCTTGCCAACGGCCAGGTGAAATTATGGGCCAGACAATCGTCGAGAAAATTGCGCAGAAACACATGGCCGAGGGACCGAATCGTCCGCTGCGAGCGGGAGATTTCCTGTCCATCCGTCCGCATCGCTGCATGACGCACGACAATACCTCAGCGGTGATGAGCAAGTTCAAAGGCATCGGCGCGAAGAAGGTCAAAGATCCGCACCAAATGGTCTATGCGCTCGATCACGATATTCAGAATCGGGATGAATCGAACCTGAAGAAATATCGTGCCATTGAGGCGTTCGCGCGCGAGCAGGGAGTCGATTTCTATGCCGCGGGCTCGGGCATCGGCCACCAGATCATGGTGGAGCGTGGGTATGTCGTGCCGGGATCGTTCGTGGTGGCGTCGGACTCGCACTCGAACATGTACGGCGCGCTGGGCGCAATTGGCACGCCGATCGTGCGCACGGACGCGGCGGCGGTGTGGGCGACGGGCGAATTCTGGTGGCAGATTCCGCGCTCGATTCAGGTGGTGCTCGAGGGCAAACTGGCGCCGGGCGCGACGGGCAAGGACGTCATTATTACTTTGTGTGGACTCTACAACCACGACGAGTGCCTGAATGCGTCGATCGAATTCAGCGGGCCGGGCATGGCATCGCTCTCGATGGACGCGCGCCTCTCCATCTCGAACATGACCACCGAATGGGGTCCGCTGGTCGGGTGGTTCCCGGTCGATGCGGCGACGATTGCCTACATGCGCAGCGTACATCAGCGGTTGAAGGTGCTGGGAATTGAGCGCTTCACAGAAAAAGATATCGCGGACTGGGCTGCACATCCGCCTGCGCCGGATGCGGATGCGAGCTATGCCGCTCGGATCGTGCTCGATCTGGCCGAGGTGACGCCGCATGTTTCAGGCCCGGACACGGTGCAGACGATGCAATCGCTGGCCGAGATCGAGGCAAAGAGAGTCGCGATCCAGAAGGCGTATTTAGTTTCGTGCGTGAACTCGCGCGTCGAAGATCTGGAAGCCGCCGCCCGCGTCTTGCACGGGAAGAAAGTCGCGGCTGGCGTGACGTTTTATCTTGCTGCGGCCAGCAAGTGGGTGCAGGAGGAGGCGGAGAAACGCGGCGTTTGGAAGACGCTGCTGGATGCGGGAGCGAATCCGCTGCCGCCGGGATGTGGACCCTGCATCGGGCTGGGCGTGGGATTGCTCGAAGCGGGCGAGGTCGGCATCTCTGCGACGAATCGCAACTTCAAGGGCCGCATGGGGTCGCGCGATGCGAAGTGCTATCTCGGCAGCCCCGAAGTGGTGGCAGCTTCGGCGGTGGCGGGGTACATTTGCGGACCGGTTCAGAGGTCGGCGGGCACGAATGCCCGCCCCACACGGGCATTTACGGAACTGGCAGCGGCTTCCGGTGGAGCGGAGAAGGTTGAGATTCTCGCGGGCTTCCCGCAACGCGTGAAAGGCCGGCTTGTGTTCATGCCGCAAGACAACGTGAATACGGACGCGATTTACGGCAAGGACTATACGTATCGCGACGACATGACGGCGGAGATGATGGCCAAGGTCGTGATGGAAAATTACGATCCGCAATTTGCCGCGCGCACGCGCGCAGGCGATGTGATCGTCGGCCAGCTCAACTTCGGCACCGGTTCGAGCCGCGAACAGGCTGTAACGTGCCTAAAGGCGAAAGGCATTCCCCTGGTCATCGCCGCCAGTTTTTCGCAGACTTACCTGCGTAATGCCTTCAACAACGGATTTCTATGCATCGAGGTACCAGAGCTTGTGGCGCGATTGCGTGAGCAGTTTGCGACGGAGATTGGAGCCAGGGAGAAAACGATTATTCCCGGTGATGAGATCGATATCGATTTCACCTCCAGCACGATCTTCTGGCTCGGAGAGACATTCGCGTTCCCCGCGCTCGGCAGCGTGCCGCAATCGCTGGTCATCGCGGGTGGAGTAGAGAATCTGGTGGCGAGGCGGCTGGCTTAAGTCATCACCGCCGAGACGCCGAGGGCGCGGAGAAATGCAGTTGGTAGCGATCTGTCGACTCCACGAGCCTTGCGCGTTGCGAACGGATCGCTCCGCTCATGATGACATGTTGAGGAAGAACTTCTCGGCGAACTCGGCGTCTCGGCGGTTGACATAGGGTTAAGGAGCAATCATGGCGAAATATACAGTCATCACCATGCCGGGAGACGGCATCGGCAATCAGGTTTTACCGGAATCATTACGGGTTTTAAAGGCAGTCGGATTTGACGCCGACTACATTCCCGCCGACATCGGCTGGGAATGCTGGCGCAATAACGGCAATGCGCTGCCCGAGCGCACGATCGAACTGTTAACCAAACACAAGCTCGGCCTCTTCGGCGCGATCACTTCCAAGCCCAACAAGGCCGCGCAGGCCGAGCTCAAGCCCGAACTGCAAGGCAAGGGCTATGTCTATTACTCGCCGATCGTCACCATGCGGCAGAAGTTCAATCTCGATATCTGCATGCGGCCCTGCATCGGCTTCAAGGGCAATCCGTTGAATTACATTCGGAAGCGCGTGGATAGCGGCTTCGACGAGCCGCATATCGATACGACCGTTTTCCGCCAGGGAACCGAGGGAATGTATGCCGGCGTCGAGTGGACGAACCCGCCGGAGAACGTTCGCGCGGCGTTAGCCACCCATGCGAAGTTCAAAGCATTCGCCAAGGTCCCCGGCCCGGATCTCGCCGTAAGCTGCCGCGTCATCACGCGTCATGCGGCGCACCGCATTTGCGTGGCCGCGTTCGAGTATGCGAAGAAGCGTGGCTTCAAGGGCGTCACCATTTGCGAGAAGCCGAACGTAGTGCGCGAAACCTCCGGCATGATGGAGGAAGTTGCCAAAGATGTGGCGAAAAATTATCCGGGCATCGCGCTGTGGTCGACGAATATCGATGCGCAATTGATGTGGCTGAACAAGAATCCGGAGGAGTACAACGTGATCGTGGCGTCGAATCTGTTTGGCGACATCTTGTCCGACGCGTTCGCCGGACTGGTTGGCGGCCTCGGGTTCGCGGCGTCGGGCAACATTGGCGAAGACGTCGCCGTGTTCGAGCCAACGCACGGCTCGGCGCCGAAATATGCCGAACTCGATCCGCCGATCGTGAATCCGATTGCGATGATTCTTTCGGCGGCGATGATGCTCGATCATGTCAATGAAACGGCAAAGGCCGGCCGCATTCGTGAGGCGATCGCCGAAGTAGTAAGTGAAGGCAAAATTCGCACCTATGACATGATGCGCATTCCGGGCGGCGCGAAAGCGATTAGCCAGGGAGCGGCGTCGACCATGCAAATGACGGATGCGATTCTGGGAAAGCTAAAGTAGTCGCGTTCGCTGAAAAACCAAAGCACCACGGTGCCATCGGGCTCCGAGAAAATAAAAACAGAATTTCTCCGTGACTCCGTGGTGAGACAGCTTCGCGAAGGATTGACTTGGTGAAGGATTGATATGAGCGTGGAAGTGCAATCATTACATTCGGCCGAGGCCGGACACTGGGGCAAGGACGTACGCTCGGATGCGCAGGTCGCGTTTGAGTCGCGCGAGACAGGCGGCGTCGAGATCTCACTCGAGTCGCGCGTCGCTCCTTATTATGGCGACGCGATTTTGAAGCAGGCGCGCGAAGTGCTGGCAGCACTCGAAATCAAGCACGCGCGGGTGACGATTCATGATGAGGGCGCGCTGCCCTTCACGATCGGTGCGCGAATCGAGGCGGCGGCAAGAAGAGCAGGCGCCGGGCTTGGCAAGCACTGGTTGCCCGAGCGGAATCCCCTCCCCGAGCCATCGCCCAGGAACCGGCTTCGGCGGTCGCGCCTCTATTTGCCCGGTTCGGAGCCGAAGTACTTCATCAACGCGGCGCTGCATGAGCCCGACGCAGTGATTCTCGATCTCGAAGACTCGGTCCATCGCGACGAAAAAGATACGGCGCGCATCCTGGTGCGCAACACGCTCCGCGCGGTCGATTTCGGCACGTGCGAGCGCATGGTGCGCATCAACCAGTTGCCGCTCGGGCTCGAAGATCTTAAGGAAGTGATCGGCGAAAGTCCCGACCTGATTCTGATTCCGAAGGTCGAGCGCGCGGAGCAGGTCGTGGAGGCCGACCGTGTGATCGGCGAGATCAAGACTCGCGACGGAATTGCGCGGCCCACTTGGATTATGCCGATCGTCGAGTCAGCTCTCGGCATCGAGAATGCATTCGCCATTGCGCGCGCCAGCGCAAACGTCGTCGCATTGACGATCGGCCTCGAAGACTTCACCGCCGACCTGGGCGTGGTGAAAACCCCCGAGGGTCGCGAGTCTCAATACGCTCGCTCGCGCATCGTGAACGCCGCGCACGCCGCCGGAATTCAGGCCATCGATTCTGTCTTCGGCGATGTCGGGGACATGGACGGCTTGCTGCGTTGGGGGCAGGCCTCGCGTGCCATGGGATTCGAAGGTATGGGCTGCATTCATCCCGGCCAGATTCGCGTGATTCACGAAGCTTTTCGGCCTAGCCAGGCAGAGATCGAAAAGGCGCAGCGCATCGTGACCGCTTTTGAAGAAGCCCAACGTAAAGGCCTCGGCGTCGTGAGTCTCGGTTCGAAGATGATCGATCCGCCGGTGGTGCAGCGCGCGCTCAAACTGGTGGAGCGCGCCAAAACGATGGGAGCAATCTTGTGAGCGACAAGCTGGAACTCGCACAGAACGCGCTGGGGCGCACGGTGCCGGCCATGGTCAATGGCAAGCCGCAGATTCCGTTTCTCGGCGTCGGAAAATTTCAGCCGCACGGCAGAAAAACGGCGCCGCCGATTTCTTCGGCCAAGGATTTTCCCGATTCCGGTGATAAGCGCGTCGCCGACCTCGAAACCGCGCTGCGCAACTGCGGCCTGCGCGATGGCATGACGATTTCGAGTCATCACCATCTGCGCGATGGCGACAAGGTAGCGCGGATTGCGCTCGAAGCCGCGGCGCGCATCGGCGCAAAAGATCTGATGTGGTTTCCGAGCGCATCGTTTCCCTCACAGCAGGGCATAATCGAACTGATGGAAAATGGCACGATCCATCACATCGAAGGCTCGATGAACGGGCCGCTCGGCGACTACTGCACGCAAGGCAAGATGCGCGGTATGGGAGTGTTGCGCTCGCACGGCGGCCGCTACCAGGCGATCCAGGACGGCGAGGTGCACGTTGACATCGCGGTGATTGCCGCGCCCACCGCCGATTTCTTTGGCAACGCCGATGGCTCGCACGGCAAGTCGGCGTGCGGTTCGCTCGGCTTCGCGCTTGCCGATTCGATCTATGCCGACCGCGTCATCGTCGTGACCGACAACCTTGTCCCGTTTCCCTGCGTGCCCTGGCAGATTCAGGGCAACAATGTCGACTTTCTCGTCGAGGTCGAATCCATCGGCGATCCCGCGAAAATTGTCTCCGGCACTACCCAGATCACCCGCTCGCCCGACCGCCTCCGCATTGCCGAACTTGTCGCGGCATTTCTGCGCGCGGCGGGCATCATGAAAAATGGCTTCTCGTTTCAGGCCGGCGCCGGAGGCATCGCCCTCGCCTTCGTCCAGTACCTGAAAAAGATGATGAAGGAAGACGGCGTCAAGGCCCGCTTCGTCCGCGGCGGCTCGACGAAGTACCTCGTCGAGCTCCTCCAGGAGGGCCTCACCGACTATATCCTCGACGGCCAGACCTTTGATCTCGACGGCGTAAAGTCGATTGCCGGCGACCCGCGCCACATTGCGACCTCGCCCTTCACTTCCTACAACTATCACGGCAAAGGAAATTTCGCGTCGCTGGTCGACGCCGTCGTGCTCGGTGCAACCGAAGTTGACGTCAACTTCAACGCGAACGTCGTCACCCACTCCGATGGACGCCTGCTGCACGGCATCGGCGGCTGGCAGAATTGCTTGTTCGCGGGCTGCTCGATTCTGGCGCTGCCTTCATTCCGTGACCGCATTCCGGTGATCGTCGACGAGGTCACAACGCTAACCGGTCCGGGCGAGATGATCGACGTCATCGTGACCGAGCGCGGCATCGCGATAAATCCGCTGCGCGTCGATTTGCTCGATGCGGTGAAGGGGTCGAGGCTGCCCATTCGTCCCATCCAGGACATCAAGGCCGAAGTCGAGAAAATCTGCGGCGGCAAGCCGTCGCGGCCAAAGCTCGGCGACCGTCCCTGTGCCGTCGTGAAGTGGGTCGATGGCACCGTCCTCGATACCGTCTGGCAGGCAGGCTGATTTCGGGAACCGATTACAATTCCTTCACGTACTCGTCTAACAGGGTGAATTCTGCGTGGGGCAGCCTTCGCCCAGACAACGAACAATTTCTGGAGTGCTGTTATGCGATACCTTATTCCTGTGCTCGTCCTCGCCCTGTTCGCCGGGGCGATGCTCGTCGAACCCATGTTCGTCGAACCCATGTCCGCCGCCAACCCGCCCGCCGATCTCGAAGCCCGACGCAAAGCGCTCAACGACCTGCTGCATGAGCAGTGGGAATACACCATGCGCACCAGTCCGCTCTACGCCTCGATCCTCGGCGACAAGCGTTGGAACGACAAGGTTGACGATTTTTCGCAGGCGGCGATTGACGACTCGCTGGTGCAGGCGCGCCAATTCCTTGCGCGCTTCGAGGCCATTGACACCACCGGCTTTCCCGACCAGGAAGTTCTGAACAAGGAACTGATGGTGCGCGATCTGAAAATGAATCTCGACGGCGCGCGCTTCACGCCCTGGGAGATGCCGGTCAATCAGTTCAACGGAATTCACATCGACGCGCCGCAACTAGTCAGCGTGCTCTCCTTCGAAAGCGTGAAGGACTACGAAGACTACATCGCGCGCCTCAAGCAACTGCCGCGCCTCTTCGACCAGACCATCGTTCAGATGCGAAAGGGCATGGCTGCGGGCCTGATGCCGCCGAAGATTCTGCTCGAACAGGTCGTCACTCAGTCCGATGGTTTGGCGAAGACCGAGCCGGAGAAAAGCCCGTTCGCACATCCTTTCGACAAGTTCCCCGATTCCATCCCGGCAGCCGACCAAAAACGCCTGCGTGAGGAGGGCATTGCCGCCATTCGCGATTCGGTCACTCCGGCTTATGTGAAATTTACCGCCTTCGTTCGCGACGAGTATGCCCCGAAAGGCCGCACTGAGCCTGGGCTCTGGGCGCTTCCCGACGGCCCTGCGCGCTACGCATTCGCGGTCAAGCAGTCCACCACCACCGATCTCTCGCCCGAAGAAATTCATCAGATCGGCCTCGATCAGGTCAAGGAAATCGAAGGCCGGATGTTGGGCGTGGCGCAGAAGCTTGGCTATCCCGATCTCAAGAGCTTCTACGCGTCAATCAAAACAAATCCCAACCTGCATCCGCATTCGCGCGAAGAGATTCTCGATCTCTACCGCAAGCACATCGACGAGATGTATACCAAACTGCCCGATCTATTTGGCCGTTTACCCAAAGGACATCTCGACGTAATGCCGATCGAGGAGTTCCGCGAGAAAGAGGCCTCGACCCAGTACGTGCAAGGCACACCTGATGGCAAACGCAAGGCGCACGTCATGGTCAACACCTACGATTTTGCCCATCGCACCACGCTCGACATCGAAACCACCGCGTACCACGAGGGCGTTCCCGGCCACCATCTGCAAATCTCGATCGCCCAGGAGTTGCCCGAACTTCCACCCTTCCGTCAGCAGGAGAATTACACCGCCTACACCGAAGGCTGGGCGCTCTATTCCGAGCGCCTGGGCGAAGAGGTTGGCTTCTACAAAGACCCATACAGCTATTACGGCCACCTCCAGGATGACATGCTGCGCGCCATCCGCCTCGTGGTCGATACCGGCTTCCACTACAAGCATTGGACGCGGCAGCAGGTAGTCGATTTCTTCCACGAGCACTCCGCCATCGATGAACCTGAAGTTCAGAGCGAGACCGATCGCTACATGGCTTGGCCGGCGCAGGCCTTGGGTTACAAAATCGGCCAGCTTGAGATTCTGAAACTCCGCCAATACGCCAAGGATCAACTCGGCTCGAACTTCGACATTCGCGGATTCCACGACGAAGTCCTGAACGCCGGTGCGCTGCCGCTCGACGTGCTGTCGGAACGCGTTCACACCTGGGTTGGAGTGCAAAAAGCGCAAGTGGCTACAGCCGCAGCGCATCCGGGGGCGAATGCCAGTCAGAAGTAAGAACAACAAAGTAAGAAGTAAATAAGTGCCACCCGGAGTATCATGACCGGATGACTTTGCCGGATTATGACCAGGAGCGAGCCCGCCTCGCCGGCGTGTACTCCGCCATGAGCGACGAGGAACTCACCCGAATCGCGGAGAGCGGCGACGAGTTAAGTGTTCCCGCGCAGGATGCGCTGTTGGGAGAGGCCACGAAGCGCGGCCTCGAGCTGGTGATCATACCGCCGCCCGCCGAGGAAACCGTCGAATTCAATAACCTCATCACGGTCCGGCAATTCCGAGATCTGCCCGAGGCGCTGCTTGCCAAAGGCAGCCTGGATTCCGCCGGGATCCAAACCTATCTCGCCGACGACAACCTCGTCCGCATGGATTGGTTCTATTCCAATCTGGTCGGCGGAATCAAACTGAAAGTGCGCGCCGAGGATGCGGCGGCCGCCAACGAAATTCTGAACCAGCCGATTCCTGAAAGCGTCGATGTCGAAGGCATCGGCGAATACGCGCAGCCGAAGTGTCCGCGCTGCCAGTCGCTCGACGTCACTTTTCAGGAACTCAACAAACTCATTTCCTACGGTTCGGCCTTTGCCGGCTTCCCGCTACCGGTCACCAATCGCGCATGGAGCTGCCACGAATGCGGCCATCAATGGGAAGAAACTCCCTCCGCTCCTGACGAGCAGGATGTTCACCCATAAATCAACTGGGTGCCCGCGTTTTATAATGCCCATAGATGCGGCGTTTTTTCAGCATTTTGCTGCTGACGCTCGTGCTCATGACGGTGGCGCTGATCTCGGCGCTTACGGCCATGCGCTTTGCCATTCACGGACGCGAAGTGATCGTGCCCAAAGTTGTGGGGATGAGCCCGGTGCAAGCCGAACGCGCCGGCTCACCGTTGGGCCTCCCGGTCATGATCGAGCGCGAATTTTACAGCTCCGACATGCCTGAGGGACAAATCGTCAACCAGATGCCGCCTGCGGGAACGAAGGTGCGCCGCGGCTGGCCAATTCGTGTAGCCCGCAGCCTCGGCCCGCAACGCGTCGCGATCCCGGACGTGACTGGCGAAAGCGAGCGTGCCGCCGAACTCAACATCCGCCGCCGCGGCCTGGCTGTCGGATCCGTCGCCGAGGTTAGTTTTCCCGCGGACTCGCCGAACGCATCACCTGACACCCAGCCCGATCTGATTTGCTCACAGAGCCCGCCGGCAAATGCCAACGGAGTTACGGCGCCGAAGATCAACCTGCTCATCTCGGAAACGATCGCGGCCGCTGCCTACGTGATGCCGAACTTCACGGGCCAGCCCCTGGGCAGTGCGACCCTGGCCTTGCAGGATGCGGGAATGAAACTCGGCAAGGTCAGCCGGGCGCCCGTTAGCAACGGAACGCAGTCGACCGGGGGCGCTCAGATTTCGCCCGCGGCAGCAGCCACAGGTCAGCCACCACCGGTGGCAGGTCAGCCAACTTCCGCCAGCATGATCGTCATCCAGTCTCCTTTGCCTGGACAGAAGATCATTGCCGGAACTGCCGTTAACTTCGAAGTGCGTTAGAGCCTGCGCTCGATGATTGCCGCGAAGAAGCCGTCGCAGATATGGCGGCCGGGAAGGGTGCGCAGGTAAGGTCCCGAGCGCAGTGAGTCGAGGTCCAGTTCAACAAGATCTCCCGCCTCGCGCAATTGCGCAAGCTCGTTCCGGCAATCCCCAATCGAAAATTGAGTCTCATGCGTAAGAACGGCTTCCACCACCGTTTCGTTTTCCTCGCGTTCCAGCGAACAAGTCGAATAGACCAGGCGGCCTCTTGGTGCGAGTTGGGCCAGCGCTGACTTCAAAATCGCAATCTGGCGCGCTTGTAAATCGGCAAAATCCTCTGGTTTAAGTCGCCATTTGATCTCCGGATTGCGGGCCAGTGTTCCAGTTCCGGAACAGGGAGCATCGACAAGAATGCGGTCGAACTGCCGCGATAACGGAAGCGACCGGGCATCGGCGGAAACAACACGAATGTTCGGAGCGCGAACCAGCGAGCGCATTAGCCGCGCTCGATGCGGATGGAGTTCCGCAGCAATGATGGTCGACTGTGGATTGCGATGGGCTATCAGCCGCGTCTTGCCGCCGGGTGCAGCGCAGCAATCGAGGATAGACTTTCCGTGCCCGACCAGAAATGCGACAAGTTGTGAGGCCTCGTCCTGAATTGCAGCGCGCCCTTCGCGGCAAGCTGCAGTCTTAGTAACGTCACCCGCAACAACCGTGCGCGCCGAAGAGAGAAGTTCACCCGCGCTGAGCGCGATGCCGCTTGCGGCCAGCTCCGCTGGCGCTCGATCATCGTAAATGTGAATGGACGTTGCCGGCGTAGTTTGATCGTAGCCGCAGATTCCCCGCGTAGCCTCAACGCCGTATTGCTCAACCCAGCGCCGTACCATCCACTCCGGATGAGAAGCGTTAGCCGCAAGAGCCGCGGCATCGCCGGAACTGCGAATCGCGGCAAAATTATCGAGGCTCTCCACTCCGGGTGATCGCCCCGCGGAAATCTTGCGGAGCACGGCGTTCACAAACGGAGCCGCGGACTTCTTCCGCGCCGCTTTCACCAGTTCCACGCTTTCAAAGATTGCCGCTCGCGCCGGAACCCGCGACAAAAATAGCATTTGATACGCCGCGATACGCAGCGCGATCAGAACCTCGGTGTCGAGCCGGGCAAGTTTCTGCGACGAGGCTCGCGCGATCGCGCCGTCAAGCAGCCCCTGCCAGCGCAGCGTGTCCATGATGATTTCCGTGGCTAGTCCGTGGTCGGCAGTCGAAAGTTTCGCGAATCGCGCCGAGTGCAGTAGTTCACTCGCGTAAGCGTCCTTGCCGGCCACTTTCAACAACACTTCAAAAGCCGCTGCCCGCGCCGGAGAAATTGCCATTGCAGCTACTCTCCCAGCCGGTCGCCGGGTTTGGGGTGGTAGCCATTAATGAATTCCAGCGCCGACATGCGGCGCTTCCCGTCGAACTGAATTTCAAGCAGATTCAACGCCGTGCCCTCGCCGCATCCCGCGAGAAGCCGCCCACCATCAACCGCCAGCGCGCCCGGCGGCAACGCACCCGCAGGCGACACAGTCTCCGCGCGATGCACTTGCATGTTCTTGCCGCGGAACGTCGTGAACGCGCCGGGCCACGGCTTGAAGCCGCGCATTCGATTCAGCAATTCTTGTGCGGTACGCGAGAAATTCATGCGCCCATCTTCTCTAGTCAAAATCGGCGCAAGCGTCGCGCGCGAATTGTCCTGCGGCGTAGACCGGATTTCGCCGCGTTCAAGCCCGCGCAGAGTTTCCACCATCAACTCCGCCCCAACCGATGCCAGCCGCGGGGCCAGGCTCTCGGCCGTGTCGTCCGGCAAGATGAGCATCTCGCGCTGCTGCAAAATGTCGCCCGTATCGAGTCCCGCGTCGATGCGCATGGTCGTCACGCCGGTCTCGGTCTCGCCGCTCGCAATCGCCCACTGAATCGGCGCTGCTCCGCGATACTTCGGCAGCAGCGAGGCGTGCAGGTTCAGATTTCCAAAGCGCGGCAGATCGATCATCCATTGAGGAATGATGCGCCCGTAGCCCACCACAATGATCGCGTCCGGATGCAAAGCTTCAAGCTGCGCGCGAAATTCCAGATTGTTCTTGATCGCGGCCGGCTGCGTGACGGGAATGCCCAGGCGAATCGCCGACTGCTTCACCGGCGAAGCGGCCAGTTCCATGCCGCGCCCGCGCGGCCGGTCGGGCTGCGTAACTACAAGCGGAATCGCATAGCCGGCAGCCGCAAGCGCCTCAAGTGTAGGAACAGCAAACTGCGGCGTGCCGCAGAAAATTAGGGTGGGAATCACAGCATTAGGATAGCCGATATCGGCATCTGCCCTTAAAGCTCCAAGCTCTCAGCTCCAAGTTCCAAGCAAACCTTCAAAATATGAGTTACAGGCTTAGCGTTCGTCACGGACCTTGCGTTCCGCATCAATACCGAGCACGATGTTCCTTGGAGCTTGGAGCTTGGAGCTTGGAGCTGAGAGCTTCTCTGCTACCACTCCCCCGCTTTCACCATCTTCTTGATCTTCCGCTTGATCAAATCGCGCTTCAGCGCGCTGATGTGCGAGATATAGAGCTTGCCGTTCAGATGATCGGTCTCGTGCAAAAAAGCGCGAGCCAGCAGGTCCTCGCCGGTGTGCTCGAAGAATTTTCCGGTCGCGTCCTGTGCGCGAACTGTAACCACCTTCGCCCGCGAAACGTCTTCGCGAAACTCGGGAATGCTCAGGCAGCCCTCGCTCCCGCGCTGCCGCCCTTCCTTGCCGACGATCTCAGGATTGATCAGCACCAGCTTCGCGTTCGGATCTTCCTTGAACGTTACGTCGACCACGGCAATGCGCTTTGCAATGCCGATCTGCGGCGCCGCCAAACCCACACCGCGCGCGGCATACATTGACTCGAACATATCTTCGAGCAGTTTCTTGAGTTCGTCGTCAAACGTGGTCACGCTGGCGGCCGGCTTTTCCAGTACCGGATCGCCGTATTTCACAATTGGATAGATCATCAGTAATTCTTCAGTTGTTCCAGATAACCTTCAAAATTTCTCTTCGTCTCTCGCACCGAGTCTCCGCCAAATTTGTCGAGCGCGCAACCTGCCAGCGTCAGCGCCACCATGGCCTCGGCCGCGACCCCGGCCGCGGGCACCACGCATACATCGGAGCGCTCGTAGGCCGCCTTGACCGGTTCGCGCGTCGTGAAATCGACCGACGCGAGTGGCCGCCGCAGCGTCGAAATCGGCTTCAAGTATCCGCGCACGCGAATCTCCTGCCCGTTCGAAACGCCGCCCTCGATGCCTCCCGCATTGTTGCGCGGCCGCGTGAATCCCGCAAATCCCGCATCGCGCTGATATGCAATCTCATCATGCACCGCCGAACCCGGCGAATGTGCGCCCTGAATTCCGCTTCCGATCTCGACTGCCTTCACCGCCTGTAGCGACATCACAGCAGCGGCCAGCATTCCATCCAGCCGCTCGTCCCACTGGACGTATGTGCCCAGTCCCGGCGGCACATTCCGCGCCACAACTTCAAACACGCCACCCACCGAGTCGCCCGTGCGCAGAACCTTGTCCACCTCTTCCTTCATCCGCTGTTCGGCCTCCGCATCGGCGCAGGAGAGCAGCACCTCGTCTTTCTCTGCCAGCGGCTCGATCTGCTCCCATGCAATTTCGCGATCCGCGATTGACACCGCTCCGACCGCAATCACGTGGCTCAAAACCTCAATGCTCAGTTCGCGCAAAAACAATTTCGCCAGCCCGCCAATCGCTACCCGCGCCGCTGATTCACGAGCCGACGCCCGCTCCAGCACGTACCGTGCTTCGCTGAAATCATACTTCAGAGCCCCGGCCAGGTCGGCATGTCCTGGACGCGGCGACGCCACCCGTTTATGTTTTGCCGCATCGCCCGGCTCGACCGGCAGCGACTCTTTCCAGTTCTGCCAATCGCGATTTTCGAGCAGCACCGCGATCGGCGATCCGATCGTTTTGCCATGATGCACGCCCGACAGAAAATGCGCGCGGTCGCTCTCGATCTTCATGCGCCCGCCGCGTCCATAGCCCTGCTGCCGCCGCCAGAGTTCGCGATCGACAAACGCCTGATCGACGCCGAGTCCCGCCGGCAGCCCGGAGAGGAACGCGACTAACGCCTCGCCGTGCGATTCGCCCGCTGTGAAGTAGCGCAGCATGTGAAACAGGAATTGTAAATGAAGTGGAAACGAAGGAGAAAAAGAAGACGAGCGATGGCACGTCAGTACAAGCGCGAATACAATAATCAAAAGCGTTAAATCAGTGTCCCGGCTCATTCAAGTTCTATCGCCCACTTCGTCCACTAACGCGAGGAATTTGCCGTGTTGACCACCAAGAACGGATTGATCCCAGCCCAGAGAATTAAGCCCTTGCGCTGCGTGATTGCCGACGATCACGAACTGGTGCGCTACGGCATCCGTCGTCTGCTCGAAGATACGCACGATTTTATCGTCGTCGCCGAGGCCTCCGACGCCGCCGAAGCTTTGAAGTTTGCTCTTGAACACCAGCCCGACTTGGTCCTTCTCGATATCGGCATGCCCGGCATGTCTTCCTTTGAAGCGGGCCGCCTCATCGAGGAGCATTGCAAAGGCTCGCGCATTGTCTATCTCACGATGCACGAGGACAAAGAATATGTCCGCCAGGCCTTGCGCTCGGGAGCCAGCGGATATCTGCTGAAAGATACGCCGACCAAACAGTTGCTGAGCGCGCTGCGCGATATTGGCCGTGGGGAACGCGCCTGGAGCCAGCGTATTGTCCGTCTCTTGCGGCAGGACGAAATGCCCGCCACCGGCGCTACGCAAGTTCCAGTTCGCCGCGACGCTCTTACCGCCCGCGAGCGAGAAGTCATGCGCCTGCTCGCCGAGGGACGCACCGTGCGTCAGGCGGCTTCCGAACTCGGTCTGAGCGTGAAAACTGTCGAAGCCCACAAATTCAACCTGATGCGCAAGCTCGACATCCACAACAAAGCGCAGCTGGTGACCGTTGCCATTCAGAAAAAGATCCTCCCCGCGCCGATCCCGATGTAGGCAAGTGCGGGTGCCTCCCATCGCCGGTGCAGAGTTATCCTGAAGTTGCACTTTCCTGCCGTTCCACCATGCGAAGGGTTTTTTGCAAAGGCGTGATGAAGGTCACGAACGCGGACTGATCCCGCGCACTACACTAAAAAAAAATGATCAGACCGAGCCGGATCAGCTTTGGCGGGACCGCCGCCATCGTAACCAGCATGGCGCTTATTGTCGGCCTGGACGCAGCCCACGCCGGAAAGGCCGGCCTAATCAGCGCTCTTCTCATTGCCGCCGTCGCCGATAATCTCACCGATTCGCTCAGCGTTCACATGTATCAGGAGTCGCAGCGTCTCGAGCAGCGCGAAGTCTTCGTCGGCACGCTGACCAACTTTGCCACACGCCTCATGGTGTGCACAAGCTTCGTCGCTATGATTGTTCTCCTTCCCGAACGCACCGCGGCGTGGTGGGGACTGGGCTGGGGAATATCGCTGCTTACGATACTGACATACCTTCTCGCGCGTTACCGCCATGTCAGCGCTGTGTCGGAGATCGCCAAGCACTTGGGCGTCGCCTTGGCCATTATTGTGGTCAGCCAGCGTGTCGGACATTGGATCGCCGCCCACGTCATCTGAGGCTATGGCTACGGTGCAGCCAGCATCGCCAGCGTCGCCAGATCGGCAACCTCCAAATCGGGCCGTCCCTCCGCCGCCTTCACCGCACCCACGCCTGGCCGGGCCGACTTGCGATTCACCCAAACCGTCGCCAGCCCCAGCGATTGCGCCGGGACCACATCGTGATAAATGCTCTGCCCCACGTGTAGCAGTTGCTCGCGCGGAATACTCAGCCGGCTTAGCGCCAGTTCGAAATTGCGCAGTGAGGGTTTGTAGCTTCGAGCCTGTTCAGCCGTGACCACCTCATCGAACTCCATCCCAAGATGCGGGCGCGTTTGCGCGAATAGATCGTCGTCGATGTTGGAGATGATGGCGAGGTGGTAGCGCTGCTTGAGCCGCCGCAGGGAGTCGACCGTGTCGGCGAACGGCGGCCATAACGGTACCGATCCACTAAGCGATTCGCAGTCCAAAGCGCTTGGCACGAAGTCGAGCCGACGCCCGAAGGCCCGCACGACCGAGCCAAGCACATCGCAGTATTTCCGATAACTGCCGCTCTCCGCCTCAGCCTCAAATTCTCCATACAATTCAAGGATCGCGGCATCGCCCAGCGTCCGCCCATGGCGGGCGAGCACGCCGCGAAGGGCAGGGAGAATGCCCGCCTCCCAATCGATCAGCGTGCCATAGCAATCAAAGCTGATGGTGGTAAATTGCGAAAAATCCATGGATTGGGAGTCGCTCGCAAGAATTCAGATTGTCTAGGAATCCAGCGCGGCGTAGCCAGCCCAAACCCGCTGCCTAACGCCCAAAGCCTAAAGCTCAAAGCTCAAAGCCTAAAGCCTAAGCCCAAAAACCGCTCCTACGTCTTTTGCGCGCTGAGCAAATCGATAGTAGTCGCCGGCTCGCTCGTAATCTCCGGCGCCGCACCAGGCACAGCCTTTCCCGTTTCCGTGGTCTCCGGTCCAGCCTCCGCTTCGGCGGCAGCTTTCTCGTCAGACGACGCAGCCTTCGCACTCTCCGCCTTCTCTCCCCGCTCAAATTTCCGCGTATCCAGCAGCGGCCGCCCCAGCGACGCGTTGTAGCTCGTCCACGCCCCCTCCAGTCCGATCTCGCGCTCGAAGTGCGCCCGCATCGATTCCATCTTCGAGTCGAGGTCGTCGAGGTAATGCAGCATCAGCGCTTCCGGAAACATGGGCAGCTTCGGCGAGCCAAACTCATACTGCCCATGATGGCTGATGATCAAATGCTCCAGCAGTGCCTTCAACTCCGGCGGAAAGTTCGGCAGCTGCGCCAACTTCGCTTGCAGCATTTCAAGCTCGATGATCATGTGCCCAAGCAGCTGTCCGCGCGTCGTATATGAGAACGACCGGTTGTAGGTCAGTTCCTCGATCTTTCCAATGTCATGCAGAAACGCGCCGGTGAGCAGCAGGTCGCGGTCGACCTGCGGATAGTTCCGGCACATCAAATCGCAAGACCGAAAGAGCGACACGACGTGATCCAGCAATCCGCCGATATAAGCGTGATGTAAAGTCTTCGCCGCCGGCGCGTTGCGGTAGCGTTCCGCGATCTCCGGATCACTCATAAACAGCTCGACCAGCGCCTTCAAATGAGGGTTCTGAAACGTAGCCACAAAGCCAGCCAGCGTCCGCCACAGCTCGCCAATATCTTTGCTGGTTTTCGGCAGGTAGTCGGTGTAGTCGACCTCCGTATCACCCAGTTTCCGCAGCTTATGGATGGTGAGCTGAAAACGATTCTTGTAACGGTTGATCAGGCCCTTGATCTTGACGAAGTCGTCCTGCTCGAACGTATCGAGAAACTCCTCCACGTTGTCCCACATCTTGGCTTCGATCTGCCCTGTGCGATCGGCCAAGGTCAGCGCCAGATATGGCTCACCATTCTTCTTGGGCTTGACCTGCTTGGACGCCACCACGAAGCACGACGTGATGACCTTGTTTTCCTGAAGATGGCACTGACAGATAAAAAATTCTTTCATGAGCCTCCGCGAACCACTGCCGCTATCGAACGCACCGCACATAGCGCATTCATGCGAGCGCCATGAAGAGGCAGATGCGGCTCGCCGCCATGGGGGATTGCTGGCGCTCCGCTCGATGTTCCGCTAGCTTAGCCTAAAACACTCCCAGCTTCTTTTTCTTTTTCAGCGCTTTCTCGTCGGCTTCCTTGGTGTTGGTCTCCACCGGCTTGGTCTGGTTGGCGCTCGCTCCCGTATCGATGTATCCCGGCTTGTAATCGATAAACGCCTGTTCGCGCAGGGTGGTCAGGTAAGCGCGCAGAGCGGGCTGGAGCTTCTCCATGTAGAGCGCATCCTGAATGCGCGGCTCAACTTCTTTCATGGTGGGAATGCCGGCCATCTGATGCTCGGTGACCTTGAGAATTACGTATCCCTGTTTGGTGCGGATCACATCGGTCGTCTCGCCTGTTTTCAGCGCGAAAACTTTGTCTTCCAGTTCCTTTGCCAGCGTGCCGCGCTTGAAATAGCTCAGGTCGCCGCCTTCTTTTGCCGACGGGCCATCCGACTCTTTCTTGGCGATTTCCGCGAAGTCGCCGCCCTTCTGAATTTGCGTCTCGATGCCGTCGGCCTTCGCCTTCGCCACCATCAGCGCCGCTTCGTTCTCCGCCTCCGTCGGTGCCACCGGCTTGCCATCCGGGCCATTCGGCTTCACCGGCGGCTTCGGCGCCACCAGTATCTCGCTCAGCCGCACCTGCTCGGGATGCTCCAACTCAGCCTTATGGGCGTCGTAGAACTTCTGCTCATCCTCTTTGCTCATGGAGAGCTTCGAGCCCACCTCCTGCCCGATGACGCGCTGCGTAATGATCTGGTTGCGCAGGTTCTCCTTGAAGTCTTCATACGACGCGCCCTGCGCCTCGGCCGCCTTTTCCAGATCTTCCATGCTGGCAAGGTTCATCTGCTTGCGCATCTCGTCCAGCCGCTTCACCAATTCGGTGTCGCCCGTAATGCCCAGGTCCTTGCCCTTTTGCAATAGCAGTTGCTGGTCGATCAGGTCGCGCAGAACGTCCTTTTCCTTGTCGGCGAAGGCGCGATCGGCATCCTGCGGGTCCTGTTGCTGCACCTCTTGCTTCAACTGGTCGCGGCTGCGGATGTACTCCGAGCGCGTGATGATGCCGTTGTTCACCCGTGCGATGATCTCCTCCACGATCGTGTCGGCCGAAAGAACGATCGGGAGTAAAGCGAAGACAGCCAAAACAAGGGTAATTCGCGTCCTGTTCATTCGAACTCTCTTGAAACCTGGGGTACCGGAACTCTGCTAACCGGAGATTGGGTTTCTCGGTATTTTACGCTGGAATGCGAGAGGGAACCAAATGCCAGGGCCGCGGGGAGGACACAGGCCCACCCACTCAAACGAACCCGAGCGGCTTTCAACGTTCCGAATCCTACACAAATGATGGAAGGCGAAGGCGGGGAGAACGAATGACGGGAGCAATCCTGGTTTCCGATCGACTTACGACCAACGCCAAGAGCCCGATCCTACGCCGCTCGCGTCAAAACCAGCGCCGTCACATCGTTATGCTTTGGCGCCGCGTGGACAAACGACTGAACGTTTTCAAGGATGCGTTGCGAAAGATCCCGCGCCGACCCGGCCCCCGATTGCATGGTGGTCTTCACGCCGTCAAGGCCAAACTCCGAATCCTTGCTCTCCGCCTCGACCACGCCGCGCGAAACGATGGCGATCGACGATTTCGAGCCCATACCCACCACCCGCGCATCGGTCGGCGCCAGTGAGAATAACCCCAGCGGCAGCCCGGTCGCCGGTAGTTCGACCATGCTCGAGTCGTCACGCAGCAGACCCGGTGTGTGGCCGGCGTTCACATAGCAGACCGTGCCCAGCTCTTCGTTGTAGCAGCCGGCAAACGCCGGACAGCTACGCACCCCGCCTGCGGCCCGCATGATCTCGAGATTCAGCCGCCGCGAAAGTTCGATCATCGCCTCCGGTTCATTCAATTCCGGCTGAACAAAAATCTCTTCCGCGGAATTTACAAAGCACTTGTGGGCAGCGTCCAAGACAGCCGCACTCGTCTCGCGCTTCCCGGCCACATCCAACATGCCAAACAGCAAGCGTATAGGACTGACCCGCACAAAGGTGTGGAAGTCCCCTCCCGCCTGCGGAGAAAAGAAAGCCACCGCCATATCCGCGCCCTGCAGTGGAGGCGGATCGGTGTGTTCGATGTGAGGAGGCTGAACCGGCCCGGAGCTGAATAACTTTGAAATCAATCCCTTCATTCGCTCGGCAAGTTAGCACAAATCCACCGCCCCGGGCAATGAAACTAATGAGCAGGGGGCACGTTTCCAAAAAACCAGCTATTTCAATGCATTAGATGTGCAACAGATTAATCATTTCGAGCGGTCGGAGTGAATCGGTGATCTTGTCCGCTACTTTCCATACCGGTCGGCCAGCCAGCGCGCCATGTCGTCGCGCAACTGCCGGTAGTCGGAGTGGATCGCGCCCCGTAGCGCCGCCTCCGAGCCGCTGCCCTGGCCCAGCCGTTCCAGGATGTGCTGGATGTCGCCCATGCCGTAGGTGTCGCGCACAAACTCCGCCGCCGCCAGCGACTCCGCATAGGCCGTACTCGCCTCCGGCGCGGAGAAACCCATGAAGCTCCCTTCCAGCATATTGAAGGGAATTTCCATGCCCGCTCCATAAAGCTGCGCCAGCGCGTGCCCATTCGACGCGCTCGACTTGCCCTCTTCCATCTGTGCCACGCCCTCATTCAGCCATGTCGGACAGCGGCTGCTCGACATCTGCGCAATAAACGAATGCGTCAGCTCGTGCTTCAGCACGTGTGCCAGGTCAGAGGTCACACTCTGCATCCCGTTGACCGGAATCCGCAGCTTCCCGTCATTGATCGCGCCCGTCCACGATGGCGCGCGCGTCACATCGAAAAACGCCTGCTGCGTATAAAGCGTGACCGCGATCGTGTCATGCGGCGAGTAGCCCAAGTCCCGCACCAGATCGTCGTAGTCCGCGTCGAGCGTCGCCAGCAGTTCGCGCCGGAACCCTTCGCTCGTTGCCTTGCCTTCAAAATGCAGGTTGAAGTGGCTGCTTTCCGTCTGCGAATACGACGCCTCAGCGCTCGACTCACGCTGAGCCTTCTCCAGATACTGTTTGATGGTCGCATCCGGCCGCAACTCCAGCGACTTCTTCCACGACTTGATCGCATCGGCCGTGTGATCGGTGCCAAACTGTACGAATCCCAGCATGCCGAGCGCGTCCGGCGAGTCCGGCGCAATGCGCGCCGCATGTTCCGCATATGTCAGAGCCTGCGAGCCCTGCCCAGTACGCAGCAGACTGGCGGCGTAATAGATCAGCAGAGTCGCGTTCTCCGGCTGGGAGCGCAGCGCCGATTCGTAATAGCGTTTGGCCTGGGGAAAATTGCCGTGATCGGCCTCGAACTTGCCCGCCAGAAAATATCCGGTCGCGGCCAGTTCCGCATTCCCGGCGCGGTCAAGCGACGCCAGCTCATCCGTATCCACCTTGCTGTCGTGAATGATCTTGTCGTTCAGGTCCGCAAGATGGGTGAAGCTCGCCGGGGGTGCGAAATCCGGCACCTCCACTGCCGCCCCGCCATGCCCGGCAGTAACCGGAGCCACTCCGCGCGCATCAATCCTATCGATGGACGATTTCGGGATGGCGTAAGTATCCTCTCCCACGTCATACTCGACCCGGTCCTTATTCTTGTCCTCGCGAACCTGGTCCGCCCAGATCGTGCGTCCATTCTTAAGATGGATGACGTCGGCGAACGCCGGTCGCGCGGCCAGCGGCACCAGCACCACGAGCACTAGAATAGGGGCGATTACTCGCATTTTTCCCGATTCTAACAACCGCGGCGGAGGGCTTCGAGTGACCAAGGTGCTCGTTCGGCGGTGGCCAGCGTTCCTCCCAATGCGGAGCCCCGATCCCCCCTTTGGGCCCCAATCGCCGGGGAATCCGCAGCCGCGAAATGGTCGTTCCTTGCTGTCCTGGCTGCTGCTCCTCGCCTTCCTGCCCGCGTTCGCATCCGCCCAAGCCCCCGACCATTGCCCCAATACCGCCGCCGAGCTTTACCAGCGCATCCGCACCGTCGGTCTCGATCCCGCCCGCGTCTATCACGTGCGCGCCGCCTCCATTCACCGGCCCAGCCTCGATCTCACCTTCGACGACGGCACTCTCGCTCTCACTGAAGATATCTGCGGCCGCGTCACCGGCGCCTTCTTCGTCGGCGACGGCGAGATCCTCCTTCAGCCTCCCAATCGCGTCGAACGCGCCTCGCTCGCCCTCTTCACCGGCATGGCCATCCTCGAAGAGCAATTCAACTCCGGATACGTTCGCTTCAACGACGACACCGCCGAGCAACTCCAGCCCTTTTTCTCTCCCGCCGAAGATCCTGAGGGCTTCTTTCAGGAGTGGTCTAAAACCGTTTCCATGCTCGCCGACTACGACGCCACTCGTCTCCTCCTCGATTTCAGCCACTTCCTTCCCGTTAGAGGTTCCTCTGAGCGCGCTCCGAAATTTCCTCCCCTGCTCCACGCGCACCTGGTGGGAAAGAAACTCGGCGGCTTCGAGGTCTTCTGGGACGCCGCCATCTCCGAGCCGCTCTGGGCCGGCGAAGTACAGACCAAAGACGACGCCAGTTTCTTCGATATCTGGACTTCGTTCACGCCGCCGGCTCCGAGTGGCGCGTCGGCTCCCGCTCTCCACTCGAACGAAGTCCTGATCTCGAGTTTCAAAATCGAGGCCTGGGTCACTCCGCCAACCCAACTTAAGGCCACAGTTGATCTCGATATCCGCGTTCGGAATGGCGGCCAGCGCACGCTGCTCTTCGAACTTTCGCGCTATTTGAAAATTGATTCCGTCGAGTCCGGCGGGCTTCCTATCGACTTCATCCAGAATCCGGCGATCGAGGGAACGCAACTTCGCCGCAAAGGCGACGACTTGGTCGCCGTCATCTTTCCCGCCGACCTGAAGACCGGCCAGGAGACGAAACTCACCTTCCGCTATGCGGGAGACGTTTTGTCCGACGCCGGCAACGGCTTGCTTTACGTTGGAGCGCGGGGCACCTGGTATCCCAGCTTCGGCCTCGGCCACGCGCAGTTCGATACGGTCTTTCACTATCCCTCCGAGTGGACGCTCCTCGCCACCGGCAAGAAGATCTCGCGCCCGGTCTCCGAATCCTCGTCCGGCGCGGGCGGTGAAAAAGTTTCGCACTGGGTTTCCGAGCGCCCGATTCCAGTCGCCGGCTTCAACCTCGGCCGCTATGCCCGCGCCGAAGCGAAAAGTGGCACTGTCGTGGTCGAGGCCTACGCCACAAAAGGAGTCGAGAAGACTTTTCCCAAGCCGCAAGCGGAGATCGTCGAGCCGCCCGCTCTGGCTCCGCGGGTGACAACGCCGGAGCCAATGGTGGTGCAGCCGCTGCCTCCCTCGCCCGCCCGCGATCTTCAGGATGTCGCCGACCGCGCCGCGAGGGCCATCGACACTTTCTCCGAGTGGTTCGGCCCCTATCCCTATAGCTCGCTCGAACTCACACAAATGCCCGGCGACCTCAGCCAAGGCTGGCCGAGCCTCGTTTTCCTGGCCAGTGGAGCATTCCTCAATCCCCAGGAGCAGCACGATCTGCGGCTCGATCCCGTCGCAGCGGAACTCAACCGCCAGGTCGTGGCCCATGAGACCGCGCATCAGTGGTGGGGTGACCTCGTGGTGTGGAAGAGCTATCGCGACCAGTGGCTCGCCGAGGGCCTCGCCAACTACGCCAGCCTGCTTCTTCTGGAGCAGAAAAACCCGGATCAGTTTCATGCCGTGATGGAGCGGTATCGCAAGGATCTGCTGAGCAAGAACAGAGACGGCGAGTTTCTCCGCGATGCCGGCCCGGTCACGCTCGGCCAGCGCCTCATCTCCTCGCACTTCCCCAACGGATACGAAACCATCAGCTACGAACGCGGCACCTGGCTCTTCCACATGCTCCGCTGCATGATGCGCGACTCCGAAATGGCGGCCCATTCCCGCAAAGCGCCCGCCAATCCCGACGAGCCGTTTTTCCGCGCCCTGCGCAAGGCAAGAGACAAATTTGCCGGCAAAGCCATGAGCACGCGCGACCTGATGCAGATTTTCGAAGAGGAACTCCCCCGCCCACTTTGGTACAACAATCATCACAATCTCGACTGGTTCCTCGACAACTGGATCGACGGTACTGCCATCCCCGAACTCGCCACACGTGAGATTCGCCTCAACACGAAAGGCGGCGTCACAACGGTCTCGGGCCTGATCCTCCAGAAGAACGCGCCCGACAACCTCATCACCGCCATCCCGGTCTACGGGGTCGCCGCGGCCAACTCGTTGGTATTCCTCGGTGAGGTGCTGGCCGATGGCCCCGAGACCCTATTCCATTTCACTACGGCCGCGAGCATCCACAAACTCGTGATCGATCCGAATCAAACCATCCTCAGTTCGCCGAAGTAAATCTCCTCCTTCACATTCGCGGCAGCCTCCATCCCTCCGTTTCGCACAGCCAGTCCGGGTCTGCGATTGCAACCTGACATGGCGAATAAAGACATCGCCCACAAGAGAAAAGGAGATCGCCATGAATCTCTCATCCCGTCCGGCTCTGAATCCGGCGTTCGCTCAAGTGCCACGCATCATTCTGCTGGTCGAGGATGAGCCCTTTGTGCGCGAGGCCACCCGCTGCATTCTCGAAGGCGCGGGTTTCAACGTTCTCACTGCCGAAGATGCCACCGCCGCCCTCCACGTCTACAAAGAGTGCGGCCGCGCCATCGACCTCTTGATGACCGACATGGTCCTTCCCGGCCGTACGGGCGAAGAGCTAGGGCAGGACCTGCGCCAGCGTTCGCCGACTATTAAGGTGCTGATCACTTCCGGCTACAGCAGCACCGAGGGCGCGTTCGACGAGCCAGCCACGCAAACCCATTTTCTGGCCAAGCCCTATTCCCGCCGCGGCCTGCTAGATAAGGTCGACGAGATCTTCAGAGGAGAGCCGCTGCATCGAGTAGCCGGCCAGGCCGGTTAATGTCATAGAGAGCGGCAGAACTCTTGTTGTCCAAAGTCGGCAAGAAGAAGATTGATGTCCAATTAACTGAGAACTGAGAACTGAGAACTGAGAACTGAGAACTGAGAACTGAGAACTAGCGGCTAGCAACTCGCCCTAAGCATTTATAATTCCCCGTTCCGGAGAACATGGCATGAACCTCGAAGGACGGGTGGCCCTGGTCACAGGAGCCTCGCAAGGCATTGGCCACGCCTGCGCGCTTACCCTGGCCAGGCGGGGCGCCAGCGTTGCCGTGGCGGCGCGCAATCGGGAGAAGCTGGACGAACTGGTTGCGGCGATCACCGGCAGCGGTGGCAAGGCTGCCGCGTTCGCCGTCGACGTCGCCGACGAAGAGCAGGTCAAGGCTGCGGTCAAGGCGGTCATCGCGCACTTCGGCAAGATCGATATCCTGGTCAACAACGCCGGCATCACGCGCGACCAGCTGGTCATGCGCATGAAGCGGGCGGATTGGGACGCGGTGCTCGGCACCAATCTCACCTCCGCCTACCTGTGCATCCAGAATGTTATTCCGTCGATGCTCAAGCAGCGTTGGGGGCGCATTATCAACATCACCAGCGTGTTCGGGCAGATGGGACAGGCGGGGCAGGCGAACTACTCGGCGTCGAAGGCTGGGCTGATCGGGCTGACCATGGCGATCGCGCGCGAGGTGGCCTCGCGCAACATCACGAGTAATGCCATCGCGCCGGGCTTCATCGAGACCAGCATGACCGCTGCCTTGAGCGACGAGTTCAAGCAGGCGGCGGTGAAGCAGATTCCGCTCGGCCGCGTGGGCACTCCCGACGACGTGGCCAACGCGGTTGCGTTCCTCGCCTCCGACGAAGCCTCGTACATTACCGGACATGTGCTGAACGTAAACGGCGGCATGTTGATGGGATAGGCTTCTTCCCACGTCGCTGCGGACATGTCGCTGCCAACTCGCGAACCGCGAGCGTATACTTGCGCGGGCCAAAGAATCCCCCAAACAATCAAGAGCTGACAGCTGACAGCCGATAGCTGACAGCTAAAAGGAGAGAGAGAACATGCGTTTTACTTCGCTAGCTGTAATTGCCATTTTGTGTCTGATTGCGGTTGCCTGCTCGACTGCTCCAACACCTGCGGCTGCTCCTACTGCTCCGCCGGACACGCGGGCTGCCGATGTGCAGGCCATCAAGGACGTCGAAGCTGCGTGGATGAAGGACATGGCCACAAAAGACCCCGCCAAATGGGCGAGCTACTTGGCCGACGATGGCGCTGGACTCTATCCAGGCGCGCCGACGGTCATAGGCAGAGACGCAGTCAAAGCCTCGATTGCGCCCATGTTCGCCGATCCGAACTTTGCCCTGACCTTTGAGTCGACCAAAGTGGTCGCGTCCAAGGGCGGAGACATGGTCTATACCTATGGCACTTATTCCCTGACCATGACCAATCCCAAGACCAAGAAGCCAATGACCGATCACGGAAAGTATCTGACGGTTTACACCAAGCAGGCTGATGGAAGCTGGAAGGCGGCCGCTGACACCTACAACTCCGATAGCAAGATGTAGCCGATTGCGGTGGATTGAGCTGCCTGTAAGGGAGGCAATCCGGCCGCAAAAGCCGTAATCGAACGCCGCGCTTTGTGCGCGGCGTTTGCTTTTGGGGGACGCTCTTTGCGGGAGTAATGAGCCTCGTGCGAAGCGCGGAGGTGTTTACCAGTTAGTATCGGATCCCCCCTCCCATCGATCTATTAGAATGAGAGACTTAGCGGATTATTTCCGCCAGATCTTTGAGGAATAAGGAGTTACGGGAGTCGTGTGGAATCAATGACTTGCGCTCTTTGCTTCCAGATCTTTGAATCATAAGGACTTACACGTAAGATATTCCGGAATAAGGAGTTACAGGATGGCCTGGGATGATCCGGCGAAGCGTAAGCGGGAGCTAACTTCATTCGTCCGAGCGCTTACTCGTTAGCACCAAAGTGGTCTTTGACAGAGTTAGTCGCGGGTGTTAGTAATGTTTCCGACTGAGGGGGTCATAGCGCGAGCTATGGCCCTTTTTTCTATTCTGGAAGGGAGTAACAATGGCAGCTAAGGTGAGAATTCTTGGGCTGAGGGCACGTCGAGGTGAGCGAATGACAAAAGGCAAAGGGTGGAGGCTCGCGATGGAGAAAGGCAGGAAGCGAGTTTTCATCGGAACTCTCCTCGAAACCATTAATCTCGGCGACAGGCGCTTAGCGATCTTCAGCGTCCCGAAATAGTACCCTTTGTCGCAGATGGAGCGGAAAATAGCGAGGCGACAATGAGATCCGGTTATACGGAACAAAAGATCTTGATCTGGGGGAAAACGTACCCGGAGCTTAGTAAGAAATACATCGAAACTGTTTGCACGGCCGGGGTACTCGAGTCGGGTAAACCCGTCCGGCTCTACCCGATCACTTATAGATATTTAAACGACGAGCGGTTCAGGCTCTACCAATGGATCAGTGCCGGACTTGTCAAGAATCAAAATGACTCTCGACCGGAAAGCTACAGGATCGACTGTGAGTCGATAACCCTCGGAGAGAAGGTGCCAGCAACGCCGGATGAATGGGGCAGGCGCGGAGAGTTCATGTTTAGGGACAGGAGCTGGCAATTCGAATCAGTTGATGAACTACTCCAGGCCCAGAAGAAAGACCGAACATCCATAGGCGTTGTCACCCCTCGGGAAATCCTGAAGGTGGAGACCGTTGACAGAACAGAAGAGGATGCGCGAAGCTTCGACGAAAAATTTGATGACCTGAAGCGTTCCGTCCAGGCGCAACGTGCGCAGATTCAGATGTTCGGGGATGCAATTCCGCCGGAGATGAAGAAGTTAGAGTTCATGAGATCCCGCGTAATGGTCTCTTGGCTGTGCGGAGCTCAAGACTGCTCCGGCCACAGAATGCAAGTGCTCGACTGGGGGCTTTGCGAGCTTCAGAGGAGAGAGGGCAACGACGCAGCGGTAAATCGGATGAAGGAACTGTGTAGCCTGAGCAAGTATGATCTTAGATTCTTCTTGGGCAATCTCTTTCAATATCCCACAAGCTTCCTGATCGTGGGCATGTGGTATCCGAAACGGAGAGAGGGCACATTTCGCTGGTAGTTCAGAGGTGAACTGCGGTTACTCTAATTTTCCTTTTTATCGCGCTAACAAGAATGGATCGATGGCAATCGTTAACATCCTTCTCGAAGCAAGTAAGACAAACCGTCTGACTTTGCAACGCGGCCGCGCGAACCACGCGAATGAGATCTACTACCCCTGTCGGATTGGCGCCCAAGTATTGTTTGTAGCGTCTAAGGCACTCTGTTAAGTCGGGAGCCGTGCGACGATTTTCCTTGGGGTTCCCCGCCGACTTTACGTGGACGTAATCGATACCGACTCTGGATAATTCGCTGATAAGCGCGTTTTTGCAGAATCCGGGCTTGTGGCTCCAAGGTGTCTCCCGGACATCGGCAACGACGCCAACACCGGCGTCAACTAATTTCCGCACATACGTGTCTATGTCGACTCCCTGATAGCCGAGTGTGTAGAGATCCAATTGTGGCGGGACGCGGGAATCCCCAGAGCGTTGGTGATCCGTCCTCAGAAATGTAGCAGTGGACTGTGTCACCGCACAGTCTATAACGAGATGCACTCCCGGAGGCCGCAAACCGTCTTCGGAATAAAGGCTATGGGACGCCCACCTTCGTCCAGGCATCTCGCCGCTGTTGGCATCTTGGAGAGTCTCATTCATCACCACCGCCCAGTGATCCCCAGCACAGACATCCACCCCGCTTTCCGCCAAAATGTCACATGACCTGTTGATGAGGTTGAAGTGTGCCCGCCTGACCCGCTCTCCTAAGGCATTGATTCCAAACAACTGCGGATCCCTCACTAGGTTTGGATGACAAGGGGGAGGGTGTTCGGGATGGCGCCCGTTTAGACCAGTTAGCCCATCGTTTCTCGCTCACACGTGCGCGTGATTCTGGTCATTGTTTGGCCGACGGTCGCACTTTACCGTTGAGGTATGCGCCTTAAACAGAACTCCTGCACTGCCATTGTGGTCAAGAAATCGTGGGCTAACCTGGGAGCGATCCAGGCCTTTTTGTGCGAGCGTCCGCGCACGGGCGACGGCCAGAGCGCCGCGGCCTCTTCGGGCAATCTGTCGTGCAAGTCATCCGGCACGTCGTTATCTGACACGTCGTCGTCCGGCACGTCATTGTCCGGTAAATCGTCGTTCGATAAATCATTGGATAAGTCGCCGGGCAATGGACATGGCATGGCAGAGCGCAATCAGGCGGGCCCGGCGGCCGACGACGGCCACACCATCTTCGTGCGCGTGCTGGACGATACCGACGAGCGCGGACTCTGGATTGAGCTGAATACGAAAGAACATGAGCGGGATCGCTCGGTGGAGTTGCAGGCGATGCTGATTCCGTGGCACGCGGTGCTGGCGGTGGTGGTGGGAGATAAGTTGGCCGGGGCGGGCGTGGCGGCGGACCGCGTGGCTGGGGCGGACGCGGCGGGGGCGGACGCGGCGGCGACGGGCGTAGCGGCGACGAGTGGATCGGGGGCTGCGGCCGGGGAAACGCGCCGGGAAACTTGCGAAGAGTCGTGCGAAGAGTCGTGCCAAGAAACCTGCGAAGAAACTTGCGAAGAGGAAGAGTTGGAGCTTAGTCCGACGACGCGATAGTTGCTGGCTGCTGAGCGAGCCTCGCTTTACATGCCATCGAGAAGCATGAGATCCCCCGGCTGCGCTCGGAATGACAGAAGTTATTGAGGGCTTTAGCGGGCGTCGTGGATGACGAGGATCATGCCGGGGCGGAGGACGGCTACGTTGCGGTTGTCGTGCTTGAGGGCCGTGACGGTGGTGTTGTAGGAATTGGCGATGGAGTAGAGCGTCTCGCCGGCCTTGACGCGATGGTGAACGAGGGCGGCGGCTTTTGACTGGCGGCTGGCGGCGGAGTCTGGCTCGGCGGCTGCGGTCTTTTCCAGTTTCGACCCCGCCAGTTTCGATCCCGCTAGTTTCGACCCCGCTTGTTTCGATTCGGCCAGTTTCGGTCCGGCCGATTTCGACGCCGATTTCGCGGCTAATTTCGAACTCGCCTTCGACGCCTTGCCGCGCGCCGAGCGCCGCGACGCGATCTCAGTTTCGCGCGCGCCCGCCGAGACCGGCAGGTGCACCAGCAGCGTCTTTCTTCCCGCCAGGCTGTCGCCCTTCAGGCGGTTCCAGCTGCGAATCATTTTGGCGGAGACGCCGAAATTTTCCGCCACTGACTGGACCGTGTCGCCACGGCGAATCTTGTAGCGCGTGATGGCGTGGGCGTAAGTGGTCGAGCCCGTTTCCCTGCCCGGCGCAATCGGAATAATCAGGCGGCTCTCGGGCGCGAGGCGGGCGTCATCGAGATCGTTGGCTTCGGCGATCGACTTGGGCGCGGTGTGATAGGTGCGCGCGATGGAGGCCAGCGTCTCGCCCGGCTGCACTTTGTGATAGCGCCACCAGACGCGCTTATCGACGGGGATCGAGGCCACCGCGCTCTCGAATTTTGCGGCGCTGCCGACGGGCAGGCGCAGCTCGAATTCGCCTTGCTTCGGAGTCGTCATGCGCAGCAGGCTGGGATTGAGCTCCTGCAGATCGATGGACGAGGCGTCGACGCATTCGGCGACGAGGCGCAGGTCGATCGGATAATTGATCTTGACGGTGTCATAGGCGAGCGGCTTTTCCTTGACCACCGACTCAAGCCCGTATTGCTCGGGATTTTTCGCCATGATGGTAACGGCGAGAATGATGGGAACGTAGTTGCGCGTCTCCTTGGGGAGAACGTTGCGCTGGTAAAGTTCCCAGAAATCGGCGTAGCCGGTGCGCTTGACGGCGTTCTGCACGGTGCCGGGGCCGGAGTTGTAGGCGGCCATGGCGAGATACCAGTCGCCAAACTGGTTATAAAGATCGTGGAGATGGCGGGCGGCGGCGCGGGTGGCCTTCTCGGGATCCTGGCGATCGTCGACCCACCAGTCGCGCTCGAGGCCGTAGCCCTTGGCGCGGCTGGCCATGAATTGCCAGATGCCGCGGGCGCCGGCTCGCGAAACGGCCAGCGGATGGAAGCCGGACTCGGCTTGCGCCAGATAAATAAGATCCTGCGGAACGCCTTCTTCCTTGAGCGTGCGGCGGATCATGTCTTCGTATTGGCCGGAACGCGCGAGGGCATGTTCGAGCGTGCCGCGTCCGCGATTGGAAAAGTAGTTGATGTAGCCCGCGACCTGGTCGGTCATCATCAGCGGCAGGTCGGAGTGCGTCGACTTGATCTCGGCCTCGGCCTTGGCCTTTACGCCGGCATCGACGGCGGGCGTAGCCTCGTTGGCCTCGTCGATGGGGGCGGGCTCGGAGGGCTGCTCGCTGAAACCGTCTCCCTGCTGCAAGGCGGCAGCTTCGAGGTCGTTGACGCCGTCGAGAATGCGATTGAGTTCGGCTTCAAGGCGGTCGTCGGACTGGAGATCGAGTCCGCTGCCGAGCAGTTGATTGAAGGCCGAATCGAAATTTTGCTTCGCCGCCTCAAGATGGCCGGCGCGATAGTTGTTGAGCCCGGCCTGATATTCCTTTTCGACCTGCGCGATCAGGTCGGCGGCGGGATCGACGGCGAGCGCCTGCGCGGCTTGAGACTGCGTGTCGGAGGCGGGCTGTTCGGCGGGCGCGGCTTTCTGCTGTTTGGAATTAGGAGGCGAACCTGCGAGCGCGGCGGGCGCTTGAGCCTGCATGGGCGGCATGAAATTGGACGGCTTCTGCGCGCTCGAGCAGCCCAGAGTCGCCGCGAGAACGCCGCCTATCAAGATTGCCGGATACCGGTCGCGAAATCCCATAATTTGAGAAACTTGGCCCTGCCGTACTTAGGGCGCCAGACCGGCCTTTTGGGCGCGCCCTCAAAAAAGTTTTCGTCTGTAATGAGATGTTAATATCGCAAATTCAGTTGGGTCAATGCCACAAGAGGTCGCTGCACCCGATTACTTTCGGAACAGGCCGAACATATTACCATGGGGGAGCCGGGATGCGTCGGCTGGGCAACGATACGTCGGCGGGTGCTGAGAGGACGTGATTGAGGGTCAATGTGGGCCGGACGAAGGGGCGTAGACTCTCGGCCGCCAGGCAGCTAGAATTCCACGTTCTTGTAATCTTCCCCTCCCGGGAGACCCGATGTCGCTGATCCAATTCACGCGCAACGTTAACGACCACTCCACCGACAAGGGCTATCAGTTCGAATTCTTCTGCGACCGCTGTGGCAACGGTTTCACCAGCGAGTTCAAGCCTTCGGCCACGGGAATGGCGGCGAGCGCGCTGCGCGCTGCCGGCGGCCTGTTCGGCGGAATTCTCGGCTCGGCCAGCAACAGCGCCTATGAGATCGAGCGCGCCATTCAGGGTCCGGCGCACGATAAGGCGTATCGCGACGCGATTGAAGAAGCCAAGCCCAATTTTCGAGAGTGTCCGAAGTGCGCGAAGTGGGTGTGCAAGGCGACCTGCTGGAATGAGAAGCACTCGCTCTGCTACGAGTGCGCCCCCGACGTCGATACAGAAATCGCCTCGGCACAGGCGCAGGCTACGGCGGAACAGATTCGCGAGAAGGTGCGGACGCAGGATTTGACCAAAGACCTCGACCTGACCAGCGAGGCGGTCGCGTTGTGTCCGGCGTGCGGAGCGCATACGCAGGGAGCGAAGTTCTGTCCGGAGTGCGGCAAGCCGCTGCGCCCGAAGAACGAGTGCTCGAAGTGCGGGACGAAGTTTGAGGCGGGGACGAAGTTTTGCCCCGAGTGCGGGAACAAGGTCTCGTAGCCTGAATCTGGTTCAATTTCGAGGTCATCAAAAATCTTATGAAGGCCATTCAAATCCAGCGCACCGGCGGGCCCGAGGTCATGGAACTCGCCGACCTCACCGTTCCGCAACCAAAGCCGAACGAAGCAGTAGTTAAGATCGCTGCCGCCGGCGTCAACTTCATCGATGTCTACAACCGCGAGGGCCGCTACAAGCAGGCACTGCCCTTTGTGCTGGGACAGGAAGGCGCGGGCACGATCTCGGCGGTTGGCTCCGACGTGCGCGACTTTAAGGCCGGAGACCGTGTCGCCTACACCATGGTCCTCGGCTCCTATGCCGAATACGCCGCCGTGCCCGCCGACAAGCTGGTGAAGATTCCCGAGGGCGTCAGCGAGCGCGCGGCCGCGGCGGCCATGCTGCAGGGAATGACGGCGCACTATCTCGCGTACGACACTTATCCGCTGAAGAAAGGTGAGACAGCGCTGGTGCACGCGGGGGCGGGCGGCGTTGGATTGCTGCTGGTGCAAATGGCACACAACATTGGCGCCCGCGTGATTGCCACGGTTTCGACCGACGAGAAAGCCAAGCTGGCCCGCGACGCCGGAGCCGACGATATCATTCTTTATACGCAGACCGATTTTGAAACCGAGACCAAGCGGCTGATGAACGGCAAGGGCGTGGATGTGGTCTACGACTCGGTGGGCAAGACAACTTTTGAGAAAGGCCTGAACCTGCTGCGTCCGCGCGGCATGATGGCGCTCTACGGCGGATCGAGCGGCGCGGCTCCGTCCATCGATCCGATCATCCTCACGCAGAAGGGATCGCTCTATCTGACGCGGCCATCGCTCGGCGCCTATATCCAGACGCCGGACGAGCTGCACAAGCGGGCGGGCGCGGTGTTTGGCATGATTCGCGAGGGGAAGCTGAAGCTGCGCATCGAGCATATCTATCCGCTCGAGCAGGCACAGCAGGCGCATCGCGATTTGGAAGGCAGAAAAACTACTGGGAAGTTGCTGCTGATTCCGAACTGATTCGAAGCGACGACGAGATTGCACGACGGCTGCGGACCACGGTGGAAGAGCGGCCCTTCAGGGCGGCGTTCTGGGTGCCCGATCAAATTGGGGTTCTAGCCCCGGCGCGAATATCGCCGCAAATATTCCGGAAACTCGCGCGAGCAGCGCTCATCCGCAATCGCCTCTCCAGTTCGCATCTCCAGCGGAATGACGCCCGCCCAGGCCGGAACCGAATAGTCCTCCTCATCGTCGATCGGAGGTCCGACGCGCACCTTCGCGGAAAATTCTTCGATCGGAATGCGCAGCACCGAAGTGACTTTCAATTCCTTTTCGCTGGGCTGCCGCGCGTCGTCCCAGCGCCCGCGCACAACGTGCTCGCTCACCGCACGCAGCGCAGCGACCTTCTCCGCCGGATCATCCACGAGCGTTGCCGTCCCCAGAATCACCACCGACCGGTAATTCATGGAGTGATTGAACACCGACCGTGCCAGCACCAGCCCATCGACGAGCGTAACCGTGACGCATGCTGGAATGCCCAGTTGAAGATTGCGCAACATGCGGCTGGCCACCGAGCCGTGCAGATAAAGCACGTTGCCGTCGCGCCCGTAGATGGTCGGAATGACATAAGGCTGCGCGTCGACGGTGAAGCCGACATGGCAGATGAGGCCCTCATCGAGAATTTGGTTGACGGTTTCGCGGTCGTACTTGCCGCGATGCGGCTCGCGCACCACGCGCGTGCGGGGAGTGGGATTGGACGTTGCAGTGGAATTTTCCGACATCGGCAGACTCGCTGGCAGGCGCCAAGAATGGTGAAGAGAAATTCTAACAGGTGTAGCACCGACACTCTTGTCCGCGTGCGTGCGGCGTATCAACTGACTGCGCGGACAAGAGTGTCCGCGCTACACGGCTTAGTGCACGTGAAAGAACCGGTCCAGCACAAACATGCACGCGGCGCCGACGAAGACCAGCAGCGCCATGCGCACGCCGGTCTCCTGATTAACCTCGGGAATCAAATCCGACGCGGCGACGTAGATGGTCACACCCGCCGAGAGTGGCAAGCCGAATCCCACCTCGCGATGGAAGATGGCCATGGTCATCACACCGGCCACCGTCGCGGCGCCGAGCATCACCGACGTCGACCAGGCAAAGCTGCGGCTGCGTCCGCTGGCCAGCATCACCGACGCGATCGTGAAACCTTCTGGAATTTTGTGCAGGAAGACGGCAATAAAGATGACCCAGCCCAGCCAGTTGGAGACGATGAATCCCGATGCGATGGCGATGCCGTCAAAAAAAGTGTGAATCAGCAGGCCGATCAAGACCGAATAACTTTTGTGGGTGTGAAGAAACTCGTCGGTATGAGTCTCTTCGCCAAAGTGGAAGTGCGGCGTGACTGTGTGCTCGCAAAAATGCACCAGCAGGTAGCCAAGGAGAATAAGAAATCCGGCGCGCGGCCCGCGCAATTCAATGCTCTCGGGCACCATCTCAACCATAGCGACGGCCAGCATAAAGCCCGCGCCCAAGGCGACAAAATAGCGCAGGTAAGCGCGCTCCCAGTGCTTTTGAACAATGATCGCGCCGCCGAAAACGTTGGCGCCCGCCGCGGTCAGGCCGAGCAGCACACTGGTGAGAATGGGGGACATGAGGGATGAAGGATATCAGAACGCGAGGCCGCGACCGATCTCTGATCCAGACAACGAAATTTCACTTCGCCGGCATTACCTCGGCCGGACACCCGCTCGCGGATGCCTCCTTGTCAGTCTCGCTCACGATCTCATAATCCGCCGGTGGCTGGAAAATCGCGGGATCGGGATCGCTTTGTTCAATGCTCGTCAGTTCTTTTGTGCGCGTGCCCGACCGGGGATCGTCACTGATTTCGCGCACGGGCAACCCGCTCAGGCCGACGGCCAGGGCGGTCCATCTCTCATTCGTGCTCACTATCGGCGCCTCGTTCCCAACTTCGCCGGCAGGGATGGTCCTTGTCGTCCGGGTGCCATGCGCTTCAATGCCCTGGATTGATTCGGTTCCAAGATTCTCCACCGTGGGTCTGGTGTTCGAGGTCCGCGCTGACCCATGCGCGGCAAATGTACCGGTGGAACAATCGTGCATTACTCTACCCGCAGAGATTGCATGCACAAACGCCCGCTTGTCCAGGGAACTCCAATGCGTGATGGTCCGCGCCACCGGGTCGAAGACATTTACCATGGTGAATGTAGTCTGCTCTTTCGGCCCGCGTGTGGTTGTCGTCGCGGTCATCTCCCGGCCCTGCGAATCGCGCGCCCTCGTCTCGCTGTCCTCGCGGGTGATCGTGTTTCCGTTTGCCAGCGTCTGCACAATCGTGATTGTGTACTCCGCTGTGTAGGGCGTTCTGGCGGGAGTTACACGATTTGTGGTGCCCACAGTTGTACGGCTGCGTGTGGCCTGGCCTGCAGCCGGCAACGCCAATCCGATGACCGCCACCAACATCCAGCCCATGGACACGTTTCGACGCATACTCACGCTCCGCTCTTCGGTTCGCTGACAGTCTGACATTCGGCGGGGGACAAGGCAACTGCATAAAGTGCAAGCCGGCGAACTGCCAGCTACGAGCGATGAGCTATGAGCCGCGGAGCTAAGGGCAACCGCGGCTCGGCCAGATATAATCCGCTTTGACTGAGAACTGAGAACTGAGAACTGAGAACTGTGAACTAGCAACTAGCTAATGAAATTCGAACTCTTCATCGCCAGCCGCTATCTGAAGGCCAAGCGCCGCCAGGCCTTCATCGGCATCATCACGGCCATCTCCATCGCCGGAGTCGCTGCTGGCGTTGCCTCGCTCATCGTTGCTTTGGCCATCAACAACGGCTTTCGCCAGGACTTGCAGGATCGCCTGCTCGGATCAACCGCGCACATCAGCCTGCTGCGCATCCAGAGCGACGGCATCCCGAACTGGCGTCCTCTGCTCGCGAAGCTCGAACACGAGCCGCACGTAGTCGCCGCCGCGCCCGCCATTTATGAACAGGTGCTGATCTCGCGCGGCCCGCGCGCTCGCGGCGCGGTGCTCAAAGGCATGTTGCCGCGTTACGAGCGCAAGGTCAGCGATCTACTCCAGACGGTGAACATCGGCTCGGCGAATGAACTTAACGAGACTCCCGCTGCCCCGCCGCAACCGACCACAACCTCCGAGCCCGAAAGCGCCACGCAACCATCCCCCGACGACCTCACCAGCGTCCACGCCCGTCAAGCTGCCATGCCGCCCATCGTCCTCGGCCGCGATCTAGCCGACGAGGTCGGCGCCACCGTCGGCTCCATCGTCCTCGTTACCTCGCCTCAGGGAGAGCTCACTCCCTTCGGTATGGTTCCCAAGTACATTCGCTTTCGCGTCGTCGGCATCTTCAACTCCGGCTTTTACGACTACGATTCTTCCTGGGCCTTCATCCGCCTCGCCGACGCGCAAGGGCTCTTCGGACTCGGCGACGTCATCTCCGTCATCCAGTTCAAGCTCGACGACATCTACCGCGCCCCCGAAGTCGGCCAGCAGCTCGAACAGCAAGCCGACGAGTTCACCGCCTCGCGCGGCTTCATGACCACCAACTGGATGGAGCAGAACAAGCCGCTCTTCCACGCCCTGCGCCTCGAGCGCCTCGTCACTTTTATCACCATCGGCCTTATCGTCTTTGTCGCCGCGCTCAACATTCTTATCTCGCTGACCATGATGGTGATGGAAAAAACCAAGGACATCGCCGTCCTCATGTCGATGGGCACCAAAAAGCGCCAGATCCGCCGCATCTTCATCGCCCAGGGCATGCTCATCGGAGTCATCGGCACCCTCATCGGACTCGCCCTCGGCTTCGGCCTCTCCTGGGCCGGAGGCCACTATCATTTCATAGCGCTCGCGCCCGAAGTCTATTCCATCGACTACGTCCCGTTCGCCCCGCGCGCCATTGACAGCTTGATCGTAGCCATCGTCTCCATCGGAATTTCGTTCGTCGCGACAATCTATCCGTCGTGGGCGGCGTCGAGGATTTTGCCGGCGGAGGCGCTGAGGTATGAGTAGGTTTTCTAAGGAGTTGGAGTTTGAGCCGGGAGTCGGGCCGCGCCGAGAGGGAACGACACGGCGAACAACAAGCGGAGAGACCTGGGAGCGACGAGTCCGCGGATCGCACTCTATACCCGCGATCGTCGAGAAGGCCTCGCGCTAGACGGATTTCTTCCGAACTATCACGGCTACCTTCATGAGCCTTTGTGAGGACGATAAAGTATATGGCTGCTTCAACGGAGAGGGTGACTTTACTGACGCGTTTGATGCCGTTCGGCGCATCGCGGAAAGATCGTAAGGGCTTGTTTGCGTATTTTTCAGCGTCTCGCTCATTGTCTGTCTACTCAGAAGGTTCAAGGTAAAAATTCCAAAAGCTGTTCATCAGCATAGCATCTCCAGTCATCGCTCGGAAGATGGAGTTCGAAATCTTCTCACGGAGGAAGTAATACTCGAAGTTCCCAACGGACTCCTTCTCTATTCGGAACTCCAGACTCAACGTCACGATTCTGTAAATCAACCTGGCACAATCTTCTATAGTTCGGACGACCAGTACTCCATTCGCCACGCCAGTGTCGAGATTGACCTGGAGTCCCAAGGGGTGGCTCTCCCTCAAGGTCTCGGCTCTCTTGCGATAATGCTGGATCGTGCTCTCAACGAGCAGTCCTAGTGCTTGCTCCCTTTCTATTTTCTCGGGCACGTCCAGCCAAGATCGAACCTCGTGGTTGGACCACGCTAGATCGGGTGAAAAAATCTTAAGACGTTCAAGAATCACAGATTCTTGTGTTTGACCGTAGAGGCGAGAAAGCCTCTCGACTGTCGCGCGAATATCCTTTTCCTCAGGCGAAGGAACATATGCGATAACAGGTTTCCCCTGAGCTAGAGTCGACGCGAGTTCGGAGTCTTTTCCTAGAGTATCGGTCTCCTGCGCGAGGTATAGAGTGCATTTCGCTCGCTTTAACATGAGTGCCTCAGCGAGTCCCTTATCGATGCGATGTTGACAATATGCCTGAGTAGGATCAAACCACCGAAGTTTTAGGTGGTTAATTTGAGGATGATTGAATAATTCGGAGGTAAACTCAGAGATTTCAATGTATTCGTGCTTGCGCCGCATTGAGGTTGCAACATAGACATCCAAGTGATCAGAGACGAGATATGCCTCCTGATTTTGAATGCCTTTTGCCAACACCTCTTCCCGCAGTTTCCTTTCGCCAAGGGCTGCGGTATCGTTCGGGTTCTTTTCGAGCCTCGCCTCCAAGTCCTTCTGCACTAAGTATCCGAGATAATACGTTTTGTCGGCTGGAATCTCGGCAACTGGATGAATCGGATCGTGACGATCCTTGAAGGTGCCTTCGCCAACGGGGCTTGACGACGCATAGACGATCAATTCATCTACGTCCCGCGACAGCTTCTTGAAGCCAAATTTGACATTTCCAAAATGCAGAAGTGAGAGCTTTCGGGAACGCTCTATTCCTGACTCGAAATCTTCAATTGACTTTATTCCACCGCCCGGTTTGTATTCGAGGGTCCCATCGACAAGAAACTGAAAGAACGCGTGGGTCACGCGATCATAGCCGAAAAGCAAGAGCAGCTCATTCAGTTGGCTTAGGCCAAGACCGCTAGCCGGGAAAGCAGGAATGGCCGACGGAGCTAACGGTGCGCGCTGACCAGTCAGCGCTGCCAATAACTCGGCGAGTCTCTCGGATTCAGAAGGAGGCAAGATCTTTCTTCCTTTGGCGCGTTCAGACTAGACGCCCACGCTAAGGAGGTCAAGGCAAATGGAAGGACGGACATCTATAAATCAACGGCTTCCCCCGATTCATCACAATCCCACTGTGTCGAAAGTCCTTTACATAAGAACTAACTTCACGAAACAATAACTACATTCGTAACCGCAGCCGGCCGGGCCTGCCCGGACCGGTCTGCGCAAGAAGTGGGGGAAGCAGCCTTAGATGGGGATCAAATCCAAAAGAATCAAGACTTTACCTCTAAGTCCATTCCGCTCAAGACTTTGGCAGGAAATTCCCCGTAACCCCATGATTCTATTAGAGCCCATATAGGGGGGGAGGGGGGTACGTTCCGACCTCCAAACGCATTCATAAAGGAAGAAAGCGAACAGCCAAAAGCGAAAAGCGAAAAGCGAAAAGCGGAGCGACCTAGCGCGTAGCTCATAGCTCAAAGCTCATAGCTCCTAACTCATAGCTCAAAAGGATTCATACCATGTCATCTACTAAGTCAGTAACTCGCTGTCATCACGTCACCACCGCCGGCGTGCAGTGCGATTCGCCCGCCGTCAAGACTCAGCGCTATTGTTACTACCACATGCAAGGACGCTCCACCGCCGTTCATTACTATTCCGAATCTCCCGCCTGCGCCTTCGAAGGCGATCTTCCGCTCTTTGAAGACGCGCACTCCATCCAGATCGCCATCCGCCAGGTCGCTTCCCTGCTTATCCAAAAGAAAATCGAGCACAAGGCCGCGTCCCTGCTCCTTTATTCCATGCAACTGGCGCTCATGAACCTCAAGTATCTGCAAGCTGAAAAGCCGCAGCCGGCACGCCTTGTCGTCGAGCTCGACAAATTCGAAGAGACCATGCCCGAGCCGGTAGCCGAGCCCGAGCCAGCCCCGCAGGCTGCGGACCCTGCCGCTTCAGAAAGTGCCAAGCCTCGCGCGGCCACCAAGGCTGAGAAGAATCGGGCTCATGAAGAGGAAGTCGAAAAGCAGCTCGAATATCTCATCTTTCTCGGCCGCCATCTCGACGATCCCGGCGGTACCGTGCCCGACGAGGCGGAGTATCACCGCCTCAAAGATGCCATCCGTCGAATCGGCGGTGAAGATCCATCTGAAGTGGTACTCAACGAGTTGAGAAATAGATTTCCGCCGTCATCGGAACCGGATCTGCCGCCAGGCTCGATTCAGGCCTCCATCGCCGAACCGCGGCGCCTGCGACGCAATAGGTTTGAAGAAAGTTGTCTGAGAAAAGTCGTCTGAAGCACAAAAAAATCGGCGAGCGAAATCGCCCGCCGAACAAGGCTTTTGAACGCAAACAGCTCGCGACCAAACTACAGTCTCGTGCAGACCGCTTTCGTTTGCGTGTAGAGGTTGAGAACGTCTTTGCCCATTTCGCGGCCCCATCCGGATTGCTTGTAGCCTCCGAAGGGAAGCGCTGCGTCGAAGATGTTGTAGCAGTTGATCCAGACGGTTCCGGCGCGAAGCAAGGCTGCGGTGCGATGCGCCTTCGTGATGTTGTGCGTCCAGATGCCAGCGGCTAAACCATAGATGGAATCGTTGGCGCGACCGACCAGTTCTTCCGGATCGTCGAACGGAATCGCCGCGACCACCGGACCAAAGATCTCTTCCTTCACGACCTTCATGTATTCAGTGGTATCGACTAACACTGTAGGCTCGACGAAGTAGCCTTTGTCGCCGATCTTGTGGCCGCCGGAAGCGGCTTTGGCGCCTTCGGCCATTCCGATCTCGAGGTAGTTGCAGACACGCTGTAACTGCTCTTCGGAGACGAGCGGACCCATGTGAGTCTTGGGATCGAGACCTGAGCCAACCTTGATCTTCTTGGCCTTGTTAGCGACGCCTTCGACCACCTGATCGAAGACTGGGCGCTCGACGTAGAGACGCGATCCAGCGCAGCAGCATTGTCCATGATTGAAGAAGATGGCGCTGGCAGCGCCGCCGATGGCGACATCGAGATCCGCGTCCTTGAAGACGACGTTCGGCGACTTGCCACCGAGTTCGAGCGAGACCTTCTTCAGGTTGCCAGTCGCGGCGTGAACGATGAGCTTGCCGACTTCGGTCGATCCGGTGAATGCGATCTTGTCGACGAGATCGTGCGCGGCGAGCGCAGCGCCAGCGGTTTCGCCATAGCCCGGAACGATGTTGACGACGCCGTCGGGAAATCCTGCCTGCTGGATCATCTCGCCGAGAAAGAGCGCGGAGAGCGGAGTTTGCTCCGCAGGCTTGAGGATGACAGTGCATCCGCAGGCGAGCGCGGGAGCGAGTTTCCACGCGGCCATCAGCAGCGGGAAGTTCCACGGAATGATCTGGCCAACAACGCCTACAGGTTCGCGCACGGTGTAAGCGTGATAGTCAACGCCCGGCGTGTAAGGCACAGAGAGAGGAATCGTGGTGCCTTCGAGCTTGGTCGCCCAACCAGCCATGTAGCGGAACATTTCGGCAGCAAGAGGAACGTCAGCGGCGCGAGCGACTGTGAGAGGCTTGCCGTTGTCAAGGGTTTCGAGGGTGGCGAACTCTTCGACGTGCTGCTCGAGCAGGTCGGCCAGCTTCCAAATGAGCTTGCCGCGCTCGGAGGCGGTCATGCGCGACCACGGACCGCTGTCGAAGGCTTTGCGGGCGGCCTTAACAGCGGCGTCGATATCAGCCTTGTCGCCTTCGGCGACTTGCGCCAGGACTTCGCCGGTTGCTGGATTGTAGGTTGGGAAAGTCTTGCCAGAGATGGCCTCGACCCATTTGCCGTCGATGAACATTTTGCGAGGTTTTTCGATGAACTCTGCGACGCGCGAATCGATCCCAGTCGGGGAAACTGCTGTGGCCATAGATCCTCCTTGGCTTGTGAATGCTTTGCTGGACGAACTGACGAAAAAGACCCCAACGACAATGAATTAGGGAAATGGTAGACCTCGGGGACAGTGCGTGGCAAGGGAGAGAAGCTCCAGGCTCTCAGCTCTCAGCTCCAAGCTCCAAGCAAGAACTGGCTGCGGGTTTCCGTGGAGCTCGTAGTTCGGAGCTTTCCGTCAGGTTTGCTTGGAGCTGGGAGCTGAGAGCTTGGAGCTGTCTTCCGCGTTTGCCAATCCTCTGAATTGCGTGCTAGTGTCTGGCTTCAAACGGAGGTTTGTCATGAATCGTGGGATCGTGGGAAAAGTGCTGGTTCTCGCCCTAGTGATGGCTTGCTCACTGCCTTTGCTTGCCGAAGATAAAGAAGAGAAGGTCGATGACCGCATTCGAGAGTCGGCCGACGTGATGAAGGAGATTCTGGGAATGCCCGAGAAAGGGATTCCGCGCGACCTGCTGAACAAGGCGGATTGCGTGATCGTTTATCCGTCGGTGAAGAAAGCGGCGTTCATTGTCGGCGGGAGCTATGGACGCGGTCTGATTACCTGCCGCAAGGGCGCTAACTTCTCCGGACATTGGAGCGCTCCCGCGATGTTTGCGCTGGAAGGCGGAAGCTTTGGCTTCCAGATTGGCGCGCAAGCGACGGACTTTGTGTTGCTGGTGATGAACGAGTCGGGCGCGAAGTCGGTGCTTTCGAGCAAGGTGAAGCTGGGAGCGGACGCTTCGGCTGCGGCTGGTCCGGTAGGACGCGACACGTCGGCGGAGACCGATGTCGTGATGAAGGCGGAGATTCTGTCGTACTCGCGAGCGCAGGGATTGTTTGCCGGCGTTTCACTGGAAGGCTCAACCATGCGCTCGGACGATGGCGCGAACAAGGCGCTGTATGGCAGAGACCTTACCGCGAGAGAGATTGTGCGCGGCGGGAAGGTGAAGGCTCCGGCGTCAGCGGCTCGGCTGCTGGCGGTGCTGGATAAGGCTTCGCCGCGGCATGTGAAATAGCAGCATGTGAGGTAGGAGCATGTGAAGTAGAGGAGCTTTGGAGACTTGCGATTACTGCTTTGCGGAGGAGCGCGGCTCGCAGGGTTTGAGGATTAGGTTGCAGATCTCGTCGGCGACGTCTTCCTTGAGTTCGATGTGGCGGATGAGGAAGCGCATGTAGATGGCGCCGTAGAGCGAATCGAGGAGAAGGTCGAGGTCGGTGTCGGGCGCGAGTTCGCCGCGATCGATGCCGCGCTGGAGAGCCTTGTAAGCGTTGTAACGTCTGGGCCAGAGAAAGCGCTCGCGAAAGGCTTCGATCAGTTCGGGATCCGATTGACCTCCGGCGAGCAGCGCGGCCACGACCTTGCCGCGGGGCGAGCGAAAGATGTGAATGAGGCGTCGCATTTGCAGGCTGATGTCGCGGCGGAGAGAGCCGGTGTCGGGGAAGCGGAGTTCTTCGTCGGCGCTGGCGGAAAAGGCATCGACCACTAAAGCGGCGCGAGTGGGCCACCAGCGGTAAATGGTGGCTTTACTGACGCTGGCATCGGAGGCAATGGCCTCGATACTGAGGTCGGCGAAGCCGCCAGGCTTGCTGAGGAACTTCAGCGTACTGCGCAGAATTGCCCGCTTGGACTCTTCGCTACGCGGCCTTCCCGGAGGACGCTTGCCATTGGTCCCGTTGGGGGCGGTAGTCGCTCTTGGGTAACTTTGTGCCATGGCGAGGAATTCATTATAATTTAAATCCGAAACGTATTGTTTTGAATCTATCAGAGATTGTTTGTGGATGGCGCGGCCTTGGTGGCGGTTGGCCGCAAGACGGGTTCTCCGCCGACGAGAAGCGCGGAAACCAAGTTTCTGATGGCAGCCCCGAGGGGTAAAACAGCGAACTGACCGTTTTCAGTCGATGAAGCAGCAAGTCTTATGTGGATAGTCGCGTTAGCGCTCCGGCGCCCTTATACGTTCGTGGTGATGGCGTTATTGATTGTGATCCTGACGCCGATCACGATTCTGCGCACCCCAGTCGACATTTTCCCAGACATCAATATTCCGGTCGTGAGCGTGGTGTGGAGCTTCGACGGAATGTCGCCGAGCGAGATGGCAGACCGGATTGTGAGCAACTCCGAGCGTGGGTTCACGGTGACGGTCAATGACATCGAGCACCAGGAATCGTTGGCGGTGCCGGGAAAAGCTGTGATCAAGATCTTTTTCCGGCCAAACGTCAACCTTTCGATGGCGATGACGCAGGTGACGGCGATGTGCCAGACCGTACTGCGGGGATTGCCGCCGGGTACGACTCCACCGCTGGTGATTACATATACGGCCTCGACGACGCCGATCGTGCAATTGGGCCTGAGCAGCAAGACGCTCCCCGAGCAGCAGTTGTTCGACCTGGGCAACAACTTTTTGCGCACTCAATTAACCACGGTGCAGGGTGCAGCGACTCCCTACCCTTATGGCGGCAAGCCGCGACAGATTCAGGTCGATCTGGATACGGCGAAGCTGCAACGGTATGGCTTGGCGCCGGCCGACATCGTGAACGCGGTAGCGGCGCAGAACCTAATTCTGCCCGCGGGCACCACGAAAATCGGACCCACCGAATACAACGTGGAGTTGAACGGCACGCCGGATACGATTGCGGAACTGAACGCGTTGCCGGTGAAGACGACAAACTCGTCGACGCTATACCTGCGCGATGTGGCGCACGTGCGCGACGGATTTGCCGTGCAGACCAACATCGTGCGCCAGGACGGTGTGCGCGGTGTGCTGATGTCGATGTACAAGCTGGGAGGTTCTTCGACGCTGACGGTGGTGAACGCGATCAAGGCGTTGTTGCCGGCGGCGTTAAGGACGCTGCCGCCGCAAATGACGATCAAGGCGCTGTTCGACCAATCGCTGTTTGTGCGCGCGTCGATCCAAGGAGTGATTCGGGAAGGACTCACGGCGGCGTGCCTGACGGCGGCGATGATTCTGCTGTTTCTGGGCGATTGGCGGCCGACCATCATCATCGCGGTTTCGATTCCGCTGTCGATTTTTGTCTCCATCATTCTGCTGAGCGCGCTGGGCGAGACGATCAACATCATGACGCTGGGAGGGTTGGCGCTCGCGGTCGGGATATTGGTGGACGACGCGACGGTCGAGATTGAGAACATCGAACGGAACCTTGCCATGGGCAAGGAGATGAAGCAGGCGATTCTGGATGGCGCGTCGCAGATTGCGGTGCCGGCGTTCGTCTCGACGCTCTGCATCTGTATCGTGTTTGTGCCGATGTTCTTCCTGACCGGTGTCGCGAGGTTTTTGTTCGTCCCGATGGCAGAGGCGGTTTCTTTTGCCATGCTGGCGTCGTATCTCCTCTCTCGAACGCTGATTCCGACGATGGTCATGTACATCATGCGCGGACATGAGCATCGGGCAGCGGAGCCGAAGAGCTTTCTGGGCAGGTTCCAGCGCGGGTTTGAGCGCGGTTTTGACAGGTTCCGGGCGGGCTATCAGCAATTGCTGGAAACGACGCTCAACAGCCGAGGTCTTTTTGCCACCTGCTTTGTGATCTTCTGCGTGCTTTCGATGGGATTGGTCTTTTTTCTCGGGCAGGATTTTTTCCCGCAGGTGGACGCCGGACTGATCCGTCTGCACTTTCGCGCCCGCCCAGGATTGCGGGTTGAAGAGACGGCGAAACTATGCGATGAAGTCGAGCGCGTGCTACGGAGCGAGATTCCGAAGGAAGAATTGCAGACCGTGCTCGACAACATCGGACTGCCGTACTCGAGCATCAATCTTTCCTACAGCAGTTCGGGAGTGATTGGAACGAGCGATGCCGAGGTTCTGATTGCGTTGAATCCGGAACATCATCACGCGACGGCGCAGTATGTGCGCCGGTTGCGCCAGATTCTTCCCGCGCGGTTTCCGGGCGTCGAGTTTTTCTTTCAGCCGGCCGATATCGTTTCACAGATTTTGAACTTTGGATTGCCCGCGCCGGTCGACATCCAGATTGTGGGTGCGGATTTGCGGACGAATTACGGGATCGGGCAAAGGATCGCAAACCGGTTGCGCCTGATTCCGGGCACGGCGGACGTGCATGTGCAACAGATGATGAGCCTGCCCACGCTGTACCTCGACATGGACCGGACACGAATCAATCAAGTTGGACTCACGGCGCAAAATGTGGCGCAGAGCGTGCTGATCAGCCTGAGTGGCAGCTTCCAGACCGCGCCTAATTTCTGGCTCAATCGGAAGAACGGCGTAACCTATCCGATTGCGATTCAAGCGCCGCAATACCATATGACCTCGCTGCAGGACCTAATGAATACGCCGGTGACGACTGCCGGATTGAACGGCGAGCAGATACTCGGGAACCTGGTTCAGTTGAGTCCGCAAGCGCGGCCGGCGGTGGTGAACCATTACAATGTGCAGCCGGTAATCGATGTGTATGCCAGCACCCAGGGGCGCGACCTGGGTGGAGTTGCCTCGGACATCATGAAGGCTCTGAAACCGTTTCAGGACAACCTGCCGCGGGGCACGAGCATGATCGTGCGGGGACAGGTAGAGACGATGAGGTCGTCATTTATCGGGTTGGGCTTCGGCTTACTTGGCGCGATCGTGCTCGTCTATCTTCTTATTGTGGTGAATTTCCAGTCATGGCTCGATCCGTTCATCATTATTACGGCGCTGCCGGGGGCGTTGGCCGGAATTTGCTGGTTTCTGCTGGTGACGCGCACGACGCTCAGCGTGCCGTCGCTGACGGGTGCGGTGATGTGCATGGGGGTGGCGACGGCAAACTCGATTTTGATGGTGTCATTCGCGCGGGACCGCATGGATATGGGCGTGCCCGCGTTGCAGGCTGCGATTGAAGCGGGTTATACACGGGTGCGGCCGGTGCTGATGACGGCTCTGGCAATGATTATCGGCATGTTTCCGATGGCGCTTGGGCTGGGTGAAGGCGGCGAGCAGAATGCGCCGCTGGGAAGGGCGGTGATCGGCGGGCTGCTTTTTGCGACGGTCGCGACATTGTTTTTTGTGCCGAGTGTTTTCGCAATAATTCATGGACGCCGCCAGGCCCGGATTGCGGCGAAGGGAAAATAGGTTTGGGGAGAATGTAATTATGTCTGTCGAACAAGCGCCTGAAGTTGGGCACTCCGGCGACGCGCAGGAACAACCGCCGCATCATCTGGTGCACGCCGAGATACAGCGGCCTCCGGACCTGCCACCGGCTCCGGCGGGGCGCGCCAAGATGGTCATTGGGATCGTGCTGCTGGTGCTGCTGGTGGCGGGCGTGGCCACATTTCTGTCGCGGAAGAGCGAGACGGATGCGCTGGCGAAAGAGACGGATGCGGCAGCGATTCCGACGGTGGCGGTGGTGCAGCCGGCAGCGGAAAAGGCCGACAACGAGCTGGTGCTTCCGGGCAACCTGCAGGCCTATATCGAGTCGCCGATTTTCGCTCGCACGAATGGTTATCTGCTGCGCTGGTACAAGGACATTGGAAGCAAGGTCGAGAAGGGGGAATTGCTGGCCACGATTGACACGCCGGAAGTGGACCAGGAACTTTCCCAGGCGCGCGCCAATCGAGAACAGATCAAGGCGGCGCTGGGATTGGCGAAGATTTCGGCGGACCGGTGGGCGAATCTGCGGAAGAGCGATTCGGTGTCGCAGCAGGAGGCCGATCAGCAGGCGAGCGGGTATGAGCAAGCGAAGGCGAACCTGGCGGCGGCGGACGCGAATGTGCGGCGGTTGGAGGAGATGGAGTCGTTCAAGAACGTGTATGCGCCGTTTTCAGGCGTGCTGACGCGGCGCAACGTCGATCCCGGGGCGCTGATTAATTCGGGTGCGCAGGCGAACGGGAGAGAGCTGTTCGACATCGCGCGCGTCGATCCGCTGCGAGTGTACGTGCAGGTTCCGCAGGCTTATGCGCCCTCGATGAAAGTCGGGACCAAGGCGGCGGTGACATTGCAGGAATTTCCGGGGCAGAAATTTATAGGGACGGTGGTGCGAACGGCGGATGCGATCGACATGGCGTCACGGACCTTGAACACCGAAGTTGACGTTCCCAACAAGGATGGGAAGCTGCTGCCGGGATCGTTTGGGCAGGTGCACTTCTCGCTCGCCAATCCAGTGGAGCGAATTACGATTCCGGTCAATGCGATGCTGTTTCGGGCGGAGGGGCCGCAGGTTGCGGTTGTCGGGCCGGACAGCAAGGTGCAGCTGCGTTCGATCGTGATCGGGCGCGACTTTGGTACCACGCTCGAAATTCTGGGCGGAGTCGAGACGAGCGACCACATCATTATTAATCCGTCGGATTCACTCGAGGCCGGGCAGCAGGTGCATGTGGCGCAGCCGGGGCAAGCTCCGCAGAGTTCGGGACAGCAGAATCAGGGAGCGAGCCGGTCGTGACGCGATTTGGATTTGTTGTCGTTTTGGCGGGTGCGGCTTGGCTGACGGGATGCTCGATCGGTCCGAAATACAATCGGGCTGCGGCCGACGTTCCGGGCACGTGGAAGGGCGAGGGGCCGTGGCAGGCGGCGGCGCCGAAGGATGCGATTCCCAAGGGGAACTGGTGGGAGATCTACCACGACGACGCGCTGAGCGGCCTGGAAAAAGATTTGCTTGATGCCAACCAGTCGTTGAAAGCGGCGCAGGACAGACTGTTTCAGGCGCGGGCATTGGCGCGGGTGGCTTCGGCCGGCTACTTCCCTACGCTGACGGCGGATCCGAGCGGGCAGCGGCAGCGCGTCTCCGGCAACCGGCCACTCGAGGGAGCGTCGCCTTCGCAGGTTAGAACCGACACGGAAAATAATTTCGCGGTTCCCTTCGACGTCAGTTACGAGGTCGATCTGTTTGGGCAAGTGCGGAAAGGGCTCGAAGCGGCCAATGCCTCGCTGCAATCGAGCGCGGCCGATCTGGGGAATGTGCGGCTGGTGCTGAGCGCCGAGCTCGCCGCCGACTATTTCAATTTGCGCGAATTAGACCGCGAGAGCAAGGTGGTGCAGGAGTCGGTGGAGATTCAGCAAAAAGGCCTGGATCTGGTGAACCGGCGGCATGATGGCGGAGTCGCGTCGGGATTGGAAGTGGCGCAGCAGAAGGCGCTACTGGATTCGACGGCGACGCAGCTTCAGCTCGTGCTGCAACAGCGAGCGCAGTATGAGCACGCCATCGCTGTGCTGGTGGGCAAGCCGCCGGCAGAGTTTGCGCTGGCCGAAGCGCCGTTCAATAACACGCCGCCGGCGGTGCCGTTGGGAGTGCCGTCGGAGATTCTAGAGAGGCGTCCGGACGTGGCGACCAACGAGCGGCAGATGGCCTACCAGAATGCGCAGGTGGGATTGGCGAAGACGGCGTTTTATCCGCACATCACGCTGAGCGGAAGCGGTGGAGCGCAGAGCCGCGACATTGCAACGCTGGTCAATGCTCCCAGTTTTTTCTGGTCGCTGGGTGGAGACCTACTGCAACCGATTTTCAACGGCGGGCGCAATCGGGCTAACCTGGCTGCGGCGCGCGCCGTGTATGACGAGTCGGTGGCGAATTATCGCGAGTCAGTGCTGGAAGCTTTTCAGCAGGTGGAAGACGGACTCTCCGGCCTGACCATGCTGGATCGGGCGTTGAAGACACAGCAGTTGGCCGTCGAAGATTCGCGGCGGGCGCTCGATATCGCGAACAGCCGCTATGTGGGCGGGGTGACGACCTACCTGGATGTGATCACGGCGCAGTCGACTTTGCTGACCAACGAACGGCTCGAGACGCAACTGCTTGGGCAGCAGATGGTCACTTCCGTTTACCTGGTGAAGGCGCTGGGCGGCGGTTGGGACATGGCGGAGATGCAGAAGGAACAGGTGCGTCCGCAGGCCATTCAGGCGGTGCAGCAGTAGCTGTTTCATATTCAGTTCCGCGGGCGCCGGCCTCCTGTCCGACGCTCCCCGCTTTCAGCTTGTAGACCCTGAATTGGGAGCAATACAACCCTCGCGTGACTCCTGTCACACCAAAAATGGTTGCGTCGCACTCTCAAGAGTGATTTCGCTCATATTGCCTCCCTCGCGCTTACCAGATGATGTCAACGCGCTGCTAAAGCCGTCTTTTTTTCGAGTGGCGTGCATGAGATGAGCTGAATTCCGGGCAGCGCCAGTACTCAGCCTTCCCAAAAATTGATAAGGAGTCCGCACCATGGCGAGCTCTCGTAAGCCGGGCGATACCATCCAGTCTCACCTGGAAGAGGCGGGTGTTTCCCGCCGCAGCTTTTTGCAAATGTGTTCAGTGCTGATCGCCACCGCACCGGTGGGAATGTCGTTGACGAAAGCGGCATCGGCGGCGGAAGTGGCGGCGAAAGTAGGCAAGGCGCGGCGGCCGTCCGTGATCTGGCTACACTTCCAGGACTGCACGGGATGCACCGAGACGCTGCTGCGCACGTCGGCTCCGGACGCGGCGTCGCTGATCCTGGATGTGATCTCGCTCGATTATCACGAGACGCTGATGGCGGCTTCGGGCAAGCAGGCGGAAGATGCGCTGCACAAGGCGATGGACGATAACGCGGGCAAGTATGTGCTGGTGGTAGAAGGATCGATACCGACGCGCGACGACGGCGTTTACATGCAGCTGGCGAGCCGTCCCGCGGTGCAGGTGGTGAAAGAAGTGGCAGCGAAAGCGGCGGCAGTGATCGCGATCGGGTCCTGCGCGTCGTGGGGCGGAGTCGGCTCGGCTGATCCTAATCCGACAGGCGCGATGGGAGTCGACACAATTATTACCGGTAAGCCGATCGTCAATCTGCCAGGTTGCCCGCCCAATCCCTACAACCTGCTGGCGGTGGTGCTGGAGTACGTGACGATGGGCAGGCTGCCGGAACTCGACGGTTTGCGGCGTCCGGTGTTTGCGTACGACCGCGTGATTCACGAGAACTGCCCGCGGCGAGCGCACTTCGACGCGGGCCGATTCGTCTTTGCATTCGGCGACGAAGGCCATCGCAAGGGATGGTGCCTGTACAAGCTCGGGTGCAAGGGGCCGCTGACACATGCTTCGTGCTCGACGCGGCCGTTCAACGAGGTTCCGAACTGCTGGCCGATTGGGCTCGGCATCCCGTGCCTGGGATGCACGGAGAAGAACGTGCTCTGGAGGATTCCGACGGTTGAGACCGTGCCGATACACCTGGCGACGCCGCCCGATACGTATCCGCCGATTTACAGCGGGACGGGAAAGATCAAGACGGGAGCGGCGGTGCTGGTGGGCGCAATCGCGGGGGCGGTGGGAAGCGCGTCGTGGGTGGCGTCGCAACGATTCAAGAGCAGCCAGGAAGCGGGAGTCGAGCGGATCGCGGCCGATCGCGAACTGGCCGACAAGGAAGCGGCAGCCGCCAAGGCGAAGAAAGAGGTCTAAGGTGGAGATCACTCGTCGAGACCTGATCACGAAGATCGCCAAGACGGGCGCGAGCAGCGCGGTGGTGGTCACAGTCGGCTCTCATGCGATACGGGAAGAGGGAGAGGTCATCCCGATTCCGAGCACGGCGGTGGGGCTGCTCTATGACGCGACGATATGCATTGGCTGCAAGGCGTGCGTGGCGGCCTGCGCGGAGGCGAATGACACACCGCCGGACACGCGAGGCGACGGATTGCACCAGGCGCCGGACGATCTAAACGACGTCACGCGCAACATCATCAAGCTGTACAAGCCGACCGACGGAACGCCCTCCTCCTACGTGAAGCGGCAGTGCATGCACTGCCTTGACCCGGCATGCGCAGCGGGATGCCCGTTCCAGGCTCTGCACAAAGACCCGGAGAGCGGCATTGTTTCATGGACGGCGGAAAGATGCATCGGCTGCCGCTATTGCACGATCACCTGTCCTTATCACGTGCCGCGTTTCCAGTGGATAGGCTACAACCCGCGCGTCACGAAGTGTGAACTGTGCAGCCAGCGGCTGGAGCAGGGACTGAAGCCGGGATGCACGAGCGTTTGCCCGACCGGAGCGGTGATTTTTGGGCCGCGCACGGTACTGCTATCGGAAGCCAAGAGGCGAATCGCGGAGAATCCGGGGCGCTATTACGAGAACAAGGTGTACGGCGAGACGGATAACGGGGGCACGCAGTCGCTCTATCTGTCGCGCGTTCCGTTCGAAGACCTCGGGCTCCCTGAGATAGGACCGGAGTCGGTGCCGGCAAAGACGTTGCGCTGGCAGCGGCGGTTCTATCAGTACTTCGCGCTGCCAGCGGTGCTCTATGCAGGGCTGGTGCAGGTGATTCGGAAGAGCGTGAAGGGCCACGTGCAGGAAGCGCACGATCACGAAAAAGAGACCGGTTTGAGGGCGCAGCTATGAGCGCGTTAACGAGCAGCAAATTGGATGTAATACCGGCGGAGCAGACCCAGACGCGGCCGGAAGATCGCTGGGAGCGAGCGGTACCGGTGTTCGGTATCCCAGTAGTGACGCCGTTTTTCCTGGTTCTGGTTGCGCTCACGCTGGTCGCCCTGCTGTTAACCGGCTACCGGGAACTGGCTGGGTTGGGGCCGGTCAGCGGAATGAACGATGCGTTCGGCTGGGGCATCTGGAAGACGTTCAACGTGATGGTGCTGACGGCGCTGGGCTCGGGAGCGTTTGCGGTTGGAATCGCGGCGTGGGTATTCCGGCGCAAGAAACTTCATGCCTTGATGCGCATGGCGCTGCTGACCAGCTTTCTCGCTTATGCCTGCGGCTTGCTGCTGCTGGGCATCGATGCCGGCCGTCCATGGAATTTCTACTGGATCGTATTTCCGTGGAAGTGGAACATGCATTCGCCGCTGGCGGAAGTGGCGATTTGCATGTCGATTTACGCGATGATCCCGCTGGCGGTGGAGAATCTTCCGCCGGTTCTGGAGCGGTTGTGGTACTTCGATTCCCGGCTGCGGCCGCGAGTGGAGAAGATCGAAAAGCAGCTGCATTCCGTGTTTCCGTATGTGATCGCGTTGGCCTATCTGCTGCCGGGAATGCACCAGTCCTCCCTTGGCGCGTTGATGCTGCTGGCGGGAGAGCGCGTGCATCCGCTGTGGCAGACGCCTTTCCTGCCCTTGCTTTACGTTTGGGCGGCGGCGTTTATGTCGTTCGGCTGCGTGGCGGGAACTACGATGCTGTGCTGTCTGGTCTGGAAGCGCGCCATGGATATGGACGTTCTGGATGAAGCGGCGCGCATTACCTACTGGTTGATTTATGGCTGGGCGGCGCTGCGGTTGATCGATATTTCGTTTCGCGAACAGCTCGGAACGGCATTTCATTTCGATCGTTTTGCGGGCGTGTTCTGGCTGGAAATGATCTCGATAGTGGGCGGCGGATGGATGCTGCAACAGTCGCTGCGCAGCCACGATAAGGGCAAGATGTTTCTCGGGTATGTGGTCAGCTCGCTGGGCGGCATGATCTACCGTTTCAGCCCGACGACGCTGGCGTTCCGGCCGAATCCGCAGGCGCTGTACTTCCCGGCGACGATCGAAATCCTGGTTTCACTGGGCTTTATTGCGCTGGGCTGTGCGGGATTTTTGCTGGCGGTGAAGCGGCTGGCCATCCTGCCCGGACCGCTTTATCTGTGGCATGACATGGCGAGTTACTTCCGGTTCCGGCGTCCGTACATTCGGTGGACGGGATATTTCAAGCACGGCTTTTTTGGCGAAAACGAAGAGATTTCAAAGGACTAATTCTCACGGATAGCAGGCACTATGTCGACACGAATCACAATCGATCCGATTACACGAATTGAAGGCCACCTCCGCATTGACGTGGAGGTCGAAAACTACGCGGTCAGCAACGCCTGGGCATCGTGCACGATGTGGCGGGGGATCGAGACGATCCTGCGAGGGCGCGATCCGCGCGATGCGTGGATGTTCACGCAGCGCTTCTGCGGTGTGTGCACGACGGTACATGCGATGGCGAGCGTGCGGGCCGTGGAAGATGCGCTCCAGTTGCCGGTGCCTGCGAACGCGCAGTACATCCGCAATCTGATTTTGATTGCACACGCGCTGCACGATCACATCGTGCACTTCTATCAGCTCTCGGCGTTGGATTGGGTCGATATTCTTCAAATCCCGAAGGCCGATCCGGCGGCCGCGTCGAAGCTGGCGGAGACGCTTTCGCCGTGGACGCGGAATTCGCGAAACGAGCTGAAAGCCGCGCAGGACAAGGTGAAAGCAGTAGCAGCGAGTGGACAGCTTGGCATCTTCCAGAACGGGTACTGGGGACATCCGGCGATGAAGCTCTCGCCCGAGGTGAACCTGCTGGCATTCACGCATTATGTGCAGGCGCTGGAATATCAACGCAAGGCGCTCCAGGTTGTAGGCATGCTGGGCTCAAAAACGCCGCACGTGCAGAACCTGGTTGTGGGCGGGGTTGCGAACGCGATCGATCTCGATGGCACGAGCGCACTGACGATGGACAAGCTCGAGACGATCCGGTTGTTGCTGGCCGAGGTGGCGCAGTTCATCCGCGAAGTGTATGTCATCGACGTGTGCGCAGTGGCGGCGATGTATCCGGAATGGTTCAAGATCGGCAGCGGCGTGACGAACTATCTCGCGGTGCCGGATCTTCCACTGGATAGCGCGGCGGGCGCGTACGATCTGCCGGGCGGCGTGATCATGGGCGGCAACATCGGCGGGGTGCAGCCATTTAAGACCGCTTCCGATGCGGTGTTCCGCGAGTCGGTCAGCGAAGACGTGACGCACTCTTATTATGAGGGCGAGAAGCCGCTGCACCCATGGAAGGGCGAGACCGATCCGCAGTTCACCGACTGGGATGGCGAGAAAAAATATTCATGGGTGAAGTCGCCGCGCTACAAAGGGCAGCCGATGCAGGTTGGGCCACTGGCACAGGTGCTGATTGGCTACGCGCAAGGGCATCCGCTGACGAAGAAATATGCCGATTATGCGCTGGGCCAGGTTTCGGCGATCGCGAAGGTGAATGCGAGTCCGTCGCTGTTGCATTCAACGCTCGGGCGTCATGCTGCGCGCGCGATTCGGGCGGCGATGCTCGCCGACTTGGCGGACAAGCACTGGCAGTTGCTGGTCGACAACATCGCGAAGGGCGACCTGACGGTTCATAACCAGCCAGTCTTCCCGTCGGGCGAGGTTGAAGGCGTGGGGACACACGAGGCTCCGCGTGGCACGCTTTCGCATTGGATCGTGATCAAAGGCGGGAAGATTAAGAACTATCAGGCGGTGGTGCCTTCGACGTGGAACGCGAGCCCGCGCGACGAAAATGGCGCGCATGGACCGTACGAAGCCTCGCTGCTGCACACGCCGCTGGCGCGGCCAGAGGAGCCCCTCGAAGTGCTGCGCACGGTGCACTCGTTCGATCCGTGTATGGCGTGCGCGTGCCACACCTTCGATCCGTCGGGCAAGCAGATTGCGCGAGTGAAGGTGTTGTGAGTCCGCATGAGTGCCGCAACGAACGGAGCGTTGTAAGGGCCCGGTTAAGGAAGGCGCGATGAAGAAAAAAATTACGATTGGCGGGATCGGCAGTGTGTTGCTCGGCGACGATGGGGTTGGACCCTACGTTGCCGGCATCCTGGAAGCCGCTTATCGGTTCGAAAAGGGCGTGACCGTAGCCGATCTCGGCACGCCCGGTCTTGACCTGGTCGCGCATCTCTCAGGCATCGATGGACTCATCTTGATCGATTCGGTCAAGAATGACGCGCCGCCGGGATCGGTTACGCTGTACAGAAAAGAAGACATTCTGCGTCACGGACCCGCGCCGGTGCGCATGGATCCGCATTCGCCCGCGCTCTCCGAATCGTTGCTGATTGCGGAACTTGCCGGCGAAGGACCGCAGGACCTTCTGCTCATTGGAATCACCGGCGAACAATATGAAGTCGGAGCAGGACTCAGCGCGGCCGCGGAACTGGCGGCCGCTAAAGCTGTTACGCAAGTCCTGTTGGAACTTGACCGGTTGGGGCTCTCTTATATCAAACTGCGCGGGGAAGCGTTCTCGGCATGGTGGAAACCATTGACCGAGGAAGCGCTTACCCTATCTTCCTAATAGTTACCGGCCTTGAGTGGCTGCGAGGGCTGCTTCGTTATTGGCATAGCGCGCCCGTACCTCGCGCTCGGCAATCAACCAATCCGCGGCCGGATCGCCCGGGGCTCCGTTACGTTCCTGGAACAGTTCATAAGCGCGCCGCCGGATTTCGGCATCCAGATTCGGCGTATCGACGCTGGCGGGAGCCGTTTGCGGCTTTTTAACCGCAGGTTTAGGGGGCGCTACATTGATCGGAGTGACATTGCTGCGAACTTCAGGGGCACGAACTTCAGCCGTGGGGACCGCCGGCGTCGCTTGGCTGATTATCGGCTCAGCCGCTGGGGTTGTAGCGGGAACGGTTTTCTTCTTGCGTGAGCTGGTACTTCCATCGCTTTTGCGGGCCATTAAATACTCCTTACAGATACCTAATTCCAGAAAAGGTTTAGCGTAAAAGAGCAACGACATCGGAGTTGCCGTGAGCTGCAAATTTACAGTGACTCCCTTCTACTATATCGCGCTCGACTGTGGAATGGTGATGAATCGTCATCGAAAAAACTTCTGGTATTTATAACGATTGGACGTGCCCGGTGCGGGGCTGTCGCAATCGATCATGCGCCGATAGGAGATGTCGGGAGGACTACAGGAAGTACTGTAGTAACTTGTCGAAGGCTCGGGGGTACTCGCACTATAAAAGAAGTTCGCACTACATTCGCAAAGGTCGTTGCAATTCTTATGGCACACACGGGCAGTCAAGCTGGAGCGAAAGCCGCCAAGACAGAGATGGGCGAGCTGGAGTGCATGATCGCGGGATCACCGAAATCGGAAGACGTGTGCGCGAAGCTGGCGCGCATCCTATCAGTACATCGCAGTGAGATTGCCCTGCTTCGGCTGGAAAAGGGCAGTCTGCGGTTTATATATCCCGTCGAATTGCGTTCCGCGGGCGTACTACCTCTTTCCGGTTCCGCCGTGGCGGCGCGAACCGCGGCCACGCGGACTCCGCTGCTCTCGAATACTTTCATGCGGGTTCGCCATGCCAGCCTTTTTGAAGCCGTGAAGCTATCGAAGGGCGAAGATGAACAGGGCATGGACCAGATGCCGATCCAGAAAATCATGTCAGTTCCTGTCTCGACCGAGCCCGGTGCCGTGCTGGGAGTGATTCAGGTTTCTCGCAAGGGCCTGGACGCGAAGCTTGCCGGCGCCGACTTCACGGGGGAAGATCTGAAAAAGCTGGAGAAGGCGGCCGAACTTCTCGCGCGCATGCCGTTCATGCAGGAAGGCGCCGACGTCTAGTTTTGGTCGCGCCGTCGTCTTTTATCCACCCGTCTATCCATCCCGCCCCGAACTTAACTTTGAGTCCGATTTTGATTTGGGTGCAGCTCGCTAGATAGCGTTTCCCGCGCAGAATCCCGACGCCCACGCCCACTGAAAATTGAATCCTCCAAGTTGGCCGGTTACGTCGACGACTTCTCCGATGAAATAGAGGCCGGACACTCTGCGCGATTCCATCGTGCGGGCGGAGAGTTCGTCGGTATTGACCCCGCCTGCCGTAACCTCCGCTTTGCCGTAGCCTTCGGTGGCGGCAGGGTTCACTGGCCAGGAATGTAAGTGGCGCTCGGCTGCGGCAAGGGCGCGGTCCGAACTGCCGGCTGGAGGATAAAGCTCCAGCCAGCGATCGGCGAGCCGCCGTGGCAGAATCTCTCGCATCAGAGTTTTCCAACTCAACGGCTCACGATGTCCGCTCTGCAACAGCGCGGTAAGATCGATGCCGGGAGCAAGGTCGATTGCGATTGGGGATTCCCCATCCCAATAAGAGGAGATTTGGAGAATGGCTGGGCCGCTGAGGCCGCGATGCGTGAAGAGCATTTTGTCGCGGAAAGATTGTTTGCCGAATGAAGCAACCACCTCGGTCGAAACGCCGGCCAGATCGCACCAGCGCCGGCGATCGGCCTCTGTGAAGAGGAACGGGGCTAGAGCGGGACGGGTTGGCTGGATTTTGATGCCGAATTGCCGTGCCAGATCGTAACCGAATGGCGAAGCGCCGATCTTGGGGATCGATAAACCGCCGGTGGCGACGACGAGCGAGCGCGCTGCGAAGCTGCCATCGTCCGTCTGGACCGTGAACTTGCCGGCATTCTCTGCGGCGGCCTTTTCGCCTTTCACAACCCGCCGAACGTCTGTATTGACGCGAATTTCCACGCCGGCGCGGTGGCACTCGTCCTCCAGCATGGATACGATGTCGCTGGCCGAGCGGTCGCAAAATAACTGTCCGAGTTTCTTCTCGTGATAGGAAATGCCGTGCTTCTCGACCAGTCTTATGAACGCTTGCGGGCGATAGCGAGCCAAGGCCGACTTGGCAAAATGCGGATTCGCGGAGATAAAATTTTCGGCGGTGGTGTGCAGGTTGGTGAAGTTGCATCGCCCTCCACCGGAGATGAGAATCTTTTTTCCGATGCGCTCCGAGCGCTCGAGTATAAGAACGCGCCGCTCGCGCTTGCCAGCCTCGATCGCGCACATCAGTCCGGCGGCGCCGGCGCCGAGGATGATCGCGTCGTATTCTGGATTGGATGAAGTGGCCACGGGAGTTGCTTTACCGAAATTATGCGTTACAGCCGCATTGTTCAAGTATCGTGGAGACGCGGTATGGGAGCTTTGATCCGGTGAGATTGCGTAGGGAAGTGTCTGGGCAAAGTGAGCGCGGGGCGGTGTGAAGCGATGGGGGCCGCTCGTTCCGTCAAAATTCGCGGAGTCGTGCAGGGCGTGGGCTTTCGTCCCTTTGTTTACCGTGTTGCCACCGAGTTGAATCTTGCCGGATGGGTGTTGAACGGGGAGGAAGGGGTCTCGATTCATATCGAAGGCGGCGATGCTGCGCTCGACGAATTCTTGCGCCGCCTGAAGTCGGAGGCGCCTCCGGCCGCGAGCATCGTCGAAATCGAAGTCGCTCCGGCCGCGCCGGAGGGCTTCGACAGATTCTTCATCAAGGAGAGCGAGCGCAACAGCCGACCGACGGTCCGCATCTCGCCCGACCTTCCTGTCTGCGCCGAGTGCGCAACCGAGCTTACCGATCCCGCGAATCGCCGCTTTCGTTATCCCTACATCAACTGCACCAATTGCGGCCCGCGCTACACGGTAATTCTCGCGCTGCCTTACGATCGTCCAAGCACGACGATGAAGAGCTGGCCGTTCGACGAGTACTGCGATCGCGAATATCACGATCCGGCGAATCGCCGGTTTCACGCCCAGCCCGTTGCCTGCCCCGAGTGCGGTCCTCATTATTACCTGCGCCTTGGAGACGAAACGTTGCGCGGTGACGACGCCGTCATTCGCAAGACGGTTGAGCTTCTCAAGGCGGGCAGGATCGTCGCCATCAAAGGGCTCGGCGGATATCATCTAGCCTGCGACGCGAACTGTGCCGAAGCCGTGGCCGCGATGCGGGCGCGGAAGTTTCGCAAAGAGAAACCGTTTGCCGTGATGGTGGAGCACGTCGAAGATGCGTGCCGACTGGCCGAATTGTCGCCCGAAGCTCTCGAACTGCTCACCTCGATCGCGCGTCCCATCGTGCTTGCGCCCGCAAAGATGGAACTCGCCGGCGTCGCTCCTGACAATCGCGAACTCGGCATCATGCTGCCCTACACTCCGATGCAGCATCTTCTCTACACCGCGGGTGCGCCGTCGATCCTTGTGATGACGAGCGCCAACCGTTCCAGCGAGCCCATTGCCTACGAAGATCAGGATGCGCTCGACCGGCTTTCGGGAATTGCCGACGCGTTTCTCATCGGCGAGCGGCCGATTGCGCGCCGCGTCGACGACTCGGTTGCGCGCGTGGGCGCATTTGGACCCGCCATTCTGCGCCGGTCGCGCGGTTATTCGCCGGGAGCGGTTGCGAGTTTTCCGATGGGTGGGGCGTCGAATGGGGCGACGAATCGTCCGATCCTCGCGGTTGGGCCAGACCTGAAAAATACGGTTACGCTCGTCGTCGATGGTCAGGCCTTTGTCAGCCAGCACATTGGCGACCTCGATCACTACGAGGCCTTCCGCGCCTTCGACGAGACGATTCGCGATCTGATGACGATGTACGAAATTCGGTGGCAGGATGTGCTCGTCGTCCATGACGCCCACCCGCAATATCGATCGACCGTCCATGCCCTGTGCCTGCCGTCGTCGGAGAAACTGGCGATCCAACACCACCGCGCGCATATCGCTTCCGTGCTCGCCGAGCGTGGCGCGTGGGACCAGCGGGTTCTCGGCATCAGTTTCGACGGAACGGGCTATGGCGACGATGGCACAATTTGGGGGGGCGAGATTTTCGAGGGAAGCCTCACTAGCGGATTCGAGCGCATAGCCCATCTTCGACCGGCGGCGCTGCCGGGAGGCGATGCGGCAGCGCAATACCCGGTGCAGGCCGCGGCCGGTTTCCTATGCCAGGTCGAAGGCCTTCCCGATCTGGGCGCGCCTCCGTTTTCGTTTCCAGCCCGTTATCGCACCGCGCTTCAGTTGGTGGACAAGAATGTACGTACATTCCGGACAACATCCATGGGGCGGCTTTTCGACGCGGCGGCTGCGCTACTCGGCTTTACGCGTGAAATCACTTTTGAAGGCCAGGCCGCAATGTGGGTCGAGCACATCGCGCGCGTCGCGCGCGAAAAAGATTGTTATGCATTTCCTTTTTCCGAGGGCCAACTCGACTTTCGGCCCCTGCTACGGGCCGTGGCCGTCGATCGTCACAAGGGACGAAGTCCGGAGGCGATTGCGCGCGCCTTTCAGTGCGGAGTGGCGCGCGGTTTGGCGCATGCGGCAAAGCAACTTATCGCGCAACGGAATCTGGATACCATTGTTCTCTCAGGCGGAGTTTTTCAGAACGAGTTACTGCTGGAAGATCTCAAGGAGGAATTTCGCGATACGCCGCTGCGGATCTGGACCAATAAGGTTGTCCCGGCTAATGATGGCGGAATCAGCCTGGGCCAGGCCGCGCTCGCGGCACTGTGCGGCTCAGGCCAGTGAGGACAATCAAAACACGAACTTAATAGCGGCTTGCATCAACCGCGGCGGCGTCGTGCTAACGACGTGGCCAAAGCACGCGGTTTCGTTCGTGATGGTTCCACCCTGAATTGAACAAGCATCGTTGATATTTCCATCGACCGCTCCCGGACCATAGAACTGGGCGTGATTGAAAATGTTGAAAGCGTCAATCCGGAAATGCAGCGCCTTGGATTCCGTGATCCGGAGTTCCTTCATCAATGCCATGTCATAGTTATCGAGCCCTGGTCCATGGAAAAACCGGCGCGAAGCGTTGCCTGGCGTGCCGAGGGGCTGCAAGCTGAAAAGCGAAGGGTTGAAATAACTGCTTCCGTCGCGCGGATTGTGGTTTAGATCGAGTGGGCCCGGCGTGTATTGCGGTTCGTCGACGCCATAGTTGTTAACGCCATTCGGCTCCGCTCCCAACAGCGAGTTGTCGCCATAATTGTAGAGCGTCACCGGGAACCCGCTGCTGAAATGCGTTACTCCAGAGAGGGTCCAGCTTCGCGCCCACTCACCTCCATGGTGAAAGAGATGTTCAAAGGGGAGGCGGTAATTGTAGCTAACGACAAAGTTCTGCCTGATATCAAAGGCTGACAGGGCGTAGCTCAACTGAGGATTGATGGGGTTGACCTGCTCGCCTAAATTTGACGAATTGTCCATTGAGCGACTGTAGGTATATCCGGCGGAGAGTTCGAGCGGCCCGCTGCGATGACGCAGGCTGAGTTCGAGGGCGTTGTAATTGGACTTGCCAATGGTCGCCTGGTTGGTGTCGCTGCCGAAGTTGAAACCCAACGGTCCGCGAGTTCCCTGGATTACCTGGCCGGAAGCCGCGGTGAAGACATTGCTTTCGCTGAAAGGACCGCAGGTGGGACTTCCGGGAGCTACGTCCTGCATCTGGCTGAGGCTCAGGCAGAGCGCGGGATTCCCAGGATTGGCTTCCACGAGCACGAGAGAGCGGTGTCCCTGATTGCCAACATAACTTGCGGTGAGAACAGTGTTGGCGTGAATTTCACGCTGAATCGACAACATGTATTGTTCGACATAGGGGATCCGGTTGCTAGTGGCATATGCAGGAATGCCGGTGATCGGCTCATATTGCGACCAGTCGATATTGGGATCCGGGTTGCGGCTTGATGCGCCTCGAGTTGCGAGCTGGACGGGGAAAACCTGCCCCAGATCCTGTCCCGTCGAAGCGGTAACGAAAGGCGTAGCGAACAGAGGCGGAGCGGGGCTGGAATAGGTGATTCCATAGGGAGCATTGCCCGCTAGGATTCCTAACGTCAGCGCTTCAATTTGGGTGTAAAAGACTCCGAAGCCCGCACGAATGCTGGTTTTGCCGGCTTCCCCGAAGATCTTCCCCAGAAGGGTGCCGGGCGCGCCGTTTGGCGAGTAGGCCAAGCCGATCCGGGGTGCGAAGTCGCGATTGCCCGCCGGCGCGAGGGTGCGCGGCACGCCTGGGTCGGTGGGAAAAAGTATGCCCGCGGGCGCGCCGGGAAAGACTATGGACGATTTGCCGGGCTCGAACGTAGAGATTCCATTGTTCGTTTCATACCAGGGCTCGATACGATCCCAACGCAGCCCATAATTCAGCATCAGGTCGGAGCGCAGCCGCCAACTGTCCTGCGCGTAAAGGCCCCAATAATGATTGCGACCATGGAAGGGCTGTAGCTCGCTTTGGTTATATTGACTGGGAATGCCGAGCAGGAAATCCGCAAAGTCGGAGCCGGTCTCGCTGCCCGTGAAAAGGAAGTTGCCGTTGAATTGGGCGATTGGACTGGCGTTGATCTGGTCGTAGTGAAATTCGGCGCCAACTTTCAGCGTGTGCCGGCCCAGAACTCTGGAGAAAGTGTCGATCCATTGAAAAGTGTTGTTGGCTTGCTTTAATTCGTTGGCATTTGTGCCAATCGAAAAAGCATTAAAGAAGATGTTCTCCACTCCTTGCCCGTTGGGGTTGAGTGGCACAATGCCGGGCGTGCCCGCGCCCGTCACAAATCCTTGCGAGGCGAGGCTTACTCCCAGCCCGCCCACTGGTTTACCCAGATTGCTTGCATCGCGGAGGTAGCTGAAGTGAAGGTCATTGACGGTATTCGGGTTAAGAATCTTTGTATTGCCGAGGCTGAATAATTGCGCTCGTCCCAGATTGAGGGCGTTGAAACCAGGGACGCTGGCCCCGCTCTGGGCCACCGGATATGGATTGTTGAGGCGGTAGTCGTCGAGAAAATAATAGGCCGAGAAAAGCCCCCAATGGCTGTTCGAGTCGAGCCGGTAAGCCCCTTTGTCGTCCCGCAAATTTTCATTGGAGGCGGCGGTCGCGAAGGTATCTGTGCCCGCGTTTGGCGCCGGAATGTATTGCAGCAAATTGCTTGCTGGCGCGGACCACGCCGCTGGCGGAATTACGCCACTGGGGAAAACGCAACCCATGGTTGGGTCGTGGCTCGTGCAGTACACGCCGTAAGGTTGCTCCGTCACGGGATTTATCGTTGTAGGCGTGTAAAAGTACGGCTCGCCCGGAGTAACGGTATAGCCCAGGTCGTTCGAAAGTAAGGTGGCCCAGCACGTCTGTCCGGGTGGGCAGGAGGGCGGACTTGTAACTGTGCCGGTGAGTGAGCTTCCCAAATCCAGCAAGTCGCCCGACCGATCCTGCTGGGAGGGAACGAGAATCTGGCCGGTGTCGACTCCCTGTGTCAAGCGACTGCCCTGGTAATCGGCGAAGAAGAAGAGTTGATTCTTCCGAAGCGGTCCGCCGAAGGTTCCCCCAAATTGATTTTGACGAAAAACACCGCGTGCCGGGGAAAAGTAATTGCGGGCATCGAGACTGGTATTACGCAAAAATTCGAAAATGTCGCCATGAAATTTGTTAGTGCCCGACTTGGTGACAACGTTGATCTGTCCTCCGCTGTGACCTCCGGATTCCGCGTCGAAATTGTTGGTCAGGATGCGAAACTCGGAAATGGAGTCGAGGTTGGGAATAATGGCCGTTCCAGAATTCACGTCTTCTTCGGCGTCGCTGCCGTTGACGGTGAAACCATTCGAGAACTCGCGCTGGCCATTGATTGAAATCGTCCCCGGGTTGAGATCTCCGGAGGGAGACAGAGCGGCGGCGCCGACGTCCTGCACCGTACCCGAGGTCAGCGAAGTTGCCGGAGCCACGCCAGGCTGTAAGGCCAGCAGGTCGGTGAAGCTGCGGCCATTCAAAGGCACAGTCGACATCTGAGTGCTGGCGATAACTTCTCCCATCTGGGTATCCGAGGTCTCGACGTGAACGGCATTTTCATGAACGACAACGGAATCAGCCCGGGTGCCAACCGCCAGGATGGCATCGACAATGACCGCGCTGTTGGCGTCGAGGACGACTCCGGTCCGGCGGTAGGGCTTGAAACCGGCCAGATTGATTTGAATGTCATAACGGCCGGTGGGCAAGACTGGAAATGTGTAAACGCCCTTGTTATTTGTTGCGGCCGAGATATTTGTACTGGTATCGGTATTGATTGCGACCACGATGGCCTTCGCGACGACTGCGCCGCTGGAGTCCTTGACCGTGCCGGAGATGGAGCCATCGACGTTGGCCCATGCAAGGCCGAGGAGTAGCGGGACCGGCAGCAGGGTGCGTAGGAACGATCTCACCGAGTTGGCTAGGCATGTCATCTTGGGCGCAGATCCAACTGGCGCGAATATCGATTGCGACCGAGTCGCAAAACATGAAACCATTCAATCATCCAATCATTAGGCGACCGCCGGTTTCGGGTTAGGCCGACCCAAAAAATCCCAACGCGGCCGGATTGCTAAAGTGTTACATCTCAACCCTCTACCGCCGATGGCTGGAAGAGTAATATGCTTATTGCGACTAAGTCGCAATAAGCGCTACAATCTCAGCGTAGAGGTTGGGGTTGAGGCTGTCAATGCCAGCCGTCATTTTTCGTCGCACGCTTTTTGCAATCAGTCGCGACTGTGAGGCCGTCAATGCCGTTACCGCAAACTGAAATTCCAGGACGCTTGCAAACGCAACTGGCGAGCCGCGGAATCCGTATGACCGCGCAGCGCCGCGCCATTCTGAGCGTGATCGAGACGGCGACCAAGCACCTGGATGCCAGTCAGATTCTGCGCAAGGCGCGGCATCTGGATGAGACTGTCGATCGCAGCACGGTGTATCGCACTCTCGAATTGCTCAAAAGGCAGGGGATGATCGACGAACTGGACCTGATGCACTTGAACGGCGAAGGGCACTACTATGAGCGCAAACTCGGCCCCGACCATATTCACATGGCGTGCCTGCGGTGCGGCAAGATCACGGAATTCGTGAGCGAGACCTTCGATTCGCTGAAGAAGCAACTCGAACGCGACTGCCGCTTTCACATCGTGGTGTCGCGGTTGGAGGTTGGAGGGTATTGTTCCGGCTGCCGGCGTTAGACGCACCTGCGCGACCGACGGGAAATTTGATCGCACCGGCGGCTTGCTCTCCGGGGCGAGTCTTAGGAATGGTTGAGCGCGTATAGTAGATGGATTGTGGGGAGAACGATGCGCCCGCCGCGCACTTCCAAGGCGAACACCAAACAAGCGCCGTCCGGCAAGAGCCTGACCGGCACTCCGCTCTGGGCCCAGTTTTTTGAGTCCGTTCCGGATGCGATGGTCGCCGTGGATGCCAATGGGGCGATCGTGCAGGTCAATTCTCAGACCACACAGCTTTTCGGATACAGCCACGACGAACTGATCGGCGAAAAAGTGGAACTGCTGGTTCCGCTGGCGCATCGCGCCGAGCATCTGGATCACCGGCGGCGTTTCCATGAACACCCACAGACGCGCCGCATGGGTGCTGCGCTCGACCTTCGCGGGCGGCGCAAAGATGGCTCCGAGTTCCCGGTTGAAATCAGTCTGTCGCCGCTGCATACGGACGCGGGCATGGTCGTGCTCAGCGCGATTCGGGATATCAGCGACCGCAAACGCATCGAAGAGGAACTGCGAAAGGCGCACGCTGAGCTGCGCGCCACCAGCGACCGCGAACTGTGGGAGCATCGAAACCGGCTGGCTCTGATCGTCGATTCCTCGCAGGATGCCATCATCGGGAAGGATCTCGATGGGACGATTACGCATTGGAATAAGGGCGCGGAACGGATCTACGGGTATTCCCAAGAAGAGGTAGTTGGCAAATCGATTTCGATCCTCGCGCCCAACGATCGGCCGGACGAGATTCCGGAAATACTGGCCAGAGTTCGGCGCGGAGAGCGGGTGGAGTTCTTCGAAACCGTGCGGGTGCGCAAGGATGGGCAGCGGCTGAACGTCTCGATCTCGGTTTCTCCGATCCGGGAAATGAGCGGCGAGATCGTGGGAGCGTCCGCCATCGCCCGCGATGTGACTGCGCAGAAAAGAAACGAGGACCTGCTGAGGCAGGCGCAAAAAATGGAAGCGGTGGGGCGTCTGGCGGGAGGTGTAGCCCACGACTTCAACAACATTTTGGGCATTGTGACCGCCTGCTGCGAACTAATGCTTGGCCAGGCCTCCGGTGGGGGGATCACGCAATATATCGAAAATATTCAGGAGGCATCGAAGCGCGGCAGCGCCCTGACCCGTCAGTTGCTGGCTTTTAGCAGACGCCAAATGACGCTCCAGCCTCGCTTGCTCGATCTGAACGATGCGCTGAAGGACGTGGTTAAGCTGCTGCGCCCGCTGATGGGCGACGATGTGCAGATCATGCTTCGCCACGGAACGGATAGCGCGATTATCGAAGCCGATCCGTCGCAGCTTGACCAGGTCGTACTCAATATTGCGGTGAACGCACGTGACGCAATGCCTCGCGGCGGAAAGCTGATTGTAGAGACTTCGATTCAGGAGTTCGATGAGCGGCTCGCCGAGCGTCATCGACCCCTCACTGCCGGTCGCTACGTGGTGCTTGCCCTCAGCGATACCGGCATCGGGATGGATGCGGTGACGCTCTCGAAGATCTTCGATCCGTTTTTCACTACCAAGGAGATCGGGAGGGGAACCGGCCTTGGCCTGGCGACGGTTTATGGAATCGTGAAACACGCCGGAGGGCATGTGTTGGTCTATAGCGAACCCAACCGGGGTACGACCTTCAAGGTTTATTTCCCAGCCGCGGATCACAAACTGGGTGTTGAACTCAAATCGCAAGCCGAGGTGCTGCCTCCGAGGGCGGAAGGGAAGTCGATCCTGCTGGTGGAAGACGATGCGCTGATGCGGAGCGTGACCAAGCAGATGCTGGAAGAGCATGGCTATAACGTTCTCGATGCCGAGGATGGAGTGGCGGCGCTGGAGCGGCTGCGGACGAATGGATCGGTCAATCTGGCTTTAACCGATGTCGTGATGCGCGGTTTAAGCGGGCCAGAGTTGGCGGCCAAGATTTTGGAACTGTATCCCTCGACCAAGGTCATTTACATGTCGGGGTATACCGGTGAGTTGCTGGATGAGACCGAGAGCCTGAAGTTGGGCATACCATTGCTGGAAAAGCCTTTCAGTCGCGCCGCATTGTTGAATGCTCTACATACGGCCGCGAAAGAGCGCTGAAATTCCCCTGAAGACAGGCGTGTTTCTTAGAACTTGCCGTTGATCGGCGTGCTTTTTACGAATTCCGAAAAATCCGGCTTCGATAATTTCTGCTTTTCGAGAACTTCGTTCCCGCCGCCGCACCGGCATAACTGTCGAACTCCCGTCAAAATGCGCCTTTCATCTGTTACAAAATCCAAACAATACAGTTGAAAAGGTCTGCAGAGTCTTGATATAAGCATTGCACAAGGGCGTTTGCCCAACTCGCGAAGCCACTTCGAAGTGCGCGAGGAGCAGGTTTCATTTCGGGGAAGGCCGTTTCCCCCAAACGGTAGCTGATTTCACTGAGTTGCAGAGAGAGGCTTCCCGAAGGGTCGGAGTTTACATGCTGTCCGCGGGAATAGATCTTCGCAAGATTCGGGACCGGCTCGGGCTTACGATGCGCGACGTCGAAAACGCCAGTGCGATCATCGCTCAACGTCGCGGCAGCGAAGAATACATGATACCCCCAAGCCGCCTCTCGGACATTGAAACGAAAGGCGTTGTTCCCAGCGTCTACCGATTTTTCGCGCTGGCGGCCATCTACCGCAAATCGATGGCTACGCTGCTTCGCCTCTATGGCATCGACCCGGATGCGACTACGGCGGAGTGGGCCTCCTCGCAGCCGGCGCACTCGCATGTGGTTTCGATGGAGAGGGACCAGCAAGCTTGTACCATTCCGGTCAAGCTTGATCCCGGCTTTGATCTGAGTGCAACAACCGACCTTGGACGGATGGTGCAGGAATGGGGAACGGTTCCCTTCGCGATGCTGAACGATCTCGCGGCTCGGGACTACACCTACGCCTTCATCGGGCACGAAGACTTGACCATGTATCCGATCCTACAGCCGGGGTCGTTCGTGCAGGTGGATGAAACCAGAACGCGGGTTCTGGAGCGGCAATGGCGTTCCGAATACGAACGTCCAATCTACTTCGTCGAAACGCGCGACGGTTTCACCTGCTGCTGGTGCTCGTTCCGGTTGAATTCGCTGGTACTCCAGCCCCATCCCTTGTCGCCGACACCGGTGCGGATCCTCAGACACCCGCAGGAGGCGGAGGTGATTGGCCAGGTGGTTGGGGTGGCGATGAGGCTTGGGGATCAGCTTGCGGATGCCGATTTTGAAGAGCCTCCAGAGTTTCCACCACTGACTCCAGATGGAGCTGCGTCGCCCGGGAGCAGCCTGAGGGCAATAAACGGTTCAGATCTGCCGCCAATTTCGACGCGTAAGAGATTGGGCTAACGCCTTCAATCCGGCTGGAATGCTCGAGATCTTCGTGTAACAAGCGCAGGCGCGTGCGCAGGATCGTTCCCAGCATCGATTGATGCGCCCGCGCGAAGGTCTGACGGGTCGTCGCCATTCCGTGGGTGCGCTCAAATCCCCAATGCTGGTAGGCGCCATCGTCAATGGAGCGGCGCTCGGCAACGTAAGTCAGCCGCCTCCAGACCCCCTCGATCTTAGTCAGAGTCCGCTCTCTTAAATCGTCATAAGCCGATATCAGCACTGTTTCCGCACCATTTCCTAAATCTCTACGGTTTTCCGAAAAGCCGACGAAACGCAGTTTCCTCTCGCAGTTGTCGGAACTTGCCCCAGACTGCGCTCACTGGAATTCACTTCACCACCAGAGAGGATACCCCGTGAGATCACTGAAAGCAAAGCTCGCTTTGTTATTGTTCGGATTGGCCATGCTGTCCGTTCTGCCGGCCCAGCTCCGCGCTGACGGCAACCCCTATCCAACCTGCAACGGCCAGGTCTGCATGCCCCCAGGCAACTAAAATCTCCGCTTGAGTGTTGCCGGAGAGGGTGATACATTTCTCTCTCACGGTAACACTCAAGCGATGAATTTCCAACTGCTTGTTTATAATTACTTATGGGTCGCTCCGCATGTGTTACTAATTGCAGTTGCAGTTACGATGTTTCGCAAAGGACTGCATCGCGAATTCCCTGTTTTTTTTACATATCTCTTTTTCGAGTTATTGCAGTTCGCCTTCCTGTATGCAATCTCTTTGCATCTGCTCACTGTGGCTCCCTCGCTCTACGTGAAATTCGACCTTTATGGCCGAATTGGCAGTACGATTTTGCATTTCGGGATATTGCAGGAGCTTTTTGAGGCGCCGCTGAAAGACAACCCATCGCTACGCCAAACCACCAGGCGTTTTCTGTGGTGGGTTACGGCCTTCATTGTTGCGCTGGCATTTGCGATGATCGCAATCCAATACTCCAATAGCCTCGGTCACCGTCTGCTTTCTTCTTATGCGACAATTCTGGCATTCAATGTGGCGCAGTGCTTTCTGCTCGGACTGATGTTTCTCTGGCACCGGTATCTCGGGCTATCCATGGCTTCATTTGTCTTCGGAATCGCTCTCGGCATGGGTTGGACCGCGAGCCTTGAGTTGCTGATTCTAGAGTGGAAGGACTCGATTGTTATTCCTAATTCCCGTGTGCCGGATTTCCTGCAGATGGGGGTTTACCACTGCGCGGTGCTGATATGGCTCGGCTTCGCCTTGGCATATCGCAGAATTACTTTGCCGTCGGGCAAGCTGCGGCTAGCGGAAGATCAGAGGTTAATGGAGTCGGTCGCCGAGATGGAACGGGTTGTGCGTCCATGAGTGGCTTGATTGTCTATGGATTTGTCGCGCTTGTCTTCGTAGTTTTCCTGGGGGTCCAGGTGTGGCTGCACTTTTCGCGGCCCAGATCCCTGGCGCTGGCGCCAAGCGAGCAACTCGTTCCTGTCGATCTCGAAGCCTTCGAGAATCTCACCGATCCCGATGAAGAGCAATACCTCCGCACCAGTCTTTCGCAGAGAGAGTTTCGGAGAGTGCAGCGAACCCGGTTGCGTGCCGCCAGATTGTATGTCGCGGCTCTGTCGCGAAACGCCGATGTGCTGGTGGCAGCTGGCGAAGCAGCACGGCTGAATCCCGATCCGGAAGTTGCTGTCGTCGGCCAGGAACTCTTCGATCGCGCGCTTCGCTTGAAGTTTTTCTGTCTATTCTCGGTGGTGAGGATGCAGGCGGCTTTCGTCTTCCCGGTCTTGCTCTCTCCATCCCATCAGCTCGCGCGTCAATATATGACGGTCAGTTACCTGGCGGCGAACCTGCCAGGGAAGGCTGCCGCATAAAGGTTCGCCGCTATCGTCCAGACTGACAGGCAAGGTTGGGAGTTGCTCTACCTCAAGGTCGTGGCGGAACCGTTGAGGGGGTACTCAGACGCAGTTCCGCCCCGCCTCATACTGGGTGGAATTGTAGATGGATTCCGACCGGTCTGGCGTTATCACTTTCCCCTTGTTACGAAATCCGAACAGACTCTCTTCTCATGCCTTATCCGCGACCCGTGCCCAGTCGCCAAGTGACCGTTACCCAATAGTTATTCTTCTTGCGATATCGAGGCAACTTCCCATTTTGACAATGGGATAGGGGGAAGTAACACTTACGGGCGGGGCACATGGAGCATTACCAAATGCCGATGTGACCCCCTATTTTGGGCCATGTACTTCGGTGTACTCCGGCCCTATTCTGGCTCTGCTCGGCAACCTGGGCTGACTCGACCCAATCCAAGCGGAGACTTAATGAAATACCTCCTCGCAATCCTGCTGGTTTGTACCGTCGCTCAGGCCGAGAATCTTGTTGCCACCTCGGCCGCCACCGCACCCTTGCCGGATGCACCTGCCAGCCGGCCGTTCTGGACCTTCGAAACCAAGCTCGATTTCGGCGCACTTGCCGGCCTGGTGGCCGCGGATGGAATCACAACACAGCGCGGTTTAAGCCAGGGATACCATGAAGCCAATCCGCTCATGCGGCCGTTCGTGACCCACGGCGCGGGGGGAGAAGCCGTGGGCTCGGCCCTCGGATTTGGCGCCGGACTCGGCACCGTTTATCTGCTGCATCGGACTCACCACTACAAAGCGGAGCGCATCGCCATGCGGCTAATCGTCGGCGGTGAAGGCGCGGTCGTCGGGCATAATCTCGCGGTCCTTCACTAGCCTGCCTTCTGCCGGGGCGAGGACAATTTCGACAGGTGATGAACCTTTCCCGAGTGAACCGAAGAGGCGGAGTCGGCTTCGATCTCTATTTCCGCGCTAGTGTGCTGGACCATCCTGAAGAGAAGCGTCGTGCCGTATTCACCGGAAGAAAGTAAAATTTAGCGAAGCGACTGACATGGCGCGGGTTGGGTCGCTATGCGATACTAAGAGCGCTAGAAACCGTCGAAATCGTTTCTTCTCACTCACCCAACGATTCCAGGCCGGGATGGCGGAACTGGCAGACGCAGCGGACTCAAAATCCGCCGGGCTTCGGCCCTTGGGGGTTCGATTCCCCCTCCCGGCACCATGCAAGGAATTCTCAAAGAGGCAGGGACACTCCGCCGACAAATCAGAGCGTTGGGATGTTCGCGGTCGATGGATCCGCGAATCGATGGATTCGCGAATCGATCTGCGTCCGGCGGCTGGCGGAATCCCGACTCGCATCGGCGGTCGAGTCGGGACTCCGCTTGCAGGTGACTCTCCGTCCGTATTACTTCCCCTTCCAGTAGGCAGCAATATGGGTCGGATGCGCGACAAACACCTTACCAGCTAGGGTTTCAGCCTTTTTTGCCGGCCTCACATACATCGCAGTCGCCAATTCGTTCGGAGGCAGACCTCGCTGGCGCGCTTCCTTGTTGTGGAAAAGGAAGAACCCGTCATGGGTCTGGCAGAAGAGCTCCGGAGGTCCAGCGACGTAGTCGCGAATCTGCTGGGGCGAGAACTCGTCGTCATCCGGCATCGCCGGGACGATTTCGCCGGTGGTCTTGATAATGAAGCTGAGATTGATCAGTCCGTTCGCTTGGTCGGCGTGCAGGTTCATGTGGTTCTCGCTTGGCAGAGGGGAGAAATCAGCCGCTGAGTGATTGTCTACTAATATAGTAGACAATATAGGCATTACCGGAGTTTGTCAATAGAAAAAGTTGGGATTGGGAGGGCGGGCTAGGAATGGGCGACCCGAGCCCGGATCGCACGGCACCTGACTTTCGGGGCGCGAAGGTATGGCTGACGGGCCCGCCACGCACCACGGGTGCGACTCTTACGGGAAGGGTTTCTCTGCTATAGTCCGCCGAAATGCAGGCTAAGGCAAGCGGGTTCGTCTGAGAAGGACTTACTCGCTGCAGGGTGAGATTGCTCTGCGCGCTGGCGGCGCAGATTGACTTCGCGCGGTATTGCCTGGCTTGGCAGTGAAATCCGTGCCTTATGGAGGCCTTATGATTCGACTGCTCGCTTGCCGTTCCACGGCTATGGAGCCTTCGATGCCAGCTCGGCGGACGATCGCTGGATTGGCGTTTGCGCTCCTGATGGTGATGCTGGTGGGATTCTCGGCTTTGCCGGTTGCGGCGCAGAGCGGCGGTGACGCGGACGCTTCGGTACGCTCGCAGGTAACAGCACTGGAAAAGCTGTGGAATCAAGCATATAAGGCGGGAGACACCAAAGCTCTGGCTGCGATTCTTGACAGCTCGCTGGTGCTGGTCGAAGACGATGGCTCCCTCAAGACCAGGGCGGATTTCCTGGCGAGCATCAAAGGTCCAACGGCGAATGAAGAGCAGGTTGCTCCTGAGTCGCTGACGGTGCGGGTGTTCGGAAATACGGCGATCGCGATTGGCGTTATCGCAGTGAAAACAAAGCAGAATGGGAAGACTGTGACGCGGCGGGAACGCTTTATCGATACCTGGTTAAACCGGAACGGAAACTGGGTCTGCATCGCGACGGATGCGACTCCGATGAAGAATTGAGCGGTTTGGGGCTTGTTCCGTTTTTGGGAATTCTGCTATTTATCTTCTCGTTAATGGGGTCGATTTTCTATTGGAATCAATAGCTTAACGATACTTGGACTTTGCGTTGGGCGGAGTTCGGCGAGGCATTTCGCCTATTCTCCGGAGGTTCTGGGCTCTTCTCGGTTCGTGGTAGAGGGGGTACCCCCCTCCCCCTGCCTGATCGATTGGAATCAGGACTTTAGGGGGAATTTCCCGCCAAAATCTTGAAACACCGAGGCTTACAGGTAAAATCTTGAGCGCGTGGGAGTTAGCGGCTCGCTTTTGCCTCTTATCTCCTCCGACTTTTCCAGCAGGAGCGACTTAGTCGGGCCAGTTACTCGTCTTACTAAGTCCGAAATCCACGCCTACATTCAGGATAGCACGGGGCGTCAAGCGGAGGGTAATTGCACGTATCCGCGAGCGAATAGTGGGCGAACAAAATATTTATTGCAATACAGATATGTATGTACATGTCGTGCGAGAGCAACAAACGAAAAGAGTTGGGGAAATTTTTGGGAGGTGAAATGGGGCTTGACACGGCGTGCTATGGAGATCGCTCGCGGATAGAAGCTTCTTGTCGGCTTTTGGATCGGCTCCGGGCCGAATTTTCTCCTTGGCAAGGTGGCAGTGTAATGGCGTGAAGTTCAGCCGAGGAGCGCTCGGGTGATTTCTTCCCACTCCTGCTCAGAAGATCCGTGGGCCGGAGGTTGGCCGGCTCGGCCGTACCAATAGCCAGCATTGGAGATGTCGCCTTCCTTGCGATGCAGGTAGGCGTGGACCCAGGAACCTTCCGGGCCTTCATCTTGTTGCGCAGTCTCGTGAGCGCGGGTCCAGTCTCCCTTGGCGTCCCACCAGAGGCCGGCAAGGGCGGGAGTCAGTTTGCTGGACGGCTCGGCGGACGAGAGGGAGTCGCGGAACTGGGCGAGGGTCATCATCATTATCTCCGGCATCTTCCCGGACATCATTCTCTGGCAGCTTCCCTGGCTAGGGTTGATAGAGTATCAGGCCGAGCACCCGTTGGTAGCGGTCAAAGTCCGAATCGGTGGTGAAAATCTGCCAGTGGCGGCGGCCGGCTACAGCGCAGATGAGGAAGTCGATGGCTGAACCCGCGACGCCGCGGCTGCGGCAGCGATTGTGGATTTGCGCCGCTTCTTCGTAGTCGCCGGCGTCGAGGCGGACGTCGTCGAAGGCACGCAGATGGTTGCGAAGCTGGTCGAACTTCTCCGGTTCGCGAATGCCAGAGAGCAACTCCTGCCGAACCACGCCGATCAGTTGGGCGCGGCCTTCGCGAATGAGTTCCGCGAGCGCGAGCGTCAGAGACTTTTCGCGGGCGCTCAAGTCAGCGGATTTGCGGCGCAAAGCGAGCGACCAGATCGAAGTATCGACCAGGACTGTCATTGGTTATGTGTGGGGCGATGTGTGGGGCGCTGGCGGCGGCGTTCGGACTTGTAATCGTAGGACGGATCGAGGTCGAAGGTTCCGAAGGCATCGAGAATGCGGAGCTGCTTACGGCGCTTGACGTACTCGGCAAGGGCGGCGGTAACGGCTTCCTTCTTGGTTTTGTGCTTGCCCGCACGCTGGGCCTCCGCGATCAGGTTGTCATCGAGGGCGAGGTTGGTGGCCATGTGTATAGTGTTACACATGCGGATGTGCGGAGCAAGAGATCTTGCGGGTCATTGGTCTCTGGTCGTTCGGGAGTCTCTGTGTCAGTTGAGTATGCGCTGCGGAGAGCCGTGGAATCCCACCTTTCGAAACGCGTGAAAGGTGGGGCACGCGGCGACTCCGATGAAGAATTGAAATACTTCAAGAGTTCCGTTTCGTGAACGGATGGTTCCCAGCCAGGGTGAGTAACGCCCTCCTCAACGGGGCGCACAGAAGTTAGGGGCGTGCGGACGCCGCACTGAGCGTACGGGCAACTTCAACCTTTACAGCGTCCGCATCGATTTACGGGACGAACAAGTAGCCGTGATACACACCGCCCGAATCGGTGTAGTAGCCGGTAACATCACCCGCTGTGTTGATACCCATTTCGAGACCCGTGTCGCCGGGCAGTTCGACGCTGGTAATCGCTCCCTTGGCGGTGCGCACAAAGACGTAAGTCGCTCCGCTGGAAGTGCCGTAGATTCCCGTAATCGTTCCCGCTGTATTAATACCGAAGACAACAGTCGCGACTGAACCCGCTGGGTCGAATGAAGTGATGACTCCGGTCTTGGAGCGCACGAAGCCGTGGCTCGCGCCGCTCGGGTCGGAGTACCAGCCCGCGATCGTGCCTGAGGTGTTGATCCCTGTAGCAACGGTGCCCTGTAGGTTTCCGGTGCCCGCACCTGTTACATCGAAGGTCGTGATTGTGCCGCTGGCGGTGCGCTCGAATCCGTGAAATGTGCCGTTGCCGTCTCTCTCCGATCCCGTGATGGCTCCCGCTGTATTGATCGCGGCCGGAATCGTGCCCTGTCCCTTGCTTGTGCCTGCGCCGGTGACGTCGAAGTCGGTGAACACGCCGGTCTTCGAACGCACGTATCCACGATGGACGCCGTTGGAGTCGAAGTACCAGCCGGTGATCGAGCCTGCGGTGTTGATGGCAATCCCGAAGGTTCCCTGATCGCTGCCCGATCCTGCGCCGGGAGCTTCAAAGGTGGTGATGATGCCTGTCTTCGAGCGCGAGACGCCATGCTGCACGCCGCCGGTGTCGATGAGATAGCCGGTAATCACTCCGGAATTATTGATGCCGGTAACGACGCCGCCTTTGTAGCCGGCGGGAGCGTCATAGCTGGTGTAGACCCCGGCGGAGCTGCGCAGAAAGCCGTGCGCAAGACCGCTGGTGTCGACGTAAACGCCCGCGATTGTTCCTGCTGTATTGATAGCGGCGGCGATAGTTCCCTGTCCGGAGGCTGAGCCCGCGTCAGGCTCGTCGAGTGTGGTGAAGGTTTGGGCCGGCGCGGCCATGGCTGCCGCGGCTAGAAGAAGCAGGCAGGCGAAAACTGCTTTCAAAATTGACTTCATTAAACTCCCCTATGCGCACAATGCGCCGAAAGTAGAGTGACTGTGCCGCGAAACAGCGGCGGAGGTCAATGGTCCGGCAATAGCGTGTAGATAGCGAGATAACAACTTTGTTTCCAGGTGGTTGGGGGAAGTTATTGCGCGCTATGGCGGGTAAAGGAAAGAAGGGTTTGGTGGAAGAGCGGGCCTTCAGGCCGGCGTTAGGACGAGCATCGATAAAGGGCTTTAGCCTTGGTGCGCGTCGTCGAGCGCCAGGACCACCACTTGAGGAGATGCCCGTGGAATCCCACCTTTCGAAAGGCGCGAAAGGTGGGGCACCCATCGTTGGATTAGGGTTAGGGGTGGGCCACCTGCCCCATTTTTATTCCCACATCTATGCAGACGCGGAAAGAAATTTCTTCGACGGACCGTCGAGATATCGTCCTCTACAAGCTCCCATCAGTTCTCCCGCGTATCGTGAGACGTCATCGGGGCAAAGCTGGTCGATAAACCTCAGTTGACCAACTAGACCAAGAATGAAGCGTTCTTCGTTACGCTCACCCACTAGCCCGCTGCGCAATTTGTGAATGCCAGAACGAATGCGGGACAGCTTCTCCTTTGGTGCGCGTATCTGCTGGGACCCGAGGCGAGTGCCAGTGAGAAGTCTGATCGCGCGCGGCCCCATGATCTTTATCTTCTCTCGTTTTACCCGTAGCCCGTGAGCGGCAAGTGCCGCGACGGCGGGCTGGATCAATTCCCTTGCCCTGTCCCCCGAGAAAGCTAGGTCATCTATCCAGGTCGAATATGCCACCGACAGCTGGTTACACATTCGTCTGACTGGCTCGTCAATCATCCATATAAACAAATTAGCTAGAAGCGGGCTCGTCGCAGCACCCTGCGGCAAATGGCGGCCGAAGGTGGTTAGGCGCGTCAGCAGCCTCGCAACGGGTGGAGAGCAGCCGAGGAGTTCCGCCCATACGCGGTACACCTGTAGGTTGGTTATGCTAGGAAAGCATTGTCTTATGTCGAGCGTCACCAACAGGTTGGATCTGAGGTGACGATCTGCGTTATCCCATACGCTGCGTTTCGGCACCGCGCCGAGAATGTGGGCCGGGAAGCAAATAGGCTTCAGGAGTCTCCTGTATATTCGCTTTTGCACAAACTTCAGATCTCGCAGGGGATTGTCGATCGGTCGCGGCTTTGAGAGAGGGAGTTTTTGAAAAGGTCGCGGCGGTTTGACGGACATAAATGGGCCATACTGCAGCCTAGGCTCCGTCGATAAACTAACCAGCCCTTCTCTTGGAATTTTGAGAATATCTGCGAGCCGGTTTTCGCTCAGTATTTTGAGTTTTTCGACTAGTGCGAACTCCTCGCTCATCGTCTTCTTCTCCACCCAACAAAAGCTTGCCGAGTCCCACAGCCAATCTCTGAACAACTGCAGGATCCGCACCCTTCACGTCTTCCGGTTCTGACGCAAGTAGCGTAAAGAGGTGAAAAGGAATTCCGAGAGCGGCCGCGATCTTTTCCAGAGTGTCGAGACTTGGATTACGTTTGCCACTTTCGAGCATGGATACGAGACTTGCATCGATCGGGATCCGGTTTGCGAGCTCGCGCTGCGAGATGCCGGAGAGAGCTCTTGCAGTTCTGATTGCCTTCGAATAGTTCATTACGCCCCAGAATTCTTGTATGTGAGTTTTCCCTGGAACTCGAGCACTAGTTCGGCTACCTAGCAACGAGCTATTAGCTCACGATGCTCCTGATGACAGCCTCAGCCACTTTCCGCACCACCCTGAAGATTTCTCTTCTGGACGGGTTTGGTTTGCGCCCAAGGCCTATCAATTCGGCCGCCGCATCCTCTAATGCACTTATCTGTTCCGGTTCAAGTCCATCTCTCTTCAGCATGGACCTAAGTTGGTCCACGCTGAATTGTAGGTCTTTGTACTTCGACTTCATTGTCGTTCTCCTCCGGTAGTTACCGGTGCCGCAGAGGGCAGCTATCCGAGGAAGAACGGACCGAACCGGAAAACTCACACAACTTGTGCCGCACAATCTTGCAACGCACAACCCGAGCACCTGCACCTTGCTACTCCGATACCGGGAGTCCTCAGGATCCAGCGCCGGAATGACGGGATAAACGGCATCCCATCGCCGTGGATACAGACATCCACCGCGTTACGTCCCTCCCCATATTGAAGAGGGACTCGATCATGGAAGCAACCTCTGCTAGAGAACGATTGTCAAAGACCTACCGAATCGCCGTAACGGCGACCCAAGCTCAGTATAGAAAGACTGTATTCAGTTGTCAAGAAAAATGACAAGGTGTCATTTTAGCTGCAGCCGCTTGTACTCCCGCAGCTCATGCACTTATAGCAACTGCCGTTCCGGACCATGATGCTGCCGCAGACGTGGCAGCTGGGGGCGTCGCCGAGGTCGATCATTCCGGCCAGGGCATCGGCTGCGTGGATCTTGCCGATGCCGGCTTTCGGCTCTCGGTTTTCGGCTCTGGAACCCGTGTCGGCGTTGAGGTCTTGCTCGATGCCTTCGGCTACCGGGGCGCGGCCTACGTGGTCCATGTTTCCCATGCTTTTCGGACGCAGGTTTTCGAAGAGGAACTGCTGCTGTCCGGTCAGGAAGCGCAGTTGGAGCCAGCGGAAGATGTAATCCATGATCGACTTGGCGAAGCCAATGTCGGGATTGTTGGACCAGCCGCTGGGCTCGAAGCGGGTATGCGCGAATTTTTCACACAACAACTTCAGCGGCACGCCGTGCTGCAACGCCATGGAGACGGCGAGCGCAAAGCTGTCCATGAGGCCGGAGACGGTGGAACCTTCCTTAGCCATCTTGATGAAGATTTCGCCGGGATCGCCGTTGGGATAGAGGCCGACGGTGATGTAGCCTTCGTGGCCTCCGATGTTGAATTTGTGCGTGACCGACATGCGCTCTTCCTGGAGGCGGTGACGGACGGCGCGGGGCGGCGCGTTGAGGTCTTCGTCTTGCATGTGAGGCGCGGCGGCTGCGGCGGCGTTGCGGGCGGCGTCGTCCTTGGTGGAGTTCGCCGTCTTGGTTCCGGCGGCGGAGAGCGGTTGCGCTTTCTTGCAGCCGTCGCGATAGACGGCGACCGCTTTCAGACCTAGCTTCCAGGCCTGGATGTAAGACTCGGAGATATCTTCGACCGTCGCGTTCTCGGGCAGATTGACGGTTTTCGAGATAGCGCCGGAGATGAAGGGCTGCGCCGCGGCCATCATCTTTAAGTGGCCCATGTAATGAATGGAGCGCGTGCCCTTGGCGGGCTTGAAGGAGCAATCGAAGACGGCGAGATGGTCGTCCTTGATGTGCGGCGCGCCTTCGATGGTGCCGGTGGCGTCGACGTAGCTGACGATGGCGTCGGTCTGCTCGTGGGTGTAGCCGAGTTTGAAGAGGGCGCTGGGGACCGTGTTATTCACGATCTTGATCATGCCGCCACCGACTAACTTCTTGTACTTAATCAGAGCTAAGTCGGGCTCGATGCCGGTGGTGTCGCAGTCCATGAAGAAGCCAATGGTGCCGGTGGGAGCGAGGACCGTGACCTGACTGTTGCGGTAGCCGTGCTTTTCACCGTTGGCGAGGGCTTCGTCCCAGCACTGCTTGCTGGCTTCGAAGAGCGCGGGCGGCACATTCGACTTATCGATGTTGTTGACGCTGGCGCGATGCATTCTGATTACATCTAAGAAGGGCTCGCGGTTGAGATAGTAGCCGGGGCAGGCTGCGCCGGGCATGGCTTCGGCTGTAGTTACTCCGAGGCGGGTTTGGACGGTGCTGGTTGCCGGACCCAGCGGCTCGCAAAGTTCGGCGATGCGGCTTGATTGTAAGTAGGCTTGTCCGCACATGATGGCGGTGACGCAGGCGGCGTAATCGCGTCCGGCGTCGGAGTCGTAGGGAAGGCCGGCAGCCATCAGCAGCGCGCCTAAGTTGGCGTAGCCGAGGCCTAGCGGACGATAGTCGTGGCTATTCTTGCCGATCATTTCCGTGGGATAGCCGGCGTTGTCGACGAGAATTTCCTGCGCGGTAATGATGACATCGACCGCGTGGCGATAGGCCTCGACGTCAAACGTGCCGTTGGGCGCGAACTTCAGCAGGTTCAGGCTGGCGAGGTTGCAGGCCGAGTCGTCTAAGAACATGTACTCGCTGCACGGGTTGCTGGCATTGATGCGAGCCGTGTTCTTGCTGGTGTGCCAGCGGTTGATGGTCGTGTCGTACTGCATGCCGGGATCGCCGCAATGCCAGGTAGCTTCGGAGATCTTATTCATCAAGTCTTTGGCTGAGTAAGTGTTGATAACCCGGCCGTCGACGATGGAGCGGGTGGAGAATTCGGTGTCGCGTAGGACGCTGACCATGAAGTCGTCAGTTACTCGGACGGAGTTATTGGCGTTCTGAAAGAAGATGGAGCTATAGGCGTCGGAGTCGGGATGCGAACCGTCGTATCCCTGGGCGACTAAGGCATGGGCCTTGGCTTCTTCTTTCTGCTTGCACTCGATGAAGTCGACGATATCGGGATGGTCGATGTTGAGGATGACCATCTTGGCAGCGCGGCGAGTCTTGCCTCCGGACTTGATGACGCCGGCGAAGGCGTCGAAACCTTTCATGAAGCTGAGCGGGCCGCTGGCTGTGCCTCCGCCGCTGAGTGTTTCGGTGGAGCTGCGCAGCGGAGAAAGATTGGTGCCAGTGCCGCTGCCCCACTTGAAGAGCATGCCTTCTGTCTTCGCCAGAGTGAGGATGGAGTCGAGCGAGTCTTTGACCGAGTTGATGAAGCAGGCCGAGCACTGCGGCCGGGTGTATCCGGTGACGCCGAATTCTACCTGCTGGGTTTGGTGGTTCCAATGCCAGTTCGTGGCGTCGGAGTTGGGCTCGATGCGATCGCAGCCCACGTTGAACCAGACGGGCGAGTTGAAGGCGGCGTATTGACGGATCAGGAGATGGACTAACTCGTCATGGAAGGTGGCAGCGTCTTCGCTGGTGCGGAAATAGCCATCCTTCATACCCCAGTCGCGAATGGTCTCGGCGACGCGGGCGACGAGCTGGCGGACGCCAGTTTCGCGCTCGCCGGTATCCATGCGGCCGTGCAGGTATTTGCTGGCGACGATGTTGGTCGCGGTCATGGACCAGTCTTTGGGGACCTCGACATTCTTCTGCTCGAAGATGATGCCGCCCTGGGAGTCGGTGATGGCGGCGGTGCGCAGCTCCCACTCGACGTCGTCGTAGGGATTGACGCCGGACTTGGTAAAAAAACGGCGGAAGGTCAGGCCAGGGGCCTTCTTCTTATTCGCGGTCGCCGCGGGATGCGTCTTCAGCTGAGCGTTTTCTTGAGATTTCTCTGACACAGTTTCCTTTGCGTTTTCTTTAACTCGCGCCTGGGTTTCGGGCATGTCTCTCTCCTAATTAGATGATGGCAATATGAAATCGATGGTGCGTGGATATGTATGACGTTATTGATGGCAACTCGAAACAGTCCGCTATGCGCGGACTTTCGGCGGCCGGACAGCGGTCTCGCTTAGCCGGCGAGGCCGGTGTCTGGCTTCTTACGGAAACTATGTTCGGGGAGCGCGGCGGGCTCGATTGACGGGACCGCTTGTAGGATGCCCGGCGCGGAAGATGGTCGCGAGGCCGACAGATCGGCGGCGGGGGATTCAATTCCGTGACGGGCAAAGGAGGCGGCAACGAGTTCGATCAAACCTTCCATGGGGGCTCCTCGGGTGAAAAAAGTACTGCGAAGAAGACGGCAAATGCGGCCGCTTCAGCGCCGACGATCTAAATGAATCCCCCCGGATGTGCAGAGCCGGGGGAAGTCACCGCAAGACATCTGTCGCAAAACATCCATCCAAAAGGGGAATGGGGCCCGTGAAGGAGCGAACGGGAAATCACCTCAATTTCGAGTGCGCCCCTGAGTTTTTGAAGTCATGGCCTCCTTGTTGGGAGGTCTGAAAAATGTCCTTGGGATGCCTAAAGTACTCCCACCCGTTGTGCATGTCAAGGCAAAATCGCAATATGTAGTGGCCCTAGTGTGCTACATGTACCGAACTGGAGAATGACGACCTTTTCACTAGCTGCCCGCTATTGAAAAGCGGGGACTTATTCCGGTTAAGCAATAGCGCGCGGGAGATCCGCGGAAGCTCTTCTGGAAGACAAGACGCCAGCGCCGGTGATGATGGTTGCAGGCCGACGCTCGGGAACGACGTTATCCGCATCGCCGTGGTCGTGGCCCGAGGCCGGGAGCGGCATATAGACATCTTCAAAAAATTCACGGGCGGCGATGCGGCGAGTGCCGTTAGAAGCTTCGACGAGGTAGTCGCCGGGACGGCCGACATGCTCGTGGCCGAAGGGATCGGTGAACGCGATCGGTTCGGTGAGTTGGCGGGCGCGCACCAGAAAGCGAGTGCAGTAGACATTCCAATCCTTCTTGCTGATCATGACCTTCTCACTACTCACTACGAACGATTGCGGCCCGCGGTGGATTGTGCCGGAGTTGCGGGTTCAATTTCCTAGTTGAGTGGAGTGACTTTACGCGCAGAAGAGGACAAGGTCAATTACACATGATTGGTGCAACGGTGGAATTCGGGGAAGAAGAGAGTGACGAGGAGTTATGCGGAAGTGAGAGTTGAAAGCGGGCGTGGATTGGCGCGAGCGCAGAGGATTTTGTGCGAAAGCGGGAGCGTGCGAGAAATTCCTGATGCGCGCGGAGGACGCGATTTGCACATGGGGTGCACAGGAAAGTCAGAAAGGCATGGCAGAGGGCAGAGGTGAGAGACACGCGCTCACTCGAGCAGTGATAGTGAGTCAGCTTTGGCTCAGAGCTGCTGACCCCATGCGAGAATATGACGAATGAAACCAGGAGTGCTGGCTTTGATATTTGCCGCGGGACACAAAAAGCCCCACGCATCGTGACGAAATGAGTGGGGCAAACTCGCCGCCAGCTATTCGAGGAACATGTTGAACTTGCTGGTGATCGTCGAAACGCCAACCGTGGTGGTGATGGTTACGCTGGCCACGCCTTTCACTGGATTCACGCAGGTTTCCGTGCTGCCGGCGCAGAATCCATTGCCCGGTCCGGTTTCTCCCAGAGTGCCGAAGGCGGTATCGTCATAAATAACGATGACGGAACCGGCGGGGAAGGGATTGGGACCGAAGTCGAATGGGCCAGTATCCATGATGTAGTTCTTGCCTTGCTTCACGACGATCGAAACCACGAGATCGTCGGTGCTGTCGCCTGTGTCATCTTCGTAGAACCAGAAAATCTGCCCGCAATTTGTACTGCTGTCGCTATTGGCATCGCAGGCCGAGAGTGACTGCGAGTAGGCTGGTTGCCCGATGACCACACCGCCGGTCGAGATCTGTGAGCAATCCGCGCCGTTGGCATTCTGGTTGGGGAAGCAGGGCCACTCGTCGTTGCCGCCAGCATCGACTGGCGGCAGCACGCCGAAGCCGACAGACAGTTGTTCGAGGGCCTTCTTTTCGGCCTTTGCTTGCGCGTGGTTCGGGTTAACGACGCGGATCTGAAGGTGGTGGATCCTTTGTGCGAACGCCTGGGGACCGCAAACCAGGAATGCAACCATGGCGCAGCACGCCAAAGCCTGGAAGAAACGAGATTTTCTCATTGGAATGCTCCTTTTGATCTCTGGGCCGGCCACTTCGTAAGCCCTTGAGGGCCAAAAGTATGCTGTAGGTCCAACGCCTTGTCAATGACCCCGGGATAGCAGACTTACTGCAACAAAATGCACATTCACTTCTGGGGTAAATGACGCGCGCAGCGCCGAAGAGAAGAGAAAACAAAAGCTCCCGACGGAATGTCGCCGGGAGCGTCTACCAACCGACCTAACATCTGAGCCGAGTTATTTCTTGGCGCAGCCTTGCCCGGTGGTGATGCCGGTGAGAATGTTGTTGGCTACGGTCAGGGACTTGCTATAGCAGTAGCCGGTCATGTCGTAGGTGTAATAGGTTTGGGCGCTGGACTGGTTCTCGTTGCCGGTGATCTCGCCGTTGGAATTGAAGACGAGAGTGTCGGTTGGCGTGACCTGGTTGTTGAGTTCACTGAAGGCGACGACTGCGCCGTTGAGCGTGGCTTCGTCCTGCACATAATAATCCTGGTTGACGGTGGTGGTTTGGGTGCCGGAGCCGTCGGGGTTGAAGGCGAGGACGATGTCCATGGTCATGGGCCAGTTACTGTTGCGGTTATCGATGTGGGTGCCCGCGGACTCGACGACGGTGGTGGTGGCGTCGATGGCGGTGCCCTGGACGATGTCTTGCACGTAGGTGCTGCCGTTGATGGTGAAATTTTGCACGTTGGAGAAGTTGATGGTTTGCGCGACGGTGGTGGTGACGGAGCCGGCGGAGGTGTTGACGTAGCCGGAGATGCTGAAGTTATGTCCAGAGGTAGTCTTGACGGAGCCGCTGACGTCTCCGCTTTTCGAGACGTGAGTATTGTCTTTGATGACCGGTGAAGGCGCGGTCAGAGTATTTTGCGTGACTGCGCCGGTGACCTGAGTTGAGCCGTGATCGAGATAGAGAAGGAGAGAGGCGGTGGCGGAGAAATAGTTGTCGGCGTTGAAGACGCTCATGCTCACGGTGTGCGGGTTGCCATCGTCGAGAGTGGCCGCGAAGGGCGTGAGGTCGACGCGATAGGGGACGAAGTTGAGAGTTTGCACGCCGGGAATCGGGAACCAGAGATAGGGATCGATGCCGCCGGTGTAGATCCAGGGATAGACGGGGGCGACACCGGCGGGCGTGCCGTCGATGGTGATTTCGGATTCGCGGAAGGCGGTGTTGGGGCAGCTATCGAGTTCGCCGCTGAGGTTGGTGGGGACGCAGGTGTACCAGAACTCGTCTTCATTCTGGCTCTGGGCGAAGACGTCGAGGTAGGCGCGCTCGACGTTCATCGGGAAGGTGATGGTTTGGGAGAGCGATGGCTGGCAACACTGGCCGGTGGTGTCGAGGGCGACGGTGCCGCCGGATGGGCCGCCGGAGAAGGCGATGACCTGGTCGGCGGTGACAGGCGCGGGATATTTCGGCGAGGGCGGATAGAAATAGAGGGTTACGGTGCCGTAGATGACGCCGGTGTAAGTTTTGTTGACGAGATTGCCGATGTCGGCGGCGCCCTGCTGGGCGGTGGTAAAGATGGAGCTGTAGTCGGTAAGATCGCGCTGAATCTCCCAACGGCGGGCATCGCTCGGATCGGGCTCGGAGGTGGTGCCGAAATAAATGTTGGTGGGACCGAGCCAGATGTTGGCGGTGCGGTCATACTGGATGCCCTTGGTGACGGAGAAATCGCCGACGAGAATGACTTTGGCCCAGGGAGCGGGGCAGGCGGCGGGCGGGGTGTAAGAAAATGTGCGCGGGTTGAAATCGTCAAAGCGGTCACGCTGGAAGAGGACGACCTTGCAGGGCGTGGTGCTCGGATGGGGAACGGGCGGATCGGCGGTCGCGGTATTGGAAGAGCCGACGCCGGCGAAGGCGAGAGTCGAAGAGAGCGCGACGAGCAAGAGCAACGATGGAAACTTTGGGAAATGGCGAATCGTCATGAGGGACCTCCTGGAAGAATTGGGTTAGACAGGGTGCTGGTTTGGAGAGCGACTTTGCCGCGCAAAGCCGCAGTGGGAGAGGAGTTTAGTGCGAAGGAGGGACGGGAGTCAAGGGAGAGGCGGGACAGCGGTCACAGGTCAGCGGTTATGGGTTATGGGGAAAGCGCGATTGCGGGCTTCGGAAGTTGATTGCAGGTGTGTGCTGGCGGAAGTGACGCGTACAAATTTGCGAATTCGAGGAAGCAGGTTGGTTAAGAGAAATGTGGCTGTTCAGGGACCGGGCGACTGATTATGAACAGTTGGCTCATGAGGAAAAGCCTGGTTGTTCCTATCTTTGCCGTCACTTCATTGTTATTGCCGGTGGGCGGGATGGCGCAGGCCGCCGCGGTTCGAGGGGACGAGGCGCGGCCAACGATGCGGACACAGGTCGTGATTTTGGGGTCGGGGACGCCGGTTGCCGATCCGGAGCGGTGGGGGCCGGCGGTGGCGGTGGTGGTGAACGATCGCGCTTATCTGGTGGATTGCGGGCCGGGGGTGGTGCGGCGGGCGGCGGCGGCGGTGGAGAAAGATGGGATCGCAGCCTTGAAAGCGCCCAATCTCGATATCGTATTCGTCACGCATCTGCATTCCGATCACACGCTGGGGTATCCGGACCTGATTTTTTCGCCGTGGGTGCTGGGGCGGACGGCACCGCTGGAGGCGTACGGCCCGCATGGTTTGAAAAAGATGACGGCGAATATTGAAAAGGCGTGGCAGGAAGATATTCGGGTGCGGCGCGCGGGGCTGGAGCAGGCGAATGCTACCGGATACAAAGTGAATGTGCATGAGATTGCGCCGGGCATCGTGTATCGCGATGAGAATGTGACGGTGACGGCGTTTCCGGTGAAGCATGGAATATGGAAAGAGGCGTATGGATATAAGTTCGAGACAAAGGACAGGAAGATTGTTCTCTCCGGGGACACGGCGCCGACGGATGAAGTGGTGAAGGCGTGCGACGGATGTGACGTGCTGCTGCATGAGGTTTACAACCCGCATGGCAACGAGCTGAACGATCGGCATTGGAAGGAATATTTTCGAACCTTTCACACTTCGCCGGCGGAGCTGGGAGACATTGCGCGGCGGGCGCATCCGAAGCTGCTGGTGACGTATCACCAGGTGTTGGAGGGATTGCCCGAGGAAGATTTAATGGAGCAGATCAAGAAGGAGTACTCGGGAGAATGGGTCTCGGGGCAGGATTTGGGGGTTTACTGAAAGCAGAGGTCAGAAGTTAGAGGGCAGAGGTCAAAAGCAAAAAAGGTTTGGGAAGAGAGATGCCCCAATGCAAATGCTGCGAACTCGGTTTGGGCGGGACGTCATCACGGAATTCTTGCCTCCGCGGCGAGCGCTGAAAAAGCAAAGAGTCATTATTTTGTGCGATGGGATGCCGTCGATTCCGCGGAAACAGCCGCTGGCGGAATTTCTGGCGGCGAAAGGATATTGGGTGTTCTATCCGCGATATCGCGGGGCGTGGGAGAGCGGCGGGGAATTTCTGGCGCGGTCGCCGCATCTGGATATTCTGGATGTGATTGCGGGGATGCAGGCGGAGTTTCGGGAGATGGCATTCCGGCGGAAGTTTCGGGTGCGGCCGGATGAGATTTTTGTGATTGGGGGAAGCTTTGGCGGGGCGGCGGCATTGCTGTGCTCGCTGAATGCGGGGGTGAAGAAAGTTGTGGCGAATTGCCCGGTGGTGGATTGGTCGATTCTGCGGGGCGAGCAGAGGAAAGAGACCTCGAATCCGAGTTATGCGGCTTATATCCGCGAGGCGTTTGGCTCGGCATACAGGCTATCGGATCGGAACTGGAAGAAACTTGGCGATGGGAAGTTCTTTAGTCCGATTTATCACGTCGCGGAGATGACAGCGGAGAAGATCATGATGTTTCATGCGGAGGATGATCCCTATGTGCCTTATCGGACGGTGGTGAAGTTTGCGCGGGCGAGCGGGGCGCGGCTGAAACTGCTGCGGCGGGGCGGGCATTTGAGTACGGATATGATTGTGCGGAAGTATTGGGAGAGGATTGGGGAGTTCTTCGCGGGATAGGAAGAGCTTAACGCAGGGAGCGCGGAGGACTGGCGGAGAGAGCGCGGAGGAGCGTCAGTGGCGCAGGCGGCGGAAAAGAGTGTCCGCGCCACGCGAACAAGCAAAGGCCGCGGGCAGGAGTGTCCGCGCTACACAGGCCCAGGCCACACACTAGTTACAGTTTGTTGAGGCCGTCCAAGGCGGCTACTTTGTAGGCTTCGGCGAGGGTTGGGTAATTGAAGATGGTGTCACGGAAGTATTCGATGGTGCCGCCCATGGCGAGTACGGCTTGGCCGATGTGAACGATTTCGGCGGCGCGGTCTCCGATGATGTGGACGCCGAGGAGCTTGAGCGAACTGGGATCAAAGAGAATTTTTACCAGGCCCTGCTCGTCGCCGAGCATCTGGCCCTTGGCGAGTTCGGAGTAGCGGGCGAGGCCGCTTTCGTAAGGCGCTTTTTTCTTGGTCAGCTCTTCTTCGGTTTCGCCCACCATGGAAATTTCCGGGATGGCGTAAATTCCGTAGGGGATGAGATTCGAAACCATCTTGCTGGGCTTGCCAAACATGTGGCAACTGGCGAGGCGTCCCTGCTCCATTGATGTTGAGGCGAGGGCGGGGAAGCCGATGACGTCGCCGGCGGCGTAGATGTGCGGGACGCTGGTCTGATAGTTGTCGTTGACGATGAGTTTGCCGCGGCCGTCGGGTGCGATGCCGGCGGCTTCGATGTTCATCTTGTCACTGTTGGCCTGGCGGCCGACGGAATAAAGCAGCACTTGTCCGCGAACGACTTTGCCGCTTTCGAGCTTGGCGAAGACCTGGGAGCGCTCGTCGTCGTGGCCGACTGAGGTGACTTTTTCGCCGAGGCGGAAGACGGTGCCGAGCTGGCGGAGCTGGAAGCAAAGGCTCTCGATGATTTCGCGGTCGACGAAATCGAGGAGCGTGGGGCGCTGGTCGAGGAGCGTAACTTTGACGCCGAGGGCGGCGAACATGGAGGCGTATTCGAGTCCGATGATGCCGGCGCCAACCACGATGAGCTCACGGGGAATTTCGTCGAGACAGTGAATCTGATCGGAATCGAAGATGCGTTTGTTGTCGATGGGGATTTCTGCGTCGTGGGCGGGGCGCGTGCCGCAGGCAATGAGGACGTGCTCGGCGTGGATTTGATGCGTGCCTTCGGTGTTGACGATCTCGACGGTGTGGGGATCGACGAAGTGCGCGTCGCCGGAGAACGTAGTGACGTAGTTGCGGCGGAGCTGCGCCTTGATGACTTCGACCTCGCGCGACATGACGGACTGGGCGCGGAAGATGAGGTCGGACATTTCGATGCGGTCTTTGAGGACGTAGCCGCGTCCATAAAAAGTACGCTGGCGGAAGCCGCTGAGGTAGAGCACAGCTTCGCGGAACATTTTGCTGGGGATGGTGCCGGTGTGCACGCAGACGCCGCCGATGGTGCGCTCGCGGTCGATGATGGCGACCTTTTTGCGGAGCTTGGCGGCGCAGATGGCGCCTTTTTGACCGGCGGGGCCGCTGCCGATCACGACCAGATCGTATTCATTGTTGGACATTGAGTTGGGATTGTGCGCTTAGATTATCGGCGGGAAGCGGGAAAGGGTCCAGAGGCGAAGGTTGGCGGGCTTTGGTTCGGGCGCGAAATTAATATTGCTTTAATGTGGGAAGCTTAGAGCTTTTCACCGCCGAGACGCCGAGGTCGCCGAGATCGAATAATAAAGCCGGGCTTTTTGGGCCCGGCTTGGATCATATTGCTGATGTCGATCGCGCAGGTGAATAAACCGAGCTGCGCTCGATTGGACACCCGAGGGCGGCTGTCCCCACGCGCTACTTTTTCACGAGCGAGTGAAAGCGTTTGTTGATTTCTTCCCAGTTGACGACGTTCCACCAGGCCGCGAGGTACTCCGGGCGGCGGTTGTTGTACTTCAAGTAGTAGGCGTGCTCCCAGACGTCGTTGCCGAAGATCGGGATGAGGCCTTGCGAGACCGGGTTGTCCTGGTTCGGGGTTGACATGACTTTGATCCCGCCCTTGCTGTCGGCGACGAGCCAAGCCCATCCGCTGCCGAACTGGGCTGCGCCGGCGGCGTTGAATTTTTCCTGAAATGTTTTGAAGTCGCCGAAGGTGCCTTTGATGGCCTCGGCGATGGGCCCGGTGGGATCGCCGCCACCGTGGGGCTTCATGATGTTCCAGAACATGGTGTGATTCATGTGGCCGCCGCCGTTGTTGCGGACGGCTCCGCGAATGTCTTCCGGGATGGCGTTGAGATCTTTCAGAAGTTCTTCGACTTTCTTCGAGTGCAGTTCGGGATGCTTGTCGAGTGCGGCATTCAGATTCTTGACGTAAGCCGCGTGATGCATATCGTGATGCAATTGCATCGTCTTCTCGTCGATGGTGGGTTCGAGAGCGTTATACGCATACGGCAGCGGGGGCAGTTCGTGCGCCATTTTTACTTCCTCCAAGGCTTGAGCCATTTTTCGTTCCTCCAATGCACTCATTAAAGATGACGGGGTGCTTTGGGAAGATTCACGAGGGCCGGGCGTGGTTGTCCGCGCGGCCCATATATTTGTAACACTTCGCGGCGGTGAGGTGTGGGAGATGGGAAGTAGTGCACAGAATCCACAGAGTTCAAAGAGAAGCACGAGGCCAAGTGGACTTCAATTAGAGTACAAGTTCCATGTATAGCGCGCCTGAAATTGGATTCTCGCAGTAGGGAGCGATCTCTTGGAAGCCGAGGCGGCGATACATGGCGACCGCATCCTTCATCACCGGTTCGACTGTATCGAGGCGCATACGTTTGTAGCCGATCGAGCGGGCTTCGGCGATCAGGCGGTCGGCCATGGCGCGGCCGAGCCCCTTGCCGCGAAATTGCGGACGGACGTAGAGCCGCTTCATCTCGCAGATTTCGGGATGCAATTCATGCAGGGCGCCGCAGCCGGCGAGTTGGACTTCATATTCCATCAACAGCAAACGGCCAGCGGGAGGCGCATAGTCTCCGGGGAGGGCGGCGAGTTCGGCGTCGAAATTCTGAAAGCAGAGGCTGAAGCCCAGCGATTTTGCGTATTCGAGGAAGAGCACGCGGGCCTGCGCGATTTGGGGCGGAGAGGAGGCCTGGAGGATGGTTACGGCCGTCATCTCCGTATTATGTGAGGCAGCGGCGGGGATGGCAAATTGGGCCTTTATAATTCTTGGCAGTTGCGGGTAGGCACTAGAGAAGCGGGCGGGGTTCGATTCTTAAACCTACCACGGAGGCACCGAGGCACGGAGAAGAACAGTCTCCTGTCCTCGACGCCTAGGGTCATTCTTTGGAGGATATTTGAAGGTTTTACTGCTGGAGAACATCAGCGGAGTGGCGGCTTCGCAGTTCGAGGAAGCGGGTTTTGAAGTGGAGTCGCTGAAGGGCGCGCTGGACGAGGCCGAGCTGGTAAAGAAAATTCGCGGCGCCTCGATTCTGGGCGCGCGGTCGAAGACGCGGATCTCGCCGGCGGTGCTCGACGCCTCGCCGGAACTGGTTGCGGTGGGCGCGTTCTGTATAGGGGTGGATAAGATCGACCGCGCCGCTTCGAGCGAGCGCGGCATTGCCGTCTTCAACGATCCGCACTCGAACAGCCGGTCGGTGGCCGAACTCGCCATGGGCGAGATCATTCTGCTGATGCGGCGAACGTTTGAGGCGAGCACGCGGCTGCACCGGGGCGAATGGAATAAATCTTCGGCAGGCGCGCACGAGGTGCGTGGGCTGACGCTCGGCATCGTGGGCTATGGAAAGATCGGCTCGCAGATTTCGGATCTCGCCGAGGCGATGGGCATGCGCGTGATTTTTCACGATGTGGCGCATGTGCTGGCGCGGGGCAATGCGCGGGCGGTGAGTTTTCGCGAGTTGCTGGAGTCCTCGGATGTGATCACGCTGCACGTCGACGGCAAGGCACAGAACCAGAATTTGATCGGCGAAGAAGAACTCGGGGCGATGAAGCAGGGCGCGTGTCTGATCAATTTAAGCCGCGGGTTTGTGGTGGATCACGAGGCGCTGGCGCGGCATTTGAAATCCGGCAAACTGGGTGGCGCGGCGGTGGACGTGTTTCCGCAAGAGCCGGAGACGGGCGGCGCTTTTTCGAGCCCGCTGCAAGGTCTGCCCAACGTGATTCTGACGCCGCACGTCGGAGGCAGCACGGAAGAGGCGCAGCAGAACATTGGCCAGTTCGTTTCCGCGAAGATGATCGAATATTTCCAGAGCGGCAATTCGCAAATGAGCGTCAACCTGCCGCACTGCCATCTGGAATACGAGCCGGGGTCGCACCGGCTGATGCACATTCATCACAACGTGCCGGGAATTCTGCGCGCGATCAACGACATCCTCGCGGATCGCGGCATCAACATTGAGCGGCAGGTTCTCGACACGCGGGGAAATCTTGGCTACGCAATTTATGACATCAACTGCGCGTGCGATGGCGAGCTTCTGCAAAAGCTAGAGAGCGTTCCCAATACGATTCGAGTGCGCGTGGCGGGGAAAATGGCGGATCGCGGCTAAAGTGTCCCGCAGGTCGCCGGAATCGTGTTTCCGGTATCCCAATTGCATGGTGAAATCGTTTGCACTGAGGAAAACCGGCGTTTGACGGCCCGCCAAAGTTCGACTATCGTTTAGCAACCATCAAGCTCGTAAGCCAGCCCTTGCTGTGGCCGCAGCGGGCAAGCCCCGTAGTTCTAAAGTCCAAATCTGGGAGATCGACCGTGAACACCGTAAGGCTGCGCTCACGGATGAGCCTGTTGCTGACCGTTCTTTCCTTTGTCATCGTGTCTACGCTTGCCTTCGGCCAAATGCCGGTGACTACCTGGCATTACAACAACCAGCTCACGGGCGCGAACCCGAACGAGCCGATTCTCACCCCGAAAAATGTGAATACAAAGTCGTTTGGGCTTCTCTTTTCGCAGGCGGTGGATGGCGCGATTATCGGGCAGGCGCTTTATATGCCGAATGTGACGGTGCCAGGGCTGGGAATGCATAACGTGGTTTATGTCGCCACGATGAACGACAGTGTGTATGCCTTCGACGCCGACAGCAACAGTGGAGCGAACGCGGAGCCGCTGTGGCACGCGAGTTTTCTTTCCAAGGGCGTGACGCCCATGCCGATCTCGATTCAGGGATGTTCGGGAACTACCGGTTGGACGGAGGTCGGAATTCTATCGACGCCGGTGATCGACCCGGTGGCCGGAACGATCTATGTGGTGGCGAAGACTTACGAAAACGGAACAACATTTGTGCATCGCCTGCACGCGCTCGATGTGACAACCGGACTGGAGAAGACTGGAAGTCCGGTGGTGATCACGGCCAGCTACGAGTACGAGGGAACGAACTATGTTTTTGTCGACAAGATGCAGGTGAACCGGCCGGCGCTGCTGCTCAACGACGGCACCATCTACATTGCCTTCGGATCGAATGGTTGCCGGAGCGGCAAAGAAGAAGGCTGGGTTGTGGCATACAATTCGTCGACGCTGCAGCAGGCGGGCGCATTTGATGTGGAGCCGGGGGCGTCGGCCGCGGCCATCTGGCAGCGCGGCGGTGGGCTCGCGGCGGACAGCGAAGGCTACGTTTACGGCGCGACGGCAGATGGGCCATTCACCGCGGGCGTCGATCTCGGGCAGTCTGTCTTTAAACTCGCGCAAGGCGACGGCACGCTGACGCTGGCCGACTGGTTTACGCCGTGGAATCAGGTGTATCTGGACGATCACGATCTTGACTTGAGCGAGCCCGTGCTGGTTCTGCCGGATCAGAGCGGGCCTTATCCGCATCTGGCTGCCGGTGTCGGCAAGGAAGGGACGATTTACCTTCTCAACCGCGACGACATGGGGCAGTTCTGCGATACATGTCAGGAAGGCGACACGCAGATTCCGCAGGAGCTGCAGAATTTTGCGCCGAATACCGGCGCACTTGCCTATTGGAACAATACGATTTACACGACGGCCAACAGCTCTCCGATTGCCGCGTTGCCGGTTACGAATGGCGTGATTGGAACCACGCCGATTGCGCTATCGAAAAAGGTCGCGTCCGGACATTCACCGGTGATCAGCGCGAACGGGACTTCAAACGGGGTCTTGTGGCAGATTAATGGCAAGAACCTGTGCGCGTTTGACGCGATCACGCTGGCCGAACTTTACCAGAGCAATAAGAACAAAGGGCGCGATCAGATTTTGTCGTTGCCGCACTACGCCAACATCATGGTGAACAATGGCAAGGTGTATGTGGGGACCACTAGCAGCCTGTTCGTGTATGGACTTATGAATTAGGGTCGCAGACAAGAAGTCCTATCGCTATCCCGACTAACCGACAATCCGCTTTCTAGCTTAATTTTTGTTCCCTGAACGCCGCTCGCCGCAGGCGGTCATGCACGGCCTCCCATTCGGGAGTTGTGGGAGGAAGATCGACCGCGATCCAATCGACATGGGCGTCATCCGCTTCGTGCAGGGCGCTATAAAGGCGAGCCGCATAATCAGGCGCGGAGTGCGGCATCTGGCAGACTTCGGCGTGAGCGTTTGAGTTCCGCTTCGCCGGCCGTGTGTGCTGTAGGTAAATTCCTTTGCCTTTTTCAGGCGTGGGCAATTCTCCATTGGCAATCAGGAAGAGCGGAGTGCGCGGGCTGTAGTGGCGAGCGTGCATTCCGGGGGCGGGATGCGCGTCGGCGCCGGGAGGCCGCGCGGACTCGATGGGGCCGATGACGGCCTCGAGTTGGGCGCGCGAGATGCCGCCGGGCCGCAGCAATGTGGGACGACCCGCGAGCGAAAGTACGGTCGATTCGATTCCGACGCCGCACGGTCCGCCATCGAGAATGTAATCGACGTCATCGCCGAGGCTGCGGCGAACGTGCTCGGCGGTGGTGGGAGAAAGATGGGTGAAGCGATTGGCGCTGGGGGCGGCAAGCGGGACGCCGGCAGCCTCAATCAACGCGAGGGCCACGGGATGCGACGGCATGCGCAAGCCCACGGTTGAAAGGCCGGCGGTGACGACGTCGGGAATCGCGGCGGATTTGAGGAGAACCAGGGTTAGCGGGCCGGGCCAGAATTTTCGCGCAAGTTGTTCGGCCGTTTGCGGCCATGCGGCGGCGTCCGCCACCAGCGATTGCGCCATCTCGATGGACGAAACGTGGACGATCACTGGGGTGGTCGAGGGACGGCGCTTGGCGGAATAAATTCGGGCGACGGCATTGGCATCGAGGGCGTTTGCGCCGAGGCCATAGACGGTTTCCGTAGGAAATGCGACCAGCTTGCCGTTGCGCAGAAGCTGGGCGGCGTGTTCGATTTCCGCAGGGCTGGGAGCGAGAGCCACACTCCATTCTAGACCGGGAGATTGTGGCTCCCGCGCCGCGAACTGCAAATCGTGCGTCTTACTTTTTGTTGTTGTCTTCGTCCACTACCAGATTGTTGGTCACGGAGAAAACGCCGGGCACACTGTTGGCCTGCACGCCCGCGATTTGCTTATCCATAGCGCGAGCGACTGCGCCTTCCAGCGTGACGTGACCGTTCTTGACGATGATGTGGATGGGAGGCACAGCGCGCAGCTGATATTGATTGAGCACGCTGTTGCCATAGATCGCACGGTAAACTTGCCGGCGAATGCCGTCGTCCATGGGCGATGGCGGCAGCACCTCAATGTCATTGACGACGCGCTCCACGCCCTCGATCTTTTTGATCGAGTTCTCCGCATCCGATTTCAAGGCCGGACGCACCACCTGCCCGAGCAGCGTCACGGTTCCATCCGGATCGACCTTGTAGGCCAGGTTATCGAAGACGCCGTAAAAAGGCAGCATCACCAGTTCGTGATGGACTTCCTTGTAGATGCGGGCGAGACTTTTTTGATCGAGCGACTGGGCCTGAGCGTAGGCGGTGCCCAGCATGAGCGAGCCTAGCAACAGCGGCGCAATAACGGCGGAAATAAATCTCTTTACGCGAATCAGTCTCTTCATAGGGTCACCTCTTGAAGTGGAATGGGAAAAGCCTGGGAACAGAAATCCCGCGGGCAAACAATAACCACCGAACTTGACATCCATTCAGACGCTTAAGGACGGAAAAGCGCTGCTTTTTAATCCCTGAGAAAAGAGTGGGGACGGCTGTAGGCGGGAGAAGAATATTCCGGAACCCCGGCGGGCAAAAAGACGGCGACGGAAAGGCGAAGGCCGGGCGCGTAGAGCGCTAAGTGGTTTTGGGACGGCGGCGGCGCTCACGGAAACCCTCGATCAGCAGGTACAAAACGGGAATGAAAAAGAGATTCAGGATAGTGCTCATAATCATGCCGCCGAAGACGGTTGTGCCGACGGAGTGGCGGCCGTTTTCGCCGGCGCCGCTGGCAACGACCAGCGGCACCACGCCCATGATGAAGGCAAACGAAGTCATGAGGATGGGGCGCAGGCGGATACGGGCCGCTTCGACCGCGGCGTCAAGGATGGTCATGCCGCGCTCGCGAAGCTGCTCGGCGAATTCGACGATGAGGATGGCGTTTTTGGAGGCGAGGCCGACGAGCATGACGAGTCCGACCTGGCAGTAGACGTCGTTTTGGAGGCCACGCAGCCATTGCCCGCCGAGCGCGCCCAGCAAAGCCATGGGCACGGCGAGAAGAATGATGAAGGGGAGAACGAAGCTCTCATAAAGAGCGGAGAGCGTGAGATAGACGACGAGGCTTCCGAGGCCGAAGAGGACGAGCGTGGTCGAGCCGGAGGCGAGTTCTTCGAGCGAGATTCCCGACCACTCGTAGGTGTAGCCCTGGGGCAAAACCTTGGCGGAGAGCTGTTGCATGGCGTCGATAGCCTGGCCGGAGCTGAAGCCGGGCGAGGCGGAGCCATCGATTTCAGCGGAGCGGAAAAGATTGTAGTGACTGATGACCTGGGGCGCGGTGCTCTGGGTGATGGTGGCGAGGTTTTCGAGCGGGACCATGGCTCCGGAATCGGAGCGGACATAATACTGGCCGATATCCTGCGGGTGGGAGCGGAATTGCTTGTCGGCCTGAATGTAGACGCGATAGGAGCGGTTATTGAAATCGAAATCGTTGATGTAGGACGAACCCATGTAGACGCTGAGGGTGTCGGTGATCTGGCTGAGCGGGATGTGGAGGCTCTTGGCCTTTTCGCGATCGATGGTGACGATGTATTGAGGATCGTTTGAAGTGTAGGTGGTGAAGAGGCCGGTGACATCTTTCTGCGGGCGCTCGCCGGCGGCGCGAACGAGGTCGTGGGTGACCTTGTCGAGATCCTGGAGGGTATGAGCTCCCTGATCGAGGAGTTCGTACTGGAAGCCGCCAAACTGGCCGAGGCCCTGGACGGCGGGGGGTTCGAAGGGAATGACGATGGCCCCGGAGATTCCGAAGAGCGGGCCGCGAAGACGGGTGAGAACGGCGGCGGCGCTATGCTCTTCGCCCTCGCGTTTGCCGTAAGGACGAAGCGGGAGAAAGACGAGGCCGGCGTTGGGAGTGGCCCCGCCAAAGCTGAAGCCGGCGACCGAGAATGTGCCTTGAATTTCGGGAATATTTTTTGTGATGGCGGAGACTTGCCGGCCGATGTTGCGGGTGTATTCGAGCGAAGCTCCGGTGGGCGCCTGGATGGCGACGATGAGGTAGCCCTGATCTTCGGAGGGAACGAAGCCGAGCGGCACTTTCTTGAAGACGAGGTAAGCGAGGCCGAGGCCGGCGACGAACAAGATCAAAGCGAGGACCTCGAAGCGCAGGAAGGTGCGAAGAGACCTTACATACCCGGTGTTGAGGGCGTCGAGAGCGCGGTCCACCTGCCTGAAAAACCAGTTCTTTTGATGGTGTTCAATGCGGCCGAGCAGGATGGCTGCGAGCGCGGGCGCCAGGGTAAGCGCGTTGAAGGCGGAAATGGTAATGGAGAAGGCGATGGTGAGCGCGAACTGACGGAACAGGATGCCCGTGGTGCCGGGGAAGAATGCCACCGGCACAAAGACGGCGACGAGCACGAGTGAGGTCGCGATGACGGCGCCGGTGACTTCGCGCATGGCGTCAGAGGCGGCCTTGGCGGCACTGGGCTCGCCTCCCTGGAGGTGACGCTCGATGTTTTCAATGACGACGATCACGTCGTCGACGACGAGGCCGGTGGCGAGAGTGATGCCAAAAAGAGTGAGCGTGTTGATGGAAAAGCCGAGCAGCTTAACGAAAGTAAATGTCCCGATCAGCGAAACCGGAGTGGCGATGAAGTGAATGATCGTCGTTCTCCAGTCGCCGAGGAAGACGAAGATCACGAGGATGACGAGCAGGATTGCGGAGCCGACCGTAAAAATCACGTCGCGGATGGATTCGCCGACGGCATCGGTGGTGTCGAAGGCGATTTCATATTTCATGCCGGGAGGAAAGCGCTTGGCCAGGCGGTCGAGTTCGGCGACGCAGCGCCGATGAACATCGAGCGCGTTGGCGGTGGAGAGCTGGGTGACGGCGATGCCGACTGATTCGTGGCCGTTGTAATCGAGATCGGAACTGTAATCTTCGGCGCCGAGTTCGGCGTGGCCCACATCTTTGAGACGGACGAGGGTGCCGTCGGCATTGCTTTTGAGGATGATGTCATCGAACTGCGCGGGCTCGGAGAGACGGCCGACGGCGCGCACGCTAATCTGGAATTGCTGGCCGGGGATGGAGGGCTGGGCGCCGACTTGTCCGGCGGAGATTTCGACGTTCTGTTCCTGAAGGGCGTTGACGGCGTCGTCGGCGGTGAGGCCGCGGCCAGCCATGCGGACGGGATCGAGCCAGAGGCGCATGGAATACTTGCGCTCGCCGAAGATGATAACGTCGGCCACGCCGGGCACGCGCTTGAGCGGGTCGCGGACGTAGACATCGAGGTAATTGCTCATGAAGAGCGGGGAGAGACTGCCGTTAGGCGAGTAGACGGCGCCGCCGAAGACGAAGTTTTGCGAGGTCTTGGCGACGGTGATGCCGATTTGCTTGACCGCGGCAGGGAGACGGCCGGAGGCGGTATTGACGCGGTTTTCGATATCAACGGTCGCAAGGTCGGGATCGCGGTTGAGATCGAAGGTCGCCGTGATGGTGCTGACGCCGTTGTTGGTGCTGGAAGAGGTGATGTACTTCATGCCCTCGGCGCCGTTGATTTGCTGTTCGAGAGGCGTGGTGACGGCGGATTCGACGGTTTGGGAACTGGCTCCGGTATAGACGGCCGTGACGCCAACCTGAGGAGGAGCAAGATCGGGGAACTGCGCGATGGGGAGCGTGGGAATGCAGGCCGCACCGGCAAGAATGATGAGCAGAGCACAGACGGTGGAGAAGACCGGGCGATGAATGAAGAAATCAACCATAGAAAGGCAGTCGTTAGTTTTTGGTCCTCAGTCGTTAGTTGTCGGTCGTCAGTTATCGGTCCTTAGTCGCCGGTTTTTTGCATTCGGCATTCTTATTTGATTGGAACCGCTTAACCGGCCGATTCCTGAGGAATGACCGGCATTCCGTCAACCAGGAATTGCGTGCCGGAGACGATGACCTTGTCTCCCGGCTGCACTCCGTTGAGCACGACATAGTCGTTGCCGACGATTTGCCCGATCTGAAGCGGCTTCTGATGGGCGACATATCCGCCCTTGTGGTCGGACTCGGCGACAAAAGCGAAATACAATCCGCCAATGCGCGAGACTGCGACGACTGGCACCACCGGTTTTTGATTCGTGCCCCAGACGATGCGGGCGCGGATGAATTGCGCCGTGCGCAGCGAGTCATTGGAATTCGCGATCAATGCCTTGGCCAGGACGGTCTGGGTGGCGTTATCGACCTGCGGCGAAATGAAAGTGATGTGGCTCGAGGCCAGCAGATTCCCCGCACCGTCGACGATCTGGACGGGCAGGTTCATCTTCAACTGGGAAGACTTTTCGATGGGCACATAGATGTAGGCCTCGAGGCTGCCGGGGCGGTCGACCGTGGTGAGCTGGGTCGTCGTTACGACGCGGTCACCGACGCGCACCGGAATATCCCCGACGATGCCCGCGCGCGGAGCTACTACCTGAAAATAGTGCAGCTGGACTTGCTGCTCGTTGACCTGCGCGTCGAGCGAGTGCAGTTGCGATTGGGCCTGATCCAAAGTCGCGCGCGCCTGGTCGAGATCCTGTTTGCTGACCACCCCGGCGCTGGCCAGGCCACTGACGCGCTCGTAATTCTGCTGCGCCCACTTGAGCTGTGCCAGTTGGGCGTTGCGCGCATCCTCCTGGCTTTTGACGGTTGCCTGCTGTTTGGCGGGATCGATCTGCATGAGGCGCGCGCCGTCGGCAACACGATCGCCGGAGCGCACAAAAATCTGCGTGATGATGCCCTCGACCTGCGGCGAGACCACGGCCGAGTCGCGCGATTTGAGAGTTGCGACGTATTCCGTCGCATCGTTGACGCTCTGGAGCGTCGCGGTTTTAACCTGGACTGGCATCGCCTGCGGAGCGGCGGCCTTTGCGGGATCGTTTTTTGCACAGCCGGAGACGAGGATCGTAAGCAGCATCGCACCGCAAAGTGCGGATAGCGCCAGGGGTCCTCGCGAACCAGACGACGCTCGAAGTCGTGCATTGCCTTTCATAGAAATGAGGCGAGAGTTCGATGTTCTCGCACCAGACAAAGTAATCGATTCGAGGCACGGACGCAAAGCCCGAAGTGACGTGGCGGCACATCTTTGCACAAGGCAGAAGCCGAGGCCCCTGCCACGGTCTGCTACATTTGTCTTGTTATGAAGCCCGTCCGCAGTTTTGCCAGTGACAACAACGCCACTGTCCATCCCGAAGTGCTGCATGCGATGACGCGCGCCAACGAGGGCCACGTCGTTGGCTACGGCGACGACGCGTACACCGCGTCCGCCATCCGAAGGTTCCGTGAGCACTTTGGAGACGATGTCGAGGTATTTTTCGTTTTCAACGGCACGGCCGCGAATTGTCTGAGCTTGCAGGCGCTCTGCCGGCCTTATCACGCGGTTCTTTGCCCGGAACTCTCTCATATTTATACGGACGAATGTGGGGCACCGGAAAAATTGACCGGCTGCAAACTGATTCCGCTGTCGGCGCCGGGGGGCAAACTGAGCGTCGGAACGGTGGCGCACGCCTATCACGGCATTGGCGATCAGCATCATGTTCAGCCGCGGGTGATCTCGATTACGCAGTCCACAGAGATGGGCACCGTGTACAGACCGGATGAGGTTGAGGCTCTGGCGCAGTTTGCCCACGAACGGAAGATGTTGCTGCACATGGATGGAGCGCGCATCTCGAACGCCGCTGCTGCACAAAACATGACGTTGCGGCAGGCGACACGCGATCTCGGGGTGGACGTGCTGTCGTTTGGCGGCACAAAAAATGGACTGATGGGAGCGGAGGCGGTCGTTTTCTTCCGGCCGGAACTGGCCGCCGATTTTCTTTTCACGCGGAAGCAGGGGATGCAACTGGCGTCAAAGATGCGCTTTATGGCGGCGCAGATGGAAGCGCTGCTGACGAACGATCTGTGGAAGCGCAATGCGGCCCATGCCAACCGCATGGCGAAATTACTGCAACAAGAAATTGAAAAAGTGCGCGGCGCGGAGATCGTCTATCCCGTGGAGGCGAACGGAGTTTTTGCGCAGATTCCGCGCGAGGCTGTCGGCAAGATTCAGGAGCGCTACTTCTTCTATGTATGGAGTGAGGAGGAATCGGTGGTGCGCTGGATGTGCTCGTTCGACACGACCGAAGATGACGTGCGCCAGTTCGCGGGCTTTGTAAGAGAAAAGATTGAGTCTATATCGAGCTAAGGGCCGGGTGCGGAAGATACAAGACCGCGCCTCAGCAAGCGCAGCCCGCCTCTGGCCATCTGCTTTTTTTGTACTTATTGCTCCCTCGCTGCTCGAACCGGGAGCGACCTAGGCCTTGCCGATTTTCGACTTCTTGGCGGCCCGAATCTTGGCCCAGCGCGCCCGCTGCGCAGCCGCGATCCGCTTCCGGCCAGCCGCCGAAATCGACCGTGTTCTTTGAACGGGAGCGGATTTAACCGGTCTCGTTCCGCCGTTCACGTAAGCTTTGCCGAAGGCAGTAAGGGCCGCACTAACACGGCGGAGTTCACCCTCAAGCCGCACGCGTTCGCTCTGTAGTTGGTCAACGATGGTATTTACAATCGAATTAGCCATGGCGGAATTCTATCACTCCACGCGTGACTTAGATGGCCGATTGGAAAGATATACTCAATTTTACAATTCCGGCCCGGATTAGCTTACCGCGAGGGAATGCGACATAGGACTCCTATCGGGATCGGGAAGGCATATCCCGTTTTAAGAGCCGGTGCTCAAGCGCCGCTAAGACGCTGACCACGGGGTACAAGCTTTCCTGTAGGAGATGACGGGCTTGCGAGAATCGCGTTGGTGACTTATCGCCTCCACTTTGGTCTGGCGTTAGGTTAGGCGCGGTAAGCTGTGCGCCTTATCGACCGCCTTTGAGGCTATGATGGGCGGAGATTCGCGGCCGGCCGGACGATCTGAAAGACAAGTTCGTCTTCTAATTATTCGCGCGCTTCCAGGCTTGAAGTGGCTGGGCGCAGTCGAAAGCTGCAAAGAGCAGCGCCTTCGCATCTTCGCATTGAGCGCCGGGCAGGTTAGCTCATATACCATCCGCCATTGACGGAGATTGTCTGCCCGGTCATATAGCCATTCGTAGCCAGCATGACGGCGACCGAGGCAATATCGTCGACCGATCCGAAATGTCCCATGGGGATAAGGCTGGGGTTCGCGTTGGGATTGCAGGTCACCATCTCGGTTTCAATGAGAGCTGGAGCGATGGCGTTTACGGTGATGCCTTCTCGAACGAACGCCGAGGCACAGGAATGGGTGAGGCCGATGATGCCAGCCTTGGACGCGGCATAGTGCGGTCCCACGGCTCCGCCCGTTTGGGCGGCGACCGAAGAGAGGTTGATGATACGGCCCCACTTGCGCGGACGCATGCCGGCGATCACAGCCTGGGTCACGAGAAATACGGATTTGAGATTGACGGTGAGCACCTCATCCCACTCCGCCTCGGTAATCTGTTCGAGCTTTCGCGGGCGGGCGATGCCGGCATTATTGACGAGAATGCCGATGCCGCCGAGTTGCGCTTCGGCCTCGGCGGTCATGCGGCGTACATCGGCGGCGACCGAGACATCGGCCTGAACTGCGATTGCTTTCCGTCCGAGCGCGTGAATCTGATCGCAAAGTGCGCGGGCGGCATCGGCGCGCTCACGATAGTTGACGGCAAGATCTGCGCCGGCCTTTGCCAGCGCGATGGCGATAGCGGCTCCGATGCCGCGGCTGCCGCCGGTGACCAGAGCGACTCGATTGGACAGAGCTGGCATGACGTAATTGTATGCGTGGACGGGACTTGGAATCAGGCGCGGGCGGTTTAGCACTCGCTCTGAATTCCTGTGACGCACTTCTTCCTGGCACTCAACGTGCCCCAGACTCCTGGAGGGAGTCCTCGTTTCCAATCGAAGACTAATCTTCCTTTCACATCATTGCGGAACTGAATCCGCACTCTTTGGCGTCGAGGGCATAGAACACTCATGGCTGGCTACCTAATCTCGATCATCCGGCCTAAGGGCTATCCGCATAGCGAAGCTTTTCGTGAGATCGCCGAGACGCTGCAATACGGCTTCAGGGCGCTCGGCCATATTTCGGGCATTGGGGAAAATGTTCTCGACTCGAATGCCAGCGTGACCAACGTCATCCTGGGAGCACATCTGCTTAGCGAAAGTGAGATGAAGTCGATTCCGGCGAACTCGATCGTCTACAACATGGAGCAATTGGGATCGGCCACTCTTTCCCATGCCTACTACCGGTTGGCCGAGCGTTATCGGATTTGGGACTACAGTCCTGTGAATATTGAGAAATGGCAGGAAAGGCAATGCGCGCAGCCTCCGGTGCTGGTCGAGATTGGATATGTGCCCGAACTGCGACGGATCGCGCCCAGTCCGGAGCAGGACATAGACGTTCTTTTTTATGGCTCGGTGAACGAGCACAGACTTCATATTCTCCGGCAATTGGGAGCGGCGGGCGCCCGAGTCCATTCCGCATTCGGCGTTTATGGGCGCGAGCGCGATGCGCTGATAGCCAGAGCAAAGATCGTGCTCAACGTTCATTACTACGAGACGAACTTATTTGAGGCTGTGCGTGTCTCGTACTTGCTCGCCAATTCGAAAGCTGTCGTATCCGAGGCATCGCCCGATGTGGGTTACTTCGAAAAGGCGGTTGCGATCTTTCCCTACAACGAGCTGGCGGAAGGCTGTCTTAGCCTGCTTGGCGACGGGATGAAGCGTAAGGACCTCGAAGCGAGAGCGTTTGCGCATTTTTCGCAACGACGCGCCGCATTGATCCTCAGCCGTGCATTATCGGAGAATCGTGTAAGTCCGGTCGTCTGGAAAAAGTCGTTTGACCTCTTCGATACTCTCGTAGCCGCAAGGTGCGGAGGCCCGGCCGGCGATCATCTGGGCGAACTGTTTCCCATTGCGGCGAACGTCGCCAAGGTCAGGCCGGGAGATGTGATTGTTTCTGACTATTTCGATCCGGAGGGGGCGCGGAAGGCTCTTCAGGTAGCGCAGTTAGACAATGAGTTGATCGTTACTCCCAATGGAAAATATTCCGGATCGGTGTGGCCCGAGTTAATCAAGCACGGAGTGTTCTCGCACACGGGCGATAACATCGAGTCGGATGTGCGGCGGCCAGTGCAGTTTGGGCTTACCTCGACGCTGGCGACCGAATCGAAATTCACGGCGAACGAAGAGTTCCTGCGGCAGCGGGGATTTGGCGGCGTTGCCGGGGCGATGCGCGAGGCGCGACTAACCGCCGGCAAAACGCCTTTTGGCGATCTATGGCGACTTCAAAACCAAGTTAACTTCCCGTTTCTGGTTCTCGGCGCCATTGGGCTTAAACAGGGCGCGAAGAGGCTGGGATGTAAGTCGGTTTTGATGTCGGCGCGGGATTGCTGCCTGTGGCAATTTGCGGTGAAGGCAATCAGCGATCTTCGAGTTGAATATTTCCTGACCAGCCGACTTACTCGCGTATTTGCGACGGAAGGGTACCTGGAGTATGTGAATTCGCTTTTATCGGAACCGTCACTCTTTGTGGATCTCGACGGAACCGGATGGTCATTGCGGCGTCTGGTGGCGAAGACAAAACGGCCCGACTCAACTGTATTCCTCCTGGTCAAGGTGAATGACAAGTCGCAAGAGGCGATGCAGGAGGACATAGCAAGGTCCGGGAGCGTGCCGCTCGAACATTTAACGACGGGCTACGCGGTCGCGCTCGAGCCCGCGAACTTCGCGCGGCACGCCATGGTATCGAAAGTCGAGGTGGGACACACGGAGACCACTAACCCAACCGGATTCGATTGGGAGAATAGCCCTGAAATCGCGGCTCAACACGAAGCATTTCACTACTGCCTTGGATTCCTGAAGCATTACGAGATATGCGAGGATGTACCGGAGCAAGAACTTTCAGAAACTCTGCAAACCGTATTGAGCTGGTATCACGCGTTCGCCGCGAGTGTTGGCTTTCAGAAGGCGACATTCATCGCGGAAGACCGGCACATCTTCGCGACGCTGGAAGAGCAGAAGACGGCGCAGGCGACGACATACAAGAACGATGACGAAATCTGCGCAACAGAAAAAACAGATACACCTCGAGCCTATGCCGCCAGCGTCGGGAGCAACTTCATTCCGAATTCATGAGATGGATGCTGGCGACTACCTTTTCGCGCTGTGCTCTCCCGCTTCCGACTCCACCCCGCCTCACGGCGTACTGGACAACACTGGGACCACCGCGGTGTCGACGGTAACTGGGTCGTCGCGGAGTTTCAGGTAGAGGGTCTTGCCTTTTAGCGGCGGGATGAGCAGGGTTGTTTCGGCGAAGCCATCCGGGACCGTGACGGCATTGGCGAAGTCGGGATCGGAACTCACCTTATCGATCAGAAATAACTTGTCACCGCTCAGGGTGCATTGCCGATCGCGCAGCGACGTGCACCTCACGCCTTTGAGAGTTGGGACGCGCACCAGATCGATCAGCGGCTGCCAGTCGCCTTCGACTCCATCTGCCGTAACGGGGCGAAACTTGAGTGGCCCGAAGGCTGAAGGGCCGAGCAGCTTCATGGGATCGAGCACAGCGAAGACGGTTTTCGAATCCTGCAATGTGAGATTGCCGTCTTTGAAGCTCAACAGGACGTGAAAGGAATCGTCGGCCGTCGCTACCTCGATCTTCTCGGTGGGAGCGAACGCCTCAGGCACGCCGGTCTTGAGGAAAAAATTAAGGCGCGCTTCCTGCGGCAACTCTTCAGGATCGCCGAGCCGCACGAGTGATGGAGGCACGGCATCGTCATACTGGACGCTCTTGCTCATGACGCTAACGTTGGGGCGGCGTGGGGCGACGGTCGACTTCAGATCGAGAACGCGCCCGTCTTTCAACGTAACCTGCAGCGAAATTGCCTGGTCCGGCTGTAGCAGAGCGCTGGCCACCGGATCCTCGGAGGTGAGGGTTAATTCATCGTGCTGATTGGCCCGTGAGAGCGACGACGGCTTGAAGAGCAAAGGCCCGACGGCGAGTTCGATGACCTGATCGAGGCGCGTGCCTTTCAATACGCCGTCAGGATCGCCGGCATGAATCGTGAACCCATCCAATCGGCCCGCCTCAGCGTACGTATGGAGATGAATCTCGTCGGCTTCACCCAAACCGAATTTTGCGATTTTCATCGTAAGCGATCCCGCGGGCGATTCTTGCAGCGGGACTCGCACTTCAAGTTCATCTGGCTTGCTGACCTTCCACTGAGCGTTCACGCGCTTGCCCTGCTCGTCGAGTAGCGATACTTCTTTGACACAACAGCTTTCGGCACTCTGCAAGTGAAGCGTATCCTCACGTCCGACGATCAGAGCACTGGCGTCTTTTGAGGCGACAACCCACTGAGCCGGATGGGAAGTGCGGAGACGAAAGCGCGGTCCCTCGAAGGTCTGAAAGCCCCAACTTCCCCGCAAAATTCCGGAAATCTCGTCGCCATCGGTGGGCACATCCTGGAGGGCTTCTGTCTTGACGACGAAACCGCCGCTGGCCGCGTCCGGGGCGGCGGGAAGATCCACTACGGCGCCGGTTTTTGTTTCCACCCGAAGGACATAGTTGTGGCCCAATTCGGTCGCGAAGACGAGTGGATCGTTCTCAACCGGCAGCACCAGTTGCTGTTTGCTGGCGCAGAGAACCTGCCCCGGATTCTGGGCGCGCAGCGTCGGCAAGGGCACGGAATGAACGGGCGGAAGACCGATTACCAGCACCGATTTCGGATTGCGAAACGACGGCGGATTGTTCAGACGCAGATTCATCCGGTCCTGCGTCGGCAACGCCAGCGCAGGGATGTATTGATACTGCGCCGTGTGCGCCGCTCCCAGGATCTTGGCTACATCCATCACCGCGCCCACGTAAGAACTGTAGTATCCGCTGTGGGCGGTCGGCGTCGAACTGAGCTGCGATACCAGGTCGGTGGAAGTTCCCGAGGTCAGCGTGGCGACCATGGTCTGGCTGCGGGCGTCGTCGAGAACCAGTTGATCGGTGTTTTGCGTAAGGCACGGCGCCTGCTGCGCGGTGGGCTTGTCAAAGCACTGTTGGTCGAGGCGGATGTTCAAACTGTGCGCTACCAACGTGGTTCGAGCTTTCAGTTTCTCGGGATCGGTGGCGGCACTTTGGCGAACCACCTCCAGATACTTGTCCAACCGCGCGCGCTCGAAACTCGCCTGCTGCAAGTCCTGGGCGGCGCGTACAAACGCTCCCGGCTTTCCTTGAACCGCTCTGCGCAATGTGCCGAAGGCTCCGCCGGTTTCCGGAGCCAGCATGACCAGAGCCTCCTGGGCGCCATCCGGCACCGTGATGTGCGTGCCTTCCTCGTGAACGGACTTATTCCATGTCTCGACTGGGAAGAACCACGAATCCGGCGGCGGATTGGTAGCGCCGCGCAAGAAAACGACGACCATCAAGTAATGAACGGACTGATCGTCCGGAAGATCGGGATGAACCCAAAGCCGGTCGCCCGTTTGCAAATTGGGGACCTCGGAAATGGGCAAAGTTTTGCCCTCGCGCTGCACGCGCAATTCGAGTTTCGGGCCGACCAGGTCGAAGGCAGCCGCTTCGGCCCACAGATGCCCCGCAAACATCAGGCACCAGGCAGCAATTAATGCCGCAAGCGCGAACTGGCGCAGCTTGGAATGGAGCGCAGGACTGACCGATTTATGCGTTTTGAGCCCCGCATCGAATGTAAGGCAGTTTGAATCCCTGGCGACAGCTTCTCTCATACTCTTGGTGACATTCTAATATGTCTGATGCAGGAAAAAGGGCGCGGGGCGAGTGGTGGAGGGTGCAGCAAATGTTGAGGGATGGAGCAAAATGACGGGCAGATAGTTGGTAGCGCTACCGGGAATCTCTCCTCGCCACTACCCGGATTCCCCAATAATCATGCGGAACTCCGCTACAGTCAAGGGTTTTCGCCAGAAAATCAAAGACGAAAAACCCATCGTTGATGGGACTTTTTTTCGGGCTTTTTGGCGAAATGTAGTTCAATGTAGTTCAAAATCTCTACATGCGAGCAAGTCCAACAGGTCGAGACGAATTGGCTGTGCGGGTTCAGCAGGCATTGGCTCTGCCGACGAAGAAGGAAGCCGAGCACATCGTGAGTACGGTGATCGAGAGCTTGGAAGCGACGCTGCTCGACAATCTGGGAACGAACGGGTTCACGCTGAAGCTCGGCGGCTTCGGCAAGTTCTCGGTGCGACACAAACCGGGAATCCTCAGGAAGATTCCGTTCACGGGCGAGACGATACTGACGAAGGACAGGCGGCAGATCAGGTTTGTCAGTCTTGGCAGTCTGCGGCAACACGAGACAGTGCTGAACCGGGGCGGCAATTAGCAGGCGATAGTCTGCGGAACCCAATTCTGAGTCGATTTAGCTACCCGGAAGGGTGCTACTTCGCTAGAGCACTCGCCGACTTCGCTCAACGTAGTCGTCGAGGTCTCGTACATCAAAACGCCACGGACTGGTGCCTCCCCCATCTTCGATGTACGGAATCAGACCTAGCTGAACGAGATTGCGGAGCTTCCACTCGCTGATTGCAAGATATTCGGCTGCTTGCTTAGTCTTCACGAGCCTTGGAACGATGGGAACCTGTTTGGGTGAACTGTTCATGGACTAGGATGATACCGAAGTCGCCCGCAGCCGCTCATTCTCTCAAGCTCCACCACTCCCCTAACCCTTGTTCTCATTGCTTCGTCAGGCTGAATCGCGCAAAAGGTTTGGCTTCACCTTTGACTACGTTATCGAGGCGGTTCTCCCACGTGTTGGTCTTGGGGTCGTAGGTGAAAGTGTTGGTGAAGCTGGTGTCGCCGTGCTCATCGGTGAAGACGAAAGCAAGCTCATTTTCTTTGGGCTTGGCAACTCCGATGGATTCCTGCGTTAGTCCGCCATATACGTCCAGCCACACGCAGGCGTATTGCTTGGTCTTCTCATTCCAGCCGATGAAAACCGTCGAGTCGTACTTCGATTCTCCTTTATCGTTCTTTTCCCGCGAGACCTCGCGGAAGCGCAGGTAATGGTGCTGTAGTACCCACTCTGCATCCATGTCGTGGGTCGTAGGTTGCTTGCCCACTGTCCCCTGCATCGTCCACTTTCCAACAAGATGGTCAAGCAGAGCCGAACTGACTGGCGGCTGCTGTGCCATCGCGATCAGAGACGCAAATATCGTCGTCACAAAGAGTAGCTGCTTCATCGTTGGTTTCCCCAAACGTGGATGATGCGCGAGAGGTCTACGTTCGAGCCGCTTTCAGCTTCGCCCACCGCGCTCGCTGAGCGGCTGCGATCTTCCTGCGGGACGCAGCCGACATTGGCTTCTTCTTGGGCATGGCGACAACGTTCTGCTTCCGCTTGCCTGTCCCGCGTACCTTCGCCCAACGCGCTCTCTGGGCTGCCGCGATCCTCGCCCTTCCTGCCGCTGAAATGTTGCGCCTAGTTCCAGTTCGTCTTCCGTATGAGCCGCCATCGAGCGCGGCGAGTGCCGCGTCAAGTTGCTGGGCAGTTCGCGCAGCCTGATCCCGTTCCCTCCGCAACTGCTGGACAACACCAGCCAAGTTCATTGAATTCTCCTCGCCGGGGATTGTATCAAGACGCCCACTGGAGAGCCGATTCTGAGCGATTTGGTTGCCTAGACGAGTTTAGGTCGGCTTAAGTGTTTCCAGACCTGAGAGAGCCTTTTGTGACCAGCCCACGCATGAGTCGGCACCTTCGCGCAGTCTAGGTCGGTGAGGGGATTGGTCTCCGGGTCTGGCTTCACCCGCTGCCATGTCCGAGCATTCTCCCGCGTATCCCGAATCCAGCGACGGCATCTGTCCGTCGCCTCTGCGTAGGCATTCTGTTGTTCCCCTGCTGGCATGACGACGGAGATGCTTTGTATACCACGGACGAAAGCTGTCAAGACCACTGAACGCCATTTGCTACGACGCCGCCCTCTGGCACCTTGATGACTGTTTCCGGGGCAGTGGCGATCCTGCGCTTCTCTGCTGACGCGGCGTTCTTCGCCGATTCGTCGGATTGAATCTTGGCAGCATGTTCGCGCAGCGCTCGCTGCTCGTTACTGACAATAGCTATGTAATGCTCAATCGACTTCATATCCTCATGTCCGAGTTGCTGGCGCACATAGCCGATGTCCCAGCCCTTGCCTCCAAGCTCTTTCGAGCGCAGCCAGTTCGTTGCTGCGGTTGCTCTCCACTTGTGTACCCAGACAGTCGTGGGATCAAGACCAGCACGCTTGGCGATTGCCTTCAGTCGGTCCCACACGTGATAGTCGGGTTTCCCCAACGATGTCCCGAATAGAAGTCTCGATGTACGCTTCGTAGCCTTTCGGCGCAGGAGTCGATCCATGAGTTCCTTTGACACTCCAACGTTTCGACTGCTCCCCGTCTTGGTTTGGTACTTGTAATCCGGCTTCGATTCAACCCGAATCTCGCAGTTGAAAACTCCGGGCTTGAGTTCATGGAAAATCAAATCAGAGTCTTCCAAGTGCATCCATTCCCGTTTCCGAAGACCAGCGTCGTAGAGGGTCGAAAAGATCAGATGCTCATCCTCGTCCATGACGGCAAACATCGCCTCCACCTCCTGCTTCGAGAAGATTTCAGGCACTTTGTTGCTCTTGAGTTCGCGCTTGTAATCCTTCTTCGTGATGACGCCCTTCCCGGCTTCGAGATGGAACACCGCCCGGTAAAACGAGTTCACTTTCATTATCTTGTGCGCAGCGGTGAAAGGGGTGTTCTCCGGCCCGTCGTTCTCTTCGTCCCCGTCCACGAGGTAGTTAAAGAACTTCCTCAGAAGTGGTTTGGTGATTTCATCCACGAACCGGATGCCGCGCCCTTCCTTCTGTTGTGTCGCCCATCCCTGAAATTCCGTCAACGCGAGACGATGCGCGGAAACCGTCTTCTTGCAGCCACTCTTGGCTTCGAGAAAAGGGGGGATTTCGTCAGCCAGCTTTTTGCGACCAGCCGCCGCGACGGTTGGGTCAGCGATGTTGCGGTGCCGATTGTTCAGAAACCAACTCTTGTCATCCGCTTGCTGGAGCGCATGGGAAAGAAGGGGTAATTGTTTTTCATCGTTAGGGTTCGTGACTTTCTGCCATTTCTTACGGCGCTTCTCATACCACGAAAGCTCAAACTTCCCGTGACGTACATCTTTCAGCAAGAGCCTACCGTCGCGCCTGCGCCCTTCGGGGACTTCGACCCCGACCCGCGTCCAATCGTTACCGAGCTTCACTCGCTCATAGATGGTTACCTTGATCTCACCCACAGAATCCTCGATATTCAATACGGGATTTCCGGGCGGACCATCAATTCTGCGGGGGGCGCAATCCCGCAATGTAGTTCAACTGTAGTTCAACGGGCGAGGGAGAGTTCAGGAAAGCGTTACGAATCAGCAGGATGGAAAAATGTTGGTAGCGCTACCGGGAATCGAACCCGGGTTTGAAGATTGAGAATCTTCCGTCCTAACCCCTAGACGATAGCGCCACGCGGGGCAGGCGGCGTTTCCGCCGCAGTCAGAGCACGATTATAACAAACCAGGGTGTTCGGATTTCTGGCCGCAATGGCTTAGTCAGGGGCGGCAATCCCGCGCGATCAAAAGCAAACGGCTACTTGAGATGCACTGCCGCATCTCCGCCACGCGCACGAACGGGGCTGCCAGCGCGCGTTTTAGGGATCGCATACTTTGGCCGAATCTCGTGGCATTCCGGCCCGCAATAGACGCCGCCTGCTGCGGATTCAGGCGTCGGCATGGGCGAGTTCACGGCAAATTCACGATCGGCTTCGAGCTGGCGTTCGACATCGGCGATCAACGCGTGGTTTTCGTCTGCCGTCAGCCATTTCTTTTTGTTCACGAGATAGTCTTCGAGGCGCGCAATCGGGTCGCGCTTCTTCCAATACTCAAACAGCGGCTTGGGTACGTATTCGGCGGCATCATGGATGGCGTGGCCTTTCATGCGCATCATTTTTGCTTCGATCAGCGTCGGGCCTTCGCCGCGGCGGGCGCGTTCGCAGGCCTCGTGGCAGGCATCGTAAACCTGACAGGCGTCGGTGCCGTCGACGATCACGCCGGGAATGCCATAAGCGATGGCGCGCTCGGCGAGGTCCTTCACGCAGAATTGCATGTCGGCGGGCGTCGAGTATCCCCAGAGATTGTTTTCGACGATCAGCACCAGGCCAAGTTTTTGCACGGCGGCAAAATTCAGCCCCTCGTAAGTCACGCCGGTGGACTGACCCCCGTCCCCAACATAAGTCATGACCGCGATGTTTTTTCCCTGAAGACGCGCGCCAAGCGCCACGCCCGCCAGCACGGGGATCAGATCTCCCAAGGTCGAAATCGGCGCGACCACGTTGCGCTCTTTGATGTCGCCGAAATGCGAGGAGGCATCGCGGCCCTTGGTCGGCGAGCCCGCCTTCGCCATGTACTGCATCATGATGTCGGCAGGAGAAAATCCGCGCACCAGGAGCGCGCCCTGGTTGCGGATCATCGGCCCAAGCCATTCGTCTTTGTGGAGCGCGTAGGCGGAGGCGCAAGAACAGCCTTCCTGTCCGAGTCCGAAGTAAACGCCGCCGACAACCTTGCCCTGCTTGTAGAGATTTTCGAGCGCCGTCTCCATGCGCCGGTTGAGAAGCATCCAGCGGTAGATCTCGATGACTTGCTCGCGCGTCAGGTACTTGGATTCGCGGATGGGCGGGGCGGGGCGGGAGAGGTCGCCCTCGAGTTCATAGCGAACGCCGGTATTGCTAGAGATCTGGCGGAGGGTGAAGGAGGGATGTTCGAGGCGGTAATCGAGGATGGTGTAGGTGCGAGCTTCGGCTTTGGGCTCTGGGCTTTGGGCGCTGGGCTTTCTGGCCGTGCGCGAAGCCAGCCTCTTTCGGATCGTGTTTGCGGGGGCTTTCTTACGTGCCATGATCGTCGCGAACATGCTATCACCGTGTGCCGCGGACGCTCTCGTCCGGACATCGGCGTCAGGCAAAATGCGGATCTCCCTCTTCGTGGAGGCGCCGCACTTCCTTGGGCACGCTCATCGGCACGCCAACACTGTGCCCCAGCAGGGCGTCGAGCGTCTCTACCCAAACCATCTGACGGCCGAACACGAATCCGAAATTGCGCGAGATTGACTCCGCTACTTTGCTCGCATCCACCTCGCGCCCCAATTCCTTCCGCATCGAAGTCACCGGCTTCGCCACGATCCCGCAAGGCACAATCAAATCGAAATAACTGAGATCGGTATTCACATTCAGCGCGAAGCCGTGCGAGGTGACGGAGCGTGAAATGTGTACGCCGATGGCGGCGAGCTTGGCCTCGGTGCTGACCTCAGCGGCTGAAGCCGCGCCTTCTCCGCGATTCGTGTCGGCTCGACTAAAGTCGTGCCCTTCCCGGTTGTGCTCGCCGGGCGAAATGTCAGTCCAGACGCCGGTCAACTTTGGTACGCGTTTGGCAGGAATGCCGAAATCGGCACAAGTCCGAATCAGAACTTCCTCCAGCCGCCGCACATAATCGACGGCGCCCAAAGTCTTGCGGCCAGCAGGCAGCGACTCCTTTGTTTGGTCTTGCTGAGAGCTTGGAACTCGGAGCTGAGAGCTGATCGTCTGAGAGCCGCTCTTCTGAGAACCGGGAACCGGGAACTGGGAACTTCTTTCAAATCCCCGCAGATCGAAGATCGGGTACCCAACAATCTGCCCCGGGCCGTGAAAGGTCACATCGCCGCCGCGATCGCACTCAAATACCTCAACTCCCCGCGCCGCCAGCGCCTCCGTCGACACCAGCACATTCGCCGTTTTCGCGTTCCGCCCGAGGGTAATCACCGGTGCATGCTCCAGCAGCAGCAAAACATCGCCGATCTCGCCGGCTTTGCGCCGTGCGACGAGCATCTGTTGCAGGCGCAGGCCCTCCGCATAATCGAGAACGCCAAGTTGGACGACGGAAATCACGCTGTACAGAAATTATAGGCCAGTCGGCGGAACTCAAGAATGGACATTCGACTCCGGAAGGGGACGCCCGGTCATGTGGTTACCTACGGTTGACGGAGCCGCCGAGTTCCCCCGGGTTGTCACATTGCGGTAACTTTTTTTATTCTCCCCTTGCAATCCGGGGGAGGGTTTGGTATAAACAACAAGATCGAGGACAACGACTGAGTGTCTACGGTAGCCTGCTGAGTCCGCGCGGCTGCCAGCGGCATCCAATAGAGAAAGCCTCAGATGACCCCGGTTCCGGGGTTCGCATTCGGGGACAGAGTTCCCTGAAGGGTTTCCGCGTAGAGCAGAACCTCCAAGCGATCTTTAATTTTGAAGCAAGCTTCCGCGTCGGCGTGCGCTAAATTGGGCCACTCGCCTGCGGAAGAGCGTTCGTGACGCGCTTTAGCGAAGTAAAGAGTTCTTCAGCAGCCAGTTGCACTCTGTGCCTCTCTTCTGATTGAGACTCCCCGCACTGTTGAAAACAGGTGGAAATCCTGTGATATCAGCGGGTTGACAGCGCTCGCGGCGACACGATAGCTTAAACGAGTTTCGAGGACGTACGGACTTCGGTCTGTGCGGATTGAAAACGCACCGCTCAGGCGGCAAAAATTGTTTCGCGGTTTCCGTGAGACATGCGGTTTCGATCTTTGACAAAAAGGTTGAACGAGCCAGTTGTGATGTCGCGCAGGCCTTCGGGTCGGCGCGCAAACATCCGTTCGGAAGCTTCGGTTTCCGGGCGGGTGAGATGGAAATGTTCGGGCCAAAAGTCTGAACGTACTCACAAAATATGCTGTCGGCCTGACCGGCCGATGGCGAATTTGTTCTTTCCGAACAAATTTCAGGTTTCAAACGAGAGTTTGATCCTGGCTCAGAATCAACGCTGGCGGCGTGCCTAACACATGCAAGTCGAACGAGAAAGTGGAGCAATCCATGAGTAAAGTGGCGACCGGGTGAGTAACACGTGACTACCTACCCTCGAGTGGGGAATAACTCCGGGAAACCGGGGCTAATACCGCATAACATCGCAAGATCAAAGCAGAAATGCGCTTGAGGAGGGGGTCGCGGCTGATTAGCTAGTTGGTAAGGTAACGGCTTACCAAGGCAAAGATCGGTATCCGGCCTGAGAGGGCGCACGGACACACTGGAACTGAAACACGGTCCAGACTCCTACGGGAGGCA